>ERZ894236.1-NODE-1-length-937424-cov-39.3059_pt1 | contig 937424 bp, 819 predicted proteins | sample MGYA00380297_ERZ894236 | MGnify/ENA primary metagenome ERZ894236 (study PRJEB32331, sample SAMN06328420) | human gut metagenome | biome: human gut microbiome; feature: stool | host: Homo sapiens | collected 2014-08-04 ... | reverse complement strand
GCGGGAATAGCTCAGTTGGTAGAGCACGACCTTGCCAAGGTCGGGGTCGCGAGTTCGAGTCTCGTTTCCCGCTCCAATCTTTTCTTCTCTTCAGTCCCCCCAAACATTATTTTCTGAATAAAATCCTTTGCGTGATTTCTGTTACCGGTTCTGCCGGGAAAACTACTGTGCGGTGCAAATAATCATCAGTCACGGTTATCCGCAGCACAAAACCGTCCACACTGAACTTTTGCTGATAATTTAATCTGTTAGATGCTTTTTTTTCGTAAATACGGGGAAAAGGCTTGCTAATCCCGGCGTGGTGAAATAGAATTTGCGCCCTCTCTGACGAAGGGCAGATGAACGATCACCAGCGGTGATTATTCAGACAGTGAAAGATTACCACCGGCACTTTCTGCACTATCTTTATGTCAGTTTCTGCTTTTCATCACCTTTCATGGGGTGATTAAGTCAAACAGGGGCAATTTTTTTGTCCGGATGTCATTTTTTATCCACAGCGCTGCGGGGCATGTTATTCACATCCCGGGGGTTCTGACACACTTTTCTGCACAGAGTTATCCACAGGCCGGTTTTGTCGGCTGAATCACAGAATTCCGCGAAATACTGAACGACAGTATATTTAATATATTGATATTTATATGTTAATTTAATTTATGTGAATTGTGTGACGGCTCTCTTGTATTTTTTCTTCACATTGATAGGCAAGGTCTTTTTATATTATTCACAACACTGAATATTGTGGATAACTTAACGGGATTATGAGGCGGGATCAGGCGTCGCGCGGTAAACCTTTGGAAATGGCGCGGATAAGACGTTTTTGCTGTGAAGTCTGTATTTCGATACGTGATTCATCTCTTTTGGCATACTGACGGGCAACCGCCCAGCGGATATGCTCATCAAGCCAGTCAGCCAGTCCGGTTTTTTCTGTCAGTGCAATAATAATTTTATCTTCATACGGCGCGTTGCCGAGAGCGACACTGATATTTCTCAGCCAGCGCAGATACCCGATGCGCCGGATAGCGGAACCCTCTGTCACCCGCAGGAAGGTGGCTTCATCCCAGGCGAATAAATCCAGCAGCTCCGGCGTGTGCAGACGCTTGCGCGGCGAGAAATCCGCCTCGTCTGTCAGTTGTGAAAAACGGTTCCACGGGCAGATAAGCTGGCAGTCATCGCAGCCGTAAATGCGGTTTCCCATCAGCGGGCGGAATTCTTCGGGAATAGCGCCCTCCAGCTCAATGGTGAGGTAGGAGATACAGCGGCGCGCATCGACAGTATAAGGCGCGACAATCGCCTGAGTCGGGCAGGTGGTCATACAGGCGACACAGCGGCCGCATTGTTCTTCAACCGGGATATCAACCGGCAGCGGCAGGTTGATCAGCAGCTCGCCGAGGAAAAACCAGGAGCCTGCTTCACGGTTTAAAATAAGTGAGTGCTTACCAACCCAACCAAGGCCCGCTTTGGCTGCCAGCGGGCGTTCCAGTACCGGTGCTGAGTCAACAAACGGGCGGTAGCTGAGGGTATTTCCCAGAGCCAGTTCATCACACTCAGCCTGAATCCGCTCTCCCAACTGCTTCAGGCGCTGGCGCAGAAGCTTGTGATAATCACGCCCCAGCGCATAACGGCTGATATAACCCTGCTCCGGGTTTTGCAGAACAGCGGCAAAGGATGCTTTGGCGGGAAGGTAGTTCATCCGCACACTGATTACCCGCAGCGTGCCCGGCAGCAGTTCATGCGGGCGCGCGCGCATCATGCCGTGGCGTGCCATCCAGTCCATCTCTCCCTGATAGCCTGCATCCAGCCACGCCTGTAACTTCGGCTCTTCCGCGCTGAGGTCTGTATCGCAGATACCGACCTGCTGAAAGCCGAGTTCGCGTCCCCATTGTTTTATCCGGGTGGCAAGCTGATGTAAATCAGGGTGAGTGCTCATTAGTGAGTGTTTACTTACATTGCAGGTGTGATGGTGAATGGTGCGGAGTTTATCACAGACCGTCCGGCACAAAAACTGCGCATTATTGTCGTTTTTTCGCACGCCGTTATGCAGGTATATCACCGGAATGTGGTATGTTTAACGGATTACACGCTCAATTATTTCAATAAAATAACCTGTGACGACAACGAGAATGAAAGAACGTCTGTTTACGCTGGCAGATGAAGCTGCCACTGTCGCGCTCGGCCGTGCACTGGCACAGCAGAGTCAGCGCGGATTTGTCCTGCATCTTTTCGGCGATCTGGGGGCCGGAAAAACCACCTTCAGCCGCGGCTTTCTTCAGGCACTGGGGCATCCCGGCCATGTGAAAAGCCCGACTTACACCCTGGTCGAGCCCTATGAGCTCTCTCCACGCCCGGTCTATCATTTTGACCTGTACCGCCTGGCGGATCCGGAAGAACTGGAATTTATGGGGATCCGCGATTACTTCGGGGAAAACACCGTCTGTCTGGTTGAATGGCCGCAAAAAGGGGCCGGTTTCCTGCCGGATGCAGATTTGGAATTGCACTTACGGTATGATGGTGAAGGACGGGAAGCCCGTTTTGCCGCCCGTTCCCCTTATGGTGAAGAACTCCTGGATAAGTTAGCGGAGATGTGAGGAATTACCGATAATGAATGCATATCTGACACGGAAATCTGATGTGGCTGCCGTTTCATGGCTGACGGCGCTGTTTTTCTGCGTGAGCCTGCTGTTCAGTGCAGCCGGGCACGCCGCGTCCCTGACGGGCATCAATGTGAACAACAACGGTTCTCAGGGCACATTACAGCTCAGTTTTGACGGCAAACCGCAATATAAACTGTTTCCGCTGCATGACCCGGAGCGTCTGGTGATCGACATCCGTCAGCCGCAGAAAATTACCGGTCTGCCGATCAATCTGAATAACGGGCTGATTAAAGTGGTCAGAGAGAGCCGTGCGCCGGATGCTCAGCATCAGCGCATTGTGCTGGAGCTGGCGGACAAAAACAGTTTCCGCGATTCTGCGGATAACAGCGGCCTGACCATCACGCTGACCGGCAAAAACAGTTATAGCGCAGCCCCGGTGGCGGCCGCACAACCGGTCACCACCACAAGCGGCAAACCGCTGCGCATGAACAGCGGCAGTACTGCTCCGGCAACATCGGCTCCGGCAGCTGTCACTCCGGTCGCTGCACCGGCACAGGCAAAAATCCCGGTGGTACCGACAGGTAAACTGCCGAAAAACAGCCGTCAGGTCGTGGTGGCAATTGATGCCGGACACGGCGGGAAAGACCCGGGCGCTATCGGCCAGAACGGCCTGAAAGAGAAAAACGTCACTATCAGTATCGCCCGCAAGCTGGAAAAGCGTCTGAAAGATGACCCGATGTTCAAACCGGTACTGACCCGTGACGGCGATTATTTTATCTCGGTGGCCGGGCGCTCCGAAGTGGCACGTAAATTCGGCTCCAACATGCTGGTGTCCATCCATGCGGATTCCGCACCAAACCGCACCGCGACCGGTTCGTCAGTCTGGGTGCTTTCCAACCGGCGGGCAAACAACGAATTAGGTAACTGGCTGGAACAGAGCGAGAAACAATCCGAACTGCTCGGCGGTGCCGGTGATGCACTGGCAAACGGTGCGGATCCGTATCTCAGCCAGGCGGTACTGGATTTGCAGTTCGGTAACTCCCAGCGTGTCGGTTATGCCGTGGCGCAGGACGTGATCCGTCAGCTGCGCCAGATAGGCAAAGTCCACAAAGGCACGCCGGAGCACGCGAGCCTCGGGGTGCTGCGTTCGCCGGATATTCCGTCCATTCTGGTGGAAACCGGCTTTATCAGTAACAGCACTGAAGAACAGCTGTTAGGATCTGACACTTACCAGGAGCAGGTCGCTGCCGCGATCCACGGCGGGTTACGCGCATACTTTACCGCGAACCCGTTACAGGCAGCGCCGTCCAAATAACAGGAGAACGGGGGCAATTATGGCGATCCGGATTTTACCGCCGCAGCTGGCAAACCAGATAGCCGCAGGCGAAGTGGTTGAGCGCCCGGCATCGGTGGTGAAAGAACTGGTGGAAAACAGCCTGGACGCCGGTGCCACCCGTATCGATATTGATATTGAGCGCGGCGGCGAAAAGCTTATCCGCATCCGTGACAACGGCTGCGGTATTGCCAAAGACGAGCTGGCGCTGGCGCTGGCCCGTCACGCCACCAGTAAAATCGCCACACTCGATGATCTCGAAGCCATCATGAGCATGGGGTTCCGGGGTGAGGCACTCGCCAGTATCAGCTCCGTATCACGCCTGACCTTTACCTCCCGCACCCGCGACCAGAACGAAGCCTGGCAGGCATATGCCGAAGGGCGCGAAATGGCGGTGACGCTGAAACCGGCGGCACATCCGGCGGGCAGTACCGTGGAAGTACTGGATCTCTTTTTCAATACACCCGCGCGGCGCAAATTCCTGCGCACTGAAAAAACCGAGTTCGGCCACATTGATGAAGTGGTGCGGCGTATCGCGCTGTCCCGTTTTGATGTGGCCATTAATCTCACCCACAACGGCAAACTGATGCGCCAGTACCGTCCGGTTAAAGCGGAAGATCAGCAGGAGCGCCGGCTCGGGGCTATCTGCGGTACTGCGTTTATGCAGCAGGCGCTGGCGGTAACCTGGTCTCACGAAGAGCTGGAGATCCGCGGCTGGGTGGCTTCACCGGCAGATTACAGCGGCCCGGCGGATTTACAGTATTGCTATGTTAACGGACGGATGATGCGCGACCGCCTGATCAACCACGCTATCCGCCAAGCTTATGAAGACCGGCTGAGCGGCGATCAGCAGCCTGCCTATGTCCTTTACCTGACCATTGACCCGCGTCAGGTGGATGTAAATGTCCATCCGGCCAAGCACGAAGTGCGTTTTCATCAGGCGCGGCTGGTGCATGACTTTATTTATCAGGCGGTGCTCAGTGTGCTGAAACAGCATGAGCAGCCGCTCTCTCTGTCTGAACCGGATCCGTCAGCACCGCAGACACAGCATGTGCCGGAAAACCGTGCGGCAGCCGGTAAAAATATCTTTGAGCGTGAGGAAGCACTCACACCGCCGCCACGCCGGGAAACCACCGGAGGCGGCGCGTCTCACAGCGGCCACAGCAGCGGAAAACCGGCATATTCTGCGGATAAACCCGCATACAGCCCGAAAGAAGCCGGAATATATCAGTCACTGATGCAGACACCGGCAGAAACCCGGCCGCAGCTGTTCCCGGAAAAAAGCACTTTTCTGTCAGAAAACCGGATCAGCGCCGCAAGTGAGCCGGTGACGGAAAAAAGTGAGCGTGTAAGTTTTGGTAAAATCCTTACGCTTTATCCGCCGTGTTATGCGTTAATTGAGACAGATGCAGGTATTGCGCTGTTTTCCCTCAGCAAAGCATCACATTATCTGCGTTGTCAGCAACTGATCCCGGGAGAGCAGGGACTGAAATCCCAGCCGCTGATGATCCCGCTTCAGATGGCATTAAACGCACAGGAGTGTGAGACATTTACGCAGTTTGCCGGGGTATTGCGTACTTTCGGTATAGAAGGCTCAGTTTCCCGTGGAAAAGCGACGATTCGTACGGTATCGTTACCGCTTCGTCAGCAAAATTTACCGCATCTTATCCCTGAATTACTGCGTTTCCTGGCTGATAACCCGGAGGCGGATGAGAAAGCCATTGCGTCGCGGCTGGCAGAGATGCTGGTCAGTGAACCGGCGGTTCAGAGCAAAGCTCAGGCAGTGCAGCTGCTGGCCGATGTGGAGCGGCTGTGCCCGCAACTGGTGCGCAGGCCGCCGGCAGATTTATTGCAATTAATTGATTTAACTGAGGTCGTTGCAGCATTACGTCATGAGTGAACAGAATCATCATAAACCCGCAGCCCTGTTTCTGATGGGGCCGACGGCTTCAGGAAAAACCGCGCTGGCGATTGAACTGCGTCAGCACCTGCCGGTGGAAATCATCAGTGTGGATTCCGCACTGATTTATAAGGGGATGGATATCGGGACCGCAAAACCCGATGCTGCCGAACTGGCACTCGCCCCGCACCGGCTGATTGATATTCTCGACCCGTCAGTGGCCTATTCCGCCGCCGATTTCCGCCGTGATGCGCTGGCGGCAATGCATGAGATAACCGCGCAGGGAAAAATTCCGCTGCTGGTCGGCGGAACCATGATGTATTTCAAAGCGTTGCTGGAAGGATTATCGCCGCTGCCGTCCGCTGACCCGGAAATCCGGGCACAGATTGAGACGCGGGCGGCACAGGAAGGCTGGCAGGTTCTTCATGATGAACTGAGCCGGATTGACCCGGTCGCCGGGGCGCGGATCCACCCGAATGATCCGCAGCGGCTCAGCCGGGCACTGGAGGTATACTATATCTCCGGGAAAACAATGACAGAACTGACGGAAACGGCCGGGGAGAATTTGCCCTTTAATGCTTATCAGTTTGCCATTGCACCGGCAGATCGTAAAATATTGCATCAGCGAATTGAAATGCGTTTTCAGATGATGCTGAAAGCCGGTTTTGAGGACGAAGTCCGTGCGCTGTATCAGCGCGGGGATCTTCATCCGGATTTGCCGTCGATCCGTTGTGTCGGCTACCGCCAGATGTGGTCATATCTGGCCGGAGAAATCAGTTATGATGACATGGTGTATCGGGGCATTTGCGCCACCCGTCAGCTTGCCAAGCGGCAGATGACGTGGTTGCGGGGTTGGGAAGGTGTTCAGTGGCTCGACAGTGAACAGCCTGAACAATCTCTTAAAGCCGTTATGCAGGTTCTTCGTGCATAGCGCCGTTGATTGTGTACAATTAACGGGTTACGAAAGTTTTTGAGTAGTTATTTTTCGAACCCAGCTTGGGTTTCATTTAAAAAACAACAAAATAAGGAAAATACAGAATGGCTAAGGGGCAATCTTTGCAAGATCCGTTCCTGAACGCATTACGTCGCGAAAGGGTTCCGGTTTCTATTTATCTGGTCAACGGTATTAAATTACAGGGTCAGATCGAATCATTCGACCAGTTTGTTATTCTGCTGAAAAACACGGTCAGCCAAATGGTTTACAAACACGCGATCTCTACCGTCGTACCTTCCCGTCCGGTTTCTCACCACAGCGGTGGCGCAAACCCGGGGACCGGCGGCAGCAATTACCACCAGTCAGCCGGTAACGGTGGTGCGCAACAGGATACTGATGGCGCTGAATAAGTCAGTGTGCAGTTATCAATCGCGGAAAAACATAGGTAGGGAGACTTTACCTGTGTTTTTTCCTGCGTGTTTTTCACTCAGCCTGAGAGGTTCTGCCGTTGTTTGACAGGTATGAAGGCGGTGAACGGGCCGTACTGGTCCATATATTTTTCTCACAGGATAAGAACACTGATGATCTCAGTGAATTTGAATCCCTTGTGACATCCGCGGGTGTGACACCTGTTCAGATAGTCACCGGCAGCCGCAGTGCCCCGCACCCGAAATATTTTGCGGGTGAAGGTAAAGCGGAAGAGATTGCCGATGCTGTTATCGACAGTGAAGCCGATGTGGTGCTCTTTAACCATGCCTTAAGTCCGGCGCAGGAACGCAACCTCGAGCGTTTGTGCCAGTGCAGGGTGGTTGACAGAACCGGGGTTATCCTCGATATCTTCGCCCAGCGGGCACGGACACATGAAGGTAAATTACAGGTGGAACTGGCGCAGTTACGCCATCTTTCCACGCGTCTGGTCCGCGGCTGGACGCACCTTGAACGTCAGAAAGGCGGGATTGGTCTGCGGGGGCCGGGTGAGACTCAGCTTGAGTCCGACCGCCGGATGCTGCGGGATAAAATCAAACAGATTTCAGGGCGTCTCGAAAAAGTGGAACGCCAGCGCGGACAAGGCCGTCAGGCGCGCAGTAAAGCGGATATTCCGACGGTGTCTCTGGTCGGTTACACCAACGCCGGGAAATCCAGTCTGTTTAATCACATAACTGATGCGAAAGTCTATGCTGCGGATCAGTTATTTGCGACACTCGATCCGACCTTGCGGCGGATTGATGTCGATGATGTCGGCACGGTGGTGCTGGCGGATACGGTCGGGTTTATCCGCCATCTGCCGCATGATCTGGTGGCGGCATTTAAAGCCACGCTGCAGGAAACCCGCGAAGCGACACTGCTGCTTCATGTGGTCGATGCGGCGGATAACCGGGTGGATGAAAATATTCATGCGGTTAATGCAGTTCTGGAAGAGATTGATGCACATGAAATTCCGGTTCTGATAGTGATGAATAAAATCGATATGCTGGACGATTTCGAACCGCGTATCGACAGAAATGAGGATAACCTGCCGGTCAGGGTCTGGCTTTCAGCACAGACCGGCGCAGGGATCCCGTTGTTGTTCCGGGCGCTGACGGAACGCCTTTCCGGTGAGATCGCACACCTGGAATTGTGTCTGCCTCCGTCGGAGGGTCGTCTGCGCAGCCGTTTTTATCAGCTTCAGGCGATTGAACGCGAGTGGCTTGATGATGACGGCCGGATTTGCCTTGAAATCAGGCTGCCCATTGTTGACTGGCGCCGCCTCTGCAAGCAGGAACAACAGTTAGCCGATTACGTTATCTGATTATCAGCGGCGTAATATATTAATTGAGAGCGCGTTTTTGTGCTCTTAGCCCTGAAAAACCGATCATAAAAGAGTGGAGCGAAGGCATGGCGTGGAATCAGCCCGGTAATAACGGACAGGACCGCGACCCGTGGGGGAGCAGCAATAAAGGCGGCAACTCCGACGGTAACAAAGGCGGCCGGAACCGTGGGGCATCTGATCTCGACGATCTGTTCCGGAAAATGAGCAGAAAACTCGGTGGTCTGGGTGGCGGTAAAGGCGGAAACAATAACGGGCAGTCCGGCGGGAACAATCGTCCTCCGGTACAGTTCGCGGGCGGACGTATTATCAGTCTCGCTATTGCCGCCGTTGTTGTTGTCTGGGCCGCAACCGGCTTCTATACGATTAAAGAAACGGAGCGCGGCGTGGTTACGCGTTTCGGTAAATTCAGTCATGTGGTTCAGCCGGGTCTGAACTGGAGACCGACCTTTATTGATCGCGTTACTGCGGTCGATGTGGCGACCGTCCAGGATCTGGCCACCAACGGCATGATGCTGACCGCTGACGAGAACGTGGTCCGCGTTAACATGAACGTGCAGTTCCAGGTAGTGAACCCGGAAGATTACCTCTTCAGCGTCACCAACCCGAACAACAGTCTGCGTCAGGCGATGGACAGCGCGGTGCGCGGGGTTATCGGTAAGTTCACCATGGAGAAAATCCTGACGGCGAACCGTACCGTGGTCCGTAACGAAACCCAGAAAGTCCTCGAAGAGACAATCAAGCCTTATAAAATGGGGATAGCGATTGTCGACGTCAACTTCCAGGAAGCGCGTCCGCCGGCTGAAGTTCAGGCTTCATTCGATGACGTGATTGCCGCGCGTGAAAACGAACAGCAATCCATCCGTGAAGCGGAAGCTTACTCGAACGAAGTTCTGCCGCTGGCAAAAGGTAATGCGCAAAGTATGATCGAAAGCGCACAGGCGTATAAAGCCAGTATCGTGCTGAAAGCGCGCGGTGAAGTGGCAAGCTTCTCGAAAATGCTGCCGGAATACCGTGCGGCACCGGATATCACCCGTGAACGTCTGTACATTGAGACAATGGAACGTGTGCTGAGCAATACCCGTAAAGTGATTGCCAATGATAAAAGCAACAGCATGATGGTGCTGCCGCTGGATCAGATTATGCGTGAGCAGAGAGCCGCCTCTCAGGCTGCACCGGCGAAAGCCGCTGCCACACCATCATCCGCACCGGCAACACAGGCACCGGCAGGCCGTCAGGCACAAAACAGCAGCCAGAATCCGAATGTACCCGCTGAATACAACAACACGTATGATCTCAGCAGTTCGGGTATCCGTGGTAACACTGAACGCACAGGGAGACAATAATCATGCGTAAGTATTTAGCCGTTATTGTTATTCTGGTTTTAGGCGTTCTGTATGCGTCTGTCTTTACCGTTCAGCAGACCGAGCGCGGTATTGTGCTGCGCTTTGGCAAAGTTCTGCGTGATGCGGATAACAAACCGATTGTGTATGAGCCGGGTCTGCATCTGAAAGTGCCGTTTATTGAAACAGTGAAAATGCTGCCTGCCCGTATCCAGACACTGGATATCCAGGCTGACCGTTTCCTGACAAACGAAAACAAAGACCTGATCGTCGATTCCTACCTTAAATGGCGGATTAGTGATTTCAGCCTGTATTATCTCGCAACAAACAGCGGTAATATTAATCAGGCTGAAAACCTGCTGAAGCGTAAATTCAGTGACCGTCTGCGTTCTGAGTTCGGTCGTCTGAGCGTGAAAGAGATTGTGACGGATTCCCGCGGTACATTAACGACGGAAGTCAAAAATGCACTGAACGAAGGGAGCTCCGGTAACGATCCGCAGGCAACCGATGCTGATAACGCTATTGCCGATGCGGCAGCGCGTGTTCAGGAAGAAACCAAAGGCGCACAGCCGCAGGTGAATCCGAACAGTATGGCTGCGTTAGGTATCGAAGTGGTGGACGTCCGTATCAAGCAGATCAACCTGCCTGCGGAAGTCTCCGAAGCTATCTTCCAGCGTATGCGTGCAGAACGTGAAGCAGTGGCGCGTCGTCACCGCTCACAGGGTCTGGAAGAAGCCATGAAGATTCGTGCGGTGGCAGATAAAACCCGTACTGAAATCCTGGCCGAAGCGGAGCGCCAGTCACTCTCCCTGCGTGGTGCGGGTGATGCGGAAGCCGCTAAACTGTTTGCGGATGCATTCAGTCAGGATCCGGATTTCTATGCGTTTATCCGAAGCCTGCGTGCTTATGAGCAAAGCTTCAAACCCGATGGCAACGACATTATGGTGTTAAGCCCGGATACGGATTTCTTCCGTTACATGAAGGCACCGACATCATTGCGTCCGGCTTCAGGCCAGTAAGTCCGGTAACCGCATAACCGGTACTGAAAAATCGTCAGCATGCTGATGGTCGCACTCTGATGAAGAAAGCCCGCTTAGGCGGGCTTTATTATGGATATTGATCAGGTGACTTTCATAAAGTGGATAAAAAGTGCTGAAAGGGCGGTCATGAGATGCTAGAATCCTTTTTTAAGCAACCAGGTAAAAACGAAATGGGTAAGAACGTTGTCGTATTGGGCACCCAATGGGGTGACGAGGGCAAGGGCAAAATCGTCGACTTGCTGACTGAACGGGCTAAGTATGTTGTTCGTTATCAAGGTGGCCACAACGCGGGTCACACTCTGGTTATCAACGGTGAGAAAACCGTCCTGCATTTAATTCCGTCAGGTATTCTCCGCGAAAACGTCGTCAGCATCATTGCTAACGGTGTTGTACTCGCACCCGATGCACTGCTGAAAGAAATGACTGCACTGGAAGAGCGTGGTATTCCGGTGCGCGAACGTCTGCTGATTTCTGAAGCATGTCCGCTGATCCTCCCTTATCATGTTGCGCTGGATAATGCCCGTGAGAAAGCACGCGGCGCGAAAGCTATCGGCACAACAGGGCGCGGTATCGGGCCTGCATACGAAGATAAAGTTGCCCGTCGCGGTCTGCGCGTGGGTGATCTCTTCGATAAAGAGACCTTCGCTCAGAAACTGAAAGAAATCCTTGAGTATCACAACTTCCAGTTAGTGAACTACTACAAAGAGCCTGCGGTTGACTATCAGAAAACCCTGGACAAAATCATGGCAGTTGCGGATATCCTGACCGGTATGGTTGTGGATGTGTCTGATCTGCTGTACAAAGCCACCGTTAACGGTGAGCTGGTGATGTTTGAAGGCGCGCAGGGTACACTGCTGGATATCGACCACGGTACCTATCCGTATGTGACTTCCTCAAACACCACTGCCGGCGGTGTTGCCACCGGTTCCGGCTTAGGTCCGCGTTATGTGGATTATGTCCTGGGTATCATCAAAGCTTACTCCACCCGTGTGGGTGCCGGTCCGTTCCCGACCGAACTGTTTGATGAAACCGGTGAATACCTGCGTACCAAAGGCCAGGAGTTCGGTGCGACCACCGGACGCAGCCGTCGTTGCGGCTGGCTGGACATCATTGCTATCCGCCGCGCTGTGCAGATCAACTCCCTGTCAGGGTTCTGCATGACCAAGCTGGATGTGCTGGATGGTCTGAAAGAAGTGAAAGTGTGTGTCGGTTACCGTTTACCGAATGGTGAAATCATCGAAACCACACCACTGGCTGCGGATAACTGGGAAGGCATCGAGCCTATCTATGAAGTGATGCCGGGCTGGACTGAAACCACCTTCGGGGCGAAGAGCCGCGAAGAACTGCCTCAGGCAGCACTGGATTACATCCGCCGCATTGAAGAACTGACAGGCGTTCCTGTTGATATTATTTCAACCGGTCCGGATCGTTCTGAAACGATGATCCTGCGCGACCCGTTCGACGCATAAGATCGTTCAGGTGATACCAGTCAGGGCCGGGCATGTTTGTCCGGCCTTTTGTTTTCTGACGCCGGGGTTTCTGACTATGTCATGACAGGAAATCCGGCGTTTTTAACGACAAATTTTGCTTAATAAGCAAAAGACACACATAATGATTATCTATTACTTATCATGTGATCCCCCCGCGCGGGATGACAGAATTTCCGGGGTAAAATGTGCAGTTAACCAGTTTTACAGATTATGGCTTGCGGGCGCTGATTTATATGGCGTCACTTCCTGATGGTAAAATGACCAGCATTACGGAAGTGACGGACGTTTACGGCGTATCGCGTAACCATATGGTCAAGATAATTAACCAATTGAGCCATTTGGGTTATGTCGAGGCGATTCGCGGCAAAAATGGCGGGATCCGCCTGGGAAAACCTGCTAATACTATAGGTATCGGTGAGGTTGTCCGCGCGCTCGAGCCGTTAACACTGGTGAACTGCAGCGGTGAATTCTGTCACATTACTCCGGCATGCAGGCTGAAATCGGTACTGAATAAAGCCATCCGGGAGTTCTTACAGGAACTGGATAAACACACGCTCGCTGATATGGTGCAGGACAATCAGCATCTTTATAAATTGTTACTGACGGACGAATAACGCCGTTCAGAAACCACGGAGGATACAATGTCAGTGGAAAAACAATCAAACGACCCTTATCGTGAGCGCGAAGCGGAAAAATATGATTCCCCGATCGCGAGCCGTGAATTTATTCTTGAAACTGTCCGCCGCCACACCAAACCGGTGAGCCGCGAAGATATCGCACAGGAACTGGGGATCACCGGTGAAGAGGCTCAGGAAGCCCTGCGCCGCCGTCTGCGCGCGATGGAGCGCGACGGACAGCTGGTCTTTACCCGCCGTCAGTGTTACGCACTGCCGGAACGTCTTGATTTAATTAAAGGAACCGTGATCGGCCACCGTGATGGCTTCGGGTTCCTGCGTGTCGAAGGACAAAAAGACGATCTCTACATCCCGCAGGATCAGATGAAACTATGCATCCACGGGGATGTGATCCTGGCCCAGGTGATGGGGGCTGATCGCAAAGGCCGCCGCGAAGCGCGCGTTGTGCGTGTCGTCGAGCCGAAAACCGGCCAGATCGTCGGCCGTTACTTTACCGAAGAAGGCATGGGATTTGTCGTGCCGGATGACAGCCGTCTGTGCTTCGATATTCTGATCCCGAAAGAGTCAATTAACGGCGCACGGATGGGGAATATCGTGGTGGCGGAACTGACCCGCCGTCCGGGCAAACGGGTGCAGGCGCTCGGCGTTATCACCGAAGTGCTGGGCGAGAAAATGGGCACCAGCATTGCGGTGGATATTGCCCTGCGCAAACATGACATTCCGTTCACCTGGCCTGCTCAGGTGGAACGCCAGGTCACGGATATCTGCGAGGAAGTACCAGAATCCGCCAAAAAAGGCCGTGTTGATTTACGCGATCTGCCGCTGGTCACTATCGACGGCGAAGATGCCCGTGATTTTGATGATGCGGTACATTGCGAAGCCAAACGCGGCGGCGGCTGGCGTCTGTGGGTGGCGATTGCTGACGTCAGTTATTATGTGCGTCCGCAGACGGCACTGGATGATGAAGCCCGCAGCCGGGGAACCTCGGTTTACTTCCCGTCACAGGTCGTACCGATGCTGCCGGAAGTGCTGTCGAATGGTGTCTGTTCACTGAACCCGCAGGTTGATCGCCTGTGTATGGTGTGTGAAATGACCATTTCGGCGAAAGGTAAGCTTTCCGGTTACCGTTTCTATGAAGCGGTGATGAGCTCTCACGCCCGTCTGACCTATACCAAAGTGTGGAAAATCCTCGAAGGGGATGAAGAGCTGCGTGAACACTATGCGCCGCTGGTAAAACACCTGGAAGAGCTGCACAAACTCTATAAAGCGCTGGCGGAAGCCCGTGACGAGCGCGGTGCGATTGCCTTTGAATCCGAAGAAGCGAAATTTATTTTCAATGCGGAAAAACGCATTGAGCGTATCGAACCGGTACTGCGCAACGATGCACACAAACTGATCGAAGAATGCATGATCATGGCGAACGTTGCAGCGGCACGCTTTGTTGAGAAAAACAATGAACCGGCGCTGTACCGTGTGCATGATCGTCCGAAAGAGGACAGCGTCATCAATCTGCGCACCGTCTTTAATGAGCTGGGTCTGACCCTGCCGGGCGGCCTGACACCGGAGCCGAAAGATTACGCCCGTGTCATGCTGGAAGTGGCGGAACGTCCTGATCACGAGCTGTTACAGACTATGCTGCTGCGTTCGATGAAACAGGCGATTTATGATCCGGACAACCGCGGTCACTTCGGCCTGGCGTTACCGGCGTATGCCCACTTTACCTCACCAATCCGCCGTTATCCGGATCTGAGCCTGCACCGTGCGATTAAGTACCTGCTGGCAAAAGAGCGCGGCGAAGCGAAATCGCAGACCGGTGCATGGCATTACGATATGCAGAGTATGCTCCAGCTCGGTGAACACACCTCCATGACGGAGCGCCGTGCCGATGAAGCCACCCGTGACGTGGCAGACTGGCTGAAATGCGACTTTATGCAGGATCAGGTGGGTAATGTCTTTACCGGACTTATCACCAGCGTGACCGGTTTTGGTTTCTTTGTCCGCCTGAACGACCTGTTTATCGATGGTCTGGTACACGTATCAACACTTGATAACGATTACTACCGCTACGATAATGTCGGCCAGCGTCTGATTGGTGAATCCTCCTCCAATGTGTACCGCCTGGGTGATGAAGTTGAAATCCGGGTGGAAGCGGTGCATATGGATGAGCGCACCATTGATTTCGCGCTGATTTCCACCACCCGCCGTGCCCGTAATGAAGGCAAAACCGCAAGATCCCGGGCGAAAGCCGGGGATAAAGGGGATAAACGCCGGGACGGTAAGAAAGGGGATCCCCGCCGTGACAAAAACTTCGAGCCGGATAGTGCGTTCCGTAAGAAGAAAAAAGAAGACGGCCCGAAAGCCCCGAAAGGTAAAAAATCAGCCCGGACCAAAAAAATCGAGGCAAATATAAAGGCGAAACGCGCGAAGAAAAAAGCCGAGAAGTAACCGCCTTTGATTTGTATCTTCCCGTAATGAGGCGGTAACGCCTCATTACGCTTATTGTCCCGCAACAAACGGAACGTTATGAGTGAAATTATTTATGGTATCCACGCCGTGGATGCTCTGCTGGCGCGTGATCCCAGCCGTTTTCTTGAAGTCTTTATCTTAAAAGGGCGTGAAGACCGCCGCCTGACCCCGGTTGTGCATGCTCTGGAAGCGGCAGGTGTCCGTGTGCAGATGGCCAGCCGTCAGTGGATGGACAGCCAGACCGAAGGTGCCGTCCATCAGGGAATTATCGCCAAAGTCAGAGGCGGCCGTCAGTATCAGGAGCAGGATCTGCCTGATCTGCTGGCTGAGCATGAGACTCCGTTCCTGCTGGTGCTGGACGGCGTGACTGATCCGCACAACCTGGGGGCCTGTCTGCGTACCGCCGATGCCGCCGGTGTACACGCGGTGATCATCCCGAAAGACCGTTCCGCGCAGCTGAATGCCACGGCGAAAAAAGTCGCCTGTGGTGCGGCGGAAAGCGTACCGCTTATCCGTGTCACCAACCTGGCCCGCACACTGCGTCAGCTGAAAGACGAAAATATCTGGGTTGTCGGCACTGCCGGTGAAGCCACCCATGATCTGTATCAGAGCAAAATGACCGGCCCGGTGGCGCTGGTAATGGGTGCGGAAGGGGAAGGCATGCGCCGTCTGACCCGCGAGCTGTGCGATGAACTGATCAGCATTCCGATGGCCGGGTCAGTCTCTTCCCTGAACGTCTCGGTGGCAACGGGTGTCTGCCTGTTTGAGGCCGTGCGTCAGCGCGCAAAATAATCCCGCATCACACACTTATTACCTTGTCTTTTGGGGCGGGTATGAGTATAGTTATGCGTCAAATTTTTCAGCCGCACTTAAACAAGTTCCTTGCCTCTCAGGGTTGCGGTTGCCCGGACAGGAGGCTAATAATCCGTAAGGAGCACTACTAATGCGTCATTACGAAATCGTCTTCATGGTTCATCCGGACCAGAGCGAACAAGTACCGGCAATGATCGAGCGTTATAAAACTGCTATTACTAACGCAGAAGGTCAGATCCACCGTCTCGAAGACTGGGGTCGTCGCCAACTGGCTTACCCAATCAACAAACTGCACAAAGCGCACTACGTTCTGCTGAACGTTGAAGCTCCGCAGGAAGTGATTGACGAGCTGGAAACTATTTTCCGCTTCAATGATGCCGTTATCCGCAGCATGGTTATGCGCGTTAAGCACGCGGTGACTGAACCTTCTCCAATGGTTAAAGCGAAAGACGAACGTCGCCCGCGCGACATGTCTGACGACATTGAAGAAAATGATGAAGCTGAGGAAACTGAAGAGTAATAACGGTGTCCGCTAACCGTCTGGTGTTATCCGGCACAGTGTGCAGGGAACCCATCCGGAAAGTCAGCCCGGCCGGAATTCCGCATTGTCAGTTTGTGCTTGAGCACCGCTCACAACAGCAGGAAGCCGGACTCACCCGGCAGGCATGGTGCAGAATGCCCGTGGTTGCCAGCGGACAGACGATCCAAACCATTACTCGCAGTATAACGGTCGGCAGTCAGATAACCGTTCAGGGATTCATCAGCACCCATCAGGGGCGAAATGGATTATCAAAACTGGTTCTTCATGCCGAACATATTGAATTGATAGATTCTGGAGACTAGCCATATGGCACGTTATTTCCGTCGTCGTAAATTCTGCCGTTTCACCGCAGAAGGCGTTCAAGAGATTGATTATAAAGACATCGCTACGCTGAAAAACTACATCACTGAAAGTGGTAAAATCGTACCAAGCCGTATCACCGGTACCAGTGCGAAATATCAGCGTCAGCTCGCTCGTGCTATCAAGCGTGCACGCTACCTGTCTTTACTGCCTTACACTGATCGTCATCAGTAATCGGCACAGTCCATTAATGACTTTAAGAGGATAAGGTAATGCAAGTTATTCTGCTTGATAAAGTAGCAAACCTGGGCAGCCTGGGCGACCAGGTAAATGTTAAATCTGGTTATGCACGTAACTACTTAGTACCGCAAGGTAAAGCAGTTCCTGCAACCAAGAAAAACATCGAATTCTTCGAAGCACGCCGCGCAGAACTGGAAGCTAAATTAGCTGACGTTCTGGCAGCAGCACACGCTCGTGCAGAAAAAATCAATGCCCTGGGCGTTGTGACTCTGTCTTCCAAAGCGGGTGACGAAGGTAAACTGTTCGGTTCTGTCGGTACCCGTGACATCGCTGATGCTGTAACTGCAGCAGGCGTTGAAGTGGCGAAAAGCGAAGTTCGTCTGCCAAACGGCGTTCTGCGTACTCTGGGTGATCACGAAGTTCACTTCCAGGTTCACAGCGACGTGTTTGCAGAACTGAATGTGAAGATTGTTGCTGAGTAATCTCTGATTACACGGTAAACATCTTTGAAAGACGCTGGCTCAGGCCAGCGTTTTTTTTGCAGTAAAAACAGGTGTTAAGAGCGGCGGTAGCTGCCGTCTTTCTGTCGCTTAAAGGTGGCGGACTGCCCGTTAGCCTTATCAATTCTCAGCACTGAGACCGTATTTCCCTTTCCTTTGGTCACACTGATTTTATCCCCTGCCTCCACCTGATTCAGCGGCTTCTGCGGCCCCTCAACGGCTGTCATGCGGAATAAGTCATCCACCGGTAACCCGTTGCTGCGAAAGACCTGGGCGATGGTCTGGCCCTTTTTGAGGGTGAAACGCAGTGCATCTGCCTGTGCAGGCACCGCAGCAGGAGCAGACTCTGCACTAACCGGCGGTGGTGTGGTCGCCGGTTGCGGAGCCGGTTCGGTATTCAGTGCACCCGGCGGCAGATTATCCGGCAGCGGTAAATCCGGGATATCGGATGGTGCCTCCGGCGGTGTGCCGGTCTGTTCAGCTATCAGGTCACCTAACGGATCTGCCGGTGGTGTCAGCGTGATATTCTGAGGCGGAACGGTCACCGGCGGTTTCTGCGCGGCAGGCCAGAAAAACAGGATCAGCATGATAATCAGCGCAATGGCGGCGATAGCGTAAAGATGGCGCTTTGGCAGTAGTCTCATCATAATCTCCCGCTGTTCAGCATGAATAATTATCATCCGGTATTATTCCAGTGTAGCAGCAGACTTACTGAAATTATTCGGAATTAGTCCTGTTTTATAAATTGATTGTGCTGTTTTCCGGGAATCACCGTGTTGCATCAGCTTTCACTGATTATCGGGTTTACCGGGGTACATCCTGCTGTTATGCTTGTCCGTCTTACTTATTACTCAGGTATCTCTCATGACACAACCGACTTTTGACACGATGGAAGCACAGGCAAGCTACGGAATCGGCTTACAAATCGGCCAGCAATTACAGGAATCCGGACTGAGCGGATTAGTACCGGAAGCCATTCTGGCCGGTATCACCGACGCACTGGAAAATAACCAGCCGGCTGTGGCGGTGGATGTTCTGCATCGTGCCCTGCGTGAAATGCATGAGCGTGCTGATGCTGTCCGCAATGAAAAACAGGCTGAACTGGTCAAAGACGGCATGCGTTTCCTGGAAGAAAACGCGAAGAAAGAAGGCGTTTCCACCACTGAAAGCGGCCTGCAGTTCTCTGTCATTAATCAGGGTGACGGCGCTATCCCGGCCCGCACTGACCGTGTCCGTGTTCACTACACCGGCCGTCTGATCGACGGTACTGTGTTTGACAGCTCTGTACAGCGCGGCCAGCCGGCAGAATTCCCGGTAAACGGCGTGATCGCAGGCTGGATTGAAGCACTGACCCTGATGCCGGTCGGCTCCAAATGGGAACTGTATATCCCGAGCAACCTGGCTTACGGCGAGCGCGGTGCCGGTGCGGCAATCCCGCCGTACAGCACACTGGTATTCGAAGTGGAGCTGCTGGAGATCCTGTAATCTCTCTTTGTCAGCAATAACAGAATATGCGAAATGGCCGGTTTTCACCGGCCATTTTTATTTCTATACTCAGGTCTCCGGAGACGTGAACAGGATTACGCGACTCACTAACCGTTCTGTGAAAGAGGTGAAGGATGCTCAATCAAATTTGTCTGCTGGCCCGGCGGGCGGGCGATGCAATCATGGATATCTACCATCATCCCGACACACTGACCATCTCCGCCAAAGCGGATAACTCCCCCTTAACCGCTGCGGATTTAGCCGCGCATCACATCATCGTGCAGGAACTGAAAGCCCTGACACCGGACATCCCGGTGCTGTCAGAGGAAGATCCGCAGCCGTGGTCTGAGCGGCAGCACTGGACACAATACTGGCTGGTGGATCCGCTCGACGGCACCAAAGAATTTATCAGCCGCAACGGTGAATTTACGGTCAATATCGCCCTGATTTCTGACGGCGTACCGGTGATGGGCGTGGTGTATGCCCCGGTACCGGACGTGCTCTATCTGGCAGAAGGCAAACATGCCTGGCGTGAACGGGGCGGACAGCGGATGGCGATCAAAGTGGTGAATACAGATCTGCCGATGGTAGTAATCAGCCGTTCACATCAGGATGCGGAACTGGCGGATTATCTGGAGCAGCTGGGACCGCATGAAACCCGCGCCATCGGCTCATCCCTCAAATTCTGCCTGGTGGCGGAAGGTAAAGCGCAGCTCTATCCCCGTTTTAACCCGACCCACATCTGGGACACGGCAGCCGGACACGCTGTTGCACTCGCGGCGGGAGCGCATATCACGGACTGGAGCGGAAAAACGCTCGACTATACACCGCGTGAATCGCTGATAAACCCGGGGTTCCGCGTCAGCAGTTTCTGACTGCCATTTTATTCCCGGATAACAGTGTAATTTGCATGGTTATGCAAATTACACTGATTTTTCCCCCGCCTGTTAAATTCTGTATCTGCTGACATTGATCCCGATATTTCAGCCTCACATTATTTATAAAACTTATAGTAATTATGAGGTTATTATTTCACTGTTATAGTGTGACGGGGATCGTTTTTCGTGATGATTTGTGAGGTAAGTCGTAGTGAAGTGTCATTTTATGTAAAAATAATGATTAAATCATTTGATTAAGGAACCCGGGTGGTAGAATTGAGTCATACCTTAGGCATGAAAGAAAAGGTAAAGGGGAGGACATAAGTACGATGAAAATTTTCGCCCGTTACAACCCGGCTCAGATCGCCCGCTACGTGAAGACATTATTCCGCGGCCGCCTGTATATACAGGGAATGGGCGCGTTTGAATTTGACTACGGTAAGATTTTACCGCCGAAAATCAGAGACAAACGCCACCTGAGTGCAATGAGTGAAATTAATCAGCAGGTATCGTTGTTGCAGATGCAACTGGCGTAAATCACAATACCTGACTGATCGAAGATGGGTTAGTTTTACGGTTTTTGGTGCTGTCCGTTGTGTGCCACGTCAGACTGACCCTCTTTACTGCTTTCCGCTGCCGGCGGACGCGGGACAACCGGTGCATCCGGAATCCGTGTGACCAGCAGCTGGTCAATCTTGTAGTTATCGATATCCACCACTTCAAACTTATAGCCTGAGAACTTCACGGAATCGGTCCGTTTAGGGATACGACGCAACTTATACATCAGGAATCCGGCGATGGTTTCATAATTGCTGTCATCCGGGAACTCATCAATATCCAGCACCCGCTGCACATCCTCAATCGGTGTACCACCCTCAATCAGCCAGGAATTTTCATCACGGGCGACGATCTGTTCTTCCTGTCCCTGACCGACCAGATCCCCCATCAGGGTAATCATCACGTCATTGATAGTGATAACACCCATCACCATGGCGTATTCATTCAGAATGATAGCGAAGTCTTCCCCGGCATTTTTAAAGCTCTCCAGGGTGTCTGACAGGCTCAGGGTATCCGGGATCATCAGTGCCGGGCGGATTTGCACACCTTCGTGCAGATTCAGGCTCTGGCCGTTCAGCACGCGGTTCAGTAAATCTTTGGAATCGACATAACCGAGCACATGATCCAGCCCGCCGTCGCACACCAGGAATTTTGAGTGCGGCTGCGTGGAGATCTTCTCTTTGATGCTCTCTTCGTTTTCCTGCTTGTCGAAATAGACCACGCTCTCACGGGAGGTCATGGCAGACGGCACGGTACGGGATTCAAGCTCAAACACGTTTTCGATCAGTTCGTGCTCCTGCTTGCGCAGCACACCGGCGACCGCACCTGCTTCCACCACCGCGTAAATATCATCAGAGGTGATATCTTCATTCCGCGCCAGCGGGATTTTGAATAATTTAAAGAACAGGTTTGATAACCCGTTAAACAGCCAGGCCAGCGGGCGCAGTACTGTCAGGCAAAAACGCATCGGCTGGACAATCCGGATGGCGACCGCTTCCGGTTTGATCATCCCGAGACGTTTCGGGGTCAGATCCGCCAGCAGGATAAACATGGAGGTCACGATAATAAATGACAATACTGAGCCGAGCTGCTGTGCGGCGGCATCGGCCATAAAATTGCCGAACAGGGTGCGCAGCGCCGGTGAAAAGGCAGATTCACCGACAATACCGGCGAGGATCGCCACGGCGTTCAGGCCGATTTGCACCACGGTGAAGAACATCCCCGGTGCTTCCTGCAAACGGAGCACATGGGCGGCATTGGTATTGCCTTCGTCAATCATGACTTTGAGTTTGATACGCCGTGAGGCGGCCAGTGATATTTCAGATAACGAAAAGAATGCGCTGATCGCGCACAGTAACAGGACGATTAATAAACTATTTAACATATAAGTTCCGAATGGCCGGCACGATTGCCTCTGGGCGCGCTGTTGTTGATTATGCGTGGCGACCGGTTATTTTAGATATATAGAGCATAAGTATCGGATATTAAAAAAGAAAGGCGCACAGAACATCCAATTTGTCTGTGCGCGGATGTGCAGTATAGCACCGGAACGGGAAAAGCGGCTAGTTTCTCAGCGAAGGCGGAAGACAAACACCGATCCCGCCGAGCCCGCAGTAGCCTTCCGGGTTCTTATCCAGGTATTGCTGGTGGTAATCCTCCGCCACATAAAACGGGCCGAGCGGGCGGATGGCCGTGGTGATACTGCGGCTGTCATTGTTCTCATTCATCGCCTGCTGATACTGTTCACGCGAGGCAAGTGCCTGCACGCGCTGGCTGTCAGACTGGGTATATATAGCAGAACGGTATTGTGAGCCGATATCGCCGCCCTGTTTCATGCCCTGTGCCGGGTCGTGGTTTTCCCAGAACAGACGCAGCAGATCGGCATAGCTGATAACGGACGGGTCATACACAATGCGGACGGCTTCAGCATGACCGGTGTTGCCGGTGCAGACGCCTTCATAAGTCGGGTTCTTTGTCGTACCACCGGTGTAACCGGCGGTGGTGCTGTACACACCCGGCTGCTGCCAGAACAGGCGCTCCACGCCCCAGAAGCAACCCATGGCGAAATACGCGGTATCAAAGCCGTCAGGCACATGGTTCACATCATGGCCGGTTACGGTATGGCGCGGGCTGATGGTCAGCGCCACGGCGCTGTCCGGCAGTGCATCAGCGGCGGAAACAGGAGATACAACAGTGTCCTGCGGGTATTGGGTGGTGTTTTGTGTCATTTGCGGTGGCTCCTGTTTTAAGAATAATCGGTGCATTATCAGTATATTTCAGGTTATTTATCTTATGTATCTATAGTAAACTTCAAATTATTTTCATTTATACCCTTATTCATTCACATTACCGCTTCGTTGGCTGTATTCTGAATGAATAAAGGTATATCTCAGTTAAATCGCAGAAATTCAGGAGTTGATGTGATCCGGTACCCTCTTGTTTGTGTTGTCGCTGTGTCTCTCACATCCCCTCTGGCATATAGTGCAAATCTTCGCTTAAAAGTGGAAGGGCTCAGCGGGCAACTTGAAAAAAATGCAAGAGTCCAGCTTTCCACTATCACGACCGATGAGGTCGTGGCTGACGGCCGTTTTCGTGCCCGGGTGGAAAAAGCCATCAAAGAGGGGCTTCGTCCGCTGGGGTATTATGAGCCGGTGATCACCTTTGATTATCAGGACAACGCGCCGCCTGCGCGTCCTGTGCTGTATGCCCGTGTCGTTCCGGGGGAGCCGGTTAAAATTGCCGGGGTTACCGTGGATATCGAAGGTGCGGCAAAAACCGATCCCGCATTCAAAAAATTCATTACCAAAAATACACCTGAAACCGGGACTGTCGTCAATCACGGCGAGTACGAAAGTTTTAAAAGCGGATTATCCGGGCTTGCCTTAAAACGCGGCTATTTTGATGCCGAAATGGAAAAAAGCCAGCTCGGCATTGCGCTTTCCCGTCATGCGGCCTACTGGGATTTTGTGTTCAACAGCGGCAAACGATACCGTTTCGGGAAAGTGAATTACCAGGGCTCGCAAATCAGCGATGCGTATCTGGAAGGTTTGGTGCCGTTTAAAGAAGGCGATTACTACACCTCTGATCAACTGGCAGAATTTAACCGTCTGCTGGCGGAAACCGGCTGGTTCCAGTCCGCGATCGTCACCCCGGATATTGCAAAGGCCCGGGCGGATAACAGTGATTATCTGACCATGGATGCCTCATTCACCCCGCGCGCACAAAACTTTGTCGAGCTGGGCGGCGGCTTTGCCACCGATGTGGGGCCGCGTGTTCAGGCGAAATGGAATAAGCCGTGGGTGAATTCCAGCGGCCACAGCCTGACCTCCAGTATCAGCCTGTCCGCGCCGGAACAGATTATTGATACCTCTTACCGCATCCCGCTGAAGGTCAACCCGATTGAGCAGTATTACGCCGTCTCCGGCGGGTATAAGCGTACCGACCTGAATGATACCAAAGCCGATACCGCGACAGTCAGTGTTTCCCGTAACTGGGATTTATCCACCGGCTGGCAGTACGGTATCAATATGCGCTGGAGTCTCAGCCACTTTACCCAGGCGGATATCACCAACACCACCATGCTGCTCTATCCGGGGGTGAATGTCAGCCGTGTCCGTTCGCGGGGCGGGATGATGCCGTCCTGGGGGGACAGTCAGCGCTACTCAGTGGATGTTTCCAATGAAATGTGGGGCTCGGATGTGGATTTTTCCATTTTCCGCGCCCGTAACGTCTGGGTGAGAACGCCGTGGGATGGTCACCGCTTTGTGATGCGCGGCAACCTCGGCTGGATTGAAACCAATAATTTCGACAAGGTTCCGCCGGATCTGCGTTTCTTCGCCGGTGGCGATGGCAGTATCCGGGGTTACCGTTACAACAAAATCTCACCGGAAGATTCTGACGGCAAACTGACCGGGGGCTCGCGGCTGGTGGTCGGCTCGCTGGAATACCAGTACAACGTAACCGGAAACTGGTGGGGCGCGGTGTTTGTGGACAGCGGTGAAGTGGTGAACGATATCAAACGGAGTAATTTCAAAACCGGTGCCGGTGTCGGGGTGCGCTGGGCATCGCCGGTCGGACCGATCAAATTTGACCTTGCCGCGCCGGTCGGTGATGACCAGACGAAAAATATCCAGTTTTATATCGGATTGGGGGCAGAACTCTGATGAAATGGCTGAAGTATCTGAAATGGCCGGCAATCATTCTGCTGGTCCTCATTCTGCTGATTGGCGGCACACTCGGCTGGATCCTGGGCACACAGTCCGGCCTGCATTTTGCACTGAATCTTGCACCGCGTGTGGTTTCCGGCCTGGCTATCGGTCAGGTTGAGGGCGATCTGCGTAATCTGACCCTGAAGCAGGTGAAATACACCATGCCGGGTATTGATGTCAGCGTGGATAAGGTGAATCTGGCGCTGCGCCTGGGCTGCCTGAAAGACATGACACTCTGTATTGAAAATCTCAGCACGGACGGCACTCGGGTTGCTGTCGATACAGCAAAACTGCCGCCGTCAGAAGAAACTCCGCCGTCAGAGCCGCTGACAGAGCTGAATGCACCGCTGACCATTTTCCTGGATTCTCTCTCCGTGACCAACACTCAGGTCACCGTGGATGATATGGCGGTAAATCTGGATACCTTCCGCACCGCCATGACCTGGCAGGGTGACCAGCTGACCCTGAAACCAACGGTGATTAATGCGCTTTCTGTTGTGCTGCCGAAAAGTGACCCGGCTGCGGCAGAAGAACCGGCGCCGGCAGCGGATGCACCGGAAAAGCCGTTAGGTGAAACCATCAGTGAGATTTTTGCTCAGCCGATGCTGGCAGAACTGCCGGAGGTTATTCTGCCGCTGAATATTTCAGTGGAAGGTATTTCCGGTGAAAACTGGCAGGTGAGCGGTGATGCGCCGGTGACCATCAATTCCCTGCATCTGGCACTGTTTAATAAAGGGCAGGTGCTGACCCTCAGTGATCTGTCTGCGGATGCGCCGCAGGGCAATATCGCGGTCAGCGGGGAAGTGGCGCTCAGTGAAAAATGGCCGGTGGCGTTGTCGGTGAAAGGCCATGTCCGTGATTTTGAGGAATTCAGCGGGCAGGATCTCGATCTTACCCTGAACGGCGGGCTGCTCGATGAGCTGAAACTGGCGCTGGCACTGAAAGGGCCGGTCAATGCCACGCTGGATGCACAGACTAACCTGACACAGGCCGATCTGCCGCTGCTGCTGACCCTGGAGAGTCAGAAAGTCAGCTGGCCGCTGACCGGTGAGGCTGATTATCAGCTTGATGGCGTGAAGCTGCGCCTTAACGGAAAAGTGAGCGGTTACGACCTCTCGCTGCGTTCGGATATCAAAGGAAAGGACATCCCGCCTGCGCTGCTGACGCTGGATGCGAAAGGGAATACTGAACAGCTGAATCTTACCCGGCTGCGCCTGAATGCGTTACAGGGCTTTGCGGAAGTGACCGGGGTGGCGGACTGGCAGAAAGCCATCAGCTGGCAGGCGGTTCTGACGCTCTCCGGGCTGAATACCGCAAAAGCCTATCCGGAGTGGCCGGCCAAAGTGGACGGCAAAATCAGTACCCGGGGCAGCCTGTACGGCGGTAACTGGGAGCTTGAAATCCCGGATATCACCCTTGACGGCAAAGTGAAAACCTATCCGCTGAAAGCGCGCGGTAATGTGAAAGGTAACGCTGGCGGTCAGTGGACAATCCCGGATCTGAAACTGGCACTGGGTAACAATAAACTGGATGTGCGGGGCGAGCTGGCAGATGCCTGGAAGCTGGATGCGGATATCAATGCACCGGCGCTCGGCGGCCTGGTTCCGGGGCTGGCGGGAACGGTCAAAGGGAAGCTCAATGTTCGCGGCAATATGGAAAAACCACAGATCCTCGCCGATCTGGCTGTTAACAGCCTGAAATGGCAGAACGATCTGTCGGTGGCGGATGCGAAAATCAAAGGGGATATCACCTCCGCAGAGCAGATCAAAGGCCAGCTGGATGTAACAGTGAATCAGCTGAAACAGGCTGATCTGGTGATCAGCAATCTGACCCTGAATGCGAAAGGTACCGAAGCACAGCACCAGCTGAAACTGACCATGAAAGGCGAGCCGGTCTCCGCGCAACTGATGCTGAACGGCGGGTTTGACCGTAAAACCGAAACCTGGAAAGGTACGCTGAATAACACCCGCTTTGACACACCGGTGGGTGAGTGGTCACTCAGCAAGGCAATGGCGCTGACCTATCTGAATGAAAAACAGGAAGTGACCATCGGTACCCATTGCTGGGTGAATCCGGATGCCCGTATCTGTGTACCGAAACCGATCACCGCAGGGGCTTCCGGTAATGCGTCTGTTGCCCTTGAACGGTTTGATCTGGCGATGATTAAACCATTCCTCGGGCCGGATACCCGGTTGGACGGTGTATTCAGCGGTAATGCCAATGTCCGCTGGTTTGCGGACGGCTCACAGCCGGTGGTGGATGCATCCCTGAAAGGCAATGGTGTGAAAGTGGTGCAGAACCTCGACGGCACGAATCTGCCGGTCGCGTTTGATACCCTGACACTGACTGCTGCCATGAAGAGCGGCAAACTTAATCTTCAGTGGCTGATTGCTATCGCCGGTAACGGGAAGATTAACGGTAATGTCCAGATCTCTGATCTGGAGAAACGCCGCCAGCTGAGCGGGAATGTCGGGATCGATAATATCTCGCTGGATCTGCTGAAACCATTGCTCGGCAAAGGGGATAAAGCCACCGGGCGGCTGAATGCCGGATTACGTCTGGGCGGTAATGCCGCATCACCACTGCTGTTTGGTCAGCTGGGATTATCGGATCTCGCCGTCAGCGGCCGTCTGCTGCCGTTTGATATCACGACCGGCGGACTGACCGTGAACTTTGATGGTGCCCGTTCTGATCTCAGCGGAAACATCAAAACGCCGGAAGGTTATCTTAACCTCAGCGGTAACGCGGACTGGCGCAGAATGGATGCCTGGAGTGCACGGATCTTCGCACAGGGTGACAAACTGCGCGTTTCCCTGCCGCCGATGATCCGGATTGATGTCAGCCCGGATCTGGTCTTTGAGGCCACTCCGTCGATGCTGAAGCTGGACGGTACGGTCAATATTCCGTGGGCGCGGATCACCGTGCATGAAGTACCGGAGTCTGCCGTCAGCGCTACATCCGACGAAGTGATGCTGGATGACAACTTACAGCCAATCCGTGAGAAACAGACCAGTATTCCGATCCTGAGTAATCTGCGGATCCATATCGGTGATGATGTGCTGCTCGATGCCTTTGGTCTGAAAGCAAAACTGACCGGGGATCTGAAAGTCGCCCAGGATAAACAGGGACTGGGGCTCAACGGCCAGGTGGATATTCCGCGCGGGCGTTTCCATGCTTACGGGCAGGATCTGCTGGTGCGCAAAGGACAGATTCTGTTCTCCGGTCCGGCTGATCAGCCGTTCCTTAATCTGGAAGCGATCCGTAACCCGGATAACACCGCCAACGGCGTGATCGCGGGTGTCCGGGTGACCGGGCTTGCCGACAGACCGAAAGTGGAAATATTTTCTGACCCGGCGATGTCCCAGGAAAATGCGCTCTCTTACCTGCTGCGCGGTGAGGGGCTGGATTCCGGTGACGCAGACAGTTCGCAGATGACATCCATGCTTATCAGCCTCGGGGTGGCACAAAGCGGGCAGTTAGTCGGAAAAATTGGTGAAACATTTGGTATTTCGGATCTGGCACTGGATACCCAGGGCGTGGGCGATAAGTCGCAGGTTGTGGTCAGCGGTAAGATAACCAACGACCTGCAGGTAAAATATGGTGTCGGTATATTTGACTCCTTAGCGACCTTAACGTTACGCTATAGGTTAATGCCCAGGTTATATCTGGAAGCGGTGTCTGGTGTTAACCAGGCGATCGATCTGCTTTATCAGTTTGAGTTTTAATATATGCGAGTGATCGTTTATGGCAGTTTGCGGCAGAAACAGGGCAACCATCATTGGATGACCTATGCCGCCCTGCTGGGAGAATATACGCTTGAAGGCTATGACCTGTATGATTTGGGACACTATCCTGCGGTGGTACCGGGAACCGGTTCGATCGAATGTGAAGTGTACCGGATCTCCTCGTCGATCCTGACTGAGCTGGATGAATTAAAAAAAGATGGTCAGGATTACCGGCGTGAACTGGTTTCAACGCCGTACGGCAGTGCCTGGATTTACTTATATCAGCGTCCGGTGGACGGACTGGTGAAGATAAATTGCGGGGACTGGCTGAAACGGCACGAGGCAGAAGGCCCGGAAAGCGAATGATTTCCCTGTGAATAAAAAAACCGCTGTGAAAACAGCGGTTTTTTTTGTCTCTGAAACGGACTGCGGATTATTTTTTCGCAGCGCGTTCGAAAGAAGCAATGATTTCAGCTTTGGCGGCAGCAGCATCTTCCCAGCCGTCAACTTTCACCCATTTGCCTTTTTCGAGATCTTTGTAGTGCTCGAAGAAGTGAGTGATCTGAGCTTTCAGCAGCTCAGGCAGATCGTTCACATCTTTAATGTGATCGTATTCTTTGCTCAGTTTGGTGTGCGGAACCGCAACCAGTTTGGCATCTTCACCGGATTCGTCGGTCATTTTCAGCACGCCGACAGGACGGCAGCGGATCACTGAACCAGGCTGTAACGGATACGGAGTCGGGACCAGCACGTCTACCGGATCACCATCCAGAGATAAGGTGTGGTTGATGTAACCGTAGTTGCACGGGTAGAACATGGCGGTTGACATGAAACGGTCAACAAACAGTGCACCGGATTCTTTATCAACTTCGTATTTAATCGGATCTGCGTTGGCAGGGATTTCGATAACAACATAGATATCTTCCGGCAGATCTTTACCTGCAGGAACATTATTCAGGCTCATGAACGGATTCCTTAATCTTCAGAACAAATAGCGTGGCGGATATTATAACGAAAAAAAGGCGGTGGTATACCGCCTTTTCCTTCGCTTACTGTTGGTTACTTCCCGTTTTCGTCCGGGAATTCCGCCATAAAGCTTTCGGCTTTCTCTACCATTGCGCGGGTACCGACAAAGTACGGTGAACGCTGGTGGAGTTTTTCCGGAATGATATCGAGGATACGGTTCTTACCGTCACTCGCTTTGCCGCCGGCCTGTTCCGCGAGGAATGACATCGGGTTGCACTCATACAGCAGACGCAGTTTGCCGTTAGGGTGGCTTGCGGTGCTCGGGTAGATGTAAATTCCACCCTTGAGCAGGTTGCGGTGGAAATCCGCCACCAGAGAGCCGATATAACGGGTGGTGTACGGGCGGTCAGTTGCCGGATCTTCTTCCTGGCAGTATTTGATGTATTTTTTCACGCCGACAGGGAAACGGATGTAGTTCCCTTCGTTGATGGAATACATTTTACCGTTTTCCGGGAATTTCATATCCGCCTGGCACAGGCAGAACACACCCAGAGACGGGTCATAGGTGAAGGCGTGAACACCGTTACCGGTGGTGTAAACCAGCATGGTGGAAGAGCCGTAAACCACATAACCGGCAGCAACCTGGCGGTTACCCGGCTGGAGGAAGTCAGCTTCGGTGACCGGCTGGCCCAGCGGGGTGATACGGTGATAAATAGAGAAAATAGTACCGACTGACACATTCACATCAATGTTGGATGAGCCGTCGAGCGGATCCATCAGAACCACATATTTGGCGTTTTCCGCACGGCCGCCCTCAAAAACAACAATGTCGTCTTCTTCTTCGGAGGCAATACCGGCAACTTCACCACGGGCTTTCAGCGCGGCTTTCAGTTTCTCGTTGGCATAGAGATCCAGTTTCATCTGGACTTCGCCCTGCACGTTTGAGATACCATTAGTACCAAGGATATCAACCAGCCCGGCTTTGTTGATATCACGGTGAATAATCTTAGCGCCTAACTTAATCGCGGAGAGGAGTGCAGTCAGTTCTCCGGTGGCGTGAGAAAAGTCCTGCTGTTTTTCGACGATAAATTCGCCTAATGTTTTCATGACGTACGTCCTGAAGTGGGTGAAATAAAAGTATTACGAAAGCGGTTGCCCGTAAACGCGGGTGCAAGTTTAGCCAAAGAAAATCATAATTGATAGGCTAATCCGTTTCAGTTCTTTTGAGAGATGGTTAGAATAGTGACCAACGTCATGCTATTGGATAAAAAATAATGCATATTCATATTCTCGGTATCTGCGGCACCTTCATGGGCAGCCTGGCTATCCTGGCCCGTGCACAGGGGCACAAAGTGACCGGTTCGGATCAGAATGTCTACCCGCCGATGAGTGATTTACTGACAGAACAGGGGATCGAGCTGATTCAGGGTTATGACCCGGCTCAGCTGACGCCGCGCCCGGATATGGTGGTGATCGGCAATGCCATGAAACGCGGAAACCCGTGTGTCGAGGCGGTGCTGAACCAGGGAATTCCCTACACTTCAGGGCCGCAGTGGCTGCATGACCATGTACTGCCGGAGCGCTGGGTGCTGGCGGTTGCCGGGACTCACGGCAAAACCACCACCGCAGGTATGCTGGCGTGGATTCTGGAAGACTGCGGCTATCAGCCGGGCTTTCTGATCGGCGGGGTCCCGGGGAACTTTGATGTTTCCGCCACGCTGGGTAACAGCCCGTTCTTTGTTATCGAAGCGGATGAATATGACTGTGCATTCTTTGATAAACGCTCAAAGTTCGTGCATTACAGCCCGCGCACACTGCTGCTCAACAACCTCGAGTTTGATCACGCGGATATCTTTGAAAACCTCGCTGCGATTGAAAAACAGTTCCATCATCTGGTGCGTGTGGTGCCGGGTGACGGCAAAATTATCGCTCCGGCCCAGGATGCCAATCTGAAACAGGTGCTCAGTATGGGCTGCTGGAGTGAGGAAGAATACACCGGCGACAACGCCCGCTGGCAGGCGGAGAAAGTCACCAACGACTGCGGTGAGTTCGGTGTGCGTTATGACGGTGAAATCAGCGGCCGCGTGACCTGGGGACTGGTGGGTGAGCATAATATGCAGAACGCCCTGATGGCGGTGGCTGCCGCACATCACGTCGGTGTGCCGGTCGCGGAAGCCTGCCGTGCGCTGGGTAAATTTATCAACGCCCGCCGCCGTCTTGAGCTGCGCGGTGAGGTGAACGGTATCAGTGTCTATGATGACTTTGCGCATCACCCGACGGCGATTCTGGCCACATTACAGGCGCTGCGCAGTAAAGTCGGCGGCACGGCCCGCATCCTCGTGGTTCTGGAGCCGCGTTCAAACACCATGAAAATGGGGATCAGCAAAGACGATATCGCGCCTGCGCTGGGTCGTGCGGATGAAGTCTTTATCTTCCAGCCGGCGAATATTCCGTGGCTGGTCAGTGAAATTACCGAGCGTTGTGTACAACCGGCATACTGGAGCGGTGACCTGGATGCGCTGACCAATATGGTGGCCGAACATGCACAGCCGGGGGATCATATCCTGGTGATGAGCAACGGCAGCTTTGGTGGTATCCACGATAAACTGCTGGAAAAACTGAAGTAATCTGAGAAGAAATAAAAAACCGCGCGGTGCATCAGTACCACGCGGTTTTTTTATGATTAACGGCGGATTACAGTTCCTGCTCGAACAGGGCGAGAATCGCTTCGTAGAGCTGTTCTGTGGTGAAATCTTTGGCCGGTGTCGAGAAAATAGTGTCATCACCGGCGATACTGCCGAGAATGCCCTCGGATTTGCCGATGGAGTCCAGCAGACGGGCAATCAGCTGTGCTGCTCCCGGACTGGTACGGATAACCACAACCGAGTCATTGTAATCAATATCCAGCACCAGGTTTTTTAACGGGCTGGTGGCTGTCGGAACACCCAGTTCCGCAGGCAGACAGTAAACCATTTCCATTTTCGCGTTACGGGTGCGGACAGCACCGAACTTGGTCAGCATCCTGGAAATCTTGGACTGGTTAATATTCTCAAAGCCCTCTTCCTGCAGGGCGGTGACGATCTCCCCCTGAGAGCTGAATTTCTCTTCTTTCAACAGCGCCTTAAACGCCTTGATCAGATCTTCCTGTTTAGAAGGTGCGCGCATAGTCTTTCCTGCAAATTTGGATACGAACCTTATTATTATGCGGAAAAATGCATTTTTATGCAAATTAAACCCTGTGGTCTGACCGGGGGAAACCGCATTAATGGTCAAAACTGGTGATCAGCTCACGTAATTGACATTGCTTATGGTTCTGACCGGGTTATCTCCGGAGGTAAATATATTGTTAATTAAATGAGGTTGTTATCAGTTACGCATCGGTATATTAACGTACATGACTATAAGTGCGCTTAAAGTAAAATAATTGTCAAAATAGTGTTCCTTATCTCATTAACAGATAAGCGATTTGTTTAGAATGGATAACAATAGACAAACAGATTCAAATGCGTGAATATGCAATCAGTCTGTTAAAATATTGTATTCACAGCCCTCATGCACGGATTCGCACCTGATGCGCAATCGTGCTAACCGTCCCAAGTTAAGGAGTCTCAGGATGAAAGTTGCAGTTCTCGGAGCAGCAGGTGGTATTGGTCAGGCTCTCGCCCTTCTTCTTAAAACCCAGCTTCCTTCAGGTTCAGATCTTACTTTATATGATATCGCACCGGTCACACCGGGTGTGGCAAAAGATCTCAGCCATATTCCGACCGATGTCCGGATCACCGGATTCGCGGGAGAGGATCCTACCCCTGCATTAGAAGGCGCGGATATTGTCCTGATTTCTGCCGGTGTGGCCCGTAAACCCGGCATGGATCGTTCTGATCTGTTTAATGTGAACGCGGGGATCGTCCGCAATCTGGTGGAAAAAATTGCCAAAACCTGTCCGAAAGCATTAATCGGCATCATCACCAACCCGGTGAACACCACAGTGGCGATCGCGGCAGAAGTGCTGAAAAAAGCCGGTGTGTATGACAAAAATCGCCTGTTCGGCGTGACCACGCTGGACATTATCCGTTCCAACACCTTTGTGGCGGAGCTGAAAGGGAAAAAACCTCAGGAACTGGAAGTGCCGGTTATCGGCGGCCACTCCGGTGTGACCATTCTGCCGCTGCTGTCTCAGATCCCGGGTGTCAGCTTCAGCGACGCGGAAATCGACAGCCTGACCAAACGCATCCAGAATGCCGGTACTGAAGTGGTGGAAGCCAAAGCAGGCGGCGGGTCCGCAACACTCTCTATGGGCCAGGCAGCCGCGCGTTTCGGCCTGTCACTGGTTCGCGCCATGCAGGGCGAGAGTAATGTGGTGGAATGCACTTATACCGAAGGTGACGGCAAATACGCCCGTTTCTTCGCTCAGCCGGTCGTGTTAGGTAAGAACGGTGTTGAGAAGCGTCTGGACATCGGTTCACTCAGTGCATATGAAGAGAAAGCACTGAATGGCATGCTGGATGTGCTGAAGGCCGATATTGCGCTTGGTGAGAAATTTATTAACAGCTGAATTATTAAATAGTTGTATTTATTTTTTTGAGCCGTAAATAAAACCGCTAATTACGATTAGCGGTTTTATTGTTTTTATAAGTATATATTGAAATTAATTAGTTACCTTCACTCTTATTTTCCTATCTAATAATTCACCTGTGATAGAATTAAAATAACGGCTGGGCCAAATCTCTGACGGATGGACGGCGAGAAAGTCTGCGATGAGCCATTCACCCTTCGGCCACGGCCGGGAAAGCGCGTTAGCAAGCGTTGAGGAGCTGAGTCCCGCACTGCGCGACAAGGCAGCCAGGGTTGTCCCCCGTTTCTTCAGCGATGCAATTATATCAGCAGGGTGCCAGTCAGATTTACCGGAATCCATATATTGAGTCCTTTTTATTTTAGATTAATGTTGTGTTAGTGGTATAAATAACGGGTTGCCATCACATTAAAGATGAACCCAATTCGTTATTAAGAAAATAAAATACCATTATTTTTCTAAATATTTTCTTAAATTTTTTCTTAAAAATATCTTTTTTGAACTCTGTTACAGAATTAAGAAACAGAATGAAAATGGGCAGGTAACACAAAGGAATGAAGTAAATAAGCATATTTACTTACTTAACATAAGGAGTTTGTTGATGAAACAAAAGCGGTTTTTACCTGTTATCAGGCGTGATACGCCAGCAGCAGCACTGAGTCGGATCTCATTTTCTGCCCGGTGGTCATTGTAGTCAGTGTTTACCGTTATTGTAATAAAATATGCCGATTATTCACAAAAAGATGATGTTTTATCCTTGCGTTTGTAAAATATTCTCGTGAAAATCGGTATGAATCCGGAAGCTGTTAAAAAATTCAGTGTAGCTAAAGCATTTGTCATTTTTAGGAAAGTGCCCGGCAAATTCACGCAGTTTAAGCACGGAAATTGCCGATTTTTTGCTGAAAATGGGTTGCAGGAGAAAAGATGAAAAAAGAATGGTATTCCGCGAAGGAATTGGTTGGTTTGGCGGGCTTGCCATCATCTCCTCAAGGTGTCAACCTGATGGCGAGACGGGAAGGCTGGCACCAGCGGCGCAAGCGCGGCGTGCAGGGAAAAGCAGTCGAATACAGTATCGATAGTCTGCCGGATGAAGTTCAGGCGATCCTGCATGCATGTGATAACAGCGCAAGCTATCAGGCGAAACGGCAGGATGCGTTTCTGATCTGGGTGGAAGCCTATTATCAGCTGACCAGAGAGGAACGGGAGAAAATTGTCACGTTCATTCTGCGGGAAGGGCTGGCTAAACTGATCCAGCATCTTGATGCACAGGAGCTTCCGGGCAGCCGGGAGCCGGACGAAAAACCGGAATAAAAAAACGGGATCTGTGAAGATCCCGTTTTCTCATGCAATGATCAGGCTGAGCGGCGGACTGCGATATGGGCCAGGCCGGCCAGCGCATCTTTGTACTGTGAGTCCGGCAGTGCGGACAGGGCTGCGATAGCTTTGTCCGCTTCTTCTTCGGCGCGGGCATAGGTGTAAGCCAGAGATCCGCAGCGCTTCATGGTCGCAAGAACCTGCTCCAGCAGGTGACGTCCGTTACCCTGTTCAATCGCCTGACGGATCAGCGCGGATTCTTCCGCATTGCCGTTGTGCATGGCGTGGAGCAGCGGGAGTGTCGGTTTGCCTTCGTCGAGATCATCCCCGGTATTTTTGCCGAGTGTCGCGTTATCCGCATCATAATCCAGAACATCATCGATCAGCTGAAACGCGGTACCGAGAAAGCGGCCGTAATCCTGTAATGCTTTCTCCTGCTCCGGTGTGGCACCGGCCAGAATTGCCGCAGATTGTGAGGCAGCCTCAAACAGGCGGGCAGTTTTGCTGTAGATAACCTGCATGTAATCCGCTTCGCTGATATCCGGATCGTTGCAGTTCATCAGTTGCAGCACTTCCCCTTCCGCGATCACGTTTGTCGCTTCTGACATCAGTTTCAGCACACGCATGGAATCCAGATCCGTCATCATCTGAAAGGATCGTGTGTAGATAAAATCCCCGACCAGCACACTGGCGGCATTGCCGAACACTTCGTTGGCCGTCTGTTTGCCGCGGCGCATGTCGGATTCATCCACCACATCGTCGTGCAGCAGCGTGGCGGTATGAATAAATTCGATCAGGGCCGCCACCTGAATATGTTTGTCACCGTCATAGCCCAGAGCGCGGCCGGTCAGCACAGCGATCATCGGGCGGATCCGTTTCCCGCCGCCGCTGATAATGTAGTAACCCAGCTGGTTGATAAGTGATACGTCCGAGGTCAGCTGTTTTTGAATCTTTTGATTGACTGCGGTCATATCATCCGCAGTCAGCGCGATTATTTGTTCTGAGTTCATATGACTTGCTTTAACCTTGTTTTTGACATCCCGATCAAAGGTAATGGTTTATGATAGCAGCGTTTTTTTATATTTTATGATTGTACTGTAAAAAAGCTGCAAATAAACGGCTATCTGTAAAGTGACGTTTTTTTACCATTAGATCGTTTTCAGCACTTGTCATTTGCAGCGTTTTTGCGTAAAATCCGCGCCCTATTGTGAATAATTTTATAGTGCACTCTGAGAATCAAATTTTATGGGGTGTGCGGAAAGCGGAGTTAATATGTACGCGGTTTTCCAAAGTGGTGGTAAACAACACCGGGTCAGCGAAGGTCAAATCGTTCGCTTGGAAAAGCTGGACATCGCAACAGGTGAAACTGTTGAGTTTGACCAGGTTCTGATGGTTGCAAATGGTGAAGACATCAAGATCGGCGCTCCAGTCGTTGAAGGTGTTAAAATTAAAGCTGAAGTGGTTACACACGGTCGCGGCGATAAAATTAAAATCGTTAAGTTCCGTCGTCGTAAACACAGCCGGAAACAGCAGGGCCACCGTCAGTGGTTCACTGATGTTAAAATTACCGGTATCGCTTAAGTTAATAGGAGAGCAGATCAATGGCACACAAAAAGGCTGGCGGCTCGACTCGAAACGGTCGCGATTCTGAAGCAAAACGTCTGGGTGTAAAACGTTTCGGTGGTGAAGCTGTATTAGCAGGTAGCATCATCGTTCGTCAGCGTGGTACTAAATTCCACGCAGGCAGCAACGTAGGTTGCGGTCGCGACCACACTCTGTTCGCGTTAGCTGACGGAAAAGTCAAATTCGAAGTTAAAGGCCCGAAAAACCGTAAATTCATCAGCATCGAAGCTGAATAAGTTTTTCACGTCTTAACCGAGTCCGAAAGCCCTGCAAACCTTTTGCAGGGCTTTTTATATGCGTAAAACGTCATCCCGGGTCATACTGAACCGGTAGTCCGGACACGGCAACGTTACGGAGAAAAGTAATGAAATTTGTAGATGAAGCTAAAATCCTGGTTGTGGCAGGAGATGGCGGCAACGGATGCGTGAGCTTCCGTCGCGAAAAATATATTCCGAAAGGCGGACCAGACGGCGGAGACGGCGGCGATGGCGGTGATGTATACCTCCAGGCCGATGAAAACCTCAATACCCTGATTGATTACCGTTTTGAAAAATCATTCCGCGCTGAGCGGGGTCAAAACGGCCAGAGTCGTGACTGTACCGGTAAACGGGGCAACGATATCACGATTAACGTGCCTGTAGGCACCCGTGTGCGCGATATGACCACCAATGAGGTACTGGCGGACATGTTGCAGCACGGACAGCGTCACATGGTTGCCAAGGGCGGATTTCACGGCCTGGGTAACGCACGCTTTAAATCATCCGTTAACCGTGCACCGCGTCAGCGCACCATGGGTACCCCGGGCGAAACCCGCGAACTTATGATGGAACTGATGCTGCTGGCTGACGTCGGGATGCTGGGGATGCCGAATGCCGGTAAATCCACCTTTATCCGCTCTGTCTCTGCGGCAAAACCAAAAGTGGCGGATTATCCGTTCACCACACTGGTACCGAGCCTGGGTGTGGTGCGGATGGATAACTCACAGAGCTTCGTGGTCGCGGATATTCCGGGACTGATCGAAGGCGCATCTGATGGTGCCGGTCTGGGGATCCGTTTCCTGAAACATCTGGAACGCTGCCGCGTGCTGCTGCACCTGATCGACATCTGCCCGGTGGACGAAAGTGATCCGGTGGAAAATGCGAAGATCATTGTCGGTGAACTGGAAAAATACAGTGAGAAGCTGGCAGAGAAGCCGCGCTGGCTGGTCTTCAACAAAGTCGATCTGATTGATCCTGAAGAAGCGAAAGCCCGTTCTCAGGCGATCGCGGATGCGCTCGGCTGGGAAGATAAATTCTATATGATCTCTGCGGTCAATCACGAAGGCGTGAAAGCACTGTGCTGGGATCTGATGGAATTCCTCAACACCCATGCCCGCGAAGCCGTGGCTGAAGTGCCGGCTGCGGACGCGAAAGTGGACTTTATGTGGGACGATTACCACAAAGAGCAGCTTGAGCAGGCAGAAGACGATGATGACTGGGATGACGACTGGGATGAAGACGACGAAGAAGGTGTCGAGTTCATCTGGCAGAAATAATCGTCAGAATCCAGAGCAATAAAAAATCCGGTGAATACGCCGGGTTTTTTATTGCCGTTAGTTTTTCAGCAACTCAGTAATTCCGGTATAAATCTTTATACAAATGCCCCTCAAAGCGGACCAGCGGCACACGGCGGCTGCGCTGCTCGGCAGGCGGGACGGCATAAGCGGAAATAAACTGCACGAACGCAATGCGCTGTCCGCTGGCGGTGGTGAGGAATCCGGCCAGGTTATACACGCCCTGCAATGAGCCGGTTTTGGCGGAGAGCTTGCCGTTAACGCCCGCTTCTGTCAGACCACCGCGGTATTGCAGTGTGCCGTCATAGCCGGAGAGCGGCAGCATTTTGATAAACTGCAGCTGATCATCATGTTTGGCTATAAATTGCAGCACTTCCATCATGGTTGCCGGGGTGATCAGGTTGTGACGGGATAATCCGGAGCCATCCACCATCACGGTATTGCCCATATCAATACCAGCTTTCTCTTTCAGTACCTGACGGACAGCCTGCTGGCCGGAACGCCAGGTACCCGGCACGCCGTAGTAGCTGCGGCCGATGGTGCGGAAAACTTCATCGGCAATCATATTGTCGGACTTTTTCAGCATTTTGGTCAGCAGAGCATGCAGCGGAGCGGATTGGGTTTGTATCAGTACGGTGCCCGGTTGTTCCGGGTGGGTCTGACGGCGGACATTGCCGCTCAGGGTGATTCCGGCGTGGAGCAGTTCATTTTTGACGATCGCCCCGGCGTAGCTTGCGCCGTTCTGGACACCGAATGCCAGCGGCAGCGGTTCGCTGCGCTGATTCATACAGCCGGTGATGGTATAGCGGTTCAGTTCTCCCGGCACCACATCCAGCTCACAGAAACGCCCTTCGGCAGAGCCGCGTTCGAGTGTTTTGACCTCACTGAACATATTGACAGGATAATACTCCGAGGTGCGGATATAGGCGGTATCACCGGGTTTTTCCCCCGGATACAGTGTTACAGAAAAGCAGTTACGGTCGATGATCGCGGCACCCGGCGGGGCACTGAAGCACTGGGTTAAATCATTCCACACCCAGCCCGGTGCTTTGTCATGACTGGCAAAGGCAGAGATATCGATCACCAGATCACCGTCGATGGCCTGTACCCCGGCTTTACGCAGTTCATTGACCATATTACGGATCTGCTGACGGGTGAGGGTCGGATCACCGGTAAAACGGGTGATTAAATCCCCTTTCAGGGTGGTGCCCTCAACATGTCCTTTGGTTTCCAGACTGGTGGTAAAACGGAAATCCGGTCCCAGCTGCAACAGGGCGGCAAGTGCCGTCACCACTTTCTGGGTACTGGCGGGCAGCGCCATCTGCTGTCCCTGGTATTCCACGATTGGCTGAGAATCGCCCACCCGCTGCGCAATCATCGCCAGGTTTGTACCGGCGGGCAGATATTGGGTATATTGTTCGACCGGGGTGGCTGCTGCACCTGCAGCCAGTAATACTGACAATCCCATCGCATATGCGAGCCGGGTAAAAACATTCATTGAGCGACCTATCCATCACAATCGGGGGTGAGAGCCCGTTATACTAAAGCCACGGACCGGTAAAAGTAAACGATGACCCGCATTGCGCTCCGGGATAGAATACCGGGACAGGATCTCAGTTCAGCCCGCGCGGATAACGCGTCAACCGCGCTGACAGCATCCGCAGTGCGATGGCCGTATCAGCGCAGATTTACACGGTTTTACTTAATAGTAGTGTGCCACACATGGCGCATAAGGTACTGTTATCGTTTAATCAGGATGATATGACTATTACTTAGGAATGATTCAGAGGTAGAGAATGAAACAAATCCCTATGACGGTACGCGGCGCAGACCAACTGCGTGAAGAATTAGAATTTCTCAAAAATGAGCGCCGTCCGAAAATTATCGCTGATATCGCGGAAGCCCGCGAGCACGGCGATCTGAAAGAAAACGCAGAATATCACGCAGCCCGTGAGCAGCAGGGGTTCTGTGAAGGCCGTATTCAGGAGATCGAAGCCAAGCTCTCCAATGCGCAGGTGATTGATGTCACCAAAATGACCAACAATGGCCGGATTATTTTCGGTGCGACCGTTACCGTTTTTAACGTCGCAACGGATGAAGAGCAGACTTACCGCATCGTGGGTGATGATGAGGCTGATATCAAATCAAATCTGCTGTCAGTGAACTCCCCGATTGCGCGCGGCCTTATCGGTAAAGAGGTTGACGATGTGGTTGTCATCCAGACGCCGGGCGGTGAAGTTGAGTATGAAGTCATCAATGTGGAATACCTGTAAGCTGCGTCGTAAAAAAACAGCACAATACGGATATTTCATCAGAAAAATGCAGTGAAAGGCGTTTTTACTGAACTTTACATTCGGGTTGCAGAGCACTGAGGCGGCCCGGATATGAAGAAAATCTGAAAGGAATGCCACCGGCCGGACGATATCGTCAGAAATCATCTGCCGGTGGCATTTTTTTATAAATATGCAATTATCATTTAGGTAAAATGATCTTCCGGGCTTCCGACGGACGGTAGAGCACCAGAATTTTACCGATAATCTGCACATTGTAAGCACCGGTTTCACGCACAATCGCATCAGCAATCAAGGTTTTCATTTCACGGTCTTCGCCCGCGATTTTAACTTTGATAAGCTCATGATGTGTAAGAGCCACTTCAGTTTCTGCGAGTACGCCTTCAGTCAGACCGTTGTTGCCAATCATGACAACCGGGTTCAGATGATGAGCGAGTGCTTTCAGGTGCTGGACTTGTTTTTTAGTGAGGTTCATCGTTTTTTTTGCTTAATAACTATTGAAAACGGTGTATTCTACCGCCATATCATGCTTATCACCATCATTAGGTGAGGAGTACTGTCTGCGGTAACGGGACTTTTCGTCCGGTTATGCGAAAAAACTGAGTCAGAAATAACAGGTTAGTCGGAAAACACAATGGCCAATAAAAAACGTTCAGCAAGCTCCGGGCGCTGGTTACAGGAACATTTTAGTGATAAATATGTTCAGATGGCGCAAAAAAAGGGGCTTCGCTCTCGTGCCTGGTTTAAGCTCGAAGAAATTCAGCAGGGCGATAATATTTTCAGACCGGGTATGACTATTGTGGATCTGGGTGCTGCACCCGGCGGCTGGTCACAATATGCTGTTAATCATATCGGTCAGTCCGGGCGCGTTATTGCCTGTGACCTGTTACCGATGGATCCCATCGTCGGCGTGGATTTCCTTCAGGGCGATTTCCGTGACGAAAACGTGCTGAAAGCTCTGCTGGGGCGCGTGGGGGATAAAAAAGTCCAGGTTGTTATGTCAGACATGGCACCAAATATGAGCGGAACTCCGGCTGTTGATATTCCGCGCGCGATGTATCTGGTTGAGCTGGCACTTGATATGTGCCGTTCTGTTCTGGCACCGGGGGGCAGTTTTATTGTTAAAGTCTTTCAGGGAGATGGCTTTGACGAGTACCTCCGGGAGGTTCGCTCCCTGTTCACGAAAGTGAAAATCCGTAAACCCGATGCTTCGCGGGCCCGATCGCGTGAAGTATACATTGTAGCGACAGGGTGGAAAGTGTAGTACCCTGTGCGTTATTTGTTAACACAGATGTAATAAGAGGTTAATCCCTTGAGTGACATGGCGAAAAACCTAATTCTCTGGCTGGTCATCGCGGTAGTGCTGATGTCGTTGTTCCAGAGTTTTGGCCCAGGCGATTCAAACAGTCGTAAGGTGGACTACTCTACCTTCATCACTGAGTTAGCACAGGATCAGGTGCGCGAAGTCCGTATTTCCAATCGTGATCTTAACGTCAGTAAAAAAGACGGCTCCAAATACACGACGTACCTGCCGATGCAGGACAATCAGCTGCTTAACACCATGCTGAACAAAAACGTCACTGTGGTCGGTGAACCACCGGAAGAGCCGGGTATCCTGACAACCATTTTCATTTCCTGGTTCCCGATGCTGCTGTTAATCGGCGTCTGGATCTTCTTCATGCGCCAGATGCAGGGCGGCGGCGGTAAAGGTGCGATGTCCTTCGGTAAAAGTAAGGCACGCATGCTGACCGAAGATCAGATCAAAACCACCTTTGCGGATGTGGCCGGTTGTGATGAGGCCAAAGAAGAAGTCGGCGAGCTGGTGGAGTATCTGCGTGAGCCGAGCCGCTTCCAGAAACTCGGCGGTAAAATTCCGAAAGGTATTCTGATGGTGGGGCCTCCGGGGACCGGTAAAACGTTGCTGGCAAAAGCGATTGCCGGTGAGGCGAAAGTACCGTTCTTCACCATTTCCGGTTCTGACTTCGTCGAAATGTTCGTGGGTGTGGGTGCGTCCCGTGTCCGTGATATGTTCGAACAGGCGAAGAAAGCAGCCCCATGTATCATCTTTATCGATGAAATCGACGCCGTCGGCCGTCAGCGTGGTGCGGGTCTGGGCGGTGGTCACGATGAACGTGAGCAGACACTGAACCAGATGCTGGTTGAGATGGATGGTTTCGAAGGTAACGAAGGTATTATCGTTATCGCGGCAACCAACCGTCCGGATGTGCTTGACCCTGCATTACTGCGTCCGGGCCGTTTCGACCGTCAGGTCGTGGTCGGTCTGCCGGATGTGCGCGGCCGTGAGCAAATCCTGAAAGTGCATATGCGCCGTGTGCCGTTATCGCCGGACGTTGAACCGTCTGTGCTGGCGCGTGGTACACCGGGCTTCTCCGGTGCGGATCTCGCCAACCTGGTGAACGAAGCTGCGCTGTTTGCGGCACGCGGTAACAAACGCGTTGTGACCATGGTCGAGTTCGAAAAAGCAAAAGATAAAATCATGATGGGTGCGGAACGCCGCTCTATGGTGATGACAGAAGAGCAGAAAGCCTCGACTGCCTACCATGAAGCCGGTCACGCGATCATCGGTCGTCTGGTACCGGAGCACGATCCGGTACATAAAGTGACCATTATTCCGCGCGGACGTGCACTGGGTGTGACCTTCTTCTTACCGGAAGGGGATCAGATCAGCGCCAGCCGTCAGAAACTTGAAAGTCAGATTTCCACCCTGTACGGCGGCCGTCTGGCGGAAGAGATTATCTACGGGCCGGAAAATGTGTCCACAGGCGCATCCAACGACATCAAAGTGGCAACTAATATTGCCCGTAACATGGTGACGCAGTGGGGCTTCTCCGAAAAACTGGGGCCATTACTGTATGCGGATGAAGACGGTGAAGTGTTCTTAGGCCGTTCTGTGTCAAAAGCACAGCACATGTCTGACGAAACTGCCCGGACTATCGATGAGGAAATCCGCGGGATTATTGAGCGTAACTACAAACGTGCGCGTCAGATCCTGATGGATAACCTGGATATCCTGCACACCATGAAAGATGCATTAATGAAATATGAAACCATTGATGCACCACAGATTGATGATCTGATGAACCGTGTGCCGGTCCGTGAACCTGCGGGCTGGGAAGGTGACAAGCCGAAAGCGGATACCCGTCCGCCGGAAAGCAGTAACCAGGTTCCGGTTCAGGAAGCTCCTGAATCATCAGATGACAACAATGCTGCGCCGTCTGAAGACGACAACAAGCAGTCATAATTCATCATTCAGTTGCATGAAGCAGTAATATGAAAAACCCGGCGGAAAATTCGCCGGGTTTTTTTATATCTTTATCCCGCCGGAGTCAGGCATTACAATCACATTACGATTGAAATAATAAACAGTAAGAAGGCCGGATTATGAAACTTACCGCACGCGGTCAGACACTTTCGCTGGCAACGCCGCAGGTGATGGGGATCCTCAATGTGACCCCGGATTCATTCTCAGACGGCGGTACACACAACACCCCCGCCAAAGCACTGGAACATGCCCGGAAAATGATTGCAGAAGGCGCGTCGATCATTGATATCGGCGGTGAATCCACCCGTCCCGGAGCGGCGGAAGTCAGCCCTGAGCAGGAAGCGGAGCGGGTTATCCCGGTTGTGGCAGCGATTGCCCGTGAATCGGACATCTGGATTTCAGTGGATACCTCAAAAGCGCTGGTGATCCGCGAAGCCGCAAATGCAGGGGCTCATATTCTCAATGATATCCGCTCATTCAGTGAGCCGGGGGCATTACAGGCGGCGGCACAGAGCGGCCTGCCGGTTTGTGTGATGCATATGCAGGGAGAACCGCGTACCATGCAGCAGGCACCGCACTATCAGAATGTGGTGCGCGAGGTGTATACGTATCTTGAAGCGCAGGTGGCACGCTGTGTGGCGGCCGGAATTGAAAAAAATCACATAATTCTCGATCCGGGCTTCGGTTTCGGAAAAACACTGGCGCATAATTATCAGTTATTGGATAAATTAGGCCTGTTTCATAACCTGGGATTACCGGTTCTCGCCGGAATGTCACGAAAATCTATGATTGGCCAGCTGATGGATATTCCCCCGGATGAACGGGTTGCCGGCAGCGTGGCCTGTGCGGTGATTGCCGCGATGAAAGGTGCGCAGATTATCCGTGTTCATGATGTGAAAGAAACTGTCCAGGCCATGAAAGTGGTGGAAGCAACCCGTTTAGCGAAGGAAACAAACGACAATGAGTGATCGCAAATACTTTGGTACTGATGGCATCCGCGGAAAAGTGGGTGACAGCCCGATTACCCCTGATTTTGTGCTCAAACTGGGCTGGGCGGCCGGGAAAGTGCTGGCACGTCACGGCTCACGTAAAATTATTATCGGCAAAGATACCCGTATTTCCGGCTATATGCTGGAATCCGCACTGGAAGCCGGTCTTGCCGCTGCAGGGTTATCCGCCTCATTTACCGGCCCGATGCCGACACCGGCGGTTGCTTATCTGACCCGTACTTTCCGTGCCGAGGCCGGTATTGTTATCTCCGCCTCTCACAACCCGTATTATGACAACGGTATTAAATTCTTCTCCATCGACGGCACCAAACTGCCGGATCATGTGGAAGAGGCGATTGAAGCCGAGATGGAAAAACCACTGACTTGTGTGGAATCCGCCGAACTGGGCCGTGCAAACCGCATTGTGGATGCCGCCGGCCGTTACATTGAATTTTGTAAAGGGACATTCCCGAACGAGCAGAGCCTGAACGGGCTGAAAATGGTGATCGACTGCGCACACGGCGCGACCTATCACATCGCACCGAACGTATTAAGTGAACTGGGTGCGGAAGTGATTGCTATCGGCTGTGATCCGAACGGTATCAACATTAACGAAAAATGCGGTGCAACGGATGTCCGTCAGTTACAGGAACGTGTTCTGGCTGAAGGCGCGCATGTCGGTCTGGCATTCGACGGCGACGGCGACCGCCTGATCATGGTGGATCACCTGGGTGAAAAAGTGGACGGTGACCAGATCCTGTTTATCATTGCCCGTGAAGCACTGCGCCAGGGACAACTGCGCGGTGGTGCTGTCGGTACACTGATGAGTAATATGGGGCTGGAGCTGGCACTGAAACAGCTGGGTATTCCGTTTGAGCGTGCAAAAGTCGGTGACCGTTACGTGCTCGAAAAACTCCAGGAAAAAGGCTGGCGTCTGGGGGCGGAAAACTCCGGCCACATCATCCTGCTGGACAAAACCACCACCGGTGACGGCATTGTGGCGGGTCTTCAGGTACTGAGTGCCATGGTACGCAACAACATGAGCCTGCACGACCTGTGCAGCGGCATGAAACTGCTGCCGCAGGTGCTGGTGAACGTCCGCTTTGCCGGTCAGCACGACCCGCTGGCAAGCGAGGAAGTCACCCGTGTGGCACAGGAAGTGGAAAAAGAGCTGAATGGCAAAGGCCGTGTGCTGCTGCGTAAATCCGGTACCGAACCGCTGATCCGTGTGATGGTGGAAGGGGAAGATGAAGCGCAGGTCACTGCAATGGCAAACCGCATTGCAGACGCGGTGAAACGCGTATAATTATTTATGATGTGAATGACAGAGCCGGAAAAAATTATTGCGGTTTCCCCCCGGCTCTGTCAGAATCCGCCCCTTATTGTTGTTTTTTTCCGCAACCGGTGCGCCTGGCTTAAAATAGACTTGCGCGCGTGCGTTTGTTTGGTTAGTATTCTGACCCGCTCAGTAAGGTAATCAGATTTACCTGTGAGTGTGCAGATTGATACCGAATCAGTCGGTATACCGTACGAGGAATAGGTACACGTTTATGTATACAGCTCTCTTAGTCGTTTTCTTACTTGTTGCGATTGCCTTAGTCGGCATGATCTTAATGCAGCAGGGGAAAGGTGCGGACATGGGTGCTTCGTTCGGTGCAGGCGCGTCTGCAACACTGTTTGGTTCTTCGGGTTCAGGTAACTTCATGACCCGTACCACAGGCATTTTAGCAACACTGTTTTTTGTACTGAGTTTGGTTCTGGGCAACATGACCAGCAATAAAACCGGTACAGGCAGCAAGTTTGATAATCTCGCTCAGCCGGTGCAGACAGAACAGAAAACAGATGTTCCCGCAGCACCAGCAGCTCCTAACAGCGATATTCCGCGCTGATTGTTGCAAGTCTGAAGTAAAAGTTTTAAACGGGATTGATACACACCATCAGTCAGTCCCGTAAAAAAGAGCAGTTCAGTGCCGAGGTGGTGAAATTGGTATACACGCTACCTTGAGGTGGTAGTGCCTACAAAACGGGCGTACGGGTTCAAGTCCCGTCCTCGGCACCATTTAGTTTCACACTTGCGTTTTGCAGGTGATCAGCGTAGAATTTTTCACGTTTCGAACGCGGGATGGAGCAGCATGGTAGCTCGTCGGGCTCATAACCCGAAGGTCGTCGGTTCAAATCCGGCTCCCGCAACCACTTCTTATAACAAATCGTTTTTTCCAATGTTGATTGTATCAACAACTCTTACGTTATCCCTGATTTGGAAAAAAGATTAAGAAGTGTGATGTACACAGGGTCCAGTTGCATAAAGCCCCGAAATTTCGGGGTTTTTTGTTATCAGTCAACAGAGATACTGGGCGTTATGCCCTTTTTTTATGTCCCGGGGGTGGTCTTGTCCACATTAGAGCAGAAATTAACAGAGATGGTCACTGCACCTGTCGAAGCACTCGGTTTTGAGCTTGTCGGCGTGGAGTTTATCCGCGGCCGCGTGTCAACACTGCGTATTTTTATTGATAGTGAAGAGGGTATCACTGTTGATGATTGCGCGGACGTGAGCCACCAGGTCAGTGCCGTTCTTGATGTTGAAGATCCTATTACAACCGTTTATAACCTTGAGGTTTCGTCTCCGGGAATGGAGCGTCCGTTATTTACGGCTGAACATTATCAGCGGTTTACCGGTGAGGAAGTCTCACTGACTTTACGAATTGCAATGCAGAACCGTCGCAGATGGCAGGGTATTATCAAAGCCGTCGACGGTGAAATGATCACGGTTACAGTGGATGGCAAAGACGAAGTGTTCGCACTTGGCAACATCCAGAAAGCTAACCTGGTACCCCACTTTTAATATAAAGTTCAAAAGAGGCAACTAGGATGAATAAAGAAATTCTGGCTGTTGTTGAGGCAGTTTCTAACGAAAAATCGCTTCCTCGTGAGAAAATTTTTGAGGCTCTGGAAACTGCGCTGGCAACTGCCACCAAGAAAAAATACGAACAGGAAATTGATGTTCGTGTGGAAATCGACCGTAAATCCGGTGATTTTGATACCTTCCGCCGCTGGATGGTGGTAGAAGAAGTCACTCAGCCGACCCGTGAAATCACACTGGAAGCGGCTGATTATGAAACGCCGGGCATTCAGTTAGGCGAATATATCGAAGATCAGATTGAATCTGTCACCTTCGACCGTATCACCACTCAGACCGCAAAACAGGTTATCGTACAGAAAGTACGCGAAGCTGAGCGTGCGATGGTGGTTGATCAGTTCCGCGAGCAGCAGGGCGAAATCATCACCGGTGTGGTGAAAAAAGTGAACCGCGAAAACATTACCCTCGATCTGGGGAATAATGCGGAAGCAGTCATTATGCGCGAAGATATGCTGCCGCGTGAGAACTTCCGTCCGGGTGACCGTATCCGCGGAGTTCTGTATGATGTTCGTCCGGAAGCCCGTGGTGCACAATTATTTGTGACCCGTTCCCGTCCGGAAATGCTGGTCGAATTATTTAAAATCGAAGTGCCGGAAATCGGCGAAGAGATTATTGAAATTAAAGCGGCTGCCCGTGATCCCGGTTCCCGTGCGAAAATCGCGGTGAAAACCAATGACAAACGCATCGACCCTGTCGGGGCATGTGTGGGAATGCGCGGCGCCCGCGTTCAGGCCGTTTCCGGTGAGCTGGGCGGCGAGCGGATTGATATCGTGTTGTGGGATGACAACCCGGCGCAATTCGTGATTAATGCAATGGCTCCGGCAGATGTTGCATCCATTGTTGTCGATGAAGACAAATGCACAATGGACGTTGCTGTGGAAAGCAGCAACCTTGCACAGGCCATTGGCCGTAACGGCCAGAATGTGCGTCTCGCTGCACAACTGCTGAAAAAACATCGTGGTGATGACAAATGGGAACTGAATGTCATGACCGCGGAGGAACTTAACGCGAAACACCAGGCGGAAGCACACGCTTCCATTGAAACTTTTGTTAAGCATCTCGACATCGATGAAGATTTCGCAACCTTATTAGTGGAAGAAGGTTTCTCCACACTGGAAGAACTGGCCTATGTGCCGGTCAGCGAACTTCTGGAAATCGACGGCCTCGAAGAGGAAACCGTTGAAGTCCTGCGCGAACGTGCAAAAGCCGCTTTAACAACGCTCGAACTGGCACAGAAAGAGAGCCAGTCAGGTACCACACCGGCGGATGATTTGTTAAACCTTGAAGGCATGGACCGCACACTGGCATTCACCCTGGCTTCCCGTGGTATTTGTACCCTTGAAGATCTCGCAGAGCAGGGTATCGATGACCTCACGGATATCGAAGGTCTGAATGATGAGAAAGCAGGTGAACTCATCATGGCAGCGCGTAATATCTGTTGGTTTGGCGACGATGCATCTTAATTTGTAGCGGGAAGGAGCAGCATGACAGAATCGGTAAAATCACTGGCAGACGAAATTCAGACTTCCGTAGAGCGCCTGGTACAGCAGTTTGCTGATGCCGGCATCAAAAAAACGGCGTCTGATAACGTTTCCCAGCAAGAAAAAGAGGCCCTGCTGGCCCATCTGAACCGCGAACAGGGCGGGGCAAGTCAGCCGGGTAAATTAACACTTCAGCGCAAAACTCGCAGTACGCTGAGTGTTCCGGTAACCGGTGGCAAGAGCAAATCGGTTAATATTGAAGTCCGCAAAAAACGCACATATGTAAACCGCGATGCCGCTGAACAGGCAAAAGCCGCGGAAGAGCAGGCACAGCGTGAAGCGGAAGAGCAGGCAAGACGCGAAGCTGAAGAGCAGGCCCGTCGTGAAGCCGAAGAAAAAGCTAAACAAGAGGCGCAAGCCAAACGTGAGGCTGAAGAAAAGGCAAAACGCGAAGCGGCAGCAGCGAAAGTAACTGAACAAGCGGCAGAACCGGCTAAGCGTGAAGCAGCGGAAAAGAATAACGTGAAAGAAAATAAAGCGAAATCAGCCCCGGCTGATACCCGGGAAAACAGCGAAAAAGTGCGCCGCGAAGCCGAAGCCGCTGAAATCAAACGCAAAGCTGAAGAAGAACAGCAGCGCAAACTTGAAGCTGAAGTGAAACGTGCAGCTGAAGAAGCGCGCCGTCTGGCCGAAGAAAACGGCGAGAAATGGTCTGCTCCTGTCAGCGAAGAAACAGAAAGCGCGGACTATCACACCACCACTTCTGCTCACGCCCGTGAAGCGGAAGATGAAAGTGATGCGAAAGTTGAAGGCGATAACCGCGGCCGCGGCCGCGGCGCGAAAAACGTCCGCCAGAAGAAAAACAACCGTCATTCTGAGAAAGCCGATCGCGAAGAAGCCCGTGCGCAACTGCCGCGCGGTAAGAAACAGCGTAAAGGCAGCTCACTGCAGCAGAGCTTTAACAAGCCGGTTGCAGCGGTTAGCCGTGATGTGGTTATCGGTGAAACCATCACTGTCGGCGAATTAGCCAACAAGATGGCGGTGAAAGGTTCTCAGGTCATTAAAACCATGATGAAGATGGGCGCTATGGCGACTATCAACCAGGTGATTGACCAGGAAACCGCACAGCTGGTTGCCGAGGAAATGGGTCACAAAGTTATCCTGCGCCGTGAGAACGAGCTGGAAGAAGCGATCCTGAACGACCGTGACATGGGTGAAGCACAGGCTGAACCACGTGCGCCGGTTGTGACCATCATGGGTCACGTTGACCACGGTAAAACCTCATTACTGGACTATATCCGTTCCACCAAAGTCGCCTCCGGCGAAGCGGGCGGTATTACCCAGCACATCGGTGCTTACCATGTGACCACCGATAAAGGCGCTATCACGTTCCTGGATACTCCGGGACACGCCGCGTTTACCTCCATGCGTGCCCGTGGTGCGCAGGCAACGGATATCGTTGTTCTGGTTGTCGCAGCGGACGATGGTGTGATGCCGCAGACTATCGAAGCTATCCAGCATGCGAAAGCAGCAGGTGTGCCGGTTGTGGTTGCGGTGAACAAAATTGATAAACCGGAAGCTGATCCGGATCGCGTACGTAACGAACTGTCTCAGTACGGCATCCTCTCTGAAGAGTGGGGCGGTGAGACTCAGTTCATCAGCGTTTCCGCCAAGAAAGGTATCGGTATCGACGATCTGCTCGATGCTATCCTGCTGCAGGCTGAAGTTCTCGAACTGAAAGCAGTGCGTGCCGGTATGGCAAGCGGTGTTGTTATCGAATCTTACCTCGATAAAGGCCGTGGTCCGGTCGCCACTATCCTGGTACAGAGCGGTACACTGAACAAAGGCGATATCGTCCTGTGCGGCTTTGAATACGGCCGTATCCGTGCGATGCGTAACGAACTGGGTCAGGATATCACCGAAGCGGGTCCGTCCATTCCGGTGGAAATCCTGGGTCTGTCCAACGTACCGTCTGCCGGTGATGAAGCGACCGTTGTCCGTGACGAGAAGAAAGCCCGTGAAGTGGCACTCTATCGTCAGGGTAAATTCCGTGATGTGAAACTGGCACGCCAGCAGAAAGCCAAACTGGAAAACATGTTTGCTAACATGGAAAGCGGTAAGGTTTCTGAACTGAATATCGTTCTGAAGACAGATGTTCAGGGTACCTGTGAAGCTATCACCGATTCACTGATGAAACTGTCAACTGACGAAGTCAAAGTGAAAATCATCGGTTCCGGTGTGGGTGGTATCACTGAAACTGACGCCACGCTGGCTGCGGCATCCAACGCGATTATCCTCGGCTTTAACGTCCGTGCGGATGCATCAGCACGCCGCCTGATTGAAAGCGAAAGCGTTGACCTGCGTTACTATTCCGTCATCTACAGCCTGATTGACGAAATCAAACAGGCAATGAGCGGGATGCTGGCGCCGGAATTCAAACAGGAAATCATGGGTCTGGCAGAAGTCCGTGATGTGTTCCGTTCACCGAAATTCGGTGCAATCGCCGGTTGTATGGTGACTGAAGGAACTATCAAACGTAATAACCCTATCCGCGTTCTGCGTGACAACGTGGTTATCTATGAAGGTGAGCTGGAATCCCTGCGCCGCTTCAAAGATGACGTTGCTGAAGTCCGTAACGGGATGGAGTGTGGTATCGGTGTCAAGAACTACAATGATGTCCGCCCGGGCGACATGATTGAAGTCTTCCAGGTGATTGAAGTTCAGCGAACTATCTGATCACCTGACGGTATGACATAACATGATATAATTGGGGGGCTTATGGCCCCCCGAATTTTCAGGAGAGAAACTATGGCGAGAGAATTCAGCCGTACTCAGCGCGTTTCACAGGAAATTCAGAAAGAAATTGCGATTATCCTGCAGCGTGAAATTAAAGATCCCCGTGTGGGGATGGCAACGGTATCCGGTGTGGATTTATCCCGTGATATGGCCTATGCCACGGTATTTGTGACCTTTCTGAACTTTATGGATGAAGACCATAATTCAGAGCAGGTGAAAACAGGTATCAAAGTCTTAAATGATATTTCCGGCTATATCCGTTCCCTGCTGGGGAAAGAGATGCGTCTGCGCATTATTCCGGAACTCAAATTTGAATATGACAGTTCTCTGGTCGAAGGGATGCGTATGTCCAACCTGGTGTCTGATGTGATCAAACACGACCAGGATATGCGTAAATCTGCGGACGACAAAGAGGGTAACTGATGGCACGCCGTCGTCGTGGCCGTAATATCAACGGCATTGTCCTGCTGGATAAACCGCAGGACATTTCATCCAATGATGCATTGCAGAAGGTCCGCCGCCTGTTTAATGCCGCCAAAGCCGGTCACACCGGCGCGCTGGATCCGCTGGCGACCGGTATGCTGCCGGTCTGCCTCGGTGAAGCAACCAAGTTTTCACAGTTCCTGCTGGATTCCGACAAGCGTTACCGCGTGATTGCCCGCCTGGGGCAGCGTACGGACACCTCAGACTCACAGGGTGAGGTGATCAGTGAGCGCCCGCTGTCATTCACAGCGGAACAGCTTGCGGCTGCTCTGGAGTCATTCAGGGGCGATACCTTACAGGTGCCGTCCATGTATTCCGCGCTCAAGCATCAGGGACGTCCGCTGTATGAGTATGCCCGCAAAGGCATCACCATAGAGCGGGAAGCCCGCCCGATCACGGTGTATGAACTGCTGTTTATCCGCCATGAAGGGGAAGAGCTGGAGCTGGAAATTCACTGCTCGAAAGGCACCTATATCCGCACTATCATTGATGACCTCGGTGAGAAACTCGGTTGCGGTGCTCATGTAACCATGCTGCGCCGGCTGCAGGTGGCCACGTATCCGGCAGAACGGATGGTGACACTGGAACAGCTTCAGGAAATGCGCCGTGTGGCGGATGAGTCTGAAACTCCGCTTGAAACCGCACTGGATCCGCTGCTGCTGCCGATGGATACCGCCGTGTCACATTTCCCGCAGGTCAATCTGACGGACGTGACTGCCGGGTATTTTAAGCTGGGGCAGCCGGTACGGGCTCCGCACGACCTGGCACCGGAGACATTAACCCGCGTAACGCAGGGTGATGACGCTCAGTTTATCGGCCTTGCGGTGATCAGTGAGGACGGGCAGGTGGCACCGCGCCGTCTTGTTGTGGAATACGCGGAATAAGCATTGCCGCATCTTGCGTTCAGGGCGCAGGCGGCGTAGAATAACGCGGCAATTTCCCTGAGATGCTGAATTAGAGATCGGCACTCATTTTTATTAATCAAAGTATATTTGGAGTTCTATTATGTCTCTAAGCACTGAAGCGAAAGCGAAAATTGTCGCTGATTTCGGTCGTGGCGAAAACGACACCGGTTCAAGCGAAGTTCAGATCGCGCTGCTGACTGCACAGATCAACCACCTGCAGGGTCACTTTGCAGAGCACAAAAAAGATCACCACAGCCGTCGTGGTCTGCTGCGTATGGTTGCTCAGCGTCGTAAGCTCCTGAACTATCTGAAAGGCAAAGACTTAGCAAGCTATACCTCAATTCTTGAGCGTCTGGGCCTGCGTCGCTAATTCAGACAAGTTTCAGTGGAAAGGGGCCGACGGCCCCTTTTCTTCTGAATGCGGCACACTGAGCTGTTGCCGCAATAATAACGATTCTTCGGTACAGCTATTCGCGCGGCTAATGAGAGCACTTTCCGGCAGCAGGAAAAGGTTGTCATTAGTCGCGAGGATGTATCTGAAGGAACCATTTCACTACTTACCCCTGCCGGGGTGAGAGACCCAGAAGGATATTATTTTGTTAAATCCGACAATCCGTAAATTCCAGTATGGTCAGCACACTGTCACTATCGAAACCGGCATGATGGCCCGTCAGGCGACAGCAGCTGTAATGGTTAACATGGACGACACCGCGGTATTCGTTACCGTTGTCGGCCAGAAAAAAATGAAACCGGGCCAGGACTTCTTCCCGCTGACCGTAAACTATCAGGAGCGTACTTACGCAGCCGGCCGTATTCCGGGGAGCTTCTTCCGCCGTGAAGGCCGTCCCGGCGAAGGCGAAACCCTGATCGCACGTCTGATTGACCGTCCGTTACGTCCGCTGTTCCCGGAAGGTTTCCTGAACGAAGTTCAGATCATCGCAACCGTGGTATCTGTGAACCCGCAGGTTAACCCTGATATCGTGGCAATGATTGGTGCCTCTGCGGCGCTGGCACTGTCCGGTATTCCGTTCAACGGCCCGATTGGGGCGGCACGCGTTGGTTTCATCAATGATCAGTATGTTCTGAACCCGACCACTGACGAATTAGCGGTAAGCAAACTGGATCTGGTTGTTGCCGGTACCAAAGGTGCGGTTCTGATGGTTGAATCAGAAGCACAGCTGCTGACCGAAGAACAAATGCTGGGTGCGGTCGTGTTCGGTCACGAGCAGCAGCAGATTGTTATCGAAAACATCAACGCACTGGCCGCTGAAGCCGGTAAGCCGAAGTGGGACTGGCAGCCTGAGCCTGTTAACCAGACTCTGCGTGACCGCGTTGCTGAGCTGTCTGAAAAAGCGCTGGGTGATGCTTACCGTATCACTGAGAAACAGGATCGTTACGCACAGGTTGATATCATTAAAGATGCAACCATCAGTGCACTGGAAGCTGAATTTGCCGCACGCGGCGAAGAGCTGACCGGCGAACTGAAACACGAAATCAGCGACATCCTGGCTGCGGTTGAGAAATCTGTTGTCCGTACCCGTGTTCTGAACGGCGAGCCGCGTATCGACGGCCGTGAAAAAGACATGGTCCGCGCACTGGATGTCCGCACCGGTGTTCTGCCGCGTACTCACGGTTCTTCTCTGTTCACCCGTGGTGAAACTCAGGCGCTGGTAACAGCAACTCTGGGTACTGCCCGTGATGCACAGACTCTGGATCAGGTAATGGGTGAAATCACTGACACCTTCCTGTTCCACTATAACTTCCCTCCGTACTGCGTGGGTGAAACCGGTATGGTCGGTTCACCGAAACGTCGTGAAATCGGCCACGGCCGTCTGGCGAAACGTGGTGTGCTGGCAGTGATGCCATCCCAGGAAGAATTCCCGTACACCGTGCGTGTGGTTTCAGAAATTACTGAATCCAACGGTTCTTCTTCTATGGCGTCAGTCTGTGGTGCATCTCTGGCACTGATGGATGCAGGTGTTCCTGTGAAATCAGCGGTTGCCGGTATCGCGATGGGTCTGGTGAAAGAAGGCGACAAATTCGTGGTTCTGTCTGATATCCTCGGTGATGAAGACCACCTCGGCGACATGGACTTTAAAGTTGCGGGCAGCCGTGACGGTATCAGCGCCCTGCAGATGGATATCAAAATCGAAGGTATCACCAGCGAAATTATGCAGGTGGCTCTGAACCAGGCCAAAGGTGCGCGTCTGCACATCCTGGGCGTGATGGAACAGGCTATCAACTCACCACGTGCTGATATCTCTGAGTTTGCACCGCGCATTCACACCATCCGCATCAACCCGGACAAAATCAAAGACGTTATCGGTAAAGGCGGTTCTGTGATCCGTGCCCTGACCGAAGAAACAGGCACCACTATCGAAATCGAAGATGACGGTACTGTGAAGATTGCTGCAACTGACGGCGATAAAGCGAAGATGGCTATCCGCCGTATCGAAGAAATCACCGCAGAAGTGGAAGTCGGCCGTATCTATAACGGTAAAGTTGTTCGTATCGTTGACTTCGGTGCCTTCGTGGCTATCGGCGGCGGTAAAGAAGGTCTGGTGCATATTTCTCAGATCGCTGACAAACGCGTTGAAAAAGTATCAGATTATCTGGAAATGGGTCAGGAAGTACCGGTCAAGGTACTGGAAATCGACCGTCAGGGTCGTATCCGCCTGAGCATGAAAGAAGCAGTCAGTCAGGATGCAGCTCCGGCTTCGGATGCAACCCCTGATGCAAATAACGCTGAATAAAATTTGACGTAAGTCGTGGCGTCCTGTAAAAAGGGCGCCATTCGGCAAAAAAAGCAAAATGCACTCGGTTATTGTCAGTCAGAGGATTATCCTTTCAGGGATCTGACTTCGGGAGTAGGAAATGAATTTTTTTCTGCGTTGGTGGAGCATTGCAGCTATAATTTTTATCGCAGGATGCAGCAGCGGTAAAAACTGGCACTCCGGGGATTTACTTGCAGTACCCCTGCAACCATCATTACAGCAGGAAGTGATCCTCGCCCGAATGGAACAAATACTGGCAAGCCGGTCATTAACTGAGGACGAGTACGCCCAGCTGCTTTATCAGCGTGGTGTGTTGTACGACAGCCTCGGATTGCGTGCATTGGCACGTAACGATTTTACTGTTGCGTTATCAATGCGTCCGGATATTCCGGAGATATTTAATTACCTGGGCATTTATTTTACGCAGGCAGGCAACTTTGATGCTGCCTATGAAGCGTATGATTCTGTATTAGAGCTTGATCCAACTTATAACTACGCGCGTATGAACCGCGGTATTGCCCTGTATTACGGGGGCCGGTATCCGGTGGCGCGGGATGATTTGCTGGCGTTTTATCAGGATGACCCAAACGATCCGTTCCGCTCGCTGTGGCTTTATCTCGTCGATAAAGAGATAGATCCGAAGAAAGCACTGACCGATTTACGTCAGCGCTATCAGCAGGCGAAAGGCGGACAATGGGGCTGGAATATTGCTGAATTTTATCTCGGCGACATCAGTGAAAAGACACTGCTTGATCGGCTGAAGGAATTCTCAACGGATAACACTTCGCTCGCTGAACATCTCAGTGAAACCTACTTCTATTTAGGTAAATACTACCTGAGTCTGGGGGATACGGACAGCGCTGAAACGCTGTTCAAGCTGACGGTTGCCAACAACGCACACAATTTTGTTGAGCACCGCTACGCATTGTTGGAATTAGCTCTGTTAGGTGATGAAGAACAGGACCTGACGGATTCAGATCCACAATAGCTGACGAACACACTTCAACCCGTTAATTTTTCACCATCGCGAAAGTGATGGGGGGATGTTTTGTTCGTTTTATAATTTTATTTGAGCCAGTTCACACTTTTAAATGAAAACAACCGACATGCTTTCCGATGGGTTGTGTAGACTGGCCGCCATTTTGTATGAGGCACCTTTACATGACCACTGAGACTGAAATCTCTTTTGCTGACATTGGTTTATCAGCTGATATTTTGACTGCACTGGACGACCTGGGCTACGAAAAGCCGTCCCCGATCCAGCAACAATGTATTCCGCACCTGCTTGCCGGACGTGATGTCCTGGGTATGGCACAGACAGGTAGTGGTAAAACGGCGGCATTCGGCCTGCCGTTACTGAACAATATTGATCCGAACCTGAGAGCACCACAGATTCTGGTGTTGGCACCGACCCGCGAATTAGCGGTCCAGGTTGCGGAAGCCTGTACTGATTTCTCCAAACATATGCGTAACGTGAATGTGGTCGCCCTGTACGGCGGTCAGCGTTATGACGTCCAGTTACGTGCTCTGCGTCAGGGGCCACAGGTGGTTGTCGGGACTCCGGGCCGTCTGCTGGATCACTTAAAACGCGGCACCCTGGATTTATCCAACCTGAAGGGTCTGGTACTGGACGAAGCAGATGAAATGCTGCGCATGGGCTTCATCGAAGACGTTGAAACCATCATGAGCCAGATCCCGGCAGAGCATCAGACAGCTCTGTTCTCTGCAACTATGCCGGAAGCTATCCGCCGCATTACCCGTCGTTTCATGAAAGATCCGCAGGAAGTGCGCATTCAGACCAGCGTAACCACCCGTCCGGACATCAGCCAGAGCTACTGGACTGCCTACGGCGCACGTAAGAGCGAAGCACTGGTCCGTTTCCTGGAAGCGGAAGATTTTGATGCGGCGATTATCTTCGTCCGTACCAAAAACGCGACTCTGGAAGTGGCAGAAACTCTGGAGCGTAACGGCTACAACAGCGCTGCACTGAACGGTGACATGAACCAGGCACTGCGTGAGCAGACGCTGGAGCGCCTGAAAGACGGTCGTCTGGATATCCTGATTGCAACCGACGTTGCTGCCCGTGGTCTGGATGTTGAGCGTATCAGCCTGGTTGTTAACTACGATATCCCGATGGATGCGGAATCTTATGTTCACCGTATCGGCCGTACCGGTCGTGCGGGTCGCGCCGGCCGTGCTCTGCTGTTCGTTGAAAACCGCGAACGCCGCCTGCTGCGCAACATTGAACGCACCATGAAACTGACCATCCCTGAGGTAGAATTACCGGATGCAGAGATGATCAGCCAGCGCCGCCAGGAAAAATTTGCTGCCACTATCCATGCAGAAATGGAAAGCAGTAACCTGGATCAGTATCGTGCACTGCTGAAAAAACTGGTTCCGGCAGACAGCGATGAGTCTGAAGCAGATATCGATATGGAAACCCTGGCCGCTGTTCTGCTGAAAATGGCAGAAGGTGAGCGCAAACTGATCCTGCCGCCGGATGCACCACGCCGTCCGCGCCGCGAGTTCAACGATCGTGATGATCGCCGCCGCAATGATCGCAATGACCGTAACGACCGTTTCGGTGATCGTCCTGAGCGTGGTGATCGTCCGCGCCGTGAACGCCGTGACGTGGGTGATATGGAACTGTACCGCATTGAAGTGGGCCGTACCGATGGTGTTGAAGTCCGTCACATTGTGGGCGCGATTGCTAACGAAGGTGATATCAACAGCCGTTACATCGGTAACATCAAACTGTTTGATACTCACTCAACTATCGAATTACCGAAAGGTATGCCGACTGACCTGTTACAGCACTTCACCCGTACCCGTGTTATGAACAAACCAATGAACATGACATTAGTCGGTGATGCGAAGCCGTTCAACCGTGAACGCCGCAGCGGTGGTAATGACCGTGGTGGTAACGGTGGCCGCAGTTTCGGTGGTGGTAACCGCCGTGACGGTGAGCGTTCTGACCGTGGTAACAGCGATCGCCGTCCGCAGGGCGAGCGCCGCAGCTTCCGCCGCGAAGAAGGCGGAAACTCCGCACCGCGCCGTCGTACCAATAATGATGCATAATTGATTCTCTGAATCATAAAAAGCCCGGCCGGGGATATCCCTGCCGGGCTTTTTTTATGCGTCCGGATTTTGGTATTAAATCAGCCCCAGGGCTTCCTTCAGGGGTTTGAGGTAGCGGCGGCTGACCGGAATGGTTTCATCGTTACTCAGGATCAGCTCGGCCTGGCCGTTATCGCCCAGCAGGATTTCCCGCAGGCGGGTCAGATTGACCAGATACTGCCGGTGGCAGCGCAGCAGCGGGGTACGGGTTTCCAGAGTACGGAGTGTCAGCTCGGTAAATCCTTCCTGGCCGTGCGCGCTCATCACGAACACGCCGCTGATACGGGAATTGACATACACCACATCCTCAACCGGCATCAGCCAGATACGGTTGTGCCCGCTGCACGGGATGTAGCGCAGCTGTTCTGTCTGTTCCGGGGTCTCCGCCGGGCGGATCTGCCCCTGGCGCAGCCGGTTCAGGGTTTTGTCCAGGCGCTCTTTTTCCACCGGTTTGAGCAGATAATCAAACGCATCCTCCTCAAAAGCCTGTAAGGCATACTCTTCAAAGGCGGTGAGAAAGACAATCGCAGGCCGGTGGCCGGGATCGAGCATACCGACCATTTCCAGCCCGGTGACACGGGGCATCTGGATATCCAGAAACACCACGTCCGGCTTCAGGCGGTGAATTTTTCCGATAGCATCAATGGCGTTGGTGCATTCACCCAGGATATGGATGTCAGGATACGCATCGAGCAGTAATCGCAGGTTTTCCCGGGCCAGTGGCTCATCATCAACAATTAAAACATTCATGGTGTCATTATCATTTTTTTAGTTATCAGGCGGTGCTGATGCACCTGCCGGTGAGTCGAAGGGTAAGGTCAGAATAATGGTTGTTTTTACTTCCGGTTCGCAGTGAACACTGAGGCCGTATTGTTTACCATAGCGGACTTTGATGCGTTTATCGACCAGCCCCATACCGAGCCCGTCACTCATCCCGGTCGGCTGATACAGCCCGGCGTTATCGGCAATCAGGATGACAAGCGTATTGCCCTCCGCCCGTGCGCTTATGGTAATTTTTCCCTGCTCAAATATCTGTGATGTACCATGTTTTATCGCATTTTCCACAATGGGCTGTAACGAAAAGACCGGCAGACTGGCCTGTTTCAGCGCATCCGGAATGGCGATATCCACACTGAGTTGTTCACGGAAGCGGGCTTTTTCAATCTGTAAGTAAGCATTCACATGCTCAATTTCGGCCGCAAGAGTGGCTATCTCTCCCGGCCGTTTTAAGTTTTTGCGGAAAAAGGTGGAGAGATTCTGCACCAGATGCCGCGCCTGTTCCGCATCGCGGCGGATCACTGCCTGTAAGGTATTGAGGGCATTAAACAGGAAATGCGGGTTTACCTGGGCATGCAGTAATTTTACCTCTGTTTCCAGTAGTGACTGCTTACTTCGCTCAAACTGCCCGGCCAGGATTTGTGCCGATAACAGGCTGGCAATCCCTTCTCCCAGCGTGCGGTTAATGGAGCTGAACAGGCGGTTCTTCACCTCATACAGTTTGATGGTACCGACCACCTGCTTATTCTCCCCGGTCAGCGGGATAACCAGCGTAGAGCCGAGTTTACAGTGCGGGTTGATCGAGCAGCAGTACGGCGTTTCGTTACCGTCGGCATAGACCACCTCATTATGAGCAATGGCCTGCCGGGAGTAACGCGAGGCAATCGGCGTGCCCGGCAGATGGTGATCCGCCCCGACACCGATAAACGCCAGCAGTTTTTCTGTATCCGTGATAGCAACGGCGGCCACATTCAGCTCATCATACAGCACCTGTGCCACCTGGCGGCTGTTGGTCTCGTTAAATCCCTGGCGCAGCACGCCGTCAGTGCTGATCGCCAGTTTCAGTGCCTGGGCGGAAAAGGCACTGGTGTATTTTTCAAAGATGGCACGTCTGTCCAGCAGGATGCGGATAAACATGGCGGCACCGATGGTATTGGCGATAATCATCGGTGCGGCAATATCTTTCACCAGATTCAGCGCTTCATTAAACGGCCGTGCCAGTAACAGAATAATCGCCATCTGCGCCAGTTCGGCAACAAAGGTCACACCGGCCGCTGTCCAGGGGTTAAACAGCTTATTGATCTGCCCGCGCTTCATATAGTAGCGGTGAACCAGGCCGCCGATCAGCCCCTCGACAATAGTGGACACCATACAGCTGAACGCCGTCATCCCGCCGAGAGAATAGCGGTGCAGTCCGCCGGTAAAACCGACCAGCAGCCCGACAGACGGTCCGCCGAGCAACCCGCCGAGTACGGAGCCGATAGCCCGCGTGTTGGCGATGGAATCATTGATATTCAGTCCGAAATAGGTGCCCATGACACAGAAAACGGAGAAAATCAGATAGCACATCAGCTTGTGCGGCAGGCGGACAGTCACCTGTAAGACCGGCAGCACCAGCGGCGTTTTGCTGAGCACCCAGGCGATAACCAGGTACACACACATCTGCTGAAGCAGCAGGAAAATCAGGTTGTAGTCATACATTTTTCTGTCGGATCACTTGCCGGAGGAGGATTATTTGTAACTATCTGAGATTTTATATTAAAAATAGTTGTGTAACAGGTGTGTGAGGCTAAGATTGAAGGTATTATGCTGTGATCTGGCGCACAAATATCTTAACGGTTTCTGCTGAAATCAGTGATACTGAAACCTTCCCCTTTCTTCATCGTTTTATCCAGAACAATTTCATTCGGGATGATTCCATTTCGAATAGTTTCACAAGTGATAGTTAAGGCCGAAATCAAGAATGAAAAAAAGAACAATCTATCTGATCCTGCTGATGCTGGTCTTAATTGCGATGGCTGCACTTTTTCGTGCCCACAACCAGTATCTTTTATTACAGGGTGAAGTCGATGCACCGGAGGTTATTGTCTCCTCGAAAGCCAAAGGACGTGTTGTTGAGCGTCTGATTGAGCGCGGTGACGACGTTAAACAGGGACAGGCGCTGATTCGCCTGACCAGCCCGGAGCTGGAAGCACAGGTCGCCTCGCTGGTGGCTGCCCGCGATCAGGCTCAGGCGCAGTTAACCGAGTCCCTGAACGGCACGCGGGAAGAGAGCGTGCGCAACTATGCTGCACAGCTGGCGAAGTCTCAGGCTGAGCTGGCGAATGCACAGCGTGATTTTCAGCGCATGAGCAGCATGGCCGGTAAAGGTTATGTGTCAAAAACCGAGCTTGATCAGTCCCGCCGTGCCCGTGATGTGGCGCAGCAGGGCGTACTGGCTGCCAGAGCACAGCTCGACCAGGCGAAAAACGGTGACCGCACCGAGCAGCGTCAGCGTTACGAAGCAGCACTGCGCCAGGCAGAACAGAAACTGGCGGAATTAAAAGTCCAGCAGGATGAACTGACGGTTACCGCGCCGGTGACCGGGGAGATCGGGCCGGTTCCGGCTGAAATCGGGGAACTGTTTAATGCAGGCAGTCCGCTGGTGACGATTATCCGCCTGCCGGAAGCGTATTTTGTCTATAACCTGCGTGAGGATATTCTCGCGGATGTGAAAAAAGGTGACAAAATCACCCTGACGGTACCGGCACTGAAAAATCAGGAAATAGAGGCAGAAGTCCGCTATATCGCCCCGATGGGGGATTACGCCACCAAACGCGCCACCCGTGCCACCGGGGATTTTGACCTGAAAACCTTTGAGGTGCGTCTCTATCCGGCACAACCTGTGGACGGGTTAAGACCCGGCATGAGTGCACTGTGGCGCCGGGATAAGTAAGGTGTCACGATGAGAATACCGGTTATCTGGTACAGCTTTCGCCATGCCTTCACACAGGAAACCCGGATGGCCATCCGCAGCCCTGTGTTCCACTGGCTGAGCTGGTTATTTCCGCTGATCTTATTCACGCTGATCAGCGCGAACTTTTCAGAGGGTACACTGCTGAATCTGCCGGTCTCTGCGGTGGATTATGACCACAGTCCGCTCTCGCGGACGCTGGTGCGCAATCTGAACGCGGCTTCACATGCCAGTATCACGCCGCGGGATGATCCCTCGGCAGCACTGGAGCGGATGGGCAGTGCGGAAGATTACGCGATCCTGATGATCCCGAAACGTTTTGAAAGTGATGTGCTGGCCGGAAAGCAGCCGACAGTCCGGATGTATTACAACGGGTTATTTTATGCCTCCGGCAGCTATGCGATTCAGGATTTCAGCGGGCTGATAGCAGAACTTAATGCACAGTACCGCACTGTCCTTGCGTCAGAAACGGGCAAAACGCTGCCGAAACTGGCACAGGTGACGATGTCATACGACAGCCTGTTTAACGCCAGCGGCAGTTATATTTATTATCAGCAGTTTGCCGCCACCATCCATATGCTTCAGTTATTTGTTGTCACACTGACTATTTACAGTATGTCGCGCGGTACCATGCTGCTGACACTTAAGCCGCTGTTCAGTGGTGTGCTGGGGAAACTGGCACCATATACTCTGTTTTTTACCGCTCTGCTGATGGTGGAGCTGGCTGCCCTGGTGACGTTTTCCGGCGCCAAAGTGGCGGGTAACCCGCTGTATATGCTGTTTATCGGCTTCTTTTATGTGATGGCGGCACAGAGTATCGGCCTGCTGCTCTACACCTTCACCAGCAATGCGCTGATGGCTTACAGTATGATTGGTATGCTGGTCAGTATCGCCATGGCGTTTTCCGGCATGGCGGTGCCGGAGCTGTCTATGATCCTGCCGGCCAGGATTATTTCCAACCTTGAGCCGCTGACTCACGCACTCAATGCGATGTTTGATATCTTCCTGCGCGAAGTGTCGCTGCTGCATATTCTGTATGTCTGTGCATTATTGCTGATTTATCCGGTGGCCAATGCCTTTTTTGTCCGTAACCGGTTACCGAAACGGCTGGCATTGCAGGGAGGTGCGGTATGAAACTCTATTTTCAGACGTTCCTGAAAGTCCTGCTGGGAATGCTGGCAAAACCGATGTGGATGCTGCTGGTGGTTTCACTGTGTGTGATGAGCCTGGTGTATGTCCGGCCGGTCTTGTGGGATCTGCCTGTCGCTGTGATTGACCAGGATCACTCCGCAGCCAGCCGCTCACTGATCCGGCAGCTGGATGCAACCGCCAAAGTGGAACTGCACGGTTATGACAACCTGGAGACGGCCCGGCGCGATATGATTATGCGCGAGTTATTCGCCATCATTATTATTCCGGTGGATTTTGAGCGAAATATTCTCCAGGGAAAAAATATCACTGTCCCGGTATTCGGGGATGCGACGAACCGTCTTGCCAGCGGGCAAATCCAGCAGGAACTGAGTAAGGCATACCAGGAGTTGCTGGGGGGCTATAACACCCGTATTTTGCAGGATGCGGGCTATACACCGGAACAGGCGTCACTGATTATTTCACCGATACAGTCAGAAACGGTGGCCATGTATAACCCGGGTGTCAGCTTTGCGGCGATTGTATTCCCCGGTCTGCTGGTCATGTTATTACAGCACTCCCTGCTGATAGCCTGTGTCCGTGTCAGTATCGCGGTGCGCAGCACGCCGAAAGGTAAACCACCGCTGGCGGTGTATCTGGGGGCGCTGAGTGCGCTGCTGCCTATCTGGCTGTTTCTCTCGACGGTCTTCTTTGCCTTGTGGCCATGGGTGCTGGGATACCGCCAGGAAGCGCCGATGTATGAACTATGGCTGCTGACATTCCCGTTCCTGCTGGGTGTGCTGGGGCTGGGCAAACTGGTTACTGAATGTCTGCGCAGTGTCGAGATGATTTACCTGACACTGGCCTTTGTCACCACACCGGTCTTTTATATGTCAGGCACCATCTGGCCGTTACAGGCTATGCCGGACTGGGTGCGGTTTATTGCTTCTGCACTGCCGTCCACCTGGGCGACCAAAGCGATTGCAGGTATCAACCAGATGGATTTACCGTTCAGCAGCGTGCAGAACGATATTATTATGATGCTGGTGCTCGGGATTATTTATACGCTTCTCGGGGTATTTATCGGTATGTTGCGTGACGGGGAATTACGGCGTATTACGCATTCCCTGCAACGGTTATTCCGGCGGAAAAAAAGAGCCCGTTAAATAAAGGAAATCCTGTTCTCACGGTTTTTGTGGGAAAAGAGGATCAAGGTACGCAACGTGAGGCATAACGCCGGTAAAAACGGGCGCGCAGATATCGCGCCCGTTCTGTTTTGTTACTCAATACCCGCGATCAGCGATATTTCCATGCAGGCGCCGAACGGCAGTTGTGCCACAGTGAGTGCATTGCGGCTGTGATAGCCTTTCTCACCGAAAACATCATGAAAAATCTGTGAACAGGCATTCGCCACCACATGAGGATCGGTAAAATCCTGTGTACCGTTAATCATGCAGTTCAGGTTGATGATCTTTTTAATCTTATTCAGGTCACCAACCGCACCCTGCAGTGTCCCGAGCAGGTTAACAGCCAGCTGACGGGCAATTTTCTCACCCTGCTCAATGGTCAGATCCGCCCCGAACTTACCGGTATTTAACTGCTCCCCGGTTTTGGATAAATGGCCGGAAAGTGTAATGGTGTTATCAAAAATCACATACGGCTGAAATTTTGCATCCGGCACAACGACCGGCGGCAGTTCAATATTCAGTGCTTTTAAACGGGCATAAACATCAGTCATGGTTATTTCCTTCCGTTATTCCACCAGTTCCAGGCCCGCCAATTTACGCCAGTAGCCGTTGCAGTTTTGTGCCTGTGCCAGATCGAGCGGCTGTGCGCCGGTTTCATTCTGACGGAAATGGTCGATGACGGCCAGATCGTCCGGCGCATCCGGGGAGATCCGCACAATATCCACCAGTCCCTGCATGGAGCGCAGATCATTACCGAGGTTATAGCAGTAACCGCTCTGGGTCTGGATCCCGTTAAGGACAAAGACCTGCTGATTTTCCTGCGAGAGGACTTTGCGTCCCTGCGGATAGTTGATGCAGCAGGTTTCGCAGTCATCTTTGGCACGGTTTTCCGAACGGGCGGTGAAGCAGCGGGCGGAGTAGGCCAGCGGCAGATGGCCGTAGCTCATCACTTCCACTTCAAATTTATCGCGGATCCCCAGCTCTTCACATTGCTTAAGCAGGTTCACCAGCCAGTCACGGGACAGCTCCACCGGCATGCACCAGCGTGTCATCCCCTGTTTTTGCAGAATTTTCAGTGCCGGGGCGTTATAACAGTTCAGGCCGTGTCCGGCGACAAACGGCAGCCCGCGCTCGTGCAGCATATTAATCACGCCGAAATCATGGGCTTCGATCATAAATTCGCCGTTATCCACCAGTTTGGCGATCTCTTTCAGCTCGGATGGGGCCTGTAACAGTGCCAGCGTGGAGATAACCACCTGCTTGCCGCTTCCGGCAACTGTTTTAGCGAGATTTATCCAGTCATCCGGTTTCATTTCCCGGCGTTTGCTGCATACGGTTTCGCCGAGATAAATAATATCCGCACTGCTTTGCACAGCCTGCTGATAAAACTGTTCCAGTGTTGCTTTCGGCCAGTAATAGAGGACTGAACCTAATGAAAATTGCATCGTTTTTCTCTCCGTTACTGCCATTTGCGGTGATAGGCACCGAGTGTGGTCTGGCGTCCTTCTGACATGCCGCCGAGGGTCTGCATCCACGCGGCATCCGGCGCATAGTTGTCCGGATCGGCTTTGCAGCGGTCGATCGCCTGACGCCATACTTTCGCCACATCAGTCACATAGGCCGGGCTGCGCTGACGGCCTTCAATTTTCACTGAGGCGATATTTGCCGCCATCAGTTCCGGCAGCAGCTCCAGAGTGTTGAGGCTGGTCGGCTCTTCCAGGGCATGGTAAGGCTTGCTGTCCACGCAGTAACGGCCTTTGCAGAGTGTCGGGTAACCGGCGTTCTCATCCGCGCCGTAGCGGTCAATCAGCACATCATTCAGGCGTGATTCCAGCCCCTGCGGGGTCTCCTGCCAGCGGACAAACCGTGCCGGAGAGCAGGCACCGACGGTATTCGGGGACTCCCCGGTCAGGTAGGAGGAGAGGTAGCAGCGGCCTTCCGCCATAATGCACAGGCTGCCGAACGCAAAGACTTCCAGCGGCACCGGGCTGGTGCGTGCCAGCTGTTTTACCTGATGGATAGAGAGCACACGCGGCAGCACAATACGGTGCACATCAAAGTTGCGCTGATAGAAACGGATAGCTTCGGTATTGGTGGCGGATGCCTGCACAGAGACATGACGCTCAATGTGCGGATAACGCTCCGCAGCATATTCCAGCATGGCGATATCCGCGAGGATCAGGGCGTCCGCCCCCAGCTGTGCGGCCATGTCCACCGCCCGCTGCCAGCGGCTGAAACCGTCCGGATGGGCAAAGGTATTAATTGCAATATGCAGGTGACGCCGGTGGCTGTGAACATAATCCACCGCCTCGGCGAGTTTCTTTTCAGTAAAATTCAGACCGGCGAAGTGACGGGCATTAGTATCATCTTTCAGGCCGATATAAACCGCATCTGCGCCATTATCAATGGCGGCTTTCAGTGCGGGTAAATTACCGGCAGGACACAATAGTTCCATGGTGAGACTCTCAGACTGAATAATAAAAATGATCGGAAATTGTAAATGGCAGGCTAAAAAAGGTATTGACCTGAGGCAGGTTAGTGAACATTTACCGCAAAAAATCACCCGGTTTGCGGATATAAAAGCGGGATGTTCTCTGCGGCAGGAAGAAAATCGGGTATATAATAGAAACAATGACACGAAAAATTGACCGGAATCCTGAGTTATTTCTGCAGATTCTGGCACAATGACGCAGTAATTCAGATTAAGGAGTCAGTACGGTGTTTGCCAAAATTCGTTCCTTGCTCGTACACAACGGGCCGGCGTTATTGCGGTTCCCGCTGAAATTAACGCCGTTTACCCTGCAAAAACAGGTTCTTCAGCAGGTTCTGGCGCGTCAGTTTGAAGAGGCGCTGACAGAAGGTGATCTCGATTTTCTGGAAAATAAATGGCTGAAGGTGGAAGTCCGTGACCTGGCGCTTCATTGGTATATCAGTAACCGTGACGGCCGTCTGGTGGTCAGTGCGGATGAACAGGAAGATGTCAGCTTCAGCGGTAATGCTAATGATCTGGTGCTGATCGCGGCCCGCAAAGAGGACCCTGATACTCTGTTCTTCCAGCGCCGTCTGCGTATTGAAGGGGACACCGAGCTGGGTCTGTATGTCAAAAACCTGATGGACTCGATTGATCTCGACGGTATGCCGCCGCTGTTGCGCAGCGCATTAATGCAGCTGGCTGAGTTTATTCAGGCCGGGCTGGCGGAAGACGGGGATAAATCACAGACAGTGGTGACCTCATGCTGATCCGCACAGAAATTCCGGTCGATGCCGCCGGTATCGATGCACTGCTGCGCAGCGCATTCGGACGTGACAACGAAGCCGATCTTCTGCATGCACTGCGGGAAGACGGTCTGCTGACCCTGGGTGTGGTCGCCACTGATGATGAAGGGCAGGTGGTCGGTTACGCCGGTTTCACCCCCGTCGATGTGGAAGGCGAGGATTGCCAGTGGGTCGGACTGGCACCGCTTGCGGTGGCAGAGGCTTACCGTGGTCAGGGCATTGCGAAGCAGATGGTTTATGAGGGGCTGGACAGCCTCAATGAGTTCGGTTACGGCGCGGTTGTGGTGCTGGGAGATCCTGAAATCTACGGTAAGTGGGGATTTAAACCGGCAGCAGAGTTTGATCTGCACTGCAAATGGCCGGATACCGCACCGTATTTCCTGATTTACCCGCTGGAAAATGACGCCGCAGATCGTTATCACGGGCTGGTTAATTTCTCACATCATTTTGACAGCTGTGAATAATCACCACCGTTAAGGTATGTCGTCAAATCGGAAGGCTGGTCACTGACCAGCCTTTCTTTTTTCTTCTTTGTCAGCTGTTTGACCCGGTATTCTTCTTTTGACGCGATTGAACGATCCGCCAGAGCGGCCTGATATACCACTTGCAGCCTTGTTTTCCCCCGCAGATATTTCGCCCCCTTTCCGGATTGATGTGTCGCAACGCGCTGTGCGACATCACGTGTGATCCCTGTGTAAAGATATCCGGATTCTGTCCTGATTATGTAAAGAAACCACGTATTTTTGTCTGATGCTATCGTCATTTTTGTTTAATCGTGCCTTTTTATGTTTGTATGAAAGGCGAATATTTTGTTGATTTTAGTCGGGTAATAGTCACGCAAGTAACTAATTAATCAGTAGTATTTCACATGATAGTTCTTCCCGGTGATTAATTAAAATTTTTATCATCAAAATAATTGAATAAGTATGGCAAAAATAGCTAATTTTCTTTCCGCCGGAAAGCGCATAGTATGACTCACATCACAAAGAGAGACAAAAACGTCTCATGATACTAACGATATTCTGAGGAATAAAATTATGAAAATTTCTGCAATCATCCCTGCTGTTTTAGCGTTAAGTGCTGTTTCATTTGGTTCTTTTGCTGCTACTGAAGTTCAGCACAGCACTCAGGCTCCGGTCGGTGTTGTCTCTGTCAGCAATATTGATACCCTGGCGGATGTGACTGCCGAGTTATCCAAAAAAGCTGATGAAGCTGGTGCAACTTCTTTCCGTATCACCTCTGCTGGTGGTGAAAACCTGATGGGCGGTACAGCTGAACTCTATAAATAATCCCTGGATTTGCCATACAATACAGCCCGTCTGACGGGACTGTCTGAACCAGCACCGGATGATATACTCTATATCAGCCGGTGTGGTTTTATTGGGGGTACTGTATGGAATTACCGCACGATTCAATCCTGTCTTATCTGAAGAAAAATCATGTCTTTACTCTGTGCGCCACCGCCGGAGATGACCTGTGGTGCGCTTCCTGCTTTTATGTCGCGGACACCGGCGCAATGATGCTTTATTTCCTCACTGAACCACATACCCGGCACGGTACGCTGATGCAGCAGAATCCGCTGGTGGCGGGAACTATTTCCGCACAGACGGTGACTGTGGCAAAAATCCGCGGGATCCAGTTCAGAGGAGAGGTTATGACATTGTCAGCGGAAGAGGAAAAGCAGGCAAGGGCCCGTTACTGCCGCCGCTTTCCGGTAGCCGTCGCCGCCAAAACCCCGTTGCGGGGGTTGCGGCTGGATGAGATAAAGATGGTGAATAATACGCTGGGGTTCGGAAAGAAACTGCACTGGTCGCGGTTCAGCGCAGATAGTGAATGACCTGGTTACTGCTGCCGCGCCAGATCAGCATCGGGTCATGCAGATCCTGCACAAATTTCCCGTCGACTAACACATTGATATACTCAGTGACTTCCCGCTGGGCATCATTCAGTTCATCCAGTTTATAGCCTGTCCACATCCAGATATCTTTTTCCGGCGGGCACTCGCGGCGGATGCGCTGCACCAGTGCCAGAATCTCCGGCACATTGTGCGGATGCAGCGGATCACCGCCGGACAGTGTGATCCCCTGACGTTTTACGCGGGTATCACAGAGGTCGGCGATAATCGTATCTTCCAGTTCCCGGGTGTACGGCACGCCGGAATCAGTGCGCCAGGTGCTCTGATTATAGCAGCCGCGGCACTGATGCACGCAGCCGGAGACAAACAGGGTGCAGCGCGTACCGGGCCCGTTGACCACGTCAACGGGGTAATACTGATGATAATTCACAACTCAGCCTAATTGTCCGTTATTCAGGTGCTTAACACGGCGTTTCACTTCTTCCTGCTTCCCGGCGTTAAACGGACGGGCATCCGGGCTGCCGAGGTAACCGCACACACGGCGGATGACAGAGACGCGGGAAGCATCGTGGTTGCCGCATTTCGGGCAGACAAAGCCTTTGCTGGTACAGTTAAACTCACCGGCAAACCCGCATTCATAACACTCATCAATCGGCGTGTTGGTTCCGTAGTACGGAACACGGTCGTAGCTGTAATCCCAGACATCTTCCAGTGCTTTCAGGTTGTGCTGGAGGTTCGGGTATTCGCCGTAGCAGATAAAACCGCCGTTCGCCAGCGGCGGATACGGTGCTTCGAAATCCAGTTTATCGTACGGATTGACCTTCTTCTCCACATCCAGGTGGAAGCTGTTGGTGTAGTAACCTTTGTCAGTCACACCCGGGATAATGCCGAACTCGGCGGTATCCAGGCGGCAGAAACGGTCACACAGGTTTTCACTCGGGGTGCTGTAGAGGCTGAAACCGTAGCCGGTTTCGGTTTTCCACTCGTCGGTTGCACGGCGCAGGCGTTCCACGATGGCGACACCCAGGGCGCGGCGCTGTTCGTCGTCATACATGTGCGTTTCAGTGCCGGTCAGGGCATTGATAGTTTCATGGATGCCGATGTAACCCAGTGAAATCGAGGCGCGGCCGTTTTTAAAGATTTCAGTGACGGAGTCATCTGCTTTCAGACGCACGCCGCAGGCACCTTCCATATACAGGATCGGCGCGACACGGGCTTTGACATTTTCCAGCCGTGCGATACGGGTCATCAGGGCTTTTTTGGCAAGCGCCAGACGCTCATCCAGCAGTGACCAGAAATCCGCTTCGCTGCCTTGTGATTCAATGGCAATGCGCGGCAGGTTCAGACTGATAACCCCGAGGTTGTTACGTCCGTCGTGGATCATTTCACCGTTCTCTTCATAGACACCGAGGAAGCTGCGGCAGCCCATCGGGGTTTTAAAGGAACCGGTCACTTTCACCACCTGGTCGTAGTTCAGGATATCCGGATACATCCGCTTGCTGGCGCACTCTAACGCGAGCTGTTTGATGTCATAGTTCGGATCGCCGTACTGGTGGTTCAGACCTTTTTTAATGGCGAAAACCAGTTTCGGGAATACCGCTGTTTTGTGGTTTTTACCCAGACCGGCGATGCGGTTACGTAAAATTGCCTGCTGGATCATGCGGGATTCTTTTGAGGTGCCCAGCCCGAAGCCGAAAGTGACAAACGGTGTCTGCCCGTTGGCGGTGTGCAGTGTGTTGACTTCATATTCCAGTGACTGGAAGGCGTCGTAACACTCTTTTTCTGTGCGGGCGTTGGCATAACCTTCCGCATCCGGGATCTGCCACTCTTTTGCAGTTTTCAGATGTTTGTTATAGCTGGCCGTGACAAAGGGTGCGAGAATTTCGTCGATACGGTTAATGGTGGTACCGCCGTAAATATGGCTGGCCACCTGGGCAATAATCTGTGCTGTTACCGCCGTCGCGGTAGAGATGGACTTAGGCTGTTCTATCTCAGCGTTACCCATTTTAAAGCCATGAGTCAGCATGCCTTTTAAATCGATCAGCATACAGTTAAACATCGGGAAGAACGGCGCGTAGTCCAGATCGTGATAGTGAATTTCGCCGCGTTCGTGCGAAATTACAACATCACGCGGTAAAATATGCTGTTTTGCGTAGTGTTTGGCGACGATACCCGCCAGCAGGTCACGCTGTGTCGGGATCACCTTGCTGTCTTTATTGGCATTCTCGTTGAGAATGGACATGTCACTCTGTTCAACCAGCCCGCGGATCTCGTTATTCAGGCGGCCGCGTAATTCACGCGCCACGTCACGGTCATGACGGTATTCGATGTAGGTTCTGGCTAACTCTTTGTAATCTCCGGACATTAACTGGTTTTCAACGGCCTCCTGGATCTCACCGATATCGACCTTTTTCCGGTCACCCAGCAGGGAGGCTACCCGGGAGGCAACCTGAGAGCAGTAGTCATCATCATTAACACGTGCGGCTTTGGCGGCTCTTTTAATGGCATCCCGGATGCGTGATTCATCAAAATTAACCTGACATCCATCACGCTTAATCACGATAGTGTGCACTTTGCTTCTCTCCGGCAGTTTGGTTATCCACAGGGCAAAACCTGTCATAATGCGGCTTCATGGCGTTGTGGATAACACTGTGAATAAATACTATATCTAGTGTGCTTTGTATTATATAGCACTAGATATAGATTTCCTCCGGAATAAGGCGATTGAAATTGATTTAAGTCAAAGAATTCTGGCGACATCAGGCAAACCGCACACTCCGGTTAAGTGTAAAAATGTGCGGTTTGATTGCTGAAAATTATATTAAAAGTTATTTCTGTCACTTATCAGCGCTGTTTTTATCATCTTTGAAGACGAAAACATAACCGATACAGGCGGTGAGCAGTACGCAGATCCCCGCAGCGATAGCCAGCAGGAACCCGGCATCAATGCCGTAAGTATCAATGATCATACCGACTCCGGCAGAGCCGAGTGCCACACCGACCGCCAGCCCGGTGATGAGCCAGGTAAAGCCTTCTGTCAGCATATTAGGCGGAGCTTCACGCTCGACAAAGCCGATAGCAAGGATCATGGTCGGCGAGAAGAAGAAACCGGCGACAAACATGGTCAGCCCCAGCCCGGTCAGGTTGGTGACCAGCAGCAGCGGCAGAGTGGTCAGCAGTGTGGCGGCGGCGGTAAAGACGAACTGTTTTGTGTAGCTGAACGGCAGCCGGACAGCACCGAAGATAAACCCGGCGATACAGGAACCGGCGGCATAGACAGACAGAACGTAGCTGGCCCCCTCCGGATACCCCTGTGCATTGGCGAAAGCGACAGCCAGTACATCCACCGTCCCGACAATCACCCCGAGTGCAAGCAGTACCACCATCAGCAGCTGAATCGCAGGCAGGCGCAGCACGGTACCTTTTGCCAGCCCGTCGCGTTTGTGCACCGGCGGTTCAGTCCGTTTCTGACAGACCACCAGCGCGGTACCGATTACCAGAAAAATAATTGCCGCCAGCGGACCGGCCTGCGGGAACAGGGCGATACACAGTGTGACTGACAGCGGCGGCCCGATAATAAAGCTGATTTCATCCAGCACCGACTCAAAGGAGTAGGCGGTCTGTAAACGCGGGTCGCCTTTATAGATATGTGTCCAGCGGGCGCGGATCATGGCAGGCATGCTCGGGATCGCCCCGACAAAAACAGCAGACAGCCAGATTGCCCAGTCAGGAGCATCATAAATCGTGCATAACAACAGGACAGCAGTCGCGGGAACACTGATCATCAGCGTCTTCGGCAGGATCCGGCTCTGTCCGTAGCGATCCACCAGCCGGGCGATCAGCGGGGCGCAGAATGCCGCCGAAAAGGTATAAACAGCCGCAGTTACCCCGGCCATAAAGAAAGAATCACGCAATTGGGCAATCATGGTAATGATCCCAATCCCCATCATGGAGACGGTCATCCGCGCGATAAATCCCGCCCCTGAAAAGGCTTTGGTGCCGGGATGCTGAAAGATGACGCGATAAGAGCTGAACATAACAACCTCACAGATATCCGTTATATTACAGTCGGATATAATTTTTAACTGCCGGAGATAGCCGGCTGTAATGCAATTAACATACATTGCGTATGTGAATCTATTGACATACGCAATGTATGTCAATAAAAAAGTGCTATAATCCCCGGCTGAAAGAGCTGACCGCAGGAGTAATGAAATGAGCCACAAGCCACGTGCAGAGATGATAGAAGAAACGCGGACCAAGCTTATCCGTGCTGCACGCCAGCAGTTTGGTAAGGCCGGGTACGCCGCGACGGTGATGGATGACCTGACGGCTCAGGCGGGTCTCACCCGCGGGGCGCTGTATCATCACTTTGGTGATAAAAAAGGGCTGTTTCTGGCGGTGCTGCAGGACCTGGACCGGGAGCTGGATGCGCGCCTGGATACCGCAGAAAAAGACGAAGCGGATGAGTGGTCAGCTTTCAAATCCCGTTGTCAGGGCTATCTGGCGATGAGTCTGGAGCCGGAAGTTCAGCGGATCATGTTCCGCGATGCGGCCTCGGTACTGGACTTTTCCATTCTCAAATCCCACGAACTGGCCTGTGTGCAGGGGATCACCCGGCGTCTGACACATCTGATGGAAACCGGACGGATAAAACAGGTGGCACCGGATGTGCTGGCACTGTTTATTAATGGCGGGCTGTATGAATGTGCGATGTGGATTGTGCACAGTGATGATCCGCAGGCTACTTATGAAAAGGTCAGAGTCTCTTTTGATCAGCTTCTGGAAAATTTACGGGTATAAAAAAACCCCGCACCTGGCAGGGTTTTCATTATCGTTCTCAGAAAGCGCAGTGATTATTTACGGACTGCGATTGCTTCGATTTCTAATTTAACGTCTTTTGGCAGACGCGCAACTTCAACGCAAGAACGTGCAGGGTATACTGCTTTGTGCTCATCAAAGAAAGCAGCGTATTCTGCGTTCACAGTAGCAAAGTCGTTCAGATCTTTAACGAAAACAGTTGTTTTCACGATATCCGTAACTTTCAGACCAGACTGTTCGATGATAGCTTTGATGTTGTTCAGTGACTGACGCGCCTGAGCTTTAACATCGTCGGCAACTGCACCGGTTTTCGGATCAACAGGGATCTGGCCTGAAGTCATTACCATGTTACCCAGGTCTACTGCCTGTACATACGGGCCGATTGCTGCTGGTGCGTTTTCTGTTGCGATTACTTTAGTCATTACGGACTCCTGTAGGATGATTATTGCTGTTAAGCTTTTAAAAACGCCATCATTATAATCGTCTGATTTTCCCGGACAACTGACCTGGATCTATCTTATTGGTTATTAATGATTGCGTGGTGATCAAATTCTTTCTCACAGTACTTACAGATTAACACAATTTCCTGTGCAATGGACTTAACAGTAAAGCTGCTTTCCACCGGCTCATTGTGACTGATGCAGTTGCCGTTCGGGCAGACAATCACCCCTTCAATGCGTTCCGGCAGGTTAATCGGCAGTTTTTTAACCACCTGATAATCTTCGATAATATTAATTGTGGCTTTAGGGGCATAAAAGCCGAGCTGGTTGGCCTGCTCCGGTGTCAGGAAGGTATCTTCCAGTTTAATCAAATCCTTACGGCCCATATTGTTGGACGGCAGGTTCAGCCCGATAGTAATACGGCTGTCCGTCTCAGTCAGACGGAAAAAGGAGAGCAGTTTAAATCCCACATTTGCCGGGATATGGTCGATAACGGTACCGCATTTGATGGCTTCAACCAGTAATTTATGATCCTGAGTCATGATGTGCTCCTTAAGCCGGGAAAGTTTCGTTTAACACCAGAGATAACAGTGCCTGACGGGCAAAGATCCCGTTACCGGCCTGCTGGAAGTAGTACGCGTAAGGCGTTTTATCCACATCCGGGGTTATCTCATCGATGCGCGGCAGCGGGTGCAGCACTTTCAGGTTCGTCTTCACATTGGCCAGATCAGCCGCACGCAGCACAAACTGGGCTTTGACATTGGCGTATTCCGACGGGTCAAGGCGCTCTTTCTGCACGCGGGTCATATACAGCACATCCAGCTGCGGAAGTACCTCATCAATAGAATGATGTTCGCTGTACGCCACACCGTTTTCATCCAGCATATGCAGGATGTGATTCGGCATTGCCAGTGCCTGCGGAGCAATAAAATGCAGGTGGTTGCCGCTGAATTTTGACAGTGCCTGTGACAGCGAATGCACAGTGCGTCCGTATTTCAGGTCACCGACCATGGCGATATGCAGGTTTTCCAGGCGGCCCTGGGTTTCCTGAATGGTAAACAGGTCAAGCAGGGTCTGTGTCGGATGCTGGTTCGCACCGTCACCGGCGTTGATCACCGGTACCTTACCGGAAAACTCAGACACCAGCCGTGCTGCCCCTTCCTGCGGGTGGCGCATCACGATGGCATCCGCGTACTGGCTGATCACGCTCATGGTGTCCGCCAGGGTTTCGCCTTTTTTGCCCAGCGAGGTGTTACTGCTGTCTGAAAAGCCGACAACAGACGCGCCCAGGCGCTGAATGGCGGTTTCAAAAGAGAGCCGCGTGCGGGTTGAGGCCTCGAAGAAGCAGCTGGCGATCACCTTTTGCTTCAGTAATTCAGGCTGAGGGCGTTGTTTCAGCGCCGCGGCAGTGTTTAATACCAGTTCCAGCTCATCACGACTGAGATCGTTAATCGAGATGATATCGCGCAGGTATAACGGATTTGCCATTGGGGTCTCCTCATGTGTTCGGCCAGGCAAAAAAAAACCCCTCAATTGAGGGGTTCTGAAATAAATACGGGGGAATGGCAGACATTGCCGCGCTGCGGCTGTCCGTGATATGTCACATTGTCCGGCACCGGCTTTACGGTGCTGATAATCACAATGACCATTGTTTCCTCCCGACAAAATTGCGGGGCATTATACGCAACCTGCAACCGGGCGCAAGCGTTTGGCATCACTTTTTTGAGTGAAATTTATGCAACGCTGCGGGCAGATTCAAAATTGTATGTTTTTTGAAAGAGATGCAACCATCACCGCTTTGATGGAATGCAGCCGGTTTTCTGCCTGATCAAACACCACACTGTGTTTTGATTCAAACACATCATTGGTGACCTCAATACCACTGGTAAAACCATACTCTTTCGCGAGGGATTGCCCCATGGTGGTTTCCGTATCGTGGAACGCCGGCAGGCAGTGCATAAAGATAACATCCGGATTGCCCGTTTTATCCACCACATCCTGATTCACCTGATACGGTGTCAGCAGTTTGATCCGCTCAGCCCAGACTTCTTTTGCTTCGCCCATGGAGACCCACACATCGGTGTACAGCACATCCGCATCTTTCACGCCTTCTGCCACATCGGCGGTCAGGGTGATTTTACCGCCGGTAAGTTCAGCGGCTTTGCGGCACTGTGCGATAAGGGTTTCTGACGGCTGACACCCGGCCGGCGCTACCAGGCGGACATCCATCCCGGTTACGGCAGCCATTTCAGCGATGGTATTGCCCATGTTATTACGGGCATCGCCTAAATATGCAAATTTCACTTCGGACAGCGGTTTTTTCACATGTTCCTGAATGGTCAGTAAATCCGCAATCAGTTGTGTCGGATGAAACTCATCAGTCAGCCCGTTCCAGACCGGAACACCGGCGTATTTCGCCAGCGCTTCGGCGGATTTCTGGGAATAGCCGCGAAACTGAATGCCGTCATACATCCGGCCCAGTACCCTGGCGGTATCTTTGATCGACTCTTTATGGCCTATCTGGCTGCCGGATGAGCCCAGGTATGTCACCTGTGCGCCCTGATCGTAAGCACCCACTTCAAAGGCACAGCGGGTCCGGGTGGAGTCTTTTTCAAAAATCAGCGCAATATTTTTGCCTTTTATCAGCGGCTTTTCCGAGCCGGTTTTTTTGGCATGTTTCAGATAAGCAGAAAGATTGAGCAGTTCTTCGATGTCGGCAGGTTTATAGTCAAGCAACCGCAAAAATGACTGTTGATAAAATGGGTTCATATCCGTATCTCCGATGAATTTATATTCAACATAAATCAATAAAAATTCAATTGCAACACCGGCGGGAAATTCTTTTTTATTATGGGTGGCTCAATTGGCGCGGCTGTGGGAGAATGCGCGGGTATCACTTATCAGAGGACATGGCCATGTCAGAATTAGATGCGTTTTTAGAAGAACAGCGCGAAGAAACCCGTGCGATTATTGCAGAACTGCTGGAAGACGGCAGCGATCCTGATGCGCAATACACCATTGAACACCATTTTTCGAGTGAGAATTACGACAAGCTGGAAAAAGCGGCAGTTGAAGCTTTCAAACTGGGTTATGAAGTGACAGATGCCGAGGAGCTGGAAGTGGAAGGCGGCCAGGTGGTGTTATGTTGCGATATCATCAGTGAATGCGGGCTGACGGCGGAACATATCGATGCTCAGGTAGAGCAGCTGGCGCGTCTGGCAGAAAAAATGGATGTGGATTACGACGGCTGGGGCACCTATTTCGAAGACCCGGATGCCGAAGATGAAGATGATGAAGATGATGAAGATGATGACGATGCTGATGAGGCGCCGTTACACTAATCATCTGCCATGACTGAAAAACCTGCCGCGGCAGGTTTTTTTGTGTCTGTATGTCAGGGGATCAGGCAGTAAAGACTTTCAGCATCCGGACTTCACAGTCGCTGTGGCCGGTGTCACCCAGCGGGGCATCAAGGAAGATAAACCCGAGTTTTTCATACAGCTTAATGGCGGCCTGCAGGTCAGCGGTGGTTTCCAGGTAGCACTGGCTGTAACCTTCCGCTTCGGCAAATTCCAATGCCTGGAGGGCGATTTTTTTCGCCAGACCTTTGCCGCGCAGGCGGGAGGAGATATACATTTTCTGTAATTCAGCGGTTTTCCCGTCACCACCGGCAAGGCCGGAAACGCCGCCGCCGCCGAGGATTTCCTCATCCATCTCAATGACCCAGTATGCGGCACGCGGCTGGCTGTAAACCTCATATAATGAATCAAGAATCGGGTCAGCGACCGCAAAGCCTTTGTCTGCAGTCAGGCCGTGTTCGGCAGAGACCTCACGGATAACCTGTGCGATACCGGGGTTATCTTCCGGACGGATCAGACGGAGGGTGTAGTTTTCTGTCGTGCTGCTTGTCATGGATATCATTATCTCATTATTTTTATTGTGAAAAGTAAAGCCGGGGGAATAAACCTGAGGGGCGATTACTGTGGATATCGTATGAAACGATAAATAAGATAATAAATAATTATCACGCAAAGTAAATACGCAGAATGGGGGATAAAAAAAACCAGCCCGGAGGCTGGTTTTGCTACTCATTCCGTCAGGATCACAGTGCTGCGATCGTGGCTTTCTGAGCAATCAGTTTTTCTTTCGCTTCACGGTTTGCCGCAAGACGCTCGCGCTCTTTGGCTACAACAGCTTCCGGCGCACGGCTGACAAAGCCGTCATTCGCCAGTTTGCCTTCGATAGCCGCGATCTCTTTCTCCGTTTTTTCCAGCTCTTTATCCAGACGCGCCAGTTCGTCGTCTTTATTGATAAGATCAGCCATCGGGATCAGGATTTCTGCGCCTTCCACCAGCTTGGTCACGCAAACCGGTGCAGTTTCGCCTTCAGCCATCACACGGACGGATTCCAGACGCGCCATCGCTTTCAGGAAGTTGCTGTTTTCCGCAACACGGCGCTGTGCATCAGCACTTGCCCCGCGCAGCATCACTTCCAGCGGCTTGCTTGGTGCGATATTCATTTCAGCACGAATATTACGTACCGCAACGATTGTCTCTTTGATCCACTCCAGGTCACGCAGTGCCTGCTCGTCGTTCAGAGAGGCATCATATTCCGGGAACGGCTGCAGCATGATGGTATCGCCTTCCGCGCCGGTGACGACTTTCACGCGCTGCCAGATAGTTTCCGTGATAAACGGAATAATCGGGTGTGCGAGACGCAGCAGGGATTCCAGTACGGTGATCAGGGTATGACGCGCTGCACGTTTCTGTGCATCGGTACCTTTATGAACGGCCGGTTTGGACAGCTCAAGATACCAGTCACAGAACTGGTTCCAGGTGAATTCATACAGAATATTAGACGCAATATCAAAGCGGTAGGTATCCAGCGCTTCGCGGTATGCTTTCACGGTATTGTTGTATTCCGCGAGTATCCAGCGGTCGGCCAGAGAGAATTCCATCTCACCGCCGTTCTGACCGCAGTCTTTCTCTTCGGTATTCATCAGCACGAAACGGCTGGCGTTCCACAGCTTGTTACAGAAGTTACGGTAGCCGGACAGGCGTTTCATATCCCAGTTGATGTCACGGCCGGTAGAGGCCAGCGCCGCCAGGGTAAAGCGCAGGGCATCGGTACCGTGGGCTTCAATCCCTTCCGGGAACTGTTTTTCAGTCCGTTTGGCGATTTTTTCCGCCATCTGCGGCTGCATCATATTACCGGTGCGTTTTTCCAGCAGTTCAGGCAGAGAGATACCGTCGATCATATCCAGCGGGTCAATGACGTTCCCTTTGGATTTCGACATCTTCTGACCTTCCTCATCACGGATCAGACCCGTCATGTAGATGGTTTTGAACGGGATCTGCGATTTGCCGTTTTCATCTTTGATGAAATGCATGGTCATCATGATCATGCGGGCAATCCAGAAGAAAATGATGTCGAAGCCGCTGACCAGTACGCTGGTCGGGTGGAATGCTTTCAGTTCCGGAGTGTTTTCCGGCCAGCCCAGGGTGGAGAATGTCCACAGACCGGAGGAGAACCAGGTATCCAGCACGTCTTCGTCCTGGCGCAGTTCAACCATCGCCGGGATATTGTTTTCGCGGCGGACTTCGTCTTCGTCGCGGCCGACATACACGTTACCCTGATTGTCATACCAGGCAGGGATACGGTGACCCCACCACAGCTGACGGGAGATACACCAGTCCTGAATATCACGCATCCAGGAGAAGTACATGTTTTCGTACTGCTTCGGTACGAACTGGATATCGCCGTCTTCTACCGCTTTGATGGCTTCTTTTGCCAGCGGGGCAGTGCGCACATACCACTGGTCGGTCAGCATCGGTTCGATAACCACGCCGCCGCGATCGCCGTAAGGTACGGTCAGGTCGTGCGGTTTGATCTCTTCCAGCAGGCCGAGCTCTTCGAATTCTTTAACGATCGCTTTACGGGCGGCGAAACGCTCCATGCCACGGTAAGCGGCCGGGATTTCACTGCTGCAGGCGTCAGTCACTTCGCCGTTGGTATCAAACACTTCCGCTTCAGTGCGGATGTTGCCGTCGAAGTCCATGATGTTAATCATGGTCAGCTGGTGGCGTTTACCGACTTCATAGTCGTTGAAGTCATGTGCCGGGGTGATTTTCACACAACCGGTGCCTTTTTCCATATCCGCGTGTTCATCACCGAGGATCGGAATGCGGCGGTTGACGATCGGCAGAATGATTTCTTTGCCGATCAGATCTTTGTAACGCGGATCTTCCGGATTAACGGCCACGCCGGTATCACCGAGCATGGTTTCCGGACGCGTGGTGGCGACCACCAGGTAATCTTTACCGTCTGCGGTTTTCGCACCGTCTGCCAGCGGATAACGGATATGCCACATGAAGCCTTTGACTTCGCGGTTTTCCACTTCCAGGTCAGAAATTGCGGTGTGCAGTTTCGGATCCCAGTTCACCAGACGTTTACCACGGTAAATCAGGTTATCTTTATACAGGCGGACAAACGCCTCTTTTACGGCAGCTGACAGGCCGTCGTCCATGGTGAAGCGCTCGCGCTCCCAGTCCACGGAGTTACCCAGACGGCGCATCTGGTTGGAGATATTACCGCCGGATTCCGCTTTCCATTCCCAGATTTTATCGATAAAGCCTTCACGGCCGTAATCGTGGCGGGTTTTGCCTTCTTCTGCGGCGATTTTGCGCTCAACAACCATCTGTGTCGCGATACCGGCGTGGTCAGTCCCTGACTGCCACAGGGTGTTTTTACCCTGCATGCGCTGGTAACGGATCATGGTATCCATAATGGTCTGCTGGAAAGCATGGCCCATATGCAGGTTACCGGTGACGTTCGGCGGCGGGATCACGATACAGAAGCTTTCTTTGTCTGTTCTGCCGTTCGGTTTGAAATAGCCGCTTTTTTCCCAGTGGGTATAAAGAGGACCTTCGATTTCCGCCGGATTATAGGTTTTATCCAGGGACGGCTCGCAGGCCTGTTGGTTGTCGGTTGTCTTTTCCATTTTTAATCTTTGTTTATCAGTAAGCTGGCGGCGTGGCCATGGTCATCGTAAAGCCGACGCTGCGATAGATTTTATATCGCTCGCGCGCCAACTGTTTTAAGTGTTCATCGATAGGCACAAAGTCTATCACTTCACGGAAGGTTGTCGCAAAATCTGTGAACTGCGGCAGCAGGGCTATCAGCAAATCACGCGGGGAATTTCCGCGTTTCTGCGGCCAGCACAGTTCAACCGGTGCGCCGTAACGCGGGCCTTCTCCGGCCAGATTATGCGGAACAAAAGCATCGGGCTCCCGCGCCCAGAGGGCTTCGTCCAGTTTCTCCGCCTGCTGTTGTGACTCACAGGCGATAAGCACCCGTTTCCCGCTGCGCCAGGCTTCACCCGCCAGATGACAGGTCAGCCACTCGTGGGCCTCAAGGTCATCAAAAGGGGATGGCTGTTCCATCAGGTAGAAGGTGGCGTTTTTCATAATATCTCTGATAGCAGAAAAGGGGATTGCTCAGGATAGCACAATCCCCCGTTACCTTTATGCTTTTTCCGGGCCGCAAAGGCCCGGTAATTCCGGTCAGTCGTCGGTGCTGATACCCGCACGATTTAACAGGAATTGTGACAGCAGTGCAACCGGACGACCTGTCGCACCTTTGTTTTTTCCGGAGCGCCATGCGGTTCCGGCGATATCCAGATGCGCCCAGTTATAGCGGGTGGCAAAACGGGACAGGAAGCAGCCCGCGGTGATAGCACCGCCGAGACGGCCGCCGGTGTTTGCCAGATCCGCAAAATTGGACTCGATCTGCTCGTAGAACTCTTCTGCCAGTGGCAGACGCCACGCGCGGTCACCCGCCTGTTCAGAGGCATTCAGTAACTCGTGCGCCAGCGGATTGTGGTTTGCCATCAGGCCGCTGAAGTGGTTACCGAGTGCAACCATGCAGGCGCCGGTCAGTGTGGCGATATCAATCACCGTTTCCGGATCAAAACGCTCGGCGTAGGTCAGGGTGTCACACAGTACCAGGCGGCCTTCCGCATCGGTATTGAGCACTTCCACCGTCTGGCCGGACATGGTGGTGAGGATATCCCCCGGACGATAGGCATTGCCGCCCGGCATGTTTTCACAGCCCGCGAGAATCCCGATCACATTGAGCGGTAAACCCAGCTCCGCCACCACGCGCATCACGCCGTAAACGGTTGCCGCGCCGCACATGTCGTATTTCATCTCATCCATGCTGTCAGCCGGTTTGATGGAAATACCGCCGGAGTCAAAGGTCAGGCCTTTGCCGACTAACACGATCGGACGCGCTTCCGGATCCGGATTACCTTTATATTCAATCACCGACATCAGGGATTCATTACGTGATCCCTGGCCGACGGCCAGATACGCCAGCATGCCCAGCTCTTTCATCTGCTCTTCGCCGATGACACGGGTACTGAGCACCGGAGAGTTGCTGTCTGCCAGCTGACGTGCCTGAGATGCCAGATAAGCGGCATTACAGATGTTCGGCGGCATATTGGCCAGATCTTTCGCGGCTTTGATACCGGCGGCAATCGCCAGACCGTGGCTGATTGCTTTCTCACCGGTCGGCAGTTCGCGGCGGGTCGGTACATTGAAGACCAGCTTGCGCAGCGGACGGCGTAATTCGGTTTTGTTACTCTTCAGCTGATCAAAGACATAGAGAGATTCTTTGGCTGTTTCAACCGCCTGCCGGACTTTCCAGTAGTTATTGCGGCCTTTGACATGTAACTCGGTCAGAAAACAGACGGCTTCCATTGACCCGGTTTCATTCAGAGTATTGATGGTCGTCCGGATAATCTGTTTGTACTGGCGTTCATCCAGTTCACGTTCTTTCCCGCAGCCGATTAACAGGATACGCTCGGACAGGACATTCGGGACATGGTGCAGAAGCAGAGACTGCCCGACCTTGCCCTCCAGCTCGCCGCGGCGCAGCAGAGCACTGATGTAGCCGTCGCTGATTTTATCGAGCTGCTCCACCACAGGAGACAGACGACGCGGTTCGAAAACCCCGACCACAATACAAGCACTGCGCTGCTTTTCCGGGCTGCCGCTTTTTACACTAAACTCCATGCGCTCTCCTGAATCTTAAAGACAAAGACAACTGCTGCCGCTAAAATGTAGCGTTCGCACTAATCTGCACCATCGATTATAAACAGTTTATGATAAGCTGTGTGCGCACTTTATGAGTCCTGAATCTCATGAAAATTCCGTTTCTTTCCTGACAGGAAGGAAAAAGCGTAGTCTGATACCGGAATCATCCTCAGGCCGGCAAAATAATGCACACAAATAGTCAACACAGAACGAAGTTAGCTATTTTCATGCAAAAACACAAGTTTTCACAGGCGTATTAAGCGTGATCATTATTAGATATCTGGTAAGAGAAACATTAAAAGCACAGATTGCGATTCTGTTTATCCTGTTGCTTATCTTCTTTTGTCAAAAACTGGTTGAAGTCCTGGGTGCCGCCGTTGAAGGCAGCATCCCGGCCGGACTCGTCGTGTCACTGCTGGGACTGGGTATCCCGGAGATGGCGCAGCTCATTCTGCCGCTGAGTCTCTTCCTCGGGTTGCTGATGACCTACAGTAAACTCTATACCGAAAGCGAAATCACCGTGATGCATGCCTGTGGTCTGGGTAATAATGTGCTGGTGAAAGCCGCTATGATCCTGGCGTTCTTTACCGCCATCGTGGCGGCTGTCAACGTGGTCTGGCTGATGCCGTGGTCATCCCAGTATCAGGAAAAGGTCCTGGAGGAAGTCAGAGCTAACCCTGGTGTGACCGCGATGGTCGGCGGGCAGTTTAAAGTCTCTGATGACGGCAGTATGGTGCTCTATCTCGGGGATGTTGACGGTAATAAGTTCACTAATGTCTTTATTGCCCAGCTCTGGGCGAGAAACGAACAGCGTCCGTCCATTGTGGTGGCGGACGGCGGCCATATGACCGAAAAAGAGAACGGTAATCAGGTGGTGGTGCTGGATAAAGGCACCCGTTATGAGGGAACTGCGTATCTGCGTGATTTCCGGATCACGGATTTTACCGATTATCAGGCAATTGTTGATCACCGTGATGCAAAAACCGGTGACAGTAACTACCAGCAGATGACCTTGTCTGAACTATGGAAAGAGACAGACAAAGCAGCCCGCGCGGAATTCCACTGGCGTCTGACGCTGATTTTCTCCGTGGTGGTGATGGCGCTGATGGTGGTACCGCTCTCCGAGGTAAACCCGCGTCAGGGGCGCGTACTGAGTATGCTGCCGGCGATGCTGCTGTATCTGATTTTCTTCCTGCTGCAAAGCTCGCTGCGTTCAAGCGGCGAGAAGGGCAAGCTGGATCCGATGGTCTGGCCGTGGGTGGTTAATCTCAGTTATCTGGCTCTCGCGGTGGTGCTGAATCTGTGGAATACCACAGCCATCCGCCGCCTGCGCTTTGGCTCTGCCCGTGTTCAGGGGGTTGCCTGATGTTTAAAGTACTTGTTCTTGACCGCTACATCGGGCGGACGATTCTGCAATCCATCATGATGACCCTGTTTATGCTGGTGTCATTATCCGGGATTATCAAATTTGTCGATCAGCTGCGCAGAGTCGGCCAGGGGGAATACTCCACCTGGGATGCAGGGCTGTATACCATCATGAGTATCCCGAAGGATATTCAGATTTTCTTCCCGATGGCAGCACTGCTCGGGGCACTGATGGGGCTGGGCGCACTGGCGACCCGCAGTGAGCTGGTGGTGATGCAGGCTTCCGGTTACAGCCGCCTCCAGGTGGCGGGTTCGGTGATGAAAACCGCTATCCCGCTGGTGATCCTGACCATGATTGTCGGTGAATGGCTCGCACCGTCCGGTGAGCAGTGGGCACGTAACTACCGTGCACAGAAAACGAGCGGCGCGTCTCTGCTGGCAACCAACCGTGGTATGTGGGCCAAAGACGGCAGTGATTTTATCTATATCCAGCGCGTTGACAGCGAAACCCAGCTCAAGGGCATCACACTCTACCGGATGAACGACGACCACAAACTGAAATCTATCCTCAGTGCGGCGGCGGCGGATTACAATTCTGATTCCGATACCTGGACACTGAGTCAGGTGCAGGAGTCCATTCTGCAGGATACCTATGTGATTGCCGGTGAGCAGAAACTGTCGATGACCTGGCAGACGCAGATGACTCCGGAAAAACTGAGTGTGGCCGCACTGGATCCGGAAGCATTGTCGATAAGCGGCCTGTATCAGTATGTTGATTACTTACAGCAGAGCGGGCAGGACGCGGGGCGTTATCAGCTGAACCTGTGGAAAAAAGTGTTCGCACCGCTTTCTGTGGCGGTCATGATGCTGATGGCGCTGTCGTTTATCTTCGGGCCGCTGCGTTCGGTAGCGATGGGTGTGCGGGTTGTGACGGGGATTGCCTGCGGATTCGTGTTCTACGTTTCCAATGAGATTTTCGGCTCTCTCAGCCTGACCTACAAGTTTCCGCCGTTGCTGGGTGCACTGCTGCCGAGCCTGCTGTTCCTGGCGATCAGTTTATATATGCTGATAAAACGTAAGTAAGCCGTTACAGATACCGGTATACAGAGCCGGTCAGTGTATGCTGACCGGCTCTGTCATTTCAGCGGCCGGTAATCTGTTCCCAGCTGAGATTAAAGCGGGCCAGATACTTCCGCAGCCGGTCAGCATCATTGGGTTGTTTTTTCTGCTGACGGGAAACGGCAAACAGTGTGCGTCCGGCATCAGAAAGTGTCTGTGAACGGCGGCAGACGGCAATTACGGTTTCCAGCTGCTGACGATCAAATAAATCAATTTCACCCACCCCGGCAGGCAACGTCACCGCTGTTTCTGTACCGTGCCACTGGCTTTTCAGCCGTTCGGTTTCTTCCTGCACCAGTGCGGTGGTGATCCGCCCGTTCTCTGCAAAGGTTGCCATCCGTGTGACAGAGGCACTCAGTTCACGAAAATTACCGCGCCACAAAGCCTGTGTTGAGCAGGCAAAGGCAAGATAGTGCTGCCTGGCATCAGTATCAAAGCGGACACGGGTCTGCTGGTCGCGGCTGTATTTCGCCAGCTCATAATCCACGTTCGGCTCAATATCCTCGCGGCGCTGCGCCAGCCCGGGCAGGGCAAAGGTCCACATATTGATGCGGGCGTATAAATCCTCACGGAACAGACCTTCGCTGACCCGCTGTGCCAGATTGCGGTGTGTACCGGCGATCAGGGAAAAATCACTCTCTGTTTCATGATCCGAGCCGTAAGGGAAAAATCGTTTTTCCTCAATGGCTTTCAGCAGCATTGCCTGTTCGTCGGCGCCCAGCTCGGCAATCTCATCCAGAAACAGGATCCCGCCGTCCGCCTCTTTCAGCAGTCCGCCGCGCGCCTGAACCGCCCCGGTGAATGCCCCTTTCACATGGCCGAACAGGGCGGACATGGCATTATCACCGCGCAGTGTGGCGCAGTTCACCTCCACAAAACGCCCTTTTACCTGATGGCGGCTGCGGCGCAGTTCATAAATCCGCCGTGCCAGGAATGATTTCCCGGCACCGGTCGGTCCGGTCAGCAGAACAGGGGCGGCGGAGCGCAGAGCAACACGCTCGATTTTATCGATCATGGTATTAAATCCGGCATTGCGCGTGGCAATACCGGACTTCAGAAACGCGACCTGTGCCTGCTGCTCTTTCTGAAAGCGTCCGGTGATCTGTGTATAGCGGCTGAGATCGAGGTCAATAATGGTATATACCCCGGCAGGATCTTTATCCCGAGCATCATGGCGCGGTGCAGTCTGGATAAGACGCGCGGGCAGATAGCTGGCTTCGGTCAGCAGGAACCAGCAAATCTGCACCACATGGGTGCCGGTGGTGATATGCACCAGATACTCTTCATTTTCAGTATCAAACGGGTAGTGAGTGGCAAAATCCAGCAATGCGGTATATACCTGCTCAAAATCCCACGGGTCGGCAATATCCACCTCACGCAGCATCACTTCAGTCTGCGGGGAGGCCTGCTCTATATCCTCTTTTACCCGGCCTGCGGTCTGCATATCACCCGGCTGATAAACCAGCTCAAAGCGGTCAATATGCAGATCCGGCTGCTGACACAGCCCGATACTCGGCCGCCATTTATGCCAGCGGTTGGCTTTCTTGCCGCGCCGGTCAAGTACCGTGCCGAGAACACCAATCACAACGTTTTTCTTTGCGGATGACATGGTTTATCTTTCCGGATAAAAAGCGATATTAAAAGATAAAATCAGCATACGGGATTTCAGGGCAGGATGTTATCTTAAAAATCAATGTGATTAATTATTTGTTAAATATCATAAGGATAAATAAATTTTTTCTGATTAAACAAAACTGGCACACTTATCGCAATACTACCGGTACCAAACGAAAGGAATGTAAAAATGATAAGTCGTGATTTTAATGAACTGATTCAGGAAAACAGTGCGCCGGTAAAATTGTGGACAAACGGTGTACCGGTGGATCCGAAAGCGGTACTGCAATTGCAGAATACGGCAAAAATGCCCTTTATTTTTAAACACCTGGCGGTAATGCCGGATGTGCATGTCGGTAAGGGATCGACTATCGGCAGTGTTATCCCGACCAAAGGCGCGATTATCCCGGCCGCTGTCGGCGTGGATATCGGCTGCGGAATGATTGCGGTGAAAACCTCACTGACCGCGTCCGACCTGCCGGATAGCCTGCAAAATATCCGCTTTGCCATTGAGGCCGCGGTACCGCACGGACGAACTACTGAACGTCACGGACGGGATAAGGGAACCTGGAAAAATGTCCCGGATATTGTTGATAACCACTGGATGCAGCTGGATGAGCAGTTCCGCCGTATCTGCGATAAATACCCGAAACTGCGTAATACCAACAACTACAAACATCTGGGAACGCTGGGAACCGGGAACCACTTTATTGAACTGTGTCTGGATGAGGCGGACTTTGTCTGGGTGATGCTGCACAGCGGGTCACGCGGTGTCGGTAATGCCATCGGCAACCTGTTTATCTCGCTGGCACAAAAAGATATGCAGACGCACATTGCCAATCTGCCGGATCGCGACCTGGCGTATTTCGAAGAAGGAAGCGTGCATTTTAATGATTACATGGAAGCGGTCGGCTGGGCGCAGGACTTTGCCCGTCATAACCGTGAAGTGATGATGCACCGTGTGCTGGAAGCGCTGTCCCGCGAAATTACCAAACCGTTCACCACACAGCAGGAAGCCGTAAACTGCCACCATAACTATGTACAGAAAGAACAGCATTTTGGTGAGGAAGTGCTGGTAACACGAAAAGGGGCGGTATCGGCACAAAAAGGGCAGATGGGGATCATCCCGGGCTCTATGGGCGCAAAAAGCTACATTGTGCGCGGACGCGGAAACGAAGAAAGCTTCTGCTCATGCAGCCACGGCGCAGGCCGCGTGATGAGCCGTACCGAAGCGAAAAAACGCTTCTCAGTAGCGGACCAGCAGCGCGCCACCGCCCATGTGGAGTGCCGTAAAGACAGCGATGTGATCGACGAGATCCCGATGGCGTACAAAGATATCGATGCGGTGATGACCGCACAGTCATCGCTGGTGGAAATTGTGCATACACTGCGTCAGGTGGTGTGTGTGAAGGGGTAAGGAAACAGTCACTGCATATACAGAGCATGCCCGCGCCTGATGCGGGCATGTTCTTATGTATCACAGGTAATTACGGGTATGCAGATCTGCCAGGGAGCGGACCAGGTCATTGACACCATTTGGTAACGGACTGAATTTACTGCCGTCTTTGCGGGTCATCACCACGAACACACCGATATTTTTCTCCGGTATCATCGCCATATAGGTATTAAATCCGCCGCCGCCGCCGGTTTTCTGATAAATCGCCGGAATATCCCCGACCGGTGCCAGATACACCCAGCCGAGACCCAGACCGTCAGCCTCACCGGCAACGTCCATCCCTTTGATCTCATTCAGATGACCACGTTTAAAATAGATAGTCTGCTCTTTGGTAGCCGTCGCTTTGCGCTGCGTGTTGCCGGAAGAGAGGAAGCGCTGCATCCACTTCTGCATATCCGCCGGGGTGGAATACACACCGCCGCTGCCGATAGCCGCCAGCGTGCTGTAACAATCACTTGGTTTAAACCCGATCATCAGTCGCTTACACTGCGCGGCAGACGGATTATAGGTGGTATCTGTCATACCCGCCGGTTGTGTCACATAGTGGCGGAACAGCTCGGTATACGGACGATTTCCGGCTTTTTCCAGGGCATCTGCCAGTAAATCATAGGCCAGATTGGAATACGCTGCCTCTGTTCCCGGCTGAGCCGTCAGTTTGGCGGTTTTCAGCCAGGTCCAGCGCTGATCGCGGCTCGGCCAGGTAAACACCGGGCGCCCCCATTTCCCGCCGGGCTGCTCACGCGGCAGAATACTGGTATGACTCGCAAGGTGGAACAGGCGGATCGGCTTGCCGTTATAGGACGGCACGGAGGACTGTTTATAACTGTATTTCTGCAGCGGATCATTGAGATTGACCAGGCCATCATCCGCCATCTTCACCATCACTTCGCTGGTCATCAGCTTACTGACAGACGCAATGCGGATCAGCGAATCCGTCCGTGGCTTAATACCATTTCCGGGACGGGTCTCGCCGTAGCTGCGGTGAAACACTTCGTTATTATCAATCACCACCATAAACATACCGCGGGCATCGGTTTCGGAGAAAATCTTCTCACCGATCTCATCGACCAGCTGCGGTGCCAGCTTCAGTGCTTCCGGATTGCTTTCAACAATAGACCAGTCAAGCGGCGGACGTTCGGCAGACGCTGTACTGTGTTTCTCCGGCTGCGAAGAACAGGCGGACAGCGCGATAGCCAGCAGCGATAACGGCATCAGGCGCACAATATGACGGTGTAATTTACTCATGATAATTCAACAGCCTTCCATGCAGACACAGGGATATGACACTGTAAGTCAGTTATTTTTTGAAGATACGTAACAGGATACCAATGACGATACCAATAAAAATACCTGTCGCAACCCATCCGGCAAAGCCCATACCCACCTCACATTTATCGGGAACCGGAGAGGATTATATAAGCAATTGTATTGATGTCTATTCATCCGGGGCACAATCGCGGCAAATAAAAAAATATTATTATTCAGTGCGGAAATAAAGCGGGATTCTCCCGCCACCGCACAAATCCCGTATCCTGCTGAAACGCCGTCTTTTTAACCACTCAGCAAACCGCCTCAGTGATAGTTGTTGCACCACAGAGTGCCGCAAGTATAATAACGACGTTTTCCAGAACACACTTCTGTGCCGGAGTGGCGGAATTGGTAGACGCAGTTGATTCAAAATCAACCGCCCACGGGCGTGCCGGTTCGATTCCGGCCTTCGGCATTCTTAAGTGAAATCAAGCTACCGCAAGGTGGCTTTTTTTGTGCCTGAAATTCACTATCCGGCTGTTTTTCTCCGCATTTTTCGTTTGTAAATTACTGTAAAATAACATTTTAATTTTTTATTACGGGTTTGTGTAACGCATTCCTGTTACGCCGTCGCCGTCCGGGCGCTACCGGGGCAAAAAAAGTCAATTTTGTGGTCAATTCGCTTCGATTTACATTTTGACCCGGAAAAAGAGGTCAGTTTCAGGGCCGAAAAGGGCGCACATTAATAGATTCACTATCAATAAATAATGAAAATGCGTATATGAAATAAATAACGAAATCGATATATCTCAGTAAAAAAAACAGCATTTTTATTTTTTCAAATAAAAACAATGAATTAAATTTTATCTCATGTGTTGTATTAACCCGCCATTACGCCGGTTTATTTATCCTGCACTGTTTTCGGTTGTCCACGCTGTTCTGTACTTCTCTGTTATCCGCACAATAAATGTTTGATTTCGCAAATAGACTTCTTTGTTGTCTCTGAAATACGTAAAAGCCACGATGCGATAAACCAATTCGACAAAGGAGTGATCCGGACTTATGGCATTAAGCGACATAGCAGCAAGGAACGCAAAACCCGGTAAAAAGATGTACAAACTGACCGACGAATATGGCCTGTATCTTCAGGTGAATCCGGCCGGTACAAAGCGCTGGTATTTTAATTTCGTATTTGACGGCAAACAGAGCCGGATTGCCTTCGGCGGGTATCCGCTGGTGTCGCTGTCACGCGCCCGTGAGAAACGCGATGAGGCCCGTCTGATGATACTGGACGGTGTTCACCCGAAGCAGAAACGTATTGCGGAAAAGGAAGCCGAAGAGGACGCGCTGAATACCTTTGAGAAAATGGCGCGGGAATGGTCACAGCAGATGCTCAGACGGCGGCGCTGGTCAGAAACACACGCCCGGCGGGTCTGGCGCGATCTGGAAAAACATGTTCTCCCGGCAATCGGTGATCAGCATGTCGGGACGCTGAAAACCAAAGATCTGCTGGCACCACTGCGGGTCGTGGAAGCGAATGACCGCCTTGAGCTGGCCTCGCGGCTGAAACAGCGGATCACCGACATTATGGGGTATGCGGTTCAGTGCGGCCTGATTGACCGTAATCCGGCAAAAGACATGGCCGGGGCACTGATGCCGCCGCGTGTGACTCACCGTCCGGCGCTGCGGCTGGAACGGCTGCCGGAGCTGCTGACACGGCTGGATTATTATAACGGCCGTGAGTTAACCAAACTGGCGATACAGTTCACGCTGCTGACGTTCTCGCGCTCAAGTGAAATCCGCCTTGCCCGCTGGTCTGAATTCGACACAGAACGCGCCATATGGACGATTCCGGCACAGCGCACACCAATTCCCGGAGTGAAATTCTCTTATCGCGGCGCGAAAATGCAGTCAGAACACATTGTGCCGCTGTCGCGTCAGACACTGCTGATTCTGGATGAAATCCGTGCTGTCAGCGGCGGAGAAGGGCTGCTCTTTCCCGGCGATCACAGCCTGATAAAACCGATGAGTGAAAATACCGTAAACAACGCCCTGCGGACGTTGGGCTATAACACCGCCACCGAGCTGTGCGGCCACGGCTTCCGCACCATGGCATGCAGCACCCTGATTGAGTCAGGAAAATGGTCACGGGATGCAGTCGAACGGCAGATGAGCCATCAGGAGCGCAACACCGTCCGTGCCGCCTATATTCACAAAGCCGAACATATTGTGGAGCGGAAACTCATGATGCAGTGGTGGGCGGATTATCTCGATGCGGTCAGCCGCGAATTTGTTGTGCCGTATGAGTTTGAGGGAGGGTAACTTTCTTCATCACCGCACCGGCCATTTTTTGGGTGGCCGGTGCGGTGTATCATCTTTTGGTTTTTACTCTGTCCGGACTATTATTCCTATCCGATTCAAAGAATGACAATAAAAATCTTAACGAAATTTAACATGTGTGTAACTATCGCCGCTCCTGCATCAATGCGGGAACAGTAGTTCATGTGCAGGGATATGAGCTGAGTCTTCAGGAAGGGTGAAGCATATCGCTATCATTCATTATTTAGTAAGGATATTAAATATATAGGAATTATTTTTGATCGAAGATATCACGCGGTTTTGGAACAACTGACCCGGCTTTGCCATGACGGAAAATTACCGGTTCTGAACTTTGATCTTGATGTGAAGCGTTTTCAGGGAAAGCACTATCCGTCAGCGGAGCATTACGGGAAACCGGTGAAACAGGATGCTATGGGGCGTTATAACGATCTCTCCGGTAATACCGGCGTGTGCTATTTTGCGGAGAACAGCCTGACAGCGCTGGCAGAAAGCTACGGGCGGATGTATCACCATGGCAACGGGCATTTTGCGATATCCGGCAGTAGCCTGGAGATTGCTCAGATGTATACGTTACATCCGCTATCTCCGTTGCGGTTAGTTGATATGGCGACTCTTGCGTCGATGCTGCATTTGACGGCGGATCAGCTGACCGGCGCTGACTACACACTGACGCAAATTATTACAGGTTGTCTGGCAAATGACCCGTTACGGGATTTCCATGGTATCCGTTATGCAAGTCGTCACTATCTTGCGGGGATGTGTCTGGCGGTGTTTGAACCGCAAGAAGGAAGGTTGTTTGAAACACTGGCGTGTGAATCACTCAGCAGGTATACAGAGCATCAGTTTCTGCCGGTCGGCTGGCCTTATCAGGACATCACGGCTGAGGAGATGCTGGTGAAAATACTGCACTTTGATGTGACGCTTTAATACGATTAAGACTTACCGGCCGGACCCGGCCGGTAAGTCTTGTTATGATGCCGTCTGGTGGCCGAAAAGTGCAGCTTCACGTTTTAACAGTGAAATGTCTTTATCTGACGGCGTGCTCCGGAGAATATCGAGAGGCGTTTTTACTGCGTCATTATCCGCTGTGCGCACAGGACTGGTCAGGAATGAGACCTTTGCAACCGCATCCGTTTCCGGAGGGAAACATAACAGGATTGCTTCCAGGTGAGGGAGTAATTCAGTTCCCTGAAACTGAAAGACCGGGAACAGGTAATCGCCGCCACGGCGTACCGCGATAATTTTGCCTTTATTAATATGGTTATTAACAGTTTGCCGCGTAACACCCAGTAACTCACTGACATCTTTTGCCTTGATGGTACCGCCCAGTTTATCCAGTTTCTGGTAAAATCGGACTGTAGCCTGAATTCTGGCTTTGAACATCTCCATCTCACGGTCATTCATCCGTGTTTTTTTCTGAAGATAGGCGCTGACGACGTAAACCAGCAACTCCAGGTCTTCCAGTACCATGATTTCAGACATCAGGGATTTATCATCAATTTCTGCAAACAGAGAAGAAACGATGTGACTGACACGGTTTGCCAGTATCTCATTGGCGTGAAATGAAACCGCAGGTTTCTTTCTGCCACTTCCGGCGTTTTGAGTATGCATAAGACTTCCCCGTATGTCGTGCAACAGCACCAATATGAAGATATTTACGTTTATATTAAATTGCAATTGGTAAATCGTCAAATTTACGGGAAGGAAAATATCGTTGCTCGGTCGGATGATTCCCAGCCGGGTATTAGTGAAAGGGTGTCCATATCACCACCGCACCGGCCATTTTTTGGGTGCCCGGTGCTGATGTGTTGCCTGTAAAAACCGGGGGATTTAACAGCGCCTGCCAGGGAAAAAACGTGAAAACGTCCCCCACTTCGTCCCCCACATAGCAGGGTGCCACTTCTTCCCCCACTTCATTTTCAGGAATATTCATAACTCACTGTTTATAATGAAATTACAGCGTTTCCCCCACTTAGGTTCTATATATACGTGCGAAGTGGGGGAAAACACCGGTTTTTGTGGTTCTCCGGACAGCTTCCCCCACTTTTCCCCCGTTTAGTCCCCCACTTTGGTCTGATGCGACAGCGGGATAATTTCCTCGCCCCGTAATGCGATCAGATTGTCTTTTTCCAGCTTATCGAGCCAGCGGGAGAATTTTTTGGAGACATCAAAATTCATTGCTTTCATATCGTCGCGCAGCACGGCACGGGTACAGCTTTCGCCTTTGGCTGTCCGTGAGCGGATAGCCTGCCACAGCGCAACATGGTTATCTGTCAGGCGGGGAACACCGGCCAGATCCGGATCAGATGCCGGGTTGTCATCCCGGGCCTCCCGTCCTTCATCATTCAGTACCAGCGAGGTGATTTGATCACCGTCCTCATCGACATATAAATCTACGGAATGCAGGTCATAGGCCTGACGCGGCGGCTCTTCCGCATCCTTCATTTTGGTGCAACTGAGGATAATGGCCGGATCTTCGCCCTCACGGCGCACATGGAACTCCACATCCAGCGCGGCACGGAACGCACTGGAACCCCGCGCACCCTTATCCTGATCTTTACCGGAGTGATGGATAACCAGTACGGTGGCTTGCGTGGCGGCTTTGATAAAATCGCACCCCTGAATGAATGCCCCCATATCTTTCGCTGCATTCTCGTCCGATCCGCCGAAACAGCGGGCGAGGGTATCGAGGATAATCAGGCGTACCGGCATGCCCGTTGTGGTTTTCACATCATTGGCAGCTTGTATCACTTGTTGCACGCTGTCAGGGCTGGCCGGAAAAATCGGGCAATCCACGCGGTAGAGTGAATCTATCGGACTGCCGCCGTTCAGCGTCTGTTCCCATGCACGGATACGGCGGGGAACGCCGATCCCGCCCTCACCGACAACATAAATCACCGCGCCCTGTGTGACCGGCTTGCCCGCCCACGGTTTGCCGGTCGCGATATGGCATCCCCACGAGACCGCCAGAAAGGATTTGTAAGAGCCGCTGGCACCGTAAGCGCTGGCAACGGAGGAACCGGGCAGATAGCCTTTGATGAGATAATCCTGACGCGTATCAAAGCCGTCAGAGCCTTTACGCAGCGGAAGGGAGGTGCGGAACGGCAGCGCGTTGTAATCAACGCAGCTCACCGGAACGCGCTGCGGCTGGTAACGCTGTTTATAAAAGGCGGCTTTGGTGGCCTCAATGCCGTGCTGCCGGCGGAAATCATCCCAGTCACACTGCGAGGCCGCCGGCGGCAGAGAAACCCAGCCATTCACCGCCCGGGCGGCTTTCTCTGCCAGAGCTTTGCCGGTATTGGCCGTGCCGTCAGTGCGGATATCATGATCGCCTGCCAGAATAATAACGGCCTCCGGATGCTGATTGCGTAACGCATTCGCGACATTGATAAGATTATTGGCTGAAACCGCAGCCACAATGGCTGCTGAGGTACTAATTAAGCTGAGCGTCAGGCCGGTCGCATAACCCTCCGTGATAATGATGGTCTCCGGTGCTTCCGGAAATTGCACGGTGATAAACGCCTCTTTAAGCTGAGAGCCGGGCAGCAGCCGCTTTTCACCGGTGGGGTTAATCAACTGAGCTCCGGTAAGATCACCGGCGGTATTGTTCAGCGTGAGTAACAGGCTTCCTTCGCCGAAGGTGATATCACTGATTTGCAGGGTTTGCTGCGCGGTCAGGCAGGGCAACCGGGCAGAGAGTCCTTTCTCCGTGAGATAAGGGCTTTCGCGCATTTCGCTGTGGCTGAGGAGCTGGCTGATTCTCTCCTGCGGCACCCGGCGGTGACTGGTTTTTTCCCTGGCGGGTGGTGTTGACACTGCCAACACCTGGTTTTCTGCCAGTTGCGCCGCTTCGGACAAACTGCACTGTTTTACCAGTGCCACCAGATCCAGCCCGTCACCGTGGCCGCACTGATTACAGAACCAGGTACCGCGACCGGCTTTATCGTCAAACCGGAAGCGATCTTTCCCGCCACAGGCAGGACAGGGGCCGTGTCTGCCGTCTGGTTGCAGGGGAATATCCAGCATCGCCATCACTGCCGCCCAGTTGTGGCGACATCGTGCCACTACATCAGTTACTGATTTATTCATCGCTGCTCACCTCCGTTGTCAGCAGGGTATTAAGTGTGTTGATACGTTCCCACAGGACGTACATCAGCAGTTCTTCAGCATAGGGATGTTCAAGCCGGATAATGGCAAACGCGAGGGCACAGCACTGGTCAGAGAGTTCTTCAGGCGTGAGAGGGGTGTGATCATACATAAGGCACCCCCGCTGAAGTAAGAAAGAATCGCGGGTAAGAGAAGGTAAGGGTAGTAGCCATAGGGCAGCCTCAATTGGACTTATATTGATGCTGCCACCTGAGACGCCAATCTCGTTGGTGGCAGCCCGAACGGGGTTGGCGTTACCGGGTCCAATTGATACCGGCCTTCCTTGCGGAAGCCCCGCCCGGACTACCATTGAATGCAGGTAGGTACGAGCTATCACCGGAAACATGCTGCTGATGTTTCCGGTGATCAATTGAAACTTCGGAACGCCAATTCCGGCTGCGGATTGTGCCGCAGCGCCGGTAGTATAACGTAAACAGCCTGTCAGAAAATAATAAAAAATAATCACTTGCGTGCGTCCTCACGTTTTTTTATGTGCGATGCAATCCATTCATTTATTTCACTTTCCACCCAGGCGATGGAGCGGCCGCCGATTCTGACCGGGCGCGGGAATTTTCCGCGCTCCATCTGCACGTAAACCCATGACCGCTTAAAGCCGGTTTTCTTCATCACATCGCGAACCCGCAATAACGTGTAATCAGACATCATCAATCCTCTTTTTGTGTGTAAACGCACTCGACATAACGGCCACGGCCATCACCATGACCTAAATCCATCGATGTCAGCGCTCTGGCTTCCGTGCGGGAATAGCCCTGAGACAGGTAATGCGCGATAGAATCCTGCGCCCGCGCATAACGCAGACTGTGCGGCGAGTAGCAGCCGGTCAGCCCGATACGTGCGGTATGTGCGCGCCAGTAATTCATCGCGGCCTTTAAATCCGGTTTATCGATCAGTCTGCCGTTGCGGCTTTCTGCAATCCGCAGCGCGTTTTCCACCGCCTGTTTCAGAGCGTCCCGGTCGATAATCTGTACTTCCCGCGGACGGCCGCCTTTTGTACCAAACACAACGGTGACGGTTGAGCGGAAAGTGTTTATCTGATTTTTCCATTTGTTTATTGACGCTGCGCACTGCACCGCTTCCTGTGATCGCAGACCTAACAGACGGGCAAGTTGCAACGCACAGGCAAAGCCTTCATCACGCGCCTGAGCCAGTTGCAGTGCGGTCTGAAAGTGATCATCCGTGATTGCCAGCTTTGTTCCGGCACGGCTTGCTCCGCTTAATCCGAGCGCCTTATTGGTCAGCCGTTCTGATTCAGCCAGCTTATCTCTGCCGCCTGTCCGGAGAACGCAGCGCAGAGCGGCCATTTCATTCTGCAATGAGCGCAGGGTGATCCCGGACGACAGACGATCCGCAATAAACTGTTCGATATGCTTTGATTTCAGATGCCGGATATCTTTGATCTGGATATTCAGCGCGAGCAGATGACGGCTGAATCTCTCCATAATCCGGATACGGTCATGCACGGTTTTGAAACTGCCGCCGGCCTGTTTCGCCAGTGTGGTCATTTCCCTGGTTAATTTACTCATACGGATTCCCTGTATTGCGACTGACTGCATGTCTCCGGCGCGTGGTTTGGTGTGCTGAACGATACCTGTGCGCCGGAGCGGGCAGAGGTTGAGGTATTACGGGGCATCGGTATTGCACTCTGTGCAGCCGCCTGCATAAGCAGGTTATCCCCACGGGCTGAGCAGCCCGTCCCCGGTATCGGTTCAGTGTGGTCGTGGTCTCCTTTTTAGTGATTTATCAGACGCTGACAGTGGTGTCAGAGGCATGACGATGTGTGTAAGTGGTGTCTCACAAGGGCTGAGGGTGGTCTGTGCAGCGGCGTCACTTTCACTGCGTAAAAGTGACGCCTGAGACTCATTGCGCCTGTCAGACGTTTAACAGCGTTGTTTTTACGGCATAGCGCGGTCACCCGAAGGCGTCAGTTGCAGACCACAATGACATTGGCATGTGACCACCCGAAGGCGTTTCTTGCAGGTCACGGGAAACATTGGCTTTGGCTGCTGTCAGTGACAGCGGAGTTACGTATATCACCGTAGGGGGAATAACCGGCAGGTTCAAGCGGGTTTACGCATCCTGAAAATGGCCGTAAAAGGCCGCTTTGCTGTAAAGCCAGGTAATACCAGGAATTAGGTCGCTAATAATTAGCATCGGTAATTGTAATTTGGTTTTAAAAGATTTCAGGAGTAGATCGGGTGATTGAGAATTGGGGGGAAGGGGACGGGCGTCTAATTTTAATAGATGAGGCATTTGACGAATACACAGATATATTTACACTCTATAAGCTGTATTTTACATTTACACCTTATAGGGTGTAATGTGTGAAAACAGCTTAAAGCCTGTACAGGCATCTGAAATGGTCAATATGCTATGAACACTGCTTATCCGCTTAAAACACTCAATCAGTTGCGCCCGTTACTGGTCGGCTTTCGTAAGGCTAACGGAATGACGCAAAAAGACGTTTCAGAGAAACTAGGTGTTACGCAGCAGACCTATGCCCGCCTGGAAGCTAATCCGGCCAGTGCCAGTATTGAACGACTATTCAAAGTATTCACGGTGCTGGGTGTCGAAATGGTGCTTTCTGCCGGGCAATTCTCAGTTATTCAGAAATCTGCGGAAATACCGGATAACTCTCCGGCCAGACGGGAGAAATGGTAAATATGAGCCGGATACAACAACGTTTACAGAGTGGAAAGTCAGGAGTCTTTTGATCTTTTGGCTGATCATCACACCTTATTCCAGGTCTTTTTTTCATCCTGATCTGAGTCGCGTTTCGTAACATGAAGCTCCAGATCCAGAGCGGCAAGGATTTTGAACAGCGCTCTCAACTTAGTGGATCCCTGTTTGGTCCTGAAATCAGAAGCGGTTGTCTGTTTGATACCAATCAGCTCTGCTGTTTGAGTCTGGCTCATCTTGCTGATTTTTCGCTGATCTCTGACAGCATTAGCCAGTGCGGCCGGTGATGTGATTTTCATTTTTATCCCCTGCGGCGGGTATTTTGCTGATACCCCCTATGGGGGATAAAATGAGCATGACTGTTAAGAGGAAAAAGATTTATAAATTATTTTTTTTGTATCAGTATCATTTATCAATGATACGTTGGATATATCGTAAGTCATTATATTTCTAACGTAATATATAAAGTGATGGATTATATATTGTCGTTTTAATTATTATAATTATCCATGTATAACAGAAAAACATAGGTCATCTATTTTCCATATTGATGGTGGTTCTTTGATATATTTTATATCCCCAAATGTAGCTTCTAATTCTTTAGATTTTTCAATTATTGTTGATATGCTTTTTTCTGTATTTTCATTATCTTGAATAGCTTCTTTAATGGTGTTAAATAATTGTAGTAAATTAAAGTATGAAGTGTCATGGCTTTTAGATATGTCTTTAAGACTAAACGCATAGTGTCTAGTTATAAATATCTTATAAAATTTCAAATTTTTTAATTTTCTATTTATTTGCAATGTTTTTCTTATTTTTTCGTTACTAGTTTTATCTAACCAACTATTTATAGTTGAGAGCCAGTAACTAGCTTGTTCTTTTAATCTTGTTGTGCGTATGTGTTTTGCGTGTATATCAGAACCATAAAGGTCTTGGTGTTTTAATTGACATAAAAAAACAGAACCTGTTTTTTCCTCTATAATAATTAAGTCTATATCTGTTTTTATTTTTCCATTTTCTTTTATTTTTATATTGTTAATATACTTTAATCCATTGAAATTATTATCGAAAATTATTTTTATTGTATTTTGAAGGCTTTTTTCTCTAGACTGTTGTAGTTTGTCATATTCCTTACTAAAATTAAATCTTAATGAATCATGAAGATATTGTAAAGGTGCGCTATATCTAGCTGCTATGCAACAAAAAAAATTAGACTTTGAACTTTGAATTAACATAGGTAATTCTGCACTAGGGCGATCTAATATTTTAATATTAGATCTACTATATGAAAGTACTTCAAATATTTTCTTTGCGTCGCGTAATTCTAGTGGAGAATGCTCTTGCAATTGTGATCCAAAATAATTGATAGCTATACACATGTGCTCAATAAATTCTTCTGAATCAAGTGATGTGGTTAATATATTTTCAATGAGTATTGATGGCTCCTTTATTATTAAGCTTTCAGCGAATTTCTCATGTTTTGTAATAACTGACATAATAAAGGCTATGGCTAACTTATAATTTTGAAATGTAATTCCGCCGATTTTAGCTGAGAAGTGAAAAGTATCGAATCCATCTTGATTAGATAGCTCATTATAGGCTAATGCAAAGTAATATTCATCTAATATAGGGTCACTATTATAACCAATAAAATGATTGTTATATATATATACTAGTTCTATCATTTTACTACTCATTTCTTTATTTAGTTTTTTTATATATTCTGATGACAAAAATATATTTCTTTTTCTAAGGTTGTTTTTTTTGCATAAATAAGATAATGTATTTTCGTAATTTTCCTCATCTATTAGATTAGATGATAAAGTTATTCTAAAGGAGTTTTTTCCATCTTTATCAATTTCACTATATCCGGAATTAACAGACTGCCCAACTCTTCGACCGTGTTCAATCATTCCAAGTCCTTTTACAATATAATGTGTTTCTTCACTTATGACTGAATCTCTAAGAAACATTACAGCAGGAAGATCGAAGTTTTTATTTTTTTCAAGTGTTATTTTTAAGAGACGAGATACACCAAGTTTAAATATGTAATAATACTCATCTTGTCCTAAAGTGCCGTTGTGTTCACTAATTCCTTTATAATTCATCAAATTAAGTTCATTTATGGCTGAGCGAAAAATCATGCCCGATTTGTCATTTTCTAATATAGGGTATATTTTTTCTTCTTGTATAGTAAGGCTATTAAAAAAATCACTTAGAATGCTATTCTTTGACATATTATAACCATATTATTTAGGATGTTTATATTAATACATACCATATTAATGATAGCATGATTTATGATATATTTTTATTTTTATTTTTATTTTTATTTTTATTTTTATTTTTATTTTTATTTTTAGGTCAATATCGTGGTCAGTCGTCTGCGAGATAAACTTAATTTTAATTAAATCAATCTGTTATTTTATATTTCGAGTCCGGCCTTCGGCACCATCGGAACATCAATAGGCGTCAACGGACGTCTTTTTTTGTGCCTGAAATCCAGTATCCGCAAGGCTTTCCTCGCTTTTTCACTCAACCTAAGTCAACCTGATTCAATCTACATCAACTTACTGATGCGGGTACAACTGCGGGTATATCCCAGTTCGATTATGTTTGTATCCACACAGAACCCTTGAAGGGATGCTCATCATGGCTCTGAGTGATGTGAAGGTTCGTTCGGCTAAGCCTGAAGCAAAAGCCTATAAACTTATTGACGGCGACGGTATGGTTTTGCTGGTTCACCCTAACCAGACTGGCGGTTGAACTCACTTTGTTGGTTTTCATCCGTTCAAGCGAGCTGCGTTTTGCCCGCTGGTCAGAAATAGATTTTGAAACAGACATGTGGACAATTCCGGGCGAGCGTGAACCGTTGAAAGGCGTTAAATATTCTCAGCGTGGTTCAAAGATGCGGACTCCTCATCTTGTTCCCTTGTCGCGTCAGGCCCTAGCCATTTTGGAACAGATCAAAATCATGAGTGGGAATCGAGAGCTGATTTTCGTAGGCGATCATGATCCGCGTAAGCCCATGAGTGAAAACACGGTGAACAAGGCGCTGAGAGTAATGGGCTATGACACGAAAACAGAAGTGTGTGGGCATGGTTTCAGGACGATGGCGTGTAGTTCACTGATTGAGTCAGGATTGTGGTCGAGGGATGCGGTGGAGCGGAGATGAGCCACTAGGAACGTAGCTCTGTTCGGGCAGCCTACATCCATAAGGAGGAACATCTCGGGGAGCGTAGGTTGATGCTGCAGTGGTGGGCTGATTATCTGGATGCCAATCGGGAGAGGGGAATTACGCCGTTTGACTATGCGAAAATCAATCGGGGTAATATGTAGCATATATGTTTAATTATATTAGCCCAAATTTGACCTGATACAGCTATGGCACAGAGCTAAACCTAATCTGCAGGCAGCTCTGTTCCATAGGCGGAAGTTCATCTTTGTAGCCGAGATGCCAGTTAGGAAGAAAATAGAGACAGGAAAGGTGATGACTAAATCAGTCTCCCACCTGCACAGTGCGCTGGGATATCTCTTTCCGAGAGAATACCGGCGGCAGCGGGCATCGTTCATTTTAGCTACAAAAGCTGTCCGGAGATGGCGGGTCAAGATCAGTCGGAAGATCTCTAAAAGTGAATGGTTCGTTTTGCTGGGGTCCTTAGATTGGCAAAAAAGTGATGAAGCCATCAGATCGGAAGTGGATGGCGCAGTATGCAGTCTAACACTGAGGAATATTGTGATAATGAAAAGGGTACATATGTTGTGATGTGATTTACTCCCATAGCAAACGCAAACTGTGGCAGTATTACATTGGCTATTTCAGGAAAGGGGGGAGCATCACATCACGACATTTTCTTCCACTGCAGGGTTATTAGCCTGTTGTTCGTTCCAGACTCTGGTTCTTACCAGCCAGTATTTCGGCTTTTTTCATAGTTTCGACCAACTGTTCCGAGACCGCACGGATGACATTCATGCAGACAGAGTTACCAAATTGCTTGTAGATCTGGCCCTGTGAAACAGCATCAACGATGTAGTCGTCAGGGAATCCCTGTAGACGCGCACATTCGCGCGGAGTCAGCTTGCGCGGGTTCCTACCCAAATGTGACTGGTCAATCAGGATTTCGGAGCCGTCCTTGTAATAACGGGCACTGATGGTATTAGTGTATTCGCTGTCCTTGTTGAAAAGAGAATAGCCGAAACCGTTACCTTTCTTTTTGTGTTCCAGTTTCCGTTTCTGGTGGCCTATCCACAGTCTATCCGAGATGGTATATCTGTCTTGTGACAGAGGCAGACGATCGAGGTCTTCCAGAATGTCACCAACACGGGTCGGAGTCATAGGAGGTACCGGCCATCTGAATACACTGTCGAAATCCACACCCCTATAATAGTCACGGTCGAAACCAACGATGAAAATACGTTCACGGTTCTGGGGGGCACCGAAGTCACCTGCACGCAGTACACGGTAATCAACCCAGTAATTGAGTTTTTCGGACAGAGCATTGCGGGCATTCTCACTAATCGGGATATCGTCCGGAACGGAATGGGTTCCGTTGCCCCGCAGAATATCGAGAATGGTTTTCAGGGTACGACCCTTATCATGTCCCTGCAGTTGCTTGACATTTTCCAACATGAATGCCTTTGGACGCTTGGCTGTCATGATCCGCTGGATTTCGAAGAACATAGTTCCGCGGGTATCGCTGAAACCTTTTTTCAAACCGGCCTGTGAAAAAGCTTGGCATGGAAATCCGCCAAGTAGTACATCGTGATCAGGAATGTCGGATGCCGGAATTCTGGTGATGTCACCTTGGGGCATTTCGCCGAAATTCGTTAGATAGGTCTTCTGGGAGAACTTGTCCCATTCGGATGAGAATACACAGTGCCCTCCCTGCTGCTGATAAGGAAGACGAATACCGCCGATACCAGCAAACAGATCGATGAAGGTGAAATTGCATTCATTTTCAGGCTTCTGGCGGAAAGGTGCGTTTTCCAGATATTCAGTCATCTTCTTTTCCACATCGAGAATGGCCTGCCATTTGACGGAAGACGGTTCATGTTCCTCTTCTTCCCATCCTCGGACCGTACGTTCTCCGGTGGCACCGAGTCCGAGAAGATTGGCAAATTCGGTGCGACCTATGCCTAATTGTTTTCTCATGTTTTTGATATATTGGAATTTATTCTTACTGTCCATCCCATGCTCACCTTATCCGGTTTTATTCCCGGTGATAGTATCACTGTACGGATGCTCAATCAATGAGGGGGTCTCATGTCTATCAACATTTCTGGGCATAGTCCGAATCTTTTCAGACTGTAAAAATTTCGCGGGTCAGTTCTACAAGCTTTTCTCCTGTTGAATACAGCCGAAGTAGTTCTAGGGGATCCTGGTAATGGCAATGAATCGGCGGATATTCGGACAGACAGTCGTCTTCCGTAACCAGAACCTTTCCCCTTTCCGCAACATGGACAGCCCTGAGTGGCTTTTCTGTTCCAGGAAAAATGAAATGGTTTGTGATGTTGGTACCGACCGGCACTAGGTAAGAAAGCGCCTTCTGGTAGAAAAACTGTTTTACCAGATCCGGCCAACCAGGAGCACTATCAGGTGTCTTCGCATCATAGTATTTGGCATCTATGATCGCGACGTGTGTTTTCTCTGCATTGTGGAGAACCGTATCCGTTCTCTGGCTCTTGTTGGCAACGGGAACAAACCTGTCACTGCCGGCCCGATACACGGGAATAGGCAATTTATTGTTAACTCGGTATTTACCCACCAAGCATTCATCCAGCATGGCTTCCCACAGACTGTGAAACTTCCTGACACCGACAAGAACCCCGCCATTCCCCGTTCCTCTCCCTGTTTCAAGATACATGATCAGTCTGCGCAAAAGGAAAATATCCCTTTCGGAATAGCTGAACTGCAGTTCTCTTCTTAGGTGTACAACCCATGAGAAAACATTTCCCTCAGGACACGGAACATTCTGCAGTCGTTCAGGTGTGCCCTGACTGCCTGTCCAGAGCATTCCGTATACCGGATAGAGCTCCCTCATTACAGAGGCATGAATCTTTGCTGTCTCGCTATCGGTGAGGTAGCGCGAACGTGTGGTTACAGGATCGATATATACAGGCCCAGATGGGCTAGGATAGGCAGTCCCTCGGGCAATAGTCCCCGGCCATACAACTTTTCCGGAGTTGGTTGTATCGACTCTAATCCGGCGGACATAGAGACCATTCGTCTGATAGTCGTCAATCAGTGCAGTTGCCAACGACAGGAATTCACCACCGATAAGTCCGGTTCCTGCATCCCCATCAAAAACACCGGTGTCTCTATCTCGGTAGAATTTCAGGAGTGAGCGGAGCAGATAATGTGCTGAAAGAGCCTGCGATTCACGAGAAGAACAGTTATTTCGTGGCAGAAATACAGCCAGACCTCCACTGAAAGACATTACTCCACAGAAATGGATTTTCTGCATGTCGGGGGCCAGCAACCCCCTGTTTCTCAGCTCATCGAGCACGGTCGCAGGAATACTGCGATCGGTGACAGGTGTCCTGTCTGAAAGATACAGAATATCAGCTGGCAACATCTTGCGGATCTCTGTTCATGTCAACAGGAGTGCCCACCCCTTCAAGTCTGTTCTCTACGGCAGTGGAGAAAACGGCCATGTCATTGCGAAATGCTGCAGATAGGTTGCCGAAAGTCCTGAAGGTAGACGCAAATATTTTTTGGTGTCCGACATGTCTCAGCACATCATCCCACAAATAGATGAACAGTTTTCCGCCAAGGGCAGCTTTCGCTGCTTTCCCATTTTCCAGTTCTTTAGAATCTAGGAAAAACGGGCCGATCAGACGATCCTCTGCTATTTCACATTCGACAAGGGTGTCATTAATTATTCGAGCAAAATCGCGCCAGAGTACTGAATATTTACCTGAATTGGTGGTGAAAACGATTTCGGTTTGTGGGATCTCCGGTTTTGATAAATCGATTGGCAGATATTCGAAATTCCAGCGCCGTTTGAATGCAGTATCCAGCGGCATAACTGCCTGATCACTGCTGTTCATAGTAGCCAGTAGAGACATATTGGACGGGATCTGTAGGCTATCGACAGGAGTACATCCCATAGTACCTAGTTCCGTATTTATATACTCGATCATATCCGGATCAGTGGCATTGATACTGTAGGTACTCGTTCCATCAGGCTCCCTGTCTAGAAGCTGGAAAAGCTCGCCGAAGACAGCTGCAGCAGAAGCACGGTTGATTTCTTCGATAATGAGACAGACCTTTCTGTCTGGATGAGCAATGGCCAGTATGAGTGCGCAGGTAAAGGGGCCTGGTCTGAAACTGTAGGTTATGCTGCTTTCGCCCTGCTCATCCTTTTCCATTTTAGGCTTCAGGGCACCGATAAAATCGTTATGCTGAGTATCAGGATGGAAAACTGTGACAATCTTTTCTGCACCGTCACTCATTTCACCATGGACCCTGTAACTTTTTCCCGTACCGGGTGCCCCATAGAAGATTCTGTTCGTTCCACCGGTCACTCTAGATCCGGTTACGGAAGCTCTGGTCGATGACTCGAAAAAGAACTTGCCCTCTCTGTTCCGGATACTCATCCCCAGCCATAAACCGGAAACCAGAACCGATATTTTTTCAAGTGAATCGGGAGTATCCAAGAGCCCCTTTCTGATGAAAATATATTTCTCCAGCGGAACAGAAAAATGGACGGGATTCTGGACATACAGCGCATTGCCGGGTTCCCTGGATGGGCGGAGAAGAAATGCCCTGTCTATATCATTCCATGAAACAAATTCGGCATCGGGGTCAGTCCCCAGTAAAGGCTCAAACTGACCGGACCAGCCAATGGTTGTCATTATTCTGAACAGCAGTTCATCCCCATCAGGAACACTGAACATATAAGGAAGACTGGGCATATATCTCCTTTGAAGGTAATCATATGTTTCTTGAGAACGTACCAGATCAAGAATCAGGGTACCGAGTGTTTCCGAGCTTACATTCGGGACCGGTAATGATGCCAGCAAGACCGATTTGACAAAATCATCGGATTGCCTATAACTCTTTTTCCCGGTTTTTGAGCTCGTGTTTATTAGATTTTTTGCCTCAAGTCTTGTTCTGGGATCTTTGAAAGCCCAGAAAAAGTTACTGCGGCTGTAGATGTCCAGCGAAACGAGCGCCTGCTCGTTTGACGTTCCGCTTTCGATCATTGCTTCGAATTCTGCCGGAAACATATTTTTTTTGATTTCTTCGAATACAGAGATGTAGTTATCCAGTAGTCTTACAAATGGCCCGATCTTTAGCATATACATTAGATACTGGCATGGTATATAACAGTGATACCCGCTTCCAGTTTCCATCCGTGCTGTATGGTCCAGCAATGTCAGTCCGGTTGTTGATAGAACCGTTCTTGTTTCATCATCGAATCCTATCTCATCGAATTGCCATGCCGATTCAGGTTCATTTTTGAACCAGTTCATCACCATATCCAGTTCTGAAAGCATACTTGTCCCGTCCTTGCATGAGAAAAATTAGTCATACTTGATCCAGAGATTTCTGGATATTGTCTGTCGCATGTTTTCAATAAATTTCTTGTTTTGGTCCGAAAACTGAGAGTTTTCATATTGCCCCATAAAAAACAGTAATTCGGCCAGTGTACAGCCCTGGTCTTTCGCCTGATTTTTCATCACGGGATGTTCAGTATTGATGGTAATGAAATGATCGTCCCCGTAACCAGGTTCCCACAATGAACCGTCGGCTGTTTTACCGAAACGAATATCGATGTCGTCAGGAGCAGTCATCATTACTCTAAATCTAGGCAGATTGCCGCTTTTTCCAGAAAACAGGAGCCTAAATTCGAGTAGGGCATTGAATATGATAGCCAAGGCATCACTGAAACCTGAACGGTAAATATTATAACGGTCAGCAATGATATTACCGAACATGTCAGTATTGTCCTGCCCGATGGTGTCACATCCCTGAATGTTGTTCACCAGATCCTTTACCGGACTCGGCATGAATAGACGGGCATACTTTTTCCCTTGGTGTGCAAGCGATTTTGCGATCCTATCACCGGAAAACCGGAACTCTGAAAGGCCTAGAAGCTCCGCGATTTCATATATCATACGGACAATTTTGCAATTTTCAGGCAGATGTTCATCCACCCACGTGAACAGTGCTGGTATTTCCGTTTTAAGCTTGTTGGTTGGAAGATTTATCACTTCCAGCCCGAAGGTACTCTCGAATGACTCTTTTTCGCTGAAAACGGCAGCGCTTGCTGCTACCTGATAGACGAAATCTGCAGTTATCAGATCTGATTCATCGAATATTCGATTGAACAGGTCAATCGGCAGCGGAATCCTGTTCTGCCAGAAAATCAGTCCATCGACCCTGTAACTGTGGTTTTTGTCGTAAAGGTAACGTTTGAAATCGGCCAGATCGTATTCATAATTCATTCTGAATCCTCTTCCGGATCCGGCAGTTCAAGGCTGAGATAACGAAGACTCTCACTGACCTTCTGGCGGAATCCTTTCAGGGTGTGCTTGTTCGCTTCTGAGTATTCACCATGCTCGGCATTTGCAAGGCTCCACAGAAGCATGTCGAGAGCTTTCATGGCTTCTACATTGTCCTTGCAGACATCATACATTCTCAGGAAATATGGATGCGACTTCCCAAGTGTTACGCAGGTATTCCCATCAATGTCACATGAGGGTTCCCAGAGATTGTCACCCATCAGGGAGTTTTCTTCGTGAACCCTGACAGTCTTGTCCTCATAGACGCGTATATCGTTGATTACTGTAGGTTTGGGCTGGTTCTGGTTTCTGATGGTAACTGTTTCGCCATCAACCTTTATATCCGAGTTTTTTGTACGGTTTTTCTGCTTATCTATCGCATTATCAGCAGGACCATGCGCACGTGTCGAACTGGGCTGTTCAGATTGTTTTTTTGACGGAACGGAAAGTAGTGCTTGACGCCATGGAGCAATCAGCGACTGCAGTTCCCTACGGATTTCAACAGGAATTATCACTCGGCTTTTGCGGAAATCGATACTGAATACATCATCAAGTTCATGGGAGAAAACAAGCTCGACACGCAGACGGGTGATCTTACCTTCCTTTTTATACATTCGGTGAGGCCAGCCGTCATTCCATATCAACCGGTCTTCTCGATAGATATAGAACCCTTGGTTATCCAATCCGTATCTCACAGCCTCCTGCTCTTCCGCAGTCAGCTCATTCTGCGATGGAATCAGGCTTCCTCTGATTGTGAAAGAATAGCTGTTTCCGTTGAACTCTACGTGGATTTTCTTTTCTTTCAAGAGCTGGGGACGGGCCCCGCCACTGGTAACAAGTTCAGTAGACAGTGGATCCCATCCTTGGAGAAGGATTTCGGGTTCATCCGCAATTTTGAGCGAAATTTCTACGTTTCCGGAGGAAAGATATTTGAAAAAGACGGCACTCAGTTCGTCAACAAGTTCCTTGCCGAGGGTCCGGATCTGATCAAGCATCTGTCTATCGCTGCCTGGCTTGATCAGACGATCAATTTTTTCCCAGACAATCATGGTGCCTGAATTTCCGGAGAAATCTTCAAGAACTTCGAAATCGTCGTAATAGTCGTTTTCATCTGGGGTCTCGAGTTCCCAGCGATCTTTTTCACTGATGGTATCGAGATCCCAGATACGGCCTACTGCAGTTCCTTCTTTCTGTGAAAGTACCACTAGTCTACGGCAGAATGCCGTAGACGCAGTTTTCAGCCCCATTCCGAATTTGCCCAGTGACTTCGGATTCGGCCGTTTTTCGGAACCGTACCGCATAGCATTCTTCAGCTCGGATTCAGTCATTCCATCACCGTTATCGGTAATGACTACTCGGAACTCACCCATCAAATATTGGAGCTCGATGGCAATTTTCGTAGCATTAGCTGCTATTGAATTGTCTACAATATCAGCAAATGCCGCTTTTTCACTGTATCCCGTATCACGGAGGCTTTCGACCAGCCTCGCAGCAGAAGGGCGGAAATCATTTTCCTGTAATTCAATTTTATCTGTCATTTTTTATCGATTCCAAATATTCCAGCATCAGCTGTTTGTCTGTTTCTTTATAATCGGCCACTGCAACAACCTGCTCGCTAAGCTTCTGTTTCATTCGTATCCGTTCATCGATCATTTCTTCGACAGTATCCGCGTAATACATGTAATAAACACTAACCACAGATTTCTGTCCATTTCTCCAGGCTCTTGCCGTAGCCTGTGCTTCAAGGGCCGGATTCCACTGTCGGCAATAGTGGATTACATTGGTGGCAGCGGTGATATTTAGCCCCATACCGGCTGTTTTAGGGTGTAACAGCAGCAGATCGAATCCAGACGATTTGGAAAATCTGTCAATCAGCGGCTGCCGTTGTTCATTTGGAGTCCGTCCGTCAATCACTCCTGGGGTGATGCCATAACGTTCCCTAACTGCAGCACCTAGCAGATCGAGTGCCTTCTGGAATGTGGCAAAGATGATGACTTTTTCTCCGGATTGTTCTATGCCGTCCAGTTCCATCATCAGTAGTTCGAATTTGGCGCTGTGGAGGCATAGGGATTTGACATCATGGGGTATGCTCGGATCTAGAAGAGCCGGATGTGCAGTAAACTGCTGTAGTTTGTTGATCAGGGGTAGCATACCTCTTCCTCCGTTTGCCGCATCCAGCTGCATCTCCTCAATGATGGATTCATAGGTATTTCGTTCCTTGTCTCCTGCGGTAACAGCTCTGTGAATATCCATTTTTTCAGGCAGCTGTGTCAGGACATCTTTTTTCATACGTCGCAGGGTTATCTGTCGGAGACTGTTTTCAAGCCCGTGTAGATCCGTATTGAGTGTTTTGTACAGTTCGCGATGGACATAACGAGATCTGAAATCCTGCTCGTTTCCGAGAAAACCGGGGAAAACCAGGTCACAGAGAGCCCAGACGTCAAGAAGGCAGTTCTCGACAGGAGTTCCCGACATTGCAACGGAAGCAACAGAATCAAGACGTCTTGCTGCAAGAGATCTTCCCGACCGAGGATTTTTCAGCATACTGGCTTCATCATAAAGTACAAGGTCAAACAGGATTTCTTCCAGCATCGAAATATCGGAACTCAATACGGTATAGGGAGTAACAATTATATTGTGCTCGGAAAGATCTGAACTGAGACCGCTCCTGTTCTGCCCATAATGGAGAAAAGGTCTGAGTGAAGGAGCAAAAAAAGAAAATTCTCTGATCCAGTTGGCTAGCAGAGGATTGGGAACAACAATAAGGATCCTACCTTCAGGATTGTGTTCGAGAACATCGCAGCACAGGGCAATCACTTGAGCAGTCTTACCCAGACCCATATCGTCGGCAAGGATGGTACCCACACCGTTGGATGCACAGAAGGTCAGCCATGCAACCCCTTCATTCTGGTAGGGGTAGAGTTCCCTGACAAAGAGTTTATCGTGGAGTGATATTTTCTGCTGCTGTGCCCTGAGCTTCTCTACAAGGGATGATGGAAGAGCGTCAATAAGTCCATCACTGTATAGTTTGCGAAGTAGTTTGAGCAATCCGGGGAGTGACAGCTTGTTGCAGGCAGATACGGAGAAATCCTTAAGTCTGTCACTGACAAAATACACCCGTTTGCTATCAGCAATAAAATAACCGTATTCCACCAAAGAATTCACCTGATCAGGAGTAAGCTCTGCCTCCCTGAAAAACAATCTGAATGAAGGCGATGGTTCATGGCTGAACCGGAATTTCAGTTCAGCTGGACGTTTTGATATGACCAAAGTAGTTTCGCTGTCTCTATCCTCCGCTACAAATTTGCCAAGTCTAAAAAGCAATTCGGGATCGATTGGACACCCGTCCTGTTTGACAATGCCGTGTTTTATCGAATAAACCATTCCATTTCCTGTAGTCAGCTCAGGTTCTAAACTGGTCTACCTTTTTCAGAACCAATTTTCAATTCTGAAATCTAGTTTACGAAATCAGATATATTTGTAAATGCACTAAATATAGAGAAATTTTTGCTCAGATAATCGGAGTGTGAGATTGAAGAAAGACCTGATGCTCTCAGTGTCAGGATTGTTACTGATGTAGCCCTCTGAAACACCAGACAATAGTGGTGATAAAGAACTACTTTTTCCGGGTGATCATGACACAGCTAAGGTTATGAGTGAAAACACAGTAAACAGTGCATTGTGTGCGATGGGATACGATACGAAAACCGAGGTCTGCGGGCATGGATTTAGGACGATGGCGCGTGGTGCGTTGGGGGAGTCAGGTCTATGTGCAAGTATCCCGCATAATTGAGCCATTCACATTTAGAGATCGTCCGGCTGATCTCTTCACTTTTGACCTGACTCAGTTCCCCCACGACTGAAGAAAGGGGAAAGGTCAGAAGACGCTATATCCTCACACCTTAAACACCTGCTTACGATGCCAGCCGATGTATTGTTCTGCCGGCCATAAGGATTCATCATGCGGAAGGTGCAATATCTGACCGTTTCGCTGCCAAAACAGGTTGTCGACGACAGGGCTGCGGCTGACACCGGCGGAGATGCGGATAGTCAGATTCTCATCTAATCCGAATGCGCCCATATCAAATGCATCGTGATGCAGAGAACACAGTGCCAGACCATTGTGTACCACACACGGGCCGCCGTAGGCTTTCCAGTGAATATGCGCGGCTTCAATACCCACCAGTGCACCATCCAGGCGGAGGTCATAACCGCAGAAAGCGCATCGGGAGTGATAGGCGCGCAGTATAATGTCTCTGAAATGGGGATCGCGGTTTTTTGTCCGGTCAACAAAATCCAGGCTCAGTTGGTTGGCAAGGATCCGCTGAATACTTTCCGGAAAACGGTTTGTCAGAATTTGCTGAGCCAGCTTATCAATTAATTCCGGATGTTCGCGTAATTGCCGGTAAGCGGCTTCATCAAAGCCGCCTGATACGTGATTATCAATCAACTCTTTCTTTGTCGGCTGCGTGTTACCTCGGCGGTGTTTACAACCTTCCGCATCAGTAATTTCCCAGAAACCATCACTCCTGAGCCGCCAGAAAGGCATATTAGGGTAATCAGTGCGTCGCTTGGGTCCAAACTCTCTCAGCAGGCGGGTCAGTGGTTCGTGGATTTCCCGGCCATAATTGAACAGGCGCGGATGCCCCGCCTTATACTGCGAAAGTACATACAACAGCAGTAACGGCTTATGAGGGGCGCATACGTCACCCTGGCGCCACACTGAAATGCTGGCGATGGCGGATTGCAGTGTTTCGGGAGATATCATAATAAGAATGAACCGGGTAACATATTTATATAACTGCGATCATGCTCGTAAAACCGGTGAATTTCAATGGAGGGTGTCACGTTAACAGGAGGAAAAGACTGATGTTTTCGTCTGGTTATACTCATATTCACACAAACATCAGACTCACCGAAAGTATAAGCGCCACATAAGCCGCCAGAAAAATATAGGGTGTGATTAACAGGAGTGATAACAGAAACAATATAATACGTAAAAGCCGGTCAGATGAGATGGATGAAAGCCAGAGGATGAACAGGGAAGCGATAAAAATCACTGTGATATCAATGTATTTATAGACAGAAAAAATAGCATCGACCAATATTATTTCTCCCTGATGATTATTATCCCGCTGTCATCCTTAACATACTCAAAAATTGAAAATTTTCAATGTTTTCAGCGCGGTCGTAGTTACGAAAATTATAATAATTTCAATAGAATATTGATCATATTTACCGCATTGATATCTGCTGTAAACCAGACTTCCCTGAAAACAAAAAAAGACGAAGATCCCTCTTCGTCTTTTACTTACAGCATCTCACAGATTAAAAGCTGAAACGGTATCCGCCGTTAATCTGGTACTGATCAAACCGGTTGCCGGTTGAGCTGTCAGCCTCTGCATACAGGGTATGTTTTTTGCTGATATTGGCGCTGATGCCCAGTCCGTTGTTCCACCAGTTTCCTTTGAAGCTGTGTGCTTCGCGGGAGCCGTTCAGTTTATAGTCGGTGTTGCCCTGAAACTCTCTGACAAAACCGGTTTTCAGGTAAACGTTGATCTGGCTGTCACCGGTGGTGGTTTCATAGCCGATCAGTGTACCGGCGCGTCCGATGGTGGAATCATAGCTGCCGAGGTCGATTTTCAGGCCGTTGCTGGCGTGAATACCGGTTGAATCCTGATGGCTGTAGGTCAGTTGCGCCTGAGGTTCGATATAGAATCCATTACTGGCCCGGCTCAGGCTGAATTTCCGGCCTGCTTCCGCTGATAAACTGACACCCGTTGAGCTGCCGTCGCCGCTGACATTATTGTTCTGGCTGTCCGATACGCTGAATTTGTTTTTCAGGCGGGAGACCTTGGCAATACCGTCAACATAGAAACCGTTGTCCGCCATATAGGTGGTGTAAAGTCCCAGATGGTATGAGCGGACAGTGCCGTCCCCGCCGCGATAGTCCGGTGAGCCCTGGGTTAAGCCCGCAAAGGTACCGATATACAGCGGTGTGTCCGGTGAAATACGTTTATCAAAGCCCAGCTGTGTACCGCCGTAGGTCATGTCAAATCCGCTCATTTTGCCGCCGGCAAAGGAGTTGAATTTACCGCCGAAGCCTCTCAGCCATGCATTATTATCCCCGCCGTTCTGACGCAGATCACCCATGCGCTGCATCAGTGTCTGGGTCTCTGCGTAGTTAATCAGATAGCCCACGTTCAGGAAATTACCGCCTGCATCCGCCGTGGTGGTGATCGGTGGTTTTGGTTTTTCCGGTTCCGGCTCTGGTTCCGGATCAGGATCCGGGACTACCGGCGGCGGAACGTAGGCACCTGATGAGTACAGTTCCCAGTTATTACCGTTCTTGCGCACGTCATACAGATAGCCGCCTAACTCGACTTCAGACGTTGAAGTAAAGCTGGCTGCGCCGTCTGCGGTTTCCACGACGGTCAGAATTTCATTCCCGGTTGTGGCCAGACTGCCGCGGTTTAAGACGGTTAATGAATAATCACCGGCGCTGGTACCGGTTACCACCAGTTTGTCACCGGCGTTGTTGACACCATCACCGTCACCGACAATATCAGTCCGCAGTGTGAATGCGCCGTTGCCGCTGAGGTTGGCGATACTCAGTGTTGAGTAACCGGTGTCGGATAATCTGTGCGATAAATCGACGGTGGTATTATTCAGTGTCAGATTATCCAGGTTGGAATCATCTGTGACATTCCAGCGGCTGTTGTCCATAGTGACATTCAGCAGGCCGCCGTTGACGTTATCGCTGTAGGCGTTGCCGGTCCACTGTGAGCCGGAAGCCATATCCACATTGACCAGGCCGCCCCGTGACTGAATACCGCCGTTGATCAGCATTTTACCCGTTGCATTAATCCGGCTGGCGGCATAGCCGTCATTGTGCTGGGTGGCGATCGCTATCTGATCAGCGGTTGCCATATTAATGGTCAGGTCGCCGGTCAGATCAATCTGACTGTTGGTCATGGCATAGACACCACGGGTACCTGCAGCACCTGTTACCGAGATATTATCACCGGTCATGACACCGCCGCCCAGCGCCCACAGTCCCAGACCCAGGCTTCCGTTGCGGTCAATCGTAATATCAGTGTTTGCCAGGTTGATTTTAGCACCGGAAAACTGAGCAGACGCACCGTAAGAGCCTCCGGAGAAAATGGTATTACGGTTATCCGCCGTACCGGTAAAGTTGATGGTCGTACCTGAGCCGTTGGTGACCAGACCACCGCCCAGTTCAGAATACATATGGCTGCCGGCACCGATATTGGCGGTTCCGCCGCGAACTTCCAGCGCGTTGGCATTGCTTCCGCGGGCGATAATTGTCAGGGCATCTGCTTTGATGTCACCAAAGCTCCAGATACCGTGGGCGTTATCGCCGTTGGTCATAATTTTGCTGTCAGTACCCAGATCAACAATGGAGTTTCTCTGGATATTCATGCCGTATGCACTTGAACCCTGTGCATCGATAGTCAGATTAGTGGCAGTAAAATAGGCGGGGCCATTGGATGCGGTGCCGTTCAGGCCGTCGATACGGATACCATAGCTTCCGGTACCGTTGGTTTTAATCGTACTGCCGCTGCCCAGATTGACCTTACTGCCGTAGTCTGCGATAGACAGGCCTGTACCGCTGTTACCTTTGGTTTCAATAGAGAGACGGTCAGCGGTCAGGGTGGAGGCGTTGCTGACCACGACACCGCTTGCCATGCCGTTACCGGTTCCTTCCACTTTGACACTGCTGCCGGTTCCCAGATTGGCCTCTGCTTTTTTACCGGACAGGTCAATACCAATGGCGCTTTTACCGTTTACATCCACGGATAAGCCATTGGCGTTTAATACACTGTTATTTCCCTGAATAACCACGCCTTTGGCGTATTTGTCCGTGTCTGTCACATTCACAGTCACGTTATTGCCGAGATTGATGGTTCCGGCACCATTGTTATAGGAGTTCAGGACACCATAGCGGTTTCCGGATCCATCCCCGGTGTCACCGGTGATCCGGTCACCATCATTAACGGTAATATTGGTGCCGCTCTGGCTGCCGATATCCGCAGCCTGCGCAGTCTGTAAACAGACCGCAGTACTCAGGCTGAGAAGCCCGGCTGCCGCTAACCAGCCCCGCAGTGAGAGGGCGGTATAGCCAGAATTAGGGGATCGCTGATATCCCCTGATAAACAGGTTAATATTCATAACATTCCTTTTCATAATTTTTATTTTCCAAAAACACATAAAAATTATGTAAATAAGATATTTTTATTATCATTATTATTGATGTGAGGCAGGAAACAGGATGTATCTTCCTGATGCATAACAACAATAATTAACGGACTAATTGGCTGGTATTTACCAGTTCCCGGTGGTGTATTTGCTGAAAAAATCATGTTTCGTATCAGAGATACGGGTAAAAAATTCAGCGGGTGTTATATTAAATACAGCAAGTATATTAATGAGTGTTGAGACTGATATTTCACTCGTGGCATTTTCATAGCGGGAGATCTGTTGCTGGCTGATTCCCAGTTCCGCGCCAAGATCAACGCCGCTCATTCTTTTTTCTTTACGTAACTTTCGGATCAGTGCGCCTACATCATGCAGTAATATCTGATTATTTTTCATAATAGATTCCACTCCCCGGGCCATAACAGGATTCAGGTGTGATGTGTTTACTTATATGACAGCGGTGCTGATTCAGCAGGGAGAAATATTAATTAACGCAAAAACAAAAATCGTAATATCCTGTAATAAATTATTACAAATCCGGATGTAATAATATTAATTGCAGTTACCCGTCTGCTGCGTATAAATAATTACCATCTGGTAATGAAATATACAAGACATGTGAAAACATAAAAAATTGTTATTAACGATCGATATTTCACTTATGATAGGTAAAAGCTATTATCAATTGATTATTGATCGGTTTTAGCGATCTTTTACATATTGGCTGAGTAAGTAAAAATCCTTGTATTGCGTTTATTGTTTTCTATTTTTTGTATATTATTCAATTTGTTATATTGTAACCCGTCATTTTGACTGAAATGAAAAGAAGGGAAAATCATGGCTCGGGTTTTCCGGATCGCGCTCGTAAAAGTGTGATGCTTTTCACACAAATACTTACACTTTTCTTTTCAGATTTGGCAGATCATTTATCTGATGCTTACCGTATGGCGTGTTTTTCTCGGCGTTATTGGCTTTTTATATAGCGTTCAGCGATATTCCTCACTGTGACAGGGTGAAATCTGGTTTCTTATGCTTTTCAGAGCCTGAAATCTGCATTTGATGCTGTATTTATTTTCCGGGTTAAGTTTGTTTTTACCGGAAGATAAATAACAATGAAATGCGGGTTTTATTGTATTTTTTGACGTGGTTTAAAATGCGTATTTTTGAAGGGAATAATGAAGTGGTGATGTGATAGCAGTAAGCATTGCAATGCATCTGTTTAACGATTTTTTATCTTTACTGCTATTTTTTTATTTAACGGGGATGCAGCGCATCTGTCACAGTTACATCCTGAAAGGATATTTACCGGTATATTTATTTTTCTGTCAGCCAGTGGTTACGGGTATTCTCCGTTTGTGGTAACGCATTATTCTGAGTTTGGTTTTCGTCAGGTGAAATATTGCGTGTATTTTCCGGTAATGGTGTCAGTGTGGCTGTAACATAAGTAACCCAGCCGACTCTGGCGCTGGTTATCTGATATCCGGCCCCGGCTTTTTCTGCCTGGCGGGATATTTTAGCTTCTGCATCAGATAATGTATCACCCCAGGCGGTAACTGTTTGTGCAAAACCGGAAGCCGAAATAAAAAGCAGAACCGGGAATGCGATTATTTTCAGGGTGTTCATTATCATTATTTCCTCTGCGGGGTGAGTTACCGTAAAGATATTAATAAGGAAACTGTACTGCGGATAAAAGGTAAAAGAAAGTGCAGAAATGGCGGATGCTGTATTTTTGCATCCGCCTTATGGCTGGAGGGATTGCGGTTATTCTCCGGAGAAGGCTGCGGCAAATGCCGGGTTTAACGTCAGGCTGTCTAAATACGCTTTCATGGCCGGAGAGATGGTAATTAAGTCATGTTTGGCCAGGAACATCAGGAAATAGCCGATGTAAACATCAACGGCGGTCATGGTTTTACCGCATAAATACGGTGCCGCATCAGTCAGTCCTGTTTCCAGGCAGGCCATTACGCGGTCAAAGGAGCCGAACCCTGACATTTTCTGTTCTTCTTCTGTCAGTACCTGGCCCATCTCTTTGGCGGTGAAAGCGGCCTCAACCGGACCGGCGGTGAACAGAAACCAGCGGTAATAGGTGCCGCGTTCCGGAGCATCAATCGCTGGTGCAAAGCCTTTTTCGATGAATTTGTCGGCAAGATACATGCAGATAGCGGCTGTTTCAGTAATAACACGATCACCGTCGGTTAATGCCGGCACTTTACCCATCGGGTTGATAGCCAGATATTCCGGGGTATGCATATCCGCACCATAATCCAGTTCCACGCGCTGATACGGCACATCCAGAATTTTCAGAAATAAATCGACGGTATTCCCGCGTGACATTGCATTGGTATAAAGTGTCAGTCCGCTCATGATGCTCTCCTGTATAGTGTGTTGAGGCAGCATCATAGTTGAGGGGAGTGTCAGAATCTGTCAGGAGGGATGCAGAGGACTTCTTTACGCCAGCGGTCGAGCAGGTATTTTTTCGGGTACGGCAGTTTGTCGGTTAATACTTCACAGGACTGAATTCTGTCGAGCCGGAAATGCCGGTAGCTCTGACGTAATTCACACCAGGCGGCCAGCACCTGCACCTCTTTCATATAACCGATGGCAATCGGCCAGATAATCCGGTGGCTGGTCTGCGCCTCTTTATCCTGATAATGCAGTTTGATTTTCAGTTCTTCCCGCAGGCTGCGGCGCAATTCCCCGGCAATGATATTATCCACCTGTGTCAGCTGTGAGGCGGGCACAAATAATGTGCTGTCACTGAATACAGCGCGGGATTCATGTTCCACCACAGCATTAATTTTATTTGCCGCGCGGGCAGCGGAAGCTTTCAGTTCATCATCCGCATTACTCTGTACCCAGCGTAATCCGAGAATTAAGGCTTCCAGTTCATTGACATCAAATATCATCGGCGGCAGCAGTAATCCGGATTTCATCTGATAACCGAGACCGGCTTCACCGGTAATTTCAGCACCCTGGCAGCGCAGGGTTTCAATATCCCGGTAAACGGAACGCACACTGATTTGTAATTGTGAGGCGAGAGAATCAGCCGTAACCGGATAACGGTTCTCTTTCAGGATCTGTAATAAGGTGAGTAAGCGTTGGGTGCGTGTCATAAGGTATCAGCCTGGCGTGATAGATAATCCGGAGTCCGTAATACTGCCTGAAACAGCACTGCTTATCAGCCAGGTTTTTATTAATGTCAGCAGCATCGGGTCAGATAATTTTGTTTTTCCGGTCAGGGTACATTCCCAGATGATTAATGTGCGTAACCCCATGCGGTGCAGTTCTGCGATATATTTTTCATCGCGGATTTTATTCTCTGATAATTTTTTCTGCCAGAATGCGGTCCGCGTGGCGGGAAGCCGGAATTTCTCACAATCGTGCATATGCCAGAAACAGCCGTGAATAAAGATAGCCGTCCGCCATTTTGCCATCCATATATCGGGTTTGCCGGGTAAATCTGCCGGATATAACCGGAAACGGAAGCCGTTATGATGCAACAGCTTTCTGACATGATGCTCCGGTCTGGTGTCCCGGTTGCGGATGGCGCGCATATTCCGGGAACGGGTTTCTTTGTCATGTACATCCATCGGATTTTCAGCCGCTGATTTCAGGAATAAGCCCAGATTACCCTATTTCGCCGGGAAAATATGCGCCGTACCGCCGGAAGATTATTTGACCGGCGGTAATGCACCAGCCCGCGCTAATGCCGCTGTGAGTTGTTCAGCTATGGCTTCGACAACAGTCATACAGACAGAATTGCCGAACTGTTTATAAATCTGCCCCTGGGAAACGGCATCGGTAATATAATTTGCCGGAAATCCCTGGAGGTTCGCACATTCACGCGGGGTGAGTTTGCGCGGGTTTTTACCGTCCCGTGACTGGTCAATCAGGATCTCAGAACCGTCTTTGTAATAGCGGGCGCTCAGGGTATTGGTATATTCACTGTTTTTATTAAACAGACAATATCCGAAGCCGTTACCTCTGGCTTTATGTTCTCTTTTGCGTTTCTGATGGCCGGCCCATAATTTATCGGAGATGGTAAAGCGATCTTTTTTATAGCGCGCCGCATCTTCCGCCAGTGCTTTTTTGCTCTGGAGAATATCACCGAGACAGGTGGGCTGATGAGTCGGTTCCGGCCAGGAAAATAAGGTGTCAAAGTCCGCATCCGGAAACTGGTCGCGATCAAAACCGATAATAAAAATACGTTCGCGGTTCTGCGGAATACCAAAATCGGCGGCACGCAGCACACGGAAATCAACCCAATAGTTCAGTTTTTGCGACAACGCGCTGCGGGTCTCTTCACTCAGCGGAATATTATCCGGCACAGTCTGTTCATACTGTCCGCGCAGAATATCGAGGATAGTCTGTAATGTCCGGCCGCCGTCGTGGCCGCGCAGCTGTTTGACGTTCTCCAGCAGAAACGCCTTCGGCCGTTTCTCCGTCATGATGCGCTGAACTTCAAAGAACATGGTACCGCGGGTGTCGTTAAAGCCCTGACGTGCACCCGCCTGTGAAAATGCCTGGCACGGAAAACCGCCGAGAAGAATATCGTGATCCGGAATATCTTTTGCCGCGATCCGGGTGATATCGCCGTCAGGCATCTCACCGAAATTGGCAAAATAGGTGCGCTGGGCGAATTTATCCCACTCAGAGGTGAACACACAACGACCGCCCTGTTGCTGAAAGGGCAGGCGGATCCCGCCGATGCCGGCAAAAAGATCGATAAAAGTGAATCTGCAATTATCCTCGGGTGACTGCCGGAAAGGGGCGTCCACTGGGTGTTTTTTCAAAATCATCTCCGGTTCGGGAAACAGCCGCCGGGCAGTGCGCCGGTTTTATCCCGGCACTATATCACTGCCCGGGGCTCCGGGAAACAGGAAGGCCGGAAAAACAGGTATGTCCGCAGGGCACGGAAACTGGTATATGTTGTCTCTCTGTATTAATTTGTTCTTAGCGTAACTATTTCAAGAGGAATGAAAATGCCTGTAACCAATCCGGATGTTCTGAAGCTCCGTTTATTAGGCGATATGTATGATGACAGCTATTTCCCGGACCATCTGGTGAAGCAGGGAGAGGAGATTCTTCTGCGTCTGTGTGAGGTGCTGGAAAACAATCCGCCGGACGGCCTGGCGGCGCTGTATGTGCTGACACAGCAGGCGACAGAGGAATTTAATGATTTGCAGGATGCGTTTGATGAAGCAGGCAGTGAGATTGAAACCGTTGCCCGGGATTCCATCGGCGAATCCTTTTACCTGATTGCCCGGGCATACGGCTTTGAGGATGCGGACCCGGAGGAGCTTATCGCAACGCGGGACTGGTAATTCAATAACAATAATGAGGTGATCATGAATCACAAATCCGGTGGGCTGAAGATAGACGGAAAGACCTTACTGAATCATTTGCAGGAACTGGGGAATACCGGGGCTGACCCGGTGAAGGGCGGCCGGACGCGGACAGCGCTGACCGATGCGGAAAAGCAGGGGCGTGACCTGGTGGTCAGCTGGATGAAAGCGCTGGATCTGGTGATCCGCATTGACCAGATCGGAAACATTTTCGGTACGCTGCCGTCGGTTTCCGGAAACAGTGATACCGCACCGCTGATGATAGGGTCACATATCGATACGGTGATTAATGCCGGGGCGCTGGATGGCTGCTACGGGGTACTCAGCGGTCTGGCGGTTGTCCGTGCATTCCGGGAAGCCGGTGTGCTGCCGTCCCGTCCGATCACGGTGGCGGCGTTCACTAACGAAGAAGGTGTGCGTTTTCATCCGGATATGATGGGCTCGCTGGTGTATGCGGGCGGTTATCCGCTGGAGGATGCTCTGAATGCGGTGGCCACTGATGGTGCAGTGCTGCGTGATGAGCTGGAGCGCGCCGGTTATGCGGGCAGTATGGTGCCGGGCAGTATTGTGCCGCACGAGTATCTGGAACTGCATATTGAGCAGGGCCCGGTGCTGGAAGCGGAAGGGTTACAGATCGGGGTGGTGGAGAGCTTACAGGGGATCTCATGGCAGAAAATCACCATCACCGGTACAGCAAACCATGCCGGAACCACACCGACGCGGCTGCGTCATGATGCCGGATATGCGGCAGCGAAGCTGCTCACCTTTCTGCGCGAAGGTATTTCTCAGAAAAATGGAGCCACATTGACCACGGTGGGGACGATTGCTTTTGAACCGAATGCGGTTAACGTAATCCCGGGGTCGGCAACCTTCACCATTGATATGCGGGATCCGGACGAAGAGCGCCTGCAATGGGCGGAAGGGCAGATCCGCGATTATCTGGCAGTGTTATCAGAGCAGGAAGGGGTTACGGTCTCAGCCCGTCAGCTGGCGCGTTTTCAGCCGGTGGTGTTTGATAAAATCCTGGTCAGCTGTGTGGAGAATGCGGCCAAAGCCGCCGGAACCGCATACCGTCGTATGCCGTCCGGTGCGGGACATGATGCGCAGATGATTGCGCGGATAGCGCCGGCAGCGATGATTTTTGTGCCGAGTAAGAACGGAATCAGCCATAACCCGGCTGAATATACCGAAGATGCCGATCTGATACGCGGCGCGCAGGTGCTGCTGGATACGGTGATACTGAGACTGGCAGAGCCGGTGTAAGTTATCCCGGCAAAACGGCGGCATCCGGGCGGATGCCGCCCGGTGAATTATTTTACCGCGGCGGGCTGTTTTCCCCGGCTGACCAGCAGCCAGACCGCCACACAGACAATCAGCGCACCGAGGAAGAAATTCGGGCTGAGTGTCTCATCAAGCACAAGATAACCCCACAAAATACCGAACGGCGGGATCAGAAAGGTCACTGTCAGTGAGCGCATCGGGCCGATATCCGCAATCAGGCGGAAATAGAGAATATATGCCACTGCTGTACAGAGCAGCCCTACCGCAATCACACTGCCCCAGACCATCGGCTGTGCCCAGTTAACCGCCGGGCCGGTCGTGACACTGAAACCGAAAAACGGCAGCAGGAACAGCGTGGCACCGAGCTGGCTGCCGAATGCGACCAGACGGGCATCCAAACCGCCTTTTTCACTGATCCAGCGCCGCGTCAGGAATCCCGCCAGCCCGTAACAGGCGGTGGCAAGCAGACAGGCGGCCACGCCCCATAATAAATGGGCGGAAGACTGACTTTCCCCGACCGTGGTGATCACCACAATCCCGGCCAGTCCCATCATCACCCCCAGCCATTTGCGGGCGGTCAGGGTTTCGGCAAAGAAAGCAAAGCCGATCAGCGCCCCCATCAGCGGCGTGGTGGCGTTGAGAATGGCGGAGTAACCGGCCGGCAGCCACTGCGCGGCCAGACAGTACATAAAAAAGGGTATGCCGGAGTTAATCACGCCCAGCAATAATGCCGGTTTTAATTTTCCGTCAAACCGGAAGGTGCGGCGCATGACAAGGAGGATCACCAGAAGTCCGGCACAGCCGAAAAAGACACGCAGAAAGGCCGTGTTAACCGCGCCGAACTGCGGGGAGGCCACCCGCATAAAAAGAAAGCTGGCACCCCAGATGGCCGCCAGCAGGGTAAGCCGCAGATAGTCCGCAGGTCGCATGGGATTCCTTATCTGAAAATCAGTGAGTTAAGAGGAAGATATCCGGTTCTGATTATACCACAGTGAATAGTCACTCCCTGAAAATCAAATATAAAAAGCAATCGGAGAATATTTCTTCTTGTGATAATCATTCTCAGTCAATATTATCAGCAGCCTGATAATGAACTTTTTTGATCTCCACAGGAAAGATACCAATGCGCATCCGCTCTCTCTGTCTTCTGACACCCTGCCTGACCCTGTTAATCACACCGGATGTCCTGGCGGCAACTTCTGCCGATTCCGGCGAACCGATTGTGGTCTCTGCTTCGCGCAGCTACCGGACAGTTTCTGAAATGGCCCAGACCACCTGGGTAATTGATAATGCGGATATCGCGCAGCAGGCGGAAGGCGGCAAAGAGCTGAAAGATATCCTGGCGCAGCTGATCCCGGGGATGAGTGTCAGCGGCCAGGGGCGGACAAACTACGGCATGAATATGCGCGGGCGCTCTATGATTGTGATGGTGGATGGCGTGCGCCTGAATTCATCACGCAGCGACAGCCGTCAGCTGGATTCGATTGATCCGTTCAATATCAATCATATTGAAGTCATTTCCGGTGCAACCTCCCTGTACGGTGGCGGCAGCAGCGGTGGTCTGATTAATATCGTGACCAAAAAAGGTCAGGAAGAGAAACAGGTTGAGGTTCAGATCGGCGGCAAAAGCGGGTTCCGCAACGGTTCGGATCATGATGAAAACGTGGCTGCTGCGGTCAGCGGCGGTAATGATCAGGCTTACGGACGTTTATCCGTGGCTTATCAGCGTTACGGCGGCTGGTATGACGGCAAAGGCCGTGAAATCCTGATCGATAACACTCAGACCGGGCTTCAGTATTCTGACCGCCTGGATGTGATGGGCTCCGGAACGCTGACGATTGATGATCATCAGTCGCTGGAGCTGATGGCGCAGTATTACAACAGTGAATCTGACGGTAAACACGGGATCGATCTGGGCAAAGACTTTGCGGCGGTGCTGGGAAAAGGCACCGCGCATAACAGCGACAAACTGGATTCTGACCGGATCCCCGGCACCAAACGCCATATGGTGAACCTGCAGTACAGCAACAGTGATCTGCTGGGACAGGATCTGGTGGCGCAGGCGTATTACCGTGACGAAACCCAGACCTTCTATCCGTTCCCGGCGCTGGGCGGTAAAAAGCCGGATTATGTGGTCAGCAGCATCAGTGCATCAGAGCAGAAAACCGATTTCTACGGCGGTAAAGTCACCTTTAACAGCAAACCGCTGGATAACCTGACACTGACGTACGGCGCGGATGCCGAGCATGAAAAATTCAGTGCCAACCAGAAGTTCTTTAATCTGCAGAAAGCGAAGGAAAGCAACGGACTGACCCTGGATTCCGCCTACAATACCGGGCGTTATCCGGGCTATACCACCACCACAATGGCGGCGTTTCTGCAAAGCAGTTATGACATCAACCCGCTGGTGACCCTGAGCGGCGGTATGCGTTATCAGTACACGAAAAATAAAGTGGATGATTTTGTCGGTTATCAGCAGCAACAGCTGATTGCGGAAGGTAAAGCCACTTCAGCGGATGCGGTACCGGGCGGGGAAACGGATTACAACAACCTGTTATTTAATGCCGGGGTGCTGCTCAACCTGACCGATACACAACAGACCTGGTTTAATTTCTCCCAGGGCTTTGAAATCCCGGATATCGCCAAATTCTACGGCACCGGCACTTACGGTTCGCCGGTCAGTGGTCATTATCCGCTGCTCAACAGTGTGAATATCAATGATACGCGGGTAAAAGGTATCAAAGTCAACTCCTTCGAACTGGGCTGGCGTTACACCGGGGACAGTCTGCAAACTCAGCTGGCAGCGTACTATTCACTGTCTGACAGCAGTTACGACATCAATAAGAAAGATATGACTATCTTCCTGAAAGATGACAAACGCCGGATCTACGGTGTGGAAGGGGCGGCAGATTATGCTATCGCAGATACTGACTGGCGTGTCGGGACCAACTTCAACCTGATTAAATCCGAGACAAAAGCGGGCGATCAGTGGGAAAAATGGAGCGTGAAGTTTGCCAGCCCGTCAAAAGTCACTGCGTATGTGGCCTGGGAGCCGTCAGACTGGACACTGCGTCTGCAAAGCCAGCAATCTTTCAGCCTGACCGATGCGGACGGGGAGAAACTGGACGGATATAACACCGTCGATTTCCTCGGCAGCTATCAGTTACCGGTGGGTAAAGTCAGCTTTGCGGTTGAAAACCTGCTGGATAAAGATTACACCACCGTGTGGGGACAGCGCGCACCTATCCTGTACAGCCCGGCGTACGGCGCACCGGACTTATACAGCTATAAAGGGCGCGGCCGCACATTCGCACTGAATTACCTGGTGACATTCTGAGACCCGTTTTATGCGTATATTCATAGTAATGATGACGCTGCTGCTGAGCATGGGAGCCCGTGCTCAGACGCAAATTGTCACCGATTTACAGGGACGGTCCGTAGCGGTGAATACGCCGGTCAAGCGGCTGTTTCTTGCGGATGCCCGTGACATTCTGGCGGTGGATATTGCGGCGGGGAAAACCCATTTTTCCTCTCTCAGCGGATGGAGTGATACCCTGGCGCATTATGCGCCGGATCTGGAAGCAGCATATCTGGAGGCCGCGCCGGAACTGGCACGGCTACCGGTTCTGCCGAAAAGTAAAGACGGTACTTTTACAACAGAAAACCTGCTGGCGCTGTCACCGGATGCGGTACTGATGCATAAATCCTCCTACGGGCTGATGAAAAGTACGAACCTGCTGCCGCAACTGGAAGCGGCGGGCATCCCGGTGATTTTTATCGATTTCCGCAGTGATATGACAGAAAACACCCCGAAAAGTATTCAGCTTATCGGCACGCTGTTTGAAACCGAAGGGCGGGCAGCGGAGTTCTCGGAATACTACCGGCTTAAACTGGCGGCACTGCGTCAGCGCCTGCCGGAACAAAAACCGTCTGTGCTGATTGAAAGCAATGCCGGGTTATTCGGCAACGACTGCTGCCGTTTATACGGACGTACCGGGTTCGGCGAACTGGCGGAGATTGCGGGTGGTGATAACCTGGTGCGCGACACGATGCCGGCAAACGGCGCGGAAAGCAGCATTGAAAATATTCTGCATCTCAACCCGCAGTTCTATGTGCTGACCGGTGCGGACTGGAAACAGTATAACCGCCGTTCAGAGGCGGTCACGCTCGGGTACGGCGCACCGGCAGAACCGGCGCACAAAGAGATGAATGCGCTGATGAACCGGCAGGGATTAGCCTCACTGGAGGCGGTGAAATCACAGCACGTGATGGCGGTTTACCATAATTTCTACAACAGCCCGCTGAATATTTTTGCCGCCGAAGCACTGGCTGCCTTTTTCCATCCGCAGGCATTCCGTGACCTGAATCCGCAGGCAGAAATGGTGTCATTTCATCAGCGGTTTACGGCGATCAGTGGTGCCGGAACGTTCTGGGTGACGATGCAGTAATCATCCGTTTATCAGCAAAAACAGCACAGAAGCCCGGCACAGAAAACAGTGTTTCCGGGCTTCTTTTTTTATCACCGGTTAAAAATAAATCAATTTTGCCCCTCAATTTGATCCGCCCCGCAAAGTGACGACTCAATGCCCTCAAAAATGTGATGAACATCTTATTTTCACCAGTGAAAATATGACTCAGGCCACATATTCAGCCCGGGAAATAAAAACAGAGAAATTTTTATTAAAAAGTAATTATATGAATTAACTGGATTATTTTTTGCTTTACACGATAAAGCGTTATTTCAGGTAAACGAGATCGGCTTCACATTCTTAAAACCGGAATGTGATCTTCGTCGCTATTTATTTAGGTGTAAATAAGCCATCTTTAAAATAAGAAAAAATCACATCAGGAGTTCGGTTTTGGATATTCATTTTGAGAGCGGGCTGTTATCCCTGAATCAGGATTTTGCATCTCCGGAAGAGGGCATCCGCTATGCCGGTGAGTTGCTGCAAAAATCAGGCGCATGTACCCCTGGTTATATTGAGGAAATGATCCGCGTATATCATGAGTTCGGCCCGGTGATTGTGCTGGATACCGGGGTGGCGATGCCCCATGCGAGACCGGAAAAAGGGGCATTAAAAACCGCATTCTCCGTGGTGGTGACCGGCACACCGCTGGTATTTCATCATGAGGAGTTTGATCCGGTCAATGTCATTATTGCTATCAGCGCGACAGATTCAGATACCCATATTCATCTGATTCAGACCGTGGCTGATCTGATTGAAAATAATATTACTGAGTTTGTAAAAGAGAATAACAAAGAACAGATTTTACAGTTTATCCGGACGTCGATAGAGAGGACAGCATGATTAAAATAAGAACAGTGTGCGGCAATGGTATCGGCAGCTCATTAATGGCCGCCAATAACGTGAAGAAAATTTGTGAGGAGATGGGCATAAAAGCCGATGTGGCTTCAGTGGATTTTGCGAATGCCGTGGGTGAGAAAGCGGATTTGTATGTCACGATTAAAGAGCTGGCATCACAATTTCCGCCGCAGTGTGAAGTTGCCGTGATCCGCAGTTATGTGCATAAAGCCAAAATTGCGGAAGATATTAAAGACGCTTTACTGAAACTGAGTCAGTCCTGATAGTTCATTCTTTTTACAGGAATTAAATTATGGCTTATATTCTCTCATTCCTGACTGAGATATTCAGTCAGCCTGCCTTTCTTATGGGGATTATCTCCCTGGTGGGGTTACTGGCATTACGGTCACCGGTCAATAAATTATTAACCGGGACATTAAAACCGATCCTCGGTTATTTAATGCTGAGTGCAGGTGCCGGTGTTATCGTGGCAAACCTGAATCCGCTCGGTGGTATTATTGAAGCCGGTTTTAATATCCGGGGTGTTATTCCGAATAACGAAGCGATTGTTTCTGTTGCCCAGAAATTACTGGGTGTGGAAACCATGAGTATTTTATTACTCGGATTTATTTTCAACCTGGCAATTGCCCGTTTCACCAAATATAAATATATCTTTTTAACCGGTCACCACTCTTTCTTTTTAGCCTGTTTATTCTCGGCGGTATTACAGGCCGCGAATTTCAAAGGCTGGGAAATGGTTATTATCGGCGGTTTCCTGCTGGGTGCATGGTCAGCCATTTCACCGGCAATCGGACAGCGTTATACCAAGCGCGTAACCGAAGACGGCGGTATTGCCATGGGGCACTTTGGTTCCCTCGGTTATTACCTGTCTGCCTGGATTGCGGCGAAAGTCGGTAAAGCGGAAAACTCATTTGCGGATACTGAAATCTCCGAAAAATGGGGCTTCCTGCGCGATACCACAGTAACGACCGGTATTGTGATGGTCGTGATTTATCTGGTGTGCAGCATTGTTGCCGGTTCAGCTTATATCAGCACCATCACTGAGCAGAATATGGTGATCTTCTCCATCCTGACCGGTCTGCAGTTCGCGGTGGGTGTGGCGATTGTCTACAGCGGTGTGCGTTTAATCCTGGGTGACCTGGTACCTGCGTTCCAGGGTATCAGCCAGAAACTGATCCCGAACTCGATTCCGGCGGTTGACTGTGCTGTCTTCTTTACCTTCAGTCCGACTGCGGTGGTGATTGGTTTTATCAGCTCCTTTATCGGCGGCCTTGTCGGCATGCTGATGCTGGGCGGTCTGGGTATGGCACTGATTATCCCGGGCATGGTGCCGCACTTCTTCTGCGGCGGTACATCCGGTGTATTCGCAGACAAACTGGGCGGCAAAAAGGGCTGTATTATCGCCTCCTTTATCGGCGGTATTTTCCTCGCCTTCTTACCGGCCATGCTGTTACCGGCGCTGGGCAACCTGGGCTTTGAAAACAGTACCTTTGCAGACTTTGACTTCGCAGTGTGGGGCATTGTTATCGGTGAGGCCTTCACCCACTTCGGTCAGATTGCGATTTACCTGATTTGTTTTGTTCTGGTTCTGGCATTACTGGCGCCGTTTGCCTTTAAATCAGTCAAAGTGGTGGGGGATACCCTGAGCTATGACGAATTAATTGAAAAAGACCGCGCACATAAGTAAACATGATACTGACGAAAGGTTTTAAGGAGTTGTTATGGCAGTAATTTCTGTCGGTTTATCCTGCTTCGACCAGTTCTTCTTTCTTAACCGCTGGCCGGAGGAGAATACCAAAAATTTCTCCGGCGATTTTATTGAAAGCGGTGGCGGACCCTGTGCCAATGCGGCATGGTTACTGGGATTGTGGGGAGAGGATATTTATTTTACCGGACACCTTAACCACGATATTTATGGTCAGAAAATTATTGATGAGTTTCATGATGTGGGTGTGAATACCGATTACGTTATTTTTAACGACGAAATGATCACACCGCTGGCATCGGTATTAGTGAATCAGTTAAATGGTTCCCGGACAATTATTACGCGCAAACTGGTCTCTCCGCCGCGTATGACATTTGAAGAGAAACTGAAAATTGATGAGCTGATTGCCCGCCTGACACAGGAGGATAAAGGGGAAGTCATCACGGTATTAATTGATGGTCATGAACCGGAGCTGAGTGAATATATTCTGACCCGTCTGCCTGATGCCCGCGTCGTAATGGACGCGGGGTCACTGCGGGAAAGCAATTTAAATCTGGCGAAATATACCGATTATCTGGTCGCCAGTGAAAACTTTGCCCGTGATCTGATTGAGATTGATAAATTCACCACCGATATTCAGTTAAAAACAGCATTAACGGAACTGAATAAACTGGCCCGGGGTGAGGCATTTATTACGCTGGGTGAGAAAGGCTGTGCGTATCTGCAAAACGGAATGCTGACAATATCACCGGCATTTATCTGTAATGCGATTGATACAACCGGAGCCGGTGATATATTCCACGGCGCATTTACGTACGGAGTTCATTATAACTGGCATATTGAGAATATTATTTTATTTGCCAGTCTGTCAGCAGCCATCTCAATTGAGAAAAAAGGGGTGCGCGAATCAATGCCGGATTTGGCGGATGTCCATAATGCGGTGAATAAATACGAAAGAAATCTGAAACACTATTTTGATTAAACTCTGATTTTGATTAATTCTGGTTTTTGATTAAATTCCAGTTATACGCCAACAAGGGGAAATCCGATGTTAGTTTCGATGGAGAATATGCTCAATCGTGCCTTTGCACGCCAGTACGCCGTCGGCCAGTTTAATATTAATAACCTGGAGTGGACCGGAACGGTATTAAAAGTTGCACAGCAACTGCGGTCTCCGGTTATTTTAGGTGTCTCCGGCGGAACCATAAAACATATGCTCGGGCTGAAATGTATTCACGATATTGTGGTGAATGCGATGGAGTTTCTGGAAATAGATGTGCCGGTGGCACTGCATCTGGATCACGGCCAGTCTTATGAAGCCTGTGAAGCGGCAATTAAAGCCGGTTTCAGTTCTGTGATGTTCGACGGTTCACATATGCCGTTTGCCGAAAACCTGGCAATCACCAAACGCCTGGTGACTTACGCGCACCGCCGTGGTGTGTCTGTGGAAGCGGAACTGGGCACTATCGCGGGCAGTGAGGACGGTATTGTGAATTCTCACGTCATTTATGCGGACCCGGCGGAGTGTCAGAAGCTGGTGGAAGAAACCGGGGTGGATTGCCTGGCGGCGGCGCTCGGCTCGACTCACGGGCTGTATAAAGGCAAGGCGAAGCTCGGTTTTGCGGAAATGCAGCATATCGCGCAGCTGGTGAAAGTGCCGCTGGTACTGCACGGCGGAACCGGTATTTCAGACGAGGACATGAAGAAAGCGATTTCACTCGGTACGGCAAAAATCAACGTTAATACGGAAAATATGTATGCGTGGTGCCTGTCCGTGAAAGAGCAGTTTGAACAGCAGGGCGCGCATGATATCAACGACCCGCGCAAAGTGATTATGAAAGGATTGCAGCCGGTCGCGGAGCGGGTGGAAGAGCGGATGCGTCTGTTCGGCTCTGCCGGGCAGTCTCTGTAATCCCGTCAGACTCTGTGGTGGCCGCCGCTCAGGCGGTCACCGGGGATTGGGTCAGATAATCTTTGGCGTTATTAATAATGGCTTCTGAAATCCGCTGTAATGTGCCGGATTCCGGCTGGTAGCGGTGCCAGTAAAGCTGTTTTTGCTGCACCAGTTCCGGTACCAGATTGATCATCCGTCCGGATTCAAGCTCATGTTTAATCTGATGTTCCGCAATCATACAGCAGGCGGAGTTTTGCAGTACCAGCTGAATATAGGCCTCTGATGACGGCACAATATGGCTGTTCAGGCTTCCCGGCGTTAAACGGAAATACTCCTGTAAAAAGATATGGTGCATATCTGACGAGTGGTTAAATGACACCACCGGTGCCCGCAGCAGGGTCTCTTTGGTCACCCCTTTGCTGAAATATTTTTCCGCAAAGGCCGGGCTCGAGACAAAAATATAATCCATCGCCCCCAGATAATCACAGGTTCCGCCGACAGCAGGCAGCGGCTGCATACTGATTGCGCCGACCGCTTCCCCTTTGAGCAGATAGTCGAGTGTCCGGCTCTCATCATCCACCTTAATATCCAGACGAATGGCACGGTCATCCAGTATTGGCTTGATAGCAGATAAAAACCAGGTCGCGAGGGAGTCGGCGTTAATGGAGATAGGGATGGTGACCACGTGGTTGCCGCTTTCATTGTCAAAGGCATCATGCTCAATTAAATCAACATGATAAAGAAGGCCCAGCAGCTTTTGCCCGAGCTCGGTCGGTTTCGGCGGCACGGTGCGGGTCAGCAGCAGGGAACCCACCTGATTTTCCAGCTGTTTTACCCGCTGGGACACCGCAGACTGCGTGATAAAGAGTTTCGCTGAGGCTTTCTCGAATCCCTGCTCTTTGATAATCAGATCCAGCAATCTCAGTGATTTATAATCGACATTCTTCATGGAAGCCCTGCGGTGGTGGCGAAAAGTACGGCTATTCTACACGAAAAGGGCGGCGGGAGGAAAAGCGCCGGTACAGAGGCACCGGCGCACAGGCAGAGTCAGTCAATGGTCATGATAATGGAAATATTGCCGATAAAGGGCCCGGCTTCCACCGGCCCGGTGCTTTCCAGTGTGCTTTTCAGCAGTGCGTTTGCTTCATAATCCCCGCGTACATAAACCGGTACACCACCGCCGGACGAGTTCAGCGGATAGCCGTTCAGTGTCAGTCTGCTGTAGAGATTGTTTTTCAGTCTCAGCCGGGATTCCGTATCACTCACGGAATAGATTCTGACGGTGGCATCTTTGCTGCATTTCATTCTCAGATACTGGCTGGCCTGATCGCCGTTAATTTCATTATCCGGTATCCGGCCATGATCGAGAATGGCGCTCGGATAGTCAGCCGTAAAACTGCAAATTCCGCCCGGCGGGGGAGCTACGCCGCAGACAGAATCCGGATACATATAACCGTTACCTCCGGTCGGGCTGCTGGTTAAAAAGAGGGTCACACATTCGTTACGGATAGCGTCACCTTTGTGATTGGTCTGCCCCTCAAACGGCAGTCCGCCGAAACAGTTATTATAAATATAGTTATAAACAGCTATGGCATCCGGCAGTGTCATCAGGTTCATATTCCGGCAGCGCCCCTCAAATTCGCTGTTATTACGGGAGGATACCCCACCCCGGTCTGCGTTTGTGTGGCGGTGATTAATATTGGCGTAGCATTTTTTTGTCAGACCGACTTTCACACAAGGATGTACGCTGCCCGCCGGCGGCGGAGTCCAGGCAGTAATCCGGTAGTAATAATCGATATCTGCCGGTTTACCTTCAGAGCGGGTAATATAGCTGTACAGTGTTGCCTGTGCAGGCAGCACAAATAAAAGGAGAGTGGTCAGCACAGTGAGATAACGGAGGATCTTGGTCATACCGGCCTCAGAAATAGTCGATAGTCAGAAACGCGGTGGAATTAAACGCGCCGTACTTAATGGTTTTATCGGCTTTTGCTTTCGGATCAACCTGCAGAAAAGCGGTAAAACGGATTTTGTTTTCGCCGTTTCCGGCAATGGTAATGGCGTTGGAAAACTGATTCAGCGGGATCAGCGGAATATTATCTGTCCGCACGCCGATGGAAAAACCGCCTGCGTCACTGGACGGATCCAGCGCCAGATAGGACGGCATATCCGGGGTGCCGGTCCCGGTGAATTTAATCTTAAACCGGTTCATATCAGTGATATCGCAGTCAGACAGGATCAGGGAGAATGATTTGCGGACCTCAACCCCCTCATACAAATCCGGCAGTGAAACATCACTGAAATCCACCACCAGATCTTTATTTTCCGGCAGCAGCGTGCAGGGATCATTGTACAGCTCACCGATCACCCGCAGGTTATCGGCGGCATGCCCCGCCGGAATAAAGGCGGCGGAGAATGTCAGTGCGGCGCTGAATAACAGGCTGAAAGCAGCAGGGCGGTTCATCAGAAATACTCCATTGTCACAGTGCCGGTGCCGCTGAAGGAGCCGGGCGTGACGTCCCCGTCCGGGTTTTTGGTCAGCACAATGGTTAATGTCAGATGGCGGCTGTTCACCAGCTGCGCTTTGCCCAAATCCAGTTTTACCCCGGCGAGTTCAATATTAAATCCCAGGTTGTTCTGGTTGGTTTTCACCAGTTTGTTATTGAACTGTGCCCGCGGCCCGTCAACGGTGAGGAAATATTTGAAATTCTCTGAGTCCTGCTCACAGACAAAGGGGATATCCACATCTCTGCGGATGTCTGATTTTTCCAGCGTTTTTATCTGAATACGCTGAAAATCGACCAGAATTTCCTCGTTATTATTCACTTTACAGGGTGGCGGCGGCTGAAGCCTTCCGGTGATCCGGATATTGGCGGAACTGTGTGCTACCCCTGTACCGGCATACACCGGCAGAGCAAGACAGGTCAGCATCAGGGCTGTGATTAAATGTCGCATCACAATTCCTTATTCATAATCGATATGGATGGTGGCTGTGGCATTGAATTCACCGGCAGGCAGTTTCACCGCCGGTTTTTTTGCCAGAATCACCATGATTTCGGGTTGTACCGGATACTGAATGGTCATCTTTTCATTCAGCGGCATCAGTTTGTTATCCGCGAGGAATTTCACCGCGAGGTCACTGACGCTGGTGGAAAGATAGCGCGAATCGACAGAGGATGAGGTACCGGTGATATACAGCTTCATGGCCCGGGCGCGGTTATCCTGGCACTCGATCCGGTAATCCAGTTTTTCACGGTAATTATCGTTGTCTATCCGGGTGGTGGTGACATCTTTGAAATCAATCAGGATATTATTGCCCTGATTAATTTTGCAGGGCGCGATAAATATCTCCCCCCGGACATACACATCGATATAAGTGTAAGAACCGCCGGAGACCATCAGCGGCAGGCACAACAGTGCCGCGCAGCCGGTACGGAAAAGCATGGTCAGTGTCATCGGCGGTTCCTCCTGTTAATTATTTACTGTCTGACTGCACGGTACAGCTGCTGCCGGCACAACTGAATTTCAGTGGTTTGGTATCACCGTAGTCATTGACGTAATAAACAACCGGCGCATTACCCAGCGCCGGAGCACTGAAGGACGCGGAGGCTTTTGGTGATACCATCACCGGCTCAAATTTCACTTCTTTTCCGCCGGTGGCATCCAGACGGGTGACCGACAGATGGTACGGCGTGGTGTTTTCGATGGTGTACTGCCCGCCGTTCTGCGACAGACGGATGCCATCCGCACCGGCGATTTTTTCCATCCGCTCCTGAACCTGAATCGCTTTCGGGCGGTAGAACAGTTTGATCTTGGTCTGCAGGGCAATCTGCAGCACGTTACTTTTCTCAACGGCCGGCGGAATTTCACGGACGTTCAGATAAAAGACCGATTCGCGGTCAGCCGGTAATGAGGCGGCTTCCGGAGAGAGCTGCACTTTAATCTGGCTTTTGCTGTCAGGCTCAATCCGCTGCACCGGCGGAGTGACAAATACCGGTGATGTGATTTTCTGTCCGGTGCTGTTCTCAATCCAGGACTGCGCCAGATACGGTTTGCTGAGGTGCTCATTGGTGACCGTCAGCGGCACAGCTTTATCACCTTCGTTATAAATAACACGGGTTCTGTCGAGTGCGATGGCAGCTCCGGCGGTTACCGGAATGGCAGCCAGGGTGGTCAGTGCGGCGCAGAATAAGGTGGTCACTTTTCTCATGTTAAGGTTCCTTACGGATTCATCTGTTAATTCTGTAAAATACATACCGGTGCCGCCGGATTTACTGGCATGGCAGCAGCATATTAAACTGAACGTTATCATCCTTTATTTCCGGGATCCGGACAGTACATTGTGTCTGCCCGTTCCAGGCCACAGTCAGCTTCTGGCCCGATTGTATCCCGGTCAGATAAGCCGATCCGTTATCGGCCACAATGCCGATCTCCGCATTTTTGTCATTCATGACAGAGGCGCCGAATGGCGGATGAGTATTATCATTCATAGCAATAATACCCATGATTTTATAGCCTTCGACAACATTAAATTTCCGGTAACCGATCGCGCCGGAGGTCAGTGTTGCCTGCTGCACGGATGTCAGAGCTTCTGCATTATCCGGCATGGCATCGAGATCAAGAGACAGCTGGCCGCGTGAGTAGGCCGTCGCGGTCGGGATAATGGCTTTCCCGAAGGCGTTGGTCCGCACCGCTTTACCGGTACCGCGCACATCAATATCCGCAGTGCCGCTGGTGTCCACCAGAATACGCGGTGCCATACTGTTGCCGCTGCGGTGGAATGCCGCGCCTTCACGGGTCAGGGTAAAGCCGCCGCGTGACTGGCCGGATACCGTAAGAACGTTGTCCTGAATATAGGTTCCGCTCAGTGAAAGGTAGTTATTCCCCCCTTCATTGGTATAGAAACCGGCGAGGTTGACTTTACCGTCGCCTTCACCGGCAGACAGTGAATAGTTACTCGAGTTATCAATATCTGTGTAATAGTTAACGTTATTACTGTGAGAGTTCTTATTGTAACTGCCGCTGTAGCTGAACATGCCTTTATTGTCATCGAGCGGAACAGAGAGGCTGGCGTAGATGCCGTTATCTTTCGTTGAATCCGATTCTGTCCGGTAGGCTGACATACTCATGCTGAGGTTCTTTTTCTCTCCCCAGTCAAAGTTGCGGGAGAGGGTCATGCTGTAGTTATTGATGCTCGCTTTATTCCAGAATGTCTGATGGCTGTAGTTCAGATAGACGTTCATGCGCAGAGACGGGAACACCTTGTTAAAGATGATGTTATACATCTCTTTGCTGTTGTCGGTATTACCGCCGCGGTAGCGCAGATCGACAAACTGGTTCATGGTCATGTAATCCCGCTCCGAGAAGCGGTAACCGGCGAAGGTCAGCTGACTGTTAATGGCATCGAATTCTTTGGAATAGGTGATGCTGTAAGAGCCGCCGGTTTTATTTTGTTTATCTGCAAAATCACCCATGTTTGCCCGGGAGTAGGAGACTTTCGCGGAAAATACCCCGAACGGTGCGATATCCCGGCCTATCCCGACAGATACGTTCTGGTAATCCGTCGCCGCCAGCACGCCGCCGAACAGCGTGGTGTTGTTGCTCATCCCCCAGGAGAAACTCCCTGTACCGAATTCCGGGCCTTCGGTTTTGTGATCATCTGACAGCGGTTTACCGGCCGCCAGTTTAAACAGGAACTGGCCGGGGCGGGTCAGCATCGACAGGCGGGATGTTTCAATGGTGAAATGCTGTTCGCTGCCATCCTGCTCTTTAATGGTGACATTCAGTGTACCGTCACCGATGTAGTTCATATCACGGATACGGAACGGCCCTTTACTGACCTGCTCCTGGTAAATGATACGTTCACCCTGGCGGATGATCACGGTGGCGTTGGTGCGGGCAACCCCGGCGACTTCCGGCGCATAACCGCGCAGCAGCGGCGGGAACATGTTTTCATCGGTTTCCATGCTCATGCCGATGTAGCGGAAGCTTTCAAACAGTTCTGAGGTCAGATACTGCTCACCGAACATCAGACGGGCGCTGAGATCGCGGAGTGCCCGGTAAGCGTAGATCTGGTTCCAGCGCCAGCGTTTTGAATGCTCCGCGCTGTCGCCGCCGGTTGCCTGCCATTCTGCGCGCACACGCCATGCGCCGAGGTTAACGCCGGTATCACCGTAGCTGACAATGTCCGTTTTGCTGCTTTTATCGTTATCACTGCCCGGCTGGTATTTGCTGTGCGTGGCGGTGGCGTTATAGTCGAACAAAAATCCGGCTATACCGTCATCCCAGCGCTCCGGTGGATCCCATGACGGATCGCTGTAAGCCATATAAGCCTGAGGGATCTGGATATTGAGTTTATTGCCCGCGATATCACCCGTTGCCTGCATATCAGGAATGGTACGGATATCAAGGCACTGCAATTTATCCTGTGCTGTCCAGCTGACTTTATTCTGCCACTCTTCTTTCATGGCCAGTTGTGAAAATAATTCAGGGGTAATACAGGGGACTGTTATTTCCGGATCATATTCAGGGATATAAAAAAGGATATTTTCATCACTGGTAATAACATTATTATTAAGTTTAGTTGCCAGAAGATAAGTGCCCGGCATAACATAATTAGCCCGGCTGAATTTGGAAAAATCAATTTCCTGACTGTCTGAGTCTAAGAATGATGTATTAAAGTTAACGGCTTCTTCAGCAAATGCGGTATTTATCTGAATAGCTGCAACCACAGAAGCTGTAAATATTTTAATTGTTTTTCTGAGCTTCATGAGATATGCCAGCCACCGCTAATTTATTATGCAGTGGCGGGAGCTGTCCTTGCAGACCACTGCATATATTAAAAAGAACTATTCAGTAACTATCCTGTTATTGATAGAAAATCTGGAAGTTAACCGGGGTATCGAAGTGACCGGTAGTAGCCTGTTCACCGGCAACTGCAGACTGGTTACCTTTCACATACGCTGCAAAGTTCAGCGGAGTGATTTGATCACGGCCACCGTTCAGGGTGTATTTTTCAGCAGGGAAACGTGAACCCAGTTCGATAGCTTTACCGCCGCTGTCTGTCAGTGCGATACCGGCATTCTGGATTGAACCCAGACCAACATATTTGGATGTTGCAGTACCGTCTTTCAGTTCAACTGTTGGTGCAGTGAATTGAATCTGCGCAGTTTTATACGTGGTGGTATCACAGTTTTTCAGTTCAATATTAAATGATTTGCTATCTGTACGGTAAGTACCGGTAGTCAGTTCGTTACGGCTGATTTCACCGAAATCCACTGTCTGATCCAGGAATTTACTGTCGATAGAGCAAGGCACGTTATTAATGAAGCCTTTAAAATGCACGGTACCGAGACCGCTTTTTATTTCTGGTGGTTGCACAGGATCTTCTGCCATAGCAGTACCCGCAGCAAATAAAGATCCCAGAACTACTGAGAGTAATACTTTCTGAAGTTTCATGTTATTTCCTTTATCAGGGATATTCGTCAATATTTAAGAATAATCTGTTTTATTTATATTATTAAATAAATAATCCCGTGAGGCTCAAATCGGGATAATTTAATAATAATTCTGAGCAATATTCTTTGAATACCGCAGTATTATCATAATTGTTTATTAGAGTGTCAATTATCATGCAAATACCGCTATTTTTATATCGCGATAACATTTAAATTTAAATATTATTACCCGGGTAAGAAATGAAATTATATATTGCATATGAACAAAACTCTTTCACGGAAACTGACTAAAAAATAGTGGATTGTTTGGCGACATTTCTTGTTTGATTTTTTCATATGTCGCATTAAGTCATATTTGTAGTGATTAAATGCAATTAGTTAACTAAGGGTCATGCATTTAACCACTAATCCCAATCTTAATATGCTCATCACAGGACATAGTCACTATTTACAAAAAGTGTTTAATTTTAATCATATACAGAAGTGATTAGTTTTATTGTTTAGTTTTATCGCAATAATTAATCAGGGAGAAAAATGGATTACAGCCGAAAACAAATAATGTAGTTTTATTTATAATTATAGCAACAGTGATGTCAGTCACACGGCATACTCATCTTAAGATGTAAGGCATTATCCGTGGTTTCAGATATTGTAGTTTGCATCACAGTTAAGAAATTTTTATTTATTATCCGTAGTGTTTACATACGGGTATACTCTGATACCGATGTATTTTTTAAGTAATTATGCGTGAGCGAATGCAAAATATTTCTGAGACCAGATGAAACAGATTTCCGGGCAGAAAAAGAAATCCACAATCCGGTAACAATTAAGCAACGCAATAAGGCGCTCAGCGATCAATTCTGCTGTGTTTACCGGGGTTTTCTGTGTCTGTGTGAAAAACAGGCTGCCGGAAGTATACCAGCGGATAAAAGCCATTCAGTGCAACGCGGTTTTCCGGATTTCTGTGCTGAGGGCCGGGTTAATAGTCAATATTGTGACCTGTGTCTATATTGATAAAATAATGTGATCTGCATCTGATTTATTCATGTTATCCGTTACAGTGGCGACTTTTTACTGCCAGTCAAATATTTTGCCATAACGGTGATTGGAAGGTGTAATAAGATGTTCATCCCGGTACCTCCTGAATAAATTCAGTATTAAAACGGGGTTTTCATCATTATATAAAATCATTCTCATTAAAATCAGCGGGCCGGAAAATTAAAAAAACAGGAGCCGCTTCACATTATTGACTTATTTGAATATTACTCTTTTTATTTTAATCAAAACCAATATCACTTATCGAATAATGTTTTTCACAAAATTATAGCATTTTATATCATATTGAAATTTAACGAATTATCTATTAATTGGTAACCCAAAATAAGTAGCTGAGACAGGGTTAATCAATAAATATTAATTTATTAATTTATGACATGCCCAAAAGGCATGGCTGAGGAATTTTCGGAATATTGTCAGGAAAACAGTCCCGCGGGTAGTATGAATATGGAAAGGGTACGTTTTTTATATAAATACACACGAGTAATTCTCAATAACAATTCCTATAAAGGTAACACTATGGATATATTAAAAGATAGTAAGTTGCTTTTGGTTAGCTTATTTATCATTCTTCTTGCGGAAGCGATAGGGCAAATTAAAATCAGTCTGGTGATGGTTTTTCCGATGCTCTACTCCATGCTGATGGGTGGTATTATCAGTTTTCCGAAATTTAAAATCCTCAACGAAAAGAACATGGCGCATGCGACCTCTATCATGAGTGTGGCACTGGTGATCCTGATCGCCAAGCTGAGTACTTCCGTCGGGGCCTCCTGGGAAAAAATCATTCAGGCCGGTGGTGCGCTGGTTCTGCAGGAAGTGGGCCACTTTATCGGTACCATCATGCTGGGTCTGCCGCTGGCGATTATGTTAGGTATGGGCCGTGAAGCGGTCGGTGCCACCTATTCTGTCGGCCGTGAGCCGAACATCGCCATCATCGAAGCCAAATACGGCTTAAGTTCGCCGGAAGGCCGCGGTGTTATGGCAATGTATATCTGCGGTACGCTGTACGGTGCTGTCTGGATGGGGATCCTCGCGAGTGTGATCGCCGGTCTGGACATTCTCAGTCCGCTCGCCCTGGCGATGGGTGCGGGTGTCGGCAGCGGCTCGATGCTGGCGGCGGCGGTTGCCCCTCTGCTGGAACTCTATCCTGACCAGGCTGCGGATATTCAGGCGTTCTCGTCTTCCGCAAACCTGATGTCTTCTGTGTTAGGTCTGTACATCTATATTTTCTTCTCCTTACCGTTTGCGTCTTATCTGTACAACAAACTGAAAAGAAAACGTGCAACGGCGTCTGCGGATACTGAATAAGGATAACTAATCATGAAAAAGATGACAGAAATAGCCATAATCCTGGTTCTGGTGGTGTTCTTTACCGCGCTCGGCGATGCAGTCGGCGGGTCAATGTACGGCCGTGGTGAGTTCGGACAGGTGTTCAGCGATACACTGCTGGCGATGACACTGCTGGGCGGTATGTCCTTCGCGGCATACCTGATTGCGATGATCCCGCCGTTAGGCAAGCTGCCGGTGATCTTCTGGGTTTCCCTGATCGCCGCCGGTCTGTGTTCACCGCTGTTCCCGTATGACAAAGAAATGATTGCCATGACCGGTAAAGTCTCTATCGCGGTTATCAGTACCACAGTACTGGCCTTCGCGGGTCTTTCACTGGGTAAAGATATCGATAAATTCAAAGCGATTTCATGGCGCATTATCCCGGTGTCACTGGCGGTATTCTCCGGGACATTCTTATTTGCCGCACTTATCGGCCAACTGACGCTCTCATGGAGTGGCGTTATCTGATCAGAGGGGAATATTCAGCATGACAATGACCAAAGAGCAACTGAAAGCCAAAGTCTGCGAAGCGATTGCCGCCCGCAAGGGTGACATTAAAAAACTGGCAGAGAATATCTGGGCAGAGCCTGAGCTGGGTTATAAAGAGACCCGCACAGCGAAGAAAGTCGAAGCGGTATTTGATTCTCTGGGTGTCAGCTACCGTAATCAGCTGGCGCTCACCGGGGTCAAAGCCCGCCTGAAAGGCGGAAAAGGCAGTAAACGCAGTGTCGCGGTAATCGGTGAGCTGGATGCCATTATCTGTGCTGAACACCCTGATGCGGATGACCAGACCGGCGCGGCACACTGCTGCGGTCACAATGCGCAGATCGCCAATATGATGGCGGTCACCATGGGGCTGGTGGATTCCGGGGCAATGGAATATCTGGCGGGGGACGTGGTGCCCTTCGCCGTTCCGGCCGAGGAATATGTGGAACTCGCTTACCGCAACAAGCTTATCGAACAGGGCAAAATCAGTTATATCGGCGGTAAGCCGGAGCTGATTTCCCTCGGTGAGTTTGATGATGTGGATATGGCGATGCAAATCCACCTGACCAGCGTCAAACCTGAGCGTGACAACGGATTTATTGAAATCTCCACCACCACCAACGGCTTTATCGGCAAGCTGATTAATTACAAAGGCAAACCGGCACATGCTGCGGCGGCACCGCATATGGGGATTAACGCCCTGAATGCAGCAATGATGGGTATCATGGGTGTGAATGCTATCCGTGAAACCTTTCAGGAGAAGGATTATATCCGTTTCCATCCGATCATCACCCAGGGCGGTGATCTGGTGAATGTGACCCCGAGTGATGTGCGCATGGAAAGTTATGTCCGTGCCTCAAACGTACCGGCGATGATCGATGCCAACGAGCGTATTACCCGTGCGCTGGTGGCCGGTGCCATGTCTGTCGGTGCCGAAGTGGAAGTGAAAGATTTACCGGGCTATCTGCCGCTGTACAACAATGACGTACTGAATGATCTGTTACAGCAGAATGCGGAAGGTCTGATTGGTGATGAAAATGTCTGGGTTGCCGAGCATATGACCGGCAGTACTGACACCGGGGATCTGTCCCACATCATGCCGGTCAGCCATCCGTGGATTGGTTCAGTGCGCGGCGGGCTGCACGGCAAAGATTATGTCGTTTTTGATGACGATATGGCCTATATCCGTCCGGCTCAGATGATGGCAATGACAATTATTGATTTGCTGTTTGATGATGCCGCCGGTGCGGAAGCCCTGATGGCGGAATATAAACCGCTGATGAGTAAAGAAGAGTACCTCTCGTTTATCAGTTCCTTTAAGAACTGATCATCCCCCTGAAGGCCCGGAAACGGGCCTTTTTTATAGGACATTACTGCCATCATTTCAGCGGCATAATATATTCGATAGCACCGGATTTATTTGCCACCCAGTCATACAGACGCTGGCCACGGGTATTATCTTTATGGGTGTGCCAGTAGAGACGGCCGCACGGACGTGCCAGCGCCTGCTGCTGTACAAACTCAATCAGCTGTTTGCCGATATGCTGGCCGCGCACAGACGGATCCACATACAGGTCTTCCAGGTAACAAAACTCTTTTTCCGCCCAGGTGGAGCGGTGATAGAGATAATGCACGAACCCGGTGACTTTGCCGTTCATCCGCGCCACGGCACAGAACACCGGTTCTTTTTCATCAAAGAAACGTGACCAGCTGGTCAGCGTGACCTCTTCCGGAAAGCTGACTTTATAAAATTCCTGATAGGCCAGCCAGTGCGGCAGCCAGCCCGCATAATCATTCTGTGTGGCAGGCGCCACTGTCACCAGATCCGGTACGGATGATGTCATTGTATTATTCATGGTGTTTCCCTCATTATTCTGCATTCTGCTGTTGTGAAGAAAACGCGCGTTTTCCGTGATGTGAAGAGTACGTGTTATTTTGGTTCTTTATAAGATACACTTTTTATATTTTTAACAGATCCACTTTAGGCCACTATGCGAAAATCCGGCGCGGCAGCGTTTCCCGAATTACTGACAGGTAACGGGATCATCAAAGATCAGGTGTATCACGCTCTGCGTGAAGCGATCCTCAGCGGCCGCCTGCATGCGGGCAGCAAAGTGCCGTCCGGACGGGCACTGGCGGAGATGATGGGTATCTCCCGTAACTCAGTCATTGCCGGGTTTGAGCGGTTGCAGGATGAGGGCTATCTCATCACCCGGCGCGGCGCAGGGACCTTTGTGGCGGATAATCTGCCGGATCACGCCATCAGCGGACCGGTGGCATTCCCGGCGGATGAGGCCGGGGAGCAGGTGACCGCCAATATCAGCCCGCTGGCAGAAACATTGCAGTCGCAGCGTGTTGCATCAGGTGCGCCGTCCGATGCACTGTTTATGGTCGGTACCGGATGTGTGGATCTGTTTCCGCATGATGTCTGGGGGCGGCTGCTCGGCCGTGTCTGGCGTCAGTCCCGTTATGCGCTGCATGCGCACAGTGAGCCGCACGGCTACCCGCCGCTGCGCCGGGCAATCTGTCATTATGTCCGTGCCACCCGTGGATTGCAGTGCGATGAGGACCAGATCCTGATTGTCAACGGCACCCAGCAGGCGATTAACCTGACGGTGCAGACACTGTTACAGCCCGGGGATGAAGTCTGGCTGGATGATCCGGGCTATGACGGTGCGCGCGGGGCGTTTTTATCACAGCGGCTGACAGTGCGTCCGGTACGGGCGGATGAAGAGGGCATGGATGTGTATGACGGCCTGCGCCGCTGGCCGGACGCGAAACTGGTGTTCACCGCACCGTCACATCAGTTTCCGGGCGGCGGTACACTCAGTCTGGCGCGGCGATCGGCGCTGCTCTCCTGGGCGGCAAAACACCATGTCTGGATCCTGGAGGATGATTATAACGGTGAGTTCCGTTATGCCGATCGTCCGCTTCAGGCATTGCAGGGGCTGGACAGGCATCAGCGGGTGATTTATGCGGGAACATTTTCCAAAATGCTCTATCCGGCCTTCCGGCTGGGATTTCTCGTCGTACCGAAGGCGCTGATCCCGGCCTTTGAGGTGACAAAATATTATGCCGATACCGGCTGCGGCTATCTGGAGCAGGCCACACTGACCCGGTTTATTAACGAAGGGCACTATGCGCGGCATGTGCGCCGGGTGCGCAAAGCCTGTTATGAGCGGCGGCAGGCGGTGACGGATGCCATCAGTCAGTATCTCCCCGCGCTGCTGACGATTGTCCCGAGTGACTCGGGGATCCACCTGTTATGCAGGATGAAAAACGGTGTTCCGGCACAGACGGTGATTCAGGCAGGACGGCAGTGCGGCATGGGCATGCAGCCGCTGGCCCGTTACTGCCGCCCGGATGCACCGCAGGAAGGGGTGTTGTTCGGGTTTGCCGCCTATCCGGCGGAGAAACTCACCGACGGCATCCGCCGCCTCGCGGAGGCGTTACAGGCACAGGGCGTGGTTACGGCTTAGAACAGATTCAGTGTCATCATCACTGCGCTGCACAGGATAAGGATCAGCGTGGCGTACTGAAAAGCGCGATCCGGCATCCGCGTGAGCAGAATCTTTGTCAGCGGCATACTGAGCAGGGACCCGGCAAACAGCCACAACGCGAGACGGACATCCGTGTGTCCGTCCTGCATATAGGCAACAGCGGAAGAGCCGGAGAGCAGGGTGGTGACAAAAATAGAGGTGCCGATAGCCTGACGGATATCCATCTTTGCATAGCGCAGCAGCATCGGCAGCACCACAATCCCGCCGCCGACCCCCGTTGCCCCCAGTACCACACCGGCGGTGATCCCCGGCAGCAAAAGCTCCCGTACTGACATGGGGGTTTCAGCCGTATCCGCCGGTAACGGAGGCGGGAAAAACATCCGCTGAATAAACAGCCACAGTGAAAACAGGATCGCCGCCACGACCAGCAGATTGATACTCTTTTCTGTGATCGCCTGCCAGGCCGGTACCGAGGCAAGCCATGTCACCAGCAGACTGGCACCGAAGGTGGCGGGCAGCATAATCCCCAGCACAATCATGGCGCGCCGGAGCGGAATATTGCCGAGTTTGTAGTGCAGCCAGGAGGAGGCGACCTTCATCAGCATGGAGAGAAGATTGGCGGTGGCGACGGCCATCAGGGCATTCATGCCGTAGAGATACGTCAGGATTGGCAGCACTATCACTCCGCCGCCGACACCGGTGGTGCTGATAATCAGCCCGGTTAAGGCGCCTGTGATCAGTGTTGTGATAATGGCCATTGTCCTTTCCCCGGGCCGGAACAAACAGGGGAGTTATCATACCCCATGGCGGACAGATAAATACACTTAAGGATAATTCCGGTCAGGATTTCTCATTTTTTGCGCTATGATCACAACGGGTTTCCGGTGATTAAATAAAGGATGAGTCATGAAAAGGGGCGTATTTTTATCTGTGGTGATTGCATTGCTGGCCGGATGTAAGGAAACCCCGCCGCCTGCACCGGACGGATATTATGTGATTGATGATATCACCGTCACGTACGATAACCCGGCGGATAATGCGCCGGAGAACAGTGATCCGGAAAAAAATGTCAAAGCCGCCATCCGCGACACCATGGTCAGCCTGAAAGACACCACATTCTTCTGGTTTGAGCCGGGCAGAGTCACGGTGGATAACAGCGGCAACCGTTTTGACAGTGATATTCATGGCGATACCTTTGATCTGAATAATATACAGACGACCTGGACATCACCGGACAGCGGACAAACCGTCTATCTGACCACGGAAAAAGAGGGCGCGTGCGGCTTCTTTAACTGTACCCTGAAAATGACCCTTTCCCGCGCCGATCATACCTCCGAAAAGCTGGCCGGAATGAAAGCGGTGTCTGATGTCAGAGCCGCCTCCTATGAAGCTTATCTGGAAACACAGCGTCAGTTTTATAAAGAGAATGGCTTCCCGCCGGTTCCCGGTGACACCATCAGAATGACAGAAAACATCTCAGTCACCCTGCCGGAAACAATGGCCATCGACCTGAAAAAACAGGAGGGCGGTGATTATGTCCGCGATATCGGCGGCCTTCATATTGAAAGCGATGATGATAACACGGAGATTTACCGCTTCCGGGATCCGCTCAGTGACGCGGAAGGTATTATTCATCTGGTGAAAGTCCCGAAATACCGCTGGCGTTTTGATGAATGGCTGAATCAGCAGAAAGGCATTATCTATCAGGAAGAGAACGGCGCGATCTATTACAACCGCTGGGGTAAGCCGGAATGTACCTATTTCCGCTATGACCAGAAAGAGCGGCGCTATGTGATTATTGTGGCGGAAACTGCGGATCAGATGATGATGCAGCAGATGTACAGTATTGCGCGATCTGCCGGGAAAAACCCGCCACCTGAAGCGAAAAGCAATAAATAGGTAAAAAAATGCCCGGCGTCGCCGGGCATTTGTATTATGAATTATGACTCTTTGGTGCTGATATAGATGTTTTTCACTTCGGTATAGGCATCCAGCATCATTTTATGGGTTTCCCGTCCCAGCCCGGAGTTTTTATAACCGCCGAACGGGGCATGCGCCGGCAATTCATGATAGGTATTCACCCACATACGGCCGGTTCTGACCGCTTTCGCCACACGCAGTGCGCGGTTGATATCCTGTGTCCAGACAGCACCACCCAGTCCGTACTCGGAATCATTTGCCATCGCGACAACTTCATCTTCATCACTGAACGGGATCACCACCAGTACCGGTCCGAAAATTTCTTCGCGCGCAACCCGCATCTGGTTGGTGACATTGGTGATAATCGTCGGCTTCATAAAGAACCCGGCATCCAGCCCGTCACTGGTCAGGCGTTCACCGCCGGTGAGGATGGTGGCACCCTCTTTTTTCGCCAGTTCCACATAGCTGAGGATGGTATCGAGCTGTCCCTGACTGACCTGGCTGCCCATCTGGGTGTCTTTCGCCATCGGATCACCGACTTTGACAGATTCAAAACGGGCTTTCAGTTTTTTCAGGAATTCATCGTGGATATCTTTGTGCAGGAACAGGCGTGAGCCGGATTCACAGGCCTGACCCTGGTTCATCAGGATCGCGATAGCCGCATATTTGACGGCTTTTTCCATATTGGCATCCGGGAACACGATATTCGCCGATTTACCACCCAGTTCCAGAGTTGCCGGGATCAGTTTTTTCGCGGCAGCGGCAGCAACAGTGTAACCAACGCTGGTGGAGCCGGTGAACGCCACTTTATCCACATCCGGATGGTCAAGAATCGCCTGGCCGACCACAGAGCCGCGACCGGTGACAATATTAATCACCCCGGCAGGCAGCACATCATTCAGGATGCGGCCCAGTTCCAGCAGGGTCAGCGGGGTCAGGCTGGCCGGGTTGATCACCACGGTATCTCCGGCGGCAATGACCGGCGCCAGTTTCCAGGCTGCCATCAGCAGCGGGAAGTTCCACGGGATAATCTGACCGACAACGCCCAGCGGCTCGCGGATCACCAGACTCAGGGTGTTTTCATCCAGCACATCGGCCTGGTCGGAATGGGCACGGATAGCCCCTGCAAAGTAGCGGAAATGGTCAATCGCGGCCGGTAAATCGATGGAAATGGCCTCATTATACGGCTTACCGTTATCGAGGGATTCCAGGGTGGCGAAGCGCTCTTTTTCGGCTTCCAGGCGGTCGGCAATTTTCAGTAACAGTTGCTGACGCTCAGCAGGGGAGGTATGGCGCCAGGTTTCAAAGGTCTTTTTGGCGGCGGCAACCGCAGTGTTGACATCCTGCGCGGTACCGGCCGGATAATCTGCCAGTAATTCACCGGTTGCGGGGTTAAATGTCTGGCTTTTGGCGTGATCACTGCTTTCGACCCACTGGCCGTTAATCAGCATTTTGTAGGATGGCTGAGGACGCAAAGCCTGTTCTATATCTTTCAGTTTAATCATTATTTTCTCCGTTCTGTCCGGGTGACTGATGAGTGCCGGAACGGCCTCATCGGGACAACAAGGCGTAAATACATGAGAACTTAACTGCACGTATTTATTAACGTCCTTAAACATTACCATATCAAACTATTAACGTGGCAATGAATTTGGCTATAACTGCAAAAGGCAGCATTAATTACCAAAAATCAGACAGCCAGCAAAAGCCGCCCGGCAAACAGCAGCAGAACAGTGCCGATGACATTGTCGAACAACCGGCTGTGTGCGAGGAACCGCTCACGGATACGCTGGTGTGAGAACAGAACAGAGACAGCCATAAACCAGGCCGCATTCACGCCGCACATCCACACGCCGTAGAACAGTTTGATCGTCACCGGCGTGGACGGGCTGACCAGTGTGGTGAACATCGCCAGGAAAAACAGCATCGCTTTCGGGTTGGTGGCGTTGGTCAGAAATCCCATCCAGAATGCCTTGCCGGCCGTTTGTGCCGGGCGGGTATCCGGGCTTTCAGGGGCGATAGCGGCACTTGCGCCTTTACTGCGCAGAAACTGAATGCCCAGCCAGATAAGATAAGCCGCACCAATGTATTTTGCGGTATCCATCAGCCACGGCGTGGCCTGCATCAGGGCTGTCACACCAGCCAGCGTGTACACCACATGCACGGAAATCCCGGCACCGATACCGAGTGCCGTCATCAGTCCGGCTTTGCGTCCGTGATAAATACTCTGGCGCAGCGTCACGGCAAAGTCCGGTCCCGGCGAGACAACAATGAAAAAATGGACGAGCGCAAGCGCCAGAAATTCACTCTGGTTGAACAGGTTCATTATAACCTCAGTAAATTAACAGGGGCGGCGGGAGTGCCGCCGCAGAGAGACAGGCTCCGTCAGATGACGTCGTACTGAACGGACAGAACGCCCTTTTTGGTTTTCACGGATTTCAGCACCAGTGTACCGATCTCGCCGAGTGACTGCACATGCGTGCCGCCGCAGGAGTAAGGCTCAAAATCCGCAAACCGGATCTGAAACATGCCGTCCTCATCCTGATAGTGATGGCAGGGGTGATCCGCGTCGATCAGCGCCTGACAGTGGCGGCGGACATCTTCCGGATCCACGATCACCGGGGAACCGGCAGGAATATACTGGATCCGTCCTTCATCCGGCCAGTGATGTCCTTTGGTCGGTTTCCAGCCGAAAGTTTCCATCACATGAGAGAGCAGGTGTCCGCCGGTATGCAACCGCGAGTGCAACTGACGTTTCTCTGCATCGACATTCATCTGAACTTCACCGGGGGCGACCGGTATATCTGTGTAATGAATGATACCTTCCGGCATAAAAGCGGTGTGAATAACAGTGGCATCACCAAGCGTGCCGGTGTCACCCGGTTGTCCGCCGCCCTGCGGATGAAACAGGGTTTTATCGAGAATAACTGCATAGCGCCCGTTCTCTGCCGGACGGCATTCCAGGACAGTGGCGGTACCCTGTAAGGCGCGGCTGGTCAGATAGCATTTTTCTGTCATGGTGATGTGTGCCTCATTATTATTGTGTCGTGTTGTCTGACATTGTATTGCAGGCACTGTCATATGATAATACGGCAAAAATGCAAAGGATTTATTCCCTGTGATCACAAATGAAACCCTCGCATTACTCGAGGAAATGGCGGTATTTGCCAAAGTGGTGGAAACCGGCAGTTTCTCGGAAGCAGCTCGGCAACTCGGCGCGACACCGTCTGCGATCAGCCGTGCGGTCTCGCGGCTGGAGCGCGCACTGAATACCCGGTTATTGCAGCGCACGACCCGCAAATTGCGTCTGAATGAGAGCGGCAAGGCGGTGTATCAGCATTGTCAGGCGCTGGTCAATTCTGCGGGAGCGGTGATGAGTGCCAGCGGGCAGTTCAGTGAAACACCGTCCGGGCTGGTGCGCCTGGGCGCCCCGAAAGCACTGGGTTACTTTATGGTGCATCCGCTTATCAATGAATTCCTCGCCATGAATTCCGGTGTGAATGTGATGCTGCGCCTGGAAGATCGTTATATGGATCTGATTGATGAGGACATTGATCTCGCTATCCGTATTACCAATGAACCGCCGCCGGGGCTTATCGGCAAGCGGCTGTTTACGGTCAGTCATATTTTATGTGCCACGCCGCAGTATCTGGCGGAACATGGCACTCCGTCTCATCCGCAGGAGCTGAAAGATCACAGCTGCCTGTTTCTCAGTGAGGAAGCGGCAGATACCCGCTGGCGTTTTCAGCAGGGGAATAAAGTGGTGTCTGTGAATGTGCACGGGCGTTATTCATCAAACCACAGCGGGGTGCGGCTCGGCGGGGTGAAATCACATCTCGGGATCGGCGGGCTGCCGGTATTTACGGCGCGTAAATCGCTGGAGAGCGGGGAGATTGTGCAGGTTCTGCCGGACTGGACGTTTAAAACCCGTTACAGCGGTGATGCCTGGCTGCTTTATCCGCCGTCGCGTTATCAGCCGCCGCATATGATGGTGTTTATTGATTATCTGGTGAAAAAACTGCGGGCATAAAAAAAGCGCCTTTAAGGCGCTTTTTTTGTATCTGTCTGATTTAATCAGAATGCTTTGCTGTATTTTGCAATGATAGCAGCAGCACGGGTCAGATTAGAGAAGAAAGTTTTGATACTTTTCATAATGAACTCCTGCTTTGAATTAGTTGAGTAAGCGTGTTTTGCTTCGATGGAGGTATGATACCAGTTTTGTGATGTGGGTCAACATTAAATTCAACTATTTTTTAATGATTACAAAATCATTTTAATAACAAAAAAGCAGTGAAAAATAGCAGAAGTGAACATCAGAACCGGGATAAAACAGTGTGTTTCTGCTGACTGTGATTTACTGAATTGATTTATCAGGTTTTTTTAATCAGTGAAAAGATGTTGAAAATGTTAGAAGTGCGTTACGGCAGCGGAGAAAGCGGAGGTTGTGCCTCCGTTCCGGTCAGCCGTTTCAACTTTTGTTGAAGGCCGGATCGCAGGCAATAAAAAAGCGCCCTGAGGGCGCTTTTCTTAAATCTGTCTGATTTAATCAGAATGCTTTGCTGTATTTTGCAATGATAGCAGCAGCACGGGTCAGATTAGAGAAGAAAGTTTTGATACTTTTCATAATGAACTCCTGCTTTGAATTAGTTGAGTAAGCGTGTTTTGCTTCGATGGAGGTATGATACCAGTTTTGTGATGTGGGTCAACATTAAATTCAACTATTTTTTAATGATTACAAAATCATTTTAATAACAAAAAAGCAGTGAAAAATAGCAGAAGTGAACATCGGAACCGGTATAAAACAGTGTGTTTCTGCTGGCTATGATTTATTTTATTGATTTAGCGGAGTTTTTTAATCAGCGGGAAGATGTTGAAAATGTTAGTGACACGTTACAGCAGCAGGAAAACCGGCTGTTTTGCCTCTGAACCGGTTATCTGTTTCAACTTTTTTTGAAAGAATCACACGGTGATAAAAAAAAGGGTGGCCGGAGCCACCCAAAACTGTGCATTTAAAGGACGAGACTGTTGTTGTTAATTAATGACGGTTGCGCACTAACTGGTAGCGGCGCGTAATGTATTCAACCGGTGCACTCCAGATATGCACCAGACGGCAGAACGGGAAGATCAGGAACAGTGTCATACCCAGCACCAGGTGCATGCGGAAGATAAAGGCAACCCCTTCCAGATGCTCTGATGCGCCCCCCTGAAATGTCACGACAGACTGCGCCCAGCCGACCAGTTTCATCATCTCGCTGCCGTCAGTGTGCTGCGCGGAGAACGGAATGGTGCCCAGTCCAAGAATCACCTGGATCACCAGCAGGGTGATGATCAGGATATCGCCCGCAGATGAGGTTGCACGGACACGCGGGTTGGTCAGACGGCGTTTGAGCAGCAGACCGCCGCCGATCAGCGTCATCACCCCGCAGGCACCGCCCGCCACCATCGCCAGCATCTGTTTCTGCGCCACAGTGATAAACGGCTCATACATCCAGTGCGGCGTCAGCATGCCGACGAAATGCCCGAAGAAGATACCGAGGATCCCGACGTGGAACAGGTTGGAAGCCAGACGCATCCCTTTTTTATCCAGCATCTGACTGGAACCGGCACGCCAGGTGTATTGTCCGTAGTCATAACGCAGCCAGCTGCCGATGATAAACACCGCGCCCGCGATATACGGATAGATATCAAAGAAAAACGTATTCAGGAAATTCATGGAGTTACTCCTTTCGCCGCAGGGGGAACCGGCGCGTCACCCACCTGAATGTAATTCGGGGCGACACTCTGTGAAAAACGACGCTCATGCTGTGTCAGAACAGAATTGTCACAGCCTTTATCGGCCAGGAATGTCACCTGTTCTTCTTCCCAGACCGCATCCAGTGCAGCCGGAGTGTCATCACGGGCTTCGCCGTCCACCTGACGGGTCAGTGCGCTGAGTGTCAGGTCGCTGTCCGCCATGGCCAGCAGCAGGCTGAACAGTTCATGGTAATGACTTTCACGCTGACGCAGCCGCTCACCGAGCAGGGCGAGGATCGGCGCGATGTCTTTCAGTCCCTGACAGGCCTGTTCCGGTGGCATAACAGAGAGATATTCCAGATAAACCGGCAGGTAATCCGGCAGTTCGCGGCTGCTGAGGGTGATCCCGGCCTGCTCATACTGCTCCAGCAGAGACACCATCGCCTGGCCGCGATCGCGCGATTCACCGTAAACGTGTTCAAACAGCAGCAGAGAGGTGGCTCTGCCGCGATCAAACAATTCACTGTAGCGCGCCTGGCTGTCGAGCAGCGGCTCTGAGGTCAGTTCAGCGACGAAGTACATCAGTGCGGCGGCCTGAGTCAGGCGCAGCTCGTGCGCCTGTTCAATCTCTGCAATCAGTTCGTCACGGTGTGCCCGGAGCTCCTCATTCGGGTAATCCAGCAGGCAGCCGATGATTTTTAAGCTGATCATGATGAATGCCTCTCTGAGATTGGCGCATCTGCCGGTGTTTTCTGCGTGATATCAATGGCATCGATACGGCGGCTGTTAAACAGGTTAAATTTGGTATCGCTGCCGTGGCAGCCGTCACCGAAGCTGAATCCGCAGCCGTTACGCTCAGGGAATGCCTCACGGGCCAGTTCGCGGTGTGAGGACGGGATCACAAAGCGATCCTCATAGTTGGCGATAGCCAGATAGCGGTACATTTCCTGTGCCTGGGCTTCTGTCAGGCCGACTTCTTCCAGCGCACTGACATCGCGGGTTTTATCCACGGTTTCCGCGCGTTTGTAGTGACGCATGGCCAGCATCCGCTTCAGGGCACGCAGTACCGGCGCGGTATCCCCGGCGGTCAGCAGGTTGGCGAGGTACTGAACCGGGATGCGCAGACTTTCCACATCCGGCAGTACGCCGCTGTGCGGCAGCATACCCGCATCGCTGACAGACTGAATCGGTGACAGAGGCGGCACATACCAGACCATCGGCAGGGTGCGGTATTCCGGGTGCAGCGGCAGAGCAAGTTTCCACTCCATTGCCATTTTGTAGACCGGCGATTTCTGTGCCGCGTCAATCACACTCAGCGGAATGCCGTCTTTCTGCGCCTGGCGGATCACTTCCGGGTCGTTCGGGTCGAGGAAGATACCGAGCTGACGCTCATACAGATCTTTTTCGTTATCCGCGCTGGCCGCTTCTTCAATGCGGTCCGCATCATAGAGCAGCACGCCGAGGTAACGGATACGGCCCACACAGGTTTCCGAACAGACAGTCGGCTGACCGGCTTCGATACGCGGATAGCAGAAAATACATTTCTCGGATTTGCCGCTCTTCCAGTTGAAGTAGATTTTTTTGTACGGGCAGCCGGTCAGGCACATACGCCAGCCGCGGCATTTGTCCTGATCGATAAGGACGATGCCGTCTTCCGCGCGTTTGTAGATAGCGCCGCTCGGACAGGTCGCGACACAGGCCGGGTTCAGACAGTGTTCACACAGACGCGGCAGATACATCATAAAAGTCTGCTCAAACTGGCCGTACATCTCTTTCTGCATGTCGGCGAAGTTTTTGTCCGCGCTGCGGCGGCTGAACTCACCACCGAGGTCATCTTCCCAGTTCGGGCCGTTTTCGATTTTTGTCATGCGCTGACCGGTGATCAGTGAGCGCGGACGGGCGGTCGGCAGATTGCCCTCCGGGGCATTTTTCAGATGATCATAGTCGTAAGTGAACGGCTCATAATAATCATCCAGCTCCGGCTGGTCGGGGTTGGCGAAGATTTTTGACAGCAGACCGATTTTGTTACCCATACGCGGCACCAGTTTGCCGCGGATGTTTTTGATCCAGCCACCTTTCCATTTTTCCTGGTCTTCCCAGTTATGCGGGTAGCCCAGGCCGGGTTTGGTTTCGACGTTATTGAACCACGCGTATTCCACACCTTCGCGGCTGGTCCAGACGTTTTTACAGGTGACAGAGCAGGTATGGCAACCGATACATTTATCCAGGTTCAATACCATGCCGACTTGGGAACGTATCTTCATTATGCTTTCTCCTGCCCGCTCAGGGTCTGTTGATAACCATCCTGCTCACCGTCGAGCCAGTCCACATTTTTCATTTTGCGGACCACCACAAACTCGTCGCGGTTGGAGCCGACAGTGCCGTAATAGTTAAAGCTGTATGCCAGGTGGCTGTAGCCGCCGATCATATGGGTCGGTTTCGGGCAGACACGGGTGACGGAGTTATGAATACCGCCGCGCATACCGGTCACTTCCGAGCCCGGCAGGTTAATCTGACGCTCCTGGGCGTGATACATAAAGATCATGCCGTCCGGGATACGCTGGCTGACAATCGCACGGGCAGTCAGTGCGCCGTTGCTGTTGAAGGCTTCGATCCAGTCGTTATCCTCAATGCCCAGCGAACGGGCATCGTCCTCACTCAGCCACACCACCGGACCACCACGGCCGAGGGTCAGCATCAGCTGGTTGTCGCTGTAAGTGGAGTGAATACCCCATTTCTGGTGCGGGGTCAGGAAGTTCAGGGCTTTCTCCGGATAGCCGTTCGGTTTCGCACCCAGCAGCGGTTGTGCCGCACGGGTATCCACCGGCGGACGGTACACCACAAGTGCCTCACCGAATGCACGCATCCATTCATGATCCTGGTATAACTGCTGACGGCCGCTCAGGGTGCGCCACGGGATCATCTCGTGAACGTTGGTGTAACCCGCGTTATAAGAGACATGCTCATCTTCGAGGCCGGACCAGGTCGGGCTGGAGATAATTTTGCGCGGCTGCGCCACGATGTCGCGGAAGCGGATTTTTTCATCTTCTTTATGGATGGCGAGATGCGTATGGTCGCGGCCGGTGACTTTACCGAGCGCATCCCAGGCTTTCACCGCCACATGGCCGTTGGTTTCCGGTGCCAGTGACAGCACGACTTCTGCCGCATCAATCGCGGTTTCAATCGCCGGACGGCCTTCTGCTGCGCCCTCAGTACGGGTGCGGTTGAGTTTTTTCAGGAAATCGACTTCTTCCTGAGTATTCCAGCTGATACCTTTGCCGCCGTTGCCGAGTTTATCCATCAGCGGCCCCAGCGAGGTAAAGCGGGCGTAGGTGTTCGGATAATCGCGCTCCACCACCATCAGGTGCGGTGCGGTTTTCCCCGGGATCAGGTCACATTCGCCTTTTTTCCAGTCCTTCACATCAAACGGCTGTGCCATTTCGGCAGCAGAGTCATGCTGGATTGGCAGGGTGACAATATCTGTCTCTTTACCCAGGTGGCCCGGGCAGAGTTCAGAGAAGGATTTGGCGATCCCTTTGTAGATTTCCCAGTCAGTTTTGGATTCCCAGGCCGGATCAACTGCTGCAGTCAGCGGATGAATGAACGGATGCATATCTGAGGTGTTCATATCATCTTTTTCATACCAGGTGGCGGTCGGCAGCACGATATCGGAGAACAGACAGGTGCTGGACATGCGGAAATCGAGTGTCACCACCAGATCCACTTTCCCTTCCGGGGCATTATCCACCCATTCCGCTTCTTCCGGTTTCACGCTGCCCTGTTCGCCGAGATCTTTACCCAGCAGACCGTTTTCGGTGCCGAGCAGGTATTTCAGCAGATACTCATGGCCTTTACCGGCGGAGCCGAGCAGGTTGGAGCGCCAGATAAACAGGTTACGCGGGAAGTTCTGCGGATTGTCCGGCTGTTCCGCCGCAAAGCGGATTGCGCCGCTCTTCAGCGCTTCTGCAGTGTAAGCCTGCGGATCCTGACCGGCTTCTTTTGCTCTCGCCGCGATTGTCAGCGGGTTAACGTTCAGCTGCGGTGCGGACGGCAGCCAGCCCATGCGCTCGGCACGGATGTTGAAGTCCAGCAGGCTGCCGCTGAAGCGGGATTTGTCCGCCAGCGGGGAGAGAAGTTCCTGCGGCTGAACAGTTTCATAACGCCACTGGCTTGAGTGGTTATAGAAGAACGAGGTGCTGTTCATATGACGCGGCGGACGTGACCAGTCCAGTCCGAACGCCAGCGGTAACCAGCCGGTCTGCGGACGCAGTTTTTCCTGTCCCACATAGTGTGACCAGCCGCCGCCGCTCTGGCCGACGCAGCCGCAGAACACCAGCATATTGATGATGCCGCGGTAGGTCATATCCATATGATACCAGTGGTTGATACCGGCACCGACAATCACCATTGAACGGCCGTGAGTTTTCTCGGCGTTATCGGCAAACTCACGGGCAATGCGGGAGATGTGATGCTGGCTGACGCCGGTCACTTTCTCTGCCCAGGCCGGGGTATAGGCCTTGATTTCGCTGTAATCCGCCGCGCAGTTCACATCGTTCAGACCGCGGTCGATACCGTAGTTGGCGAGGGTCAAATCGAAGACACTTGCCACACGGACTTCACTGCCGTCTGCCAGACGTACCACTTTCACCGGCAGTTTGTGCATCAGCACTTCATCCAGTGCCACACCTTCAAAGAATTCATTTTCAATGCCGCCGAAATACGGGAACGCGACATCGGCAACTTCATCATGTTTATCCATCAGGCTCAGCTGCATGGTGATCTCATCACCGCTCTTGCCGTCACGCGGCTCCAGGTTCCATTTGCGGGATTTGTCCCAGCGGAACCCGATAGAGCCCTGCGGTGCCACCAGCTGCTGGCTGTTTTCATCAATAGCGATGGTTTTCCACTCAGCATTTTCTTTCTCGCCGAGAGAATCCACCAGATCAGATGCCCGCAGCATACGGCCCGGCACATAGCCGCCTTCCGCACGCGGATCCAGCATTACCATCATCGGCATGTCGCTGTAAGTGCGGACATAATTGGTGAAGTATTCCGCCTGACGCTTCGCGTGGAACTCATTGAGGATCACATGCCCCATCGCCAGTGCAACGGCACTGTCTGTACCCTGTTTCGGGTTCAGCCACTGGTCACACAGTTTGGCGATTTCAGCATAATCGGGCGTGATCGCGACAGTTTTGGTGCCTTTGTAGCGGACTTCGGTGAAGAAGTGCGCATCCGGGGTACGGGTCTGCGGGACGTTGGAACCCCAGGCAATCAGATAAGAGGAGTTATACCAGTCTGCTGATTCCGGCACGTCAGTCTGCTCACCCCAGGTTTGCGGGGAGGCCGGCGGTAAGTCGCAGTACCAGTCATAGAAACTCAGGCAGGCACCGCCGATCAGGGATAGATAACGGGCACCGGAGGCATAGGAGACCATCGACATCGCCGGGATCGGCGAGAAGCCGATAATACGGTCAGGGCCGAATTGTTTGGCAGTCACAATATTGGCTGCCGCAATCATTTCATTCACTTCCTGCCAGTCGGAGCGGACAAAACCGCCGCGGCCGCGTGCCTGTTTGTAGCTTTTGGCTTTCGCCTCATCATTAATAATGGACGCCCATGCATCGACCGGGTCAGCGTGCTGAGCTTTGGCTTCACGCCACAGTTTGATCAGGCGTTTGCGCACCATCGGATACTTCACGCGGTTTGCGCTGTACAGATACCAGGAATAGCTGGCACCGCGCGGACAGCCGCGCGGCTCATGATCCGGCAAATCAGGACGGGTACGCGGGTAGTCTGTCTGTTGCGTCTCCCAGGTTACCAGGCCGTTTTTCACGTAAATTTTCCAGCTGCATGAACCGGTACAGTTCACGCCGTGGGTGGAACGGACAACTTTGTCATGCTGCCAGCGGCTGCGGTAACCATCTTCCCAGTCGCGGTTGACGTTCAGCTCTTGTCCGTGGTCGCCGGAGAAGGTTTCCCCGCGCTGCTTAAAATAACGGAATCTGTCTAAAAACTTGCTCATTCGGTAATCCCCCGATAAGCGCCGGGCGCTCACATTGCTCTGATTATCAGAATTGAATTAATTATTTTTTACGGCCGTATACCAGCCATGTGGTCAGAATGCAGACCACATAAAAGACAACGAACACTTTCATTGCACCGGCAGGCGAGCCGGTCAGTGTCAGTGAAATACCAAAGGCATTCGGGATAAAGAACCCGCCGATAGCGCCGATGGCAGAGATAAAACCGAGTGCGGCAGCACTTTCGGTGATAGCTTCATGCTGGGCTTCTTTTTCGGTACCGCCCTGTGCCAGCACGCGCTCAGTGGTGATTTTGCGGAACACCACCGCAATCATCTGGAAAGTAGAGCCGCTGCCGAGACCGGCAGTGAAAAACAGCACCATAAAGACACCGAAGAAGGCGGCAAATGAACCGGCATCATTTTTGCCCGGCAGTGTGAAGAACAGCAGGAAGGCAAATACCGCCATCACCACAAAGTTAATAAAGGTTACGCGGATACCGCCGAATTTATCGGAGAGGAAGCCGCCCAGCGGACGGGCCAGCGCACCCAGTAACGGGCCGAAGAAGGCAAATTTCAGGATAACGATATCCGGGAACTGGGTTTTCGACAGCATGGCAAACCCGGCGGAAAATCCGATAAATGAGCCGAACGTGGAGAGATAGAGGAAGCTCAGGATCCACAGATGTTTGCGTTTCAGGACCGGTAACTGCTCTTTTAACGAGGCTTTGTTGGCAGAAAGGTCGTTCATCCCCAGCCAGGCGGCGGCGGTAAGCAGCAGCAGGAACGGCACCCAGATCCACGCGGCATTCTGTAACCACAGCTCAGAGCCGTCCGGCTGGGTCACGCCGGTGCCGCCCATAAAGCTGAACACACCGAATGTCACAATAAACGGCGCAACCAGCTGCATCACACTCACGCCGAGGTTACCCAGCCCGCCGTTGATACCCAGAGCTCCGCCCTGTTTTGCTTTCGGGAAGAAGAAGCTGATATTCCCCATACTGGAGGCAAAGTTTGCCCCGGCAAAGCCGCACAGCAGGGCGATAATCACAAACACCGCATATGGCGTTGACGGGTTCTGCACCGCGAATCCGAGCCATACACACGGCACAATCAGGATCAGGGTACTGAACGCAGTCCAGCGGCGGCCGCCGAAAATCGGAATCACAAAGGAGTAAGGAACCCGCAGGAGTGCCCCGGAAACAGACGGCAGCGCGGTCAGCATAAACAGCTGATCGGTGGTAAAGTTAAAGCCGACTTTCGGGAGATTGACGGCAACGGCGCTGAACAGCATCCACACACAGAATGCCAGTAACAGGCAGGGAACGGAGATCCACAGGTTGCGTGATGCAACCCGGTGCCCGCTCTCTGCCCAGAATTTTTCATCTTCCGGGCGCCAGTCGGTAATGACGCCCGCTGATGCCTTGCCTTCGGAGATCTGAGCCATAATACACCTCAAAATTATGCTGAAATTAAAGGCGTTTTACGTGGGTTATAAGGTGCTGATACTGATCTTAATCAAAGGGTGAACCGATTGATTTTTAAGCGCAAAACCGTCATTCTACTTTAGGGGTACGGTTGTTAATCTGATGAAAATACGTAAAATCAAACGGTTAGTATCAGTATGATTAGTGTGGGTTATAGCGGCTAATCCCTCAAGGTTTTAAGGGGTACTACTTTGGTGGTAAGTGTTTTTTCGGAGAAATCGGAGAGAATAACCGGTCAGTTCAGAGGAGCATCAGTGCATGCTGAAACACACATCCATTCTTACCCAAATCACCGGTTTTATGGTGCTGCTTACCGTTTTTGCGGTGATCGGCATGGGGCTGACCAATCAGATCACGGAAAGTGTGCAGGGCAATGCGCACGCGATTAATAAATCCGGCACATTGCGGATGCAGAGTTACCGTTTCCTGTCTGAAATCCCCCTGACCGCGCATTCACAGCAGTATCTTGATGATTTTGAATCCGATTTAACCCTGCTTGCCGGGATGAAAGCAGTCAGTCCGGCCAAAATACAGCAGCAGTTTCTCTCTGTGGAACAGACCTGGCGGCAAAAGCTGCGTCCGGCACTGGAAGCGGCAAAACAGCCTGAAGAGGCCCGTGCGCTGGTGGCCGCGTTTGTCAGTCAGATTGACAGCCTGGTGTCGGCTATAGATCACCAGACCGAATCCACCATCCGGCTGGTGGCGGCCATTCAGCTGGTCTTTATCGCCCTGATGATTTTACTGCTGCTGTTGTCGGCGCGGCATTTCCGCCGCCGGATCCTCCATCCGTGGCAGCGGCTGCTGGCGCAGGCAGATGCGATGGGGCAGGGGAATTTTCAGCCGCGCTTTGCGGATTATGACCACCGCGACGAAATCACCATGATCGGTAATACCCTCAACCGTACGGCAGAGGAGTTGTCCGCACTCTACGGGGAGCTGGAATCGCGGGTGGCGGTCAAAACTCAGGATTTACAGGAAAAAAACCAGATGCTGGCCTTCTTATATAAGAGCGGGCAGCGGCTGAATAACACCAATGACCTGACCACTCAGCTGACGGATATCCTGCGTGACCTGCATCAGATCATACCGGAAGGTGCGCTGTGCCTGCGGATTTTTGAGGATAACAACGCCACCCGTTTTACTGAAATCGGCGACTGCGGCTGCCTGCCGTCACAGACACAGGAACAGCTGACCTGGAATCTGAGCGGACCGATTAACCGTTACGGGGTATTGACGCTTCTGTTACCGGCCGGACAGCAACTGAACAGCGAGCAGCAGAATATGATGCAGATGCTGAGCAAACAAATTATTTCGGCCTTTGCGCTGGCTTATCAGCATGAGCAGCAGCAGCAGCTGATTCTGATGGATGAGCGCTCAGTGATTGCCCGCGAACTTCACGATTCTATCGCGCAGTCATTATCCTGCCTGAAAATTCAGATAAGCTATTTACAGATGCATTCCGCGCAGATCCCGGAAAATTGTCAGACACTGCTGACAGAAATGCGCCAGGAAGTGAACGGTGCTTATCATCAGCTGCGTGAGCTTCTGACCACTTTCCGCCTGAAACTGACTGAGCCCGGGCTGCTTGCCGCGTTACAGAGCACACTGGAGGAGTTTGAGCAGCGGATGGGTTACCGCATCGGTTTTGATTTTCAGCTCTCCGGGCGCCAGGTCTCCGCGCACCAGACCATTCATGTGGTGCAGATTGTCCGTGAGGCGCTGAGCAACATTCTCCAGCATGCCAATGCGTCGAGGGCGCAGGTGGTGTGCCGGTCAGAAGACCAGATGATTTATATCAGCGTGGAAGATAACGGGGAAGGGATCCCGGAACATCCGGAAAAAAATAACCATTACGGGTTATCCATCATGCGGGAACGGGCAGCCACACTGCACGGAACCTGCCGGATAACCACACGGGAACAGGGCGGCACTCAGGTGCTGATAAGCTTTCCCGCCAATACAACTATAAGAATAAATGAAGACGATTCAGGAGCAAGGTAAACAATGACGAACAGAATACTTTCGGCCGGAGAGATTATACTCAGTGACCCGGATGAAGCCGCTGACCCGGCCTCTCCCTCCACGATCCTGCTGATAGACGATCACCCGATGCTGCGTAACGGCGTCAGACAGTTAATCAGCATGGAGCCGTCACTGACCGTGGCCGGTGAAGCCGGGAACGGCCGCGACGGCATTGCGCTGGCGGAATCACTCGATCCGGATCTGATTCTGCTGGATCTGAATATGCCGGAAATGAACGGCTTTGAAACCCTGGATATTCTGCGGCGCAAACCGCTCTCCGGCCGGGTGGTGGTGTTCAGTGTGTCCAACTACCGGGAAGATCTGATTACGGCACTGCGCCGGGGAGCGGACGGCTATCTGCTCAAAGATATGGAGCCGGAAGAGTTGCTGGTGGCACTGCGTCAGGCGGCAGCCGGTAAAATGGTGGTTTCCCCGGCACTGACCGAAGTGCTGGCAGGCGCGCTGCGTGAGGTGCGCAGTGATGATGAGCCGGATATCAACAGCCTTACCCCGCGTGAACGCGATATACTGAAACTGATTGCTCAGGGGCAGCCGAATAAAATGATCGCCCGTAAACTGGATATCACTGAAAGCACGGTAAAAGTGCATGTGAAAAACCTGATGAAAAAGATGAAGGTAAAATCACGGGTGGAAGCAGCAGTATGGGTGTTGCAGAACAAATAGTACCGGTATCTATCCGGCCTCTCTGTATAAAGGAACAGATTATGATTATTGCAGCACACCGCGGCTTTGCCGCCCGTGCACCGGAAAATACCATGGCAGCATTCCGGCAGGCTGCGGAGTTTGGCTGTCTGTGGATTGAAACCGATGTTCAGCTCAGCGCCGACGGTGTACCGGTACTGATCCACGACGAAACTGTGAACCGCACCACTAACGGCAGCGGGAAAGTGACAGATCTGACCTTACGCGAACTGCGGGCACTGGATGCCGGGTTATGGGCGGGGGAGGTGTACCGGGGCGAAAAAATTCCGCTGCTGACTGACCTGCTGGCGCTGGCGGAAGAATCCGGACTGCATCTGAACCTGGAACTGAAAACCGAGCTGACAGACAGCGACCACGCGATAGCTCAGCTGTGTGAAGCCACCGCAGCGGTACTTGAAATGCAGAATTTCCCGGCAGAGCGGATTCTGTTTTCCGGCTTTGACACCCGCACACTGCGCCATATGCACAAACGGATGCCGCACATCCGGCGCGGACAGCTCTGGGAAAAAATTCCGCCTCAGCCTCTGGCACTGCTTCAGGAGATTGATGCGTTCAGTGTGCATTGCGACTGGCTGTTTCTGCGGGAAGAAACGGCGAAATCGCTGAGAAAGGCCGGTTATCAGGTCTTTTGCTATACACCGAATTATCCGGAGCTGGTCGCGCATTATGCGGACTGGGGAGTGGGAATGCTGATAACGGATAACCCTGCAATATACAGGGACGAAAATCGTTTTTCTTAATGCTATATTGCATCAGTATTACACCGGCCTCTTCTGACAGACCGGTGTTTTTATTTTGGCAGGCGAGAATACAAGTTATTGGAGTTATATTTAATAAATCATAATAAAATTCTTTTTATTATTATCAGATGAACAAAAAGAGGATAAAAACTGTAACAAAGTAATACAGCTTTAATCATACAGGGAGTTATCTCAAATATCCTTTTTCTCACGTCATCATTACCCATCCTGTTTGTTTTTATATAATGAACTGAAATTACATGACTATTTTCCCTGTTATTACTATTTGTGGTTACTCATAGATAGATTTCACCAATTGTTCTTAAGGCAACGAAAGAGGAATGATTATTTGCATGACTGCTCCGGATTCACTTATTCTTTACCCGATCTGATAGTGATGATTTATCGGTATTATTTTGTTATCAGTGATTTTATTGCTGCTGAATAACCGGGATTAAACTCACTTAATTTGTATTTAGCTGAATAATATCAACTGAAAATAAAAGGCAGTGGCTGGCTTCTTTTCCGATAAAGGATGCAGTAATTAACAGGGATCGTTACCTTTCCGGTCTGATTCTCCGGTGGATATAGTGCGTAATAACGGGATTTTTATGTTTATTACTATCGTTAATTATTCCGGATAAACCTAAAAGGAGTTAAATATCCCGGGTAAATCAGGTTTTGCTATGTGTGATAATAATATATCTCTATTGAAAGAAGTTGGTTTTTTCTTAAAAAGAAGGCGAAAAAGTCAGGGATTAACAGGTTCGGAAGTGGCTGAGAAACTGAATATCAGTCAGCAGCAGATATCCCGCTATGAACGCGGGCTGTCGGTGCTCAGTCCGGATGTCATGCTCAGATATTGTGCGGCGCTGGGAATGACGGAGCGTGAGATCAGCGAACTTTTCTCCATTATCAGCACCCATTATCAGTCTGTTATTTCCGGACCGGAAGAGACAGATGACACTGATAACCCGTAATGCTGACTATCCAACTGTTATGACTCTCCCTTTACGCGTGTATTTAATATCACCAACCTTTTTCTGTCTGATGACATCTGAATGCTGTTAATAATATGTTGCATTAACTTCATATCATCAGCAGGCAGGTGTTTTTATTAAACCTGTAATTTCTCTCTGTAAGAGTTAATTTTATAAATAGGAATGAATGAAAATGATGATTAACAAAAAAGCACTCGTTGTAGCCGGGCTTTCACTGGTTATTTCTGCCTGCTCAACATCACCGGCAAAGAAAAACACGGCAGCAGTTAAAAACCCGCCGGTAAAACAGCAAACCCGTTCCGCGACACCGAATGTGACCGGTAATAACGCGGCACAGGCGTATGTGGGAAGTAAACAAATGGCATCTCAGGGGATTGTTATTGCATCCACCAATAACGCCTGTGTGGACGGATTTAATTTCCTTAAAGGCGTAAACCAGGCTGAATTTAATGATTTCTCATCAAGCTACGGACGTATTAATCAGAACTATACCTTCTTAAACGTCAATAAAGAAATTATGGATAAAGACTCCCGTGAAGTGTTATCCATGACGCTGAATAAAAAACTGGACACTTTATGTACCAAAGTTCAGTACGCAGGTTTCATTGGTGTGAAGGATAAAATAAAAGCACTTTCTGACATTTAATTTTTTATAGTTTTTTAATCTCATTTCGGGGATGTATTCATGCCTGTTACTTCGTATTACTCAAAAACAAAGAGGGTAACGGCATATCTGTTGCTCTTTTTGCAGTTATTTTTTCCGGTGTCGACGGCAACATTATCTGTTGCTTATGCGGCAGAACAAAATGACGCATTAATTATGTCAGAGACATTTGACGGACTTAATGCACTGATGGATACATCCCCGGAACCGCCTCCGAATCCTCAGGGCGGAAAAACCACCTCCGGCAGTTCTTTCAGCGGTGAGGGATTTACCGTTGAAATGCCGTCCGGCAGTGAATACGGCGTGATGCCGGCCGGTTCAGACAGCGGCTTTATCTCAGGACAGAACGGCATGCCGTTCCCGATGAGTGTCAGTACGCTGCCGGACCCGGCGAACCCTGCACCGCGCGATAATACCGTGCGGACAGATGATGTTTTGAGTGCCCTGCCGACCCTCGGTCTGCCGGATACCTCTCCGGAAGATGACGCAGCAAAGAATGAAGCCCGCTGGGCAGGCAATGCTTCACAGGCGGGGCAGATCCTCTCCAGTGAAGATGCCGTTGATGCTTCTCTCGGCTATGTGCGCGGTATCGGTGAAAACCTGCTTAACCAGCAGGTGAATGACTGGCTGAACCAGGTGGGCCACGCCCGCATTCAGTTCGGCAGCAATAAAACCGGCGACGCCGATGTACTGGTACCGTTAATCGATAATCCGAACAGCCTGTTCTTCTCACAGATCGGGCTTCGCGCTAATGAAGAACGCACCACCACCAACCTCGGTCTGGGTTACCGTCAGTATGAAGACGGCTGGATGTGGGGTGTGAACAGCTTTTATGACTACGATATCACCGGCAGTAACTCGCGGGTCGGTGTCGGTGGTGAATTATGGGCTGACTACCTGAAATTTGCGGCCAACGGCTATTTCAGGGTAACGGACTGGCACCAGTCAAAACTGCATGAAATGCGCGATTACGACGAACGCCCGGCAAACGGGTTTGATATCCGCGCAGAAGGCTATCTGCCTGATTATCCGCAGTTAGGTGCATTTGCAAAATATGAACAGTACTTCGGCGACGGCGTCAGCCTGGCCAGTACCACCTCTTCCGGTGAACTGAAAAGTAACCCGTCTGTCTCCACCATCGGGCTCAGTTACACCCCGTTCCCGCTGATCACGTTTAAAGGTCAGACATCCCGTGGTGATTCCAACGACAGCCAGATTGGTATGGAGCTTTCCTACCGTTTCGGCGTGCCGCTGTCACAACAGCTGGATACCGACAATGTTGATCTGATGCGTAACCTGGCGGGTAACCGTTACGACTTTGTCGACAGAAATTACAACATTGTAATGCAGTACCGTAAGCAGGAACTGCTGCGGATTGCCCTGCCGCCGACACTGCGCGCTGAAGCAGCACAGACAGTGCCGGTAACGGTCAGTGTGCTGAAAGCCAAATACGGCCTGAAATCTCTGCGCTGGTCAGCGCCTGAACTGCTGGCAAACGGCGGTGAAATCAAACAGACCGGGCTGACCACGGCGGATATTACGCTGCCGGCTTATATCTTTGCTAACCGCAGCGGCGAACCACAGGGCTACCGCGTGACAGCCGTCGGTGAAGATAACGAGGGTAACCCTTCCAACACCGCAGAAATGTGGGTGAATGTTATTCCGTCTGTGGAAACTATTACTAAACTGACCGTTACGCCGAACCAGTCACTGGTGGCGAATAACCGTGATCAGTTCACCGCTGTGGCGCTGTTACAGAATGACAAGGGCGAAGTACTGCCGAATAAAGCAGTGACATTCAGTGTTTCCGGCCTGAAAAATCCGGAAGGTGTCACCATTTATGATGCGGACGGCAACAACGGCCAGACACTGACCGTGATCTCCGGGCCGGACGGCACGGCGACCGTGAAAATCATCAGTAAGTCCGCCGGTAAAGCATCACTGCAGGCGAAGATGCGTAACGGTAACAGCCGTACGGAATCGATCATCTATATTGCGGATCTCAGTACAGCAAAAATTAAAACCCTTGAATTAACCAATAACAAAGCAGTGGCTGACGGCCAGGCGAAAAACATCGCTGTGGCAACGGTGACTGACCAGTTCGATAACCTGGTGGAAAACTTCCCGTTAACGTCCAGAGCGGATAACGGTGCGACAGTCGCGGATCCGAACCAGCAGACTGACAGCAACGGCCAGGTCACTATCCGCTTCAGCAGTGAGACCGCCGGGGATTCCAAACTGGTGGTTGAGGGAACAGGCACCTCGAAGAGTGTGACCGCACAGTTTGTTGCGGATATGAGCACCGCACAAATTCAGAGTGTGACTACTGAAAATGACGGCGCGGTGGCAAACGGACAGGCGAAGAACAGTGTGCTGGTGACAGTAACTGATAACCGGAACAACCCGCTGGCGGGTGCACCGGTCACCATAAGTGTCCCGGGAACTGCCCGTTACCAGACTCAGCCGGCAAGCGGAATGACGGATAACCAGGGTCGTCTGCGTGTCTATATCACCAATACTAAAGCCGGTTCTGAGGATTACACCTTCAGCATTAATAACAGCAGTGTCACTAAACAGCTGTTGTTTAAGCCGGATGAATCCACTGCCACCATTACTGACTCGCAACTGAAAATCGTGGCTGACGGTCAGAAAGCTGACGGCACATCGGTAAACCGGGTGCAGGCGACTGTCCTGGATGCTTATGGTAACCGTATCCCGGGCTATACCGTACAGTTCATTACCGACAACAATGCCCAACCGTCGCAGTCTCAGCTGACAACGGACAGCAATGGTGAAACCATTTTTGATCTGACGAATACCAAATCCGGTAAAACGAAGGTCACTGCACAGGTAAACGGTAAAACGGCATCCGTTAATGTGACATTCACCGCTGACAGCGCCACCGCAAAAATTGCGGATATGATGGTCACAGCGGATGGCATGCCGGCAAACGGCGAAGCGAAGAACGCGGTGGAAGTTACCGTAACGGATGCTTCCGGTAACATCGTGCCGTTTGTGGCGGTTCTTTTCACCACAGATAACAGCGCACAACCGCCATCACAGTCACTGATGACAGATGAGAACGGTAAAATCGTATTCAGTATGACCAATACCGTGGCCACGCAGGTCAATGTGACTGCGAAAGTGAACACCAGTGAGATGAGTGCGGTGGTGACGTTTAAGGCAGATACCACTAATCCGGATGCCGGTAAATCATCACTGTCGGCAAATCCGATGGTCATTGTGGCGGACGGCAGCACTGAGTCAGCACTGACGCTCATTCTGAAAGATAAATTCGGCAATAATATCCCTTCTCAGGGTGTGGAATTTAAATCTGACCTGACGGGCAGCACAGTAAGTACAACGACGGAAAATCCGGACGGAACTTACAGTGCAACACTGACGGGAACCAAATCCGGTAACGCTAAAATCACGATTGTACTGAACGGTAAAGCGTTTGCGGTTGCACCGGTTATTGTAAAACTGACTGCCGACAGCACGAATCCGGATGGCGGCAAATCAGCGATGAGCGCCGCGCCGGCAACGATTGTGGCGAATAATTCACAGGAATCGGTACTGAAACTGACCCTGCGGGATGCTAACGATAACCTGATTTCCGGCCAGACAGTGACATTCACCACTGTACTGAATGGCGTGACTATCTCCGGTACGGCAGAGGATCAGGACGGTATTTATACCGCAAACCTGAAAGGTACTGTTGCCGGTACGGCACCGGTTAAGGTGTTTGTCGGCGGTACTGAACTGGCGGTAAATGCAGTGAGTGTTGAACTGACTGCAGACAGCTCAAAACCGGACAGCGGTAAGTCAGTCCTGGAAGCCGCACCTGCGACTATCGTGGCTGATAATACAAAGGAATCAGTACTCACACTGACCCTGCGTGATGTCAACGGCAACCTGATCCCGGGGCAGACTGTCCTGTTCAAATCAGACCTGAACGGTACCGTTATCAGCGGCACCGGTGAAGATACCGCAGGTATCTATACCGCAACACTGAAAGGAACCAAATCCGGAGATGCACATATTACCGTCACACTGAACGGTAATGCATTTAACGTGACAGGAACCACCGTCACACTGACCGCAGACAGCACGAATCCGGACAACGGTAAGTCTGAGCTGACAGCAACACCGGACACCATTGTCGCGGACGGCGCTGACAAATCGGTACTGAAACTGATCCTGCGTGATGCCAACGATAACCTGATCACCGGACAGGATGTGGTGTTCATTACCGACCCGGCTAATGTCTCCGTCACCCCGGCAGCAGAGAATACCGGCGGAACATATACCGCTGAGCTCAAAGGAACTCAGGCGGGTGTTGTGGCTGTGAAGGTCAAAGTCAATGGTACTGAACTGCCTGCAACCTCGGTGAATGTGACACTCATCGGTGATAAAACGCATCCGGATATCAGTAAATCCGAACTGACCGCCACTCCGGAGACGATCGTGGCTGACGGTAAAGACGGTTCGGCACTGAAACTCATCCTGCGTGATGTTAACGGCAACCTGATCACCGGGCAGACCGTCCTGTTCAGCACGGCGCTCGGAAACACCGCAATAACAGGTGATGCGGAAGCGCAGGGCGGTACCTATACCGCAACGCTGAAGGGAACAACTGCCGGAACAGCGACCATCAAAGTCAGCTTAAACGGGACTGAACTGACCGGGCTGACCAAAGATGTGACGCTGATTGGTGATAAAACTAACCCTGATATCACCAAATCCGAACTGACCGCCACACCGGATACCATCGTGGCAGACGGTAACGACGGATCAGCGCTGAAACTCATTCTGCGCGATGTCAACGGTAACCTGATCACCGGCCAGACCGTCCTGTTCAGCACGGCGCTCGGAAATACCGCAATAACGGATGATGCGGAAGCACAGGGTGGTACCTATACCGCGACGCTGAAAGGCACGACGGCCGGTACGGCCACCATCAAAGTCAGCTTAAACGGGACTGAACTGGCAGGCATTACCACTGATGTGAAACTGATTGGTGATAAAAATAATCCGGACAGCACGAAATCTGAGCTGACCGCATTACCGGGCCAGATTGTGGCTGACGGCAAGGACGGGGCGGTACTGAAACTTATCCTGCGCGATGTCAATAACAACCTGCTGCCGGGCCAGACCGTGGAGTTCATTACCGCGCTGGGAAATACGGCAATAACGGATAATGACGAACCTCAGGACGGCGTTTATACCGCGACACTGAAAGGGACAACTGCCGGTACAGCCACGATTAAAGTGAAGGTAAACGGTACTGAACTGACGGGTATCAGCGCTGACGTGATACTGATTGGTGACAAAAATAATCCGGACGGGACTAAATCGGAACTGACGGCATTACCGGATACGATTGTGGCCAACGGTACTGCTGAATCAAAACTGAAACTGATTCTGCGCGATATCAACGGTAACCTGATCACCGGCCAGGAAGTCATTTTCACATCAACGCTGGAAAATACCACGGTCGGCGGTACATCTGAAAATACCGGCGGGACATATACCGCCAGCCTGACAGGGACGACATCCGGTAAGGCAACGATCGGTGTGACGGTCAATGGTACCGCACTGACGATCACTGCGGCAGAGGTCACTCTGACAGCAGATAAGGATAATCCGGACAGCGGTAAATCCGAACTGACGGCAGCTCCGGAAACGATCGTGGCAAATAACACGGATGAATCAGTACTGAAACTGACTCTGCGTGATGTCAACGGTAACCTGATCACGGGACAAACGGTTGAGCTCAAAACAACGCTGGAAAATACGGTGATCACCATGACGCCGGGGGATCAGGATGGTGTCTATACCGCGACCCTGAAAGGCACAAAAGCCGGAACGGCGACTGTCACTGTGACAGTTAACGGAACGGAACTGGCGGGGCTGACCAAAGATGTCACACTGATCGGAGACAAGAACAATCCGGACAGCAGTAAATCAGAGCTGGTGGTAACACCGGAGACGATTACCGCTGATGATACAGATACGTCGGCGCTGAAACTGATTCTGCGCGATGTTAACAATAACCTGATCACCGGACAGACTGTTGAATTCACTACAGAATTAACCAATACCACTATCACCGCTAAACCGGAAGCACCGCAGGGTTCGTACAACGCTGTTCTGAAAGGAAAAACAGCCGGTAATGCGGAGATCAAAGTGAAAGTGAATGGTGCAGATTTCGGCGTTGCATCAAAAACGGTGAAACTGATCGCGGATAAGAGTACGGCAAAAATGATTATCACGAACTTAAATACGGATAAACATGCGGTTGCCGATACGGTATCGGTCAATAACTTAGAAATAAAAGTTGTTGATGCCAATGATAACCCGATTAGTGGTGTGAATATCAAAGTTACCGAAAAAACACAGCCTGCAATGGTGATGATAGACAATGCGGAAGGTGTTACCGGTGCGGACGGAGTATTTAAACCGGGTGTCAGAAGTAAAATTCAGAATGTCAGTTTATCTGTATCGGCAAAAGATGCAGGCGGAATCGACATCAATGAAGATTATGCACTGATATTTGACCTGGTGAAATTCACTCTGAAGTCAGCCATCGTAACCAATTAATCCGTTACTGAATTGCCGGTATCAATATTGTACCGGCAATTCAGCTCTGTTTTTATAAGGGTAATGCAATGAAAAATAAAATAATTGCCATGGCATTGGTTGTGTTGTCGGGCAATGCGTATGCACATTATCAGGTTGAGAATGTAAAAACGACCACCAGGATATTTTCATTCGAACTGATTCATAAGTATCTGGTGGGTCATGAAACTAATCATGCAAATACATGCAGAAAAACCTATACAAATAATAAGCTGGAGTCCTGTACGCTGAATTATAAAGTGACATCCGGTGGTAATAATAAAGTGATTAAAACCGGTTTTGTTGATTTGCGGGGAGACGGCAGTTTTGATGAGGAACTGATGAGTGCCACAACACATTATAATGCGTTACGAGTGGCAGAGGCTCATGGTGTTGATCTGACTCAGCTTGTTGAAATTCCGCGTGAAGATATTACGACGCTGACCGGCGGCAACAACAGGTATACAGTAAATACGTCATCGGCAGGGCGTGTTTGCAATGCGGATTCTCCGGCAACATGCAGGGATTATGCAGATTCAGGTTATACCACCCACACATTAGATTTTACGACGATGAAAGATTTGCAGGTTGCCTGTGAATTCACCAGCAAAGACATATCGGTTAAAACGTCATTATCTGAGGATAATCTGTATTTGTATGATGGTGCTGCCAATCAGAAAATACTGCCTTATAACTATGATGTGGATAATGTGTCGGTTGACTGTGTTAACTGGCTTTCAACCGCAATATCAAAAGATGTCACACTGAAGTATGAGGTTCTGGATAAAACAGCGGCTGATGGCGACACTCAGCTGACCTGTAAATTATTCGGTAATAATGCCGGAACAACCTCGCCGTCGTCGTCAACGAGTAAGATGACTATTCAGGGATTCTCGACGAAGGACGAGAATTTTAAAATTCCGGAAGCATTTCTGGGCTTTTATGTATCATCACCTTCAGGAAATGCACAAACATCGGTTTCATTCGACTGTGATTTTCCGTTATCCACAGAGATTAAATAATACCTCTGACAGAATCACTGCAATAACTCAGCTGTACGGACGGACACTAAATGAGTGTCACTGTATTAGTGCTCGTCCGTATCAGATAATGGTATTTTCTTTATTCTCTTCGTCAGCTATTCCTTAACGCAAGCTCCTTTGACTGGCATTTGATTGTTTTTATATTTTAATAAAATGTAAAACCAACTCATATAATAAGTAATGATGATTTTATTTATTATTTTATGGTGGTGTTTTCCCCCGGTGGTGCCTGTATTTATCTTTTTTTGTAAAAAATAGTTAAATAAAAATCTATTGAAGGAGTAATTCAGGATTATATTGGTTGTTATTTTATTTAATTCGTTGATTATTAATGGTTATTGTCTGTTTTTGACCTGTTTCTGAGCACTGTATATACTGTGTGATAATGTAAAAATATGTCTTATTGTTTACTTTCAATGATGTGCATATAACTCCAATAATAAGTATTTTAATGGATTGCTGATATTAAATCCGGCAAGGCGATGTTCTTGCTATCTGCTGCCTTTAACAGGTGGCAGATATGTGTATTTGTGCCGCAATAACGTCCGGGTTGAATAACGTAACAGGAAATAAATACGCCTGTGATATGTAAACATTCAGCGGGAGTAAAAAATAACATATTTTTATAACGTGTCCGGTGATTGAACTTATTAGCGGAAATAATGAAAGAGTGTTTTCTGATTATTAATTTATGGCTTTAATCTTACTTTCGGGGATGTATTCATGCCTGTGACTTCGTATTACTCAAAAACAAAAAGGGTAACAGCATATCTGTTGCTCTTTTTGCAGTTATTTTTTCCGGTGTCGACGGCAACATTATCTGTTGCGCAGGCGGCAGAGCAAAACGATGCATTAATCATGTCAGAGACATTTGACGGACTTAATGCGCTGATGGATACATCTCAGGCTCCGCCTCCGAAACCGCAGGACGGAAAAACCACCTCCGGCAGTAAGCTGAGCGGCGAGGGATTTACCGTTGAGATGCCGTCCGGCAGTGAATACGGCGTGATGCCGGCCGGTTCGGACAACGGTTTTATCTCCGGTCAGAACGGCATGCCGTTCCCGATGAGTGTCAGCACGCTGCCTGACCCGGCGAACCCGGCACCGCGCGATAATACCGTGCGGACCGATGATATCTTCAGTGCCTTACCGACCCTCGGTCTGCCGGATATTTCTCCGGAAGATGAAGCCGCAAAGAATGAAGCCCGCTGGGCAGGCAATGCTTCACAGGCGGGGCAGATCCTCTCCAGTGAAGATGCCGTTGATGCTTCTCTCGGCTATGTGCGCGGTATCGGTGAAAACCTGCTTAACCAGCAGGTGAATGACTGGCTGAACCAGGTGGGCCACGCCCGCATTCAGTTCGGCAGCAATAAAACCGGCGACGCCGATGTACTGGTACCGTTAATCGATAATCCGAACAGCCTGTTCTTCTCACAGATCGGGCTTCGCGCTAATGAAGAACGTACCACCACCAACCTCGGTCTGGGTTACCGTCAGTATGAAGATGGCTGGATGTGGGGTGTGAACAGCTTTTATGACTACGATATTACCGGCAGTAACTCGCGGGTCGGTGTCGGCGGTGAGTTATGGGCCAACTACCTGAAGTTTGCGGCCAACGGCTACTTCAGGGTAACAGACTGGCACCAGTCAAAACTGCACGAAATGCGCGATTACGACGAACGCCCGGCTAACGGGTTTGATATTCGTGCGGAGGGCTATCTGCCTGATTATCCGCAGTTAGGCGCATTTGCAAAATATGAACAGTACTTCGGCGACGGCGTCAGCCTGGCCAGTACCACCTCTTCCGGTGAACTGAAAAGTAACCCGTCTGTCTCCACCATCGGGCTCAGTTACACCCCGTTCCCGCTGATCACGTTTAAAGGTCAGACATCCCGTGGTGATTCCAACGACAGCCAGATTGGTATGGAGCTTTCCTACCGTTTCGGCGTGCCGCTGTCACAACAGCTGGATACCGACAATGTTGATCTGATGCGTAACCTGGCGGGTAACCGTTACGACTTTGTCGACAGAAATTACAACATTGTAATGCAGTACCGTAAGCAGGAACTGCTGCGGATTGCCCTGCCGCCGACACTCAACGGTGAAGCGGCACAGACACTGCCGGTAACGGTCAGTGTGCTGAAAGCCAAATACGGCCTGAAATCACTGCGCTGGTCAGCACCTGAACTGCTGGCAAACGGCGGTGAGATCAAACAGACCGGGCTGACCACGGCGGATATTACACTGCCGGAATATATTTTTATGGATCGTAACGGCGGGCCGCAGGGCTACCGTGTGACAGCTGTTGGTGAAGATAACGAGGGCAACCCGTCCAACACCGCAGAAATGTGGGTGAATGTTATTCCGTCAGTGGAAACCATCACCAAACTGACCGTCACGCCGAACCAGTCCTTAATCGCCAACAACAGCGACCAGTTTACCGCTGTGGCGCTGTTACAGAATGACAAAGGCGAAGTGCTGGCGAATAAAGCAGTGACCTTCAGCGTTTCCGGCCTGAAAAATCCGGAAGGCGTGACCATTTATGATGCGGACGGCAACAGCGGCCAGACACTGACCGTGATTTCCGGGCCGGACGGCACGGCAACCGTGAAAATCATCAGTAAATCCGCCGGTAAAGGATTGCTGAAAGCCAAGATGCGTAACGGTAACAGCCGTACCGAAGCGATCACCTATATTGCGGATCTCAGTACCGCAAAAATCAAAACACTTGAATTAACCAATAACAAAGCAGTGGCTGACGGCCAGGCGAAAAACATCGCTGTGGCAACGGTGACTGACCAGTTCGATAACCTGGTGGAAAACTTCCCGTTAACGTCCAGAGCGGATAACGGTGCAACAGTTATTGATCCTAACCAGCAGACTGACAGCAACGGTCTGGTCACTATCCGTTTCAGCAGTGAAACGGCCGGGGATTCCAAACTGGTGGTTGAGGGAACGGGTACCTCGAAGAGTGTGACTGCACAGTTTATCGCGGATATCAGTACCGCGAAGATCCAGAGTGCGGTCGTGACTCAGGATGGGGCGAAAGCAGACGGTAAAGCGAAAAACGAGGTTCTGGTGACTGTCACGGACAGCCGCAATAACCCGTTAGCCGGTGCACCGGTCACCATCAAAGTGCCGGGAACCGCCCGTTATCAGACCCAGCCGGTCAGTGGTCTGACAGACAGCCGCGGTCAGTTGCGTGTCAGTATCAGCAATACCAAAGCCGGTTCTGATAACTATACCTTCAGCATTAACGGCGATGATGCGGTACGTGCACTGAAATTTGTGGCGGATGAAACCACGGCAACCATTACGGACGCCAGCCTGGTTATCGTCACCAATAATCAGAAAGCAGATGGTGCGGCAGCAAACAGTGTAAGAGCGACTATTGTTGATGCTTACAATAACCCGGTTCCGGGGATCGCGGTGCAGTTTGTCACCGATCACGGCGCACTTCCGTCTCAGATGCAGATCAATACGGATGCTGACGGTAATGCACTGTTTGAACTGACAAATACCCGTGCCGGTAATACCAAAGTCACCGCACAGGTTAATACCAAATCCGCATCAAAAACTGTGATGTTTACAGCGGACAGCTCGACAGCGGAAATTCTGGCATCGAACCTGACGATAACCGCAGATAACAGCGCGGCGGATGGCTCATCCGTTAACAGTGTGAAAGCGATTGTCACCGATGCACAGGGTAACGTTGTGCCGTATGTGGCCGTTCTTTTCACTGCGGATAATGGTGCGTCTCCGGCTTCACAATCACTGCTGACTAATGAGCAGGGTGAGGTAACCTTCAGCCTGACCAGTACCCGTGCGGTACAGGTTGCGGTTAAAGCGAAGATTAACACCAGTGAACCTTCTGTCACTGTCACCTTTAAGGCAGACAGTGCGAACCCTGATGCTCAGAAATCCTCGCTGACAGCTGATCCGATGACGATCGTGGCAGACGGGCAGACAACATCAACGCTGCATTTCATCTTAAAAGATCGTCAGGGGAACCTGATCCCGGGCCAGACTGTGGTCTTCGGAACTGCGCTGGCGGGAACAACGGTGAACGGTACTACCGAAAATCCGGATGGTACTTACACCGCGACACTGAAAGGTGTTAAAGCCGGGGATGCGAAGGTCAGCATCACGCTGAACGGAAAAGCGTTTGCGGTTACACCGGTCACCGTAAAACTGACGGCGGATAACGGTAACCTGAGCGGCGATAAATCAAAACTGACTGCTGTTCCTGACACCATTGTGGCTGATGGCAAGACGTCTTCAACGCTGACTCTGAGCCTGAAAGACGTGAACGATAATGCCGTGAGCGGACAGGAGGTCGTATTCAGCACCACCCTGGCGGATACCGTATTCGGTACGGTAAGAGATAATGCAGACGGTACTTATACTGCCACGCTGAAAGGCACTAAAGCCGGGACTGCAAAAATCAAAGTCACCGTGAATAATGCTGTGCTGGCCGTCACTGAGGTGAGTGTAAAACTGACCGCAGACAGCAGCAAACTGGATAAAGATAAATCGTCCCTGACCGCTGTACCGGACACCATCGTGGCGGACGGTAACACGACATCCGCAATCACCCTGACGCTGCGGGATGTGAATAACAACCCGGTTGCGGGGCAGACTGCATTGTTCAGTACAACGCTGAAAGACACCACCTTCAGTGGCGTAACGGATAATCAGGACGGTACCTATACTGCGACTCTGAAAGGAACCAAATCCGGTAATGCACAAATCAGCGTTACGCTGAACGGTAAGGCTTTTGCCGTCGCACCGGTGACAGTCAGACTGACAGCGGACAGCAGCAATCTGGATAAGGACAAATCTTCACTGACCGCAGCGCCGCTGAGTATTGTGGCAAACGACACTGCGACCTCATCACTGACGCTGACCCTGAAAGACGGGAACGATAACCCGGTTCCGGGGCAGACGGTGCTGTTCAGTACCACACTGGGCGGTACTACTTTCAGTGGCGTGACGGATAACCGGGATGGTACTTATACTGCAACCCTGAAAGGGAAAACCGCCGGTGATGCGGCACTGAAAGTGACCGTGAACGGCGCTGTGCTGACAGTGGCTCCGGTGACAGTGAAACTGACAGCGGACAGCGGCAACCTGGATAAGGATAAATCTGTCCTGGAAGCATCTCCGCTGAGCATTGTGGCAAACGACACCACAACTTCAGCGCTGAAACTGACGCTGAAAGATGCCAACGGCAACCTGGTTTCCGGACAGACCGTACTGTTCAGCACCACGCTTGGTGGCACTACCTTCAGTGGCGTAACGGACAATCAGGACGGTACCTATACCGCGACCCTGAAAGGGAAAACCGCCGGTGATGCGGCACTGAAAGTGACCGTGAACGGTACGGAACTGCCTGTTGCGCAGGTGACAGTGACCCTGACACCGGACAGCACCAATCTGGATAAAGACAAATCCTCGCTGACCGCAGCACCGCTGAGTATTGTGGCGGATGATGCTTCTGAGTCGGATCTGAAACTGACCCTGAAAGATGCCAACGGTAACCTGGTTCCGGGACAGCAGGTGCTGTTCAGTACCACGCTCGGCGGCACCACCTTCAGTGGTGTGACCGATAATCAGGACGGTACTTATACCGCAACGCTGAAAGGAACCAAAGCCGGTGACGCATTACTGACAGTGACCGTCAATGGTGCGGTGCTGGAAGTGGCACCGGTTACGGTGAAACTGACAGCGGACAGCGGTAACCTGGATAAAGATAAATCTGTTCTGGAAGCGGCACCGCTGACCATCGTGGCAAACGACACCACGACTTCAGCGTTGAAACTGACGCTGAAAGATGCCAACGGTAACCTGGTGTCCGGGCAGACAGTACTGTTCAGCACCACGCTCGGCGGCACCACCTTCAGTGGTGTGACGGACAATCAGGACGGTACCTATACCGCGACCCTGAAAGGGAAAACGGCCGGTGATGCAGAGATTAAAGTCACTGTCGGCGGTAATCCGCTGGATGTGGCACCGGTCACTGTCACCCTGACACCGGACAGCACCAATCTGGATAAAGACAAATCCTCGCTGACGGCAGTACCGCTGAGTATTGTGGCGGATAATGCCTCAGCATCGGATCTGAAACTGATCCTGAAAGATGCCAACGGTAACCTGGTTCCGGGACAGACGGTGCTGTTCAGCACCACGCTCGGCGGCACCACCTTCAGTGGCGTGACGGATAATCATGACGGTACCTATACCGCGACCCTGAAAGGGAAAACGGCCGGTGATGCATTACTGAAAGTCACCGTCAATGGTGCGGTGCTGGAAGTAGCGCCGGTGACTGTCACCCTGACAGCGGATAACGGCAACCTGGATAAAGATCAATCTGTCCTGGAAGCGGCGCCGCTGAGTATTGTGGCGAATGGTACGGCGGAATCCACGCTGAAGCTGACGCTGAAAGACGTCAACGGTAACCTCGTGTCCGGACAGACTGTGCAGTTCACCACCACACTGGCAGATACCACCTTCAGTGGCGTGACGGATAATCAGGACGGCACCTATAGCGCGACCCTGAAAGGCACCAAATCCGGTGATGCTCCGCTGACGGTTATTGTTAACGGCACCGGACTGGCAGTTGCACCGGTAACGGTTACTCTGACGCCGGACAGCGCTAATCCGGATAAAGATAAGTCAGTACTGACTGCGGCTCCGCTGACCATCGTGGCGGACGATACCGCGACGTCTTCACTGAAACTGACCCTGAAAGATACATACGGTAACCTGATCCCAGGACAGACGGTGCTGTTCAGCACTGATCTGGCAAACACTACGTTCAGTACGGTGAAAGATAACCAGGACGGTACCTATACCGCGACACTGAAAGGGACCAAATCCGGTACGGCGGCACTGAAAGTGACCGTGAACGGTACGGAACTGGAAGTGGCAGCGGTGAGCGTGAAACTGATCGGGGATAAGGATCATCTTGATGAGGATAAATCTTCACTGACAGCGGCACCGCTGAGCATCGTGGCAAACAACACCGCGACCTCGTCACTGACGCTGACCCTGAAAGATGTGAATGACAACCCGGTGATCGGTCAGACTGTGCTGTTCAGCACTGACCTGGCAGACACCACCTTCAGTGCGGTGAAAGATAACCAGGACGGCACTTATACCGCGACACTGAAAGGGACCAAAGCCGGTGACGCATTACTGAAAGTCACTGTCAATGGTGCAGTACTGGAAGTGGCGCCGGTCACTGTCACCCTGACGGCGGACAGCAGTAATCTGGACAAGGACAAATCCTCACTGACAGCGGCACCGCTGACTATCGTGGCAAACAATACCACGACCTCTGAGGTGAAACTGACCCTGAAGGATGCCAACGGTAACCTGGTTTCCGGTCAGACCGTACTGTTCAGTACCACACTGGCTAACACCACATTCGGTACAGTGAACGACAATCAGGACGGTACCTATACCGCGACCCTGAAAGGGAAAACTGCCGGTGATGCAGTGATTAAAGTCACTGTGGGCGGTAATGCACTGGAAGTTGCGCCGGTTACGGTGAAACTGACAGCGGACAGCTCAAACCTGGATAAAGATAAATCTGTCCTGGAAGCAGCGCCGCTGAGTATTGTGGCGGATAACGCAACGGAATCCACGGTGAAACTGACACTGAAAGATGTCAACGGTAACCTGGTCTCCGGTCAGACCGTGCTGTTCAGTACCACACTGGCCAACACGACTTTCGGTACAGTGAAAGATAATCAGGACGGCACCTATACCGCGACCCTGAAAGGTAAAACTGCCGGGGCTGCGGAGATTAAAGTGACAGTGGGCGGTAATGCGCTGGAAGTGACACCAGTCACTGTCACCCTGACACCGGACAGCAGCAAACTGGATAAGGATAAATCCTCGCTGACCGCAGTACCGCTGACTATCGTGGCGGATGGTGCAACAGAGTCCGCGCTGACACTGACACTGAAAGACGTCAACGGTAACCTGGTTCCGGGACAGACCGTGCTGTTCAGTACCGGCCTGGCTGATACTACCTTCAGTGGCGTGAAGGATAATCAGGACGGTACCTATACTGCGACCCTGAAAGGGACCAAAGCCGGGAATGCATTACTGAAAGTCACCGTCAATGGTGCGGTGCTGGAAGTGGCACCGGTGACAGTGAAACTGATCGGCGACCAGGATAACCTGGACAAAGGTAAGTCGGCACTGACGGCAGATCCGCTGACTATCGTGGCAAACAATACCACGACGTCTCTGGTGAAACTGACCCTGAAGGATATCAACGATAACCCTGTGACCGGGCAGACTGTGCTGTTCAGTACCACACTGGCTAATACCACGTTCGGTACAGTGACCGATAATCAGGACGGCACCTATACGGCAACCCTGCAGGGTAAAACAGCCGGGGCCGCTGTTATCAAAGTGACTGTCGGCGGTACTGAGCTGGAGGTGGCACCGGTAACGGTCACCCTGACAGCAGACAGCAGTAATCTGGATAAGGAAAAATCATCGCTGACTGCAGTACCGCTGACTATCGTGGCGGATGATGCAACAGAGTCCGTTCTGACACTGACCCTGAAAGATGCCAACGGTAACCTGGTTTCCGGACAGACCGTGCTGTTCAGTACTGACCAGGCAGACACCACCTTTGATACTGTGGTGGCTAATCCGGACGGTACCTATACGACGACCCTGAAAGGGACCAAAGCCGGCGATGCGTTACTGAAAGTGACTGTCAACGGTACTGTACTGGAGGTGGCACCGGTCACGGTGAAACTGACAGCGGACAGCAGTAATCTGGACAAGGATAAATCCTCACTGACAGCAACACCGCTGACTATCGTGGCAAACAATACCACGACCTCTGAGGTGAAGCTGACCCTGAAGGATGCCTATGACAACCCGGTTTCCGGACAGACCGTGCTGTTCAGCACCACGCTGGCCAACACCACGTTCGGTACGGTGACGGATAATCATGACGGTACCTATACCGCAACCCTGAAAGGTAAAACTGCCGGTGATGCAGAGATTACAGTCACTGTGGGCGGTAATGCACTGGAAGTGGCACCGGTTACGGTGAAACTGACGGCAGACAGCAGTAATCTGGATAAGGATAAATCCGTGCTGACAGCAACACCGCTGACTATCGTGGCAAATAACACGGCGACTTCAGCACTGAAGCTGACCCTGAAAGATGCCAACGATAACCCGGTTGCCGGACAGACCGTGCTGTTCAGTACCACGCTCGGTGGTACCACCTTCAGTGGCGTGACGGATAACCAGGACGGTACCTATACCGCGACCCTGAAAGGGAAAACCGCCGGTGATGCTCCGCTGACAGTAACCGTTAACGGAACTGAGCTGCCGGTTGCGGGTGTGACAGTCACGCTGACAGGTGATGCCGCAACAGCGACTATCACGAATGTGAAACTCAACGGTGCGCTGGCACGGAAGATTGCCAACGGCACGGATTCTTTTGAATTTATTGCCGAAGTCCGTGATGCGAACGGTAACCCGGTGAGCGGTGTGACGACCAACTGGACCAGTACTGCCGGCAGCGCAGCTGTATTATCTGCGACTTCACAGCAGACAGATGCAGCGGGTAACGCGACTGTCAAACTGACCAGTACCAAAACACCGGTCTATGACATTGTGGTCAGTGCCGCACTGGCAGGTCAGGCTGCGGTTAATGCGGATAAGAAAGTCTCCTTTGAAGAGCTGTTCTCAACGTCAGTGCTGGTTATTGACGCGATTGCAGCCGGAGATAAACCGGTTAACGGGGCGCATGTTAAGATCTTCTCGGAAGACGGATCAGAATTGCTGTATGAAACGACAACGGATGCAACCGGTAAGTTTAAGGTTGATCTGGTTGGCGGGAAGTACGCAGTTAAGATCACGGCGAATAATTACGACGACTACGATGACTTTATGGTCGTGAAGAGCGGCGCGGATACAAACTTTAAGTTTGCATTGTCTCCGGCGCTGGGAACACAGTTCGGACGTATTATTCTGCAGTGGAGTGAAGATCCGCGGGATCTGGATGCGCACTTAATGGTTCCGCGTGCTGACGGCGGTGCACGGTACCATGTGTACTACGGCACTAAATCTCCGTCAGGTTCGGATGCATCACTGGATAAGGATGACCGTGCTGCTCCGGGTATCGAAACCATTACGATGACATCACCGCATAAGGGAACTTATACGTATTATGTCAGGAACTTTTCAGGACCAGCAGCTAAATTATCAACAGCAAAAGTGTTAATCTTCCTGAATAAGGATTTAACCCTGAAGCCGGGTACATCCAGGACAATGAGTTTTGATGCTCCGGATGAAGTTGTTAACCAAAGCGCTCAATGGATTGTATTTGACATTATAGTAGATGCGAATAATGAGGTTCAGGTAGTGCCAAAAGGGACAGTGTCATCAACAGAACCAACTTAATTAGAAAGGTTACTGTTAATCAGTAACAATAATAAAAGCCACAGACAGAAATGTCCGTGGCTTCTTTATTTTGCAATAACACTATGATTATGGTTAATAATGTTGGATATGGTTAATATTTTTGAATAATCGTCTGGTTTTGTCGTCTGATTTAGTATTATTTTAAGGAATAAAATTTTAAAAATATGTTATTAATTAGTATTCTGTTTTGGTGCGAAGGTAATGAAAAATGCTTATTTTGTAACAGAGTGCTTCAAACGTAATCGCGAGAGGAGTGGGGGGGATATTTAGGATAAATCGTATTTATTGTGTAAAAACAGTCACTTCAATTTAACTTACTGATGTAATTAGTAAATTTGACTTATTATGCTATTTTTCGGGTATGAATAAATTTTTATTGATAGGTTTAATCTATTGTTCGATTTGAATGGAGAGGTGAATAAAAATTTGCACACACCGCCATAAGTCATTTACTCTTTACATGAAAATAAAATAACTTATATAAAGAAGGTTATTAACGATAACAGGTAAATGGCGACAAAATGATCTTCGTGATCGTCTTGTAATACCAATTTCCCCGGCGATAAGAAAAAGAAATACAGCTGACATATCAGTGACGATAATGTTTATCCGTACACGGGATAGCAGAGAGCATTAATCTCTGCCGCTCTGATATTGTTATCAATAAAATAGTTAACTACTTAACAAAATGAATGCTGAAAATAGCATTTTTACTCTCACGTGGAGTGAAAATGTATTATCATGCTTATCTTTTTTAACTGAGGAAGGAGGTGTCTTAAACAGGCATGCAGTATATTAGTTTATCTTTTCAGTGATTATCATTATTTCACATGGCATATAAAACAGAATGCATATTGTTTTATTTATAATAAATAGTAGTCAGAGTGTAATGTAGTCGTCAGGAGGATTTGTGATTAAAAATATTCATCCTATTTCCAGCGTAATAGGCCAGGCTCTTAAAAATAAACGCCGACAGCTCGGGTTATCCGGTATTGAACTTTCAAAAATCTTAAGTATCAGTCAGCAACAGATTTCCCGTTATGAAAGAGGCGTGAATTGTTTTAACCTGGATATGCTTATGCGCTATTTTGCTGCTCTTCAAATGACACCAAACGATGTTAATAATTTATTCTCGGTATTAGGAAGCTATTACCATCATAAGGTCGGAGAGCATGAAGGAAGAATAGAACAATCGTACTATAATGATTACGGAAAATGATTTAAACAATAACAAAGTATATTTATACAGAAATAATGCATAAAACCATTATGATGGGGATATCGTCGGTACTTATTGATAAATTATTTTATCATCATTAACTCTGAAAATCCGGGACCGGGACATATTTATGTTTATGTCATATAAAAAATTTAATATGAAAAAAATAAGATTATATCTGCTGTTTTCCTTACCGTTTATTTTTCCGGTTTCAGTTGCGGTATCCTCTGCATCAAAACCGGTGGTCAGACAATCTGAGCCGGTAATATCAGAAACAATAGAGGGTATAGGGGCAGTTGTCGCCGTGTCTCCGGATGATCTCAGAAACCGCTTTTTATCCGGCAGACGGGGCATGCCGTTTCCGATGGATCTGACCACACTGCCGGAGCCTGCCGGAAAACTGCCGCCCGGCAGCGGGATCCCGCACAGTGATGTGTTCAGTACATTACCGGCGGTTCCGGTGCAGCGCGATGAATCCGGTGATCAGTTTTACTCGGATGAGATCGCCGGTGCCTGGCAGGCATTCTTCGATAATAACGGGTACGATGTACAAACCGGATTCGGCGGTGACCTGGAAAAAGATCTGAAAAATAATCAAAAAAATAACTTATTAAATACCAGCAGTTATATGGTTATCTATGATGAGAAACCATAGGTTTATCTTATGCAGTTCTGTTCAGATGTATTTGTTGTCACTTTAAACCTGAACATCAGGAGGAACTATGATTTTTGATGATATGAAAACTGATTTGGCAAATATAATGAAAAAATTTGTTAAACAGGATTGTGATATTAAATATCACTATGACGGTGATAACGTCGTGTTTTATATCGATGAAGAGAATGGTGTGCATATCCAGATCAATATAAATTGTATCAGTGATGTGCCGGTATACCAGTAAGCATAAAGACGCTGAACGAATGAAAATACATTTGTATTTATACAGTCTCTGGTTTCTCTGGGGAGGAGTACTGATAGCGATTATCTCTTCCGGGAGAAAATTGTATTTTCATATGAGCATCTATTTTTTGCTTCTCTTTGTATTATTTTTCATCACAACAGGAAGGCGTTTTTTTATGGCATTATTCAGACAAGACGATAAAAAAGATAAAGCAGAAACCATGAAAGCGGAACCGGTAAAAGCAGAGCCGGTAAAAAATGAACCGGCCGGTAAAAGTATTACTATTGTGGGAACCGGCTGTGAAATAACCGGCGATATGACTCCCGGGGGGAATATTGAAATATACGGAAAAGTAAAAGGGAATATCAATGCCGGCGCTTTTAAAGTTTCCGTTATGGAAAAAGGCGTTATTGAAGGTGATGTGACTGCGGATCATGTTTCAATCAATGGTCTTATGATGGGCACCTGCTGTGCTAAAAATACGGAAATTTTACAAAAGGGCGAACTTAATGGTGTGTGCCGCGCTGAAGCATTTTCCATTATTACCGGCGGGCGTTTTACCGGCCAGTCCGAACCTTATAAGAGTAATAAAGTAAACCCTGATATCGTTGTTGCCGGTAAAGAAAAGACAATAAATCAAAAATAATCTTTACCCCGGCACACTGTTAACGGATAAAGGAAAAATGAAAATATATTCCCGGATTTTGATAGCGCTGCTTTTTATCCCGTTACTTTGTTCTGCGGGGACGCCGCCGCAAAATGTTGAGCTGCTGAGTATAAAAGCAGGGCAGGGAGAGACAAATGCTCAGTTTTTACTGGGAACGTTGTATCTCACCGGACGTTACGGTGTGAACAAAGATATTGAAAAGGGAAAGTATTATTTGCTTATTGCGGCCGGAAAAGGCGATTCAGATGCAAAACGTTTTTTGGCGCTTCAGTATTATAATGAAAAAAATTATTTTGCATTTCTTAATCTGCTTTCCGGGTATTGCCTGGATATTATTGAACAGAACCCTGACTGATAATAAACAGAGACTAAAAAGGCTTGTATTAACTGCAAGCCTTTTTTATTTATGAACCGGCATTCAGACTGGATTTTTTCTTGATTGAGCGGAATGCGCTCAGTTTGATATCACTGCATACCTTCCCGAGTTTTATCGTCAGGCTGTTTTTCATATAAATTTTAATATCATTGTCCATGATGCTTTCATTTTCCCGCAGGAAATTAAACTCATTCATCACTTCACTGTATTTTCCGGATAATACACGGTAATCATTGGCATTCGTTTTACGCAGCAGATACATATCATCAATACAGCTGTCGCTGGTGGAATTCTGTGCCGGAGCAGGGAGCAGTTTTACCGGTACTGCCGCAGGTTGCGAGGGCTGAGAGGACATTTGCCGTGATGGGGTGGTACAGCCGGACAATGTGGTCAGTAATCCCGAAATCAGAATTAATGTTTTAAAACGCATGATAACTCCTCTGGCGGGTATATATTTTATCTGATTTTAAAAACAGAGAGGGCTATACATTAAAGTATGTCTGTGGTGTTTGTATATGAATGAAGTGTGACGAAATAAACATAATATTATCATGTTTCCATTGGGTGTTTTGGCGATAAATATACCGATGGCTATGTTTTTTGTTATTAAATTTGTCGTGACGCAATATAATTAATGCCGGGTGCAGAGGATATAATTATATACACGTTATAAGAGTGATAATAAGCAACATAGTATATATAACCGGTATTTTGCTGTTGAGTAAATAAAAAATATTTTCCATACATGCACTGCTATGTCGTGACAGGAAACAGTTTTTTCCGGAAAGGAAAACAGCCTTTTACCAATTATCAGTAGGGTAAGGAAAAACAGATAGTTACAATCCCGCAGATGACTTTCTGACGGGGATAGTGTGATGCTTAAATATGTGATTTTCAGTTTCTGGATTGTGCTGATGTACCCGCTCGGGGTTGATTTGCATCTGACCGGTATTCCGCAGATTGCCGCGGATCTGAATGCTCCTGAAAGTACGCTGCATACTGCTTTCTCGGTATATCTTGCCGGAATGGCGGCCATGATGCTGATTGCCGGATGGTGTGCTGATCATATCGGGCGCAGGCCTGTGGCACTGGCTGGTGCCGTTATTTTTTGTCTGGCTTCGGTGGCTGCCGGATCCGCTGTCACCACCGGGTTTTTCCTCGGCGCCCGCTTTGCCCAGGGGGCCGGTGCCGGGTTCTGCTATGTGGTGACGTTTGCCCTGCTGCGTGATGTCCTTCCCGGCCCGGCACGGACAAAAGTTCTCTCTATGATGAACGGTATTACCTGCATTGCGCCGGTGCTGGCACCGGTGATTGGTTTTCTTATCCTGTTGTATTTTCACTGGTCTGTGATGTTTTACTTTTCTGCGGGTTATGCGCTGGTAAGTATTATTTTCTGTCTGTGCTTTATTAAAGAAACCCGGCCGGATAAACACACGGCGGAAACAGCGGCAGTTGCCGGAAAGGAACAGCCGGAAGGTTTTCTGAATACTTTTTTCCTGACCCGGCTGGCGATTTCCTGCCTGGGAATGGGCGTGATCCTGACTTATGTGAATGTATCGCCGATTATTCTGATGGGACAAATGCAATTTACATCCGGTCAGTTTTCAGCGGCGATGGCGTTGCTTGCCATGGTCAGCATGAGTGTCTCTTTTTCCATGCCGAAAATTATCGCCGCCTTCAGCAGCGATGTCATTTTATATACCGCGCTGGGCTTGTTCCTGCTTAATGCCACGCTGCTGGGAATATTTTTGTCCGGTGCGGAATACACGCTGATACTGGTTATTGTGTTTGGTTTGTGCGGTGCCGGGTTTTCACTGATGTTCGGGATTATCATGAGTCAGGCGCTGTCACCGTTTGCAAAACGTGCCGGTGTGGCCAGTTCGGTGCTGGCTATTGCTCAGCTCAGTTTTGCCTCACTCTATATCCGGCTGATGGCGGCCGCAGAAACCGGCGCGGTGGCAATGCTGCTGATTATTCTGCTGACAACCGCGTTAGCGGGTGCGATATTACTGAAACGATATCCTGTCAGCAGCGGAAACCGCCGGGCGCTTTATGAATAAATCACTGCACCGCCTCGATTTAAATCTGCTTATCATCCTCCAGTATCTGCTGGAAGAGCGGAGCGTGAGCCTGGTTGCGGCCCGACTGGCAGTAACCCCCTCGGCGGTCAGTAAAGCGCTGACCAAACTGCGGACCTGGTTTGATGATCCGCTGTTTATCCGCAGCCCGCAGGGATTAATACCGACACCGCTGATGCTGCGTCTGGAAGGGGTACTGCCGGAATTTCTGCATACTGCCAAATCGGTGGCGGAGATCCGCGACAGCGATAACCCGAAAGGGGTTCAGTTCCGTCTGCTGATGGAAGAGCCGCTGAACCTGATTATGCTGCATGACCTGGCGGTCACGATCCTGAATCATTATCCGGAGTCGGCGGTCAGTATCCGTGACTGGGATTATAACTCGCTCAGTGAGGTGATTGCGGGAGAGGCGGATATCGGGCTGCTCGGGCGCGAAAGTTACCCGAAGTCGCGGGAGAACATCAGCGCGATCCCGGATATTGTCAATTTTGATCTGCTGTTCACAGACAGGCCGCTGGCGTTTGTCCGGCGCGGACATCCGCTGCTCAGTGAAGTGTGGACAATCAGTAATCTGATCAAATACCCGCATATCAGTACGGAATATGCGAACCGGATCCCGTGGGCGCTGGATGATTTGCTGCATGATCTCGGTTATTCGCGGCAGATCCGGCTCTCTTATTCCTCTTTTGAACAATCACTGCAGATGGCCGCGCATCCGGGACACGAACTGATCACCTGTGCGCCGGGCTACTGCCGTCACTATGTGGCGAAATTTCAGCTGGATCTGGAGTGCCGCCCGCTGCCGTTTGAGGAGTCGTTTTACCGGCAGCTGGATATTCCGTTTCTGATGCTCTGGCATAAACGCAATGCACATAATCAGAAAACCCGCTGGCTGCGGGAACAAATCCGGCAGAGTGTGACAGCATTTACCGGGGAATAAAAAAAGGCATCCGCCCCCGGATGCCTTTGGGTACAACAACTGAACAGCGGACTATTCAGCGGTTCTGGTACTGGTGCGGATCAGATAATCAAAGGCACTGAGTGATGCTTTGGCACCTTCGCCTGCCGCGATAATAATTTGTTTGTACGGCACGGTGGTACAGTCACCGGCACCGAACACCCCTTTAATGCTGGTTTCGTTACGGGCATCGACCACAATCTCACCCATCGGGTTCAGATCCAGTGTTCCTTTCAGCCACTGCGTATTCGGCAGCAGGCCAATCTGAACGAAAATCCCCGCCAGTGTCACTGTGTGAAGCTCACCGGATACGCGATCTTTGTACTGCAAGCCGGTTACTTTGCTGCCGTCGCCGAGCACTTCGGTGGTTTGTGCATTCACAATGATATCCACGTTTGCCAGGCTGCGTAATTTTTGCTGTAACACTGCATCGGCTTTCAGTTCCGGGGCAAATTCCAGCAGGGTGACGTGTTCCACCACACCGGCCAGGTCGATAGCCGCTTCCGCGCCGGAGTTACCGCCGCCGATCACCGCCACAGATTTCCCTTTGAACAGCGGGCCGTCACAGTGCGGGCAGTAAGTCACCCCTTTGGTGCGGTATTCCTGCTCGCCCGGAACGCCCATGTTACGCCAGCGGGCACCGGTACTGATAATGACGCTGCGCGCTTTCAGAGTCGCACCGGACGCGGTCTGTAACTGATGCAGGCCGCCTTGTTCCGTGGCCGGGATCAGCGCCGTGATGCTTTGGTTATCAATCACATCAGCGGTATAATCTTCCACATGCACTTTCAGTGCCGCGGCCAGTTTTGCGCCTTCGGTTTTCGGCACAGAGATATAGTTTTCAATATCCACGGTATCCAGCACCTGGCCGCCGAAACGCTCACCGATAAGTCCGGTACGGATCCCTTTACGGGCGGCATACACGGCAGCGGATGCCCCGGCAGGACCGCTGCCGACAATAAGCACTTCATACGGTGCCTGCTGATTCAGGGCGTCAGCTGCACGTTTACCGGCGTTGCTGTCCACTTTATTGACGATTTCCGCCAGTGTCATACGGCCCTGACCAAACTCGTTACCATTCAGGAAAACCGCCGGCACGCCCATGATATTGCGTTCGGTGATCTCATTCTGAAACAGACCGCCGTCGATGGCCGTGTGTGTGATGTTCGGATTAAGCACCGCCATCAGGTTCAGTGCCTGCACCACATCCGGGCAGTTATGACATGAAAGTGAATAGTAAGTCTCAAAATGGAATTCACCTTCCAGATTACGTACCTGATCCAGTAATTCCTGTGCTTCTTTCGACGGATGACCGCCGACTTGTAACAGTGCTAACACCAGTGAGGTGAATTCATGACCCAGCGGGGAGCCGGCAAAGCGGATACCCTGAGTCTGTCCCGGATTTACAATCAGGAATGACGGCTTGCGTGCAGAAGCACTGTTATCTTCGCGAACAGTAATCTTCGGCGATAACTCAGCGATTTCCTGTAATAATGTCCTGATTTCACCGGACTTAGCACTGTCGTCAAGGGTTGATACCAGCTCAACCGGACGGGTTAATTTTTCGAGATACGCTTTAAGCTGCGCTTTCATTGTGTTATCGAGCATGATTATTCCCTTAAAAAATCGGGTGCAATGCACCCGATAACAGTAAATAAGAAAGAAGACGGAGAGGGGGTCTTAAATTTTACCGACCAGGTCCAGTGACGGAGACAGAGTCGCTTCACCTTCTTTCCATTTGGCAGGGCAGACTTCACCCGGATGGCTGGCAACATACTGAGCCGCTTTTACTTTACGCAGCAGGTCAGATGCATCACGGCCGATACCTTCAGCGGTGATTTCAATCGCCTGGATGATACCCTGCGGGTCAACAACGAATGTACCACGGTCAGCCAGACCTTCCAGTTCACGCATGTTTTCGAAGTTACGGGTCAGTGCGCCGGTCGGGTCACCGATCATGGCATATTTGATTTTGCCGATAGTTTCTGAGCTGCTGTGCCATGCTTTGTGGGTGAAATGAGTGTCAGTGGAGACAGAGTAGATGTCCACGCCCATTTTCTGAAATTCGTCGTAATGGTCAGCCAGGTCGCCTAACTCAGTCGGGCAGACAAACGTGAAGTCAGCAGGATAAAAGAAGAAAATGCTCCATTTGCCTTCGGTGTCTTTTTCGGTGACTTCAACGAATTCACCGTTTTTGAATGCCATGTTTTTGAAAGGTTTGATTGGGGTATTAATTAAAGACATAGATGATTCCTCCTGTTTCGTTGAAAATAACAATACGGGAAGCTACGCGGGGAAGCCAATGGCTTGCTGCTATCGATGTGATAGGTTTTATCTAACGATGGGTTTATTTTAATAGTTTACAGCGCCAAAACGGCAGATATTGCGCACGGACAATAAGATCGCATTCCTGTTTGAAAATGCATTCAATCAGGGGGATGATTGTTAAGATATGTATGAATAAAGATGAACAAAAAATTAGTGGCGTGATGACGTTTCAGCTTTCATTTTAAGGTCGCTGTGTTTATTATGCCCTCTTCTTTTTTTGACGGCGTAACTGGTTTTGGGCATTGGCCATAAGTAGACCAATCTGCTTTAACAGTCTTTTTTCAGTTACGGTTCTATCTGCATGACCTCCGGGATAGAGTGAATAGCATAAATGACTGAGACAACCTCTCTGACACCACTTGTCACCCTGAAAGGGCTGAGCAAAAGCTTTGATGACAAGAACATAATTAAGCATTTCGACCTCACAATTAATCATGGTGAGTTCGTCACCATTCTGGGCCCGTCCGGGTGCGGTAAAACCACGGTTTTACGGTTAATCGCCGGGCTTGAGGATGCGGATGAAGGCACTATTATGCTCGGCGACCAGGATATCACCCATATCCCCGCTGAACAGCGCCATATCAACACTGTTTTCCAGAGTTATGCCCTGTTTCCGCATATGACGGTCTTTGAAAACGTCGCGTTCGGGCTGCGCATGCAGAAAACCCCGGAAAATGAAATCACACAGCGCGTGGAAGAAGCCCTGAAAATGGTGCAGCTGGAGGATTTTGCCGGGCGTAAACCGGGTCATCTTTCCGGCGGACAACAGCAGCGTGTTGCCATTGCCCGTGCGGTGGTGAATAAACCGGAAGTGCTGCTGCTGGATGAATCCCTCTCCGCGCTGGATTACAAACTGCGCAAACAGATGCAGAGTGAACTGAAAGCCCTTCAGCGCCAGCTGGGGATCACCTTTGTGTTTGTCACCCATGACCAGGAAGAGGCGCTGACCATGTCTGACCGTATCATTGTGATGCGTGACGGCAGGATCGAGCAGGACGGCACACCGCGAGAAATCTACGAAGAGCCGAAAAACCTGTTTGTGGCGCAGTTTATCGGTGAGATAAATATCTTTGATGCGGATGTTCTGCACCGGATCGATGAACAGCGGATCCGCGCCAATGTCGAAGGGCACGAGTGTGATATTTACACCACACTCGATGTCACACCGGGGCAGAGAGTCCATGTGCTGCTGCGTCCGGAGGATCTGCGCGTTGAAGAGATCCATGATAATGAGCCGATTGCCGGGCTTATCGGCTATGTCCGCGAGCGTAACTATAAAGGAATGACGCTGGACTCCGAAGTGGAGATGGAAAACGGCAAACGGGTGATGGTCAGTGAGTTCTTTAATGAGGATGATCCGGATGTGGATCACTCGCTGAATCAGAAGATTGCAGTGACGTGGGTCGAAAGCTGGGAGGTGGTGCTGGGCGATGAAAATGACGCGTAAACCATTCCAGACTATCGTGATCACGGGGATTGTCGCCTGGTTACTGCTGTTTGTTTTCCTGCCCAATCTGATGATCATCGGCACCAGTTTCCTGACACGCAATGACGCGAATCTGGTCGATATGGTCTTTACCCTCGACAATTACCGCCGCTTATTTGACCCGATGTATGCACAGGTGATGCTGCACTCGTTCAATATGGCGGTGATTGCCACGGTCTGCTGCCTGCTGATCGGCTATCCTTTTGCGGCGTTTATTGCCAGGATGCCGCAGAAGTACCGGCCGCTGATGTTATTCCTGCTGATAGTTCCGTTCTGGACAAACTCGCTTATCCGTATTTACGGGCTGAAAATATTCCTCAGCACGCGCGGCTATATGAATGAGTTTTTATTATGGACCGGACTTATCGATAAACCCTTTAAGCTGATGTACACCTCTGAGGCAGTAGTGCTCGGGCTTATCTATATTCTGCTGCCGTTTATGGTGATGCCGCTTTATTCCAGTATTGAAAAGCTCGACAAATCTTATCTGGAAGCGGCGCGGGATCTGGGAGCAAATAAATGTCAGACCTTCTTCCGCATTATTCTGCCGCTGACCATGCCGGGCATTATCGCCGGTTGTCTGCTGGTACTGTTACCGGCGATGGGGCTGTTCTACGTGGCGGACCTGATGGGCGGGGCGAAAAACCTGCTGATTGGTAACGTGATAAAAAGCCAGTTCCTGAACATCCGTGACTGGCCGTTTGGTGCGGCAACCAGCATTTTCCTGACCGCAGCAATGGGGCTGCTGCTGTATGTCTATTACCGTGCGGCAAAAATGTTAAATAAGAAGGGTGAACTGGAATGATAGGACGCCTGTTACGCGGTGGTTTTATGACCATCATCTATGCTTATTTATACATCCCGATTGTCATTCTGATTGTGAACTCCTTTAACTCATCCCGTTTCGGGATCAACTGGCAGGGGTTCACGACTGACTGGTACAGCACGCTGGTCAATAATGACAGCCTGTTACAGGCGGCGGGCCATTCACTGACGATGGCGATTCTGTCCGCCACATTTGCCACGGTTATCGGTTCACTGACAGCGGTGGCACTGTACCGCTACCGGTTCAAAGGAAAACCGTTTGTCGGCGGTATGCTGTTTGTGGTGATGATGTCACCGGATATCGTGATGGCAATCTCCCTGCTGGTGCTGTTTATGATCCTCGGGGTGTCGCTCGGTTTCTGGTCACTGCTGTTCTCGCACATTACCTTCTGCCTGCCGTTTGTGGTGGTCACGGTCTATTCACGGCTGAAAGATTTTGACGTGAAAATGCTGGAAGCGGCACGGGACCTGGGGGCCGGGGAATTCACCATTCTGCGCAAAATTATTCTGCCGCTGGCGTTACCGGCGGTGATTGCGGGCTGGCTGCTGAGCTTTACCCTGTCGATGGATGACGTGGTGGTGTCCTCATTTGTTACCGGGCCAAGCTATGAAATTCTGCCGCTGAAAATCTACTCGATGGTAAAAGTCGGCGTTTCACCGGAAGTGAATGCGCTGGCCACGATTTTAATGGCACTTTCGCTGTTTATGGTCATCATCAGTCAGCTTGTGCTGCGTGACCGCTCACACAAACAGCAGTAACCTTTCTGTTACCGGCGCGGTCTTCAGCGGATCCGCCGGTTTATTTTGTGAATAATCCCGCATTGCCGCAGAATTTTCAATTCTGTTACCGTTTTATGACGTAATCGTTGCTTTACCCCCCGCTTTTCCGCTTTTATAATTGCTCTGCTTAATTAATAAAGGGGGCGTTACCGCCTGTGATATTCACTGATTAACCCGGGTTGAGGGAAACACTGAAATGAAAAAGTGGTCCTTACTGCTTGGTGCCGGTATTCTGGCAGCGGGCTTGAGTTCAGCATCAGCAGATGACAGTAAAACACTCTATTTCTATAACTGGACGGAATATGTTCCGCCGGGGTTATTAGAGCAGTTTACCAAAGAGACCGGAATCAAGGTGATTTACTCCACCTATGAATCCAACGAAAGCATGTACACCAAACTGAAGACCTACAAAGACGGGGCTTATGACCTGGTGGTGCCTTCAACCTATTTTGTCGCCAAAATGCGCCACGAGGGGATGCTGCAGAAGATCGATAAATCAAAGCTGAGCCACTTTGATAATCTGGATCCGAATCTGCTGCACAAACCGTTCGATCCTGAAAATGATTATTCGATCCCGTATATCTGGGGTGCAACTGCTATCGGTATTAACGGTGACGAGATAGATCCGTCATCTGTGACCTCCTGGACCGATCTGTGGAAACCGGAGTACAAAAACAGCCTGCTGATGACCGATGATGCCCGCGAAGTATTCCAGATTGCCCTGAGCAAACTGGGTTATTCAGCAAATACCACCGACCCGGCTGAAATTGAGCAGGCTTATAAAGAGCTGCAAAAACTGCGTCCGAATATTTTAGCGTTTAACTCCGATAACCCGGCCAATCCGTTTATGGAAGGGGAGGTGAACGTCGGGATGATCTGGAACGGCTCTGCTTATGTGGCGCGTCAGTCCGGCCTGAATATTGATGTTGTCTGGCCTGAGGAAGGCGGTATCTTCTGGATGGACAGTCTGGCTATCCCGGCTAATGCCAAAAATCCGGAAGGAGCACATAAGCTGATTGATTTCCTGCTGCGTCCGGAAATTGCGGCACAGGTCGCACAGACTATCGGGTATCCGACCCCGAACCTGGCGGCGAAAAAATTACTTCCGGCTGAGATTGTGAATGACAAATCACTCTATCCGGATGAGGAAACCATCCGCAAAGGGCAGTGGCAGGATGATGTGGGGGACGCCAGCGTGCTCTATGAAAGCTATTATCAGAAGCTGAAAGCCGGTCGTTAATGTTACTGACGATAAAAAAAGCACCTTCGGGTGCTTTTTTTATGCCTGCAATAAAGTGACATAAGCAAAATGATTTCATTGTAATGATATATAAGCAGGTGAATAAATACGTTTTTAATTATTAAAAGGAAGCTGAATCAATAAACTGTTTTATAGAAAATCAATAAATGATACCAGTCACAATGCGGATTTCTGAATGTTTCAGTTAATTGTTTTATGTCAATTTCAATCTAATTTATTGATATGTAATGGTAGGGGTTTAAAATATCCTGATTTAAGCGAAAAATGATGTGCAAGTTGATAAATAAAAAATTACAAATACAACAAGTAAGTTACAAAATGTAATAATGAGACTGCAATATCATGCTGGATATCTTTTTTTGTTGAGAATAAAAACTTGAAATTAAAGTAAAACATTCACGCTGCAGCATTAAACACTTACTCACTGTGAATGTCAGATTTTAATGGTTTTTTCTCAGGGCAGCATAACTGATGTCTATCTAAAAATAATTAGATGATTATAATTACGAAAGTGACTAAGTAATGTGTAAATGGGTAATTATAAATACCATTATTTGTTACTGGTTTTTTCAATCAACTCATCCTCCGGATGGCTGGTTGGTCAGTTGCTGAGTTTTTTTTCGTCATATGGCTGGTATTTTAAGCATAATGGCGCTTAAAGTGCGATCATTGTCACTAAATTGATGTGAAACGATGAAAAATATTTTGTTACGTGTGATCTATTTCACTTTTTATGTGGTTAGATCAAAGAATCATAGTTAGCGGATGGATTAGTATATAATCAGACATCCTGATTTACATTCTTTCATTCTTTCATTATTTCGGCTGATGCTACGGATAGCATAAAAAAGACAGGGCAATGAATTAATCGCAAAATAACTAAGTAATTTTACCAAAAAACATTACTTATCTTTATGTGATTAGTTATTAACCTGGTCTTATTTCGTTTAGGGAATAGTCTTAAATACGCAGAGTGATTTTAAATTTTGATATCGTAATAAAGATTCTCACGTTTTTCTGTGGCGCTTAATTTTTTAATTGGTTAAATAGATAAACCTGGTTAAGCATTCTCACTGAAGTTCAGATAAATCTGTTTATTTCTTAAAGATATAATGAAATTTCTGTGAAGTGTGACATCGATATTAAACTAAATTTAAATATTACGTCATAATTAAAACGAAATTATTCGTAACTTTTAGTATTTCGCGAGAAATACTTTGTTTTTATTTGAAATTTTAATACATAAAAAATATATCTTTTAAGTAATTTTACTTAATTGAATTCACGACTTATAGAGAAAATAGGTAGACATTATGGAAACTTCCGACTTTTATGCAGTCTTAGGCCACAGAATCCAATCAAGACGTAAAGAACTCGGGATTGTTACGGTTAAATTAGCGCAAAAACTGAATATCAGTCAGCAACAATTTAACCGTTATGAACGCGGTGTCAGTAAAATTAGTCTGCATCATCTTATTGAATTGTCTGAATTATTAGATGCGCCGATTGAATGGTTCCTCAGCGGTAAAGCTGAAGCATCAGAACATCCGCATGAACCGCATATTCAGATGCGTTCAAATCAGTTCAGAGCAGAAACAGTATTACTGAACGGTAAAAAATTTATTTAAATCAAGATATTGTTTCTGTTGTTATCAATTCTGATACGACAGGCATTATCAGCTAAACGCAGTAAGCCAGTCATCTTTGTTATTATTCTGGTCAAAATCAGCGGAAAGTACATCCGGTGCTAATCCCAGCTGTTTTTGATTCACCATCTTAAGAAGGTATTGTTGGTAAAAGGCATAATAGTTCACAGCTTCGCCGCCAACCTGGCTTACTGATTTGCACATTTCCGTATCAGAATATTCCGGATTTTTAATTAACTTATTTTCAACAGCAATTAATAATTTTATTTTTTCTTGTATATTATTGCCTGTATTGTAGCCATCAATACCTACTAACCCCATTCCCCGATAAATATCTTCCTTTTTATTATAATTAGTCATAAGCCAGTCATGCAATCGTTTGGCTTTTTCATTGTTTTCGTCAGGGTTAATATCCGCCTTTCCGGCTGTCATTTCTGTTCTCATATTTATTGTCCTTTTTTGTATAATTATAAATATTCACCGGAGATATCCGCCGGGCTATCCGGAACAACACGGGCATTTATTTGTGTTATTTTTTCACGGGCAAACGTTTCCGGTGTCAGATAAAGTAATTTTTTTCCGGTACGTAATATGATGTGACGACTGAAATGAAAAGAAACCGGCACAGTAAAATCCGGATATTCAGTCATTTCTTTTTTAAGCTCAGCCGGCAGGATTAATTCACATTCACTTTCCGCGGCAAACTGTTCAACCAGTTGGTGAATCAGCTGAAAACGTATTTTTGTATCATCAAAAAATGCAGTCAGCTCTTTTTCCAGACCGGAAACTGCAACGGCGAGGTTTTGGTGAATGACCGATTTATAGTCATTCACTGCACGCATCAGTTCCGGCATCGCCTGTGCCAGCCCCTGCCGGAAACCGGCATCAAATCCGGTTTTGCGATGTTGTTCTGCAGTATCTTCCGCCTGTTTTATCAGGCGGGTCGCGTGCTGGTTTGCCTGTCGGGTCAGGTTACTGAGGCGGCAGAGGGCAGAGACATGGCGATGTTTAATCAGCACACCGTGTCTGATATGTGACAGCAGGGAATCAGGCAGTGAACGGCACATAATGTAATACCAAAGGTAAAAGTGAATCGGGCAGATGCGGAAGCCGGATGTCTGCCGGTGACAAGGATGCATCCGTCATCAGCTGAAAGCGGGCTGCCAGCGCAGGAGAAAAACCGGATAATAATTGTGTCATGGCAATCAGTCCGGACAACGCTGCCGGGATATCCGGCAGTGCCTGTACTTGCGGCCACTCCGGCATCGGCAGCACGGAGCTCAGCGATAAAAATGCCTGTTGTGATAAATCCGGCACGGTATTATCCGGCAGGCCATAAGCATGGCGGATGAACATATCCAGGTAACAGCTGACGGCCGGAAGCTGCTGCCAGTGGCGCATCAGCGGGATAACCAGCGGGGAGAACAGATCAAAATCTCTCTCACGCGGCAGCCGGTAGTGATCCATAATAGCGGCGTTCTGCATTCTGCGGTAAGACGCCGATTGTGCTGCCGGCGGCAATCCGCTGAATAAGCGGCTGCTGTGCAGATAATCCGCCGGCTGGTACATCACCCGCGTGACCGCGCCCTGTATATCAAACCGGTTATTCATGCTGTTTTGCCTTCCGCTGCATCAGAAATGCCTGTAGTTGTGCGCGGCGGAAATAACCGGCTGCTGCCAGCATTATTCCTGCCGGAAACAGCAGAAAAAGCGGGGATAGTCCGGCTGCTTCCGGCTGAGGCGGCAGTTCAATAACAGGTTTTCCGGGATACAGAAGCACCGAAACGGTATCTTCTGTCAGTCCGTTAAAGGCATTCATCACAAATGTCTGAATATCCAGGGTGAATTGTGTCTCATCTTCAATACCGGAATGGTAGATCAGCACGGAGGCGCGGGGTGTTTCCGGTTTTTTCCGGGAGTTTCCCAGGCCGGACAGCGGATAACTGAGGTGAACACGGGCTCCGGTAACCGCATCAAATGAGAGCAGCGATTGCTCCAGCCGTTGTTCAATGGCCGAAATCAGGCGGGCTTTTTCTGACTGCGGGGAGGCAATCAGTGAATCTGACGGAAAGATCCCGGCAATCTCAATCCGCTCATTACTGGGCAGGTGATATTCCTGCAAAATATGAATGGCTTGACGGCTCTGTTCTTCCGGTACTGAAATGGTAAACAGCCCTTTTCCCTGCGGGACTTTTACTGCCTGAATCTGGTGTTTATGCAGTGCAGCCAGCACTTCATTCGACTGACGCTGATTCAGCGACGACAGAATCGTACCTTCTTTACAGCCGCCGAGCAGCAGACTTATTCCGCTTATTATTAATATAAATATTATCTTGTGCATCACTGACCCTTAATTACGGTATCTGCAGCATTCAGGGTCAGATGCAGCATACGGGAATAAAAACTGATCTCGGTATGCCATTTGGCCATTACGGCCTGGTTTTCCAGCATCATCATGACATCACTGGTGGCCGGGGCTGTTTTTCCCGTGCTCAGTGCTTGTGTTTTCCGGCGCAGGTCTTTTTTTGCGGTTCCCGGTAATATCAAATTCTGATGAGCTGACTGCTCACGGTCACTGAGATCAGCCAGTAATTCAGTGATCCCGGTGATCGTTGTGACAGGTAAAATCCGGTTAAATGATGACATCATACAATCCTTGTTATGGTTAATGGCAGGCGGGTAACCTGCCATTTTTACGTCATAAATCAGCGCATATTGCCGATTGGTGTTGAGAGGTTTTCTTTATGCTGGCGGATCATTGCTGAAAGTGCCGAGCACTTTATATTCAGCGATGAGGAACAGGCCTGCAGCATTGCCATATCGTAGGCATTGGCCGTGTCTTTATTGCCAGACTGTAAATTATTCATCAGCGTATTCAGTTTCACATTATCTTCATGAATCGGTGATTTGAATTGTTTTAGCAGGGTGGTAAATGTTATTGCATCATTTTTATTTGCTATATCAGGCATAAATATCCTTATTTATTAGTCAGAGATGAATTGTGTATGACTATCAGAAAGGTGAATATAATTTACTGAGCCATATACTCCCGGTGGTGTATCACGGTATGGCATTTCCCTGTACTGTACCAGCGTGTTTCCCGGTGCTGAGAATATCGTGATGTTGATATCCTTTATAATATTGTCTGTTTCCTTATCTCTCCTTTTTTCGCCATAAATGATAATGTTGTTACCCGATTTTTTCACAGAGTATCTGATTAACAGGTGGCTGAACCTGTTATTTATTAACTTGATTATGTCATAGAATGAAAAATATTGTATGGCAATGTCTTTTCTGAATATATCCGGGATGGTTAATCGTGTCTTTTTATCATCACGGTGTATATATATAATCTCTTTTTTATGATGAAGATCATGAATCAGAATGATATCACCATGATTTATTTTTAATCTTGATTTGTTCATTATATGAATTTTATAGTCAGGCATTTTATCCCTGATAATATTAATTGATTTTTCATCAGAGGATAAAATAAGAATGTCATTTCCGTTAATGATGTAATTGTTATCTTTAATGTACTGACTTATAATATTTCTGCTATCTATATTAGCCGGGTTTCCATTTTTATTGCTATCGTACTGAAAGAGCATAAATCCGGTTACCGGTATGATAAATAACAGAAGTATTACAGACAGAAGATAGCGCGGGACAGCGCGCTTTGTCGTTTTTTCATATAACATGATGTTTTTACGCCATTTATCCTGTTGTTTTTTTATGGCGAAAAGGACTTTTCCCTGAAAAATAAAGGGAGCGTTATAACTGATTTCTTGTATTATTAATTCACCATCACAGGTTTTAAAAAAGACGTGATAATTGTTTTCATATAGCTCTGCTTCTGTTTTTTCAGGCAGTGATTCTGCACCTGTGAGATTCAGGCTAATCAGATCGTCGTCATGACTAATTGTACTGTTGATGCGATATCTTCCGGATGGAATAGTTATTTCTTCCTTTGATTCCTCATCGGAAATTGTTATCAGAGTATAAAGGTTTTGCATCAGAGTATCCCGGTTATTAAATCATAAGTATAATAATTTAAATTTATAGTGTATTCTTGGTATTCAAATGGTAGTTAGTTTTATAAAAAAATGGTAGTAAAAGATAGTGTAATGTCTTAAATTCATCACTAAATTTTAGTTCGTTCAGTAACAGTTTGCTGTTTTACAGGTAGTTATTATCTATACTGATAAAAGGATGGTTTAATTTATATGGAAAAGGAAAGTCAGATATATATTTATAATGATATATATAAAGTGAATGGATGCAGAGAAAACAGTCAGACTGACTACTGCTTTCCGCTGTCGAAATGTATAAAACTACTGGCATTTATAGATTGCCATTATCATTTATCCCGGTCAGATAATAATGAATTTGCGGATAACAAGGTTTGTCCTGATTATGAGATTATTTTTCCGGTTCAGGGGGATGCAGACAATCCGGAATACCGGATTGTCTGTGAAATACTGAATGAAAATAGTGTAATAAAAACATTTTTTAATACACTGCGCCACTCTGAGCATTACTGGCTGGTGAAACACCTGATCAGCGCAGCGGATTGCAAAAACAGTAATATCAGGGATATCAGTCAGCGTTACGGGTTATCCGGCACTCACTTCAGGCGCCTGTGCCAGCGCTATATCGGCAATCAGAGTAAATACCAGTTACGTCACTGGCGCGGCGTGGCATCAGTGCTGGATATCCTGGTAAAAGAGCATTCACTGACCCGGATCGCGGCAGATAACGGCTACTGCTCTGCATCGCATTTCTCAAATGAAATCAAAATATTATTTGGTATGTCTCCCCGGAAAATAAGGAATTTAAATCATGCGGTTAAAAAATAGTGCCGGGGGGCTGTTCTGCCTTTTTCTCAGCCTGTTTTCGTGGTCTGTGGCGGCGGAGCAAACACTGTTATACGAAAAAAAACCGCCGCAACAGGCGCAGTATGTGGCGAAAGAAACACGGCTGGATCATTTTTTTGATGCGCTGGCAGGAAAGCTGGATGTCATAATTATTTCGTCTGATGCGGTGAAAAAGAAGAAGATCTCCGGCACTTTTGATTTATCCGACCCGCAGGACGCGCTGTCGCAGATGCTGAAAACCATGGCACTGGTGTCCTACCGGGAAAACCGCACTCTCTATATTTACAGCAGCAATGAAGTTGAATCTTCCATGCTGACGCTGAATTCGGTAACCCGCAATGAACTGACGGCTTTTCTGAAACAAACCGGGCTGTTTGATGCGCAATATCCGCTGACATCTGACCGGCAGCAGCGGATTTTGTATGTAATAGCTCCCCCGCGCTATCTGGCACTGATCCGTTCTGCGGCGGACGCACTGGAGGCACAGTACAGTGTGCAGGAGCAGGGAATTACGCCGGAAGATGAGCATATTCAGCTGGTTAAACTGGAACATAGTTTTGTGCAGGACCGGGAAATTACCTCACGGGGAAAAAGCCTGATACTCCCCGGTGTGGCGTCCGCGTTGCGGGAGTTACTGGATTCCGGGCCTGCGGCAAAAACCGGACTGGTACCGCAGGACGCTGAACAGGACGATATTCAGCCGGCGGAAACTGTCTGGCTGGGCGGTGAGCGGGTGCGGATTGTGCCGCTGCAGGGGGAAAACAGTCTGCTGTTAAAAGGAAACCGTAATGCACTGCACTTAATCAATCAGCTGATCAGACAACTGGATACTGCCAAACCGCAAATCGAGTTATCACTGTGGATTATTGATGTATCAAAAAATGAAGCTGACCAGTTGGGGATCAACTGGCAGGCAGATTACGGTACAGGAAAAATGAAAGTAGCTTTTAATTTCAGTGAGCTTAATCAGTTCACCGGTTTTTCTTTTTTCAGCAAGATCAGGGCGTTGTCCGCAAAGGGACAGGCCAATATGGTATCCCGGCCGATTATTCTGACTCAGGATAACACGCCTGCTATTTTTGATAATAACACCACATTTTACAGTAAGTTACAGGGAGAACGTACATCATCACTGGAAAGCATCACTTACGGCACAAAGGTGAGTGTGACACCGCGGATCGCCAATCAGCGGAAATCTGTGGAGATGATTATTGAGCTTGAAGACGGCGCACAGAAAAAGGACGCTGACGGAGCAGGCGGTGAAGATGCCCTGCCGGTGATTAACCGCACGAATATCAGCACAATAGCCAGGGTCGCACAGGGAAATACACTGCTGATTGGCGGCTACACGCGGGAAAATACCCATCGCCATAACGATAAAATTCCGCTGCTGGGTGATATCCCGCTGGCAGGGCGGTTGTTTCAGTTTGAATCAGTGAAGACAGAAAAAATGGTCCGGCTTTTTTTGTTGCAGCCCCGTATTCTGCAACAGGATTTTTTCAGCGACACAGAAATTACCGGACATATTCCGTTTAATTATGAGAATAAACAAGGTATTAAGATGATTCAAAAACTGAAACAGGACTATTGATATGATAAATGGTTTACCCGGCGCACCGGTGTTCAGTCCGTCTGCGGTACCACAGAAACAGCAGAATAATGCGGCAGCAGAGCAGCGCCCGGCGGAAAACCAGACGGAAAACCACGCCGAGCAGATGATGGATGTGATGGATGATATGGCCATGGCACTGTCGCAGTTTAACCGGCGGCAGTACGGAAAAGAGGATCACATCAGCCAGTTACCGGCATCAGAGCAGAAAAACAGTGCTGAGGGTGCGGAAACAAAACTGGACCGGGTCGTTAAGTGGTTTGCTGCTTCCGGACGCTCAGTTCGTGAGTTTCTCGACTATGTGCGCAATTTTTTTCCGGATCCCAGTGATTATGTCATGGCACTGCGTTCCCTGTTGCGCAAACTGCCGTTTTCTGCGGAGGAAGCCGCCGAAATTGATGCGGAAATTGAGCAGTTACTCCACGGAGAATTTGCACAGGAAACCCGTGCAGGGATCAATATCGCACTGAAAATCCGCCAGTATGCGCCGGTAACACAACTGGATTGTGCGCAGCTGAGAATGGTATACCGCAGTTATATCAGCTGGAAATTCGACATACTGTATCTGTGGAAAGTGTGGCTGGAGCAGTACCGGAAAAGCCGGGTCAGAAGCCTGCTGTGTTATGTCCGTGACTCGCTGGTGTGTGATATGGCGGCAGCACTGCCCAGTTGCAGCCACCACAGTGAGTTCGGGGAACTGACAACCCGTCTGCATACCCTGAATCAGCTGATTTCCCTGAATGATATGTTTTATCAGAAAATTTCCTCCCTGAACTGTACGGAACCGGTGCTGGAGGATGAGCAGCGGCTGAACCAGTTGCTGATTTCCGGGCTGGGTGACCCGGAGGCATTTCAGTCAGAAACAGAATCGTTGCTGGCGGCGGCAGAAAATGACAAAAACAGACCGCTTATTTTACAGCGCCTGATTGTGATTTTTGGTGAGATACCGGATGTCCTTTTTCTGCAGGAAGCAGGCAAAGAGCAGGTGGTTTCTTTTCTGAAAGCCCTTATGAGCAAAACTATTAATATCTTATAACTTTCACCGGCAATGGATTGCTATGCTGACAACTTTTATTAATGCGCTCAAAAGCAGGCCGGAGATCGCAGTACTGCTGATTATGGTGATGGTGATCGCCATGCTGATCATTCCGCTGCCGAAAATGCTGGTCGATTTTCTGATCGGGCTGAACATCGTTATTTCCATCCTGATGTTACTGCTCTCTTTCTATATCACCCGGATTCTGGGGTTTACCTCTTTCCCGGCACTTTTGCTGATCACCACACTGTTCCGGCTGGCGCTGTCCATCAGTACCAGCCGCCTGATCCTGCTGGATGCGGATGCCGGGAATATCATTCAGTCCTTCGGTGAATTTGTTATCGGCGAAAATATTGTGGTCGGATTTGTGATTTTTGCCATTGTCACCGTGGTGCAGTTTATTGTCATCACCAAAGGGTCGGAGCGTGTGGCGGAAGTGGCGGCACGTTTCTCCCTCGATGGTATGCCCGGCAAGCAGATGAGTATTGATGCGGATCTGAAATCCGGCCTGATTGATAATGAAGAAGTGCGCAAACGCCGGAAAGAGTTGGAGCAGGAGAGTCAGATGTACGGTGCGTTTGACGGCGCGATGAAGTTTATCAAAGGGGATGCAATCGCCGGAATTGTCATCATTTTCGTGAATTTTGCCGGCGGAATTGGTATCGGTGTTGCGCAGATGTCGATGCCGTTCAGTGAGGCGCTGAGTACTTACACACTGCTGACGATCGGGGATGGCCTGGTGGCACAGATCCCGGCGTTGCTGATTGCCATCAGCGCCGGATTTATTGTCACCCGGGTCAGCGGCACCAATCAGAATTTAGGGGCCAATATTGTCAGGGAGCTGTTTTCCCATGACTTTACCCTGATAGTCACCGCTGTCCTGGCGCTGTGTATGGGGATGTTGCCGGGGTTTCCGGCCGGTGTTTTCGGTCTGCTGGCCGCCGGGCTGATGTTGTTTTACGGCATGCGTCTCAGACAGAACAGGCAGAAATCAGGGACCGGAAAAACCGGCACTGACAATCGCTCTGCTGTGGCTGCATCGTCCGCATCCCCGGCGGAAGACTTTGCACCACGGGGACTGACGGCGGAAAACAATGAAGCGATTCCGCTGATTATCACCCTCCACACCTGTTATCAGGCTATGTTTGAAAAACAGAAGATGACGGCATGGCTGCAGGAGGAATTTGCCTTCCGTTTCGGTTTCTTTTTACCCGGCATCATTATCAATTACAGCCGTGAGATACCGGAAAATAAATCGGTGATCTTAATTAATGAGATTCAGTCCGGTGTGATTTACAGCTATCCGGATAAATACAAAGTGACAGAAATAAATGATGCTTTTGAGTCACTGAATATTGAACCGGTCGTGATTGAGCCTGAAGGCGGGGAAAAAACCGTCTGGACGGATAAAAAACACGATGAGGTATGCCGGGCAGCCGGGATGGAAACAGAACCCGGTGTTATGGTATTTTTCAATGAATTCAGCCGGATAATGACACAAAATATTCAGGAGCTGCTTGGCATCCAGGAAACTAAAACATTGCTGGATAATATTGAGAATAAATATCCGGAGCTGCTGAAAGAGTGTTACCGCTATTTATCCGTTCAGCGTATTGCGGATGTTTTTCAGCGGCTTATCGCTGAGCAGATCTCTGTCCGTAATATTAAAATTATCCTCGGCGCACTGGTGCAGTGGGGGCAGAAAGAAAAAGATCCGCTGGTACTGGTTGAGCATGTCCGCAGCCATCTTGCCCGTTACATCTCAGCGCATTTTGCCTGTGATCAGGTCCTGCGGGCGGTGGTGCTGTCAAACCCGCTGGAGGAGATGATCCGTCAGGGGATCCGTCAGTCTGCCGGAGGTACTTTTATCAATCTCGAACCGGCGCAGCTGGATCATTTTTATGATGCGCTGTCATTGGTGATGACGCCGCTGCGGCACCGGCAGGATATTGTTTTCCTGACGGCAATGGATGTCCGCCGTTTTGTCCGGAAACTGACTGAAATGCACTATCCGGGTATTGCCGTGCTGTCATTTTCTGAAATTGTTCCGTCGGCACAGGTGTCGGTGATTGATTCTGTTTAATGTCATAACAAGGAAACTGAAGATGGATCTTGCAACACTGGTTACAGAAGGAATGAAGCTTATCGGGCGCGGCGATTTGGTGCCGGAAGGCAGCTCACTCGATAATCATTCAGCAATCTCATTATCGCTGGGGGAACAGCAGGTCATTCATATTGCGGTGGTTGATGAATATCCGGTTATCTGGATGCCGTTGCAGACTGATTTACCGGCATTGCGGCCGGAGGTAAAAGGCGGTTTGCTGGATATTCTGACAGAAGAACCCGCCCCTCTGTTTTATCCGGGCTCACCGGCGCTGCGGCAGACAGATAACGGCGCGGAGCTGGTCGGGTGTTTCAGTCACAATGCTGTCAGCGGCGCGGAACCTTTTGTGCAGGCGCTGGATCAGTTTGTCCGCCTCTGTCAGCAGTGTCACACACTGATCCTCAGAGGCTGACGATGCTGAATGCACTGCTCAGTCAGCGGGCATTTCCGGTGCATATCCGCGGGTATTACCTGGAAGCGCCGCTGCCGGATGTCTTTATCGGGGAAATTTGTCTGTTATGGCAGGATCTTACCTGTCGTGTACTGCTCGGCCGGGCTCAGGTGGTGGGCTTTAATGAACACAACACGCTGCTGAGTCTGATCGGACAGGCCGCCGGACTGACACTGACAACGGTCATCGCGCCGACGGGTAGTGCAGTAACACTGACATTCACACCGCAAATTCCGGGCTCGGTGATTGATCCGTCCGGTAATACCCTGGCCCGTCTGAGTGAGATAACAGAGCCGGATAACCGGAGTGTCATCCGCCCCGTCAGCTGTGAGGCGCCGGATGTGCTCTCCCGGCAGCGTATCACGGAGATTTTGCCGACCGGCGTGAAAGCCATTGATGCTCTGCTGACCTGCGGAAAAGGCCAGCGGCTGGGGATTTTTGCCGGTGCCGGCTGCGGTAAAACCGTGCTGATGAATATGCTGATTGAGCATGCGCAAGCCGATATTTTTGTGATAGCCCTGATTGGCGAACGCGGCCGGGAAGTGACCGAACTGATTGATGAACTGCGCAACAGCCCGCAGGCGGCAAAATGTATCCTGGTCTGCTCGACGTCCGATAAACCGGCTGTTGACCGCTGTAACGCGGCGCTGGTGGCAACCTCACTGGCGGAATATTACCGCGATGAAGGGAAAGGGGTGATCCTCTTTGTTGATTCACTGACCCGTTACGGCCGGGCGTTAAGGGATGTGGCGCTGAGTGCCGGGGAAGTGCCTGTACGGCTGGGGTATCCGGCATCGGTATTTGAGCAGTTACCGGCACTGCTGGAGCGCCCGGGGGCGACGAAAACCGGCGTGATCACGGCTTTCTATACTGTGTTGCTTGATAGTGAAAATGAGCCGGACGGCTTTGGCGATGAAGTCCGTTCCATTCTCGACGGACATATTTATCTCTCCCGGCGGCTGGCGATGCAGAATCACTATCCGGCGATCGATATCCCGGCCAGTATCAGCCGTGTCATGTCGCAGATTGTTTCACCGCAGCATCTGGCCGCCGCCGGGCGTTTCCGGACACTGCTGGCGAAACAGAATGAGCTGAAACTGCTGGTGGAGCTCGGGGAATATAAACCCGGGCTGAATGCGGAGAGTGATAAAGCGGTTGAGCTCACTCTGCCGATGCGCCATTTTTTGTGTCAGTCACCGGCGGAATCCGTTGCAGCGGATGAAACAGGCAGATTACTTGAACAGCTCACACAATGAATTACAGCAACTGATTGCGCATTTCAGTCTGAAAGAGCGCTGTGTCCAGGCGGCACTGGCACAGCTGCACCAGCGCTACCGGCAGGAACAGGAAAATATAGATAAGCTATTGTTATTAATCAAAGGATTAGAACAGCAAATCCTTGAGTTTGAATGCCGCGGATTATTATCTTACACCGCACTGAATGAACTCAGGCGTAAACAGGCAATCTACCGTAAACAGATCCCGGATGTCCGTGCCAGAGTGGATGAATCATCCCTTCAACTGGTGCAAATCTCGGATGATATTGCTGAGAGTAATAAAACAATAAATAATCTGAAGAAAAAGATTATTAAGTTTGAACAATACAATGAGAAATAGATTTACATTATAGATATAAGCAGGGAATCATGATCAATATTGAGTCGTGTTGCAGTGATCCGGAACTGGTTTTCCGGGGTGATAGAGTTAATAAAAAAGCCATTGATTTTTTATCCGGAATAATAAAAAGAAAATCAAAGAAAAAGGAAGGTAATAATGTTTCGGAGTATTATTACCTTCGGTGTCAGTATGACAATAAATATCATCATGGGAATATACCTCTCTCTGTTTCTGAGGTAAAAAAGAGAGATTGTCACGTTCCGGAAGATTATGATATTACTCTGATGTATTCATCACCTGATAAAATAAAAGACACTGTGTTTAAGAATAGTGTCAGTCAATATATTGTCTGTAAAAATACGATTGCTGGACCATCTGATGTACCTGCTCATAGTTATGCTCCGGATAATACCACTCAGGATAACACGATAGCGCCGGAAGAAGCAGGAAACATGCCGGCAGAAAAAGAATACTATCCCGGTACTGATTGTGGTGATACAAACAGCATTCCGGAGCAGGGTATTGCTGCAACGTTGCCGGAACAACCTGTTTTTATGAACTATCCTCTGTCAGGAGTAAGCCCGGAAAGAGAAAATCATCTGTTGCGGCATTATGAACCGGAAAAAGCGGCTCAGGAGAAAACATCTCAGACAGTTTATCATCCCGGGAAAAATCAGTTGTCTCCGGAAATCAGAAAAGCTGATTATTATTGCTCTTATTATTTCAGACAGAAATATCAGCCACCGGAACCGGTTCATATTTACAGAGATAATCCGGGCGGGTTTAAATTAGAAATATATTCAGAATCCCTGAAGCGACGACTGAAATCAGCAGTAAATATAAACGGAATTGATTATATTGATATAATATAAGCGGGTGAAATAAATGCATTATGATACCCATCAGATAATGGACTATCTGAGCTGTTATCTGCCGGAAAGAAAAGAAAATACCAAACGAACGATTAAATGTCATTTGATTAATACCCAAAATATACTGGAGGTATTAATTGATGTTGAATCCTTTCTTTCTGAGCTGATTGGCGAAAACACAATTCCCTGGGAAATCGTGCCGGAAAATTATCTTATTGAACTGCTGAATGAGAACAGGAAAGAGATCCGGCTGCCGTTTTTTTCAGCAGAGAGTTATTTTCCGGAGTTCCGGACGAAAAATATTGCTGTTAATCCGACCCGTAAACTTGCTTTCCGTCAGGGAAATATTGATTTCACTCTGATTGGCGCCCGCGGCCGGTTTGATATTAATGGCCCGCCGCTGACACCGGATCTCTCTGTTCCGGTGAATGCCGGGATTTATATCGGTTCAACCCGGACATTCACCGGTGTGATTCAGCAAATCAATGAAGGCGATATCCTTTTTATTACACAACACCAGCGATTTCTGAGAGCAGGAGGCTATTTTCAGATGACACTGAAACAGGAGCAGGACGACACGGTTATCAGCGAACGCGGAATTATTCCGGAAGTGCCGGTTACCACAGCGGAAACGGCAGTTTTTGACAGCCGCAGAGTCCCGGTTCAGGTGGATTTTCTGCAGTACCGCAAAGTGTTTCCGTTATCGGAACTGATGGCGTTGCAACCGGGCGATACACTGCCGCTGCCGGCAGCGGACAATCACCTGATCACGCTGGAAATCAGCGGGCAGCGTTTTGCACAGGGGGAGCTGGTTCGAATCGGGGAACAATACGCCGTGGAAATTCATCATATCTTTCATAAGGGTGAATGATGACTGACAGCGCTGTTTCGATGATGCTGATGCTGGCCGCGGCATCCGTTCTGCCCTTTATTCTGGCGGCCGGAACCTGCTACCTCAAATTCTCCATTGTCTTTGTGATGGTGCGCAACGCCCTGGGGGTTCAGCAGGTGCCGTCAAATATGGTACTCAACGCGATTGCGTTTATTCTGGCGATGGTGGTGATGTTTCCGCTGGTCAGTAAAACCTATGCTTATGTTAATGAAAACCCGGTGGAATTATCTCAGCCGGAATCACTGTCGCGTTTTGCGGATGAAGGGTTACAGGATTACCGGGACTATCTCTTCCGTTATGCCGATAAACCTCTGCTGCATTTTTTTGCGCAAACAGATATTGATGAAGATAGCGATCCGGAACTGAATAATGCCCGTGATATCGCATTCTTTCCTCTGCTGGCGGCCTATGCGCTGGGGGAAATCAAATCAGCCTTTCTGATCAGCTTCTATCTCTATCTGCCGTTTATCGTGATTGATCTCGTGGTGTCCAGTGTTTTACTGGCGCTGGGGATGATGATGATGAGCCCGGTCACGCTCTCGGTGCCGATCAAACTGATCTTATTTATTGCCCTTGATGGCTGGTCGCTGTTATCCACCAGTCTGGTATCTCAGTATTTCGAACTTATGGACATATAACATGGATGTTATTTATGCGGCAGATAAAGGGATTTATCTGGTGATTATGTTATCGCTGTTGCCGGTGAGTGTGGCGACCGTTGTGGGTCTGACGGTCGGTCTGCTGCAGACTGTCACGCAGATCCAGGAGCAGACACTGCCCTTCGGGCTGAAATTGATCGCCGTATTTGTCTGTATCCTGATGCAGCTCAACTGGCTGGGAGATTCGATGCTCAGTTATGCCCGCGAAATGTTCTCGCTGGCGCTCAGCGCGACAGCGGCAGGTTAATTCCCGGTGCCGTTATTCTCCTGGTTTCATGATCTGTTTCAGAGCGCGCTGTTCAGCAGTATGCGGTTATTTGCGGCATTCGCTTTTCTGCCGTTTCTGAATGATAAATTTATCCTCAGCCGGAGCACGCGGGGCATTATCATTTTTCTTATGGCGCTGTGTCTCAGCGGAAATGAACATGACCCGGCGGCAGAGTTCTCTGTGGTCAGTATACTGAGTGAAATCATTACCGGCACGGTAATGGGATTGGTTTACAGCACACCGTTTTTTATTTTTTCCGCCTTCGGTGAATATATTGATAACCAGCGCGGAGCGAATATCAGTGATACCGCTGATCCGACAACAGGGACCGATGCATCACCGTTTTCCACCTTTATGAATCTGTTTTCTGTCTCGTTTTTTTTACTCAATGACGGCCTTGTATTACTGATGACATCCGTTCAGGACAGTTTCCGGTTATTACCGCCGGGCACATTACTGACGGAAATACATTATGCGCCGGTCTTTGACTGGCTGACAAACAGCCTGTCGCTCTCTTTGCTGTTTTGTATGCCGGTACTGATTATCTTATTTATTTCTGAAGTCAGCCTGGGCATCCTGGCGCTGTACAATTCACAACTGAATCCGTTTTCCTTATCTCTTTCAATAAAAAGTATTATTGCCTTTCTGCTGGCGCTGCTGCTGTTTCGCAGCACAACAATGACGGATGTGACAGTGCTGTTTGATACTTCCCCTCTGACTCAATTTTTGAGGGGAAATAATGGCTGAGAAAACCGAAAAACCCACCAGCAAAAAACTGAAGGATGAATCGAAAAAAGGGAATACGTTCAAATATAAAGAGCTGCTCTCCACGACCGGCTATGTGACAGGTATTGCGTATCTGCTTTATGTTGCTGACTGGTCAGCATTCTCCCGTTTTTATCAGACGGTATTACGTAATGTGAATCACTTGTCACTCTCTGTCTATATACAGATGTTGTCAGAGATTTTTTTTCAGATGGTGTTACCGCTGATTATGTTATGTGGTTTGAGTGTCAGCTTTGTTTCTCTGATGCAGACCCGTTTTGCTGTTGCGACGGAAGCGATTAAATTTGATTTAAAGAAAATTGATCCTATCGCCGGATTCAAACGGATTTTTACCAAAAAGTCCCTGAAAAATCTGGTAAAAGCACTGATATCACTCATTGTGTATTTATCTGCCGGTTATACCTTTATTTCTCTGTATACCGGCGATATTTATCAGTTAATTACGGCACTTTTCTCTGAAGTGAGTGAGAGCTTTCTCTATTTCACCGGCCGTTATATATTTATTTTTATCATATTACTGATGCCATTGCTGGTGATTGATTACATCGTTGAATATTTTTTCTTTTTTAATGATATGAAAATGGAAAAGCACGAAGTTAAACAGGAATATAAAAACAGTGAAGGTAATCAGGAAATAAAATCAGCCCGTAAACAGCAGCACAGAGAATTGCTGAATGCGGAAACCAAAGCATTGATAAAGAATTCGGATGTCGTGGTGGTTAACCCGACGCATATTGCCGTTGCTATCTATCTTGATCCGGAAAACGGCGTTATGCCGCTCATTACCGTGAAAGAGAAAGGCATGTATGCGCTGGCTGTGCGCCGCTATGCCGAAAAGCACAGGGTGCCGGTTGTCCGGGATATCCGCCTGGCCCGGACGTTATTCCCGAAATATCATGTCTTTGACACCATTATTGATGATGATCTGGATAAGTTTCTCGATCTCTTACTGTGGTTGAATGACGCAGAGCAGGCTGCACTTGCCGATAGTGAACCGCACTAATATGTATCAGCAGGATGGTGCTGAGGCGTATTTTATGAAAGTGATTATCAGCCGGGTCAGATAGTATTGCCTGACTTGATAATCCAATATTATTAAGGGGGTTTTGTTATGGATGACAATACAGATTTTGATATTAAATCTCTGGTCGGGAATATTTTTTCTCATCTTGAAAGTGGCAATATATCTGATCTTCTGATGCCAAAGAATAATGAGGATTTTTCGGGTGTTTATTCTCTGGCGTGTGATTATTATGATAAAGGGCTTATAGAGCAAGCTGAGAATATTTTTCGTTCACTCTGTTTATATGACTTTAGCAATGTGGATTATTTACTTGGATTAGCTGCAGTTAAACAGGTGCAAAAACAATATCAGAAAGCGATTAATCTTTATAGTTTAGCTATTAACTTAGATGAAGACAATGCATCGATATATTTGTATGCAGGACAATGCTATTTATACTCAGGTGAAAAAGAATCAGCGCTGAGCAGCTTTAATCATTGTCTTTCATTAGCGTGTAATGATAGTGAGCGGGAACAAGCAATACATTATATATCAATGCTGGAAGGTGGATGATGCGTTTGGAAAATGGGTTAAAAATAAATAACGGAGTTGATGATTTCAGTTATGATTCCTCATTGCATAATAATTTTATGAGGCTTAGGGTAGTATATGATGCACTCACAGTTACAGAGAGTATTCCGTATGATGAGGCTGTTAAATATATAAGAGAATACTACGATATAGTAAATGATAGTAACTTTAAGAATAATATTAAAAATAAAGTTATAATGTATGAAGAGTGTGCGGAATTGATTGATAAAACGAGGGTGATTGTTAATAGAATTGAACAAAAACAGATTAAATCTATGGCGGGTAGATTTTGGGAGCACTTTTATGAAGATAAAGTAAAACAAATTTATAGCGAATTAGATAGGATTAATTATATTCTGTCGGATCCTGACACTACAAGAGAACAAGCATTAAAAGAACTTGAAGCATATAATATATTAATGAAGAATAGAGAAAATATAAAGGCAATTAATAATGCTGGTGATAATTTTTCAGATAAAATAAGATTGATAAATAAAAGTATTCAGGAGTATTTTATTATTCGTGATATGGTTACTTTTGGTTATTTTGTTGAGAGAATGGATAATGTCAGCGTATATGCTTATGATATTTCAGTTAAATATCAGCGTGGAGGTATGAACAAATATGTTGATTTTTATAAAAGCGTGACAACAAAATTAAATACATTTGGTGATTATATTGGTGAATCCATCAATGATGGAAAGCAGAATAAGGTATATAAAAGAAAATTTTATACTGAATTATACAACACTATGAAACCTTATTTTTATTATGGGGGTTCTGTTGGCTATACTTTATATACAGGTAGTATGAAGATAGTTAAGGTCAGCGACGATAAATTTAACGTTCTGGTTGATGATAAGGTAATAGAAGAAAATTTATCATATAAAGATGCATATGGGAAAATGGAGTACTTTTTTTCTTGTCATCAGCCTGTTATTAAAGGAACTCGCCTGTGTAAGTTACTGAATCCTGTGAAAGATGGTGCTGGTAATATTATCGGATTGGAAGGGCGTGTAGAGCAATTTCTGTTTCCGACTGAGTTTTATCATTTTATGGATTTTGCATCTTACGAAGATAAACTTGATCGTATAAATGAAAATTTTGATAAAACTTTTAGTGGAAATCCACCAGTGCTATCAAGCTGGGATCGCGTGAATGAACAATCAATTGCGGCTTCCAGTGATGTTGAATATACAAAAAAGGTATTAAAAGATAACTACGAAGAAGGAATTTATAGTTACTTTACAAATGATGATGAAAGAAAAATAGGATCTCATCTATATCAACATGATATCAATAGTATAAATCAAAAGATAGATGGTGCAAAGAAAGGATTACAGTTAACGCTAGATGAATACACTCAGCGGTATAACACTATAAATAGTAATTATGACAATATGCTGAGAACAATTACAACAATGATTAGTGAGTTGGCTCAGGAATTAAAGGGATTTTTAAGGTTCTGACATAAAAAGGGAATTGTATGACAGTAATTATTGATAAACCATCAGGTTTTAGTGTTTTAAATACTACTACATCAGGTGAAAGTGTAAATAAAAATTCAGGTGAAAATAAAAAAAATAGTGTGAATGATCCTGTCGGAGAGTTTAGCAAGGGAATGGTTAGTGATGTTAGTAAAAAATCAACATCAGCTAATGATGGAAAGAAAAAATCAGAATTAAATAAACCAAAATTGGATAAGCCAACTTTAAATAAAGATACTGCAGGTAGTGAAAGTACTACGGGAAGTAAAAATACCCCGGAAAGTAAGGGTAACACAGACAGTAAATATACCACAGGTAAGAAAAAAGGTGGTTTTTCACTTAATGAATTACATTCATTGCTGACAGATTTTTATTCTGAAGAGAAATTTAAAATTAATTCAAGAGCTCATGGGTACAATCTTAAATTCATCAGGGAGTTATGGTCTGATAATAAAGTAAATCAATTATCAGAGCTTATTTCTGAATCCGGGGATTTGATTAATGACCATATTGAAGCAACAGCAGAGTATTATTTCTCACAAATGGATAGTGAGCAGTTGGGAAAAATGCCGGATGGTGAGCTGAAAAATAAGTTAACCGGTAATGGTGTTGATAAATTTAAAAGTAAAGATGAAATTTCTTTATATTTAAGAAGTAAAACAAATGCCGATGAGGTTATTAAAAACGTCAATTCAGAGTCAGTGTTTTATAAGGATAAAACTAAGTTATTTAAATCATTTTCTGATGAGATGAATAAATTTCCTGTGCTGGATGATGAACTCGGTTCTCTCATTACAGGAAATCGTGAGGAGATTACGGCTGAATTAAATTTATTGCATGAAATGGCCGCTCTTCAGGATGAGGCGAAAGATATTATGAAAGATATTTCTGATATATTCGGCTCTCAGCGTAAATCTGATATGAATTATAGTAAATCATTAACTACTTTGATGGGTAAAATAGCAGATCTGCGGAATAAGTTAGCGCAGCGTAAACTTGAAAATGATCGTCTTATAGCCACTGCTCAGCAAAAAACATTGCAGGATAAAACCGATGCTGATGGAGCTGAAATGGCAAAGAAAATAAAAAAAGCAGAGCGTTTACAGGCCATTTTTAAATGGTTAGGGCCATTATTGATCGCATTAATGGTTATATTAACTGCTCTGACCGGTGGTTTACTAGCAAAAGCACTGGCCGCAGTGATTGTGGTTGTCACTATTATTAGTGAAATTGTTAAGGCGGCCGGTGGCCCGGATATTATGGCAACGATAATGACACCGGTGACAAAATTGGTGGAAGTTGTCCAGAAGTTTATTAAAGATATGGCTATGAAAATCGGCCAAAAACTTGGGCTTCCACCGGCTGAGTTAAAAAAACTGGAAGAAAAAATGGAAATTATTGCCATGGTACTTGCAGTTATTGTTGTGATGGCGGTGTTTGCTGCTGCAGGTGCTGTTGCCGGAAAAGTTATCGGTCAGGTGGTATCAGAATCGGTAAAGGAAATATTGAAACAGGTAATGGCGGAGGTTAAAAGATTATTAATTTCAATGATGCTGACATCTACTGTCGTTAACGGTGTAAATTCAGTCACTCAGGCAGAACTTAATAAAGATGTAATGAAATTAAATGCTGACATAGATTTAGATCAGGAGTTGCTGGATAAATTGATGGCATTGATGGAAAAAATAATGGCAGTTTTTTCAGAATCACAGCAGGATTTAAATAAAATGAAAGAGCAGTTAGGTAAGATAGGAAAAGACGATTTTCAGCGTAAGAAGGCTATTATACAGTCAGGGCCATTAGCTGTTTAATTTAAAAAGGAATTTATTATGACGACGATAACCACAGCAAATAATACGAAGCAGGTTTATTCACCGGAAATTAATAGTGTTATTTCAGTAAAAAAAAATTTACAGGAAATAAATATTGATCCCGAAGTTATAAAAGAGATTACAAAAAATAATAGTATAAAGAGCACCGAAGTTACAGATGAGCAGATTTCTGCTGAGATTCGTACCCGTGCAGGATCGCTGATGCCCTCTCTGTTATCTGTCAGTGATCAGAAATGGATGAAATTAGCCATAGAATTATGCAAAGTACTGAATGATGATTCACTGAGCCAGCAGGAACGCCAGAATAAGCTGGATGTAGCTGTTATTGAACTGGCAAAAGAATTAAAAAACATGAAATATAAGGAAGCCGAACTTCAGGTCAAAGCAGCCGTCACCGGTGCGTTAGTTTCTATTGGTATTTCTATTGTCGGTGCTGCCATGTCAATAAAGGGGATTGATGTGGCTAATCCGACGGCACCGACACCCGGCGGAATAGCGGGACAGGCCATGTCCGGACTGTCACAGCCGGTTAGCCAGGTATTCGTACAATTCATTCAGAAGCAGGTTACTGAGTTACAGGGTGATGCTGAAGTTGTTCGCGCGCAAAAAGATCTGAAGCTGAAAAGCGGATCCGTTCATGGTAAAGCGTCTGATAACGCGCATGAATTAAATAAAAAAGTAATGGATATGTTTAACCGTTATCTTGATAACAAGCAGGCGACATCGGGTAATTTGCTTAATAATATGCGGACATAATCTCTTCTCTGCTCATAAATCCGGGCCGCTTCTGACAGCGGCTTTTTCATGTTCTTTCTCATCATGAAGAAAATTCATCATGTTTTGCCACTTCGGTTTTGATCCCGGCAGTGAATACCGGTATAACAAAGGAATGTCTAAACGTCTGGACGTCTAAATAAAATATTCACCTGTGCGGTAAGGAAGAACACATGAAACTTGAAACGCTCTCTGTCCATGCCGGTTATTCACCGGATCCGACCACCAAATCCGTCGCGGTTCCTATCTATCAGACCACTTCCTATGCCTTCGATGATACTCAGCACGGCGCGGATCTGTTTGATCTGAAAGTCCCCGGGAATATCTATACCCGCATCATGAACCCGACCAATGATGTGCTGGAGCAGCGTGTGGCGGCTCTGGAGGGCGGAATTGCCGGGCTGGCGGTGGCATCGGGCATGGCAGCGATCACCTATGCGATCCAGACTCTGGCCGGCGTCGGCGACAATATTATCAGTGTCTCCAAACTCTATGGCGGTACGTATAATTTGTTTGCGCATAATTTTCCGCGCATCGGGATCGACGTCCGTTTTGCTGATCATGATGATTTCGCACAGCTGGAATCCCTGATTGATGACAATACCAAAGCCGTTTTCTGCGAAACCATTTCCAACCCGGCGGGGCATATCGCGGATATTGAAAAACTGGCGGAAATCGCTCACCGCCACGGCGTTCCGCTGATTGTCGATAACACTGTGGCTTCTCCGGCGCTGTGCCGCCCGATTGAGTTCGGCGCGGATATCGTGGTGCATTCACTGACCAAATATATCGGCGGACACGGCTCATCGCTGGGCGGGATTGTTATCGACTCCGGAAAATTCCCGTGGCAGCAGCATGCTGATCGCTTTGCGGTACTGAATACCCCGGATCCTTCCTATCACGGCGTGAACTACAGCGAACACTTCGGTGCTGCTGCATTTATCGCCCGCTGCCGCGTCGCGCCGCTGCGCAATACCGGTGCAGCACTGTCGCCGTTTAACAGCTTCCTGATTCTGCAGGGACTGGAAACACTGGCGCTGCGCATGGAGCGTCATACCGAAAATGCCCTGCGTGTTGCGCAATACCTGCAACAACATCCGCAGGTTGCGTGGGTGAAATATGCGGGTCTGGCGGATAATCCGGAACATGCACTGGCGAAGAAATACGTGCAGGGCACGCCGGCATCAATTATGTCTTTCGGCATCAAAGGCGGGGCAGAAGCGGGAGCGAAGTTTATCGATGCCCTGAAGCTGATCGTCCGTCTGGTCAATATCGGTGATGCGAAATCCCTGGCCTGCCATCCGGCCACTACCACTCACCGCCAGCTGAATGAGGTCGAACTGGCCCGTGCCGGGGTATCACAGGATATGATCCGGTTGTCCATTGGTATTGAGCACATTGATGACATCCTGGCGGATATCAGTGCGGCACTGGACAGTGCGAAATAATATTAACAATCAATAAAATATAACCATAACAATATGTTCCGGAGATAGTATGAGAAAAATTATTGTATCGGCACTGCTCGCCTGCACCACATTACTGGCCGTGTCCTGCTCGCAGAATGACGATGAAAAACCACTGAAAGTGGCGATTAACACCGGACCGGATCAGGCTATCTGGGAAGAAGTGGTCAAAGTCGCTAAGGAGAAGCAGGGGCTGGATGTTGATGTTATCGCCTTCAATGACTATGTCCTGCCGAATGAAGCGCTGCGCAACAATGATGTGGATGCCAATGCATTCCAGACCGTGCCGTACTATGAGGCACAAAGCAAAGAACGCGGCTATCAGTTTGAAGTTATTGGTAAAACCTTTATCTTCCCGATAGCGGCATACTCAAAGAAAATCAAATCCGCAGCCGAACTGCCGGACGGCGCAACAGTGGCTATCTCTAACGAAGCCACCACACTCGGCCGCAGCCTGCTGCTGTTACAGGCTCAGGGGCTGATTAAACTGAAAGACGGCGTCGGTTATCTGCCGACTACTCTGGATATCATTGAAAATCCGAAGAAACTGAAGTTTGCGGAAATAGACACCCCGCAACTGACACGCACCCTGGATGACCCGGATGTGTATCTCTCCATTATCAACAATAACTTCTCATCTCAGGTCGGATTATCCGCCGCCCGTGACGGACTGTTTATGGAAGGGGCTGATTCCCCTTATGTGAACCTGATTGTGGTCAGAGCGGCAGATAAAGATAACGAGAAGCTGAAAAAACTGGTTGCGGCATTCCAGAGTGATGAGGTGCTGAAAAAGGCCGATGAAGTGTATAAAGGCGATGCTGTCCGGGCCTGGTAAATGCGCGTCATCCTTCCGTCCATAGCGGTGTTGGCCGCATTCAGGGGCACGGGTCACATACTGATGTATGCTCCCCGTGCCCCTTCACTTGCCACCTTGCCCTGAACGGAATGATTTAGTGTATTGAGATCTGCAGGCACAGGTGACGGGCAAAGAAAACAGAAAGCATGCGAGCCATGGATGGCGAGCCTGAGCGCACACGGAAGTGTTTACAGCGACTTTCTGTTTTTGCCCGTTGCCGGTGCAGGCACCGTAATCCCCGATCCCCGGTTTTACTCTTTCATCCTTATCTTGAATCCCCGGCGGATTGCCTGAATAATAGTCGCCACTGGGATAAGGAAAATACGATGAAACAACTGATTATCGGATTACTGGGTGTGGTGGTGCTGGTCGGCGTACTGCTGGTCTCCAATTACAACAGCATCCAGACACAGGACGAAGCGGTGACTGCCTCCGCCTCTGAAATGCTCAACCAATACAAACGCCGCGCGGATCTGATCCCGAACCTGGTGAAAACCGTGCAGGCTTCCTCTGACTTTGAACGTCAGGTCTTACAGGATGTGGTGAATGCCCGGGCAAAAGTCGGACAGATGAATATCAGTGTCAGTGATCTGAGTGACCCGGCGCTGCTTGCTAAATTCCAGCAGGCGCAGACTGAACTGGGATCCTCGCTCTCCCGCCTGCTTGCAGTATCAGAACGTTATCCGGATCTGAAAAGTAACGCACTCTACAGCGACTTAATGGTACAGCTGGAAGGCAGTGAAAACCGGATCGCCGTGGCGCGCGGACGTTATATCGAAAGTGTCCGTGAATACAACACCACTATCCGTAAATTCCCGGCCGTGATTATTGCTAACTACATGGGATACACCGGCAAACCCAACTTCAGCGTTGAAAATGAAGCCGAAGTCACCACCGTTCCGGATGTGCAATTTCAGAAATAAACCGGCTGAACATCATTAACAGATGGCAGGATAAATTGAGTTTCCCGGCAAAATCCGTTAGAAGGAGAGGATAATACTAAGGAGTTATCGTGATTACCGAAGAGTTTCTCTCCAATAATGTGCTCAGCCTGATTGTGCTGGTGCTGTGTCTGCTCGGTTCCGGCGGGCTGATGATTTATAACCGCAAACGGGAAAAAGGCGAACATGCCACATTAGTGCATGTTTCCCAGTTTATCATGTGGGCGCTGGGGGTCATTATCCTCGGGGATTTCGCCGAACAGGGGATTGACCACTTTCAGTGGCGCTTTATCACCGCAGATACGGTCGGGATGATCTGCACCACGCTGATTGTGCTGATGCTGATCCGCAAACTGTTCCTGATGATAAACCGCCTGGCCGCCGCACAAATCAAACGCGGCAGTGATATCACCTCAGCACATATTGTTTCCCGCGTACTGAAAATCCTGATTGTGATTGTGGTGTTCCTGTTTTACGGCGAACACTTCGGCATGAGCCTGTCCGGCCTGCTGACCTTCGGCGGTATCGGCGGTATTGCCATCGGTATGGCGGGGAAGGATATTCTCAGCAACCTCTTCTCCGGCATCATGCTCTATTTTGACCGCCCGTTTAAAATCGGTGACTGGGTCAGTTCGCCTGACCGGCAGATAGAAGGGACAGTGGTGGAAATCGGCTGGCGTATCACTAAAATTATTACCTTTGATCACCGCCCGCTCTATATTCCGAACTCGCTGTTCTCCTCCATCAGTGTGGAAAACCCGGGGCGCATGACTAACCGGCGGATCAAAACCACCATCGGGCTGCGCTATGAGGATGCGGAGAGAATTTCGCAGATTGTCAGTGAAATACGGGCTATGCTGAAAGCGGAGAGCAGCATTGATCAGCACCAGACTCTGCTGGTCTATTTTGATGAATTCGGTGATTCCGCCCTCAATATTATGGTGTACTGCTTTACCAAAACCACGGTCTGGGCGGAGTGGCTGGCAGCACAGCAGGCGGTGTATCTGAAGATAATTGAGATTGTGCACCGCAACGGTGCGGACTTTGCTTTCCCGAGCCGGACACTCTATATGGAACGCAACAGTGTCTCCCGCGAACCGCCGGGAGTGTGATCTGACACCTTGCACCATCCCCCTTGTTTCCGTTATTGTGCCGCCGGTTAATTCCTGAGACGTTCATCAGAGGCGGCACAATATGGCGAAATATTTTTCCATCGGTGAGATGGCAAAGCTCCATAAAATCAGCATTCAGACACTGCGTTATTATGACCAGCTGGGGCTGTTCCGCCCGGTGTATGTTGATCAGGAAAGTAACTACCGCTATTACACGATCGATCAGTTTTCTCAGCTGGATATTATTAAGTATCTGAAATATCTGGGTATGCCGCTGAAAGAAATCAAACATCGCCTGGAAGACAGCGACACACAGATCCTCAGCCTGCTGACCCGGAAAATTTCCGTGGTGGATGAGAAAATCCGCGAGCTCGAGCTGATTAAAAAAGTCCTCTCCACCAAAAAAGAGACGCTGGAAAAAGGGATTGATACCGACAGTATCGGCAAAATCACCCGCCGTTATATTCCGCGCCGTCATATTTTATCGATGAATTATGAGCCCGGTCTGAGCTTTGAGGAGACCATGGAGTTTTCGCGGCGGCAGATTGCCAATATCCTCGAGGAAAACATTTCTATTTTCTACGGCGGCGTCAGTGGTCTGGTCTCCCGCGAAGAATTTCTGGCCACACAGCAGGTGCATTATCTGAACAGTTTTGTGATTGTCGAGCGCGACCTGTTTAATCCGCAGGTGCAGGACAAAATTACAGAAATTCCCGACGGTGAATTTATCTGCCTGATGTATCAGGGGCCTTACAGCGAAAATACGGCAGCATTTAAAGCGCTGACGGATTATGCGGAATACAAACGCATTCCGGTGGATGACATGATGTATGAAATCCCGGTGATTGACCCGCTTTCCACCAATGATCAGCGCCAGTTGCTGACAGAAATCCAGATCAAAGTGAAACGGCGTGAAATTGATACCCGCTGCCTGGTGTAAAACTCTACCCCTGCTATAGGTATTAATGCTTTCAATACAGAAACAGGCTGATATTCTTCAGCCTGTTTTGCTTTTCTCCACCGTATAATTACCCGTTTTGTGATGCGCATCTACTATCTCTGAATTGACTCTATAGTAGCTGGAGAGTCTATAGTTATCCACATTACAGCAATGGTTAAAAAGGTCGTTACCGCCACACTATTACCCCCGCTGATCCTGAATCAGCAACCCGAACTCACTAATGATAATAAATGATGACATGCGGATCAGAGTGCTGATCTCATGAGGAGTCTGTTGTGCAAAAAAATACTGATTATGATTTGGAAACCAAACTGATCCACCAGGGTCATTCACCGGATCCGGCCACCGGCGCGCTGGCCAGTCCTATCTACCAGACTGCCACATTTGCGGCGCATTCTGTGGAGCATTTCGAAGAACTGTGCCGGACATGGGGCTATGTCTACAGCCGCGAGTGCAACCCGAACCTGACCGAGCTGGAAAGCAAACTGGCGATGCTGGAAGGGGCGGACAGTGCGATTGTCAGCGCATCCGGCATGGGGGCGATTGCCTCAACCCTGCTGTCACTGGTGAAAACCGGCGATCATATTGTCAGCGCGGACGGGATCTTCTCCCACACCCGGCTGCTGATGACAGAACTGCTGGCGAAATTCGGCGTGGAAATCACTTTTGTTGATGCCACGGTCAGTGACAATATCCGCGCTGCCATGAAACCGGCGACAAAACTCGTGTATGTGGAAAGCCCGCTTAATCCGTCTCTGGAGCTGGTGGATATCCGCGCGGTGGCGGACATTGCCCATCAGAACAAAAGCCTGCTGATTGTTGACAGCACCTTCTGTACGCCGATCCTGCAACGCCCGCTGGAACTGGGTGCGGATCTGGTGGTTCACAGCCTGACCAAGTTTATGAACGGTCACGGTGATACCCTGGGCGGCGCGGTTATCGGCTCCCGCGAGCTGATCGAACTGATCAAATGGCCGGGATTATGCTGCTTTACCGGCGCGGCACTGGCACCAAACAATGCCTGGATGATTATGCGCGGGATGAAAACCCTCGATATGCGCATGAAAAAACACTGTGAAAACGGCCTGGCACTGGCGGAGTTCCTGACATCTCAGAGCGAAATCGAAGAAGTCCGTTACCCGGCACTGAAGAACCATCCGCATTATGAACTGTGTCAGTCTCAGATGAACGGTCTCGGCGGCGGTATTGTCTCTTTCCGTCTGAAAGAGGACATTCACGGCCTGACCCGCGACCAGGTGAGCCGCAAATTTGTGAACTCCCTGAAACTGACCACCATTGCCACCAGTCTGGGTGAAGAGCACACCCTGGTCCAGATGAACGGCGAAAACCTGATCCGTATTGCTGTCGGACTTGAATCAGCAAAAGACATTATTGCGGATTTCCGCCAGGCCCTGGATGCAGTTCACGGCTGATAAAAAGAGATAATAATTATGGCAAATCACATGGCAAATCAATCCCGCGTCAGACGGATGCTGATTCTGTTTCTGCTGGCATTCGGTACCACCGCAATGTACAGCCTGCCTTACCTGAAGTCCTCGTTTTATGATCCGATGCAGCAGGCGCTGGGGCTGACACACATTGAGATCGGTAACCTGCTCAGTCTGTATGGCCTGATCGGTATGTTTTCCTACTTTTTCGGCGGCTGGTTTGCGGATCGTTTTTCACTGCGCAACCTGATCACCTTCTCGCTGATCGCCTCCGGGTCACTGGGATTCTGGTTTGCGACCTTCCCGTCGTATAACACGATCCTGTTGATCCACATTCTGTGGGGTGTCACGACGATCCTGACGTTCTTCGCCGCATCGATCAAAGTGGTGCGGATGCAGGGTACGGAAAAAGAGCAGGGGCGGATCTTCGGGTTTTACGAAGGATTATCCGGCGTATCCGGCACACTGATCTCGTTCACCGGTCTCTATTTCTTCGGCAAATTCGCTGAGGCGGCAATCGGCTTCCGTTATGTGGTCTGGCTTTACTCCGGCGCTTCTGTGATCTGCGGCGTGCTGCTGTTCTTCCTGATCGCGCACCGCAGCAGTACCGGTAACAGTGGCGAGCCGGAAGAAAAAACCACATTCCGCTCGCTGATGAGTGTGGTGAGCATGCCGAAGGCGTGGCTGATCGGGCTGATTATTTTCTCCACTTATGTGGTGTTCTCCAGCCTGACGTATCTCAGCCCGTATCTGTCACAGGTATATGTGGTACCGATTACCCTGGTGACGGCGCTGTCGATTATCCGCACCTATGTGATCAAAATGGTGGCCTCTCCGGTGGCGGGGATCGTGACGGATAAAGTCGGATCATCTATCAGTGTGATGTTTGTCGGCTTTATCATCATGGCCGTGAACTGTGCTCTGTTCCTCGTGATCCCGAAAGGTAACGCCTTTATGTGGTTTGCGGTGGTGAATATGGTGGTACTGAGTGCGTTACTGTTTGCCTTCCGCGGTATCTATTTTGCCTCTGTCGCAGAATCGAAAATCCCGATGAAAACCACCGGTGCGGTGGTGGGTTTTGCCTCCTTTATCGGCTTTTCCCCGGACGCGTTCTATTATTCCGTTGCCGGCTACTGGCTGGATAAATACGGCGAAACCGGCTACAGCTATATCTTTATGCTTTCGGTCGCCTGTGCGCTGCTGGGTGTGGTGGCAACCTTCCTGCTGCGTCAGATCAACCGCCGGGAAGCGGCGGGCGGCGGAATGACACTCTCCCCGTCAGTCTGAAAATACAGAAAGCCCCCCCGAAACGGGGGGCTTTGCACAAAAAGCGTCCTGCTGATTAATAGCGGTATTCCATGCCCAGCCAGAAGTTACGGCCTTCTTCCATATAGCCGTTGGTGTACTCGTAGGATTTATCAAACAGGTTATTGACGGAGGCATTGGCGGAAATGCCGTAACCGAAGTCATAATCCACGCGCAGGTCGGTAAGAGCATAACCGGCCACTTTGTTATTTTCATCCGTACGGTTATAGCTCCATGCACGAAACTCTTCCGCCAGGGTGATCGTCAGCGGCTCGATCGGCGTGACTTTTATCCATGCATAGACTTTTTGTTTTGGTAGTCCATCTATATGATCAACATCTTTCGGATCACTGTGGATATAGCTGTAGTTGATCCCGGTTTTCAGCCAGTCACTGACTTCACCTTTCACACCTAAATCTAACCCTGTGTAGTCTACACGGCCGCTATTTCTGTATTGAGCAATGTTTTTTCCATTTTTAGGATTAACGCCGACATGCCGGGAAATGATGGCGTCACTTATGCGGTTATGATAGAGGCTGGCCTGATAACCCCATTTATCAGTGATATTTCCTTCATAGGTTAAATCAAAGGTCAGTGCATGCTCGGCTTTCAGATTCGGGTTAATAATGACTTCTTCATTGAACCCGGGTTTATCAGTCGTGTAACGTTCTTTTTGAGTAGGAAAGCGGGTTCTGTCAGACACGGAGAACCGCACGTTGTCCTGGTTGGCGAAGGTATATTTTGACATTACTTCCCAGTTAAACGCGTGCTGATCATTATCATCCGCACCTTTATCTACCTGACGGCTGTCACGCCAGTCATAGCCGATTGCACCGATAATATCTAAATCCTGAGTGGCAGCCCACTGATACTCTGTTGCCACGGAGTAGGTGCGGTCTTTATAACGCTGCCAGTCACCACCCTTCTCTTTCTGAGCGCGGTGAACATCATCTTTCCAGTGTGCGGAGAACGAGAGCAGGTCATTCTCCCGCATGTCGATTCCTAACTGGAGAGAGGCGCCGTTGCTGAAATCATCATAACGGCTGTAATCCACCTGGTTGCCCTTTTTCGGGTACATCAGCAGGGTATTTTCAAATTTATCATGGAACAGACGACCCTGGAGATTTACGCCGTCTGTCAGTTGAGTCGTGCTGTTGAAATAGTAGCTTTCTTTGTTGTAATCCGGCCATTCCCAGTAGCTGTATTTTCCCTTGGCTCCGGGATCAGCAGATGGTGCACTGTCTTTGCTGCCGTCCTGCTTCAGATAGGTAAAGACATACTGATCGGTTTCACGCGGGGTCCAGCCCACTTTCACCATGCCGCGTTTATCATCAGATGAGGAGTGTGCACGGCGGCCGTTGCTGCCTGCCAGGGCATTATCATCATCGGAACCCGGCAGGCCGAGGAAACGCTGTTTGTACTGGCTGCCGCTGACCTGGATAAACCCGAGGTCGCTGCGTGCGCCGACTCGGGCGCTGGTGTTATAGGCATTATCCGCGCCGCGTGCGAAGCCCTGGCTGAATGACACATTGGCCTCAAACGGTTTTTTCGGGGTGGCGGTGGTGAGGTTGATTGCACCGCCCATCAGGTTCGGGCCCTGTAACAGCGAGGTATAGCCTTTGCTCACCTCAATACTTTCCAGCTCGCTGGTCATAAAGCGGCCGAGGTCAAGGTTGCCGTCATACGGGACATAAGTCGGGATCCCGTCGAAGAACACCGGCACCTGGCGGCTGTCAAAACCACGGACTTTCACCGTCAGCTCATTACGGTTGCCGGATTTTTCGAGAACCACACCCGGCATGGTGCTGATGGCCGTCGCCGCGTTGGTTTTGTTCAGCGACTGCATCTGCGGCTGTGTGATGACATCCGGATTGGAGGCCACCGGGCTGCCCCAGACGGTCAGAATATCTGCGCTTTCTGCCTGTACCGCAGGCGCGGTTGCCAGCAGAATAGCTGAGCAGAGTAGAGTTCGTTTCATTATTATTTTTCCTGTTACCGATATGTATTTATTTATATAACGACTTGCCAGACAAAAGGATAAAACGGCCGGTTCAGTGACCTGACCGGTTTATCCCTTAACTCACTATAAGGTTGTGCGGTTTTCCGTCAGCGCGGATATAACCGGACTTTAATATCTGCCGGGGACGCATAATACGGCGCGGATGTGACAAACAGCTTCACGCCGGTATCCGCATACTGCCCGATGGTCTCTGCATTCAGCCCGCCTGCGGCAGACAGTGTGCAGCCCGGAGCCAGCACCGCCGCATCTTTGACGAGACGGCGGATATCATCAGGGCTGAATTTATCCAGTTGCAGCACATCCGGGCGGCCTTTCAGCGCCTGATAAGCTTCATCCGGATTGTCCGCTTCGGCAATAATGGTCTTTTCCGGGGCCTCACGGCGCAGTGCCGCAATCGCCGCACACCAGTTTTCCGGCTCCGCCAGGAAACGGCGGTGATTGGCAAACAGCAGAATAGTTTCCGCGCAGCCCTGACGGTGAATAATGCCTTTCCCGGCCAGTACAGCTGCGGTTGCCAGCAGCTTGGTGCCGGGGATATTTTTACGGGTGCAGGCCAGCTGTGCGTCCGGCTGATACTGACGAATAGTATCCACCATGCAGCGGGTCATCTGTGTCACGCCGCTGCTCCACTCAATCACATTCTGGACAATCTTCCAGCCCTGATGCAGTGCTTCCGCACGGCCGGTTGCGGTCAGCAGCAGAGTGCCTGCTTCCGTATGATCGCCGTCGTTCGCGTGTAATTGTGTCTGTAAGCCGAGTTTTTCCAGTAATTTCTGACCCAATATCAGCCCGCTGACATAACCGGCCTGCTTGCGGGAAAAGTGCATTTCCCCGTTCTGCGTGCCGATGCCGAGTGCACGGGTGGTGAGATCGCCGTAATGAATGTCCTCCAGCAGGAGGCTGTCCAGAAAGGCATCACTGTAGTAGATCACTTCTGACCTCCCGGCAGCAGCAGGGCGGATTCCGGTACCACATTCCAGGAAACCATGGCCCAGTCGCGGGTGGCCGGTACCACCGGCAGGCCGTCAGCCGCCTGCTGGTCGTAATAGCGGCGCAGCAGCGTCATTTCATGATCATCAAGCTGTCCCAGTGACCAGACTACACCCTCAGCAAACTGCTCAAAGGTCATATTGTCGCGGCTCTGGCAGTTCGGGCTGCGGATAAATTCCACATCCGGATGAATGCCGAGCTGGTTGAGAATATTCACCGCGTAAATATAGGTCGGCAGCGTGACCGGTGTGCGCCCGATGGCGCGGATCACGCGGATATCGACAAATGTCGGGCTGACAGTGTGGGTGGTGTAAACCCGCAGCCGCGCGTGGCGGTTCAGTTTCAGCAGCGCGGCCTGTAAATCCATCACCAGCGTGGAGCGGGAGGCCACAGCGATATCGCACGGCGGCAGGGCTGACCAGTCATCTTCCCAGGCGCAGTGGCGGAAGGTGACGTGTGAGCAGCCCTGAGTCTCAGCCCGCTGACGGGCGACTTTCAGCATCCCTTCGCTGTAATCAATACCGGTGACCTGCTCAAAGCTGTCCGCCAGCTGCAACGCGACAGAGCCCGGCCCGCAACCGACATCCAGCAGGGTTTTTGCGCCGGTGGTATCGACAATCTCTTTAAAGCGGATCAGGTACGGATCGGCGGGATTCGCACAGTTTTGTGCCATTTTCTCCGCACGTTTATCCCAGTGTTCCGGATCTTTGCGGGTACGTTCGGCCTGTGCGAGATGGTCGCGGTAGAGTTGTGCGAAATCGATATCATCAATAGTCATGAGCATCCCTTATAAGCTGGCTGCGCGAAGTGGGCAGCAATATGTTCTGGTGTCACATGATAGAGTGCCGCCAGGGTTTCCGGTGTGAGCAGCGCGGCAGGTTTGTCCTGGCAGGCGGGGCTGTCTTTGCTGAGCATCACAATGCTGTCCGCCACGGCAGCCGCATGCTGCGGGTGGTGGGTGGACATCAGCACGGTGATCCCTCTCTCGCGTAACTGTTCGATTTTATTCAGTAATTTTATTTGGTTGCCGAAGTCCAGGCTGGCTGCCGGTTCATCCATAATCAGCAGCCCCGGCTGTTGTACAAGGGCGCGGGCAATCAGTACCAGCTGCTTTTCCCCGCCGCTCAGGCAGGAATAGGAACGCTGTGCCAGATGGGCGATCCCCAGATGATCCAGTTCCTGCTCTGCCATCTGCCGTTCGGCGCGTCCCGGGGCGGCAAACAGGGAGAGGTGGGCACTGCGTCCGAGTGCGACCATATCCGCCACCCGGAAAGAAAACGGCATATTGTGCGCCTGCGGCACATAGGCAACGCGGCGGGCGAGTGCGGCGGCACTCCAGTCACGCAGCGGTGTGTTATCAATGCTGATCTCCCCGGCCTTTGGCGGCAGCAGGCCGAGCAGGGTTTTCATCAGTGTGGTTTTGCCGCAGCCGTTGGCACCGAGCAGACAGATAATTTCTCCCTGATGTAATTGCAGATTTATGTCAGTGAGTATTAACTTCTCTCCGTAGCCGACCGCCAGGCCGCGGGTGATCAGGACATCGCTCATCCGTTCCTCCGGGTCTGCAACAGCAGAAAAATAAAGAAAGGTGCGCCGACCGCAGAGGTCAGAATGCCGAGCGGCAGTTCAATCGGGGCGATGGTACGCGCCAGCGTGTCTGTCAGCAGCAGCATGATGGCGCCGATCAGCAGTGACACCGGCAGTTGGTGGCTGAAGTTAGCACCCACTAACAAACGGGTGATATGCGGAACAATCAGCCCGAGCCAGCCGATAATCCCCGCGACAGAGACCGCACTGGCGGTGATCAGGGTGGCGGAGGCAATAAAAATCAGCCGCGTCACGGTGACATTCAGCCCGAGTGCGCGGGCTTCCTCATCACTCAGGCTGAGCAGGTTCATACGCCAGCGCAGCAGCAGAAGCGGCACCATCCCGGCGAAAATCAGCGGGGCGGTGGTTTTAATATCATCCGGTGAAATCGCGGACAGACCGCCGAGCAGCCAGAAGGTCATGGCGGGCAGCTGGGTATAGGGGTCGGCCAGAATTTTCATCAGGGAAATGGCCGAGCCGCACAGGGCACTGACAGCGATCCCGACCAGCACCAGCGCCAGTACCGGATCATGCTGACGCGCCAGCCGGGCGACAGAATAGACCAGGGCAACCACACACAGCCCGCCGGTAAAGGCGAACAGCTGGATAGTGAGCATTGACTGACCTGCAAAAATCCCGAGGATCGCACCAACCCCGGCACCGGCGGAAACACCCAGAATATCCGGTGAAACCAGCGGGTTACGGAACATGCCCTGATACGCCGCCCCGGCTATCGCCAGTCCTCCGCCGATAATCAGTGCGGCGGCAATGCGCGGCAGACGGATTTGCCAGAAGACTGTCATATCACGGCTCAGCGCCGGATCATCCGCGCCGCTGTTGCCGGTGATTTTCGCCTGCACCACATCCCACAGTTGCTGCGGAGTCAGTGAGAACTTACCAACATTCAGAGCAATGCCGGTGACCAGCACCAGCAGCACAAGCAGTAACAGAGTTTTGGCGGAGGTGGTCATCGGGCGGATAACAGACTGTTAATCTGTGCCTCCGATAGCGGAGAGTGATAGAACAGACTGAAAAACAAACCGGTGTCTGCTTTCAGATTGGCACTCTCCGGTTCAAACTGTGCCTGAAGGCGGCGCAGCCCCAGCAGCCGGTTCAGTCCCGGCGGGCTGTCGAGCCAGCCGAACGGCAGCCCGGCATAGTAAAAGACCTGCTTATTCTTCACCGCATCCAGGCTCTGCCAGACCTCACCCTGCATTATGGCGTCATACGTCACGGCATCCTGGGCGATAATAAAATCCGGGTTCCACTGCAGTAACTGCTCGAAAGAGACTTCCGCCAGTCCCTGCATATCCGGGACATCCGCGACATTCTCAAACCCCAGTAATTCCGGAGCTTCGCTGTGAATCGAACCGCGCAGACCGGTTTGCAGGCCTTTCGCGCCGCGAGCCAGATAAAAACGGCGTTTGTGTGTCTGGCGATCAGCAAAGGCGGCAGCATCCTGCAGCCATTTTTCCGCCAGCTGTGCCTGTTGTTCCGTGTGTTCCGCTTCCCCCAGCAATGCACCGGCCTGACGCAGCAGATCCGGGGTTTGTGTCAGATTGCCGGACAACAGAATATACGGAATACCGGTCTGGCGGCTGAAACGGGCGGCCTGAGAGCGGTAAGTGTCATCGGTCAGTCCGCTGTCAACAATCACATCCGGTGCCAGCGCCAGCAGGGTTTCCGGGGAGAGGGTACTGCCGCGTCCGGAGAGTCGTCCTGTGACCGGCAGCGCGCGCCAGCGGGGCGCAAAATACGGGTTATTTTTTACCGACAGAGAGGCAAAGCCCGGCAGTTTTTCCGGGGCGACCGCAAACAGCAGCTGATCAGTCGGCGGGCCGCTGCTGACCACACGGTGAATAGCTTCCGGCGGCGGAAGCTGACCATAAATAAAGACCTGAGAGGCGGTTTCCGGCGCGGCAGCGGCTGACAATGCCGGGAAAGTGAACAGCAGTGCGCAGCAGAAAAGAAATCCGGAGCAGAGGCGGTTAAGTGTCATCGTGATCAGTCGTCATTATCGTTATATGTATTGTTATATAGCGGACGTTAGCGCAGAGCATGAGGTGAGTCAATAAAATCAGCGGTAAATAGGGAAGTAAGTCAAAACAAGGTAAAATTCCGGGCGGAATACGGTATAACTACGGCCTCTTTCGGCGGATATGACGACACACAGACCAGTCTGTATTAAGATAAGCACTATGAAGAAAAAACGCCCTTCGTTACAGGACGTGGCTGACCGCGTTGGTGTAACCAAAATGACTATCAGCCGCTTTTTGCGTAACCCTGAACAGGTTTCCGAAAAACTGCGCGGCACGATTGCCCGTACCCTCGATGAACTGGGGTATATCCCGAACCGGGTGCCGGATATTCTATCCAACGCCACCAGCCGGGCTATCGGCGTGCTGCTGCCCTCGCTGACCAACCAGGTGTTTGCGGAAGTGATCCGCGGTATCGAAACCGTGACGGATGCCGCCGGTTATCAGACGATGCTGGCGCACTACGGTTATCAGGCGGAGAAAGAAGAAGATCGCCTGGTCTCCCTGTTGTCTTACAATATCGACGGCCTGATCCTTGCCGAACGCACCCACACCCCGCGCACCCTGAAAATGCTGGCCACCGCCGGGATCCCGGTGGTTGAGCTGATGGACAGCGTCTCCCCCTGCTATGACTCCGCCGTCGGGCTGGATAACATGCGCGCCGCGTATGAAATGACGCAGGCCATGATTGCACGCGGCTGCCGCCGTGTGATTTACCTCGGCGCGCGTCATGACGAACGGACATTCATGCGCCTTCAGGGTTATGAACAGGCCATGCGGGATGCCGGGCTTGAACCGGGTAACGTGATGACGCAGGAAAGCTCCTCGTATTCGCTGGGGGCGAGACAACTGCACCAGGTCAGAGCTGATTATCCGGATGCTGACGGGCTGTTCTGTACCAACGATGACCTTGCTATCGGGGCTGTTTTTGAGTGTCAGCGCCTCGGGATCCGCATCCCGCAGGATCTGGCGGTTGCCGGGTTCCACGGCCATGATGTCGGCCGTGTGATGACCCCGAAACTGGCGAGTGTCCTTACACCTCGTGACCTGATGGGCCGCCGTGCGGCAGAAGTGCTGCTGGCACGTCTGCGCGGCGAACTGCCGCCTCAGCAGATAGTGGATGTCGGCTTCGAATTATTACCGGGAGAGAGTATTTAACGGCTCCCGGCCCTTCCTGAAGTGACAGGAATTTCATTTGAGATAACTGTCACAATTTGTTCATCCGAAAACAGTGTTTGATTGCATTGTAACCATATCCGTTGGTAATGTTACCGGTAATAGTTACCGGTAACATATCCGGTGATAATGACCGCATAAGAGGAATTGTTATGAGTGATAGCCAAAAACCACATCACGCCTTTGTTTTGATGGGGGTTTCCGGCTGCGGAAAATCCGCTGTGGCTAACGGGGTTGCGACCGGGCTGAATGCGGCCTTTCTGGACGGGGATTACCTGCATCCGCGTGCCAATATCGAAAAAATGGCGGCCGGGCACCCACTGAATGATGCCGATCGCGAACCGTGGCTGAAAGCCATCAACGACGCGATTTTTGCTATGCAGCGGACCAATGAGCTTTCGGTGATTGTCTGTTCGGCGCTGAAAAAAAGCTACCGCGATATCCTGCGCCGCCAGAACAAAAACCTGTCATTTATCTGGCTGAAAGGGGATTTTGAGCTGATCGAAAGCCGCCTGAAAGCCCGCAAAGGGCATTTCTTCAAACCGGAAATGCTGATCACACAGTTCGATACCTTAGAAGCACCGGACACTGCCGCAGAGCAGGATGTACAGGTGCTGGACATTCAGCCGCCGCTTGAGGATGTGATTGCGGGCGCGGTTCAGATTATCAGACAGGTTTCCGGAGGTCAGTCATGACAACATTAACCCTGGTGTTAACCGCCGCCGGGTCGGTATTACTGCTGCTGTTCCTGGTGATGGTGGCGCGGCTGCACGCCTTTGTGGCACTGATGATTGTGGCTATCGGCGCGGGGTTGTTTTCCGGCATGCCGCTGGAGCAGATCACACAGACCATGCAGAACGGTATGGGCGGCACGCTCGGTTTCCTGGCGATAGTAGTCGCGCTCGGGGCGATGTTCGGCAAAATCCTGCATGAAACCGGCGCACTCGACCAGATAGCCGTCAAACTGCTGAATTCCTTCGGTGAAAAACGGGCGCATTACGCGCTGGGGATCGCCGGGCTTATCTGTGCTCTGCCGCTGTTCTTTGATGTGGCGATTGTGCTGCTGATCGGTGTGGTCTTCGCCGTTGCCCGCCGTACCGGCGGTAATGTGGTGCGTCTGGCTATTCCGCTGTTTGCCGGTGTGGCGGCGGCTGCCTGCTTCCTGCTGCCGGGACCGACCCCGATGCTGCTGGCAGATCAGATGAATGCAGATTTCGGCTGGATGATCCTGATCGGCCTGTGTGCGGCGATCCCGGGTATGATCCTGGCAGGACCTCTGTTCGGTAACTTTATCAGTAAGTTTGTCACCCTGGAGCTGCCGGAAGACCTGACTGAACCGGCTCTCGGACAACACAAGATGCCATCGTTTGGCCTGAGCCTGGCGCTGGTGCTGTTCCCGCTGGTGCTGGTCGGTCTGAAAACCATTGCTGCGCCGATGGTGGATCCGGATTCAAAACTGCACGCCTGGCTGGTGTTTATCGGACACCCGTTCCTGGCGATCCTGATTGCCTGTCTGGTGGCGATTTACGGCCTGGCAATCCGCCGTGGCATGAGCCGCAATAAAGTCATGGAAATCTGCTCTGCCGCTATCCAGCCTGCCGGGATTATCCTTCTGGTAACCGGTGCCGGTGGTGTGTTCAAACAGGTGCTGGTGGATTCCGGTGTGGGTCCGGCGCTGGGTGAATCCCTGATTGGTGCGGGGCTGCCGATTGCTGCTGCCTGCTTTATTCTCTCTGCCGCCGTCCGTGTGATCCAGGGCTCTGCGACGGTTGCCTGTCTGACTACCGTCGGTCTGGTACTGCCGGTTATCGGTGAGCTGGGCTATTCCGGCGCACAGCTGGCGGCTCTGTCGGTTTGTATCGCGGGCGGCTCTATTGTGCTGAGCCACGTGAACGACTCCGGTTTCTGGCTGTTCGGGAAATTTACCGGTGCCACTGAAGCACAGACCCTGAAGACCTGGACACTGATGGAAACCATCCTGGGAACCACCGGGGCGCTCGTCGGTATGCTGTTCTTCGCCTTCCTGTAACACTGCCGTTTTCACTCTCCGGCAGCGGGTTATTAAAATCCGCTGCCGTTTTTATCATTTCCCGCCGTCTGCATAAAGCCTCCGTTTTCTCCGCCGATAGTTAATGTGTCCCCGGCGGCAATCTGCGCTATTTCTCTGAGTTGTGTTATCTGTCTTAACCGGAATTCACATGCTGAATATAATGAAAAAATGGTTTTTTCTGCAAAAGAAACAGCCCGCAATCCCCCGGGAAGTGGCGGCGGTTTTTCCGGAACCGGCAACGCGTGCGGTGATGGCAGACAGTGATGAACAGCAGAACGTTCACGGTGAGATTCTGTGCCGGCATTTGCTGGAGGGTATGGCGGTGATAGAAATTATCCGCAACTCCCTGCTGGATTCCGGTACCCGGCTTGCCGGGGAGCAGGGCACTCTGGATGAAATCGCGCTGCATAACAGTGAAACACGCCGCTACATGCAGGAGCTGTGCAGTGTGCTGGATGATATCAGTGAGCACGCGGATAAAGGGCTTGATTACACACAAAAGCTGATCTCAGTGCTGGGGCAGATTAATCAGAACATTAATAATATCGGGCGGCTGGCCAACCAGACGAACCTGCTGGCGGTTAACTCAGCGATTGAAGCTTCTCATGTCGGCAGCCGGGGGGCCGGTTTTTCAGTTATCGCCCGGGAAATAAAACAGTTATCCGGTGAAATTCAGAACGAAGCCATCAATATCACCGCTTTTACCGGCAAAATAAAGTCACATGCTAATGATATTTATACGGATGCGGAAGATAACCAGAAGCTGGTGAGCTGTATCCGTAATATTGCAGTTCAGACGGACGAACGCTTACAGAGTATGATCACCATTTCTTCGCGGATGGAGGCGATCATCCGGTTTGTGGCGGTGCAGCAATTTCTCAACACCGTCAAATTGGATCATGTTATCTGGAAAGGGGATATCTACCGCCGGCTGCTGGACGGAAACGCTGATTTATCAGTTAATGACCACACTCAGTGCCGTCTGGGCAAATGGTATTACGCGGACGAAGGACAGCGGTTTACCGGCCATGATGCCTACCGGAAACTGGAAAGGCCGCACCGGCTGGTACATCTTTCCGGGCGCCTGGCGCTGGAAGCCCGGGCGAAGGGCTCACTTCATGATGAAGAACTGCATTTGTCGGCAATGGAAGATGCCAGCCGCGAAGTGATTGAAAATATCGATGACCTGCTGGCGTCGATCAGTTACTGAAAGAAAAACCCCCGGAATCCGGGGGCTGAGTGAACATCGCTGTCGGGTAAACGGGCGGTGTTTCAGAGATGGTGATGTAAAAACTCACTCAGTTCAGAGCGGGTGGGGGCGCCGTCAGACCCCGGGCGGCTGACCACAATGGCCGCCACCGCATTACCGGTCCGTACGGCATCCGTGAGCGGTTGTCCGCAGGCCAATCCGGCGAGAACACCGGCACAGTGGCTGTCTCCGGCGGCAATGGTATCGGCCACCGGCACCTTGTACGCCGGGATTCTGACCGGTTGTTGTCCCGGCTGACACACCACGGCACCTTCTTTATCAAAGCGGGCAATCAGCGGCAGACCATAGCTGTCGGCAAATGCCTGTGCATCGTCTGTCTGTATCTCAGACTGTTTTCCGCCCTGCGGATTGAGCTGTGCCAGTTCGTCACGATTGACGGTCAGCAGCGGCTTTTTCGCCAGCAGCTTTTCAATAAAGTCCGGATCTATGTCCCGCAGACGCGGACCGAAATCCGCAAACAGAGTTTTATCCGCACTCTGCGCCAGCAGCCAGTTGCGCAGCGGTGCGCTTTCCGGACTGACCAGCTCGTAACCGGAGACATAAATCAGGGCATTGTCCGGTACCGGAATTTGTGCGAGCAACGCGTCACTCCAGTGCTGCTCACAGCCTTCGATGGTGATGAATGTGCGTTCTTTGCTTTCCTCCACCAGCGCCAGACACCAGCCGTTATCGTGCGTCGGATGGCGCAGCAGAACCGGCAGGTTTTCCTTTTCCATCGCGGCAGTGACCTGTTTTCCCCAGCTGCCGTTTCCGGCGGGAATGCCGTTGACCGGCGCAATACCGAGACGGTTCAGCGCGCGGGCGACATTAAAGGCACAGCCGCCGATCTGCTGCCCGAGCGGCAGGGCACTGATATCATCCCCGCTGCGCGGCAGTGCATTCACTTCCAGCATCACATCGCCGAAAGCCGCGCCGATAACCACGACCGGGCGCTGTGGTGTCAGTAACGTTACATCCATCAGTTCCGTTTAACTCCGTGCCGGTTTCATCATCAGTGTCAGGCGGTACGCCGTCATGCTCACCAGGAAGGAGACAAACAGCCCCAGACTGGAATTTTCAAACACACCGGTGGCAAACGGCCCGTTAATAAAGCCGGTGTTGGTGACCAGCAGTCCGGCAACCGAGCCGCCGAGCCAGCACAGGAAGGTCGGCCAGATAACCCCGGTGTCGCCGTAGAGCGAAACTTCATCGTAACCGGCGGTTTTGTGTTTGCAGTAATAATCGGTGATAAAAATCGCCGCCCAGGATGCGAGGAACAATCCGCAGAAGACCAGGAATGAAATAAACGGCCCGAGGAAATCACCGGAAACAAACAGAACATAAATCGCTATCGCCAGCACAATCACGCCATCAAGGGCAACGGCGGTGCGCTGTTTGAGTTTGATGCCCATACTCAGCAGATTGAGACTGGCAGAATAGAGGCTGAGTACCGCGATAGTGACAATCCCGGCCACCGCAGCGGCCAGATACGGCACCGCCATCCAGGACGGCAGCAGACCGCCGATTGCGGCGATCGGATTCTCTTCCGCTGCCAGATCAGGCAGTTGCGCGGTCAGCAGAATACCGGTCAGGATCAAAAGTAACAGCGGCAGTGCAGCCCCGCCGACCACCGAACCGAAAATACGGCTGTGGGATGAGGACGGGCTCTGGTCGCGGCTGTAATCCGCCCCGGCAATCGCCCAGCTGATCCCGGTTCCGGCGGCGATAATGGACACCGCAGGCAGGAAACCGCTGATCCAGTTACCGGAAGGACGGCTGATCAGCGCCTGCCAGTCTGCGGTCGCCAGCAGCCAGAGCACGACAAACAGGGTCATTGCCCCGAAAATCCGCGTGATCCATTTCTGCATCAGCAAAACGGTGTTCTGCCCGAGAATACTGACCAGCACCGTCAGTCCGCCGAACAGTATCAGTGCGATAGCGGTCATCAGGTGTCCGCTGCCCAGCCCGATGGCGGTGAACAGCGCCGCCAGGGTCAGGGTGCCGGTGATGATATTCACCGCTTCCCAGCCCATCAGGTTAAACCAGCAGAAAGCCGTCGGCGCGATATTACCGCTTTTGCCGAAGCTGGCGCGGGAAAGGGTGAGGGTGGTGGTCCGGCCGATTTTACCGGCGATACTGGTGATTCCCACTAAAATAAAGGAGGCGACACCAACCACTGCCGCTAAAACCGACTGAAAGAAGGACAGCCCGAACGACACAATAATCGCGCCGTAGACCACGCCGAGAATGCCGATATTAGCGGCACACCAGACAAAGAACAGTTCGGCGGGTTTTTTGGTCTGCCGGGAAGGCGGGATCAGGCCGATCCCCAGTTCTTCGATGGTCGGATCGGTTTTGTTCAACGCTGAAGGTACAGATTGCTGACTCATGACATCATCCTGTTCGTCGCGGCATACTCCTGTCTGAACTGTGCCAGACGGCGGGCATACGGCGTAAAATCGATATTATTTGTATGATTTATCAATGCGATACTGTCAGCATCAAAACTGTCAATGCCGTGAATTGCGCCGCAGATGGCCGTCGCCATGGCACCGATGGTGTCCGTGTCGCCGCCGAGATTTGCAGCCAGTACCGCACAGCGTACGGGATTGGTGTTGGCTAAATCCGCGAGTGCAATCGCACACGGGATAGATTCAATATTATCCATACCGGCGCCGACTATCTCATAGAGATCGGTCAGTGCCTGCTCTTCGTCCGTGCGCCCGCGGACCACATTGAGGGCGTACATAATCCTCCGTCCCAGCAGCGGGCTGAAGGTGGACTCAAACCGGCGCTGAACAGTGTCAGCCAGCGGTATGACAGCCTGTTTTATCGCAGACCAGTCAGTGCCCTCAACAGCCAGACTGACGGCCCGCGCAATCACGACAGCACCGGCAATGGCGATATCGGATTTGTGGGTCGGCAGACAGGAGAGCCTGACCTGCTCAATAAAACGATCTGTATTATATGATGGCATCAGGCAACCGACGGGCGCGACACGCATCGCGGAACCGTTGGTCACACCATTTGCCTCTATTTTATCTAAAGGTATTCCCTGGTGTATGGCATTCAGCGCAGCTTTTGATGTCGGCCCCAGAATATTTTTTTCAAACGCGTTTATCCGGGTGGCCCACGCCATTATGTGACGGGCGATCGTCTGCGGGACGACAGCACCGTGCTCCTCAATAATGGCATCCATCAGGGCAACACACTGACTGGTGTCATCGGTAAATTCCCCGGCAACAAACTCGTTGGCGGCAATATTCTCCTCAGGGCCCGGCAGGAAAGTATCAATCCAGCCGAAGTGCTGACGGACCCGGCTCTTCGGCCAGAGTTCCGACGGCATGCCCATTGCATCTCCTGTTGCCTGCCCGTAAAGACAACCGAGAATACGTTTTTCTGTCACATTTAACGGGACTGCTGCTGATTGTGTCATTTATTATTATCTGGACTGGTGTTGAATGAATTAAGAACAACAAATCATATTATTGGTATAAAACTGCTGTGGAGCCTTTGTCTTTATAGAGTATATAATAGACGACAAATAAGTCCAGTTGTAGTCCAGTTGAATTGATTTTAATCAGTATGTGATAGCGGACACAAAAGTTGCTACACTGTTTTCAGCCGTTATCCGCAGCATGACAGGAACCTATTTGTGGAACATGATTTTCTCACTTTTTTACAGCACAGGCTTGATCAGCAATCAACTGTTCCGTTATATCTTCAGCTTAAACAAGGGATTGAAGAGGCCATCACGCAAAAGCAGCTGACGCACGGCTGTGTTCTGCCGTCTGAGCGCCGTTTGTCGCAGTCGCTGGGGGTATCCCGCGTTACAGTGGTGAAGGCACTGGACTTACTGCTGAAACAGGGGCTGGTGGTGAAGCATCACGGCAAAGGCACGCAGATTAATCTGCCGGTGCAGTACAATCTTTCCGGCGGCGGCTTTTCCGCACAGGCAGCCGGCAGCGGTAAGGTGTCAAACCGCTGGCTTATTCGTCAGCTGGACTCTGTGCCGGACTCACTGGCCCCGGAACTGGAATTATCCGCAGGTGATACGATGGCGGTGATCAAACGTGTCCGGCTGGTGGATGATATTCCGGTCTCGCTGGAAACCATGTTTATCCCGGAGGCGTTTCTGCCGCGTCCTGATCTGCTGGACGGCTCTCTGTACGCGCACTGGCTGGCGCAGGGAATTGAGCCGGATGTGCAGGAATATGCTCTCTCTATCTGTCACCCGACAGCGGAGGAGGCAAAACTGCTTTCTATCCCGCCGACTGCCTCACTGATGAAAATTATCCTCAGAAGCCGTGACAAGCTGGGCAGAGTGCTGGAGTACGGCACGGCTATCTGCCGCAGTGATTTTTATCATTTTCACTTTACGGTAAAAGCCTGAAAGCAAAAAAGCACTGTAAAAACAGTGCTTTTGTTTATATTACGTTGCTGTTTATCAGGCCATCGCAGTGATGGTTTTATTCAGAAACGCATTGGCGAGGGTGTCTGCGGTGAGGGTTTCATTGGTGTTCGCCGCCAGATCCCACAGGCCGACCTGGCCGTCACGGTTGAGCGTCACAATGTAACGGCAGCCTGACTTCAGCGCATTGCTGTGCTGACGCTTCAGTTTGGCACTGGTGAAATCATTGAGGATTTTATATTGCGGCAACTGATGGCGCAGTGTGTTAGCCAGTAACAGCGCTTCCACATTCTGTGCCGGATCTTCATAAGTCACCACAATATCCGGCTGATTCACAATATCTTTATCCAGGCCGAGGGTCTGGATCAGCAGTAACAGCCGTTCGATCCCGATAGCAAACCCGGAAGCCGGTAACTGTTTGCCGCTGAATAATTCAACCAGACCATCATAACGGCCGCCGCCGCAGACTGTCCCCTGTGAACCCAGCTCTTCCGTGATCCACTCAAATACAGTACGGGTGTAGTAATCCAGTCCGCGGACCAGACGCGGGTTGACCACATAAGCAATGTTTTCACTGTCCAGCAGACGGCGCAGATCATCAAAGTGCTGTTGTGATTCCTCACCGAGGAAGTCCAGCAGGCGCGGTGCCGCTTCAATCATCTCCTGCATATCCGGGTTTTTGCTGTCCAGGATACGCAGCGGGTTGGTTTCCAGACGGCGCAGGCTGTCTTCATCCAGCAGCGCTTTGTGCTGCATAAAGTAATTCACCAGCTGCTGACGGTGCTCTGAGCGCTCTTCCGGTGTCCCGAGGGAGTTAATCTCCAGGCGGACGTGTTTATCCACGCCGAGCGCCTTAAAGATATCTTTCACCATAAAGATAAGCTCTGCATCCACATCCGCCCCCGGCATGCCGAAGGTTTCCACCCCGAACTGGGTGAACTGGCGCAGACGGCCTTTCTGCGGACGCTCATAACGGAACATCGGGCCCTGATACCACAGGCGCTGCGTGGTGTTGTAGCACATGTTGTTCTCAATCACGGTCCGGACGCAACCACTGGTGCCTTCCGGACGCAGGGTGATGTGCTCGCCGCTTTTATCGAGGAAGTTATACATCTCTTTTGAGACGATATCGGTGGATTCACCGACCGCGCGCTCAAACAGGGCAACCGGTTCGAGAATCGGCAGCCTGACCTCCTGATAGCCGTAGCGGGAAGTGATATTCCGGATCCGGTTTTCCAGCCACTGCCAGACCGGTGTTTCCTCCGGAAGCACACTTCTCATCCCTCTGATTGACTGAATCTTTTCCATTTTTAGTCCTCTATATACAGTTTCTCTGTGAGAAATTCCGGCTGTCATCATTGTCAGCCGATAACGCCATCTCAGCGGTCTGCTCAGCGCAGATCCCCGGGATGTACGACAGGGCGAGCCCGGGACGGGGATCAGTAGTGTTTTTTTCGCGGCGCATAATAAAAAACAGATACAGCGGAATGGTAAACATCTGCAGCACCATGCCCCAGAACAGCGGTTTGGTGCCGGCGCCTGTCAGCGCGACCATAATGAATCCCAGACCAATCAGGCTCAGAGTGGCGTAAATAATAAAGGTGCGCCCGTACTGCATTTTTTTGGCGATCATGGCGATCGGCAGGGAAATCACAGCAAACGCATACGGGATCAGACTGGCGGAGACCGCAAGAATAATGATGTTGCGGAACTGCTGTTCCAGGCTTGGTGAGATGGTGAGCAGCAGCACGGCGCTCATCATCCCGGCGGTACAAATCAGCCCTTTATACGGCACGCCGTGGCGGTTCACATCAGCAAAAAAACGCGGGAATGTGCCTTCTTCCGCCGCAGAGCGGGGAACTTCAGTCTGTAAAATCTGCCAGCCCGGTAATGCACCGAAGCAGGCAATAATGGCGAGCGCAGAGATAATCTGTCCCGCATGTTCGCCCCACAGATAACGGGCGGTATCCGCAAACGGCGCGGTGGAGTTAACAAGCTGTTCGTGGGGCAGGATCCCCATCATGACATTGGTGGAACTGAGATAGCAGGCGGCAGCAATAACCAGCCCGATAATGGTTGCCAGCGGAATATTGCGGTGCGGATTAGTCACCTGGGCGGATGAAACCGACGCGGATTCGATCCCCAGATAGCCCCACAGCGAAATCGCGGCAGCGGCAAAAATAGCATCTGTGTTACTGGTCTGAGTAACATTAAAACTGGTGATATAACGTGTGTAATCAAAACTGGTCCAGCCGAAAATACTGATGCTCAGAATAACGGTGAGCATACAAAGGCCGGTAAAAATCTGCGCATAGCCGACGACTTTTGCGCCCTGCAAACCCAGCAGAACGAAAGCCCAGAGAATAATAATTGCGGTAATAGCGGCGTAAAGCGGAGTGTGAAGCTGCGGAAAGAAATAAGAGAGATAACCGACACCGGAGATCAGTAAGGCACAGTTGCCTATCCAGGTCGAAAGCCAGTAAAAAAGTGATGTCTGTAACCCGATATACTGCCCGAATGTCCGGCCGATATTGGCAATCACACCACCTTTACAGGGGGAGATTTCACCGGTCTTGGCGAACACCAGCGCCAGTGCCAGCACGCCGCAGAAGGTCAGCAGTCCGCCCCACAGCGCGATGGAACCGATATGCGCGAGGGAGGAGGGTAACATAAACACGCCGCTTCCCATCATATTGGAAGCCGTCATAATGATCAGAGCTGTCAGGCCCATGCGGTGGGTGGATTTACCATTGGGAACCATACCATTTTGTCCTCACAGAAATACTCCAGCTGCGGATGAGGGAGCAAAAAATCTCACGATCAGAGAACTGAGCCGTGTTTTTTGGTCTTTTTTCTTGCATCATCCCGTGTCGCTGTATAGGTTAGAGAGCGTTGCCGGCAGGATTGGCGTCTGCGCCGGCAACGAACCGTAAGGGGGCAGTGGATAATTACCACTGCCTTTTTTTATGCCGCGTGTAAGTTAAAATCCGCGATAACGTCGTCGATCAGTTTGTCGATCTGCGCGGTATCCAGATGGTGCGCGGTGGTAATCAGGTGAGCCACATCGCCGGAAGTTGCCAGGCAATGTTCTCTCCAGACGCGTTCTGACGGGCAAGGGAACACAACAGTGATGGAGTTTTTGTTGCGCCATGCATTGATACCGGCTTTCTGCATACGGTCAACAGCGTACTGAGCCATATCCAGACTGCGGGTGATGCGGCGTTTCCATTCCTCAGTTGAATGTGAACGGATAGCTTCCCACAGCATCAGTGGTGTGTGACCGTTACGTGAACCGGTGATGGTTTTGTCGTGTGCGGAGATGTAGTCGATTTCAACAGAAATACGATCCACGTTTTCTTTCTTCGCAACAACGATACCGCAAGGGATTGGTGAACCAATCATTTTGTGGCCGGAAACACCGATTGAGTCGATACCGTCAGCAAACGTGAATGGCTGTGCATCATCAACGAATGGCAGGATCATGCCGCTCAGTGCCGCATCAGCGTGCAGGTAGTAATCTTCACGTTTGATACCGGCTGCTTTCAGGCGTTTCTGGATTTCAGCGATATCATCAATAGCACCGCGGACAGTGGTACCGATATTAGCGAAAATGATCGGATGCGCTTCTTTATCGTCAGCGATTTTTTTCATCAGATCGTCATAGTCGATTTCGCCGTTTGGCAGAGATTCAACAACCTGAGATTTGATACGCAGTAATTTAACGATTTTCGCAACGGAATAGTGAGTATCTTTTGAATAGTACAGGGTACCGTCAGGGAAGATTTCACGGCCCAGGTAGCAACCGAACATGTTACCTTCGGTACCGCCGTTGGTCACATAACCCCAGCTTTGTTCAAACGGAATTTTGAACAGGTCTGCGAAATACTCCATCACTTCTTTCTCGAAATCGAAAGAGTTCAGCAGGTAGTTGCAATATTCGCCCCAGTCACCGCAGTTGTTGATGGAGAAACGTAAGAAACGTTCCAGGTTGGTGTAATCGAAATCCGCTGATTCAGGATAGCCGATGTTGAAATACTGGTTTTTTACGCAATAAGCCCAGAATGCATCAAGTTTGTTTTGATCATTGATAGACAGAGTCATACTTAATTACCTCTTGTTTTTCAAAAGTTAAGACTGTGAAGCGGAGCAAATCACGCTTTGTTTTGTTCGTCGTTGATGTACAGAATCTCGTTGCCTTTTTTCGCACGGCCGGCGGCCACGAAGCTGAACAGCGGGATAGTGATTGACATCATGACCAGACCCCAGAACATAGAATCAGAACCGGAACCTAACAGGGCAAAGACACAGTAGATAATGCCGATAACCACCAGGACGTTATAGAAAATGAAGGTGCTGCCGCGGTTCATTTTTTTGGAAACCATGATGATTGGCAGAGAAATCAGTGCATACATGTATGGCAGCAGAGATGCGAAGACAGACATCAGAATGACGATTTCGAACTGTTTGGCCAGGTTTGGTGACGCAGTCATTAACAGCACCAGGCTCATCAGTACACCGGTGAAAATCAGGCTTTTCATCGGAACGTCATTTTTGTTCACATCGGAGAAGAATTTAGGGAACAGACCCTGGTTTGCACCGGCACGCGGACCTTCGGACTGCAGGATTAACCAGCCGGAGATAGAACCGAAGCAGGCGATGATACTCAGAATAGAGGCAACAGTACCGGCAGTTTCACCGAACATGTAACGGGCAGCATCCGCAAACGGCGCAGCTGAGTTAACCAGTTCTTCGTGCGGAACCAGACCCATGATAACGGTGCAGCTGCCGACGTAGCAGACTGACGCGATCAGCAGACCATAAACGGTTGCACGCGGAACAGTGTATTCAGGTTTGTCGACCTGGCCGCTGGAAACCACAGCAGATTCAACACCCAGGAAGCCCCACAGTGCGATAGATGCCGCAGTGATAATGGCAGTGGTATCGCTTTTACCGGTACCGTTATAGACCTGAGTGAACATCTGCGGATCGAACCAGAACCAGCCGATCACACCGACACCCAGAACAACAACCAGCATGCAGCTTGCAGTGAATGACTGCGCACGACCGGCGACACGGGCACCGAAACTGGCTAATACCACGAAGCCCCACAGAATCGCGATAGCAACGACGCTGCCGATAGCAGGGTTTTTCAGTTCAGGGAAGAAGTAGCTGAGGTAACCGACACCGGCAACCAGCAGGGCGACGTTACCGACCCAGGCACTGATCCAGTAGCAGACAGTGGTCTGGAAACCGATAAACGGACCGAAAGCATCGCTGGCGTAAGCCACGATACCGCCGTTACGCGGTGTGATAAGACTGGTTTTGGCGAAAACTAAGGCTAATGCGATAACACCAATGATTGTAAATAACCATCCCCATAAGGAGATGTAACCGACGCCCGCGAGGTTAGTCGGCAGCATGAACACACCGGAACCCATCATATTTGATGCGGTTACCAGGGTCAGCGCGACCACCCCCATTTTATGGGCGGAACTGGCACTCATGTTTCCCATAATGCTTTTCCTGTAATGATTGTTTAATTGGAAAGGTGCACCCGATGACAATTACCGAGATACGGGAAACTTAATTTTTAAATGTCGTTCTAAATTTGATATCGATCAAAAAAAACAGCGCTTCTATAACAGTTTCAGCTGAAAATGAATATTTTATGTGCCGTTTTGCAGTAAGTGACTCTGTCCCCCTTTTTTGACGTGAATAATCTGACTCCTGGTGTGGTTATTATTTTACTTTTGTCATGTGTTAATTAACAAAGCAGGTAAGTAAAAAATAAATATACTTTTTTCAATACGATAAAAAAGAATGGCATTCAAAAATAAAAACGGGTTTTATGATATGAGTTAAAATAATAAAACCGGTTTTATATTATATTACTCATTAGATAAATTTATTATTTTTAGCGATTGGAGCGCTGACCTATGCCAAGAAGAGAGCGCCTTTATTTTCCGGGATTACCACAGCTGATTAAACTTAACGGGCACAATCATGAAAAACTCTTTCAGGAAGAGAATGATTACGCCCGCTTCCTGACCTGCGTAGACAGGTCTTTAGAATCATATAATTGCGAGCTTCATGCCTATTCACTTCAGGCGGATACGGTATTGTTGCTGCTGACACCAAAATCAAAAGAAGATTTAAGCCGCTTTATACAGCACATCGGACGCCAGTATGTTCCTTACTACAATAATAAATATCAGCGTACCGGGGCATTATGGGATCGGCGTTATAACAGCTGCCTTATTGAAGCAAACTCCTATTTTCTTTTGGTCTCTCAATATGTTGATACGTTCACATCCGACCAGTCGGAATATAATGACAAACATAACTTAAATTATTCCAGTTACGGCCATAACACCGGGGAATGCACTATTCCGAGAATGACTGAACATCAGTGTTATTTGCAATTAGGCAAAACACCGGAAGAGCGCGGGATCCATTATCAGCATTTTTTATATACCACTATCAGCCAGTCTGTTATTGAGCGTATTCAAATCTGTCTGAATCAGAATTGCGTACTGGGCACCAATCAGTATTGCCAGAAACTGGAATTTGAAGTGAACCGGACAGTACGTCCGCATCAGAGCGGACGGCCGCGTAAACATTACAGTAATGATGTGGCGGACTGGATCTGGCTGGAAAACCGCGCCTCTAAGCTGCTGGCACGCTACTGCTATCAGGAGATCCGCTTTCCGGTGCTGGAATACTGGGATGACCATATGAAGAATGCCGCGGCGTTCGCGGATGATAACCATAACGGTCCCAAACTCAACTGCAGCCACCCGGCACTGCTGCGCGGTGAGGGGACGATGGGCTGTCTGCGGGTAATTGCACAGCACCAGCGTTTACAGTCAAAAAGCAAATTATGGTATATCGGTGCGATGTTCCGGAATGTGGCCGGGCAGAAACAGGATTTTGAACAATATCACCAGATCGGTGTGGAAGCGTTCGGCTACGATAATATTGATATCGAGCTGGAACATATTTTAATGCAGTATGACTTTTTCAGTTCATTGCACCTCACGCCGTACATTGAATTAAAAATAAATACCGCCGGCAGCGAAGAAGAATTCAGCCGTTTTCGTCAGGCATTGAGAGAGTATTATCAGCCGTTTCTGCCATTCTTTGAGGAGCCGTGGCTGGTTAAACTGAAAGAGAAACCGGAGCAGTTATTATCCACACCGCACAAGCTGCTGGATATCGTTAATAAAAAAGCGCCCCGGCTCAATGAGTTTCTCTCTGAGGCTTCCGCCGCCCGCTTCCGTCAATTGCTTGAATCCCTCAACCGCCTGAAAATTCCGTACAGTGTGACGCCGGGACTGTATCCGGTGAATAATTACTGTCACACCCTGTTTGAATGGCGCACCACGCATCCTGACAGCCACGATGAACTGTTATGCCGCGGCGGCCGTTATGATGCCAGTGCGTCGCATCTGCTGGATAAACAGGTGGCGGTCAGCGGTTTTGCGTTTATGCTCGACCCGATTATTTTCCTGATCCGCAAATGTCACAAGCAACTGCTGCGTCAGAACGCGACCGATGTGGTGCTGATCCCGGAAAACACCCGTGCCGCCGGGCATGCACTGATGGTCGGCCGCCGTCTGCGGACACTGTTCCCGCATTTCACCATTAAAAATGACTGCTCGGGGATGCGGATCAGTACCTGCCGTAAGAATGCGGAGCGCAACGGCAGCCGTTTTATCATTGTGGTGCCGTCAGAGGATGACAAAGCGCTGGAGCTGACTGATAAAGACAATGGAATGATTCAGTTTGTGAATGAGAATGCCATGATCGGCGTGCTGGGACACAGCGTAAACTGCTGAGAGGAGAGGATCCGCAGATAATCAGCTTATCTGCGGATAACCGGTTACTGCTGACTGAGCAGGGATTCCAGCGCGTTATAGAGTGCTGTTGCGCTCTTTTCATAACCCGGACCGGAGAGATGGACTTTGTCCGGCCGTGCCAGGTCACGCAGTACCCAGCTGTTAATTGCACAGTCGCCGCCCATGAACTGCTGCCAGTCCCAGTAGAGCAGACCTTCACTTTTCGCCACAGACTGCTGGATCCGCATAACATTGTGCAGATTGGCAGGCTGCTGTGAGCGGCAGTCAGGCGCGGTTTTGTTTTTGATACTGTCGCCCGGGCCGACCAGCAGGATCACCGCATCCGGCATGTTGCTGCGGATACTGCGCACCACATTGGTCAGCTGCTGACGGTAGAGATCCAAATCCAGTGTGTCATTAAAGGCTTCATTGGTACCGTAAGCCAGGATCACCATTTCCGGATCGGTCTGTGCCAGGGTATTCACCCACTGCGGCTGCCATTTTCCCGTCATGGCAATCGTCGCGCCGTTGATACCGACAGACGAGAGCATCACGCCCGGATGGTTGCGGGTGATAAACCAGCCGCCGATATTCAGCGGGCTCTGCTCATTCGCGGTGATTTCTGCCGGGAAGGTCACCGGCACACTGTCAGAAAAACGCCATTCTGAGGACGGTGCCAGGTTCAGCGTGCCGCCTTTGCCGCCGCGTACCGCAACGGAGGCCGGGTAGCCGGTCTGGTACAGCACCTGCATGTCATACTGATAAGAGGACGGATTGCGCTCTTTCATGGTCAGGGTGCTGTGTGAGGTCAGCGGCGAAATAACAAAGCCGCCTAACGGGAAGTTTGGTGCATCATCTTTCCGGCTGGTCAGGAATGACCACTGTTTTTTCGGCTCGGTGAAGACAAAGTTTGCTGTGCGTTGTCCGGCGATAATGCTCGGCGGCACAAAGCCGATCCCCGCGTTGCCGTAACGCGCCTGGAATTTGTCACGCAGCGTGCCGGAGAAAAAATCTGCTGCCGTGTGGGAATCGCCAATCTGGACAATATGGACACGCGCGGACGGATCCCGCAGGCGGTGTGCCAGGCGGCTGAGGTTCGGATCGCCGTAGTTAGTCAGATCATTACGCGACACCGGCGGTGGTGTCTGCGGCTGTATCCACGGCTTATCCGCATCGTTCTGGCAGGAGAGCAGGGAGAGCGCTGCGGCAAACAGGGCTCCCGCACCGGCCAGTTTAAGGTGCCACGACGGGCGTTTTTGTTGTTTCATCATGTGTTTCTGTTTTTTCCTGCGCCGCCGGGGTTTCCTCCGGCGCAGCATTAAATTTAATCAGATCAAATACCGTGTCAGCGATGGCTTTCTGACCTTTGTAGGTAAAGTGAATACCGTCGCCGCTGCGCAGCTTGATAGTGCTGCTGCCGTCACCGGGGTAATCTGAATAGATCTTATCCTGATATTTGAAAATGGTATTCGCGGACAGCCAGATTTCACCGGCATTGTTAATTTCCGACTGATAGACCCCGCTCAGATAGTGTACACCATCTGACAGCTTGTCTTTGCGCATATTCGGCGGTCCTATCCATATGACGTCCACATCCTGTATCCGGGCCGTTAACAGAATATCCTGAATCCGTTTACGGTACTGCGCCTCCCACTCCGGAGACATAAAGCGCAGATAGCGCCCGCCGCCTTCCGGCGGCATGTCCCACGGGTCATTCGGGCCGAGGAAAACCACCATCAGGCGGATATCCGGGTTGGCTGCCAGCGTGGTTTTGATAGTTTCCGGCCAGTTGAAAAACTTCGGATACGTCAGGCCGGTACTCTGTTTGCTGAGGTTGATACTTTCAATGCCGTAGGTTTTGGCCAGACGGGATTGTAACACAGGTGCAACGCCCTGCATGAGGGAATCGCCCACGAAGAAGACTTTATCACCGGCTTCCAGATCAATAATTGATTTCGGTGTTTTTTTCGTCAGAATATGTTCCGCAACCTGTTCCGGGTTCAGTTTCAGCACAGAATTGCCGATCGCCGGACGCTCCCGGTTCAGCAGCTCAGGGAAGGTCACAGACAGTGCAGCAGCCGGATAACGGTAGCCGTTGATAAAATGCAGCCCGACCTGAAACTCCTCCGGAAACGCGGTATTGCCGGGAACAGCCTCTTCCGCTTCCTCAACGATATGATTACCCTGTGCATAGGTCCACATGGTCTCTCCGGCAGCCACCACGCCTTCCTGAAGGTAACCCCCCAGATCCCACGCGTAATGCCCTTCCAGCTTCGCCCACGGCGCAGGCTGGTGGTAGGTCTGTTCCCAGTAACGGGCCAGCGGGTTCTGGTTCAGCCAGACCAGTGCCACGGTTGCGGTCAGCACAATAAAGACGACCTTCAGTGCCCGCTCGAGATTTTCTGTAAAATCAAAAATTCGCATAGATAAAACCCGGCATTCCTGAAGGAGAGAAAATAAAGACCAGCGTCATAAAGAGCGCGAGCGGTAAAGGATACCAGATCCATGAGATCCGCTGGTAATAGTGTCCGGCGCGGTGATACAGGCTGACACACAGCGGATAGATAAACAGCAGCAGCCAGAAGGCGATAATCAGCGGCGCACTGGCCATGACAGAGGCAATAAAGCCGTCAGCGGTCAGTTGCGTCAGCATGGTGACAGCATCACTGAGCGTGGCACTGCGGAAGAAAATCCAGGTCAGGCAGAGCACATGGAAGGTGAAAATCCGGGCGGTCCAGACCCCGGTTTTCTGCCACAGGGTTTCCGCAGGTTCTGTGCGCGGCGGCAGCAGTTTGTGTTTGATATTCATCAGCACAATACCCAGGCCGTGCAGTGCACCCCAGATGATAAACGGCAGTCCGACACCGTGCCAGATCCCGGAAATCACCATCGCGATAAAGGCGTTGAGGTTCATCCGCAGCCAGCCCTTGCGGTTACCGCCGAGCGGGATGTAAATATAGTCGCGGATAAAGGTCGACAGACTGATGTGCCAGCGCGCCCAGAACTCTTTGAGGTTGGTGGCAAGATACGGCGCACTGAAGTTCAGCGGTACCCTGAAACCAAGCAGCATGGCAATCCCGGTCACCAGGTTGGTATAACCGGAGAAGTTAAAATAGATATTCCAGGCATAGGCGTACACCGCCACCAGAATCTCACCGGCGCTGTAGTTGACCGGCGAACTGAAGACCGGGTTGGCAAAGTTTTCTGACAGATAAGCGCTGAATAAAAACAGTTTCACCATCGCCAGGGTGATCAGCAGCAGGGCTTTTTTGTAATCAATAATTTCCCGCGAAGCTGCCTGTACCTGCGGCATAAAGGCTTTGGCGCGGTTTATCGGGCCGGCGACAATGCTCGGGAAGAAGCAGAGATAGAGCACCACATCCAAAAAGGGGGCTTTTTCAATCTCTTTGCGGCAGACCGACACCACATAGCTGACAGAATGGAACGCGTAGAAGGATAACCCCAGCGGTGCCAGCACCGAAAGCACCGGCAGTTCAACCTCCACACCGGCCTGCAACAGCGCACTCTGGAGAGATTCCTGCATAAATCCGTAATATTTGAATACCGTAAAACAGCCGATGATCCCCGCCGCCAGCAGGCTGTACACTGCACGGGCGGACAGACGGCTGCCCAGGACATTCGTCAGCAGATAAATAAACAGGGTATATCCGGCCAGCACATACGCGAAGCTTGCCTGAAATGAGAAGACAAACAGATAACTCGCCGTAATTAAAAGGATATTCTGTAAACGGGTCTTTTTTTGACAGAGCCAGTAAATCAGAAAAAAGGCAGTAAAGGAGGCAAGAAATTCAAATGAAAAGAAATTCATATCAGGCTCTGTGCAGGCTTGTTGAAAATGTCATAATTAGCGTGCTGAGTATAATATAAGTTATCAACCACGATTCAATAAGAATGATGAGAAGGCATAAAAAAACCCGCGTAATACTCAGATTAACGCGGGTTTTCGGGTGTCTGTTACGGTGAACAGAACGATTATGAGTTTTGGGCTACCTTCTGTGCCGATGTGATCAGTGTTTTGTTACTGTCATACATCTGGCGGAGGTAACGGTTATAAGCATCTCCCTTCTGCGAATAACCTTCCAGCTGACTGATAAGTTCCGGTGTGCTCAGTGAGTCATCATCACCCAGACGCTGTTTTGCCCTTTCTGAACGCAGTGAGTTATAAGCACGATGCGTATTCAGATTCTTCATGTAAGCAGTGACACTATCCTCAATAGTGTTGTACGCGTAGTAGCCCTGAACCTGTCCGGCTTTGGCACTACAGCCCCGTCCGCAACGCATACCAAAAAGGTTATTGTTGGACTGAGCCAGTTTTGATGTTCCCCAGCCTGATTCGGTTGCCGCCTGTGTGGCAACGAAGTGGGTGGGCAGGATATCGACACGGCTCAGCAGCGCGTTCCAGTTGGTGCGCTTAGGCGAGCTGCATGTCATATCATAGCTCCGGCAAAGCTTTCCGAGCTTTGCAATATCACTCTGTGACCAGTGTTTGGCATTCCGGCGTTCCAGTAACCAGGTGCGGTCATTCATGATTTCACGATTCACTTTGTCAATCGCAGGGACAATGGCATTTAAAAACGCTTTCTTACGGGGTGTACCTGACGCGTATTTTTTCAAATCAGGCAGCGTCTTCTGTAACTGCTGCGTGTTTTGATGTGAATACGCCAAGCTTGTCGTGGTACTGGTTGAGGCAAAGCCCGAACCGGTAAAGAATAGTAAAATCAAGAAAGCGAAGACTGCATTTGTCCTCATCGAAAGAGAGGGCATTGCTTTTTCCTCGTTTTATTGTCTGAACAAAAATCGAACGAATACTAGCAAAATAGAAAAACCAAGGCCAGCCTTATTATCCATCGTTTAATATTAATCGGGTATGTTTTGGCAGGATAAAATTCTGTTTTCTGATTTTATGTATGTCTATTAGTAAGTTAAAACGGACATCAAACGGCTGCGGATTTTGGCAAAAATGGCGGAATTATCCGGAAAATTAATGTTTTTTACGCAGTGTTCCGCCTGATTTTCACTTTTTTCTGCGGTTTTTACCGGCCATTTTTATCAGAATTTATGATTAGTAGTACTCGAAATTGAGGATTGCCGTGGTATTGATGCGGCCTGCACTGAGCCGGGCAGCATCATAGACATAGTAATACGCCCAGAGATTAAAGCCGTTATTTACTTCAATAAATTTGTCCTTTCCCCATTCAAACAGATAGGAATCCGCACGCGGCTGCCGTCCCGGCGGGTTGATCACCAGTGCACTGTTGTCATTGGTATCCGCATAACGGCCGACGCGGATCCCCACCCCCTGTGCCGCACCCGGGGAGGTATCAATGAGGGTTTTCATGTCCCGCAGCCAGACCTGGTTGCTGGCCAGATAGGCTTTTACCGGACGGCTGGTGCGGCCGTTCAGGCGATCCCGGCAGGAGATATCCAGATGGAAACGTGTCATCCCGGCGGTTGTGTTACGCAGCAGCTGTGCCCGGTCCACCTGCGGCAGTTCGACTAATAAATCCGCATTATCAAAGGTACAGGTGGTTTCACGGGGCTGATAAATGACATCCAGCGGCTGCAGGAACAGATCCTCATTATGCTCCGGCCAGTGTCCGGTCAGCAGATAAGTGAGGATATCCAGCCCGAGGCGGACAAAGAACTGAAGGATGCCGACCCGTGTGGTGTCAGCGGCGATCACCGCGCCGTCAAAACGGTACTGGCTGCCGGGCACCGTCACATCACTGCGTGAGTTCTGCGGCATCACCCGTGCGCTGAGGGTGAAACGTGCCTGAAGGCGGTCCGCCGGGTACGGGTTCCTGCTGTAACCGAATTTCTGGGTGCTGCCGGGCTGGAGATCGATCACCCGGAACTCGACCGGATAGCGGCCGTTCTGAAAACCGACCACAATGGAGCGTTTTTGCAGGTAAGAGGCATTGGAGACGCTGCTGCTGTAGCCGTTACAGCTGAATTCCCCGCTGTAGCGGGTATTAAAATAGAGGGTGGTTTCTGTCTGACGGTAAAAGGTTTCCGACAGATCAGCCGTCAGCGGCGGCGCCTGTTTGTTGCCGTCGTTGTAGCACTCCGCCTGCGCATAACCGGTGATCAGCATCAGCAGACCGGCAAAAAAATGGGTTTTTCTGAGCATCGGTGATGTCTCCTTTATTCTGCACAGGGCAGAGGCGCACTCTGCGGATCCGGCGTGAGTGTGATGCGGCAGTAGCCGCTGTCCGTATCTGTCAGGCGGACATTGATCTGTTCCGGCCGCGTTTCGCTTCTTATATAAAGGAGGCTGTTCTGCCCGACATAGCCGATGCTGTTATTGTTCCCGTCAGTGACTTCTGTGCCGAACGGCAGCGGCCTGCCGTCCCGGCGCACGGCATGCAGATAAAATTCCTGCCGGGTATCCGTTCTGAAGTTCACGAGTGTCACCGCCCCGGCGTAAGGCACGATATCCTGCACATTGCCCAGCAGTTCCGCGGCATCTTCCGGTGCCTGTGAGGCATCCAGGATCAGCGCGTTTTTGCGGTAAGCGGACAGATACGGCACCAGCACCTGACCCTGCGTATTGGTGGTGACATTACGGTCATTGTTTACGATGGCATTGGCGGTGCCCGGCACATTCACCACAGCAAAGGTTTCCCCCGGCTGATTTGCGGTGAGAATACCACCGGACCAGGCCACCACACTGCCGGTGGCTCCGGCTCCCATCTGGCGGTAACGGCCGGATTCACTGTAAGAGGCGTTCAGTGTCGCCGGGGCCGCCCGGTAGGCAGCACTGGTGCTGAAGGTGGTACCGCCGGATTGCTGATGAGCGGCATTCACGTTATAACTCAGCGCGTTGCTCTGTCCGGCGGTGCCGCTCAGGCCGATATTACTGCTCTGATAGCGGCCTTCTTCCGTCATGCTGTTTGCGGTCAGATACACCTTGTGGCCGGACAGGGTCAGCGGAACGGAGAGTGTCAGGTTTATCCGCGTTTCTTCATTATTATTACTGCCGGCCGGATTGTTAGTGTCTTTGCTGTAACGGGTCCGGCCTGCGCTGAGGGTATAATTGATATCCTGCCAGTTATTGGCATAACCGAGCTGGTATTCACGGGTGCTGCCCTGGCCGCCCCAGTAATCACGCAGTGTTCCGGCGAGATAAACCGAGCCGTAATCCGCGCCGATCCGCTGGTTGATATTGATATTAAAGGTACTGCGCTGGCGGTAACTCTGTGACTGCGGGGAGAGATCGCCGCTGAGATCCTGCCGGTTAAGCAATTCCTGATACTGCACCGCATCTGTCAGGCTGAAATAACCGCTGGTGGAATAACGGTAAGCCGCCAGCGAAAAATTGGTATTGGTCTGATGAATAAAACGGCTGTAAGCCACTTTGTAGCTCTCACCCCGGTAACGCGGCATGTCCTGGCCGAAGCGGGCATCGGAGTGCGTGATATCCACGGATAACGCACCGATCGGCAGGTTAAACCCGCTGCCGAGCAGAAACGCCTGATAATTTTCCGCCGCAATCACACCGCCGTAGCCGGTCAGCGTGTTATTAATGCCGTACTGAAGATTAAGCTGCGCAAAATCCGGATGATAAGCGGTATCTGTCAGACGGACTTCACCGGCATTCAGCTCATATTTAAAGAGTCCTTCCTTTAACATATTCGGCACAGCAGAGAAGGGCACCATAAAGCGGTTAATTTGCCCGTCCGCTTCATTCACTTCCACCTGCAGATCCCCGCCGGAGCCGGTCGGCAGCAGGGAATCGACCACAAACGGGCCGGGCGGCACACTCTGCTGCCAGATAAGCTGTGAATCCTGATAGATTCTGACCAGTGCGTTGGTCTGTGCCACGCCGCGCACGACCGGGGAAAATCCCTGCCAGGCATCGGGATACATGCGCATATCTGTTTTCAGGGTTGCGCCACGGAAACGGACAGAATCGAACAGTTCGTTGGAGGTGTAGCTGTCGCCGGCACGGAAATCAGATTTGATTGCCGGAAAACCACGCTGCAGGTAACGGGTGTTGTTATTCCATTGCGTGCTCTGTCCGCTGCTGTAGGTCACTGAGGATTGATCCCGCAGCTGCCAGCCTGCCAGATTCAGACCACTGCTCAGGGTCAGATAAGCATTGTCGTTATCACTGCCGTCACGTTTATTGGTGGCGTGATAATAGTTAGCGTTATAACTGACCATCGCGGCATTAATGCCCTGATCCCACCGCGACGGGTCGACATATCCTTTAAGTACGGTATTCAGCATTGCCTGCGGCACATTCAGTGCCAGCTGAAACTGTCCGGTATTCAGGGTATAACTCTCCGGCGGCACCAGATTGCTCAGCACGACATAACCGTCTTCATCCGCCTGCGGCGCCGGTGTACTGTCACGAAGTCCCAGTTTCGGCACATCATCCTGCGGGATCAGAATCGTGTGTCCGCTTTGTTGCAGACGCAGCGGAAATCGTCCCTTCCATTCTCCGTTCACACTGATTTCAACGGTGTATTCACCGTCGGGCAGGGTATCGTCGCGATCAAAGCGGGACAAATCCGCTTTGGCGGAATCACCGTAAAGGAAGTTGGTATTAAACCCGGCCCCGGCTGCCGGTGTGCTGAGCAGCACCGGCAACAGTGAAACAAGGGCGGAAAAACGGCGGACAGGGCGCGGCATCAGGCGGCTGTTCAGTTCAGTGACAGCGGATAGGTATTGATGGCACCGAAATCGTCGATCAGTGTCAGCGAATAGTGATTTCCGGCCGGTAATCCGGCTGCGGCAGGCAGCGTAAACTGAGAATAAGGTGCGATCATCGTGCCTTCTTCCGCCAGATCACGGCTGTTCGCGGTCTCTTTCAGGCCGAGAATATTAATATGATACGGAGAATCATTTTTCAGAATATAGTGCTGACCGTCACGGGTGAATGTCAGACGGGTGTGGGCTTTATCCGCACTCAGCGTCAGGCCGGAAGGGCGGTAAAACAGTTTGATGCGGGAGCGGATAGCAATCTGCATCATATTTTTATCGGCACTGTTTTCCGGCAGCGGCGGAATATCCAGTAAATTCAGATAAAACAGGGACTCTCTGTCAGCCGGAAGCTGTACCGGGGTCATTTTCACCCGCAGCTGCTGACCATTTTTACCGTCGATTTTAACCACCGGCGGTGTCAGGATAAACGGAACATTCGCTGTTTCTGGGGTGGAATCGGGGTTGCCGTCATCAATCCATGCCTGGACTAATGCCTGCTGTGTTCCGGTGTTAAATAATTGTACCGGAACCTCTTTACTTCCCTGCGGATAAATAACACGGGTGGAATTAATAATAACGTTTGCCGGGCTGACAAATGTCACTGTTAATAACAACAATGTTAAGATGATTTTTTTCATGATATGTATTTTCAAAAGTCAGGCCCCTGAATTAAAGAGGCCTGAAAATATCAGAAGTAAGACAGATTATATGTCAGCATGGTATTGATTTTACCCGGCTGAGCAGGTTCGCTGCCGACTTTGTAATATTTTGCATAGAATTGCATAACACCATTATCAGCAATGATTTTTGTATCGTATGGCGTGTTTAAATTAATAACTTCATCACTTTTCTGTGATGTTAACGCAATCCCTACATTTTTATGATTGCCTTTCTCATCCGTTTCCTGGTTGATCAGGTAATTACCGTTATTGGCAATCAGGTTGGTGGATGCGAAATTAATATGCAGTGATTTTTTATCTTTATCACTGGCGTTACAGTCTGATAATTCGAGAGAAAATGCTTTCTTTCCTTCCTCGATTGCGCCGGAATGTGTGATCTGATTGACAGTAATCGGGTCTAATAATACCGACATGTTCGCATTACCGTTATTAATGGTGCAGGTGGCATCAGTAATAAAACCGGTGAAATTGATTGAACCACCGGATGCGGTAGTTGCCGCAGACGCAGAGTTAGCAACAAAAATAAGGGAAAGAGACGCTGCAAGAGCGAATTTTTTATTCATTATCCTCTCCGGGATGGAATATATAATAAATACGGAAACGAAATTAATTACGCTTTCCGTAAATTTATTTTTAGTCATAGTGATTTTTAGCCGATTCTGAAAAAACAAATCAGCAGGGTTTATTTAGTTAGTAGCATCAATAAGAAATAATTTCCCCGGTAATTTTTTATTACCGTTAATGGGAAAGAAGATTCTTATACATCAGAATGGAAGGCATAACTAAAACGAAACAGAGTATATAATCATGAAATGATTAATTGAAGTATTTTTCTGATTTACGAATTAAAAGGTGAGTTTTATCTGTAATATCCGGATACAGATAGTTACTTATGGTTTTATATACTGCATTTTTATGTTATTGCGATGTTATACGTTGATTGTTGTTAATATCTTTAAATATTCATTTAATGTATGTTAAAAAACGCAGTATTTAATATTATTTTTTCTTTATAATTATTGATTGCAATAATTAAGAATAATTATCATTAGCGCTATTAACAACGTAAAATCAAGCACTCAGAATGCTCCCGGTAATGATTATCGGCACATTCACAGAGAACTTTAATTATTTTCAACTTTATTTTAAGTGCAGCAAGATAACTATCGGAATCGACTGATAACGAATGTAATTATTTATATGGCGATTATTTCAGGCGGGAGAAAAGCAGCGGGCAGCGTTGCGGCTGCCCGGACAGGATCAGTTTTTGTTCTGTTTATGGAAAGCCAGACGTTCTTCAAAATAGGCTTTCAGGTGAGATGCCAGCCCGTGAATTTTGTCATCCAGCTGACGAACCAGAAATTCATCGCTGTTCATATCATCAACCCGCTGCATCGCGAGGTCATCAACATATACTTTTTCTTCCTGGGTCAGTTGTGCCATTGTCTGTCTCTCTGAATATAGTGGGAATATGGTATGTTATCACGATTTTAACGGATAACACGCAGGTGTCACGATGGATGAAAAACAACTTTATCATTATGCCATATGGCTGCTGGGACGGCGGGAATATGCCGGCGCGGAACTGGCGCGCAAACTGAAGCGGAAAATTGCTGAAAAGCAGGAAACCTCCCCGACGGAAGAGCATGTTCTGCCGCGGGTGATGGCGCGGCTGACAGACTCACAGTATCTGGATGACACCCGCAGTATCGCGCTGTTTTTTCAGGCCGGCGTGAGAAAACTGCACGGGCCGGTGCGGATCCGTCAGGAATTACGCCAGAAAGGGTTTGACGGTGAACTGATTGATGCGGTTTTTTCCGCGCAGGAGACCGACTGGTTTGAGCAGGCCCGTGAGGCAAAAATGAAGAAATTCGGGGAGAGCAGTCCGGCAGACTATAAAGAGAAGCAAAAACAGATGCGTTACCTGATGTACCGCGGTTTCACATCTGATCAGATTTATGAACTGTACTGACGTGCAGGCGTTATTTATTTTTATTCAGTGCCTGTTGTATGGCGTCATGGTAACGGTGATACAGAAAATCCGTATTGAGCTCCGCCTGCTGCATCTGTAATGCCAGCAACCGTAACCGCTTGTTTGTCTGCTCATATTCTGTGCTGTCCGGCGGCAGAGCGGACAATAATTCCGCCAGTGAAACCGCCTCCTGCCGGGCCAGTAATGCCGGGGGAAGATACCCTGCATTTTTCAGCAACCGGTAGCCCACCCGCAGTTCAGGGGGAATATGGCTGTCATCATCCAGTGTGAGCGGCTTACCTTCTCCTGCCAGTCCCTGTAATTCCCCGCTTTCAAGCGCCGCCTGAATATGGCGCTCAGCCAGTGTGTCAAAAATCGTCATGCTGCGTCCGCTTCCCCTGTCACCTGTTGTCACTTCCTTATTATAACAGAGCCTGATTTTGCCGTATAAATAACCTTTTTTACTCATAAATACACTATTTGCCGCTGCATAATAACTGAATCAAATTCAGGTCTGTAATGCATGAAAATGCATTTTCTGGTGAAGAGACATTTGTTTGAGGTACGATCTGAGTAGTACCTGCTGTTTGTGTCGTCATACGCATTAAATGCGTATTTGATCTTGGGGAAGTGCTCTTCTGCGTTTCTCCTGCATTGCTATTTTTCACTACTATTTTTGGTTATATAGCGAAAACGGTGTGTTTAACCGGCTTAAATAAGGCAAAGCTCTTACTTTAAACACCTCAAATAAGTAATTTAGCTTAATGATAACGGGGGTGCCTTCCCACTGCTAGTGCTTTTTTGTTATTTTTTTGTTTTGTTTGTGTTTATTAATTGTTCGGTATTTTACTGTGATTTGTATCACGAAAGCTGCTTGTGAGTGAAAGGCCATACGCGTTTAATACGTAAAATGAGCTATTTGTGCTTTTTGTCAAAAATAATCCAAAAAAAGCTAAAGTTTTTTAAATTCATATTTAGTGAATAAAAATTCACGCAATAATGTAACGAAAGTACGCATTACGTTATGTTTGGAAACAAATTGAATGAATTATACATTGTAAAATGATTAGTTAATAAATCTAAAAGATTATCAATTAATCAATTTAATAACCAATTATTTTAATTATTAACGCATTAAATGTTAGTGCGTGGCTGTATTCGGGTGAGGGAAATCAAAAAAACAATCAGTACTACCTATAAGTAATTACGCGTCCAATTTGTAATTTTGTGGTTATTTATCTTTTTACGATCATTTTGTAGTGAATTTCGCTTAGGATGATTCCTAAAACCGCTATAGACATTCGAAATCCCCTCTCTATAATACGCCGCCGATTCAACCATAAGTAAAATTTTCTGAGTCCGGATACAGGGCAATTCAGGTGAACGTTAAATAAATTAATTAAATAACCCAATTACGCTGATAACCGTCAGCCGCTCAGGTGACGGCACATTTTTTTCTGTGATGCATTAAATGCGTCAGGGTTTTCTGCACCTGGAATTTCCTTATTCACGTCCTTCAATTTTGAGAAAAATAAACAATGAATAAAATATTCAAAGTCGTAAAAAATCAACGGACAGGGAATTCTGTTGTCGCATCTGAATTCGCAAAGGGTGCAAAGAAAGGGAAAAAACTGGCGCTGTTATCACTGGCAATGCTGATGGGCAGCGGGCTGAGCATGTCCGCGCTGGCAGCTGATCCTGCGGGCCAGTGGTTAGAAACTGAGTATCTTCCTGCACAATATGACAGTACAACTAAAACGTGGGAAGATAATTCAAATGAGAAAGGAAAATCACGGGTTATTAATAAGGGCGACACTAAAGATCTTAATTTAAATAACGAGAATACAAAGTTTACTAATAACCTTGATTATCAGGATAAATGGTTTTCTCTTGAAGAGTTGGCAAAACAAAAAGATAAAATCGGTAATAATATCCTTTCAATTACGCAATATAAAAATGGTCAACCTGTCAAGGATGGTACACCTCCAACAGTGGAATCTGTTCAGGACTGGCAGATTCCATCAGGTGCAGATATGGAGGAGATTACCTATAAGAATGAACAAGGTAAAGATGCTGTTTTACAGGCTTATAAGACTGATTCGTTTAAAACAACCCTTGACCCTAATTTAGGTGTATATCTGCTGGAAAAGCAGCCTGAGGTGTCTCCGTTCTATCACCTGACTCTGGCTGAGGTGAAAGATGGTATTCTGAACATGACTGCTGATAATGATGCTCCTGTCGTAAAATGGGATATTAAACATATCAAAGACAGCTCATTGTTTGTGGCCGCCGCAGACGAAGGGAAATCAGCCACTATCGACACTACCAGTAAACTGCATGTCACTTTCGGTGAAGCATATGGTATGGATTTATCTTCCGATAATATTGCTAACTATAAATTTCAGCCTAAAAATCAGCTTGTTGGCAAGATAAAACTTCCTCCGGGGGTCACAGATAAAGATAATCAGGGTGTCACGATTGGTAACGATACATACTACAGCGGTCAGGAGTTCACTATCGGGAACGAGCAGGAATTAAATACCTATAACCAAATACTGATCGCTGCGGTAAAAAATAACAGTCTGCCCGCTGCTGACTATAAAGCTTATATGGAAGCCACTGTTATACCACGTCCGCAGGATCAGGATTATTATGAGATTGATATTAAGATTGAGGCATTACGTAAAGATAACATTGTTCTGAATGATGCTATTACAGCCGCTATCGGCAGACGATCTATTTTTGAGGCCGTCGGTGACGGTAGTGTGCTGAATATTAAAAATGGTGCAGATATCCGTGGTGAAACTTCATCAAATTCAGGCAGCCATCGTGCTTATCATATTTTTGCGCATAAGGGTGCGAAAGTATTTCATGACGCCACAACTTCAGTACCGAATTACAAGGGACAGAATGCCTTAATCGTTGATGCCGAATTTACCAATAATAAGACCGGTATGCTGCAATTGGGGGACGGTAAAACCCATATCTACGGTGATCAGGTTATGGGAAAAACGGGTCAGTATACCAACCTCGGTACTATTGCTGTTGAAGCATTCAACCTCGCCAATAATGACCCGTTAAATAAAGATGTGACTGCCAACACCGGTGTGACCGCATCCGGTGGTGCGGGGGTTATCAATAAAGGAGGTGCCCGAATTCTGCTGGGTCAGAAGGGGATAGATCAGGGACAGGGGACCGTTACCGGGGTCAGGGTCGTCGGTGCTTCGTTTACCAATGAGGGTGATATCCTTATGGGGGGTGAAGAGGGTATCACTCTCGCCGGCGGCCGGCGGGATGACACTTGGGATATGAGTTCTGTGTCGAATGCGGTGGTTGCATTACTGGATAGTACCACTAATGCCGGAGAAAAATACACGATTGAAAACAACGGAAAAATTAATATCAGTGAGGGTGTCAGTAATGCCGTCGGAATCAATGTGGCATCAACGGCGGCGCGCAATAAGGATTCACAACTGACAGTTGTTAATAATAAGGATATTGATACAGCAGGCAGATACACTGTCGGTATGCGGGTATCCGGAAACAAGCAGAAGAACGATGTTATCGAAAACCGCGGCCTTATTAATGTGTCCGGAGAAGGCTCTGTCGGCCTGTTTGCGCTGGGTAACTCAGAAATTATACATACCGGTACGATCATCGCCAGTAACAATGGAACCACCGCCGGCACAACTAAACCGGCGCGCACCACAGGGGTACGCGCGGATGATGCGAAAGTGATTATCGATGGCGGAACTGTTGAGCTGAAAGGTGATAACACTGTCGGGGTCTTTGCCCGTATTGGTGGTGAAATTGACCTTAACAGTGGCCGTGTTATTTTTGATAAAAATGCAGTAAACCAGACTGGTTACTGGATTGCCGGCCGTAAAGGCAGTGATCAATCTGACAGTTCTAAAATTAACTTTGGCGACAGTGCCGTCGAACTGGAGCTGGACAATAAGGACTCGACTCTGTTCCGGGTCGACCAGAAAGCACAGTTCCTGGCATCAGGTGATGAAAAAACAAGCTACCGTTTCGATGTAAACGGTGAAAGGAGCCGTGGTTTTTATATTGCGGATAACGGTACAGAAGTCAAAACCGGCAGTATGAAACTGAATGTAAAAGGGAAAGACGCGACCGGGCTGTATCTGGCCAATGGTGCCGGGGCAGACGGTAAGGTTGTACTGGATAACGAGACCACCATCAGTGTTACCGGCGAAGGCGGAACCATCGCGGTGATTGACGGTAACTATTACGATATTAATGGTAATGCGATCGGGGGAAAATCAGACAAAACCACACTGACCTCAAAAGCACACCTGAAATCAGGCGGAACCGATGACAATATCGCGAAAGACGCGATCGGTTATAAACTGATCAACGGCGGTGTGCTCAATCACGACGGTGATATTGATTTCAGCAAAGCGGATAACGCCACCGGCATCCGTGTGGAAACCGGGACGGTCAATAACACCACCGATATTACCGTGAATGGTGTGGGTGTGGATATTTACGGCAAAGATTCCGTGGTGAATAACAAAGGCAATATCACCGCCAATGACGGTATCGCGGCTGTCCGCCTGAACAAAGATGCCTCAATGACCATCGGCGGCAGCGGTACTATCCTCGGTGAAAAACGGGCAGATGCGGTACGGGCACATTCCGGCTCAAACGTGACACTGGATAAAGCCAATATTGAAGTTACCGGCAGCGGCAGTGGTCTGCATCTGCTGAATGTTGATGATGATAGCGGCGCGTTTAAACTGTCCGGCACCGGCACCATCAATGTCAGCGGTGAAAATGCCTCCGGTCTGAAACTGGAAGCGGATGACGGCAAAGGCGGGGTGATGATGGCGAAAAGCGATCTCGACACCTCCGGCGCCGACGGCACCACGATCAATGTAAAAGATAAGGGCGGCAACGGTATTGTGACCAATACGTCCGGTGATGTTATCAGCGGAATGAATGTCAATATCGAATCAGCAGAAGGGAAATCCGCACTGGTGATCCTTGGTGAGACCAAAAACATCACACAGAGCGGTAAACTGACATCAGCATCTGACCACAGTGTGGTGGATCTGACTGCGCTGAAAAACGATTTCAGCTTCACCAACAGCGGCACTGTGACTGCCGGTACTAACGGCATGGCATTGGATGCACATCAGAACAGCAATATCCGCTTTACCAACAGCGGCACTATCAGCGGAAAATCGCTGCTGGGCGGCGGTAATAACACTATCGCGCTGAGCGGTAACACCAGTGATATCGCGACAGGCCACGGTGATAACACCATTGAAATGCTCGGAAAAGCTGTAACCGGCATTCTGACAGCCGGTAACGGCAACAATACCGTGACACTGAACGGCGGCACGGAATTGGTGAACGGGATTGTCGGTAGTGGTCAGAACAATGTGATTCTGAAAAATGTCTCTGAAGCACAAAGTGATGCCCTGTTCGGCAATCTGAAAGCGGGCAGCGGCGGACAGGATGCACTGACGCTGCAGGGCAAAGCAAGCCACTATGTGTTACAGGACCGCAGTAAAATTGACGGTTTTGAAAAACTCAATATTGAGGAAGGCCGTTTTGAACTGCGCAATACCGATATCACGCTGAATGAACTGACGGCAGATGACGGTATCACCGTAAAACAGGGCGGTGAGCTGTTTATCAATCAGAATAAAGCCGATACCTTTGCCCATCAGTTGCAGGGGGATGGTCTGGTCACCACCTCAACAGCGGGTCAGGCATTTAACTTTAATAATAAGAGCGCGGCTTTTGCGGGGGATAAGTTCACCGGCACGCTGCGTCTGACAAACGGTACGTTTGATATCGCCGGTGACAACACCCGCGCACTGCAGAAATCCCGTCTGGATATCAGTGATAAAGCGGTTGCGACAGTCCGTGAAGGCGTCGGTACACAGTCATTTGATCGCCTGGCGATGAGCGGCGGGACACTGGCCTTTAACGACAATATCACCGGCAGCAGCAAGGCGGATGGTCATCTCAGCGTGAACTCTCTGGAACTGGACAACGCGAAAGGCACTGTTCAGGTGAAAGCGGACGGTTTTGATAATCTGCCAACGCCGTCGGTAGATAACAAAGTGCCGCTGCTGGAGCAGGATGAAGGGGACTCTGTGGTTCAGCTGGTGAATGCCGGTAAAGCCTCGGATTATACCGGCGGGCTGAATCTGCAGCTGACGGATAAAGACGGTAATGTGATCCCGTCAAATACGAAGACAGAGCAGGATCTGCGCCAGGACGGCAAAGTGGTGGCGAAAGGCACCTATGATTACGGCTTACAGACCAGTGCAAACGCCGGCGGTAAAGCGGACGGACTGTATGTGGCTTATCAGCTGACCGAAGTGGATTTACAGGGCAAAGGCAGTGATGCACTGGTGCTGGCAGCACAGTCCGGAAAATCCGGATCGGCGGCTAACCTCGGGGCGAAAATCACCGGACAGGGCGACCTGGCAATTGATACTGCAAGTGAATACGTCACACTGTCTAATAACAGCAATGATTACACCGGCAGCACGTTTGTCCGCCACGGCAAATTACGGGCAGAAGCGGATAATGTGTTAGGGAATACGCAGTTACTGGATCTGGCGTCCGGTACCGCGGTTGAACTGACCAGCACCGCCGGTGCCGGTACAGAGCAGACCGCCGGGAAACTCACGTCTGCGGTAAACAGCCTGATGGCGCTGGGTAACGGCAAACTGACGGTGAAAAACGGCGGTGAGGTAAACGGTTCTCTTAGCGGTACTCAGGCGGGTCAGTTGGTGGTGAATAATGACACACTGACTGTCACCGGGGCGAATAGCGGGATGCATTCCGCAGTGACTATCGACCAGCCTGCACAGGTCACTATCCGTAATATCGCGGGTCTGGGTGACAGCCTGGTCGCCGTGGTGGGGACCCTGCGCACGGAAGGCGCGCAGGGTCTGCTGCGTAATCAGCTGACCGGCAGCGGCACCACCGAAATCGCGCAGAAATCGGATGCTCAGCTGACAGCGGATAACAGCGGGTTCAGCGGACGTTTCACTACGGATGCAGACAGTACACTGCGTGCCTCACAGGCAGAGCATATCGGCAGCGCGGCGATTGAAAACACCGGTACGCTGGTGCTGACGCACAATGACGGCAAACAGCCGTGGGATCTGACCAACAGTGTCACCGGGACAGGGACACTGGTGAAACAGGGTACGGGCCGTATCACGCTGACAGATAAATCGGCGCAGTACACCGGTGCAACGGAGATTGAGAACGGCACATTACAGGCGGGGACCTATGATTCCGCGCTGGTGATGAACAGCCGTCAGGTGAATATCGGCACTCAGGGAACATTTGCCGGTCAGGGTACACTGAAAGGCAGCGTGAATAACGTCGGTCAGTTCTATGTCGGTGAATTGGACAAGAAAGATCACGGACAGGCAACGGATTACCGCGTTGACGGCAACTTTGTCAACAACGGTGGCAGCATCTGGCTTGCGAGTCAGAAAGAGACCGAAAGCCGTCTGAATGTCGGCGGGGATTTCACTGCGAACGGCGGTTCGATCACACTGAATACCGTGCTGAACAGAGGTCACGAAGACACAATGACTGACCAGCTGGTGGTTGACGGTAATGTGTACACCGGGAAAAACGGCGCGACCACGCTGAACATTAATAATGTTGGTGGCGAAGGTGCAGATACCCTGAAACAGCCGGATGCGATTAAAGTGGTTCATGTCGGCGGAAAATCCGATAAAAATGCCTTTAAACTGGGCGGGCCGGTTGCTATCGGGGTATACGAATACCTGTTACACAAAGGGTATAAAGATGACAGCTGGTATCTCGACTCTTTCGATACCAATGTTTATCCGCCGGATGAAAACAAGGAAGATCCGAACCGTAACGTGAACCCGGAAATCGGCGGACACATGGCTAACCGCACGGCGGCACTGGGCATGTTCTCCATGACCCTGCATGATCGCCTGGGCGAGCCACACTATGCCGACAGCTTTAAAGGGGATGAAAACGCCTCTTCTGTCTGGCTGCGGATCACCGGGGATCGTCAGCGTCAGGATGCGGTCAGCCGTTCACTGCGTCTGAAAGGGGATACCTACACCACCCAGCTGGGCGGCGATATTATCAACTGGAACAATGATGCACAGGACACTACGATCCGCGGCGGTATCATGGGCGCAATCGGTAAGTCTGATTACACCAGCAGCGCCAAACGGACCGGTACGAAAGCCGATGCAAAAATTGATCGTGCTTACAGCGTCGGTTTATACGGCACCTGGTATCAGAACCGCGAAGATGAAAACAATGCCTATGCGGATGTCTGGGCACAGTATTCCTGGTTTGATAATAAAGTCTCCATGGCCGGCAGTTCATCGGATTATAAGAGCCGCTTAGTCAGTGCTTCTGTTGAAACCGGCTACAGCATGGCGGTGTACAAACCGGATGCGGATAAACAGTGGCTGTTAACACCGCAGGCGCAGGTTATCTTTAATTCGTATGATTCCGATGACAGCAGTAACGGTACCGGACTGAAAATGAAAGGTGAGCGCAGCAACAGTGTGGATACCCGTCTGGGTGCCCGCCTGACTTACGCAAACCAGAAACAGTCCGATAAATCTGCGCAGCCGTTTGTTGAGGTTAACTGGCTGCACAGTACGGCGAAGAGTGATATGACCTTTAATAAACACTACACCTTCAGTGATGATCGTCCGGCGAACCGGTTTGAAATCAAGGCCGGTGTGGAAGGGCAGATTTCACCAAACTGGACAGTCTGGGGTAACGTTTCTCATCAGATGGGCGCGGATGATTACTCCGGTGACCGTGCGATGATCGGCGTGAAATACCAGTGGAAATAAGCTGAACCGCTGAGATAAAAATCCCCCTGTGTTGCCACAGGGGGATTTTTTTTATCTATCAATAACGTTCCTGATGTCAGCGCCGTGGCGCGAAAGGGTAACGGGCAGTGTGAAATCAGTTTGCAGAAGCAGGTTCTAATTTAATTTTTGTTTCTTTCTCTTCTGACAGTGCCTGCTGACGGTTACGTTCCAGTTCCAGCGCACCGAAGTGAGACAGAATACAGAAGATGATGCAGCAGACGATACCGCCTAACAGCAGATAGAAACCGCCGTGCCAGCCCATACGGTCAACAATGAAACCGAACAGGGTGGTGCCCAGGGTTGCACCCAGGATGTAGCTCATGAAACCGCGTAAACCTACCGCAGAACCGACCGCAAAGCTCGGGACGATTTCCATGGTCTGCACGGATGCCAGGAACTGAGGCACATAAATCAGGCAACCGACAACTGCAGCGAAGAAGGTGACGACGGCCAGGGACTGGCTCTGCCAGTAACCGATCAGGCAGAAGAAAATCAGGGTCATACAGACGATCGCCAGCGGCATTCTGCGGCCTTTGAACAGTTTGTCTGTCAGCCAGCCTGCCAGCAGGGTGGACGGAATCGCAGCCCATTCGAAGAACAGGAAGGCCACACTCATCTGATCTTTGCTGAAGTTTTTCTCGGTCAGCAGGTAAATCGGCAGCCAGCTGATGATCCCGAAGCGAACCATGTACACGAACACGTCAACAAAAGAGACATACCAGGCGTTTTTGTTTTTCAGCACATAGGTGCAGAAAATCTGAAATGCAGACATATTTTCCGGTGACTGCTCTTTCTGCGCGTCAGATAACACCACTTTTTCTTCCGGCATCATTTCTGCCAGTGCCGGTAAGCCTTCCTGCTCAGGGGAACCTTTACCCAGCAGCAGGACGATCACAGCGAAGATCACGGCGATAACCGCAGGAACCGCGTAGCTGGCCGCCTGCCAGTGCTCAGTACCGAGAACCGCGAAAGCCGCGCCCACGATTGGTGCAACGATACCGCCGCCGACGTTGTGGGAGATATTCCAGAAAGCCCCGATACGGCCGCGTTCACGGCGCGGGAACCATTTGGCGATAGTAATAAAAGAAGGACCGACGCCCATGCCCTGGAACAGACCGTTGAGGGCAACGAAACCGACGAACAGCCAGAACGCGCCGCTGAAGCCCATACCGAGGTTAACAACGGCACAGAGGATCAGACCAAAGGCCATAAAGGCTTTCGGGCTGGCTTTATCCGCCAGGCTGCTCATAATCCCTTTGCTGATCCCGTAAGTGATCAGCATGCAGCTGGTTAACATACCGATCTGCGTTGTGGTCAGATCGAGGTTTTCTTTCAGATACGGTGTGGAGAGCGTAAAGTTATTGCGGACAATATAATACGCTAGGTAACCGAGGAACACGCTGAGCAATGCCTGAACACGATAACGTTTGTAAGTGGCGGGCACTTTTCCGGGTGCTACTTTATTTTTTGCCATAGCCGGCTTTAAAAATGACAGCATAATTTCACCTGCAGAAATGTATTTTAAAATAGGATTACTGTGTGTATGGTCGTTTTTTTTCTGACAGGGTTATCATGTTCCGGCTGAATAAATATCTCAATATCATGCTTTTGGGTCACTTTTGACTCAATATTAAATATAAAAGGTATAAACTGACACAAATAAGTTTATTTATATGTTTGTTTTGTATCACCATGAAATGAAAGAGAAAACAAATGAAGTAAATGATAAGTAAAAATGAATTAACAGCTTTTATATTGAACTGTAAGGGTTTTATTCTTGTTTTGTTGTTGTGGTGATTTATTGCTATTATTATTTCCTGCATTGTTATTATCTGTTTATGGCGATGATTTAAAATATCAGGCCAATTACCGTTCCTGTTTGTTATTTCATTTAATATCCGCGATGCGGATGCCGGTAAACAAACGGGTAATATTTGTCTCAAACGGACTTTTGCGACAAACTGAAAAAGATGTCATTTTTATGATGTGAATCACACCCCGCAAACGAATACAGAACCCAGCTTATGCCACAACGCCGAATCCGCCGCTTTGCGGCCAGTATGATAACCGCCGCCGTACTGATGTTCAGTCTGTCAGCCACGGCGAAACCGGATGAACTGGTGATCGCCACCACGTTTTCACCGGAAGCAACAGCCCATATTATCAGCAGCTGGCAGCAGCAGCCCGGGGCTGTCCGTATCCGTACCATTAACCGCACCAGTGCGGCACTGGAGCGTCTGCTGGATACCCCGGCACTGGAAGATGTGGATCTGGTGGTGACATCCTCGCCGATGTTACTGCAGCATCTGCAGGAGCATGACCGGCTGGCGGAACTCCCGGATCTGCCGGAGGTCTCCCGGCGTCTGGTACCGCTGCGGCTGCGCGATAATGCGGCAGCGGTGGCATTTTCCGGTTACGGCATTCTGGTGAATAAACGGCGGATGGCGGAAAATAATCTGCCGGTTCCGGCATCGTGGGATTCCCTGACCGACAGCCGCTATCAGGGGTTGCTGCTGATGAGCAGCCCGTCACGCTCGGATACCTATCATCTGATGGTCGAATCGCTGTTACAGCAGCGCGGCTGGGATGAGGGCTGGGCATTGCTGCTCAATGTTTCCGGGAATCTGGCGACTATCTCGTCACGCAGTTTCGGGGTGGCGGACAAAATCAAAGCCGGGCTGGGTGGTGCTGCACCGGTGATTGATAACTACGCCTGGCTGCTGCTGGGCGATCCGGAGCTGGCTTTTAATTACCTGCCGGATTCCGCGACATCCCCGACCTTCGTCGCGATAAGCCGTCACAGCCTGAATAAAGACAAGGCCCGCGCTTTTATCCGTTTTCTGCTCAGTGAACAGGGGCAGAATGTGCTGGCGGACAGCAGCACCGGTAAATATCCGGTCACACCGCTGCCGCAGGGAAATCCGCGTGAGCCGGTGCAGCGCCGCCTGCTGAATTCCCCGCATCAGATGGATGAGAATCTGGTGCTCAAACGCCAGCGTATGGTACAGCAGCTGTTTGATACCGCGATCACCTTCCGTCTGACGGAATCCATCGACGCCTGGCGTGCGCTGTATACCGCCGAAGCCCGCGTGAAACGCCCGCTGCCGCATATCCGTGCCCTGCTGACCGCCATGCCGGTCTCCGCACAGGAGAGTGCCGACCCGGCCTATTACTCACGTTTTGACGATAACCGCAAAGCGGAGGAAGAGTATATCCGCTGGCAGCAGTTCTTCCGCGAGCAACAGCGCAAAGCGATTGCGGAACTGGAGAAAGTCCGGTGAAACAGCGTATTGCCCGTTATATCGGCCGTTTCAGTATCAGCGCGATCCTGCGCGGCGCGTTTGTTATCGGCACGCTGATGACACTGATTGTCAGCTGTGTGAGCCTGTACGCCTGGCAGGCGCAGAACCGTCAGATCCGCTACGCGCTGGGGGATTATTTTCCGCGTATTCAGGCGTCGTTTCTGATCGAGGGACAACTGAACACGCTGGTGGATGAGCTGAATGAGTTCCTGAAAGCGCCGGATACCGCAGCGCGTCTGCAGCTGCGTAATCAGATCACGCTGCATTTGTCACAGATCGAAGCGATCAACCGGAAACTGAGCGGCGAGGATCAGGTACAGATCGCCGCGATTGTGCAGCAGGGACAGGCGCTTTTGCAGCGTCTCGACAATGCCCTGTATACCCTGTTTCTGGCGCGGGAGAATGTGAATACGCTGTCCGCGCGGATTGCCTGGCTGCATGACGATTTCAGTACCGAACTCAGTTCACTGTCACAGGATATCAGCTGGCAGCAGGGCTCTCTGCTGGATCAGACAGAGCAGGACCCGTCCCGGGCTATCGCCCTGCAGGGCAGTCTGCGCAAAGTGCAGGGGGAGTTACAGCTGATTTATACCCTGGCACGGCTGGAGGGGCAGATTATGGACGATCTGACCGGGCGTCTGCGGGATGAACAGAATGAAAGTACGGAAAGCAGCGCAGATTCGCACAGTTATGTCCGTTACCTCTCCTATCTGAAGTCCGGTGCGGAATCAAACGAAACGGCGTCGGATATGTATCCGAGCACTGTGACACTGCGCCAGACTATTGATGAACTGCTGGATATCGGTCTGTCTGACAGCAAAATGCCCGGCGTGCTGAAAGATTACCGTGCGGCGAAAGCGGAGCTGGCGGCCGCCACGGCAGAAAAAGATCGCATTCTGGAGCGGTTCCGTACACAGCTCGATGTGCAGCTTGATAACAGCCACAGCCAGTTACAGTCTCTGAATCATCATCTGTCCGGCATTATGAGCTACAGCGGCATTATCATTATTATTACCGCGCTGCTGGCGTTATTACTGGCAGTGATTTTTAACCACTATTTTATCCGCACCCGGCTGGTCAGGCGCTTTACGGTACTGAATCAGGCAGTTGCACGGATAGGACACGGTGATCTGACCGCGGAGATCCCGGTTGAGGGGCGCGATGAAATCGGCCGGGTGGCCATGCTGCTGCGCCAGACACTCGGCCAGATCAACCGGCAGAAAGCGCAGCTGGAACAGGAAATCACCGACAGAAAAGCCATTGAGGCCAATCTGCGGGCTACACAAAATGAGCTGATCCAGACGGCGAAACTGGCCGTGGTCGGGCAGACCATGACCACCCTGGCGCATGAAATCAATCAGCCGCTGAATGCATTATCCATGCACGTTTATATGGCGAAGCGGGCGCTGGCGGCGGAAGGAAATACCAATGCTGTGAATGCCCTGAATAAATCCGCACAGCTTATTACCCGGATGGACGGCATTATCCGCTCTCTGCGCCAGTTTGCCCGGCGGCGGGATGACGGCGAGACACTGCAGCCGATTGATTTGCATCAGAGCATTCAGGATGCGTGGGATATCCTCGCATTACAGAACAAAATGCGCGATGTCACCCTGCATCAGCCGGACTTTCTGCCGCAGGTGCAGGGGGATGCCATCGGCATACAGCAGGTGCTGGTCAATATGCTCTCCAATGCGCTGGATGCCTCACCGGCAGCGGCTGAAATTGTGATTGATTTTACGGAGTCCGCTGATGAGATTTCTCTCTTTATCAGTGATAACGGCTGCGGCTGGCCGATGGCGCTGGCGGACTCACTGATGAAACCCTTCACCACCAGTAAAGAAATCGGCCTCGGGATCGGCCTGTCTGTCAGCAGCTCCATTATGCAGCAGCTGGGCGGCAGCCTGCGGATCGCATCCACGCTGACCCGCCACGGATGTGTGATCCTGAGTTTTAAAAAGGTAACTGAATATGCTCGATGATAACTACGATATCTTATTAATAGATGATGATACGGATGTCCTGGAAGCTTACTGTATGCTGCTGGAGCAGGCCGGATATCGTGTTTATGCCTGTCATGACCCGCTGGCGGCAAAAGAGCTGGTTCACCGCGACTGGTGCGGTATTGTGCTCAGTGACGTCTGTATGCCGGGGTGCTCCGGTATCGATCTGATGGCATTGTTTCTGGAAAAAGACAAATATCTGCCGGTGCTGCTGATCACCGGCCACGGTGATGTGCCGATGGCGGTGGAAGCCGTCAAACAGGGGGCGTGGGATTTTCTGCAGAAACCGGTGGATCCGGAGCATCTGCTGACCCTGACAGAAAAAGCCCTGGCAGCCCGCAAGCAGCGGGTAACCCAGCGCCGCTGGAGTTCAGAGCAGCTGACACTGAATCTTGCCGGCGAGAGTGAATGGACAGAGCACGTCCGCCAGCAGTTGCGCGGACTGGCGGAAACCCATGCTGCGGTCTTTCTGCACGGTGAGCCGGGGAGCGGGCGTACCTATCTGGCGCGCTACCTGCATCAGATAAGCAGCAATAAACGCGGGCCGCTGGTCATCAAAACCCTGCTCAGTGATGAGGATATCCCGCTGGATGCCTGGCTGGATGAAGTGACGGACGGCACACTGGTGATCAAAAATATCGATATGATGCCGCTCAGCCAGCAGCGCTGGCTGGTACAGCATATCCGTCAGGAGCAGCGGACATTCCGTCTGATCGGGATCGCCGACACGCCGCTGATTATGCTGACCAAACAGCAGAAGATTATCGCTGAGCTCTATTACTGTTTCTCCATGACACAGATTGCCTGCCTGCCGCTGTCCCAGCGCAAAGCCGATATTGCACCGATATTCCGTTATTATCTGGAACAGGCCTGTTCCCGTCTTAATCATCCGCTGCCGAACCTTGCGGAACCGCTGGTAAAAAAACTGACCCGGCGGCACTGGCCGGGCAATGTCAGTGAACTGGCTAATGCGGCGGAGCTGTATGCGGTCGGGATTATGCCGATGGGCGATACCGCGAATCCGCTGTTGCCGTCCGTGGCACCGACCGCGCTCGATCAGCGGGTGGAGAGCTATGAGCGGCAGATTATCACCGAAGCCCTGAATATCCATCAGGGGCGGATTAACGATGTCTCAGAGTATCTGCAAATCCCGCGTAAGAAACTCTATCTGCGGATGAAAAAGTACGGGCTGGATAAGCATCATTACCGGATATAACATAAATTAATCTGATGTCTTTTCCCCGGAAGCCGGTTTATGTAAAACAAACCGGCTTTTTTATTTGTTTTCATCCGGTTTTAATTTAAAATTTTTGAATGATTTATTCGTATTATTTTAACGATGACGTTAATAATCAAATATAACGGCTATCACCAATGTTAATATCAGAATTAGCGATTCGTGCGCTTTATCTTGTTGCTGTTTAACAATAAATGCTTTGGTTTTGAAACTATTTGTCACATTATCCATGCAATAAGTGCTTTTTTTGACATATCTTGCTATTTAGCGCCAATCGGGGCTGAGATCGTGTTGTAATATGAACTTTCAGGGTGAATAATCTACAAGGCTTTATGTCAATAGAGTCAGAGAGTAGTGGTTAATATAATAGGAATATAAAATGAAAAAGACATTATTAGCTGTATTAGTCCCGCTTGTTGCATTAAGCGGCGCTGCAAACGCGGCAGAGATTTATAACAAAGACGGTAATAAACTGGATCTGTACGGTAAAGTCGATGTTCGTCATTTATTCAGCGACAATGACCACTATGGCGACAGCCAGAACGGTGATGACTCCCGTTTCCGTATCGGTATCAAAGGTGAAACCCAGATCACTGATCAATTAACCGGCTTTGGTCGTTTCGAAAACGAAATCAAAACCAACGGTACTGAAGGCGACAACAAAAACAAAGTTCGTTTAGCCTACGCTGGTCTGAAATTTGCTGAGTTCGGTTCACTGGACTACGGCCGTAACTACGGTGTTATCTATGACACCAACGCATGGACCGATGTGCTGCCAATCTTCGGTAACGACACCATGACTCAGACCGACGTCTACATGACCGGTCGTGCTGCAAACCTGCTGACTTACCGTAACTCTGATTTCTTCGGTTACGTTGACGGCCTGAGCTTCGCATTACAGTATCAGGGCGCGAACGACGATAACTCTATCGCTAACCGTGGTTCTTACAACGAGTTCAACGATACTTACAGCTACGACAACACCGCTAACGGTGACGGTTTCGGTTTCTCCACCGCGTATGACATCGGCTGGGGTGTGAGTGTTGGTGGTGCGTACTCAAGTTCCGCACGTCCGCAGGGTCAGAAAGAAAACCTGGCAAGCGGCGCTCTGGGTGACCGTGCAGAAGCATGGAACTTCGGTGCTAAATACGACGCTAACAACCTGTACCTGGCAGCAGTTTACGGCGAAACCCGTAACATGACTCACTACGGTACTAACGACGACAACCGTGGTTTAACTGCTAACAAAACTCAGAACATCGAGTTAGTGGCTCAGTATCAGTTCGATTTCGGTCTGCGTCCGTCCATCGCTTATCTGCAGTCTAAAGGTAAGAGCCTGAGCGGCGGTTACGGCGACGACCAGGACCTGGTTAAATATGTTGATTTAGGTGCGTACTACTACTTCAACAAAAACATGTCTGCTCTGATCGACTACAAAATTAACCTGTTAGACGAAAACGACTTCACCCGTGGTTCCGGTATCAACACCGATAACGTACTGGGCTTAGGTTTAGTTTACCAGTTCTGATTTAATTCAGAGAACGTATAATGAAAAAGGAGGTGAAAGCCTCCTTTTTTTATATCTGAAAATCAGTGAAATAATCACTTTTGAAAACTTTTTAATCGTGTGAGTTATTATTTCACTTTTCTTCAGGCAGTAAAAAAGGAGGCGGCTGCCTCCTTTTTTGGCTTATTGCTTGTAATTTGAATCGACACAGACAAATCACCAATAAGAATTTGTTCGAACGCAGTAATAATAGTCTATATCAGAATAAAACATTTAACTATTGATGTGATTTTAGGTTTTTCGTTTATTCATTTTGTGCTTATGATTAATTAATACGGAATGTAAGTAAATATGAATAATATTTTTGATGGTTTGTGCTGTGCGAACAGGAAAGGTACCGATCAGATTGATTTATGTATTGTGCCGGCGAACCGGCACATCAGAAGGGTTATGCGACCCGGATATCCCCGATCCGGCGCAGGGCATCCGTGACCAGATCCCAGAAGCGGGTGTGATCCAGTTTTACCGCCACCTGTGTCGGGCAATCCGCCGGAGCCGGCGAACGGAAATCCGCAACGGTCATACCGAGAGTCAGTGTGCCGGTCAGCTCCACATCCAGCGGTACTTTGCGGGTGGTCATCACGGACGGATCGATCACATACGCGACCGCGCAGGGGTCATGTACCGGCGGGTAATCAAATCCCTGGGCGCTTTTGTACATGGTGCCGAAAAATTCCAGCAGTTCGAGCACAAACTGTGCCGGTGCTGTGCCGACGGCCGCAATTTTACTGACGACCTCCGGGGTTGCCAGCGCCTGGTGTGTCAGATCCAGTCCCACCATGGTGAGCGGCCAGCCCGCATTAAACACAATGTGCGCCGCTTCAGGATCAATTTTGATATTGAATTCCGCAACCGCACTCCAGTTGCCGGTGTGATAGCCGCCGCCCATCAGCACCACCTCTTTGACACGGTCAATAATACGCGGCTCCAGCCGGGCGGCCAGCGCGATATTGGTCAGTCCGGCTGTCGGTACCAGGGTAATGGTTTTCGGCGGATGCGCCATAATGGTATCAATGATCAGCTGCACTGCATGGCGCGGATCTAATGTCAGCACCGGCTCCGGCAATACCGGTCCGTCGAGGCCGGAATCACCGTGAATATCCGGCGCGGTTTCAATCTCCCGGATCAGCGGACGCGGGCAGCCCGCCGCAAAAGGAATACCGGTAATACCGGCAATACGGGCAACTGCCAGCGCATTGCGTGTCACTTTCTCCAGTGTCTGGTTACCGACCACCGTGGTGACCGCCAGCAGATCAATCTGCGGATTACCGTAAGCAAGTAATAGTGCGATGGCATCATCATGGCCGGGATCGCAGTCAAGAATGATTTTTTTCTTCACATATTCCTCTTTATCTGTCCGTTTACATTCACCGCTATGTTACACACTCTGTGCCCGGAAAAATAATAAGCCGCCCGAAAATCTGAGCGGTGCCCGGGTGATCACAGGAATAACACAATAACGGCGGAGAATAATGCCTGTTTACGGGAACAGAGAAAGTTCAGAGACAGGTGGCCGGATTATCCGCGGAGAGGATCCCAGATTTGCTGAAAACGTTTTGAATTACTGGCGGTATAAATAACGGTGTGGGAAATATTCCGGTGTCCCAGATAATCCTGAATCAGACGGGTATCACGGCCGAGATCCGCAAGGGAATAGCCGCAGGCATGGCGCAGCATATGCGGATGTGGTGCGACGGATATATTGGCGGCTTTGCCGTACTGTTTTAATAAGGTATGAACCTGCTGACGGGAAATAGCCCCGCTTTTCTGCGATAAAAATACCCATTCCAAATCCCGGTTACGCCAGGTATTTCTTATATTCAGCCACGACACCAGCGCATTATATTCAATATCAATAAGCGGTTGTGTGGTGGAAAGCCCGCCTTTCAGACGCCGGACATAAATAAGGCGGCTGTCCAGATCAATATCAGAAAGTGACAGATGACATAATTCACTGACGCGGAAACCGTGCAGATAGCACATTAAAATCATGCAGTAATTCCGTTCGGCATACCGGCTTTTCCGGGCTTCTTTCAGGATGGCGTCAACTTCATAACGGGTCAGAAACTTACGTTTGTCCATGATTTATTCCTGTTTATTGTCCGATAAGTTCATAAAAACCAGAGATATCACTATAGCAAGTAATAAAAATGAATAAAGACAACGGACAGGAAAGAAAGTACTACAAAGTGTTTACGTATTGACAATATATTCATAAAAACCAATCAGCAATTGGCTTTTTTTAATCTGAGACAGATCAATTTAAGGCCATTGTACAGAGGTAAATATTCTTAATTTTAAAAAAGACAAAATACATCAAATTGTTTGTAATTATCACTAAAGGTTTTCCCTTAGTCAAATATTGATATGTTAACCAAATTAGCAACACATAACTCATTAATTTTTAAAAGGTTAATATTTTCTTCTGCCTGGCGGCGGCTGCCTGCTTTACCGCTGTCATTATTTTTGACAGTGCTTAAAAACAGAGAGGGGTAGAAACGCGATATTCACCTGTTTTACGTGATAAAAAAGAACAGCTTTCTTAATTTTCTGTGATAACAGCAATTCATTCTTAACGGGACATTTTGATGTATTTTGTCCCGTTTTTTTATATATCCGGATAACGGAACAGACATATTCATCAAATAACGATAACGCCGCGCGGTTTCATATTTCCGCGTGTGACCGCGTTATTTTTAATATCAAAAAAGCAGAACGTAATATAGGAAATAACATGACTTTGAATAAATTAGCATTAGTGCTGGGCTTTGGTATGTCTGTGGTTGCAGGTGCGGCATCTGCTGCTGATCAGGGACACGGTACTGTTAAATTCACCGGTTCAATTATTGACGCGCCTTGCTCTATTACGCCTGATACCGAAAACCAGACTGTTCCGTTAGGCCAGATCTCCACTGCCGCACTGAAAGACGGCGGCCGCAGTAATTCCCGTGATTTTAAAATCGCATTAGAGAATTGCACCACAGAAACCTACAAAACGGTACAGACCACTTTCACCGGTTCTGAGGCGGCTGATATTCTGGCCGGTTCCCTGGGTATTGAGGGGATTGCCAAAAACGCGGCGGTTGTTATTACTGATGCGGGCGGCAAACAGATCAAATTAGGTACCCCGAGCGCGGCACAGGCTCTGCGTGACGGTAATAACGACCTGAACTTCGCAGCGTATTTACAGGGTTCTGCTGCTGAAGCCGCTGTTCCGGGTGACTTCACTGCTATCGCAACATTCGCACTGACTTATCAGTAATTAATGCCGGCACGGCTCAGGGATGAACCGTGCCGCTTTTCAGTTGCGTGCGTTCAGCGGAGGCAGGAAATGGTGAGCAGAATCATCCCTCAGGGAGTGCTGATAACAATAGTGTGTTTTTCCTCTTATACAGCGGCAGGTGAAACGAAACAGGATGCAAAAACCAGTCTGCGTTTCGGCGCGGTACAGATGCAGGGCACGATCCTCGAGCCGGTCTGTACTATTTCCACCGCCAGCCGTGAGCAGGCCGTGGAGCTGACCGATGTTTCTGTTCCGCAGTTGCGTGATGAAGGGCAGGGACCCGCAGACTACTTCTGGATCAGGCTGGCGGAATGCACCGTGCAGCCGGTGAAAGGCGGTGCGGCGGATAATCTCCGTTTCCGGGTCACGTTTGAGGGGGCTGAACAGGACGGACGTTTTCAGCTGACCGGCTCCGGCAAAGGGGCTTCCTTATCGATTTCAGACCGCAACGGGAATGAGGCGGTTCCCGGCAAACCCTTACCGCCCGCAGATATTGATCTCAATAATATGGCGCTGCGATATCAGGCGCGTCTCGTGAAAAACAGTGATGAACTTCAGTCCGGTTATTACCGGGCAACAGTGGGTTTCAAGCTGGAATATTATTAAACCGAGCTGACTGGATCCATTATGGTAATTCCGCTGAGTACCGTCTCCCGCCGGAGACTGACAGTGCTGATTTCATTAATTCTGACCGGTATCCCGCAGGCAGCTTATCCGGATAATCAGGATGTTGAATTTAATACTGATATTCTTGATGTAAACGATAAACAGAATATTGATCTGTCCGATTTTTCCCGTGCCGGTTATATCATGCCCGGCACCTACGACTTTTTTATCCGGGTGAATAACAGTGAGTTACCTGATATTTACCCGGTCTCTTATATTGTGCCGCCGGATGATCCGAAAGGCAGTACCGCCTGTTTATCCCCGGAGCTGATGGCGCAGGCCGGACTGAAACCGGAGTGGACAGAACGTCTGCGCTGGTGGAATAACGGCAAATGTCTTGATACGGCATCACTGCCCGGCATGTCGGTGTCACCGAAACTGGCGGACAGCGAGCTTATCCTGACGCTGCCGCAGGCTTATCTGGAATACACGGCCGCTAACTGGGATCCGCCTTCCCGCTGGGATGAGGGGATTTCCGGCGTGCTGTTTGATTACAACGTGAATGCCGGTATTAATGACCCGGCACACGGCAAACAGACACAGCAGGTCACCGGGAACGGGACCGCCGGGGCAAACCTCGGGGTCTGGCGTGTCCGCGCCGACTGGCAGGCGAATCTCCGCCATACCACCGGTTCCGGGGATCGCTCCGAACATAACTGGACATGGAGCCAGACTTATCTCTACCGGGCGATTGCCTCATTACAGGCAAAACTGACGATGGGGGAAACCTTCTCGCGCTCGGATATTTTCGATAACTTCCGCTATATCGGGGTCAATCTGGCCACCGATGACAATATGCTGCCGCCGAATCTGCGCGGCTATGCACCGGAAGTGACGGGTGTTGCGAAAACCAATGCCAAAATTACCGTCAGTCAGCAGGGACGGGTGATTTATGAAACCCTGGTCGCGCCGGGACCGTTCCGTATTCAGGATATTAATGATGCGGTCAGCGGCAAACTGGATGTCCGGGTGGAAGAGCAGGACGGCTCTGTGCAGTCGTTTCAGATGGATACCGCCAGCATTCCTTACCTGACCCGTCCGGGCCGGGTGCAGTACAAACTCGCCGCCGGGCAGCCGTCCGAAATCGGCCGCCACGGGAAAGGCCCTGTTTTTGGTATGGGGGAATTCTCGTGGGGGATCAGTAACGGCTGGTCATTATACGGCGGCTCCCTCGTTGCCGGGGACTATAACGCCGTTTCTCTTGGTGTTGGTCGTGATTTGATGGCCTTCGGGGCCATCTCTTTTGATGCCACCCAGTCTTTTGCCCGTCTGCCGCAGGAAGACAAACAGTATCGCGGCGGTTCATACCGCCTGAGTTACTCCAAACGGTTTGAGGAACTGGACAGCCAGGTCACGTTCGCCGGATACCGTTTCTCCGAGCGCGACTTTATGAGCATGAATCAGTATCTGGATCGCCGCTACAGCGATAACCGCGCGGATAACAATAAAGAGCTGTACACCATCATGTTCAGCAAGCAGTTCCCGGATATCGGGCTGAGCACCTATCTGAACTACAGCCACCAGACTTACTGGAACCGGCCGGATAACGACAACTATAACCTGTCGCTGGCGAAGTACATGGATATCGGCAGTTATAAGAACATCAATATCAGCTTATCCGCTTACCGCAATAAATATCAGGATAAGAATGATGACGGGGTGTATCTCAATATCAGCATGCCGCTGGGGGATCGGGCCACGGTCAGCTACAACAGCATGATCAACCGTCATGGTAATTCTCATAACGTCAGTTATTACGACCGTCCGGATGATAACAACAGTTACCGCCTCGGTACCGGTCTGAGCAGCAACGGCAAAGCCTCCGTTGACGGCTATTACATGCATTATGCCGACAGCGCGCTGGTCACTGCCAGTGCCGGACATATTGACGGGGAATATACCTCCGCATCGCTCTCGCTTCAGGGCGGGGTGACGATGACACCGCAGGGCGGGGCATTCCACCGCATCAATATGCCGGGCAGCGCCCGTCTGCTGGTGGATACCGGCGGCGTGGCGGATGTGCCGGTCAGAAGCACCGGGGCACTCAGCTATACCAACCGCTTCGGGAAAGCCGTTCTGCCGGATATGAATAATTACTTCCGCAACAGTGCCGCCATCGATATCAACAAACTGCCGGAAAATGCGGAAGCACGCCGCTCTGTTCAGCAACTGACCCTGACAGAAGGCGCCATCGGCTATCGTCAGTTTGATGTGCTGTCAGGACAAAAAGCCATGGCGACTATCCGTCTGGCGGACGGCAGCGAGCCGCCGTTCGGCGCGGTGGTGACCTCGGCGGATAACCGTGAACTGGGGATCGTCAATGACGGCGGACAAGTGTATCTCAGCGGTATCAACAGCGGGGATATTCTGACGCTGCGGCGCGGCAGTGAGGCTGCGTGCCGGATGACGGTGCCGGAGCTTGCGCCGGGACAGGCGCTGTACACTCTGTTGCTGACCTGCGGCGCAGAGCCGCAATCCGTCCCGGAAAAACCGCAGCCGGTTGCGCTGCCGCCTTCCCCGCCGCCGGCTGAACGCCCGCAGCAGGGGAAATGGCTGAATATCACAGGCCGGGCAGACCCGGCACCTTCCACACGTAACGAAATGAGTGATTCATTATGATGTCAGTTAAACAAACCCGTCTCTCTGTTCTGGCCGTTGCCGCTGTATTGCTGGCCTCAGCACAGTCGCACGCGGCTATCGCGCTGGACAGAACCCGTGTCATTTTCAACGGGGCAGAGAAATCTGTCAGCCTGAATGTCAGCAATCTGAATAAAGAGCTGCCGTATCTGGCGCAGGGATGGATTGAGGATCAGAACGGAGAAAAAATTTCGTCACCGCTGGTGGTTCTGCCGCCGGTGCAGCGTATTGAGCCGGGTGATAAAAGCCAGGTAAAAATTCAGGCATTACCGGCGATCGCCGCGCTGCCGCAGGACAGGGAAAGTGTCTTCTATTTCAATCTGCGGGAAATTCCGCCGCGCAGCAACCGGCAGAATGTCCTGCAAATCGCGCTGCAGACCCGCATCAAACTGTTTTACCGCCCGGAAGCTATCTATGCCTCACAAACGGATCTGACTAATCCGTGGCAGGAAAAAATCACCCTGACGCGCCGTGGTGATCATTATGTCGTCAATAACCCGACCGCGTATTACGTGACGATTGTGGACGCCCTCAGCGGGCTGGGCGGCAAAAGCCTGAACGGGTTCTCCCCGCTGATGGTGGCACCGAAAAGTCAGGGCACACTCGGCCTGAGTGCAGCCGCTCTCGGCAGTGCGCCGGTGCTGAGTTATATCAACGACTACGGCGGCCGCCCGCAGCTGCAGTTCAGTTGCAGCGGCGCAGAGTGCCGTGTGACAAAAACGGCTGCCGGTAACTGAACAGACAGGGGATAAACCATGGATGAGCGGATCAGAAAACAGCGTTTCCTCCGGCGGATACTGGCGGTTGTGCTCTGTATCTCAGCGGGAAGTGCTGCGGCACTGCCGGAGCGGGTGGCCGGTATCCGGGGCGTGCCCGGGATAACCTATGTCACTATCCGCGGCAATGTTATTGCGCCGCCGCCGTGTGTCATCAATAACGGCAATACCATTCTGGTGGATTTCGGGGAGGTTATGAGCACCCGCATTGACGGCCAGCGCTACAAACAGCCGGTCAATTACACGGCGGAGTGCACAAAGATGCCGACCAATGCCATGACGCTGGCCATCACCGGCAATACTGCCGGGTTTGATGCCGGGTTATTACAGACTGAAATCGCCGGACTGGGGGTGCGTATGCTCTATCAGGGGCGGCAGCTCAATCCCGGTGAAAAAGTGAAATTTACTTATCCGGTCTTTCCGGCGCTGGAAGCGGTGCCTGTCCGCGATATGACGGCGGTGCTGACCGGCGGGGATTTCTCGGCAGTGGCAACACTGGAACTGGATTATCAGTAAGGAGCCTGATCATGGCAAAACATTACCGGCGGTTACTGATGCTGCTGCTGTGTGCCGCAGCAGGCAGTGCAGCCGCCCCGAACATGAAGCTGTTTGGCACATTGCTGGTACCGCCCGCCTGCACGATCAGCGACAACGGTGTGATCGATGTGTTTTTCGGTGACAACGTCGGCGTGCATAAAGTGGATGGTGTCAATTACACCCGGGCGGTCAATTACACCCTGGTGTGTGAGGACAATATTAAAGGCTGGGATCTGGGATTGTCGGTTACCGGCCCGGTCAGCGGGTTTGATGATGCAGCCTTACAGACCAATATCCCCGACCTGGCGATTCACCTGACACAAAACGGAAAGCCCTTCACGCTCAACAAACGCATTGCGGTATCACCGGATAACCCGCCGGTGATTCAGGCGGTGCCGGTAAAACGGCCGGGCAGCACACTGCCGGAAGGTGCATTTGATGTGACCGCCACACTGCTGGCGGAATATCAGTAGGAGCAATGCAATGAATGAAACAGTAAGGCGCTTTTTTATCAGTACCTGCGGTGTGTTTCTGTTATCACTGCCGGGGGCGGATGCCGGGGCGGTTCCTGACAACCTGTATTTTCACGGCACGCTGGTGGATGAGCCCTGCACTATACATCCGGGGGATGAAACCGTGGAACTGCCGTTCGGCAATATCCCCGATAAAAACCTGTACGCCTATCAGCGGACACCTTCAAAGGATTTCCGGATCCGGCTCTCGGAGTGTGACACCTCTATCGGCAAGCGGGTGACAGTGATGTTTGCCGGGGATGAGAATCCGTTTATCAGCGGCGCACTGGCCATCAGCCCGGGCAGTCAGGCGGAGGGTATCGCAGTCGGGCTGGAAAATGCGGACGGCACAGCGCTGGCGGTCAATGAAGTGTCACCGCAGATCACGCTGAATGACGGACTGACACTGCTGAACTTCCGCGCCTATGTGCAGGGAGAGCCGGATGCGCTGGCAAACAAAACCATTAAACGCGGGCCGTTCAGTGCCATTGCGACATTTCATCTCAATTATGACTGACGGGTAACTGAGGCTCGCTATGAACAGATTTATGAAAATAATTGCGGCGGTCGCGCTGCTCTGGTCCGCTTCGGCGGGGGCATCGATTTTCTCTTATATCACCGAATCCTCGGGGACACCATCGAATGCTATTTACACCTACATTATTGAGCGCTGGGATCCGGAAGACCCTTCGGCTCCCAATCCCTGCTACGGCTGGTCTGTCTGCTGGATCAATATCAACCACAAACACGATGTTGACGGTTCACCGGGCTCTTCCACCAAATCGATTGTCCGTGTGGAAAAGCTGAGAACACTGGCGGAAGTGCGGGATGCGGTTTTGAACAATATCTCTCTGCCGTATAACGGCACAGCGAAGCATGTCGGCCCGGCGCTGAATTCCAATCAGGAGTGCGTGGGGCTGTTTTATGAATCTGAATCAGGCGGCTGGTCGAAAAACGGACGTCTGCTGCCCGGTTCACTCTGTGGTATCGCTCCGCCGCCGGTGGGCGCCTGTGAAGTGACCAGCGGCTCTGTGATCCTGGATTACGGGGATATTGATGAAGTCAGTCTGCCGGATGCGGCACGTAATAAAAGCATCACCGTCACCTGCAATCTGGATATGGATATCCTCGTGATCGCCTCCGGCTCAGACAGCGGCCGTGTCCCGCTGCGGCCGGATAACAGCCTGTATGCGGATCTTTATCTCAACGGCAATCCGGGAGAGCAGGGGGCACCCATTCATGTCCCGGCCGGCGGTGCGACTCAGGTGGATGTGAAATCGGTGCTGAAAGTGAACGGGCGGGTTGCGCCGGGCGCTTTCGAAGGTTCCGGATCCATCATTCTTGTTATGCCGTAGTTTCTTATTTTCTTTCATGGTGCTGCGGAAACCTGCAGCACTGTGAGCCCGGAGTGAGACTGAAATATGATTACAGAAGATACTGATTTAACCGTTAATAAATCTGTCGGCTACCGGATCTTCCGCAAGCGGAAAGAGCTGGGCTGGTCCGGCAGCCGCCTGGCCGACCATCTCGGGATCAGCCAGCAGCAGTTCTCGCGCTATGAGCGCGGATGCAGTCAGATTAATGTCAGCCTGCTGGTCAGGGCGGCGGAAGTGTTACAGACACCGGTCAGCTGGTTTTTTGCTGACTGTCCGGAAGCGCGTTCATACCGGGAGTGCTTCCGGGGAAAAGCGGATATTTATACAGCGGAATCTGTTCCGGAGTATGGATTATCCGCACCCACCCGGTACAAAAGGAAACCGGATGAAGGAAAACAAACGTAAACACCTGATGCAGTCTGAGGTGGAAAAAATGATGGCGGCAGCGGAAAACGGCCGTGATCCGGAGCGGAATACCTGCCTGCTGTGGATGTGTTTTATCCACGGCTTCCGCGTCAGCGAACTGGGACAACTGAGCTTATCGGACATGGATGTTGCTGCCGATAACCTTTATATAAAGCGGCTGAAAAACGGCCTTTCCACCACCCACCCTCTGAGCGGCACAGAAAAAGCCTTACTCACCCGCTGGCTTAACTGCCGCACCCGTTATCCCTGCGCTGCTGAAAATCACTGGCTGTTTTTATCTCATAAAGGCGGACATCTTTCCCGCTCCCGTATTTACCGGATATTAAAAGAGCTGGGGGAAATGGCCGGGCTGCCGGTGGCGGTTCATCCGCATATGCTGCGTCATGCCTGCGGTTATGCACTGGCAGATAAAGGGGCAGACACCAGGCTGATTCAGGATTATCTCGGACACCGCAATATTCAGCATACTGTGCTGTACACAGCAGCAAATCCCGGACGCTTTCGCGGGTTGTGGAAATAGAATAATGTAACATTATAAACCAAAGTGTCACTATATTATTTCTTGTTTATTTGTTATGCAATATTTTAATTTGAAATGTATCAAGATAAGTTCATAACTCCGTTAAAACCCCCGTCAGACTGTTTTTTAATCAAAAATAACTTATTTTTTGTGCAATAAATGCCCGTTTTTTATCCTGTGCGGAATTTTCTTAACGATTCGTGCTGGCCTGTTATGACGTAAAATCGCAATATGTCGTCTTTTTTCCGGCCCGTTTCATCTCCCTTTCTTTTTAGTCTCTGCCAAATCAATTTTTGCCACCCGATAAATTTATACATTTCAGCGTGATACGGAAAATGCAACATTTTGGTTTATTTCGTTGCGTCACAGGGATGAAAAGTAGCCGTCCGGAACGGGCGCTGATGACGAAATAAACCGGATAACCGGCCGGATCATAAATCCGCTGACGGTGAAACGGTGCAGGCAGTTCCGGAACTGCATCAAAAACGCACAAAAGCAAAACGTTGCTTATATATGCCTTATGTCGGCATTTTTATCTAAAAACGAGCAGATCAGGAATTTTGATATGAGTATGAAAAAAGTGGTTCTCGCACTGGCAGTTTCTTCCGCAATGGCAATGACTGCACAGGCAGCAAATCAGGGCGGCGGCAAAATCAACTTCAACGGTGAAGTGATTGATGCGGCATGCTCTATCGATGCAAACAGCCTGAAACAGACTGTTGAACTGGGCAGTGTGGCCAAAGTGCAACTGGCGAAGGGCGGTAAATCCACCCCGGTTGATTTCACTATCCAGTTACACAACTGCGATATCACCGATAAAACCACCACAACCGTCACTTTTAAAGGTGTTGCGGGCGGTGCTGCGGCAGATGGCCTGGATAAAGCCTTTGGGGTCAGCGGCCCGGCAACCGGTGCAATGGGTGTGGTCGTGACGGATGCGGGCGGTAACGTTATCGCTCCGGGGGCGGCATCATCTGCATTTACCTTAAACGAAGGTGATAACACGCTGAATTTTAAAGCGTATATGCTGGGTGCCACAACGGCTGACACTGTTGCACCGGGTGCTTTCACCGCAACAGCTGACTTCCTGATGGACTATCAGTAATCGGGAACAGTGTGTTTACCCCGTACCGGATGTCCGGTACGGGGAACCGGCGGAGAGCAAAAGTGAAGGTGAACATATTCGGTACCGGGCTGCTGGCAGTCTGCCTGACTGTTTTTGCGGCAGAAGGTGAACAGCAGACCGGGCAGGTCTGGTTACAGGGATTTGTACTGGATTCTTCCTGCACTATCAATATGCAGGATCAGTATCAACGGATTGAAATACCACAGGTTGCCGCAACCGGGTTATATCAGCGCGGATACAGTTCAGCCTTTGCTTTTGCTGTCCGGCTGGAAAACTGTCTGTTGTCAGCGGATGACAAAAATCTGCGGATAACTTTTACCGGACCTTCAGACAGCAACGGATTATTTGCCGTCAGCGGGGAGGCGGAAGGAGTCGGGATTCAGCTCAGTCAGGGAGATGGTTCGGTGATCATACCGGGAAAAGCAGTGGCACTCCCGGATATACCACAGACAAAAAATATCATACTGAACTACCGGTTACGGCTGATTGCTGATCGCAAATCACTGAAAACAGGGGCATACCGGTCGACTGTTAATTTCAACCTGGATTATTTGTGATGAATGCCAATGTATTTGCGCCGGGCTGCGGAGTATCACGTCCGGCGGTGCGGTTAAAACCGCTGACATTTCTGATCCTGCTCTCTCTGTTTTCTGCGGCGGTACAGGCAGAGGACATCACAGAATTCAATACCGAGGTATTGGATCTGAATGAGCGCGGAGATATCGATTTATCACAGTTCTCTCAGGCGGGTTATGTGATGCCGGGAACTTATTCCCTGGCACTTAAGATCAATAACAGCATGCTGGCAGAGCGGCAAATCCGTTTTCTGGCCCCGGATAATGACCCACAGGGCAGCATGGCCTGTATTACGCCTGATATGAGCGAAGAGCTGGGACTGACCTCATCTGCAAAAGGGGATTTGACCTGGTGGCATAACGGAGAGTGCGCGGATCCGGCATCACTGCCGGGGATGACTCTGCGGGCAGATTTTGCTGCCGGGGCACTGCGTGTCAGTCTGCCGCAGGCCTATCTGGAATATACCGCAGATAACTGGGATCCGCCGTCACGCTGGGATGAGGGAATTGCCGGTTTTATCCTTGATTACAACCTCAATACACAACTGACAAAACAGCGCGAGGCCGGACACAGTGACCGGCAGGACATCAGCGGTAACGGTACCACCGGGCTGAATGCCGGTGCCTGGCGTCTGCGTGCGGACTGGCAGGGGCGCTATTCGCGTACTAATCATGAATCGGAGCAAAACTGGGACTGGAACCGGTTTTACGCTTACCGCGCGATTGCACCGTTGCGGGCAAAATTAACACTGGGGGAAAATTATCTCACCTCCGGCATGTTCGACAGTTTCCGCTATACCGGTCTGGCACTGGACACGGATGACATGATGCTGCCGCCGAATCTGCGCGGCTATGCACCGGAAGTGTCCGGGGTGGCGAAAACCAATGCGCGCGTCACCGTGAAACAGCAGGGACGGGTGATTTATGAAACCACGGTTGCCGCCGGGCCGTTTCAGATCCGTGATTTAAGCAATGCGCTGTCCGGCAAACTGGATGTGGAAGTGGCGGAGCAGGATGGTTCAGTACAGACCTTTCAGGTGGATGCGGCAAGTGTGCCTTATCTCACCAGGCCGGGGCTGGTGCGGTATAAAGTGGCGCTTGGTAAACCTTCGGAATATGACCACCGTGTCAAAGGACCGGAGTTTATCAGCAGTGAGTTTTCATGGGGTATCAGTAACGGCTGGTCTGTTTACGGCGGCGGGTTATTTGCCGGTAAATATAATGCTGTCTCGGCGGGTATCGGCCGTGACCTGCTGATGCTGGGGGCGCTGTCAGCGGATATGACCCAATCCCGCGCGTCACTGCCGGGTGGCGAAACCAAAAAAGGCGGCTCTTACCGGCTGAGTTATTCCAAACGGTTCGATGCCACCAACAGCCAGGTCACCTTTGCCGGATACCGGTTTTCAGAGCGGGATTTTATGACCATGTCGCAATATCTGAATGCCCGTTATCACAATTCAGCGGTAACTGGGAACGGTAAAGAGATGTACACCATGACATTCAGTCAATCGCTCAGTTCGCTGAATACCAATGTGTATCTGAACTTTAACCACCAGACTTACTGGGATCGTCCTGCAAGTGATAACTGGAATATTTCCACCTCTCACTATTTTGATATCGGGCAGGTGAAAAATATCAGTCTGAATTTATCGGCTTACCGCAACCGCCACGAAAACGGACGCGATGACGGGATGTATGTCGGGCTGTCTGTGCCGTGGGGGGAAAGCGGTAGCATAGGTTACAGCGGACAGTTCAGTAAAGGACAGAACAGTCACTCAGCAGATTACAGTGACCGGATTAATGAGCGGACAAACTACCGTCTCAGCACAGGAGTGACCGGCGATCACCGGGTCACCGGTAACGGTTATATGAATTATCGCGGCGATAAAGCGGAAGTAACCGCAACTGCCGGATTTGCCGGTGAGCGTTACAGCGCAGCCGGGCTTTCGGTACGCGGCGGCTTTACCGCCACCGCAGAGGGTGCGGCACTGCACCGCAGCGGTGTGATGGGCGGAACACGGATGCTGGTGGATACCGGCGGAGTTGCTGATGTTCCTGTCCGGGGCGGAGGCGCTGAAACCACAACCAACTATTTCGGTAAAGCGGTCGTCAGTGATGTCAGTAATTATTACCGCAGCAGTGTGAATGTGGATCTGAACCGGCTGGGGGAAAACGCCGAAGCCACCCGTTCTGTCGTGCAGGGCACGCTGACGGAAGGGGCTGTCGGATACCGCCGCTTCGGTATTGTCTCAGGACAGAAAGCGATGGCGGTACTCAGCCTGGCTGACGGCGATGTTCCGCCGTTCGGGGCGGTGGTTCAGAACCATGACCATATCCAGACCGGGATGGTTAGTGAGGACGGTATGGTCTGGCTTTCCGGTATCAATCCGGAAGAGACAATGCAGGTGTTATGGGGCGGGGATGTTCGGTGTGAAATCCGTTTCCCGGCGACGATCCCGGACGGAAATCTGCTGTTGCAGTGTGTCTCTGAGACGAATCCGGTACCTGAAAAGTCAGAAAAATCAGTAAAAACAGAAAAAATATCCCGTTGGCTGACAGATGCTGACGCGGAGAACACCAGAGAGAGTAAGAAATGAAGAATCAATACAACCGTTTTACTTCACGAAGCCTTCCGGTACTGATGCTGGCCGGTATTCTGGCTGCGCCGGCAGGACAGGCGGCGATTGCACTGGACAGAACCCGTGTCATTTTAAACGGCAGTGAGCGGGCGGAAAGTGTTGAGATTTCTAATCAGAATAAAGAATTACCGTATCTGGCGCAGGCATGGATTGAAGATGCGCAGGGTAACAAAATCAAAGATCCGCTGGTGGCACTACCACCTATTCAGCGGGTGGAGGCCGGTGAAAAAAGCCAGGTAAAAATTCAGCCGACAGCAGCAATGAAGATGCTGGCGCAGGATAAAGAGAGCCTTTATTACTTAAATCTGCGGGAGATCCCGCCGAAAACGGACAAAGCCAACACCCTGCAGATTGCCTTACAGACCCGTATCAAACTGTTTTACCGCCCGGCGGGCTTAGTGGTGGCACAGAATGCGAAACCGTGGCAGGAAAATATCACACTGACGCGGCAGGGGGATAAATACACGGTGAATAATCCGACCCCGTATTACGTGACGATTTCATCAGCATCTGCCGCATATAAAGGAAAGGATATCAGCGGGTTTGAGGCATTTATGATTGCGCCAAACAGCAGTGAGGTTCTCGGTGGCACAGCATCTTCCCTGGGGAATGCGCCGGTACTGGGTTACATCAATGATTACGGCGGCCGCCCGAAAATGATTTTCGCCTGTCAGGGTAATACCTGCCGGGTGAGCGAAGTGAAACCGGGCTGATGCCGGACTGCAGACCAGGAGCAGAGAAAGTGAAGATATTCATCCCGTGTATGGCTGTGCTGTGTTCCGGTCTGCTGATGTGTTCAGCGGCACACAGCGCGGATGTTGAAGTAAAAGGACAGCTGGTGTTTGAGCCGTGCACCTTATCGCAGGCGAGTGAAAACATCACGCTGCCGTTCGGCACGATAGTCAAAAACTATTTTTATACCGCAGACCGGACACCGCCGGAACCGTTCAGCATTGAGCTGGAGGGATGTGACACCACCATTGGCTCTGAGGCCTATATCACTTTCCGGGGGGCCGAAAGTATCGCACTGCCGGGACTGCTGGTACCGGATAACGGCACATTACCCGGGCTTGCCATCGGTATTGAAACACCGGAAGGCAAGCTGCTTGCACTGAATAAAACCAGTCCGGCATATACCCTGAGTGACGGCACAACCACGCTGAATTTTCAGGGTTATGTACAGGCAGAGCCGGATGCTATCCGCGATAAGACGCTGGTGACCGGTGATTTATCAGCGACGGCCACATTTGAAATCACCTATCCGTAAGCCTGCCCGGCGGATCACAGACAGGACAGTATTATGACATTCATAAAATGTGCGCATGCTTTATTCCTTGCCGCGCTGTTACCCGCTGCGGTGAGTCTGACAACATTTCCCGCATCGGGTAAAACCGGCGATGAAAACCGGCTGAAAATTAATATATCGGGCACGGTGGTGGCCACTGGTCTTTGTATATTTGCGGATCCTATGCCGAAAGATATTAGCTTCGGAGATATCCGTTATTCTTCAGCTGCAGGAGTGAATAATCTGACCGGAAGTTATGTCAGGACACTGGACAGCCGTATGCACTGCTCCGGGGATATTGCCGGAAACACGCATTTTCGTTTTGAATCACGCAGCGGACCCCCGGTCAGTGACGGCAGCCATAAATTATTGCCGGTCAGTGTCGGCAGCGGAACAAATCCGTCAAATAAAAACCTGGGTATCCGTCTTCTGGTCAACGGAAAAATACAGGATGTGGATTCGGATTTCAGTGTAGATATGAAAAATCCACCCACACTGGAAGTCGAACTTGTTCAGATTCATCCGGATGATAATACCTGGTCAAACGGACAATCAATTACATCACTCGCAATATTGACACTGAGTTTTGACTAACCGGATAAATGATGAAGACGAAAAAAAATAAGGTGCTGATATTGTCTGTCCTTTTAATGATGGTGGCTTTGCCATCACAGGCAGAGCAAAAAGGTGATACTACACCATACAGTTTCAGCGGTACATTACGTGCCATGACCATTTGCCGGGTGAATAATGACCAGATAATTACCGCCGATTTTAAAAACGTCGGTATCAATAAACTGGAAACAGAAGTCTACAGCCTGCCGCTTGATTACACACTGGATTGCCCCGGGATAAAACCGGCCAATACGCTGCGGATGACCTTTATGACATCCCGCCCGGCTGTGTCTGATCCGTCGTCGATTGAAAGCGATGTCAGTGGTTTGCTGGTACGGATACTGAAAGACGGGCAGCCGCTTGAATTAAATAAATTCTTCAAAATAGATGATGCTGCGCAGCCGCCAAAACTGGAAGCACTGCTGGTGAAAGTACCGGGTATCGATTTAATTCAGTCACCGTTCCGCGCCACCGGCACGCTGGTGGCGGAATATTTGTAGGAGTAAATGATGAATAAATTAATAGTTCGCGGGGCGGCGCTGTTTTTTCTGCTGGTGATGTCGCAGCATGTATTTGCCAGGGGGTGGATGGGGGCTGCTGCCTGTATTCCGGGGGGACATGAAATCTTTACTGTTTCGGATACCTGCGACTGGCGTTCTTTTAAAAATGCATATTACGCAGAAGGACAGCCTATTGAAGCCCGCCCTTCGGAAAATAATGTAGGAGATGATAAATCGTTTGTACCGAAGTCTGGTAATTATGAAATGAAAATGTATTGGTGCTCACTGCCGTACAATATGGATACATGTAATAAGGCTAATGGTTCCGTTTTATTATCCGGCGGTGTTGTCAGGCTGGAGAGTTCAAAAAATCTTAGGTCACAACAAGTCGTAACATCAGCAAAAAAAACAATAGCACCCAATAAAGGAGGGTACTGTATTACTCTCTCTGATGTCGACACCGGGTATGAATATAAAGGAAAAATGGGCTATGGCCCTGGCGGTCGAGGTAAATTTTGTGCTGATGCACATGAATTGCCCGTTGAACCCCCTAAATGCACCCTGAACGGCGGTACGGATCTGGATGTTCAGTTGGGGCAACTAGAGCGTGGTGATATTCCGGTAAAATCCGGGACATCATCCGCCATGGTGACAAAGGGTATTTCGGTCAATTGCACGGGTAATATTGCCTACAACGCCAATATGAAACTGGAGTTCACACCAATTTCCGTCAGCAATGAACAGGTGATCAGCACGTCAACCACCGGTCTGGGTGTTGCTGTGTTATATAATGGCAGGACGGTTCAGCCGGGACAGACATTTCCGCTGAGTTATCAGCCCGGTATTCATACCCTGAAGCTGGGTTTTGAAGCAGTGCGTGACCCGGCTGTTGCGGCGGCAGACCTGAAAACCGGGGATTTTACGGCGAATGCTGTTTTGGTTTTCACGGAGCAGTAATCACAATTTAATACTGCGGAACCGGGCCACATTACTGGCGGTATATAACACCGTGTGCTGAATATTACGGTGACCGAGATAATCCTGAATTAACTGGGTGTCTGTTCCTCTGTCCGCTAATGCATAACCGCAGGCATGGCGCAGCATATGAGGATGTGCCGCAATATTCAGATCGGCGGACAATCCGCTGTCACGAATAATACGGAATATCTGCTGGCGGGATAAACGACCGCCTTTGCGGGAAAGAAAAAGCCAGGGTTCAGCACGATGTTCAGATGTATTCCGTTGTCCCAGCCACTGTATCAGTAATTGATACTCAAGGGACTGTAAGGGCTGATTGGTGCTTAATCCGTTTTTCAGCCGGGTAATATGAATGGTTTTTTCATCCATATTAACATCACTGAGCATTAATCCGGTCAGTTCACTGGCCCGTAATCCGTGACTGAAACAAACGGCAATCAGACATTGATTACGAATATGGTTAATTGAGTCAGGTAATGATGATATTAAGGAATGAACCTCCTGTTCACTCAGGTGTTTTCGTTCTTTCATGGAAATATTCGGTATGGTTATTAAGATCAGGTTTTATTATTTGTCTGACGTTATCACAAAATAAACAGATGTCCTATTTCGTATTGTTATTGAATTGATATTGTTAATGAGTGGGATTGATCAATTATTGCTGATTTATCTGATGGTAATAACATTTTTTGTTATCTGACTTTTATTTTGTTGTTGTGTATTGTGTTTTTTATTGCTTTTTTTCTTTGTTTTAACCGGAATTATCTGGATATTAACAGGTGTTTTTTTTATTTTTACTGGTGAAATAAATTTAAATTTATTCAGGTGGTAAATTTAAATTTATTTGTATTTTCCTCCCGAATATATTTCCGGGAAATGTTATTTCTGAAGGTAATAAATATGACAGATATTCTATATGATTCCGATATGGCATCGGTAAACCGTGCTGTCGGTGACCGGCTTTTTTGCAGACGAAAAGCGCTGGATTATTCCGGACAGCAGATTGCTGCCTGTCTGGGGATCAGCCAGCAGCAATTATCCCGTTATGAACGGGGGCAAAGCCGGATTAATGTCGGTCTGCTGGTCAGGGCAGCAGATATTTTAAAGACACCGGTCGGCTGGTTTTTTGCCGGGTGTCAGGACAACTCGTTATATGAAGAAAGTCTCAGTATTCAGTCTGATATTTATACAGCGGCATCGGTGACATCAAAATCAGAATATCTCTGCTGAGAGAAAGCGGCTCCGCCGGTATTGCGGAGCCTCAGATTGTTGGCAAAGTCCGGGAAAAAACAGGCCGGGATTTTGTCAGCAATCTTATATCAGAACATCAGTTCTTTTTCACAAACTCGGATTTCAGTTTCATCTGACCGAAACCATCGATTTTACAATCGATGTTGTGGTCGCCTTCCACTAAACGGATGCCTTTTACCTTGGTGCCGATTTTCAGCATCGATGAGCTGCCTTTGACTTTCAGGTCTTTGATGACTGTTACCGCATCGCCGTCCGCCAGTAAATTACCGTTCGCGTCTTTGACAATCAGCTCGTCGCTTTCCGCTGCCGGTTCGGCATCATTCCACTCGTGGGCACATTCAGGGCACACATACATTGCACCGTCTTCATAGGTGTATTCAGAATTACATTTCGGACATGAAGGTAATGACATAATGAGACTCTCAGATTTTCACAATGGGGAGCAGCAAATTGTCACACGATGGGGTGATATTTGCCCGTGGTTATGTGCACTGTCTTCAGTGCGGCCGCCAGTATAGCGGGATCGGCACCTTTTTGCAGCTTTTACCGGATAAAGAGTGTGGTTATCGCCTTTTCCGGCTCCCGGACAATAAACAGGTAAATAACGCAATAACAGCCTCCGGTTACCTGAAAAATCCGCCGGTATTGATAATAACCGGAGTTTATCTTTTTTTTCGGAATAAGTACTCAGGGGGAGTACATAATTACGCAGCGGACTCTTATATATTGAAACTGCATTATTTTAATAACCGGTTTCTGACTTCTTTATTTATTTGTCTGTGGCACATCAGGAGTGAAATATGCGTAACGTTGTCCGTTCTTTATTATTGTCTGCGGCGCTCGTGGCCGGGTCGTTAAATACCGCCTTTGCCGATCCGCATTTAAATTTTGCCTGGCCGGTGAATGTGGGGCCGCTGAATCCGCATCAGTACGCGCCGAATCAGATGGCCGGACAAACCATGGTGTATGAGCCGCTGGTCCGTTATATGAATGACGGAACCGTAAAGCCCTGGCTGGCGGAATCATGGACAGTTTCGGATGACGGAAAAATCTATATTTTCACATTACGTGAAGATGTGAAGTTCTCCAACGGCGAAAAATTTGATGCCGCTGCGGCCAAAGCAAACTTTGATGCCATTCTGGCAAACCGCGAGCGTCACGCCTGGCTTGAACTGGCTAATCAGATTACGGCGGTTGAGGATATCGCGCCGAATCAGTTAAAAATCACCCTGAAAGATGCTTATTATCCTATTCTGCAGGAGCTGGCGCTGCCGCGTCCGTTCCGCTTTATTGCACCGTCACAGTTTAAAGACGGCGGCACCAAAGACGGTATTATTAAACCGATCGGCACCGGTCCGTGGATATTAACGGAATCCCGTCTGAGCGAGAAAGATGAATTTGTCCGCAACGAATCGTACTGGGGTAAAAAACCGGTTTATGAATCCGTTACATTTAAAGTAATTCCTGACCCGAATACCCGCGCCGTGGCATTTGAAGCCGGTGAGGTGGATTTATTATATGGCACGGACGGCATTATTTATCCGGACACCTATCAGCGCTTTAAAAATATGCCGGGCTATACCACCAAACTCTCTGCACCGCTGGAATCCCTGGTGCTGGCCATCAATACCAAAACCGGCCCGACCCGTGATTTAGCCGTGCGTAAAGCCATTAATCACGCGGTTGATAAAGATAAAATGATTGAAAAGGTGTTGTATGGCACACAATTAAAAGCGGACACCCTTTTCTCAGAAAATGTGCCGTATGCAGACGCTGGTTTAACACCGTATGCCTATAACGTTGAGGAAGCAAAATCCCTGCTGGAAAACGCCGGCTGGAAAGCGAAAACCGAAAACGGCATCCGTGAGAAAGATGGTGAGCCGCTGGTGGTGGAGCTGAATTTTGTCGGTACCGATGCGGTGGCGAAGTCGATTTCTGAAGTGGTTCAGGCAGATCTGCGCCGTGCCGGGATTGATGTGAAGCTGGTCGGGGAAGAAGAAAGCAGTATCTACTCGCGCCAGAAAGACGGCCGTTTCGGGATGATTTTTAACGGTACCTGGGGTGCGCCGTTTGACCCGCACGCGTTTGTCAGTTCCATGCGTATTCCGTCCCATGCCGATTATCAGGCGCAGCAGGGACTGGCGGATAAAGCAGAGATCGATGCCAAAATCACACAGGTGCTGACCACCACGGATGAAAAACAGCGCCGTGCGTTGTATCACGATATCCTGACCCGTCTGCACGAAGAAGCGGTTTATCTGCCGCTGACCTATATCACTGCCATTGCAGTGGCAAAACCGGAAATCGGCGATGTGCCGTTCAGCGCGATGTCGAATGAGATCCCGTTTGATCAGCTGACACCGGCTGCGAAGTAACAGGTCCGCGATTATGATGCGATTTATTTTCCGGCGGGTGCTGCTGCTGATCCCGATGCTGCTCGGCACCTCGCTGTTTATCTTTCTGATCCTGCGCCTGGGGCCGTCTGACCCCGCACTGGATTATCTGCGGCTCTCCAAAATTCCGCCGACCCCGCAGGCGGTGGAAAGCGCCCGTGAGCTTCTCGGTCTCGATAAGCCGATCATGACCCAGTATTTTCACTGGTTGTCTGACGCGCTGCATCTGGATTTTGGTATCTCTTATGCCACACAGAAACCGGTGCTGCCGGATCTTCTCTATTTCCTGCCCGCCACGCTGCAACTGGCGGGGCTGGCACTGGCACTGACGATTATTCTGTCTGTGCCGATGGGGAGGCTGGCGGCGCGTTACCGCGAAAAATGGCCGGATCAGCTGGTGCGGGTGATTGCGTTTATCGGGGTTTCCATGCCGAATTTCTGGCTGGGATTCCTGCTGATCCTGCTGTTTTCCATTCACCTCGGCTGGCTGCCGCCGATGGGTAAAGGGGAAGCAAAACACCTGATCATGCCGGTCATTGCCATTTCGCTGATGTCACTGGCGATTAATGCCCGGTTGCTGCGGGCAAGCATGCTCGAGGTGGCCGGGCAGCGCCATGTCCGTTATGCGCGGTTGCGCGGGTTATCTGAAATGACGGTGGAGCGCTCGCATATTCTGCGCAACGCCTGGCTGCCGGTGATCACGGCTATCGGTATGCATATCGGGGAACTGCTAGGCGGCGCGCTGATTATCGAGAGTATTTTCAGCTGGCCGGGTGTGGGGCGCTATGCGGTCTCTGCCATTATGAACCGGGATTATCCGGTGATTCAGTGCTTTACCCTGCTGATGGTGGTGATTTTTGTCCTCTGTAACCTGATTGTGGATATTATTTATGCGATTGCGGATCCCCGCATCCGCCTCTCTGCGGAGGGTATCGAATGAGCGATATGATACTGAAAGCCCCTTCCGCCTGGCGGACACTGAGCCGCAATCTTTTGTTGTGGTTTGCGCTGTTTGTGGTGGCACTGCTGGTGCTGGCCATGATTGCCGGGCCGTGGATCTCCCCGCATGATCCGGATCTGGTGGAGTTATCAAACCGCCTTCAGGAACCGGACAGTCAGTACTGGCTCGGTACCGACCATCTCGGGCGTGATATTTTTTCCCGCCTGATTGCCGGGGCGCGGATTTCTCTCGGCACCGTAGCAATCACGCTGGTGATTATTATGACGCTCGGGTTGGTGATCGGCGGCATTGCCGGGTTTACCGGCGGACGGACGGATCAAATCATCATGCGGTTTACCGATGTGTTCCTGACATTCCCGACACTGGTACTGGCTCTGTTTTTAATCGGCATCCTCGGTACCGGGCTGACAAACGTAATTATCGCGATCGCGCTGTCACACTGGGCGTGGTATGCGCGGATTGTTCGCGGGATCATCCTCTCGCTGCGCCACCGGGAATTCCTGCTGGCCGCACGTCTGAGCGGTGCCGGTAATGTGCGGATCTTTCTCCGGCATCTGTTTCCGGCCACCATTTCTCAGCTGATCGTGCTGGCGACCCTGGATATCGGCCATATGATGCTGCATGTCTCCGGGCTGTCATTCCTCGGGCTGGGCGTGGCGGCACCCACTGCAGAGTGGGGCGTGATGATCAGTGATGCCCGTCAGTTTGTCCGGACATCACCGATGCTGATTTTCTGGCCGGGTTTAATTTTATTTTTCAGTGTGATGGCGTTTAACATCCTCGGGGATGCTCTGCGTGATCGTCTGGATCCGACACTGAGGGCCGGGACATGTCATTAAATCATTCTGTACTGGAGGTCAGCCATCTGTCGGCGGGGTATCTGCATAATAATCATGCGCATTTCCTGATTTCTGATCTGTCATTTTCATTGCGGCGCGGCGAAGTGCTGGCGCTGGTCGGTGCGAGCGGCTCCGGCAAATCCATGACCTGCTCTGCGCTGCTGGATGTGCTGCCGCCGGGTGTGCAGAAAACACAGGGCACTATTCTGCTGGACGGGCAGCCGGTCACCGGACAGGCCCTGCGCGGCAGGGAAGTGGCGTCGATTATGCAGAACCCGCGCAGTGCATTTAACCCGGTGCGGACCATGCATCAGCACATTACCGAAACACTGAAGGCCACCCGGCAGCCGCTGCATGACATTGATAAACGCATCCGTGATGTGCTGGCGGAAGTTGAACTCGGGGACAGTGAGCATATCCTGAAGCTCTATCCGTTTGAGATGAGCGGCGGCATGTTACAGCGGATGATGATCGCGATTGCGATTCTCAGCGACGCGCCGTTTCTGTTTGCCGATGAGCCGACGACCGATCTGGATCTGGTGGTGCAGATGAAAATTCTCGATTTGCTGGATCATGTAGTGTCTGACCGGCAGACCGGGCTTCTGCTGATCACCCATGATATGGGTGTGGTGGCACGTCTTGCCGACCAGGTGGCGGTGCTGTCAGACGGGAGCATTGTTGAAACCGGCCCGGTGGAGGATATTTTTTCCCGGCCGCGCTCGCCGGTGACCCGCAATCTTATTTCTGCACACCTCTCACTGTATGGTTTGGAGCTTTCCGCATGACATTGATCTCTGTTGAACACCTGAGCAAAAGCTACCAAAGCCATTCACTGATGGGAGCAGGAAAGCCGCGCTGTATTCTCGATGACATTTCCCTGACCCTGAATGAGGGGGAGACCGTTGCTCTGCTCGGACGCAGCGGCTGCGGAAAAAGCACGCTGGCGCGTCAGATCTGCGGGCTGGAATACCCGGAAAAAGGGGATGTTTTTTACCGCGGAATGCCGGTGCGCAAACTGGATAAAAAACAGCGGCGGCAGTTCCGTTCGGAGATCCAGATGGTCTTTCAGGATCCGCCGGGAGCAGTTGATCCGCGTTTTACCCTGGAGCAGATTATTGCCGAACCACTGAAATTGCTGACCTCACTGGATGAAACACAGCGCAAAGCCCGGACCGCGGAACTGCTGGATATGGTGGAACTGCCGCTGTCAGTGCTCGGCAAACTGCCGTCACAGATCAGCGGCGGACAGTTACAGCGCATCTGTATTGCGCGGGCGCTGGCACCGGATCCGCGTCTGATCATTCTGGATGAAGCGGTATCAAACCTGGATATTCATCTGCAGGCATCTCTGCTGACACTGCTCGGGCAGTTACAGAAAACGCAGGGGATTGCGTATCTGTTTGTCACACATGATCTGCGGCTGGTCAGCCGGTTTGCCGCACGCGTGGTGGTTATGGATGAGGGCAAAATTGCAGAAACATCGCCGCAGGGGTGTATTGAGCAACTGCGCCATCCGGCATCACTGGCACTGAAAAATGCAGTATTGCCGCCATTCCCGTCTTCCCACCGGCGAAAAACGGTATCCGTCTGATAAAAATAAAAAAAGCGCCGTGATATTAACAGGGCGCTTTTACTCATTATTTACGGTTTATACTTTACCGGAGCAACTGCATTTGGCGGCAGTCTCTTTGTGATGATGAACATCTGTGCCGCAACAGGCATCAATGGCTTTATTGATAATATCCGCCAGCTTATTGACGGTGGAAATAATTGAGGAAAGCTGTTCACACACATCGCGGCAGTCTGCATGTGAATGACCGTTATCCGGAATCACCGGCGGCGTCAGGCTGTCACAGAGAATTTCCTGTAATACCAGCAGGAAGTTCGCGATACCGGTGGTGTAGATATAAGAGCGCCCGCCGGTCTGCTCTGCTAACCGCTGATACTCCTTTGTCACTTTGTCTCTTTCCGCAATCGACGGGAAGCGATCAAGGTTTTCCGGGCGGTCATCCGGGGTTCCCTGATAGGTGTAAACTTTGACGCCGTGAAGTTGTGCGACACCAATCGCCTCACTGTTTTTCGTGATGGCGGCACTGGTCAGTGTTCCGCCGCCGCCTTCCATGCCTTCATCACCCAGCACAAAAATGGCGCGCCGCGCGCCGGGACGCCAGTCAAAATATTTACTGGCATCAATAACCGCACGGCATAAATCCTCCTTATTCCCGGCATGGTCACGGCCATCGGCTTCGGTAAATGGTTTTCTGGCCTGTAAGTTTCCCTCGGATGCGCCTTTGCCAATCAGATAATCACTTACTGTCTGATCAAACTTTGTACCGGTCCAGGTACCCTGAATGCCCAGGAACGTTGCCCGCAGCTGAGACGGACAGCGGGCAGCCGCTTTCTCTATCGCCGCGTCTATTTCACGGCTGAGATCGGCGGACTCATCTGACATTGAGCCGCTGGTATCAATAATTACCACCAAATCCAGTACGATATCACTGTTACCGCCCATGACCTGTACTACAGGGTCAATACCGGCTGCAGGTGCAGACAGATCCTGTGTGTTAAGATCCTGATTCATTGTTTTTCCTCTGTGTTTATTGCAGGTGTGTTTTCTGTGCAACTTGTTGCGCAGAGGGGCAGTATCTTTTTATTTCTCAGGGATGTATTTCCTAAAAAATAACAGAATCAGTCTGTTTACTGAGGGGGAGTCATGGCCCCGGTGACAGTGGCATGGCCGGGGCAGAAGGGGGGTTATTTTTACAATAAAAAATCGGGTTTATTAATATTTTTATTTAAAAACAATAGGTTATCTATATCCAGCAAGGTATGAACAGTATCTGATGAATCATATTGTTTTCTGAGTTCATTCAGAAAGACGATCAGTGAGATATCCAGTGCTGTAAGTATCCGGAACAGCAGGCTGACCGTCAGATTCCCTTTACCCAGCTCATAGCGGGAAACCTGTTGCTGACTGATTTCAAGTGTAAAGCCTAACTTCTCACCGCTTATTTTTTTCAGCTTACGAAATCTGTACAGCACCTCCCCGATATTTTTATTGAGTAAATCTGAATCTATGCATTGATATTTCTGCACCATTTATCTCCGTAGATTAAATCTGTCATAACAGGAATGGTTGTTATTCCCGGTAAATAATTACCGGTTGTGTTTTCTTGTCTTATTAACATGTCTGGTGTTTTTTTCAAAAAAAGGAATTGTGTATCTAATGATTAAAATTAAATAACACATGTTATTTTTTGATGCAAATATAATCTTGGTATGTTTTATTATTTTCATAAATTTACATATTTGGTATGTAGTTTAATCACTTTTATTTGACGCAGCGCAAAATATAAAGAATATCTCATGTTTTACATGAATTTTTTGTTGAAATTTTTTATTCGATCTTTTCGTGACATTGTCTGACAAGACATGTTAAGCAAATCGTGATCATAAAATGCGTTATTTTGTCTGTAATAATGGGCGTTTTTCAGTATATTTCGCCATCAGTATAATGTGACAATATCAAATTATTGCTTATTTTACAGTTGTTTGTATTGTTTTTATCTCAAGGGGAGTGTGATGGCAGCGGTATCATTTAATTGTTAAATTTTATGCGGCTGCACGTTGCAAAAACAAACATCTGTAACAAAATTCTGTTTGTTTTGATTTCAATGCATTAAATTTTGTGTAAATTGCGATTAAATAGCATTTAATTCTATTGTTAATCCAATTATAGATAAATAAAGAATAAACATTCCGGGTGATTTGTTACTAAGTAATGTTTACTTACATCTTTCATATTAATTCATTGAAATATCAGTTAAAAATATTCAAAACAATTTATTAACATCATTATCATAAAAATATCTTATCTATCATCGTGGTTGTAATAACAGATAAACACACGTAATGTGTGACGTAAATATAACCTGAATTATTTCTGATAATAATATTTATCTGCTGACTTTATATATTAATAAAGCCGGATGGATTTTATTTAATTGTTTTTTACTTTTGTATCCTGCTTTTATTTTTGCGCCGGGAGGCTTTCCCTTATGAAAAAATATAAATCTGTAAAAAGATTCGCATTGCCGGTATCTATTATACTGGGGTCGGGATTATATTCACTTCCCGGTATAGCGGATCCCTGTACATCGGTGACAGACGGCGACGGACAAAAACACCTGACCTGTACCTCAACCATTTATTACTACAATTCCGGTGAGCACGGCGGAACGGCATTATCCGATTATGCGAGTGTGACCATCAACACTACGCCGGAAGCATCAACCTCGCCACTCCAGGGCTGGGCGGTTTACGGAAACAGCAGCACCTATAATTTCAATGAGCTGAATATTGAAACCAGCGGCGCCAAATCTGACGGTATCGTGACAAAAAACGGTGCCAGTAAAATCAATATTGATAAGTTAACCATTAAAACCACCGGCTCTTCCGCTGATGGTCTGAACGTCGGCAAGGAGAGTAACGGCACGGTGATTACCGTGGGTGACGATGCCTATATTGATGCATTCGGGATGGGGGTGCGTGCTAACTCATCAACCACCGGTACCAACGAAAACCTGATTACTCTCGGGAAAAATGCGGTCATTATTTCGCACGAGGCCGGCAGCAATCTGGAACTGCTGGGGCGTGAATTCGGTACCGGTTATGCGGTTTACGCCGGGAATACCAACTCTGCGGCAACCGGGGATGCCCGTGTGGTGATCGGTGATAACAGCACCATTGTGGCGAACGGCGGCTCTGCGCATGCAGTTTATGCCAACAAAGGCGGTATTATCGAACTGGGTTCAACGAATATCCGCGCCGAAGGCACGACGGCACACGGTATTTATGCCGAAGCCGGATCGAAAAAGGTCGGTGGTGCAACAGTCACTGCGGGCAGTCAGGTATATCTCGGCGGTGATACCACCATTAATGTGGTCAGTGACGGCCGGAAGTTTGCCTTGTATGCCAAAGGGGCTGATTCACAGATATCCTCTTCTGATCGTCTGTCCGGTGACAGCATCCGCAGTGTATTCACCGTTGACGGTGATATGAAAGCAGAGACAAAAGGGATTATTGATCTGCAGATGGCGGATAACAGCCGGTTCACCGGCAGTACTAACTCACTGGAATATAACGCGGCAGGCGCACCGAATACGACCACAAACGGCACCATTAACCTGGATATTGCCGGTGCCGGCAGTATCTGGAATATGACCGCTGATTCTGTGCTGTCAAACCTGACACTGACCGGTGCGACACTCCGTTATAACTCTCCGGATGATCTGAGCGATCCGGACGCCTTTGTACCGAAAACACTGACCGTGGCTGGTGATTACACCGGTAACGGCGGCCACCTGATTATGAATACGGTGCTGAACGGGGATGATTCACCGACTGATAAACTGCTGATCAAAGGTAATTCTGCCGGAACCACTACCGTCAGTTTTGTGAATATCGGCGGGCAGGGCGGGCTGACCATACTCAACGGCATTGAAGTTATCACGGTTGACGGTATTTCTGACGGTACTTTCACTCAGAACGGGCGGATTGTTGCCGGGGCGTATGATTATTATCTGGGACGCGGTAAAAACGGCAATGAGAATAACTGGTATCTGACATCAGATTACAGCCCGGTGACACCGGAACCAGAACCAGAACCAGAACCAGAACCAGAGCCGGAACCGAAGCCAAAACCGGAACCGGAGCCAAAACCGGAGCCAAAACCGGAACCGGTAGTCCGCCCGGAAGCCGGGGGATATATCAATAACCTGTATATGGCAAATAACCTGTTTAATGTGCGTCTGCATGATCGTCTCGGTGAAACCCAATATACAGATGTACTGACCGGTGAGCGCAAAGTTACCAGTCTGTGGCTGCGGAATGTGGCCGGACATTCAACCGTGAAAAGCGGCGACGGACAGTTAAAAACCGGGACAAACCGTTATGTGGTACAACTGGGCGGGGATATCGCACAGTGGTCTGATAATGATCTTAACCGCTATCATATCGGGTTAATGGCGGGTTACGGCCGCATCAGCGGCAAGACCACAAACCATGTGACAAAGACCAGAGCCAAATCTGACGCAGATGGTTACAGTGCCGGGATCTACGGTACTTACTACGCGAATGAAGCGGATAAAAGCGGTCTGTATGTTGACAGCTGGGTGCAGTACAACTGGTTTAAAAACCGGATTAACGGAGACGAATTACCGGAAGAAAAATATAATTCTGACGGTATCACACTTTCCGCCGAAGCCGGATACAGTTTCCTTATCAATGAAACACAGGGCAGTGATGGCAGTACCAACCGCTGGTATATTCAGCCGAAAGCACAGGTGACCTATATGGGTGTGAAAATGGATACCCACACCGAAAGGAACGGCACCCGCGTATCGGCGACCGGTGAAGGGAATATTCAGACCCGTCTCGGGGTAAGAGTGTACGGACTGGGACAGGCGTTGCAGGATAAAGACAATGATCGTCACTTCCAGCCGTTTGCTGAAATTAACTGGCTGAATAACAGTAAGATGACGGGTGTATACATGGACGACGATCACGTCAGTCAGTCCGGCACCCGCAATATCGGTGAAATTAAAGTGGGGGTTGAAGGACAACTGACCCGCAATGCGGACATCTGGTTTAACGTGGCGCAGCAGGCCGGCAGTGATCACTACTCGGATACACAGGGTATGTTAGGTCTGAAATACCGCTTCTAACTGTCAGTAACATCCGGCCGGGATAACAGGAATACTGTTATCCCGGCTTTTTTGTGTCCGGCGCTGATAGTGACTTAATCATTACCCCAGCGGTTCAGAAATTCAGCAATATCATCGATACGCTGTTTATCAATACCGGCTTCAGCCGCCATCTTTTTCTGGGCTTCCTCACTGATCTCTTCATTGTTCGTCAGACAGGTGATCAGTAACTGAAAATAGTGCGCCAGTCCGTCATACTCCTGCTCTTCAACCGGCTCTTCCGATTCCAGCGCGTACTCATCAGCGATATCGTAGTATTTATCCGGTACTATATTTTCCATAAATTCCTCCGGGGCTAACGCCGGTGTCAGTGGTTTGTATCACACCATTGTATCCGATCCGGCTTCGTTTTCGCACCTTACCCGGCGCTCCATCGTTATATAATATGATCTTTCCGGAAACGGATGGCGACCAACACGTATACCGGCTCAGGTTTCTTTTCTTGAAAGTTGTGATTTAAAAAAGGAATAAATGAGAGGAAAGATAAAAAACCGGAAAATCATGCCTTAAAAATGATATCACTGATACAAACGTAGCTGCATTAACCGACCAGTATGCGCCAAAGCAACGAAATTAAATCACTTGTTGAGCGGGAAGGGCACTGGGCTGATTGTGGTTGGATCCGGCGGGGACAGGAAACCTGTTTTTACAGAAGCCTGAAAAGCAAAAACCCGCCATAAGGCGGGTTCTTTAAATAGTGGTGCCCGGACTCGGAATCGAACCAAGGACACGGGGATTTTCAATCCCCTGCTCTACCGACTGAGCTATCCGGGCAACGGGGCGCATTAAACCGTATTCCGTGGTTTGCGTCAATGCCTTTCTGTCAAAAAACCATAAAAAAAGTGTGAGTGTGCTCTTTTTATGCAGAATGCGGACGCAATTTATGCATGTGGTGAATAAATCAGCTGAGTGCGCCGTTTTTACGGCAGCGGGCGATAGTCAGCACATCTTCTGCCAGCCGCCGGGCGGTGGCGATATCATCGGTACTGCGGGATATCAGCAGTTTGCTCAGGCATCCTTCCAGAATCAGTTCCAGCTGACGGGCCACCATATCACAATCATCAATATCCAGCTCTCTGAGCAGCTCTGTGGTGAATGCAAAGGCACTTTGTTTCTGCTGGCGGGATAACTGATGGATAGGGTGATCCGCATCAGGAAATGCGCTGCTGGCCGCGATAAACAGACATCCCGGAAAACGGTTTTCGCGGACACGTTCCGCCAGTGCCGTGTAACGGGCAAGCAACTTATCTTCACAGGACAGCGACTCATCCAGCAGAACGCGGCGTTGCCAGATATCAATCTGATTACCGTGGTAACGCAGGCAGTCGTAGAGCAGGTCATTACGGGTCGGCCAGAAAATCCGCAGGCGTTCGGGATCAATGTCCAGGTTATCGTTGAGGGTGGCTTCAGACATCAGAAGGCCGTGGTTTTCCAGCAGACTCAGTGCCTGATTGAGGACGTCTTCACGTTGCACAGCAGGTTCTCCCTGATAAAGGCATATAATCCAGAATAACGTGAGTGCAGATGAAAGGCGAGAGACGCAGGTAAATAAAATCCGCCCCGGAGGGCGGATTTATCAGTGCAGGGAATTACAGAATGACACTGCCGATAAGGAAGCCGAAGCAGACCGACAGTGCGACACCAATGGTGCCCGGGATAAAGAACGGGTGGTTGAAGACCAGTTTGCCGATACGGGTGGTACCGGTGTCATCCATCTGAACCGCCGCGACCAGCGTCGGGTAGGTCGGCAGGATAAACAGACCGGAAACCGCAGAGAAAGAGGCAATGGCAGTCAGTGGTGTGACACCCAGCGCCAGTGCCATCGGCATCAGCGCTTTGGCGGTGGCGGCCTGTGAATAGAGCAGGGCAGAGCAGAAGAAGAAAATAACGGCCAGCAGCCACGGATGCTGCGTGATTAAATCACCGGCAGTCAGTTTGATCCACTCCAGGTTAGCCTGAACAAAGGTATCGCCCAGCCACGCCACACCCAGGATACAGATACAGGCGCTCATCCCGGCTTTAAAGGTACTGGAGTTCAGGATGATATCGGTTTCCACACGGCAAATCAGGGTGATAAGCGTGGCGACACTGAGCATGATAATCAGGATGGCGTTAGTGGTTGTCATAATCGGTTCAGACAGCAGCCCGACACTCTTACTGTTGACAACCGCAAAGACCACAACGGACAGGACACCGAGCAGGAACAGGAGAACAGACAGTTTGGCAGCTGGTTTGATGGCAGCTTTTTCACTGCGGTTCAGTTCCACCACGCCTTCAGCAAGACGTTTCTTAAAGACCGGGTCATTGGCGAGTTTGTCATCAAACAGCCAGGACACAATAAAGGACATCAGGATGATCGCGACAAAGGTGGATGGCAGCAGGATCATCAGCAGATGCAGGTAACTGACGCCCATCGGCTCCATGACCGATGACATATACACCACCGCCGCTGAAATCGGTGATGCGGTGATCCCTATCTGCGCGGCCACAACGGCGGTGGAAAGCGGACGGGAAGGTTTAATCCCCTGTTCTTTGGCAACTTCGGTGATCACCGGCAGGGTAGCCAGTGAAATATTACCGGTTCCGGCAAACAGTGTCAGAAAATAGGTGACGATCGGGGCGAGGATGGTGATATAGCGCGGATTGCGGCGCAGCAGTTTTTCAGTCTGCTGAACCAGATAATCCAGCCCGCCTGCGACCTGCATGGCAGAGATTGCAGCGATAACAGCCATTATAATGGAGATAACGTCGAACGGGATGCTTCCCGGTTTCACGCCGATGGCGGCGAGGGCGAGAACCCCCAGTCCGCCGGCAAAACCGATACCTATCCCTCCGAGGCGCGCCCCGAGATAAATGGCCAGCAGTACGATAATAAATTCGATGGCTAGCATAAGTGCTCCTGTAAAATCCCGTAGAAAAATGTTAAATTTTTGTAGTAGGGTAATAAAAAAGCACGTTACCTTGCGATGACGTGCTTTTGTGTTCTATGTATTTCTTATTATTATATTAGTCATCAAAGCGTTTTGCTTTATAGGCCGGATTCTTTAAGTTCTCAATTGAGAAAATATCATCCAGCTCAGCTTCTGTCAGAAGACCGCGCTCCAGAACCACTTCGCGCACACTCTTGCCGGTTTCCGCACAAATCTTACCGACGATATCCCCGTTATGGTGACCGATGAACGGGTTCAGGTAAGTCACGATACCGATAGAGTTGAACACATACGCTTCACAAATTTCTTTGTTGGCGGTAATACCGGAAACGCATTTTTCACCCAGGTTACGGCAGGAGTTGCTCAGCAGAGAGATAGATTCAAACATCGCCTGGCCGATAGCCGGTTCCATCACGTTCAGCTGTAACTGACCTGCTTCGGCAGCCATGGTGACGCAGACGTCGTTACCGATGACTTTGAAACACGCCTGGTTTACCACTTCCGGAATCACCGGGTTCACTTTTGCCGGCATGATAGAAGAACCCGCCTGCATTTCCGGCAGATTGATCTCTTTGAGACCCGCACGCGGACCGGAGGAGAGCAGACGCAGGTCATTACAGATTTTGGAGAGCTTCATGGCCAGGCGTTTCAGCGCACTGTGCAGCATCACGTAAGCACCGCAGTCAGACGTTGCTTCGATCAGGTCTTCTGCCGGTACACACGGCAGGCCGGTCACTTCCGCCAGTTTTTCCACCGCCAGTTTCTGATAGCCCGGTGCGGTGTTCAGCCCGGTACCAATCGCGGTGGCACCCAGGTTCACTTCCAGCACCAGTTGTGCAGAGTGGTGCAGGTTTTTGACTTCTTCTTTCATCAGGATGGCAAAGGCGTGAAATTCCTGGCCTAATGTCATCGGAACCGCATCCTGTAACTGGGTACGGCCCATTTTCAGGATGTCTTTGAATTCATTTGCTTTGGTATCAAATACGCCTTTCAGATACTCAACGGATTTAATCAGCTGGGTAATTGAATTATAGACGGCGATACGGAAGCCGGTCGGGTAAGCATCGTTGGTGGACTGGGCTTTGTTCAGGTGATCATTCGGGTTGAGGAACTCATATTCCCCTTTTTTATGGCCCATCAGTTCCAGGCCGATATTTGCCAGTACTTCGTTTGTGTTCATATTCAGTGAAGTACCGGCACCACCCTGGAAAACATCCACAGGGAACTGATCCATACATTTACCGTGGATCAGGACTTCATCGCAGGCTTTGATGATGGTATCCGCAATCGCACGCGGAATAGTGTGCAGTTCTTTATTCGCCATGGCAGCGGCTTTTTTCACCATCACCATGCCACGGATAAATTCCGGGACATCATTGATTGTACGGTCGCTGATATAGAAATTTTCGATAGCCCGCAGTGTATGGACACCATAATACACATCGTCCGGTACTTCGCGTTTACCCAGCAGGTCTTCTTCGATACGAAAATTATTTGACATGAGAACCTTCTTTGATTGAATGGTTGTCTTACTTAATAGTAAAGACAGCAATTATATTATTTTGTCCGATATTAATAGAGAGTATCACTTAGTTTATTGCATTCTCAGTGATGATATTCTGTATTTGCGTTGAATCCTTTTAGCCAGATCACTTATTAACTGAAATGTTTGCACTATTATCACTCTTATGTGCGATAAATCACAAATATCATGTGCGATTCCGGCACATGCTGCGCTTGAAAACGTCTGAAATGACCCCATCATTATGAACATCCATGAATAAAAATCGAATTTACAGCGCGTCTCTTAGAAGTAGTTCACAAAGGCTGACAAAGGGGCGGTTTTTTACATCACAGTGCACCACATAAGGAAGACGTTATGCGTTGGTTACCCCTTATCCTCATTTGTCTGCTGATCTATATTGAGGCGGTCATTTTTGTTCACGTGGCATCCGCCATCGGTGTGTTTATGACACTGGTGCTGGTGGTACTGACATCCTGTCTCGGCGTGTCTCTGGTGCGCAATCAGGGAATGCGTAATCTGAGTCTGATTCAGCAGAAAATTCAGGCGGGTGAGAGCCCTGCGGCAGAGATGATCAAAAGCGTCTCTCTGGTGCTGGCCGGGATCCTGCTGGTTCTGCCGGGCTTTTTCACCGATTTCTTAGGGCTGCTGTTGCTGCTGCCGCCGGTACAGAAACTGCTGGTGTCCCGTGTGCTGCCGTTTATCCGCGTGTATCAGCCGCGGACGAACCCGTTCGCCGGCAATGCGGCAAGCCGGGGGAATGTGTACGAAGGGGAATTTGAGCGCCGTGGTGATACATCATCACAGCGGCTCAACCAGTCACCGGCGTCGCACAACGATGATAATCCGCAGGATAAACCCTGATATCTGAACAGTTTGGACAGAGACCGTGAAATTTCGTATTTTTTTCGTCTCTGCCCCCTTGAACTTGTCCGGAACTGACCCCATCTGCTCAAACATGGCAATGGTATTAGTATCCGGCCTGAACCTTTAATCCACGTTATTTGATACGGATTTTTTTACAGGAGATCTATCAATGAAAATTCGTCCTTTGCACGACCGTGTTATTGTTAAGCGTAAAGAAGTTGAAGCGAAATCAGCGGGCGGGATCGTCCTGACCGGTACAGCGGCAGGTAAATCGACCCGTGGTGAAGTGCTGGCAGTAGGTAACGGTCGCATCCTGGAAAACGGCGAAATGAAACCACTCGACGTTAAAGTCGGTGATATCGTGATTTTCAATGATGGTTACGGCGTAAAAGCTGAAAAAATTGATAATGAAGAAGTGCTGATTATGTCTGAAAGCGACATCCTGGCGATTGTCGAAGCATAATTACACCGTACTGGTTGTACTCAGATCTTCTTAAACCATAAAAGCATTCGAAGGAATAGAAATAATGGCAGCTAAAGACGTAAAATTCGGTAACGACGCCCGTGTTAAAATGCTCCGTGGTGTCAATGTTCTGGCAGACGCAGTAAAAGTCACTTTAGGTCCGAAAGGCCGTAACGTTGTGTTAGACAAATCATTCGGCGCACCGGTTATCACTAAAGATGGTGTGTCTGTTGCGCGTGAAATCGAGCTGGACGACAAGTTCGAAAACATGGGTGCACAGATGGTGAAAGAAGTTGCCTCCAAAGCGAACGACGCTGCGGGCGACGGTACCACCACTGCAACCGTACTGGCTCAGTCTATCATCACTGAAGGCCTGAAAGCCGTTGCTGCGGGCATGAACCCGATGGATCTGAAACGCGGTATCGATAAAGCCGTTGTTGCAGCCGTTGAAGAACTGAAAAAACTGTCTGCACCATGCTCTGATACCACTGCAATCGCGCAGGTAGGTACTATCTCTGCAAACTCCGATGAAACCGTCGGTAAACTGATTGCAGAAGCAATGGATAAAGTCGGCAAAGAAGGCGTTATCACTGTTGAAGAAGGCACCGGCCTGGAAGACGAACTGGATGTTGTTGAAGGTATGCAGTTCGACCGCGGTTACCTCTCCCCGTATTTCATCAACAAGCCGGAAACCGGTTCTGTTGAATTAGAAAACCCGTACATCCTGCTGGTCGACAAAAAAATCTCCAACATCCGTGAACTGCTGCCGGTTCTGGAAGGCGTTGCCAAAGCAAGCAAACCGCTGATGATCATCGCGGAAGATGTTGAAGGTGAAGCGCTGGCAACACTGGTGGTTAACACCATGCGCGGTATCGTGAAAGTGGCTGCGGTGAAAGCACCGGGCTTCGGCGACCGCCGTAAAGCGATGCTGCAGGATATCGCAACCCTGACCAACGGTACTGTTATCTCTGAAGAGATCGGTATGGAGCTGGAAAAAGCGACTCTGGAAGACCTGGGTCAGGCAAAACGTATCGTTATCAACAAAGATACGACCACTATCATTGATGGTGTGGGTGACGAAGAGACTATCGCTGCACGTGTTGGTCAGATCCGTCAGCAGATCGAAGATTCAACCTCAGATTACGACCGTGAAAAACTGCAGGAGCGCGTAGCGAAACTGGCAGGCGGTGTTGCTGTTATCAAAGTCGGTGCGGCAACTGAAGTTGAAATGAAAGAAAAACGCGCCCGTGTTGACGATGCTCTGCACGCAACCCGCGCAGCCGTTGAAGAAGGTGTGGTTGCCGGCGGCGGTACTGCATTAGTCCGCGTTGCGGCTGCTCTGACTGCCCTGACCGGTGATAACGAAGATCAGAACGTGGGTATCCGTGTTGCGCTGCGCGCAATGGAAGCACCTATGCGTCAGATCGTTGAAAACGCAGGTGAAGAACCATCTGTTGTTGTTAACACCGTGAAAGGCGGCAAAGGTAACTACGGTTACAACGCAGCCACCGAAGAATACGGCGACATGATCGCAATGGGTATCCTGGATCCGACTAAAGTAACCCGTTCTGCTCTGCAGTTCGCCGGTTCTATCGCGGGTCTGATGATCACCACTGAAGCGATGATCACTGAACTGCCTAAAGACGACAAAATGGATTTAGGTGCAGCCGGTGGTATGGGCGGCATGGGCGGTATGGGCGGCATGATGTAATCATGTAGTCTGACTGCAATTGTTTGCTGAAAAAGCCCGTAACCTGATTGGTTACGGGCTTTTTTTGTCTGTCCGGTTTGTATTTTATAATATCCCACTGTTTATCATCATTATGAGGTATTATTGAGAGATACCGCTGCTGAAATGGGGGAGTGCCGGATATGCTGGATTTTCTGAAGAATTACGACAACTTAACCGTCAGTGAGAAGAAAGTATTAAAATATCTTACGGAAAATATTGCCGATATTCCCTGGTTAAATATTAATGAATTAGTCGCCAAAACGTTTGTTTCCAAAACGGTGATTATCAATTTATCCCAGAAATTAGGCTTCAGCGGGTTTAAAGAACTTAAATTTCAGATTAACAATCATATCCTCTCACAAAATAAAGCAGAGAAAAAAGCACCGGCATCCTATAAAAAGCAGCTCGAGAATAATATTCATAAGACCTTCACACTGATTAATGAAGATCAGATCCGCGATTGTGCAAAAACATTGCACGGTTCACGGAATATCTTTCTGGTGGCACGGGGAACCAGCAAGGCGGTCGGTTACTATCTGGAGCATTTATTATTTTCTCTGGGACTGCACTGCTTTTTTATTAATGACTATAACCTTTCTGACTCCTTTACCCGTCTTGTCAGCAAAGATGATACCGTGATTTTTATCTCCCTCTCCGGCGGAACCAAAAAAATCATTGAAACCGCCAAAATCGTCCAGCTGAAAGATGCCCATATCATCAGTATGACTGCCTTCCACACGAATGAACTGACCACATACGCAAATAACACACTCTTTTGCTTCTCTGACAGTTATGACACCAAACGGGATGACTCAAAGTCCAGAACAGGATTTTTTATCCTGGTGGATTTATTAATTAATGAGCTGGAAAGTTTGCTGTAAATAAATGAACTAATTATTTGGCTTAAGTTGAATTGAATGCTTTTTGTTCAATAATTCCTGCTGTTTTTAAAATAATCGTTTATTCGAAAAATCATTAACAGAATGAATGAAATAATATCATTACACTGATTTTTAAATGATTTTCGCCTGAAAATGACCCGGGTCATAATTTAAGACCTGAGATAATATTTAAAACCGTACCATCATTTCATTTCAAAAAGGCAATGCTAGTATTCCGGGTAATGTCAATATTCTTCATCGCAAGGAAACACTATGGCTAAAAGAAAATTCGGAGAGTCGATCCAGCGCTTTGGCCGGACACTGCTCCTGCCAATCGGGGTTCTGGCTCCGATAGGTATGATTCTGGGGATCAGTGGTGCATTAGTGCAGACCTACATGATTGCCCGGTTCCCTTTCCTCGGAAATGAAACGGTTAACGCACTGCTTGTCAGCATCCGCTCTATTGCGGGGGTTATTTTTGACAACATTCCGCTGCTCTTTGCCATGGGGGTTGCCTACGGGATGAGCCAGCGTGATAAGGGGATCGCGGTCTTCGCCTCCGTGGTGGGGTATTTGTCGCTGATTATCACCATGAATATCTGGCTGGTACTCACCGGCAAACTGGCTGATCCGGCCATTATGGGACAGGTGGGGCAAATTAAGGTTCTGGGGATCCAAACCTTAAATATCAGTGCCGCCGGGGGGATCATCACCGGTCTGATTGCCGCCTGGGCAACGGATAAGTTTTACAACCTTGAACTGCCGACTGCCTTTGCCTTTTTCTCAGGTAAAAAATCCGTTTCCATCATCATGGTCGGCCTGATGATCATGGTCGGCGCGACATTACCGTTTATCTGGGAAGTGCTGGTTCAGGGGCTGATGAAGCTCTCTGCTGTCTTCCTCAGCCCTGTCGGGCCGTTCTTTACGGCGGGCGGTGAGCGTCTGTTTATTCCGTTCGGTCTGCACCACGTCTGGAACGTGCTGTTCAGATTTACCGAAGCCGGCGGTACCTATGTGATTGACGGACAAACCTATGTCGGTGTTGTTCCGGCGCTGACTGAAGTGTTATTCAAACAGGGCCCCGGAACTGAATACTGGGCGATGATGCCAAGCCTGACGCGCTTTATGGCGCAGCAGCAAATGCTGGTCACACTGTTCCTGTTCCCGGCAATTGCATTAGCTATCTATAAAACATCGAAGAAAGAGAACCGCGCGGAAGTGAAATCCATGCTGGTGACGATGGTACTGACCGCCATGCTCGGTAACGTCACGGAACCGCTTGAATTTACCTTCGTGTTTATCGCACCGCTGCTGTATTTAATTTATGCCATCATCGTGGGTATTGGTGCGGTATTGCTGTCATTCGCCGGTGTCGCGATTGGTTATATCCGCGGAACCATCTTCGATTTCACGATTTTCGGTCTGCTGTACGAACGTACGAACTGGATATTCCTGGTGCTTATCGGTACCGGTCTGGCGGTGGTGACGTTCTTTATCTTCCGCTGGGCTATCCTCCGGTTTGATATTAAAACGCCGGGCCGTGAAGAATCCAGCAATCTGAAAAACACGTTAATTAAAGAAAAACGTTATGGTGAAATTGCGGAAATTCTTATCGAGGCGTTAGGCGGAAAACAAAATATCCGTAACGTTGATAACTGTATTACCCGTATGCGTATCGATATCGCAGAAGTGAATAAGATTGATAAAGAGTTAATGTCGGAATCAGGATGTACTGCATTCTTCTTTCCATCGGCAAACCACGTCCATGTTGTTTACGGACCGAAGGTTGAATTTGTCCGCAATGCTGTTGATGAAGCAATGAAGAAATAAAAGGATATATGATGAGAGCTTTATATGATTCTAAAAGTAAAACCATCGATGACCGCGGCATAAAAGCGCTGCTGTCAGATGAGGCCAAATACAATACCTGGCTGATGTTTGAATCAGTGTTAGCTCAGGCACAGGCGGAACTGGGGTTTATTCCCCAGTCTGCTGCCGATGAAATTAAAGAAAAGGCGGTTATTGAGAATATCGATTTTGAAGAGATGAGCCGTATTTATCAGAAAATTGGTCATGGCTTCGTACCGTTCTTAAAAGTATTAGTGAATGCCTGCTCGGAAGAGAGTGGTAAATATATCCATTACGGTATTACCACCCAGAATATTCAGCAGAGTTCGCAGCTGTATATGATGAAGACAGTCCATAATAAATTTATGCTGCTGTTAAGTGAGATCCTGGAAAATTTATCGCGTCTCGCAGAAAAAACCAAACACATGGTGATGCCGGGCAGAACACACGGCCGTCATGCCATTCCTATCACTTACGGCTACAAAGTGGCGGTGTGGATCAGCGATTTTATTGACTGCAGCCAGCGCATGAAAGAGTGTGAAAAGCGTGTATTTACTATCATGATGGGCGGCGCGGTCGGGGCATTTAACACCATGCCGGGCATCGGTCTGGAAGTCCAGAAGCGGGTTGCTGAACTGACCGGCATGCATGCGATGGAAGTGCCGTCCCGCAACCTGAGCACCCATAAACTGGAGTATATGGCGAACCTGGCACTGATGGCGAATATCTGCCACAAAATCGGTGAGGAAGTTTACAGCACCACGCTGGAAGAGATCGCGGAAGTTTCCGAAGGCTTTACCAAGGGTACCGTGGGCAGCAGCACCATGCCGCACAAAATTAACCCGAAACTGGCCAAAGGTATTATTGCGAACTCCCAGAAACTGTACTCACTGCCGGGTGTCGGCATGTACTCCGCCGTCAGGCCGTATGAGGGCGACAGCAGCTCTTATATGTTATTCGACGGGCTGATCGAGGAAGCACTCGAACTGACCACCGAAGTGCTGCTGAGAACAGAAGAGCTCACCAGAACCATCGTGCCTCATGAAGAGAGAATGCTGCACAACGTCATGAGAAACAAAGGGCTGGATAACACCGAATACGTGATGATGAAAATGGCGGAAAAGCTGGGTAAGGATAAGGCGCATTCATTACTGTATGAGGAAGCGATTAAAACCGCTGCAGATGGTGAGGATTTCTACACAAACCTGACGAAAAACGACACCATTACCGCCGCTTTCAGCAATGAAGAAATCAAAGCAATGTTAGATCCGCGCGCGTATATTGGTCTGTCTGTCGAAATCGCCGAAAAAGAAGCGAAACGCGGTTCAGATGCCGCTCAGAAAATTAAAAAAGACTATCAGTAAATTACCGGGCTGACACAGGAAAAACCAAACCGGCGCTCTGAGGAAACTCAGGTGCCGGTTTTTTTATGCATAATTTGCGGCTGATTGCGATCAGCGGGTGGTTTTCAGCGATTAGTTTTTGAAGTCGCTGCCACAAAGTGGTTAAATTAGCTGTATAAATTTTTTCCAACCGTGAATGAGGAAAACTATGCGGATTAAAATGTTACCCGGTGCGCTGGCACTGTTATTACTGGCAGGCTGTACGACCACGAACGAACTGAGCTCCGCCGGATCACAGGTCCGCTTTTCCGAAGAGCAGCCACCGGCAGAATGTCAGAAATTAGGTGAAGTTACCGGTGTACAGAGCAACTGGATGACCGGCGTCGGTAACGAAAGCAGCTCCATGCGCGGTGCGGCAAATGACCTGCGTAACAAAGCTGCGGCCATGGGCGGTAACGTGATTTATGGTCTCGGCAGCCCGGCAGAGTCAGCGATTGTGTCCAGCCTGATCCCGGTGGATAGCAAGCTTACCGGCCAGGTCTTTAAGTGCCCGTAATTTCGCGTCATCCTTCCGTCCATAGCGGCGTTGGCTGCGCTCAGCGGCCCGGGTCACATACTGGTGCTCCCCGGATGTCCTCACTTTGCCGCCTTGCTGCAGATTGAATGATTTAGCGAAATTGTCTGTATCAGATACAAAAAAACCACCGTCGATATAAACGGTGGTTTTTTTATTCAGATGCGAAAAGCGCGGGCGGCGGGTAAAGAAAACAGAAAGCATGCGGGCCATGGATGACGCGCCTGAGCGTATACGCGTCATCCTTTCGCCCATAGCCGCGTTGGCCGCACTCAGTGTCCCGGGTCACATACTGGTGTATGCTCCCCGTGCCCCTTCACTTGCCGCCTTGCTCTGAGCGAAATGATTTAGCGTATAACAGGGATGTGTTTACCGCGTCTTTCTGTTTTTGCCTGTTACCGGTGCAGATACCGTAATCACAGTCTTAAAGTATTCACAGCGACTTTCTGCTTTTACCGGTTATCAGCATGGCACTGTAATCACGGTTTGTTGTATCTGTATTTACAAAAACGCATGAAAAATCAGCCAATCTTCACTGCCGCAGTCGCAATAAATGTCGGCAGATAATTATCGATAACAAAACGCGGGTTCGGTTGCCAGTCCTCATAAAAATCGGTCAGATGAAAACCGGCTTTCAGCTGTCCGCCGATCAAATCTGTCAGGGAATGGCCAAACACAAAAGCTTCCTGCCGTGCCTGCTTCTCTGCCAACTGCTCCGGTGTTAATGCTGTCAGTTCAGAGAACGGCATTTTATATGCTGGTCTGATAATGCCTTCTGCGCGGTATTTCACATCACGATCGCCGACAAAAACCACTGAATTAAAGAAACTGGCCAGCAGTGTGCCGCCGGTTTTCAGTACGCGGTGGCATTCACGCCATACCGGATTCACATCCGGGATATACAGATTGGAAATCGGATGGAACACGCAATCAAAAGTACCGTCCGCAAATGCGCTGAGATCCCGCATATCGCCCTGTACTGCCTGCAGTGTCAGCCCGTCGCGCTGAGCAACCTGACGATCGTGCTCAAGTTGTTTATCTGATAAATCAAACACCGTCACATCCGCACCGGCGGCAGCCAGTACCGGGGCCTGCTGACCACCGGCAGAGGCCAGACAGAGAATACGTTTGCCTTTCACATCACCCAGCCAGTCTTTCGGCAGCGGCTGAGGAGTGAGATGCACATCCCACTCCCCTTGTTTGGCAGCCGCAATCAGCTCTGCGCTGACCGGTGTTGACCACGCCTGCTGCTGTTCCGCCTGTTTATCCCATGCAGTTTGGTTTGAGGTTAAAAAATCCGTCATAATTTTGTACTCCATAGTACATAATGTGCACAATTTAACCTGCCTGAAGATACCTGTAAAATACTATTTCTTCAGATGACCGTGTTTACGTGGTAATACTCAGCTCTGACGCAGACGGAGATCGATCGGCGTTTTACTCGGTTCACCGCCGATTTCCCGGGTCAGACGCGGCACCAGATACCCGGAAATACGCGGCAGAAGATCATGCATAATGCGGCGTGCTTCATCATCACTGATCAGAAAATGTCCCGCGCCCTGTACTTTATCCAGCACATGCAGGTAATAAGGCAGAATACCGGCGTCAAACAGCGCATTACTGAGCTGTGCCAGCACCTCTGCACTGTCATTCACATCACGCAGCAGAACGCTCTGATTGAGCAGGGTGACGCCGCTTTCACGCAGCTGATTCATTTTTTCTTTCAATGCATCGTCGATTTCATTCGCGTGATTGATATGTGTGACTAAAATTACCTGTAACCGTGAATCGCGGAAACGTGTGGTCAGTCCCGGCGTAATGCGTTCAGGGATCACGACAGGCAGACGGCTGTGAATGCGCAGCCGCTGAATATGGGGAATCGCTTCCAGTTGCGTCAGCAGCCAGTCCAGCTCATGGTCTTTTGCCATCAGCGGATCACCGCCGGAGAAAATGATTTCATTGAGTTCAGGATGGTTAGCGATATAATCGAGCGCCTGCTGCCAGTTATGTCTGGTGCCTTTATTGTCCTCATACGGGAAGTGACGGCGGAAACAGTAGCGGCAGTTGACCGCACACCCGCCTTTCACTAACAGCAATGCCCGGTTGTGATATTTATGCAGTAGTCCCGGAACAACACTGTGTTGTTCATCCAGCGGATCGTCAGAGAACCCCGGGGTCAGGTCAAATTCAGCCCTGTGTGTCATGGTCTGAAGTAATAACGGATCGCGCGGATTGCCTTTTTCCATTTTGGCGATAAAAGGACGGGGGACACGCAGAGCAAACAACCGGCGGGCATCAGTACCGGCACGCCAGTTTTCGTCCTGTTCCAGACCTAATATTGCCAGCAGTTCTGTTGGGTTGGTGACAGAATCAGTGAGTTGATGCAGCCAGACTTCTCGGGCGGGTTGTTTTTGGGTTACAATATCGACCATTTTTTTGGCTATGCCATTTATTTAAAATTAGAGGATTTCCATGGCTACTTATAGTACCAACGAATTTCGCCAAGGTCTTAAAATTATGTTAGACGGCGAACCTTGCGTGGTTGTTGAAAGTGAGTTTGTTAAACCGGGTAAAGGTCAGGCATTCGCCCGTGTGCGTCTGCGTAAACTGATCTCCAACAAACTGCTGGAGAAAACCTTCAAATCAACAGACTCTGCGGAAGGCGCTGATGTCATGGATCTGAACCTGACTTACCTGTACAACGACGGTGAGTTCTGGCACTTCATGAACAACGAAACTTTCGAGCAGCTGGCTGCGGATGAGAAAGCTATCGGTGATAACGCCAAATGGCTGATCGACCAGGCTGAATGTATCGTTACTCTGTGGGACGGCCGTCCTATCGCGGTTACCCCGCCAAACTTTGTTGAGCTGGAAATCACGGAAACCGATCCGGGCCTGAAAGGTGATACTGCCGGTACCGGCGGTAAACCAGCGACCCTGAGCACCGGTGCAGTGGTTAAAGTGCCTCTGTTCGTGCAGATTGGTGAAGTGATCAAAGTTGACACCCGTTCAGGTGAATACGTTTCCCGCGTGAAATAAGATTACGTGATGAATTACAAAACCGCCGCTGAATCAGCGGCGGTTTTTTTATATTCAGTAATATTCATAACGGTAACGCTGAATGGTTTGTAAGACCGGCTCCGGATTGTCATCCGCAGAATAGCCGTAATAATCGGCGATATAATTTTTTTGCAGCAGACAGTTACCGTGATGATCCCATTGTTCACAACGTTCGGTGAGTACATTCAGCAGTTCGCTGCCGCTGTAAATAGAGATTAAAGTGACTGATGGCCACGGCTGAGCAGTGTAAGTAAAGCGGGTCTCTGAGGAACCGGAGCCACGGGAAACGTGTGACAGGCGGCCTTGTGAATCATAGCGGTAAAAGAGACTTTCTGATTTTTCTCCGTCCGTTTTCACCTCATCCATACTGTGGAGCCGGCTGTTTTCCCAATTGATACGGGCAGTAACGGCATCCTCCTGTTCATCGTCACCGGTATTTTTATTCAGTAAGGTATAGCCGGCAATCTGTCCTTTATCATTTATCGTCCGGGTGATGTCTGTTTGTGAATTAATGTGTTTACCGTGAAATTTGTATTCTGCTGTGCCGGTCAGGTGAAGCGGATTATCCGGATCTGTTTTGTACTGTTCTTTCCGGTAAACATCCGGGCTTATCAGATAGTACATCTGCTGCTCATACTGCGTCACGGCACCGCACGGTGACAATGTAATGGTGGTTTCGCTGCTGCCGTAAGATTTTTGTTTGTTATTGCGTGTGGTAACCACAGATTTGACCGGCCCGTTCAGATACAGGCCGGTGATAATATAGGTATTTTCCCGGTTCAGCTGACGCTGCGCGTCCGTACAACTGCTGTCGTCTGCCATTGCTGCGGACAGCGGCAGGCAGAGCGCCAGCAGGGTAACTGTTTTTCTCATCCTTAAATTCTCTCTCTGTATCAGCGGATGAGGTTACTGTATCACCGATAGCAGAGATTATTTTTATTATTAATCCCGCCGTCGGATGATGTCACACCGGAACAGCCGAGAATGGTATCGAATAATTCATGATGGAAAAATGTCCGCGTCCGGCTGTTTTCTTTCAGGTTATCAAACAGAGACGGGTTATTTTTGATGTAGTTATCTGACATCCAGACAATAAACGGCACACGGAACTGCTCCGGCGGGGCAATATGCCGTGGCGTACCGTGCAGGCGCATCCCGTTATTTTCGCCCAGGGATTCCCCGTGATCGGAGGTATAAAAGACAATCGCATTTTTGTCTTTTAATTTTTCTGTCAGATCATGCAGAAAATGATCGGTGTATAAGATCGAATTATCATAAGCATTGATCTCTTCCTGTATGCTGCATTTGGTTCCTTCCTCTGTGCATTCCGGCATATATTTGCGGAATTCAGGCGGATAACGCTTGGAATAAAGATGATGTGAGCCTTTGGTATGTAAAATAATCAGGTTCTGCCCCTGCTTTTTACGGGCGAGCATATCATCAACTTCATCCATCAGTAATTCATCGCGGATAGCTTTTCCCGGCGTTCTGTTCTGAGCGGTGATCATCTCACGGATCAGATAATTATCCAGGTCGAGCCGGTTATAGAACCAGACTTCGCTTTGCATGGAAAACAGCTCGGAATAAAAGCCGTTCTGTTTCATCACAGAGAAAACGTTATTTTCGGTGACTGTCCGCTGTTCGTTATCTTTTACGCCACCTTCGCGCACAAACATGCAGCGCAGCGATAATTTGGTGGAGGTATCACAGGACTGACCTTTAAAGGCGATAACGTTTTTGTCGGCGGATAATAATGGCGTTGTTTCCCGCTCATAACCGAGTAATTGCATATGATCCCAGCGGGCGGTTTCGCCTATCACGAAAACCACATATAAATCGTCATTCTGCGGTGCCGGAGTGTAAGTAAATTCATCGGCCGGATCGAATAAATCAATCTCATTAAAGGTATCGTCATATTTGACCACGGCATACTGCACCAGCGGCACAATCCAGTTGGTTGGCAAATAGGAGTAACTCAGCTCACCGCCATAACTCGACACATCAATACTGCCGTTCATCTCTATTTTTTTCTGATTGGCATCCGCCAGTTTTAAATAACCGAAAATCAGAACCGGAATAGCAATAAACGTAAACAGAGCGAGTGCCCGGCGGCGTGATGCCGTTTGTATGCTTGTTTTTTTTGCTGACCAGATCAGAAATAAAGCCGGAACGGAAAGCAGTGAAAACCAGAGATAAAAATGCCCGCCGACCGCTTCCTGTGACAGTTCAACACTGTCCGTGGCCAGGGTGGAGACTAAAATACCGTAACCGATAATCACGTCATAAAATATCACGTAATAACTGACGGCGATACTGACCAGGATAATAAAGCTGGTGAGGATTTTAAAACTCAGCAGGCCGGTCTGGGCAATCAGCCGGAACAAGAAGAAGCTGAACAGAACATTGACAAAAACTTCAGCAATCAGATAAAGGAAACCATAGTCGCCGCTCAGTAATAACTGGCTCTGAGCGCGGGAAAAATACACGGTGTAGTTGAGAAAAAAGCCCAGAAACAGGGCAAGAACAGCAGAAACAACAAATTCATTTCTTAGTGTGTTTAATAACGGACGTATTGGCATCGGGTACATCACTTCATCGCTAAAGAGAGTTAGAGAAACGATCGGTCACTTGGTTCAATATTTATTCATTAATCATCTGCATCATAACTGATGACAGCAGACCGCATGACATTTTTGTCGTCATTAGTGTCGAACCGACAGTTATCCGCCCCTGAAAATTACGACAATATACTGATAAATATCCGTTTTTACACATGGCATGAAAAATGCTTGGCAAGAGTATCAAACTATATGACTCGTCTGATTTTTTCTGGAGGGTGGGGCGAATGAATCGCTTTGTTATTGCCGACCCGCATCTTTGTATCGGATGTAATACCTGTATGGCGGCCTGTTCTGAGACGCATAAACAGCAGGGATTACAAACACATCCGAGATTGAATGTGGTGAAAATCGGGGAACTGACCGCGCCGATGCTTTGTCGTCAGTGTGATGATGCTCCGTGTGCCCGTGTGTGTCCGGTGAATGCCATTACACACGAAAATGACATGATCGTGCTGAATGAAAGCCTGTGTATCGGCTGTAAACTGTGCGGTCTGGTCTGTCCGTTCGGGGCTATCACCCCGTCAGGCAGTAAACCTGTCGATATGCCGGATTTCTTTGAGCAGTATGTGCCGAAAGAGATGCTGCTGGATGTGCCGGACAGTCTGCCGACCATGAACCCGTTCCTGGCATGGAATGCCGGTATCCGTAATATCGCGGTGAAATGCGATTTGTGTGATTTCAGTGAAGAAGGACCGGCGTGTGTGAAAGTGTGCCCGACCGATGCCCTCCATCTCGTTGAAGAGAATCAGCTGGAAAACGAAAGTGCGAAACGTCGTACCGCATCTGTCGATGCGATGCCGCCGGAGTTCGACATTTTCGTCTCAGGACAGGAGAGCAGAAAATGACATCTCTTGAATTACTCTTATGGTCCGTTGCCCTGTATACCGCCGGCGGTTTTATTTCGCTGCTGTTTAAACAGCAGGAAAAAATGGCAGTGTATGTTGCCGGGATCACGGCGATTGCCGGCGGGATCCTCGGTTTATTCAGCGCCGTTCCGGTGCTGATGAGCGGCGAAACACTGACGTTTTTCGCTCAGGGGCCTTTCCCGTTCGCCCATTTTGTCGTCCGCCTCGACAGCCTCGCCGCCTTTATGGTGATGGTGATTTCACTGCTGGTGACCGTCAGCGCTCTGTATTCCCTGAACTATGTGCAGGAATATCTGGGACGTGGCGCGTGGAGCATGGGTTTCTTCCTGAACCTGTTTATCGCCTCCATGGTTGCCCTTGTGGTGATGGACAACGCCTTCTGGTTCATCATTCTGTTTGAAATGATGTCGCTGGCTTCCTGGTTCCTGGTGATCGCGGATCAGGATGACAAATCCATCCGCGCCGGTCTGCTCTACTTCTTTATCGCCCACGCCGGTTCTGTGCTGATCATGATCGCCTTCTTCCTGATGTGGCGCGAAAGCGGCAGTCTGGATTTCGATTCCTTCCGTCAGCTCTCACTGTCTCCGGCAATGGCCTCCGTGGTATTCCTGCTGGGCTTCTTCGGCTTCGGTGCCAAAGCGGGTATGTTACCGCTGCACAGCTGGCTGCCGCAGGCTCACCCGGCTGCACCGTCTCACGCTTCCGCACTGATGTCCGGTGTGATGGTGAAAATCGGTATCTTCGGGATCATTAAAGTCGGTATCGACCTGCTGGGTGCAACCCAGGGCTGGTGGGGTATCGTGGTTCTGGGCTTCGGCGCGGTCTCTTCCGTTCTCGGCGTTATGTATGCGCTGGCGGAGCACGATATCAAACGTCTGCTGGCGTGGCACACCGTGGAAAACATCGGGATTATCCTGATGGGTGTCGGTGTGGCAATGGTTGGTATGGCGAATGATATGCCGGTGCTGGCGACGATTGGTCTGCTCGGCGCGATTTATCACCTGCTCAACCATGCGGTGTTTAAAGGTCTGCTGTTCCTCGGTGCCGGTGCGGTGATTTACCGTATCCACACCCGTGATATGGAAAAAATGGGCGGCCTCGCCAAACTGATGCCGCTGACCGCAACCGCGTTCTTAATCGGTTGTATGGCGATTTCCGCATTACCGCCGCTTAACGGCTTTGTCAGTGAGTGGTACACCTATCAGTCACTGTTCTCAATGAGCCATGACGGCACATTCATCATGAAAATCAGTGGTCCGATTGCAATTGTGATGCTGGCGATTACCGGTGCACTGGCGGCGATGTGTTTCGTGAAAGTCTACGGTGTCAGCTTCTGCGGCGGTCCGCGCAGTGAAGCCGCCACTCATGCCCGCGAAGTGCCGTGGACAATGACTGCCGCAATGCTGATTCTGGCTGTGGTGTGTGTGCTGCTGGGTGTCGGTGCGAGTGTGATTGCACCGGTGCTGGCGAAAGTGGCGATGACCCTGACCGCCGGCACGGATGTGACAGTGGCACAGGGCGCGATGCTGGTGCCGGATTCTGCTGCTCAGGCCATGATTTCACCGGCCATGACATTCCTGTTACTGCTGGCTCTGCCGCTGATCCCGTTCATCATCTATCTGGTCTTCAAAGGCAAACAGATGAACTTCCGCCGCAAAGGTGACGCCTGGGCGTGTGGTTATGCCTGGGAACGCGATATGTCCGTATCTGCCGGGGGTTTTACCCAGCCGCTGCGCTCAATGTTTGCACCGCTGTACCGCATGCGCAAACAGCTTGATCCGTCAGCCCGTCTGGCTCACGCCTTAGACGTGACCAAAGCCGGGGCCGGAAAAGTCGAGCCATTCTGGGATGAACGCATTATTTATCCGCTGGTGCGCGGGATTAACCGTTTCGCCAAACGCATTCAGTGCCTTCAGGGCGGGGATTTCAGACTTTACTGTCTGTATGTCGTGGCCGCGCTGGTTGTTCTGCTTGTTGTGATTGCGGCGTAAGGAGAGAAACCATGTCGATTCAGGATACACCTACATTGATGACGGGGCTCTTCGCAGTGGTTCAGGCGATTTTCCTGCTGCTGCTGACGCCGCTGTTTACCGGCATCTCCCGTCAGATCCGCGCAAAAATGCACTCCCGTCAGGGGCCGGGCATTATGCAGGATTACCGTGACATTACTAAACTGCTGAAACGCCAGTCCGTGGCACCGCGTGATTCCGGGTTTATTTTCCGGGTGATGCCGTATGTGCTGCTCGGCAGCATGCTGCTGCTGGCGATGGCGCTGCCGGTTGTTACCACAACGTCACTGTTCAGCGGGGCAGGCGACCTCATCATCATTTTATATGTTTTCGCGCTGTTCCGCTTTTTCTTCTCCCTGTCCGGTCTGGATACCGGCAGCCCGTTCGCCGGTATCGGTGCCAGCCGTGAGCTGACCCTCGGCGTGCTGGTGGAGCCGATTCTGTTCCTCGGCCTGCTGGTGGTTGCGCTGATTGCCGGTTCGACCAATATCGGCAGCATCAGTGCTGTGATGAGTCAGGGCTGGGTATCACCGACCGCCACTTTCCTGGCCATGCTGGCCTGTGGTTTCGCGACCTTTATCGAAATGGGCAAAATCCCGTTCGACGTCGCGGAAGCCGAGCAGGAACTGCAGGAAGGGCCGCTGACCGAGTACTCCGGTTCCGGTCTGGCGCTGGTGAAATGGGGGATTGGTCTGAAACAGGTGGTTGTGGCAGTCCTGTTTCTCTCGATTTTCTTCCCGTTCGGCAGTGCATCCGTTCTGACCGCAGGCAGCCTGCTGCTGGCGCTGGGACTGATGCTGGTAAAACTGCTGGTGATTTTCGTTCTGGCATCGCTGGTCGAAAACAGTCTGGCCCGTGGTCGTTTTCTGCTGACGCATCATGTGACCTGGTTAGGATTCGGCGTGGCTGCGCTCGGATTCGTGTTCTATCTCACCGGTCTGTAAGGAGCGATAAAGCATGTTAGAAAATATTGCACTGGCGACCCTGCTGATTCCGTTTGCCGGGGCGTTGCTGGTCAGTGTCCTGCCGACGCGCATGGCCCCGTGGCTGAGTACCTTAGTCGCGCTGCTGGCCTCTCTCGGTACGGCGGCACTGGGCTGGCTGTATCTCGACGGCGGTAAGACCGCCACCACACTGGAACTGGTTCAGGCCGGTAATATCGCGCTGTTCGGCTTTACCGTTGACGGCGTGAGTACCCTGATTGCGTTCGCGGTGGTGTTCCTCGGCTTCCTGATTTGTCTGTACTCCACCGGCTACCTGACTGAAGGTAACCGTGAGCACGCCCACGGGCCGACCCGCCGCTATTATGCCTTCCTGCTGATCTTTATCGGTGCGATGGCGGGCGTGGTGCTGTCATCCACCATTCTGGGGCAGTTACTGTTCTTTGAAATCACCGGTGGCTGTTCATGGGCACTGATTGGTTACTACCAGACAGAAAAAGCCCAGCGTTCCGCAATGAAAGCGCTGCTGATCACACATGTGGGTTCCCTCGGCCTGTTTATGGCGGCGGCAACGCTGTTTATCAGCACCGGTACGTTTGCGCTGAGCGCGATTAACCAGCTGAATGAGGCACAAAGCCTGATCGTCTTCGGCGGGATCCTGTTTGCGGCATGGGGTAAATCAGCCCAGCTGCCGTTACAGGCCTGGCTGCCGGACGCAATGGAAGCGCCGACACCGGTGAGTGCGTATCTGCACGCCGCGTCTATGGTGAAAGTGGGCGTTTACATCTTTGCCCGCAGCATCATGTCCTCTGACCATGTGCCGGAAATCATCGGCTGGGTCGGCGTGGTGATGGCCGTTATCACGCTGGTGTATGGTTTTATGATGTATCTGCCGCAGAAAGATATGAAACGTCTGCTGGCCTGGTCAACCATCACTCAGCTGGCGTATATCTTCCTTGCGCTGTCTCTGTCCATTTTCGGATCCAAAGAAGCCTTTGACGGCGGTATCGCGTACATCTTTAACCACGCGTTTGCCAAGAGTCTGTTCTTCCTGGTGGCCGGTGCGCTCAGCTACAGCTGCGGGACCCGTATGCTGCCGCGTCTGCGCGGTCTGTCAAAACGCTATCCGCTGCTGGGGGTTGGTTTCTGTGTGGCTGCGCTGGCGATTGCCGGTGTGCCGCCGCTTAACGGCTTCTTCAGTAAATTCCCGATTTTCGCGGCCGGTTTCGCGTTATCTGAACAGTTCTGGATCTTCGCGCCAATCATGGTGCTGGTGCTGATTGAATCCGTTGCCAGCTTTGCCTGGCTGCTCTACTGGTTCGGCAAAGTCGTGCCGGGCGAGCCGAGCGAAGACGTGGCAAACGGAACTCCGGTTCCGGCAGCAATGCAGTGGGTTATCGGCCTGCTGATTGTGATGTCGTTCTGTTCAAGTGTTATCGCCGTCATCTGGCTCGGTTAAGGGAGAGAAAGTATGACTGGTTCCATTATTGTGAACAATCTGGCGGGGCTGATGATGATCACCTCGCTGCTGGTCATCGGGGCGAAGCGCCCGGTGGCTTCCTGCTGGTTCTATGCACTTCAGTCGCTGGTGCTGGTGGCGATTTTCGCCACGCTGTCACAGACACTGGATGCACCGCAACTGGGCATGTGGGCGATCACCGCCTTCGCGACCAAAGTGGTGCTGGTGCCGCTGATTATGGGCTATGCCTTCCGCAAACTGTCTGATCCGACCGCCAACGGCGGCGTGATAAGCCCGGCCTGGCTGATGCTGGCTGCGGCGGTGATTGTGGTGCTGTGCTGGTTTGTGGTTGAACCGGTGAAACTGCCGATGGTGGCGGATCTGAAACCGGCACTGGCGGTTTCTCTGGGTCACTTTATGCTGGGCTTACTCTGCATCGTGACACAGCGCAACATCCTGAAACAGGCATTCGGTTACTGCCTGATGGAAAACGGATCGCACCTGACACTGGCTCTGCTGGCGTATAAAGCGCCGGAGCTGGTGGAAATCGGTATCGCGACGGACGCCATTTTCGCTGTGATTATCATGGCGGTGCTGGCACGTAAAATCTATCGCACGCTCAACACACTGAACGTGGATCAACTGACCGCGCTGAAGGGGTGATGAGATGAGTCAAACCATGTTGTTAACGTTATTAATGGCAACGCCGCTGGTGATTTCACTGCTGGCATTTGCCTGCCGCCTGGCGGGCGGCGGGGCGAAAGGTGTGGTCACCCTGGTGCATACCATCGGTATCTCCCTGATGCTCGTCTTCTCGCTGTGGATGGTGTACACCATCAGTGCGGAGGGGGATCTGCTGATGGCGAACCGCTGGATCCACCTGGACAGCCTGGCCGGGTTATTCCTGGCGATCCTGGGTATTGTCGGTTTCCTGACCGGTCTGTATTCCATCGGTTACATGAACCACGAAGTGAATGATGGTGAAGTGGGAGTGGCAACACTCTGTAACTATTACGGTTTCTTCCATCTGTTCCTGTTCACCATGCTGCTGGTGATCACCAGTAACAACCTGATCCTGATGTGGGCGGCGGTGGAAGCCACCACACTCAGTTCCGCGTTCCTGGTGGGTATTTACGGACAGCGCTCTTCCCTGGAAGCGGCGTGGAAATACATCATCATCTGTAGTGTGGGTGTGGCGTTTGGTCTGTTCGGCACCATCCTCGTGTATGCGAACGCGGCGAGTGTGATGCCGGACCCGGAACTGGCTATCTTCTGGACCGAAGTGCTGAAACATACCGCGCTGCTGGATCCGACCCTGATGCACCTGGCCTTTGTGTTTGTGCTGATTGGTTTCGGGACCAAAACCGGTCTGTTCCCGATGCACGCCTGGCTGCCGGATGCGCACAGTGAAGCGCCCAGTCCGGTTTCCGCGCTGCTGTCTGCGGTTCTGCTGAACTGCGCACTGCTGATTATCATCCGTTACTACATCATTATCACGTCAGCTATCGGCGGGGAATTCACGCAGACACTGCTGCTGGTCTTCGGCCTGCTCTCTGTCGCGGTGGCCGCGTTCTTCATTCTGATCCAGCGTGATATGAAACGTCTGCTGGCGTACTCCAGTGTGGAAAACATGGGGCTGATCGCCGTGGCGCTGGGTATCGGTGGTCCGCTGGGTGTGCTGGCCGCACTGCTGCATACGCTGAACCACAGCCTGGGCAAAACCCTGCTGTTCTGCGGTTCCGGTAACGTGTTACTGAAGTACGGCACCCGTGATATCACGGTGGTCAAAGGGATGCTGCGCACCATGCCGTTTACGGCGGTTGTCTTTGCGGGCGGCGCGCTGGCACTCGGCGGTATGCCGCCGTTCAACGTGTTTCTGAGTGAGTTTATGACGGTGGTTGCGGGTCTGGCGGCGGATCATTTCTGGCTGACGCTGCTGCTTTTGATCCTGCTCACTATCGTCCTCGGCGGGTTGGTTAGAATGGTATCGAAAACCCTGTTCGGCGCACAGCCTGACTGCGTGTCACGCGGCGAGGCAGGGATCCTGACGACATTGCCGATGGCCATCCTCATTGTACTGATGCTGGTGATGGGCACCCACATTCCGCAGCCGGTCAGCCGTCTGCTCGAAAATGCCGCCACTATTGTCCTGACGGACAGTGCATTACCAGGTACAGAATTAACCACCCCGGACTACCGCTGGCCGTGGGGTGTTGATACAACATCCACATCATCGCAGGAGAAATAAAACGTGAGCTATCAGAATTACACAGATACCCTTCAGGGCGTTCGTAAAGGCGCGGGCTATCTGGCACAGGTCCGCGAGAAATTTCCCCATGCGGTGCTGGAAGAGGAGTGGCAGACTGCCAACCAGCTGACCATCACCATCAAAACAGAAATGCTGCCGGAAGTGGTGGAGTTTCTGTACTACGGCTGCGGCGGCTGGCTGCCGGTGCTGTGGGGTAACGATGAGCGTCCGCTGAACGGGCAGTTCGCGGTTTACTATGCACTCTCTATGGAAGAGGGTGAAAAATGCTGGGTGACTGTGAAGGCGTATGTCAGCCCGATCACCCAGGAATTCCCGTCTGTCACACCGCGCGTGCCTGCTGCGGTGTGGGGCGAGCGTGAAATCCGTGATATGTACGGGCTGCGTCCGGTGGGTCTGCCGGATGAGCGCCGCCTGGTGCTGCCGGATGACTGGCCGGATGATCTCTATCCGCTGCGCAAAGACACCATGGATTACCGTCAGCGCCCGGCACCGACTACCGATACCGAGACTTACGAGTTTATCAACGACAGCAAAAAAGATGCGCGCGTTGTGCCAATCGGCCCGCTGCACATCACGTCTGATGAACCGGGTCACTTCCGTCTGTTTGTTGACGGGGAGCGGATTGTCGATGCGGACTACCGTATGTTCTACGTCCACCGCGGTATGGAAAAACTGGCGGAAACCCGTATGGGGTATAACGAAGTCACTTTCCTGTCTGACCGTGTGTGCGGTATCTGCGGCTTTACCCACAGCGTGGCGTACACCACTTCTGTGGAAAACGCCCTGGGGATTTATGTGCCGCAGCGTGCGCACACTATCCGCAGCGTACTGCTGGAAGTGGAGCGTCTGCACAGTCACCTGCTGAACATCGGTCTTGCCAGTCACTTCACCGGCTTTGATACCGGCTTTATGCAATTCTTCCGTGTGCGTGAAAAATCCATGACCATGGCCGAGCTGCTGACCGGTGCCCGTAAAACTTACGGTACCAACCTGATCGGCGGTGTGCGCCGTGACTTCCTCAAAGAGCAGCGGGTGAAAACCATTCAGCTGGTCCGCGAGATGCGTGCGGATGTCACTCAGCTGGTGGATATGCTGCTGAGCACGCCGAACATGGAACAGCGTACCGTCGGTGTCGGCCGTCTGGATCCGCAGGTTGCCCGTGATTACAGCCCTGTTGGTCCGATGATCCGCGCCAGCGGCTTCGCCCGGGACGTGCGTTTCGACCACCCGTTTGCCGATTACGGCAATCTGCCGAAAACCCTGTTTACCATGGACGGCTGTGACGTTTATTCCCGTGTGATGGTGCGTATCAAAGAGGTTCTGGATTCACTGTCCATGATCGAATACGCGCTGGATAACATGCCGGAAGGGCCGATTCTGACCGAAGGTTTTACCTATCAGCCGCACAAATTTGCGCTGGGTTACACCGAAGCACCACGCGGGGAAGATATCCACTGGAGCATGCTGGGTGATAACCAGAAACTGTTCCGCTGGCGCTGCCGTGCGGCTACTTACGCCAACTGGCCGGTGCTGCGCTACATGCTGCAGGGTAATACCGTTTCCGATGCGCCGCTGATTATCGGCAGCCTTGACCCTTGCTACTCCTGTACTGACCGTGTGACGCTGGTGGATGTGAAAAAACGCAAAGCGAAAACCGTGGCGTACAAAGAGATCGAGCAGTACAGCATCGATCGCAAACATTCACCGCTGAAATAAGCCGGAGGGAATACCATGTTTAAACTGTTTAAAACCCTCCGCAATGCGGGGACAGCAACAATCAAATACCCGTTCAAACCACTGGAAGTGGCGCACGGGTTCCGTGGTAAGCCGGAATATGTGCCGGAACAGTGCATCGCCTGCGGTGCCTGTATTTCTGCCTGTCCGGCAAACGCCCTGACGATGGAAACTGACCTGGAAAGCGGTGAACGCCGCTGGCAGTTATTCCTCGGCCGCTGCATTTATTGTGCACGCTGCGAGGAAGTCTGCCCGACCAGAGCTATCCATCTGACCGAAGAGTTTGAAACGGCGGTGATGAACAAGGCGGATCTCTATATGAAAGGGACATTCCGCTTACAGCACTGCCGCCAGTGCGGGGAAGCCTTCGCACCGAAAAAATCCGTGGAATATGCCATGGCGCTGATGGTGGCGTCAGGTGTTGAAGAGAGCGGAATTGAAGCATTGCGGCCGATGTATGAAACCTGTCCGTCCTGTAAGCAGAAAAATAACCTGCTGAACAATGACCGTCAGAACTTCCGTCTGCATATTGAGGGAGAAAAATCATGAGTTTGCCTGAAATCCCGGTGAACCATCATGTCAGCGAACCGCTGAAGATGGATGAGCAGGTGGCGAAACTGAAAAGCACGCTGCTGAAAGATATCAAACGTTCAGCGTATGTTTACCGTGTGGACTGCGGCGGTTGTAACGGCTGTGAGATTGAGATTTTCTCCGCGATTACCCCGGTCTTTGATGCCGAACGTTTCGGGATCAAAGTGGTGGCTTCGCCGCGTCATGCGGATATTCTGCTGTTTACCGGTGCGGTGACCCGCGCTATGCGGATGCCGGCACTGCGGGCGTATGAATCCGCACCGGATCCGAAAATCTGTATCTCTTACGGTGCCTGCGGCTGCGGCGGCGGTATCTTCCATGACCTGTACTGTGTCTGGGGCGGCAGCGAGCACATCGTGCCGATTGATGTCTGGATCCCGGGCTGCCCGCCGACACCGGCTGCAACCATCTACGGTTTTGCGGTAGCTCTGGGTCTGCTGAACCAGAAACTGAAAGGTCAGGATCATGTCGAGGAAGACAATGAGCGCGTTCAGCTGCTGCTGCCTTCCATTCCGCTGGCAACCCGCGTGATGATTGAGCGTGAGGCACGCCGCCAGGCCGGGTATTATCAGGGGCGTGAAATCAGTGACCGCTTCCTGACGCTGCTGGAAAATGCCACACCGGAGCAGGTGAAAGGCACAATGCAGACCTGGATGGATGAAGAGCAGGATCCGCGTCTGCACGAAATTGTGAACCGTCTGGTGACCGTATTACAACAAGGAGGCATTCATGCCTGAACAGACACCCGATCATGCAGGTACTGACGGAAAAGTGATCTTCTGGTCGCTGAGACAGAAATTTGTCGACAGTGATACTGATGTTCCGGAAGAGGCTCAGCAGGTGATGTATTACTCGCTGGCAATCGGCCACCACGTTGGCATGATCGATTGTCTGAATACGGAGCTCATCTGCCCGCTCAGCGGTTATCAGTCCTGGGTGAATGCGCTTCCCGAAGGGGAGGCGCGCCGCAAATTGCAGGGGCTTATCACCTTCGGTGAAATCAATATTGATTCCACGCACACCAATATGCTGGCACTGGCACTGGATCCGCTGACGAAGGATAAAAATCCGGACTTCCGCGAATGGAGTGCCACGCTTATCCGCCTGCTGGGGGAAATTGAGCGTGAACCGGCAATTTACCTGATAGTGAAGCGCCGCCCATGAGTGAAACCACGGCAAAAAACCTGATGCTGGCAGTCGGTAACAGCATGATGGGGGATGATGCGGCAGGACCGATGCTGTTTGATCTGATGGAAGCGAACCCGGTTGACGGCTGGATTGCCGTTAACGGCGGCAGTGCTCCGGAGAATGTGGCGCACCAGGTGCGGGCACTGAAACCGGAACGTCTGCTGATTGTGGATGCGGCGGATATCGGCCTGAATCCCGGAGAGATCCGCATTATTGACCCGGATGATATCGCTGAAATGTTTATCATGAGCACGCATAATCTGCCGCTCAACTTTCTTATCGATCAACTGAAAGAAGATATCCCGGAGGTGATTTTCCTGGGTATTCAGCCGGATCTGGTCGGGTTTTATATGCCGGTCAATGAGAAAGTCACCCGTGCTGTACAGCAGGTTTATGACGCGCTGCCGAGCTGGGAAGGGCTGGGCGGATTTACGTTATTTGAAGGTGAGGAAGAGGACGAGTGAGTCATTTTCTCTGATTATCACAGGAACCGCCGCAGAAATCCGGCGGTTTTTTTATGGATATGCGGATTTAAGGCCGGTATTTGATATCCGGCCGGTGCATTTTTTCTTATGGTCTGAGTTTTCTTTCTGAGAGTAAAAATACCATGAAAAAAATCGCTGTTATTATCCCGTTTGTTTTACTGCTGTCTGCCTGTGCCACCAAACAATATCCGCAGGCCGCAGCGGTATCCGGTGAGGAATCTGTCTTAATGAACTGTCATGATATTAAAACGGAAATTGCCAAAACCCGCAGTATTCAGCAGGAAATTGAAAAAACCGGGCAGTTTGACGGCAAAACGGTGCTGGGATTTCTGGGAGATTTTGGTATCGGTAACGGGATAGCCAAAGATGATGCCAGGGCAAAAGCCACTGTCCGCCTGAGTCAGCTGACGGCGTTACAGGAAAAAAAGTGCCACTGAAATAAAAAAAATACCGCAATCAGTGCGGTATTTTTATCTGAGATCCGTTGTGCGGCTCAGCAGCATTTCGGGCCGCCTTTGCTGCCGTAACGGGCATCCTGACGATCGCGGAAAAACTCTTCATAGGTCATCGGTGTCTGATCAGGATGGGTGTTTTTCATGTGTTGTACATAGTTATCGTAATCCGGCACACCAATCATCATTTTGGCGGTCTGACCGAGATAACGTCCTGCTTTTGCGAGAGTATCAAACATAATTATGACCCTGAACCTGTTGCGTACGGAGGAGCGGCAGTTGTCTGCCGCTCCTTATTTCACCAGTATATCAGATTTTAGTGGGCAGATTTGCTGTTTGCCACTAAATCAAGATAGTTTTCCGGCATTGGCTCGTACGGTGTTTCGTTGTCCGTCGGTTTGTCGGATTTCAGAGCTTTCAGCGCGGTCTTCAGTGAGAAGACAGCCAGCACCACCACAACAACCATAAAGAACAGTGTCAGACCGGCATCGAGACGGTTGTTAAACACCAGCTGTGACAGCTGCGACGCGCTGTACTGCGACGGGATGTTACCGCTGTCAATCATTGCCTGGAACTTATTCGCTACCGCCAGGAAACCGACACGGGCATCTTCGCTGAACACTTTTTCCCAGCCTGCGGTCATGGTACAGATTAACAGCCATGCCATCGGCACCAGCGCCACCCAGGCGTAAGCCTGGCGTTTCATCTTGAACAGCACCACTGCACACAGCATCAGTGCCATACCGGCCAGCATCTGGTTGGCGATACCGAACAGCGGCCACAGGGTGTTAATACCACCGAGCGGATCCACCACGCCCTGATGCAGGAAGTAACCCCACGCCAGCACACACAGCGCAGTGGCGATCAGGTTGGCAGGCAGGGAATCGGTCCGTTTCAGCGCCGGGGAAATCACACCCAGTAAATCCTGTAACATAAAGCGGGCGGAGCGCGTTCCGGCATCCACGGCCGTCAGGATAAACAGGGCTTCAAACAGGATGGCGAAGTGATACCAGAAGGAGACATCCATCAGGCCGCCGAGCGCCCCGTGCAGAATATAGGCCATACCGACGGCGAGTGTCGGCGCGCCCCCCGCGCGGGAGATAATGCTCTGTTCGCCCACTTCATTGGCGATATTGGTTAAGGTTTCCGGGGTTATCTGGAAGCCCCAGCTGCTGACCACACTGGCGGCAGAGGCGACCACATCAGTGGTACCGGCCGGTGCCAGCATTGCCATCGGACTGTTCATGGCGAAGTACACACCCGGGTCGATCACACAGGCGGCAACCAGTGCCATAATCGCCACGAAGGATTCCATCAGCATGCCGCCGTAACCGATAAAGCAGGCCTGGTTTTCGTTAGCCAGCATTTTCGGCGTGGTACCGGAAGCAATCAGGGCGTGGAAGCCGGAGACCGCACCACAGGCAATAGTGATAAACAGGAACGGGAACAGATCCCCCGCCCAGACCGGGCCGGTGCCGTCGACAAATTTAGTCAGTGCCGGCATTTCCAGCATCGGGCGCATAATCAGGATACCGATCGCCAGACCGACGATTGTCCCGATTTTCAGGAAAGTAGACAGATAATCACGCGGTGCCAGCAGTAACCAGACCGGCAGAACCGCCGCGACAAAGCCGTAACCGACCAGCATCCAGGTCAGCTGCACGCCGTCATAATCAAAATACGGTGCCCAGGTCGGGCTTTCGGCTACCCAGCCGCCGGAGATAATGGCGAACACCAGGAAAATCAGACCGATAACAGAGACTTCCCCGACACGTCCCGGACGGATGTAGCGGGTGTAAATCCCCATAAAGAAGGCGAGCGGGATGGTAAAGGCGACGGTGTAGGTTCCCCACGGGCTGTGGGTCAGGGCTTTCACCACGATCATGGCGAGGACGGCGAGGATAATCACCATAATCATAAAACAGGCGATCAGCGCGATAACACCGGCGACATTCCCCATCTCCTCTTTGACCAGTTCCCCGAGGGAGCGGCCGTTGCGGCGGGTGGAAACAAACAGCACCATAAAGTCCTGTACTGCACCGGCTAACACCACACCGGCGAGCAGCCAGAGCATGCCCGGCAGATAACCCATCTGTGCCGCAAGTACCGGGCCGACCAGCGGGCCTGCACCGGCGATAGCGGCAAAGTGGTGGCCGAACAGTACTTTTTTGTCTGTCGGTACATAATCAAGCCCGTCATTATTTTTAAAGGCGGGAGTCATGCGGGTTGCATCGACTTTCAGCACTTTTTCAGCGATATACAGCCCGTAATAGCGGTATGCCACCAGATAAATACAGACGGCGGCAACGACTATCCAGAGCGCGTTGATCTGTTCGCCTCTGTTCAGTGCGATATACCCGAGGGCAAAGGCACCGACAATTGCGAGCAGCACGCCGGCAAGTTGTTTGAACGCTTTCATAGATTTCACCTGTCCGAATGAGTAAAGAGGAGTAGTTTCAGTTTGTTATTATCCAATTGTACGGGAGAGGAATAACACTTATTTGACTTAGTTCCCAGCAGTAACCTGCGGATAAGATGGATTTATTTCATTATTGTTAGGTTAATCACTGTTAGCGGAATGTAGCGTGATTGTGGTTTCAGGGAGATGATAAGTGTGCGGAGTAAACCCTGATATTCAGAGGGGATATTGACGGAATAGCCCCTCTGAAAAGATTTACCGCGAATATTTAGATTGTTTTATTTCCTAACGATGCTCGTTGATCGTCGTTTCTGTCTGTAAAGGCGGGTCTGTTCAGAATGTCAAAAATGGCATCAATATCCCGGGGTTTTATATTATTTTGCACCCCGTGGTTAAATGTAGCGCGCTGGTCAGGAATATCACCCTTTATCTGTTTTTCACCAAGCATATCAAAGAAATCTTCAAGTTTTTTTTCCGGAGATGATGTTGTTAGTGTTACTTTAGATTCAAATTTCCGGCGGATAATATCTTCAGGATTTATCTCATTGCGTTGAGATGGTTTTTTATCTTGTACGATACGTTCTGCCTGCATTCTTGCTTCCATCTTTATCGCATTAAAATCCAAAGGCTGTTCTTTGGATTTATCACGAAATAATATATTGTAAATTTCTTCAATCAGACCGCTATAGACATCTGATACCATTTTGCCGGCTATTTCCCTCACGACCGGGATATCATTAAAAATGAGGCTTTCCACAGGCGTCATCAATTCCTCTTTTTGCGGTACTGTCTTATTTTTATGAAACGTATCGACCAATATTCTGAATTGCTCCGGTACTTCTTTCTTCATATCTGTAATCAAATTTTTCTTTATTTCCTGTACATTTATTTTTTCATCCATGTATGATTTTAAAGGGCTGAGTATTGAAATGACAGATGCATCCTTATTTAATGTGTCTAGTTTTGTATATTTTTCATTGACGATATCCAGTATTTCTTCTTTTTCTGTAGTGGATAATATTATTTTTTTCTCTGCACATATCTGATCAATTTCCCGGAAAATAATAGCTGCAGGTGTTGTTATTTTTTCCTGGAAATACCATTTTGTCACTCTTTTATTTAATTCTTCTCTGGTGTTTTTTCCTGTTTCCTTTGTTGAGTTACTTTCTTTTTTCAGGCTATTTAATTCTGTGGTGTATTGGAAAGATAACAATCTTTGGCTTAGTTTTCCTATGTCTGTACAGATGTTAATATATTTCCCTTCAAATTCTGCATCTGTATTTTTTATATGCGACACTCTTTCCAGTAAGGTATTCATAAAGGGCAGTTTTGACATTCGGTTCAGATGTTTTTCTTCAGGTGTTATTTTCTGTTGTTTCGATGTAATACTGACTAAGTTCATGTTTTTTATTTCCTTTTATATGTGAAAGAAATTATTTTATTTCAATATAAATTTATTTCTTTAATAAAAGGAATATCATGCTTTTATTTCCGCTGACTATATCTCCGGTCTGATATTTTTTTTTCATATGAATCAGATATGAAAGTAATATCCGGATTATTTGTCATGATGAGATCATCATTTCATTCATCAGGAAAAAATATGCCGGATTTATTATCTTTTCACCGCACAGCCATGATGCTGCTGCGCCATATCGGGCTTGATGCCCCTCAGCCCGCCACTGATCAGCATACATTTATGTTAACAATTGACAGCCGTTATTCATTATCTCTGGCCGTGATTGATGAGACCGACTGGTATCTGTCAGCGAATACCGGGGAACTGCCACACATTACGCAAAATAATGAATTGCTGCAGAAAGTCCTGAAGCTGAATACGTTAACACAGCTTTCCGGGCAACCGGTGATTTCCCTGAATGAGAAAAATGAGTGGGTGATCTGGAGTCGTCTGTCACTGAATGGTACAGAAGATAGCCATATTATTGAATTATTTGAATATATTTTAAAATCAGCGGATTACCTGCTGGATCTTCATTAACATAAACATAGCTACCAGAGGAATTATTATGAACGTCGTTCCTTATGTCATGATCCATGATAATCAGAATAATAATGCTTCGCCTCCCCCTGTACCACCAAGGTCAGCGCAGCATCAGGGGCGGACAATGGCATTACAGGAACCATCAGGCCAGCCTCCGGCTGTGCCGCCGCGTCCTGAACATACCGGGGATGTTCAGTTGTGTCAGAAAAATACAAACCCGGGTTCCGGGTCCCGCCATGCGATGTATGATGCTCCGGCATCATCCGCAAAATCGCTGCCATCGCCTGCTGGATCACAGGAGCGCGGCCGGATGCCGTTACCGGGGGAAGGGATTCACCCGTCGCTGGCACAACGCAGAGCTGCACCTCAGTTGGCACCTTTCACTCCGGATACAAAAACGGAAATGTCATTTTCCCTGTTACAGGCAAAATCTGAACAACAATTTGTCCGGAGTAACTATATCGACAAAGGTAATCCTCAATACTTTGGCGATTTCAATGACCGTAAAGTAGAACATCAGCGTTTCGGTGACATTAATACCTGCAAAGCAACGCAGTTGTTTACAGCAAAAGGTATTGGTTTACCCGCAAATCAAATGAAAGTTGACGGCAAAAACCTTGCGATGCGCAGTCAGTATCCGGCGGCAGAGAAGCTTGGCAGCCATCTGAGTATGCTCGCAGAGCAAAAACCGGCAGTGCTGGTGATCCTTTCATCTGATGCGGATCTCAAAGCAAGAAATCTCCCTGCATATTTTCGTGAGACTGAAGGGAAGCATTATAACGATGCTAAATATGACAAGGATCCCCATAGTGCAAATAAGTATGATGATGTTTTTGTTCAATGCAAAAAGAATACACTGTTACCTGTAAAAATGGCCGGAAACCTTAGTGTACGAAACTATCGTATTGAAATTACGGTAAACGGTAAAACAACACCGATATCTGTTATGCATGTCAATAACTGGGAAGATCGGACAACGGTTGATACCAAAACACTTAAAACACTGGTAGCGGATATTAATGCGAAAATTGACCAGAAAACCAGAGCAGACAGCTCTTATAGTCCGCAGCCATTTATTCATTGCAGTGCAGGAATCGGACGTACCGGTGTTGTTGCCGCTGCAATGGAGTTACTGAAACCCGGCAATAACAAAACTCCGCTGGATATTGCTTTACAACTGCGGAAAACGGGTTGTTCAAAAATGGTACAGACAGAGGCTCAGTTCGATACACTGGTGCACCTGTATGACAATATAAAATCCGGACATTAAAACACAAGCAAGGGAATGACTATGGGACCAGCACAGGGAATACAGGGACATCAGGCGATTCAGACCCTGAATAATGATATTTACGGCTCAGCGGGCGGCAACAGTTCATCGTCGTATGTCAGCTCATCCGGAATTAAATCCGTTTTATTAAATGCATGGAATGCCGTTAAATCCGCTGTTTCCGGTATGTTGTCATCATTTGGTCTGCATCTCAGCGGACAGCAGGGCAGTGATAAACCGGACAGAGAAATTGTGATGGATATGTCTTCGCGGCCGCTGCCACAGATTCCGGCGGATGATGACGATAGTGATTATGCGCAAATCAGTTTTGATACAGCGCCACAGGAAGCATCTGAATTGAAAGATGAGTCAACCGGGGAATCTGTCTATGCCACTGTGAATAAACATTCAGCACTCAGTGATGCAGAAAAGGCAAATATTAATTTGTGGGAAGGCATTTCGGATGGCTGCGAACCCGGAGCACCACCTGTTCCGGGGTATACAGACAGAACACCGCTTTATACACAGACGCCGGAGAACGATCTGAGAGGAGAGAGTGATTACGCCGATCCGCAGGAATTACTATTTAATCAGGATCAGTTTTTACAGCGTATGATGAGTGAAAGACTGAAAACGCAGTAACCGTATCCGTCAGTCTGCCCGAAAAAAAGCGGGCAGACTGACTGTTACAGGATTCAGGCCGTTTTTCTGCGTGTCAGCAGTGATACCAGACGTTTGCCGAAGACGGTCAGAATCAGGCCCGCCATAATAAAGCCGAGACCGGCGAACTGCATCATGGTGATGGTTTCCCCCAGCAGCAGCGCACTGCTGGCAATCCCGGCAAACGGCACCAGCAAAGCAAACGGGGTGACACGCCAGGTTTCATAACGCCCCAGCAGACGACTCCATAAGGTATATCCCACAAACGTGGAGAGATAAGCAAGATACATAATTGCGCCGACAGTCAGCAGGCTGATATGGGAAATACTGCTGACAATCGCATCCGCACCTTCCATCCACAGCGACATCAGGATAAACGGAATAATCGGTACCAGCGCACTCCAGGCCACCAGTGACATACCGTTACAGTCCGGTGTCTCTTTCATAATGATCCGGTTGCAGATATTACCGCAGGCCCAGGAGAAGCCCCCGGCCAGGGTCATCATCAGCGCCATCAGCGGAATGTCGGTCAGACTGCCGCTGTCCCCGCCTTTCGCCAGCACGGTTAAACCGACTACAGCGACAATAATGCCGATCACCTGGCTGATTTTCAGCGACTCTTTCAGAATCAGGCCACCCAGAACAATGGTGAAAAAGACCTGGGACTGTAAGACCACAGAGGCGATCCCGGCCGGCATCCCGGCTTTGACAGCACTGAACAGAAAGGCAAACTGGCCGAAGCAGATGGTCAGGCCGTAGATAACCAGGCGGCTCAGGGCGATTTTCGGGCGCGGAATAAAGAAGACGGCGGGCAGTGCCACAAACAGAAAACGCAGTGCCCCGAGAAACAGCGGCGGAATGCCGGTGACGCCCACTTTGATTACCACGAAGTTCACCCCCCAGATCACGGCGACCAGCAGGGCGATTAAAATATCATTAATTTTCATATCAGGTTTTTATCTCTCTTTTATTATTTTGATAATACGCGGAGCCACGCGCAGTATCAGACAGGAAGCGCCGTGAAAAATTAAGTCATTGTTAGTGCCATTGTAAAACAGCACCGGGGAACCGATATCAACAGTCAGCGGGAAATTATTCGTAAACTGTTATGAAATACGGGAAAAACCGGCGGTGCGGATGATTGATCACCATCATATTGTACTTCTTTAACACAGTTATAATTCATCATGCAATTGTAAAATTGTTCTGAAGGGACGTGCCTGCGTCAGTGTCGTTGTCTGACACCGGGCAGAACCGTTCGACATTTTTGACGATCCCGTCGGTGCCATCGCCTGTCATGGTTATAACAAAAAAATTAAAACAAAATATATTCAGTAAGTTAAAGGGATTTTATTTCAGCTTTAAAATTGGCATAAACCCTGCATGACTGGTGGTGATAAGGCGGTATTTATCCGCTAAGAGAAGATATAGGAGCAATGTTGATGGAAAAAGTCATCACCGTCTGCCCGTATTGCGCCTCAGGCTGTAAAATTAACCTGAAGGTGGAGAACGGGAAGATCATTGGCGCGGAGGGCGCGAATGGTCACACCAATGAAGGAGAGCTCTGCCTGAAAGGGTATTATGGCTGGGACTTCATTCATGACACCAAGATTTTAACCCCCCGCTTAAAGACCCCCATGATCCGCCGTCAGCGTGGTGGCAAACTGGAACCGGTCTCCTGGGAAGAGGCGATTGAGTTTGCCAGCTCCCGCCTGTTGGCTATCAAAGAGAAGTATGGCCCGAAAGCCATTATGACTACCGGTTCATCCCGTGGTCCGGGTAACGAAGCCAACTTCGTGATGCAAAAATTTGTTCGTGCAGCAGTCGGCAGTAACAATATTGACTGCTGCGCACGTGTCTGACACGGCCCTTCGGTTGCAGGTCTGCAGCGTTCGGTCGGTAACGGCGCAATGAGTAACTCAATCGTCGAGATTGAGGATACCAAATGTATTTTTATCTTCGGTTACAATGCCGCGGATTCACATCCTATCGTCGCCCGTCGTATTGTTAAGGCGAAAGAGAAGGGTGCACAAATTATTGTCTGTGACCCGCGCTATATTGAATCTGCGCGTCTTGCTGACATTCACTTAGCACTGAAAAACGGTTCAAACATTGCGCTGATAAATGCGTTAGCGCATGTGATTATTGCGGAAAACCTGCACGATAAAGCCTTCATTGACGGCCATACCGAGCAGTTTGAGGAATACCGCAAGCTGGTTGAGCCGTACACACCGGAGTCCGTGGAAGCGATCACCGGTCTGAAAGCTGAGGATATCCGCAAAACGGCCCGTATGTATGCGAAAGCTGAAAATGCGGTCATTCTGTGGGGTATGGGTGTGACGCAGTTCTATCAGGGTGTGGAAACTGTCCGCGCACTGACCAGCCTGGCGTTACTGACCGGCAACCTGGGTAAACCGCATGTCGGTGTCGGCCCGGTCCGTGGTCAGAACAACGTTCAGGGTGCCTGTGATATGGGCGCACTGCCGAACACACTGCCGGGCTATCAGTATGTGGAAGACAAAGCCGCACTGGAGAAATTTGCCAAATTCTGGGGCATCGAAAAAATGCCTGCCGAAAACGGTATTCCGCTGAGTGAGGTTCCGCACTTTATCGATGAAGGCGTGCTGAAGGCGCACTACGTGATGGGTGAGGATCCGCTTCAGACTGAACCGGATCTGGCGACTATCCGCCGCACCTTCGATAAACTGGAGCTGCTGATTGTCCAGGATATCTTTATGACCAAAACCGCGTCGATTGCTGACGTGATTTTCCCTGCCACTTCCTGGGGGGAGCATGAAGGTGTGTATACCGCAGCGGATCGCGGGTTCCAGCGCTTCTATAAAGCGGTTGAGCCGGTCGGCGATGTGAAACCGGACTGGGAAATTATCAGTCTGATGTCCACTGCGATGGGCTTCCCGATGCATTACAACAACACCAAAGAGATCTGGGATGAGTTACGTGAACTCTGCCCTATCTACTATGGTGCGACCTACGAAAAAATGGCGGACCTGGCTTATATCCAGTGGCCGTGCCGCGATGTGGCGGACAGTGATCAGGGTACAGAATACCTGTACGACGGCGGTATCTTTGATACTCCGAACGGCAAAGGTCAGTTCTATACCTGTGAATGGCGTGCGCCGATCGACCAGGTCAGTGATGACTACCCGATGGTGCTGGCCACCGTCCGTGAAGTGGGGCACTACTCCTGCCGCTCCATGACCGGTAACTGTAAAGCACTGGCGGCACTGGCGGATGAGCCGGGCTATATCCAGATCAATACCGCAGATGCTGCTGCACTGGGGATTAAAGATCAGGAACTGGTCTGGGTGGCATCCCGTCAGGGTAAAGTTATCACCCGCGCGAATGTCAGTGAACGTCCTAACAAAGGGGCGGTTTACATGACCTATCAGTGGTGGATTGGTGCGTGTAACGAGCTGGTGGCGGAAAACCTCAGCCCGATTACCAAAACACCGGAATATAAATACTGTGCTGTCCGCGTCGAACCGATTGCGGATCAGAAACAGGCTGAGCATTATGTTGTTCAGGAATATACCGGTATTAAGCGCCGTCTGCGCGAAGCAGCGGAAGGGTGTTAATCCGTTAGTCTTAATATGATAAAAAACCGGCGCTCAGAAATGACCGCCGGTTTTTTTATATTTTCATTTTTTGTTTAATTATGATGTCAGTCGTATTCAGTTTCTGAATTTTGATCACATATTATTGCCTGAGAAATAAATGAACATATTACGACAGATATTCTGTTTCTTTTGCGATATGTTTTTATTTGCGAGACATTCTTATTTCAGTGTCGGCAGTTTAAATATCAGCTCAGTGATTATCTTCTTCGAATATATCCTGTACAGAAATACCTAACCGCTGCATACGGGATAATAATGTTGTCCGTTTCAGCCCCAGACGGGTTGCGGCACCCCGGGCACCGGCAACAACGCCGTTGGTGGCCTTCAGGGCAGCAATAATCCGGTCGCGCTCTTCGTCATCATTCTCCGGTGCGGCGGTCTGCATCCGTTTTTCCAGTGAGCTCGGGGTCTCCAGCGCCGTTTTCAGGCGTGAATGCTTTGGGATATTCAACTCATGCAACTGAATATTCAGGGTATTCCCGCGCGTCAGGATCACCGCCCGTTCAATCACATTTTCCAGTTCACGCACGTTGCCGGGCCACGGATAGCGGCTCAGCTGCTCCAGGGCATCACGCGGAATACAGTCGATATTGCGGTTCATCCGGCGGGCAATCTTCTGTGTGAAGTAGGTCGCCAGCAGCGGAATATCCTCCGGACGTTCGCGCAGCGGCGGGATCCAGATAGGGAACACATTCAGCCGGTAGTAGAGATCTTCGCGGAACTCGCGCTCATCGGTCATGGATTTCAGGTTGCGGTTAGTGGCGGCAATCAGCCGCACATCCACCGGAATCACCTTATTACCGCCAATGCGCTCAATTTCCCGCTCCTGTAACACCCGCAGCAGTTTGGGCTGGAGATCCAGCGGCATATCGCCGATTTCATCGAGGAACAGGGTGCTTTTATCCGCCATTTCAAAGCGGCCGATATGAGTGGTGGTCGCGCCGGTGAAGGCGCCTTTGTCATGGCCGAACAGGTCGCTTTCCAGCAGCCCGGACGGGATGGCCGCGCAGTTCATTTTGATCATGCTGCGGTGATGGCGGTCACTCAGACGGTGGATGGCGCGGGCGATCAGCTCCTTCCCGGTGCCGGTTTCGCCGAGGATAAGCACGGTGCTGTCACTGGCGGCAACCAGATCCACCTGCTCCAGAATGTTGCGCATGGCATCACTCTGGAAAATGATTTCACTGAAACTTTCGTTGTTGTGAATCTGTTCGTTCAGCCACAGGTTTTCATGCTTGAGGCTGTCTTTCAGACGGGTGATCTCTTCATAGGCCGCAGCATTATCCACCGCAATGGCAAACCGGGCGGCTATCTGCTTGAGCAGATTACAGTTATCGTCAGTAAAAATATGATTATTTTCATGAGATAATATCAGAACACCCAGCGGCTTATGGTTAAATGCCAGCGGCAGCAGCAGGGTTTCTGTCATTCCCTGCGCACAGACATGCTGATACAGCGGATCCTCTGTGGCACTGTCGAGTGTCAGGCGCATCGGCTGGTTACTGTCCAGAACCTGTGCCAGATCAGGATGCAGTTCATCCAGATGATATAATGTCTTTTCTGCGGGTTTGCGGGCCTGGTAATAGCTGGAATAACAAAGATATACAGCAGAACTGTAATTATCACACAATGCAATGCTTATCTGGCTCAGCCCGAAAAACCGGTGGATCTCGCGGGAGACCTCAGCAACCAGGCCGTCCATCTCCAGATGGGAAAGCACTGAGTTGGTGATATCTACCAATATCCGGTACTGGTCACGTTCATGGCGTATGTGTTCGGTCTTGTCAGTGTTGTCCACAACGTCTCCGCTCGTCTTCGTCTTTCACATTCCTGATCCGGACGGATTGCTCTTAAAATTAATTCCCCTCTGCGTAGTTATAGGTATAAATAAGGTGCAGAGAGGTAATAACCATTATTGTAATGACTCTGTAAGAAAAGAATATCGCTGTCTGATTTAAGTTTGATCCAATCCCCTATTTTTCGGCGGGATGAAAACCTAATATATTATGACACATATTGATGATAGAAATTATCGTCAAAAATGTCGAACTGTGTGACGAATATTCTCATTATGACACACAGCGCGGCAGCTTTATTTATTAATACGCTGATTTCACTGAAATTAAAAAAAATGCCAGACTGGCACGATGCATGCTTATTTCCTGATTATTCTAACCAGAGGACGGCTGCACCGGAGTGCCGGATGTGAAGTCGCCGCGTATCATTCAGGAGAGTATGATGAACCGTTTCATCATTGCAGACCCAAAAAAGTGCATTGGCTGTCACACATGTGAAGTCGCTTGTGTTGTTTCGCATCAAGAGCAGGAAACCGGTATTGAAACAGTGGTGAAAGATGAATTCTTTCCCCGTATTCATGTGATGAAAGGGTACACCATCAGTACGGCGGTTGTCTGCCGTCAGTGTGAAGACGCACCGTGTGCCAATGTCTGCCCGAACGGCGCTATCAGCCGTAAAGATGATTTTGTGTATGTCGATCAGGCAAAATGTATCGGCTGCAAAACCTGTGTGATTGCCTGTCCTTACGGCACCATGGAAGTGATCAGCCGTCCTGTTGCACAACAGACCACCGCACTGAACACCATTCCGCAGTACCGCGCGGAAGCCCACAAGTGTGATTTATGCCATACCCGTGCGGGCGGACCTGCCTGTGTGGAAGTGTGCCCGACTCATGCATTAATGGTGGTTGACCGTAATAAGATGGATGAGATTGTCAAAGAACGCCGCCGCCGCGCCGCATTTGAAATGCCGGCCGACCTGATGTCCTGAGGACAGACGGATGCATGAGGTGACGTTATGCCAGAATGCGCTTGATATTATCGAGCAGCAGGCAAAACAGAGCGGGGCGCAGCGCGTCACCGCTGTCTGGCTTGAACTGAGTGCGGTATCCTGTATCGAAGAAGATGCCCTGCATTTCTGCTTTGATATCGTCTGCCGTGATTCACTGGCGGAAGGGGCTGAACTGCATGTCACCACCGTCCCGGCGCAGGCCTGGTGCCGGGAGTGTCAGAAACCGGTCAGTGTGGCCGGGTTTAACACCGGATGTCCGCACTGCGGCAGCCATAACCTGCAGGTGGACAGCAGTGATGCCATGCAGGTCAGACAAATCGAAATTCAGTAGTCCGGTAAGGACTTATCAGTCAATCAGGAGCCGGTTATGTGTTTAGGTATTCCCGGGCAAATCGTTGCCGTGGGTGACTCTGTAACAGACAATGCGCAGGTGGAAGTGTGTGGTGTCAGACGGGATGTGAACATCGCGCTGGTTTGTGAAGGTGAGCCATCAGAAATGCTGGGGAAATGGGTACTGGTTCATGTCGGTTTTGCCATGAGCATTATTGACGAACAGGAAGCCCGCGATACGCTGGATGCATTACTGGCTATGGAAAGTGTCGAAGAAGATGTGTCATATTTTTTACGTGGTAATGCGTAAGAGTATAATTTTCTGTTTCCCTGTAAAAAACACCCGCACTGACGGGTGTTTTTTTATATGACAGAGAATGTGTTGCGGTTATTCTGAATAATCTCTGCCGGTGCTGAAATACGGCATTTCTGAAACCTTCTTTTTGTTGTGTCGCAACAGTGATATTTATCTTTCTGAAACCATACCGGAATAATATCTCTCTTTTCTTTATTTTATCTGCGGTCGGTTATCTGCCGGAAATAATTTGTTTTTATCTGAAGCGTCAGCGGAATCATTGAACACTCCGGACTATGCCCTTTATCTGCCACTGTTTGTCCGGTCATATCCTTCAGGAACCCCTGATAACAGGGTGTTTCAGGCTGATGCTGAACCGTGTGCTCACGGCAGGAAAACCGTCGCGGTTATCTGTTTTTTCTGATGTCAGAATGATTACCGGTAAAGTCTTTATCTCCCGTTTTTATATTTTATGGCCTGTGCAATATCAGTAATATTCATTGTTTTTCCGGATGCAGCGGTAATTATTATTTTACAAAAGGAGATATTATTTCTCTGATTACCCGCTTAGATAATATATTAATGAAATTATTATTTTAGTATCTGCAGGATTAAACATCATTTACAGAAAAACAAATCTCAGGATATACCGCTGTTACCCGTCGGATTCTGAATTATCTTAGAGGGTTGGTGCTCGCATTCAGTACCGTATCTGTGCTTTTATGGTTTCTGAAAAAAACAGAACAGGGGATACAGGGGACAGGGATATGGCGCAGACGGCACTGTTGTCAGGGATTGTTCAGGCCTTAATGAAACACCAGGGGCGGGCTCAGCGGGATACACACTATCCCGGCTGGCATACTGCGCCGGTGTGCGGCCTGATGAATGATCCGGCCGGATTTATCTGTCACAACGGCCTCTGGCACCTGTTCTATCAGTGGAATCCGTTTGGCTGCGAACATAAACATGCGTGCTGGGGGCACTGGTCTTCGGCGGATCTGGTCAGCTGGACACATGAGCCGGTCGCGCTGCTGCCGTCCGGTAATTATGATTCCGGCGGCTGCTTCTCCGGCAGCGCGGTGGTAAATAACGATACGCTGACTCTCTGCTATACCGGCAATCTGGTGTACCGTGACGGATCACGGACATCGTGGCAGTGCCTGGCCCGGGAAAAACCGGACGGCGGCTTTGAAAAATACGGCTCCGCACTGGGGCTGCCGGAAGGATACAGTACTGACGTGAGCAATCCGAAGGTCTGGCAGCACCGCGGTCAGTGGTATATGGTGCTGGGCGCCCGTGATGAGAATGACAGAGGCTGTGTGCTGTTGTATGACGCGGCAGAGTTAGGTGAATGGGTATCGCGCGGCGTACTGGCCGGCAGCCGCTGCGGCGGGCTGCGGGATGCGGGGTATTTGTGGGAAAGCCCGGATTTCTTCCGGCTCGGTAATGAGTGGGTGCTGCTGTGCTGTCCCCGTGGAATACCGCGTGAACCGACCCGTTTTCTGAATACCGCTTCCAGCGCGTATCTGGTCGGGCAGTTTGATTATGAAAGCAAAACCTTCCGCCATAAACCGCAGATGTATGAAGCCGATGCCGGGTTTGAGTTTTATGCCCCGCAGACCACACTTGCCCCTGACGGACGGCGCATTATGGTGGCGCTGATGGGCGTGCCGGGCGGTGAAGAGATGCGGCAGCCGACCGCTGAAAACGGCTGGCTCCACCAGATGACCTGTCCCCGCGAGCTGACACTGCAGAACGGACAGCTGTACCAGCGGCCGGTGAAAGAGCTGGAGGCGTTGCGCGGTACCGGCGGGCAGTGGTCAGGTGAAGCGGATAATGCGCTGGAGCTGAGTGCCGGGCGGCTGGAGGTGATTATCCGGCTCTCCGGTCCGCTGATCCTGAATTTCAGCAAACAGCTGATTTTTTCCTATGACGGGCATGAGATCCGCCTGTCGCGCCGCAGTCTGGTCAGTGGTGACTGGCAGCACCGCTACTGGCAGGGAGAGGTGAAACAACTGCATATTTTTACCGATCACTCGAGTGCGGAGATTTTTATCAATGACGGCGAGGCAGTAATGAGCAGCCGTTATTTCCCGCAGCAGACGGCGACACTGGTATTTCGCGGTCTGTCCCCGGTACAGCTCAGCTACTGGCAGCTTAACCGCGCGGAAGTGGCCTGACGGCAGATAAAAAAAGACCGGCTTTTAAGCGCCGGTCTTTGGTCTTTTTATGACAGACAATGATTACAGCGTGATGACACCAATGACGGCCATCACACTGAGGATGGTTGCCAGGCCGTAAAAGACCCAGCGTCCCGCAGGCACATGAATTTTCAGGTCATGCATGCAGTGGTGGATACGGTGAAGCGCACACCACAGCGGCAGGATAATCATCAGCAGCAGGAACGCTTTGCCGATAAAGCCCTGGCAGAAGGCCAGGATACGGCTGTAACTGAGCATATCCGGTGCCACAGCAAACGGGACCAGAAAAGCCAGCAGCACAATAACGGCCGGTGAAACAATGGCACTCCACATGCCGCCTGCGCCAAACAATCCCCAGAAAACCGGTTCCTGTGAGCGTTTCGGATTCGGATTAATCATATCAGCTTCCTTCCTTATCACAGTAACGCAACGGCCAGAATGACGGCGTTAACAATGAGGGTCACCACCCAGAGCAGACGGACAATCGGCTCCGGTCCCATTTTTTCGTCTTTGATAACAATATTGACGGCTTTCGGTGCCAGCTGGAACCAGGTCACCGTGTGCAGCAGGGTACCGGCCAGAGTCAGGATATTAACCAGTACCACCACCGGATTCTGCAGGAAGTGGACATACCCTGCCCAGTCCGCCGGGCCGCCCTTAAGACAGTAAACGCCGTACATAACCAGCAGGCTGAACCAGAGCTGGACCACTGCGGTGCCTTCCCGCAGCATGTAAAAACGGTAAAAACCGAGTTTATTCCACCATGTCGGTGTCATTTCACGCACATAAGGCTTACGTTTGGTCGTCATTTCTCTCTTCCTTATTGTGGTTTCAGACGGGCAATAATGTAATCTTCCGCACTGGCGGCTTTACCCTGCTGAATAGCGGCTGCCGGGTCCACATGTTTCGGACAGACTTCCGAGCAGTAACCCACGAAGGTACAGGTCCATACGCCGTTATCGCCGTTGATTTGTTTCATCCGCTCTTTTTTGCCGTGATCGCGGCTGTCGGTGTTATAGCGCTGCGCCAGTGTCAGCACACCCGGGCCGAGGAATTCCGGATTCAGACCAAACTGCGGACAGGCCGCGTAGCACAGACCGCAGTTAATGCAGCCGGAGAACTGATGGTATTTTGCCATCTGTCCCGGGGTCTGGTTATTCGGGCCTTCGGACGGTTTGCGGTCATTGCCGATAATATAAGGTTTGATAGCTTCCAGGCTCTCGATAAAGTGCGTCATATCCACAACCAGGTCGCGCTCGATCGGGAAGTTGCCGAGTGCCTCAATCTCCATACCCTGCGGGTATTCGCGCAGGAAGGTTTTACAGGCGAGTTTCGGCACCTTATTGACCATCATGCCGCAGGAGCCGCAGATAGCCATCCGGCAGGACCAGCGGTAGGAGAGATCCGGCGCCAGGTTGTCTTTGATATAGCCCAGCGCATCCAGCAGTGACGTCTGCTCATCGTAAGGCACCTGATACGTGACAGCGTGCGGCTCATTATCCGTTTCCGGGTTATAGCGCATCACTGACATTTTCAGCATTTTCATCTCAGCCATTGACGTTTTCCTTCTCTTTTGCCGCCTGTTCAGCCGCCGCCGCTTCACCACCGTAGACACGTTTTGCTGGGGCGGATTTGGTTATCTTCACATCACTGTATTCCAGATGCGGCGAACCGTCCGGATTGTGGAAGGCGAGGGTGTGTTTCAGGAAATTGACATCGTCGCGCTCAGTACAGCCTTCATCCAGACGCTGGTGTGCGCCGCGTGATTCTTTACGGTTAAAGGCGGAGTGCGCCATACATTCCGCGACATCCAGACCAAAGCCCAGCTCAATGGTGTAGAGCAGGTCGGTATTGAAGACAGAGGAGCGGTCAGTGATTTCAACGCGTCTGAAGCGCTCTTTCAGCTCAGCCAGTTTATCGATGGTTTTCTGCATCAGTTCCGGTGTGCGGTAGATACCACAGCCTTCTTCCATTGCCTCACCCATCTCATCACGCAGTTTTGCCCAGCTTTCGGTGCCTTTCTGGTTCATCAGCGCTTTCAGATTGTTTTCAATATCAGCGGTGCGGGCATCGATAGCATTACTGTTGGCAGCGTGTGTTTCCTGTGCGTGCTTAGCCGCTTCTTCCCCGGCCAGACGACCGAAGACCACCAGTTCCGCCAGTGAGTTGGAACCGAGGCGGTTAGCGCCGTGCAGACCGACGGAGGAACACTCACCGACAGCAAACAGCCCTTTGATGCGGGTTTCACAGCGCTGATCGGTTTCGATACCGCCCATGGTGTAGTGTGCGGTCGGACGGACAGGGATCGGCTCTTTGACCGGGTCCACGCCGACATACGCTTTCGCCAGCTCGCAGATAAACGGCAGGCGCTCCAGCAGTTTTTTCTCGCCGAGGTGACGCAGATCCAGATAAACCACATCACCACGGCTGGTTTTGATAGTCCGGCCTTTGCGCCACTCGTGCCAGAACGCCTGGGAAACTTTATCGCGCGGGCCGAGTTCCATGTATTTGTTTTCCGGATGGCCGAGCGGGGTTTCCGGCCCCATGCCGTAATCCTGCAGATAGCGGTAGCCGTCTTTGTTGACCAGAATACCGCCTTCGCCCCGGCAGCCTTCGGTCATCAGAATACCGGAACCCGGCAGACCGGTCGGGTGATACTGAACGAATTCCATATCCCGCAGCGGCACGCCGTGACGGAAAGCCATTCCCATGCCGTCACCGGTAACAATCCCGCCGTTGGTGTTATAGCGGTAAACACGACCGGCGCCGCCGGTGGCCATAATCACGGAATTGGCGCGGATCTGAACTTTTGTTCCTTCCATCATATTGATCGCCAGCAGACCGCGCACATGGCCTTCATCCACAATGATATCGAGGACAAAGTGCTCATCAAAACGCTGAATCTGAGGGTATTTCAGAGAGGTCTGGTACAGGGTGTGCAGCATATGAAAGCCGGTTTTATCGGCGGCGAACCAGGTACGCTCGATTTTCATACCGCCGAAACGGCGCACGTTGACGGAACCGTCTTCTTTGCGGCTCCACGGGCAGCCCCACAGTTCCAGCTGGGTCATTTCTGTCGGACAGTGTTCGACAAAATACTCCACCACATCCTGCTCACATAACCAGTCGCCCCCGGACACCGTATCACTGAAATGATAATCATAGGAATCATGGGATTGTGTCACAGCCGCAGAGCCACCTTCTGCGGCCACGGTGTGACTGCGCATCGGGTAAACTTTTGAGATCAGAGCAATTTTCAGGTTCGGGTTAGCTTCCGCAGCGGCAATCGCCGCCCGCAGCCCTGCACCGCCTGCTCCGATAATTGCGATATCGGCATTAAAGGTTTGCACTGTGCTTCTCCATTGTTCAGGTAAATCGAAAGTTAAAATGTAAAAACGAAATCTGAAACGGGTACTTAAAATTGTTATCAGTAACCGAATCCTTTCAGTTGATAAAAACGCTAATCATTTTCGGTTACTGACTGGTTATAAAATCACATTCTGTTCAAAGTATAGCGAATAGCTGATCGTTTAAATTTGATATAACCAAGGGTTTTAAGCGCTAATTTTGCATTTTTGCGGATGAATAACCGGATATTTCAGGTAATCACCTAAGTAATTACTTGTGTGTAGTTATTTTGTTTTATTCCGGTTACATAAAATATACAGGGTAAACATATAATTAGCGCTAAAAGCATAGCGTATATCAGCGGCGGCACAATAACTAAATCTCAGAGGTGTGAATCAGACAGAAAACAGGCGGAAAATCAGTCAGTTTACGGGTATTTCCTGCGGGAAAGTCCGGATGTTGCGGATATGTGATATTCATCACGACTATGGATTATTTCGCTCTTATTTTTGGTGTTTTGTTTTCGTTTTTGCTCATTATCAATCATAAGGGAAGAGAAAACGGCTAAGCTATAACCATAATAAAGGAACATGACTGAGAGGAACCCATGTCTAATTCACCTGTCAATGAAGCGGATGTCATTATCATCGGCGGTGGCGCAACCGGTGCCGGGATGGCGCGGGACTGTGCCCGGCGCGGCCTGCGCACCTTGTTACTGGAGCGGTTTGATATCGCGACCGGCGCGACCGGCCGTAACCACGGCCTGCTGCACAGTGGTGCCCGTTATGCGGTGACGGATCCGGAATCCGCCCGGGAATGTATTTCGGAAAACCGGATCCTGCGGCGCATTGCCCGCCACTGTGTCGAGGAAACAGACGGCCTGTTTATCACACTGCCGGAAGATGAGATGGCGTATCAGGCCACGTTTACTGAGGCCTGCCACGCGGCGGGTATTGAGACACAGGTGATGTCCCCGCAGGAAGCGCTGCGTTTTGAGCCGTCGGTAAACCCGGCGCTGCTGGGTGCAGTGAAAGTGCCGGACGGCACCGTGGATCCGTTCCGTCTGACCGCCGCCAATATGCTGGATGCGCGGGAGCACGGTGCGCAGGTGCTGACTTATCACGAAGTCACGGATGTGCTGCGTCAGGGCGATCAGGTGACCGGCGTGCAGGTTTATGATCATCAGAATCACCGCCGTTATCCGCTGTATGCGCCGGTGGTGGTTAATGCGGCAGGGATCTGGAGTCAGCGTATCGCCGGTTTTGCCGGGGTGCATATCAGCATGCTGCCCGCCAAAGGATCACTGCTGATCCTCGGGCACCGCCTCAACCAGCGTGTTATTAACCGCTGCCGCAGACCGGGTGATGCGGATATCCTGGTGCCGGAGGATACCATTTCCCTGATCGGCACCACTTCTGTTCATATTCCTTATGATGATATCGACAATATGATTGTCACGGCGGACGAGGTCGAGACTCTGATCCGTGAAGGCTCACGGCTGGCTCCGGCAATGGCGCAGGCGCGTATTCTGCGGGCGTATGCCGGTGTCCGTCCGCTGGTGGCGGCGGATGACGACCCGACCGGGCGCAGTATCAGCCGGGGGATTGTGCTGCTGGATCATGAAAAACGCGACGGACTGCGCGGCTTCCTTACTATCACCGGCGGCAAGCTGATGACTTACCGGCTGATGGCGGAGTGGGCGACAGACGCGGTGTGCGCGAAGCTGGGTATAACGGCGCACTGTTCCACGGCGGAGGAGCCGCTGCCGGGTTCGGCGCATTCGGCGGAACAGACATTGCGTAAAGTGATCTCCCTTCCTGCCCCGCTGCGCGGATCGGCGGTGTACCGTCACGGCGATCGCGCGGCAGAATTGCCGCACACCACGCGGCTCGATAAAAGCCTGGTCTGTGAGTGTGAAGCGGTCACTGCCGGTGAGGTGCGCTATGCCACCGAAAGCCTGACGGTGAATAACCTGCTGGATCTGCGCCGCCGCACCCGTGTCGGCATGGGCACCTGCCAGGGCGAGCTGTGTGCCTGCCGTGCGGCGGAGCTGCTGACTCAGCTGAAAGTCACCACTGCTGAAAAATCCGAAACCGAACTGATGCACTTTCTGAATGAACGCTGGAAAGGTGTGCGTCCGGTGGCGTGGGGAAATGCGCTGCGGGAGAGTGAATTTACCGGCTGGGTGTATCAGGGATTATGCGGGCTGGAAAACAGCGGGACAGAAGAACAGGGAGAGCAGCATGAAATATGATGTGGTTATCGCGGGTGGCGGCCTTGCCGGTCTCTCCTGCGGCGTGAAGCTGGCAGAGAGCGGACTGAGCTGCGCCATCATCAGCGCCGGACAGAGTGCGCTGCATTTCTCATCGGCGTCACTGGATCTGCTCTCGGCGCTGCCGGACGGGCAGCCGGTCACGGAGCCGCTTTCCGCACTGGCGGCGCTGGCACATCAGGCGCCTGCTCATCCCTACAGTGTGATAGGGGAAAGCGCGGTGCGCCGCTGCGTGTCACAGGCAATGGCGCTGTTACAGCAGGATGCCTTGCCGTTGCAGGGATCGGCGGAACGTAATCACTGGCGCCTGACTCCGGCAGGACAATGGCGGATGAGCTGGCTGACACCGGATGTGGTGCCGGTTCTGAGCGAAAAAATGACAGCAGGCTGGCAGCCGGCTGCGGTTATCAGTATTACCGGTTTTCTTGATTTTCAGGCGGAAATGGCCGCCGCCGCACTGACCCGTCAGGGATATCCGGCGCAGGCGTATACCCTGCATCTGCCGTGTCTGGATAAATTACGCAATAACCCGAGTGAGTTTCGCTCTGTCAATATTGCCCGTGTGCTGGATTTGCCGCAGAACCGGCAGGAGCTGGCTGATGAGCTGGCACAGTGCGGGATCACGGAACAAACCCTGATATTACCGGCCTGTTTCGGGGCGGAAAACAGTGACGGAATTACCTTTTTACAACAGCAACTGAATAAAACCGTTTATCAGTTGCCGACCCTTCCGCCGTCACTGCTGGGGATCCGCCTGCATCAGGCATTGCTGCGCCGTTTCCGCCGGGCGGGCGGGTTTGTGATGCCGGGAGACAGTGTCATTTCTGTCCGCCGTGACGGTGAGCGGATCACACAGCTGTTTACCCGCAATCACGGTGATATTCCGGTGCAGGCTGAGCAGTTTGTACTGGCGACCGGCAGTTTCTTCAGTAACGGGCTGGCGAGCGATATTGATCATATTTATGAGCCGCTGCTGAATCTGAATCTGACCGAAACCCTGCCGCGCCGGGAATGGACATCGGCGGATCTGTTTGCCCGTCAGCGCTATCTGGAAGCCGGGGTGGTGACAGATGCACATCTGCATCCGGCGGATGCGCACGGCACTATCACTAACCTGTATGCCGCCGGGGCGGTGCTGGGCGGGTATAACCCGTTACAGGAGGGCTGCGGTGCGGGAGTTTCTCTGGTCACTGCGATGTACGCAGCGGAACAGATTCTGGCGCAGATTGGCTCAGGCAGCACGATGCCGGTAACGGAGGCTCAGGTATGAGTACGGGACAAACACAGTTCGAGAACTGCATCAAATGTACAGTCTGCACAACTTACTGCCCGGTGGCGAAGGTAAATCCGGATTATCCCGGTCCGAAACAGGCGGGGCCGGACGGTGAACGGCTGCGCCTGAAAGACGCCATGCTGTATGATGATGCGCTCACCCTCTGCACCAACTGCAAACGCTGCGAAGTGGCGTGCCCGTCAGATGTCCGCATCGGGGATATTATTGCCCGCGCCAAACTGACCTATTCCCCGTCACGGCCTAAGATCCGCGACGCGATTCTGAGCCACACCGATCTGATGGGATCACTCTCCTCACCATTTGCGCCGGTGGTTAATACCATCACCGGCCTGAAACCGGTGCGTAAACTGCTGGATACCGCTTTGAAAATTGATCACCGCCGTGAGCTGCCGAAATATTCTTTCGGCACCTTCCGCCGCTGGTACAAAAAACAGCAGGAAAAACAGGCAAAATTCGGCGAACAGGTCGCGTACTTCCACGGTTGTTATGTGAATTATAACCATCCGCAGCTCGGTAAAGATGTGATTAAGGTCTTTAACAGCATGGGGATCGGCGTGCAGTTGCTGGAGCGGGAAAAATGCTGTGGTGTGGCGCTGATCGCCAACGGTTTTGCAAAGCAGGCGAAAAAACAGGCGGCGGTGAATGTGGAATCCCTCACCAAAGCCATTGTTGAACAGAAGATGCCGGTGATTGCGACATCCTCCACCTGTGCTTTTACCCTGCGGGATGAATATCCGCATATCCTGGATGTGGATACCGCGCCGCTGCGCGATAACATAGAGCTGGTGACCCGCTATCTTTACCGGCTGATGCAGGACGGGCGCAAGCCGGTGCTGCGCCACACGCCGCTGAAAGTCGGTTATCACACGCCGTGTCATATGGAAAAAATGGGCTGGACGGCTTATTCCCTGGAGCTTATCCGCTCGATTCCGGGGGTTGAACTGATCGTGCTGGATTCACAGTGTTGTGGTATCGCCGGCACTTACGGGTTTAAAAAGGAAAACTACGAAACATCACAGGCGATTGGTTCCCCGCTGTTCCGCCAGATAGAGGAGAGCGGTATTGACCTGGTGATCAGTGACTGTGAAACCTGCAAATGGCAGATTGAGATGTCCACCAGCAAAAAATGCGAGCACCCGATATCCTTGCTGGCGAGGGCGCTGGCATAAATAAAGGATGACAGAAACCGGCTGAATATTACGTATAAACCGCATTTTCCATTCACTTTCCTCTCCCGCCCGGTGCTAGCATCGGGCGGATTTTTAAAGAAGATGATAAAGATATTGAGAGGAAAATGAACAACTTCGCATCACATTCAGTCACTAAATATATTATTGCCGTCTCCGTGGTATTCCTGCTCTCCGCCTGCTCAAGCCGCCTGCCGGATCACACCGAACAATCTGATTTTCTCAGTGATTATCAGCGCCTGACCGAAACAGAAACAGCTTCCGGCGAGGTGATTAAATCCTGGCGTTCTGACGATTTCACCGCAGAAAGCCCGAAAACAAAGCTTATCTTTACACCGGTTGTATTTAAGCCGCTGAATGAAAATAACAAAATGGGTAAACAGTTTATGACTGTTCTGCTCAATTACACCAATCAGCAGATCAAGAGTGAGCTGGCAAAACGGTATCAGCTGACGGACACCGTTGCACCGGGTGTGCTGCGTTTTGAGGGCGTGGTTACCGCGGTTAAGGTCACCAACAAAGATTTCAAACCCTATGAGGTCTTACCGGTGATGCTGATTGTCGCCGGAACACAGCTGGCAATCGGCAACCGGGATGCAGATACGTCAATGTATTTTGAATGGAAAATCACCGATTCTGTATCGAAAAAACCGTATTTTGAAGCGATCCGTAAAAATAAAGGTGAGCAGATGAGCAATAAAGATCAGACCATCACCTTACAGGAGCTGAAAACGGCGGTTGATACGATTGCTGCGGAGATCCTGCCCGCAGCATAATGAATACCGGCGGCGGATTACAGACAATAACGCCCGGTTATCCCGGGCGTTACGGAACAGCATAATAAGCAGATTAATACAGCCAGTCGCGACCCATGCGGTCAGCAGCCATAATAGCGGCATAGACCTGGTCGGAATCGACTTCAAACGGCATGTTGTAGATGGTTTCGTTGTCTGCGCAGCTCAGCTCGGCAACCGCCATCACTTTCTCTTCCAGCTCGGTACCGATGCTGTCCACACCCAGTTCTTCCAGGGTGATTGGCAGACCGACCTGTGCACAGAATTCCAGTACGGTTTCCAGCTCTTCCGCCGGGGCATTTTCCAGTACTAACTGTACGAGGGTGCCGAATGCCACTTTTTCACCGTGGTACATGTGGTGGCACTCTTCCAGCGCGGTAAAACCGTTGTGGATAGCATGTGCCGCCGCAAGACCGGCACTTTCAAAGCCCAGCCCGCTGAGCAGGGTATTGGCTTCAATGATGTTTTCCACCGCTTTGGTACTGACCCCGGCTTCCACCGCCAGTTTGGCTTTGATGCCGTCACTGAGCAGAGTATCAAAGCAGAGATTCGCCAGTGCCAGTGCCGCCAGTGTGGTGCTGCCGCCGGCCATCGTGGCTTTTCCGGCAGCGCTGCATGCACGCGCCTCAAAGTAAGTGGCCAGAGCATCACCCATTCCGGCAACCAGCAGACGTGCCGGTGCGCGGGCAATGATATTGGTATCCATCACCACCACATTCGGGTTCTGCGGATAGAACAGGTAGCTGTCGAACGCACCAAGTTCATTATAGATAACGGACAGTGCGCTGGTCGGCGCATCCGTTGATGCGATAGTCGGGGCAATGATCACCGGCAGTTTGGCAAAATGCGCCACGGCCTTGGCGGTATCCAGTGTTTTACCGCCGCCCACACCCAGTACCGCCTGGCATTTGTGGTTTTTCGCCAGTTTGGTCAGACGGTCGATCTCCTCGTGAGTACACTCGCCGCCGAAGGTTTCAAAGACACCGCTGACTTCGTATTCGCTCAGGCTGTCATTCACAATATCGCCCACCAGCTCGCGGACAAATTTATCAGCAATCACCAACGTTTTTTCCGCTAATGGTCTGATGTATTTACCCACATGGTAAAGCGCGTCCGGACCCTGAATGTATTTGGCCGGGGATTGGATCACTTTTAACATACTCAAACTCCTGAATGCATTCGCGTTATGGTGTCAGTGAGGGATATTCCGTCTGAATCAGACTAACAGTTACAGTAACAGATATGTGAGAGCTGACGCACTGTACGGGCCGGGAGCACGGGGGCAGATCGGGAAAATGTGATACAGACGACAGCGCAGAGGCAGGATAGCGCCTCTGCGTGTCAGAAAAATGAACAATCAGTGATGCGCGGGCAGGGAGCCGTCAGCGCGTTGCGCAAAAAAAGAGCGCAGGATCAGATTAAGCAGCACACCGTAAGCCGGCAGGAAGAACAGCATGCAGATAGTGACTTTGAAACTGTAATCCACCAGGGCGATTTCCACCCAGTTTGCCGCCATAAACGGATCGGTACTGCGCCAGAAGGCGATAAAGAAGAAGGCCAGGGTATCGATCAGGTTACCGACAAACATTGCGGCAGCCGGTGCCACATACCAGCGGCGGTTCTGACGCAGGCGGTTAAAGACATTCACATCCAGAATCTGTCCCAGGGCATAGGCCATAAAGCTGGCGGCGGCAATCCGCGCCACAAACAGGTTGAAGTGCGACAGTGCCTCAAAACCGGCCCATTCCCCCTGAAAGAACAGGGCGGAGACCACATAGGAAATCGCCAGAGCCGGGATCATCACAGAGGTGATAATCCGCCGTGCCAGCGGTGCGCCGTAGATACGGACGGTCAGGTCGGTCGCCAGGAAAATAAACGGAAACGTGAAAGCCCCCCAGGTGGTATGGAAGCCGAAAATGGTGATCGGCAACTGCACCAGGTAGTTACTGGAGGTAATGATCAGAACATGAAAAAGTGATAACCAGATAAGCGCTGTGCGCCGCTGGCGGGCAGATAAATCAAACATATTGTACCTTTTTGGTGGTTGGGGTGAGGGAACCCAATAATCTCAGCGCGCAATAATACGCCGTTTGCGCAACAAAAGCAAAGGGCTCTCCCCGCCGGGCCGGGAGAGCCTCATGTTATTCGCCTTCTGAATAATGCGGCTCTGTTCTGTTGCCGATACTGATAAATTCAAACGGCTCAGATTTACGGAAATGGCTGTTCACATTGCCGGTGAAACCGTGCTTCTGGTTATTTCCCAGCGCCAGTTTTCTGACCGTCCCGGTGTTTCCTGAGAAATCAATATTGTTGAGATCCACCCAAATCAGGCCGGGCGCCATCACTGCATCAAAGTAATAGCGTTTGTTCCGGTGGTCCGCCACGCTGCGCCAGCGGGTTGATGAGCGGGCATCCGCCGGACCGCTGGCGGTGGCATGCCGGGTTTGTGCCGATCGGTAAGGTACGGAGGTATGGCGGATGACACTGAGAACGGCAGCGACGGTTTCATCGGGGGCGAGATTTTCCGGGATATGCTCACTGTAAAATTTTGCACGGACAAACCGGTCAGTGGAGCGCCGTGAACCCGGCAGCATGGTGCGGCCATCCACTTCTTCCCAGTAGCGGCCCAGTGCGAGCTGTTCATTAAAGATCGGGGAATTGGTGACTACGTTACTGTCATTACCATGATAAATAACCAGTTTTCCGTCAATATATTCAATCACTGCACTGTCACCGGCAGCATCCGAAACGGATAAATGGAGTGACACCAGGCGGTCGGTTCCCGGCTCGTTATCTGTAACGATAACAAAGGTTTCTTTTTTTAATTCCTTAACGGCTTCTTTTACCGTGGCAAAATTATCCAGCACATATTGCGCCCATATTGAAACGGGCATGATTTTATCGCCGCTGCCGAAATCCGGATAGACCGATTCCGTCAGCCAGAGCTGATTGGCGGATAACCCTTTTTCGTTCAGGCCGTCAGTGGTCGCCATATCATCGGCGGAAGCAATCACACTACCGTAACGGGATGTCCATGTGATGCCCTGTTTGCCGGGATCACTTTTACGTGACATGCCACGCGGAAAGATCCACAGGTTAGTCGCGGCGGGTTTTGACCAGTCCATTGACCTGGCGGTCATATGCAGATTATTTTTACCGTGATACACAAACCGGGTACAGGCATCAGCGGTATGCGGCACGATCAGTACAGAGGCCATGACTGCCGGTATCAAAACGGATTTCACAGATATTTTCATCATTATTTCTCCGGGCGGGGAGCTCTGAGCCTGACCGGAAGTGGCCGCTGAATAAATATCAATTTTTAGCCTGACGGATTAAAAACACAGAAGCGGCGCCGGGCTTTTATTTCCGGTATAATTTCCGGATTCGTTACTTAACAGGACAATAATGATGTCTGATACTTTTTCCTGTGCCGATAAAACACTCGACACACTCGGACTGCGCTGCCCGGAGCCGGTGATGCTGGTGCGTAAAACCATCCGCGGGATGAATACCGGTGAAGTTTTGCTGGTGGTGGCGGATGATCCGGCAACCACGCGGGACATTCCGGGGTTCTGCCGTTTTATGGAACATGAACTGGTGGCCCAGGAGGCAGAAACCGCGCCGTACCGCTATCTGATCCGCAAAAAAGAGAGTGCGCTGTAATCCATCTTTCAGGGACTGAACCATGCTTGACCGCTTTGATACCTTTCTGCTGGCGCAGAAACACTCGTCTCTGACCGGCTGGCGCCGGTTTATCCTTGAATTCTGGTTTTTCGGTCTGAAAGAGGCGCGGGCGTGCCTGTTTGCCGCCTTCTTTTTTCTCGCCCTGTTTCTGGTGCCTGCCGCCGGTGTCGCGGGGATCCCCCGTTATGATTTTTTGCTGATCCTGGCAGTTCTGTTTCAGGCCGCGATGGTGTGGAAAAAGCTGGAAACCACGGATGAACTGAAAGCCATCTGTATTTTCCATGTGGTCGGTTTTGTCATGGAGCTGTTTAAAACCTCATCCGCTATCGGCTCGTGGAGTTATCCTGATGAGGCGTATACCAAATTATGGAATGTGCCGTTATTCACCGGGTTTATGTATGCGGCTGTCGGCAGTTATGTGATTCAGGCGTGGCGCTTCCTGAATGTCAGAATTGAAAACTTCCCGCCGTACTGGCTGGCGACCCTGATTGCGCTGGCAATTTATGTGAATTTCTTTGCTCATCACTTCATCGGTGATTACCGCTGGTATCTCACCGCCTTTATTCTCGGGCTGTATGCGCGGACCATGGTTTATTACACGCCGTATGATAAAGAGCGCAAAATGCCGTTGTTACTGAGTTTTGTGCTGATCGGCTTTTTTATCTGGCTGGCGGAAAACTTCGGCACCTTTTTCGGCGTCTGGCAGTATCCGAACCAGATCGGGGCGTGGGCGACCGTACATGCCGGGAAATGGGCATCCTGGTCGCTGCTGGTGATTGTCACCTTCACGATTGTGGCCTATCTCAAACACATTAAAGCCACGATTCTGGTGGTGAGATAAAAAAAGGGATGCCGCAGCATCCCTTTTCAGTCAGTAACCGGCGGTTATTTTTTCATGACCCGCAGCAGGCGGACGGCGTTGGCGGTCACCAGTGCGGTCGCACCGGAGTCAGCCAGAACCGCAACCCACAGGCCGGTCAGCCCCATCAGGGTGGTGACCAGAAATACCGCTTTCAGACCCAGTGCGATAGTAATGTTCTCGCGGATGATCTTACGGGTGGCCCGTGACAGCGTGATCACTTCGGCAATGCCGGTCAGGCGGTTGTGAGTCAGTGCGGCATCGGCGGTTTCCAGTGCCACATCGGTCCCGCTGCCCATGGCAACCCCGATACTGGCGGCTTTCATTGCCGGGGCATCATTGATACCGTCGCCGACCATCATGGTGTGATGCTCGTTATTCAGCGCCATCACCGCTTTGACTTTATCTTCCGGCATCAGTCCGGCACGGAAATCCATGCCGATGGTACCGGCGATAGCGGCGGCTGCACGCGGGTTATCCCCGGTCAGCATCACGGCGCTGACACCCATCGCTTTCAGCTGGCCGATGGCTTCAATGGCATCACTGCGCAGCGTATCCTGCATGGCGATAAGTCCGGTCAGCCGGTTGCCTGCAACTACGGCAACGACCGTTTTCCCTTCATTTTCCAGCCGGGTCACTTCTGCCGCAGCGGCATCGGTGAGCAGGCCGTCTGCCAGTTTACCCGGTGCGCTGACCAGGATGGTCACACCGCTGAGTTCACCTTCAACCCCTTTACCGGCATGGGCTTTGCGGTTTTCCGCTTCGGTGATAGTCAGCCCCAGAGCTTCAGTGCGTTCCAGAATCGCTTTGGCTAACGGGTGATGTGACCCGCTTTCCACGGCGGAGGCAAACGTCAGCACATCGGCATCACTGTGATTATTCAGGGCAACAATATCAGTCACCTGTGGTTTACCCTCTGTCAGCGTACCGGTTTTATCCAGCGCGACAGTGGTCACGGTACCCAGCTGCTCCAGTGCGGCACCGCCTTTGATCAGCGCACCACGGCGGGTGGCGGCAGCCAGTGCGGAGGTAATCGCAGCCGGGGTGGAGATTACCAGTGCACACGGACAACCAATCAGCAGCAGTGTCAGACCACGGTAGATCCACGGATACCATTCCTGGCCCATAAACAGCGGCGGAATGACAATCACCAGGGCGGAAAACAGCATAATCATCGGCGTATAGTAACGGCTGAAACGGTCTATAAAGCGTTCGATTGGCGCACGGCGCTCTTCCGCTTCCTCAATCAGCGTCAGAATACGGTCGATAGCGTTCTGACCCTGCTCGGAGACCACTTTCATCTGCACTGCGCGATCCACTGACAGCGAACCTGCGGCGACTTTTTCACCCTGTGCCCGTTCAACCGGGACGGATTCCCCGGTCAGGGCACTTTCGTCAAAGCTGGCAAACTCACTGAGCAGCTCGGCATCTGTCGGCAGACGTCCGCCCGGTGCGATTTCAATAACGTCACCGGGACGCAGCTGTGCAACCGGTACAGACACTTTCTGACCGTCCTTAATCACCACCGCATCTTCCGGCACCAGGGCCATCAGTGCGCTGACTCCCCGTCGTGCACGGCCTGCCGCATAGGATTCCAGCATTTCGCCCAGCAGGAACAGCAGGATAACCATGGCTGCTTCTTCAGTGGCGCCGATAATAATGGCGCCGACTGCCGCGACCGTCATCAGCGTTTCAATCGCAAACGGGGTGCCGGAGCGGATAAGACGCAGCGAGCTTTTGGCGATCGGGAACAGCCCGATCAGCGTTGAGGCGATAAAGGCGTATTTGCCGAACTCCGGGTTCACAAACTCCAGGGCGTAGCTGAGGGCAATCAGCACCGCCAGAATCAGCATCGGTGTTGCCTGTTTCAGCAGGCTCTGCTCTTCTTTTTTCTTCGGTGCGGCACTGCCGCCGTTCAGATCCCAGAGGACAAATCCGGCCTGCTGAACCGCACTGGTCACATCCGCACGGACATCCCCGGCGGCATCCACCACCAGTTTTTCGGTGGCAAACATCACTTTTGCCTGAGTGACTGCTGCAATTTTCAGGACGGCAGTTTCAATCTTGCGTGCACAGCTGGGGCAGTCCATCCCTTCCACCTGCCAGTTGTAACGCTGGCTGCCGCTTAATTCAGGCAGTGCGGTATCATCCGGGGCGGTGTGATCGTGTGAACAGCAGCTGCCGTGTGCGTGTTCATGACCGGCGTGGTCATGGTCGTGTTCAGAATGCGCATGATCGTGCGGGGCATGACCATGCGCACGGGACTCATCGTCGTCGTGTTCCGGATGTTCATGCTCACTGTGATCGTGTGCGGTATGGTCGTGTGTCTGATGAGCCTGTGACTCACTCTTTCCGCCGGTGGTGCAGGCAGATTTGCTGCCGCAGCAGCTGCTGGTATGAGTATGCTCATGATGTTCTTTGTTCGGGTGCATAAACACCTCCCTGTTCAACGGTGAGTTGATGTTAATTTTTCTCATTAACAGGAAGTGTACACATTGGAGTCTACTCCAGAGTCAACAACAGGGGCGCATAATTATTGGCAAATTGTGCGCTCCTGTTGTCAGAAGCAGAATTACATCAGCGTGATGGCGCGGACAATCAGGAAATGCCCGAGGAAATAGAAGGTGGAATATACCGCTTTGGCAAGTTTAAAGGTAAACAGGAAGCGGTTAATCAGCCACAGGATCAGGTTCAGCACCAGGCAGAATGCCCCGATCATCAGGGAGAAGTTGTAATCGGTACCCAGCCCGAAGAACTGCTCTCCGGCAATCCAGCCCATCACCAGCGCACTGAGAAGCGTTGTCAGCACCGGTACTTTATGATCGCCGAGTTTGTACCAGAGCAGTGCGAGTACCGCAATGGCAATCACCGGTACGGCAATCATCAGCGGAATATAGAAGGTGAAATTATTAAGCAGGGCGAAACTCAGGGCATAGAGCAGATAAAACACGGCACTGGTATACAGTGACAGGTCGATTTTATTATCAGCAACCAGGCGGATGGTATCGGAGACAATGGCCACTAACAGCCCGACACACACCAGATACCCGGAGATATCCAGCCCGTAATCCCCGCTCCACGCCCACAGCAGCAACAGCAGCAGGGTGACGGGACGGAAAACCCAGCGCTGCCAGTTTGGTCCCCGGTAGGCGGCGTCGATATAGAGCCAGCCGGAAAAAAGTACAGCAATAAATGGCCAATTCATAGGGTGTCCTTGAGGTATGTTGATGGCGATTAACACCTGAATATTTGATAATATCCCGTATTTACAGAACACGATCAACCAGATTGCAGGAAAACAACCATACTCATGAACAAATTCGGTTTGTTAGGTTTTATTGTCGCCGCTTTGATTATTATCCTGGCGACCCGCCGCTTCTTTGAACAGCGCAAACAAAATGAGATAAACGACCACTCTGCGGTAGCGACATATCAGGTCACAGTGACAGAGAAAAAGGATTATCCGTACCCGAATATGCGTTCCCGTGAGCGGGATGTGGTGTTCCCGGAAACCTTCCGTTATGAGGTGCATTTCACGCCGCTGTCGGGGAAAACCATTGTGGTGTACATCAAAGAGGATGAGTATAAAGAGATTGCCCTGCATTCACGCGGAATGCTGTCAATGCAGGGGACGCGGTTTATCCGTTATGAACCGCTGCGCTGATCAGGGTTTATCCTGATCTTTCAGTTCTGCCTGCTGGCGGCGCAGCAGGGCGAGCAGTTCAAACACACCGAATAAAAAGACACGCACTTTGCCGGCGGCTGTCAGTTTCTTATCCTGCGGCTGACCGGCATTAAACAGCGACATCAGCAGCCCGTGCATCACCACCATAAAAAAGGTGGCGATATGCATAAAGATATTCAGCGGTTTCGGGAACGGATGCACCAGGCTGAAAATCAGAAAACCCCAGACGGCCAGCATCAGTATGCGGCCAATATTAATCAGGAACATACGGACTCCTGTTCAGTCGTCTGCGTCTGACGCAGATAAAGACGATACGCAACCTGGCCGGCCACCTTCTCCCGGTGGCACACCCAGTTACCCGGAACAACCAGTGTGTCTGATTCCGCCTCGGCTTCAATGTAGATCATTGCTTCCGGGCTGAGCCAGTTATTCTGCTCCAGTAAATCAACGGTTTCCTGAAGCAGCCCTTTACGGAACGGCGGATCGAGAAACACCACATCAAACGGCGTTCCCGGCTGCGCCAGAAACTGCAGGGCGCTCTGATTAACGACAGTGGCCTGTTCGCATTTGAGCAGACGGGCATTGGCGCTGATCTGAGCCGCAACGGCGCGGTTGAGTTCCGTAAATGTCACGGCGGAGGCATAGCGGGAAAGCGCCTCAAAACCGAGTGCGCCGCTGCCTGCGAACGCATCAAGACAGCGCGCGCCGTTAATCACCGGCATCAGCCAGTTAAACAGGGTTTCGCGCACGCGATCAGTGGTCGGGCGCAGGCCGTCATGTGTCAGAACCGGCAGTTTACGTCCGCGCCAGAGACCGGCGATAATGCGGATCTGCCCTTGTGGTGCGGTTTGAGCTTTTTTAACCATAACCTTCGTAACTTATTAATTCTGAAATTATTAATTCAGAAATATGAATAACAGACGGGAAAACAGCGGAATATTATACGCAGGTTTTGTAAAAATTCGTTTAAATTTAATATGAAATTACGGAAAGCCGATGCGCAACCATCCTGTGAAATGATAGACTGCGTCTGATTTGCAACTAATGATGATAAAGACGCCATATCTGCTCAGGATTTTCCGGACATACCGTGCCGGAAGGTGACGGGTGGCAGTATGCAAGGAGTATAGTGGCTGTGGCAAAAGAGAAGAAAAAAGGTTTTTTTTCCTGGCTGGGTTTTGGCCGTAAAGAAGATGAACAGGCGCAGCAGGAACAGGCGGCTCAGGAAGAACAGGCCCGTCGTGATGAAGAAGCGGCTGAACAGACGCGTTTAGCGGAAGAACAGGCCCGTCGTGATGCAGAGGCAGCGGAACAGCAGCGCTTTGCACAGGAACAGGCACGCCGTAACGCCGAAATCAGCGAACAGCAGCGTCTGGCGGAAGAAAAACGCCTGGCGGAAGAACAGGCTGCGGAACAGCAGCGTGCTGAGGAAGAACAGCGCCGCCTGAAAGAGCAGGCACTGCGCGATGCGGAAGCCGCGAAACAGCAGCGTCTGGCAGAAGAAAAACGTCAGGCAGAAGAGCAGGCTGCAGAGCAGCAGCGTGCTGAGGAAGAACAGCGTCAGCTGAAAGAGCAGGCACTGCGCGATGCGGAAGCCGCGAAACAACAACGTATCGCGGAAGAAAAACGTCTGGCCGAAGAACAGGCTGCAGAGCAGCAGCGTGCCGAAGAAGAACAGCGCCGCCTGAAGGAACAGGCACTGCGTGACGCAGAAATCGCGAAACAGCAGCGTATCGCGGAAGAAAAACGTCAGGCGGAAGAACAGGCCGCAGAGCAGCAGCGTGCGGAAGAAGAACAGCGCCGCGCGCAGGAGCAGGCACTGCGTGATGCCGAAGCAGCAAAACAGCAGCGTATCGCGGATGATAAACGTCGGGCGGAAGAACAGGCCGCAGAGCAGCAGCGTTTAGCGCTGGAGCAGAAACAGCGTGATGCCGAAGCTGCCGAACAGGCGCGTCTGGCCGAAGAACAGCGTCTTGCGCAGGAGGAAGAAGCCCGCCGTCTCGCGGAAGCCGAAGCGGAAGCACAGGACGCGGTACTGGTTGAAAATGAATCTCCGGCACCGGCGGACACGCAGGAAAGACCGGCAAAAGAAGGGTTCTTTGCCCGTCTGAAACGCAGCCTGGTGCGCACCCGTGAGAATATCGGCTCCGGTTTCTTCGGGATTTTCCGTGGCAAAAAGATCGATGACGATCTGTTTGAAGAGCTGGAAGAACAGTTGCTGGTGGCCGATGTCGGTGTGGAAACCACCCGCAAGATCATCACCAGTCTGACTCAGCATGCCAGCCGCCGTGATCTGAAAGATGCGGAAGCCTTATTCGTTAAACTGCGCGAAGAGATGGGCGAAATCCTGGCAACAGTCGATAAGCCGCTGGAAATTGAAGATAAAAAACCGTATGTGATCCTGATGGTCGGCGTCAATGGTGTCGGTAAAACCACCACCATCGGTAAAATGGCGCGTCAGTATCAGGCTCAGGGTAAATCTGTCATGCTGGCTGCCGGAGATACCTTCCGTGCAGCTGCGGTGGAACAGCTCCAGGTCTGGGGTGAGCGCAACAATATCCCGGTGGTGGCACAGCACACCGGCGCGGATCCGGCTTCGGTGATTTTTGATGCCATCCAGTCCGCCAAAGCTAAAGGGGTGGATGTGCTGATTGCGGATACCGCAGGGCGTCTGCAGAACAAAGCGCACCTGATGGAAGAACTCAAGAAAATCGTGCGGGTGATGAAGAAACTTGATGAAGATGCCCCGCATGAGATTATGCTGACATTAGATGCCAGTACCGGACAGAACGCTGTCAGCCAGGCGCGTCTCTTTAATGAAGCGGTCGGCCTGACCGGGCTGACTCTGACCAAACTTGACGGAACGGCGAAAGGCGGTGTGATCTTTGCCATTGCAGACCAGTTCGGTATTCCTATCCGGTATATCGGGGTGGGTGAAGGTATTGAAGATCTGCGTCCTTTCAAAGCCGGTGATTTTATTGAGGCACTTTTTGCCCGGGAGGATTAATCATCCATGATTCGCTTTGAACACGTCAGTAAAGCCTATTTAGGCGGCCGTCAGGCGCTCCAGGGGGTGGATTTCCATATCCGCCCGGCGGAGATGGTCTTCCTGACCGGCCATTCCGGCGCAGGGAAGAGTACCCTGCTGAAACTGATTTGTGGGATTGAGCGACCCAGTGACGGCACCATTTTATTTGACGGCCACAACATCAGCCGTCTGAAAAACCGTGAAGTGCCTTTCCTGCGCCGCCAAATCGGCATGATTTTTCAGGATCACCATCTGCTGCTCGATCGCACGGTATATGACAATGTGGCGATGCCGCTGATCATTGCCGGTGCCAGCCCGGAAGATATCCGCCGCCGCGTCAGTGCCGCGCTGGATAAAGTCGGCCTGCTGGATAAGGCCCGTAACTTCCCGGTGCAGCTCTCCGGCGGTGAACAGCAGCGCGTGGGGATTGCCCGTGCCGTGGTGAACAAACCGATGGTACTGCTGGCGGATGAACCGACCGGTAACCTGGACAGTGAGCTGTCTGAAGGCATTTTACGGCTGTTTGAAGAGTTTAACCGTGTGGGTGTCACCGTCCTGATGGCAACACACGATATCATGCTGATTGAACGGCGCAATTACCGCGTGCTTACGCTGAGTCAGGGACGCATGGCGGGAGGTCATCATGGCTAAACAACCGCGTAAACCGGTAAAAAAAATGCCGTCCAAAGCCAAAGCGCTGAAAGGCGGATGGCGGGAACAGTGGCGGCATGCGTGGGTAAACACGCTGGGCGATATGCTGCGTCAGCCGCTGTCAACACTGCTGACAGTGATGGTGATTGCGATTTCCCTGACACTGCCGAGTGTTTTTTATATTGTCTGGAAAAACGTCAGCCATGCGGCGGAACAGTGGTATCCGACCCCGCAACTGACCGTTTATCTGGATAAGGGCCTGGATGAACAGGGCGGACAAAAACTGGCGGACGAGCTGAAAGCGCTCGACGGCGTGGAGAGCGTTAATTATCTCTCCCGTGATCAGGCGATAACCGAATTCCGTGCCTGGTCCGGTTTCAGTACCGCGCTGGATATGCTGGAAGAAAACCCGCTGCCGGCAGTGGCTATCGTCACGCCGAAAGTGGATATGCAGAGCAGCGAAACGCTCTCCACCCTGCGTGATCGTGTCACGGCACTGTCCGGGATTGATGAGGTGCGGATGGATGACAGCTGGTTTGCCCGGCTGGCGGCACTGACCGGCCTGGTGGGGCAGATTGCCTCGCTGATCGGGGTGCTGATGGTTGTGGCCCTGTTCCTGGTGATCGGCAATAGTGTACGGCTCAATATTTTCAGCCGCCGCGAAACCATCAATGTGATGAAACTGATCGGCGCGACAGACGGCTTTATTCTGCGTCCGTTCCTCAACGGCGGCATGCTGCTCGGGGCGTTCGGCGCAATACTGTCACTGGTGTTATCCTCTCTGCTGGTCTGGAAACTGGGTGATGTTGTGACCGATGTGTCCAAAATTTTCGGCACCACATTTGCACTGACCGGCCTGGACTGGGACGAAGCACTGCTGATTGTGCTGGTGTCCGGTATGATTGGCTGGGTTGCCGCCTGGCTGGCAACGGTCCGCCATTTACGGAATTTTATGCCGCAGTAACTGTCTCATTATCCGGCGGGGCATTATCCCGCCGGGTATCCCGCATCACCGGTTTACATTCAACCAAATGACAACGCCGGCACTAAGTGATAGGCGTAACTCCGTCCTGTGTTGTACACTATTCACCATTACCGTCTGCCGACGTCATTTTTATTTGTACTGAGGACTGAATGACTAAAGATACGCAATTCCCTGTTTTAGTTCCGCAAGGGAGCATTGAGGCCTATATCCGGGCAGCTAACCAGTATCCGATGCTGACAGCCGAAGAAGAAAAAGAGCTGGCTGAGCGTCTGTATTATGACGGCGACCTTGAGGCCGCGAAAAAACTGATCATGTCCCATCTGCGGTTTGTTATCCATGTCGCCCGCAGTTATTCAGGTTATGGCCTGCCTCAGGCGGATCTTATCCAGGAAGGCAATATCGGGCTGATGAAAGCTGTGCGCCGTTTTAACCCGGAAATGGGTGTGCGCCTGGTGTCGTTTGCGGTTCACTGGATCAAAGCTGAAATTCATGAGTATGTGCTGCGTAACTGGCGCATCGTTAAAATCGCCACCACCAAAGCACAGCGCAAACTGTTTTTTAATCTGCGCAAATCCAAAAAACGTCTGGGCTGGTTTAACCAGGACGAAGTGGAAATGGTGGCGAAAGAGCTGGGCGTAACCAGCAAAGATGTGCTGGAAATGGAATCCCGTATGGCGGCGCAGGACATGGCATTTGATATGTCTGATGACGACGACGGCGATCACCCTGTGGTGGCACCGGCACTGTTCCTGGAAGATAAATCCTCTGATTTCGCTGATGAAATTGAGGAAGATAACTGGGATAACCATGCCACGGACAAACTCACCCTGGCGATTGATTCACTGGACGAGCGCAGCCGTGACATTATCCGTGCCCGCTGGCTGGATGATGACAGCAAAACCACCCTCCAGGAACTGGCGGATAAATACGGCGTTTCTGCAGAGCGCGTCCGTCAGCTGGAAAAAAATGCCATGAAAAAACTGCGCGAGGCGATTGAGGGCTGATAACAATGCTCCCGTTTCCGCCGCAATCTGTTATGGTAGCCATAGTATTTTCTGATAATCACTGACGGGGATATTATGGCTTTTTCGTCTGAAGACAAGGCAGTTTTACTGGCGGTAAAGGGCGTGGGCACGAAAGTTATCGAACGCCTCGAGCAAATGGGTTTTTCTGATCTTAATCAGCTTGCCGCCGCAGATGCCCAATCCCTGCTGAGTGCCGGTGCGGCACTCACCGGCTCTACCTGCTGGCGCAACAGTCCGCTGGCCAGAAAAGCCATTGAATCTGCCATTGCGGCAGCACGCCAGGCACAGAATCCGTCCTGATATGACACCGGTTCAGCTCGATCAGCGCACCGCCCGGCTGATTGTTCAGCGGGCGATGCAAATCCTCAGTTACTCCGTGAATGTGATGAACGCACAGGGAGTGATTATTGCGTCCGGTGACCCGCAGCGGGTCAATCAGCGTCACGAGGGTGCGGTGCTGGCGCTGACAGAAAACCGGATTGTGGAAATTGATGAAGCCACCGCTGCCACGCTGAAAGGCGTGAAACCGGGTATTAATCTGCCGGTGATTTTCCGCGATACCATGGTGGGTGTGGTCGGGATTTCCGGCAAACCGGATGAAGTGCGCAACTACGCCGAGCTGGTGCGCATGGCGGCCGAATTAGTGCTGGAGCAGGCCGATCTGCTGGAAAAATCCCAGTGGGATCGCCGTTACCGTGATGAGCTGGTCAGCCAGCTGATAAGCCCGGAGCAGCAGCCGCAGTCAGTAAAATCTATCGCCGCCTATCTCGGGATCTCCCCCGATAAACCCCGCATTGCCCTGATCCTCGCACTGCCCGCGCCGGATCACGAGCAGTTTCACCGTCTGGTGGACTATATTGATAATCTGAAAATGGATCTGCTGGTCAGTATCCGGGGAATAAATTCTCTGGTGGTGCTGAAACCGGTGGCCTGTGATGCGGATTTTCAGCCGCTCTCTCCGGTGCAGAAGCAGTTACAGGCGCTGCGGCGTCAGTTGCCGGATCTGCTGATGTATGTCGGCGGTTTCTTTCACGGACATAATGGTCTGCACCGCTCCTGGCAGAGTGCCTGCGCCGTGCAGCAACTGGGACAGACCCCGGCGTACAGCCGCCAGAAAACCATTTTTTATGATGAAGTTAAATTACCCGCGCTGTTACAGGGATTTCAGGAGAGCTGGCAGGCCGCTGAACTGGCCTCTGCCTGGCAGAAACTGAAAGCGGCGGACAGCCGCCGTGTGTTGTGCCATACCCTGAAGACCTATTTTGATCAGAATTGTGATCTGTCTCAAACCACAAAAACGCTGCATATTCACACAAATACCCTCCGTTACCGTCTTCAGCGTGTTGAATCGATTACTGGATTAAATATCAATAAATTAGAATCAATGATTCAGCTTTATTTTGGTATTCTGACCGATCTGTGATTTGTACGTTTGTACAAAATACGCGGTTTCAGCCCGTTCTTTTTTGTCGGAACCTCTCAAGCTTAACCTGATGGCTGCCGCCATAATGCATCCTGTTCTGTCCGAATAATCATAACTACAGCAGGAGTCTGCACATGGTGACTGTTTCAGCTTTGGGCGCAATGGTTGCGCTGGTCGTGGCGATAGGGTTAATACTGAAAAAAGTACCGCCGGTATACGGGATGATGGCGGGGGCGCTGGCCGGAGGATTGGTCGGCGGCGCGGATCTGGTGCAGACGGTGACACTGATGGTGACCGGTGCCCAGGGGATCACTAATGCAGTGCTGCGTATTCTGGCGGCGGGTGTGCTGGCCGGGGTACTGATTGAGTCCGGTGCGGCAAATACCATTGCGGAAACTATTGTCCGCAAAGTGGGTGAGAAGCGGGCGCTGCTGGCGCTGGCGGTGGCAACCCTGTTACTGACAGCCGTCGGTGTGTTTATCGACGTGGCGGTTATTACGGTTTCACCGATTGCACTGGCGATTGCGCACCGCGCGGATCTGTCCAAAATGGCGATTCTGCTGGCGATGATCGGCGGCGGTAAAGCGGGTAACGTGATGTCACCGAACCCGAACACCATTGCGGCGGCAGATAACTTTAACGTGCCGCTGACATCACTGATGGCGGCGGGGATTATCCCGGGCATTTTCGGGCTGATCGTGGCATATTTTCTGGCGAAACGTCTGGTTCACCGTGGTTCAAAAGTGACACAGGAAGAGCTGATTGCGGCTCACCATGACGGCAGATTACCGGGCTTCTGGGCGGCGATGAGTGCACCGCTGGTAGCTATTTTTCTGCTGTCGCTGCGTCCGATCGCCGGTATCAGCATTGACCCGCTGATTGCGCTGCCACTCGGCGGCCTGGCCGGTGCGCTGATTATGGGACGTATCCGTCAGTCCAATCACTTTATTACCTCCGGGCTGAGCCGGATGGCACCGGTGGCCATTATGCTGCTGGGAACCGGAACCCTGGCGGGGATTATCGCCAACTCCGGTCTGAAAGATGTGTTAATTAACGGCCTGACGGCGTCCGGTCTGCCATCTTATCTGCTGGCACCGATTTCCGGGGCGCTGATGTCCATGGCAACCGCGTCCACCACAGCGGGTACGGCGGTGGCGTCTGCGGTATTCAGCTCAACGCTGCTTGATCTGGGCGTGAGTGCACTGGCCGGGGCGGCGATGATCCACGCCGGTGCGGTGGTGCTCGACCAGATGCCGCACGGCAGCTTCTTCCATGCGACCGGCGGCAGTGTCAATATGCAGGTTCATGAGCGTCTGAAATTACTGCCTTACGAAACCATGGTGGGTCTGGTGATCGCGATTGTCTCCACACTGATTTTCGGTGTCTTCGGGTTTGGCGGGTAAAAGGATTAAGTATGAAAATAGTGATTGCTCCGGATTCATTTAAAGAGAGTCTGACCGCCCTTCAGGTCGCCGATGCGGTGGAAGCGGGTTTCAGAACCGTTTTCCCGGATGCGCAGTACATCAAACTGCCGATGGCGGACGGCGGCGAGGGCACAGTGGTCTCCATTATTGAAGCCACACAGGGAACACTGAAAGAAACTGAAGTCACGGCTCCGCTGGGGAATAAAGTGACCGGGTTTTACGGGCTGTCCGGCGACGGTAAAACGGCCATTATTGAGATGGCCGCAGCCTCCGGGTTACACCTGGTGCCTCCGGCACAGCGGGATCCGCGTGTGACCACCACCTTCGGCACCGGGGAACTTATCCTGGCGGCACTGGATGACGGCGCGGAAAAGATAATCCTCGGGATCGGCGGCAGTGCCACCAATGACGGTGGAGCCGGGATGATGCAGGCGCTGGGTGTGGTATTCCGTGATGAACAGGGGAACTCACTGCCGTTCGGCGGCAGTGCGCTGGCAAAACTGGCTTCTGCGGATCTATCCGGGCTGGATCCGCGTCTGGCGAAGACAGAGTTTGTGGTGGCCTGTGATGTGAATAATCCGCTGTGCGGGCCGAAAGGGGCATCGGCCACCTTCGGGCCGCAGAAAGGCGCGACACCGGCTATTGTCAGTGAGCTGGATGCGGCGCTGCGTCATTACGGGGAGGTGATTGAATCCCTGACCGGTAAGTCACTGAGTGATGTCGCCGGTGCCGGAGCGGCAGGCGGTATGGGTGTTCCGCTGATGGCGTGGCTTGATGCGCGGATGCAGCCGGGAATTGAGATGGTGATCGAAACACTGGATCTGAATTCAGTGGTGAAAGATGCCGACCTGGTGATCACCGGGGAAGGACGGATGGACAGCCAGACGATTCAGGGAAAAACCCCGGCAGGTGTGGCGAAAGCCGCAAAAGCGCGGGGAATTCCGGTTATTGCGCTGGCAGGCGGGATGAGCGAGGACTATGCGGTCGTGCATGAGCACGGTATTGATGCTGTGTTCTCCGTGATCCCGCGGATTTGCTCTCTGGATGAGGCACTGGCACAGGCGGCGGTTAATATTGAAGTGGCCGCCCGCAATATCGCTGCGGTACTGGCGATGAAAATAGTATAAATCAGTAATATTCGTAGCGGGATTCCAGCGTGATCCCGCTGCTCTGAATGGCGGCGGAGCCTTCTAACTGAATGGCCTTGATCATGGTCTGCAATTCACAGTTTCCGTACGGATCCCATTTATAACAGGTGTAGGCGTAAGCGCTTTTCCCCCAGAATGTCGGCAGCTTTTGTGTGATGCTGACAACCTGCTTCTGTTCGTTATAGGTATATTCCTGCGTCATCACATTCGGCTGCTCAATATCAGTCAGCAGCCCGTCAGGGGCATAATGATACACCGTCACCCGTGTTTCACCGTTCTCTGTCTCTTTCTCCGAAACCAGCCGGTTATTCTGATAGCGGTAGCGGGTTTCTGACTGCCAGGATTGGTTATCCGGTATTGTTTTATAGGATTCTGTCAGGCTGACGATCCGGTTTTCCGCATTGCGGGTGTATTGCTGATCAATCTGTGTGCTCAGTACCGTGTCACCCGGGAGCACGTTACTGATAGTGACGGACGCCTGATCCGGTTTTTCCGGTACGATCTGCGTGGTTTGCGTAATCGGCACCTGACCTTCTTCTATCGCCATTTCCCAGTATTCATAATCATATTGTGTCAGATCGCTGCACGGACCGAAGTAAAGTTTTTCTTTCACCCACAGGATAAGCCCCATCGAACGGTAAGACGTGATAGTGATTGATTTTACCGGCCCGTAATATTTCGCACCGGTAATAATAAATGTATTTTGCCGGTTAATATCCTGTGCCGCATCATCACAGCGACCGGGAGTTGCGGCCGCAGCAGTCAGCGGCAGCGCAAAAGTGAGCAGGAGCATGCCCGTTAGTTTATTCATGTCGCGGACCATTCCATCAGTCATAGTGAACAGAAAACCCGGATCCGGATAAATCAATCAGTAAACTGAATCAGATAACGGGTTAATACTTCGCCGGATGAATCTAATAACAAAGAGAGATAATTGCTATCGGAATAGTGGGGAAAACTATTTTTCCGGCGGTGAATTTCCGCATTAAGTTATCCTTAACGAATCATTAACCAGTTTATAACACTGTTTTTTGCCGAAAAAACACCCGATCACAACCGGATATTATCCTGTTAATGATGCAATAATCTCCTTTTCTGATTTGCTTTTCAGAATAAAAATCCTGTTTAATAAACTGAAAATAAAGCATTAATTAATGTAATGCGACTCATTATAACGAAATTCCAAAAATACCGCACATGCTGACTGTCCGGTCACTGCAAAGCTAACCGATGGGGATGTTCTGATGAAAAAAACAATGAAAATGGCAATCATTGCCGGAGCTGTATCCTGTGCATTAAGTGCAGCGGCGTACGCTGAAGATATTAAAGTCGCGGTGGTGGGCGCTATGTCCGGACCGGTCGCACAATACGGTGATATGGAATTTACCGGTGCCCGCCAGGCAGTTGAGGACATCAATGCCAAAGGCGGGATTAACGGCAATAAACTGGTGATCACCGAATACGATGATGCCTGTGACCCGAAACAGGCGGTGGCGGTGGCCAACAAAGTGATTAATGACGGCATGCGCTATGTGATCGGGCACCTCTGCTCTTCCTCCACACAACCTGCGTCAGATATTTATGAGGACGAAGGGATCCTGATGATCACCCCGGCGGCAACCAATGCGGATTTAACCACGCGCGGTTACAACCTGATCATGCGCACCACCGGCCTGGATTCTGACCAGGGCCCGACCGCCGCAAAATATATCCTCGAAAAAGTGAAACCGCAGCGCATTGCCGTGGTGCATGACAAACAGCAGTACGGTGAAGGCCTGGCACGTTCCGTGAAAGACAATCTGAACAAAGCCGGAGTGAAAGAAGTGCTGTTTGAAGGGGTGACGGCGGGTGATAAAGATTTCTCCGCGCTGGTGGCACGTCTGAAGAAAGAGAATGTCGATTTTGTTTATTTCGGCGGCTACTACCCGGAAATGGGACAGATTTTACGCCAGGCAAAACAGGCGGGGCTGAATATCCGCTTTATGGGACCGGAAGGCGTGGGTAACTCCTCACTCTCCAACATTGCCGGTGATGCATCCGAAGGCATGCTGGTGACGCTGCCGAAACGCTATGACCAGGTTCCTGCCAACAAACCGGTGGTAGATGCCCTGGCGGCGAAGAAACTGGATTCCACCGGGCCGTTCGTCTGGACAACCTATGCGGCATTACAGTCCCTGACTACCGCGATGCAGCGCAGCGGCAGCATGGAACCGGCAGATCTGGCCGCTGACCTGAAAGGCAAGCCGGTTGACACCGTCATGGGCGAACTGAGCTGGACACCAAACGGGGATCTGAAAGGTTTCGAGTTCGGCGTATTTGAATGGCACAAAGACGGAACCTCATCACCGCTGAACTGATCCGCAGCGGTGACTGATGCGGGCAGTGTGTTTCAGGGGAGTGCGCTATGTCAGAACAATTATTATATTTTACGCAGCAATTGCTGAACGGATTAACGCTGGGAAGCACCTATGCCCTGATCGCCATCGGTTACACCATGGTGTACGGCATTATCGGTATGATTAACTTTGCCCACGGCGAAGTGTATATGATCGGCAGTTACGTCTCGTTTATTGTGATTGCCGGGCTGATGATGCTGGGGATTGATGTCGGCTGGCTGTTAATTACCGCTGCATTTATTACAGCGATAATTATTGCCAGTGCCTATGGCTGGAGTATCGAACGGGTCGCCTACCGGCCCGTCCGTCACTCAAAACGGCTGATTGCCCTGATTTCGGCGATCGGGATGTCCATTTTTCTGCAAAACTTTGTCAGTCTTTCCCAGGGCTCCCGCGATCTCGCGCTGCCCGGGCTGATTAACGGCCGCTGGACCTTCGGGGAGAGCGGCGGTTTCTCCGCCACGGTTTCCGCTATGCAGATCACCATCTGGGTGGTGACGGTGCTGGCAATGCTGGCGCTGACCCTCTTTATCCGTTATTCACGGATGGGACGCGCCTGCCGTGCCTGTGCGGAAGATCTGAAAATGGCCGGTTTACTCGGGATCAACACCGATCGCGTGATTGCACTGACCTTTGTGATCGGTGCGGCGATGGCAGCGGTGGCCGGGGTGCTGCTGGGGCAGTTTTACGGCGTGATCAACCCGTACATCGGCTTTATGGCCGGGATGAAAGCCTTTACCGCAGCAGTTCTCGGCGGGATCGGCAGTATTCCGGGGGCGATGATCGGCGGGGTGATCATCGGTGTATCAGAAGCCATGACCTCCGCCTATTTCAGTACGGAATATAAAGATGTGGTTTCATTCGGCTTGCTTATCCTTGTGTTACTGGTGATGCCGACCGGGATCCTCGGGCGTCCGGAGGTTGAAAAGGTATGACAAAATCTCACTGGATCAACGCCATTGTCGCCACCGCAACGCTGTTTGTGCTGGCCTCCGTGATGATGGGGCTGCAATTGTCCCTCGACGGCACCCGTCTGATTGTCCGCAACGCCGATGCTGTCCGCTGGGAGTGGATCGGCACCGGTTGTGTGATTGTCTTTATCTTTCAGCTGGTGCGCCCGTCACTGAAAAAGCTGACGGCGCATCTGCCGAAAAGCAGCTGCTCACTGCCGGGTTTTGACGGCTCCACCAATACGCAGAAAATTATTGCCGGGCTGATTATTATAGCTGCCATTATCTGGCCGTTTATGGTGTCACGCGGCAGTGTGGATATCGCCACCTTAACCCTTATCTATGTGATGCTCGGCCTCGGGCTGAATGTGGTGGTCGGTCTGTCCGGCCTGCTGGTGCTGGGTTACGCCGGATTCTACGCCATCGGCGCCTACACCTACGGGCTGATGAACCACTATTTCGGCTGGGGATTCTGGCAGAGTCTGCCGCTGGCCGGTATTGTTGCGGCACTGTCCGGGCTGCTGCTCGGCTTCCCGGTGCTGCGGCTGCGGGGAGATTACCTGGCGATTGTGACGCTCGGCTTCGGGGAAATTGTCCGTATTCTGCTGCTGAATAATACGGAGTTTACCGGCGGGCCGAACGGCATCAGTCAGATCCCGAAACCGACCCTGTTCGGGCTGGAGTTCAGCCGGACTGCCAAAGAGGGCGGATGGGATACTTTCCATAATTTCTTCGGTCTGTCGTATGACCCGGGCGATCGCATTATCTTCCTGTATCTGGTTGCGCTGCTGCTGGTACTGATAACACTGTTTATTATCAACCGGTTACTGAGGATGCCGCTGGGCAGGGCCTGGGAAGCGCTGCGCGAGGATGAAATTGCCTGCCGTTCGCTGGGACTCAGCCCGACACGTATCAAACTGACGGCATTCACCATCAGTGCGGCCTTTGCCGGGGTGGCGGGAACCTTATTTGCCGCCCGTCAGGGCTTTATCAGCCCGGAATCCTTTACCTTTACGGAATCGGCCTTTGTGCTGGCCGTAGTGGTGCTGGGCGGTATGGGCTCACAAACCTCTGTCATTCTGGCTGCTGTTATCCTGGTGGTTTCCAGGGAAATGATGCGTGATCTGAACGCTTACAGCATGCTGTTGCTCGGGGCGCTGATGGTGCTGATGATGGTCTGGCGGCCGCAGGGATTACTGCCGGTATCGCGCCCGCACCTGAAAGTCAGCACCGCGGATGCGGAAAAAACCGGAGGTGTGCAATGACCGATACCTTATTGCAGGTCTCCGGCCTGACCATGCGTTTCGGCGGGTTGCTGGCGGTGAACAATGTGTCGCTGGAACTGAACCGTGGCGAGATAGTCTCTCTGATCGGCCCCAACGGCGCGGGAAAAACCACGATCTTCAACTGTCTGACCGGCTTCTACAAACCGGCAGACGGGCAGATCCTGCTGCGCGGAAAACCGGTGCAGGGATTATCCGGACAGGCAATCGCCCGGCTCGGCATGATCCGCACTTTCCAGCATGTGCGTTTATTCCGGGAAATGACGGTGATTGAAAACCTGCTGGTGGCGCAGCATCAGCATCATAAAAGCGGCCTGCTGGCCGGGCTGCTGACGCTGCCTTCATTCCGCCGTGATCAGCGCGAAGCTACGGAACGCGCGGTGATGTGGCTGGACAGAATCGGGCTGACGGCACTGGCGAACCGGCAGGCGGGGAACCTGGCGTATGGTCAGCAGCGGCGGCTGGAAATCGCCCGCTGTATGGTGACCCGGCCGGATATTCTGATGCTGGATGAACCGGCGGCCGGACTGAACCCGAAAGAAACGGACGATCTGGATGCACTGATCGCGGAACTGCGCACGGAGCACGGCGTGTCTGTCCTGCTGATCGAACATGATATGAAACTGGTGATGGGGATTTCAGACCGGATCTATGTGGTGAACCAGGGAACGCCGCTGGCAAGCGGCACCCCGGCGGCGATCCGCAACCATCCGGATGTGATCCGCGCGTATCTGGGGGAGGCATACTGATGCTGGAATTTATAAATGTCTCCGCGCAATACGGCAAAATTCAGGCGCTGCATGAAGTCAGCCTGTCGGTGCGTAAAGGGGAAATTGTTACTCTGATCGGCGCGAACGGTGCGGGGAAAACCACACTGCTCAGCACACTGTGCGGGGAGCCGCGGGCAACCACCGGCGAGATCCGTTACCTCGGGGAGAATATCACGGCACTGCCGACGGCGCAGATCATGCGCAAAGATATTGCACTGGTGCCGGAAGGACGGCGGGTGTTCGGGCGGATGACGGTGGAAGAAAATCTGGCCATGGGCGGATTTTTTGCATCGAAAACGCAGTATCAGGCACGGATTGCTCAGGTATATGAGCTTTTCCCGAGGCTTCAGGAACGCCGTCATCAGCGGGCGGGTACTATGTCCGGCGGTGAGCAGCAGATGCTGGCTATCGGCCGTGCGCTGATGAGCAGTCCTCAGCTGTTACTGCTGGATGAACCGTCTCTCGGGCTGGCACCGATTATCATCATGCAGATTTTCGATACCATCCGTGAACTGCGCGATGCTGGTATGACAATCTTCCTGGTCGAACAGAATGCCAACCAGGCACTGAAACTGGCAGACAGAGGTTATGTGCTTGAAAACGGGCGGGTCGTACTGGAGGATACCGGTCAGGCACTGCTGGTGAATGAAGCGGTCAGGAGTGCCTATCTGGGCGGCTGATCGGATGACGGTTTTCCGGAAAAAATCTGACGGAATTTGTCCTCATTTTCTGTCAGGTTTCTGACCCACGGGCAGGCTTCCGGCTCACCGTTTTCACAGGAGGCTTTCATCAGTGCCACACCTTTTTCGTAGTCCTGCGCCACGCCGTGTCCCCGGAGATACATCATCGCGAGGTAAAACTGAGCGGGGCCGTGTGACTGTGCTGCCGCTCTCTCATAAAAATTCCGGGCAATAACGCAATCACCACGTTCACAGCCTTTTCCGCGATAATGCATCACCCCCGGCTGATAAAGCGCATCCGGCTGATTCTGTGATGCGGCTTTCTCGAACCAGGTTCTGGCTTTGCTGATATCCTGCTCCGCACCTTCGGCATATAAAAACATCATTCCCAACTGATACTGGGCAACCGCCATATTCTGCCTGGCCGCCTGTTCAAACCAGTAATGTGCCAGCACCATCTCTTTGCTGTCACGGTTATTTAAATCAGTAAGATGAAGATACACATTGGCAAGATTCACCTGTCCCGGCGCGTATCTCTGTACTGCGGCTTTTTCAAACCAGACTTTGGCTTCCTGTAATGATGTTACAGACTGATCGCTGAGCAGGATCAGTTTTCCCGGCTCATTCTGGGCATAAGGATTGTTCTGCTCTGCCGCCTTCCGGTACCAGTATTTGGCCTGCACAATATCCTGTTTTGCGCGGAAGGTATCGGCCAGTGTTATCTGCGCGGTAATATTGCCGCTCAGTGCTCTGGCTTCGGTCTGCTGTATTGCTGCCTGTTTTGCCTGAAGCGGGGCGGCGGCAAACAGTACGGCAAACAGGAGTCCTGCGGTTATGGCGGTTTTCATTACACATCCTGTTATTGATTTTCCTGCGGATATCACGCCCTGAACTGATCAGTGTAAGGGGCGGATAAGTCCGGGTAAATCAGTCCGGGACTACGTATTTATGGGCGGATGCCCTCTGATGGTGCACTACTATGGTGCAGGGCGGTATTTTCTGCAACGGAAACCGGCGGATCCGGCGGGCTGCAAAAGCGGAATGATTATTGCAGCAATGATAACTGACAGCCGGGGCTTTCCCGTCTGCAGTGATAAGAGGCACTGATGACTGAATATGATTTTGTAATAAAAACGGATGATTTATCCTCACCGCAAACCGGCGCACTGATTGCTCTGCATTTACAGGGGATGGCACAGAATACGCCGCAGGAGCATGTTTACGCTCTCGGTAAAAACGGCCTGCGGGCGGATAACATCCGTGTCTGGAGTGTGTGGGACGGTGACCGTATCGCGGCTGTCGGGGCGCTGAAACAAATTTCCGCCGCACAGGGCGAGATAAAATCGATGCGGGCTCACCTGGATTTTCGCGGCAAAGGGGCGGGTAAACTGCTATTGCTGCATATTATTGCACAGGCAAAACAGTGCGGCATGACCCGCCTGAGCCTGGAGACCGGCTGCCATCCGGATTTTGAACCGGCACTGGCACTGTACCGGCGCTGCGGTTTTCAGTCCGGGGCGGCGTTTGGTGATTATCAGGCCGGTGAACATAATCAGTTTTTCCATCTGGATTTGTGATAGCAGGCGGGTTTACGGAAACCCGCATTTTTATACTTTTTTTATACCTTTCCCGCCGAATTTTGCGACATCTTTGCACCCGCTTTTCTAGACTCAATGATGAATACCTCACACATGTAAGGACAAGTTATGAGTCTGGCTCTTATTGCAGGCATCGCCGGTACATTACTGCTGCTGGCATACCTCCTTTATGCCCTGATTAATGCGGAGAAATTCTGATGGCCGCGAATGCCTTTTTACTTATCGCCGGGTTTCTGATTGTTTTGCTGATTGCGGCAAAACTGCTCAGTAACCTGCTGGTCTGCTTTATTGACGGTACACCGCTGCCGGTTCTGCGCCGTGTGGAAGGTGTGCTGTGGCGCTTTGCGGGGATTGGCCGCGACGAGATGCGCTGGCAGGGATATCTGACAGCACTGCTGCTGTTTAATGCGCTGGGACTGATTTTCCTGACGGCGATCCTGATGCTGCAGGCGGATTTACCACTCAATCCGCGTCACTTCCCGGGGATGTCATGGGATCTGGCGCTGAACACGGCGGTCAGTTTTGTCACTAATACCAACTGGCAGTCTTACAGCGGGGAATCCGCAGTCAGCTATTTCAGTCAGATGGCCGGACTGACAGTACAGAACTTCCTGTCTGCCGCCACCGGTATTGCTGTTGCGTTTGCCCTGATCCGCGCTCTGTGCCGCCGTTCTGTGCAGACACTCGGCAATGCGTGGGCGGATCTGACCCGCATCACGCTGTGGCTGCTGCTGCCGCTCTCCGTGATTATTGCGCTGTTCTTTATTTCGCAGGGCGTGATTCAGAACTTCCATGACTACCAGACCATTATCACCCCGGAAGGCGTGCAGCAGGTGCTGCCGATGGGGCCGGTGGCCTCCCAGGAAGCGATTAAACTGCTCGGTACCAACGGCGGCGGCTTCTTCGGTGCCAACTCAGCGCATCCGTTTGAAAACCCGACCGCACTGACCAACTTTGTGCAGATGCTGGCGATTTTCCTGATCCCGGCGGCACTCTGTTTTGCATTCGGGCGCTGTGCCGGTAACCCGGGCCAGGGCCGTGCACTGCTGGCCGCGATGACCATTGTCTTTGTCGCCGCTGCTGTGGCGGTGATGTGGAGCGAAACTCACGGTAATCCGGCTTTTGCGGGTATGGGAATTGACAGCACCTTCAATATGGAAGGGAAAGAGAGCCGCTTCGGTATCCTTGCCACCGGGCTGTTTGTGGCCGTGACCACCGCCGCTTCCTGCGGCGCGGTGAACAGCATGCATGACTCCCTGACTCCATTGGGCGGCCTGGTACCGCTGTGGCTGATGCAGATTGGTGAAGTGATCTTCGGCGGCGTGGGTGCCGGTTTCTACGGCATGATGCTGTTTGTCTTCCTCGCCGTTTTTATCGCCGGACTGATGATTGGCCGTACGCCGGAATACCTCAGCAAAAAAATCGAGGTGCGGGAGATGAAACTGACCGCGCTGGCGATTCTGGTCACCCCGGCGCTGGTTCTCGGCGGCACGGCACTGGCGATGATGACGGAGGCCGGACGCGGCGCGATGCTCAATCCTGGCGCTCATGGCTTCAGTGAAGTGCTGTATGCCCTCTCATCTGCTTCAAATAATAACGGCAGTGCCTTTGCCGGGCTGAGCACCAACACCCCGTTCTGGAACCTGCTGCTGGCATTCTGCATGTTCGCGAGCCGCTTCGTGGTGATTGCGCTGGTGATGATGCTGGCAGGTTCGCTGGTCAGCAAAACCATCCGGACCGCCGGTGCAGGTACATTGCCGACAACCGGGCCGTTGTTTACCGGGCTGCTGATCGCCGCAATATTGCTGATCGGCGCACTGACCTTTGTTCCTGCACTGGCACTGGGGCCGGTGGCAGAATTTCTTGATTTACTTAAGTGATTGACGGGAGAACACCATGAGTCGTCAGACACAGCGATTATTTGAACCCGCGCTGGTGCGCCGCGCACTGCCGGATGCATTCCGCAAGCTCTCGCCGGTGGTGCAGTGGCAGAACCCGGTGATGTTTATTGTCTGGTGCGGCAGCCTGCTGACCACACTGCTGGCCGCCGGGATGTTCAGCGGATTTATCAGCGGTAACGGCGGATTTACCCTCACCGTCGCCCTGTGGTTGTGGTTTACCGTGCTGTTTGCCAACTTCGCCGAAGCGCTGGCGGAAGGGCGCAGCAAAGCGCAGGCCGACAGCCTGAAAGGAATGAAAAAAACCAGCCGCGCACGGCGTCTGCATGCGGCACAGCGCGACAGCGGTTTTGATATGGTCTCCGCTGATACCCTGCGCAAAGGGGATTTGGTACTGGTGGAAGCAGGGGATCTGATCCCGTGTGACGGTACCGTGCTGGAAGGCGGTGCATCTGTGGATGAGAGCGCCATTACCGGGGAATCCGCCCCGGTGATCCGCGAATCCGGCGGCGATTTTGCCTCTGTTACCGGCGGTACCCGGATTTTGTCCGACTGGCTGATTATTGAGTGCAGTGCCAACCCGGGCGACAGCTTCCTTGACCGCATGATCAGCATGGTCGAAGGTGCGAAACGCAGCAAAACGCCGAATGAGATTGCCCTGACTATCCTGCTGGCCGCACTGAGTATTGTATTCCTGCTGGCGGTGGCGACACTCTGGCCGTTTACTGCCTATACCGGCCATCCGGTCACTCTGACAGTGATGATTGCCCTGCTGGTCTGTCTGATCCCGACCACCATCAGCGGCCTGCTTTCGGCTATTGGTGTGGCAGGGATGAGCCGCATGCTGGCCGCCAACGTGATCGCCACCAGCGGCCGCGCAGTGGAAGCTGCCGGGGATGTGGACGTGCTGCTGCTGGACAAAACCGGCACCATCACACTGGGTAACCGCCAGGCCTCTGCTTTCCTGGCTGCACCCGGTGTAGATGAAAGAACGCTGGCGGATGCGGCACAGCTGTCATCCCTGGCGGATGAAACTCCGGAAGGACGCAGTATCGTGGTGCTGGCAAAACAGCGTTTCAGCCTGCGGGCGCGGGATCTGGAAAGCCTGAATGCGACCTTTATTCCGTTTACCGCCCAGACCCGTATGAGCGGCATCAATGTGGACGGGCGCACTATCCGTAAAGGTTCGGTGGATGCTATCCGCCGCTATATTGAGGCTAACCACGGTCATTTCCCTGCACAGGTCGACAAACTGGTGGAAGAGGTTGCACGCAGCGGCGGAACCCCGCTGGTAGTGGCGGAAGAGCATCGTGTGCTCGGGGTGATCGCCCTGAAAGACATCGTAAAAGGCGGGATCCGCGAACGCTTTGCACAACTGCGCCAGATGGGGATCAAAACCGTGATGATCACGGGGGATAACCGGCTGACTGCGGCGGCGATTGCTGCCGAAGCCGGGGTGGATGATTTCCTGGCGGAAGCCACTCCGGAAGCCAAACTGGCGCTGATCCGTCAGTATCAGAAGGAAGGGCGGCTGGTGGCAATGACCGGCGACGGCACCAATGATGCGCCGGCACTGGCACAGGCGGATGTCGCGGTGGCGATGAACTCGGGCACCCAGGCGGCGAAAGAGGCGGGGAATATGGTCGATCTGGACTCCAACCCGACCAAGCTGATTGAAGTGGTGCATATCGGCAAACAGATGCTGATGACACGCGGCTCGCTGACCACGTTCAGTATCTCCAATGATATCGCCAAGTATTTTGCCATTATCCCGGCGGCGTTTGCGGTGACCTATCCGCAGCTGGATGCACTCAATATCATGCGTCTGCACTCGCCGGATTCCGCCATGTTAAGTGCGGTTATCTTCAACGCCCTGATTATTGTCTTTCTGATCCCGCTGGCGCTGAAAGGGGTGCCGTACCATGCCCTGAGCGCCGCACAGATGTTACGCCGTAATCTGTGGATCTACGGACTGGGTGGCCTGGTTGTGCCGTTTATCGGTATAAAATTGATAGATATGTTACTGACCCTGACAGGGTTAGTATAAGGATAAACAATGAGTCAGATACGTCCTGCAATCATAATATTTCTGGTTCTGGCACTGGTAACAGGGGTATTTTATCCTCTGCTGACCACCTCGCTCGGGGAGTGGTGGTTTGCCCGCCAGGCCAACGGCTCACTGATTGAAGTGAATAACGAAGTCAAAGGCTCGGCGCTGATCGGCCAGCAGTTCACACAGCCCGGCTATTTTCACGGACGCCCGTCAGAAACGGCGGAGCATCCGTATAACGCCCTGAGCTCCGGCGGCAGCAACCTGAGCACCGGCAACCCGGAACTGTTACAGCGGGTGGCGCAGCGGGCAGAAACATTAAGGGCGGAAAACCCGGATGCTTCCCGCCCGGTGCCGGTTGACCTGGTGACCGCCTCTGCCAGCGGGCTGGATCCGGATATCTCTCCGGATGCCGCTTACTGGCAGGCCGCGCGGGTGGCCAAAGCACGTAATATGACACAGGCGGAGGTGGAAAAACTGATCCGCGAACATATCACCACGCCGGTGCCTGCATTTACCGGTGTGCCGGTCGTGAATGTGCTGGCACTGAATCTGGCGCTGGATGCACATGCGGCGGACAAAACCAGCCTGAACTAACGGAAGGACAGCATTATGTATGATGAGCCACTGCGTCCCGATCCTGACCAGCTACTGGCACAGGTCACAGAGCGCCCGCGCGGAAAACTGAAGATCTTCTTCGGCGCCTGTGCGGGTGTCGGGAAAACCTACGCCATGCTGAAGGAGGCGCAGCGGCTGCGTGAACAGGGCATTGATGTGCTCGCCGGGGTGGTGGAAACCCACGGCCGCAGTGAAACCGCTGCCTTGCTGGAAGGGCTGCGTATCCTGCCGCTGAAAAAGCACAACTACCGGGGACGGCAGGTGGCAGGGTTTGATCTCGACCGCGCGCTGGCGATCCATCCGGCAGTGATCCTGATGGATGAACTGGCGCATACCAACATCCCCGGCGCCCGCCACCCGAAACGCTGGCAGGATGTGGAAGAGCTGCTCAATGCCGGGATCGATGTCCTCACCACCATCAATGTGCAGCATCTGGAAAGCCTGAATGACATTGTCGGTGGCGTGACCGGTGTTCGTGTGCGCGAAACCGTACCGGACCCGGTGTTTGATGCTGCCGATGAAATCGTGCTGGTGGATTTAACCCCCGACGACCTGCTCGACAGACTGCGCGAGGGAAAAGTGTATCTCCCTGCTCAGGCGGAACGGGCGATCGAGCACTTTTTCCGCAAAGGCAATCTGCTGGCACTGCGTGAACTGGCGCTGCGGCGGACCACTGACCGTGTCGATGAACAGATGCGCGCCTGGCGGGAGCGGAAAGGGCAGGAGAAAGTCTGGCATACCCGGGATGCGATTCTGGTCTGTCTGCGTCCGGACGGCGGCAATGAAAAACTGGTGCGTGCCGCAGCCCGGCTGGCGGCACGGCTCGGCAGTGACTGGCATGCCATTTTTGTCGAAACCCCCGCACGGCATAAGCTGCCGTCACCGCAGCGGCGTACTATCCTCACCACTCTGTCGCTGGCACAGCAACTGGGGGCCACCACCGCAACCCTGGCGGAGCCGGAGGAGAGCCGCGCGGTGATCCGCTATGCGCGTGAAAATAACCTCGGCAAAATTATGATTGTCCGTCATGAGCGGACATCCTGGTGGCGGCGCGACAAATTACAGGAACAGCTTAGCCGCAGTGCCGCTGATCTGGATGTGGTCATGATCGCCCCGCAGGACCGGCAGCCGGAAAACCGCGAAAAATTCAGCGATAACCGGCCGTTCCTGGATAAACACAAAACCGATTTACAGGGTTGTGTTGTTGCGGCACTGATTTGTGCCGTCACTACCCTGATGGCGCATCACTGGCTGATGGCCTTTGATAACGCCAACCTGGTAATGCTCTATATCCTGGGCGTGGTGGTGGTGGCGCGGTTTTACGGGCGCTGGCCTTCTGTGTTTGCCACCATTATTAACGTTATCAGCTTTGATATCTTTCTTATCAACCCGAAAGGCACGCTGGCTGTCTCGGATATGCAGTATCTGCTCACCTTCGCGGTGATGATGACCGTCGGACTGGTGATCGGCAGTCTGACAGCCGGTGTCCGTTATCAGGCTAGGGTGGCGCGTTACCGCGAGCAACGCACCTGGCATCTGTATGAAATGTCGAAAGCCCTGGCGGTGGCGCGGGAATCGGATGATATTGCCTCGGTCAGTTGCCACTTTATCAGCCACAGCCTGCATGCCCGCTGCGAAATGCTGCTGCCGGATGAGCAGGGTAACCTGATCCCGGCCGGGGGCGGGGTGGCGGATAACGGCCGTGACGATGCCATCATCCGCTGGAGTTATGACAAAGGCCAGCCCGCCGGGTTCGGTACCGGCACACTGCCCGGTGTGCCGTATCAGATTTTGCCGGTCTGCACGACAGAGAAAGTGTACGGCGTGGTGATTGTGGAACCGTATAACCGCCGTCAGCTGCTGATCCCTGAACAACAGCGGCTGCTGGAAACCCTGATCCTGCTGGCGGCCGGGGCACTGGAGCGCCGCACCCTGACAGAGCGCGAGGCGCAGTCACGGCTGGTCAGTGAACGCGAGCAGGTGCGTAACTCGCTGCTGGCGGCGCTGTCTCATGATCTGCGCACACCGCTGACCGTGCTGTTTGGTCAGGCGGAAATTCTGACGCTGGATCTGACCAGCGAAGGTTCACCGTATGCCGCTCAGGCCAATGAGATCCGCCAGCACATCCTCAGCACCACGCGGCTGGTCAATAACCTGCTGGATATGGCGCGGATCCAGTCCGGCGGCTTTAATCTCAATAAAGAGTGGCTGCCGCTGGAAGAGGTGATCGGCAGTGCCCTGCAAATGCTGAAACCGCGCTTTGACACAGATTCGGTACAGATTGACCTCAATGACCCGATGCAGCTGATTTGCGCTGACGGCCCGCTGTTTGAACGGGTGTTGATCAATCTGCTGGAAAACGCGATAAAATACGCCGGGCCGCAGGCGCAGATTGGTATCCGTTCGCGGTTGTCGGACAATATGATTGATATCGAAGTGTGGGATAACGGCCCGGGCATCCCGGCCGGACAGGAAGCACAGATATTTGAGAAATTTTCGCGCGGGCAGAAAGAATCCGCCATTCCGGGGATCGGCCTCGGGCTGGCTATCTGCCGGGCCATTGCGGAAGTGCACGGCGGCACTATTTTAGCCGGAAACCGTGACGGGGGTGGCGCAAGCTTCCATATCCGTCTACCCTGTGAAGACCCGCCCGTGATTGATGAAGATGATAACCCGTTGTGACCACTGTACTGATTATTGAAGATGAAAAAGGGATCCGCCGCCTTCTGCGCACTGCGCTGGAAGGGGATTCTGTGCGTGTGTTTGAAGCGGAAGACCTGGCACGCGGGCTGGTGGAAGCTGCGACCCGCAAACCTGATCTGGTGATCCTCGATCTGGGTCTGCCGGACGGTGACGGCATCACCTTTGTGCAGGAATTCCGTCAGTGGAGTTCCGTGCCGGTGCTGGTGCTCTCCGCCCGTGACAGTGAGCATGACAAAATTGCCGCTCTGGATGCCGGGGCGGATGACTATATGACCAAACCCTTTGGTGTCGGGGAGTTACAGGCGAGGCTGCGGGTGCTGATGCGCCGCTATCCCGGCAGTGAAAAAAATGATCCTGTTTATGAATTCGGGGATATCTGTGTGGATATTGCCGGGCGTCAGGTCAGGAAAGGCGGGGAGGAAGTGCATCTCACGCCGATTGAATTCCGCCTGCTGACCATTCTTATCGGCCACAGCGGCAAAGTGCTGACTCAGCGGCAGCTGCTCAATGAAGTGTGGGGACCGAACGCCGTCGAACACGCTCACTACCTGCGTATTTACATGGGACATCTGCGCCAGAAGCTGGAAACGGACCCGGCCCGTCCTCAGCATTTCATCACCGAAACCGGTATCGGTTACCGGTTTGTATCCATCCCCTGAATATGTTCGCCTGACAGCACAGAGATAACGGGCAGCCATGCCCGTTATCTGCCGGTGTATTATTTAAGACGGTGTTCCGGCAAGCTGAAAGACACCAACCATCTCATTGAGTGTACCGGCCTGCTCATTCAGGGAGGAGGCTGCGGCAACAGACTGTTCCACCAGGGTGGCATTCTGCTGGGTGGCGGAATCAATCAGCCCGATAGCGCTGTTGATCTGGGTGATCCCGTCAGTCTGTTCATGGCTGGCGTGGCCTATCTCATGCAGTAAATCATCCATCTGGCTGACGTTACTGACGATACCGCGCAGTGATTCAGCTGCTTCCTCCACCAGTTGTAATCCCTCGCGGGTCTGACCGGCAGAGTTTTCAATCAGGGTGCGGATCTCACCGGCGGAATCGGCGCTGCGCTGTGCCAGCAGGCGGACTTCACCGGCCACCACCGCAAAACCGCGCCCGTGCTCACCGGCTCTGGCGGCTTCCACAGCGGCATTCAGCGCCAGAATATTGGTCTGAAACGCAATGGAATCAATCAGATTGATAATGTCTGACATCCGGGTGGCAGTCGTGTTGATCATACGGATTTTATCCGTCACCTGCTCCATCATTTCGCCGTTGTGTTTCACCACCCCGGCGGTATCCGCCGACAGTGTGGTTGCCTTAAGGGTATTGGCGGCGGTGTTTTTTACGGTCGCGGTGATCTGCTCCATTGAGGCGGCAGTTTCCTCCACTGATGCGGCCTGTTCTTCCGTGCGGGCGGCCAGGTTCTGGTTACCGGCAACAATCTGCTCTGCGGTGGCAGACAGGCTGACTGCGCCGTTTTTCACCTCAGTCACGATATCCTGCAAATGAACCTGCATTTCAGCCAGGGCATTAAGCAGCACCCCGGTTTCATCATGATGCGTGACATTGACCTGCTGTGTCAGATCCCCCTGTGCAATGGCGCGGGCAAGCGTGACGGCTTTATCCAGCGGACGGGTGATACTGACCACAATAATCCGCGCCAGTACGGCACTGACGATGGCACTGATGATGGTCAGGGTGATCAGCAGAAGGCGGTTGGTTTTGAAATTACTTTCCACCTGATTTCCCGCCTCTTTCATATGTGCATCCTGAATGGCGATTAACTGCATCACATTGTCACGGTAAGCTCGCTGAATACCGGCGGTGGTATTCACCATCTCATTGATTGCGGCGGCTTCATCTCCGTTTTGTGAGAACTGAACCATACGGCGCTGTGAGGTGAGGTACTGCTGACGGACTGAGCGGATCTCTTTCAGGATGTTCTGAGATGCCTCATCCTTCAGCGTCTCATTAAATTCGTCCAGAATCAGGGTGATTTTTTTACTGGTTTCAGAAGCACCGGTGGCCAGCTGACGAATCTGAGGGTTTTTATCATCCAGCAGCAGGAGTTGCTGAATGCCGACAAAATCATGAAAGTAATCAATCAGTAAGTTTGCTTTTACCGTGATCGGATAATCTTCGTCCAGGATATCACGGATACCGTCATTGGCGTTATTCAGGCTGACAACCGACAGTGTGGCGCTGATGACCATCAGCAGAATGGAAAAGCCAAAAGCCACGAAGAGTTTCGTACTGATTTTAATGCTGCGCAGAAGCATCATTCCTCCGGATACTCAGTAAATGACTGGTTATCGGAAACTATAGAGAAAACTTTATCAATTAATTAAATTAATTCATAAGCACATGACAATAACGGCAGAGATAACAACAGGTTGGTTTGGTTATTTTTCTTCGGGAGTGATCTTTCCGGGGGATTATTTTAGTGCTTAAGACCTTTGTTTTACGCTTTGTTGATGTTTTGTGCTGAGTTTTTATGTCAGTACGGCGCAAAAAATGAGGTAAAAACGCGCGGATTTCTTATTTTTTCCTGTCAGAAATCGCGGAGTATTTTGCTGAAAAATAAGAATTATTTTCTTTTTTATGCAGGAGAGGAGAATAAACGTACTTTTATTCCGGGAAATGAGATGGATTTTATGCTGTCTATTTACAGGTTGATTTTATAATCAGATTATAATGTACTTATAAGTACATTTTTGATGTCAACCAGAGAGGCCAGCATGGAAAAGAATAAAAAAATCATTCGCGGCGGCACGATCATCACGATGGATGATGCCACCGGCGATATTATCAACGGCGCGATACTGATCGAGGGCAACCGGATCAGCGCAATCAGTGCCGATATACAGGCATTTGATCATCATACCGATGCGCAGGTGATTGATGCGCAAGGGGCGATTGTCACCCCGGGCATGATCGATGCGCACCGCCATAACTGGATGGCACTGTTCCGTGGTGTTTCGGCGGAAGAGTCGTTACCTGCATTTCTCATCAATACCTTCCATGCATTCGGCGCAATGATGACGGCAGACAATATGTATGCGGCGGTTCTGAACGGTAATATCAGCGCCCTGAATGCCGGTACGACAACGGTTTATGAGGTAAATGACTGTGTTAACTCACCGGAACATGCCGCTAATGCTGTTGCTGCTATGAAGGACAGCGGCATTCGTGGTGTCTACGGTTATGGTATGCAGGTCTATGATTTTAAACCCGCCGGGTTTGCTTCCATGGATGCACGGCGTGATTGTGCCCGTGAGATCGCCGAAACTCTGTTCCGCGACCAGGATCGGCTGACACCCGGGATGCTGATTTCCGATCCCGGTACGGTGCCGTTTGCTGAATCGGCAAAACAGATCCGTCTGGCGGATGATCTCGGCCTGAAACACGCCTCACACACCGGAGCGGCCAAAACCTCTGTTCTGCTGCGCGGTTTGCGTGAACTGGACGACCACGGTTTACTGCTGCCGGGACATATCCATGCCCACAGTAACGGGCTGACCGGCGAAGACTGGAAACTGATCGCCAAAAGCGGCGGCCATGTGGCGAGCACGCCGTCCAGCGAGTTACAGATGGGGATGGGGTTCCTGCCTTATCAGCCTTGTGCGGAGTATGGGATCCCGTTTGCACTCGGAACGGATTTCACCGGTGTGACAACAGATGATCTGTTCACTCAGATGAATATGGCACTGCAGATTGAACGGGCACTGGTGAATGAAAAAGTACATCAGCGCGATACCATGCCGTTTGAAATCACCCCGACCGTCCGCGAGGCTCTGCACTGGGCGACCCTCGGTGCAGCGCAGGTGCTGGGCATGGAAAACGAGATCGGCTCGCTGGTGGCCGGGAAAAAAGCGGACATCATTATTATCCGCCACAGAGACGGTTTTGTGGCACCGGTGCACGCCGCAGGCAGTGTGGTGCAGATGACACACACCGGTGATGTCGATACTGTGCTGGCCGACGGTGTGATCCGCAAACAAAACGGCGTGCTGACCGGTTTTGATCTCCCGGAAGTGACCCGGTTATCCCGTAACGCTCTGGCTGAGCTGGAAACACGCATCCGTGACCGGAAAATCCTCAATACGCAGGAAGTGGAAGCGTTCTTCCGTCTGGCGGAGCGGATGGCCTCCTTCCATTTCGCACAGGCTTACAGTGATGAATTTTTTGCTCAGGCGATGAATAAGGCCTGATGTGCAGTGCGCTGCGGCGGGCAGCGGTCTCTCTTTGTGATCCCGCCTTTTCGGGGATTCCGGTTTAATACGGAATCCCCTTTTTTTATCTGTTTTACCAGTGAAGAGTCAGTGTGGTGGTTATCTGCCGGTCATTGCCCCAGCTGCATGCCGCATCCGTAAAGCAGGCAGATACATAGTGTTTATTGAACAGGTTATTGATATTCAGCGCGATCTCCGCATCTTCAAGAGCCGGAAGGTTATCAAGCCGGTAGCGCAGCATCATATCCGCCACGGTATAGGCGGGAACGGTGAAGCTGTTGGTATCATCCCCCTGTGTTTTGCCGTTATAACGCACGCCGCCGCCGACAGTCAGGCCGCTGAGTGGCGTGCTGTCAAAGGTGTAATCTGTCCACAGTGAGGCGGTATGCGCCGGTACCATGGCGGGGTGATGATTGGTATTCTCCGCCTGCTGGCGGAAACGGGTATCGGTATAAGCATAGCCGGCAATCAGGTTCCAGTTGTAGGTCAGCGCCGCTTTGGTTTCCAGCTCAATCCCCCGCGAACGGATTTTCCCGCCCTGTACACTGAAAAACGGATTCAGCGGGTCGCGGTGCAGGTTATTGTCTTTGGTCAGTTCGTAGATCGCGAGTGTGGCAGACAGCGCTGCATTTTCCGGCAGGTATTTCAGCCCGGCCTCATACTGTTTGCCGCGCGACGGATCCAGCGGTTTGCCGCTGACAGTGGCTGCCGTGCTCGGTTCAAAGGATTCGCTGTAGCTGAAATACGGGGCGAAACCATAAGGCAGTTGATAGTTCACACCGCCGCGCCAGGTAAACTCGTGGTTTGTCTGGTGATGAGTGGTATCACCGCTGATGTTATCGCGGCCGCGGGATTTGCTGGTATTTTCGTCATAGCGGCCGCCGAGGGTGAATGTCCAGTCCTTCAGAAAGAGCTGATCCTGGGCGTAGATCCCGATCTGGCGGTTTTTATTTATTGCTTTCGCATCTATCCCCGGGGTGACTGTCAGATTGCCGTACTGCGGGGATCGCAGATCCAGCGGGGCAGCAACACCGGCCTCATTAACCATCCGGTTACGCAGCTGTGAGTAATCCACACCTGTCATCAGGGTATTGCGCCAGTCGTGGCCGCTGATAGTATGGGTAACATGGGTGTCAGTCACCAGACCGGAAAGCCGCTCATCATTATGAATATGGCTGCGGTTGAGGACAGATGAGCGTCCCTGCGGGACGGACTGATCTTCGTTGTATAATCCGCTGCCGTAAATAGCGCGCCAGTTGGTGCTGATATGCTGATAGCGCAGACCCTGATGCAGTGACCAGTTATCATTAAATGTATGATCAAACTGCCAGCCGATCAGCCGCTGCTGCCGTTCAAAACGGTTATAGCCCGGCTCGCCTTCGTTAAATCCGGTCGGCAATTTCCCGGCAGCGCCGCCGTCAACGGTACCTTCACGCGGCAGCCAGCCGTAATAGCCGTTACGTGGCGCATTCATGGCCTGGGCGGTAAGCAGTAAAGATGTGGCATCATCCGGCTGCCAGAGATAAGAACCCAGCAAAGCATAATACCGTTCCCGCTCCCCCTGTTGCTGCTGATGCTGGTCATGCAGTGTGCCGGTCAGGCGGTAAGCCTGTGTTTCCTCATCATTCAGGGCATCACTGAGATCAAACCCGGTCTGCCACAGGTGGTGGTTCCCGGCCTGCAGGCGGATTTCCCGCAGCGGGTTCATCTGCGGGCGTCTGGAGGTCATGGTGACCACGCCGCCCGGATTGGATTGCCCGTAGAGCACAGAAGCCGGGCCTTTCAGCACATCGATCCGCTGCATAAATTCTGGCAGCATCTGGCTTTCCGCATACATATCCCCCTGAACTTTTAATCCGTCCAGATAGATATTCTGGCTGACATTATGGAAGCCGCGCATCATCACACTGTCGAAAACGGATGAACTGCCGGAGGTGCCGGTCACCACACCGGGTGTGTATCCCAGCGCCTGTTTCAGTGTGGCAGGATTGCGGGCGGAGATCTCCTCCTCACTGATCACGGAGACCGAGGAAGGAACTTTATTCAGCGGCGTGGCCGTTTTGGTGGCGCTGTCGCTGTGTGTGGCGCGGTAAGTGCCGTTATTATCCAGCGGACTGACGGCAGGCGGCGCGGCGGTGACCACGATTTCATCTTCAGCGGCGTGGCAGACACCGGCAACCAGTAAAGCCGCCAGCGAAAGCCGGAACAGGGAAGGGCGGTAAAGTGCAGTCATACATCTTATCTCATTGAATGATAATTATTACCGTCATAAAAGGCATGTGTGCGGATGACGGCAGTGATAAATAATGAAAAAGGCTGCCGGAGCAGCCATCAGGGTTAATACAGGTGATTACGCCGCATCACTCTGCGGATGCGGTTTTTTCAGGAAGAAGGCGAAAACCAGTGATAACAGGCCAAGCAGCAGGCTCAGCCAGAATACGGCATGGATCCCCGACGCCAGTGCAGCGGTTGCTGTCTGCTGTGTTGCTGCCGCATCACGGTAAAAAGACATCAGAGAGATGGCCGATGCGGTACCGACGGCGCCGGCTACCTGATAAAAGGTATTCCAGACGGCAGAGCCATCAGCATATAACCGGGCGGGTAAAGCACTCATCGCGGTAGTCTGCGCGGGCATAATCACACAGGTGACACCCAGGCACAGGAGCATAAAGGCGGCGACAATCTGCCACACCGGTGAGTTCTCCCCGACGGCATACAGAAACAGCGCGGAACTCATCAGCATAAACAGGGAGCCGCAGACCACAAACGGGCGTGAGTCAAACCGGTTATAGAGAAAACCGACAAGTGGTGAGAACACCACATTGATAATATTGCCCGGCAGCAGCAGGATCCCGGCCATTGCCGCGCTCAGCATCAGCACATCTTTCAGGAACACCGGCAGGATAATCGCGGCGGAGAGCACACTCATCATGCTCAGGATCATCATGATCAGGCCAATAATAAACAGCGGATTACGGAACACATCCGGGTGGATCATCGGCATCGCCATGTGCGTCTGACGGCGGGCAAATACGGCGAGGCAAAGAACCCCCGCCAGCAGGGAGCCCCAGACAGCGGGATCACGCAGGCTGTGTTCCGCCAGGATAGCCAGCCCGTAGATGATGCCGCTGAATCCGGCGGAGGAAAGCAGGAGAGACAGAATATCAATACGCGGTCTGGTGATATCACCAATCGGCGCAATAGACTTCACGGCAAGTAAAATAATGGCGGCATAGACCAGCGCACTGAGCCAGAAAATGGCATGCCAGCTGAACAGGGTGATAATAAAGCCGGAGATTGTCGGCCCCAGTGCCGGAGCCAGGGTAATGGCAATCCCCACCATTCCCATCACCATCCCGCGCTGATAGACCGGGAAAATGAGAAGTGCGGCACTCATCATCACAGGTAATATCACCCCGGTACCGACAGCCTGAATAACCCGCCCCAGAAGCAGTACCGCAAAACCGGGCGCCAGTGCGGCAATCAGACAACCGGCGAGCGATACACACAGCGCCGTGAGGATCAGTACTCTGGTATTAAACCAGCGCACCAGAAACGCCGACACCGGCACAAACACCGCCAGCGTCAGCAGATAGCCGGTCACCAGCCACTGTGCCTGACCGGCGGAGAGAGAAAACTGGCTCATCAGATTGGTGAGCGCCATATTTAATGCGGTTTCCCCGAACAGACCGGTAAATGTCCCGGCCATCAGTACGCTCAGCATCATTTTCGGGTGGCGTACTTGTATTGCTGCCTCTGTAGTCACATTCTTATCCTATTATTTCATCAACCAGGTTGACGAAAAGGAAAGTAACGCACTTTGCGATGATGGTCAACTTAGTTGACGAAGTGTTTTTGGTATACTGCACAAAAAGGAAAGGGGTGAGCGCGTGAAAATTGCATTAAACGACCTGGATTTTATTGACCTTATCAGTGAGCGGCACACACTGCTCCGTGAGCGGATTGATGCACTCTGGAATGTCCGGAGCGAAATTCACATGAGTAATTCGGAGTGGTACATTTTATCGAGGGTGTATGACCAGCCGGTATCCATAGCCGATATTTCCGCGACAGTGACCATCTCCCGCCAGGCGATTCATAAATTCATCCGCCAGATGGAAGAGAAGGGATTAATCACGATCTTTGATGTTCAGGGCAGCAAGAAGCTCAAAGGGGTGAAAATGACACCGTACGGACAGCAATGCTATGACGCCTATGAAGCCATCAAAACCGGATTGTGTGATGAAATCGGTGCCGCTGTCGGACAGGACAATCTCGCGCTGATCATCCGGTTATTTCAGCAGCCCTGGTTTGATGAAAAACGGTAACGCCTTTTCTGCTGCCCGGAAAAGGCGTTTTCGTTCAGGTATGGTCTGCGGCAGAGAGGCGGGTGAACAGCCAGCGGAGCAGCACATCGGTCAGTGCGGCATCATCCGCCGGGTTCAGCTTTGCGGCTTCTTTCCGGAAATGCTGCCATAACACCCCGTTCTGTGCGGGAATTTGCTGGTGCAGGCGCTGTGCTGCTGCCAGTTTACCGCTGACCACCTGCGGATCCGGAAAACGCGGCAGCGGCTGCCTGTACAGGCACTGCAGATCATCCTGCAGCTGTGAAATTTGTGACGGTACAAAATTCAGTAATTTCCCGCTGTGTATCAATGCCGGGGAGCTCTCCGCCTGAACTGCCTGTAATGATTGATGTAATGCCTGTTGCAGTGTGTTCATTTCTCTCTCCTGATATCCGGGCTGCTGTACCGGGGATAGTAGCGGACAGGAAAATCAATGCTTCGCTGCCCAGCGAAATATCTGCGGTTATCATGGAAGAGGAAAAGAAACGGAACACTCCGGTTGTTGCTTTTTAATTGTGCTTATCCCCGGGCGGGAAAAAGGGGGGATTAAGATTTCTCATATAATCATGCATATAAGACGCTTCCATATAATAATAGATACTGATTATCCATATATAACTCCCTTTATATTCTGAACAGCGGTGCATACAAAATCAGGTCCGCTGCACAAGCCGTTGCAGTATTATTAAACACAGCGAGGAAGTGAAAAACAATGAGGCAGAATTACTTATGATAAAAGCAACAAAAAAGCCCTTTCAGTTATCCTGAAAAGGCTTTTCAATTCAATGCATTGTACGGTACTACTTAGTTCATGCCGTATTTTTTCAGTTTTTTACGCAGAGTACCGCGGTTGATACCCATCATCAGGGCAGCGCGGGTCTGGTTACCACGGGTGTATTGCATCACCATGTCCAACAATGGCTGTTCAACTTCAGCCAGTACCAGCTCATACAGTTCATTAACATCCTGACCGTTTAATTGAGCAAAATAGTTCTTCAGTGCTTGCTTAACTGAGTCACGTAACGGCTTTTGAGTTACCTGATCTTGTGAATTTACAGTAGCAACGGTTAGTACGTCAGAATTTACGCGTTGTTCGAACATAGTTCTGTCAGCTCTTTTCTTTATTTACGCAAAAAATTTTCAAAATATGCCTCCAACGCCTCCAGCTGTTCGCCGGCATCCTCAATGGCGTTGAATGTGCGCCGAAACTGAACATCAGGTGCATGTTCCTGCATATACCAGGAAACGTGCTTGCGGGCTATGCGGGCTCCCTTGCTTTGACCGTAAAAGTCGTGCAATTCCCGCACATGCTCGCACATTATGCGTTTCACCTCTGCACCGGGCAGGGGCGGCAACAGTTCGCCTGTGTCCAGATAGTGCTGGATTTCCCGGAAGATCCAGGGTCTTCCCTGAGCAGCACGACCAATCATCAGCGCGTCTGCGCCGGTGTAGTCCAGTACTGCTCTGGCTTTAAGCGGGTCAGTAATGTCGCCATTGGCAATAACCGGGATGGCAACAGTCTGCTTAACTGTCCGGATGTTGTCATATTCGGCTTCACCATTAAACAGACAGGCGCGGGTCCTGCCATGGATCGTAAGAGCCTGAATACCGCAACGCTCGGCCAATTGGGCAATCGTGACACAGTTCCGTTCTTCCGGTGACCAGCCGGTGCGAATTTTCAGTGTGACGGGCACGTCCACCGCATTAACCACCGCTTTCAGAATCTCTTCCACCAGCGCCGGATAACGCAGCAGGGCGGAGCCTGCCAGCTTACGGTTCACTTTTTTTGCCGGACACCCCATATTGATATCGATGACCTGCGCACCACCGGCAACATTAATCTTTGCCGCGGCCGCCATTTCACCGGGATCATTACCGGCTATCTGCACAGAACGGATACCTGGCTCATCACTGTGTACCATGCGTAATCTCGATTTGTCCGTCTTCCAGACCTGAGGGTTGGAAGAGAGCATCTCTGAGACGGCCATACCCGCGCCCATTTCATAGCACAACGACCGGAAAGGCCGATCGGTGATGCCTGCCATAGGGGCCGCGATAAGGCGGTTTTTCAACTGGTATTGTCCGATACGCATAGACGAAGAAGTGTGGCCATACTGTGACTGCAAGGGCGCGTATATTACGCATTTTTTCAAAGATATGAAAGGACAAACTTTGAGCAAATCGACCTTTACGGCGAAATTTTTTTTATTGCTTTTTTCAGATTTTATTAATTAATCTTTTGTAACAATAAGTTAGCGTAAAATAGCATACAGTGCGGTTTTCTGATTTAATTTTCAGAATAAAATGCGTTTGCGTGAAACTGCTTAAAATATATTCACTGAATCACGCAAATGCACGATTTATATACCAAAAAGTAAGAATATCAGCCGCGTTTTGTTGCGGTGATCCGGCACCATTCTTCTTTTTCGGCAATCTCATCAATCTCAAAGACGTCACGGTAAGCATCTGCCACACCTTCCGCCTGAGTGGCGAGCACACCGGATAACCCGAGTAATCCGCCGGTCTGCGGCAGTGCGCCGATCACCGGAGCCAGTTCACGCAGCGGACCGGCCAGGATATTGGCCACCACAACGTCAGCAGAGAGCGTCTGAGGCTTTTTATCAGAGAGGTAAAGGGTCAGTCTGTCTGAAACGCCGTTGCGCTCTGCGTTGTCCCTGCTGGCCTGAATCGCCTGCGGGTCGATATCGATACCGATAGCTTCTTTCGCACCCAGCTTCAGGGCGGCGATCGCCAGGATCCCGGAGCCGCAGCCGAAATCGATCACGGTTTTACCGTTCAGATCCAGCCCGTCGAGCCATTCCAGGCACAGAGAGGTGGTCGGGTGGGTACCGGTGCCGAATGCAAGGCCCGGATCGAGCATCACATTGACCGCATCCGGGTCAGGGATTTCACGCCAGCTCGGGCAGATCCACAGGCGCTGACCGAAACGCATCGGGTGGAAGTTATCCATCCACTCACGTTCCCAGTCTTTGTCTTCAATCTGTTCGATTTTATGGACAAATTTTTCACCGAGCAGCGGGTGCTGCTGTAATTGCGCAACAACGGCTTTCATGTTCGTTTCAGCGTCATACAGGCCGATCACGTCGGTGTCGCCCCACAGGCGGGTTTCCCCCGGCAGCGGTTCAAAAATCGGGGTGTCGTGGCTGTCCTGAAAGGTAACGGAGACCGCACCGGTTTCAGTCAGTTCATCACCGATAACTTCGGCATCAGCACCGGTGGAATTTAATCGTATTTGGATCCAGGGCATAACATACTCTTTATAAAAAGCTTTTTATAAAAAAGCCCCTGTTTGACAGGGGCCTGAGAAAGAAAAGCGACAGAAAATCAGACCTCGTGCAGGCCGAGTTTCTTCTCCAGATAATGGATGTTGGTGCCGCCTTTGCAGAAGTTCTCATCATTCATAATCAGCTGGTGCAGCTCGATATTGGTTTTGATACCGTCGATAATCAGTTCCGCCAGCGCATTCTTCATACGGGCGATAGCAATTTCGCGGGTTTCACCATAGGTGATGAGCTTACCGATCATTGAATCATAATACGGCGGTACAGTATAACCGGCGTAAATATGAGATTCCCAGCGGACACCGAAACCACCCGGAGAGTGAAAACGGGTAATTTTGCCCGGGCTCGGTAAGAAGGTGTGCGGATCTTCGGCGTTGATACGGCATTCGATCGCGTGACCTTTTACTTTGATATCTTCCTGTTTCACAGAGAGCGGCAGGCCGGATGCGACACGCAGCTGCTCTTTGATCAGGTCAACACCGGTGATCATTTCAGTGACCGGGTGCTCTACCTGAATACGGGTGTTCATTTCGATGAAATAGAACTCGCCGTTTTCAAACAGGAACTCAAAGGTACCGGCACCACGGTAGCCGATATCGATACAGGCTTTGGCACAACGTTCGCCGATGCTTTTGCGCAGCGCCGGAGTGATACCCGGTGCAGGGGCTTCTTCCACTACTTTCTGGTGACGGCGCTGCATGGAGCAGTCGCGTTCCGCCAGATAAACAGCATGGCCCTGACCATCTGCCATCACCTGGATTTCAACGTGACGCGGGTTTTCAAGGAATTTTTCCATGTAAACCATGTCGTTGTTGAAGGCCGCTTTGGCTTCGGCTTTGGTCATTGCAATCGCTTCTTCCAGATCTTCATCATTGCGGACAACGCGCATACCGCGTCCGCCGCCGCCGCCGGAGGCTTTGATGATGACCGGGAAACCGATACGTTTGGCAATGGTGTGGTTCAGCGGCATATCGTCGCTGAGCGGGCCGTCAGAGCCCGGCACACACGGAACGCCGGTTTCTTTCATCGCGCGGATAGCAGAAACTTTGTCGCCCATCAGGCGGATGGTTTCAGCTTTCGGGCCGATAAACGTGAAGCCGGAGCGTTCAACCTGCTCGGCAAAATCAGCGTTTTCAGATAAGAATCCGTACCCCGGGTGGATGGCCTGTGCGCCGGAAATTTCAGCAGCAGAGATAATGGCCGGGATATTCAGATAACTTTTCGCAGAGGCTGCCGGACCGATACAGATGGTCTCGTCAGCCAGCAGAACGTGTTTTAAATCACGATCCGCAGAAGAGTGAACAGCGACCGCTTTGATCCCGAGCTCTTTACAGGCCCGCAGGATCCGCAGTGCAATTTCACCCCGGTTGGCAATAAGGATTTTTTCCAGCATGATTCGCCCCGTTATTCGATGACGACCAGTGGCTCGTCAAATTCGACAGCATCGCCGTCTTTTAACAGAATTGCTTTAACCACACCGGCTTTGTCAGCTTCGATCTGGTTCATCATTTTCATGGCTTCGACGATGCACAGGGTGTCACCGACATTGACCTGTTTACCGACTTCAATAAAGGCTTTCGCATCCGGGCTTGGTGAACGGTAGAACGTACCCACCATCGGAGAGCGGACCACATGGCCGGCAATCTCTTTTTCCGGTGCCGGATCAGCAAGACCTGCGGATGGTGCAACAGCGGCTGCCAGAGCAGGCTGCTGAACAGGTGCGCTGTATTGCTGTGGTACGGCCATAGCCTGAACCGGTAAAGCGCGGCTGATGCGTACTGACTCTTCGCCTTCAGAAATTTCCAGTTCAGAAATACCGGACTCTTCGACCAGCTCGATCAGTTTTTTTATTTTACGAATATCCATGAGATGATTCCGTACTCTTAGTGTTGAGTTAATTGTGACAGACGGTGAACCGCTGCCTGTAAAGCATAACGGTAGCCTTCCGCACCCAGCCCGCAGATAACGCCGGTGGCGATATCAGAGAGATAAGAGTGGTGACGGAACGGCTCCCGTGCGTGTACATTCGACAGATGGATCTCGATAAACGGGATGCTGACGGCCAGCAGGGCATCACGCAGAGCCACACTGGTGTGAGTGAATGCGGCCGGGTTTATCAGAATAAAATCGGTGTTTCCCCGTGCAGCATGAATTCTGTCGATGAGTTCGTGCTCGGCGTTGGATTGCAGGTGGCTTAGTGTGACGCCACACTGACCGGCATCGCGGGTCAGCGTTGTAACGATATCCGCGAGAGTGAGCGTCCCGTATTTATCGGGTTCCCGCGTGCCCAGCAGGTTAAGATTCGGGCCGTTCAGTAACAATATATGATAACTTTCGGTCATCCTGCTGCCATCTCCTGCAATCTAACGTAAACGCACAAGATAACGCGATGTTAATGCGTTGTCACCTTTTTCTCACCGCAGGCAATATTAATTTTTACAGAGGAAGGGCGACATTATAAACATTTCATTGCAGTTCGCAGCAAAATACTGGTCTGAACAGACCGGAACCGGTACAAGGCTGACCAGTTAATCATACGTATTATCTGTCTGCATCCTGCATCCGTTTGCTGATAGTAGTCTGCCTGCCGGTCTTTTAACAGGTACGCCCGGAGGTCAGGGTGCTTTTCTGCCGGTGTGCTCACATAACCGGCGTTCCGGAGGCGGATATTACGTAAGATGAACAGCGCAGGAATAAGCCGTTGTGAATAGTTGTCTGCTGTTGTGGTGCGTTATAGTGCATCCGCACCGGCAGATTGGCAAGTCCGGGAAATATTATGGTGCTGAATAGGGGCAGAACGGATATAACCAGCCTGTATCAGGAATATTACTACTTATATTTCCGGTTATTTTGAGATTATTCTGAGTAAAGGGTGCTGCGGATTTATCATAATCCGGTGAATAACCCGGTGTTTTTGTCGTCTTATCCGTGATTAAGCAGATTGTTTTAATGCGAGGATAGAGATAACGGGCGTCAGACCGATTGTAAGATTGCGTATATTATATAGAATCCGGTTGAACTTGATGCATAGTTACAGGTCAACTGTTCGGAAGTTTGCAGGAATTAATGAAAAAAAGAGGGCAACTGCCGGATTTTTTACATTAATTTTAATCTGCCTGTGCGTATTTCATCAAATATGTGAAAAAGTCTGCGTTTTTATGCAGCTTTATACTGCGCAGTATATAAAAATTATCTAGAATAGACCGCTCCCTGATGTGATGTGGACACGCTGTTGGCAAGGTGCAATCTGTGGCTTGTCGCAAAGAAACGTGGTTGGTAAAGTAGACGGGTTTTCCCCCGTCCCCGGCTTGCAGGATTATCCTTTTGTATGTTTAAAAAAATTCGTGGCATGTTTTCCAACGACCTGTCGATTGACCTGGGTACAGCCAATACCCTGATTTATGTCAAAGGACAAGGCATTGTTCTGGATGAACCGTCTGTCGTGGCTATCCGCCAGGATCGTCCGGGTTCAACCAAAAGTGTTGCTGCTGTTGGTCATGAGGCCAAACGCATGCTGGGTCGTACCCCCGGCAATATCGCAGCCATCCGTCCGATGAAAGACGGTGTTATCGCTGACTTTTTTGTGACCGAGAAAATGCTCCAGCATTTTATCAAACAGGTTCACAGTAACAGTTTTATGCGCCCGAGCCCGCGTGTTCTGGTGTGTGTGCCGGTCGGTGCAACCCAGGTTGAACGCCGTGCCATCCGTGAATCCGCGCTCAGCGCCGGTGCACGTGAAGTTTATCTGATTGAAGAGCCGGTTTCAGCGGCTATCGGTGCCGGTTTACCGGTATCAGAAGCGACCGGTTCCATGGTGGTGGATATCGGCGGCGGTACTACCGAAGTGGCCGTTATCTCCCTGAACGGTGTGGTTTATTCCTCCTCTGTCCGCATCGGCGGCGACCGTTTCGACGAAGCTATCATTAACTATGTGCGCCGTAACTATGGTTCACTGATTGGTGAAGCAACCGCAGAGCGCATCAAACACGAAATCGGTTCGGCTTATCCGACTGACGAAGTGCTTGAGATTGAAGTCCGCGGCCGTAACCTGGCTGAAGGGGTTCCGCGCGGTTTCACCCTGAACTCCAACGAAATTCTGGAAGCCCTCCAGGAGCCGCTGACCGGTATTGTCAGTGCAGTCATGCTGGCGCTGGAACAGTGTCCGCCGGAGCTGGCATCTGATATCTCCGAACGCGGAATGGTGCTGACCGGTGGCGGCGCTCTGCTGCGTAACCTGGATCGCCTGCTGATGGAAGAAACCGGAATTCCGGTGATCGTCGCGGAAGATCCGCTGACCTGTGTCGCCCGCGGCGGCGGCAAAGCACTTGAGATGATCGACATGCACGGCAGCGATCTTCTCAGTGAAGAATAAGCGGACTCCCGTCCGTTCAATACTGCAGGCCGGGGGAGTCCGCTCCCCCAGCTCGCCGGATACACACTCTGTCTTCCCGGACGGAATTACTGTAGTGCCTGATATCGCATCCTATGAAGCCGATTTTTAGCCGGGGGCCTTCCCTTCAGATTCGCATTATTGTTGCGGTTATTTTTGCCATCGGACTGATTGTGGTTGATAACCGGATTGATGCTTTTACCAAAATCCGTAACTATCTGGATACGGCGGTCAGCCCGTTCTATTTTTTAGCCAACGGCCCGCGTCAGTTACTGGACGGTATCTCTGATAACTTTGCCACCCGCGAGCAGCTGGAATTTGAAAACCGCGCTCTGCGCCGGGAACTGCTGGTTAAAAGCAGTCAGAATCAGCTGCTTGAACAGTTCAAGCAGGAAAATGCCCGGTTGCGTGAGCTGCTCGGTTCACCGCTGCGTCAGGATGAGCACATGATGGTCACTCAGGTGATGGCGGGAGCCAACACCCCGTACCGTGACCAGGTGGTGATCGACAAAGGCAGCCGTGATGGCGTGTATGACGGCCAGCCGGTGATCAGTGATAAAGGCGTGGTGGGACAGGTGATTGCCGTGTCTCAGTTAACCAGCCGTGTTCTGCTGATCTGCGATACCACTCACGCACTGCCGATTCAGGTGCTGCGTAACGATATTCGCGTCATTGCATCCGGTACCGGATGTACTGACGATTTACAGCTTGAACCACTGCCGAACAATATCGATATCCGCGTGGGGGATGTGCTGGTCACCTCCGGCCTTGGCGGCCGTTTCCCGGAAGGTTACCCGGTCGGGATTGTCTCTTCGGTAAAAGTGGATAATCAGCGTGCTTATACCATTATCAGTGCCAAACCGACGGCTGACCTTCAGCGGCTGCGTTATCTGCTCTTATTATGGGGCGGAGACAGCAACCCGCGTGAGCCTTCCGGCCCGTCTGAGGTGTACCGCGCAGCCAACGAACGTATCATGCAGGTTATGCCGCAGGTGATCCCGTCTGTTCAGACGCCGGAAACTGACCCGGCTGCGGCAGCGCCGGACGCACCTGCCGCTCCGGCACCTTCTGCCGGTACGACACCGCCGAAACCGGCCGGGCAGAAGCCTGCACAGCCAAAACCGGCAGACAGCCCGGCCACTGCCGCACCGGCCGCTCAGGATCCGGCTGCTGATTCCGCACCGGCCCGGCCGCTGAGGATGAGGCCGCAACAATGAATACCTACCGGGGACAAAACCGGATTATTGTCTGGCTCTCCTTTCTGATAGCACTGGTACTGCAAATCATGCCCTGGCCGGAGCAGATTCAGTTTTATCGTCCGTCGTGGGCGATGCTGTTTCTTATCTACTGGGTGATGGCGCTGCCGCACCGGGTCAGTGTCGGCTCCGCTTTCTTTCTCGGCATGATCATTGACCTGATTGAAGGTTCCACACTCGGCGTGCATGCTCTGAGCCTGTCTATCGTCACTTATCTGGTCTCATTCAGACATCAGCTGCTGCGCAATATGGCGCTGTGGCAGCAGTCGCTGGTCATTATGCTACTGTCAGTGCTGATGCAGTTCTTTGTTTTCTGGGCAGAATTTTTATTGTCCGATATTGTGTTTCATCCGGAAGTCTTCTGGAACAGTCTGGTCAATGGTATCTTATGGCCATGGATTTTTTTATTACTGCGTAAGACCCGCCGTCACTTTTCTGTTCATTAATCAGGGAACGGCGGCGTGATACGTTAACAAAACGTCAGGACCCCTGAATGCTGCCGATTTACCTTGCTTCGACCTCTCCCCGCCGCCGGGAACTTATCCGGCTGCTGAATGTTCAGTGTGAAACACTCTCCCCCTGTATTGATGAAATCCGCCGTGACGGTGAACCCGCCGCAGATTACGTGGAGCGTCTGGCGCGGGAGAAAGCACAGGCCGGGGTGGCGCTGGCAGCGGAAGAGCGGCCGGTTATCGGCTCTGATACCATTGTGGTGCTCGGTGGTGATATCCTGGAGAAACCCCGCGATGCGGCACATGCCTTTACCATGCTCAGCGCACTCTCCGGCTGCACACATCAGGTGATGACGGCGGTCGCGGTTTCTGACCGTTTCCGGACACTGAGCACACTGATTGTGACGGATGTGACATTCCGCCGGTTATCAGATGACGAAATAAACGAGTATATTCAGACAGGTGAGCCGATGGACAAAGCCGGTGCTTACGGCATCCAGGGTTTAGGCGGGCGCTATGTCCGTAAAATTAACGGTAGCTATCATGCTGTGGTGGGATTACCGTTAGTGGAGACCGAAGAATTAATTAAGCGGTACACGGATACCCTGAACGGGGTTGTACCGGAACATATTGACGGGAAAGAAATACCATGACAGCCGAGCTTTTAGTCAACGTGACCCCGTCTGAAACACGGGTCGCTTATATTACCGGCGGGATCCTTCAGGAAATTCATATTGAGCGCGAGGCTAAACGCGGGATCGTCGGCAATATCTATAAAGGGCGTGTGAGCCGGGTGCTGCCCGGTATGCAGGCGGCCTTTATCGATATTGGCCTGGATAAAGCAGCCTTTCTGCATGCCTCGGATATTATTCCGCACACGGAATGTATTTCCGGGGATGAAAAAGAGAAATTCCGCACCCGCGATATCGGGGAACTGGTCCATCAGGGGCAGGATATTATTGTGCAGGTGGTCAAAGATCCGCTGGGCACCAAAGGCGCGCGTCTGACCACCGATATCACGCTGCCGTCCCGCTACCTGGTGTTTATGCCGGGCGCCTCTCACGTAGGGGTTTCCCAGCGCATTGAGAGCGAAGAAGAGCGCGAGCGCCTGAAAAACATTGTGGCGGGTTATTGTGATGAGGACGGCGGTTTTATTATCCGCACGGCAGCGGAAGGGGTCGGGGAAGAAGAACTGACTTCTGATGCCGCGTTCCTGCGCCGGTTGTGGACTAAAGTTATCCAGCGCAAAAAACGCAATACCACCCGTACCAAAATCTACGGTGAACTGGCGCTGGCACACCGTATTCTGCGGGATTTTGCCGGTGAGTCACTCGACCGCATCCGGATTGACTCCCGCCTGAGCTTCAAAGAGTTACAGGAATTTGTGGATGATTACATCCCGGAAATGACCGCCAAACTGGAACTGTACCAGGGCAGTCAGCCGATTTTTGATCTTTATGATACCGAAAATGAAATCCAGCGGGCGATGGAGCGTAAGGTCGAAATGAAATCAGGCGGATACCTGATTATCGACCAGACTGAGGCGATGACCACCATCGATATCAACACCGGCGCGTTTGTCGGGCACCGCAATCTGGAAGAAACTATTTTCAATACCAACATCGAGGCCACACAGGCGATTGCGCGGCAGTTACGTCTGCGCAACCTCGGTGGTATCATTATCATTGATTTCATTGATATGACCGATGAAGATCACCGCCGCCGGGTGCTGAGTTCGCTGGAGCTGGCGCTGGCCAAAGATCGCGTGAAGACCACTATCAACGGTTTTTCACAGCTCGGGCTGGTGGAGATGACCCGCAAACGCACGCGGGAGAGCCTCGAACATGTCCTGTGCGAGAAATGCCCGACCTGTCAGGGGCGCGGCAGTGTCCGCTCGGTGGAAACGGTCTGCTATGAAATTCTGCGCGAGATTGTCCGCGTGCACCATCTGCTGGATGTTGACCGCTTCCTCGTCTATGCCTCACCGGCAGTGACTGAGGCATTGCAGGGGGATGAATCCCATGCTCTGGCAGAGGTGGAGATTTTTGTCGGTAAACAGGTTCAGGTTCGCGCCGAACCGCTCTACAGCCAGGAACATTTTGATGTCGTCATGATGTAATTCATTGGCGGTATACTGCCGGATATAAGCGGATATCCGGTTCCGCCGGCCTTGACAGCTGCAGGAGAAGGAGAGCCAGTGAGGCGACTGCCCGGGATTTTACTGACATGTGTGATTGTAATCGTGATTGCTGCAGCACTGGTGCTCGGCGGTCTGCGCTATCTGTTGCCTCAGATTAATGAATACCGCCCGCAGATCGAACAAAAACTCTCACAAATGACCGGTGCCACGGTCAGAATCGGTGAAATCAGCGGCCGCTGGCAGGGATTCGGCCCGGCGCTGACACTCCGTGACCTGACTGTTACCGCTCCGGACGCGGACATTTCAGCCGAAAGAATCGACCTATCCCTGGATATCTGGCGGACGTTATTCCGTTTTCAGGTCAGTTTCCGTGATCTGACATTCTGGCACATGAAGCTGGATTACAAACAGCCGCTGAGCAGTGACGGCAGCAGTATTGAAACCGATGATGCGATGTCCGGTCTCTGGCTGGAGCGCTTTGATAATTTTGATCTGCGCGACAGTGAAATCCGTTTTCTCACGCCGTCCGGCGATCCTGCCACTTTGCTGGTTTCCCGTCTGTCATGGCTCAATCAGAGCAAACGCCACCGCGCTCAGGGGGAGATCAGCCTCTCCTCGGTGAATAACCCGCGCGGCTGGCTGCAGGTGCGTCTGGATCTGCGTGATGTGAACGGTCTGCTGGATGAGGGAACGGTCTACCTCCAGGCGGATGATATTGATATGACGCCGTGGTTCAGCCGCTGGCTGCGTGATAACACCGGTCTGAACAAGGCTGGTTTCAGCCTGGCCGGCTGGATGACGGTGGAAAAGGGGACGATAACCCGGGGCCTGGTCAGACTGAATTCCGGCGAGGCGGACTGGCTGGTCGGTAAGGACACGCACACCCTGGAAGTTCAGGATCTTCTGGTGCAGATGCGCCGCCAGGGGGAAGGCTGGCTGTTTAATATCCCGGATCTGCTAAATCTGAAAACTGACGGGCAGCAGTGGCCGGAGGGCAGTCTGTCACTGCTTTATATCCCGCCGTCGGCCAAGTACGGCGGCAATCCGCATCTGCGTATCCGCGCCAATGATATTGAGCTGGCGCGTCTGAGCAGCATTGTGCCGACGTTCTCTTTCCTCACCAATGATATTGTCAAAGCCTGGCAGGAGCGCGAGCCGTCAGGTCTTATCCGCGATTTTGCCCTTGATATCACCCCGGCCGCCCCGGAAAACCTCGAACTGGATGTTTCCTGGCAGGATGTCAGCTGGAAAGCGCGGGAAGAATTACCGTCGGTATCTCATTTCAGCGGTGTATTGCGCGGCGGACAGGCACGCGGCATTCTGCGTTTTTCCCTCGATGACAGTGTACTGGACTACCGCCCGATGTTTACCGCACCGCTGGCGGTATCAGAAAGCCGCGGACAGGTGCAGTGGAATAATACAGACGGCAACTTCAGCCTCTGGAGTGATAATTTAGATCTGCAATCCGGAGCGCTGCGGGCAAACGGCAATTTCCGCTATCAGCATGATAAGGACCGGCCGCCGTCACTCGGGATCCTCGGCGGCGTGACCCTGACGGATGCCGGGGAAGCCTGGCGCTATTTCCCTGTGCCGCTGATGGGGGAATTCCTGAGCGAATACCTGACACAGGCACTGATTGCCGGTAAAGCGGAAAATGCCACTGTGATATTTCAGGGTAACCCGGCGGACTTCCCGTTCCGCAAAAACGAAGGGCAGTTCCAGATTTGGGTACCGCTGCGTGACGCCACCTTTAAATATGATCAGGAATGGCCTGCCCTGATAAATATGGATGCGGATCTGAACTTCCATAACCAGGGGTTGTGGATCAGTGCGCAGGAAGCAAAACTGGGCGAGGCCACTGCCCGCGATCTGAAAGCGGATATTCCGGATTTCATGGTTGAGCGCCTCTATATTCAGTCTGATATTGAAGGCAAAGGCGAATCACTGGGTAAATATTTTGATCAGACACCGATGAAAAGCTCTATCGGCAATACCCTGGAGCAGCTGAAAATCGGTGGTGAGGTTAAGGGTGATCTTAAACTGGAAATCCCGCTTAACTTCAATGAAATGGTACGGGCGACCGGGCATGTTAATCTGAAAAATAATGATATTGATGTGGTGCCGCTCGGCAGCACACTCAAAGGTGTCAGCGGACAATTCCGTTTTGATAACGGCGACCTGGAAAGTGATCGCATCACGGCACACTGGTTCGGGCAGCCGCTGAATATCCGCTTTACCACCAAAGAGAATCCGTCTGATTTTGCCGTCAATATCGATCTGGACGGCAACTGGCAGATGAAGGGCATCGACGGCATACCGGCGGCCATAAAACAGCACGTAACCGGTTCGTTCCCGTGGACAGGGGTGGTGAACATTGCCCTGCCGCAGAAAGGGGAAATGAGCTACACCGTGGATCTGGAAGGTCAGACCGGCAAACTGACCAGCAGCACCTTACCGGCTGTCCGGCGCTGGGCGGCGGAGAGCGGCACACTGAATGTGCATGCCACCGGGACAGAACACACCCTGAAAGCCGGGGGAACCGTCGGCAAATCGTTCAGCGTCCTGACGGACTGGCGCCTCGGCGATATTCTCACGCTTAATGGTGCGGCAATCGTTCCGGGCACAAAAGTGCCGGAGAAAGTCACGCCGGATGTTATCAGTATTGCCCTGCCGCCGATCAGCGGTGAGGAGTGGGTCGGTGCGCTGGCCGTTGCCGGTCAGAATCACCAGCAGCCTGCCTCACTGAAACTGCCGGGAAATATTGATATTTCCGCCCCGTATGCGGATTTTGCCGGACAGCGCTGGAATCAGGTGAAACTGCGTATTCATCCGCAGGAAAACGGCTGGCTGCTCAGTTCGGACAGTCAGGAGCTGCGCGGGGATATCCGCATTCCGGCTTCCGGACCGTGGCAGGCAAGTATTGATTATCTCTACTATAATCCGGAGTCGATTCAGAATGCGCTGCCGGAATCGCAGCGTAATCAAACCACCAAAACGGATTACCGCGTCGGCAGCTGGCCTGCGGTCACACTGCGCTGTGAAGCCTGCTGGGTGAGCGGCCTGAATATCGGTACGGTGAATGCGAAAGTCTGGCCGGAAAATAACTCTCTGGTGCTGGATGCGGCAACAGTCAAAAACAGTGCCAGTGAACTGACACTCAGCGGCCGCTGGGATGCCGGTCCGGAGCCATTGTCGCACTTTAAAGGTCAGTTTAAGGGGCCGGTCTTTGATAATATGGCCGCCTATTTCGGGGTACTGGTGCCTATCACCGGCTCACCGTTCAATGTGGATTTTGACCTGAGCTGGCGGGATGTTCCCTGGTCGCCGGATGTGGCAACCCTGAACGGCATTATCAGCACGTCGCTCGGTAAAGGGGCGATTGAGCGGATGGGCGGCGGTAACGCCGGTAAACTGCTGCGGCTCGTTAGTTTTGATGCATTACTGCGCAAATTACAGCTCGATTTCACGGATACTTTCAGTAATGACTTCGTTTTTGACAGCATACGCGGTAAAGGCGTGATAAAAGATGGTATTTTAAAGACAACCGATACCCGCGTGGACGGATTAATGGCGGATATCAGCTTTAGCGGTTCAGTTTATCTTGTGGAGCGTCGTATTGATATGTCGGTGGTTGTCACACCGGAACTCTCTGCGACGGTCGGGGTGGCGACAGCCTTTGTGGTTAACCCGATAGCCGGAGCGGCAGTCTTTGTGGCCAGTAAGGTGCTCGGCCCGCTCTGGAGTAAAATTTCGGTGATACGGTATCACCTGAGCGGCAGTTTAGAAGAGCCGAAGATAGATGAAGTTTTGCGTCAGTTAAAGGAGACCCGGGAATGAAAAACGCAAATGTGGCTTTATTGCAGCTGTGCAGCGGCACAAATATTAAACACAATTTGGCGCAAATCGAACAACAGATCAAACAACTGCCTGATAATATCAAACTGGTGATGACACCGGAAAATGCGCTGATTTTTGCATCAGGCAATACTTATCAGAAGTATGCGGAAGTGCAGGGCGAAGGCCCGCTGCAGTCAGCAGTCGCTGATATGGCGCGTCGTTACGGAGTGTGGATCCTGGTCGGTTCGATGCCGATGATCAGCCGTGAAGACCCGGCACGTATCACCAGCAGCAGTCTGCTGTTTGATGATAAAGGGGAAATCAAAGCCCGTTACGACAAAATTCACATGTTTGACGTGAATATCGATGATGAGCAGGGTTCATACAATGAATCAAAAATCTTCCAGCGCGGCGAGCACATCACCGTGGTGGATACCCCGGTGGGTCGTCTCGGTATGACCATCTGTTATGATCTGCGTTTCCCGGGCCTGTTCCAGGCACTGCGTGAGCAGGGCGCGGAGATTATCTCTGTTCCGGCGGCCTTTACCCGGCTGACCGGTAAATCCCACTGGGAGCCACTGCTGCGCGCCCGTGCGATTGAAAACCAGTGCATTATCCTGGCACCGGCACAGGTCGGTGTACACGGCACCCGCCGCACATGGGGACACACCATGGCTGTTGACGGCTGGGGCAAAGTGATGAAGAAAAATACGGATGCGGTGGCCGCCATCGGCGTGGATATCCGTCCGGACAGCTTAACCTCAATGCGTGAGCAGATCCGCGTGGTGAAACATAACCGTTTCCGCCCGCAGCTGACTTCACTGATTGAGAAAAACACCACAGGTAAAGAGTAAATTATGAGTTTTTCAACTGTCAGCAATCATCTGCTGACCGCCCATGATCTTGATGAACAGGATCTCTTTTCTGTCCTCACACAGTTAGCGGATCGCCATATTGATTATGGCGATCTGTACTTCCAGAGCAGTTTTCATGAAGCCTGGGTGCTGGAAGATAAAATTATCAAAAACGGCTCTTACAATATTGACCAGGGTGTCGGGATCCGTGCCGTCAGCGGCGAGAAAACCGGCTTTGCCTATGCGGATCAGATAAGCCTGACCGCATTACAGCAGAGTGCATCCGCCGCCCGCAGTATTGTCCGTGAGCAGGGTAACGGTAAGGTGCAGAGCCTGCACCGTGTCAATAACACGGCACTGTATGCCGCGCTCGATCCGCTGCGCGCAATGCCGCGTGAGGAAAAAATCGCGCTGCTGCACCGCCTTGACCGTGTGGCACGGGCGGAAGATCCGCGTGTGCAGGAAGTGAATGCCAGCCTGACCGGTGTCTATGAAGAAGTGCTGGTAGCTGCCACTGACGGCACACTGGCGACGGATATCCGTCCGCTGGTGCGCCTGTCAGTCAGTGTGCTGGTGGAAGAGGACGGCAAACGCGAGCACGGCGGCAGCGGTGGCGGCGGCCGTTTCGGTTATGAATATTTCCTCGGTACGGAAGACGGTGAGATCCGCGCAGACCATTTTGCCCGTGAAGCGGTGCGCATGGCGCTGGTGAATCTCTCTGCTGTTGCGGCACCGGCCGGGTCAATGCCGGTTGTGCTGGGCGCGGGCTGGCCGGGCGTGTTACTGCATGAAGCGGTCGGTCATGGCCTGGAAGGAGATTTCAACCGCCGTGGTGCTTCGGTATTCAGCGGAAAAATCGGTCAGCAGGTCACATCATCACTCTGTACCATTGTTGATGACGGTACCATCGGTGATCGCCGCGGTTCTCTGGCAATTGATGATGAAGGGGTGCCTGGACAGTATAACGTCCTGATCGAGAACGGTATTCTGAAAGGTTATATGCAGGATAAACTTAACGCCCGTCTGATGGGGGTTGACCCGACCGGTAACGGCCGCCGTGAATCCTATGCCCATCTGCCGATGCCGCGCATGACCAACACCTATATGCTGGCGGGGGAATCGTCGCCGGAAGAGATTATCGCCAGTGTGAAAAACGGTCTGTATGCCCCGAATTTCGGCGGCGGTCAGGTGGATATCACCTCCGGTAAGTTTGTGTTCTCGACATCCGAAGCGTATCTCATTGAAGACGGTAAAATTACCAGACCGGTGAAAGGCGCGACACTGATTGGCTCCGGTATCGAAGCCATGCAGCAGGTATCGATGGTCGGTAATGACCTGAAACTGGATAAAGGTGTCGGTGTCTGCGGTAAAGAAGGCCAGAGCGTGCCGGTGGGTGTCGGTCAGCCGACGCTGAAACTGGACAGCATTACCGTCGGCGGAACGGCCTGATGATGCAGAAATACGGCACGCTGGTGATTGTTCTGATTGTGGCGGTCTCCGCCTGGCTGGCGGGGTTACCGGGGCAGTTTATCGAAACCCGTCCGTCAGAGCCGGTACCGCAGCATACAGAACAGCCGCAGAGCATTGATGCCCTGACAGCACAGTCACGGGTGGTCAGCTATGTGCAGCAGCACCAGCGTCTGCCGGATTACTATGTGACGAAAAAAGCCGCCCGTAATGCGGGCTGGCAGCCGTCAAAAGGTAATCTCTGTGAGGTGATGCCGGGTAAAGCTATCGGCGGCGACCGTTTCGGCAACCGGGAAAAAGGGCTGCCGGATGCGCCATCACGCCAGTGGTTTGAAGCGGACATAAACTATAACTGCGGCCATCGCGGCAGTGATCGTCTGCTTTATTCCAGTGACGGGCTGATTTATGTCACCACTGATCATTACCGTTCGTTTCAGCAGGCCAATTAACCCATGACACCTGATATCAGCATTGTGCGTTTTGATTTCCGCACCATCCGGACAACAGACGATTTTTATCAGCAGTTCAGTGATAAATTTCAGCTGCCGTACTTCGGATGTAACACGGATGCACTATGGGACATGCTGACAGGCGGAATAGATCTGCCGGTGATACTGGCGTTTGAACATATTACCGCACGGCAGCGGCGGCTGTTTTCAGCCATTATCGGTACCTGCCGGGATGCGGAGGAAGAGTGGCCGGGGGATATTCAGCTGGTGCTGACCCCCCTGACCATGACGGCGGATTAAGCGCTTTCTGCCAGTTCTTTCAGATACTGGAACAGCTGGCGGTAAGCTTTCGGCGGTTTATTGCCTTCGCGCTCTTTTTTCGCGTTACGGATAAGCGCACGCAGCTGCTGGCGATCAAGGTGCGGGAACAGCGCAACGGCTTCTTCCGTCACAGTGTCATCACCGGTGACCAGGCGTTCGCGCAGATCTTCGAGTTTATGCAGCAGGACAACCTGCTGGTTATGGCGGTTTTTCAGTTTGTCGAGTGCCGTGGTAATCGGCTCCGGGTCACGGGCCCGCAGCAGTTTACCGATGAGCTGTAACTGACGGCGCAGACCTTCGCGCTTGATTTTTTGTGCAAGCAGGATGGCTTCGAGCAGTTGTTCATCCAGCGGAATACGTTCCAGCTGGGTTTTGCTCAGTGCAACCAGTTCAGCGCCGAGTTTTTTCAGGACTTCAGCATCGCGTTTGATTTCGCTTTTGCTGACCCAGATTATCTCGTCATCCTCTTCCTCCTGAGGAAGTGCATCGGGTTCTTCAAACCAGTCTTCAGGCTGCTTTGCCATAATAGTATTTCCTGTGGCGAAACACAGAGCGGCGGGTGCCGGATGATCTCTGTGTTTGTGAGTGTTAACATTTGATTATTGCGTATTGTAACCGGGGAAAAGGCCGGATAACACCTATTCAGCTGTCTGATTAGCTGACGGCCCCTTAATTTATTGAATTGGAACCTGATTGATGAATATCACTTCTCAGATTATGGCGCAGCGTACGCGCCTGGAACAAGCGGTTTCGCAGGCACTGAGTATTGCACAGAAAGGGTGTGACAGCGCCGAAGTTGCTGTCAGCAGAACCACCGGGATGAGTGTGAGCACCCGCATGGGTGAGGTGGAGAATGTCGAGTTTAACAGCGACGGCGCACTGGGGATCACGGTGTATCATAACCAGCGCAAGGGCAGCGCATCCTCCACAGATTTAAGCGAAGAGGCGATTGCCCGTACCGTACAGGCAGCGATCGACATTGCGAAATATACATCTGAAGATCCGTGTTCGGGTCCGGCAGATCGCGATTTACTGGCTTTTGAGGCACCGGATCTGCAACTGTTTTATCCGTCCGAAGTGAGTGCTGACCAGGCTATAGATTACGCCGCCAATGCGGAAAAAGCCGCACTGAGTGCCGATCCGCGCATCACCAACACAGAAGGCGGCAGCTTTAACAGCCATTACGGCATCCGTGTGTTTGGTAACACGCTGGGTATGCTGCAAAGCTACTGCAGCAGCCGTCACTCCATGTCCGCCTGTGTGATCGCAGAAGAAAACGGCGATATGGAGCGTGATTACGCCTATACCATCGCACGTAAGCTGGATGACCTGAAATCCGCACAGTGGGTGGGCGAAGAGTGCGCCCGCCGGACACTGTCCCGCCTTGCTCCACGCAAACTGGCAACACAGAAAGCGCCGGTGATTTTTGCCCCGGAAGTGGCAACCGGTCTTTTCGGGCATCTGGTCGGGGCGATCAGCGGCACCTCCGTGTACCGCAAATCCACCTTCCTGCTCGACAGCCTCGGTAAACAGATCCTGCCGGACTGGCTGACTATCCGTGAACTGCCGCATGTGATCGGCGGTCTGGCCTCCACTCCGTTTGACAGCGAGGGGGTCCGCACAGAAGATCGTCTGATTATCGAAAACGGTGTGCTGAACAACTGGCTGATGACCACCTACGCCGCCCGTAAACTGGGGCTGAAGAGCACCGGCCATGCAGGCGGGATCCACAACTGGCACATTGCCGGTCAGGGGCTGGGATTTGACGACATGCTCCGGGAAATGGGCACCGGTCTGGTGGTTACCGAACTGATGGGGCAGGGTGTCAGCGGCATCACCGGTGATTACTCCCGCGGCGCATCCGGTTTCTGGGTGGAAAACGGCGAGATTCAGTATCCGGTCAGTGAAATCACCATCGCCGGAAACCTGAAAGACATGTGGGCCAACATTATCGCCACCGGCGACGATATCGAAACCCGCAGCAACATTCAGTGCGGCTCAGTCTGGCTGCCGGAAATGAGTATTGCAGGGCAGTAAATGTGTCACTCCCGGAGCCGGAGTGTCCGCCTCCGGGAGTGAAAATGCAGAAAACAGCAGCGATTATTGCGAAAACAGCCAGTAAGTCCCGGTTTCCGGTACAGACAGGAACCGCCGGTTCATTTCATCCAGTGTCTTCTGCGGATCAACATCAGGAAAGAGATCCGGATGCAGTTCCCGCGCGAAAAACTCCGCTGCCAGCAGATGCCACGGGCTGAGATAAACATGATGCCAGAGTGCGGCTGTCCGTCCTTCCCGGATAGCAGGCAGTGCGGCAATCACCGGATCTTTCTGTAATTGTTCCTGCAGGCTTTGCCGGGCGGTGTCCGGGCGGAGATCCGGCCCCAGTTGTAACTGCCCCCGGTTATCTCTTCCGCCGCTGCCGGTCACCAGATAATATTCCGGATTATCCGACAACACCTGCTCCGGGCTGAGTCGTCCGAAAACACCACTGAACTTCCCTGCTGCAATGTTATCCCCGCCGGAAAAGGCCAGTAAATCGGCCAGATTTCCGGAAGCTGCAGTCGTGCAGCATTCTGCTTTTTTCCCGAGATGTAACTGCAGCAAAACTTTGGGGCGATGCGGATTGTGCATAGCCAGACGGTTGCGGATCACGTCCATATGCTGCTGATAAAACGCAGTAAAAGCGGCAGTTTTTTCCTGCCGGTTCAGAACTTCGCCCAGCGTTTTCAGTGACGGAACCGTGTTCCGCAACGGATCCACCCTGAAATCCAGGTAAATCACCGGAATACCGGCGGCTGCGGTCTGGTGTGCAAATTGCGTTTCATCAGGACGGGATTTGGCATACACCGGCATAATAATCAGATCCGGTTGCAGGGCGATGATTTTCTCAATATTAAGCTGTGAAAAATTATCGTTCCCGACAATGGCAATATCTCTGATCGCCGGGAATGCAGCCGTATATTTCTCCCGGGTCTGCGAATCGAGCCGCTGTAAATCAGCCGGCCACCCGACGACGCGCGCCGCCGGATTACCGGTTTCGATCAGTGCCAGGGTATAGAGCATCCTGCTTTCACCGAGCACTATCCGCTGCGGATCATCCGGAACCGTGACTGTCCGCCCGAGACTGTCCGTAACGGTTTTTGCTCCGCACAGCAGCGAAAATGCCATCAGCAGCAGCCCGGAAAAGAGATATTTCATATCAGAAGTCCACAGAGGCATTCAGGAACAGGGTGCGCGGCTCGCCGGCGATGACACGCAGGTTTCCGGCACTGGACGCATAGTATTCCCTGTTCAGCAGATTGTTCACATTCAGTTTCAGTTGGGTCTCATGTCCGCTGACAGTCCCGTTCCACGCGGCGAAAGCATCTGTGACGGTATACGCCGGCAGGTAAAAACTGTTTTCCGGATCACCGGCACGTTTGCCGACATAGCGTCCGCCGCCGCCGAAGCGCAGTTCACCCGGTAAGCCCGGTACAGTCAGGGTATGCGTCAGATACAGGCTGCCCATATTGCGCGGGGCATTGACCAGCTGGTTACCGACATTCTGGGGTTTCAGATTATCTTCTTTAATCTGCGTTCTGTTGAGGCTGTAGTTTGCCGCTATCTGCCATCCCGGCGCAAATTCGCCGTTAATTTCCAGTTCCGCACCTTCCGAGCGGGATTTCGGGATATTCCGGTTCAGGCCGTTCATAAAGATGGACATGTCTTTTTCATCAATACGGTAAAGGGCAAAGGTCGTCAGCATCGTTGGTGTTGTCTGCCATTTTGCACCCAGTTCGTATGTCTGACCTTTTTCAGTGGAGGCCACATTGCCGTCATCATCCACCTGTGCGGAAGGGGTGAAGGATTGGCTGTAACTGCTGTAAAGTGCCAGTTCCGGTGTGAGTTTGTAGACGACCCCGGCCTGCGGAACAAATTCAGAACCGCTGTCATTGAGTGTTGTCTGATGGTTTATCCATCCGCTGCTGCCATTTTGCGTATAGCGCTGCAGACGGCCTCCGAGCACGACAATCCACTGGTCATTCAGATGGATACTGTCTTTGGCATAGAGTGAACTGCTGTACACCGTGGCGCGCAGGTTGCTTTTTGCGTCATCGGCGGTTTTATCTGTGGTGACCGGTGATTCGCCGTATACCGGATGGTACATATTGAATTGTTTTGACGGCTTGCCGCGGAAGGACCAGGCTTTGTAGGTTTCGTTCTTTTCGTAATCAGCCCCGAGCGTGATGTCATGCCGCATACCGGCGAGTTCCGGTGTACCGCTGATATCCCAGCCGATATAGGTGGTCTGATGATTAAAGCCACGGTTGGCATCAGCACGGCGGGTAACAATTCCGGTCTCCGGGTTGATAGCCGTCGCGCGGACCTCATTGCTGTCGTAGCGGCGCTGCATCCACGCATACTTAATTCCGGTTTCCCAGATGCCGTCAAATTCCTGCCGGTATTCTGCGGTCAGACGTTTATTTTTCCCGTATGCGTGATTAGCGTTGTCGTCTATCCGTTCATTGTAAGGAATACGGATCGGGCTGCCGCCGATAAAGGCAGTTCCGCGATCGTAAGGCACATCGAATTTATTTTCGGTATAAGCCACATTGAACGATGCGCTGTCACCGAGCCAGCTCAGGGAAGGTGCCAGCAACGTGTGCTGATCTTCCCCGAAATTGCGCCAGTAATCTTCATGGCGGCGTTCTGCTATCAGCCGGACAGCCACGCCATTGCCGAGAGGGCCGGTCACATCAATTGTACCGGTACCGCCGCCATTGCTGTTTGTCCGTCCGCTGATGCGTCCCTGCCACTGATACTGTGGTTTTTTGGAGATCAGGTTTATCACGCCGCCCGGATTCAGAATACCGTAAAGCAGGGAAGAAGAGCCTTTCAGAACATCAACACGTTCGGTGGTCGCATCCATCGCCAGTCCCTGGTTGCTGCGTACCCCGTCGATAAACACAGAGCCGTCCGTATTGGAGCCGAAGCCGCGTTTGACAAACCCGTCCTCAATACCGCCCAGCGTGTTGCCCTGAGTTACACCGCTGACAAACTTTACTGCGTCATCCACTGAAGTGACATTAAAGTCACGGATCAACTGTGGTGTGACAATACTGATGGATTGCGGCGTTTCATTACGCGGGGTCAGTGTTTTCAGGGTGGAATAGACATTATCCCCGCTGTAACTCCCTTCGCGGTCTTGCGGGGCGGCAGAGACAACCAGAGTATCATCGGCGGCAACCGCATGAAAAACAGGAATAAAGATAAAGGGGAGTGTCAGCACAAGCCGGGAACAGCAATACGGCCTGCGTAAATGCGCAGCAGATTTCATGTGTGAGTCTCAATATCAGAAGAATAAACAGCCAAAATAAAAACGGAATGATATTGATAATGATTACCATGCGCAATAATTTTTTGTGATAATTATCCGTGAAGGGCGGGGCAGAAATAAAAATGCCGCAGCGGAAGAAGCCGCTGCGGCATGATTAACTTGCGTTATTGAATTGTGCTGTACGGATGATATTCAGACTGCCAGCAGCATAAAGCCCCGCCACAGTAATAACAGCTGCTGTTCAAAACCCAGAATGACCGGAAATCCGCCCGGAGCTCCGCTCATACCAAACAAAGATGTCAAAGAATAGGCAGCCATGATCAGTTTCCTTCAGGAAATAAAGAGAGAAACATCATGCAATAAAGGTGTGAAGAAAGGAACCCCTGAGGAAGCTGCGCCCGCAGATTGCCTGAAACGGACGCAGAACCGGCTTAAAGCGGATTAACGGTGTAACTCACCGGCAGCTTCAGGCTGATAGATAATTTCTGATACTTTTACGCGCGTTGCTTCACCGTTCGGCAGTTCCCATGAGATCTCATCACCGACAGAAAGCCCGAGTAACGCAGCTCCCAGTGGTGCCATCACAGACAGCTGTTCAGCACTGTCTTTCAGTGAAGCCGGGTACACCAGGGTACGGATACTCTCTTTCCCGCTCGATAAATCTTCAAAGCGGATGCGGCTGTTCATCGTCACGACCGTGGCAGGCATTTCTGCCGGCGGCAGGATTTCCGCGCGATCTAACTCTTCATTCAGGGCTTCGGCAACCGGACTGTCAGCATAAGCCGGCTGTTCCAGCAGCATATCCAGACGCTCCGCGTCCAGTTCATTAATAATTATATTGGGCTTTTTCATACCACACTCCAAATCATTTCCAATACAAAAGAACACCCCCACACCAGAAGGAGGGGGGTGCTCATTTGATAATTAATCTGATAGTAGGCTGTTCTCCTCCGAAAGGAAAGAGATCAGGATCACGAACCGCCGGGCTGCGTGAACGAAACAGCGTATCAGTTTTCTTTAAGTAAAATATTTCGGTTAGTATAACTAATCTTCATCAAAACCTGAATCAAAAAGGGAAATAATTGCCTCAATGGCAGAATTTTCATCAGGTCCTGTTGCTTCCACTTCAATAAAACTGCCCTGTTCGGAATCCAGCATCAGCATGGCGAGCACACTGTCTGCCTGGGCTTCCTCATTTTGCTTATTACGGAATACCACCGCTGACCGGAAGGTCTGGATCAGTTCAAACAGTTTCATGGCCGGCCGGGCATGCAATCCCAGCCGGTTTTTGATTTCAACCTGACAGCGGATAGTCATGGATTATTTCCGTTTTTCCAGTGTCCGGTGGCGCGACTGCACGTTTTTTCCGCGTGAGCGGAAGTAATCCGCCAGCTGCTCCGCCACATAGACAGAACGGTGTTTGCCGCCGGTACAGCCGATAGCAACGGTCAGGTAGCTGCGGTTGTTGGTTTCCAGCATCGGCAGCCACAGTTCCAGATAACTGCGGGTCTGGTAAATAAAGTTATGTACTTCCGTATGGCGGTCGAGGAACGCCGCCACAGGTTTATCCAGACCGGTCATCGGACGCAGTTTCGGATCCCAGTGCGGGTTCGGCAGGAAGCGGACATCAAACACATAATCCGCATCAATCGGAATGCCGTGTTTAAACCCGAACGATTCGAATACCATGGTCAGCTCGCGTTCGCGCTTGCCGAGCAGACGGGTTCTCAGCATTTCTGCCAGTTCATGCACTGACATTTCAGAGGTATCGATAATCAGATCCGCACGGGAGCGCAGCGGCTCCAGCAGATCGCTTTCCTCATCAATGGCGCTTTCCAGCGAGAGATTTTTACTGGAAAGAGGATGCAGACGGCGGGTATCACTGTAACGGCGGATCAGGGTGTTGCGATCCGCATCCAGGAACAGCAGCTGGGGTGAGAAACTGTCCGGTAATCTGGTCAGGGCTTCCTCAAACACCTCCGGAGACTCCGGCATATTGCGGACGTCAATACTCACTGCGGCAGAGGTATCGCGTGTTGCCAGGGTAGCGGCAAGCTCCGGCAGAAGAGTGACCGGCAGGTTATCAACGCAGTAGAAACCCATATCTTCCAGCGCCCGCAGGGCAACAGATTTACCCGAACCAGAGCGGCCGCTGACAATCATCAGCACCATGAGGGGACTCCCTATCGTTTCTCTTTCAATGGCAATACGCCATTATCCGTTGTCGTCAGCCGGTTATCATCACTCAGTGATGATACTGTACAGCTCTTCATCGCTTTGCGCCTGACGCAACCGGCGGCAGAGCGCTTTGTCAGCCAGTTTTTTGGCCACTAACGACAGTGTGTGTAAATGCGTCTGACACTGATCAGACGGAACAAATAACGCAAACAGAATGTCCACATTCTGATTATCAATCGCATCAAACGCGATAGGTTGCTCCAGGTGTAAAAATACGCCGCAGGCGGTTTGCGCCTCGCTTTTGTCCAGTTTTCCGTGGGGGATGGCAATCCCGCCACCGATACCGGTTGTCCCGACTTTTTCCCGTGTAAGGAGTGCCTCAAACAGCGTGTTTTCCGGCAGCGCCAGCGCGGTGGCAGCCAGTTCACTGATAATCTCCAGCGCGCGCTTCTTACTGGTACAGTGAATATTATTGCGTGTACAGCTGATACTCAGTACATCGCTCAGGGACAAATTTGCTTCGTTATTCATTTCATTGTTCACTTAGGATCAGAATCCCGGCAACCACCATGGTAACCGGGATCAGAGCACTGCTTTTTCCTGAGAAAATTCAGACTGTTAATTCAGTCATGCACCCGGGTGCAGAAAATTTACCGGTTTCTCAGTTTTTCTTTGTGTTTGGACAACTGACGGCCGAGTTTTTCTGCCATCTCATCAATTGCCGCGTACATATCCTCTTTTTCCGCTGAGGCGTGAAGATCCGCACCGTTTACCTGAGCCGTTGCCTCCGCAATTTTACTCACCTTTTCAATCCGCAGGATCACCTGAACGCTGTTGATTTTATCGAAAAACTGCTCCAGCTTTTTACACTTGGCTGTCACAGTCTCACGTAATGCGTCTGTAATTTCAACGTTGTGGCCGGTAATTTGTAATTCCATAGTGTCTTCCTTCTCAATGTGTATCAAATCAGCTGCTTACGCTGATTTGAGGGCGGGATGGATAACGACTCACGATATTTCGCGACAGTACGTCTGGCGACCTGAATGCCCTGTTCGGCAAGCATATCGGTCAGTTTGCTGTCGCTGAGCGGTTTCGCCGGATTCTCGGCGGCAACCAGTTTTTTCACCAGTGCACGGATGGCTGTGGAGGATGCCTCGCCCCCGCTGTCAGTACTGACGTGGCTGGAGAAAAAGTACTTCAGTTCAAAGATCCCCCGCGGACTGTGCAGGAATTTCTGCGTTGTCACCCGGGAAATGGTTGATTCATGCATCTCAACCCGCAGTGCGATATCAGCAAGCACCATGGGCTTCATATATTCTTCGCCCTGTTCAAAGAACGCCTGCTGCTCTTCCACAATACAGGTCGCGACTCTGAGCAGAGTATCGTTCCGGCTTTCCAGACTTTTAATGAGCCACTTTGCTTCCTGCAAATTGTTGCGGATAAACTGACTGTCGCTCTCACTGCGGGCCCGCGAACCCATTGCGGCATAGTGATTATTGACCCGCAGACGGGGAATGCTGTCGGAATTGAGTTCCACTGTCCAGCGTTCGCCGTGTTTTCTCACGAGGACGTCAGGAATAACATACTCTGATTCTCCGGTGTTGACTACCAGGCCGGGACGCGGTTCCAGTGACTGAATCAGATCAATGGCGGATTTCAGCGCCTCTTCTTTCAGTTTGGTTACCCGGCCCAGGGTCCGGAAATCCCGGTTCCCCAACAATGCCAGATGCTGATCCGCGATAGCAAGGGCTTCTTTCAGGCTCGGGGTTTCCGGCGGCAGAATTTTCAGCTGCACCATCAGACACTCCCGCAGGTCGCGGGCGCCCACACCCACCGGGTCAAAACGCTGGATGCGCTTGAGTACGGCTTCCACATCTTCGGTGGTGACTTCATCGTCACCGATACTCAGGCGGATATCATCGACAGAAACGGTCAGGTAGCCGGTTTCATCAATCGCATCAATGATTGAGAAGGCAATTGCGGCATCGGTTTCGGTAAAGGGGGTCAGGCGGGCCTGCCAGATCAGATAATCCTGTAAGGTTTCGGTGGTTTCACCCTGATAAAGCGGCAGTTCATCGTCGCCGTAATCATTGCCGGTACCGGATGGTGTACCGGCGGTGTAGATTTCTTCCCACTGTGCATCCAGCGGCAGATCATCCGGCATGGCGGTCTGTTCGAGTGCCTCGGCGCTGTCCAGCTCTTTCTGTGGTTCAGATTCAGCCGGCGTGTCAATTTCCTGATGGTTATCATCAAGTTCCAGCAACGGGTTAGATTCCAGCGCCTCGCGGATCTCCTGCTGGAGTTCAAGCGTGGAAAGCTGCAACAAACGGATAGCCTGCTGGAGTTGTGGCGTCATCGCCAGTTGCTGGCTGAGTTTAAGCTGCAGACTCTGCTTCATTACGGACACGGGCTCCTTACGGTATTACAGGCGGAAACCTTCGCCTAAATAAACACGTTTAACCTGCTCATTATTCAGAATGGATTCCGGGCTGCCGTGGGCAATCATATGGCCCTGGCTGACAATGTAAGCCCGTTCACAGACATCCAGTGTTTCGCGGACGTTGTGGTCAGTGATCAGGACGCCGAGCCCGTAATCACGGAGGTGCTGAATAATCTTTTTAATATCAATAACAGAAATCGGGTCAACACCGGCAAACGGTTCATCCAGCAGGATGAATTTCGGGTTGGCGGCCAGCGCGCGGGCAATTTCCACACGGCGGCGTTCACCCCCGGACAGTGACTGCCCCAGGTTATCGCGCAGATGGCTGATATGGAACTCTTCCATCAGCTCTTCCGCCCGCTCACGGCGTTCATCATTGTTCAGATCTTTGCGGATTTCAAGCACCGCCATCAGGTTCTGCCATACCGTCAGACGACGGAAAATAGAGGCTTCCTGAGGCAGATAGCCAATCCCTTTGCGGGCACGTTCATGCAGCGGCAGCAGGGAGATATCTTCATCATCGATGCTTATCGCACCGGCATCACGGGGAACAATACCCACGACCATATAGAAGGTCGTGGTTTTCCCGGCACCGTTCGGGCCGAGCAGCCCGACGATTTCGCCGGAGCTGACTTCAAGCGTCACATCTTCGACGACTTTGCGCCCTTTGTAGGCTTTGGCTAATTTGCTTGCAGTTAATTTTGCCATAAATCGTTACTTACCTTTCTGGCCGGTTGCCGCCGGGCCTTTTTCCTGAAGTTGTGACGGCAGCAGTACGGTAGTCACCTGTTTGCCTTTGTCACTGAATGCCTGCATCTGCTGTGTCGGCACCACGTAGGTAATCTTGTCACCGGTGATATTGCTGTCCAGCTGTTCCAGGTAGGCATTACCGGTCAGCGTGACCAGTTCATTGGCCATTTCGTAACGCAGTTTGCTGCCGCGTCCTTTGATTGGCTTACCGTTATCCTGCATCTGGTAGAAGGTCACCGGATTACCGAATGCTTCGATCACCATTTTATTGGAATCGCCGCCCGGACGGGTGACCACCACTTTGTCAGCGCGGACATCAATTGTTCCCTGTTTTACCACGACATTGTCAGTAAATGTGGTGATATTTTTTTCTAAATCAAGGGCTTGTTTTAATGATGTTACCGTCACCGGCTGCTGTGTATCTTCTTTTAACGCCAAAGCAGGGACACTGACGGCCAGAATTGCTGTTGCAATCAGAGTATTAAGGATGTTTGCTTTCATTTGGGATCTCATAGTAAGTCTGTACATCTTTGATCAGTTCCGCATTACGATTGCGTAAATTACCCCGCATCTGCAATCCGACGGAACGCAGTCCTGTTCCCGTGATGGTGACTTTATCGTCAGAACTCACATCCTGGGTTGTCAGATTGACTTCGGCGTTATCCGTGGTGATCTGCCTGAGCTGCGTATCGGTGGTCAGGCTGTCAACCTGCACATCACCGTATAAATATAACATTCTGTCATTGGTTAATTTGGCCCGCTTTGCACGAATCGTCCAGGTGGCGGTTTTATCAGGGTCGTAGGTGGTCAGCACCGGATTAGTAAACCAGGTTATTTTTTCCTGAGCAAAGTTCTGCACATCATCCGCATTCAGCCGGTACGCCAGCAGCCCTGTCGGCTCGTAAGCCAGGGTTGAGGACGTTTGGGTTTTATACGTCGGCGTACCGTCTTCCACAATCTTGCCGTCGGTGTCACCTGAACGGGTGACCGACAGGTTCCAGCCGAGCAGACCGAGGGCGATAAGCGCCAGAATAATGATCAGCCAAAGCTTAAATTTACTCATGAGATCCCTGATAAAGCCATTATAACCAATGAAATTCTTTTCAGACGGACAGGCCTCTGGCCGCATCCAGCTTATTTTGTGCCAGCAGAATCAGATCGCACAATTCGCGGACAGCCCCGCGGCCGCCTGCAATCTGTGTAACATAATCCGCTTTGGGTAACAATAACGGGTGGGCATCCGCCACTGCGGCGGATAAACCGACCTCTGCCATGACCGGCCAGTCAATCAGGTCATCGCCGATATAGGCGACTTCGCCGGGGCGAACTGCCAGTTTATCTAATAGTTCGCGATACGCCAAAAGCTTATCGCTCTGTCCCTGGTAAAGATGTGTAATTCCGAGTGTATTGGCACGATCTTCCAGTAATTTGGCTTTGCGACCGGTAATTATCGCCACCTCCACCCCGGAGGTCAGCAGGCAGCGGATACCGTAGCCGTCACGGACATTAAATGCTTTCAGTTCTTCACCGCTGTTGCCCTGATAAATCAGGCCGTCAGACATCACGCCGTCCACATCACAGATAAGAAGCCGTATTTTAGCGGCTTTTTCCATAACTGTTTGCGCTATCGGGCCATAGCAGGTGTCAATAGTGGTAATTTGTGTCATCGTCAGTCCTTACACCACTCCGGCCTGGAGCAGATCATGCATATGCAGTACGCCGAGCAGTTTATCACCTTCTGTGACTAATAAAGAGGTGATATGACGGGACTGCATTAAATTCAGTGCCTCAACCGCCAGGGTATTGGCTTTGATGCGGATCCCGCCCGGAGTCATCACATCGGCAATCTGACAGTTATTGAGGTCCGTGCCCGCATCGAAAATCCGGCGCAGGTCACCGTCAGTGAAAATACCCTGAATGATCATGTCATCATCACAGATAACCGTCATACCCAGTTTTTTACGGGTGATTTCCACCAGTGCTTCGCGCAGTGAGGCGGTTTTCGGCACCCGCGGGATATCATCCCCGGTGTTCATCAGGTCGGAAACCAGTAACAGCAGTTTGCGGCCGAGCGCGCCGCCCGGATGAGAGAGGGCAAAATCTTCAGCGGTAAAGCCGCGGGCCTGTAATAAGGCAATCGCCAGCGCGTCACCCATCACCAGTGTGGCGGTGGTGCTGGTGGTCGGTGCCAGGCCGAGCGGGCAGGCTTCCTGCGGGACTTTAATACACAGATGGATATCCGCCGCTTTTCCCATGGTACTGTCCGGGTTGCCGGTCATGCAGATAAGCGGGATGTTCTGACGTTTGATAACCGGGATCAGCGCCTGAATTTCTGAGGATTCACCGGAGTTTGAAATCGCGATAACCACATCTTTCTTTGTGACCATCCCCAGGTCGCCGTGTGCGGCTTCACCCGGATGCACAAAGAAGGAAGGGGTACCGGTGCTGGCAAATGTCGCGGCCATTTTGTGGCCGATATGACCGGATTTTCCCATCCCCATGATGATCACTTTGCCTTCACAGCGGAATATCAGTTCACAGGCTTTATCGAAATCATCATTAATATACTGTTCGAGTGACGCGAGACCTTCACGTTCAATCCGGAGGACACGTTTACCTGTTAGTTGAAAATCAGTTCGGGACATCAGTTTTTTCTCACTTTCAGTATCTGTCTGTGTATTAATGGCTGACGCTTATCAGCCGGTAAAAAGACTTATCAGCCAGGCGGTGAATGCACTGAGCAGAATAATGCCTTTCAGCCGGTTCAGCCGCTGGTTCCGGCCGGCCGCAAAGAAAATAAATAACACACCGGCCGCGATCATCACGGCGAAATCGGTCATAAAACTGTCTGCTGCCATCGGCGCGGTGGCTAATAACGCCGGGATCCCCGCAACGACCGTGGTATTAAACAGTGTCGCACCGATAAGATTCCCCAGCGCGATATCTTTTTCACCTTTAACGGCCGCCGCAATTGTGGTGCACAGTTCCGGCAGACTGGTACCGACAGCCAGGATAGTCAGTCCGGTGATACGCCCGCTGATCTCCGCATAGCGGGTGAATGCAGAGGCGTTATCGATCACAATCCGGACCGCCACCGGCATAATCAGCAACCCGGCGACCAGCCACAATAAAGCAACCGGCAAATTATTTTCCTGCGGCAGTTCATGGTTTTGTTCAGTAGTGAAGCCGTCATACTGATCCCGCCGCGCCATTGCGGCAATTTTCACCACCAGCCAGAGACTGGCGAGCCCCGCAAGCACCAGAAACCCGCCCTGAACCCGTGTGATACCGCCGGACCAGATAAACAGTCCGAACAGTGCCATCACCGCCAGCATCAGCGGAAGCTCACGGCGCAGTACCGCCGACTGCACACTCAGCGGGCGGATAAGGGCGGCGAGGCCTGCAATCAGCAGTAAATTGGTAATATTGGATCCGATTATGGTGCCGAGCGCCAGATCCGGCTGCCCTTCAAGCACCGCACCGGCGGAGGTCAGCAGTTCCGGCAGCGACGTGCCGGGACCGGCCACCAGAATACCGGTGATAAACGGGGAGATGCCGAGAGAACGGGAGAAAACCGCCGCACCGTACACAATCCGGTCAGAGGCATAAACCAGCAGAATCAACCCGGTCAGTAAAAGGATGCTGGTAAGTAACATGGCTCTCCTCCGGGCTGAAAAACAGTCAGAAATAATGAAGTACGGGAAATTGAGGGTATTGTACGGGCTGAGGCGCAAAAGTAAAACAGACGTTTTGCGCCCGGCGGGAGCGTTAATGTTAAATGCTGATATACTTGTGTATCACGCTGTTTATACCCCGTTACTCAGGGGTGATAAATAATTCAGACAGTAACACCCGCATTTAAAGGCGAAAACTGCCGGATTTTTTTATATTATGATGGGTCAGTCCTGTATGTGTTGTAAAAACACGAAAAACATAACGTTAAGGTTGTGAGGTCATGAACCGACAGACGGAAAATATTATTGAGATCCGGAACATGTGCTTCCGGCGCGGTTCGCGCATGCTGTTTAATGATATCAGCCTGGATGTGCCGCGCGGCAAAGTGACCGCGATTATGGGGCCGTCCGGGATCGGGAAAACCACACTGTTACGCCTGATCGGCGGGCAGCTGCGCCCGGACAGCGGCGAAATCTGGTTTGACGGCGACAATATCCCGGCACTCTCCCGCAGCAAACTCTATCAGTCACGCCGTAAAATGAGCATGCTGTTTCAGTCCGGCGCATTATTCACGGATATGACCGTCTATGACAACGTGGCGTTCCCGCTGCGCGAACATACCCGTCTGCCGGAATCCCTGATTCGGACAACCGTGATGATGAAACTGGAAGCCGTTGGTTTACGCGGGGCGGCAAACCTGATGCCGTCGGAACTCTCCGGCGGGATGGCACGGCGTGCGGCACTGGCGCGGGCCATTGCACTGGATCCGGATCTTATCCTGTTTGATGAGCCGTTTGTCGGCCAGGATCCGATTACCATGGGTGTGCTGGTAAAACTGATTGATGAACTCAATCAGGCGCTGGGTGTAACCTGCATCGTGGTCTCTCACGATGTGCCGGAGGTACTCAGTATCGCGGATAAAGCTTATATCGTCGCGGAGCAGTCCGTGATTGCACAAGGCACCGCAGAAGAGTTGCAGGAGAACACCGAACCGCGTGTGCGCCAGTTCCTGGATGGTATTGCTGACGGACCGGTTCCTTTCCGCTATCCGGCGGGTGATTACCAATCAGATTTATTAGGATAAACGAGACATGTTGACACAGGCACTTGCTGCTTTGGGACGCCGCGCGTTAGCGACATGCGCGTCTTTCGGGCGGTCAGGATACATGCTGTTCCGTGCGCTGTTCGGCAAACCGCAGTTTGCCCGGCAGTGGCCGCTGCTGCGCAAGCAGCTGTACAGCGTCGGTGTGCAGTCCCTGCTGATTATTTCAGTATCCGGGCTGTTTATCGGGATGGTTCTGGCCTTACAGGGATATCTGGTTCTGAAAACCTTCAGTGCGGAAGCCAGCCTCGGCATGATGGTGGCGCTGTCGCTGCTGCGTGAACTGGGGCCGGTGGTGACCGCTCTGCTGTTTGCCGGACGCGCCGGTTCCGCACTGACCGCGGAAATCGGGCTGATGAAAGCCACAGAACAGTTATCCAGCCTGGAAATGATGGCGGTGGATCCGCTGCGCCGTGTGATTGCACCGCGTTTCTGGGCCGGTTTGATCAGTATGCCGCTGTTATCCATGATTTTTGTCGCCGTTGGTATTCTTGGCGGGGTCATGGTCGGGGTAGACTGGAAAGGGATCGATGAAGGTTTCTACTGGGCTTCCATGCAGGCCAATGTGGACTGGCAGAAAGATGTGATGAACTGCATTTACAAGAGTGTGGTTTTCGCCTTCACCGTCACCTGGATTGCCCTGTACAACGGGTATGACGCTATTCCGACGTCTGAAGGGATTAGTCGGGCAACAACACGCACGGTCGTTCATTCATCGCTTGCCGTGTTAGGGTTAGATTTTGTGCTTACGGCACTGATGTTCGGGAATTAAACAATGCAAAGCAAGAAAAATGAAGTTTGGGTCGGGCTTTTCGTCTTAATTGCCATTGCGGCGATTATCTTCCTGGCACTGAAAGTGGCGGATATCCGCTCTGTCGGCAGCGAAAAAACCTACCGCGTGTCTGCCACCTTTGATGATATCGGCGGCCTGCAGGCCCGTTCACCGGTAAAAATCGGCGGTGTGGTGATTGGCCGCGTCAATGACATCCGTCTGGACAAGGACTATAAACCGGAAGTGACGCTGGATATCTACAGTCAGTATGATCAGATTCCGGACACCAGTTCGTTATCTATCCGCACCTCCGGTCTGCTGGGTGAGCAGTATCTGGCGCTCAGTAAAGGGTTTGAGAATACAACCGATCCGGATCTGCCGATGACTGAGATGCTGAAAGACGGCAGCCGTATTCAGGACACCAAACCGGCGATGGTGCTGGAAGATTTAATCGGTCAGTTCCTGTATAAGAGCGGCGACGGCGAAGGGGGTAATACCCCGGAAGCGGCACCGGCTGCACAGCACTGATACGAAAAGTAATGTAAAAGCGGATGTTTTTGCCCGCAGAGGCAGACATCCTGCATAATACTGTTTACCGAAGACACCTTCACGGCGGAAAGTGCCGGTGATTAATCAGGAGTTGATTATGTTTAAGCGTTTACTGATAGCGGCGATGCTGGTGGTGATGGCCCCGTTTGCCGGAGCTGTTGACCAGACAAACCCGTATACACTGATGAACGATGCGGCGGCGAAAACCTTCAGCCGTCTGAAAGCCGAACAGGCGCAAATCCGGCAGAACCCGGACTATCTGCGCACTATTGTTCAGGAAGAATTACTGCCGTACGTGCAGATCAAATACGCCGGTGCACTGGTGTTAGGCTCTTACTACAAAGATGCGACACCGGCACAGCGCGATGCCTATTTTAAAGCCTTTGAGGCTTATCTGGCCCAGGCATACGGCCAGGCACTGGCCATGTACACCAACCAGACTTATCAGATTGACCCTGCACAACCGCTGGGTGATAAAACCATCGTGGCTATCCGTGTGACACTGACAGAGCCGGCAGGGCGTCCGCCAATCCGTCTGGATTTCCAGTGGCGTAAGAATACCAAAACCGGTAACTGGCAGGCTTATGACATGATTGCCGAAGGCGTGAGCATGATCACCACCAAACAAAATGAGTGGGCATCTATTCTGCGTCAGAAAGGTGTTGATGGTCTGACTGCTGAACTTGAGCGCAGCGCGAAAACCCCGATTACCCTGGATCAGAAATAATGACGGCTGCGCTGACGTGGGAAAAACAGGGTGAAACGCTCGCCCTGAACGGGGAACTGGATCGCGATACACTGCTGTCGTTCTGGAATGCACGTCAGCAGCAGATGAGCGCCGTGCAGACGGTGGATGTTTCCGGTCTCAGTCATGTGGATTCTGCCGGGCTGGCCATGCTGGTCCGTCTGCGGGGAGAGCGCCCGGAAGCGCCGTTTGTGTTATCCGGAGTAAGCGCTAACTTGCAGATGCTGATGTCACTCTACGGCGTTGAGTTTGAATTCAGTCAGAACGCGTGAATTTATCACTGCCTCCGCCTGTGTCACCACAGCCGGAGGCATTTTTAATGGTTTAAGAGCGGGGCATATTCGATTACGATAGTGCCTATAACACACAATCTGATAACCAATTTGAGAAATTATGGATACGAATGAAATCAAACAGGTGCTGATGAATAAGTTAGCACTTACTGACGCAATTGTGACCGGTGACGGCAGCCATTTTCAGGTGATCGCGGTCGGCGATCTTTTTGACGGCATGAGCCGCGTTAAACAGCAGCAGGCCGTGTATGCGCCGCTGATGGAATATATTGCGGATAACCGTATCCACGCGTTGTCTATCAAAGCCTATACCCCGGCTCAGTGGGAACGGGATCGTAAACTGAGCGGGCTGTAACCGCGGCGGCTGACAATGCAGTGACAAGTAACGCGGCAGCAATTAATGATAATGAGAGTGTCTACAGATGGATAAATTTCGGGTAAAAGGTCCTTCCGTTCTTCAGGGCGAAGTGACTATCTCAGGGGCAAAAAATGCAGCATTGCCTATCCTGTTCGCTGCAATTCTGGCGGAAGAACCGGTTGAATTACACAATGTGCCGGAACTGCGGGATATCGACACCTCTGTGAAGCTGTTAACGCGGTTGGGTGCAAAAATTGAGCGCAAAGGAACCACACTGCGTGTGGATGCCTCTGCAATTAATGAATATTGTGCACCTTATGATCTGGTCAAAACCATGCGCGCATCTATCTGGGCGCTGGGGCCGCTGGTGGCCCGTTTTGGTCACGGTCAGGTTTCTCTGCCGGGCGGCTGTGCTATCGGTGCCCGTCCGGTTGATTTGCATATCACCGGTTTAGAGCAGTTAGGGGCGAAAATCACCCTCGATGAAGGGTATGTCAAAGCGGAAGTGGATGGTCGCCTGACCGGTAACACTATCGTGATGGACAAAGTCAGCGTGGGTGCCACCATCACGATTATGTGTGCGGCAGCCCTGGCGAAAGGCAAAACCGTTATCGAAAACGCGGCCCGTGAACCGGAAATTGAAGACACCGCTGCATTCCTGAATGCGCTGGGTGCCAAAATCACCGGTGCAGGGACTGACCACGTGGTGATTGAAGGTGTTGAACGCCTCGGCGGAGGCTCTCACACCGTTGTGCCGGATCGTATTGAAACCGGGACATTCCTGATCGCAGCTGCGGTTTCACGCGGTAAAATTCTGTGCCGTAACGCCAAGCCGGATACACTGGATGCCGTGCTGGCCAAGCTGCGCGAAGCCGGGGCGGAAATCGAAACCGGTGACGACTGGATAAGCCTTGATATGAAAGGGCAGCGTCCGAAAGCGGTCACTTTCCGTACCGCACCGCATCCGGGCTTCCCGACAGACATGCAGGCGCAGTTCAGTCTGCTGAACCTGGTGGCGGAAGGCTCCGGTATGATCACGGAAACCATCTTTGAAAACCGCTTTATGCACATTCCGGAGCTGATCCGTATGGGGGCTCACGCGGAAATCGAGAGTAATTCTGTGCTGTGTCACGGCGTGGAAAAACTGTCCGGTGCTCAGGTGATGGCGACCGATTTACGTGCATCTGCAAGCCTGGTGCTGGCGGGTTGTATCGCGGAAGGCACCACAATCGTCGATCGTATTTATCATATCGATCGGGGTTATGAGCATATTGAAGAGAAATTACGCGGCCTGGGTGCGGATATCGAACGTATTCATTCAGAGGAGTAATTCCCTGATATAAGCCATAAACAGAAAAGAGCGGATATCCGCTCTTTTTTTGTGTCTTATTCCTGTCCGCCGGGGGAGGGAGTGAACTCTTCGATGGTCACATCGACAGACCGCATCTGACCATTGCGTAACAGGGTGACCGGCACAACACTGCCCGGGCTCAGTTCCGCCACCTGATCCATCATTTCGAGTGGTGAGGTGCTCGGTTTGTTATTGACGCTGGTGATGATATCCCCGACCTGAATCCCGCCTTTATCCGCCGGGCCGTCACGGGCAACCTGAAAGACCCGCAGACCGGTTATCTGATTGATATCACTGTTGTTAGTCCGGATCGGCGGCAGCTCTTTGGAGGTGATGCCGATATAGCCCCGGATGACACGGCCGTCTTTTATCAGTTTATTCATAATGCGCAGGGCAAGCTCTGCGGGGATCGCCAGCCCGATGCTGTCACTCAGCCGTGACGGATCGTTGCTGTCGTAAGACATGGTATTGATGCCGACCAGCTCGCCTTCGGTATTGACGAGTGCGCCGCCGGAGTTACCGGCCATAATCGAGGCATCAGTCTGGAGAAAATTCTGGCGGCGGGTCGGGCTCAGTCCGACACGGCCCATTGCACTGATAATGCCCTGATTGACTGTCTGTCCGACATTAAACGGGTTACCGATCGCCAGCACCACATCACCCACATGGGACTGACGTTTCGGGTTGATCGGGATCACCGGCAGTTTATCGGTGGTATTGATTTTCAGCACCGCGAGGTCGGTCAGATCATCCGCGCCAATCAGCATGCCTTCATACAGGCGGCCGTAATTACCGTATTGCAGGGCGATCAGAATCTGATCGGCATTTTTAATGACGTGCTGGTTGGTCAGGATATAACCCTGATCATTCATGATCACGCCGGAACCGAGGGAGGTCAGTTCGGGACCCTGCTGGGAGAGACTGCCCATATTACTGCTGTAAACATTGACCACGGCAGGCGCGGCGCGGCGTACCGCTTTGTTGTAGCTGACCGGTTCATCATTATTAAACAGATGGGTAAACCACTGGGTCACAAATTGCGGGCGAATAGACGGGACGCTGACCAGAAGCAGGGCAGCCACGAGAAGTCCCATAAAAACGGAGCGCAATAATTTAAACCACATAGTCCTTAACCGGTGTTGTGAGTACGGGAAGCAGATACTTCCGGCAGAATAGCATAATCCGGGGAAATTATATGTGTGTAATTGCGGTATTTTATGATGTGGTACAAATAAACAGGTGCGGTATCAGACGGTTATTTATCACTGACGGTCATGAGTCTGTCAGCCGCCGGTCACTGACAGTCTCATGCGCTACAGCCGGTTAAACGGGTTTATCCCCCATCACGGTTGCTCTGTGCATAATGCGGTGAAAATCGCCGTAATCAAAACTGGCGAGATGCTGGGTGCAGCGGTTATCCCAGACCGCCACATCGCCGTCCTGCCAGTGCCAGCGGACAAAATATTTCGGCTGTGTGCTGTGTTTAAACAGGAAGGTCAGCAATGTATCACTCTCTTCCGGGCTTAATTCACAGATACGGCTGGTAAAACCTGCGGTCACAAACAAGCCCTTCTTCCCGGTGACCGGATGGGTTCTGACCAGCGGGTGGCGTCTCGGCGGGAAATCGCGGCGGGCTTTTTCCAGCGCGGCTTTGGCTTCCCCGGTCTGCGCAAAACGGCTGTCCGGAAAAGAGAGGCTGATATCATGTTCCGCCGTCAGGCCGGATAAAAATTCCTGCAACGGCGGTGATAAATCATCATAAGCCCGGGTCAGGCTGGCCCACAGAGTATCGCCGCCGAAAGGGGGAACCTGTACCGCGGATAACACACAGCCCATGGCCGGTTTTTCCAGAAATGTCACATCAGTGTGCCACAGTTCGTTATCCTTCAGATCCAGCAGGTGGCTGTCGAGCACAATCAGTTCCCGCACATTTTTATGTGAAGGAAAAACCGGATGTATATGCAGTTCACCCAGCGCAGCGGCAAAGTCCCGCTGAGCTTCCGGTTTGATATACTGCTGGCGGAAAAACAGCACCTGATGTTCCAGTAAGGCATCCTGTAATACGGCCAGCATGGCGGCATCCGGTGTCAGGTTAAGGTCAATGCCGCTGACGTGTGCGCCGATAGCGGGTGTTAATTGTCTGATATCCATATTCATTACCTCTCTGTCGGTTAAGATTCTTTGCCGTACCACGGCACCAATGCCTGCTGCAAATGACGCAATGCCAGCTCGATGGCGAGTGCCACCACGGCAATCACTGCGATACCGGTGATGACAATACCGGTGTTAAGAAACTGCGCGGCGGACTGCACCATAAACCCGAGCCCCTGCTGTGCCGCGACCAGCTCTGCCGCCACCAGGGTTGACCAGCCCACGCCGAGGCCAATCCGGATCCCGGTCAGCATCTGCGGCAGTGCTGACGGCAGGATCACATATCTCAGTACCTGAAGCCGGTTTGCTCCCAGTGACTGCACGGCGCGGATCCGGTTTCCCGGCGCGGCCATAACGCCCTGCATCGTTGAAATCAGGACCGGAGCGAGAATCGCTAACCAGATCAGCAGGATCTTGGTGGTTTCCCCGATCCCGAACCAGATAACAATCAGCGGCAGATAGGCGAGCGGGGGAACCGGGCGGTACAGTTCAACCATCGGATCCAGTATTCCGCGTATCCGTGAACTCAGCCCCATCAGCACCCCCAGCGGGATCCCGGTGATAACCGCCAGAAGCAGTGCTTTGAGCATGCGATCCAGACTGGCCGCCAGGTGCTGCCACAGCGTGGCATTCATGTAACCGGATTCGGATAACGCCAGAAACTGGTGTCCTATCTGAGCCGGGGCGGGTAAATAGAGCGGATTAACCCACTGAAATGCGGTGATCAGCCACCAGCCGGTAATCAGCACGGATAAACTCACAATGCTGAGTAATAAACGGCTGTGGCGGGGTTGTTTATTTCCGGTTATATCTGCCATTGGATGTCACTCCGTGTCCGTTAATTAACCGCGCTGATACGCCATTATTTTGTCTGACAGTGTGTCGCGGTGATGAATAAACGCCGGATCCGACTTAATCTCACGGATACGCCGTCCCTGCGACCATTGTTTATAAAACGGGGGTTCTTCTCCGGATATTATCCGGCCGGGATACGGCGCCATTAATATCAGCCGTGTGGCCATTAACAGTGCCTCTTCAATATCATGAGTAATAATAAAAAAGGCACTCTGCTGTTTTTGCCACAGCGTCAGAATTAAGGATTGCATCTGTTCCCGGTTGGCGGCATCGAGTGCGCCGAAGGGTTCATCCATCAGAATAAAATCAGACTTTACAGCCAGTGCCCGGGCAATACCGACCCGCTGCCGCATACCGCCGGAGAGTGACCAGATATTGTCGGTAATAGCATGCAGTAATCCGACTTTTTGCAGGTTCTCTTCGACAATCGCTTTTTCTTCCTGCTTACCGAGCTTTTTAATTTTCAGTCCCAGTGCGACATTTTCATAGACATTCAGCCAGGGCATCAGTGCGTCATTCTGAAATACCACGGCTCTGTCAGAGGCGGGATGCTGAATTTCGTTTCCGTTCCGCGTTATTTTTCCGCCGGAGGGCGTTAAAAACCCGGCAACAATATTCAGCAGCGATGTTTTTCCGCAGCCGGAAGCGCCGAGAATAACGGTAATACCGTTATCCGGAATGGTTAAATTAATACCGGATAAGGTTATCTGCGGCTGACCGTGATAAACCAGATCAATATTCTCCAGTACGATATCAGCCATTGTTATTTCCCCGCCGCTGTGGTGACGGCCTCCGTATTGATATTTCCGGCATAGGAATCTTTAACTGAATCAATACTGCCCTGCTGCTGTAAAAACAGTGCGGTATTGCGGATATCATCTGCCAGAGTGGTCGTCAGGATCTGTTTTTGTTCTTTCAGCACGGGGTAATCACTACCCGCCATCACCCCCGGCACATCTTCCGGGCGGGCACCGGTCAGTTGTGCAATTTTGCCTGTGATGTCAGGAAAGTCCGCAATAGTATTTTTGTTACGCTGATACCACTGAACCTCAATGTCAGTAATGGCGGCAAACTGCGCCAGAACATCAGGATGCTGTGCGGCAAACTTACTGTCCGCGATCCACAGGTCATAGGTCGGTTTACCCCATGCCCGTACGTCGCGGCCGGAAATCAGGATCTGTCCGTTTGCTTTCAGCTGACTTAAGGCCGGTTCCCAGACATACGCCGCATCAATATCGCCTCTCTCCCATGCCGCGACAATTTCAGCCGGCCGCAGATTAATCAGCTGCACCGATTTTTCATCAATATTCAGGTTCTCCAGTGTTGCAAGCAGGCTGTAATGGGCCGTGGAGGTAAAAGGTACGGCAATTTTCTTACAGGCCAGTCCGCCTGACGGATTACGGTCATTGCGGATAATCAGTGCCTCGGCGGTGTCCGGAATGCCGGAAATATAAAAAACCTCCACCGGCAGTCCGCGGCTGGCGGCAACAGTAAACGGCGCGGAGCCCATATTGGCGATATCCGCCTCACCGGCCGCCAGGGCGGTCAGCACATCCGCGCCGCTGTCGAATTTTTTCCAGATAATCTGTTTGCCGGTGGCGGCCTCATAGGCGTGGTTTGCCTGTGCAATTTTACCGGGATCGATAATCGCCTGATAAGCGATGACCACCGGTTTTTCAGCGGTTGCCTGCGGTGCAGGCGCTTTCTGGCTGTAAATAAATGCGCTTATCACCGCCAGCGCCGCCAGTAAGGACAAAATGACCTTTAATTTATTTTTTTTCTGAGGCTGATATAACGACATTATTTTCTTCCGTTATGAAGTCATGAGTAGTTATCTATTTAGTGTCAGGGAATATATTCAGGGAAAGAATTACTTTTTATATTGAAATGCCTTTTTGTTATACATGAATAATATTCCCGCTGAAGATCATTTTTCAATTAAAAGGAAGGGTGGAAATTGGTTATTTTTTGACGTGTAATTCATTGTTTGCTCTGGTGTGAATTCCGAAAATATACGGTTAATGAATAATCGTCATGATATATCAGACTATTTAGTTATGAGTTATGGCTTTATTTTCTTATTCTCAATAAGCCGTAATACGATAACCTGGGAAATAACGGAATAATAACCACAATGAGCAATGCGGGAGTGACAGGACTATGGCAGCACAGATATTACCGGAACAGGTATTTCCGGTTTCTGCGGAGCAGCTTGCGGCTTTGCAGACGGTAACAGCAGATTTTACCTCTCAGCAACTGGCCTGGTTATCCGGTTATTTGTGGGGACGGGGAAATACGCCTGTGCAGACAGCTATTCTCCCGGCATCAAATACAACAGACAGTGACATTATTACCATTATTTCCGCATCACAAACCGGTAATGCACGTCGCGTATGTGAAGAATTAAAAACGCGTTTTCTCAGTGAAAAATTCGCGGTTAATTTGGTAAACGCCGGAGAATATAAATATAAACAGCTCGCCAGGGAGAAGATTGTCATTATTGTGACATCCACTCAGGGGGACGGTGAACCACCGGAAGAAGCGGTGGCGTTTTATAAATATCTGCATTCATCAAAACGCCCGGATCTCAGCGGAACTGCGTATGCCGTTTTCTCGCTGGGAGATTCGTCATACGAAAAATTCTGTCAGGCGGGTATTGATTTTGATGCTCAGCTGACAAAGGCCGGGGCAACCGCACTTGTGCCGAGAGCGGATGCGGATGTGGATTATCAGCCTGCGGCAGCGGTGTGGACAGATGCACTGACACAGGTGCTGAAAGAGAGAGGTATTGCTGCGGGTAATCCGCCGCCGGTGGTTGTACAGGCGGTTAGTGCCACTGAAAACCGTTACAGCAAAGACGCACCGCTGACAGCATCCCTCTCCGTTAATCAGAAAATTACCGGCCGCAATTCCCTGAAGGATGTGCGGCATATTGAAATTTCCGCCGGGGATTCCGGTCTGCATTATCAGCCCGGGGATTCCCTCGGGGTCTGGTTTGAGAATGATCCGGCACTGGCCGATGAGATTATCAGCCTGCTGCATGCGGATGCGGCAACGGAGATCACGGTATCCGGCAATACCTGCACATTGCGGGAGGCGCTGATCCGGCATCTGGAACTCACACAGAATAACGGAGTGACGGTCAGCAAATACGCGCAGTTATCGCAGCATGACGCGTTATCTGCCCTTATCAGTGATAAGCAGGCCGCGCTGCATTATGCGCAGAAAACACCTGTCGCAGAAATGCTGCGTCAGGCGCCTTCCCGGCCTTCCGCGCAGGCTTTCTCCGGTATTCTCCGGCCGCTGACCCCGAGGCTCTATTCCATCTCATCATCACAGGCAGAAGCGGACGATGAAATTCATCTGACCGTCGGCGTGGTGCGTTATGACACAGATGGCCGGGCACGGACCGGCGGGGCTTCCGGGTTTCTCGCCGATCATATACAGGAGGGCGGGGATGTGCGGGTTTTCATTGAGTCTAATGATAATTTCCGACTGCCTGCCGACCCGGATGTGCCGGTCATTATGATCGGTGCGGGCACCGGTATTGCGCCGTTCCGTGCCTTTATGCAGCAACGGGAAAATGACGGTGCCTCCGGTAAAAACTGGCTTTTCTACGGCAATCAGCATTTTACCGAGGATTTTCTGTATCAGACCGAATGGCAGCGCTATGTCCGTGACGGCGTGCTGACCCAGATCTCGCTGGCCTGGTCGCGGGATAAACCGGCGAAAACCTATGTTCAGGACAAACTGCGCGAGCAGGGAGCGGACGTGTGGCGCTGGATTGAGGACGGCGCACATATTTACGTCTGCGGTAATGCGGGCCTGATGGCCCGTGATACCGAAGATGCATTACTGGAGATCATCAGCCGGTACGGTAACAGGGATCATGAATCAGCCGATGAGTTTTTAAGTGAGCTGCGCACAGCGCGCCGGTACCAGAGGGATGTCTATTAATGAGCGATAAACACAACGGGCCTTTGATCGTGGAAGGCAAACTGAGCGACAGCGAAAGAATGAAGCGCGACAGCAACTATCTGCGCGGCACCATCAAAGAGGATCTGAGCAACGGCCTGACCGGCGGATTTGAGGGGGATAACTTCCTGCTGATCCGCTTTCACGGCATGTATCAGCAGGATGACCGCGATATCCGGGCGGAACGCACAGAGCAGAAACTGGAGCCGCGCCACGCCATGATGCTGCGCTGCCGTCTGCCGGGAGGCGTGATCACACCGGAACAGTGGCTGAAAATAGACAAATTTGCTGCAGAACAGACGCTGTACGGCAGTATCCGGATCACCAACCGGCAGACCTTTCAGTTCCACGGCATTCTGAAAGGGGATGTCAAGCCGGCGCATCAGATGCTGCATGAGGCGGGGCTGGATTCACTGGCAACCGCCAATGATGTGAACCGTAATGTACTCTGTACCTCGAATCCGGTTCAGTCCGGCCTGCACCGTGAAGCGTATGAGTGGGCGAAAAAAATTTCTGAGCATCTGCTGCCCCGTACCCGCGCTTATGCTGAAATCTGGCTGGATAAAGAAAAAGTGGCGGCAACCGATGAGGAACCTATTTTAGGTGAAACCTATCTGCCGCGTAAGTTTAAAACCTCAGTGGTGATCCCGCCGCTGAACGATGTTGATTTGCACGCTAATGATATGAATTTTGTGGCGATTGAGGAAAACGGCAAGCTGATTGGTTTTAATGTGCTGGTGGGCGGCGGCCTGGCGATGACTCACGGTGATACCGCGACTTTTCCCCGTCTGGCCAGTGAGTTCGGCTTTATCCCGCTGAAAGATACCCTGGCAGTGGCAGAGGCGATTGTTACCACTCAGCGCGACTGGGGAAACCGGACAGAGCGCAAGAATGCCAAAACCAAATACACGCTGGAGCGGGTGGGGGTTGAAACATTTAAACAGGAAGCAGAGCGGCGTGCCGGTATCACGTTTGCCCCGATCCGCCCGTATGAATTTACCCTGCGCGGTGACCAGATCGGCTGGTTAAAAGGGATTGATGATCACTGGCATCTGACGCTGTTTATTGAAAACGGCCGTCTGATTGATTTACCGGGCAAACCGCTGAAAACCGGTGTGGCGGAAATCGCCAGAATCCACCGGGGAGACTTCCGGTTAACCGCCAATCAGAACCTGATTATTGCCGGTATTCCGGAGGCGGAAAAATCCCGAATCGAATCCCTTGCGCGGGCACACGGCCTTATCAGCGACAATGTCACACCGCTGCGGGAAAACTCAATGGCTTGTGTGTCATTCCCGACCTGTCCGCTGGCAATGGCGGAAGCGGAGCGCTTTCTGCCGGAGTTTGTCACAGAGGTTGAGAAAATCATGACGTCTCACGGCGTGGGGAATGAAGAGATTGTTCTGCGGGTCACCGGCTGCCCGAACGGTTGCGGAAGGGCGATGCTGTCGGAGGTGGGATTGGTCGGCAAAGCGCCGGATCGCTATAATCTGCATCTCGGCGGTAACCGTACCGGCACCCGTATTCCGCGCATGTATCGTGAGAATATCAGCTCAGCGGCGATTTTATCGGTGCTTGATGAGCTTATCGGACGCTGGTCACAGGAGCGGTCGGCCGGAGAGGATTTCGGTGATTATCTGATCCGCGCCGGGGTGGTAAAACCGGTTCTGAATTCTGCCGTGGATTTTTATGAGGCAGGTGCTGCCTGAAATAAAAAACCGCGCCGTTTTACGCGGCGCGGTTTCTGTATTCACAGCAAAAATGTATCAGCGGCCGGCATTATTCAGCAGCAGATAAATATTGTCGTCGCCGCGTAAAATATTCAGTGCCAGCACGCTTGGCTTGCCGTCGATAATTTTACGCAGTTCAACAATAGTCATCACACGCTGGTTGTTGACGCCGATAATCAGGTCTCCCGGCTGAAGGCCGGACATGGCCGCCGGAGAATCTTTCTGTACCGCGTCAATATTAACGCCTTTATTACCCTCTTTATTACTGCCGTTACTCAGGGTTGCACCCTGCAGCAGAGTGGTCAGGTTTTCCGCTTTGGTGGTCTGGCCTTCGCTGTCATCCAGTATCACACTGACTTCCAGTGGTTTGCCTTTACGCAGCAGACCGATTTTCACTTCTTTACCCGGTGCGGTGGTACCGATTTTGGCTCTCAGTTCCGCAAAGCTGCTGACGCGTTTGCCGTCAACGGAGACCAGCACGTCACCCGATTTAATCCCCGCCTTGGCGGCCGCGGATTTCGGGATCACTTCACTGACAAACGCCCCGCGCTGAGCTTCCACACTCATTGCCTTGGCGATATCTGCGTTCATTTCAGCACCGCGGATGCCGAGGGAGCCGCGTTTGACTTCACCGGTGGCAATCAGCTGTGAGGTCAGATCTTTGGCCATGTTACTCGGGATAGCAAAGCCGATCCCGATATTACCGCCGCCCGGTGCCAGAATCGCGGTGTTGATACCGATCAGTTCACCGTTGAGATTGACCAGCGCACCGCCGGAGTTACCCCGGTTGATGGAGGCATCGGTCTGAATAAAGTTTTCCAGCCCTTCCACATTCAGGCCGCTGCGGCCTAATGCTGAGATAATCCCGGAGGTTGCGGTCTGACCCAGACCAAACGGGTTACCGACAGCAACGGTAAAATCACCGACGCGCAGTTTATCGGAATCCGCCAGGGTGATGGCGGTCAGGTTCGGGGCATTTTTCACCTGTAACAGGGCAATGTCGGTCTGCGGATCACGGCCGATTAAGGTCGCGTCATATTTGCGGCCGTCATTGAGCTGGATCTGAATTTTATCCGCATTCTGAATAACGTGGTTATTGGTCAGAATATAGCCTTTCTGTGCATCAATAATGACACCGGAACCCTGTCCCTGGAACGGGCGGACACTTTCCTGCTGTGACGGCATATTCGGGCCGAAGAAGAATTTAAACTCTTCCGGCACCTGCTGGCGGGCAACCGCTGTGCCGGAAACTTCCACGCTGACCACCGCAGGCAGCACTTTTTCCAGCATCGGTGCCAGGCTCGGCAGAGATTCGCCGGTGGCCATTTTGGCCGGTAAAGCCGCATTTGATACCGCAGGCAGTGCCGCGAGGGATAACCCGAGGCTGATGGCAACAGCACTGAGCAGGTTTTTTTTCTTTTTATTCATCATTCGTTTTGTGTCTCATCAATTAATAAGCTGAATCTGCAGGCATGAGAAGCCGCAGCATACGCAGATACTCCTATGACTCTATGTGTGTGTAAAAGTTCCTCATTCAACGGAAATAAAACAACCTTTACAAGGCTTTACGTGAACTGAAGATTAGTGCGGGGAATGGTTTGAAGGACAGTATTAAGCGGCTGAATTCAGGCGAAAAAAAACCGCAGTCGCCTGCGGTTTTAATGATTAGCTTTCTTTGTTCTCGACGGGACGGAACAGGCCGGATGAGCCGTCTGAATAATCACGCGGCGGCATTTTTACAGGCGCCTGGTCATTATCGGCCTCAGCTTCCGTCAGGCGGTAGCTGAACGGATTATCCTGTGCGGATAGTTCCGGCATCAGTTCTGATGAACTTTTCGCCATGTGCTGATATAACTGGCGGTAATCTTTCGCCATATTATCCAGCAGTTCTGCACTGCGGGCAAAGTGGCTGACCAGCTCTTTGCGGTACTCTTCCAGTTCGGCCTTGTTTTTTTCCAGGTCCCGTTTCATGGCTTCCTGCTCTCTGAACTTAGAACTGCCCAGACGAACGGCCAGCGCACCAATGATTAAACCAACTGCTAATCCGATGAGTGCATATACCCAAATCATGGCTACTCCTTTAAGTGCATCATGCGCGTTAGAATCTGTTGTCACTATAACCGGATTTGCCGTCCGGGGGGAATAGTGAAGGTAAGGCTTTCCGGCATTATCCCGGATTTCCGGGTATAATACCCGCCGCTACATCATAAAAATCTCAATAAAAACCTCTGATAATATTAAGGGATTACCGTTTATGAGCACAACACCGCGTGAGTTGTATCAGCAGGCACTGAACGGCAGCGGATTTGCGCCGGACGACGTGCAGCGGCGTACCGTTGACCGGCTGACAGAGATGCATCAGGCGCTCCTGATGCGCACACCATGCTCCCCTGAACCGGAAAAAGGGCTGCGCGGCACCCTGAACCGCTGGCTGAAAAAAGCCCCCGCACCGGTGAGTTGTCCGCCGGTGCAGGGTATTTATATGTGGGGCGGGGTCGGGCGCGGCAAGACCTGGCTGATGGATCTGTTTTATGACAGCCTGCCCGGGCCGCGTAAGCTGCGGCTGCATTTCCACCGCTTTATGCTGCGGGTGCATGAGGAGCTGACGGCGCTTCAGGGACATGAAAATCCGCTGGAAAGTATTGCCGACGGCTTTGCACAGGAAACGGATGTTCTCTGTTTCGATGAATTTTTTGTCTCCGATATCACGGATGCCATGATCCTCGGCACTCTGCTGGAAGCCCTGTTTCAGCGCGGCATCGCGCTGGTGGCGACCTCCAATATCCCGCCGGATGATCTGTACCGTAACGGATTACAGCGCGCCCGGTTTCTGCCGGCTATTGAACAGATCAAAAAATACTGTGATGTGCTGAATGTGGATGCGGGAATTGATTACCGTCTGCGCACGCTGACCCAGGCTCATCTGTGGCTAACCCCGGCGGATGCGGAAACGTCAGCGGCAATGGACAGCATGTTCTCCCGGCTGACCGGCGGACAGAAAGCCGGACAGGCAGCGCTGACCATCAATCACCGTCAGTTGCCGGTGGTGCGGGAAACGGACGGCGTGCTGGCGGTGACCTTCCGGACACTGTGCGAGGATGCGCGCAGCCAGTTCGACTATATTGCACTGTCGAAAATCTATCACACCGTGCTTTTATATGAGGTTCCGGTACTGACCACGGAAAATGAGAATGCGGCGCGGCGTTTTCTGGCGCTGGTGGATGAGTTTTATGAGCGGAAAGTAAAACTGATTATTCAGGCGCAGAGCGGGATGGATTCTCTCTATCAGGGGCAGTTATTGTCCTTTGAGTTCGCCAGATGCCTCTCCCGGCTGCAGGAAATGCAAAGTGAGGAGTACCTGAAACTGCCGCATCTGGTATAATGCGCGCCCCTGAAAAGGGTTTCGGGGAAATTTTTTTAATTTGGGGTCGATTTTTTGCAGGGACTTCTCTATAATCTTGCGACCCCACGTTACAGCGGTTTTCTTTATTTCCCAAAGAAGACTGCAACTAGCGCCAGATGATTCTGCTCGAAGGGGTAGGTTTACTGGACAAGCGTCGTGTGAGCCTCAGTTTCTGAACATTGGTTCACCAACATGTAACTTATTTATTGGGTAAGCTTTAATGAAAACTTTTACAGCTAAACCAGAAAGCGTACAACGCGACTGGTTCGTTGTTGATGCAACCGGCAAAACTTTAGGCCGCCTTGCAACTGAATTAGCCCGCCGTCTGCGCGGTAAGCACAAAGCGGAATATACTCCTCACGTTGACACCGGTGATTACATCATCGTTCTGAACGCAGAAAAAGTTGCTGTAACCGGCAACAAGCGTACAGACAAAGTGTACTATCGCCACACTGGCTACGTTGGTGGTATTAAGCAAGCGACCTTCGAAGAGATGATCGCACGCCATCCTGAGCGCGTTATTGAAATCGCTGTGAAAGGCATGTTGCCGAAAGGCCCTCTGGGTCGTGCAATGTACCGTAAACTGAAAGTTTACGCAGGTAACGAGCACAATCACGCGGCACAGCAACCGCAAGTTCTGGACATTTAATCGGGATTATAGGCAATGGCTGAAAATCAATACTACGGCACTGGTCGCCGCAAAAGTTCATCCGCTCGTGTCTTTATTAAGCCGGGTAGTGGTAACATCGTCATCAACCAACGCAGCCTCGAAAACTATTTCGGCCGCGAAACAGCACGCATGGTAGTTCGCCAGCCGCTGGAACTGGTTGAAATGTTAGAAAAACTGGACCTGTACATCACTGTTAAAGGTGGTGGTATCTCTGGTCAGGCAGGCGCAATCCGTCACGGTATCACCCGTGCTCTGATGGCGTACGACGAATCTCTGCGTTCTGAGCTGCGTAAAGCAGGCTTCGTAACGCGTGATGCACGTGAAGTTGAACGTAAAAAAGTGGGTCTGCGCAAAGCACGTCGCCGTCCACAGTTCTCCAAACGTTAATCACTGGTTTCGTTGGAATACAAAAAACCCGCCATCGGCGGGTTTTTTTATAACCGTATAACTGCCGCAAATTATCCCGACATAACCTGTAATTTCATGTTTATTTCATGAATCTGTCCCTGTTAACCCCCATTTTTAGTGTTTTTGAATGATTTTTTGCCCTGACTCACCCTAAGTTGAGCAAAATCTGGTAAACTGGCACAAACATTTTTCTCGCCCCTGAACACACTGCCGCGCGCCCGGATTGGCGCGCTGTGGTTTTCTTTCCCGGATTCAGTGAGAGATTACAGGTAGGAATGGCGTAGTGCGCTGTTCATTCCTTTATTTTGATAAACTTGGAGGTTTTCATGGCTGTCGCTGCCAACAAACGTTCGGTAATGACTCTGTTCTCCGGCCCGACCGATATTTTCAGCCACCAGGTACGGATTGTACTGGCGGAAAAAGGGGTAAGTTTTGAAATTGAGCATGTCGAAGCAGGCAATCTGCCACAAGACCTGATCGATCTGAACCCATACCAGACGGTACCGACACTCGTGGATCGCGAGCTGACCTTATATGATTCACGTATTATCATGGAATACCTTGATGAGCGTTTCCCGCATCCGCCGCTGATGCCTGTTTACCCGGTGATGCGTGCGCAGAGCCGTGTGATGATGCACCGCATCGAGCAGGACTGGTACTCGCTGATGAATAAAATTGAAAAGGGCTCTGCCCAGGAAGCGAACCAGGCCCGCAAACAGTTAACGGAAGAGCTGGTTGCTGTCTCGCCGGTATTCAAAGAATACGCGTATTTCATGAATGAAGAATTCAGCCTGGTGGACTGCTATCTGTCTCCGCTGTTATGGCGTCTGCCGGTACTGGGTATCGACCTGTCCGCACGTCCGTCTTCTGATACCAAACACCTGCAGTTCTACATGCAGCGCGTGTTTGAGCGTGACTCTTTCCTGGCTTCCCTGACGGAAGCTGAGCGTGAGATGCGTTTACAGTCACGGGGTTAACCGCTGATGGATATTCAGGAATTAACACCGCGCCGCCCTTATCTGCTGCGGGCGCACTATGAATGGTTACTGGATAATGAACTGACACCCCATCTGGTGGTGGATGTGAACACCCCCGGTGTCAATGTGCCGATGGAGTATGCTCAGGATGGTCAGATTGTCCTGAATATTGCACCGCGCGCCGTGGGTAATCTGGAAATGACCAACGAGTGGGTCGGTTTTAATGCCCGTTTCGGCGGCGTTCCGCGTCAGGTGGATGTGCCGATGGCCGCCATTATTGCGGTCTACGCCCGTGAAAACGGTGCCGGGATGATGTTTGAGCCGGAAGTGGCTTATGAGGCTGCGGAAGAAGAAGATATTCTGACCCCGGCGGTGGATAACATCACCCTGATCCACGACGAACCGGTAAAACCGGCGGAAGAAAGCACCGACGGGGATGACCCGGAGCCGCCGAAACCACCGCGTGGCCGTCCGAACTTACGTGTCGTGAAGTAACAGACCGATAAATAAAAAAGACCGCGAAAGCGGTCTTTTTTGCATTTAAGGCAGCATGATCAGGTAATTACTCTGCTCATACGTGCAGATAATCGAGAATACTTTCTGCCGCCCGGCGGCCTTCGGCAATGGCGGTAACCACCAGATCCGAGCCGCGTACCACATCTCCCCCTGCGAAAATACCGCTGACGGAGGTTTCAAACGGATAAGTTGCCTGTGCCGGGGCGCTGATCCGGCCCTGCTGATCCCGCGTGATACTGAGAGCATCCAGCCACGGCATCGCGTGCGGCCGGAAACCGAAAGCGATAATGACTGCATCGGCATCAATAACAAAGGCGGAATTCTCATCCGTTTCAATCTGACGGCGGCCGCTGTTGTCCGCATCACCTAACCGGGTGGTTAATACGCGGACACCACAGGCGTTACCCGTTGCATCGGTTTTAATGGCGGATGGCTGACAGTTAAAACGGAAATTAACCCCTTCCTCTTTGGCATTTTTCACCTCACGGCGCGAACCCGGCATGTTCTCCTCATCCCGGCGATATACACAGGTCACTTCCGCTGCTCCCTGACGGATGGCGGTCCGCAGGCAATCCATTGCCGTATCTCCGCCGCCGAGTACCACGACGCGTTTATTCTTCAGGTCAATAAACGGAGCGGAATCATCATCCGGCAGTCCCATCACCTGACGGGTATTGCCGATCAGATACGGCAGGGCGCTGTACACCCCGGCGGCATCTTCATTTTTCAGCCCGCCGCTCATCGGCTGATAGGTACCCGCGCCGATAAAGACGGCATCATAATTCTGCTGTAACTCACTGAGCGTGATCTCTTTTCCGATCTCGGTATTCAGCTGAAACTCTACGCCCATCTCTGTGAACAGCTCACGGCGGCGCTGCATAATGGATTTTTCCAGCTTAAACGACGGAATACCAAAAGTGAGAAGCCCGCCGATTTCCGGGTGTTTATCAAATACCACCGGGGTTACACCGTTGCGGATCAGGACATCGGCACAGGCCAGCCCGGCCGGACCGGCGCCAATTACGGCGACCTTTCTTCCGGTCGGACGGACAGCGGAGAGATCCGGTTTCCAGCCCATTTCGAAGGCTTTATCGGTGATATAACGTTCAATATTGCCGATGGTGACCGCGCCGAACTCGTCATGCAGGGTACAGGCTCCCTCGCACAGCCGGTCCTGCGGACACACCCGGCCGCACACTTCCGGCAGGCTGTTGGTCTGGTGTGACAACTCTGCGGCCTCAATAATCCGGCCTTCCTCCGCCAGCCGCAGCCAGTTGGGGATATAGTTATGTACCGGGCATTTCCATTCACAGTACGGATTACCGCAGCCGAGACAGCGGGTCGCCTGCTCTTTCACCTGTGGCGGCGAAAACGGCTCATAAATCTCGATAAATTCAGTTTTACGGAGTGCCAGAGGCAGCTTTTGCGGATCCGTACGCTGTAATTCAATAAACTGATAAACATTGCGGCTCATCTTGATTCCCCTTACTGTGCCCGGATCCGTAATTCAGTGTCTGCGTGGCGGGTTACCCCGGCAAGTGCATGAATATCCGCAGATTTCGGCTTGACGAGGATAAACCGCCCGGCCTGTTCTGTCCAATCTCTGAGAAGTGCGTCTGCTCTGGCGGAGCCGGTCAGGCGGCGGTGGTCTTCCAGCATGCCGCGCAGATGTTCCTGCAGAACCGGCAGCCCGCTGATATCGCGGGTTTCCGCCATTTCCGGATTGACACGCCCGGCGGCGGTGCCGTCCTCATCATAGAGATAAGCGAATCCCCCGGTCATCCCGGCCGCGAAATTAATTCCGGTTTTGCCGAGCACACAGACAATCCCGCCGGTCATATATTCACAGCCGTTATCACCGACGCCCTCGACCACCGCCAGTGCGCCGGAGTTACGGACAGCAAAGCGCTCTCCGGCACGGCCTGCGGCGTAGAGTTTGCCGCCGGTGGCACCATACAGACAGGTATTTCCGGCAATTGTGGTGTCGTGAGCGGCAAAGGCAGAACCCGGATGCGGATGCAGAACAATCTGCCCGCCCGCCATACCTTTACCGACATAGTCGTTGGCATCGCCCGTGAGCGTCAGTTCAATACCTGCGGCATTCCAGACCCCGAAACTCTGCCCGGCGGTGCCGGTAAAATGCAGTTTCAGCGGCGAGGCGGCGATCCCGCTGTTGCCGTAGAGTTCCGCCACAAAGCCGGAGAGCGCAGCCCCCACTGAACGGTCAGTATTACGGATATCGTAATAAAAAGCGCGGGATTGCTGTGTCTGCACACAGGTCCGGGTATCTTCCAGGATGCGGCGGTTCAGTTCACCCTTATCAAACGGCGGATTGGTCTGTGAACAGAACAGCGCGGCACCTTCATGCGGTACCGGGGAGACCAGCAGATCGGACAGATCCAGTTTCTGCTGCCGGGCGGTGGTGCCTTCAATCCGGACCAGCAAATCCGTGCGGCCGATAAGATCGGTCAGTTTTCTCACCCCCAGTTGCGCCATCAGCTCACGGGTTTCCTGTGCAATAAAGCGGAAATAATTTATCACCCGCTCCGGCAGGCCGTGATAGTGATCGCGGCGCAGCGTTTCATCCTGGGTTGCCACGCCGGTGGCACAGTTATTCAGGTGGCAGATGCGCAGATATTTGCAGCCGAGCGCGACCATCGGGCCGGTGCCGAAACCGAAGCTTTCCGCACCGAGAATGGCGGCTTTGATGATATCCAGCCCGGTTTTCAGTCCACCGTCTGTCTGTAAGCGGATTTTATGGCGCAGACCGTTGCTCACCAGTGCCTGCTGGGCTTCTGCCAGCCCCAGCTCCCACGGCGTACCCGCGTATTTGACAGAGGTGAGCGGGCTGGCGCCGGTGCCGCCGTCATACCCCGAAATGGTGATGAAATCGGCATAAGCTTTGGCCACACCGGTGGCAATGGTGCCGACGCCCGGCTCCGAGACCAGTTTGACGGAAATCAGTGCTTCCGGGTTGACCTGTTTGAGATCGAAAATCAGCTGTGCCAGGTCTTCAATCGAGTAAATATCATGGTGCGGCGGCGGGGAAATCAGGGTAACGCCGGGCACCGAATAGCGCAGTGAGGCGATATACGGCGTGACTTTATCACCGGGAAGCTGACCACCCTCACCCGGTTTCGCGCCCTGTGCCACTTTGATCTGGATAACCCGCGCACTGCGCAGATATCCGGGTGTCACACCAAAGCGACCGGAGGCCACCTGTTTGATTTTGGAGTTTTTTTCTGTACCAAACCGCGCCGGGTCTTCACCGCCTTCGCCGGAGTTAGAGCTGCCGCCGAGGCGGTTCATGGCGACAGCCAGTGCCTCATGGGCTTCCGGGCTGAGAGCACCGATAGACATGGCGGCGGTATCAAAGCGGGAAAACAGGGATTCCGCAGATTCAGTTTCATCAATACTGATAGGTTGCGTATCGGTGCGCAGTGCCAGCAAATCGCGCAGCATGGCCGCAGGACGGCCGTTTACCAGGGCAGCATAGTGCTGATAATCCGCATAATTTCCGCTGTGAACGGCTTTTTGCAATGTGGCGATCACATCCGGATTATAGGCGTGATATTCACTGTTATGAATGTATTTCAGCAGACCGCCTGCATCGAGCGGTTTGCGCGGCAGCCAGGCGAGGCGGGACAGGTTATGCAGATCCTGCTGGAAATCACTGAAATCCGCACCGCCGATCCGGTTCGGTACGCCCCGGAAACAGAGTTCCGCCACAGAATCACTCAGGCCGACCGCTTCAAACAGTTTGGCGCAGCGGTATGAGGAGACAGCGGAGATCCCCATTTTGGACATGATTTTATACAGTCCCTTGTTGATACCGTTGCGGTAGTTGAGCAATACCTGCGCCGGTGAGTGCGTGAGGACGTTATCGCTGCACAGTTTCAGCAGGGATTCACAGGCAAGATAAGGGTAAATGGCGGTAGCGCCGAACCCGAGCAGCACAGCAAAATGATGCGGGTCACGGGCACCGGCGGTTTCGGCGATGATATTGGCGTCACAGCGCAGGCTCTGGCTGACCAGCCGTTGCTGTACCGCGCCGACAGCCATCGGTGCCGGGATCGGCAGGGTGTCCGGGGAAATCTGCCGGTCACTCAGTACCACCAGTACGGCACCGGCGCGGACAGCGGCCTCCGCATTATCACACAGGGTGCGGATCGCCTGCTCCAGCGTGGTTTCCCGCGGATCAAAGCAGAGTGACAGATGTTCCGCGCGGTAATAATCCGGATCACGGCTCAGCAATTGTTCGAAATCCGTGTGCATCAGTACCGGCGAGGCCATACTCAGCCGGTGTGCCTGGCCTTCCGCTTCGCAGAAGACATTCATTTCCCGGCCGATGCTGGTGGCGAGCGACATAACATGGGCTTCCCGCAGCGGATCGACCGGCGGGTTGGTTACCTGGGCAAACTGCTGGCGGAAATAGTCATAAATCAGGCGCGGGCGGGCTGAGAGTACCGCAAACGGGGTATCATCCCCCATTGAGCCAACCGCTTCCTGGCCGTTTTCCCCCAGCACCCGCAGCACCTGCTCCAGCTCTTCCAGGGTGTAACCGAACTGCTTCTGATACACCGCCAGTTGCGCATCACTGAGGGTGCGCTGCGGCGGCGTTTTATTCATCAGATCCTGATACGGCGTGAGCCGCACAACATTTTTCTCCAGCCACGCCTTGTACGGATGACGGGTTTTGAGATCGTTATCGGTCTCGCGGGTATGCAGGATACGGCCTTCCTGTGTATCAATCACCAGCAGTTCGCCCGGCCCGACACGGCCTTTTTCCGTGACCTCATCCGGCTGATAATCCCAGATACCGATCTCAGAGGCACAGGTGATCAGTTTGTCTGTGGTAATGACATAGCGGGCAGGGCGCAGCCCGTTGCGGTCGAGGTTACAGGCGGCATAGCGCCCGTCAGAGATAACAATCCCGGCTGGGCCGTCCCACGGCTCCATATGCATGGAGTTAAAATCAAAAAAGGCGCGCAGGTCGTCGTCCATATCCGGGTGATTTTGCCAGGCAGGCGGTACCAGCAGCCGCATGGCACGCACCAGATCCATCCCGCCGTTGAGAAACAGTTCGAGCATATTATCCAGCGAGCTGGAATCCGAACCGGTTTCATTAACAAACGGGGCGGCGGTGATGAGATCCGGGATCAGCGGCGTGCGGAATTTGTAAGCACGGGCACGGGCCCACTCGCGGTTACCGGTGATAGTGTTGATTTCGCCGTTATGGGCGAGATAGCGGAAGGGCTGTGCCAGCGGCCAGCGCGGAACGGTATTGGTTGAAAAGCGCTGGTGAAACAGACAGATAGCCGATTCCATTCTTAAATCGGCCAGATCCGGATAAAAACGCGGCAGATCGGCGGCCATGCACAGACCTTTATAAATCGTCACCAGATTGGACAGGCTGCAGACATAAAAATCCGGGTCACTGATGCGCTTTTCAATCCGGCGGCGCGCCATAAACAGGCGGCGTTCCAGATCCCGAGCCCGCCAGCCGGCAGGGGCATTGATAAAGACCTGCTCAATCTGCGGCATACCGGCAAGGGCGATTTCACCGAGGATCTCCGGTCTGACCGGCACTTTACGCCAGCCTGCGATAAACAGTGTTTCGTCCGCCAGCTCTTCTTCGATAATATCGCGGCAGGTTTGTGCAACGACCGGATCCTGACTGAGAAACAGCATCCCGACTGCATAATTACGCGCCAGCCGCCATTCATTCTCCGCAGCAATCATCTGAAAGAAACGATCGGGTTTTTGTAATAACAAACCGCAGCCGTCCCCGGTTTTGCCGTCGGCGAGGATCGCACCGCGGTGCTGCATCCGCGCCAGCCCGCTGATGGCAGTACGCACGACTTTGTGGCTGGGTTGTCCTTCGAGGTGGGCAATCAGGCCGAAACCGCAGTTGTCCTTATCCTGTGACGGGTTATAAAGCATAAGTGGCCCCTTTTGCATGTCTCACATTAGGCCGCATTTCTGCGGCAAAGCTGTTTCCGGGCCTCAGTCAGCCCTGCTGACGACAGATATCTCAGCAAAGGGTATTGTGATGTGTGTTTGTGCCGCGACCGGCAAGCGAATAATTATTATATCGGTGCTGACCACAGGTGATCCGGAACGTCGTTTTTCAACTTACCGGGAAATACGGTGACGGTCAAATATCAGGTAACTGACAGTATGTGAGCATGGTTTTTGCGATAATTTAATGAAAAAAAACTATTTTCAGGATTTTAATCCGCTGTTTCCGCAACCGGAGTACCGATTTTTTGTGTGATGTACATCACTGTTTTTTGCGGGTTATTACCGCGCAGCATGGGCATTTTTATTTATAACCTGATTTTATCTGCTCTGTTTCTGCTAATTTGCAGATAAATGTCGTGTTTTTAATTTTATTCAGATAAAAAAACAGTACCGGGTGGTAATCCGGCCATATTATCCGGCTGAGGATGCCTGTAACGCCGGCTGATTTGATTTTTTACTTAATCCGCGCCGGAAACGCTGTGATCCGCCAATTTTACGTTATGATACTAACCCTCATTCAGCGGGTGGAGCAGGTATGAAATTGCTACGCGGTTTAGCACAATATTATGTTGATTTACTGATGAAACTGGGCCTGGTCCGGTTTTCGTTATTGCTGGCATCGGGACTGGTGGTGCTGGCGATGGTGGTGCAGATTGCTGTCACCATGCTGCTTCAGGGGGAAGTACAGAGCATTGACCTGGTGCGCTCTATCTTCTTCGGCCTGCTGATCACGCCGTGGGCGGTCTATTTTATGTCTGTGGTGGTTGAACAGCTGGAGGAATCCCGCCAGCGCCTGTCCAGACTGGTCAGTAAACTGGAAGTGATGCGCAAGCGGGATCTCGAACTCAATGAACAGCTGAAAGAGAACATTACCCAACTGAATCAGGAGATTACCGAGCGCGAAAAAGTTGAGGATGAACAGGTTGTTCTGCTGGATAAACTGAAGAAAGAGATCAGCCGCCGCGAACAGACCCAGCTCGAATTTGAACAGCAATCTGTCCTGCTGCGCTCCTTCCTTGATGCTTCGCCGGACCTGGTCTATTACCGCAATGAGAAAAACGAGTTTTCCGGTTGTAACCGTGCGATGGAACTGCTCACCGGCCGCAGTGAAAAACTGCTGCGCGGCCTGACCCCGCGCGATATTTATGAACCGGAAATCGCTGATAAAGTGATGGAAACGGATGAAAAAGTGTTCCGTCATAATGTCTCGCTCACCTATGAGCAGTGGCTGGTCTACCCGGACGGACGCAAAGCCTGCTTTGAGCTGCGCAAAGTACCGTTCTATGACAGTGTCGGCAAACGCCACGGCCTGATGGGCTTTGGTCGTGATATCACTGAGCGCAAGCGTTATCAGGAAGCGATTGAAAACGCCAGCCGTGAGAAAACCACCTTTATCTCCACCATCAGTCACGAACTGCGTACGCCGCTGAACGGGATTGTCGGGCTGAGCCGCATTCTGCTGGATACAGATCTCAATCCGGAACAGGAAAATTACCTGAAAACTATTCATGTCAGCGCCGTCACCCTAGGCAATATCTTCAATGACGTGATTGAGATGGACAAACTGGAGCGGCGCAATGTCCGCCTCGATACCCAGCCGGTCAATTTCACTGAATTTATTTCTGATCTGGAAAACCTGTCCGGCCTGCTGGTGCAGCCGAAAGGGCTGCAGTTCACTCTCGATCTGATCCAGCCGGTACCGTCTGTGATCATGGCGGATGGCACCCGTCTGCGCCAGATCCTGTGGAATCTTATCGGCAACGGCGTGAAGTTCACCCGCGAAGGCGGTATCACGGTGAAAGTGTGGCGCGAAGCTAATGATATGCTCTGCTTTGAGGTACGGGATTCCGGCATCGGTATTCCGAAGGATGAACTGGAAAAAATCTTCGCCATGTATTACCAGGTAACGGACAGCGCGGGCGGACGCCCTGCCACCGGTACCGGTATCGGCCTGGCGGTTTCCCGCCGTCTGGCACAGGCAATGGGCGGTGATATCACCGTGACCAGTGAACCGGGCAAAGGCTCCTGCTTCACGCTGTCGGTCTGTGCACCGGCACAGGAGGCTCCGGAGGAGGAAGAGGATGACGGCCTGCTGCTGCCGGCCCTGAATATCCTGCTGGTGGAGGATATCGAGCTGAATGTGGTGGTGGCGCGCTCTGTCCTGGAAAAACTGGGTAACACGGTGGATGTCGCGATGAACGGCCGTGACGCGCTGGCGATGTTCTCGCCGGAGGAGTACGACCTTGTGCTGCTGGATATTCAGCTGCCGGATATGAGCGGGCTGGATATCGCCCGTGAACTGCATCAGCGTTATCAGGCGGATGATTTACCGCCGCTGGTGGCACTGACCGCCAATGTGCTGAAGGATAAAAAAGAGTATCTGGATGCCGGTATGGATGAAGTACTGAGCAAACCTCTCGCTGTGGGCGCTCTGACGCAGATGATAGCGAAATTCTGGGGAGACGGCAGTGAGGCACTGCCTGCAGAGGAAAGCGGCTCAGCGGCGTCTGAGGACGTGTATGCGCAGTCACTGGATCTGGAAATGCTGAATCAGTACATCGAACTGGTGGGGCCGAAACTGATTGAAGACAGCCTGAATGTATTTGAAAAAATGATGCCGGGTTACCTGGCGATTCTCAATTCCAACATGGTGGCGAAAGACCGTAAAGGCATTGCGGAAGAGGGACACAAAATCAAAGGCGCCGCCGGGTCAGTCGGGCTTATCCATCTGCGGCAGGTTGCACAGCAGATTCAGTCACCGGAATTACCGGCATGGGACGATAACGTGCAGGAGTGGGTCGATGAACTGAATCACGATTGGGAAAGTCAGGTGGGGATTTTAAGAAACTGGCTGGCAAATCGCAGGTAAAAAATAACCCCAACCGAGGTTGGGGTGCGCGAATACTGCGCCAACACCAGGGAAACTGGTTCACCCGCGACAACTATTTATCGTTATTTAGGCGAGTGATGAAATAGGCTCTTACATCATACAGGCTTCAACATAGCAAAGATAAGTATTTTTGTTACAAGATTCATTAAAAACTGTGATGAAGATTGGTGTTTGCACCTCTAAAGGGTTAAGCATTAATCTACTACAAAAGGAGTCAGATATGAAATCTGTTGGTATCGTTTTAAGCGGATGCGGTGTTTTCGACGGTAGTGAAATCCATGAATCCGTTCTTTCACTGCTCAGTTTAACCCAATCCGGCGCACAGGTGTATTTTTTTGCACCGGATGAACCTCAACGCACTGTTATCAATCACCTTTCCGGTGAGGAAAAATCAGAAAAACGCAATATGCTGGAAGAGTCTGCACGGATTTCCCGCGGAGAAATCCGTCCGCTGGCTGAAGCGGATGCGTCACAGCTGGATGCACTGATTGTTCCGGGCGGTTTCGGCGCTGCAAAAAATCTGTGCGATTTTGCCGTAAAAGGTGCTGACTGTGAAATAGATAAATATTTTTTATTATTGACACGTGAAATGTTATCTCAGGGGAAACCTATGGGATTTATGTGTATTGCACCGGTGATGATCCCGAAAATCGTCAATTCATCAGTACAACTTACCATTGGTAATGATTCGGATATTGCAGCGGCGATCGCGGAAATGGGAGGCGTACATGTCAATTGCACGGTGGATAATATCGTCGTAGATGAAACCCATAAAATCGTGACAACCCCTGCTTATATGCTGGCTGAGAATATCGCACAGGCACAGATCGGGATTGATAAACTCGTGAAGAAAGTGCTCGGAATGGCCTGATAAAGAATGAGGAAAATGATGGGGAGGATATTGCGGTTTCTGCGAAAAATAGTTGTTTTTGTTATGTTGTTATGGGTAACAATGATAATTTTGTTCGCGTTCCTCCCTGTCCCTTACTCTATGGTGATGCTGGAAAGGCAGCTTTCGGCATGGTCAACATTCAATTTTTCTTATGTCGCTCACAGTACGTGGGCGGGTGAAGACGCTATTTCCCCGCAGATGAAGCTGGCGGTGATTGCGTCCGAGGATCAGAATTTCCCTCACCACCACGGTTTTGACTTCGGAGCTATCTCCGATGCACTGTCAAAAAGCGGTAAGAAAGGCCGGGCGGCCCGTGGTGCGTCCACACTGAGCCAGCAGACGGTCAAGAACCTGTTTCTGTGGGATGGCCGCAGCTGGGTACGAAAAGGGCTGGAAACGCTGCTGACGCCCGGTATTGAGCTGGTCTGGTCAAAGTCACGGATCCTGACGGTGTATCTCAATATCGCGGAGTTCGGGCCGGGAATTTTCGGTGCCGAAGCGGCGGCGCAGCACTTTTTCGGCAAAAGTGCGAAAAACCTGACGGCGGCTGAGGCTGCATTACTGGCCGCCGTGCTGCCGAATCCCCACCGCCTGCATGCGGATAAACCTTCCGCTTATCTCCGCCAGCGCCAGCAATGGATATTGCATCAGATGCAGTTGCTGGGCGGAACAACGTTCCTGAAGAAAAATAATCTGGCTGATAATTAGCCGCAGTATAATGAATTTATCTTACTGATTTGTTTTTTTACAAAAATGATAAGTAAATATAATAATGACTGCTGCTCAGACTGTTTTGGTATAATGTTCTTATTATTTGTTATTTATTGATATATCCTGCATTTTATCTGCATTCAGGCGGATGAGCAGAAAGCAGGCATCCGGCACGGGCATAAAAAAACCTGACATTAAGTCAGGTTTCTTATCGGTTTCCGAAAGCAGACGGAATTAATTCAGCCAGGTAAAGGCGGTGGTGACTTTTTTCGCGCCATCGGTTTCACTGGCTACTTTCGCCGCGGCAGCCCCTTCCTGACGGGTAACCACCCCTAACAGGAAAATCTCACCGTTTTCAGTGATCACTTTGATATTCGCGGATTTTACCGCATCACTGGTCAGCAGCTTGGAGCGGACTTTTGTCGTAATCCAGGCGTCTTTGGAGGCCGTACCCAAATCAATCGGTGTTCCCTGGCGGACTTCGTTATACACCAGTTCGGTACCGTCCACTTTGGCGGCAATCTCTTTTGCCCGCCGCGCCAGGGAGAGATCTTCCGCCTGACCAATCAGCAGGACTTTCCCCTGATAAGCCACCGGAATAATCCGCTGCTGTTTGATATCTTTATCTTTATTGAGCTGGCCGCTGACACGGGCTTCCAGTGTGCCGTCATCGACCTGTGTGCCGACAGAACGGGGGTCTGATGCGGCTTTGGTCGCAACTGCCGCAGATCCGACAAGTGCTGCGCCGATACATCCCTGTAACAGTAACGCGCTGCAGATTAGTGCTGCCACGGGCACAATTCTCATAATATCTCCTTAGTCTTCCTGGTGGGGGAAAAGGGTATTGTCGATTAAATCACATAAACAATTCACCGTCAGCATATGCACTTCCTGTATGCGGACACTGTGCTGTGAAGGTACGCGGATTTCAGCATCGCGCGGACCCAGCAGACCAGCCAGCTCCCCGCCGTCGTAGCCGGTCAGGGCCACAATGGTCATATCACGGGTCACCGCAGCTTCAACCGCTTTGATAATATTGCGGCTGTTGCCGTGTGTGGATATCGCCAGCAGCACATCACCGGTCTGGCCGATGGCGCGGACCTGCTTGGCATAAATTTCATCCTGCTGCCGGTTGGCAGCGATTGCGGTCATCACCACATTATCCGTATTCAGTGCCAGTGCGGGCAGGCTCGGGCGTTCGGTTTCAAACCGGTGGATCATACTGGTGGCGAAGCGCGAAGCTGTCGCTGCCGACCCGCCGTTACCGCAGCAGAGGATTTTATTGCCGTTGAGCAGCGACTGAACCATCATCATGGCCGCCCGGGAAATGGCATCCGGCAGGGCTTCTGCGGCTGCAATCTGCGTCTGTATACTTTCAGTAAAACACTGTTTAATTCTGTCTAACACGTATAAGTCCTGCTATCAGCAACGGATAACGACATTAACAAAAGTCGGCGTGACCAAAGGCATTTTTCAGCCAGTCGATATGGTCACCGGTTATGGCGCAAATGTCAAAACGGCAGTCACAGGTCAGCATACTCAGCTGTTGCTGAGATAACCAGCAGGAAGCCGCATAAAGTAAGCGGCGCTGCTTGGTTTTTGTGACACTGGCAGCCGCTCCGCCATAGTGTGCATTGCGGCGGTAGCGGACCTCGGTAAACACCCAGGTGCCGCTGTCCCGCATAATCAAATCAATTTCGCCCCGGCGGAAACGGACATTCTGCGCGACAAATGTCAGTCCCTGCTGTTCCAGCCAGCGCCGGGCAAATTGTTCATGACGACGGCCTGTCAGCCATGTAAGCATAAATACGTTCCCTGTATATCAGCAATATAAAGGTGACATCCTGTCACCTGTAAAATTCAGACAAAGACTAGTTTGCCGCACCCAGCGGGGCAAGGTTACCCTGCTTAAAGACCAGCCACGGCAGATGACGGTAAACGGTGCAGTTATCAGTGACAGTGATGTCTCCGCTGGCACCATTCATACGCAGAGTATGACGCTGCATATCACCGAACTGATTCGCCAGACGCCATGCATCCATGCCCATCGCATAGAGGCGGACACGGGTATAGTCGTTGCCGAATTTTCCGGCGGCCTGACTCAGTAACTGCGGATTACCACCCGCAATCAGCGGGATATCCGTCAGTTTCAGCCCTTCCATCTCAAACTGAAAATCTTTGCCGGTTCCGGCTTTATTGCTGCGGGAGCTGGCATAAAACGCCGGGCGTCCGCGCGCACTGGTGGCAAATTCCAGCGCCGGTTTGATGTAAATCAGCTGATCAGAGGTGGCGATAATATAGACAGAGTCCACACCACCGCTGACAGGCTGCGGCTGTACCACGGTACCGTCCGGCTGCGCTGCCGCTGGTGAGGATGGCTGCACCGGCACGCCGGTAAGTGAAAGTGAACTGCCCGGGTTGCCGGAGAAGGTCTGATGCAGCACCACACCACCGCCGTTTTTCTGCCACTCATCAGCAAAGCTTTGAGCGATCCGGCGGCCGAAGCTGTTATCCGGTGTCAGCACCAGCGGGGCGGTTTTATTATCCTGACGGATAAACTGTGCGGCGTTGCGGGCTTCATCTTCCGGCGAAAGTGAGAAATAGCAGACATTCGGACGGGCGATTGGTGTATCTAATTCATTGAGCGCCAGAATGTTCAGCGGGGTGTTTGCAGTCGCCAGTGTGGCCACATCTCCTTTGAGCAGCGGCCCGACAATCAGATCCATACCGTCAGCCTGTGCCTGTGCCAGCAGAGTGGCCAGCGGTTTGCTGTCAGTGTCATAGATTTTCACGTCAGTGACAGTGCGGGACTCGCCACTGTACGGCAGTGCCTGCGGGGCAGATACCGGACTGGCGGCGGTAGCGCCGTCTGCGGTGCTGTCATTTGACGGTGCACCGTTTGTTTCATCCGGTGTGGTGATGTCTTTATCAGGATCCGCCGGGCTGAGGGTGGTCTGTGCCGGAACGGCGCTGACAGGCTGTGCGGCCGGAACATCAGCAACCCGGTAACCGGTACTGTATACCGCGCCGTTTTGTGCATCAGTAAAGCCCTGACGGATAGCATCACCCATCAGTTTCGCCTGGCCGCTCAGCGGCAGGAACAGGGCAACGCGGGCATTTTTACCGGTCTGGCCGTAGGTGCTGCTCAGGGTCTGGATAAGGTCCTGCGGCAGGGATTTGGCGGCCGGGTTATCCGGGTAACGGATTTGCCAGTCACCCAGTGCGGCGGAAAGCGCTTTCAGATCCTGCTGGTTGTTCTGATACAGAATAAGCAGATCAACCCAGCCCTGTAAGACGCTTTCATCAGCGTTAACCTGAATGTTATTGCGCTCTTCGGGGGTAAAACGTGTTAGCATCAGCCAGGTTTCATCAATATTCTGCTGATGTGCATCCGGATCAGTGAGCAGCGGCTCCTGAGCGATATAAGCACGGATTGCGTCAACGGACGGCTTTCCGGCGGCTGCATCAATAATCTTCTGATATTGCTGAACCTGTGTTTCCGGCTGGCCTTTGCCGGCTGTACCCGCATGCCGGTTCTCGAGTGTACAGCCTGAGAGAACCAGCGTGGAAAAGAGTGCGGTACAAAGTAATTGCCTGCGGTAACGCGATAAAGTTAAGGAAAACATACTGTACCCGGTTATAGTTTTCTGAAAGCTCAATTCTAATGTGATCATCTGGACGAAACAATGAATCAACCTAATCAAGCCGTGGTTGCGGCAGCGACACTTTATGTTGTGCCGACACCGATCGGTAATCTGAATGACATCACAGCACGTGCTCTTGAGGTGCTCACGAATGTCGATCTGATTGCAGCGGAAGATACCCGGCATACCGGCTTATTACTTTCGCACTTCGGTATTAATAACCGGTTGTTTGCGCTGCATGATCATAATGAACAGTATAAAGCAGATCAATTAATTACCAAATTACAGTCCGGGATCAGTATCGCATTAGTGTCCGATGCAGGTACACCTTTAATTAACGATCCCGGTTACCATCTGGTCCGCCGCGCCCGTGATGCAGGGCTTACCGTGATCCCGCTGCCCGGTGCCTGTGCGGCTGTCACCGCACTAAGTGCTGCCGGTCTGCCGTCTGACCGTTTTTGTTACGAGGGATTTCTGCCGGCCAAAACCAAGAGCCGTCAGGACACACTGCGGGCGCTGGCTGATGAGCCGCGCACGCTGATCTTTTATGAATCCACCCACCGCATTCTGGATACACTGGCCGACATGGTCACCGTCTGGGGGAAAGAGCGTTATGTGGTGCTGGCGCGGGAGCTGACCAAAACCTGGGAATCCATTCAGGGGAAACCGGTCGGGGAACTGCTGGCCTGGATTAAGGAAGACGAAAACCGCCGCAAAGGGGAAATGGTGCTGATTGCAGAAGGTGCGAAGCCGGTGCAGGATGAGGAATTCAGCCCGGAAATTCTGCGTGCGCTGGCGATTGTGCAGAAAGAACTGCCGCCGAAAAAAGCGGCTGCGGTGGTGGCGGAACTGTACGGCGTGAAGAAAAATGCCCTTTACCGTTACACCCTGGACGGGGATTCTGCCGCAGAGTGATGCCTTTTCCGCCATCCGCTCTTCCGGAGCAGGAGTTATTCTGTACATCAGCGGGAAAGCTGCTTATAATCCGCAGCGGAGTCAGCCAGGCAATCGCTGCTTTATCGTAGTCCCTCCGGGAGACGGGTAAAGGGGAGGAAAGTCCGGGCTCCGCAGGGCAGGGTGCCAGATAACGTCTGGGAGGCGCGAGCCTACGACCAGTGCAACAGAGAGCAAACCGCCGATGGCCCGTAAGGGCACAGGTAAGGGTGAAAGGGTGCGGTAAGAGCGCACCGCGCGGCTGGTAACAGTCCGTGGCACGGTAAACTCCACCCGGAGCAAGGCCAAATAGGGGTTCATATGGTGCGGCCCGCACTGAACCCGGGTAGGCTGCTTGAGCCAGTGCGTGAGTGCTGGCCCAGAGGAATGATTGTCCACGACAGAACCCGGCTTAACGGCTGACTCCTCACTATCACAACCCCGCGTCTGACGCGGGGTTGTTTCATTTCAGGCCGTGTATCAGGCCAGAATATCGATAAGCAGTGCCCGGCAGGGTGTTTTCGCCTGAAAGGTCACTTCCCGGCTGTCCTGAATAAATGCGCCGTCGCCGCACTCAATTATCCCCTGTTTTTGCCCGTCATCCGCCGTCACCGTGCCGCGAACCGACTGATAGAATGCCCGTTTGCCGTACAGCGGCAGTGTCAGGGATTCACCGGCAGGAAGCAGGATATGGGAAATCCGCACCCCCTGCTGTAAATCAAGACTGCCGTCTTCGCCGTCCGGCGAGGCAATCAGCTGTACCGGCTGCTGTGTCAGCATCAGTTTTTGTGAACTGCCGCGCAGGCTGCCGCGTGCGGCTTTCAGCCAGATCTGAATCCGGGTCAGCGGTGATGCCTCACAGGGATTGGTTTCAGTGTAACTGACATCCCTGCGCGGTGAGAAAAACAGGCACTCATCCTGTCTGCTCTCCAGATACAATCCGTCATTATCACGAATATCGTGCTTCCCTCTGAGGATCAGGTTTACAATATCCACATCGGGATAGGATTTGGGCTGGAAACCGGCACCGGGAGCCAGTACCTCCTGATTCAGTGCTTTCAGCGGGCCGTACCCCATAAATCCGGGGTCAAAATAGTGTCCGAAAGAGAAAGCATATTTCGCCTGTAACCAGCCATAGTCGGCGGACCCGGCCTGTCCGGCGGTTCTGTGTATAATCATAATGGTCTGCCTGTTATTCAACATGGTGAAATAATAAAGGGCTGGACGCTGAATTGTTAGCCAGTTAATCTGGTGGCGACATTCAAAATTTCTGACTGAGATAATGATGAGTAAAGACAAAGCGTTAACGCTGGAATCATTGCGCGTAATGGATGCCATCGACCGCCGGGGAAGTTTTGCGGCGGCGGCGGAAGAACTGGGGCGTGTACCGTCCGCCCTGAGCTATACCATGCAGAAACTGGAAGAAGAGCTGGATGTTGTTCTGTTTGACCGCTCGGGTCACCGGACAAAATTCACTAATGTCGGGCGGATGCTGCTGGAGCGCGGCCGCCTGCTGCTGGAAGCGGCGGATAAACTGACCAGTGATGCGGAAGCACTGGCAAGAGGCTGGGAGCCGCATCTGACCATCGTCTGTGAGGCGCTGATCCCGACGGCCTCGCTGTTCCCGCTGGTGGACAAACTGGCACAGAAATCCACCACTCAGCTGACCCTGGCCACCGAAGTGCTGGCCGGTGCCTGGGAGCGGCTGGAAACCGGGCGCGCCGATATCGTGATTGCGCCGGATATGCATTTCCGCACCTCTTCTGAAATCAACTCCCGCCCGCTCTATTCCGTGGTGAATGTATATGTGGCGGCACCGGATCATCCTATCCACAAAGAGCCGGAGCCGTTATCCGATACCACCCGGGTGAAATACCGCGGGATTGCCGTGGCGGATACTGCCCGTGAACGTCCGGTGCTGACGGTGTTACTGCTGGACAAACAACAACGCCTGACGGTCAGTTCTATTGATGATAAACGCCGTGCTCTGCTTGCCGGGCTGGGTGTGGCGAGCATGCCGTACCCGCTGGTGGAAAAAGATATTCAGGAAGGCCGCCTGAAAGTGATCGGCTCCGAATACAGCCATGAAACCAATGTGATTATGGCGTGGCGCCGCGACAGCATGGGTGAGGCCAAAGCCTGGTGTCTGCGGGAAATTCCGAAATTGTTCAGCGGAAAATAAACCGGCACTATCACCGGTCATTATCAGATACCTGCCCGGCTATCCGCGGCAGGTATTTTTTTGTGTGCCGGAGCCCGGTTGCGGTGCCTGACGGGAAATGCGTTAATCAACAATAAGAACAACAGCGATTGACCGGCGGTATTTATCCGTTAGCATTCAGCGGATATTCACCGGTAATAAAAGGTATGTCATCAGTGTATTTGCAGGAGGCAACGTGGATCTGAAGCGGTTTATGTCGGATGAGAATTTCGCACTCGATCATAGCTTTATCGAAAAAGTCATTTATATCAATCTCGAATCCCGGCCGGATCGCAGGGACGATATTCTGGATGAACTGGAAGAGATCGAAATTCCGCACCATAAAATTATCCGCTTCGATGCGATTGAAAAAACGCCCGGATTTCTGGGATGTGCGCTTTCTCATGCTGCTGTCATGAAAATGATCATGGACAATGGCTGGGGACCGGTATTGGTTGTCGAGGATGATAATAGTTTTTATAGTGATGATGAGCATATCCGTCAGGCGAATATATTTTTATCTTCTCTGCAGGAAAAGGACTGGGATGTTGCGTTACTGGGCGGGAATTACTATTTCGTTTATGACCATCAGCCGGAAATATATTCTCTCAGTCTTAAATTTTCATATTGTACCAATGCCTACATTGTTAACCGGGGTTATGCGGAGACGCTGTATCATACTTTCAATGACTCTGTTCAGCGGATTACAGCCGATATCGAACCAAGTGAACGCAAAAGTATCGATGTTGTCTGGAATGAGCGGATGGCCAAAGATAACTGGTTTGGTCTGTATCCCTGTATTGCCTATCAGAAAAGAGGATTTTCGGATATTCGCGGGGCATTACTGGATTATGAATATCTGTTCAATAAGCCATTATCCGACCTGACATTTTTTACCCGTGACGGCAAAGTGAAATAAACGGAAACAGAAACATCCGCCGGGGCGGATGTTTCACAATAGTATTATTATATTGCTGTGTGGCTTTGCCTGAATGTAATTACCATTTCTTTTTCAGTAAATAATCGATACTGAATTTACCCGGGCCGGTAACAGCCAGCAGTAAATAACCGCCTGCAATGGTAAAGTTTTTCATAAACATTAACTGGTTGGCACCTTCCGCAAAATTACTGTGGAACAGCAGGGCGGTCAGCACAGTAAAACCAAAGGTGAAAATCGCGGTTGTACGGGTTAAGAAACCAAACAGGATGGCCAGCCCGCCGCCCAGTTCAAGCAGAATGGTTAACGGCAGCAATGCTCCCGGGACACCCATTGCCTGCATATATTGCTGAATTCCTGCATAAGCATCCCCTAATTTGCCGTATCCGGCCACAATAAATAAGACAGGCATCATGATACGTGCGACTAAAATAGCGTAGTTGTTCATTGTGAGATCCTTATTAGCTCAACAATACTGAATAGTAAATATGACGATTGAGTCACATATTCTTTTGTTTAAATGGCACGATATGCCAATTCATTTCGTTGGGATAATAGTAAGTGCGAATGAGAAGGATTGTTAGCAAGAATTCTTAATAAACAACATCAAAAATTTTGAATCCGGGGGGCGGGATACGTCAGTTCTGCCTGTTACGGGGGAAACTGCTCTGAAGTGTGCGGAAAACACCCCACAGTCCCAGGGCGCGTTGTCCCCAGCGGATAAGTTTTTTCGGATGGCGGACCGCAAAGACGGAAACCAGGCTGACACCAGCCACAACCAGCGGACGCAGTTGTGACAATGTCTGCCACGTGCGGTCGAATGGCTCGGTTTTTTTCAGCCACTGCTCAGTGGCCTGTGACAAATCGCTGCGCTGGGCAGCGATAGTGTCAATCAGCGCCTGCTTTCTGCGGGCACGTTCAGCGCGCAGATGCTTATTCATGATCCTGCTCCTGCTTTTTTCTTTCGAGCAGTTGCCTGTCGATCGCCAGCTGTTCGCGGGTCGCACCCAGCAGAGATGAACGGCGGGCTTTGCGGACGGCCCACAGGGCGAGAATCAGTGCCCCGCCGAGCAGAACAGATGTCATGATAATCATCGCGGTCAGGCGGTACACAGGATCAACGGCCCACATAACCAGGATCATCAGGCTCATCAGTCCGAACGCGGTCAGCAGCAGAGCGGCACCGGCCAGCAGAATCAGCTGGATCAGGTTGGATTTCTCTTCTTCCAGCTCAGTGGCAACAAGTTTGAGCCGGGTTTCTGCCATGCTGATGACGATGGCGGCGATACGTGTCAGTGTATCAAGGAGCCCTTTGCCGGGCCCCTGCGGACGCTCCTGATCGGTCATAACTCAGCGGCGGGCCAGTAAAACACCTAACACCACACCGACAGCGGCACCGATACCGACGCCGGTCCACGGATTTTCGCGGACATAATTATCGGCTTTGCCTGCGATCTCTTTTGTCTGCTGCACAACCTGTTCTTTTCCTTCCGCGAGGCGGGTACGGGAATTTTCCAGCGCGGCCTGTGCTTTTTTCTTCAGTGAATCCACTTCTTCTTTGGACTTACTTTCTGCCGTATTCAGCACAGATTCCAGGGTGTCAGCCAATGATTTCAGTTCAGCGCGTAACTCTTCATTTGTATGATGTGACATAGGAACTCCTCGTGGTGGTTATAGCGTAACAGATTCAAAGTAACCGCTTTTTATCTGCAATTAAAGGTAAATTATAGTTTATTTTCCGGTATTGTTCTGCACATTGCGGGTGATGGCGGTGTAATTCAGAGGAAATGACGCTGAAACAGCGGACGGGGCGATAATGTTTCCCGGCCGGCTGCTGTAATTGCACCGGCCGGAAAAATAGTCTGGTAATTTATTGTGCGTGAGTGTCGTCAGACGATTTTGTCCGCTTGCGCTTCCACACCACCCACAGGCTGGCGAGCAAACCAAAGACCAGCAGCACAACCGGGATCAGCATCAGAATATTCATCAGATGATGCTCATACTTGCGGAAAATAGGGCTGATACCGAGGCAGTAACCGAGAGACGTTAAAATACCGACCCACAGGAAGCCGCTCAGCCAGTTGAAGAACTGAAAACGGCGTGAATTCAGACCGGCAATCCCCGCCAGCATCGGCAGCAGGGTACGGACAAATGCCAGGAAACGGCCGACTAACAGCGCCGCCAGGCCGTGACGGTGGAATAAACTGTGCGCCCGCTGATGGTAATGCGGCGGCAGGTGAGACAGCCAGCCTTTCACAATTTTGGTATTACTGAGCCAGCGCCCCTGTAAATAGCCCACCCAGCAGCCGAGACTGGCACCGGCGGTGAGGACAATCAGGGTTGTCGGGAAATCGAGTGTATCTTTGGCGATCAGTACCCCGACAAGAATCAGCAGGCTGTCACCGGGTAAAAACGCAGCGGGAAGCAGGCCGTTTTCCAGGAAGAGAATGGCAAACAGCATAATGTAAATCGCCCACAGCAGGGACGGGTTTGACAGGGTTTCATAGTCCTGATGCCAGAGGGCGAAAAAAAGTTGCTGCATTGTTTCCATCAATTATTCCCGGATCTGAAGTAAGCTTATTTCATGTTATGGGGCATTTCTGCGGATATGACCGGAACCCCTGATATATACGCTGGTAAATCCGGCCACTTTAGCAAATTAGGGGTAGCGGAGACAGTGAATTTTTCCCGCAGCCCTGAAACAATATTAAGATTAAATTCAGCCTTTTGCAGATTATATTTTACGGAAAATCAATAAGTTCTGTAATGAAATGTCAATTCCCGGTCAAACCTGCTGTAAATGAAGGATTTTTCTTAAATAACGTTATGTTGAACATCTGTTTTATTTTCCGGCTGCGTTAGTTGCAGGCGTTCACAGACGGCCTGCGCCACATTATCCAGTAACTGATAACGGCGGCGGTATTCGGCGCGTTTTTTACTGGCTATTTCATCAATGGGTTTACGCGGCAGGGTCAGCGGTATTACATATTCGTGCTGCGGATTGACGGTACCGCCGACAGATTCCCAGAACGAATTATAATCGGCCACCCATTGTGTCAGTTTTTTATGGCGGTAACGGCGGCTGCGGTAAATATGGGTCTCATTACTGGTGGCAATAATCTGCTGACACTGAAACAGCGAGGCGATAAGGCAGATAACTTCCGTCAGAATGCGTTTGGGGAATACACCGTGGCAGTTTTTGGTCGCCGCCCGGATAGCATGGTGAGCCTGCTCACTGACGCCGCCCTGGAGCGCGCCGATAAACAGTGTCCGTTTTTCATTCAGGTTCAGCAGGGTGAATGCACTGCGGGCCAGGATCTCACCGGCATCATCCCGCATTTCCAGCGTCAGCTCGCCCTCTTTGTTAAATGCATCCTGGACATCCAGCCAGAGGTGACAGAGGCTCTCTTTTCCTTCAACCGGGCAGAGATAAAACTGCTCATTGCTGTAGATACGGCTGAATACAGCCGGTGGCAGAACGGCTTTGGTGATCCGGTAATGGTCGCAGATAGCCGCCGATTTGTTTTTGCGGTGAAAATTAATGCTCAGATACGGGCGCTGTAATTTGGTCGGCAGCAGCGGCTGCTTTTTCAGGATCGCATCACAGCAGGCGGTGTTTGTCAGGCCGGACAGGTATTTCATAGTGGACAGCGGCATAAACAGGCTGCGGGCCGCGAATTTTAAGCGGTTACGGGCGGAGTCCCAGTGTATACCGGGACAGCATTCTTTGGTGAGTAGTTGTTTGAACAGCAGGAGGCCGGACATAGTAGTGCCTTTAATGAATGAAATTATTACACAGTGAAACAATTCACCCATTTTAACGGCAGAATAAAGATAAAAATTAAAAAAAGCTTATCGCCGGGCCGCAGTCTTAACGGAATTTAAGGATTCCGGGGAAATCCGCCCGTTACAAAAATACAACAATTGATTGTATTATCACCGGTAAATACGATAAAAATTGAATTATGATTTAAAATCATACTGTTATTCGTGTATTTGCTGCCACCGACGGAAAACGGGCTGCCGGGATTCATTAGTAATGCTGAGGGGATTTTTATTATCCGCCGGTATTTTATCTTGCCGGAGGGAATAACCACTGCAAAAAACGGAAAAACCGGCAAAATAACCGTGGTTTTTCAGCAGAAGAGGAATAACAACAGAGAAAAAACAGTAACGAAAACTAAACAATATTAATGCCTCGTTTTTTGGTCTTTGTTAATGGGTTGTGATTAGCCTATTTTTATAGAATATAAAACTGCTTTTTTGCTTAATTTGTAAATTTAAAAACTGAATTATGTTTATTTTTCAGAGTAAAAAATTGTGATCGCAGTGGCATTTATAAAAAAATATCAGAAGTCATAAAATGATGAGAATAACCATATCCAATTGATATAATTGCTTTATTTATGTAATTCATGGAGTGATTTGTAATTTGCTGATCATTTAAAATGCAATGAATTTGGCGCAAAGTAATGACATTACCTCAGCGTAATTTACTATTTTGGAGCTCATTGTGAATCAGTCAGAACTTATCACGCTCGCCTCCGCGAATGCGTTAAATAAAGATTTCGAAGTTAAATACCAAAACGTCATCAGTGATTTCTTCAGCCGGGATCCCGGTAAATGGCCGATTTTTAATCACCCGCAAATTCAGGCAATTACTCAGTTCCGCCAGACCACCGATGCGGATGTGCAGCAGATCAACCGCTATCCGCAGGGTAAGGATCTGTTTGCTCAGCTGGCTGGTGAGTCGCATGTCCGTCAGAACGTGATCCGTCCGGGAGAAGGGCAGGATGATTTACTGGTATTTGCGTCCGCTCTGTGCAAAAACTGGGAAAACCCGCTGGCCGTGGAAAACGTTATCGCCATGCCGTCAGACCCGGCAGTTTACGGCTCTATGCTGGGCTTGCTGGGTAACCCGAACATGGTGTACTGCGAATACTCCGGTGTGGCGGATAACATGGAAAAAACCGTTATCCGTAAAGTGGCCAATCTGATTGGCTATGATGCGGACAAAGCATCCGGTCTGTTCACCCAGGGTGGAACCATGTGCAATCTGTACGGCTATCTCTTCGGGATCCGTAAATCGCTGAAACAGTCAAAACATCTCGGAATGTCCATTGATCAGGATTTCCGGATCATCAACTCACAGGGCGGTCACTACTCCAATATGACTAACCTGTCCCTGTTAGGTGTGGATATCACAAATAAAACAATCCGTATCCGGGTGGCGTCAGATAACACCATTGACCTGGCGGATCTGGAGCAGCAAATCCGTGCCTGCTATACCGTCCACTGTAAGATCCCGGTGATCCTGCTGACCGCGGGAACAACCGATACCTTTGGTGTCGATGAAATCAAACAGGTTTATGATCTGCGCAACCGCCTGTGTGAAGAGTTCGAAATTACAGAAAAACCGCATATTCACGTGGATGCGGCGGTCGGCTGGCCGATTATTTTCTTTATTGATTATGATTTTAACACCAACCCGCTGGCGATTAACGATGCCACCCTGGCTGGTCTGCGTCACAATGTTGAGAAATTTAAACAGCTGAAATATGCAGATTCCATCACTATCGACTTCCACAAATGGGGTTATGTGCCGTATACCTCCAGCCTGGTGATGGTGCGTGACGGTGATGATTTCAAAGCACTGGAAAATGACCCGGAAAACTTCACTTACTTTGAGCATGCGCTGGAAGGACAGACTCACCTGCAATCCACCATTGAGTGCAGCCGCAGCGGTGTCGGTGTGTTCGGCGCGTATGCCGGATTGCATTATCTGGGGGTTGAGGGTTATCAGACCATCATTGCGCACTGTCTGCAAAATGCGAACTATATGCGCAACCAGCTGTTATCCATGGGCAATGCCTGTGTGATGGTGCCGGAAAACCAGGGGCCGAGTGTCGGTTTCCGCCTCTATTCACCGAAACTGGTGAATGATCCGCAGGCAATGTTTGCGCACGAACTGACCTGTGCCGGAGATAAAACGGCCTATGACATGATGGTGCGCAACAGCCGCTGGCATCGTGAGCTGTTCCTGAAACGCGGTAAAGCAGGACTGTTTACCAACTGGGTGGATTCTATCGCCTGTTCGGCCTATGCGGAGCATAACCGGTTCGCGTATATTCCGGGGGAAAAGGCGGTCTTTATGAACCCGGTAACGCAGCGTCATCATATCGATGCATTTGCTGAAATGCTTAAAACCATGAGTGCAGAATAAAAAAGGGTGTTTTTTTCTTTTCTGTTTGTGGTATAAGAGAAAAAGAGCGTCACGGCAGTGTCATATAACGGCACTGCCTGTGAAGCAAAAATTAATGATTTTCAGAGAAGAGTAAACCGATGAACCGCATGATGAACCGTCGTCAGCTAAGCCTAAACCTACTATTCAGCTAGGTGGCTTCGTTTATCTGTTTTTCTTCATCAGCCACCAGTAAGGTGGCTTTTTTGTGCGTGTAAACCTGCTGGTGGAACTGTTTTTTTCGGGAGAGTTCCTATGATGTCAGGTTTTACCGCAAGGATTATTATCAGCGCAGTTTCACGATCGGTCTGTTGTTCTGCCGCCGCTTCTGTCTCTCAGATGACACAGCAGGAGGCCGTATGAGTCAGCAATGGACATCCCGTTTTGGTCATATCTTAGCCGCTGCCGGGTCTGCCATCGGCATCGGTGCCATCTGGAAATTCTCGTATGTTGCCGCCAATAACGGCGGTGGTGCCTTCCTGGTTGTTTTCCTCTTATTCAGTTTTGTTATCGGTCTCGCGGTATTACTGGCTGAAAATATCCTCGGCAGCAGTACCCGCAGTGAAGCCGTCAACGCCTTCAAAAAAATGATGGGACGCCACTGGGCGTGGATCGGGGTGATTGGTGTATTCAGCTCATGGTGTATTTACAGCTTCTACAGCGTGGTCGGCGGCTGGACTATCGGTTACACCGTAATGGCCGCCGCCGGTGAGCTGAACATTACTGACAGCAGCCAGCTGACCGGCATTTTCACCCGTTTTATCAGTAACCCGTGGTGGCCGGTGATTGCGCATCTGGTGTTTGCCGGGATGACCTGCTTTGTGGTGCTGGCCGGGGTGCAGCGCGGACTGGAAAAATCCGTGAAAGTGATGATGCCGTTACTGTTTATTATTATGATCGTGCTGATTATCGTCGGGATAAGCTTACCCGGCTCATCCGCCGGACTGAAATTGTTCCTGTATCCGGATTTCAGCAAACTGACCGGCAAAGGCGTGCTGGATGCGCTGGGGCTGGCTTTCTTCTCCCTCTCTATCGGGCTGGGGATCCACATTACATACAGCGCGTATTTATCTGATAACAAAAGCATTGCCAACTCCAGCATGTGGGTGGTGATCCTCTCGTGCATGGTGTGTGTGCTGGCCGGACTGATGATTTTCCCTGCATTAGCGGCGGCTGGTCTGGAAGCGAATGCCGGTCCGGGTCTGACCTTTATGACCATGCCGGTGTACTTTGCCCATCTGCCGGGCGGATCCGTGCTGGCAGTAACGTTCTTTGTCCTGTTGCTGATGGCGGCGCTGACATCCGCTATCTCACTGCTGGAACACATTGTGGCGTATGTTCAGATGCGTTTTCAGTGGACACGCCGCAGAGCGGGCCTGGTGGTGACGGCATCGATTATGCTGATGGGGATCCCGGTGTCATTATCTTTCGGGCCGTTAAGTGATGTGACGCTCGGCGGGAAAACGATTTTTGATATCCTCGATTACCTGACATCCAATATCCTGATGCCGCTGTTCGGTATTGCTGTCTGCCTGATTTTCGGCTGGTCGCGTAAAGCGAATGCGCTGATTCCGGAAAATATCACCGGACTGAAACGTCAGAGTTTATTGCTGGTCTGGCGTTATGTGGGACCGATCTGTATCGGTGTGATTCTGGTACATGGCCTGATCAGTTAATAACAGATAAAAAAACGGCCTGCACATGCAGGCCGTTTTGCTTTACGGACAATCAGAACCGGTAATTCACACCCAGGAAGCCGCTGTACGGCGTTTCCTGTTTACTGCCGTTGGCGTAGTTGAATTCGCCGTAGATGGCCCAGTTATTATTCAGTTTTGCATCCACACCAATGCCGTATTTCCCGGTGGTGCCGGACATATCATTGGTCCGTTTCCCTTGTTTATTCAGTTCCACATCGCCGTTTTTCAGGAATTCATGGTTCACGGCCACGCGGATATACGGTTTGATTTGCGTGCCGTTTTCCAGCACGAAATTTTTCCCGAAGGTGGCACCCAGCTCACCGCTGAACGAGCGGGCAGCATCGGCTTTGATGCTCATCTCATTACTGTAGCGGTAATCCGCGCCCTGGCCGCGGAAGGCGGCTACCATGGCGTACGGCTCGATAAAGTAATTCTCTTTTTCGAAGTACTTACCGGTTTCAACAGAGAAGCCGATACCACTGGTGTTACTGTTGGCGGAGGTTTTGCCGTCATTAAACTGTGCGTCATAATCACTGCGGAAATGGTTGGCTTTCACCACGCCATCCACATAAATACCGGATTTATGCTGCCAGGTGGTGTAAACGCCGAGGCTGTAACTGTTAATGGTACCGTCGTTTTTATCCATTTTCAGGGACGAGTGAGAATATCCGGCGACAACGCCGCTCCAGAGATAGCCGTTCTCCAGCTCTGTCATTTTGTCACCACCGGCGACAATCCCGCTGATATCATGACGGTAGGCGACTTCATTATTACTGATGTTGTGGCGTCCGCCGGTGACTTTCGACCAGACACCGAGGTTCACCTGCGGATTATTGCGCAGCTCGCCGAGACGGGCGCGCAATGTGCTCAGTTCGCTCCGCCAGATTTGCGGCAGGGCGTTGGCAATCATCATTGCGGTTTTACTTGGCTCAGAGAGATCAGGCAATTCTTCTTCCTGGTCAGTATCTGGTTTCGGGTCAGGTTTCGGATCTGGTTTCGGATCCGGATCAACCGGTGCAGTCTCCTTGGTGGGGGACAGATACCATTCATCCGCTGAATCCTTATCCTGAGTCAGATAATATTTATACGCCCCGAGATCCACACTCTTGTTGGTCATGGTAAAAGTATCGTTCTGACTGCCGGCGGCGTGGATCAGATGATAGCGATCCGGTTCGGTGGTATTACTGACCAGCGCTTTACCAGAATCCATAACACGGACACCAAACTTACCGTCTGTATTATCCGAGATACTGAGGAAATCCCCGCTGCCGTCCGCGAGGCTGGTATTCATCACAAACAGGCCGTTACCGGTGAGTTCTTTGATGTTGAGCTGACTGTTGCGTCCGGTATTACTGCTGCCCGGTTCGCCGAAGACGGTGACACCGTTGTTGACCAGTTTATCGATAGTGACAACGGATTCGCTTGTGTCACCGTTATGGCGGATATAGAGATACGCTTTATCACCGGCCAGATTCACATTCTGCGCATACGAGCCTTTGCCGAAGTTGCTGAGCCACGGATGCTGATCCCCGCCTTCCATCACCAGAGAGCCGTCTTCCACATTCAGGTTATAGAAGGAGTAAGCACCGTAATCGAGGATGGTTTGTCCGCCGTTGCGGATGGTGGTACCTTCTGTACCGCCGTAAGCCAGAACATGCTGGATCCCGCCGTCAACCAGGGTGGTGGCCGCTTCCGCATATTTGCCGACAAGCTGAAGGCCGTCTTTATAAATAGTGGTATCGGAGGCTTTACCATGTGGCCCGATATTCTGGGTACCGTTTTTATAAATAGTAGTATCGGAGGCTTTACCATTCAGCCCGACATCCTGGATACCGCCTGCCACTATTTGTGATTTTTTCGCTTCCGGATCATCCCCCCATGTATCATCCGGGTCAGCGGATGGAACCCATTCCCCGTTTTTCCAGTCACCATCGTGGTTAGAGATGATTTGTGTTCCCTGTACCAGGGTATTTTCGGCGCTGCCGGATTGTATCCGCTGTGTGGCTCCCTGATAAATATGTGTATTCAGAGCACTTGTCTGATCGGTGGTAAAGATTCGCTGATAGGCACCGTCATAAAGATAGTTATTCTCAGATACACCGCCGGTAATGTACTGATAACTGCCTTTTCCTGTAATATAGGTATCAATGGCTGAACCGGCATAAAGCAGGAAGGTGCCGCCGTTTTGAATAATATTCGTTTTTACGGTGGCATCAGGAGCGGAGATCGGAACGGTCAGCTCACCGCCGTCAATAAGGTTGTTTTCGGCATAGGAATTGTAACTGACAGTCAGTCGTCCGCCTTCATTCACCCGGGTGTTATAAGCTTCGGCCCGCTGCCCGTCCCGTGACGCAGTGCGGACTTCCATCGTACTGAATTTTCCCACCGTGGTGTTATATGCTTTTGTTCCTTCATTTATCTGTAAGCTGCTGAGTTTTGAGGAACTGAGTCCTTCCATCACAACATTATAAGCAACGGAGTGATCTGTTGGCGCACTTTTGGGATCAACCCCCAGACGCATATTGATACGGCCGAGATGTGTCCCCAGCAGATAGCTGTCGTTATAGAGTTCTGTTATCGGGAGAGTAAATTGATCGGCAGAGAATCCGATGTGTATATCCGAAATAAATTTCTGATCTCCGAGAATGAAGCCACTTTTACTGACGGCATCAGCATCCGCATTGGTATAGCTGCCGCCGTTTTTAATATCATCAATACGTTTTGATTCATCGCTGAAGTCAAATGCGGGAACCGGCTCAGGTGTTACAGCATAACCGGCAGAGGCGTACGTCATCCCCATTGCGGAAAGTATCAGAAAGGAAAGTTTATTGAGTTTCATTTTTTTGCCCGTGGTGGTGTTTAATAACACGTCAAAATTCGTGTTATTTAATTAATAAATAAAAGAAAAATATTTTTCTGCGGGGGCGGAAAGAGAATACTGTGATCCTAGGATTTTAGATAAGGTGAGTCAATGCAGGGGATTTCGGGAAATTTAAGAATGTCTGTAATGCTGCTTTTTCACACAAAAAAGAGCAGGAAGGATGAAAATGAAATGATTGTTTCAGGTGATCGTCACTATTAAAACCAATAATAAACAGAATATAAATTGTCTGCCTACGTATAAATAGCTGACTGTTTTACAAGGATAATCGTCTTATCAGGCATTTTCAGGTGCTATTCACTATTTTTACTCTTTTTTGTAGTTATAAAAACTGATTAATTGGTTTTGATTTATTCCGGAAGAAAAATAAGATATTTAATATTAATTGATTTAAATCAAAATAAATAATTTTTGAAATTATGGTATTTGATTTTTTTAGTGGTAAATGGCGGTGTGTTTTTATTAAAAAAGCATTTATTTGAGCTTAACCGATTAAATAATGCCGGATGAGAATGTATTTCATTTTTGTTTTAAATAGCCGTGGTTATGTGAAATTCATTATTCACCCTTATTCAGTTAATTCTGAAAACACGCAGGGTTGTGTCTGAATAACGGGTGGGAAGCAGAAGGTAAATGCTGCCTGTTTTCCTGTCGGTAGTGAAAAATTCCGCCATTCTCATTGCAGGTCGTCGGTGCGCTATATATTAAATTGATATAAATTAATAAAACCGATAAATAGATTAAATGTTAAAAATAGAAAAAATTCTCATTATCTGTAAAATAATATTTCTGATTTTATTTTTTTGTTTATTGATTATGTTCCGTGTCTCAGTAATTTAATAATAATCGGATTATATTAATATTAAATTAACACAACGGAATATAGAGAATGATCGAAGATAATACCTTTATTACTTCTGATATCACTTCTGAGGGTATTGACCGGCGAAGCTTTCTGAAACTCTGTGCGGCCTTAGCGGCCACCATGGGTCTCAGTGCAAATGCATCTGCCGAAATCGCGGCGTCCGTCAGCCGTAAGGATTGTCCCCCCGTCATCTGGATATCTGCACAGGAGTGTACCGGTTGCACTGAGTCCCTGCTCCGGGCGACGCACCCGACCATCGAAAATCTCATCCTTGATATGATTTCACTGGAGTACCACGAGGTACTCTCGGCGGCATTCGGTCATCAGGCGGAAGCCAACAAGCACAATGCGATTGAGAAATACAAAGGCAAATATGTTCTGGTGGTGGACGGCTCTGTACCGCTGAAGGATGACGGCATTTACTGCATGATTGCCGGCGAGCCGATTGCCGACCATATCCGCCGGGCGGCGGAGGGCGCTGCCGCGATTATTGCCATCGGCTCCTGTGCCGCCTGGGGCGGCGTGGCTGCCGCCGGTGATAACCCGACCGGCGCGGCATCACTGGAAGCGGTTCTGCCCGGCAAAACCGTGATTAATATTCCGGGCTGCCCGCCTAATCCGCATAACTTCCTGGCAACGGTTGCTCACATCATTACTTACGGCAAAGCCCCGGGGCTGGATGATAAAAACCGGCCGCTGTTTGCTTATGGTCGTCTGATCCACGAACACTGCGAGCGCCGCGCTCACTTTGACGCCGGACGTTTTGCCAAAGCATTCGGTGACCACGGCCACCGTGAAGGCTGGTGCCTCTATCACCTCGGCTGCAAAGGGCCGGAAACGTACGGCAACTGCTCCACATTGCAGTTCTGTGATGTCGGCGGTGTGTGGCCGGTGGCTATCGGGCATCCCTGCTATGGCTGTAACGAGGCCGGCGTGGGCTTCCACAAAGGGATCCACCAGCTCGCCGGGGTACAGAACCAGACACCGCGTTCTGAAAAACCGGATGTGGAACTGAAAGAGGGCGGTTCGGTATCGGGCGGCGCTATCGGACTGCTCGGTGGTGTGGTTGGTCTGGTGGCCGGTGTCAGTGTGATGGCTGTCCGTGAGCTGGGCCGCCAGCAGAAGAAAAACCGGTCCGGCGATCCGCGGGGAGAGTAACTGTGAACAGGCGTGACTTTATTAAAGTGGCTTCCGGCGGGGCATTACTGCTGGGTAATACATCCGTGAGCCACGCGGCGGCGGAGAACCGCCCGCCTATCCCCGGTGCATTAGGCATGCTGTATGACTCCACTCTGTGTGTCGGCTGCCAGGCGTGTGTGACCAAATGCCAGGATATCAACTTCCCCGGCCGTAATCCGGAAGGGGCGCAGACGTGGTCTAACAATGACAAGCTGTCGCCGTACACCAACAACATTATCCAGGTGTGGACGAGCGGTACCGGCGAACACAAAGATCAGGAAAAAGACGGCTATGCCTACATCAAGAAGCAATGTATGCATTGTGTCGATCCGAACTGTGTCTCCGTCTGCCCGGTCGGTGCGCTGAAAAAGCATCCGGTCACCGGTATTGTGCATTATGACAAAGATATCTGCACCGGCTGCCGCTACTGCATGGTCGGCTGCCCGTATGATGTGCCGAAATACGATTACGACAACCCGTTCGGTATGATCCACAAGTGTGAACTCTGTAACCAGAAGGGTGTTGAACTGCTCGATAAAGGTGGTTTACCCGGCTGTGTGGAAGTGTGTCCGACCGGGGCGATTATCTTCGGCACCCGCGAAGATCTGATGAGTGAGGCGAAAAACCGTCTCGGGCTGACAGCCGGAGAGGAATATGCCTATCCGCGCCAGACACTGAAAACCGGCGATAACTACAAACATCCCGTGCCTTCCTATTACCCGCATCTGTACGGTGAAAAAGAGGGTGGCGGAACTCAGGTGATGGTACTGACCGGCGTGCCGTATAAAAATCTGCAACTGCCGGAACTGGCTGAACTCTCCACCGGAGCCCGCTCTGAAAACATCCAGCACACGCTGTACAAAGGGATGATCCTGCCGCTGGCGGTACTGGCCGGGCTCACTGTGCTGGTGCGCCGCAACAGCAAAAATGACACTCACGACGGAGGTGATGATCATGAGTCATGATCCCAAACCCCTCGGCGGCAAATTATTCAGTAAGCCGATCATCATTTTCGGGCCGCTTGTTGTCCTCTGCGTTCTGCTTATCGTCAAACGTCTGGTCTTCGGGCTGGGATCGGTCTCTGATCTGAACGGCGGTTATCCGTGGGGGATCTGGATTGCGTTTGACCTGCTGATCGGCACCGGTTTTGCCTGCGGCGGCTGGGCGCTGGCGTGGGCGGTGTATGTGTTCAACAAAGGGGAATATCACCCGCTGGTGCGTCCGGCGCTGCTGGCGAGCCTGCTGGGGTATTCACTGGGCGGATTGTCTATCACCATTGACCTCGGCCGTTACTGGAATATGCCGAACTTCTTTATTCCGGGCATTTTCAACGTCAACTCCGTCCTGCTGGAAACCGCGGTCTGTATGACGATTTATATCGGCGTGATGGCACTGGAACTGGCACCGGCATTCTGTGAGCGTATGGGCTGGAAAGTCTCCCTTAAGCGGCTGAACAAAATCATGTTCTTTGTGATAGCGCTCGGCGCACTGTTACCGGCTATGCACCAGTCTTCGATGGGCTCCCTGATGATTGCGGCGGGCTATAAAGTGCATCCGCTGTGGCAGAGCTATGAAATGCTGCCGCTGTTCTCTCTGCTCACCGCCTTTATTATGGGATTCTCCATTGTGGTATTTGAGGGCTCCCTGGTACAGAGCGGCCTGAAAGGCAACGGCCCTGATGAGAAACGCCTGTTCGGCAAGCTGGCACTGACCGTCAGTGTGCTGATGGCACTGTTTCTGGTGCTGCGCTTCGGGGAACTGATCTACCGCGGCAAGCTCGGACTGGCTTTCGCCGGGGATTATTACTCTGCGCTGTTCTGGTGCGAGATTGTGCTGATGGCGATTGCACTGGCAGTCTTCAGTATCCCGGCGTTCCGCCGTGACTCCCGGCTGCTCTACATTGGCGCACTGAGCATGATGCTCGGCTGTGCGGCATGGCGTCTCGCCTATTCATTGCTGGCGTTTGACCCCGGCAATGGCTATCACTACTTCCCGGCGACGGAAGAACTGTTAATTTCCATTGGTTTCGTGGCTGTTGAGATCTGTGCTTACCTTTTCCTGATCCGCCTGTTACCGATACTCCCTGCAGTCAATAAAACCGCAGCTCACCCTTATCATGAGGCAAGCAAGTCATGAGCCAGAGAATTACGATTGATCCGGTTACCCGTATCGAAGGACATTTACGCATTGACTGTGAAATCGGCGATGGTGTGGTCACCAAAGCCTGGGCGTCAGGCACCATGTGGCGCGGAATGGAAAAAATCGTCAAAGGGAAAGATCCGCGTGATGCGTGGATGATCCTCCAGCGCATCTGCGGCGTCTGCACCACCACACACGCGCTGGCATCGGTGCGTGCCGTGGAAAATGCCCTGAACCTGGATGTGCCGGTAAATGCGCAGTATATCCGCAATATCATTCTGGCGGCACACACCACTCATGACCATATCGTCCACTTTTATCAGCTCTCCGCGCTGGACTGGGTGGATATCACCTCCGCGCTGAAAGCGGATCCGGCAAAAGCTTCTGCGATGCTGAACGACGTTTCTGACTGGCCGCTCAACAGCACGCAGGAATTCGTCAGAGTGCAGGATAAAATCAAAGCACTGGTGGAAAGCGGGCAACTGGGGATTTTTGCCAATGGCTACTGGGGACACCCGGCGATGCAGTTGCCGCCGGAAGTGAACCTGATTGCCGTCGCACACTATTTACAGGCACTGGAATGTCAGCGCGATGCTAACCGCATTGTGGCGCTGCTGGGCGGTAAAACGCCGCACATTCAGAACCTGGCGGTCGGCGGCGTGGCAAATCCGATTAACCTCGACGGTATCGGTGTGCTGAACCTGGAACGCCTGATGTATATCAAGTCATTTATCGACAAGCTGAATGATTTCGTTGAGCAGGTTTATAAAATTGATACTGCGGTCATTGCCGCGTTTTACCCGCAGTGGTTTGAAACCGGGCAGGGCGCAGTGAATTACCTGAGCACCCCGGAATTCCCGACCGACGGCAAAAACGGCAGTTTCCTGTTCCCGGGCGGCTACATTGAAAACGCTGACTTAGCGACTTTCCGCCCGATCGATTCCCAGACAGATGCTTTCCTGCTGGAAGGGATTCAGGAAAGCTCGCCGCACTCCTGGTATCAGGATGAAGCACCGCAGAAACCGTGGGAAGGCACAACTGAGCCGAAATATACCGGCTGGGATCCGGACGGTAAATACTCGTGGGTGAAATCGCCGACCCTGTACGGTAAAACCGTGGAAGTCGGCCCGCTGGCCAATATGTTCTGCAAACTGGCGGCAAAACACCCCGGCACAGCCGAAAAACTGAATGAAATTATCGCGGTTTATCAGACGCTGACCGGCAATACGCTGGAAGTAAAACAGCTGCACTCCACACTCGGACGGATTATCGGCCGTACGGTGCACTGCTGTGAATTACAGGCAGTGCTGCAGAACCAGTATGCCGCGCTGATCGCCAATATCGGTACCGGGGATCTCATCACCTATGTGAAACCGGAATTCCCGGCCACCGGCGTGATAAAAGGCGTGGGTTTCCTGGAAGCACCGCGCGGCATGTTATCGCACTGGGTGGTGATCAAAGACGGCGTGATTGAAAATTATCAGGCGGTGGTACCGTCCACCTGGAACTGCGGGCCGCGCAATCACGATAATGTGGCGGGGCCGTATGAGCAGTCGCTGGTCGGGCTGAAAATTGCTGACCCGGAAAAACCGCTGGAAGTGGTGCGCACTATCCACTCATTCGACCCGTGTATGGCATGTGCGGTTCATATTGTTGATGTTGATGGCCGTGAAACGGTATCAGTGAAGGTGCTGTAATGCGGATTCTGGTATTAGGTGTCGGCAATATTCTGCTGACTGACGAAGCTATCGGTGTGCATATCGCGGAAGCACTGGCGGAGCGCTATATCCTGCCGGATTATGTGGAAGTGATGGACGGCGGCACGGCGGGGATGGAACTGCTCGACAGCATGGCCGGGCGGGATCATCTGATTATTACCGATGCCATTGTGACGGCGAAAAGCGCCCCTGGCACCATCCGCATTCTGCGGGATGAGGAGGTTCCGGCGCTGTTCACCAATAAAATCTCCCCGCATCAGCTGGGGTTATCCGATGTCTTGTCCGCGCTGCGTTTTACCGGGGAATTTCCCGCCAAACTGACGCTGGTGGGTGTGGTTCCGGCCTCGCTGGAGCCGGATATCGGTCTGACCCCGCAACTGCAGGCCGCCGTTGAACCGGCACTGCAGCAGGTGCTGGCAGTACTGCGTGAATCAGGTGTTGAGGCGGTGAAGAAGGAGACGGCAGATGTCTGAGGATATTCAGGGCTTTATGTACAGCCCGGCAGAACAGATCCGCAACGCGTTTGAAAAAGTAGCGGCGGATACTATGCACGATCTCACCTTCCTGCACCCGTCAATGCCGGTTTATGTCACGGAACTGACGCTGTTTGAAGGGCAGTGGACGGGTTGTGTGATCACGCCGTGGATGTTCAGTGCCGTGATTTTTCCGGGGCCGGGGCAGCTCTGGCCGCAGCGCAAAGTCAGTGAAAAAATTGGCCTGCGGCTGCCGTACGGCATCATGACATTCACAGTCGGTGAGCTGGAGGGAGTATCTCAGTATCTGGCGTGCTCGCTGCTGTCGCCGCTGCCGCATACACTTTCCCCGCAGGAAGGGATACGGCTGGCGGATGACAGTGCACGCATGCTGCTTTCACTGCCGGTCACGGACCCGGATGCCCCGGCGATGGCCGGGCGCAGGGCGCTGTTCACCGGAAAACCGGTGCCCCGGCATGCATGAGCTATCCCTGTGCATGAGTGCGGCGGACATTATCCGCGAACAGGCTGAACAGCACGGCATTGCGCGGGTAACGGATGTCTGGCTGGAAGTCGGCGCACTGGCGGATGTTGAGGAGAGTGCACTGCATTTCTGTTTTGATATCGCCTGCCGTGATACCGTGGCGCAGGGCTGCACACTGCATATTGATGTTATCCCGGCACAGGCATGGTGCTGGGATTGCAGCCGTGAGGCCGAAATCATGCAGCACGCCGGATGCTGTCCGCACTGCGGCAGTGAACGGCTGCGCATCAGTGAAGGTGATGATTTGCGGGTAAAAAGCCTGGAAGGTGAGTGAGTTTTACTCCGCCGCCGTATTCAGCAGCCAGCGGGCAAATTGCTGCATGGCCGGGGTTTCCGTACGGGACTGTAACCGCGTCAGCCAGTAGCCGCCGAGAGTGATCTCTGCGGCAAACGGCTGTACCAGTGCGCCTGACCGCAACAGGCGGCTGAACATACATACCGGCGCAATCGCTACCCCGGCACCCAGCAGTGCCGCTTCCGCCATGGCCAGTGAGGTATCAAACACCATGACCGGCTGTGACGGGGAAGGCGGTGTGCCGCCCGCACAATCCAGCCAGCGGCTCCATTCATCCCGGCGGAATGAGCGCAGCAGCGTAAAGCGGTGAACATCATCCGGCTGCTGTAACTGTTCTGCAATGGCCGGTGAGCACAGCGGGGCGTGCGGCGCACTGAAAATCAGTTCCGCATCTGACTCATGCCATGCGCCGTTACCGAAACGGATCGTATAATCATGCCCTTCCGCCGCCGGATCCACATGATTGTTATGGGTGGAGATATGCAGATCAATATGCGGATGGCTGTCATAGAATCCGGCCAGACGCGGCAGCAGCCAGCCTGCGGCAAATGTTCCCACCGCACCGATTTTCACCCGCTCACGGAACTGCCCGTGAGAAAAACACTCCAGAGTATCCGCAATCCGGTCAAACGCCTCATTGAGCACCGGCAGTAATCCCTCGCCTTCATGGGTCAGCACCAGCCCGCGTGAGACGCGGGTAAACAGCACACAGCCGAGTTGTTCTTCCAGAGCCCTGACCTGCTGGCTGACGGCGGCATGGGTGACATTCAGCTCAATCGCCGCACGGGTAAAACTGAGATGACGGGCGGCGGCCTCAAAGGCGCGCAGCGGGTTAAGAGGGAGATAACGTCTGACCATAATCCACCTGTAAGTTTTTCTTTAGGCTCTTGTTATAATTAACCGTTTGTTCTGTCCGGTGAATCTGACGATACTTGCCGCCGTCACTCACACACGGAAGGTTAATTCTGATGAAAAAATCGTTATCTGCAACACTGATTTCCGCCCTGCTGGCGTTTTCCGCCCCGGGGTTTTCTGCCGCTGATAATGTCGCGGCTGTGGTGGACAGCACCATTAAACCGCTGATGGCACAGCAGGACATTCCCGGGATGGCGGTTGCCGTCTCTGTAAAGGGCAAGCCCTATTATTTCAATTACGGTTTTGCCGATGTTCAGGCAAAACAACCGGTCACTGAAAATACACTATTTGAGCTCGGATCTGTAAGTAAAACTTTCACAGGTGTGCTGGGTGCGGTTTCTGTGGCGAAAAAAGAGATGGCGCTGAATGATCCGGCGGCAAAATACCAGCCGGAGCTGGCTCTGCCGCAGTGGAAGGGGATCACACTGCTGGATCTGGCCACTTATACCGCAGGCGGGCTGCCGTTACAGGTGCCGGATGCGGTGAAAAGCCGTGCGGATCTGCTGCACTTCTATCAGCAGTGGCAGCCGTCATGGCAGCCGGGTGATATGCGTCTGTATGCAAACAGCAGTATCGGCCTGTTTGGTGCCCTGACCGCCAACGCCGCAGGGATGCCGTATGAGCAGTTGCTGACCGCGCGGATCCTGGCACCGCTGGGATTATCTCACACCTTTATTACCGTGCCGGAAAGCGCGCAAAGTCAGTATGCGTACGGTTATAAAAACAAAAAACCGGTCCGCGTGTCGCCGGGACAGCTTGATGCGGAATCTTACGGCGTGAAATCCGCCTCAAAAGATATGCTGCGCTGGGCGGAAATGAATATGGAGCCGTCACGGGCCGGTAATGCGGATCTGGAAATGGCAATGTATCTTGCACAGACCCGCTACTATAAAACCGCCGCGATTAACCAGGGGCTGGGCTGGGAAATGTATGACTGGCCGCAGCAGAAAGATATGATCATTAACGGCGTGACCAACGAGGTCGCATTGCAGCCGCACCCGGTAACAGACAACCAGGTTCAGCCGTATAACCGTGCTTCCTGGGTGCATAAAACGGGGGCAACAACCGGTTTCGGCGCCTATGTGGCCTTTATTCCGGAAAAACAGGTGGCGATTGTGATTCTGGCGAATAAAAACTACCCGAATACCGAAAGAGTCAAAGCCGCACAGGCTATTTTGAGTGCACTGGAATAATTTTTTCCCTGAACAGGCCCCTGCGGATACGCCGGGGCCGTAATTTAAGATTATTCCTTATACAATAATTTGCTTTATGGGCTGTTTTATGGAGGATGAGAGTATCGGGCACTGACAGCTTCCGGCTCTTCCGGCTGAACCGGATTTCACTGTGTGCTGCGGCAAACTGATGTCAGTCTCAACACACAGAGGAAAATGTTGTCATGGACGTTCTGCGTTTTATCCTCCGCTTACCTTTTATTTTGCTGCGTCTGGCGGCTCGCAGTCTTGTTTATCTCTTTACTCTGCTGGGTTTTCTGCTGCGCCCGTTCACCGGACGGATCCGCTGGGCGGTGCCGGGCTGGGTGACCTTTGCCGGTAATCAGCTTGCCCGGCTGGAGCGGGGTGTAAACCGCTATCCGAAAACCATATCTGCCTTATTATTGCTGACTGCTGCGGTGGCAGCGGGCAGTTATTACACCCGGCACTGGTATCAGAACAAACCGAAGCCGGTGGATGTTGCGCCGCTGGTGGTGCAGGATATTTCCGCGTCTGTGCAGCGCCCTTCGGCGGTTAATTATAACCGTGACGATAATTCAGCGCAGATTGTGGTGGTGACATTCTCCCGCTCTGCCGCACCGGTGACACTGATCGGCAAACCGGTCACGGCCGGTATTACCCTGACTCCTGCAACGGAAGGTGAATGGCAGTGGCGTAATGACCGCAAGCTGGTATTCACGGCGAAAAAAACCTTCCCGATGGGGAAAACCTACACCGTCGATATGGATGCCAAAACACTGCTGGCTCCGCAGGTGGCGTTAACAGAGAAACAAAAAACCTTTACCACCCCTGAGTTTTATTATCGTGGCGGCCGGGCGGAGTTCTATCAGGATCCGCAGGATCCGATGAAAAAACACGCCATCATCGGCCTGACCTTCAATGCCCCCGCTGATGTCAAAAATCTGGAATCGCGTCTGTCTATGACCCGTGACGGCAAGCCGGTGCCGTATACCGTCACTTATGATGATAAAAAACTCAAAGCCTGGATCCACTCCGGGCAGCTGGCACTCAATGATACAGACAGCGAAGTGTTGCTGACAGTCAGAGCCGGTGTCGGGGCGGCCGTTCCGGCCAATACCACGGACAAAGATGAAACCTTCCGCGTGATCGTGCCGAACCGCTACAGTCTGGATGTGACGGGCATCGATAGTCAGCTGGTGGAATCAGATGACGGAAAAGATCGCCGCGCCCTGATTGTGTCATTCTCTGACCCGGTGAATGAAAAACAGATCACAAAAGCGGTTCGTGCCCGTCTGCTGCCGGAAAAACACCCTGATTATAATTCTGAGGGGATTTACGACGACTGGAAATCAGATGATATCAGCGAAAAAGTCATTGCCTTATCAGAGCCGGTGACGCTGACTCCGGATGACAGCGAGCAGGAGAATCAGGCGGCATTCAGCTTCAGTTATAACGCCCCGGCCAACCGCTGGCTGCTGGTGGAAATCACCGGCGGTATGAGTTCGGCGGGCGGTTATTACCTGAAAACATCACGCTATCTGCCGGTACGCATCCCGGATTACCCGAAAACACTGCGTTTTATGTCTGACGGGGCACTGCTGTCGATGAAAGGTGAAAAACAGATCACCGTCGCGGCACGTAACTTCCCGGGCCTGCAGCTGGATGTGAAACGGGTGATCCCGGGCCAGTTACAGCACATCGTCTCCTTTAAGGATAAAAACTTTACCTCAACGGATTTTAACCGCCTGAGTGATGAATACTTTACGGAGCACTTTACTTATCAGACGGCGCTGTCTGCCGCCAATCCCGGCGATATTCAGTACAAAGGTATCGACCTGAGCAAATACCTCTCAGCTGACCCATCCGCAAAACGCGGCATATTCCTGCTGAGCCTGCGGGCGTGGGATCCGGCTAAACCGGCGGAAGCCCCGGAAGCGGAAAGCTATGACGAAGGGGATGAGGATTACGAAGAGGATGCGGTTCTCGACTCGCGCTTTGTGGTGGTCACTGATATGGGGATCATCGCGAAATCCTCCCCCGACGGCTCGCGGGATGTGTTCGTGCAGTCCGTGTATACCGGTGAGCCGGTCAGTGGCGCAAAAGTTTCTGTGGTGGCCAAAAACGGCACCACACTGCTGAGCCGTACAACCGGCAGTGACGGCCACGCCGCATTCCCGCCGCTGCATGATTTCCGTAATGAGCAGATGGCGGTGATGTTCCTGGCGGAAAAAGAGGGGGATATCTCCTTCCTGCCGGTCAATGCCTGGTATGACCGCCAGCCGGATTTCTCGCGCTTTGATATTTACGGCGACGAAACCCCGGAAGATCCGCGCACCCTCAGCAGCTATCTCTTCTCAGATCGCGGTATTTACCGGCCGGGGGAAACCTTTCATGCAGGTCTTATCACCCGCACCTATGACTGGAAAACCCCGCTGACCGGCATCCCGCTGCGGGCGGAGATCCGCGACCCGCGTGATACTCTGATGCATTCACAGCAGATTATTCTGGATGCCACCGGTTTCAGCGAACTGAGCTACACCACATCGGAAAACTCCCCGACCGGCGACTGGAATATCTATCTCTATCTGGAAGGTAAAGATGAGAATGACCTGCGCCTGCTCGGTACCACCACCGTGGTGGTGAAAGAGTTTGAGCCGGACAGCATGAAAGTGGCACTGAAACTGACGCCGGATCGTCAGCAGGGCTGGGTGAAACCGGAGGAATTACAGGCGGCGGTTGATGTGCAGAACCTGTTCGGCACCCCGGCGCAGAACCGCCGTATTGCGACAAAAATGACCATGCGGCCGGTTTATCCGTCATTCACGCAGTATCCGGATTACCGTTTCTATGAAAACAGCCGCAGTACGGATAACTTTGAAACGCAGCTGGAAGAGCGCACCACCGATGAAAACGGTGCCGCACCGCTGGCGTTAGGGCTGGAAAACTACGCGGAAGCGACCTATCAGTTACAGCTGTTCACCGAAGCGTTTGAGCCGGGCAGCGGCCGTTCGGTCACGGCAGCGGCGCGGGTACTGGTCTCCCCGCATGACTCGCTGGTGGGTATCAAAGCGGACGGCGACACGGATTACATCAGTAAGGATGCAGTGCGGATGCTGAATCTGATTGCGGTGGATCCGTCACTGACCCGTATTGAAAAGAGCAACCTGAAACTGGTGCTTCTGGAGCAGAAATACATTTCTGTACTGATGCGCCAGCCGTCCGGGGTCTTCAAATATCAGTCCGGACTGAAAGAAACCCGGATTGATGAACAGCCGCTGACCATCAGCAGCGCCGGCACTGATATCACACTGAACACCTCGAAACCCGGTCATTTCATCTTACAGGCGGAAGATGCGGACGGTAATGTGCTGAACAGAACCGACTACACCGTCGCCGGTAACGCGAACATCACCCGCTCGCTGGATCGCAATGCGGAACTGCAGCTGACGCTGAATAAAGAGGAATATAAACCGGGCGAAGAGATTGAAATTGCCGTCAGCGCACCGTACACCGGCAGCGGTATTATCACCATTGAGCGCGACAAAGTGTATCAGTGGGTATGGTTCCGTGCAGACACCACCAACTCGGTGCAGAAAATCCGCGTACCGGCAGAGTTGACCGGCAACGGCTATGTTAACGTGCAGTTTGTCCGTGATATTAACTCCGATAAAATCTTTATGAGCCCGCTGAGCTTCGGCGTGCAGCCGTTCCGCGTCAGCCATGAGGCGTTTAACGCGGGGATCACGCTGACATCGCCGGATATCATGAAACCGGGTGAAAACCTGGCGGTTCATGTGAAAACCACCTCGCCGCAGAATGTGGTGGTCTTTGCCATTGATGAGGGCATATTGCAGGTGGCGCGTTACCGCCTGAAAGATCCGCTCGACTATTTCTTCCGCAAACGGGCGCTGGAAGTGAAAAGCACCCAGATCCTTGACCTGATCCTGCCGGAATTCAGCAAAATGATGGCGCTGACCGCAGCACCGGGCGGGGATGCCGGAGAGGGCATCGATCTGCACCTTAATCCGTTCAAACGCAAGCGGGATGAACCGGTGGCGTACTGGTCGGGGATCACCGCCGTTGATGGCGACGCGGTCTTTAATTATCAGGTGCCGGATTATTTCAACGGTAAGATCCGCGTGATGGCAGTATCGGTTTCACCTGACCGCATCGGCCACACACAGAGCAGCACCACGGTACGGGATGATTTTGTGCTGACGCCGAATATTCCGGCCATGGTCTCCCCGGGGGATGAATTTGATGTCTCCCTCGGTATCGCCAATAACCTGACCGGCCTGAGCGGTGAAGCGGTGCCGCTGGATGTCACCGTCAGCGCCGATCCGGCACTGGAAATCACCGGCAGCAGCCATGAGCAGATCACGCTCGGTGAGAAGAAAGAAACGGTATTGTCGTTCCGCCTGAAAGCCAATGCACTGCCGGGCTCGGCGGATATTACCTTCCGCGTCACTTCCGGGGATAAATCGGCGGTCCGCACACAGAATCTGTCGGTCCGCCCGGCCTCGGCTTACCGCACCCGCTCGTCTCTCGGACGGATGGACGGTAAACAGCAGCGGGTGACGGCGCTGCGGCAGATGTTTGATAACTATGCCAAACGGGATGCGCGGGTGTCATACTCGCCGATGGTGATGAGTGAGGCGCTGTCGCAGTATCTGGATAACTATCCGTATAACTGCTCGGAGCAAATCACCAGCCGCGCCATTCCGCTGCTGTTCAGTCAGCGTAATCCGGAAATCAGCACACTGCAGTCACAGACGGAAATCCGCAAACAGCTGCAACAGACCATGACCACACTGCTGACGCGGCAGAACGGCCAGGGCGGTATCGGCGAATGGCAGGCGATGCCGGAAACCGATCCGTTTGTCACACTGTATGTGGTGCAGTTCCTGCTGGAAGCACAGGACGCGGGTTATCCGGTGCAGGAATCGCTGCTCGGCTCCGCCAATATTTACCTGAAGAAAGTGGCGGCGAACCCGATGCTCAATACGCAGGATGATCTGCGGATGCGTGCCTTTGCTGTCTACCTGCTGACCCGTCAGGGCGAAGTCACCACCGGACTGCTGGCTGAAGTTCAGACACAGATGCAGAGCAGTTATCCGGACTCCTGGCAGGATGACCCGGGCGCGCTGTATCTCGCGGCATCCTACAAAATGCTGAAGATGGATAAACAGGCAGATATGATGCTGGCGCCGACCTGGAAAGCCCTGAACTCGGCTTACAGCAAAGCATGGTGGACACGGAACTACCTCGATCCGCTGGTGCAGGACAGCACACGGCTCTATCTGATCGTCCGTCACTTCCCGGAAAAAGTGTCCGCTATCCCGCCGCAATTATTGGAAAACATGGTGCTGCGCTTTAAAGAGGAGCGTTACACCACCTATTCAGCGGCCATGAGCATTCTGGCAATGGAATACTACAGCCGTCATATGCAGCAGAGCGGGGCACAGGCCGGTGAACTCACTATCAGCGTTCTGAAAGGCACAGAAGCGCCTGAAGTGATTTCGGTGATGAAAAATGCCTCTGCGACCGGAAAATTCAGCGACGGTGTCAGTGAAATCCGCTTTGACAATCCGTCGGATAACCCGGCCTGGTATGTGGTGACAGAATCCGGTTTTGACCGCACGCCGCCGCAGGCTGCGGTGGCGAAAGGGCTGGAAATCAGCCGTGATTACCTGAATGAAAAAGGTGAGGTGATAACCAGTGCGGCGCAGGGCGAAAAAGTCTATGTCCGCCTGCATATCCGCGCCAATGCCAAACAGGGGCTGAATAATATTGTGGTGGCGGATCTGCTTCCGGGCGGGTTTGAGGTGGTGCGTCAGGATCCGGAAGCGGCGGACAGCCTGCAACTGTCACAGCTCCCGTTCAGCACCGGCCGCCGCTGGGTACCGGATTTCAGTGATGCCCGCGAGGACAGAGTGCTTATCTACGGCGGTGCCGCAGCGGATAGTCAGGAGTTTATCTATCAGATAAAACCGGTGAATACAGGGCGCTTTATCATTCCGCCGGCGTTCGGCGAAGCCATGTATGACCGGGAGATTCAGGCGCAGTCTGCGGCAGCCGGGGTATTTACGGTTCTGCCGCCTGCCGCAGATAAACCCTGAATGCACGGGCGGTATCGGTCAGAATGAGCGGCATCCGGCGCGTAATACAGAACCTGGCGGCAGTGATTATCCTGCTGGCGCTGTTTCTGACCGGATTCCGCCTCTGGCCGCATCCGCCGCTGTCAGAAGGTGTGCCTCTGTCGGTTGCCTATTATGACCGCAACGGCACACTGCTGCGCCTGACACTGGCAAACGATGACCGCTACCGGCTGTGGACACCGCTGGAAGAGATGTCCCCCCTGCTGACACAGGGGACGCTGCGTTATGAGGATCGCTGGTTTTATCTCCATCCCGGGTTTAATCCGTACAGCCTCACGCGCGGTTTTTTTGTCAGTTACATCAGCGGGGAGCGGCTTCAGGGCGGTTCGACCATCACCATGCAGCTGGCACGGATGCGCTGGCATCTCAACACCCGTACCCTGCGGGGGAAAACCGAACAGATCCTGCGGGCTGTTCAGCTGGAACTGAGCTATTCCAAACATGACATTCTGGAAGCTTATCTTAACTATGCCCCCTATGGCCGGAATATTGAGAGCGCCGGGGCGGCCTCACTGGTCTATTTCAATAAAAAACCGGCGGATTTAACGCTGCCGGAAGCCCTGACGCTGGCGGTACTGCCGCAGTCGCCGGGATATCGTGTCACACCGGGAGGCGCGGATATCAGCCAGCCGCTGATGCAGGCACGCAACCGGCTCTGGCAGCACTGGCGGGAAGAGCATCCGGACGATGAAAACATGGCGGCACTGTTTGAACTGCCGCTGATGCTGCGCCAGCCGGAACAGATGCCTTACATCGCCCCGCATCTGATTGAGCAGATAGCCCGGCAGAACCGGTTCAGTGCTGAAAAACCGCAGACGGTGGTTACCACGCTGGATGTGAATCTTCAGCGCATTGCCGAAAAACAGGTGGCTGCTTTTATCGCCCGCCGTCAGCAGGCGGGGCTGCATAATGGGGCGGTACTCCTTGTCGACACCCGTGATATGGGCGTGCGGGCGCTGGTGGGTTCGGCGGATTATTACAACACGGAGATCCACGGACAGGTGAACGGCACCAATGCCAAACGCTCCCCCGGCTCGGCGCTGAAACCCTTTATTTACGCCCTCGGGCTCGAGCAGGGCGTGCTGCATCCGCTGACCATTCTTAAAGATGTGCCGTCCACTTTCGGCAGCTACGCGCCGGAGAACTTTGACCTGCGCTTTATGGGGCCGCTGCCGGCAACACAGGCACTGAACTACAGCCGTAATATTCCGGCGGTGGATATCGCGGCAAAACTCAGCAAACCGAATCTCTATCAGTTTCTCCGTCTGGCCGGGCTCTCCGGGATGGCGGGGGAAAAGCACTACGGACTGTCGCTGGTCCTGGGCGGCGGCGAAGTGACGGCGCAGGAGCTGGCAAAACTCTATGCGATCCTCGCAAACCGGGGCGTTCTGCGCCCGCTGCGGATGACCGAATCCGAACAGCCCGCTGCGCCGGTCCGTCTGCTGAGTGAGGAAGCCGCATTTATCACCCTGGATATGCTGGGGCAGCACCGCCGCCCCGGTAACACCCTCGCACAAAAACCGATGACACTGCCGGTGTACTGGAAAACCGGTACCTCCTGGGGATTCCGTGATGCCTGGAGCAGCGGTATCACCGGCCCGTATGTGCTGGTGGTCTGGCTCGGGAACTTTGACGGCACCGGAAACAGTGCGCTGATTGGCGCAGAAGCTGCCGCTCCGCTGTTTTTCAATATTATCGACAACATTATGGCGGAGTATCCGGCACTGCGGGAGCCGGACTTTCCGCTGCCGGAAAATCTCCGTCAGGTGGAGGTTTGTCTGGCCAGCGGCAACCTGCCGACGCAGTGGTGTCAGCGGCGGGGCAAAACCTGGTTTATCCCGGGTAAATCCCCCATTGCGGTTGATACCATCTACCGCCCGGTGGCGACGGACAAAATCACCGGCGACGTGGTCTGTCCGCCTTATGATCCTGCACAGGTGAATATTGATATCTATGAATACTGGCCGTCTGACCTGGCGCGGGTGTTTGCCCTGGCCGGTCTGCCGAAGAAAACTCCGCCGTCTGTCGCACACTGCAAAGGCGGCAACAACCTGATCGGCGGTACACCACCACAAATTACCTCACCGCTGCGCAACACCACTTACACACTGCGACGGACAGCAAAACAGCCATCCTCCCTGTTTTTTACCGCCACCGCCGATAATGACAGCAGTGTGATTTACTGGTTTGCCGGTGATGCATACCTCGGTAACAGCACCAGCCGCCGCCCGCTGGAATGGAAACCGGAAGCCGCCGGACGCTACCGTATCCGCGCCGTGGATGACCACGGTCGTGCAGATTCTCGGATGATTCAGGTGGATATTCTGGGGGTGAGGGACAGGTGAGTTGTAAACACCCTCCCGGAACAAATCACATTCCGGGAGAGCGCTGGTAATAAAACTGCTTATTTATTTTTTATCGCTGATACGTGAGAAATCCCACTCTTTTAAAGCTTCTGCGGCATCTTTATTGCCGTATTTTGCCGACAGTATCAGGTTATCCCGCGCTTTGCGCAGATCATCATCGCTGCCGGTACCGGCCATTTTGTGATAGTACATCCACGCGACTTTGTATTTCGCCATTTCATGATGATTGCCCTGTTCAAGAGAGGTCATTTCATAATAGCGGGCAGCCTGCGGGTAATCTTTTTCCAGCCCGGCCTGACCGAAATAGAGCATATCCCCGGCGAGGTGTGCGGTATTGCTGTCACCCAGTTTTGCCCCCGCATCAAAATACGCGAGGGCTTTTTTACCGTCGGCCGGGATCCCGCGCTCATTCGGTTTGCGGTAGAGATTACCCAGCACGTTGTAAGCACGGGCGTACCCGTTTTTACCGGCCAGCTCATAGTAATAGATCATTTTTTCCGTATCTTCCGGAACGCGTTCGCCGCGGGCATAGTTTACTCCCAGCGAGAATGCCGCCGGGCCGTCACCGCTTTCTGCTTTTTGCCGCTTCGCTTCAATTTCCTGTTCATAACGGCCGTATTCCTCATACTCCTGTTTTTTCTTAATACGCTGCAGCACGGTTTCGCGTTCTGCATCCGTCAGTGTGGCGATAAGGTCGTCCCCCTCCCGGGAGCTGACACCGGCAAGTGAGCCGTAGTAATAGGCTTCCGGAGCATTCTTCTTCGCTATCTGCGCGTCATACATGCCTTTCAGGGCATGTGTGTTGTTATACGTCAGTGAGCGGGTATACCACGCGATAGCTTTGTCAGGATCCGGTGCCCGTTGACAGAAGCCTTCAAGCCACGCATCACCCATCGCTTTGGTCCGGTCTTCCGGCGGCATCAGCATATGGTTATCGGTATTTTCCGGATAGTCCGATTTTTTCAGCCACTCTGTCAGATACTGCTCCGCTTTAGCGGGATCGGCATCGTCACGGCGGCAATATTCCGGCGACATATAGTATTCGTAGAGTGTTTCTGTGGCAGCAATATCGCCGTTATCATGGCCTTTTTGCAGATAAGACAGTGCTTTATCCATGTCATTATTTTGCCGGTAATAATAGAACAGGCCTATTTGTGCATCGGCCCGTTTATCTGCCTCCGATTCCAGCAGTGTGAGATATTTTTTGTTGTCTGCCTTATACAGATAGCTGCCGTTGTCATCGCTGAGAGTGCCGCGATACAGCTGAGTCAGTGCTTCAAACGCGGCTTTTGACACCTCTTCATCACTGTTTTTCAGACCGTTTTCCACCCGGGTGATAATACCGGCCCACTCCGGTGAATCCTGTGTGATGCGGTTCTCTCTGAGCTGCATGATGGCCAGCATGGTATCGGAACAACTGTCACCTTTCTCCGCACCACGGCGTAATACCGCCATTTTACCGTTATTGTTTTCAGTCACCCCGGCCAGAGCGCAGAATGCAGGCAGATAACCGCTTTCCGCGCTTTTTTCAAACCAGTAGCGGGCGGTATCATAATAGCCGCTGCTCTTATAGTGTTCCCCGGCGGCGTTCATGGCGCTGCTGTCTCCGGCCAGTGCCGGTTTTATCGTACTCTCATAGAATGCAATATTTTCTGATACATCACGCGGCCCTTTGTAGGCACGTATCAGGACAATGGCTTTATCCCAGTCCGGTGTGATAATCCGGCGCTGTGTCTCTTTATCGTACTCTCCCTTTTCATAGGTATCTGCCAGCAGGATTGTGGCATAGTTATGACCGGCATCTGCTGCCTTTTGCAGGTATGGCAGGGCTTGCTGCAGATCTTTTTGTGTGCCGCGCCCGAGAAAATAAGCATAACCGGTTTCATAAGCAGCATTCGGGCTTTCATCCGCCAGTTTTACATTTATTTCAAACTGATCCATTGCTTTCAGCTCGTGAGCACCGTAATCACCGGCTTTGCCGAAATAATAACGGGCTTTCTGACGATCTGCGCTGACAAGATTGCTGCCCTGCAGGTACTGTGTACCCAGATCACGCAGATAGCTCTTATTGCCGGTTCCCGGGAGTTTGTCGTACAGCGACAGCAGCAGTTTTTTATCCTCCGGGCTGAGTGTGTCTGCGCTTTTGTAGTCATCAATCAGTGTGGTGATGGCATCTTCATTACCGCCTTCCGCTGCCATTTTCAGGTAATACTGCGATTTTTCCGGATCCTGAGTCAGGCCGTGGTTGCCGTTTCTCCATGCGTAAGATAATTCATAGGCGGCTTCAGCATCCCCTTTCTGTACGCGGGTATTCAGGTCTGCCAGGGTGTCACGGCTCTTTTTGACTTTGCTCAGGCGTGATTCTGTGAAACGGTAATCGCTATCAGGAATTTTTTCGTACCAGGCGACGGAGGTATTCAGGTCAGCTTTTACACCGTATTTACCTTCATAATAGATCTCGCCCAATTCATACATACAGGCCCATCCTCCGGCATCGGCACACTGTGTCAGCCGGGGCACAATATCGCGTTCCGTCAGTCCGGTTACCCGCAGAAACGCCTGATTCAGGTTACTCTGTGTGCCGGAGCGGGTCGCGCTCTTCAGGCGATTTACCATGTATTCACCGGCGTCCGTGTTGCCCAGCGCTGCCGCTTTCATCATCAGTTCAATATCCGGACGCAGGATCTCATCGGTCATATCCGGTTTATCTTCCGCATCTTCCAGTTTCAGCTTCGCATAGTAATACGTGACAACCGGATCCTGACCCAGCAGCGGTTCAATCAGTTTCTGCGCTTCCGCGTTATTATCCCGCAGGGCAAGCAGGACCCAGAATTGTCTGGCAAGGAGGTTGTTTTTGCCTTCGGAGAATACAATCTGCGTGACATCATGCCATTCTTTTTCCGTCAGCAGGGAGCGGGCATATCCGCTTTTCATTATTCCCAGCGCCAGCTTTAAAGCCTGTTCATTATTGCCGGTATTGAGAGAAATAAGCGATTTTGCCAGGTGAACATCAGCACTGGGGGTATATTCGCCGGCTTTCAGATACAGTTCCATAGCCTGTTTACGGTTTTTTACCGGATCTTCCTGCAACAGATAATCGGCATAAAAATACGCCTGGCGGTAGTTATCATTTTCTTCGATATCTTTTTTCAGGAATGCGATAATCTCTTTTTCATCAATCTCACCGCCGGTATCAAAGGAAAAATAGAGATCTGTTAAACGCCGGTAAGCCTTATCCTGAAAATAGGGATCTCTCAGCAGGGATTTATAGATCCCGACTGCTTTTTTCATATCCTGCTCAATACCAATACCTCTGGCGTATTTATAGGCCAGTTGATCCTGTGAGTCCGGCAGGGGAGATAATTCAGCCGATTTTTTATTCAGTTCAAAGGCACGAACCGGATCATAAATATTCCCTTCCTGATCACCGTAACGTGCGGAAGCCAGCATCAGCGCCTCCGGGTCATCCGGATATTTTTCCAGTAATTTGGCTAAATACGCTGATACCTGTGCGTTGGTGTCGTTATCCGGAAACTGATAGCTGCTGGTAATATCCTCAATAATATCGATTAATGCATCGTGATGTCCGGTATTCGCAGCCTGCTTCAGGTATTTCGCCGCACGCTCCCGGTCATAACCGAAGGCATCATCAAAACGGATATTACGATGGATTTGATAGAGCAGATAAAGGGCATCGGGATATCCGGCATCAGCTGCGGCTGTCAGATATTCAGGGTTTGTTTTGGTATCAAGATACCAGGTATAAAGGGCTTTCGGATCTTTTTGATTAATCAGCGGCTGTAAATAGCGGAGGGCTTTTTCTTTATCTGCGATAACACCCGTTCCCTGCATATAAGTGTCATAGAGGGCATAACGGGCATGCTGATTGCCGTTCTCCGCCATTTTTTCCAATTTTGCCAGCCGGGCGGTTATTTCATCTGCCGTTTCTGAGCCGAAAAGGGATAATGCTTTCGGCATCAAATCATCTTCATTGAGTGAGCTGATTTGTGAAAATGCCATATAGCGGTATTTTTTTGCCTGTCCCGGATCGGCTTCTATTCCGTGACCGCCTTTTTCATATATTCCGGAAAGCAGCATGGCAGGCAGGGTAAATTGCTCGCTGAGCAACGGTGTCAGAATACCGACCGCTTTTTTATAATCTTTATCATATTCATACGCGATATAGCCCAGCGCGAATTTTGCAAAAAACGACCCCTGATCTGCGGCTGCAGTCATATATTTCCGCGCCTGTTCTGCATCTGACGGAATATTGCCGTATTTATCGAGAAGATAAATAGTGCCCAGTAATTCCTGAGCCTCACGGACACCGGCCTGTGCAGCAGCTTTCAGGGAGGTAATACCGTACTGATCCTGTGCGGTATCCTGTGTTATACCGTGATAGCGGTAATAACCGAGGTTGTATAAGGCACTTTTATTACCGGCATTCGCGGCCCGTTCCAGCCACTGATAACCCAGCAACGCATTGGCCGGTGCATCGTAGCCATTGAGATACATCACAGACAATGCATAGGCCGCCTGCGGATCCTTTTCCGCTTCTGCGGAAAAATAACGGAATGCCCCGTCAGTATCCCCGGATAAATACAGCTCATAGCCTTTATCTGCCGGGGTACTGCCGGACGTCACAGAATACGTCAGCCAGGCCCCGCCGGACAGTGCAATAGCAATAAGCAGAGCAAGCCCCGGTTTACGTTGCTTTGTCATATCAGCCCTTATACGGATTAATCTTAAATAAACAGGAAGACAGAAAATAAAAATTTGACTTAGTGTAACGGAATAAAGAAGTAATTCAATGTTATCCGGCCAACAGAAAAATAAATGAAAACAGCCCGTTATTATCGGAGAATATCCGGTGTAATCTGTTTTTTGATGCGAAAAAATCGTTATCTGAATAACAAACGGGAGATAATAAAATCGGTGGTATTTCGGCAGAGGATTAATCGGGTATTTGTCAGGCGGGATAGATAGCAGCCATTAAACGCGGCCTGCAGAAAATACAGGTATTGTGCAAAGGATTTGGCTACGGGACAAAAAGGGGGCACTGAGTGCCGGATATAAAAAATAACCTGTGAAGAGTGTTTTAATGCACTGATAAATAATTAAAAATTTGGTTACTCCTACTGGACTTGAACCTGTGACCAAGCGATTATGAGTACCAATCTATACGTAATGAAATCATGGTGTTATGTTATTTATCAATTGCTTAGTTGGCGGATAATGATGAATAATAATGGTGATTGGGTTTCTCTGCTGCCATTTAAGTGCCATTATGGGAACGAATTGGTTTAATGTTCTCTAAGCATGGGAGATGTGGGAGAACCTTTGGAATATCTTTATTTAGCAAAATTATTGCAAATAACCCATGAAGAAAATAATATAGTTTAGCTATCTCAAAAGAAACTTCAAGTAGTAAGTTATTAAGGTTTATCTCATAATTATTTATATTTATATCGTTTTTTTCAAAAAAATCATTGATTATTTTATTTATTCTAAACTTGTTTCTATCTATTTTGATCTCGCAGTAAAGTATTACACTTTCAATTAGAACTTCTATGTTACTTAAATTTGACTTTGAGATTAAATGTTCTAGTGTGGAGTTGTTATCAGGGTTTTCATCTATATATTTGCATGCGTAATTATATGATTCGTATATTTCTTTTACACGGGAATCAATGAGATCAAATGATTCTTTTATTAACTCACTATCATAATCATTAAAATTTATAAATTTTTCATATGTGTTGTTCTCATTGATGCATTCTCCATAATTTGTTGATTTTATTTTTCCTAATTGTTCTATTATAAATTTCCTTTCAGAGAAATATATATCAACTTTATTTTTTCTCTCAGTTACTTCAATCTGCTTAGTAGTTTGAATTGACCTATGTGCGGATACAATAAAAGCGCCTAATATTGGAGATAAAGCTAATATTCCCAATGAGAATTTATTTATCTCTAAGAAGGTGCTGTATCCATAAGCATCAAATCTCCATGGATATGGTGCACCTAGCCATAATGTAAAATAAACGCTTGAAACTAAAGGAAAAATAATAGCTAATCTAAATAGCCACTGTTTATGTAAACTGTCTGAGTTCAACATAAACTTATCACGCTGCACACATATCCAAATACCAATACATAGGCAAATGATGATATAAATTACTAAGTTCATTTTTTTAACCTAACTAAAGGATTAAACATAACCACATCATTAAGATGATCCGGTGCAAAGTGAGAATATCTCATTGTCATTTTAATATCAGTGTGCCCGAGGATGCGTTGAAGCACCAGAATGTTACCGCCATTCATCATAAAGTGGCTGGCGAATGTATGATGTAAAACGTGAGATATTTGTCCGGCGGGAAGTTCTATCTTTACCCGGCGGACTGCTGCTCTGAATGCGGAGTAACACCCGGTAAATAAGCGCCCGCGTTTTTTGGGAATTTCAGTATAAAGTTCATCACCAACAGCTGCAACCATGACTAAAATTGTCATACATTCACCAATTTTTTAGTTGTGCCATACTCTTATACTTAACTAATGCCACTTGCTTGCCTTCGTTATAGATTACTTTATGTTATCTACCTGATATTGGCACACAAATCAAAAAATCTGGCGGGACACTTTTGGGACACTCAGTATCAGATGTAAAAAAGCCACCCAGTAAAGAGTGGCTTAATACACTGATAAATCAGTAAGAATTTGGTGGCCCCTACTGGACTTGAACCAGTGACCAAGCGATTATGAGTCGCGTGCTCTAACCAACTGAGCTAAGGGGCCGAAGTGGGTGAGATTATACTGCCAGTTGTCTGCGGGGTCTAGCGTTTCTTGTCTATCTGACTGTTTTATGAGCGGAATATTGCCTGTCAAAAATGATTTCTGAACATCAATTGTGTAACTGAATTACTTCTTGTCCGGCAATGAATAAACATAAAAAAAGGCGCCGTTAAACGGCGCCTGATAATGCTCTGATCCTGAAGCGGATTATTCGTCCAGGAAGCTGCGTAACACTTCAGAACGGCTCGGGTGGCGCAGTTTGCGCAGTGCCTTCGCTTCAATCTGACGGATACGTTCGCGGGTAACGTCAAACTGTTTACCCACTTCTTCCAGCGTGTGGTCAGTATTCATATCAATACCGAAACGCATACGCAGAACTTTCGCTTCACGCGGGGTCAGGCCGGCCAGCACTTCGTGAGTCGCGGAACGCAGGCTCTCTGAGGTGGCTGAATCCAGCGGCAGCTCGAGGGTGGTATCCTCGATGAAATCCCCTAAGTGCGAATCTTCATCATCACCAATCGGCGTTTCCATTGAGATTGGCTCTTTGGCGATTTTCAGCACTTTGCGGATTTTATCTTCCGGCATCAGCATCCGCTCTGCCAGTTCTTCCGGTGACGGCTCACGGCCCATCTCCTGAAGCATCTGACGGGAGATACGGTTGAGTTTGTTGATAGTCTCAATCATATGCACCGGGATACGGATAGTACGTGCCTGGTCCGCGATAGAGCGGGTAATCGCCTGACGGATCCACCAGGTGGCATAGGTTGAGAACTTATAACCACGACGGTATTCAAATTTATCAACCGCTTTCATCAGACCGATGTTACCTTCCTGAATCAGATCCAGGAACTGCAGGCCACGGTTGGTGTATTTCTTCGCGATAGAGATAACCAGACGTAAGTTCGCCTCAACCATCTCTTTTTTCGCACGGCGGGCTTTCGCTTCACCGATAGACATGCGGCGGTTAATATCTTTGACCTGTTCAATGGTCAGGCCGGTTTCTTCTTCAATCTGACGCAGGCGTTGCAGGCTGCGTTCAACTTCTTCCGCGACATCCTGCAGTTTTTCAGACCACGGTTTGTTCATCGCGACAGCAGCAGTAAACCAGGAATCACTGGTTTCATTGCCGGTGAACAGGGTGATGAAGTTTTTCTTCGGCATTTTGCTCTGCTCAACGCAGAGTTTCATGATGTAGCGTTCCTGCTGACGGACACGATCCATCATTTCACGCATGTTGTTGACCAGGTGGTCAAACTGCTTCGGAACTAAACGGAACTCTTTGAAAACTTCAGAGAGCTGCTGGATTTCCGCATTGGTGTTCGGGTGGTCGCGGCCGTGAATTTTAATCTGCTGACGCGCTTTTTCATGCTGCACACGCAGCGCTTCGAATTTCTGACGAGCCAGTTCAGGATCGATGCTGTTATCGTCATCGCTGTCACTGTCTTCTTCTTCGTCTTCGTCTTCGTCGTCGTCATCTTTGTTTAATTCTTCGGCCGGCAGCTCAGAACCGATGTTGGTTGCGGTTGGTGCCAGATCTTCTTCCGCGTTCGGGTCAACAAAGCCGGTAATCAGGTCAGAAAGACGGACTTCGCCTGCTTCAACGCGGTCGTACTGATCGAGTAAATACGTGATTGCCTCAGGATATTCAGCAACGGAACACTGAACCTGATTGATGCCATCTTCGATGCGCTTGGCAATGTCAATTTCGCCTTCGCGGGTCAACAGTTCTACCGTCCCCATTTCACGCATATACATACGTACAGGGTCAGTGGTCCGGCCAATTTCCGATTCTACACTTGAGAGGACTTGTGCTGCAGCTTCGGCTGCATCATCATCGGTGTCTGTTGAATTCTCTGCCAGCATCAGATCATCAGCATCAGGTGCTTCTTCCATTACCTGAATGCCCATGTCATTGATCATCTGGATAATATCTTCGATCTGATCAGAATCGACGATATCTTCAGGCAGATGGTCATTGACTTCAGCATAGGTCAGATAGCCTTGCTCCTTACCACGGGTGACAAGAAGTTTCAGCTGTGACTGCGGGTTTTGCTCCATAAGACGGTATCCACACTTCTGAGTATTTAGGTTTGTGTTGGTCGGCAAAACAACTTAGCCAGCAACAATAACAATCAAGGATTTCTTTTCTTCGGCCATGAACCTTGGTGACATGGCATGCAGGGCTGTTCCTGCTGTCTGCGGCACTTAAGCCGTTATATTCATCATAGTTTAATAATAATACTTATTGCCGGACCCGCACGAGAAGACTTACTTCATTGCGCTCTTCAGGGGTCAGACCTTCTGTCCGCTCTTTGGCGATCAGGAAGTTAAATCTGTCATTGAGAGCAGATACCACCAGATGATTTAAGGCATCTTTGAAGGTTTTTTCTGCTATCTCATCTATCTCTATATCGTTCCATCCGGCCAGTTTTTCAAGCTGTGGCGCTAATTTATTATCACGGTAGTGTTCCAGTAACTGACCGGTGGTCAGCCCGGGCTGTGATAAACAGGTATCAATCAGCTCCCTGAATAATGAAAAACCGGCAATACGGCTGGTATCAATGGATTCCAGCGGCGGCACTAATTGTGCAAACTGCGGATTCTGTACCAGCAGGGCAATCAGGATCCGCATGGTGGTCGGTTTCAGTTTCGGTGCCTGATAACCGGGACTGTTTTCACTCTGGCGGACTGCCTGTTTGAGCTGCGTGATATCCGGTAGTCCGAGTAAATTACCCAGGTCCTGCAATAAAAACGCCTGTTGCGCTTCACCCGGTACGCGGCTTATCAGCGGCATGGCCAGGGCATTCAGCTTGCTGCGCCCCTCCGGGGTGCTCATATCCACCTGGCGCAGCAGGGTATCGAACAGAAACTGAGACAGACTGTGTGCCTCATTCTGCCGCTGCTCGAAGGCTTCACGGCCTTCGCGGCGCACCAGTGAATCCGGATCGTCGCCGTCCGGTAAAAACATAAAACGAAGCTGCCGCCCGTCATTAAGATGGGGAAGAGCGGTTTCGAGTGCCCGCCAGGCGGCTTCGCGTCCGGCGCGGTCTCCGTCATAACAACAAATTATGGTATCAGATGTCCGATAGAGCAACTGTATGTGCTCTGCCGTTGTCGATGTCCCGAGTGAGGCCACCGCATAATCAATACCGAACTGCGCCAGGGCAACCACATCCATATAGCCTTCCACCACAAGGATGCGGGACAGTTCGCGGTTATTCTGCTGCGCTTCATACAGCCCGAATAACTGACGGCCCTTATGAAAAATATCGGTTTCCGGTGAGTTCAGGTATTTCGGCAGTGCGTCATCAAGAACACGTCCGCCGAAGGCAATTACCCGGCCGCGCCGGTCGCGGATAGGAAACATCACACGTTCCCGGAAACGGTCATAGCAGCGGCCGTTATCATTGACCACTAACATGCCGGCATCCAGCAACTGCTGACGATCATCCTCACTGCGGGCAAAGCGTTTGAGGACGTTGTCCCATCCGGCGGGGGCATAGCCGATTGCAAACCGGCTGATAATTTCCTGACTCAGACCCCGGCGGTTCAGGTACTCACGGGCATGACCGGCGTTATCAGCCTGTAATGCGTGGCGGTAAAAGCTGTCCAGTTTTTCCATCAGCTGATACAGGTTCTGGCGCTGATGTTTTTCTATCTGACTGCTGCCGCTTCCGGTTTCATAAGGAACATCCAGCCCGTGCATTGCTGCTAATTCTTCGATCGCCTCGACAAACTCGAGCCGGTCATAATTAATTAAAAAATCAATAGCATTGCCGTGGGCACCACAGCCGAAGCAGTGGTAAAACTGTTTATCGCTGCTGACTGTAAAAGAGGGAGTTTTTTCGTTGTGGAAAGGACAACACGCCTGGTGATTTTTACCGTGTTTTTTCAGCGGCACCCTGACATCGATAAGATCGATGATATCGGTTCTCGCTAATAAGTCGTTGATAAATGTGCGTGGAATGCGCCCGGCCATAACCCCTTTTTCGCCTGTCTGATAACGATAATAAGCCGCGCTTCCTTCCGGAAACACGGCCATTAACTGCAACTACTGCGGTCTGACTAAGTTGCGGCGCGGCCGCAGCGATTAGTACAGACGAGTGCGACGTGCGTTTTCGCGAGCCAGTTTCTTAGCGTGACGCTTAACAGCAGATGCTTTAGCGCGTTTACGTACAGTCGTTGGTTTTTCATAAAACTCACGACGACGTACTTCAGCTAATACGCCTGCTTTTTCGCAGGAACGTTTGAAACGACGCAGTGCAACGTCAAATGGCTCGTTTTCACGTACTTTAATTACCGGCATGTGCCTCTCACCTCAATAAATAGGTCTGTACTGGCGTTATGCCAGTTGTCTTTAAAATGGTGCGGAATTTTACTTCAATGTGACCCACGTTGTAAAGTGCTGTGGATAATCAGACAGAGAAATACCCCGGATTTGGTCCGGTGTTACCGCCGGGACCGGATCCGCACACCCGACAGGGGTTTTACAGAGGGTGCAGATTATAGCGGATATGCGGCGATTTGTCAGCAACAGAAATCCGCTATGCAGGGGAAAAGTGTGTGGATAACTGTGTTCATCCTGTGAATAAGCGGTTTTTGCTGAATAAAAAGACGACAGAAAAGCCCCGTATTTCACCTTAATACCTGTCAGCACGCCATTATGGTGATACACTGCACTCTTTGCGGAGACGGATTTGCTTCCTGCTGTCCGCCGCCAGTCCCGTCAGTTTTTGTTCCAGCGAGTTAAGTCCCATGCGAGTGTTAGGCATTGAAACGTCCTGCGATGAAACCGGAATCGCAATTTATGATGATGAAGCCGGTTTGCTGGCTAATCAGTTATACAGCCAGATCAAAGTCCACGCGGATTACGGCGGCGTGGTGCCGGAGCTGGCATCCCGTGACCATATCCGGAAAACGGTGCCGCTGATTCAGGCTGCGCTGAAAGAAGCCGGTCTGACGGCACAGGATATTGATGCGGTGGCCTACACCGCAGGACCGGGGCTGGTCGGGGCGCTGATGGTCGGGGCGACAGTCGGCCGAGCGCTGGCGTTTTCCTGGGATGTCCCGGCGGTGCCGGTTCACCATATGGAAGGCCATCTGCTGGCACCGATGCTGGAAGAACATCAGCCGGAGTTTCCGTTTGTCGCGCTGCTGGTATCCGGCGGCCACACGCAGTTAATCAGTGTGACCGGTATCGGTGAATACACGCTGCTGGGTGAATCTATCGATGATGCGGCCGGTGAAGCCTTTGATAAAACAGCCAAATTACTGGGGCTGGATTATCCGGGCGGGCCTGCACTGTCACGCATGGCAGCTCAGGGCACGCCGGGGCGTTTTACCTTCCCGCGTCCGATGACTGACCGGCCGGGGCTGGATTTCAGCTTCTCCGGGCTGAAAACCTTTGCCGCCAATACCATTCATCAGAATGATGATTCAGACCAGACAAAGGCGGATATCGCCCGTGCTTTTGAAGACGCGGTGGTCGATACGCTGGTGATCAAATGCAAACGTGCGCTGGAGCAGACCGGCTTTAAACGGCTGGTGATGGCTGGCGGCGTGAGTGCAAACCGCACGCTGCGCGAACGCATGGCGCAGACACTGCAAAAACTGGGCGGAGAAGCGTTTTATGCCCGCCCTGAACTGTGCACGGATAATGGTGCGATGATTGCTCTGGCCGGGATGATCCGCTTCAAAGGTGGTATGCGCAGTGAATTGGGCGTGACTGTCCGTCCGCGCTGGCCGCTGGCTGAGTTACCGCCGCTGGGCAAATAATTTCCGGACACAAAAAAGGCGCTTCAGCGCCTTTTTTAATCCTCTTTTTCCTGCTCTTTCGCTTCCTGGATTATCTCTTTATCCGTTTTGGCCCGCTTTTTCTTCAGCTTCTGCCAGATGCGGCTTTCCTGCCCGCGCCACAACCGCTGAATATTGTCATGATGGCGGATCAGCACCAGGCAGGAGAGCATGGCGACCGGGAAGGTAAACTCCGGTTTGAACCACCAGACATAAAACGGTGCCACCAGCGCACTGACAATCGCGCCTAATGATGAGTAACCACTCAGCAGTACGGTCAGCAGCCAGGTTCCGGCAACCAGTCCGGTCAGATCCCAGCCGATGGCGGCAATCGAACCAAATGCCGTTGCCACGCCTTTTCCGCCTTTAAAGTGGAAAAATACCGGATAGATATGGCCTAAACAGGCAGCAATAGCGATAATGCCGAGGTAAAAATACGGTATTTGCAGGAGGTAGGCGAGCCAGACCGGCAGCATACCCTTGAGAACGTCGCAGATAAGGACACCGGCAGCCGCCAGTTTGCCGCCGATGCGCAGCACGTTGGTCGCCCCCGGGTTTCCGGAGCCGTGATGCCGCGGATCCGGCAGTCCCGCAAGACGGCAGATCAGGATCGCACTGGAAATTGATCCCAGCAGATAAGCGAAGATGATCATACCAAGCGCGATTCCACTCATGCTTCTCTCCTGACAGACGGTAAATTACAGTTATTGGCCTCCATGGATAATACGCATATTTCATGGGAAGTGATATCCGATGAGCATAAAAAAACGGGGTAATTGCGGATGGATGTTGTTTTTATTAAGAAACTTGTTGTTTTTACAACGATTGGTGCTTACGACTGGGAAAAGAATATTACGCAGAAATTAGTGCTCGATATCGAAATGCACTGGGATAACAAACGCGCATCTGAGAGTGACGATGTGGAACATTGTCTCGATTATGCCAGCGTCAGCACTGCGATTCTGGATTATGTGCAGACAAGACAGTTCGCTCTGGTGGAACGTGTGGCGGAAGAAGTGGCGTCATTATTACTGACTGAGTTCGGTACCCCCCGGGTCCGTATCCGCGTGGCCAAACCGGGTGCGGTAGCACAGGCGGAAGAAGTGGGTGTCATTATTGAACGAAGTGCGGCCTGATGTTGTCATAATGCCGTCAGCGGTACTGTCATAAAAGCGCTGAGGGTGTCATGAAATTGTCACACTTGCGTCATATGCTGTTCTCCGTATCCGGCATTCCCGCGTCCGGGAGTGCCTTATTTTATCTGCCATACAGGGCGTTATATGGGCGATATCACAAGTTTACTGCATGCATTGATTCTCGGGGTTGTTGAAGGATTAACCGAATTCCTGCCGGTGTCATCAACCGGTCATATGATTATTGTTGCTGAGCTTATCGGCTTTACCGGCGATAAAGCGAAAACGTTTGAAGTGGTTATCCAGCTCGGTTCCATTCTGGCGGTGGTTTTCCTGTTCTGGCGGCGGATGTTTGCCCTTATCGGCATTCACTTCGGCCGGGTTCCCCATGAAGGACAGACTCAGGGAAAACTGAATTTACTCCACATTATTATTGCTATGTTACCGGCGGTGGTTCTCGGTTTACTGCTGCGGGATCAGATTAAGTCCCTGTTTAATCCGGTGAATGTGATGTACGCGCTGGTTGCGGGCGGTATCCTGCTGATTGTGGCGGAAATCTTTAAGCCGAAGAAGGTGCAGGCCACTGGTCTTGATGATATCAGCTACCGTCAGGCGTTTGCCATCGGCTGTTTCCAGTGCCTGGCACTGTGGCCGGGATTCTCCCGCTCGGGTGCCACCATCTCCGGCGGTATGCTGATGGGGATTAACCGTTACACCGCATCAGAGTTTTCCTTTATTCTGGCGGTGCCGATGATGATGGGCGCGACAGCACTGGATTTATACAAGAGCTGGCATTTCCTGAGCAGCTCGGATATTCCGATGTTTGCGGTCGGTTTCCTGGCGGCGTTTATTGTGGCGCTGATTGCCATGAAAACCTTCCTGTCGCTGATTAAACGTATCTCCTTTATCCCGTTTGCCATCTACCGCTTTATTGTGGCTGCTGCCGTTTACGTGGTGTTTGTCCACTGAGTTTCGCGTAAACACATCATTCTTTGCGCAGGGAAAATCCATCTGACCTGCGCAAAGTCAAAGCGGGCACTCCGCAGATTTGCTACTAATATAATTAATAACGGATACATAAAAGCCGGTAATGGTTTACCGGCTTTTATGTGTAATATTTTATTTATGTTGACTGCCCGACACAGCGTGATCAGATGCTCCGCACCTGTCACGAGTCTGACCACAATGCCGCGCCGGAGCCAATAAATCGAGCAGGAGTCAGGATTATGTGCAGCACATGCGGTTGCAGCGAAGGAAACGTGCAGATTGAAGGTCACAGCCACGACCACCACGGCCATGATCACCATCATCATGAACATGACAACCATTCCCGCCCCATCATTATTCATCACCACCACTATCATCATAACGGCGATGTGAATCACTATTATTATGACGGCCGCGAAGCCGGTGAAGAGCATGCTCACGGACACAGTCATGAGCACAGCCACGGACATGAACACACTCATGATCACGGGCACGGCCACAGCCATTCTCATGAGCACGAACATGCTCACGACCATCATCATTCACATGATCATGAACATGCACACGACCACGGTCATGACCATGACCACGCAGCGGCCTTTGAACCGGTAATTGATAAAGACAATATGCATTACGGGATGGGTGAAGCGGGCACACACGCGCCGGGCCTGACCCAGAAACGGATGGTGCAGATTGAGATGGGGGTGCTGGATAAAAACAACCAAATCGCCGTCCATAACCGCGAACATTTACAGGAGCAGGGCATTCTGGCGCTGAACCTGGTATCCAGTCCCGGCTCCGGCAAAACCACATTACTGACCCGCACACTCAATTACCTGAAAGACAAAGTCCCTTGTGCCGTGATTGAAGGCGACCAGCAAACCACCAATGATGCTGAGCGGATCCGCGCAACCGGCGTACCGGCGATTCAGGTCAATACCGGCAAAGGGTGTCACCTGGATGCGCAGATGGTGCATGACGCTATGCATCACCTCGGACTGAAAGATAACAGCCTGTTATTTATCGAAAACGTCGGCAACCTGGTCTGCCCGGCCGGCTTTGATCTGGGTGAGCAGCACAAAGTTGCCATTCTGTCAGTGACAGAAGGTGAAGATAAACCACTGAAATACCCGCATATGTTTGCTGCCGCAGACCTGATGCTGATTAACAAAATCGACCTGCTGCCGTATGTGAATGTCAATATTGAAGCCTGCGTGAATGCGGCACGCCGTGTGAATCCGGATATCGATGTCATTGTTCTGTCAGCCACTACCGGTGAAGGAATGGATGAATGGGTTGCCTGGTTACAGGAGCGCCTGAGCAAGGTGAATCAGCAGCGCGGTGCGGCGGAATAAGGGATTTCTATGCGTTTTGTTGATGAGTTCCGTGATCCGGCTCTGGCAGAAAAACTGCTGGCGCAGATCCGGGAAGAGATGGCTTCGTGGCCGCATCCGCTGAAACAGCCTTTGCAGATTATGGAGGTGTGCGGCGGCCATACTCACGCCATCTTTAAATTCGGGCTGGATAAACTGCTGCCTGATTCAGTGGAATTTGTTCACGGACCGGGTTGCCCGGTCTGTGTGCTGCCGATGGGGCGTATTGATGCCTGTCTGGAAATCGCGGCCCGTCCGGGTGTGATTTTCTGCACTTTCGGGGATGCCATGCGTGTTCCCGGTCGCGGCGGTTCGCTGCTGGATGCCCGCCGTCACGGCAGCGACATCCGCATTGTCTATTCCCCGCTGGATGCGCTGACTATTGCCCGTGATAATCCGGACAAAGAGGTTGTTTTCTTCGGGCTCGGTTTTGAAACCACCATGCCGGGCACGGCGGCCACCTTACAACTGGCGAAAAAAACCGGACTGAAAAACTTCACCGTTTTTTGTCAGCACATCACCATTATCCCGACCCTGCGCACACTGCTGGAGCAAAAAGATGTGTTTATCGACGGCTTTATCGCGCCGGGGCACGTCAGTATGGTGATTGGATGCACGCCGTATCAGCCGTTGTGTGATGAATTCGCCAAACCATTTGTTGTGACCGGCTTTGAGCCGCTGGATCTGCTGACGGCTATTCTGATGGTTGTCCGCCAGCTGAAAAAGCAGGCACAGGACAAACACGCGCCGATGGCGGTGGAAAATCAGTACAGCCGCATTGTGCCGGAGCAGGGCAACCTGCTGGCACAGAAAGCACTGGCGGAAGTCTTTGAACTGAAAGCCAGCAGTGAATGGCGCGGGCTCGGCAATATCGAGGACTCCGGTATCCAACTGACACCGGCTTACCATGAATTTGATGCTGAACGCCGCTTCCGGCCGCAACCGCAGTCTGTTGCCGATAACCCGCAGGCCCGTTGCGGGGACGTATTAACAGGCCGCTGCAAACCGGCGGACTGTCCGCTGTTCGGCAACGCATGCACACCGGAAACGGCACTCGGCGCACTGATGGTCTCCTCTGAAGGCGCTTGCGCAGCTTATTATCAGTACCGGCGCGGAGAATAACATGAAACCTATTACTGAAATCACCCTGGCCCAGGGCAACGGCGGACAGGGGATGCAGCAACTGATCGACTCCCTGTTTTTGCAGGCATTTTCCAATCCGTATCTGAATGAAAAAGAAGATCAGGCTCGAATACCGCTGGCGGAATTACAGGCCGCCGGTGATCGTCTGGCATTCAGCACCGATAGCTATGTGATTGATCCGATTATTTTCCCCGGCGGCAATATCGGCAAACTGGCTGTGTGTGGCACAGCGAATGATTTGTCTGTCGGCGGTGCAATCCCGCGCTACCTCTCCTGTGGATTTATCCTTGAGGAAGGATTGTCGTTTGACATTCTCTCTCAGTTGGTCAGCAGCATGGCGGAAGCCGCAAAAGCCAACGGTATTCAGATTGTGACCGGTGACACCAAAGTGGTACCGCGCGGTGCGGCAGACAAAGTGTTTATCAATACCGCCGGTATCGGCGTGATCCCGCATCAGCTGAACTGGGCTGCGGCACAATGCCGTCCGGGGGATAAAATTATTGTCAGCGGCACACTGGGTGACCACGGTGCGGCGATCCTCAATCTGCGCGAGAACCTCGGGCTGGATGCTGATCTGCGCAGTGACTGTGCGGTTCTTGAGCCGATGCTTGCACCTTTGCGGGCGATTGACGGCATCAGAGCTGTCCGTGATGCCACCCGCGGCGGTGTCACCGCTATCCTGCATGAGTTTGCCGATGCTTCGCAGTGCGGTATGAATATCGAAGAACAGAAACTGCCGCTGAAAACCGCAGTACGAGGTGTATGCGAGCTGCTGGGACTGGAGGCACTCAATTTTGCCAATGAAGGTAAAGTGGTGATTGTCACAGCCCCGGAAGCCGAAGCCGCCGTGCTGGCAGCCCTCCGTAACAGCCCTCTGGGTCAGGACGCCTGTACCATCGGGCAGGTAACAGAAGCAAAACAGGTGAAAGTGCAGGGGATTTTCGGCGCGACCAGGCTGCTGGATCTTCCGTATAACGAGCCGCTGCCCCGCATCTGCTGATCTGCGAATCTGCGTCATCCTCCGGCCTGTGGCTGTGTTGGCTTCGTTCGGCTACCCCGGTCACATACTGGTGTATGCTCCCGGGGATATCCTCACTTCGCCGCCTTGCCACAAACCGGATGATTTAGCAGATTGATTTTTCTGTTTTCTGTTTTCTGTTTTCTGTTTTCTGTTTTCTGTTTTCTGTTTTCTGTTTTTAACAGAGTTGAAGTACATGAGGGGTTAACCGGCAAAAAAAGGAAAGCGTCAAGCGCCAGGGATGGCGCGATCCGAGCGAACAAGGATGTGTCAGCGTCTTTCCGCTTTGCCGGTTATCCCCTGATCCCCGGTGGTCAGGGACATGTCAGTATTTTTAAAAATATTAATAAGCGAATTATCTTATACAGGAGTATGATTCTCCGGTGGATCACATATAAAGATCCTACTGGTACACACGTACTCCGACATCGATTCCCGACGCTGTCGGGATTTTTTTTGGTAAAAAAATGAACTGGTCTACATTTAAATCAACGTATCTTGTCAGGTTCTGGCAGCCGTTGCCCGCAGTGATCGCCGCCGGCATCTTATCCGCATACTACTTCGGATTAACAGGCACATTCTGGGCGGTCACCGGAGAGTTTACGCGCTGGGGCGGACACATTCTGCAACTGTTCGGCGCTCATCCGGAAAACTGGGGGTATTTTAAGGTGATCGGTTTGCAGGGCTCGCCCCTGGATCGTATCGACGGCATGATGATTATCGGCATGTTTGCCGGTTGTATTGCCGCTGCCTTATGGGCTAACAACGTCAAAATCCGCCTTCCGCAACACAAAATCCGTATCTGGCAGGCCGTTATCGGCGGCATTATCGCCGGTTTCGGGGCGCGTCTTGCAATGGGGTGTAACCTGGCAGCCTTCTTTACCGGTATCCCGCAATTCTCTCTGCATGCCTGGTTCTTTGCACTGGCAACCGCCGCAGGCTCTTACTTCGGCGCGAAATTTACGCTGCTGCCGATGTTCCGCATTCCGGTCAAACTGCAAAAAGTCAGCAAAGCCTCACCGCTGACACAGGATTTGCAGCGGGCGAAACGCCGTTTTCGTCTTGGTATGCTGATCTTCCTGCTGTGTGTTACCTGGTCTCTGTTCACGCTGTTTAAATCCCCGAAACTGGGCATGGCGATGCTGTTCGGTATCGGGTTTGGTCTGCTGATTGAACGGGCGCAAATCTGTTTTACCTCCGCGTTCCGTGATGTCTGGATCACCGGGCGTACCCAGATGGCAAAAGCGATTATCCTCGGTATGGCCGTCAGTGCTATCGGCATCTACAGCTATGTGCAACTGGGCGCAGAGCCGAAAATCTTCTGGGCAGGCCCTAACGCCGTGATCGGCGGGTTGCTGTTCGGCTTCGGTATTGTGCTGGCGGGTGGCTGTGAAACCGGCTGGATGTACCGTGCCGTGGAAGGTCAGGTGCATTTCTGGTGGGTCGGTCTGGGCAATATTATCGGCGCGACGATCCTGGCTTATTACTGGGATTCCGTGGCACCGTGGCTGGCGACTGACTACGATAAAGTCAACCTGCTGGATACCTTCGGCCCGGCCGGTGGTCTGCTGGTCACTTACGGATTACTCGCCTTTGCCTTTATCCTGTTACTGATGTGGGAGAAACGCTTCTTCCGCCGGAAAAACCAGGCTGACGCTGTCGCCTCTGCCGCACACTAAGGAGCACACCATGAATACCGAAAATACTGCAATTGTGCCGGATTACCGGCTGGATATGGTTGGTGAGCCGTGCCCGTATCCGGCAGTGGCGACCCTTGAAGCCATGCCGTCACTGAAACCCGGGGAGATCCTGGAAGTGGTGAGTGACTGCCCGCAATCCATCAACAATATCCCGCTGGATGCCAAAAACCACGGCTACACTGTGCTGTCCATCCAGCAGGACGGGCCGACAATCCGCTATCTGATACAGAAATAATGCAGTTCCGGGTGCCGGTTATCTGCCGGTGCCCGTCAGCGTTTCAGTAATGCCACCGCAGCACGGATCCGCGCCTGTACCGGATAATCCGGTGCCGGTGGTGCCAGTTTCAGGGCAATCTGGCGCAGCGGCTCCGCCATTACCATCGATAACAGCAAATCACTGGTTTGTGCTGCATCCGGCAGGGGCAGAAACGCCTGATGACGGGACAACCACTCTGTCAGCAGCGCACGTCCGCGCTCAATACCACCGGCCTGATAGCGGGTCAGCAATAACTCCCGGCCGGGAAACTCACTGCTCAGCAGACAAAATAATCCCGCTGCCTCAGCACTGAGCACCTTGTGGCTCATGATGGTCAGATTGTTTTCAAGCAGCTGATAAAATTCATCTTTAGTCTTTGCATCCTGCATAAACAGCGGCACAAAGGAATCCGTCCAGCCGCGCACTATCTGCTCCGCCAGATCTTCACGGTTATCAGCGAACCGGTACAGCGTCTTTTTGGAGACACCCGCCTGTTTTGCCACCGCATCCATCGTCATTGCGGAATATCCCTGTGATAACAACAGACTAAGTGATGCCTCGCGGATTTTTGCAATCAGTTCTTCTTCCGGAACAACCGGACGGCCACGTCCGCGGGGTTCTGTGGCAGCTTCATTATTAGCCATACGTGCGATCCTCAATTGACAAATACCCGTTACAGGACAATATTAATTAGGAAACGAAAATCGTTTCCTAATTATGGAGTATACGTCATGTCAGCGAAAAAACAAAACTTACCCCGGGCACCGGATGATATTAACCAGTTATTATCTCCTGAACCACTGCGGATGGAAATGGGTCTGGAACGCAGCGAAGAAGGGCTGCTGACAGTATCTGTCAGAACCGACCTGCACGGTTGTAAAGGGCGGATGCTGGAGTGGTGGTTCACGTTTTTTGAAACCACGCAGCATATCCGCTGGTGGCACCCACATGATCATGTGGCACATCACGGCTGGGATTCGGTCTGGAAAAAAGGGGAGAGTTATATCGGGGCGACAATCCGTGCGGTTGAGTCTCTCGGGCCGATCCCGCCGGTCGGCGCGACACTGAAATTCAACGATGCACAGGATTTCTTTGATGCGGATAAACTGGCCGCCGCGCGGCAGACGCATCAGATTTCCGGTGCTGTTTGCGCCCATATCGGGTTCGGGGATGATGTGAAAACCGATACGCTCGGTTACCCGATCGACGGAAAAATGCTGCATATAACCTATGATACAGAGTTCGGATGTGTGCTGCGCAGCCGGTTTTTACTCGGGGCGTCACTGGCGGATCCGCTGACGGAACTGCCGGATGAGATTGGTTTCGGGCTGATGAAGCACTGCTATAACGAGTTTACTTACTTGTCCCGTTTTCTGCCGTCGCTCTATTACGGCGAGCACGGTAATGATGAAAAAGCCCCGCTGCCGTGGGCATAACAGCGGGTATCCGCGGGAGCCTGTTACCGGGCTTCCCGCAGATCTTATTTTCAGTGTTCCGCTTCACCGCCGAGGGCGGCAATGGTATTGCTGATCAGCGCACTCAGTTCGCCGGTCATCAGGACAAAATCAGCATCAAACCGCTGAGCAAAATCCTCGCGGTCGATATCTTCATTTTTGTCTTTTAAATCATCACTGTATTTCAGGCGTTTAAAGGAGCCGTCATCAGACATCAGGAACTGAATCCGCTCTTCCCAGTCCAGTGCCAGTTTGGTGACACATTTTCCGGCTTCAATGCAGGTGGCGATTTCGTCTGATACCAGATCCTGTTTCTTACAGCGGATCACGCCGCCGTCTTCCAGAATGGCTTTCAGTTCAGCTTCATCCATCAGGGCAAAACCGGTTGGTAAATCACCGGAGCGCACCCATTCGGTCAGCGTCAGTTCAATCGGGTCTTTGGTGGTCAGCGGGATCACCGGCAGAGAGCCGAGTGTTTTACGCAGCAGGGCAAGGTTATCTTCCGCCCGTTTGGCACTGGCCGCATCGACGATAATCAGGCCGCGTTCCGCATCAATCCAGATGGCGGTCTGGCTGAAACGGCTGAAGGCACGCGGCAGCAGAGCATGAACCACTTCATCTTTCAGGGAATCTTTTTCCGTTTTCTTCAGTTTGCGATGCTGCTCATGTTCCAGCTTTTCAATTTTCGCCTGCAATTCCTGTTTAATCACCGGCGATGGCAGCATTTTTTCTTCTTTTTTGGCACAGATAAGGATCTGTTTACCGGCAGCGTGAGTCAGTGCATCACCCCGGGAGCCCATCGGCGAAACCCAGCCGGTTTTCATCATATCCTGACTGCCGCACGGCGTGAATGCCATGTGTTCCAGCTGTTTTTCCAGCTCATCGGCAGACAGCGGAAACGGCGAGCTAAGGCGGTAAACGAGTATATTTTTAAACCACATCGGACAGTCCTGTTTTATGATGCGCGGTCATTGCGCGGTGAGAATTGCATCCCGCTATGATAACGGATCTTGCCGCGTTGCTCTAATGCCTTCGCGCGGAAACTTGATTGTCAGGCCGCTGCCCTGCATTATCAGAGGTATGAAAGACAGAGCGTAAATCCACAGCAGAAGGGGACAGTATGCGGATCGGTATTGATTTGGGCGGCACCAAAATTGAAGTGATCGCACTCAGTAATGAGGGGCAGGAATTATTCCGTAAACGAACGGATACGCCGCGTTTTGACTATCAGCAAACATTACAGGCGATTGCCGGGCTGGTTCACGATGCAGAAACCGCCACCGGAGAGACCGGCACTGTCGGAGTAGGGATCCCGGGAACACTGTCGCCGGTCACCGGACGGGTAAAAAATGCTAATTCGGTCTGGCTGAACGGTCAGCCGTTTGATGCGGATCTCAGTGCATTACTGCAACGGGAAGTGCGGGTGGCAAATGATGCAAACTGCCTGGCGGTCTCCGAAGCGGTTGATGGTGCAGGCGCCGGGTTTCCGGTCGTTTTCGCGGTGATTATCGGTACCGGCTGCGGAGCGGGGATCGCGCTGAACAGCCAGGTTCACAGCGGTGGTAACGGTGTGGCCGGGGAGTGGGGACATAACCCGCTGCCGTGGCAGGATGAAGCCGACCGGCTGTTTAAAGGAATGGCGGATTGCTATTGCGGCAAACAGGGTTGTACCGAACTGTTTATCTCCGGCACCGGTTTTATGGCTGATTATACCGCGCTGACCGGTGAGGTCTGCAAAGGTGCGGAGATCATCCGTCGTTTGTCACAGGGCGACTTACCGGCTGAACAGGTGATGGTGAATTATGAGCAGCGGCTGGCAAAAGCGCTCGGCCAGGTCGTGAATATGCTGGACCCGGATGTGATTGTGCTGGGTGGCGGGATGAGTAACGTCGATCGCCTGTATCAGACGGTACCGGCGCTGATGCGCTCCCGTGTTTTCGGTGGTGAGTGCGATACGCCGATCCGCAAAGCGGTGCACGGCGACTCCAGTGGCGTCCGTGGTGCGGCCTGGTTGTGGCCGAAAGTCTGATAAAAAAAAGCCCGCACAGGGCGGGCAAGGCATATTTTAACACGATAACAGAAGGTAATAACGGCGCTTTATGACAGGTAAAGCGCCTGATGCGTCCGGGAACAGCTGCGCTTAATACGCGGCTGGGTCCGGAAGATTAGTTGAAGATTCTGAAGCGGCTTTCATCGTCCATAAAGGCTTTTTCGCCGGCTTCCTGTTCAATGGAACCGAACACTAACTGTGCGCGCAGTTTCCAGTCAGCCGGGATATTCCAGGCTTTGCTGACCGGCTCATCAATCACCGGGTTGTAGTGCTGCAGGGAGGCACCGATATTCTCTTCGGACAGTGCAGTCCAGACAGCAAACTGTGCGATACCGCTGGCCTGTTCAGACCAGATCGGGAAGTTATCCGCATACAGTGCGAATTGTTCCTGTAAGCCTTTGACAACGGACTGGTCTTCAAAGAACAGCACAGTACCGGCACCGGACAGGAAGGCATTATCAATTTTACCTTCGGTCGCGGCAAATGCGTCTGCCGGGACAATGGCGCGCAGTGCGTCTTTCACGATATTCCACAGTTTTTTGTGGTTCTCACCAAACAGCACCACGACACGGGATGATTGTGAGTTAAACGCAGTCGGGCTGTGTTTCACAGCTTCTTTGATGAGCGCGGCGATACGATCCTGAGAAACAGGCAGATTATTACCAAGGCTGTAAATTGTTCTGCGTTTTTTAATTAACTCGATAAATGAATTAGACATGTTACTCTCCGTTAAATTTTTTGTCGGAAAAACCGGTTTCCGCGCTCTCTTCAGTTCATGATGAACAGCATATAAGCAATGAATCAAAAAACATACCGAAAATATTTAACCTTATGTTTCAAAAAATTCGGCCAACAGAAAAATTTCCAATAAATATCATTGAATTAATCATTGTGTGCTGACGGCGTGAAAATATCACGCCGCTGTAACACGATATTCCGGCGATAATTTACTGATCCCGAGTCCGTTCATTTTTCTGACAGAGATCTGTACCGCGATGCGTTCTTTCATAGCTTCAATATGGCTGATAACGCCGATGGTTTTCCCGGTGGCATTCAGGTTATCGAGTGCATCCAGCGCAATATCGAGAGTTTCCTGATCCAGCGTGCCGAAGCCTTCATCGAGGAACAGAGATTCAATCTGTGTCTTATGACTGACGAGATCAGATAAGGCCAGTGCGAGCGCCAGACTGACCAGGAACGTTTCCCCGCCGGAGAGAGTTTTGGTATCACGCTGAGTGTCTGCCTGCCAGGTATCGGTGATTTGCAGCTCCAGGCTGTCCGCCGTTTTGCGCTGCAACACATAGCGGCCATGCAGTTTCTCCAGCCGCCGGTTCGCCAGGTGGATCAGATAATCCAGTGTCAGTCCCTGAGCAAAGCGGCTGAATTTGGCACCATCGGCAGAGCCTATCAGCATGTTGAGGCGGCTGCGGTCGGTGACATCCTGCTGATGCCGGGTGATCTGATCCAGTAAATCACGCTGCTGTACCCGCAGATTGTCATCCGCCGTCAGCCGCCCGCGCAGTTCTCCCTGACGGCTGCTCAGTTCCCGCAGCTGCTGTGCGGCTGCAGTTTGTAATTCTGTCAGCTGTTGCCGGGACTGTTCACGGAACGGCTCCGGTTGTGCCGACAGATGCTGATCCAGTGCGGCTCTGGCATCCCCGAGACTGGTGGCGGCTTTCAGCTGTGTCTGGTTAAGCGCTGTTTCCAGCGTCTGTAGCTGCTGATGTTCCTCTTCACTGAGCAGGGCGGCGAGGAAATCAGCCTCACCGGCAAACGGGCTTTCTGCCAGTTGCTGCTGAAAAATCTGCTGATTGTGGTGGTGCTGCTCCTGTGCATCCAGAATCTGCTGCTGCAGCCGCTTCTCTTCCCCTTTTAGCCCCGCGAGGTGCTGTTGCAGGCTGTCACGCTGCTGTGTCAGGGTTTTCAGGCGGCTTTCCGCTTCCTGTTGCTGATGAAGCAGTTTCTGTAATTCCGTGCTGATATTTTTATCACCGAACAGCGCCTGCCGTTGTTCCGTGACGGCGTTGTGCTGTTGTTGCAGTGCAGCCAGTGCGGCGGACTGTTCTGCCAGCTGTGTGGCCAGTTTTGCCTGCTGTGCCTCCAGATTTTGCTGCTGTGCGGTCAGTTCCGCGAGTTGCTGTGCACTTTGCTGTATCAGCTGTTCATTTGCGGCGAACTGATCACTTTCCTGCTGACGCTGTGCCAGCCACTCAGCGGTTTCTGCCGGTGAAGGAATGGTGTAACCAAAGGCGGTTACTGTTTGTGTCAGTGAGGTTTCCAGAGTCTGTTGCTGCTGATGAAGTTGTGTCAGCCGGGCAGCCCGTTCAGTCTGCTGTTGTGTCAGGAACTGCTGTTCCTGACTGTTGCGCTGTAATGCCTGTGACAGCCGCTCACACTCCGCCTCTTCCGCCTGTAACCGGTTTTGCAGCGTTAATACCTGTGTTTCCAGGGCGCGGCGGGCTTCCTGAGCCTGCTGTTGCTGCTGATACAGCCCGTCATAATGCTGAGTGATGTCATTCAGTGATGCCGGGGAATCTGTCAGGGAGTCAAATCCGCCCTCAAGACAGATTTTTTGCCATTGTGCGGTATGGGCCGCGAGGGTTTCTCCGGTTTCCTGCAGTGTACTGCTCAGTTTTTCGTGCTGTGTGCGGGTAAACGCCAACTGAGATTGCTTCGCTGCCAGTGTTTTTTCCGCCTCTCTGATAGTGTGTGTCAGTGCTTCCAGACGCTGTGCGGTTTCATCCGGTGCTACCTGCTGATAGTCCGTGACCGCCGGATGATCGGTACTGCCGCACAACGGACAGGGCTCTCCGGCCTGTAAACGCTGACGCTCTGCCTCCAGCCGGACAATGGTTTGCTCCAACTGATAACGGGCTGTCAGGTCACGCAGATGCGTCTGCTGGTCATCCAGAACCGGTTCCTGTTGTGCAATCCAGTCTGTCAGGACCTTAATTTCTTCCTGAAATACCTGCTGTTGTTGCAGAAGACTTTCCCGGTTACGGGTCAGCAGGGTGATTTCCGGCGCCAGAGATGCCAGTTTTTGCAGTAATCCGCGTTTTTCACCGGTCTGTTGCAGTCGCGTGGTTAACTGCTGATCCGGTTCGGTTTGCCGGGCTTGCTGCAGTGCGGTTTGTAAGGCAGTCAGTTCTGTTTTCAGCGGCAGAACAGACTGATTGCGGGCAGCCAGTCTATCTGTCATTTCTGTGTGTGTTACGGTCAGTGACTGTTGCTGAATCTCCCCCGCCTGCTGCTGTTCTGTCAGTGCAGAAATCTGAGCACGGTATTCCTGCCGGGTGTGCAGCTCATGCCGCCACTGAACAATTGCCGACGGAAGCTCTGCTTTCTGTGTATTTTCCTGTCTGAATTGCGTGCTGCGCGCATAACTGTCACGGGTTTTTGCCAGTTGTTGCTGAAGTTGTGCTGACTGGTTTTGCAGTGCCTGCTGTTCCTGTAACTGTGCCTGATATTGCTGTTTCAGTGCATCAGACTGGCTGTTGAGCAACTGCAGCCGGTTATCCAGCGGCCTGATTTCGTTCTCTGCCAGTGTTTCCAGTTGCTGATACTGCTGTTTCAGCCCGGTGAGTAACTGTTGCTGCTCCTCACACTGACTGCTCAGCGGCTGCAGCGAGCGGGTGGTACTCTCTGTTGTTTGTGTGAGCTCCTGCATGCGGGCGCTCAGCTGTGCACTTAAGGTGGAACTGTTCTCCACAGCCTCCCTGGCCGGACGCAGTTTTTCCGCCGGTTTACCACGGGCAAGGCGGTCAAGCTGCGGTTGTGCATCCTGTATCTGCTGCATAACAGCGGCATGCTGCTGTTGCCGCTGTTCTGTTTCTGTATTCAGTGTGTCGCGGTGCTGCCACCATTGCAGTGCAGTTTGTAACTGTGTCTGGCGGATAAGCTGAGCCTGCTCGTCTGTCTGCAGAGTGGTCAGTTCTGCCTGGCACACGAGCCGTTCATCATCTGTCATCAGCCGGATAGCACCGGTCTGTGCTTCCAGCAGAGATAACGCCTGTTGCGCGGTTTTGTAGTCTTCATAGACCTGACGGGAAATCAGCCGGTAAATTTCCGTGCCGGTGAGTTCTTCCAGCAAATCTGCCCGTTCATTATCATCAGCATTCAGAAAGGCGGCGAAATTTCCCTGTGATAACAGGACGGAGCGGGTAAAACGGGCAAAATCCAGCCCGGTGATCTCAATAATGCTCTCCCTGACCTGCGTCAGTTTGTCAGAGAGGATTTTTCCGGTGGCGCACTCAGCCAGTTCGGCCTTCGGCGGCTGAAGGTTGCCGTCGGCTTTATCTCTGGCGCGCCGCTGGCTCCAGAACGCGCGGTATGCTTTTCCTTTGACGGAAAATTCCACTTCGGCCAGACATTCCGCTGTATGGCGGGTCATCACATCATTCTGGGATGCGGATGTTTTTACGCGCGGGGTTTCATGATAGAGCGCGAGACAGATAGCATCGAGTAACGTGGTTTTTCCGGCACCGGTCGGGCCGGTGATGGCAAACAACCCGTTTCCGGCAAAGGGTTCTGCCGTAAAATCGATCTTCCATTCGCCCTGCAGTGAATTGATATTTTTAAACCGTAATGTCAGGATCTTCATTCACTTTTTCCTTTCCGGCTGTCTGTGCGGGTATTGTTTTTTCCGCTGATACCGGTACTGATTTCACTGCTGTCACTCTCTGCCCGGTCACGAACCTGCTCACAAACGCGGCGGAAAAGGGTGGTGAGACGCGGAATATCCTCTTCTTCGGTATCACTGAGTGCCAGACGCCGGGCAAAAACATCGTCCGGAGTCAGCTCATTCAGGGTTTCACGCAGGGCTTCGCTGTTGTCTGCGGTTATCTGTCTGCGCTCGCGCCGCAGCAGGATCACTTCTGCGGCCAGCGGCTCTGTCAGTGCCTGAATGCGTTTCTGAATGTCCGGCAGGTAATCCCGCCCGGCGATTTCGATGTCCAGCCAGACCGGCTGTGTGTGTTCATCACGGGGCGGAAACTGTTCAAGCGCCTGACTGATGGCATCCAGATCGCCTTTCAGGCAGACCATCGGCTGAAAACAGGGAACCGGCACCGCATCAATCGTCGTAATGCTGTTGTTATCCAGGGTGAGCAGAAAAACACTTTTTTCCTGTCCGGATTCATCAAAACTGAGCGGGACGGGGGAACCGCTGTAACGGATGGTACCGCTGTCGCCGATGGACTGTGCGCGGTGAATATGCCCGAGGGCAATGTAATCCGCAGGCGGAAACGCACCGGCCGGGAAGGCATCCAGTGTGCCGATATAAATATCACGGACAGATTCCGAGGTTTTGGCTCCGACTGTTGTCAGGTGACCTGTCATAATGATCGGAACTTCCGCGCCCAGTTCAGTCCGTTTTGCCACCGCTCTGTCATAAAGGGACTGATAATGTGTCTGTATGGCGGTCAGCAGCGCCAGTTGTTTCTCTGCTTCGGATTGTCCGGCCTGACTTTCCAGAATATCGCGCGGCCGCAGAAACGGCACAGCACAGACAATCGCACCGGGTTGGTTCTGCTTATTATAAAGTACGACCAGATCCCGTGCCGGATCCGGCCGGGCAATCACATCCGCATTCAGGCAGGCCATCAGTTCACGGGATTCATTCAGCGTGGCAACGGCATCATGGTTACCGGCAAGCACAATCAGATGACAGCCGGTCTGTTGCAGTTGTGCAACAAAACGGTTATACAGCTCACGGGCGTAACTCGGCGGGGAGGCGGTATCAAACACATCTCCGGCGACAATCAGAGCATCTGCCTGCTGTTCTTTTATCAGGTTTATCAGCCAGTCTGAAAACTGCAGATGTTCCTGTAACCGGTTTTTAGTGTAAAAATACTGTCCGAGATGCCAGTCTGATGTGTGAATGATTTTCATATATACGGTTATTCCTGCCGGGCGAACTGAATGCGCATTGCGTTAGGCGGTTTACTGAAAACAGAGTATAACGGAAATCAGGCGGTAAAAATAAATATTGGATGAATATCCAGTATTTTACGATCTGACACGCATTTTGTGTGTAGTATGTCAGTTTAATGACATTATCTTTGCGGTGCAGGCTGAGGTATCGGCTGATATTCATAAATCTGTCACAAAAGTGACGCATAATCGCGGCACTGTCTGATGAAATGAAATTAACGGTAAACAGGGAACGCCATGGCAAGACGAATTTTAGTCGTTGAAGATGAAGCACCTATCCGTGAAATGGTCTGTTTTGTACTGGAGCAGAATGGTTATCAGCCTATCGAGGCCGATGATTATGATGCGGCCATTGCCCGGCTGGTGGAGCCTTTCCCTGATCTTGTCCTGCTGGACTGGATGATCCCGGGCGGTTCCGGTATTCAGGTTATCAAACATATGAAACGGGACAGTCAGCTGCGGGAAATCCCGGTGATGATGCTGACGGCGCGCGGTGAAGAGGAAGACCGTGTCAAAGGTCTGGAAACCGGCGCGGATGATTATCTGACCAAACCCTTCTCACCGAAAGAGTTAGTGGCCCGTGTTAAAGCGATTCTGCGGCGCATCTCCCCGATGGCGGCGGATGACCTTATCGCCATGAACGGCCTGACACTCGACCCGGCATCCCACCGCGTAACCAGTAATGAGAATCCGCTGGAAATGGGACCGACCGAATTCAAACTGCTGCACTTCTTTATGACCCATCCGGAGCGGGTTTACAGCCGTGAACAGTTGCTGAACTATGTCTGGGGGGAAAATGTCTATGTTGAGGACCGCACGGTGGATGTGCATATCCGCCGCCTGCGCAAAGCGCTGGAAGCGGACGGACACGATAAAATGATACAGACAGTCCGGGGAACGGGTTACCGCTTCTCTGTCCGTTACTGATAATAATGTTAAACCGCAAGAGGATCGCGCGTGCTTGAGCGTCTTTCGTGGAAAAAAATTGTACTGGAATTACTGGTTTTCTGCCTGCCGGCACTCTTTTTGTCACTTTTTTTCGACTATACCGGCTGGTTTCTTGCCGGTGCCCTGTTTGCCGCTGCCGTCTGGCACAGCTATAACTTACTGAAACTGTCTGACTGGCTGTGGCTGGACCGCAGTATGCTGCCGCCGCCGGGCCGCAGCAGCTGGGAGCCGATTTTTTACGGTATCTACCAGCTTCAGCAGCGTAACCGCAAGCGCCGCCGCGAACTCGCCACCCTGATCAAACGCTTTCGCAGCGGGGCAGAATCCCTGCCGGATGCGGTGGTGATGATGACAGAAGACGGCAATATTTTCTGGTGTAACAAACATGCCCAGCACCTTCTTGGTTTTCGCTGGCCGGATGATAACGGGCAGCATATCTTTAACCTTCTGCGTTACCCGGATTTCAGCCGTTATCTGACCGCAGGCGATTATACCCTGCCGCTGACGCTGGAACTGAATAACGGCAGCATGATGGAATTGCGCATCATGCCGTATTCAGAAGGGCAATTACTGATGGTTGCCCGCGATGTGACGGAAAAGCGCCGTCTTGAAAACTCGCGGCGTGATTTCTTTGCCAATGTCAGTCATGAACTGCGCACGCCGCTGACGGTTTTGCAGGGCTATCTGGAAATGCTCGCGGATCAGGATTTTGATAATCCGATGAATAAAAAAGCGATTCTGACCATGCAGGAGCAGACCCGCCGTATGGACGGCATGGTTAAACAGCTTTTGCAGCTCTCAAAAATTGAAGTGGCTGTTAAAAGCGGGCTGGATCAGGTCGTGGATGTGCCGGGGATGCTGATAATGCTTCAGCAGGAAGCCGTGACGCTCAGCCGGGGCAACCATGGCATCCGCTTTGCGGTGGATGACAAACTGAAGATTTTCGGGGATGAGGAAGAACTGCGCAGCGCCATGTCGAACCTGGTGTATAACGCAGTGAATCACACGCCGGAAAACACCCTGATTGAGGTCAGCTGGGCGCTGCGTAACGGTAACGCGGTGTTCAGTGTGAAAGATAACGGTCCGGGCATTCCGGCGGAACATCTGTCCCGCCTGACGGAGCGTTTTTACCGTGTGGATAAATCCCGCTCGCGGCAGACCGGCGGCTCCGGTCTGGGGCTGGCGATAGTGAAACACGCTTTACAGCATCACCACACCCATCTGGATATTACCAGCAAACCCGGGCAGGGAACGGAGTTCAGTTTTACCATTCCTGCGCGGCTTATCGCTAAATCTTCTCATTAAAGCGGCTTTTGCCGCTTTCTTTATTTAATCGCTGCTAATTTCAGCAGATTTAAAATGCCTGATTAAAATATAAACAAATCATATAGTGTTTATTGAAGCTTACATAACAGCAATCGCTGCTTTGGAAATAGACTTCGGTATATAGTTCTGGTTTTTGCTTTGACTATTGCCTTTCTGCGCTATAAAAGTTTTACTTGTAGTGAGTTATTGGCAAATATCACTGTTTTTTAAATATAATCACTATAGTTATTAACTTAATATGAATAACGTAGTGCTAATGGAATGTTAAAACAGCAGGAGATAGCGCCGGTGACAGATCAGGGAGTTGGATTTTTATTTCCGATATTTTTATTGAATATTTCACATTAAATTAACAGTTACAGACAAAAATAATATGGCGCATCGTTTAACTTCACGAGATATTTTAGCCTTAGGTTTTATGACCTTCGCGCTGTTTGTCGGGGCGGGAAATATTATATTTCCGCCAATGGTCGGCCTTCAGGCCGGCGAAATGGTCTGGACGGCGGCAGCCGGGTTCCTGATCACCGGCGTTGGTTTACCGGTTCTGACAGTGATCGCACTTGCAAAAGTCGGTGGCGGTATTGAGGCACTCAGTACACCAGTCGGTAAATACGCCGGGCTGCTGCTGGCTGTTGTGGCCTATCTGTCCGTCGGGCCGTTGTTTGCCACGCCGCGTACAGCCACCGTTTCTTATAAAATCGGGATTGCGCCGCTGGTAGGCGGAGAATCTGATATTTCCCTGCTGATTTACAGCGTAATCTATTTTGCCTGTGTGATCGGTATTTCTCTGTATCCGGGTAAATTGCTGGACAGCGTCGGCCATGTGCTGGCACCGGTTAAAATGCTGGCTCTGGCTATCCTCGGGGTGGCTGCGGTCATGTGGCCGGCCGGTGATGCCATTATGGCAACGCCGGAGTATAAAGAAATGGCGTTCTCCAACGGGTTTATTAATGGTTATCTGACCATGGATACCCTCGGCGCAATGGTCTTCGGGATTGTCATTGTTAATGCCGCCCGTTCGCGCGGAGTGGAAAACTCCTCACTGCTGACCCGCTATACCATGTGGGCCGGGCTGATTGCCGGTGTGCTGCTGACTCTGGTCTATCTGGCACTGTTCAAATTAGGGGAAAACAGCGGATCGATTATCCCGAACCCTGCCGATGGTGCGGAAATTCTGCATGAGTATGTCCAGTATACTTTCGGTAACTACGGCAGCTTCTTCCTGGCGGTACTGATTTTTGTGGCCTGTATGGTAACGGCGATCGGCCTGACCTGCGCCTGTGCGGAATTCTTCAGCCGTTATCTGCCGATTTCTTACCGTACTCTGGTGTGGATCCTCGGTGCGTTCTCCATGGTGATCTCCAACCTGGGGCTGAGCAAGTTGATTGCATTCTCCATTCCGGTGCTGGTATCCATTTATCCGCCGTGTATTGTGCTGATCCTGCTGAGTTTCACACTGCGTTTCTGGAAAAAACCGGGACGGGTGGTTGCGCCGGCAATGCTGGTCAGCCTGATCCTCGGGACGATGGGTGCTCTGAAAGCCACTAAAATGTTCGGCCCTTATATGCCGTCATGGATTGAGTCGCTGCCGTTCTTTAAATATGACCTGGCGTGGCTTGCGCCGTCACTGGCAGTGCTGGTGGTTTCTATCGTGGTTGATCGCCTGATGGGCGCTGAGCCGGAAGTGAATCACAAACACGCCTGATAGTCCGGTTTATAAAAATACCCCGCCATGCACGGGGTATTTTTTTGTCCGTGATTCAGGCACAAAAAAACCAGCCCGCAGGCTGGTTTTTGTATCTCTTAACTGCCGGAACTTACAGTTTGCCGGAGTTCTTTTTCAGGAAGTCAGCAACGCCTTTCGGAGATGCATTCATACCTTCCTGACCTTTTTCCCACTGTGCAGGGCATACATCGCCGTGCTCTTCGTGGAATTGCAGCGCGTCAACCATACGCAGCATTTCGTCTACGTTACGGCCCAGCGGCAGGTCGTTGACGACCTGATGACGGACAACACCGTTTTTGTCCACCAGGAAAGAACCGCGCAGAGCAACACCGGCTTCCGGAAATTCAACACCGTAAGCTCGCATGATGTCATGTTTGATATCCGCAATCATCGGATACTGAACCGGACCGATACCGCCATCGTCGATAGCAGTGTTACGCCATGCGTTATGAACAAACTCAGAGTCCATAGACACACCAATCACTTCCACACCGCGTTTTTTGAATTCTTCATAGCGGTGATCGAATGCGATCAGCTCAGAAGGGCAGACGAAAGTGAAGTCCATCGGCCAGAAGAAGATAACAGCCGGACGGCCGTTCAGGTGTTTTTTCAGATTGAAGTTATCAACAATTTCACCGTTACCCATAACGGCTGCAGCTGTAAAATCGGGGGCTTGACGGGTTACCAGAACCATAATTTACTCCTGTAAGATTATATAGAGTATGGCAATAAACAACAGACAGAATAAAGAATCCGGGGATGGTATTAAAGATCATAATACCGATTAATATGATAGGTTTTACCTATCAATAGTTCATTATTCTATCTGCTACCCGAATAAGATAGAGTTATTTGAGTAAAGTTCAAGTGCTAATTGTGTGAATGAACGTAAAAACCGTTACTGACCTGTAAACGGCGTTGTCACGCTGTCCATCATCTGCGGATAGAAGCGGAAGAAGATATTTTCAAGAGACTGATAATTATAGGTAAAATCCTGATTTGTCTCTCTGAGTGCGGCAAGTTTCGGACGTCGTTTTGCCATTCCCGCCAGCACCTGTCCGATATAGGGGATCTCCTGATAACGGATTAACCAGCGCTGCGGCCACATAAATTCATTCAGTTCCTGAAATTTTACCGGTGTAAACGCCAGTTGTGGCTCAATCTCTGTGCGGACGTGTTGTGTGAAATCGGTCAGCGACGTTTTCGGTTCAAACTGAGACCAGTGCAGGGAAAGAAAATGATCCCAGACCACATCCAGCGTGATCGGCGCGTAGCGTCGGTATTCCGGGCGGAACAGCTGACGGGCTTCCCGCACCAGCGGATGTGAATCGGTCAGTGTATCAATACGCCGGTGCAGCCGGATCCCCGCCGCGACCGGTGCGCTGTACTGTTGTTCCGGAGCACCGCGGACAAAATCGGCCATCAGATTGCCGAGAAAACTGCTGTTTGCCAGTGAGGCAAGGTGGAGATGTGCGAGAAAATTCATAATACCGCAGCCTTTTATTCCGCCGTCGGCGGGTTATTTCTTGCGCCCTGCTTACCGGGGCACTAGACTATTGCGCCTGTTTTTCTTTTTGAGATGAAACCGAGAATCTCATGCGTGTTGCCGATTTTACTTTTGAACTGCCGGACGAACTGATTGCCCGCTACCCGCAGGCGGAGCGGAGCAAGTGTCGTCTGTTATCGCTTGATGGTATCAGTGGTGAACTGAACCACGGTATCTTCACCGATGTGCTGAATAAACTCAATCCCGGTGATTTGCTGGTATTTAATGATACCCGCGTGATCCCCGCCAGAATGTTCGGCCGCAAAGCCTCCGGCGGAAAGATTGAAGTGCTGGTGGAGCGGATGCTGGATGAGCACCGTGTACTGGCGCATGTCCGCGCATCGAAAGCACCGAAAGAGGGTGCGGAGCTGCTGCTGGGCGAAGATGAGAGCGTGAAAGCTACCATGGTGGCGCGTCACGATGCGCTGTTTGAAATCCGTTTTGATGATGAGCGCGATGTGCTGACCATTCTGAATCAGATTGGTCATATGCCGCTGCCGCCATATATTGACCGCCCTGATGAAGAGTCGGATCGCGAGTTATACCAGACCGTGTATAATGACCGCCCCGGCGCGGTGGCTGCACCGACTGCCGGGCTGCACTTTGATGAGCCGCTGCTGGCGGCACTGCGCGAAAAGGGCGTGGAAATGGCTTTTGTCACCCTGCATGTCGGGGCGGGTACTTTCCAGCCGGTGCGCGTGGATAACATTGAAGATCACATCATGCACTCCGAATATGCGGAAGTGCCGCAGAATGTGGTTGATGCCGTGCTGGCGTGTAAAGCACGGGGTAATAAAGTGGTTGCGGTCGGCACAACATCCGTGCGCTCCCTGGAAAGTGCGGCGAAAGCGGCACAGGATGCACTGATAGCGCCATTCTTTGATGATACGCAAATCTTTATTTATCCGGGATATGAGTATCAGGTGGTGGATGCGCTGATCACCAATTTCCATCTGCCGGAATCCACGCTGATTATGCTGGTTTCCGCCTTTGCCGGTTATCAGCAAACCATGCAGGCGTATGAAGCGGCGGTGCGTGAACGTTACCGTTTCTTCAGCTACGGGGATGCGATGTTTATTACCCGCAACCCGCAGGCGAAATTTGAAAAACCCGGTCACGACGACTGATATACTACAGAATTATTGATCCGGCAGATTTCAGCGACTGCTGACTGACTGCCGCTAATTAAACATCATCAGACTGTTTTTCTGATGCCGGAGGTTTTGTGAAATATGAACTGCAGACGACAGACGGCCGTGCGCGCCGTGGTCGCTTGATTTTTGATCGTGGCGTTGTTGAAACCCCTGCATTTATGCCGGTGGGGACTTATGGCACAGTGAAAGGGATGACACCGGAAGAAGTGAAAGAGACCGGTGCGCAAATCTTATTAGGCAACACGTTCCATCTGTGGCTGCGTCCCGGTCAGGAAATTATGAAACTGCACGGCGATCTGCATGATTTTATGCAGTGGAAAGGCCCGATTCTGACTGACTCCGGCGGTTTCCAGGTGTTCAGCCTGGGTGCAATGCGCAAAATCAAAGAAGAGGGCGTGCATTTCCGCAACCCGATCAACGGTGAAAAAATCTTCTTAAGTCCTGAAAAATCGATGGAAATTCAGTACGATCTCGGGTCTGATATCGTGATGATTTTTGACGAGTGCACACCGTATCCGGCGGACTGGGACTACGCGAAGAAATCCATGGAAATGTCTCTGCGCTGGGCTAAACGCAGCCGTGACCGTTTCGATGAGCTGGGTAACCCGAATGCGCTGTTCGGTATCATCCAGGGCAGTGTTTACGAAGATTTACGCGATGTGTCTGTGAAAGGACTGGTGGAAATCGGATTTGATGGGTACGCTGTTGGCGGTCTGGCTGTCGGCGAGCCGAAAGAAGATATGCACCGGATTCTGGAGCATGTCTGTCCGCAGATCCCGGAAGATAAACCGCGCTATTTAATGGGGGTGGGTAAACCGGAAGATCTGGTGGAAGGTGTGCGCCGCGGTATTGATATGTTCGACTGCGTGATGCCGACCCGTAATGCCCGTAACGGTCATCTGTTTGTGACGGACGGCGTGGTAAAAATCCGTAATGCGAAGTATAAATCAGATACATCGCCGCTGGATGCGGAATGTGACTGCTATACCTGCCGCAATTATACGCGTGCGTATCTGCATCATTTGGATCGCTGTAATGAAATCCTTGGCGCGCGCTTAAATACCATTCATAATCTGCGCTACTATCAGCGTCTGATGGCGGGTATCCGGCAGGCAATTGAAGAAGGCCGTCTGGAAGCATTTGCCGCTGAATTTTATCAGCGGATCGGGAAACCCGTTCCGCCGTTAAGTGAGTGATTTCCCCGAAACGGGATCACCCGGTGGTGTATAACATAGGCGATACACCACCGGCAGGTTTATCTGCCTGATAATTATGTGAATAACAAGAGGATAGTTTGATGAGTTTTTTCATTTCTGACGCAGTAGCATCAACCGGTGCAGCCGCTTCTCAGGGCAGCCCGATGTCTCTGATTGTTATGCTGGTCGTTTTCGTGCTGATTTTCTACTTCATGATCCTGCGCCCGCAACAGAAACGTGCTAAATCACACAAGCAATTAATGGACTCCATCACCAAAGGTGATGAAGTGTTAACTACCGGTGGTCTGATCGGTCGTGTGGCTAAAGTGTCTGACACCGGCTACATCGTTCTGGAACTGAACGAAACAACTGAAGTAACCATCAAACGTGATTTCGTCGCAGCAGTTTTACCGAAAGGTACACTGAAGGCGCTGTAATCTTCCTGTAGTATGATTTTCCCGAAGGGACTGCCGTGTTAAACCGTTATCCTTTGTGGAAGTATCTGATGCTGATCGCTGCGATCCTCATCGGTTTGCTTTATGCGCTTCCAAACCTGTATGGAGAGGATCCGGCTGTTCAAATCACTGGCGCGCGGGGAACCGCCGCCAATGAACAGACCCTGGATCAGGTCCGGACCATTTTAGAAAAAGATCAGATCGCGAGTAAGTCGGTCGCACTGGAAAACGGTGTGATACTTGCCCGTTTCTCAAATCCTGATATCCAGTTACGTGCCCGTGAAGAGCTGGTGAAAGGCTTAGGTGAGCAATATGTTGTTGCCCTGAACCTTGCCCCGGCGACACCGAAATGGCTGACCGCCGTGGGTGGCGAGCCGATGAAACTGGGTCTCGACCTGCGTGGTGGTGTTCACTTCCTGATGGAAGTGGATATGGAAACCGCGCTGGGTAAACTGCAGGAGCAGAACCTCGACGGTATCCGCTCGCTGCTGCGTGAAAACAGCATTCCGTTTGCGTCTGTCCGCAAATCAGCGGATTACGGCGTGGAAGTCCGCTTCCGTGATGATGCATCACGTTCCGAAGCCAGCTCGCTGTTATCTAAACGCCTGCGCGATTTAGTCTTCAAAGACGGTACAGATAACACGCTGACCGCCGTAATGAGCGACCAGCGCTTAAGTGAAGCGCGCAGCTATGCTGTCATGCAGAACATCACTATCCTGCGTAACCGTGTTAACCAGCTCGGTGTTGCCGAGCCGCTGGTACAGCGTCAGGGTGCGGACCGCATCGTGGTGGAATTACCGGGTATTCAGGACACCGCACGGGCGAAAGAAATCCTCGGGGCAACTGCCACCCTGGAATTCCGTCTGGTCAACGGTGCTGTTGACCCTGCCGCTATCGAAGCAGGCCGTATCCCGGGTGACACTGAAGTGAAATACACCCGTGACGGACGCAAAGTCGCCCTGTACAAGCGTGTGATTCTGACCGGTGACCACATTACTGACTCCACTTCACAGAGTGATGAGTACGGTCAGCCGCAGGTCAGCATCTCGCTCGACAGCGCCGGTGGTAACACCATGTCCGATTTCACCAAGGATAACCTGTATAAGCCGATGGCGACCCTGTTTGTCGAATATAAAGACAGCGGGCGTAAAGATGCCGCAGGCCGCTCAATCCTTGAGAAAAACGAAGAAGTTATCAACATTGCCAATATTCAGTCCCGTTTAGGATCAAACTTCCGTATCACCGGGATTGATAATGCCAATGAAGCACGTCAGTTATCACTGCTGCTGCGTGCCGGTGCCCTGATTGCACCAATCCAGATTGTGGAAGAGCGGACCATCGGGCCGACTCTGGGTCTGCAGAATATCGAGCAGGGCCTGGAAGCGTGTCTGTGGGGGCTGATGGCCTCAATTCTGTTCATGGTGATCTACTACCGTAAATTCGGTCTGATCGCGAGCAGCGCGTTACTGGCGAACCTTATCCTGATTGTCGGGGTGATGTCGCTGTTACCGGGCGCTACGCTGACCATGCCGGGGATTGCGGGGATCGTGCTGACCCTTGCGGTTGCGGTTGATGCGAACGTTCTGATAAACGAACGTATCAAAGAGGAACTGCGCAACGGGCGTTCTGTCCAGCAGGCAATCCATGAAGGGTACAAAGGCGCCTTCTCAAGTATTATTGACGCAAACTTAACCACACTGATTACCGCTGTCATTCTTTACGCGGTCGGTACCGGTTCGATTAAAGGGTTTGCGATTACGACAGCCATTGGTGTGGCAACCTCCATGTTTACAGCGATTATCGGTACACGTGCCATCGTGAACCTGCTGTATGGCGGTAAACGTATTAATAAGCTGTCTATTTAAGGAGCACGTTGTGGCACAGGATTATACTGTTGAACAATTAAACCACGGCCGCAGAGTCTATGACTTTATGCGCTGGGACAACGTGGCATTTACCATCTCGGCACTGCTGCTGATTGCCTCTGTGGCAATCATCGGCGTGAAAGGGTTTAACTGGGGTCTGGACTTCACCGGCGGTACCGTCATTGAAGTTAACTTCAGCCAGCCGGCAGATCTGGATAAAATCCGTGATACCGTTGCGCAGGCCGGGTTTAAAGATCCGCTGATCCAGAACTTCGGCAGCAGCCGTGACATCATGGTACGTCTGCCGCCGGCAGAAGGTACTGCGGGTCAGGAACTGGGTAAAACCGTTATCAATGTGATCAATAAAAATATTGATGAGAGTGCGGTGGTCAAACGTATCGAGTTCGTCGGCCCGAGTGTGGGTGCGGAACTGGCTCAGACCGGCGCAATGGCGCTGATCGCGGCATTAATCTGTATCCTGATCTATGTGGCGATGCGGTTTGAATGGCGTCTGGCGTTAGGTGCGGTTATCGCGCTGGCGCACGACGTTATCATCACCCTCGGCGTACTGTCGCTGTTCCATATTGAGATTGACCTGACCATTGTGGCATCCCTGATGTCGGTTATCGGTTACTCACTGAACGACAGCATCGTGGTATCTGACCGTATCCGTGAGAACTTCCGCAAAATCCGCCGTGGTACCTCGTATGAGATCATGAACGTTTCCCTGACTCAGACGTTAAGCCGTACCATTATGACATCGGCAACCACCCTGTTAGTGGTTCTGATGCTCTATATCTTCGGTGGTGCAATGCTGAAAGGCTTCTCGCTGGTCATGCTGATTGGTGTGTCTATCGGTACGATTTCCTCAATCTACGTGGCATCTGCGCTGGCCCTGAAACTGGGTATGAAGCGTGAGCACCTGATTGTGCAGAAAGTGGAAAAAGAAGGCGCGGACCAGGAATCTATCCTGCCGTAATTTCTGCCGCGAAAAAACATAAAACACCCTGTATGTGCATGCATGCAGGGTGTTTTTTATGTATAAACAGGGTAAACTACCGCAACAGTTCATTGACCCGCAGGATAATTTATGCATTGCCCGTTTTGCTCCGCCGTTGATACCAAAGTCATCGACTCACGCCTGGTGGGTGATGGTTCTCAGGTCCGCCGCCGCCGTCAGTGCCTGGAATGCCACGAACGTTTTACCACGTTTGAGGTTGCCGAGCTGGTGATGCCGCGTGTGGTCAAAAGTGATGACAGCCGCGAACCGTTTGACGAAGAAAAGTTGCGCCGCGGTATGCAGAAGGCGCTGGAAAAACGCCCCGTCAGCTCTGACGATATCGAAACCTCCCTCAGTCACATCAAATCGCAGTTACGGGCTACCGGCGAGCGGGAAGTCTCTGCTAAGTTTGTCGGCGAACTGGTGATGAGCGAGCTGAAAAAGCTGGATAAAGTCGCGTATATCCGCTTTGCATCGGTTTACCGCAGTTTTGAGGATATCCGTGAATTCGGCGAGGAAATTGCCCGCCTGCAGGACTGAACATGATGCATTCTGATGAATTTTATATGGCCCGCGCCCTTGAACTGGCGGCGCTGGGTCGTTTTACCACCGCACCGAACCCGAATGTCGGCTGTGTGATTGTCCGTGACGGCGAAATCGTTGGTGAAGGTTACCATCAGCGTGCCGGTGAACCGCATGCGGAAGTGCATGCGCTGCGCATGGCCGGTGATAAAGCCCGTGGCGCCACCGCGTATGTCACACTGGAGCCGTGCAGTCACCACGGCCGTACACCGCCGTGTGCTGAAGCGCTGATAAATGCCGGCGTCAGCCGGGTGGTGGCCGCCATGCAGGATCCGAATCCGCAGGTGGCCGGGCGCGGTCTGTTTAAACTGCGCGAAGCGGGTATTGAAGTCAGTCACGGCGTACTGATGCAGGAAGCGGAAGCCCTGAATAAGGGCTTCTTTAAGCGGATGCGTACCGGTTTCCCGTATATTCAGCTGAAAATGGCGGCCTCGATCGACGGTAAAACTGCATTAGCCAACGGCGAAAGCCAGTGGATCACCTCAAAAGCCGCGCGGCAGGATGTGCAGCAGTTCCGTGCACAGGCCGGAGCGATTTTATCCACCAGTGCCACGGTTCTGGCAGATGATCCGGGCCTGACTGTCCGCCATGCGGATTTCCCGGCATCGCTGCAGCAGAGCTACCCGGAGGCGGATATCCGTCAGCCGGTGCGGATTATCACAGACAGCCGTCAGCGGGTGACCGCTCAGCACCGCGTCACGCAATTGCCGGGCAGTTGCTGGCTGGCGCGGACCGCTTCTCAGCCGGATAACTGGCAGGGGGATGTTGAGGAAATGATCCTGCCGGAGAACGGCAGTGGTGTGGATCTGGTTCTGCTGATGATGCAGCTCGGCAAACGCAATATTAACCATATCTGGACAGAGTGCGGCTCACATATGGCGGGCGCACTGCTGAAAGCCGGACTGGCGGATGAAATCGTGCTTTATCTGGCACCGAAAATTCTGGGCAGTGATGCACAGGATCTCTTTACACTGCCGCCGCTTGCGCATCTGCGTGATGCACCTCAGCTGCGGATAGACGACTACACGATGGTCGGGCCGGATCTCCGTCTGCGGCTGATCCCGGTTTATTAACCTCTGAATTTACGCCGGAATTTAATTTTTATTCCGGAGTTTGAAAAACACAGGCGCGGTGACGGAAAGAATGTGATAAAATCCGCGCCCCGCAGTATGAAACTCGTAAGAAGGAAAGGCTATGAATGTCATTAAAGGTGTTGTCAGTGCGCCGGGTGCGCGTATCGCCATCGCAATTGCCCGCTTTAACAACTTCATCAACGACAGCCTGTTAGACGGTGCGGTTGATGCGCTTGAGCGTATTGGCCAGGTCTCCTCTGAGAACATTACAACGGTCTGGGTGCCGGGTGCTTATGAACTGCCGCTGGCAGTGAAAACGCTGGCCGATACCGGAAAATATGACGCTATTATTGCGCTGGGTACTGTTATCCGCGGCGGCACCGCACATTTTGAATATGTGTCCGGTGAATGCAGCTCCGGGTTATCTGCCGTTGCGATGAACAGCTCGATTCCGGTCACTTTCGGGGTGCTGACCACCGAAAATATTGAACAGGCCATTGAACGTGCGGGAACCAAAGCCGGTAACAAAGGGGCGGAAGCCGCGATGACCGCGCTGGAAATGATTAATGTAATTAAAGCCATCAAAGGCTGAATCCGGATTTTAGTAAGGGGATATGTGTGAAACCTGCAGCTCGTCGTCGTGCTCGTGAATGTGCCGTTCAGGCGCTTTATTCGTGGCAGTTATCCGGCAATAATATTGCGGATGTTGAATCAGAATTTCTGTCAGAGCAGGATGTCAAAGACGTTGATGTCGCCTATTTTCGTGAGCTGTTCTTCGGTGCGGCAACGAATGCGGTGCGTCTTGATGCACTGATGGCTCCGTACCTCTCCCGCCAGCTGGAGGAGTTAGGTCAGGTGGAAAAAGCAGTTCTGCGTCTGGCGATGTATGAATTAAGCTACCGTGAGGATGTCCCTTACAAAGTGGTTATCAACGAAGCGATTGAACTGGCAAAAGTGTTCGGCGCGGAAGAGAGCCACAAATTTGTCAATGGCGTGCTTGATAAAGCCGCGCCGAATGCCCGCAGAAAGTAATCATCTGATACTTTTATGCACGGACATAAATGACATGATATAAAAGAGGCCGGTTTAACCGGCCTTTTGTCTTTATCTGATTGCGGAATTTCTGATTATGGCTTGTGGTGAATTTGATCTCATCCGGCGTTTTTTTGACCGGCAGCACTATTACCGCCGGGACGTTGAACTGGGTATCGGGGATGATTGCGCTCTGATGACCGTAGCGGAAAAACAGCAGGTTGCTGTCAGCACGGATACCCTGGTGTCCGGTATTCATTTTCTGCCTTCCGTTTCTGCCCGTGATCTGGCGTGGAAATCCCTTGCGGTAAATTTAAGTGATCTGGCTGCTATCGGCGCGGATCCGGCCTGGGTTTCCCTGGCGCTGACACTGCCGTCCATTGATGAAGCGTGGCTGGGCGAGTTCAGCGACAGCTTCTTTGAGCAACTGAATTATTACGGCATGCAGTTAATCGGCGGCGATACCACACGCGGCCCGATGAGCCTGACATTGACGGTTCATGGTCTGGTCCCGGCCGGGCGGGCGATGAAACGCGCCGGTGCCCGTAACGGCGACTGGATCTATGTCACCGGCACACTGGGTGACAGTGCCGCCGGACTGGCGATTTTACTGGGTGAGCTGCAGCCCGAAGACCCGGCACACAAAGAATATCTGCTGAAACGCCATCTGCGTCCGCAGCCGCGTATCCTGCAGGGACAGGCGCTGCGCGATCTCGCATCCTCTGCGATAGATATCTCTGACGGGCTGATTTCCGATCTCGGCCATATCCTGAAAGCCAGCCGCTGCGGTGCCAGGATTGAACTGGATAACTTACCGATGTCTGAGGCACTGAAAGCCTGTTCATCACCGGAGCAGGCTCTCGCCCGTGCACTGGCGGGCGGTGAGGATTATGAACTGTGCTTTACCGTTCCGGAAATCAATCGTGGCGCACTGGAAATGGCACTGGCACACACCGGCGCACCTTTCTGCTGTATCGGGCAGATGAAACCGGAGAGTGACGGCATCCGCTATTTCAGTAAAGGTGAGGAAGTAAAACCGGCCCTGAGCGGGTTTGACCACTTTGCGGTGAAAGCGGCTGCGGAGTAAGCGGCAAAGACATTATTGATGACATAAAAAACCCTGCATCAGCAGGGTTTTTTGTGTCCGGAAGGATAATCAGGCTTTTGCCAGATACGCTTCGATCGACTTCTGAATATGCTCTGCATCCAGGCCCATATCGCTGCGGATCTCTTCCTGGTCGCCCTGCGGCACATAGCTGTCCGGCAGGCCGATATTGAGCACGGGCACCGGCTTGCGCTGCGCCATCAGGAATTCATTCACACCGCTGCCAGCACCGCCCATAACGGCGTTTTCCTCGACAGTCACCAGTGTGTCATGGCTCGCTGCCATCTCCAGGATCAGGGCTTCATCCAGCGGTTTGACAAAACGCATATCCACCACGGTGGCATTCAGGTTTTCTGCCGCTTTCAGGACTTCTTCCAGCAGGGTACCGAAGACCAGAATTGCGGTTTTCTCCCCTTCACGGCGCACAACACCTTTACCGATCTCAATCTGAGTCAGTGGCTGGAGTGTGGCACCACAGCCGCCGCCGCGCGGATAACGCACCGCAACCGGGCCTTTGCCGTAGTGATAACCGGTGTGCAGCATCTGGCGGCACTCGTTTTCATCACTCGGGGTCATGATCACCATGTTCGGCAGGATGCGCAGGAAGGAGAGATCAAACGCGCCCTGGTGTGTCGGACCGTCGTTGCCGACAATCCCGGCGCGGTCGATAGCAAACAGGACCGGCAGTTTCTGGATCGCGACATCGTGGATCACCTGATCGTAGGCGCGCTGCAGGAAGCTGGAGTAAATCGCAACAACCGGCTTGTAACCACCGATAGCCAGTCCGGCGGCAAAGGTGACGGAGTGCTGTTCAGCAATCGCGACATCAAAATACTGATCCGGGAAGGATTTGGAGAAGCGTACCATACCGGAACCTTCGCGCATGGCAGGGGTGATCGCCATCAGTTTCGGGTCGTGCTCTGCTTCTTCACACAGCCAGTCACCGAAGATTTTTGAGAAGGTCGGTTTGGACGATTTACTTTTCGGCAGTGTGCCGGTTGACGGATCAAACTGCGGTACGGCGTGCCAGCTGATCGGATCTTTTTCAGCCGGTTCATAACCGCGCCCTTTTTTCGTCATAATATGCAGGAACTGAGGACCTTTCAGGTCACGCATATTTTTCAGGGTCTGGATCAGTGCCAGTACATCGTGTCCGTCTACCGGCCCGATGTAATTGAAGCCCAGCTCTTCAAAGAAGGTGCTCGGCACCACCATGCCTTTGATGTGTTCTTCGGTTTTCTTCAGCAGATCCTTGATAGGAGGCAGGCCGGAGAACACTTTCTTTCCGCCTTCACGCAGTGTGGTGTAGAGCTTGCCGGAAAGCAGCTGCGCCAGGTGGTTGTTGAGGGCACCGACGTTTTCGGAGATGGACATCTCGTTGTCGTTGAGGATCACCAGCATGTCGGATTTGATATCCCCGCCGTGGTTCATTGCCTCAAAGGCCATACCGGCGGTGATCGCGCCGTCGCCGATCACACAGACGGTTTTGCGGTTGCGTCCCTCACGGGCAGCGGCAACCGCCATCCCGACACCGGCACTGATGGAGGTGGAGGAGTGACCAACACTCAGAACATCATATTCACTCTCTTCACGCCACGGGAAAGCATGCAGCCCGTTTTTATGGCGGATGGTGTCAATGCGGTCACGGCGCCCGGTCAGGATCTTGTGCGGATAGGCCTGGTGGCCGACATCCCAGATCAGGTTATCAAACGGAGTCTGATAGACATAATGGAGTGCCACAGTCAGTTCAATCGTGCCGAGACCGGAGGCAAAATGCCCGCTGGAACGGCTGACGCTGTTTAACAGATATTGCCGCAGTTCATCGCAGAGTTTCGGTAAACTCTCTTTCGGTAACAGACGCAAATCATCAGGCGTCTCAACGAGTGCCAAAGTCGGATATTTAGCGATATCAATACTCATGTAATGCTCACTAATTCTTATTAAAGTTTCTGAAAATACCGGAACGTGCCGGACGGATTAGCTGTTACGTTCAATCACAAAATTAGCAAGTTCACGCAGGGTTGCTGTGTTGTAATGATGTTCTTCAAGCTGTGAAAGCGCAGCCAGTGATTCCTGATAAAGCGCCTGTGCTTTATCCTGAGCCGCTTTCAGCCCGAGCAGTGACGGATATGTGCTCTTCCCGTGAGCGGCGTCGCTGCCCTGGCTTTTTCCGATCACATCCGTATGACCGATAACATCCAGAATGTCATCCTGAACCTGAAACGCCAGGCCGATAGCCTGTGCGTAAGTGTCGAGAGCCGGTAATACAGCATAGCCTGCTTCCCCGGCACTCATCGCGCCCATACGGACGGAAGCACGGATTAAAGCACCGGTCTTATGGTTATGTATTTGTTCCAGCGCATGAATACCGATGTTTTTTCCTTCCGCTGCCAGATCAAGTGCCTGGCCGCCGCACATTCCGCCAAGACCGGCGGCATCCGCCAGTTCGGCGATCATCGCCAGACGGTCCTGCGGGCGGACATCCGGCATCGGCCGGGCGGCGAGAATTGCAAATGCCTGGGTTTGCAGGGCATCCCCCGCCAGAATCGCATTCGCTTCACCAAAGGCGACGTGGCAGGTCGGTTTGCCGCGGCGCAGTGTGTCGTCATCCATAGCCGGTAAATCGTCATGGATCAGGGAATAGGCGTGAATGCACTCAATGGCTGCCGCCGGGGCATCCAGGTTTTCAGCCGTCACACCAAACATCTCACCGGTGGCGTACACCAGGAACGGGCGCAGACGTTTTCCGCCGAGCAGGGCACCGTAATGCATGGCTTTACCCATGTCGGTGGCGGCAAACGGCAGTGTGGTCAGGATCTCATCAAGAACGTGATCAACACGCTCTCTGGCCTGTGTCAGTTGGTTGCGGAATGTTTCGGGAGTTTGTTCTGGCATGGTCATTCTCGTTCACACAGGAACCGCCGGATCCGGGCGGTCAGTCGTTTTCAGGTGTAAAATCGCTCAGCGGGGCGTTTTCATCATCATTCAGCAGGATCTGAACCCGCTGTTCGGCTGCCATCAGGGTTTTCTGGCTGGTGCGGGTCAGTGCGATACCGCGTTCAAACTCGGCCAGGGCTTCTTCCAGCGGCAGGTTACCCGCTTCCAGACGGGTGACGATCCCTTCAAGGGCATCGAGTGATGCTTCAAAGCTCAGTGCATCGGTTTTCGTTGCGGATGTTTTTTTGGTCATGGTCTGTTTTTCAGTGATGTTGCATTTATGTCGCAAATAATTCCTAGTTTACACTTTTCAGTGAAAATTGTGCCTTTCATTTACGATTTTTACGGGGCAGATCGAGATATGGTGATATACTGCCGCCTTTCAATTTCATCAACGGGGATTGCCGCTGCCTGACACCGGCTGCTCCGTCCTTTGCAAATCAAGCCGATAGCCAGTAAACCGTTATGAAGTTTATCATTAAATTATTTCCTGAAATTACCATCAAAAGCCAGAGTGTCCGCCTGCGCTTTATTAAAATTCTGACCAGTAACATCCGCAATGTGCTTAAAGATCTGGCCGAAGACGTGGCGGTTGTCCGTCACTGGGACTATCTTGAAGTCCGCGTGAAGAAGGAAGAGCTTGGCGAAGGTGTGGCTGACCGCCTGACCCGCATTCCCGGCATTCACCATATTTTACAGGTGGAAGAGCGCGCATTTACCGATCTGCATAATATCTATGAGCAGACCTTCGAAATGTATGCCGCATCACTGGAAAACAAAACCTTCTGTGTCCGCGCCAAGCGCCGTGGTAAGCACCCGTTCAGCTCCATTGAGCTGGAGCGCTATGTCGGCGGCGGCCTGAACCAGCATATTCCGTCCGCGAAGGTAAAACTGACGCATCCGGATGTGACGGTGAATCTGGAAGTGGAAGATGACAAACTGATCCTTGTGGTACGCCGTCTGGAAGGGATCGGCGGTTTCCCGATCGGGACTCAGGAAGATGTGCTGTCTCTGATCTCCGGCGGGTTCGATTCCGGTGTCTCCAGCTATATGCTGATGCGCCGTGGTTGCCGTGTTCACTACTGCTTCTTTAATTTAGGCGGTGCGGCACATGAAATCGGTGTGAAACAGGTGGCGCATTACCTGTGGAACCGCTTCGGCAGCTCGCACAAAGTCCGCTTTGTGGCGGTGAACTTTGAGCCGGTAGTGGCAGAAATTCTGGAAAAAGTGGATGACGGCCAGATGGGCGTGGTGCTCAAGCGGATGATGGTCCGTGCGGCATCCCGTGTCGCGGAACGTTACGGCGTGCAGGCGATTGTGACCGGCGAGGCGCTGGGACAGGTTTCCAGCCAGACGCTGACTAACCTGCGCATGATCGACAACGCGACAGACACCCTGGTGCTGCGTCCGCTGATCTCACACGACAAAGAAACCATTATCAATCTTGCCCGTCAGATCGGTACTGAAGATTTTGCCCGTACCATGCCGGAATTCTGCGGCGTGATCTCGAAAAACCCGACTGTGAAAGCAGTGAAAGAGAAAATCGAAGCCGAAGAAGAGAAATTCGATTTTGCGATTCTGGATGATGTGGTGCTCAACGCGCAGAACATGGATATCCGTGTGATCGCGCAGCAGAGTGAGCAGCAGGTTACTGAAGTAGAGATGGTGTCTGAACTGTCTGCCACCGATGTGGTGCTGGATATCCGCTCGCCGGATGAACAGGAAGCGCATCCGCTGAAAATTGAGGGAACGGAAGTGCGCACACTGCCGTTCTACAAGCTCAGCACTCAGTTCGGTGATTTACCGGCGGAGACCACTTATCTGCTCTATTGCGATCGCGGGGTGATGAGCCGTCTGCAGGCACTTTATCTGGCAGAACAGGGCTATACCAATGTGAAGGTGTATCGTCCCTGAGCCGTGATATATTCTTTGTCACTGAACCCCGCCTCTGAGGAGGCGGGGTTTTTTATTGTCTTTTTTCAGAGTTTAAGGGATACCGTTGTGCCGGTTCCGGCTCTATGCTGTCCGGCAGCAACCTATATTACTGACGGGGTTTCAGAATGAAAAACAGTGCGCTTCAGGCACCGGCAAGCCGTTTTGTCTATGTTATTGTTATTGTGGTGGCGCTCCTTCAGGGGCTTACACTGAATGCAACATCCGATTACCTTATCCGCAGTTCGTGGCAGGTGCCGGGGTCGCTGGTCTGGCTGCCGATGCTGCTGGCGCTGTTTGTGCCGTCGGTATTCAGTTATCTGATCAACCGGTTTTCCTCGGCGGCACTCTGGACAGGATTGCTGCTGACAGCTGTTCTCTGTGTCTGGATGAATTACTGGTATCTGAGTGAGGCAACGGCGGGTCATACCCGTGAACTCTCTTCACTCATTCCTCTGATGGTACTGCTGTTCTGGCTGATTCTGCCGTGGTTTCAGCTGCGGCAGTTGTCCGGCTCGTGGAACCCGGATTATGCGCTGCTGACAGAGCAGTATGTCAGAAATACCGTGCTGGGTGCGCTGGCGGGGCTTATCGGCCTGCTGGTGATGGGAATGCTGTTTCTGGCGGTTTACCTGTTCCGGATTGTGAATCTGGAATTTCTCAGTGACTGGCTGAATGATTCTCTGTATTTCTGGATGAGTTTCTGTCTCGGATTCAATATCAGCCTTGTGTTTATCCGCACGGTATTCACGTTCAGCACCGGAAAAATCGCCGGTTATGTGGCGCGGGTGCTGTTACCGCTGCTGACCGTTATCGGTGTGATTGCCGCAGGCGGTTTGCTGTTATCCGTGGTGACCGGCGTCCGTGTCAGCGGGCTGGGTTCATTCACCATGATCTGGTTTGTTTCGCTGAATATCCTGCTGCTGAATCTGGTTTACGGCAATGAATGTGTGCCACGTTTCCGCTCATGGCTCAACGGACTGGTACTGGCCGGCGTGCTGTTGCTGAATGTTTTTTCGCTGTTGTCGGTTTACGGCATTCTGGTGCGTGTTAATCAGTACAGCTGGAGTATCGACCGGTTATACGGATTTTGTATCGCGCTGTTCCTGGCGGTGGTCGTGCTGGCGTACAGCGTGGCGCTGTTATGGAAACGCAGCGGATGGGCCGTACTGCTCGGGCCGGTCAACAAAGCCGGATTACTGATACTGATGGCGATTATTCTGGTTATCAGCAGTCCGCTGGCGGATTTTAAACAGATCACGGCAAACAGTATTCTGGCGGGTATTGAAAAGGGCAGAATCAAAGTCACCTCTGATATCCGCTATACCCTGGAAGGCCTGGGTAAGCGGGGAGAGGCAGTACTCGCGGTGCTGAATGAAAATCCGGAATACAGTAAAGCACTGACATACTCCTCTTATGATCAGGATAACCGCCGGACACTGCGTGAGGTCATGCTCACAGTAGAGGGCAGCCCGGCGCTGCCGGAATCCTGGTGGGAAGGAGAATATGATGTGACACGCGCCTGGTTCTGTACTGAATCCTCCGCAGGCGGGGAGTGTCTCGGCTTTATGGCGGATGCGGATGGCGACGGACAGGATGATGCGCTGGTCTGTGTCAGCGGTTATTCTGATTTATCGTTCTATTGTCAGATCTGGCAGCAAGCCACGGAAGTCACAGACGGTCAGCCGGATAAACAGGTCTGGGAAGATCGGGATTACCAGGATATTCAGTATGCCTCTGAAGAAGAGAAGCAGGCGGCCTGGGCGGCACTGAAAGCGGGACATTATTCACTGAAACCCAAAGTCTGGATGATGGTGGTTCCGGAGCCTGAAAAGGGTGCAGAACCGGAACAGGCTCCTGAGGTAATACAGGAGCCCGCAACACCGGCTCCGCTTGTTATTCAGCCCTGATCAGCCAGCGTGCGGTAAGGGGTATCCTGATAATCCCATATCCCCGGCGGCAGTACTAATTCTGCCGCCACTTTTGCTGCGGTTTCCTGTCCGCACAGGCGCTCTGTCAGACGCAGGGCAAAATCGATGGCGGTGGCAGGGCCCTGGCTGGTCAGCAGGTTAACGCGCTCATCAAAATAGCCCCGCTGATTGACCCACTGTTTTGCCGGTATTTTATCTTCCAGCGCCGGATAGCCGGTCATATTGCCGAGCGGAAACAGATTGTGGGTCACCAGAATGACAGACGGTGCTGCGCAGATAGCGGCAACAATATGCCCGTCACAATGCATGCGGCGGATTTTTTCAATCACCAGCGGGCTGTCACGCAGATTCTCCGCACCTTTCAGGCCACCCGGCAGCACAATGGCATCAAACGGGGTGTCCGCCACCCGCACCAGTGGTACATCGGCCATAATGCGGATCCCGCGTGAGCCGGTGATCAGGCAACTGCCGTCATCATTGGCACTGGCGAGTGTGACCGCTACACCGGCACGGACCAGCAGATCAGCAGTGGTGACGGTTTCGGTTTCTTCGCAGCCGTCAGCGAGACAAATGAGAACTGAAGGGGGCATTTTGTTCCTCTTTTTGTTTGACGAGGCTGTAAACGTGAATATGTTCCGGCAGCAGGATCCCGTGATAACGGGCGCGTTGCAGCAGATAGCCGGTGATGTAATCAATTTCGGTATAACGGCCGTAAAGAATATCCCGGCGCATGGAGGAACTGTGATCGGCGGTTTTTTCAATCACATGAAGGATATATTCATAGATATCATCACCGTCAGTGTGGATCCCTTCACGCAGCATCACTTCAGCGGCTTCATCACACAGCACGCGGATTTGCGGCAGGTGCGCCATCAGCTCGCCGTTTTTACAGTCATAAATAACGGTGAGCGGGGAAATCACACAGTTCACGGCGAGTTTTTGCCAGCTGGCCGCATCAATTTCATCATGCCAGGCTACGTCCGGCAGTGCATCATGCAGAATATCCGCCAGATGGCCGTAATGACGGGCGCGTTCATTCACAGGACCAATGTGGGTCAGTCCCCGGCGGCTGTGATGCAGCAGACCGTTTTCTTCATATGCGCCGTGGGAGGTGATGCCGGTCAGCAGCGGATTCGGGCAGCGGGACAATTCACGCGCTACACCCATGCCATTGTGCAGCAGTAACACCGGGCAGGATTCCGGTATCTGCGGCAGCAGCTGATTTACGGCTTCGGAGGTTTGCCAGGCTTTCAGGCAAACCAGTAATAATTCGGTTTGTGCAAGGAATTCCGGATCGTTTGTGGTAAATTGCCCGTAAAACGGCTCTCCGTTCAGAGAGTCAATATTCACATTCAGGTAGGGCTGGGGAATACGCATCCATCCCTGCACCTCATGATTGCCTGACAGTGCAGCGAGCCAGAGTTTCCCGATTGCGCCGCAACCCAGTACTGTTATTTTCATAAGGACTCCGGACAGCGAAAAAGATGTGAGCAATATCACTGAATAGTACCACTTTTTGGCCTTTTGCACCTTAGTAAATATAGCGGGAAATATAGTGCTTTTGTTGGTCTGATAAACCCGGTATTATGCCGGTCAGTTGAATATAGGGAGGTCTTCCGATGCCATCATTTGATATTGTTTCTGAAGTTGAATTACATGAAGTGCGCAATGCCGTGGAAAACGCACAGCGTGAAGTGACCAGTCGCTGGGATTTCCGCAACATTACCGCCACGATTGAGCTCAATGAGAAAAATAACAGTGTTAAAATGACCAGTGAATCTGATTTCCAGGTCAATCAGCTGGTTGATATTATGCGGGAAAAACTGGCGAAACGCGGAATCGACGGTGCGTCTCTGACGGTACCGGATGAGATTGTTCACAGCGGTAAGCTGTACAGTGTTGAGGCAACCCTGTTACAGGGGATCGATGCTGCACTGGCGAAAAAGATCGTCAAGCTGATCAAAGACAGCAAACTGAAAGTGCAGACACAAATCCAGGGTGAAGAAGTCCGGGTGACCGGCAAATCCCGTGATGATTTACAGTCTGTTATGGCACTGGTACGCGAAGGAAAACTGGGGCAGCCTTTCCAGTTCAAAAACTTCCGCGACTGAGTGTTATCCGGCAGCCTGCATCAGTACGGTTGCCGGTTCCTGTCAGCCCTGTAAAACGGCTTCGAGTTGTTTGCGGTTTGACAGTCTGGTATCCGTTTTCACATACACCGCCCGTTCCTGCGCAATAATCACCACATCACACACACCCGGTTGTCCGCGTAATTTAGCGGCAATATCCGGATTATTCACGTCATTTTCCGGTAATTCCAGACGCAGACTGCTGACATACGGCGGCTGACGCAGTGTCAGACTGACAGCCAGCCAGATGAGTGTCAGTATCAGACCACCGCCGAAAACCGTTACCGCACCATTGATGCCGTAGAGCAGGCCGCCGAGGCTGCCGCCCAGTGCCACGCCGATAAACTGGCTGGTGGAGTAAATCCCCATCGCCGTCCCTTTGTAGCCCGCCGGCGCTTCTTTGCTGATCAGTGACGGCAGAATCGCTTCCATCACATTGAAGGCGATAAAGAAAATCTGTAATCCGCCGTAAAGCAGCCACAGGTTTTTGTCTGCCAGCAGAAACACGATTTCTGCCAGCGCCATCATGATTACGCAACTGACAAAAACCTGCTTCATTTTGCGGTATTTTTCCGCATAAATAATAAATGGCAGAACAGACACAAAGGCGATCAGCATCGTGTACAGATACGCCTTCCAGTGAGATTCCCGCGCCAGCCCGGCATCACTCATTACCAGAGGAAGCGCGACAAAGGTGGCCATCAGCAGGGTGTGCAGGGCGAGGATCCCGAAATTCAGCCGGGCGAGCTGCTTATCCATCAGCACCTGCTTAATCGCGCCTTTTACCACGGCGGTTTCCCGGTTCTGACGGTGCTCTTTGTTGTCCGGCACCACATACAGGGTGACGAGGATCCCGAGGAAGGCGAGCAGGGCAATGCCCCAGAACAGGCCGGACAGACCGACGATATCCGCCAGTACCGGGCCGAGCACCAGAGCGACCGCAAAGGTGACCCCGATACTGATGCCGATAAATGCCATCGCTTTGGTGCGGTTCTGTTCACGGGTGGTATCGGACAGTAACGCCATGACGGCGGCGGAGATCGCCCCTGCACCCTGGAGCGCCCGTCCGGCAATCACGCCGTAGATGGAGTGGCTGAGTGCGGCAACAATACTGCCCGCCATAAAGATAATCAGCCCGCCGACAATCAGCGGCTTGCGGCCGATTTTGTCAGAAAGCAGGCCGAAGGGGATCTGAAAGATGGCCTGGGTCAGGCCGTAGACACCAATGGCAAAGCCTATCAGGGTGCTGGTGGCGTCTTTAAAATCGAGTCCGAACGTGGTGATAACAGGCAATACCATGAACATGCCGAGCATGCGCAGAGAAAATACCGAGCCTAACCCCCAGGTCGTGCGACGCTCAAGCGGGGTCATTTTATTATCGTTCATGGGATAACCTCAAAAAGACAGACACCACATTCTAATGAGATTTGTGGTTTTTACTAAACACAAAATGGCAGGGGAGCCCTGCCATTTTGTTATTACAGAAAGTGTATGTTAACGACTGTAGGCCAGCAGAACATCACCGGAGACGCTCGGGTCAACAGACATCATCACACTGAGTGACGTGATAGCGACAATGGAGAATACAAACAACTTACGCGCCCAGACACGATCGTTCGTTGTTTTATAGCCCGATAACGCCATGCCCAGCCACCAGACACTGACTGCTGCTGCGACAATCAGGTACTTATATCCCGCATACCCGCTGATGGCGAGCATCAGTGTGGCAAACATAAAGGCGATGATGTACAGGATAATGTGGTTTTTCGCCACAGAAATACCTTTAATCACCGGCAGTACAGGGATATTGGCCGCCTGGTAATCTTTGAAACGGAAGATGGCAATCGCGTAGGAGTGCGGCATCTGCCATAAACTGAAGATTAACAGCAGGATCAGTGCGCCGGTATCAAACTGGCCTGTCACTGCGCAGTAGCCGATAACCGGTGGTGCGGCACCGGACAGGCTGCCGACCAGTGTGCCGTAGACCGATTTGCGTTTCATGTACAGGCTGTAAACCCCGACATAAACCACAAAGCCGACAACAGCAATCAGCATTGCCACCACATTGGCTGCCACTAACAGCAGCACCATGCCGGCAATACCCAGCACAGAGGCATAAACCAGACTGATTTTCGGGTCAATAAGCCCTCTTACCAGAGGGCGGTTTTTCGTGCGTTCCATGACGGAGTCGATGTCGCGGTCGATGTAATTGTTAAAAACACAACCGGAGGCCACGACCAGCGAGACACCGAGCAATGTCGCAATGAACAGAGGGTAATCAATGTCACCTTTGGAGGCGAGCAGGAATCCCCCGACCACAGAAATTAAATTTCCGAAAATAATTCCCGGTTTGGTCACTTGCAGGTATTGCTTCATCATATCGGCAACTCTTAATCAACCATCATATTGATGTTCAGGTTGTACATAATCCACAGTGAACCCACGACCACGATACCGATAATGAGGAGCGTGAACAGGAACGCAATCAGGTTCCAGCGCTCTTCAGACGCGGTATTCATGTGCAGGAAGCACACCAGGTGAACAAGAATCTGAACAACAGCAGTAATCACAACAGTCGCCAGCAGAACAGATGTCGAGGCGGTTCCCTCAATCACCATATAAAACGGGATGACTGTCAGAATGACCGACAATATAAAGCCGATCAGATAGGTTTTCACACTACCGTGGCTTGCCCCGGTACCGGCTGTATTTGAATGACTCATTACAGTGCCCCCAACAGATAAACAACGGTGAACACACAAATCCAGACCACGTCCAGGAAGTGCCAGAACAGGCTTAAGCAGTTCAGGCGGGTTTTATTCACTTCGGTCAGGCCGCGGCGGCTGGTCTGGATGATCATGATGATGATCCAGATAAGACCGGCTGTGACGTGAAGACCGTGTGTTGCCACCAGGGTGAAGAAACCGGACAGGAAGCCGCTGCGGTCAGGGCCGTAACCTTCGCTGATTAATTCATGGAATTCATAGATTTCCATCGCCACGAAGCCGAGGCCGAACAGGAAAGTCACAAATAACCACAGATTAACCTGACCCACCTGATTGCGGTTCATTGCCAGCATGGCAAAGCCGTAGGTGATACTGCTGAATAACAGCAGGAAGGTTTCCACCAGTACAAACTGTAAGTTAAAGATCTCTTTGCCGGTCGGGCCGCCGGCGGTGCCGTCTTTCAGCACCACATAAATGGCGAACAGACTCGCAAACAGAATCAGGTCACTCATCAGGTAGACCCAGAATCCGAAGACCTTGGTCGCACCTGCATCGTGATGCCCATGATTATCATGGGCGTTATTATGTTGAGTCAGGGTATTAGTTGACATTATCCACACCTGCCTTGCTCAGTTGTTCGTAGTGGGCGTTTTCGATTTTTTCGACTTCAGCCACAGGAACATAGTAATCCACATCTTCGTCGAAGCTTTTTGCAATCCAGGTGACGATCATGCCGGCGAAACCGACAATCGCGAGCCACCAGATATGCCAGATCATGGCGAAACCAAAGATCAGGCTGAAACCGGCGATAATCACACCTGCTGCCGTGTTTTTCGGCATATGAATTTCTTCATATTTTGCAGGACGTTTATGCGCGGTGCCTTTTTCTTTCATCTCCCACCATTCATCACGGGACTGAACATCCGGTACTTCAGCAAAGTTATAGAACGGAGGTGGTGAAGAGGTTGCCCACTCCAGCGTGCGGCCGCCCCACGGATCCCCGGTAAGGTCGCGGTTCTGGTCACGGTCACGGATACTGACGTAGAACTGAATAACCTGGCACAGAATACCGACACCGATAATCGCCACGCCGACAGCTGCGATTAACAGCATGGTGTGGAAAGTCGGGTCAATGTTCTGGCTGATACGGCGGGTCATTCCCATGAAGCCCAGCACGTAAACCGGCATAAAGGCAACAAAGAAACCGATGAACCAGCACCAGAATGCACGGACACCCCATTTTTCGTTCAGGGTGAAACCGAAGGCTTTCGGGAACCAGTAAGCGGTACCGGCGAAGCAACCGAAGACCACACCGCCGATGATGACGTTATGGAAGTGAGCGATCAGGAACAGGCTGTTATGCAGGACAAAGTTTGCCCCCGGCACGGCCAGCAGAACCCCGGTCATACCACCGACGGAGAAGGTGATAATAAAGCCGACCGTCCAGAGCATCGGGGTTTTGAACTCGATACGACCCTGATACATGGTAAACAGCCAGTTGAATATCTTCACCCCGGTCGGAATGGAGATGATCATCGTGGCGATACCGAAGAAGGCGTTGACGTTCGCGCCGGAGCCCATGGTAAAGAAGTGGTGCAGCCAGACGATAAAGGACAGAACAGTAATCGCGATAGTTGCCCATACCAGTGAGGTATAGCCGAACAGGCGTTTTTTCGAGAATGTCGCAGTGACTTCAGAGAAGACACCGAAGACCGGCAGAACCAGGATATACACTTCCGGGTGGCCCCATGCCCACACCAGGTTGATGTACATCATCATGTTGCCGCCCATATCATTGGTGAAGAAATGGGTGCCCAGGTAGCGGTCTAATGTCAGGCCGGTTAAGGTGACAGTCAGAATCGGGAATGCGGCGATAATCAGGATGTTGGTACAGAATGCCGCCCAGGTAAAGACCGGCATTTTCATCATCGACATGCCCGGTGCGCGCATACGCAGTACGGTGGCGAAGAAGTTCACCCCGGTCAGCAATGTACCGATACCGGATATCTGGAGACTCCACAGCCAGTAATCGACCCCGACACCAGGGTTATATTCCAGTCCCGACAGCGGCGGATAGGCCAGCCAGCCGGTCTGTGCAAATTCCCCGATACCCAGAGAGATATTCACCAGCATCACGCCGACCACGAAGAACCAGAAGCTCAGGGAGTTCAGGAACGGGAAGGCAACGTCACGGGCGCCGATCTGTAACGGTACAACCAGGTTCATCAGGCCGACAACAAACGGTGTCGCGACGAAGAAGATCATAATAACGCCGTGGGCGGTAAAGATCTGGTCGTAGTGTTCAGGCGGCAGGAATCCGGCTTCACCGGCAGACGAAAGGGCCTGCTGGGCGCGCATCATAATGGCGTCAGCAAAACCACGGATAAGCATCACCATTGAAACGATGATGTACATAATACCGATTTTTTTATGGTCAACGGTGGTCAACCATTCAGTCCATAACCACGTCCATTTGCGGAAGTAGGTGATAAGACCGACAAGTGCAGCACCACCCAGAATGATACCCAGTACCGTAATTACAACGATAGGCTCATGCAGGGGGATGGCATCCAGTGTTAATTTTCCGAACATGCTTTACCCCTCATTCCCGGCATGAGCTGCAGGCATATGGCTGCTGTGTTCATCTGCGCTCATGTTCATCATTGAATGGCTTTCGCCTTCGTGTGTCTTCCCGGCACCGTGGCCGCTGTGACCAAATTTGTTAATGGTGTCCACAAACAGGTTTGGTTTGACATCGGAGAAATAGACAACCGGGTTGTTCACACTCGGTTTTGCCAGTGCGTCAAACGCTTCGGTGGTGGTCAGGGTGTCCGGTGAGGCTTTCACCTTCGCAACCCACTCATCGAAGGCTTCGCGTGTCGGGGTGGCAGTGGCGGTAAATTTCATGTCAGAGAAACCGTGGCCGCTGTAGCTGGCAGAAATGCCTTTGTACACGCCCGGTTCTTCCGCAATCAGATGCAGTTTGGTCTGCATACCTGCCATCGCATAAATCTGGCCGCCTAACTGCGGGATGAAAAACGAATTCATCACAGAATCAGAGGTGATTTTGAAATTGACAGGAACACCGACAGGGAATGCGATCTCATTGACAGTGGCAATGCCTTGATCCGGATAGATAAATAACCATTTCCAGTCCATTGAGATAACCTGGATGGTGACAGGCTCCTGGTCACTGACCAGCGGCTTGTACGGATCCAGCTCATGGGTGGTTTTCCATGTAATGGTACCCAGGATCAGAATGATAATGATCGGAACAGTCCAGACGACCAGCTCGATTTTATTGGAATGCGCCCAGTCAGGACGGTAAGTTGCTTTTCTGGTTTCCCGGTAACGCAGGGCAAAAACGATTGCCATGATAATGACCGGAATAACCACAATGAGCATCAGACCAATGGCGGTTAAAATCAGTGTTTTTTGCTCAGCACCGATAGTGCCTTTCGGGTTCATCAGTGCCATATCGCATCCGCCCAGCAAAAGTGCAGATGCGAGCAGCGAGATTACCCCAATACTCTTTTTGTAGTTCATAAGTCTCATCCAACGACCCCAAAAACAAAGGTACTCAAGTACTCTTGTCGTTTCATCAGTCCGCACATATTACGGCAAGGTAAGATCAGTGTAAATATATGTAATAAGATTGGTTGGTTTGTTGCCTCTTTATGTTAAAAGGATCACAAGTGAGCCAATTTTTATGAAATCGTGAAATAAAAATCACAATTTTAACAATCAGGAGACAAATTTATATTTAAGCTTAGATTAGGGAAGGAAATACCGAAAGGATGAAACACTGATTATTACACTTTATGTGACGTAATGGTGAAATTTTTTTGTTCAGAAACAGTTTCCTGGTAAAAATACGGGGGGTTTTTGCCCCCCGCAGCGAAAAAATGTGATCTAGAAGTTATATTTTATGCTGTAAACCACAGCCTGCTGGTAAAAATCCTCACCCAGTTTGTTATCCGCATAGCGGTACTGAATGCCGGTTGTCACTGACGGAACCGGTGTCCACCATAAGGCCAGCGCGCCGTTGACGCCGTCACGCCCGCCGTTGCCGTAACGATCGTTGCGGTTAAGCTCGATTTCGTTCCAGTTGGTGACGCTGAATTTTTCATTCCACAGGTTAAAGTCATAACCGGCAACCCAGCCGAGGACATAGCCGTTGTTGCCGCTGTAAAACGTTTGATCAACATAGTGCAGCGCAGCAAACGGTTTGAACCATAAACCGTTGAATTCAGTGTTATAACCGATACCGTACAGGGTGTTTACTTCATGGAAGTTACCGCCGTTACCCGGCAGAGAGTAAGTACCGTAGACATGACCGTAGGCGTTGAAACCGGTATCACCCAGGTAGATACGCGCCGTGGTTTTGAAGGTGTAACGCTGGTTATCACCGGCATCGGAATCGTTTTTACTGTTAAACGCGTTCTCGAGGTCGAAGAAACCATAGAGCTCACCCCAGCTGAAACCGGCACCGCCCTCAAGCTCCAGATAGGCAAAGTCATCCTTGTGCGTGCTGTTGCCGCTTTTGTGAGTGGTATGCGGGGTCCAGTCCAGATAGTTCATGCTGACGTTAGCAAATCCCCACTGATATTCAGCCTGCGCAGAAAACGCGGCGGTTGCAGCGATCAGGGCTGCAATAGTCGTTTTTTTCATAATTTATTAGCTGTTTATTTGGTCGTTAATGAGTACAGAAGTCAGAAGTAACAGCGCGAATATAGGGGGAAGGCACAAAAAGGAAAATGGGTGATGTGACGTATTTGTGGTTTTGAATGTAATTTAAAGAAATAAATTACAAAAAATGTGACATACATCTAAAATTAAACATAAAAAAAGCCGGTAAAAACCGGCTTTATAAACTTTTGATTGAATTTTTTCTGATATTCGTAACAGCCTGTCAGGCCAGTTTATCGCGGCGGAGTGCACAATAATCGAGCAGCCCGCCGAGGAACAACCCGGCAATACCGATATTCAGGCCGTAAATAAACAGGTCGCCTTTCAGCGTGTCCGGAATAAAGCCCGGTGTCAGTTCAAATACCCCGGTCAGCAGCAGGATCAGGCTGGCCGCAAACAGCACTGCGGTGATACCGAGCAGCGACATCGCCGTCCGGTAGCCGTTGCGGAAGTGCCGCCTCGGCAGGAACTGCTCCGTTTTCTGTGTGTAGAGCAGCGTTTTGCGGCACAACATCAGCAGCAGCAATCCCGGAATTGCGGCAAACACGGTGAACAGATAGAACCAGCTCCAGCCGTAAGCTTCCACCATCCAGCCGGCAAACGGGCCGGTATAGACGCGGCCGACAGCCGACAGTGCTGACAGCAGGGCAAACTGTGTGGCGGAGAAGGACCGGTTACAGAGTGTCATCAGCAGGGCGACAAAGGCGGCTGTGCCCATCCCGCCGCAGATATTCTCGATAAATACCACGCCGCCCATCATATAGATATTTTGTGGTGTGACAGACAGCACCCAGTAGCCGAGGTTGGAAAATCCCTGCAGGATCCCGAAGAACATCAGGGATTTAAACAGGCTCCAGCGCTGCATCAGATAACCGCCGTACAGTGCCCCGACAATCGTGGCGGCCAGCCCCAGGGTTTTATTGATAAGCCCCACTTCGTCCGGACCGAACCCGGCTCCGCGGATCAGAAACGGCGTGCTCAGCGTCAGGGCGAAGGCGTCTCCCATCTTATAAAGGACGATCAGCAGTAACAGCAGCCAGGTGTTGTTACGGGAGAAAAATTCCGCCAGCGGCTCCCGGACAGCCTCACGCAGCGTGCGCGGCGGCGGGGCATCGGTTTCCGGCTCTTTCGCTCTCAGCGTGGCAAACACACCAATCAGCATCATCGCCGCCATCAGCAGGTACATATTCTGCCAGCCGGTATAACGGTGGGCGATAAACAGCGCCAGCCCGCCGGAGAGCAGCATGGCCAGCCGGTAACCTAAGGTTGATATCGCAGCCCCGGTGCCGCGATCTTTCGCGGACAGCAGATCCGTTTTATAGGCATCAAAAATGATGTCCTGTGAGGCGGAGCAGAAAGCGACAATCGCGGCGGCCGCAGCCAGCCACCAGAGGTGTTCCGTCGGTTTGAGCATCCCCATGCCGGCAATACTGACAACCAGCAGCAATTGTGTGGTGATCATCCAGCCGCGGCGGCGTCCGAGGAACGGCAGCTGGTAGCGATCCATAAACGGTGCCCACAGGAATTTAAACACATAGGCCTGGCTGACAAGGGTGAAAAACCCGATGGTCCTGATATCCACGTTTTCGACGGTGATCCAGGCCTGGAGTGTGCCGCTGGTCAGTGCCAGCGGTAATCCGGATGCGAAACCGAGCAGTAAAAGAATACGGGCATTACGCTCGCTGTATGTCGCCCAAATACTCCGGAGCATGATTATCCTCACACGCCGCAGGCTGCGGCGCATTGACAGTGACTGAAAACAGCATGCCGCCCGGCGTTATCCGGCTGCGGGCGGCACGGCAGATTAGTAGCGGGTGTTCTGTTTAATGAACTGGCTGATCTGGGTATCCTGAGCCATGTCCGCGACGATATCACTGAGTGCGCGGTTAAAGGCGTCAGTGATTTTTTCATTGCTGGCGCTTAACGGGCCCTGCACATTATAGCTGGTACGGAATGTCCGGCTCTTTGTGCTGTTATTCTGCGCGGTGGCGAGAATAGTAATATCAATATTGACGGTGATGTTGTGGCGAAGGCTGCCTTCCTGGACATTCGCCTTAAAGGTATTGATGGAAATCTGCACATTGGCATTTGCCGGTGAGCCAATCATAAAACCGCGTGCGGTCATCTGTTTTTCCAGGGTTTCCTGCATCAGGAAACGCAGGTCACGGGACGGGCGCAACTGTGCCAGCTGGCCGTCACGGCTGAATTCAGCCAGAGTCTGTGACGGGCGTTTATCCACGCCGGTAATAGAGATGGTGGCAGCACCGAGCGTCGGATCCGCAGACGGTAATTTCATCACCGGTTCAATGGACAGGGTGTTGGACGGTGCCTGACACCCGGCCAGTAAGAGCATTGCGAACAGCGGGAGGAGGTATTTTTTCAACATAATATGAATCCGTTACAAGTTGTTGAAGTCAGTCACAGCACCGGATAAACGCCGGGGCGTGAGTGTTCGGCTTAACGCATGATGATAATCGGCTTTATCCGCGAATGGTATGGATTTTGATAAAAAACTCACTACACTGAGCTTTCTCTGAAAGCCAGTATTGACCGGAAGGATAGTTATGTCGGCATCATTTCCTGCTGTAATGCAGCAGCGTATTGAAGAAAAACTGAATCACGCGCTTGCGCCTCATTATATAAGTGTGGTGAATGAGAGCAGCCAGCACAATGTTCCGGCGGGATCGGAAACCCATTTTAAGGTGGTGGTGGTCAGTGAGACCTTTGCGGGCATGCGCCCGGTGGCACGTCACCGTCATATGTACACGCTGCTGGCTGATGAGCTGGCTGGCGGGGTTCACGCTCTGGCGCTGCATACTTATACCCCGGATGAGTGGAATCACAGTCAGGGCGGGGTGAATCCGTCCCCGCGTTGTCATGGTGGCGGAAAGTAAGCCGCTGTTTGAGTGAAAAAGCAGCGCACAGCACAAAATTTAACAGAAAAAGGGTGAAATTCAGACTCTTTTGTCTGCACTTCTCGACGCGGCCTGTCAGCATCGCTATAATGTCGCGTCTGAAATTCCGTATGGTTTCGGGACGCTTCTGAATATAAGGGAACTCGGTTTTTAAATGCGACCGCCCCGGTTCATTATCGTTTCACACAGGCATCGGGCCGGTGTGAGATATGGAGTTGACCGAGCAATAGACTTTTTTGAGGTAATAAGATGCAAGTTTCTGTTGAAACGACTGAAGGCCTTGGGCGTCGTGTATTAATCACCGTTCCTGCAGCCGATATTGACAAAGAAGTAACTAAACAATTAGCTGAAATCGCCAAGAAAGCACGTATCGACGGTTTCCGTAAAGGTAAAGTGCCGCACAACATCATCAAACAGCGTTACGGCGATGTGGCGATTCAGGATGCACTGAGCGACCTGATGTCACGTAACTTTGTCAGCGCTATCATCGAAAACAAAATCAACCCTGTCGGCGCGCCTGACTACAAAGTTGATGAGCCGTACAAAGAAGGTCAGGATTTCACTTACACTGTTGAGTTCGAAGTCTTCCCTGAAATTGAGCTGAAAGGTCTGGAAACAATCGAAGTTGAAAAACCGGTTGTTGAAGTTAAAGACGAAGACATCGACGGCATGGTTGAGACTCTGCGCAAACAGCAGGCTGAGTGGAAAGTGATTGAAGGCGCAGCTAAAGCTGACGATCGCATCACTATCGACTTCACCGGTTCTGTTGACGGCGAAGAGTTCGAAGGCGGTAAATCTTCTGATTTCGTCCTGGTCATGGGTCAGAACCGTATGATCCCGGGCTTCGAAGACGGTATCGTGGGTCACAAAGCCGGTGAAGAATTCGACATCGAAGTGACATTCCCGGAAGATTACCACGCTGAAAACCTGAAAGGGAAAGCAGCGAAATTCGCTATCAGCCTGAAAAAAGTGGAAGAGCGCGAACTGCCGGAAATGACTGAAGAGTTCATCAAACGTTTCGGTATCGGCGACGGTTCCCTGGAAGGTCTGAAAGCGGAAATCCGCAAAAATATGGAACGCGAACTGAAAAACGCAGTACGCAACCGTATCAAAACCCAGGTTATCGACGGTCTGCTGAAAGCAAACGAAATCGATGTACCGAAAGCAGCTGTTGACAGCGAAATCGAAGAACTGCGCCGTCAGGCGGCACAGCGTTTCGGCGGCTCTGAAAAACAGGCGATGGAACTGCCTCGCGAACTGTTTGAAGGTCAGGCTAAGCGCCGTGTAATGGTTGGTCTGCTGTTAGGCGAAGTGATTTCTTCTAACGAACTGAAAGCCGAAGACGATCGCGTTAATGCGCTGATCGAAGAAATGGCATCAGCGTACGAAGATCCGGCTGAAGTTGTGGAATACTACAGCAAAAACAAACAGATGATGGATGGTATCCGTAATCTGGCACTGGAAGAGCAGGCTGTTGAAACTGTTCTGGCGAAAGCAAAAGTGACAGATAAAGAAACCGGCTTCACTGATCTGATGAACCAGGTTCAGGCAGCAGGTTAATCCTCTCTCTTTGTGAACGGCCGAAGGCTGTTTATCTGATATAAAACCGCAGGCAATGTGTATTGTCTGCGGTTTTTTCGTCATTTCTGACAATATTCCTTGAAAACTGCGGTGGTTATCCCCCATATTTGCCATACAGGGTATCTGCCGGACAGTATATGCTGCTTATGTGACCGGATCGCGTATAGCGCATGGTCATCGCACCGGATCTCAAGTAAAATAACCGGTATCCGCCAGGCACCAATAAAATTCAATCAGGAGATGGACATGTCATATCACGACAATCAGGATACTTTCGCACCCAACATGGCGCTGGTGCCGATGGTTATCGAGCAGACTTCACGCGGTGAACGCTCCTACGATATCTATTCCCGTTTATTAAAAGACCGTATTATCTTTTTAACCGGCCAGGTTGAAGATCATATGGCAAACCTGATCGTGGCACAGTTACTCTTCCTGGAAGCTGAGAACCCGGAAAAAGACATCAGTCTTTATATCAACTCGCCGGGCGGCGTGATCACCGCAGGGATGTCCATTTATGACACCATGCAGTTCATCAAACCGCAGGTCAGCACCATCTGTGTGGGCCAGGCCTGCTCAATGGGCTCTTTCTTACTGGCGGCAGGTGCGCCGGGCAAACGTTACTGTCTGCCGAACTCCCGGGTGATGATTCACCAGCCGCTGGGCGGCTATCAGGGACAAGCCACTGATATTGAAATTCATGCTCAGGAAATTCTGAAAGTGAAAGCGCGCATGAATGATTTATTAGCTCACCATACCGGTAAATCCGTTGAGGAAATTCAGCGTGATACCGAGCGTGACCGCTTCCTGTCCGCGAAAGAAGCACAGGAATACGGTCTGGTTGACCATATTTACACACACCGGTAAGTAACACAGGCACTGCCCGTATCCTGCCGGGCGGCAGGGTACTGCGGTGCTGTGACATTTTTTGCAGCTCACAGGCGGTGAGCTGTACTGATTAAGTGAGGTTTACTGATGACAGACAAACGCAAAGACGGTTCAGGAAAGCTGCTGTACTGCTCTTTCTGCGGAAAAAGTCAGCATGAGGTTAAGAAACTGATTGCCGGCCCGTCAGTGTATATCTGTGATGAATGCGTTGATTTATGCAACGATATTATCCGTGAAGAAATTAAAGATCTGATCCCGGCCCGTGGCAGTGAGCGCAGTGAACTGCCGACGCCTCATGAAATTCGTCAGCACCTCGATGACTATGTCATTGGTCAGGAACTGGCTAAAAAAGTGCTGGCAGTCGCGGTATACAACCACTACAAACGTCTGCGTAACGGCGATAAAACCGCTGACGGCGTGGAACTGGGTAAAAGTAACATTCTGCTGATCGGCCCGACCGGCAGCGGTAAAACCCTGCTGGCTGAAACCCTGGCCCGCTACCTGGATGTGCCGTTCACCATGGCGGACGCCACCACACTGACCGAAGCCGGTTATGTGGGTGAGGATGTGGAAAACATCATTCAGAAGCTTTTACAGAAATGCGACTATGATGTGGAGAAAGCACAGCGCGGTATCGTTTATATTGATGAAATCGATAAAATCTCCCGTAAATCAGATAACCCGTCGATTACCCGTGATGTTTCCGGTGAAGGCGTTCAGCAGGCACTGCTGAAACTGGTTGAAGGAACTATCGCTGCTGTTCCGCCACAGGGCGGGCGCAAACATCCGCAGCAGGAGTTTTTACAGGTTGATACCTCGAAAATTCTGTTTATCTGCGGCGGGGCGTTTGCCGGTCTGGATAAAGTGGTCGGCCAGCGTCTGAACACCCGTTCCGGTATCGGTTTCGGGGCGGAAGTGCGCGGCGAGAAAGACAAAGCGACAGAAGGCGAATTACTGGCTCAGGTTGAGCCGGAAGATCTGATCAAATTTGGTCTGATCCCGGAATTTATCGGCCGTTTGCCTGTCGTGGCAACACTCGGTGAGCTGAGTGAGGATGCACTGATTCAGATCCTTCAGGAGCCGAAAAACGCGCTGACAAAACAGTATCAGGCGCTGTTCAGCATTGAAGATGTTGAACTTGAGTTCCGCCGTGAAGCACTGATTGCCATTGCGAAAAAAGCCATGAACCGTAAAACCGGTGCCCGTGGTCTGCGTTCCATCGTTGAGGCTGCGTTGCTCAACACGATGTATGATTTACCGTCGATGGAAAATGTCGAAAAAGTGGTTATCGATGAAAACGTGATAACCAACCAGACCGAACCGATGCTGATTTACCGCAAACCGGAAGCTCAGGTTTCCGGCGAGTAACAGAAAGTCAGCGCAGTTGTTATCAATATTAACTAAATGAGGGAATTTTCCCTCATTTTGCTTTTCTTACTAAATAAAGTGTTGAATGTGAGAAATGCATCCCCATATATTGATTATTCTATGGAGTGGAACCCGTGATAACGCGTTTCACGACGTTCCCAACAAGGCGTAAGCTAAACGAAGAGAGTGCTCTATGAATCCTGAGCGTGCTGAACGCATTGAAATCCCGGTACTGCCTTTGCGCGATGTGGTGGTCTACCCCCACATGGTTATTCCTTTATTTGTCGGGCGCGAAAAATCTATCCACTGTCTGGAAACAGCGATGGATATGGATAAAAAAGTGCTGCTGGTAGCACAAAAAGAAGCGTCAACGGATGAGCCGGGCGTCAATGATTTATTTTCCGTCGGGACAGTCGCGTCTGTATTACAGATGCTGAAACTGCCGGACGGCACCGTCAAAGTGCTGGTCGAAGGCCTGCAACGTGCGCATATCAAAACATTAAGTGACAACGGCGATTTCTTCTCTGCCCAGGCAGAGCTGATGGAATCCCCTGTCGTGGACGAGCGCGAGCAGGAAGTATTGCTGCGCACGGCGATCAACCAGTTTGAAGGCTATATCAAGCTGAATAAAAAGATCCCGCCGGAAGTCCTGACATCTCTGCACAGTATCGACGATGTCGCCAAACTGGCTGACACTATCGCTTCCCATATGACACTGAAATTACAGGACAAACAGTCTGTTCTGGAAATGTCAGATGTGGTTGAGCGTCTCGAATATCTGATGGCGATGATGGAATCGGAAATCGACCTGTTACAGGTTGAGAAACGCATCCGTAACCGCGTCAAAAAGCAGATGGAAAAAAGCCAGCGCGAGTACTATCTCAATGAGCAGATGAAAGCTATCCAGAAAGAACTGGGTGAGATGGACGACGCGCCGGATGAAGCAGAAGCGCTGAAACGCAAAATCGAAGAAGCGCAGATGCCGAAAGAGGCAAAAGAGAAAGCCGAAGCGGAATTACAGAAACTGAAAATGATGTCGCCGATGTCAGCGGAAGCGACGGTTGTCCGCAGCTATATTGACTGGATGATTCAGGTTCCGTGGGTCAAGCGCAGTAAAGTGAAAAAAGATCTGCTTAAAGCGCAGGAAATCCTCGACAGTGACCATTACGGCCTGGAGCGGGTGAAAGAGCGCATCCTTGAATATCTGGCGGTACAAAGCCGTATCAGCAAAATCAAGGGGCCTATCCTGTGCCTCGTCGGACCGCCGGGGGTGGGTAAAACCTCGCTGGGGCAGTCGATTGCCCGTGCAACCGGCCGTAAATATGTCCGTATGGCGCTGGGCGGCGTGCGTGATGAAGCGGAAATCCGCGGTCACCGCCGTACCTACATCGGTTCTATGCCGGGTAAACTTATCCAGAAAATGGCAAAAGTCGGCGTGAAAAACCCGCTGTTCCTGCTGGATGAAATCGATAAAATGTCTTCGGATATGCGCGGCGATCCGGCTTCCGCACTGCTTGAGGTGCTGGATCCGGAACAGAATATCGCGTTTAACGATCACTACCTGGAAGTGGATTACGATCTGTCCGACGTCATGTTTGTCGCGACATCCAACTCCATGAATATTCCGGCACCGCTGCTGGATCGTATGGAAGTGATCCGTCTGTCCGGTTATACGGAAGATGAGAAACTCAACATTGCCAAGCGCCACCTGCTGCCGAAGCAGATTGAGCGTAACGCACTGAAGAAAACCGAGCTGCATATTGATGACAGCGCGATCCTCGGCATTATCCGTTATTACACCCGTGAAGCGGGCGTGCGCGGGCTGGAGCGTGAAATCTCCAAACTGTGCCGTAAAGCGGTGAAACAGCTGCTGATGGATAAGACACTGAAACACATCGAGATTAATCAGGACAACCTGAAAGATTACCTGGGTGTGCAGAAAGTGGATTACGGCCGTGCTGATACTGAAAACCGTGTGGGCCAGGTTACCGGTCTGGCGTGGACAGAAGTCGGCGGTGACCTGCTGACCATCGAAACCGCAGCGGTTCCGGGTAAAGGGAAACTCTCCTACACCGGTTCACTGGGTGAAGTGATGCAGGAATCTATCCAGGCAGCGTTAACCGTGGTGCGTGCCCGGGCGGATAAATTAGGGATCAACAATGATTTCTATGAAAAACGCGACATTCACGTCCACGTACCGGAAGGTGCAACACCAAAAGACGGCCCGAGTGCCGGTACCGCAATGTGTACCGCGCTGGTTTCCGCGCTGACCGGTAATCCGGTGCGTGCGGATGTGGCGATGACCGGGGAAATTACCCTGCGTGGTCTGGTGCTGCCAATCGGCGGTCTGAAAGAAAAACTGCTGGCAGCACACCGCGGCGGCATTAAGACTGTTCTGATTCCGGACGAAAACCGCCGTGATCTGGAAGAAATTCCGGATAACGTAAAAGCGGATCTGGATATTCATCCGGTTAAAACAATAGATGAAGTTCTTTCACTTGCCTTAGTGAATCCTGCTTTCGGTATGGAAGTGGTAAGTAAAAAGGCGTAGGAAATAGTGACCTGCGTCAAGAAGTTCAGATAAATAAAGGGCTGACAGGTACTTTAGGACTTGTCAGCCTTTTTTTGTCCCGCTAATTTAGCGAACATTCTTACGAAACATGCGAAGTCTGCAATCTTGCCAAGAGCGAAAAGGCTTGATATAACGGCTGTGGCTGTCAGGAACATACTTCGTAAATCCGGGCCGAAAATTCTGAAAGGGGATGATAATAGTGAATAAGTCACAATTGGTCGATAAAATTGCTGCAGACGCTAATATTTCTAAAGCTGCGGCTGGTCGCGCGTTAGATGCAATTATTGGTTCAGTAACCGATTCTCTGAAGGGCGGGGATGACGTGGCTCTGGTTGGTTTCGGTACTTTCACTGTTCGTGAGCGTGCAGCACGTACAGGCCGTAACCCGCAGACCGGAAAAGAGATCAAAATCGCCGCTGCGAAAGTCCCGGCTTTCCGTGCAGGTAAAGGTCTTAAAGACGCAGTAAACGGCTGAGTTTTTCCTCAGGCGCCGGGATATTTATCTGTCCCGGGCACAAAAACCGTATAAAGCTAAACAGGAAGCGCATCAGAATGATGCGCTTTTTTTTGTTTTAGGGCATAATTTCCCCTGACCTGATTTTTCTTTTACCAAAGCGGAGTTTGGATTTCTTATGATGGAAAACCTGCGCACAGCGGCGAACAACCCTGTGATTAAAATTGTCTTCGCCATCATTATCCTGTCATTTATTCTGACAGGTGTGGGTGGTTACCTCGTCAGCGGTTCTAACTATGCTGCCAAAGTGAACGATACTGAAATATCGGTCCAGCAGTTAGAGCGCGCCTTCCAGGAAGAGCGTAACCGCCAGCAGGCTCAGCTGGGTGACCTGTTCTCGCAGTTAGTCAGCACCGAAGAGGGCGTTAAACAAATCCGTTCTCAGGCGCTGAACCAGATGATTGACACCATTCTGCTGGAACAGTATGCACGGAAATTAGGTATCACTGTCAGTGATGACCAGATTATCAGTGCGATTCGTCAGGAGCCTGACTTTCAGGTTAACGGTCAGTTCAGCCAGCAGGCATATGAAACATTCCTGTCCCGTAACGGTATCACCGGTGACAACTACGCAACTTACCTGCGCAAGCAGATGATTCAGGCACAGCTGGTTCAGCCGTTTGTGCGTGACTCATTTGTGCTTGATTCCGAAGTGACCAATGCGGCAGCTGTTTTACTCCAGTCACGTACCATCCGTACCGCGACACTGGATCTGGCTTCTGCTCAGGCAAAACAGACCACAACCGATGAAGAGCTGCAGGCTTATTACGCGAAGAATAAAAACAGCTTCATCGCGCCGCAGTCCTTAAAAATCAGTTTTGTTGAACTGGATGCCGCGAATATCCAGGACAACACGTCAGTCACTGAAGAACAGATTCAGGACTATTACGATAAAAATATCCCGCGTTTCACCGTACCGGCAAAAGGCGAGTACAGCCAGATCACCCTGGCGACGGAAGATGATGCCAAAGCGGTACTGAATGAACTGAAAAACGGGGCGGATTTCAAAACTCTGGCGAAAGAAAAATCCACCGATAAACTGACTGCCCGTAACGGCGGCGTGATCGGCTGGATGGAAGATGCTGCGCTGATCCCTGAAATTAAAGGTGCCGGGCTGACAACCGCCGGTCAGATTTCAGAGGTTCTGAAAGTGGATAACGGCTACGCGATTTTCCGTCTGGATGTGTACGAGCCGGAAACCGTCAGACCGCTGGCGGATGTGAAAGAAGAAGCCACCCGTCTGGCCAAAGGCGAAGCGGCAAGCAAAGCCTTCTTTGACCTCCAGCAGAAAGCCAGTGAAGCTGCTGCGAACGATAACGAATCCCTGATGGGTGTTGAGCAGGCAACCGGCGTTAAAGCTGTACAGACTGACTGGTTTGCTCTGAACAGCCTGCCGGATGCGGTGAACTATCCGGAAGTGTTAAAAGCATTAACGGAAAACAAACTGTTTGATGAGAAAGGACCGTCCGGTGCTAACTCTGACATCATCACTGTTTCCGGTGACCGTGCCTTTGTGATCCGTGTTGATGAGTATCGTCCGGAAGCAGTGGAATCCTTCGAAAAAGTGAAGTCAGACATTGACGCGCTGGTGAAACGCAGCAAAGCGGAAGCCGCGCTGAATGCGGAAGCGGATAAACTGCTGACGGCACTGAAAGAAGGTAAAGGCGACGCCGCGTTAACAGAAGCCGGTGTGAAATTCGGGGCAGAGCAGACTGTTCAGCGCCTGAATCCGTCAGACCCGGTTATCAATGCCGCCTTTACCCAGCCGCATCCTGCGGACGGTAAACCGACCTACAGCCGCACCATTGACGGCAAGGGTAACATTGTTCTGGTACAGCTGGATAAAGTGACAGCCGGTACGGCAACGGATCAGGAAAAAACTGAGCTGCGTACAGTGCTGCGTCAGCAAATGGCGTCCACTGAGCTGGAATCATTACTGCTGAACCTGCGTGCTAACGCAGATATTGATGTGAGAAATATGAACTAAAATTTTTCGATCTGTACCGAAAAATAAAATGTCGTTTTACATCATCTGAAAGGCTGCGTTCGCAGCCTTTCGCATTTCTGTTCTGAAAATCCCCCGGCAGAAAAAATTTTTGCGACACTCCGTTTCGTGCTAAACACAAAAGGAGAAATAGCATGAAAACAAAATGGACATCTGCATTATTATTAACATCAGCACTGTTAACCGGCGGTTTTTTCAGTACTTCCGCACTGGCTCAGGCTGCACCACCGGCAGACAGTGCGCAGGTTCAGCAGTCTGTTGCACAGGAAACAAACCGCATCAGCATTAATACCGCGACTACGGAAGAACTGGCCCGGGAACTCAGTGGTGTCGGGCCGAAAAAAGCACAGCGGATTGTGGAGTACCGCACGGAAAACGGACCATTTACTTCTGCGGAACAACTGAAGGATGTATATGGTATTGGTGAGCGTATTTTTACGATGAACAGCGATAAGATAGAGTTGTAATATCAGCAGAGGCTGATTTCCCTTCCCCGGGCTGACGGGGAAGGGAATACCGGAAACAGAGTAAAGGGAGAGATATTATGAGCACCACAATTAAAGTGATTGGCTACCATATTGATGCCTTCGGACATGTTAACAATGCGCGTTATCTGGAGTTTCTGGAGGCCGCCCGCTGGGACTGGCTGGAAAGCTACGATGCTTACCGCTGGTTTAAACAGATGGATATCGCCGTGGTGGTGGTGAATATCAATATTAACTACCGGCTGCCGGTGTATGTGGGAGAGCGGCTGGTGATAGACAGCTATCTGCAGCACGCGGGGCAGAAAAGCGGTGTTCTCAAACAGATAATTACCCGTCAGGAAGATAAGCAGGTTGTGGCGGATGCGGAAGTGACTTTTGTCTTTGTAAATATGAAAACCGGTAAAGCGATCCCGATTGAAGGGGAAATCCGCGATAAATTTGAGTTGCTGACAGCACCGAAAGAGGGCTGATTACCATCAGAGCAGAAGAGCGCCCGGCGGGTTGCCGGGCGTAACAGGCTCTTATTGCAGGCCGGTGATTTTTTTCATGGCGGCCATAACCGTACTGCGATCAGCAAGATAGCTGTCGAGTCCGTTACGGCGCAGATGGCAGGCGGCGCATTCCCCGCAGCCATCCCCCTGAATACCGTTATAGCAGGTCAGAGTTTCTGTGCGGACGGTATCCAGTTGTCCGTAATAGTCAGCCAGCGCCCAGGTCTGTGCTTTATCCAGCCACATCAGCGGGGTTTCAAAGCGGATATCACGGGCAAGACCGGCGTTGACGGCTTTGTTCAGTGCTTTGACAAACTCGTCCCGGCAATCCGGATAACCGGAAAAATCGGTTTCACAGACACCGGTGATAATCGCTTCTGCATTGACCTGATAAGCATAAATCGCCGTCAGGGTGAGAAACAGGATATTACGGCCCGGGACAAAGGTATTCGGAATATCACTTTGTTCACTTTCACTGAACCCGGGCACCGGGATGTTATCACGGGTCAGGCTGCTGACCGCCAGTTCATTCAGCAAAGAGACATCCAGCACCTTATGTGCCGCTGCACCCAGTTTCAGGCTGAGTTTACGGGCAACGTCTATTTCCTGACTGTGGCGCTGTCCGTAATCAAACGTCACACAATGCACTTCATCATAGTTGCGGAGTGCCTGAATCAGGCAGGTTGTGGAGTCCTGCCCGCCACTGAATACGACCACAGCACGTTTCATCGGTAAACCTCATTATAAAAAGATAAGGTTTATGGTAACGGCTGCATCACCATTTGGGTAGTGTTGCCTGTGCGTCAGTCAGATCACCGATGTTGTCTGCCACCCACTGCGGGTTGTAATAGGTGTCCGGATAGCGTTCGCCGCTGTCGCAAATCAGTGTCACAATCGAGCCGGTCTGTTTCTGTTCATGCATCTGTTTTGCCAGTTGCAGTGCGCCCCAGACATTGGTGCCGGTAGAGGCACCGGTGCGGCGGCCGAGCAGTTTTTCCAGCCAGTAAAGAGTGGCGATACTGCACGGGTCACTGACTTTGAGCACATCATCAATCACGCCCGGGATAAAAGACGGTTCCGCGCGCGGACGGCCGATGCCCTCAATCTTACTGCCGGTATCGCAGCGCAGATGTGAGCATTTCTGATGGTAACAGTCATAAAAAACAGAGTTTTCAGGATCGACGACAACCAGTTTTGTGTCATGTCCCTGATAGCGGATAAACCGGCCGAGCGTGGCAGAGGTACCGCCGGTACCTGCGCTCATCACAATGTAACGCGGCACCGGATGGGCTTCCCGTGACATCTGACGGTAAATACTTTCGGCGATATTGTTGTTGCCGCGCCAGTCAGTGGCACGCTCGGCATAGGTGAACTGATCCATATAGTGGCCGCCGGTTTCGCGGGCCAGACGCTCGGATTCCGCATAAATCTGCGCACTGCTGTCCACAAAGTGGCACTGGCCGCCGTAGAACTCAATCTGTTCAATTTTACGGCGTGCGGTGCAGCGCGGCATCACGGCGATAAACGGCAGGCCGAGCAGACGGGCGAAGTATGCTTCCGAGACAGCGGTGCTGCCGGAGGATGCTTCAATCACCGGTGTACCTTCGCGGATCCAGCCGTTACACAGGCCGTACAGGAAAAGCGAACGCGCCAGGCGGTGTTTCAGGCTGCCGGTCGGGTGAGTGCTTTCATCTTTGAGATATAATGAAACCCCCGGGTAAACGGGTAATTCCAGCGGGATCAGGTGGGTGTCAGCACTGCGCTGATAATCGGCCTGAATGGCATTAATGGCGGATGTGGTCCATTGGGTTGTCATGTAGTATCTCCTCACGGTCTGTTGATGCATCTTAGCAATTCTGTGAGAGAAAAGGCTTTTTCTATTTTCTGTATCATGCATGATATGGAGAAATTTATTCTCTCTGGTGGTGATATGTTAGATAAAACAGACCGTAAATTGTTACAACTTTTGCAGGAAGATGCTGCATTATCACTGAATACCCTGTCCGAAGCGGTGAACCTGACATCCACTCCCTGCTGGAAACGGCTGAAACGGCTGGAAGATGAAGGATACATCCGCAAGCGTGTGGCACTACTGGACCCGGAAAAGCTCGGGCTGGGACTGACGGTGATCGTCATGATCAAGACACAGCACCACAGCAGTGAGTGGTATACTCAGTTTGTGGAATTTGTTCAGCAGATGCCTGATGTGGTGGAGTTTTACCGGATGGCCGGGGAATTTGACTACATGCTGCAGGTCGAAGTGGTGGATATGAAATGCTTCGATCATTTTTACAAAAAACTGGTTAACGGTGTGCCCGGTTTAATTGATGTGACTTCCAATTTTGCGATGGAGCGCATAAAGTACACCACCGCATTGCCGATTCCGGAGAAATGCAAAGCGGACTGATTATTAACCTGAGATGTTATACGGGATCCTGTGAGATTATTTGCCCAATTAAAATGGTATTTCCTCAGTGAATGGCGGCGCTATACCGGTGCGGTCACTTTTCTGATCATTATCGCGGTGTTACAGATCCTGCCGCCGCGCTTTGTCGGCATCATTGTTGACGGCGTGACCAAAGAGACGATGACCACCACCACGCTGTGGGGCTGGGTCGGCGTGATGCTGCTTATCGCACTGGTTATTTATATTCTGCGCTATATCTGGCGGGTCTGGTTATTCGGTGCCTCCTACAAGCTGGCGGTACGTCTGCGTCAGGATTTTTATCAGCAGTTCAGCCGTCAGTCACCGGCCTTTTATCACCGTTACCGGACCGGTGACCTGATTGCCCGCAGTACCAATGATGTGGACAAAGTGGTGTTTGCCGCCGGAGAGGGCGTGCTGACGCTGGTGGATTCTTTTGTCATGGGGCTGGTGGTCCTGCTGACGATGAGTATTGAGATCAGCTGGCAGCTGACACTGCTTTCCCTGCTGCCGATGCCGCTGATGGCTCTGGCTATCAAACGTTACGGGCAGCAACTGCATCAGCGCTTTAAAACAGCGCAGGGCGCTTTTTCCTCCCTGAATAACCACGCGCAGGAAAGTCTCAGCAGTATCCGGATGATTAAAGCTTTTGGCCTGGAAGATCACCAGTCTTCCAGGTTTGAATCCGTTGCGGCGGAAGCCGGACGCAAAAATATGCATGTGGCACAGATAGATGCCCGTTTCGACCCGACCATTATAATGGCTATCGGGATGTCAAACCTGCTCGCGGTTGCCGGCGGCAGCTGGATGGTGATGCAGGGCACACTGACGCTCGGTGGGCTGACCAGCTTTATTATGTATCTCGGGCTGATGATCTGGCCGATGCTGGCATTAGCCTGGATGTTTAACATTGTGGAGCGCGGCAGCGCGGCCTACAGCCGGATCCAATCCCTTCTTGAAACCCCGCCGGTACTGGCGGATGGTACAGAATCCCCGCAACCGGGGCGCGGCGAACTGTCCGTTGCCGTGAATGAATTCTGCTATCCGGAAAGCCGCCGGGCGGTTCTGCATGATATTCGTTTTACCCTCAGACCGGGCCAGTTGCTCGGGTTGTGCGGCCCGACCGGCTGCGGTAAATCCACTCTGCTGGCATTAATCCAGCGTCATTATGATGTGACTGCGGGAACCATCTGTTTTCAGGGCAGACCGCTGCCGGAACTGACCTTCGCCGGCTGGCATGCCCGGCTGGCGGTGGTGAATCAGACGCCGTTTCTGTTCTCCGATACTATCGCCAATAATATTGCGCTGGGGCGGCCCGGGGCGACACAGGAAGAAATTGAACACGCGGCCCGGCTGGCCAGTGTTCATGATGATATTGAACGATTGCCGCTCGGTTATGAGACTCAGGCCGGTGAGCGGGGCGTGATGCTGTCCGGCGGGCAGAAACAGCGGATCTCCATTGCCCGTGCTTTGCTGATGGATGCGGAGATCCTGATCCTCGATGATGCACTTTCTGCGGTGGACGGGCAGACGGAATACCTGATCCTGCAGAATCTGCGGCGCTGGGGGGAAGGCCGTACGGTGATTATCAGTGCGCACCGGCTCTCAGCGCTGACTGACGCCGACAATATTCTTGTGCTGCAACAGGGCGGTATCAGTGCTCAGGGGCGTCATCAGGAGCTGATTAATCAGAACGGGTGGTATCGCGAAATGTATCATTATCAGCAGTTAGAGGCCGCGCTCGATGAGTGAACAGACCCGCCCGGAAGCGGCAAAAAACCTGTGGCCGTCGCTGAAACGTCTGCTCGGCTATGGCCGTAACTACCGCCGTCCGATGGCCGTTGCCATTGTGATGCTGTGGCTGACAGCCATTGCTGAAGTCGCCGCACCGGTTCTGGTGAGCTATTTTATCGACAATATGGTGGCGAAAAATCAGATTGTCCTGTCGGTGACACTGCTGCTGGTGGCCGGATTTATCGCCTTACAGATTGCCGCATCGCTGCTGCACTATTTTCAGCTTATTTATTTCAACCAGGCCGCTGTCGGCGTGGTACAGACACTGCGCGCCGATGTGATGGATGCTGCGCTGCGCCAGCCGCTGAGTGCATTTGATACCCAGCCGGTCGGGCAGCTGATCTCTCGTGTTACCAACGATACGGAGATGATCAAAGACCTGTTTGTCAACGTGCTGCCGACACTGTTCCGCAGTGTGGCGCTGATTGTGGTGATGCTGATTGCCATGTACTCCCTGGAGTGGCGGATGGCGCTGGTGGCAACTGCTATGTTCCCGGCAGTGATGCTGGTGATGTGGATCTATCAGCGGCTGAGCACGCCGATTGTGCGCCGGGTGCGCAGTTATCTGGCCGATATTAACGATGGTTTCCATGAAATTATCAGCGGCATGACAGTGATTCAGCAGTTCCGCCAGCAGGCGCGTTTCGGAGAGCGGATGTTTGCCGCCAACCGCCGTCATTATGAGGTCAGAATGGCGGCACTGCGGCTGGACGGCATTTTGCTGCGTCCGCTGCTGAGCCTGTTTTCGGCGGCTATCCTCTGTGGTCTGATGTTATTGTTCGGGGTTGAAGGCACCGGCGTTATCGGCGTCGGGGTGTTATATGCGTTTATCACCTACCTCGGGCGGCTGAATGAGCCGCTGATCACGCTGACATCCCAGCAGTCTGTTTTACAGCAGGCGGTGATTTCCGGTGAGCGTGTCTTTGAGCTGATGGACAGCCCGCAGCAGGAGTACGGGGCGGATGATCAGCCGCTGACCGGCGGCAGTATCCGCGTATCACACCTGACATTTGCCTATCAGCCCGGAAAACCGGTGCTGCGCGATATCAGTATCGATGTGGCGGAGCACAGTTTTGTCGCCTTTGTCGGGCACACCGGCAGCGGGAAAAGCACACTGGCAAACCTGCTGATGGGCTACTATCCGTGGCAGGCCGGGGAAATCAGCCTCGGCGGGCGTCCGCTGGAACAATTCTCACATAAAGCACTGCGGCAGGGCATCGCGATGGTGCAGCAGGATCCGGTCATTATGGCCGCCTCTTTCCGCGACAATATCACCCTCGGACGGGATATTGATGATGAGCGCATTCACCGGGTGCTGGAAATGGTTCAGCTGAGTGAGCATGTCTCACAGCTTGAATATGGGCTGGATACCGAACTGGGCGAGCAGGGTAACACCTTGTCTGACGGGCAGAAACAGCTGCTGGCAATGGCACGGGTGCTGGTGCAGACCCCGAAAATTCTGATCCTGGATGAAGCAACCGCCAATATTGATTCCGGTACTGAGCAGGCTATCCAGAAAGCCTTACAGCTGATCCGCCGTGAAACCACACTGGTGGTGATTGCACACCGTCTGTCCACGATTGTCGATGCGGACACCATTTATGTGCTCAACCGCGGCGAAATGGCGGAATCCGGCTCTCACCGGGCGTTACTGGCAGAGAAGGGCCGCTATTACCAGATGTATCAGCTGCAGCAGGTCGGGGAATCACTCAACGCCCCGGAAGAGAACTATACCCCTGCACTATAATTGTGAGATCGTTCACATAAACAGGTGCATGATGCTGTAAAAAAGTGCAATCCCCTCCTCACCGGAAAAGGTGTCTGATTCATCAGACACCTTTTTTATTTCCATCTCTTTGTAATTAATAGATTTAATTTCCATTCTGCTTATTGGCATCACTTTTGCAACTTGCCCTCAGGACACCAGCAACCTGAAGCGGAGAATGCGATGAAAATGATAATGGCCATCATCAAGCCTTTTAAACTTAATGACGTCAGAGATGCGCTGAACGAAGAGGGTATTCAGGGATTAACTGTACTGGAAGTACGGGGTGCGGGCAGACAGAAGGGGCACACTGAGCTGTACCGGGGGGAAGAGTACAGCACGGATTTTCTGCCGAAGACGCAGCTTACGATTGTTGTGACTGATGATTCTCTTGATCGCATTATTGAGGCAATTTGCCGCTCGGCATATACCGGCAGTATCGGTGACGGGAAAATATTTGTTTCAGACATTACTCAGGCGGTACGGATCCGTACCGGTGAACAAAATGATGAAGCTATTTAAACCGCGCGGAGATGCTCAGATGATGAAACGAAAAATGGTCTTGCCTGTTGTGATGTCCGCAGTGCTGCCGCTTCCGGCATTCAGTGCAACGGAAGGAATGGAGCGTGCGGATAATGGTTTTATGCTGATTTGTGCCGCACTGGTGTATTTTATGACACTTCCCGGTATCGCGCTGTTTTACGGCGGACTGGTACGGCGTGAGAATGTGTTATCAGTCATGACACAGGTGATTGTCAGCTTCGCGCTGGTGCTGCTGTTATGGGTTTTTTATGGCTACAGCATGGCGTTTTCTGACGGAAATGGGGTGATTGGCGGTCTGTCTCATGCATTTCTCAGCGGGATCACGCCTGTCAGTAACAGCGGCAGTATCAGCCAGCTGACACATGTTATTTTCCAGGGCTCTTTTGCGGCAATTACTGTTGCACTTATCACCGGTGCGCTGGCAGAACGGATCAAATTCACGGCCTTTCTGTTGTTCACCGTTATCTGGTTCTCTCTGGCTTATGTGCCTATGGCGCATATGGTTTGGGGTGGCGGCTGGCTGGCGGAAGATGGCGCACTGGATTTTGCCGGGGGAACCGTTGTACATATTAACGCGGCGGTTGCCGGGTTAGTTGGTGCTTACATATTGGGACCGCGCCTGTTACCGGGGAAAACCGCGACCAAACCGCACAGTCTGCCGATGGTCTTTACCGGCACGGCGATCCTTTATATCGGCTGGTTCGGGTTTAATGCCGGATCGGCCGGAAAACCGGATGGTATTGCAGCACTGGCTTTTCTGAATACCGTGATTGCGGTGGCGGCGGGCGTGCTGGCGTGGGTGATTGCAGAGTGGTGCATGCGGGGTAAGCCCTCACTTCTCGGTGCGTGTTCCGGCTGTATCGGCGGCCTGGTCGGGATCACCCCGGCGGCCGGGACGGTGGGCGTCGCGGGGGCGATAGTTATCGGCCTTATCAGCGGTATTGCCGGCTATTGGGGCGTCACTGCACTGAAGCGCCGCCTGAAAGTGGATGATGTCTGCGATGTCTTCGGGATCCACGGCGTCTGCGGTATTGCGGGCTGTCTGCTGACTGGCGTGTTTACTGCGTCCGCTCTCGGCGGTACCGGTTATGCAGAAGGTGTCACTATGCTGCATCAGGTATGGATTCAGGCGGAAAGCATCCTGGTTACTGTGCTCTGGAGCGGAGTGATTACTTACATCGCATTCAAATGCGCGGCACTGACAACCGGTGTACGCTGCACAGAAGAAGATGAGATCAGCGGGCTGGATATCAGTACGCATGGTGAACAGGCCTATAACCGCTCATAGCTGAAAAAAAGTAAGCCCCCGCTCACCGATGTACAGCGGGGGCTTTTTTACCGCAGGCGCTTAAATATCCCGCAAGCGCAGAACGCCTTCCTGTACAGTGGATGCAACCAGCACGCCGGTCTGATTATAGAAGTGACCACGGACAAACCCGCGTCCGCCGGACGCTGTCGGGCTTTCCACGGCATACAGCAGCCATTCATCCAGCCGGAACGGGCGGTGATACCACATGGAATGATCAATCGTGGCAATCTGAATTTCCGGCTGCATAAAGCCGTAGCCGTGTGGCTGGAGGGCAGTCGGCAGGAAATTGTAGTCAGAAGCATAACTGAGCAGATACTGATGCAGCGCCTGATCATCCGGTATGGTGCCGTTGGTTTTCAGCCAGGTATAACGCACCGGCGGATTCTCCGGGTTCTGAAACGGGCTGTAAAAACGCACCGGCCGCCATTCAATAGCCTGCTCACGCAGGAACAGTGCCTGCATTTTCGGTGGCAGATTCGCGGCGATCTTGCGGGCAATATCAGTTTCAGAGGCGAGTTCGTCAGGGCCCGGAACTTCCGGCATGGCATTCTGATGCTCAAAACTGCTCTCTTCCCCCTGGAAAGAGGCGGTCATATAGAAAATCGGTTTTCCGTTCTGAATCGCGCTGACACGGCGGGCACTGAAACTTTTGCCGTCACGCAGATTTTCCACATCATAAATAATCGGTTTATGGCTGTCGCCGGGGCGCAGAAAATAGCTGTGGAATGAATGAACGCGGCGATCAGCCGGAACAGTCTGTCCCGCTGCATACAGTGCCTGTCCGGCAACTTGTCCGCCAAAGACCTGCGGCAGGCCGAGATCTTCACTTTGCCCCCGGAATAACCCGTCTTCGAGTTTTTCGAGTGCCATCAGGTTTATCAGATTTTCTAATGCCAGGCTCATGGTTACCCTTATTAAGTATTTTCAGCAGGAACCGGTCATTCTAATCGCTGTCAGTGCAATTGAAAAATGATAAACCGCCGTTATGTGCGGTTCCTGACCGGCAGATGTATGTCGTTGTGTCAGTAGTGTGTAAAAATACAGCGGTCAGCACCGGTTGCCTTGCTATTTCAGTGCTGATCCCGGATAATGGCACCGCCTCATTATTGAGGGTTCCTATGGGGGCTTTGTTGGTTCTCCCGCAACATGAACTTGTTAACTCGGTCAGGTCCGGAAGGAAGCAGCCATAGCAGGGGAATTGTGTGCCGGGATGTCGCTGGCAAGGCCCCCACCCATTTCTGTTGTACCCGTCTCTGTGATTATCCCGTTATTGATACCGTTTGCCTCTGTCTGCACAGCGAGTTTCTCCCGTTATTCATCCGGCGCATATTATTCATATATTCATAATTTAACATTATCCCTGTCCGCACAAACTCCGGCATTCAGCGGGCAACATCAGATATAAGGATATAGCAATATAGGTAAAATTTGTTTTATGTTCTTAGTGTAAAAGAGAGAGTTTCACATAAAATCGCATGTTCAGGTAAAAATCTTATTTTTGATTTAACCCATTATAGTGGTAAACAGTGAAAATAAAATTTTCGCTATACATTGAGTTTAATAAATGGGTATCGTCATTTAATAATCTGGTGAGTGAAACAAACATAAAATATATGCTTTTGTTATAAATTATATCTGTATCGTAATATACGTAAAGAATAGCGGGATAAATAGCGGGCATGATCGGAAGCCAAAGTCAGTCAGCTGTGCCTTTGGCCCGGGATCACTAAAAATAAGACTATTGCCTGAAAGAGAGGCGGTTACAGCAGGTTGAATTAACGGACAAATTTCCAGACAGATGCCGGGATTTTGTCATACAGTTTATTCATGGTTAATTCGGCCAGACGATGATCGGCTGCTGAATAAAAAACCTCCAGCTCATCATCAGTCAGTTCATATTTGTTCTTCTCAATGACACGTTCCAGTGTTTCAATAGAAGTGCACTTACGTAAGCGCATGAGATAGTCCAGTTTAGTCATCATATGTTATCTTCTTGCTGAGTTGTTAGTACGCAATATACTGATATATAAATCTGTATTCCGTTAGTGGACGAGATGCCCCTCGCTGGTCAGCATGCTGCTTACCAGTGATGCCATCTTCTTCCATTCCTCAACGTCATTAAACGAAACTTCCATCTGACCAAACAGCGCGTAAGTTTCATCGATGTATTCATCGACAAATGAGATGAGATCCTTATTTTGTGTATGTTTTATCTTAAAACTCCAGGCCACGTCAGCAATGTAACCTAATAATTCGTTAAGTTTTAAGTTTGAATCTGAGGCTAAATCATTAACCCAATAATTATTGCTTCTGATGAGGGTTTGTGTGCCTTCACGGCAAAGTTCATCACACAGATACTTCAGTACCGCAATATCGTAATTTCGTGGAGAATACTCGTCCATAATCACCTCCTGAATGTAACCGAGAATGATAAGGCGCTGAAAAACGTTAAATTATAATTAACACATGAGTAAGTTATTACGTTATCGACGTCGGTGTATTATATATATCATCAGCCTTTAATTATAAATAAAGGTAATGTAAAGTTCCGTTCAGCACAAGCGGATAACCAGACGCTGATTATGTGTTAATCTGTTTCAGTCAGTGAACGTGATGTTCCGGAAAAAGATGTGAATAAAAAGGTCTGAGTTAACCCTGTTAGTAATATAACACTATTTCCGCTCTTGTCACTAGCCAAAATACAAAAAAAGTAAATTTAAATGCAGAATAAATGCGATGATACACAGGTGATAATTACTCATCTGCTTAAATTTACTGAATTTTTATGGGAAAGGGCAGGTGATGAATCATAACGTGTTATGACAAAACCTTACATTTGTAAAATGTTATAATTTACATTCATCTATTGTTTATTTAAGTTTTTCTTACTCAAATTTAAAAATATTCATCATGTCAAAAAAATAAAAAAGGTCACTAATGTGACCTTTTTATGTTTAAGCAGGATTAAAATCCGTCAGGACTATCGCTCTTTTGCGTTACCGCATGAGCATGCTCAATGTCCTCATTCTTCTTACTGAAGCGGCGGCGGATAACCACATAGAAGACCGGTACGAAGAAGATAGCCAGTGAGGTTGCGGCGATCATACCACCGAACACACCTGTACCTACGGCGTTCTGTGCACCGGAACCGGCACCGTTACTCAGGACTAACGGAATAACCCCGAGCATAAAGGCCAGCGATGTCATCAGGATAGGACGCAGACGCATCTTAACCGCTTCCAGTGTTGCTTCAATCAGCCCTTTACCTTCTTTCTCCATCAGGTCTTTGGCGAATTCCACAATCAGGATGGCGTTCTTCGCCGACAGACCAATGGTTGTCAGCAGGCCGACCTTGAAGTACACGTCGTTTTCCAGCCCGCGTGCATGGGTCAGCAACAGCGCGCCGATAACCCCGAGCGGAACGACCAGCATAACAGAGAACGGAACCGACCAGCTTTCATATAACGCTGCCAGACAAAGGAAGACGATAATGAGTGAGATGGTATACAGTGCAGGCGCCTGGTTACCGGACATTTTTTCCTGATAAGACATACCTGTCCACTCAACGCCGAAGCCCGGCGGCAACTCTTTTGCCAGGTCTTCCATCAGGTTCATCGCATCACCACTACTTTTACCCGGTGCGGCACTCCCCTGAATCTGCATAGCCGGTAAACCGTTGTAACGCTCCAGACGTGGTGAACCAAATGACCACGGATCTTTCTTCGTATCAACAAAGGCGGAGAACGGAACCATCTGACCGTTGTTATTGCGGACATACTGTTCAGAAATATTCTGAGGAAGCATACGGAATTGTGCATCACTCTGAATATAGACTTTTTTGACACGTCCGCGATCGATAAAGTCGTTGACGTATGTTCCGCCGAACATGGTGCTCATTGTCGCATTGATAGTGCTGATGTCCACACCTAATGCTTCCGCTTTCTGCTGATCAACATAGAGATGATACTGAGATGTATCTTCCATCCCGTTCGGACGAACCTGAACCAGCATATCCGGATGTTTGCCTGCAAGTCCCAGTAACTGGTTACGGGCCTGAGTCAGAGCTTCATGCCCGTGGTTGGCATTGTCCATCAGTTCAAGGTCAAAGCCGCTGGATGTGCCGAGCTCAACAATTGCCGGAATGTTGAACGCATAAATAATTGCGCCTGAATTCTGGCTGAATTTCGCGTTGGCACGGCCGACAATAGCTTCCACTTTATCTTCTTTCGCTTTACGTTCATCCCAGTTTTTCAGGACAACGAAAGCCAGACCCATGTTCTGTCCCTGACCGGCGAAACCGAAGCCGTTAACGGTAAAGGCAGATTCCACCACATTTTTCTCAGTATTAATGAAGTAATCGCTGACTTCATTAAGGACAACCTGAGTCTGTTCCTGTGTGGAGCCCGGAGGTAACTGAACCATGGCAAGGAATACCCCCTGGTCTTCTTCCGGTAAGAAGGAAGACGGCAGACGGACAAACATCACAATCATGGCTGCAACCAGCACAACATACAGCAGCAGATAACGACCGGTACCGCGCAGCATGCGACCCACGCTGTCAGTATAGTGGTGAGTCTGTTTCTCAAAGATCCGGTTGAACCAGCCGAAGAATCCGGTCTGAGCACCGTGGCTGCCCTGTTTGATAGGCTTCAGCATGGTGGAACACAGGGCCGGTGTCAGAATTAATGCCACTAATACTGACAGAATCATGGCTGATACGATAGTTACAGAGAACTGACGGTAAATTGCCCCGGTTGAACCCCCGAAGAAGGCCATCGGAATAAATACCGCAGAAAGCACCATGGCGATACCCATCAGGGCACCCTGAATCTGCCCCATAGATACTTTTGTGGCTTCTTTCGGCGGCAGGCCGGTTTCCTGCATAACACGTTCAACGTTTTCCACCACCACGATGGCGTCATCCACCAGCAGGCCGATGGCCAGCACCATCGCGAACATCGTCAGGGTATTTATCGAATACCCGAAGGCGGCAAGAACGGCGAATGTACCTAATAACACGACCGGAACAGCGATAGTCGGGATCAATGTTGCACGGAAATTCTGCAGGAACAGATACATCACCACAAACACCAGCATGATTGCTTCGACCAGTGTTTTCACCACTTCGAAAATGGAGATTTTAACGAATGGTGTTGTATCGTATGGATAAACAACCTGCATTCCGTCCGGGAAATACGGCTGCATTTCAGCCAGTTTTTCACGAACTGCGTTTGCTGTATCCAGGGCGTTGGCCCCTGTGGCAAGTTTAACCCCGATACCGGCAGATGGTTTACCGTTATAACGCGCGATAATCCCGTAGTTCTCTGCACCGAGTTCCACATAAGCAACGTCTTTCAGTCGGACAACAGAACCGTCAGTATTCACGCGCAGCATGATTTCCTGGAACTGCTCAGGAGTATTCAGCCGGGTCTGTGCAATGATCGATGCGTTCAGACGCTGATCTTTAACAGAGGGCGTTCCCCCGAGCTGACCGGCAGCAACCTGGTTGTTCTGAATTTTAATCGAATTGATAACATCGACAGTGGTCAGGTTGTACTTCACCAGTTTATCGGGATCGAGCCAGATACGCATGGCGTACTGGGTACCGAAGAGCTGGGTTTCCCCCACACCGGTTACACGGCTGAGCGGGTCTTTCACGTTTGAACCGACATAGTCCGCAATATCATCCTGCGTCATGTCTTTATCATCGGAAATAAACGCGGCAACCAACAGGAAGGAGCTGGTTGATTTCTGAACCGTAATCCCCTGTTGCTGCACTTCCTGCGGCAGTAACGGCATAGCCAGCTGCAGTTTGTTCTGTACCTGAACCTGGGCAATATCCGGATCGGCGTCAGCTTCAAAGGTCAGCGAGATACTCATGTTACCTGCTGAGTCACTGGTTGAAGACATGTACACCATTTTGTCGATACCGTTCATGTTCTGTTCGATAACCTGGGTTACCGTATTCTGAACCGTCTCGGCATCCGCACCCGGATAGGTTGCGGAAATCGAAATCGCCGGCGGGGCAACAGTCGGATACTGTGCCACCGGCAGTTTCATGATCGCCAACAGACCTGCAAGCATGGTAATAATGGCGATTACCCATGCAAATATCGGTCTTTCAATAAAAAACTTTGGCATGAATCACTGACTCCTTATTGGGACTTCCTGGCAGATTCAGTTTCTTTCGGCGCAGCTGTTGCCGGCTGTGCATTTAAATCCACCTCTGTTGCCTTAACGACAGCACCCTGCTTGATTTTCTGGAAGCCTTCGACAACAACACGTTCGCCGTTATTCACACCGGCGGTAACCAGCCATTTGTTACCATATGCCTGGCCGACAGTGACCGGACGGACTTCGATTTCGTTTTTGGCGTTAACCACGTTAACCACTGCGCCACCTTTTGCAGTACGGATAACCCCTTGCTGCGGAACCAGGATGGCGTCAGGACGCACACCTTCATCCACACGGGCGCGGACAAACATGCCCGGCAGCAGGGATTCCTGCGGGTTAGGGAATACAGCACGCATGGTGATGGAGCCGGTGGTTTCGTCGACAGTCACATCGGAGAATTCCAGATAACCTTTATGGGTATAATCTTTGTTTTCAGCTGTCACCAGGCTGACCGCAACTTTGCCCTGTTCTTTATCCACGGCACCGCTGGCGATTTCGTGTTTCAGGCGCAGATAATCATCGCTGGACTGGGTCACATCCACATAGATAGGGTCAATCTGCTGAACCAGTGTCAGCGGCTGGCTCTGACCTGTTGCCACTAATGCACCTTCAGTCACGTTTGATTTACCGGACAGACCGGAAATCGGTGAAGTGACTTTGGTATAGTTCAGGTTGATTTGTGCTGTCTGAACAGCTGCCTGTGCAGCCCGGACCGCAGCCTGAGCCTGTGCATGTGTGGAGACAGCCTCATCATAATCCTGGCGGCTGATATAGTTTGTTCCCAGCAACGGTTTATAGCGGTTCACTGTCAGGCGGGCCAGTTCGGCATTCGCTCTGGCTTTTGCCAGTTCAGCCTGCGCGCTGTTCAGCGTGGCCTGAAAAGGAGCCGGATCAATTTGATAGAGCGATTCGCCTTCTTTGACGTCACTTCCTTCTTTGTAGTTGCGTTTTAAAATAATGCCGCCGACCTGAGGGCGCACTTCCGCGATGCGGTAAGCAGAAGTTCGTCCCGGCAGTTCCGTGCTCACTGTCAGTGGTGCAGCTTTCAGTGTGACGACTTTAACATCCGGCGGTGGCATTTCGCCCCCTTGCTTCTGCTCTTCACCACATCCGGACAGCAGAAAGCTCCCGGACAGAACGAGCATCGCCAGAGGTAGAACGCCTCTGTTTTTTCGCATAGTAAACCTCTATAAAATGTCGATTTTTAACCGGTAAATATGGTTGATTAACTAATAAATCAGCGTGCTATAATACAAACATACACGAATGTATGTAAATTAACTTCAGATGACACAGGCCTTACATGGCACGAAAAACTAAACAACAGGCCGGAGAAACCCGCCGCCAGATTATTGATGCCGCGTTAACCGCCTTCAGTGAGCAGGGCGTGTCTGCGACGTCATTAGTGGATATTGCAAAACAAGCAGGTGTGACCCGTGGTGCGATCTATTGGCACTTCAAAAATAAAGTTGATCTGTTTACTGAAGTCTGTTCGATAACCGATACGAAAATTGGCTTTATTGAACAAGAGTATCGGGCAAAATACCCGGATAATCCACTTTTAGTGTTTAAGAAAATATTAATTTACATTCTGACGTCTGTGGCTTCCGATCCCAAAATGCGGGCTATTCTGAGCATTTCATTTCATAAATGTGAATTTACCGGTGAAATGAGCGAATTAATTACCATCAGACAAAATTTATATGCTGCGGAATACTCAAGAATAGAGTCGTTCCTGATTGAAAGTGTCACACTGGGGCTGCTGCCTTCTACTCTCGACCTGCGTCGTGCCGCCATCATGCTGCGCGGAATGATAACCGGGCTGTTAGAAAACTGGCTCTTTTCCAGCGAGAGTTTTAATATCAGCGGGCAGGCTGAATATTTGGTTGACGGTTATCTGGATATGTTAATGCTCAGTAAAAATATGCAGCTACCGCCGGCAGACGCCTGATTTACATTTTATAACATTAACCTTAAGGATATCATGTATGAAGCCTGTATTAATTATTGCCAATGGCGCTGCGTATGGCAGTGAATCTTTATTTAACGCACTGCGTCTGGCAATTGCGATTAAAGAGCAGGACAGTCAGGTGCCGATGAATGTTTTTCTGATGTCAGATGCGGTGGTTGCCGGGTTACGCGGTCAGCAGCCGAAAGAGGGTTATAACCTGAAACAGATGCTGGAGATCCTGGTGGCACAGAAAACAGACATTAAGCTGTGCAAAACCTGCACCGATGCCCGCGGTATCACTGAGCTTCCGCTGGTGGATGGCGTGCAGGTCGGGACACTGGCCGAGCTGGCGCAGTGGTCACTTGATGCAGAAAAAATCATTACCTTTTAATCAGATAACCTGAAACAGACAGCCGGGGAAGGGCAGATACAGGTGGATATTATTATGAAGCGAATCAGCCGTGTCCCGGCTTCCGGTCTGCTGAGGCCGATTTTCCTCCGTCTTTTTACCTGTTTCATATTTCTGCTGCCGGTGCTGGTTCAGAACAGCGCGGTGGCGGCCGTACAGGATATTCCTGACCGCAACACCATTCAGACCGAACTCAATGCCCTGAATAACCGCAAAGAACAGACTGCCGCTGATAAGCTGTCAGTGCAGGATCTGGAGCGGGCGCTGGTGTTTTATGACAATCTCGATGCCCTGAAAGAAAAATCACAGGCACTGAAAAAACGGGTGGATGAAGCCCCGAAACTGTCAGATCAGGTCACACAAAAATTAACGCAGATAAAATCATTAACTGATGAAGGACTGGCGGAATACCGGGCCTCCATTGAAAATCTGCCGCTCTCGCAACTGGAGCTGAAACTTAACAGCACCCTTGAGGCGTTGCAGACCGCACAGAATAACCTCTCTTCTTATAATAGTGATCTGATTGCTCTCCAGACTCAGCCTGAGCGCGCACAGAATATTATGTACGGTAATGTGCAGCGTCTGCAGCAGATCCGCGTCCTGCTGAATGATTCGATGGCGGCCCAGAAAGTGCTGCGGCCGACGGAAATTGAAGCCCTTCAGGTGGAGCAGTATTACTTACAGCAGCAGATTGATTATCAGAAACGGGCATTACAGTCGAACACCCAGTTACAGAATCTGCTGCAGGTGCAGCGTGACTATGTGGTGGAGCGCATCAAACAGCTGGAAAGTAATATTGATGTAATTCAGGAAACGGTCAGCGGCAAGCGGCTGGATTATTCGGAAGAGGCGGCCAAAGAGGCGCAGAGTTCGGATGATACCCAGCGCAATATGCAGGATGATCCGCTGGTGCAGCGTGAAATCGCGCTCAACCATGATTTAAGTGAAAAGCTGGTCGCCGCCACCCGCGATAATAACCAGCTGGTGCAGCGCACCATTAAGGTACGCAGTATTCTGGATCGCGCACTGCAATCCGAGCGCAACCTCAAAGAGCAGATTACCGTGCTGCGCGGCAGCCTGCTGCTCTCCCGTATCCTGTTTAAAGAGCAGATCTACCTGCCGCCGGATTTGCTGATTAAAGATTTGCCGGACCGGATTGCGGACATGCGTCTGGCGCAGTTTGAAATCAACCAGCAGCGCGACAAGCTTTATCAGCCGGACAACTTTGTCAGCACCATGATTGACGAGTACGCCAAAACCCATGATATGCCGGCGACCGCAGCAGAGCTGCGGGCTCAGAAACATGCGCTGATGCAGGTGGTGTCTGTCCGTCAGGATTTATTGGATCAGCTGAATACCCAGATGGGTAACCAGATTTCCCAGGCGATTAACCTGCAGCTGGATCAGACTCAACTGGTCACCGTGGTGGCCTCACTGGAGAAAACCCTCGCGCAGCAGATTTTCTGGGTCAACAGTAACAAACCGGTCAACCTGGCCTGGTTCCAGTCCTTCCCGGGCGCGGCCAAACAGGAACTGACGTCACTGGATCTGAACTGGTCGCTGCAAAGCCTGATCAACGGTTTTGTCGATTCCCTCTTTATTACCATTCCGCTGCTGATTATTGCGCTGCTGCTGCGTTTCGGTACCAAGAATATTGATACCAAACTGGCTGAAATTAATGCCGATGTCGGGCGGCTGAAAAAAGACCGCCAGATCTACACACCGATGGCGCTGGGGCTGATGCTGATCAAAACTCTGCCGTCCTCACTGTTTGTGATTGCCTTCGGCTATTTCTGCCTGAAAACCGGCAGTGCGGATTCCGCACTGATGTGGACTATCTCCCGCCAGCTGGCGCTCTTCTGGGTGCTGTTCGAGTGGAGCTACCGGATTATGAAACCGGAAGGAATTGCTGTCACACACTTCGGGATCGATCCTGAAGTCTGCCGTACCGGCCGCCGCAGACTGGTGCGCCTGGCACTGCCGCTGCTGCCGATTATGCTGTGGGCGGCTTACGGGATGGAATACCCGCTGCGTCTGGTGGATGATGTGATTGGTCAGCTGGTGGTGCCGGTGGCCCTGGTGTTTGTCTTTGCATTCACACTGCCGTTCTGCATTGAGATCTGGCGCGAGAAGGGCTCTCACCTGGTGCGGGCGTTCCTGCTGACCTTACTGACATTCTCCCCGCTGGTACTGGTGGTGCTGGTCGGGCTGGGCTATTACTACACGGCACTGCGCCTGAGCAGCCGCTGGATAGACAGCCTCTATCTGCTGCTGCTGTGGTATATCGTCTATCATACCAGTCTGCGCGGCCTGGCACTGGCGGCACGGCGTCTGACCTATCAGCGCGCGCTGGCCCGCCGTCAGAAACAGCAGGTTCAGCATAAAGAGCAGCATGAAGGGGATGATGTCCCGGATGTGATTGTGGAAGAGCCGCCGATGTCGATGGAGCTGATTAACCAGCAGTCACTGCGTCTGACCTCGATGGTGCTGTTTATTGTCTTTGCAGCAGCGTTCTACGGTATATGGTCTGATTTTATTACTATTTTCTCCTTTTTTGACAGTATCACGCTGTGGCATTACAACGTCGATACCGCGCTGGGGAATGTGGTGGAAGCGATCACGCTCGGGGATCTGATCCTGTCTGTCCTGATTGTGGTGGTGTCCTGGATAATGATGCGCAACCTGCCCGGTCTGCTTGAAGTCCTTGTGCTCTCGCGACTCTCGCTGCGCCAGGGCACCTCGTACGCTATCACCACCATTCTGACTTATCTGATTGTCGGGATCGGGACGATTGCCGCGTTTGGCACCCTCGGGGTGTCGTGGGGTAAATTACAGTGGCTGGCAGCGGCCTTAACCTTCGGCCTCAGCTTCGGGTTACAGGAAATCTTTGCTAACTTTGTTTCGGGTATCATTATTTTGTTCGAACGCCCGATCCGTATCGGCGATACCGTCACTATCGGGACTTTCTCCGGTACGGTTAACAAGATCCGCATCCGTGCGACCACGGTGATTGATTTTGACCGCAAAGAAGTCATTATCCCGAACAAAGCCTTTATGACCGAGCGCCTGACCAACTGGTCACTGTCCGATACGGTAACGCGGATTGTGATTAATGTCGGTGTGGCTTATGGCTCGGATCTGGCGAAAGTGAAAGAGGTCTTGCTGAAAGCAGCTACTGATAACCCGAAAGTGATGACCGACCCGGCGCCGGGCGTGTATTTCACCGAGTTTGGTGCCAGCAGCCTCGATCATCAGCTGCGCTTCTATGTGCGCACTATCGGCGACCGCAGTGCCACCACGGATGAAGTGAACCGTGCGATTGACCGGATGGCGCGTGAAAACGACATTAATATCGCCTTCAATCAGCTGGAAGTGTATCTCCACGATCAGAACAGCGGCAAAGAAGTGCAGGTGCAGGGAAAGGATGACGGCGCTCAGCCGGCCTGATCGCTCTCTGTATCGCGCAGTTTGTTTTCATAATCGCGGCGGACAATCTGTAACGCCGCGAGCACGGTTTCGGCCGGGATGCGGTTCTCTTCCAGCAGACAGATAAGATCGACCGCCAGTTTTACCTCATCGGGGGCATTTTCAAGACTCATGGGGTATCCGGTATCTGATTAAAATTCGGTGCCGTCGTGGCGTTCAATCTGCCGCTCTATCCGCTGCAGTGCCTGACGGCAGCGGACAAGGCGCCCGGCCAGTGCCGCCAGCTCTTTCTGCAGTTTTTGCTGTTCGGCAAAGGTCTGTGCGCGGCCGAGTGCCAGTTCGCGGTCATCGGTCATCTGTGCCAGGCGGCGCTCATAATCCTGATGCTGCGCCAGACGCTGATACAGATCCACCTGGCTGTCCCGTTTCACATAGCTCTGTTCTTTCTGCCGCAGCGCCTGAGTGGCGGCCTCACGGTTGAGTGCCGCAATCTGGGCGACAATTTTTTCCGCCAGAAAACGTACCTGCTCAGCCCGGTTTTCGTCCGCACACTGCGCCAGCTGGTCAGTATGGTGCAGTAATTCATCCATGCACAGGCGCAGGGTTTTATTACGGGCGGCGAACAGGGTATCATCGAAGCGGCGCTGGCTCAGTTCCCGGTCTGCTATCGGGGCAATCTGTGTTTCCAGCGCGCTGATTTTCTGCCGCAGCGCCTGTAACAATTGTCTGGTGTTCATTATCCGCCTCAGTGAAATGTGCCCGGGATCGTCGTTGAGGATCTGTTGAGGATCTATAGTTACAGAAGCATTTCTTAGTCTGTTTGATATAAAACAACAAATAATCGGCAAAGTCACGGGATACGGTTGCAATTTTCCCCTGATTTGCATAGATTCTGAGGTTTCGTGTTATCTCTATGGCACCCATTATGAGCGCAACTGCTGAACAACTGCAATTTATTAAAGAAAGTATCCGGACTATCCCTGACTATCCTAAGGAAGGGGTACTGTTTCGCGACATCACCACATTACTGGCCAACCCGGAAGCTTATCGTCTGACGATTGATATGCTGGTGGAGCATTTCGCAGACAAAGGGATCACCAAAGTCGTGGGCACTGAAGCCCGTGGATTCTTATTCGGCGCACCGGTTGCGTTACGTCTGGGTGTCGGCTTTGTGCCGGTCCGCAAAAAAGGGAAATTACCGTGTGATACCCTCAGCGAGACCTATGATCTGGAATACGGCACTGATACCCTGGAGATGCATAAAGACAGCATCAGCAGTGGTGACAACGTGCTGGTTGTCGATGATCTGCTGGCCACCGGCGGTACCGTCAATGCGACCATCCGTCTGATCCGCCGTCTGGGCGGTGAAGTGCATGAAGCAGCCTTTATTATCGGCCTGCCTGATCTCGGCGGCGCGGAACGCCTTGAAGCGGAAGGTGTGCACAGCTTCTGCCTGCTGGAATATGCCGGCGGCTGAGTCTCTCCCCGTATTAAACGCAAACTCAGCCTCGCCCATTGTGGTGAGGCTGTGGTAGCATGATGGAAAATCATGTTCACTCTCTGCGGAATCCATGAGCTATCAAGTCCTTGCCCGTAAGTGGCGACCACAAACATTTTCACAGGTTATCGGTCAGCAGCATGTTCTGACAGCGCTCGCAAACGGGCTGGAACATCAGCGGCTGCATCATGCCTATCTCTTTTCCGGTACCCGCGGGGTCGGAAAAACCACCCTGGCACGCCTGTTTGCCAAAGGTCTTAACTGTGAACAGGGCATCACGGCTACGCCGTGCGGTAAATGCCAGAACTGCCTTGAAATTGAGCAGGGGCGGTTTGTTGATCTGATTGAGATCGATGCCGCATCGCGCACCAAGGTGGAAGATACCCGTGAACTGCTGGATAACGTCCAGTACGCCCCGTCACGCGGACGTTTCAAAGTTTATCTTATCGACGAAGTTCACATGCTCTCCCGTCACAGCTTTAATGCGCTGCTGAAAACCCTGGAAGAGCCGCCGGAGCACGTCAAATTCCTGCTGGCAACCACCGATCCGCAAAAACTGCCGGTGACGATTTTATCCCGCTGCTTACAGTTCCATCTCAAAGCGCTGGATGTGGATCAGATCAGTCAGCAGCTCGATACCATTCTGACCGCAGAACAGATTGAAAACGATGCCCGTGCACGGCTGTTACTGTCCCGTGCCGCAGACGGCAGTATGCGTGACGCGCTGAGTCTGGCGGATCAGGCGATTGCCCTGGGCGCCGGAAAAGTGACCACTGAGGTGGTGACGCAGATGCTCGGCACCCTGGACGACGAACAGCCGCTGACTATCCTGGAAGCCCTGGTGAAAGGGGATGGCGTTCAGGTGATGAACGGCGTGAATGATGCCGCATCACGGGGCGCGGACTGGGATAATCTGCTGACAGAAATGCTGGCTGCGCTGCATAAAATCGCCATGCTTCAACTGCTGCCGGTACAGGATAACAGTGCCGGGGTGACAGAAGAACGTCTGCGCATCCTGGCAAGAGCTATTGCCCCGGCGGATCTGCAACTCTATTACCAGACACTGCTGGTCGGCCGCAAAGAGCTGCCGTATGCCCCTGACAGACGCATGGGCGCCGAAATGGCGCTGCTGCGCGCACTGGCATTTCATCCGCGTAATGTGATTGATGAAGTGATCACCGCGCCGTCCGTGGCACCGGTCTCTCTGCCGTCACAACCGCAGACAGCGGCTCCGGCTGCACCGGTACGCAGTACGCCGCCGCCGGTGATGCCGCAGGAAACGGAAAACAACCCGACAGCCCAGTTGCTGAAAGCCCGTGACGCACTGAACCGGCAGGAGATCCCGCCGTCAAAAAAGTCTGAGCCGGTTACCTTAACTGAAAAGGGTAAACCGGCGAACTCAGCACTGGAGCGACTCGCTGCCGTGACTGAAAACCGCCGGGGCCGTGCTGTGTCTGCACCGCAGCCGAAAGCATCCGGTAAACCGCAGCCGTATCAGTGGCGTCCGCAGAAACAGGATGAACCGGAAGAAAAAACCCCGGTTGCGCGGCCGAAAGATATCAAAAAAGCCCTTGAGCACGAAAAAACGCCGGAAGTGGCTGAAAAACTGGCTGTTGCCGCCCGGGAACGGGATCCGTGGGCGGCAGATATTGATAAAATGCAGCTGCCGAAACTGGTGCAGCAACTGGCGCTGAACGCCGTGAAAGAGCAGACCGGGGAAGACAGTATCTGTCTGCACCTGCGCACCTCGCAGCGCCACCTGAATTCAAAATCAGCACACAGCGTGCTGAGTGATGCACTGAGTGAACTTTATGGTAAAGTTATCAGTCTCACGATTTGTGAAGACGATGATGTCAGCATGAAAACGCCGCTGGAATGGCGGCAGGCTATCTATGAAGAGATGCTGGCGCAGGCGCGTCAGTCCATTGTGACGGATAAAACCATTCAGACTCTGCTGACCTTTTTTGATGCGGAACTGGATGAAGAGAGTATCCGGCCTGTTTAACCACCTTGCGTTAGAATACGCAATTTAGTCAAAGAGAGAAAACTATGTTCGGTAAAGGCGGTTTGGGCAATCTCATGAAACAAGCCCAGCAAATGCAGGATAAAATGCAGCAGATGCAGGAAGAGATTGCAAATACGGAAGTCACCGGTGAATCCGGTGCAGGCCTGGTTAAAGTGACTATCAACGGCGCACATAACTGCCGCCGCGTGGAAATCGATCCAAGCCTGATGGAAGACGACAAAGAGATGCTCGAAGATCTGATTGCTGCCGCATTCAATGATGCCGCGCGTCGTATCGACGAAACCCAGAAAGAAAAAATGGCGTCAGTCTCCAGCGGAATGCAGCTGCCGCCGGGCTTTAAGATGCCGTTCTGATGCAAACCAGTCCGCTTCTTGAAGCACTGATGGACGCCCTGCGCTGCCTGCCGGGCGTCGGGCCGAAATCGGCACAGCGTATGGCGTTTCAGCTGTTACAGCGCGACCGCAGCGGCGGGATGCGCCTGGCACAGGCACTGACCCGCGCCATGTCGGAAATCGGCCACTGCCGGGACTGCCGGACCTTTACCGAGCAGGAACAATGCACTATCTGCGCCAACCCGCGCCGTCAGCAGACCGGTCTTATCTGTGTGGTGGAAAGCCCCGCGGATATCCACGCGATTGAGCAGACAGGGCAGTTCTCCGGCCGCTACTTTGTGCTGATGGGACACCTGTCGCCGCTGGACGGCATCGGTCCGATGGATATCGGGCTGGATAAACTGGAGGAGAGGCTGTCTCAGGAAACCATCACTGAGGTGATCCTGGCCACCAATCCGACAGTGGAAGGGGAAGCCACCGCCAACTATATTGCGGAAATGTGCGCGCAGTATGATGTCTCCGCCAGCCGTATCGCCCACGGCGTACCGGTCGGCGGTGAGCTGGAAATGGTGGATGGCACGACCTTATCCCACTCCATCGCCGGACGTCAGAAAATCCGTTACAACAGCGATTACTGACGGCGGTTTCTGCCTGTTACCCGGACAGACGGCTTGCGCCGTCTGTCACTTTTCCTCAGAATTGTCACAAAAAATTCCCCGTTTGCCTTGAAAACCCGGAGACCGGCCCCACCTGATTTCTATCCTGTTTTTTTTCGTTGATAAGTCAGTCTGAGGTTATTCATGAGTCTGCAAGAACAAGAAACCCGTGGTTTTCAGTCAGAAGTAAAACAACTTCTGCAGTTAATGATCCACTCACTTTATTCCAACAAAGAAATTTTCCTGCGCGAGCTTATCTCCAACGCCTCTGATGCGGCCGATAAGCTGCGTTTCCGTGCCTTATCCGACAGTTCACTGTATGAAAATGACGGTGATCTGCATGTCCGTCTGTCCGCGGATAAAGAAAAGCGTACTCTGACCATCAGTGATAACGGTATCGGGATGACCCGCGATGAGGTTATCGACAACCTGGGTACCATTGCCAAATCCGGCACCAAAGCCTTCCTCGAATCACTCGGCTCTGACGCGGCCAAAGACAGCCAGCTGATCGGCCAGTTCGGGGTGGGTTTCTATTCTGCCTTTATCGTGGCGGACAAAGTCACTGTGATCACCCGTGCTGCGGGTGTGCCGTCTGATCAGGCGGTGTTCTGGGAATCTGAAGGGGAAGGGGATTACTCCATCGCCAAAACCCATAAGGATTCACGCGGTACCGAAATCACCCTGCATTTCCGTGAAGGGGAAGATGAGTTCCTCGATGACTGGCGTCTGCGCTCGGTTATCGGCAAATATTCCGACCATATTGCGCTGCCGGTGGAAATCGAAAGCAAAAATGAAGAAGACGACACTGTTATCTGGGAAAAAATCAACAAAGCTCAGGCACTGTGGACGCGCAATAAAAACGACATCAGTGATGAAGAATATAATGAGTTTTACAAGCATCTCTCCCATGACTTTGCGGATCCGCTGACATGGGCGCATAACCGCGTGGAAGGGAAGCAGGAGTACACCAGCCTGCTCTATATCCCGTCCGTGGCTCCGTTTGACCTGTGGCACCGCGACCAGCGCCGTGGCCTGAGCCTGTATGTCCAGCGCGTGTTTATCATGGATGACGCGGAACAGTTCATGCCGAACTATCTGCGCTTTGTGCGCGGCCTGATAGATTCCAATGATCTGCCGCTCAACGTCTCCCGTGAGATTTTACAGGACAGCGCCGTCACCCGCAGCCTGCGCAGCGCCCTGACCAAACGTGTTCTGCAGATGCTGGAAAAACTGGCCAATAATGACGCTGAAAAATATCAGACCTTCTGGCAGCAGTTCGGCCTGGTTCTGAAAGAAGGTCCGGGCGAGGACAGCTCCAATGCGGAACTGATCGCCAAACTGCTGCGTTTTGCCAGCACGAAGGAAGACACCTCCGCGCAGACCGTTTCCCTGGCGGATTATGTATCCCGCATGGCGGAAGGTCAGGAGAAAATTTACTACATCACCGCAGACAGCTATGCGGCTGCGAAAAACAGCCCGCACCTGGAACTGTTCCGTAAGAAAGGCATTGAAGTGCTGCTGCTCTCCGATCGTATCGATGAGTGGATGATGAATTACCTCAATGAATTTGAGGGTAAAGCCTTCCAGTCTGTCAGCAAAGCGGATGAATCGCTGGAAAAACTGGCGGATGAAGATCCGGCAGCGAAAGAAGAAGCGGATAAAGAGCTGGCTCCGTTTGTTGAGCGTGTGAAAACACTGCTCGGCGACCGTGTGAAAGAGGTGAAACTGACCCATCGTCTGACCTCCACCCCGGCGATTGTCACCACCGACGCCGATGATATGAGCACTCAGATGGCGAAACTGTTTGCCGCCGCCGGCCAGCAGGCACCGGAAGTGAAATATAACTTTGAGCTGAACCCGGAGCATCCGCTGGTGAAACTGGCCGCAGAACAGCAGGACGAAAGCCGCTTTGCCGACTGGATCAATCTGCTGCTCGACCAGGCACTGTTTGTTGAACGCGGAACCCTGGAAGATCCGAACGAATTTGTTTCCCGGATGAATAGTCTGTTATTAGGCTAAAAACAGGCGTTCCCGCGCCGGGTGAGCACAATCGCGCATAACCCGCTTAAAAACCACATGATTTCATGACGATCATGTGGTTTTTTTATTGAAATGAGGAAAAACGAACGTCAGAGTTTCCCCGCTTTTCTTGAGTCCATACCCTGACAAATGGTATGGTAGCTTGTTTTTATCCGAATTATAAAAAAGCAACCAGCAAGGGGTTTACGCAATGCGTATTATTCTGCTCGGCGCTCCGGGCGCCGGTAAAGGGACTCAGGCTCAGTTTATCATGGAAAAATACGGGATCCCTCAGATCTCGACGGGTGACATGCTGCGTGCAGCAGTGAAATCCGGCAGTGAATTGGGTCTCCAGGCAAAAGAACTGATGGACAACGGCAAATTAGTGACTGACGCATTAGTTATCGCACTGGTTAAAGAGCGCATCAAACAGGATGACTGCCGTAATGGTTTCCTGCTGGACGGGTTCCCGCGTACCATTCCGCAGGCAGATGCAATGAAAGAAGCCGGTATCACCGTTGATTTCGTTCTGGAATTTGATGTTCCGGATGAGATTATCGTTGACCGTATTATCGGCCGCCGCGTACATGCGGGCTCAGGTCGTGTGTATCATGTAAAATACAATCCGCCGAAGACAGAAAATAAAGACGACGTGACCGGTGAAGAACTGACTATCCGTAAAGATGATCAGGAAGAGACCGTCCGTAAGCGTCTGGTGGAATACCATCAGCTGACTGCACCACTGATCCAGTACTATCAGAAAGAAGCTCAGATGAGTGACGTGAAATACAACCGTATTGACGGCACCCGTCCGGTAAGCGAAGTCAGTCAGGAATTAGCCCGTATCCTGGGTTAATCCGGCACTTATTTCTGTCAGGCAGCCAAACGGCTGCCTTTTTTTATCCTGCGCCGCCGGTGAACGAAGGCACACCGGGAGCATACATCAGTATGTGACCGGGGTGACAGAGAGCAGCCAACGAACCTGCGGACAAAAGGATGAAGAACATGAAGAACATGGCAGAAAAGAATAAGAATCATTATATACAATGCATTACCCTGACAATCATTCTCAGTTGCTGACAGGATTTTCTGATGACAAATCAACACAAACGCGGCGTTTTACTGGTTAACTTAGGTACTCCGGATGCACCGGAAACCCCGGCGGTAAAACGCTATCTGAAGCAGTTCCTGAGTGATCCGCGTGTGGTGGATGTTTCTCCGCTGCTCTGGCAGTGTATTCTGCGCGGTATTGTGCTGCCGTTCCGCTCGCCGCGTGTGGCGAAACTTTATCAGTCTGTCTGGATGGAAGAGGGGTCTCCGCTGCTGGTATACAGCCGCCGTCAGCAGGCGGCACTGGCGGCACAGATGCCGGGTACACCGGTTGAGCTGGGGATGAGCTATGGTTCACCGTCACTGGAATCCGCCGTTGATGCCCTTCTGGCACAGGGTGTGACGCATCTGGATGTCCTGCCGCTGTACCCGCAGTATTCCTGCTCAACCACCGCTGCGGTGTTTGACGGGCTGGCGGATATCTTTAAACGCCGCCGGACATTCCCGTCACTGCATTTTATCCGCAGTTACGCGACACATCCGCTCTATATTGAGGCACTGGCGCAGTCAGCGGAGGCCGCGTTTGCGGAGCACGGGGTACCTGACCGGCTGATTTTGTCCTATCACGGTATTCCCGTCCGTTATGCGAAAGAGGGTGATGTTTACCCGGCAGAATGTGAGGCCACGACGGCATTGCTGCGGGAAAGGCTCAATTTCCCGGCTGAACATATCATGCGCACTTATCAGTCCCGCTTTGGCCGTGAGCCGTGGCTTACGCCTTATACTGATGAAACAATGAAGTTATTACCCTCAAAAGGTGTGAAATCTGTTCAGGTGATGTGCCCGGGATTTTCTGCTGACTGCCTGGAAACGTTAGAGGAAATTAAGGAACAGAATAAAGCATTCTTTTTGTCTTCCGGCGGGGAGGAATATCATTACATTCAGTCCCTTAATGACGCTGATATTCATATAAAACTGTTGCAAGAGTTGGTTGGCTAGTTTTTTCGCATTCCAATCTGGAATAGTCCGAAATATACCACTGTTATGCGTAGAATTTTGAGAAATTAATGTTAACATTAATCATGTAACAATTAATTAGCTGAAAAATGACAGATATTACTGTTCATTTTAAGTGAAATTCAGTATTTCATCGCAGACAGGACAGGTGCTACGGACATGGTGAATGAGAAGGGTTCAGTGAACCTGAATAATGACGAGATCGATATTATTGATCTGCTGAAACTGTTATACCGCCATAAGGTTTTTATCGTCATTGTGACCGTATTATTCGCTGCCGCCGGGTTCGGTGTCTCCAAAATACTGCCGCAGAAATGGACCAGTACCGCCGAGGTGACGGCAACAGAGCTGCGCGATATGCCGGAACTGGATAAAGTCCGTCAGCAGATGAATGCACTCAATGTGACTGCTGTATCTGATCTGCCGGCTGCATTTAATGTGTTCGGTACTGTCTGGCAGTCGCCGTCAGTACAGGAATCATTCCTGCTCTCACTGGGTGATACCCCGGTTTCCGGTACCTTTGGTTTTCAGAAAACGGACGGCGACATACTGAAACCGGCCACTGCCAAAGTGACCTTTACCGCTGCAGATCCGCAGACAGCACAACAGATGTTGTCGGATTATCTCGATTACACCGCACAATACAGCCAGAATGTGATGCAGACGCAGTTACAGGAAAACCTGGCTGCTGCACTGAGTGCCGGTCAGAGTCAGTATAATGTGGCGCTGGTGAGAGCGGAACATCAGCGGGATCAAACGCTGGCTTACCTGGCTGCAGCTGAACGGGTTGCACCGGCGGCGGCATCTGTCCCGCCTCAGAATCCGGAAGCTGACCCGGTTGCGTCTTACAGTGCCATGGGGCGTCCGGCAGTGATGCAGATGAGAGATTCCCTGAAAGCCCTGGATTTACCGGCTGTGGATGCGGAACTTCTGGACAGAGCCTATGCGCTGAAGGCAATCAAAAATATCGCGCCTTTCTCACTGAACATTGTTCCGTTCACCGTGACCGAATCCCCGGATCTGCCGGTGGTGAAAGACGGCCCCGGCACTAAAATGTATCTCATCGCATCCGCCTTTTTAGGGTTTATTCTGTCAGTGATGGCGGTTTTCGCATGGAATATGTTTGTTAACAGAAAGAAATCAGCATAATTTCCGGTTGAGCGGACATTGAGGGTTCTGTCCGCTCACATTCTTCCCCGCGTTATGATAAAATACGCCATCTTTTTTTCCGGCCATGAACCTTTATGAAATTCCCCGGCAGACGTAAATCCAAACACTATTTCCCGGTCAGCCTGCGTGACCCGTTATTACAGCCTGTCCAGCTGATGAAAGATGATGAAAATACCCGCGCGTACATCGTTGGTATTGATCAGACGCTGGTGGATATTGAAGCCAATGTGGATGATGATTTTATCCGCCGTTATCAGCTCAGCCGCGGCCATTCGCTGGTGATTGAGGATGATGTGGCTGAAGAGCTGTACCGTGAGCTGATTGAGCGTTCGCTGATCACTCATGAATTTGCCGGCGGTACTATCGGTAATACCCTTCACAATTATTCTGTTCTGGCGGACGACCGTTCTGTGCTGCTGGGCACCATGTGCAATAATATTCAGATTGGCAGCTATGCCTATTATTATCTGTGCAACACCTCCAGCCGTATGGATCTCAACTATTTACAGGGTGTCGACGGACCGATTGGCCGCTGCTTTACCCTGATCAGTGAAAACGGCGAGCGGACATTTGCCATCAGCCCCGGGCTGATGAATCAGCTGCGCCCGGAAAGCATTCCGGAAGCGATTATTGCGGAAGCCTCCGCGCTGGTGCTGACGGCTTATCTGGTACGCTGCAAACCGGGCGAGCCGATGCCGGATGCCACCATGAAAGCCATCGAATATGCCCGGAAACATGATGTTCCGGTGGTTCTGACACTGGGTACCAAACATGTGATTGCGGAAGATCCGCAGTGGTGGCGTGATTTCCTTGCAGAAAATGTCTCTGTGCTGGCGATGAATGAAGAAGAAGCGCTGGCACTGACCGGCGTTGCCGACCCGCTTCTGGCGTCAGATAAAGCCCTGGACTGGGTGGATCTGGTGCTGTGCACCGCAGGTCCTGCCGGGTTATATATGGCCGGTTATTCAGAAAAAGAATTTATGCGCGAAACGACTCACCCGTTATTACCGGGTGCGCTGGCGGAATTTAACCGTTATGAATTCAGCCGCGCAATGCGTCAGAAAGATTGCCAGGACGCGGCGCGGGTCTATTCCCATATCGAACCTTATATGGGCGGCCCGGATAAGATAATGAATACCAACGGTGCCGGCGACGGGGCATTATCCGCATTGCTGCATGATATTACGGCCAACAGCTATCACCGGATGAATATCCCGAACTCCAGTAAGCATCAGCGCCGTTATCTGACATACTCTTCACTGGCGCAGGTCTGCAAATATGCCAACCGTGTCAGCTATCAGGTACTGATTCAGCACTCACCGCGTCTGACCAAAGGGTTACCGGACCGGGAAGACAGCCTGGAAGAGTCATACTGGGAACGCTGATAACAATATCTGATATAAAAAACGCCGGAATTATCCGGCGTTTTTTTATCAGGAATAACAATATAAATGTCAGACAGAATTAATATTTATATGTTATCGAATATAATTATAAGGTGTGATATTAAAATTAACTTAAATGGAAAATAATTCATCTTATAATGATGTTCGGCGTGATGTAAAAATAATCTGAACCCCGTAAATAAAAGATAATAATATCTGTCATGATCATGTATTCTGATAAATCCATATCATCCGGATGAGTGTCTTTTTCTCCAGAGGAGGTGCGATGCCTGACGCCGGCCAGTATTTTATTGCAGTATTACTGAGTCTTGTAAATGTCATCTGTTTTAGGAGGGTAATACTAAAACAAAAAATAATAAATAGAGTCATTATATCCATACTTATATCACTATTATTTGTCACCGTATTTCCTCTTTTAAAATTGAGTATATTAAAAGAAATGCATTTCAATTTTTCATTTTTTACAGATATTAATTATGCTATCGCGATCATTACAGGAGGTGTTATTAATCTGATCTCACTATGGGTATCAGACTCTGTAAAAAGGATTAAATAATATGAAATTATTAGCCGAGTATAAATAACAAGCCCGGAAAATCCGGGCTTGTATTTCACAGCAGACTAAAAAAAATTATGCCGACGGATGCGGATTCTGGTTCTCCGGGGCGGCATCTGTTTCAGGTTTGCGCAGCATGTCATGCAGCGAGCGGCCTTCCGTCTCTGTTTCCGCTGCCGGATTGATATTGACCGGGCAGCCGAACTCATGATCAGTCTGGTTTTCCACCAGCAGTGTGCTCATCGCACGGGCAATTTCAAACTCACCAATCACCACACGGTTTGCGCCGCGCTCCATAATATAAGTGCGCTCGTCATCATAATGCGCGCGGACAATAATCGTCATATGTGCGTTCATGGCACGGGCTTTGGCGACAATTTCACCGGCCTCATAGCCGTTCGGAATGGTCAGCAGCAGCGCACTGGCGCAATCAGCACGGGCAAGCTCCAGCACATCCTGTGCCACCGCATTCCCCATCACGGAAGGGAAGCCGCGTTCCGCAAGCTCTTCAAAGCGGGCGCGGGTATCTTCCACCACCACAACCGGATACCCTTTATTATGCAGTTTATCAGCAAGCATCGCACCGACGCGGCCATAACCGACAATAATAGTATGTCCGCAGATATTGACCGGCACCTGGGTAATTTCTTCCAGCGTTTCCTCTTCCTGCTGCTCTTCCGGTGTTTCGGTTTTTTCCAGATAGCGGTCCAGCAGTGTGAACAGCACCGGGTTGAGCATGATAGAGACAATCGCACCGGCCAGGATCAGGTCATTGGCCTGGCGGTTGAGAACTTCCAGCGTGACCCCCATTCCCGCGAGGATAAAGGCGAATTCCCCGATTTGTGCGAGGCTGACCGCGACAGTCAGCGCTGTCCGCCGGTTATGGCCGAACATCCTCACCAGCAGCAGGGCGGCGGCGGATTTACCGATAATAATAATCGCCAGCACACCGAGCACGCCCAGCGGATGGTTAATCAGCACCATCGGGTCAAACAGCATCCCGACAGAAACAAAGAACAGTACCGCGAAGGCATCACGCAGCGGCAGAGTATCCTGTGCGGCGCGGTGGCTCAGTTCTGACTCATTGAGCACCATACCGGCAAAGAACGCGCCGAGGGCAAACGAGGCATCAAACAGCGCGACAGCGGCATAAGCAATACCCAGCGCCAGCACCAGTACTGCCAGGGTAAACAGCTCGCGGGAGCCGGTAGCGGCTGTTCTGGCGAGTAACCACGGGATCACGCGGCGCCCGATAAAAATCATAATCAGGATGAATGCCACGACCTTACCGATAGTGATGCTCAGGCTTATCAGCAGATCTGATGTGCTGGCACTGGCCTCCGGGTTATTAATGATAGAGGCAGCAGCCGGTAACAGTACCAGGGTTAACACCATGGCGAGGTCTTCGACAATCAGCCAGCCGATAGCTATCTGACCGCGCTGGCTCTCTATCAGCTGGCGCTCTTCCAGGGCGCGCAGCAGCACCACGGTACTCGCGGTGGATAAACTCAGACCAAATACGATCCCGGCAAATAATCCCCAGCCGAACAGACTGGCAAGACCGAGACCTAAAATAGTTGCGACGGCTATCTGACAGATAGCACCCGGAATGGCGATATTTTTAACCGCCAGCAAATCTTTCAGTGAAAAATGGAGCCCGACCCCGAACATCAGCAGAATAACCCCGATTTCCGCCAGTTCCGGTGCCAGTGATGTATCGGCAACGAATCCCGGGGTAAAAGGGCCTGCTAACACACCCGCCGCCAGATAACCCACTAACGGGGAAATCTTTAACCGCTGCGCTAACATACCGAGTAAATAAGCGAGAACGAGACCGCCAACAATAGTTGTGATAAGAGGCGTTGAATGCACTTTTTTCATTCTCCTTTTGATTAGTGGTGTGAACGGATGTGGGTTAGCTATAAATATAATACATGTTTTCGTGACATAAATCGCGTTAAAAATATAACTAATTATGTAAAAAACAGGACTTAACAGCAGATACCATTCAGCTTTGACTATTTTCAGCGTATTCTGCTCTTTGTGATCACCATGCGCACCATCATTGATTTACTTTAATCTTCAATATTATTGTTAATTAACAGGTTGTTAAGTGTCTTTAGTCTGTTTTTGCTATAGATACAGATGTATTTATAAAAATCAGCTGAAAAATACAGGTTTAATTGCGGTTTTGACGCCGCTAACAGCGTGGTAATATCTCAGCGGTATAAAATAACCACACTGATACGCGGTGGATGAACCGGCAATTTTTCTCTGTTGTATATTGATATTTAACGATTTTTTAAGGATGCGTTATCGTATTTGTGCGGATCCGCTAAATGACAAAATATTGAGTCAGATCGCACTTTCTTGCCGTGTTTATCATAACCGATGTAAAAATTTGTGAATTTTCATCATACTTTCAGCAGAACGCCGGAGAGAATTGTTTCTGTGCCGGTATCATCATTCAGACACACAGGGAATGACCATGACATTTACACTGAAAACCACAGCCTGTGCGCTGGCGGTATCCGCAATGCTTTTTCCGGCGCTGGCGAATGCCTGGGAAAAAGATAAAACCTACGACATCACTATTTTGCACACCAATGACCACCACGGCCATTTCTGGCAGAACGATCACGGCGAATACGGCTTATCCGCCCAGAAGACCCTTGTGGACGGTATCCGTAAGGAAGTGGAAGAGAAGGGCGGCTCACTGCTGCTGCTCTCCGGCGGGGATATCAATACCGGCGTGCCGGAATCCGATTTACAGAATGCCGAGCCGGATTTCAAAGGGATGAATCTGGTCGGTTATGATGCGATGGCGCTGGGCAACCATGAGTTTGATAATCCGCTTGAAACGCTGCGTATTCAGGAAAAATGGGCTACATTCCCGTTCCTGTCCGCCAATATCTATAAGAAAAGCACCGGTGAACGCCTGTTTAAGCCGTATGCAATATTTGATAAGCAGGGTGTAAAAATTGCGGTAATCGGCCTGACAACGGATGACACAGCGAAAATCGGTAATCCGGGGAACTTCCCGGACACTGAATTCCGTGTCCCGGCTGAAGAAGCCAAAAAAGTGGTTGAAGCCCTGCGAGAAACGGAAAAACCGGACATCATTATCGCTGCCACCCACATGGGGCACTACGATGACAGCAACCACGGCTCCAACGCCCCCGGGGATGTGGAAATGGCGCGCACCCTGCCGGCCGGTTATCTGGATATGATTGTCGGCGGTCACTCGCAGGATCCGGTCTGTATGCAGCCGGAAAACAAGAATTACAAAATTGCTGATTATGTACCGGGCACCCCGTGTGCACCGGACAACCAGAACGGTACCTGGATTGTGCAGGCCCATGAATGGGGTAAATATGTCGGACGTGCGGACTTTCAGTTCCGCAACGGCGAATTCACGCTGAAACACTATCAGCTTATCCCGGTGAACCTGAAGAAAAAAGTCACCAAAGAGGATGGCACCTCAGAGCGGGTGTATTACACCAGTGAAATCACCGAAAGCCCGGACATGCTTAAACTGCTGACACCGTACCAGGAAAAGGGTAATGAGCAGCTGAATATCAAAGTCGGCTCGGTTGACAGCAAACTGGAAGGTGATCGCAGCAAAGTCCGTTTTGAACAGACCAGCATGGGGCATCTTCTGCTGGCCGCACAGAAAGAGCGTGCAAATGCGGATTTCGCCATTATGAGTGGCGGCGGTGTGCGTGATTCTATCGAACAGGGCGATATTACCTATAAAAATGTGCTGAAAGTGCAGCCGTTTGCCAACGAACTGGTGTATGTCGATTTTAAAGGCAGCGAAGTACTGCCGTATCTGACCGCCGTGGCCAATATGAAAACCGATTCAGGGGCTTACGCACAGTTTTACAATGTGGGGCTGACTCTGAATCAGGACGGCTCTGTGAGTGATGTGACGATTGATGGCAAACCGCTGGATCCGGCAAAAACCTACCGTATGGCGACACTGAATTTCAATGCGATCGGCGGGGATGGTTATCCGAAAATTGATTCTCACCCGGGCTATGTTAATACCGGCTTTGTCGATGCGGAAGTACTGAAAGGGTATATTGAAGCCCATTCACCGCTGAAAGCGGCAGATTATGAGCCGAAGGGCGAAATTATTTATAAAAACAAATAATCGATTATGACTGTCATAAAAAGCCGGGGCTTGCTCCGGTTTTTTATTCATGAGTATTATGAAATGAGTTAATTATTATATTTTTATATATATAAATAATTTTTTTTAATGAATTGTTTTTATTGTGAAAATTTAAAATGAAGCGTGTTTTGCTACGATTGGCTCTTCCTGATTTGTTCATTATTTTTAAAATAAGTGCCTGTTCGTGACGGAGATCCCGAAAACGGACAAATATTCCTCTTTTCAAATGGACGCTATTAATGAACAAAACAGAAAACACCTTACATAGAAAAACACCGTCGGTGACGGTACTGAGCAACCGGAGGCAGGCTGTACGCAATATTGGGTATCACCGCCATCCGGATACCCCGGATAAAACTGATGAACGCATTACCCGCCATCAGTTTGATGCGCGCGGTTTTTTGCAGCAGAGTGCTGATCCGCGTATGCAGGCGTCCGGGCTGAGCAATTTCCGCTATATCACCTCACTCTCCGGACAGGTGCTGCGTACGGAAAGCGCGGATGCGGGAACATCGCTGACACTAAATGATGCGGCAGGGCGACCGGCGACCAGCATCAGTCAGATCCGTACGGATAACGGGCAGGATGTCCGCAGCCGGGCCGTGACTCAGACTTTCCGGTATGAAGGTGCGGATTCAGCCGGGCGTCCGCTGAGTATCGCGGAACAGACCGCCGGGCAGAAAGTTCAGGTGACTGAACGCTTTGTGTATGCAGGCAACAGTGAGGCGGAGAAAGCAAAAAACCTCGCGGGGGTTTGTACACATCATTATGATCCGGCGGGGCTGATGCAGACGGAGAGTATTGCGCTGACCGGCGTGCCGCTGTCAGTGACCCGTCAGTTGCTGAAAGATGCGGATAACCCGGATACCCGTGTTAACTGGCCGGAAGCTAATCCGGACAGTGCATTATCCGCTGAAAAATACACCACGCAAACCATTGCAGATGCCACCGGTGCGGTGCTGAATACCACGGATGCGGCGGGTCACCAGCAGAGAGTGACTTATGATATCGCCGGATTGCTGAGCACCAGCCGGGTGACGGTGAAAGGCGGGGCGGAGAAAATCATTATCAAGTCTGTGGAATATTCTGCCGCCGGACAGAAACTTCGTGAGGAACACGGAAACGGTGTAGTGACCACTTACACTTATGAACCGCAAACCCAGCGTCTGATTGCTGTCAAAACCGAACACCCGGCACGGAAAAATGTATTTCAGGATCTGCGCTATGAATATGATCCGGTCGGTAATGTGCTGTGTGTGACGAATGACGCAGAGGAGACGCGCTTCTGGCATAATCAGAAAGTGGTGCCGGAAAACCGGTACACCTATGACACGCTGTATCAGCTGGTCAGTGCCACCGGGCGCGAGATGGCTAATGCCGGACAGCAAAGCGGTTCCCTCCCTGATATTTCCCCGTTTGATAAAGCCAGTTACACCAATTACACCCGCAACTATATCTATGATCGTGCCGGGAATATGACACAAATCCGCCACTCAGCCCCGGTGACCGGTAATAATTACACCACGGATATCACCGTCAGTCAGCGCAGCAACCGCGCGGTACCGAAAACTATGGCGGACACACCGGAGAAAGCGGAAGCCCTGTTTACCCCGGGCGGACAACAGACACAGTTACAGCCGGGACAAACTCTGTCCTGGACAGCGCGCGGTGAGCTGCAACAGGTTACGCAGGTGGTGCGTAACGGTGCCGCAGGTGACCGCGAAAGCTACCGTTATGATGCGGGCAGCCAGCGCATCCTGAAAACTGCTGTGCAGAAAGCCGGCAACAGCACACAGACACAGCAGGTGATCTATCTGCCGGGGCTGGAGCTGCGAAGCGGAAAAGAAAATTATCAGGTGATCTGTGCCGGTGTTGCCGGGCGTGCACAGGTACGGTTGCTGCACTGGCCGGACGGCAAAAAAGATCACCAGCGGTTCAGTTATGACAATCTGATCGGCAGCAGCGGCCTGGAAACAGACGGTGACGGTAAGCTGCTGAGTCAGGAAGAATATTATCCGTTCGGCGGCACAGCCGTGCTGGTGGCCGGTGCGGACAGCGGCATTGACTACAAAACTCATCGTTACTCCGGCAAAGAGCGGGATGCGACCGGGCTGTATTACTACGGCTACCGCTATTATCAGCCGTGGGCAGGGCGCTGGCTGAGTTCAGATCCGGCGGGAACCGTTGACGGACTGAATCTGTTCCGGATGGTGAGGAATAATCCGGTGAGGTATAGGGATAGTGACGGATTGGTCAGTATTGATACATCCGATATAGATGTTAATATCATTAATGGAGTAATTCCATTTCTTGACAAAGATATAATGAAATTAGATCCGTCAAAAAATAAGTTTGTCAAATATAAAGAAACATATGTTACTGAACTTTTAGAAAGTCATAAACATGGTATGGTCAGTCTTGATGAGGCAAGATCAGCGCTGAAAAGCTATGCAGATACATATCATAAGTTAGATAAGGAATTTTCTCTCGATAAAAAAAATATGGAACTTGGAGTCAGTATTTCCATGAGGATAATGGAGGGTATTAACTCTTATGAGCATCATTTTATTAATTCCGCAGGTGCCGGAGAGGGAAGCCATTCCTCTGATTATGATGTCAATGGGTATAATAATCGGGAAATAAAGTATTTCGCACTCAAAGATAAAAATAAGAAAAATATTTATGCGATGGCTGCGGTTGTTGTCTTGTCTAATTTCATGCATAACAGAGTTGCAGTCAGTATTGAAAATCTGGTCTCAAACCCCTTAACCCAATTACGGGGAGAAGGCATTTCATTCTATAAACAAAATAATATTGACACGGATTTTATTATTAAAGGTGCGGGTAACAGATTGGTAGCAAAAATCTTACAAAACCTGTCACAAAAACACATTATAGAAAGGATATCTACTGATGCAGTTAGTCCTCGTTCCGCAGCAATAGTAACAAGAATGCACAAAATTGCAACATCCGGAGACATATCATCCAGATTGAAAAAAAGTTTCCTTACATCGGTTGGCAAGGTACGGAGTTTAATGCCTAAAAAATCAACATTAGACTAATACCAGACTATATTTTTAAATTATGATTGAGTCATTGGATAACAAAATTTTTGTTATCCAATGCTCCATAAAAGTAATCTAATCAGAAACCATATTACCAATGAATTGCTGCAAATGCCCGGGTCTGTATATCAGACTCGTTTCGCCAGATCCTGCTGCGTCAGCTGACCCTGAAATGACCATGGCAGTCCGATTCACAGACGCATAATTTCTGCCGGAAAACCATTGAAACTCAGCTGATATAGCGGATTGTCTCTTTTCAGACTGAATATCATTTTCATTATCTGGTAACGCGCCTGATTTTTCATTCATGGGGTTTATTGATCCCATTGGTCATTAATGTTTTTTGTATTATTTAATTAATTGTTTTATATGGATATTTTAATTAATCATTATGGTTCTCAGCATTTCCCACGATTCACTCTGTCTGTTTTGATTATTTTTCCTAAAATAAACAGCTATCCGCCGGAGCAATATCAGATTTGTGCGGATATTTATTCCCTTAATAAGGACACTATTAATGAGCAAAACAGAAAACACGTTACATAAAAAAACACCGTCGGTGACGGTACTGAGCAATCGGGGGCAGGTCGTACGCGATATTGTGTATCACCGCCATCCGGATACCCCGGAGAAAACCGATGAGCGCATTACCTGCCATCAGTTTGATAAACGAGGATTTTTAGAGAAGAGTGCTGATCCGCGCATGCAGGCATCCGGGCTGAGCAATTTCTGCTATATCACCTCACTCTCCGGCCAGGTGCTGCGTACGGAAAGCGCGGATGCGGGAATATCGCTGACACTAAATGATGCGGCAGGGCGGCCGGTGATCAGCATCAGTCAGATCCGTACGGATAACGGGCAGGATGACCGCAGCCGGGCCGTGACACAAACTTTTCAGTATGAAGGTGCGGATTCAGCCGGGCGCCCGCTGAGTATCGCGGAACAGACTGCCGGGCAGAAAACTCAGGTAACCGAGCGCTTTGTGTATGCAGGCAACAGTGAGGCGGAGAAAGCAAAAAACCTCGCGGGGGTCTGTACACACCATTATGATCCGGCCGGTCTGGTGCAGACGGACAGCATTGCGCTGACCGGTGTGCCGCTGTCAGTGACCCGTCAGTTGCTGAAAGATGCGGATAATCCGGATACCCGTGTTAACTGGCCGGAAGCTAATCCGGACAGTGCATTATCCGCCGAAAAATACACCACACAAACCATTGCAGATGCGACCGGTGCGGTGCTGAATACCACGGATGCGGCGGGTCACCGGCAGAAAATGACTTATGATATCGCCGGATTACTGAGCACCAGCCGGGTAACGGTGAAAGGCGGGGCGGAAAAAATCATCATCAAATCTGTGACGTATTCCGCTGCCGGGCAGAAACTGCGTGAGGAGCACGGTAACGGCGTAGTGACCACTTACACTTATGAACCGCAGACCCAGCGCCTGCTCGCCGTCAAAACCGAACATCCGGCACGGAAAAAAATATTTCAGGATCTGCGCTATGAATATGACCCGGTCGGTAATGTGCTGTGTGTGACGAATGACGCCGAGGAGACGCGCTTCTGGCATAATCAGAAAGTGGTGCCGGAAAACCGGTACACCTATGACACGCTGTATCAGCTGGTCAGTGCCACCGGGCGCGAGATGGCTAATGCCGGACAGCAAAGCGGTTCCCTCCCTGATATTTCCCCGTTTGATAAAGCCAGTTACACCAATTACACCCGCAACTATACCTATGATCGCGCCGGGAATATGACACAAATCCGCCACTCAGCCCCGGTGACCGGCAATAACTACACCACGGATATCACCGTCAGTCAGCGCAGCAATCGCGCGGTACTGAAAACCCTGGCGGACACGCCGGAGAAAGCGGAAGCTTTGTTTACCCCGGGCGGACAGCAGACACAACTCCAGCCGGGACAGGAACTGTCCTGGACAGCACGCGGCGAATTGCAACTGGTTACGCCGGTAGTGCGCAGCAGTGCCGCCGGTGACTGTGAAAGCTACCGTTATGATGCGGGCAGCCAGCGTATTCTGAAAACCACCGTGCAGAAGACCGGTAACAGCTCACTGACACAGCAGGTCATCTATCTGCCGGGACTGGAGCTGTACCGCGGAAAAGAAAACTATCAGGTGATCTGTGCCGGTGTTGCCGGGCGGGCACAGGTGCGGTTGCTGCACTGGCCAGACGGCAAAAAAGATCACCAGCGGTTCAGTTATGACAATCTGATCGGCAGCAGCGGCCTGGAAACAGACGGTGACGGTAAGCTGCTGAGTCAGGAAGAATATTATCCGTTCGGCGGCACAGCCGTGCTGGTGGCCGGTGCGGACAGCGGCATTGACTACAAAACTCATCGTTACTCCGGCAAAGAGCGGGATGCGACCGGGCTGTATTACTACGGCTACCGCTATTATCAGCCGTGGGCAGGGCGCTGGCTGAGTTCAGATCCGGCGGGAACCGTTGACGGGCTGAATCTGTTCCGGATGGTGAGGAATAATCCGGTGACGCTTTATGATAATGACGGGCGTGCGCCTGAAACACCAAAATCGTTAAGGCAACTGGCTAAAGAGGTGGCGAAAGATTTCAGACGTTATACAACAAAAGATGTTCAGGCCTATATGGGGGGAATAGGTGAATTGGGCGGACATGCTTTTGCTGCGGCTCATGAAAAAACGGAAAGCCAGATTGTTAAAATGAGTAAAAAACAGCCGGGGACTGAATTCGGACTGACGCTCGATAAAATGTCCTCAATAGTAACGAAGCAGATAAGTAATTATAAACCCGCAAATAGTTATGATGCAGAACCGGCCCCGGTTTCTGCAAGGGACAGAAGCGGATTGATCGGTGTTCCGGTTTATGGTTCAGCAGACAAATTTTCTGCTCCGCTGGAGCGGGATATCAATAAGAACGAAATTCTTTACAGAACCATTCCCGAGGCACATTACAGCACATTGGTTGATACCGGAAAATTATCGGCTACAACAGAGACCTCTGTCAGTCCTGCACTGGCGTATTCTGAAGGATACGATGGTGTATTGGTCCGTTTTACACTGAAAGAAGGAACGATTGCCAAACTGGCTGACATCGGAGGTGCAGTGAATGATCCGGCAGCAAAACGTCTGGGTCTGAAGCCGTTGGGAGCCGGATGGAATGAGCATAGCGCTGGTTTTAAAACAGAGGGTAACCAGATGACAATTCATCTGGGTAAAGGAAAAGGGCTGGATACCTTCAATGACAATATTGTGACTTATCACAGAATGAAAAAACGGGAGAGAATCGCAGCATAATCTGTAACGGCTATATTCAGCGGGTAACAGCCGGATCCCCGTCTGTTACCTGCATAATGACCACTTATCAGTCCCGTTTCGCCACCGGGGCAAATTTTCCGTCCAGTACTTTCGCCAGATCCTGTGGTGCCAGTTCGATATCCAGGCCGCGTTTGCCGCCGGAAACAAAAATAGTGGCAAACTCCTGTGCACCCTCATCAATCAGGGTTGGCAGACGTTTTTTCTGTCCCAGCGGGCTTATCCCGCCCACCAGATAACCGGTGACTTTCTGTGCATTCACCGGGTCGGCCATTTCTGCTTTCTTCACACCAAGGGCTTTGGCCACCGCTTTTAAATCAAGCTGTTCTGATACCGGGGTGACTGCCACGGCGAGGTGTTTATTATCACCGTTAAGTGCCACCAGCAGGGTTTTATATACCTGACGGGCATCGAGATTGAGTTTGCGGACCGCTTCATCACCGAAATTATGATCATTCGGATCATGTTCATACGGATGGAGGGTGAATGAAATCCGGTTTTTTTCCAGAAGTTTTACAGCCGGTGTCATAGGTCTTTCCTTGCAGATAATTCAGACGGCAGTGTCACAAGGCCTGCCAGTTTAACACAAAATGGACGGCAGATTATGGTCGCCGTAAAGATGCAGTGCGCCGACCGCCACCACATAATTGCCGGGCGGCAGTTGTGTCAGCCGGGTTTTCCAGGCGTCGTTGCGGCTTATCATCAGATGCTGATACGTCTGCTCGCTGAAGGTGGCGGGCAGCGGCTGCGCGAGTTTTTCCGGCCGGTAATCCAGCCACCAGCCGAGCATAATCTGAAGTGCCCGCGCGTTATCATGCCAGTAGGCCAGGGTATCTTCCAGCAGGCTCAGCCCTTCGTCCGGGAAATCCAGCAGCATCTGTAACTGTGCCTGTGTGCCTTCCAGCTCAAAAACGGGGATATTCTGTCCGTGAGCAGCATTGAGCATCTGATAATCAATGCCGTAATGCGGGCGCAGCCCGAGGCTTTGTGCCTGAGCTGATTGCAGGATCAGCGCCACCTGCCAGGCGGGCAGGGTATCCAGGGTCTGTACCGGCTGGCGCTGTTCCTCACAATAGCGGCGGTAGTCATCTCTCAGGTGTTCCGGTAAGCGCTCACTTACCGGCAGACGGGGGAATTCAGGGTCCTGTCCCGGGAACGGCGGTGCCGGACGGGTGATATCCGCTTCCACAATCAGGCCATCAGCACGATTGATTCTTTCCAGCAGCGGTCCGGGCAGCGGGTACATGGCTTCCGATCCCATATGAATACTGCCGACCAGATGCAGTGAGATATCCCCGGGCAATGTGAGGTCAACCGAAGGCCAGGTGCAGCCACCCTGCGGATCAGGCGGGATAAGGTAATCTTTCAGCCGGCGGAACAGTGTTTTCATGACGACTCCTGTCGTGAAACGATACCCTAGTTGACTGCAAGCGCGGGCTTTTTTCAACCCTGATAAGTAATATCCGGTTAATTAACAGGAAAAAAATAAGGGAGCGAATCATTCGTTCCCTTATTGGTTGAGTTATTAATCTTTTGGTTTAAAACGTAACAATCGGTTGGCGTTACTGACCACCGTAATGGATGACAGCGCCATGGCCGCCCCTGCCACCACCGGATTCAGCAGTGTGCCGGTGAACGGGAACAGCACCCCGGCTGCGATCGGGATCCCGAGGGTGTTATAAATAAAGGCACCCAGCAGGTTCTGTTTCATGTTACGCAGTGTCCCTTTCGAGATAGCCACCGCATCGGCCACGCCGTGCAGGCTGTGGCGCATCAGGGTGATTGCTGCCGTTTCGATGGCGATATCACTGCCGCCGCCCATGGCGATCCCCACATCTGCCCGTGCCAGCGCAGGTGCGTCATTGATACCGTCACCAACCATGGCGACACGGCGCCCGGCCTGCTGCAATTTTTCAATGGCAGCGGCTTTGCCGTCCGGCAGTACACCGGCGATCACTTCATCAATCCCGGCTTCTCTGGCGATAGCCCGGGCGGTTACTTCATTATCCCCGGTCAGCATCACCAGACGGTAACCCTGTTTGTGCAGACGCGCCAGCGCACTGACACTGTCCTCACGCAGCGGGTCCCGGACGGAAAGTATTGCTGCGATATTGCCGTCAACTGCCAGCATTACCGGGGTCACGCCTTTACCGGCCTGGGACTGTACCAGCGCATCCGCCTCACCGGCCGTGCTGATATTCTGTGCCTGCATCAGTGCATGGTTACCCAGCAGGAGTGTCCGGCCTTCAGACTCCCCGCTGATCCCCATCCCCGCCAGGGTACGGAACTGAGTAACAGACGGCAGCGTCAGCTCTTTTGCCCGTTCGGTGATAGCGCGGGCCAGCGGGTGATTAGAACCGCTTTCCAGCGCCGCCGCGAGACGCAGGACATCATCGTCACTGAAACCATTAAAGGTATGGATTTCCGTTACCTGCGGCATGCCTTCGGTCAGGGTTCCGGTTTTGTCGAAAACAATGGTGTCGAGGGTGCTTGCCTGCTGTAAAGCATCCGCATCCCGTACCAGCACACCAAACTCAGCGGCGCGTCCGACCCCGGAAATAATCGACATCGGTGTTGCCAGTCCCAGTGCACACGGACAGGCGATAATCAGTACCGTGGTAATAATCACCAGTGCATAGGTTATCTGCGGTGCCGGGCCGAAGAAGTACCAGACGGCACCGGCGATCAGGGCGATAACCACCACAACCGGTACAAAGACGGCTGAGATTTTATCTGCCAGCTGGCCGATTTCCGGTTTACTGCTCTGAGCCTGACGCACCAGTTTAATGATGCGTGCCAGCGTGGTTTTGCTGCCGACAGCGGCGGCACGGAACAGTACGGTGCCGTCCTGCACGGTGGTCCCGGCAGAAACGGTATCGCCGGTGGTTTTCTGCTGCGGGATAGGTTCTCCGGTCAGCATCGCCTCATCCATCCACACTTCGCCTTCCGTGATCTCACCATCGACCGGCACGCGGTCACCGGTGGTCAGGCGCAGGATCATCCCCGGCTGCACATCTGCCAGCGGGACATCTTTCTCACCTTCCGGTGTCACCACACGGGCGGTCGGCGGAGTCAGATCCAGCAGGCGCTCCAGTGCTTTTGACGAACGCTGGCGGGCACGCTGCTCCAGCATATGACCCAGGTTTATCAGACCGATAATCATGGCGCTGGCCTCATAATAGAGGTGACGCGCCTGCGGCGGGAACACGTCCGGCCAGAGGTTTACTGTGATGGAATAGAGCCACGCGGCACCGGTACCGAGAGCCACCAGGGTATCCATCGTTGCACTGCCGTTTTTCAGGGACTGCCAGGCGCTGCGGTAGAAATGCCCGCCCGCCAGGATCATCACCGCCAGGGTGACGATCCCGATGGTCAGCCAGATCCCGTTGTTCGCCGGGGTCAGCATCATATTGTCGCCGATCATTCCCCAGATCATCACCGGGATACCGACCGCCAGTGCCAGAGCAGACTGCCAGCGGAACCGCTTCATATTGGCAACCGCGACTTCCTGCTGGCGCTCACGGCGTTTGGCATCATCCTGAATCAGTTCCGCGCCGTAACCGGCTTTCTCCACCGCGGCGATCAGCGCCTCTGCAGAGGCGTGGCCAGTGACCAGTGCACTGCGCTCCGCGAGGTTAACGCGGGCATTTTCCACACCGTCCACACTGAGCAGCGCTTTGTGTACTTTGCTGACACAACTCGCACAGGTCATGCCGTCGAGCAGGAAGGAGAGACTGTCGTCATCCTCCTCAATCACCGGCATGGCAGGGGTATTGTCCGGAGTGGCCGGAATGTCGCAGTGCTCCGCTGCCGCTGCCTCAGTCTGAGACGGCGTCAGCGGTTCAGATTTTGGGGAGGCGTTTTCTCCCGCCACCGCCGCCTGAAAACCGGCGGCTTCCACCGCGCTGATTAAGGTCTGCGCATCAGCGCTGCCGTACACTTTTGCCTCTTTGGTATCAACCACCGCAGCCGCAACACCGCCAACCGCCTCTAATGCACTTTGCGTTTTCGCTGCACATTTCATACAATTCAGCCCGGAAAGCTGTAAAATTGTACCGGGGTTGTCTGCAATCTGAGCGTTGTAACCCGCTTCTTCGATAGTTTTGATGAGGGATTGCGCATCCGCATCGCCGGTTACTTTGGCGAAATCAAGGGTGACCACCGCAGATTCAACATCCGGGCGGGCGTCGAGAGCTTTTTTCACACTGCCGGTGCAATGTCCGCAGGACAGCCCCTGTAACGCGAGAATAGTGGTATTAGCCATACTTTTTTTCCTTACATGTTTCGCATCATCACGCCGCATATCAGCACACGGCGCAAGAGAAAAAATTCTGTTCGGGGGAACGGGAATTTTGATTTACGATGATGGTAAACCTTCCCTCAAGGGGAAGGTCAAGGAGAAGTTATGAATATCAGCGATATTGCACAAAAAACGGGTTTAACACCAAAAGCAATCCGTTTTTACGAAGATAAATCTTTGATCACGCCACCGGAACGGGGTGAGAACGGATACCGGTATTTCAGTGAACGGCATGTGGATGAACTGACTCTGCTGCGCCAGGCAAAAGAGGTCGGGTTCACGCTGGATGAGTGCCGCGAGCTGTTATCGCTGTTCCGTAATCCGAACCGCCACGCGGCGGATGTGAAATCGGCGACCCTGGGCAAAGTGAAGCAGATTGAGAAAACCATTACGGAGCTCACGGCTATCCGTGACCGCCTGCTGGCACTGGCTGATTCCTGTCCCGGGGATGACAGCGCGGAGTGCCCGATCATCGATCATCTCTCCGGATGCCGCCACAGCAAACCTGCCTGTCATAAATAATCCGTCTGTTTTGTGCGTCTGCCCGCCGGGCAGACGCCGTCTTACATCCTGTCAGTTAAGTTTTTCTTATTTCTGCCGATAACAGATAAAAGCCCGGCTCTTTTTCATCCGGCGTTATGCCTGAGAAAACCGGCATTTCTGTCCGCTGCGGCGGCAACCGGCACAAAGGATAAGTAAGACGAATTGACCAAACTGCTGACATTATTACGCCGCATATTATTATCAGGGCTGTTTTTTTGCCCGACATTATATGCCGCACCTTTCCCTGCTGCTGCGGAAAACCCCGGCGCTGATGCTTCGCGCCGGGCGATGCAGGATGCCGGACAGCAGGTCAGTGACCTGCTGGAACAGCAGACTTACCGGCAACTGAGCAAGCCGCAGACAACGATCACCCCCGCAGAGCCGTTACTGCGTGCGGCAGAGAATGAACACTGTCTGCCGGTCAGCGGCGTATATCTCTCTGGTATCACACTGTTATCTCAGGACGACCTCCGCTCACTTTCGCCATTGCCCGCAGACTGTATCCGCAGCCGTGACATTAATGTGCTGGTGGCGGAACTGATGGAGCGGTATCTGGATAAAGGCTATATCACCGCCCGGATCCGCTTTCTGCCGGTCAACGATTATCACGAGCTGGGGATCGGCGTGACGGAAGGAACCGTGGAGCGGATCGACAGCACGGATCGCGGTGTTAATACCGCTCTGCTGTTTCCCGCTCTGACCGGCAAGCCGCTGAAAATCACCGAACTGGAGCAGGGGATGGATCAGGCAAACCGCCTGAAATCCAATCATGTCACGATGGATATTCTGCCCGGCAGCGAACCGGGAGGATCGGTGATCCGGCTGGTTAATCAGCGCGGCACCCCGGCCGGTTTCTCTCTCAGCGCGGATAATTACGGGCAGAAAAGTACCGGACGTAATGTTATCCGTGCCGCAGTCACTGCAGACAGCCCGGCAGGATTATCTGATTTTGTCAGCCTGAGCGGCTCCGCCACAACCGATAATCCGGCGGCGCGTTACAGCCGCTCCGGCATGCTGTTTTACTCCGTGCCTTATGGCGCACTGACGGTCAGCACTTACGGCAGTCTTTCCCGTTACCGCATCAGTCAGGCGCTGCGTTATAACCACGTCATTCTGCGCGGGGACAGCGCTCAGGCTGCACTGCGGGCGGATTATGTCATCTTCCGTAACCGCTCACGGATTGATTCACTGATGGCGCAGATGACACACAAACGCAGCCGCAACTACCTCAATGACACACTGATTGACGTCAGCAGCCCGACCCTGAGTATCGCCGAAGCCGGTTATACCGGGCTGATTCTGGTTCCGGGCGGCGTTATCAGCACCTCTTTATCAGTGGAAAAGGGCACCACACTGTTCGGGGCGGATACCCGGAACACCTTGCCCGGCTCAGATCCGCAGTACACCAAAGGCAAATTCTCACTCAGCTATGTTCAGCAGTTTTCGCTGTCGGAAGACACATATCTGTTCAGCAGTCATCTGGCCGGTCAGTACACACAGGATCACCTCCCCGGGGTGGAGTGGCTGACACTGTCGGATAACAGCACGATCAGAGGGTTTCACGACGGCTCGTTATCGGCGGATAAGGGATGGTACTGGCAAAACACCCTTTCCCGCCGTTTTGTCCGGCAGGGGATTACGGTAACGCCCCGTGCCGGTGCGGACTACGGACGGGTTATGGCTCAGACCGGGCAGGCGGGATGGCAGTCTGCCGCGGGTATCGCCGCAGGGGTTAATGTCAGTTACGGCGGCGCACAGCTGGATGCGCAAATCAGCCGCGCCCGGACCTCTGTGACGGCACTGCCAGCACAGGACACCCTGTTTTCCCTGCGCCTGGGATATCAGTTCTGATCGGCTCCGTCAGTCGTTGGATGGTAAGGAAATACAATGAAAAAAGAACGCTTTAAACTCTCTTCTTCAGGTAAGGTGGCCGCGTGGATGGCGCTGGCCTTTGTCACGCTGAACAGTGCAGCCGCAGGGATTGTGGCGGACGGCGGCCCGGACGGCCCCGGGGTTTCGCAGGTAAACGGAACGGATATTGTCAATATTACAACGCCAAACAGTAACGGGTTGTCTCATAACCAGTATCTTGATTTTAATGTGGATAACCGGGGCGCGGTCTTTAATAACAGCATGACCGCCGGGCAGTCGCAGCTGGCGGGTATGCTGGAGGCCAACAAAAACCTGAACGGGCAGGCCGCCGGGGTGATCCTCAATGAAGTGGTCAGCCGTAACCCCTCTCTGCTGCTGGGTCAGCAGGAAGTGTTCGGCATGGCGGCGGATCTGATCCTCGCCAATCCGAACGGGATCAGCTGTCAGGGCTGTGGTTTTATCAACACCAATAATGCCGGGCTGATCGTGGGGAGTCCGCTGATTGAGAACGGGATGATCAGTGCGTACAGTACGCTGGACAACACGAACTCACTGACGATCGGAAATAACGGGATCACGACCGGTAAGGTGCTGGATCTGGTCGCGCCTGCGATTAATGCCGACGGGGAGATCCGTGCGGCGGCACTGAATGTGATCACTGGGAACAATACCGTTTCTGCTGATTTGCAGACCATTTCCGCCGGGAAAAACGCGGTTCCGCTGGACAGCTATTATCTGGGCGGCATGCGTGCCGGTAAAATCCGTCTGGTGAATACCGCGCAGGGCAGCGGCGTGAAACTGGCCGGTAATATTGATGCTGTAAATGGTTTCGATGCGCAGTCACAGGGCGCGCTGACACTCACCGGCGCACAGGTCACCGGCGGGGATATCCGCCTGAGCGGCGATACGCTGCGTACCGAAGGACAGCTGCGCAACGAACATCAGCGGACAGAAGACAAACGCAGCGGGCAATCCGTCACCGGCGAAACCCGGCAGGGGCGCTACACCCGCACCTCGCTGGACGGCAAAAACATCACTCTGGTGGTACAGCAGGAAGCCCGGCTGACCGGTACTGATCTGAACGGGATTGAGATCGCCGTTCAGGCAGGAACCATCACGCTCGACAGCGACCAGGTTGCACAGTCAGACACCCGCACCACAAATCAGTGGAAGATGTCGTGGGAAAATAATGAAACCCGCAAAGATGAAAGCATCCGCCGGGAAACCAGCAACCTCCGTGCTGACGGTGATATCCGCCTGGCAGCCAAAACCGGTGATATTACCCTGAAAGGGGCAACACTGGGGGCCGGAACGCATCTCAGTGCGGATGCCAAAGGGGATATCCGGCTGGAGAGCGTGACCAACTCCCGCACTCAGACGGTGTCCGGCAATAAACGCAATGAGACGGCAAAACTGCTCAGCGGCACACACGGCGATGTCACGTCAAAAGAGCAACTGGTGAAAACGGAACTGACCGCAGGCGGCAATCTGGGACTGAATGCGGGTCATGACATCCGGGCTCAGGCGGTACAGGTACATGCCGGACAGGATCTGATCATCAATACCGGCAATAATCTCACCATCGGTACGCAAACCACGACACAGCATCAGGGGCATACGGAGAATATCACCTCGTGGGGTGGTATCGGCGGCGGCTCCCGTGAAAACCGTGCCACCACGGAAGAGACAGCGCACGGCTCTGACATTACCGCAGGCGGTAAGCTCTGGCTTTCCGGCGGCAACGGTGTGACCGTCACCGGCAGTAAGGTGAAAGGCACACAGGACAGTCTGGTGCAGACCGGTCAGGGCACGCTGGTGATTGAAAACGGCATCAGCCGGACGGCGAAACACATTGATAACCGTGATGGCGGCGCGTTTAACATCACCCGCAGCACCCTTCGTGAAAACAGTGAGGATACCCGTGTTGAGCGCAGTGAGCTGAAATCAGAGGCTGACCTGCGGCTGGCCGGGAAAAATGATATCACCATTGCCGGAAGCCTGATTGAAAGTGCGGGCACACTGAAAATTGACACCCTTGGTGATATCAATGTCCGTGCGGCACAGGCACAAAAACAGTCTGACAAAACAGAAACCACACTCAAAATCAGCGGCTATGCCAAAGAGGATGAGGACAAACAGTACCGTGCCGGTCTGGACATCAACCATACCCGCGACACGCAAAAGCAGGATTCTGTCACGCAGCAGGGCAGTGAACTCAAGGGCGGCAGTGTCTCTGTCACCGCCGGAAACGATCTCACGCTTACCGGTTCCTCTCTGACCACCACGCAGGGAGATGCGGCGCTTTCCGCTGAAAATATCACCCTGAACGCAGCGGATAACCGTGAGACCCGGACACAGCAGAAAGGGGAATCACACGGCGGTATTTATCTGACCGGCGGCATGGATAAACTCGGCGGCGGGCTGAGCGGCGGTCATACTGAAACCGGCAGGACACAGGAGCAGCATCAGGCGGTCACCTCCGGTACTCAGGTGCAGGGCAATCTCATCCTGACCGCGGGTAAAACGCTTTCGCAGGAAGGCGCATCACACACGGTGGGCGGCGCTTATACGGAAACTGCGCAAAACTCGGAGCACCGGGCGGCTCACAACAGTGATCGCACCACGGAAACCCGTAAAGGAGGTGAAGGCAGCCTTGGTGTTTCGCTGGATTACAGCAAAGTCTCCCGTCCGCTGGCCAAAGCCGGTGAAAATATTGCGGAAGGCAATATTGCCGGGGTGGCTGACAGTACCGCGGCCACCGGACTGCCGGATATCGGCGTTGATCTGAGCGGCAAAGGGGAAAACCGGCAGACCATCAGCGGGAACACACAGGCGAAAACCACCTCTGTTAATGCAGGATCGGTTGCCGTTAACGCCACTGATCGTGTCCGCAATGAAGGAACACAGTACCGGGCGGATAACGGCGGTATTGCGATCAGCACCGGCGATTATCAGTCTGCGGCGGCAGCGGATACACATCATCAGTCGGAATCTGTGACTGAGGGCAAAGGAAGCCTGCGTGTGGCAACATCCACCGGACAGGATGTTGCGATCAGTGCGGAAGTCAGCGGCGGTCATCGTCTGGTCACAGAGAGCAGCAGTAAAGCGGTGACCGGTTCGCTGTCGGCGAAAGGGGATATCTCTGTGCAGGCGGGGCGTGATGCGGCATTGCAGGGCGATACACTGCGCAGTGAGGAAGGACTCGTTTCTGTCCGTGCCGGTGATAATCTGACGCTGGATCAGGCGGGTGATACCCACAGCAAAACCGTCAGTGGTTATGATGCCGGGGCGAAGGTGAATGTGGAATCGCTCAACCTGAAAAATGCCGGTGGTGGTCTCAGCGGCGGACGTGAAGTGTATAACGAAAGCGGCACAACGGCGAAAACCGGCGTGACTGAGGGCAAAACCGGCGTGGTATTACAGGCCGGAAACGACCTGACCGCTAACGGTACTAATGTCAGCAGTGGCGGGGATGTGACCGTGAAAGGCGGACACAATACCCTGCTTAACAGCGCGGAGAGCACGAATACCATCTCCGGCCACCAGTGGCACGGCGGTGTGCAGGCTAACGGCGGTAAAACAGAGACCGGCAGCAAACCCGGCGGCGGTGCGGATTTCAGTATCAGCAAACAGTCTGAAAACGTGACTGATCAGCGCGGCGGCAGCCTGCGCAGCGGCGGTACTGTTTCTGTTTCTGCCGACGGTATGCGGGATGATGCGCTGCATCTGAAAGGTACGCAGATTGATGCACAAAATACCGCGCTGACCGCCCGTGACGGCGGTATTGTGATTGAATCCGCACAGAAAACCACAGACAAAGCCAACTGGAATGCGGGCGGAAACCTGAATATCGGCACCTCGCGCAGTACAGAAAATCCGGAAACCGGTTCGCGGCATAATATCAGTGCCGGTCTGAAGGGTGGGATCGATAATCAGCAGACGGTAACGCAGAAAAATGCCCTTGCTGACAGCGGAAATCTCACGCTGAACAGCCGCAATGATACGCAGATCCGGGGCGGAAAACTGACGGCGGATACCATCAGCGGGCGTGTCGGCGGTGATCTGATCGTGGAAAGCCGGACTAACACCGAATCTGTTCTGAAAGTTGACGCGGATCTGTCGGCGGCACATACCAATGATGAGGGCAGCAGTACCACCTCAAAACTGGCCAATGCCGGTACACCGAAGTTTGCGGATGACATCAAGGCGGGTCTGGAAAACGGACTGGATAAAGCGGCAGATTCTGTACGGGAAAATGCCGGAGCCGGTGCCGGTACCGTGGCGGACAAGGTGAAATCCGGCCTGACATCCCCGTCCGGGATGAACGGCAATGTTAAAGCATCCTTTGAAACCCGCTCCTCAGAACAGGTGGGACAGCAATCCGGTCTGACCGCCCGTGAACAGGGCAAACTGCGTACCGGCGGCAGCACCATCCTGACCGGCGCGGTGCTGGACGGTCTGCCGGATGGCGGGAACACCGAAATGCGTTCTGTGGCGGTCAAGGAGACCGGCACCCGTATTCACGGTGAACTCCCGCTCAATGCCGGACAGGCTGTCAGTGCAGTTAAGGATGGGATCGTAAACGGAAAATCCCCGGTCGGCATTTCTGTCACTAATGATCACAGTAGTGTGAACAGTAAAGTGAAGTAATTATTAGTTTATTCAGTAAGATAAAACGGCTCCCTGCGGAGCCGTTTTTTAATGTGACAATCCGGCGTGGTTTAAAAATTGTTTATATCACGGTGGTTATTATCAGCAATATCAGTTCGGCTGAATTTAATCTGATGCCCGGGTCTTTTTTTATCATTATGTTTATTCTGTTATTTTTCGGGGTTGATATGTCTGAATTAAAAGAAATTGCAATACCGGACCTGACGGATGTAACAGTGAATAATATGAAACAGACACTGCATCGCTGTTCTGTGTGTACTCTGGCTGCAATTGCTGAATCAGAATACGGAAAAGGGAAAATATTCAGCTGTATTTCAGATTTAATGGCGGATTTACAGGATGGCGGAGACAATTGAATTCACCGCAGGTTTTAACCGGAAATTAAATCTGCCTTCTGAAAACAGCGAACTGACAGCACTGTTTCTGGCCGCTGGTACGCATCAGTTTTTATTGCCGGGCTATGAGGTAAAAGAGGGCTATCAATTTATTAAATCAGGTAAAAAGCAGCAATACAGACTTGTTACGACCGGAGGTACACCTGAAACCGTTTATCTGGTTGAGCTTTGCTTGCGCAATGACATCGTTGCCGGTCAGACAAGTTGCACACAAATTAAGGTATGGCGGACAACCAATGACAAACATCAGTCTGCTGTTGCAGACCTGCCGCGGCACTTTTTCCGCTGGCTGCCGGATACCTATCATATTGTGGTTACCGATGAAGAATAAACCGGTGACGGACGGCGTTTTTGGGAAGTGATGATTTCATGGGCATTGGCCGCCGGTTTTTATGTTTATGCTTCAGATGGCGGAGAGCCGGAAAGGCCGCTGTTTGTTATTCAGGATATGGAATCCTTTTTTGAATACTGGAGTGATTTTTGTTGGGGGAATGATCCCGATATCCACACACACCGTTTAATTGTCATCAGTAAAAAAGAAATAAAATAACGATCCCTCGTATTTCCTGTCCCGATCAATTCCCCGCTGAAAAAATAATCCGTAATTTTAACCAAAACACTTATCCGTGATTAAATCGCAAATTAGTGAAATGCACCATATTTTGCGAATAATTCAGTGATTGACTTTGTATTATGCGATCTGCGTAAAAGAAAATTCAGCGGGTAATAGATAGCGTAAGCGCAATTTATAACTCAATGGAAGGTGTTCTCTATGAAACGTAGTGTTTTATCTCTTGCTGTGGGTGCTGCACTGGTGATTTCTGATGCAACGGCGTGTACCACTATTTTTGTCGGTGAAAATGCGTCTTCAGATGGTGCGCAATATATTGCCCGCAATGAAGATATGAATCCGGCAAACCCGAAAGTTTTGCAGGTGAATCAGGAAAAAGTAAATAAAGACACTGAGTTTAAAACCAACTTAAATAAATTCACCTATACCCTGCCGGAAAAGGCAATGCGTTATACCACTATCCCGGAATGGAATGATAAAGGTCAGTTCCGTTTCAGTTCCAACGGCTTTAATGACGCCGGTGTCGGGATCAGTGCCACAGAAACGATTTTCGCCAATGAAGCTTCATTAAAAATTGACCCGTATGTTGAAGATACCGGGATTATTGAAGATGCGATTCCGGATGTGGTATTACCGTATGTCTCTTCCGCAAAAGAAGGGGTGATGCGGTTAGGGAAAATCATTGAGGAAAAAGGGGCCGGTGAAGGTTTCGGCGTGGCCTTTATTGATAAAGACGGGATCTGGTATCTGGAAACCGGCAGCGGCCACCAGTGGATGGCAGCAAAAATCCCGGCCAATACCTATTATGTCACCGCAAACCAGGGCCGCCTGGAAAAATTTGATATGAATGACAAAGAAAATTACCTGTCATCCCCGACACTGATTTCCTTTGCCGAGAAAAATGGCTTATATGATCCGAAAAAAGACGGTGAGTTTAATTTCAAAAAAGCCTATACCAAAGATGATGCGAAAAGTGACGGTTATTACAACTACCCGCGTGTGTTAGTGCTGCAAAAAATGTATAACCCGGAAATTAAGACAGACTTTAAAGATGTGAAATCCAATGATTTCCCTGTCTTCTTAAAACCGGCGAAAAAACTGGGGCTGGAAGATATTAAAGCCGGGCTGCGCAACCATTATGAGAATGTCGGTACATCTCCGTATGCAACCACCTATCCGGATACCACTAAACGACCAATCTCGGTATTCAGAACCCAGCACTCCCATATTTTACAGGTGCGCAAAGATTTACCGAAAGAAATCGGGAATGTCCGTTATATTGCCTTCGGTATGCCGACATTATCCGTTTATGTCCCGGTATATTACGGCCCGGACAGCTACGTGGAAGCTTATACCATCGGTTCACCGCAGGCGGATAATGCCTCGGCACACTGGAAATTCCGTAAATTACAGACACTGGCAATGATCGACTTTAATAAATATTCGAAAATTGTGCAGGCGGAATACAGCAAACAGGAAGCTGAGTTTGCCAAAGAACAGCAGGCAATGGAAAAAGAGTATCTGAGTATTTATAAAACAGACCCGGCGAAAGCCAAACAGCTGTTACAGGACTTCCAGAATAAAGTCATGCAGGATGCATTAAATACCACGGATAAACTGACCAATATTATTATGCAGGATCTGACCAATTCCGTGAACGAACGCTACCGCTTTAAAGGCGCGTGATGCTGTAAGGGTATTGAAACAAGATTATTGAGATAAATAAAAAACGGCTTCTGTCACCAGAGGCCGTTTTGCTGTTGTCTTTCCGGTCAGTTACCGGCTGACAGCCCGGACCGTCAGTGTAATGCCGTCAACGGCAATCACTTCCACTTCCGTGCCGGCAGGCAGTGCCGACTGGCTGTAGACACGCCAGCTGCCGTCAGCCAGACGGATACGGCTGTAACCGTCTTCCGTCTCTGTCAGCAGCGCGGCACGCAGGCCGATCAGTTTATGATTGACCTGATTCGGCGAACTGCTGTCATTACGCTGGCGGCGGCGCTGAAAATTACGCCACAACACCGCACAGATCACCGTCATTACCGCGAAGATAATACCCTGCCACTCGAGACTGAGCCCCGGCATAATCCACACCAGCAGCGCGACAACCAGTGCCGCCACGCCGCTCCAGAGCAGATAACCGCCGGTACCGAGCATCTCCAGAATCAGCAGGATGCCGCCGAAACAGAGCCAGAACCAGACCGCCTGTGATGCGATCATCTCAATCATGCGGATTTACCCTGACCTTTAGTGTCTTTTGACACATTGAACATTTCAGCCACACCGCCGATAGCGCCCATCAGGTTGCTTGCTTCCAGTGGCATCATAATGACTTTGCTGTTTTCCGCCGCACCGATTTTGGTCAGTGCATCGGTATATTTCTGTGCCACGAAGTAGTTAATAGCCTGCATATTACCGTCAGCGATAGCATCAGATACCATCTGTGTGGCGCGGGCTTCCGCCTCTGCCGCACGTTCACGGGCTTCCGCTTCCAGGAAGGCGGACTGACGCAGACCTTCTGCTTTCAGGATCTGAGACTGTTTTTCACCTTCTGCTTTCAGAATGGCGGCCTGACGTATACCTTCCGCTTCAAGAATGTCCGCACGTTTGGTACGTTCCGCTTTCATCTGCGCGTTCATCGCGGAGATCAGTTCTTTCGGCGGACGCACGTCACGGATTTCGATACGGGTGATTTTAATCCCCCACGGGTTGGTTGCCTCATCCACAATGTGCAGCAGGCGGGAGTTGATGGAGTCACGCTGGGATAAAATTTCATCCAGCTCCATCGAACCCAGCACGGTACGGATGTTGGTCATGGTCAGGTTGATGATAGCCAGGTCCAGGTTGCTGACCTCATATGCGGCACGCACCGGATCCACCACCTGAATAAAGCAGACGGCATCGATGGTGACGTTGGCGTTATCGCGGGAGATAACTTCCTGTGACGGAATATCGAGAACCTGTTCCATCATATTGATTTTACGGCCGATACGGTCAATAAACGGCACAATAATATGCAGACCCGGTTGCAGGGTTTTGGTGTAACGGCCAAAACGCTCAACTGTCCACTGATAGCCCTGTGACACGGTTTTAACACCGGTTGCCACAATAATAATTGCGATGAGAATAATAATCGGGACAAAACCCAGTGAGAACAAATCCATGAGCCAAAATCCTTATCAGTAATGAGTGGGTTAAATAATTCAGTAAAGCAATTAATTAGTACAGTAACGAGTATAGCTTACGACGATAAGATGCGGCAGTACTGTCTGCGGTTCCCATTGCCGCCATAATATCCATCATGGTTTTGCGCACCTGACCTTCCGCAGCCGCCAGATCCTTCTTCAGGAAGCTGAATAACAGGGCCAGTGCTTCATCATTGCGGTGCACTTCATGCAGTTTCAGCGCCAGCTGTACCGCGAGTTCCGCATTCTCCGGATCCGCCGCAAAGGTATTTTGCAGTTCCTGGATTTCCGGGGTGTCTGCGGCCTGCTTTTGTAACTCAATTTGAGATAGGAGACCATGATAGCGCGTATCCTGATCCTGAATCGGGACGGACTTCAATACTTTTTCAGCTTCTTCTGACAGCTTCACTTCCATCAGTGTCTGTGCCAGCAGCAGGGTGATTTCGCTGTTATTGCTCTCCGCCTGGTGTGCTTCACGCAGCAGCGGCAGGGCAGCCTGAAAATCGCCGGCTTCAATCAGTTCAATGGCCTGACCGGTTTTGATTTCAGATTCAGACGGCAGGAATTTTGCCAGGAAATTACGGACAGTCTCTTCATTCTGCGGCCCCTCAAAACCGTCGACCGGCTGCCCCTGATGGAACAGATAGGTGGTCGGCACCGCACGCAGGCCGAACTGTGAGGCGATCATCTGCTCGGTATCGCAGTTCACTCTGGCGAGGATCATCATCCCGGCGTAATCAGCCGCCACTTTTTCCAGAATGGCGCCCAGTTCCTGACACTGCGGGGACTGCGCGGAATGGAAGAAAAAGACCACCGGCACCTGCATTGAAGATTCAATAACCTGGCGTAAATTGGTTTCGTTAACGTCTGTGATATGTGCGTTTGATAACATATTCATTCTCTTAATAAATTGGCGGACTTTCTATTAACATCTGGGCGCAGCACGGCATTTCAAGCGGCGGCGGATTTTTTGTTCAGTATTTTATCCATCAGCCACAGCGGCAGCAGGCGTCTGAGCCACATCACTATTACGGTAAGACCCGTAACAGGATAGCGTATTTTCGGGTGCGGGTGCTCCAGAGCGTGGATGACTTTTTTCACCACATCCTCCGGTTTACCGGTAAACAGGCTGGCAATTCCCGGATTTTTTACCGGTTTATCCTGCATCGTTTGTGTGACATTTTCGGTAAAGCGGGTAGTGATCGGCCCCGGTTCAATCAGGCTGACGCGGATCCCGCTGCCGGACAGTTCCATCCGCAGGGCATCAGACCAGGCTTCCAGCGCGTATTTGCTGGCGGCATAGGCACCGCGCCCGGGGGTGGAAATCAGCCCCATTACCGAGCTGGTCTGGATGATCCGGCCTTCACCGGCCTGTTTCATGGCGGGCAGCAGCAGGGTGGTCAGCTGATGTGTGCCGAACAGATTGGCGGAAAACTGCTTTTCCAGATCTTCGCGGCTGACGGTGTCCAGCGGGCCGTACAGGCCAAAACCGGCATTATTGAACAGGCCGTACAGGCGGTTATCTGTCAGTGCCAGTACCTGCTCTGCGGCACGGGCAACACTCTGCGGGCAGTCCAGATCCAGTTCCACCGGCTCAAACCCGAGACGCGCCATTTCGGCCAGGTCTGCCGGTTTGCGGCAGGCGGCCAGCACACGGTAGCCCCGCTGTTTCAGTGTTTTAGCCGCGCATAGCCCGATACCGCTGGAGCTGCCGGTGATCAAAACTGCTTTTTGCATTTCTTTACCTGCTTAACTGCTTATAAATTATGGATAAATCATTTAGGATAGTCTGACACCCGTTACTGTAAGTAAGGCAGCAGTGTTTTATCCATCCAGTCAGTCACATAAGGCTGTGCTGCCGCGTTCGGGTGTATGCCGTCATCCTGAATCCATTGCGGATTGGTGACGACCGCTTCCATATAAAACGGGATCAGCGGAACGGCATTTTCCTGTGCCAGCGCCGGATAGAGCGCGGAGAACCGATCGGTATAGCGTTTGCCGTAATTCGGCGGGATACGGATCTGCATCAGCAGCGGTTTCGCCCCGGCGGCCTTCACTGCATCAATTGCAGCCTGAAGGTCGGTGCGGGTTTGTGTCAGCGGCAGACCGCGCAGGCCGTCGTTGGCACCCAGTTCAATCAGTACCCATTGCGGCCGGTGCTGCTCCAGCAGTGCGGGCAGACGGGCAAGTCCCTGAGCCGCCGTATTCCCGCTGATACTGCCGTTTATCAGTGTGATACCGTTACCGGCCTGTTGCCAGCGTTGTCCCAGCTGTGCCGCCCACGCCTCTCCGGCCGGAAGGCGGTAACCGGCACTCAGGCTGTCCCCCAGTATCAGTAATGTTCCGGCGGCATACAAATTCCCGCTGAACAGCAGCAGAAAAAGGAAACAGAGATGGCAGCGGAGCCTATTCTTGAAATTGATCATCTTATTAAGCGCGTCGGTCAGGGTGATAATGAGATCACTATATTGCAGGGTGCCGGGTTGGTTGTCGAGTCTGAAGAGACAATCGCGCTGGTGGGGGAATCCGGATCCGGAAAATCAACCCTGCTCGGCATTATCGCCGGTCTGGATGACGCGACCTCCGGTGAGGTGAAACTGCTCGGGCAGTCACTGCCGCAGCTGGATGAGGAAGCGCGGGCAAAACTGCGGGCGCGGGATGTCGGCTTTGTGTTTCAATCCTTTATGCTGATCCCGACCCTTAATGCCCTGGAAAATGTCCAGCTTCCTGCGCTGCTGCGCGGTGAGTCCGAATCCGTCAGCCGGGAGAATGCAGAGCAGTTGCTGATCCAGCTAGGGCTGGAAAAACGCCTGAAGCATATGCCTGCCCAGCTTTCCGGCGGGGAACAGCAGCGCGTGGCTATCGCCCGTGCATTCTCGACCCGGCCGAAAATTCTGTTTGCCGATGAGCCGACCGGCAACCTCGACCGCCGCACCGGCGACAAAATTGCCGATTTGCTGTTTTCGCTCAACCGCGACTATGGCACCACCCTGATTCTGGTCACGCATGATCTGACCCTCGCTGCCCGCTGTCAGCGGCGGCTGAAACTGTCAGACGGTAAGCTGGAGGAACTGGCATGATCTGGCGCTGGTTCTGGCGGGAGTGGCGTACGCCGTCTCTGCTGGTGGTCTGGCTGTCACTGACGCTGGCGGTGGCCTGTGTGCTGGCACTGGGACGTGCCGGTGATCGTATTAATCAAAGTGTGAACTATCAGAGCCGTGACTATCTGGCCGGTGATCTGGTACTGCGCGGCTCGCATCCCGCGGATGAAACCTGGCTGAAAAAGGCACAGGAAAGCGGTCTGGCGCTCAGTCAGCAGATGAGTTTCAACACCATGGTATTTGCCAATGATGTGCCGCAACTGGTGTATGTCAAAGCGGCGGATGACGCTTATCCGCTGTACGGCGAGCTGGAAACCGACCCGCCCGGCCTGAAACCTGCACGGGGGGAGATTCTGATCGCGCCGCGTCTGGCAGAGTTGCTTTCGGTAAAACCGGGACAGATGCTGGAAGTGGGGGATACCGATCTGAAAATCGCCGGTTTCCTTATTCAGGAGCCTGACAGCGGTTTTAACCCGTTTCAGATGGCACCCCGTGTGCTGATCAATTTACAGGATGTGGAAGCCACCGGTGCCGTACAGCCGGGCAGCCGCCTGACCTACCGCGATATGTTTGCCGGTGCACCGGATGCGGTGGCGGTGTTTAAACAGCAGTATGAAGATGCGCTGCGGATTGACCAGCGCTGGGTCACCCTGAAACAGGAAGGCGGGGCGCTGGCGAAATCGATTGATCGTGCGCAGCAGTTCCTGGTGCTCTCTGCGCTGCTGACATTGTTGCTGGCGATCGCCGCTGTGGCGGTTGCTATGTCGCATTACTGCCGCAGCCGTCACACCCTGATTGCCGTACTGAAAACACTCGGCGCCGGGCGGCGCGAGCTGCGTTACTGGGTGGTCGGCCAGTGGGCGGTACTGATGGCGGCGGCCATGGTTGCCGGATCCCTGCTGGGACTGATTTTTGATGCAATCCTGATGAGCCTGCTGGCGCCGCTGCTGCCGAAGGCATTGCCGGATCCGGGATTATGGCCGTGGGCGTGGGCATTACTGACACTGCTTGCCATCACTTTGCTGGTGGGTGCTCGGCCTTACCGTCAGCTGATGCTGACACAGCCGACCCGCGTACTGCGTGATGATGTGGTGGCGCCGGTCTGGCCGCTGCGCTGGTATCTGCCGCTGGCGGTGCTGATTGTGGCAGGCGGGCTGGCGGTGCTGACCAATGCCTCGTTTCTGCTCTGGGCGGTGCTGGCCGGGGTGGTATTGATCGCCGCACTGCTGGCGGTGGCCGGTTACGGCGGGTTATGGCTGCTGGCAAAAATCCCGTTCCGTGCGCTGAGTCTGCGCCTGGCTGTCCGCCGTCTGCTGCGCCAGCCCGGCCAGACACTGGTACAGACCGGGGCGTTCGCGCTCTCTTTTATGCTGCTGGGATTGCTGGTGATGGTCCGCGGTGATCTGATCGGGCGCTGGCAGCAGCAACTGCCGCCGGATACGCCGAACTATTTCCTCGTGAATATGACTGAAGAACAGATAACGCCGGTCAATCAGCTGCTGGCCTCACATAATGTGACGCCGTCAGAATATTACCCGGTGGTGCTGGCGCGGCTGTCCGGCATTAACGGCGAAACTGCGCTGGCGTGGGCGGATGCGCGTGATCCGGGCAATAATACAGTCCGCCGCGAACTGAGCCTCACCTGGCAGGAATCGCTGCCGCCGCTCAATGAGCTGGTGGACGGTACCTGGCCGCCGAAACCCGGGGAAGTCTCAATTGAGATGGAAGTGGTCAAAGAACTCGGACTGAAAGTCGGGGATACTCTGACCTTTACCGGTGATACCCGGCCGTTTACCGTGACTGTCAGCAGTGTGCGGCAGGTGGACTGGGAAAGTATGCGGCCTAATTTCTTCTTCATCTTTAATCACGCCTCGCTGGAAAACCAGAGCGCCATGTGGCTGACCAGCTTTCACTATGACGGCAATGACGGGTTAATCACTCAGATGAACCGTAAGTATCCGTCCATCAGTATTTTTGATACCGGATCGATGCTGAAACAGATCCAGACCATTCTCGCGCAGGTCAGCCGTGCGCTGGAAGCGATGGTGGTACTGGTGCTGATTTGCGGCGTGCTGTTACTGCTGGCACAGATTCAGGTGGGGATGAACCAGCGCCGGACAGAGCTGGTGGTATACCGCACGCTCGGGGCCGGTAAACGCCTGCTGCGGCGCACGCTGTGGAGTGAGTTTGCCTTGCTGGGCGCGATGGCCGGGGTGGTTGCTGCGCTCGGGGCGGAAACTGCCCTGTGGCTGTTGCAGACCCGCGTGTTTGATTTTCCGTGGCAGCCGCAGTGGCCGCTGTGGGTCGGACTGCCGCTGGCCGGTGGTTTCCTGCTGTCACTCTGCGGCAGTGTGCTGGGGATCCGCCTGCTCGGGGATTCTCAGCAATACCGCCGCTTACAGAGTTAGTCCGGAGACGATGTGTATGCTCTGACCGGTTTGTGTTGTGGTGGCCGCATAAAGAATGTGGCCGCCAGAATCACAATCACCGGCAGGGCAATCAGCAGAAACGCAGGGGTAAAGCTGCCGCTGTAATCCTTGACCGCACCGGCAAAGAACGGTGCCAGACAGGCAAAGGTGGAAATCAGGTTCACCACAGAGAACAGCTCCAGATACGGACCACGGCCGAAATAGTTTGCCAGCAGCACACTGGAGGCCAGGAATGTCATGCCGTAACCAATCCCTACCAGCACTGTAAACAGGATCAGCAGCGGCCAGCTGGTCGCGATACTTAGTGTCAGCACACCGAATGTAATCGTGGCGAGGCTGATAATCAGCAGTTTTTTCGGCTCCAGCCACTCCCCGATAGCACCGCCGGCCAGCCGGGAAAAAGCATTAATAAAGGCCATGGTACTGAGCAGCGTGGCGGCAACGGTTTCACTGAACCCCTTATCCATAATATGCGGCACGGCAAAGCTGTTTACGGTGAATCCGCACCATAAAAACGCGGTATAAGAGGCGGCGATGACATAAAACTGCCAGGTTCTCAGTGCCTGACGGGCACTCCAGCGCGCCTGACTGCGGTAGATGCGGGAACTCTGTTTTTTCTGCTGCCACATGACAGCACGGGCGTGAGTAATTTCACGGCGTCCTTCCCGCATCACCAGCAGGGTGATCAGGGTGACAACGGCCAGCGTCAGGGCGGAGATCAGCCAGTGGATCCGCCAGGAGCCGAACACATGTGCGGCGAGAAAATAGATCCACGGCCCGACCACACCGCCCAGCCCGCCAAGGGTAAAGTAAAAACCAAACGCCAGCGACTGACGGCTGAACAGCCGCGAAATCACATAAGTGCCGGGAACAGTAGCCATAAAGGTAAAACCAATCCCGAGAAAGGCGGTGCCGATAAAATAGCGCTGAATTGACTGTGTGGTGTACAGGCTGTAAAACCCGGCCAGAAACAGCAGCAGCCCGGCCAGCAGCGTCAGGCGGACATTGGTTTTACGGATGAGAAGACTTGGCAGAAAGCTGGATAACCCGCAGGTCAGCCCGAGCAGGGTGAACCCGAAACCGGCGTCTGTCCAGCTCCAGTTCAGCTCTCTGAGCATACCGGGTAAGACCACGCCTAATGAGGTAAAGGTGGTAGCAGTGGTCAGGAAATAAACCAGCCCCAGCAGGGTGAGTATAGTCCATTGATAAACAGGACCTAAGCGGCGATCTGACGAAAACATCCCGGCTCCGGAAACGGCGTAAAAAGCAAAATGCCCGGCTGAACACCGGGCATCAGAATGGGACTATTGTCGCCGGAAACCGTGCCGACTACCAGCTTAATATTGTTTTCGCCCAGTCCGCAGAGGATTGATATTCCGGCGGTAAATCCTGTGCCAGCCCGCTGAGTGCCGAGATAAGCTGTGCCGGCTCCGGATGTGACAGGTTAATGTGACCGACCTTACGTGCCGGGCGCACTTCTTTGTCATACCAGTGCAGATGCGCCAGCGGCTGTGCCAGCCACTGTGTATTCAGTTCCGTGCCGATAATATTCACCATGACCGCCGGGGCGGTGACAACCGGCTGCGGCAGCGGCAGATCCAGAATCGCCCGCAGATGCAGCTCAAACTGGCTGACAGACGCACCGTTTTGTGTCCAGTGGCCGCTGTTATGCACACGCGGTGCCAGTTCGTTGATCAGCAGGCCGTCTTCTGTGACAAAACACTCCATAGCCATCACACCGGTATAATCCAGCTCAGTGAGGATAGCCCCCAGCATCTGCTCAGCCTGTGTCTGAAGCGGGTTTTGTGTCTGCGGGAAGGCCACGCTTATGCGCAGAATGCCCTCTTCGTGATGGTTACGGGTCAGCGGGTAAAACACACATTCCCCGGCGCGGTTACGGGCACCGACCAGCGACACTTCACCGGAAAACAGAATGCCTTTCTCGGCAATGCATTCGCCGTAAATCTCCGGCGGCAGAGACGCTTCATCACCCGGACGCACCCGCCACTGACCACGTCCGTCATAACCGCCGGTGCGGCGTTTGACGATGACAAAGTCCCCGAGACGGGCAAAAATATCCGGCCATTCATCCGGAGACGACAACGGCTGCCACGGTGAGGTGGCGAGATGCAGGTCGTCCATCAGCTGTTTCTGCGGCAGGCGGTCGGCCAGGCGCGGAAAAATATCGCGGTTGATAAAGGCGGGGTGCTGCTCCAGCACCTGTGTCAGCGCGGTCTGCGGCCACTGCTCGATTTCTGCGGTGATCACACTGTGCTGATAAGGAACGGCTTCCGGTTCGGCATCTAACCCGACAGGATAAACCGAAATCCCCAGCGGCTCGCCGGCCTGGCGCAGCATCCGGCCCAGCTGGCCGTTTCCCAGTACACACACCGGTTTCATCAGTTGGCCTCCCGCGGATCCGGGTGGCTGAGGACATCATCGGTCTGTGTATTACGCCATGCTGTCAGGCGGGTAAGCAGTGCCTCATTATGCAGGGCGAGGATCTGTGCGGCGAGCAGGGCGGCATTGGCGGCACCGGCTTTGCCGATAGCCAGCGTACCGACCGGAATACCTTTCGGCATCTGCACAATGGAATAGAGGCTGTCGACACCGCTGAGTGCGGCACTCTGCACCGGCACACCCAGTACCGGAACGAGGGTTTTCGCCGCCAGCATCCCCGGCAGATGTGCGGCACCACCGGCACCGGCAATGATCACATCAAACCCGTTCTGTTTTGCGGTTTCAGCAAAGGAAAACAGTTTGTCCGGCGTGCGGTGCGCGGAAACCACTTCTGTGTGATAAGGCACCTGAAGCATATCGAGGATCGCTGCGGCGTGCTCCATGGTGCTCCAGTCACTTTTGGATCCCATGACAATAGCCACTTTGGCTGCCGGTGAGTGTTGTTGCGAAGAGGCGGCGTTCATGTTTTCGGTGCTCCTGTACATCCCGCGTCACGAAAATTGACAGACGTCCGGCCGTTGGCCGGTTAAGAAGACGGGCATAATATCATGGTAAATCACGAAGGAAAACGTTTGCGTCACGGATTTTTTACAAATATGGGGAGATAACCGCTCAGAACGGAAAGAAGATCAGTGAAATGCTGTCCGGGGTGATTTTAAAGGCAGAACCCTGTGAGTGCCACGCGCCGAGGACACCGCGAAAGTGCGTTTCGCCGTCAGCGGAGACATCATGCACCGCAGGACGGTGAGTGTGGCCGTGGATCATCCAGCGGGTCCGGTACTGACGGAATGCCTTCATCACCTCGTTCTGATTCACATCCATAATCGCTTCGCTTTTGCGCTGATTGGCAGACTGACTGCCCGCGCGCATTTTCTTCGCGATTTTCAGGCGCAGCGACAATGGCAGCCACAGAAACAGGCGCTGGATCCACGGAGTGTGAACACGCTGGCGATAATGCTGGTAGTCCGTATCATCCGTGCAGAGGGTATCGCCGTGCAGGATCAGGATCTGATGCCCTTCGGCTTCAATCACCTGTGTATCCGGCAGCAGGGTCATGCCGCACTGACGGGCATAGCGCTCACCCAGCAGGAAATCACGGTTGCCGCAGATAAAGAAGATCTTCACGCCGCTGTCACTGAGGGATTTCAGTGCATCAGCCACGGTTTTATGCAGCGGGTTCGGGTCATCATCACCAATCCAGTAATCAAAAAAATCACCGAGGATATAGAGCTGTGATGCGTGAACAGCCTGTTCCCGCAGGAAACGAAGAAAGCCGGCGGTGATCGCCGGCTCCTGCTCATTTAAATGCAAATCTGCAATAATAAGCGTGGTCATACTTACTCAGAAACAGTCACGCTTTCGATGATCACATCTTCGCGCGGCACATCCTGGTGCATACCGCTGTTGCCGGTTTTGACCGCTTTGATTTTGTCCACAACATCCATACCTTCAACCACTTCAGCAAACACGCAGTAGCCCCAGCCACTTGGTGTTTCTGAACGGAAGTTCAGGTAGTCGTTGTCAACCACGTTAATGAAAAACTGTGCAGTGGCGGAATGCGGATCGTTGGTACGGGCCATCGCCAGGGTGCCGCGGTTGTTTTTCAGACCGTTGTTGGCTTCGTTTTTGATCATACCGAGAGTCGGTTTCTGCTTCATGCCCGGTTCAAAACCGCCGCCCTGGACCATGAAATCATTGATAACACGATGGAAAATGGTGTTATTGTAGAAACCGTCTTCACAATATTTCAGGAAGTTTGCGACCGTTTCCGGTGCTTTGTCCGCGAACGTCTTAATGACGATATCACCATGATTTGTATGAAAAGTTACCATAATAATTTCCTGCTGCTTATATTATAAAGGCAATAATCTGCCGTTTTTATCTCCGGGGTGTGTTATATCATACTCACTAATCTGCGTCAGTATTTGTTATAATCACCGGGTTTTACAGGGTCTTTCTTGCATTTGCAGGGTATTCGCGTTTCAATAACCCGACCTGTCTCAGATTATGATCCCCGCAGACAGATATAAAAAATAAAGTATTTATTATCAATTAATTAACAGAAGTCACCATCAACACGTACAGACTTTTAATGGAATAGTCCTATGCTGAAAATTTATAACACCTTATCAAGACAAAAAGAGGAATTTAAGCCCATTAACCCCGGTAAAATCGGGATGTACGTGTGTGGTATCACTGTTTATGACCTGTGTCATATCGGACACGGGCGGACATTTGTCGCGTTTGACACCATTGTGCGCTATCTGCGTCACGCCGGGTATGATGTAAACTATATCCGCAACATCACGGATGTGGACGACAAAATTATCAAACGGGCGAATGAAAATAATGAAACCTGTGATCAGCTGGTGGATCGCATGGTGGCGGAGATGCACCGCGATTTCGATGCCATGAACCTGATGCGCCCGGATTCAGAGCCGCGCGCCACACATCACATCAAAGAGATTATTGAGATCACGCAGTTACTGCTCGATCGCGGTCATGCCTATGTGGCGGACAACGGGGATGTGATGTTTGATATCAGCAGTGACCCGGAATACGGCCTGCTGTCACGTCAGGATCTGGAGCAGCTCCAGGCCGGTGCCCGTGTCGAGGTGGCGGATGTGAAACGCAACCCGATGGATTTCGTGCTGTGGAAAATGTCCAAACCGGGTGAGCCGTCATGGGAATCCCCGTGGGGCGCAGGCCGTCCTGGCTGGCATATCGAATGTTCCGCGATGAACAGCAAACAGCTGGGCACACATTTTGATATTCACGGCGGCGGTTCTGACCTGATGTTCCCGCACCATGAAAACGAAATCGCGCAGTCCACCTGTGCCCACGACGGCCCGTATGTCAATTACTGGATGCACTCCGGTATGGTGATGGTTGATAAAGAGAAGATGTCAAAATCCCTCAATAACTTCTTCACCATCCGTGATGTGCTGGGCTATTACGACCCGGAAACGGTGCGTTACTTCCTGCTGTCCGCACATTACCGCAGCCAGCTCAACTACACAGAAGAGAACCTGAAACAGGCGCGTACTGCTCTGGAGCGTTTCTATACCGCACTGCGCGGCACAGATAAAGATGCGGCGGTCGTGGTGAATGAGGAATTCGCAAATCGTTTCCGCGATGCGATGGATGATGATTTTAACACGCCGGAAGCTTACTCTGTGCTGTTTGATATGGCGCGTGAACTGAACCGTCTGAAACAGGAAGATATGACAGCGGCAAACGGCCTGGCAGCACAACTGCGCCAGCTGGCCGGTGTGCTGGGGCTGCTGACTCAGGATCCGGAGCAGTTCCTGCAAAGCGGTGCGCAGAGCGAAAGTGATGAAGATGCAGCGAAAATCGAAGCGCTGATCAAACAGCGCAATGATGCCCGCGCCTCAAAAGAGTGGGCGCTGGCCGATGCGGCCCGTGATGCTTTAACCGACATGGGTATTGTGCTGGAAGATGGTCCGCAGGGCACCACCTGGCGCCGTAAGTAATCGTTATTACATTCTGACTGAAAAGCCCGGCATTATTCACTGCCGGGTTTTTTTATATTATTTTATTTTTACCGGGCAGGCATAACCGCCGGTTATCCGCTATTCTGTTACAGCACCTGCTTTATTGTGTGATGTCTTTGTCGTACTTTTATATTAAAAATAAAGGAAGCATCTGATGAGTAAAAATATGTTAGCTATGCTGGTGGCGTCTGTCTGTGCATTCGGCGCAATGACGGCATCTGCCGCCGGACTGTCAGATAATATGAAAACGCTGAACGCGAATCTGCAGATTGTTGAAAAAACAGATGACGCGGCAGCGCTGAAAACTGCACTGACCGACATGCGTGCTGCGGCACAGAGTGCCAGAGAAGAATTACCGGCCAAACTGAAAGGTAAAGCGGCGGACAGCGCAGAAGTGAAGGATTACCATCACGGTTATGATGTTCTGACCGGACAAATTGATGAAGCACTGAAGCTGACGGAAGAAGGTAAAATTCCGGAAGCGAAAGCCATGGCTGAACAATTTAAAGCCACCCGTGGTGAATACCACAAGAAATACCGTTAACAACTGATATAAATACCATTTTCCGTATTAAAAACGCCCGGAATGATTGCCGGGCGTTTTGTTATTCAGCGGCGGATAATCAGTCCCGTTTACGCGGCATCATGCGCAGCAGGGTATTATCTTTCCAGAAATAGTGATGTGCCAGTGCGGCGGCGGCATGCAGGCCGATAATAAAATAACCGGTATTGGCAATGATCTCATGAATATTCTGTATGCTGTACGCGAGATCTTCGTCCGGCGCGGCGGAGACCGGCATCGGGATACCGAATACTGACCAGTCATAACCGTTCAGATATTTAATACTGAAACCAAGCACCGGTAGCAGAATGAATATCACAAAGATTATCAGGTGCACCAGATGGGATAAACCGGTTATCATCGGTGACGGTTTAGGAATAATAGCCGGTGCGCGGTGCTTTATTCTGACGGCCAGCCGGACAATCATCAGTATACCGACAGCGATACCGCAACTGTAATGCAGCCCGGCCAAAATACTTCTCAGTGGTTCGTCAGCATTGTCCCGTAACAGGGCGCTGATATAAACGACAATCACAAGCAGGAAAATAAACCAGTGCAGGGCAATCTGCACAGGCTGAAATTTTTGTGTTTTCATTTTTTGCGGCTCTTATTATACGGATAAAAAAACCAGAGGCAGTGCTCTGGTTTATTCGCAGATTACGATTATTCAGCCACCTTTACCTGCTCACCGGCAAATTCCACCACTTTACCGGCGGTGATTTTGCAGCGCTTGCGGGTTTCCGTTTCACCGTCAACAGTCACCTGACCATCAGCGATAAATTGTTTGGCGGCGGCACCGCTGTCGGCCCAGCCCTGAATTTTGAGCAGGTCGCACAGCTCAACATGCGGATGGCCGTCAAGATTAAAAATATCCATTGTTACTCGTCCTTATCGTGAAATTCTTCGCAGGCCTGTAATGTATTCTGAATCAGTGTGGCGACCGTCATCGGCCCGACACCGCCCGGCACCGGAGTTATCCACTCCGCACGTTCAGCGGCTTCGGCAAAATTCACATCGCCGACCACTTTGCCGTTTTCCAGACGGTTAATGCCCACATCAATCACAATTGCGCCGGGTTTGATCCACTCACCCGGAATAAAATTCGGTTTCCCGACCGCCACAATCAGCAAATCCGCGTGTTCAACATGGTGACGCAGATTGGTGGTAAAGCGGTGAGTGACAGTTGTGGTGCAACCGGCCAGCAGCAGCTCCAGGCTCATCGGGCGGCCGACAATATTGGATGCGCCGATAATCACGGCATTCAGACCAAATGTATTGATATTGCAGCGCTCAAGCAGCGTCACAATACCGCGCGGTGTGCACGGGCGCAGATTCGGCGCACGCTGGCACAGGCGGCCGATATTATAAGGATGAAAACCGTCGACGTCTTTATCGGGATGAATGCGTTCAATCACTTTGACATTATCAATGCCGGCAGGCAGCGGAAGCTGAACGAGGATCCCGTCGATAGTATTATCATTATTCAGTTCATCAATGAGATGGAGGAGTTCTGCTTCGCTGGTGGTATCGGGGAGGTCATAAGAGCGTGAAATAAATCCGACTTCTTCACAGGAACGGCGTTTGCTGGCGACATAAATCTGCGATGCGGGGTTCTCACCGACCAGGATAACGGCAAGACCGGGAGCTCGTTTCCCGCTGGCAATCCGTTGCTGAACTTTTGCGGCAACTTCGGCACGTATGGTCGACGCAATCGTTTTCCCGTCTATAATTTTTGCTGACATCGTGTAAAAATCCATAAAACAGATAAAAGATGGGCACTATTCTGTCAGAACATTTTCCGTCTGTCAGTTATGTTTTATTAAGGTGTCAGAAAGTAACTGCCGAAGATAACTGATTTTCTGATTGACTCGCCGCGTCGCAGCCGTATAATCCACGGTGCATCAAGCAGTTAACCCGCTGTTTTTTTCCTCAGCGCGCCCTTAGCTCAGCTGGATAGAGCAACGGCCTTCTAAGCCGTAGGTCACAGGTTCGAATCCTGTAGGGCGTACCATTCCGAAGTCAATGGACATCAACCGATGTCTTTTTTTATGTCTGAAATTCAGTTAATTAGCTGATTTTAACTTTTCTTCGTTCAACTGACATCCACCTATATCAACCTACATCAAGTAATATTTGTTGGCATATGCGTTGGTACATACAGGTTCAATGAATTCTTATACCAACACAAACTCATGGGAGTTCCTATACGGCACTAACAGATGTGAAGGTAAGAACGGCAAAGCCTGCCGATAAAGGATACAAACTAACTGACGGTGAAGGAATGCACCTTTATGTGCATGCTAATGGTTCTAAATACTGGCGGTTACAATAATAGTTTATGGGAAACATATTCGATTTGACGCATGTGTTTTTTAGAGGTAATTTAAAAAAAAGATTAAAGAGGTACACATGGAACCATTACAACTGTTTAAAATTTTAGGTGACCAAACCAGACTGGATATCGTGCTATTGCTAAAAGCATCCGGGGAGTTATGTGTCTGTGATATCTATACGGCCTTGAATTTATCGCAACCAAAGACATCCCGGCATCTGGCAATGCTAAGAGAATCAGGTCTTTTGCTCGATTCAAAACATGGCAAATGGGTTCATTATCGTTTATCTCCTGCATTACTACCGTGGGTGAAAAGTATCATTGATGTCACTTACGCCACAGAGAAAAATAGAGTTGCAGATTTGCTTAAGAGTCTGGAGACAAAAGAACCTGTGAGTCGCTGTTCTATATAAAAATTTTTAAGATAACATATTTGAAAAAACATATGTAAGGTTGAGCGATGAAAAAACTAGAAGTATTTGATCCAGCGTTATGCTGTAGCACCGGTGTTTGCGGAACCGAAGTCGATCAAGCATTGGTAGACTTCGCAACAGATGTGGATTGGTTAAAGAAACAAGGGGCAAGTATAAGGCGTTTTAATTTAGCGCAAGAGCCTATGGAGTTCGTTAACAACACAAAAGCAAAAACATTTTTGGAAACCGCAGGTGCCGGGTCACTTCCGCTATTGATTCTTGACGGTGAGATTGTGCTGACTGGTCGATACCCAAAACGACATGAGCTCGCCAGATGGTTTGGTATTCGACCGAATATTGAAAAAGCTGAAATTGTTAAATCGTGTTGTGGTAATGGTAAAACGTGTTGTTAACAGGAGCAATAAAATGAAATTTTTAGATAACACACCTAATTATTTATTTTTTACTGGAAAAGGTGGTGTGGGTAAAACCTCTGTTTCCTGTGCGACCGCAATTAAGTTGGCTGAAAAAGGGAAAAAAGTTTTACTGGTGAGCACTGATCCAGCTTCTAACGTTGGGCAAGTATTCTCTCAATCGATAGGCAACAATATTAAGCCAATAACATTGGTTCCAAATCTATTTGCTATTGAAATAGATCCTCAAGCCGCAGCCGAAGAATATCGAAACAAAATTATTAATCCAATCAAAGAAAGTTTACCTGAAGCGGTAATTCAAAGTATTACGGAACAGCTATCAGGTGCCTGTACCACAGAGATTGCAGCTTTCGATGAATTTACCGGGTTGTTAACCAATACCGAAATTACAGAGCAATTTGACCATATCATTTTTGATACCGCACCAACGGGGCATACCATCCGTTTATTACAACTCCCGAGTGCATGGAGTGATTTTATTAGTAACAATCCTGATGGCGCGTCATGTTTAGGGCCAATGTCTGGTCTTGATAAACAACGTGAGCAGTACAGCATGGCGGTGGAAGCGTTGAGTGATAAATCACTGACAAGGCTGGTCTTGGTTGCACGACCTCAGTCTGCCGCATTGAGGGAAGTCGCGAGAACCTATAGCGAGTTGTCATCTCTGGGTATCAAAAATCAGCAATTGGTTGTCAATGGTGTTTTCCCTGAAACGGCGGTGACTGAAAATGATAAGTTATCCCATTCGCTCTACTCTCGTGAACAAGCGGCATCAGAGTCTATGCCGGAAGCACTACGCTCGTTACCTGTCGATATTCTTTATTTACAAAATATCAATATGGTGGGTGTCGATGCACTGAAGCAGTTGTTATCTGATGACATGCCACAAATTCCAACTATTACCCCTACAAAACAACCTATTTCTTTACCTACCTTGTCAGAACTGGTTGGTGAAATATCTCAGCAACAGCATGGGCTGATTATGTTAATGGGCAAAGGTGGTGTAGGGAAAACAACGATTGCGGCATCAATCGCAGTTAAATTGGCAGAAAAAGGGCTTGATGTACATCTGACCACATCTGATCCGGCCGCGCATATTGAATCAACCCTCGATGGTGTTTTACCCAATCTTCAGGTTAGCCGAATTGATCCTGTCGCTGAAACTGAGCGCTATCGTAATTATGTCTTAGAAACCAAAGGGAAAGATTTAGATGAAGAGGGGCGTGCATTACTTGAGGAAGATTTACGCTCTCCATGCACAGAAGAAATCGCGGTATTTCAGGCTTTCTCTCGCATCATTAGAGACGCGGGTAAACGTTTTGTCGTCATGGATACTGCGCCGACCGGGCATACATTATTACTTCTGGATGCAACAGGGGCATACCATAAAGAAATTGTTAAAAAAATGGGCGAAAAAGGCCACTATTTAACGCCGATGATGCAATTACAAGATCCTGAACGCACTAAAGTTATTATTACGACACTCGCTGAAACTACGCCTGTGCTTGAGGCGGAGAACTTACAAAATGATTTAATTCGGGCAGATATACATCCGTGGGCGTGGGTGATCAATAACAGTCTGTCTATCACGGAAACAATATCACCATTGTTACTTTCAAGAGCAGAACAGGAAGTCGCTCAGATTGAAAAGGTGACATCAACATTGGCAAAACGTGTTGCTATTGTTCCTTTGCTTGAAACAGAGCCTGTGGGGATATCTGCATTAAGTCAGCTCGCAGAATAAGTTTTATTTTCTAAAAATAAAAGGTGCGGAAAAGTACCTTTTAAATGAGGTTGTTATGTTTATTGCCGCATTCATTTTTATTTTAACGATCACCTTTGTTATTTGGCAACCCAAAGGACTTGGTATTGGCTGGAGTGCTACAGCAGGGGCTGTATTGGCACTGATCTTTGGTGTGATCAGTTTCCAGGACATCCCGATTGTCTGGAACATTGTTTGGAATGCTACGGCGACATTTGTTGCCGTAATTATCATTAGCCTACTTTTAGATGAAAGTGGTTTCTTTGAATGGGCTGCATTACATGTTGCCAAGTGGGGCGGGGGTAAAGGAAAACTGTTATTCAGTTATATCGTGTTACTTGGTGCAACGGTTGCAGCCTTATTTGCCAATGATGGCGCCGCATTGATATTAACGCCCATTGTGATTGCGATGTTATTGGCTCTTGGTTTCAACAAAGGCACGACATTAGCATTTGTCATGGCTGCCGGGTTTATTGCAGATACGGCGAGCTTGCCGCTGATCGTTTCGAACCTCGTGAATATCGTTTCTGCGGACTTCTTTGATATTGGATTTACTGAATATGTATCGATTATGGTGCCAGTGGATATTGCAGCAATTATTGCAACATTAGCGATGCTGCATTGGTTTTTCCGCAAAGATATTCCTAAACAATATGATGTTACCAAACTGAGTGAACCGACTTTAGCCATTAAGGATATGACAACGTTTAAAACAGGTTGGCTGGTATTGATACTGCTGCTTATTGGTTTCTTTGTCTTAGAACCATTAGGTATTCCAATCAGTGCAATTGCGGCTATTGGCGCTTTAATTCTTTGGATGATTGCAGCCAGAGGCCATACGATTAATACCAAAAAAGTATTACGCGGAGCACCGTGGCAAATCGTCATTTTCTCTTTAGGTATGTACTTGGTTGTTTATGGTTTAAGAAATGCAGGGTTAACCGATTATCTTTCTGAAACGCTCAATTACCTTGCAGACAAAGGGTTATGGGTGGCAACAATTGGTACGGGATTTATAACTGCATTTTTATCCTCAATAATGAATAACATGCCAACGGTATTAATTGGTGCCCTGTCCATTGAAGGAAGTGAAGCATCAGGGGTAATTCAGCAAGCAATGGTTTATGCTAACGTGATTGGTGCCGATTTGGGTCCGAAAATCACACCAATAGGTAGTTTGGCTACATTGCTGTGGCTGCATGTTTTATCGCAAAAAAACATGACCATTACATGGGGATATTATTTCAAAACAGGGATTATCATGACTATCCCAGTGCTCATTGTCACACTCGTTGCTTTAGTACTTCGACTTTCACTGTTAAATTAAAGGTAACTCCATGAATGAGCTCACTATCTACCATAATCCCAATTGTGGCACTTCGCGTAACACCCTTGCAATGATCCGCAATAGTGGTGTTGAGCCAACGATTATTTATTACCTGGAAACACCTCCGGCTAAGGATGTGTTAGTGCAACTTATTGCAGATATGAAAATCACAGCGAGGGAGCTATTACGAAAAAATGTTGAGCCGTATAAGCAATTAAATTTAGAAAATAACCTTTATTCCGATGAGCAATTGATCGATTTTATGTTGCAGTACCCGATACTGATTAATAGGCCGATTGTCATCACTCCGCTGGGCGTAAAGTTGTGTAGGCCTTCAGAGGTAGTGTTAGATATATTGCCTAATCAGCAACAAAGTGAATTTATCAAGGAAGATGGCCAGATAGTGATTGGTAGCCACGATGTAAAAATGTAAATTTTCCCTTTCTTTGCCCGCTATATCCGTTACAGCAATGATTTTGTCACAGAAGGCAGCGCTGACGGCAAAGTCGATTTTACCTTTATCTACTAAACCGGTGCCGGAAATTACCCGGATAAAAAACATGGTATTTACCAGACAACCGGTCTATATTATTCCGCATGACAGAGGTAAAGACGCAATGACATCAGTAATCACAAAACCGAAACGGGGACGGCCGCCGAAGAATCATGATGCGGGTGCGGATGTAAAAAAAATGCTGATCCGCAGCGGCATGGAGATGTTTACCGAAAAAGGGTATATGACATCGGATATCAACGGGATCCTGAAAAAGGTTGGTGTGCCGAAGGGCTCTTTTTACTATTACTTTGACAGTAAAGAGCAGTTTGGCCTGGAAATTATGCGTAATTACGACAGCTATTTTTCCCGTCTGCTGGATAAATGTTTGTCTGATACCACGCTGCCGCCACCGGAACGATTACGGGCATTTTATCTGACCGCCAAAGCCGGGATGGAAAAATACCACTGGCAGCGCGGTTGCCTGGTGGGGAATCTCGGCCAGGAAGTGACCAGTCTGCCGGCGGGGTATTGTGAAATACTCGATGAGATTATTACCGGCTGGCAGAAGAAAGTGGAAATCTGTCTTCTGGAGGCACAGAAACAGCAGCTTATTTCCGCTAAAACAGATTGCAGGCAAATGGCGGCTTTTTTCTGGACGGGCTGGGAAGGGGCGGTAATGCGTGCCAAACTGACCCGCAACAGTGAACCGCTGGATCTGTTTATCACTGTTTTTATGACACAGATACTGGCTGATAAAGCCTGAGAGATTGTTGCAGAATAATTTATTAAATATCGCCGTTGTTAACGCGCCGGTGAGTATTTAATAAATTTTTTTACAATTAACCAGACAACTGGTCTATATTCATAAAAGGATAACACCATGTTTAACTGCATTCTGATTGAAAATACTGACGGCTACACCGCAAAGCTGGCTCAGCTCGATGAATCACAGCTGCCGGATCACAATGTGACTGTGCAGATTGATTATTCCACGCTGAACTATAAAGATGGCCTGGCAATTACCGGCAAAAGCCCGGTTGTGCGCAGTTTCCCGATGGTTCCGGGGATTGATTTTGCCGGTACCGTGACCGAAAGCAGCTCTGAACACTATAAAGTCGGCGACAAAGTACTGCTCAACGGCTGGAGTGTCGGCGAAAAATACTGGGGCGGACTGTCTCAGGTGGCAAAAGTGAAAGACAGCTGGCTGACACCGTTACCGGCCGGGATGAGCACAAAGCAGGCTATGATGATCGGCACCGCCGGTTACACGGCAATGCTGGCGGTTCAGGCACTGCTGAAGCAGGGGATCACCAAAGAATCCGGTAAAGTACTGGTGACCGGTGCCAGCGGCGGTGTGGGCAGCTTTGCGGTTTATCTGCTGTCAAAATTAGGTTTTGAGGTTATCGCTTCCACCGGCCGTACTGCCGATACCGCGTATCTGATTGATACCCTGGGCGCATCTGAAATTATGGATCGCAATGAATTATCCGTACCGGGTAAACCACTGACCAAAGAGCGCTGGGCGGCGGCGATTGACAGTGTGGGCAGCCACACACTGGCCGGTGTCTGTGCCGGTACTCAGTATGGTGGCGTTGTGGCGGCCTGCGGCCTGGCACAGGGCATGGATTTTAACGGAACTGTTGCACCGTTTATCCTCAGAGGTGTGAGCCTGATCGGTATCGACAGTGTGATGCGCCCGCAGGCAGATCGTGTGGCGGCATGGAAACAGCTGGCTGAACTGACTGATCCGGCACAGCTGGAAACCATCAGCCGTGTTATCCCGTTAAATGAAGCGATTCCTGCAGCACACAGCTTACTGAACGGTGAAATCCGCGGCCGTGTGGTTGTTGATGTGAATAACTAATATTGTCTGACCTGCAGTATCCGTAAAAGAACATCCGGCAGAATCCTTCCGCCGGATGTTCGGCTTACAAAGTCAGCACTATTAAGTGCTCTTACATACTACTCATAATCACTTATCAGCGAAAGATGTATTATCGCTGCCATGAATACACCATAACGTCGGTTCCCGGAATATTGTCCCGGATTGTCCTCTTCCATCAATAAACGTGCTGTTAACGTTATATTTCCCTGTTTTTATACCGGAAGTGGTATTAATGACATGTATTTTCCCTTCTGAAGGCATAATCATCACGTCCGTATCCGGGGCATCCGGCATCACAGATTATTATCATTATTCGCCTGACGGGCTGCATTTGCTCATTTCTGTATTTTATGAATAATAGCGATGTAAAAAGGTATGGCTGATACATAAAACAGTATTTATAAAAATGACATTAACTAAGAATTATCTTATAGGGATGAGACATGCAAATGATGCAGGCAGTAAGTCCGGTCAAACTGAAGTCAGTTATCAAATTGATTATTGTTGCCGTTATTCTCTTCGTTGCGGGAATAGTTACTTTTAATTCATATACCATTGTGCAGGATGGTTCGGTAAAAGTCGGAACCTTTTTAGGTAAGGTCAACCCGGTCGCTTATGATGCCGGGCTGCATTTTCCGATTAACCCGTTTATGACATTTGATACCTATTCAACAAAAGATATCCGCGTATCACTGAAAGAGTTACGTGTACCGTCACAGGACAAACTGAAATCCATCGTGGATATTACGGTGATGCTCCAGTTCGATGGCGCTAAAGCCCCCATTCTCCGTATTAACGGCGGTACAGAAAGTGAAGCACTGGATAAATATGTCCGCCAGAAACTGATTTCCACAATTCTGGAATTCGGGAAAGATGTTGCCAACGCACAGGATCTGTATACCGCAGATACCCAGCGGAAATTGCAGGAATCTATCCGTGATGCTATTCAGAGTTATGCTTCACCTTACGGCTATACGATCAAAGAGATTATGATCCAGGATATTACGCTGCCGGAAGTGGTTCAGGAGCAGGTCGTGAATACCAAGATGCGTCAGGAGCAGATAAATCAGGCAAAAGCAGAAGCTGAGAAAGAGCGTGAACTGGCACAGAAAAAAGTGGTTATCGCACAGGCAGAGCGTGAGTCCTCAGAACAGCAGGCGCTTGCCCGTGAGCGTAATGCCCAGGCCAGCTCTTACGCAATGCGTCAGGAAGCCGATGCCCGCTTATATGCCGCTCAGAAAGAATCAGAAGCGAACGCTGTGTTACAGCAGACAATCACCCGCGAAATGATTAACTGGAAGCAACTTGAAATAGAACAAATTAAAGCAGAGAAATACAAAGGTGAAGTGCCTAACATTGTTGTTGGTGCAGACTATGACGGAAAAATGATCATGGATATGCGCTCACAACAATAAAAAATAACTGCCCGTTACCGAAAACCCGTCATATGACGGGTTTTTTATTTATATGGAATTTTTGATGCTTAAATAAGGTATTGGTTTATCTTTATATCAGATAAAAACCTGCCGGGCGATGGTCAGAAAGGAACGGTAACAGCGTTACGATTTCAGTCTCCGGCAAAGCACTGCTGATGTCAGAGCAACACCCGCAGCATGATGATATCAGTACTCTGCTGGCATTATTTTCATCTGAAACTCCGGCAACCTGTGCGGAAAGTGAAATCAACCATGCTTTCTTATGCGTTACAGGCGGAATGCATGGCTGCACTGGTGGCGGATTTCAGATATCGGAGTAATAAATATTGGTTTATCTCTTCATTAAAATAATCAGTAGGATATCGGATGAATAATAGATAATTCTAAAATAATAATTTTATTTGTTATTTTAAAGATTATTTTATTATTCAGATAAAATAACTGATTATTAAAAGGATTGATAATGAAAGAATTAAGTCATGCTGAAATTGAACTGGTTTCCGGTGCCGGATGTGTTCAGGACACTATCACCGACCTCGGAAAAAAACTCGGTGACTGGGGTTTTGAACTGCTCGGGCCTTATCTGACGGCAGACCTGCCGGTGTTCGGTAAAGTCAGCCTCAAAGACGCATACCCGGGGCTGGGCAGGGAAGTCGGCGGGAAAGTGGGTTCGGCTGTCGGCGGTTTTATTGAAGATAAATTAGGCGGCATTGTAGATCTCGGTGGTATTTGTAAATAATACGCTGATAAAGTAATAGTATAAATGGTGATCCTCTGCGGAATATACCACAGAGGATCCTTGATATATAAATAGTTATCATCGGAATCGCCGGTGTTTTTCCCGGCTGACGACAGAGCAGGAATGTTATTTTGATTCATAACAAAACCTGAATATTTTACGATAATATAGTATAATTTCTTAAGGAAATATATACTTGAAAAGTGATGTGAAATTGCAGTTTTTCCTGTTGAGCTGATAAATAATAATTATTTTCTGTCAGTACATTAACCATGTTATTTTCCGCTGTAACAACGATTGATTTTTATTACATCCTTCCCTCTGTTCATTATCAGCAGTCAATTCATCTAAAATAAGTACCGTGATGACTATGTTCAGACGAAGTCATAAATAATGAAAGGGAAATCTAAATATGAAAGAGTTAAGTATTCTGGAAATTGAAGCAGTTTCTGGTGCCGGTTAATTAATACTATAACCCGCATTATTGACTGTTCCGCAGTCAATATCATATTTTGAGGGAATTCATTATTTTATGAATTCCCGTTTTTTTATCTTTTCCCTGATACTGACGGCCTTTTATTCACCGGATAACCGCAGGCAGGGTTTATTGTGTTCCGCAAAGCCGCACTCGATAACCGAAAAATGAAATGGCGGGGTAAGGCCTTATTATTACCCGGTATTCCGCTGTGGCTGATTATAGTATGCAGTTTTCTGTTTTTAATGGTTTTTCTGACCTTGATCTTGTCCGGCAGCTATACGCGGCGGGTCAGTGTGACCGGAGAAATCACCACCAATCCCCGGGCTGTTACTGTATATGCAGGTGTGCAGGGATTTATTACCGGGCAATATGTGAATGAAGGGCAGATTATCCGCAAAGGGGATCCGGTTTACCGTATTGATACCAGCAGAGCCACAGCCAGCGGTGTGGTCAGTGAAAATCAGCGCCGTGAAATTGAAAATCAGTTACAGCATATCCGTGATATGACCGCCCGTCTCAGAGATAACAAACAGACCACTCTGGCCTCGCTCGAAAAACAAAAGTCCCTTTATGCACAGGCACAGTTGCGATCTGCCGGGATTATTGAACGGGCACAGGAAGGGATCCGCATTATGAAGCAGAATATGGATAATTATCATCATTACCGGGAAAGCGGGCTGATAAATAAAGATCAGTGGCTGAATCAGGCTGCGCTTTATTATTCCCAGCAAAACAGCCTGCTGGGGTTAAGCGGGCAGAATGAACAGAATATTTTGCAGGTTACATCTCTGGAAAGCCAGATTCTGACTCAGGCCGCAGAATTTGATAACCGGATTTATCAGCTGGAATTACAGCAGTCCGAGCTGATGAAAGAGCAGGTGAATAACGACGCGGGCGGCGAGATTATTGTCCGTGCCCTGACAGACGGCCGTGTGGATTCCCTTGGCGTGACCGTCGGTCAGATGGTCAACCCCGGCGATACCCTGCTGCAGATCCTGCCGGAAAATATCCGTCAGTACTGGCTGGTGCTCTGGGTGCCCAATGACGCACTCCCTTATCTGAATGTCGGGGATGCGGTGAATATCCGTTATGAAGCTTTCCCGGCAGAAAAATTCGGCCAGTTTGCCGCCACCATTCAGGTGATTTCCAAAACCCCCGCCTCCGCACAGGAAATGATGACCTACGCCGGAGCCCCGAAAATCAACCAGATGCCGCAGTCCATTCCTTATTACAAAGTGATTATACGCCCGGAAAAACAGATGATCGCCTACGACGGCCGCGAACTCAGCCTGCAAAACGGCATGAAAGCCAATACCACGCTGTTTCTGGAGAAACGCAAAATCTATCAGTGGATGGTATCGCCGTTCTATGACATGAAGCAGAGCGCTTCCGGGCCAACAGGAGCAGACACACCATGACAGAACGGACGCTGTTATCTGACCGGGAGGCCGTATGCGCCGTTTATCCCTGAAAAATCTGCTGGAGAAACTCGATCTCAGTCTGCGTCAGCGTATTCCGGTGATCCACCAGACCGAATCCTCTGAATGCGGCCTCGCCAGCCTGGCCATGATTTCCGCCCATTACGGCAAAAGTATCGATCTGATTTCCCTGCGCCAGCAGTTCAATCTCTCCGCACGGGGCGCGACCCTGGCCGGGCTGGCCGGCATGGCCGCCGAGCTGGGCATGACCACCCGCGCGCTGTCGCTGGATATGGACGACCTGCCGAACCTGCGCCTGCCGTGTATTTTACACTGGGATTTCAATCACTTTCTGGTTCTGGTGAAAATCAGCGGCAACAAATTTATCCTGCACGACCCGGCCTATGGCCGCCGGGTGGTCGGTATTGAGGAAATGTCGCGCAATTTTACCGGCGTGGCGCTGGAAGCCTGGCCCGGCAGCACCTTCACCAGGCAGGAGGTGGTGAAAAAACTCAGCCTGCGCAAGCTGATCGGCAATATTCACGGGCTGAAAAAAGCGCTGCTGAAAATCTTCGCGTTCTCCGTGGTGATTGAGGCTATCGGCCTGATTATGCCGGTCGGCACACAGCTGGTGATGGACCATGCTATTCCTGCCGGAGATCAGGGGTTACTGTCCCTGATTTGTGTCGGGTTACTGTTCTTTATTCTGCTGAAAGCAGCGGTCAGTATGTGCCGCGCCTGGGCCAGTGTGATTATGGAAACGCTGATCAACGTCCAGTGGCAGTCCGGATTATTCACCCATCTGCTGCGGCTGCCGCTCAGCTATTTTGAGCGGCGCAAACTCGGGGATATTCAGTCCCGTTTCGGCTCGCTGGATATTCTGCGTACCACCTTTACCACCAGCGTGGTCGGGGCGATCATGGACGGTATCATGCTGATCGGCGTGTTTATCATGATGATCCTCTACGGCGGCCATCTCACCTGGATTGTGCTCGGGTTTACCGCCGTATATATCGGGCTGCGGCTGGCGACCTACCGTTATTACCGCCAGCTGTCAGAGGAATCGCTGATCAAAGAGGCGCGCGCCGGGTCGTACTTTATGGAATCCCTCTACGGCATCACCACGGTGAAAACCCAGGGCATGAGCGATCGCCGGGGGAATCACTGGCTGAATCTGAAAGTCGATTCCATCAATACCGGCATCCGCCTGACCAAGATGAACCTGATGTTCGGCGGGGTGAATACTTTTATTATGGCCTGTGACCAGATAGCCATCCTGTGGATCGGCGCAGGTCTGGTGATCGACAACGCCATGACCCTCGGGATGTTTGTCGCGTTCAGCGCCTACCGCGAGCAGTTTTCCGACCGTGCCGTCTCCATCATTGAGTTCCTGCTGCAGCTGCGCATCATGAGCCTGCACAACGAGCGTATTTCCGATATCGCGCTCAACGAGCAGGAAAATAAAAAGCCGGATGTACCGTACGAGCCGCAGATGCAGGCCGCCGGGCTGGAGACCCGCAACCTGGCGTACAGTTACGACAGCCAGTCCGTACCGATCTTCCGCGATATTAATCTGTCGGTTGCCCCCGGTGAAAGTGTGGCGATAACAGGGCCGTCCGGCTCGGGAAAAACCACGCTGATGAAAGTGCTGTGCGGCCTGTTTGAGCCATCGGATGGCAAGGTATTCATTGATAACATTGAGATCCGCCAGCTCGGCGTCAATAACTACCACAAAATGATCGCCTGTGTGATGCAGGACGACAAACTGTTTTCCGGCTCGATCCGCGAAAATATCTGCGGGTTCACCGAAAATCCCGACGAGCAGCTGATGATCGCCTGTGCACAGGCCAGTTATATTCACAACGTGATTATATCGATGCCGATGGGCTATGAAACGCTGATAGGAGAGCTGGGCGAAGGACTGTCCGGCGGGCAGAAACAACGGATATTTATCGCCCGCGCCCTGTACCGAAAACCCCGCATCCTGTTTATGGACGAGGCCACCAGCGCACTGGATAAAGAGAGTGAATCTTACGTCAATCAGGCGATCCGCCAACTGCCGATCACGCGGATTATTATTGCGCACCGCGAGTCGACGATTGAGTCAGCGGACCGCATTATTTCTCTTGGCGGGAAAAACAATAAATAAAGCTACGAAAATATAACCGGAAATAATAATCTCCGGATATGTATTTTATATTACCGTTAGTACTACAACTCTTGTGGCATTTTCTGAATTTTATGCAGAATATCCGGAATCTGTTGTATTTATCTGGTCAAACCGCTGAACCGGGCCAACGAAGCCCTGCGTGAGCGCTGATCCTGTCAGTCAGCCCCGCATATCACAGTGTGATATGCGGGGCTTTCTCTTTATTTGTCATGTGAATGCTTAACAGTATACTGATACCTTAAGGCAGCCGTCCGCTTGCTGACGGTACTCTCTCACTGACAAGGCAGGTGACACCATGACAGACAGACAAGAGGTCTTACCCCAGCGTATCAGCGCGCGGATTAAAGATGTCGGCGGCGTGCCGGTATCCCGTGCATTACCGGTAAAAGAGCGCCGTCAGATAGGCGCCTGGTGTTTTCTGGATCATGCCGGTCCGGCAGTTTTCAAAGGGGATGACGGCATGAAAGTCGGGCCGCATCCGCACATCGGCTTACAGACATTCACCTGGATGCTGGAAGGTGAGGTGCTGCACCGGGACAGCCTCGGATCAGAGCAGATTATCCGCCCGGGACAGGTGAATCTGATGACAGCCGGACGCGGTATCACACATACCGAAGATTCCGCCGGCAGAAATGCCCGTCTGCATGCCGCCCAGCTCTGGATTGCCTTACCTCCGGCGGACAGCACTATCGCGCCGCGCTTTGACCACTATCCTGATTTACCTGTCTGGCATCATGACCAGGTGAGTTTCACATTACTGACCGGCGAATATGGTGATCACCGTTCGCCGGTTCTGCATTTTTCCCCGCTGATCGGCATGGATTTGCTGGCACAGCAGGCAACACAAACCACACTCGATACCCGGCCGGACTTTGAATACGGCCTCTTTGTGCTGGAGGGCCAGCTGACATACCGCGGTGAAGTTTATACCGCCAATGAGCTGGTGTATGTCGGTGAAGGGTTGTCCTCTGTCACACTGACACTGATGAAGGGCTCGCGGTTGCTGTTGCTGGGCGGTACACCGGTGCAGGAACGGATAATGATGTGGTGGAATTTTGTCGGCTACGACGTACAGACACTGCAGCAGGCTGTCAGTGACTGGAACAATGGCGATGTCCGGTTCGGTACTGTTGAAAATGACCCCCGCGAGCCGCTGCCCGCACCACTGTATCCTGCATCCCGCCTGTAACCGGCAATGGCTGATACACTCTGAATGCAATAATTCTTATTAATGATAGTTGAAATCATTGGCATTCAGAGTGCAGTATTATCCCGTATTTCACGCTAGAATAAACCCGTTAATGGTCGTTATGTTGCTGAACTGAACATAACTTTTCTGTTGTTCCATAACTGAGGTGAACTATGAAAGCAGCTGTTGTCGCAAAAAATAAGACCGTAGAAATCAAAGAGAAAACATTACGCCCTCTGAAATATGGAGAAGCCCTGCTGAAAATGGAATGCTGCGGCGTGTGTCACACTGACCTGCATGTAAAAAATGCTGATTTTGGTGATGTCTCCGGTGTGATCCTCGGGCATGAAGGTATTGGTGTGGTGACGGAAATCGCGGAAGGGGTCACCTCACTGAAAGTCGGCGATCGTGCCAGTGTTGCATGGTTTTTCCGTGGCTGCGGCCATTGTGAATACTGTAACAGCGGCAAAGAAACTTTCTGCCGTGAAGTTAAAAATGCCGGTTATACCGTGGACGGCGGTATGGCGGAAGAGTGCATTGTGACTGCGGATTATGCGGTAAAAGTGCCGGATGGTCTGGATTCAGCCGCGGCGAGCAGTATTACCTGCGCCGGCGTCACCACTTATAAAGCAATTAAAGTTTCCGGCATCAAACCGGGTCAGTGGCTGGCGATTTACGGTCTCGGTGGATTAGGCAACCTGGCGCTGCAATATGCCAAAAACGTCTTTAATGCCAAAGTGATCGCTATTGATGTCAATGATAAACAACTGGCACTGGCAAAAGAGATGGGCGCCGATCTGATCCTGAATCCGAAAACCGATAATGTCGATGAAATCATTCAGAAAGACCTCGGCGGCGCGCATGCAGCGGTCGTTACCGCAGTAGCCAAATCCGCATTTAACTCGGCGGTCGGCAGTGTCCGTGCCGCAGGGCGTGTTGTGGCGGTCGGTCTGCCGGTGGAAACCATGGATCTGAGTATTCCGCGTCTGGTACTGGACGGTATCGAGGTTGTCGGTTCGCTGGTGGGAACCCGCGAAGATCTGAAAGAAGCATTCCGTTTTGGTGCCGAAGGCAAAGTGGTACCAAAAGTGGCGATGCGCCCGCTTGAAGATATTAATGCCATCTTTGAAGAGATGGAGCAGGGCAAATTTACCGGCCGTATGGTCATTGATTTTAAAAACAAAAAATAATCGATCCGGTTATTTGCTGCAATATCCTTTAGCCGCCTGCCTGCGGGCGGTTAATGAGATGATCCCCCCCGCCCTGTGAGCGGTATGCTGACAGGGTGTTTTTCTTTCAGGAGAGGCCATCATGCAAAATATTACACTCATTGGTATCGATATCGGTAAACACACCTTTCATGTGCTTTGTCAGGATAAATCAGGCAAAGCGTTGTTGCACAAAACAATAGAGTGATTACAAAGCAAATCCCATGGTGCTTTGTTGTCCCGGTATCAGAAAAGAAAGACGCGTTTTATCTCGGTGCTTTCAGTTTTCTCTGTGATGATAAATGCGTGGTTCTGTACATAAAGGTTGCGGATAAATGGATAATCAGACACCTGAGTATGGTATCAAATATTATTTTCTGGTGTTCCCGGATAACGATATTACTCTCCGCTGCGGGAATCAGTTCTCCTGAAACCCCGGTTTCAGTTTAATAACAACGGGTATGAACAGTATCAGTGGCCGGGAGACTATGATGAACCGGCTGTCGGTGAGTTTCTGGCGCGTGTCCGCAATGAGAGGCAGGGGGGCCGGGTTCCCGGGCTGCCGGTTCCGGTGAAATATACGGTGATACACGCTATCAATGTGATAACCGGAATTATTAAATTGAGAAGGCAATCGATTGTCACGCCGTGAGTCCTGAAAAATTACATTTTACAGGGGTAATAAAAATGCGGCGGGTATCTCGTTTTTAACGGCAAAATGCGTCAAAAAACCGGAATCCGGTCACGAAACACAGCATTTATGCTGATAAAAAATCGCGCTGGTCTGAATTTTGCTCAATCGTTTAAATGATGAACAGATACCCGGGCCGGGTTCGTCATCATAGTGAGACACCCTGACGCCAGGGGTCATTTTCCGAGATCTTCGAATCGAAGCCGGGGAGTCCCGGTTGTAAGGGAGTCTGTTTCATGAGCAATCATAGTGTGGATCAAGCACAGGAACCGGTTAAGCCCGTTATTGACGAAGTTGAAGAAATATTACCTGCGGGAAAACTGATGATGCTGGGATTACAGCATGTGCTGGTGATGTATGCCGGTGCAGTGGCGGTACCGCTGGTTATCGGTGACCGACTGGGGCTGAGCAAGGAAGTGGTGACACTGCTTATCAGTTCGGATCTGTTTTGCTGTGGTATCGTGACACTGTTGCAGTGTATCGGTATCGGGAAATTTGCCGGTATCCGTCTGCCGGTGATTATGTCTGTGACGTTCGCGGCGGTGACGCCGATGCTGGCTATCGGTGCCAACCCGGATATCGGCCTGATGGGGATTTTCGGCGCCACCATTGCAGCGGGGGTGCTGACAACGCTGATAGTCCCGCTGATGGGAAAACTGATGCCGCTTTTCCCTAATATGGTCACCGGTATTGTGATCACCTCTATCGGACTGAGTATCATGCAGGTGGGAATTGACTGGGCTGCCGGCGGTAAAGGTAACCCCGAATATGGTCACCCGCTCTACCTCGGTATCTCATTTGCGGTTCTGCTGTCTATCCTGTTTATCACTAAATTTTGTAAGGGTTTTCTCTGTAATATCTCGGTATTACTGGGGATTATCTTTGGTTTTGTGTTGTCGCTGATGTGCAATGAGGTCAGTTTCGACGGCTATGCGGATGCGCCCTGGTTTAAACTGGTTACCCCGATGGCGCTGGGAACACCAACGTTTGAGCCGATCTCCATTATCACCCTCAGTGTGGTGCTGCTGATTGTCTTTATTGAATCGATGGGGATGTTCCTGGCGCTCGGGGAAATCGTCGGCCGCCCGGTCGGAAAAGATGACATTGTGCGCGGGCTGCGGGTGGACGGGATCGGAACGATTATCGGCGGCCTGTTCAACAGTTTCCCGCATACCTCATTTTCCCAGAACGTCGGGCTGGTGGGTGTGACAAAAGTCCACAGCCGCTGGGTGTGTGTGGTCTCCGGATTTATCCTGATCATCTTTGGTCTGCTGCCGAAAATGGCGGTGGTGATTGCCTCTATTCCGCAGTTTGTGCTCGGCGGTGCGGGGCTGGTGATGTTCGGCATGGTACTGGCGACAGGGATCCGCATTCTGTCCCGTGTTGATTACAGCGGCAATAATTACAATCTCTATATTGTGGCGATAAGCCTGGGGGTCGGGCTGACGCCGACACTCTCCGGTAATTTCTTCGCCAAACTGCCGATGTTCTTACAGCCGCTGCTGCACAGCGGGATCCTGCTGGCCACTGTCAGTGCGGTGATCCTGAACCTGTTCTTTAATGGTTATCATCCGAAAAAGGAAAGTCCGGCAACGTGATCTGACTCACTAAGCATAACCCGGAGTGGTGATTGACACCGATGCAGAAAAGCATCGGTGTTTTTTTATGGACAGGCGTATACTGGATTAACAGTAAGCACAATTATTGGCAATCTAAATCATATCAGTAAGGCCGTACTATGAGTGGAATCATCACGGAGCATGAACCTTTCGGCACATTACTGGGCTATGCGCCCGGCGGTGTGGCTATCTATTCCTCTGACTACGATACCATCACGGACGCAGAGAAAGAGGATGATATTTCCTTCCGCAGTTATATCGGAAATGAATATATGGGATACAAATGGCAGTGTGTGGAATTTGCCCGCCGCTTCCTGTATCTCAACTACGGTGTGGTGTTTACCGATGTCGGTATGGCGTACGAGATTTTTTCCCTGCATTTTCTGCGTCATGTGGTGGATGACAGTATTCTGCCGCTGCGGGCGTTTAAAAACGGCTGCCAGCAGGCACCGGTAGCGGGGGCATTGCTTATCTGGCAGGAAGGGGGCGAGTTTAAGCGCACCGGTCATGTGGCGGTAATAACCCAGGTGTGTGCGGATAAAGTCCGGATTGTGGAACAGAATGTCATCCACCATAAACTGCCGCGCGGCCAGCAATGGACCCGCGAGCTGCCGATGCATGTCAAAGACGGTTATTACACGCTGTCAGATACTTTCACGGATACACAGATCCTCGGCTGGATGATCCAGACAATTGATGATGAGTATGCCTGGACAGAGCCGGCGGTGGATCCTGCGCTGATGACACTGCACGCCGCCCGTCTGGATGAGAAAACCGATTTCACCGGTAAATGGCTGGATGAGTCGGATCCGATGGAAAAAGCCTACGTCAAAGCTAATCACGGCCACAATCTGAATGCGGATCCGCATGAATATTTCACCATTTCAGAGACTGCCGAAAATGCACTGATGCAGGCAACCAACGAAGTCCATCTGATGTACCTGCACGCCACGGAAAAAGTGCTGAAAGATGACAATCTGCTGAAATTATTCAATATCCCGGAAATCCTCTGGCCGAGACTGCGGCTCTCCTGGCAGAACCGCCGTCATGATATGGTGACCGGCCGGCTGGATTTCTGCATGGATGAGCGCGGTCTGAAAGTGTATGAATACAATGCGGATTCCGCCTCCTGTCATGCGGAAACCGGGGTGATTATTAATAAATGGGCGAAACAGGGCGGGCTGACCGAAGGCTGGGATCCGGGGGAACGCCTGTCAGAAATGCTGGCGGATATCTGGAAACACACCTCGGCCAAGCCGTTTATCCACATTATGCAGGATAAAGACAGCGAAGAGGATTATCACGCCCTCAATATGGCGCGGGCTATCACGGCGGCAGGGTACGGATACCGGGTCATTCACGGGCTGGATGAACTGAGCTGGAACGAAAGCGGACAGGTCATCGACGGTGAAGGGCGCGTGCTCAAATGTGTCTGGAAAACCTGGGCGTGGGAAACGGCGCTGGAACAACTGCGTCAGGAAAGTGAAAACGACCGGACATACTCCGCACTGCCTATCCGCACCGGCCATCCGCGCCATGGAGATGATGTGCGGCTGATTGATGTACTGTTGCGCCCTGAAATCCGTGTATTTGAACCACTGTGGACGGTGATCCCGGGTAACAAAGCGATTCTGCCGATCCTGTGGTCGCTGTTCCCGCATCATCCTTATCTGCTGGATACAGAATTTGAACTCAGCGACGAACTGCGCCGGACCGGTTATGCGGTTAAACCGATCGCCGGACGCTGCGGCAGCAATATCGGGCTGGTGGATCACCGCGACGAAGTGCTGGATGAAACCTGCGGCCGTTTCGGTGAGCAGGAAAACGTCTATCAGCAGCTCTGGTGTTTACCGAAAGTGGCAGGCCGCTATATCCAGATGTGTGCCTTTACTGTCGGCGGTCACTACGGCGGCGTTTGTCTGCGTTCAGATCCGTCTCTGGTTATCAAAAAAGAGAGTGATATTGAGCCGTTGCGGGTTCTGGAGGATAAGGACTTTCTGGCAGAGGGCTGATTCCTGACCGTTGTGCTTCTCCCGGGCAGCCCCCGTATTCACCGGTGGCTGCCCGTTTTTATATCCTTTTGATCTGATTTATATTTCCTTTCTTTCCGCGGTCGCACTCCTTTCCCGTATAAAAATCAGGGTTAAAAAACAGTGGTCAACCACGATAAAAATCATTATTGTTATAATATAACATAACAAAATGAGGCAACCATGAAACCCGATATTCATCCGGATTACCGGACAGTCATTTTCCACGACACCGCAGCAGACGTGTATTTCAAAGTCGGATCCACTATCAGAACGGAAAGAACCATTGAGTTTGAAGGGCAGACTTATCCTTATGTCACTCTGGATGTCTCATCTCATTCTCACCCGTTCTATACCGGCAAACAGAAAACACACTCTCAGGAAGGGAATGTGGCCCGTTTTGCCAAGCGCTTCGGGCGTTTTGTACATTAAAAGAAGAGGAAAAACCGATGCAGGTATTAAGTTCACTGAAAAGTGCGAAACAGCGCCATCCGGACTGTAAAATTGTCCGTCGTCGCGGCCGTATCTATGTGATTTGTAAGTCCAACCCGCGTTTTAAAGCCGTACAGGGGTGATTATGACAGCTAAATCAGTTCTCCCGTTACTGTTACTGGCGGGATTATTCAGCGGTGCGGCAGCAGCACACGGACACCATCACGACAAACCGCAGACAGAAGCACAGCGCAAGGCCGCAGAAGGGATTTTTGCGGATAAGGATGTCAAAGACCGGCAACTGAGCGACTGGGATGGCGTCTGGCAGTCTGTTGAGCCTTACCTGGCCAGCGGTGAGCTGGACCCGGTGATGCAGGCGAAGGCTGCGAAGAACGGCGATAAAACGGCAGAAGAGTATCGCGCTTATTATACAAAGGGATATAAAACCGATGTGGATATGATTGGTATTGAAAATAATATCATCGAATTCCATCGCGGGGATAAGGTGGATCAGTGTGAGTATCAGTATGCCGGTTACCGGATCCTGAATTACACTTCCGGCAAGAAAGGGGCACGTTATCTGTTTGAGTGCAAAGATAAAAACAGTCATGCACCGAAATATATCCAGTTCAGCGACCATATCATTGCGCCGGAAAAAGCAGGTCATTTCCACCTGTATATGGGCAATGAGTCCCAGGAGGCACTCCTGACTCAGCTGGACAACTGGCCGACCTATTACCCTTATACGATGAGCGGAAAAGATATCGTTCACGACATGCTGCACCACTGACAGTAAAGCTGCACAGCAATATAAAACCGGCCGCCCGGAAGCAATCTCTGTTTCCGGGCTTTTTTGTTATTTCATTAACAGATGAATATAAAACTTGATTAATCGTGTCAGTTCAAAATAAAATAAGAATAAGCGATTCAGCAAGTCAGATTAAACAGATTTACCACAACAAACATCAGGTATTTTCTGTTTTTATTTCAGACTTATTTATTTGATATTGGTCACAGTATTTATGTAACGATAAAGAGCGTATTTCAGCGTTGTTATTCTAAGATCATGAAAACAAACACATGTTTGCTTATATGACAACCGTAACATAACAGATTGATAGATATGAAAATTATTTTGAATTAAATCCTATTTTTTTGAAGGTTATTATTTTGTGTTTTTTATTTTATTTTTGAAGATATAAAAAATATGATCTCCCTCCTGTTTTTCTGCTGAAAACCCACTCTCCTCATTTTACGATCACCCCTTAAATTCCGGCGAAATCTTTATTTCAGCGCTTTACTTTGTAGCGGACAAAAAATAAAACAAGCACATGTTTAATAACCAACAAGTGTCCGCTTATGACCAGTCGAGAAAAACAAATCCTTCAGATCCTCCGGCGTGACCCGCTCATTCCGCAGCAGGAACTGGCCGGCGTATTAGGTATCAGCCGCTCTGCGGTGGCCGGACATATCATGAATCTGATGAATAAAGGCTACATCAAGGGTAAGGGATACATCCTCTCCGAGCACCGCTATGTGGTGACTGTCGGTTCAGCCAATATGGATGTTTGTGGTTATTCTGACCTGAATCTGGTGTATGAAGATTCTAATCCCGGTCACATTAAATGTTCACCCGGCGGGGTCGGGCGCAATATCGCCCAGAATATTGCCCTGCTGGGCTGTGAGTCTCATTTTATCTCTGTTATCGGTGATGATTTCTACGGTAACACCCTGTATGAGCAGGCAAAACTGGCCGGTGTGAATGTCAGTAATCTGCACCGTCTGCACGGGGAAACCACCTCCACCTATCTGTCTCTGCTGGATCCGCAGGGTGAAATGATCACTGCGATCAATGACATGCGCATCCTGGAAAAACTGACCCCGGCGTTACTGGCAACCTCCCGCGACCTGATCCGGCACGCCGGTGTGCTGGTGGCGGACTGCAATCTGTCAGAAGGCGCGCTGGAGTGGCTGTTTACCAATGCGGGCAATGTACCGGTCTTTGTCGATACCGTTTCCGCGTTCAAAGCAAACAAAATCAAGCCGTGGCTCAGTCATATCCACACCCTGAAACCGAACCGCTTTGAGGCGGAAATTCTCACCGGTATCAAAGTGGAGAACAAACAGGATGTGGTACGTGCCGCCAATGCCCTGCATGAGCAGGGGGTGCAGCGCATTGCCCTGAGTATGGGCGGCGAAGGCGTTTATTACAGCGAGGCAGGCGGCGAAAACGGCTGGTCGAAGCCGTTCAGTGTCCATATTGTCAATGTGACCGGTGCCGGTGACGCCATGATGGCAGGCCTTGCCCGCTGCTGGCTCGAAGGCGAGCCGCTGTCACAGAGTATCCGTTTTTCTCAGGGCTGCTCCGCCCTGACGCTCGCCAGCGAGCTGACAAATAATCCCGGTCTGTCAAAAGACAGTGTTCACAAACTAATGGAATCACAAGCATGAAAACTCAACAACTGAACGCAGAATATCTGGACATTTCCCCTGAGGTTGCACAGGCGCTCGCGGAGAAAAAGCCGGTTGTGGCACTGGAATCCACCATTATTTCTCACGGTATGCCATATCCGGACAACGTGAAAATGGCACTGGAAGTTGAACAGCGTATCCGTGACAACGGTGCGATCCCGGCAACGATTGCCGTGATTAACGGCCGCATGAAAGCGGGTCTGTCTCATGATGAGATTGAGATGCTCGGCAAAGAAGGCCACAAGGTGATGAAAGTGAGCCGCCGCGACCTGCCGTTTGTGATTGCTCAGGGCATCCACGGTGCGACGACCGTTGCCTCCACCATGATTATCGCGGAAATGGCCGGGATTGCTGTTTTTGCCACCGGCGGGATCGGAGGTGTGCACCGTGGTGCGGAACACACCTTTGATATCTCAGCGGATTTACAGGAACTGGCACAAACCAATGTGGCGGTTGTCTGCGCGGGTGCCAAATCCATTCTGGATCTGGGGCTGACCACAGAATATCTGGAAACCTACGGTGTGCCGGTTGTCGGCTATCAGACGGATAAATTACCGGCATTCTTCTGCCGTGAAAGCGAATTCCCGGTCACCATCCGTATGGAAACCCCGGAAACTGTGGCAAAAGCACTGCACGCCAAGTGGGCGACCGGCCTGAACGGTGGCATGGTAATTGCCAACCCGATCCCGCATGAGTTTGCCATGCCGGAAGAAACCATCAACAGTGCGATCGCACAGGCTGTGCGCGAAGCGGATGAGCAGGGCATTAACGGCAAAGCAAGCACACCGTTCCTGCTGGCCCGTGTGGCAGAGCTGACCGGCGGTAACAGTGTGAATTCCAACATTGAGCTGGTGTTCAACAACGCGAAACTGGCTGCCCGTATCGCCTCCGCTTATCAGCAACTGTAAGCGGCCGACCGGTTACCGGTCATAACAACGAATGAAATACCTGACCCGGTAAGGTGCTGATCTCACAATCAGCCTTTACCGGGCATTGCAGCATACAACTGATGAGTATAATAACCACGGGGCCGGATTATGGATTTATTACGGAGTTTGGCGGGGATCGGCGTTTTATTACTGATAGCATTTCTCTTTTCGGTGAATAAACGGAAAATCAGTCTGCGCACTGTCGGCGCGGCACTGCTGTTACAGGTGGCACTCGGTGCCATCATGCTGTATATCCCGGCGGGGAAATGGTTTATTCAGACCATCGCGTCGGGCGTGAACAACGTTATTGCCTACAGTGACGCGGGCAGTTCCTTTATTTTCGGCAGCCTGGTCGGCCCGAAAATGGATGTGTTATTTGACGGCGCCGGGTTTATCTTTGCATTCCGCGTCTTACCGGCCATTATCTTTATCACGTCTCTGATCGCGATTTTGTATTACCTCGGCATTATGCGCTGGGTGATCAACGTTCTGGCGTATGTCTTCCAGAAGACCATGAAAATTAGCAAGATCGAATCTTTTGCGGCAGTAACCACCATTTTCCTCGGTCAGAATGAGTTACCGGCGGTACTGAAACCCTTTGTCAGCCGGATGAATAACAATGAATTATTCACCGTAATATGCAGCGGTATGGCCTCCATTGCCGGGTCAATGCTGGTGGGTTACGCCGGACTGGGTGTGCCGATTGAATATCTGCTGGCGGCGTCTCTGATGGCGATCCCCGGCGGGATCCTGTTTGCGCGGATGTTAAGCCCGGCGACACAGGAATCCACCGTGGAATTCACCGAAATCTCCTTCAGTGAAAAACGTCCGGCCAGCATTATTGAGGCGGCGGCAGGCGGTGCGATGCTCGGGCTGAAGATTGCTGTCGGCGTGGCAACGGTGGTGCTGGCGTTTGTGGCGCTGATTGCCCTGATTAACGGCCTGATTGGCGGCCTCGGCGGCGTTATGGGCTTTGAGGGCGTCAGTCTGCAAAGCCTGTTCGGCTATATTTTCTCACCGCTGGCGTATCTGATGGGCGTGAGCAGTGAGCACATTGCGCTGGCAGGCAGCCTGATCGGTGAAAAACTGGCGATCAACGAGTTCGTGGCCTATGTGGATTTCTCCCCGCATTTACACGACGGCACACTGGATGCCAAAACGATTGCGGTGATCTCCTTTGCCTTATGCGGTTTTGCCAACTTCGGCTCGATTGCGGTAGTGGTCGGGGCGTTCAGTGCGGTTGCGCCGGAGCGGGCATCCGATATCGCCCGTGTCGGGATCCGCGCACTGCTGGCGGCGACATTATCCAACCTGATGAGTGCCACCATTGCCGGATTGTTTATCGGCCTGGCCGTGGCACCGGGTGTCTGACCGGTTCAGATGAATGCCCGGTATTCACAGCCGCTTCCTTTAACGGAAGCGGCTGTTACCAGCTGATACGATTCAATTTTTTTTATTCCGCTTAAGACCGCGTCAGGTCAAAAAAACAAATCCCGCTCCCCGTTAAAGTAAAAAAAATCCGGTAGCCCTGTTGCGCGTGTGTTATTGCCTTCCTGCATCCGCAGAATTTGACCCGCCCCGCAAAATGACCATAAAACCGACAAAGAAGGGCCGAATGTGCCCAGTTATTGCATGGTTACCAATACCGAAAACCCGGAAAGCGATAGGTGAACATGAACAAATGTATAGTTGCGGACAGCCAGAAATGCATCGGATGTCACGCCTGCGAAATTGCCTGCGTTGTCGCGCATAATGATCACCACTGGCCACATGACAGCCGTGATTACGCCCCCCGTATCCGTGTCATGTTCAAAGAGAGTGACAGCCTAGCTGTCACCTGCCGCCAGTGCGAAGACTCCCCTTGTGCCGCTGCCTGCCCGGTGGATGCCCTGTATGTGGCGGACAATATAGTCAAACTGGATCAGGAAAAATGTATCGGCTGTAAAAGCTGTGTGCTGGTCTGCCCGTTCGGGGCGATGGAAATGGTGATGACGTTCGATCACTCGCACGAACTGGCGCAGAAATGCGATTTATGTGATACCACCGGCGGGTCACCCGCGTGTGTGGCTAACTGCCCGACCAACGCACTCAGCATCCTGGATGAACACAAACTGGTGATCCTGCGCAATGACCGCCTGATGCGGGCAGCCACCGGTGCATACAACCAGGCGCGTCAGTCGGAAATCCGTTTTGAGATCCTCAAACGTCCGCCGCGTGAAGGTACAAAGAAACAGAGTGCGGCCCTGCGCAAAAATCATTTCGGCGAAATCTATATCGGGCTGAATGAACAGTGTGCCGGTTATGAAAGTGAGCGCTGCCTGTACTGCTCACAAAAGGCGATGTGTAACCTGTCATGCCCGCTGCATAACTCTATTCCGGATTTCGTCCGTCTGGTGCGTGAAGGCAAAATTATTGAGGCGGCGGAGCTGAGTAACTCCACCAGCTCGCTGCCGGAAATCTGCGGCCGTGTCTGCCCGCAGGACAGATTGTGTGAAAGCCGCTGTACGCTGCGTAACCACGGCGGCGCGGTCACTGTCGGGAACATCGAACGCTATATCACAGATACCGCCTTTGAGATGGGCTGGCGTCCGTCTGTGGCGGAGGATGTGGTTCCGCGTCCGGAACGTGTCGCGATTATCGGTGCCGGACCGGCCGGGCTGGGCTGTGCGGATGTGCTGACCCGTGCCGGGGTGAAAGCTGAGGTGTTTGAGCGCCATCCGGAAATCGGCGGACTGCTGACCTTCGGGATCCCGCCGTTCAAGCTGGACAAACAGCTGATGGCACAGCGGCGGCAGATTTTCACGGATATGGGGATCACCTTCCATCTGAACTGTGAAGTCGGCAAAGATATCCCGTTCAGCCGCCTGATGAGCGAGTATGATGCAGTACTGCTGGGTGTCGGCACCTACGGCATGATGAAAGCCGGGCTGGAACATGAAGATTCCCCGGGCGTGGTGCAGGCACTGCCGTTCCTGATCGCCAGTACCCGCGAAGTGATGGGGTTGCCGGTGGCGGATGAATATCCGTGGATTGATGTGGAAGGGAAAAAAGTGGTGGTGCTCGGTGGTGGTGATACCGCGATGGACTGTGTCCGTACTGCTGTCCGCCGTGGTGCTGAGAGTGTTATCTGCGCTTACCGCCGTGACGAGGCCAGTATGCCGGGCTCGAAGAAAGAAGTGATCAACGCCCGTGAAGAGGGGGTGGAATTCCTTTATAACGTGCAGCCGCAGTTTATTGACCGCACTGAGCAGGGCGCCGTCAGCGGTATCGGGCTTATCCGCACACAACTCGGTGAACCGGGGCCGGATGGCCGCCGTCGTCCGAAACCAGTGGAAGGCTCTGAATTTATCCTTGATGCGGATGTGCTGATTATGGCGTTCGGCTTCCAGTCTCATCCGATGCCGTGGCTCAGCGGTTATAATGTCCAGCTGGATAAATGGGGACAGATTAAAACCGGCGGCAACGGCCGCATGAGTAACCAGACCACCAACCCGAAAATCTTTGCTTCCGGTGATGCGGTGCACGGCGCGGATCTGGTGGTCACCGCTATGGCTGCCGGTCGTCAGGCCGCCCGCGAGATGCTGAGTATGTTCGATGAACAGGCACAGTCACCGCAGGCGATGGTCAGTAACGCATAACAGAGAGCAGTAAAACAAAACCGCGATAATGATTATCGCGGTTTTTTTACGGGCAGAAATCAGAGGGGTCAGATAACGTGTTTGTTCTCCGCGCTTATGGCCATATCCGGCAGGTCACGCTCTGCATCCGGGATATCCAGCATGGCTTCCAGCTCGTCAGCCAGCACATCCGGCTCTTCCTCATTGGCCGCACCACGCGGTTGTCCGACAGGGATCAGCAGATTCAGGATAATCGCCGTCAGACCGCCGACACAAATCGGGTTCTCGGCAAGAATATATAAAGACGGCGGCAGGATGCTGAAGATCTGCGGGTCATAAGAAACACCCAGCCCGAGACCCAGGGATGTTGCCACAATCAGGGTTTCGCGGCGGCGCAGGCCGTTGGAGATAATAATGCGCAGCCCGGCAATGGCAATCATGGAGAACATCAGTGTCATTGCCCCGCCCAGTACCGGTGCCGGAATAGTGGTAAAGAACCAGCCGATACTCGGGAACAGACCGAGGAACACCAGGATCACAGCAATAAAGCGCCCGATATAACTGGAGGCCACACCGGTCATCTGGATCACACCATTGTTCTGGGCAAAGGTGGTCAGCGGCAGTGAGCCGAGAGCTGACGCGATAACGGACACCACGCCATCCGCCATCACACCGCCTTTCAGCCGGTTCTGGTACACCTCACCTTTAATCGGCTGATTGGACACCATGGCTGTCGCTGTCAGGTTGCCGACCGCTTCCAGCACGCTGAGGATATAAATAATGGCAACCACCAGGAAGTGGGTGAAATTAAATGAGAAGCCGAATTTAAACGGCACCGGCACCGTAATAAACGCGGTGTTCTGATAGGTGCTGAAATCCACCAGCCCGAGGAACAGCGAGGCAATGTAGCCTGCCACCAGGGCAATGGCGATCCCGCCCATCCGCAGCAGCGGGCTCTTGCAGCAGTTAAAGCCGATCACCACCAGCAGGACCAGTAATCCCACGCCGATATTTTCATAGTTGCCGTATGTGCCGGCTGATTTGGCGGAGAAACCGCCGCCGAAGTCGATAATCCCGACCTTGATAAGGCTCAGGCCGATCATCAGCACCACCACGCCGCTGACAGTCGGGGTGATTATCCGGCGCAGATAAGGCAGCACAAAAGAGGAACCGACAACCAGGAAAGCACCGGCGAAAGAGACGCCGAGCAAAGAGGACAAAATCAGTTCTTCATGGATCCCGTCACTGCGCATGGTGGTGCCGATGGCAATCATGGCAGTCACAAATGAGAAGTTGACGGACTGAATGGATAACAGGCCGGAGCCCATCGGCCCGTAGCGGTTAACCTGTATCCAGGTACCGATGCCGGAGGCAATCATAACCATCGAAACAAGATAGGCTGTGGTATCGGCGGATAAATCCAGGGCTTTGCCCACAATCAGGGCAGGCATCACCATCGGAACAAACAGGGCCAATAAATGGGTTACCGCACCAAGAAGGGCCTGGAAAAACGGGGGCTTGTCGTCCAGCTGATAGATTAGATCAGAGGTTGGATGATTGAGATCTGACATCCTTCTCTCCTTTATAATAAATGGAATGAGAGGTCATACGTCGGCCTCAGCGGATCGTTTGGTACAGGGAATAAAGCAATAACTGAACCAGCGGCGCGACAAAGAAATAAAAATGTGAGAGATCTCTTAAATCATCTGCGATTTGTGAAACGTGTCACCGGGGATTTGCGAAGGGCTTTCCGTACCGGTCAGCCGGGCGGGAGAAAAGCAGAGTGAACAGGGTTTGTACAGTATGAGAATGATATCATCTCATTTTGATAATGAAACGGCAGTGATAATGGTATCCCTCCGGAACCTTACGCCGGAAGGGGGGGCAGATGCTCTGTGGAGTGACTATCGCGTTAATTAAATTTTATTTAAATAAGATATTTCCATTTTTTGTTAATGGAATTATATTAGAAATTGGTTTATTAAATTATGAATACCAATTAAGAATGTGCAATTATCTTAAATAAACGGGCAAAGGTAAAAGTGGATTACGTTATTTTGCTGACATTCATTATGTAAATTAATATTTCCATGTTGTTTTTTTGTTATATCATCAGCATATTATTGTTCAGGGTAAATAATTCCGGTACAGCCATATTGTAAATATAATTTTTACAATCAATGTATTACGTTTATTTTGATGAAATCATGGGTTATGTATGAGATGAGTATTATTCTAAAAAAACGGCAATGTCATATAAAACAATTTGGCCTTAAATTTTATCAAAATAATCATATGACATGCTCGTCAGGATTTTTTGTCTGTTTGTATCAACAACGCGGTGTTTTATTGTGTGTTTGCATAATTCATCATTTTTTTATGTCATAAACAAAAGAAGAAGAAATACTAATAAAAGGAATGGAGGTTGAAAGTTAAGCTATTTACGCATAAAGCTAATCCATTTCTTATTGACGATATATTTTATGATGATAATCTTTAACCTTAATAAGTGAGTGAGATATATTTATTTTCTTTCTGGTAAATATATCCCTTGTTTTAAATTGAGCATTTTCTTATTGGTCTTTGTGTTTTTTAAATGTAAATTGAAATTGTGTTCACGTTATATATTCTCAGTTTTAATTAAGTATCGGGATGCTGTTTTATAATTAATGCCGGGCGTGAACTGTAAATTAATCTTCAGATACATCACTGAAAATATTAAATAACGCAGTTATTACAGATGTTTCTTATAACCGGAGTGTTATAAGTTAATATGCCCGCAAGGATGCGAATATAATCTGACTGACTCGTTATTATCTTAAAAAATAAAGGAATTATTTTTAATGATTTAGCGGGATAACGGATATATCCCGCGGGGACATAAACGGATGTTACCGGACAAGGTAAACGGACTTACCACACGGATGTATTATCAGGGAGCCTGTGTTTTATCATCACAGGTAATAAAAGGATTTACCCCGGGAAGGGGACGGTAAAAGGAATTTACCGTTACACGGAAGTAAGAGCGGACAGGTGTCATGCCCCGATGCTCTGATGAAAACGGACTTTCACTGCAGTGCGCATGACAAATCAGAGCAGTTAAGTATTGTCAGTACAAGGTAAAACATCGGTAATTATGGCGACCCTGTTGACGGAATACAGCAAGGTCGCCAATTTTTTTCTGTTACCGGGCGTTTTTCAGACGATTTACCGCTTCCGCCAGCAGTGCGCGCGGCGTACCGAAGTTAATCCGCAGATACTGTTCACCATCCGCCACATAATGACTGCCGTCCTCAACCACCACGCCGGTCTGCCGGGCATAATCCAGTGTCAGTTCTGTCGCTGTGCGTCCGGTGGCGCTGATATTCACCCAGGCGAGGTAAGAGGATTCCGGCTGCATCATCCGCCAGTCCGGAAAATGCTCCGCCACGGCCTGTGTCAGATAATCCGCATTGCCTCTCAGGTAGTTGTTCAGCTCATCCAGCCAGTCCGTGCTGTTGTTGTAAGCCTCAATAATGCCCCATACCCCGAACAGATTAGGTGAGGTAATAGAGTTTTTTTCCAGCTGACGGCGGAATTGTGCCCGCAGTGCCGGGTCGGGAATGATGCTGTAAGAGGTTTTCAGCCCGCCGAGGTTAAAGGCTTTGTTCGGTGAGGTCAGGAGGATCAGATTCTCCGGCGCTGCACATCCCGGGCGCAGACAGCCGGTGAAGCTGCCGTACAGCACATGTTCCGCATGCACCTCATCGATCACCAGCAGCACACCGTATTGCAGACACAAATCCGAGACCTGTTTTATCTCTGCCGCCGTCCAGATACGGCCGGACGGATTGTGCGGCGAGCAGAACAGCCAGACTTTCGGCCGGTGTTCGCGTATCTGTGCCTCAATATGCTCAAAATCAAGGTGATAGCGGTTATCCCGCGCCACCAGCGGATTGGTCAATACGGTAACATTCTGCCGGGTCACTGCATGGGCGAACGGATCATACACCGGTGTATTCATCATCACACAGTCGCCCGGCTGACAGAATGCCTGCACCAGATAGTGCAGTGTGGAAACCGTGCCGTAACTGAGTGTTACCCATTCCCGCTGAACCGTGACCTGATGGCGCTCTGCCTGGAAGCGGATCACCGCATCGTAAAATTCATCAAAGCACCAGGTGTAGCCGAAGGTACCGTGCTGTGCCACCTGCGTGAACCGCTCAATCACCGCCGGCGGGGATTTGAAATCCATATCCGCTATCCACAGCGGAATGAAATCCTGCGGGACCTCCCCGAAGCGGGAACAGACATACTGATGATCCCATTTCCGGCAGCGGTCACTTTTGCGCTCAATTATTTCATCAAAATCGTACATGCTCAGTTCCTGTTAAATTAAAGCTTCAATGCCGGATTTCACACTCTGCACCTGCGGGCCGATAATCACCTGCACACTGTGGGCATCCAGTACCACCACAGAGAGGGCACCGGCTTCCTTCAGGGTCTTCTGATCCACCTTGTCCATATCTTTCACCACCAGACGCAGACGGGTGATACAGTTATCCAGCGAATCAATATTCTCTTTGCCACCGAGTGCGGTGAGGATCAGGTTGTGATCGTATTTGGCTTTGCCGCGCGCTTTTGTATTGGCTTTCACCGCCTGTTCAGCGCCGTCAGCGGCATCTTCACGGCCCGGCGTTTTGACATCATGCTTCAGAATGTACCAGCGGAAGACAAAGAAGTAGATAGCGAACCAGATAATCCCGACCGGGAACACCAGATACCATTTGGTGGCCGTTCCCTGCATGATGCCGAAGATTAGCAGATCCAAAATCCCGCCGTCAGTGTTACCGATAGTCACGCCGAGCAGTGCCATCACCAGCAGGGCAAGACCGGACATAATAATGTGGAAGATATAGAGCACCGGCGCGATAAACAGGAACAGGAACTCAATCGGCTCGGAAATCCCGGTCACGACGGAAACCAGTACCCCGGACAGTAATAACCCTTTGATCACCGGACGGTTCTCCGGTTTCGCGGTGCGGTAGATAGCATAAGCGACCGCAGGCAGACCAAAGATAAAGGTCGGCATAAAGCCCTGTGACAGGAACGCGGTGACATGCGGGCTGAACGGCAGACCGGCTTTCAGTTCGGCATAGAAAATATTCAGTGCCCCGGCGACTTCATAACCGTCAACAAATTCCGTGCCCCCGGCCGGGGTAAAGCGCACCATCGCCAGCAGAATATGATGCAGCCCGAACGGCTTGAGCAGCAGCACGCCGACACCGTACAGGAACGGGCCGAAAACGTCCGTGCTCTGAATGATATGGCCGATCCCGGCAATGCCCATGGCGACATATTTCCACAGGAACGGGATCGCGAGGCCGACCAGTGACATTGTCAGCGCGGTGATAATCGGCACAAAACGGATGCCGCCGAAAAACGCGAAAGCATCATGCAGAACCGTATCCTGGAACCGCTCATGCAGGAAATAGGTGATAACACCGACTACAATCCCGCCCAGCACACCCATTTCGAGGGTCTGGATCCCCAGTACCACGGACTGCCCGACCTGCTTCATCATCGCCGGGTCGGCAAGCTGGTGGGTGACGGTCAGGTAATAATTGATGCTCATGTTCATCAGCATATAGCCGACAAACCCGGCAAAGGCGCCGACCGCTTTGTTACGGTTTGCCAGCCCGAACGGAATAGCCATGGCAAACATCACCGGCAGATAGGTAAAGGCAAAGCCGCCGACCATCGCCATAAAGCCGAAGGTCAGCTGAACAAATTCATTACCGAGAAACGGAAAACTGCTGATAGCGGAAGGACTGGTGACCGAACTGCCTATCCCGAGTAATAGCCCCATGAATGCCAGTAACGAGACGGGAAACATAAAGGTTTTCCCGAGACTTTGAAAAAATTCCCAGAGTTTGGATTTAAACGACTTTTCCTGCGACATCGTAGAGTACTCCTCAGCTTCTTTATAATTTATTGGTTAAGGGGTGTTACGGGACAGTATTTTTTATTGTTCTTTTTTTATTATTTTTTCGCAGATGAAAAAGGCGGCGCTGCGGGGGAACACAGTGCCGCCTGACGGGTTACAGAAGCTGACCTTCCGCACCACAGACCCTGATTTTATCGCGGACCACCGCTTTCATGGCATCCATACCGACCCGCATGTAATAACGCGGGTCATTGCCGTCCGGATTCTCCGCAAACCAGGCGCGGACTGCCCCGGCAAAGGCGATTTTCAGCTCGGTGGCGACATTGACTTTGCACACCCCCAGCTCAATAGTGCGGCGGACATCCGCATCCGGCACATCACTCGCGCCGTGCAGTACCAGCGGGATATCCGTAATGCTGCGGATTTTTTCCAGCCGGGCAAAATCAATTTTCGGGCGGCTGGTATACAGGCCGTGAGCAGTACCGATAGCAACCGCCAGGCTGTCGATGCCGGTCAGTTGTGCAAAACGGCGCGCTTCATCCGGGGAGGTCAGAAAGGCGCTTTCCGCATCCACATCCATATCATCCTCAACGCCGCCGAGACGGCCGAGTTCCGCTTCCACGCTGCAATCCTGACTGTGGCAGAAATCCACCACAGATTTGACCAGCGCGACATTCTCCTCAAACGGAAAATGACTGCCGTCGATCATGGCACTGCGCACGCCCTGGCCGACTTTGGTGCGGATATCGTCAAGAGTTTCGTGGTGGTCAAGATGCAGCGCGACCGGCATGGAAAACGAGCGGGAATAGGCGTCACACAGTGCATAGATTTCCGGGAAACTGATGTGTTTAAAGGTGCCCGGCGTGCCCGCCAGAATCACCGGTGCGCGCAGTTCCGCACAGGCTTCCAGAATGGCCTGAATAGTTTCGGCGTTATGGATATTAAACGCCGGAACCGCATAGCCGTTGGCCTGTGCATGTGTGAGCAGATATTTGGTTGAGATGATCCCCATGATTACGCTCCTGTGTTCTGATTATTGAAGGGGTGAATAATCACGCCCTGAACAACGCGGTTAACGGTGCCGCTGGCAGACGGGGTATCCGGTGTGATCCCGGTTCTGACAGACTGACTGAGGGCAAATAATTGAGCATACGGCAGGAAACAGAACAGCAGTTCTGTGTCGCTGAGGGCGTCACCGGCAGGCAGATAGCAGTGTGTCCCGGCGCTGATGGCGTCATCCGGCAGATCGGCTATGGCGACCACCTGTTTGGCGATCCGGTCGCGGCGCAGTTCGGCCAGCAAATCCAAATCATACTGACGGGTGTAAGGCTGGTTTGAGATGTACACAACCACCAGAGTGTCGCCGTCGACCAGGGATTTAGGGCCGTGGCGGAAGCCGGTCGGCGTGTCATAAAAGGCGGCGATTTGCCCGGCGGTCAGTTCCAGCAGTTTGAGGGCGGATTCCCGCGCCAGTCCCTGGAAGCTGCCGCTGCCGAGGTAAACCACGCGTTTAAACGAATCATTACCCGGCAGAATCTGTCCGCTGCTGCCATGCGCGGCGAGAATATCCCGCGCCCGCTGCGCCACAACGGCAAAACGGTCTGTGCTGAACGTCTGCGGAGCAAGGGCGGCGAGACAGCTGCACATCATTGAGGTGATGCTGCTGGTCATGGCAAAGGCTTTGTCATTGGTCTGCGGCGGCATCAGCAGGGCAAAACCGTTATCACTGCCCTGTACACGCTGATACAGATGCCCCTCTTTATTACAGGTGATCACCAGATGAGAGCAGCGGGCAACACACTGATTAGCAAGGTCAAACGCGGCAACACTTTCCGGGCTGTTACCGGAGCGGGCAAAGGAGACCAGCAGCACCGGTTGCTGCTCAGGCAGATAATCCGCCGGATTGGTGACGATATCGGTTGTCGGGATCGCCGTGACGCTTTTGCCGGTCAGGCGGCGCAGTACGGGAGAAATCATCTCACCGATAAAGGCGGAGGTTCCGGCACCGGTCAGAATGATGCGCAGCTTGTCCTGAGCCAGCAGAGGTGCCAGAAAAGCATCCAGCTGTGCGCGTTGTGAGTCGATTGAGTGTAATGCACTCATCCAGCAATCAGGTTGCTGGCGGATCTCCGTTTCCGTCCAGGTGGGATAGCGGGGTGTGGCAGAAAGAGGGTCGTGCATAGCTTCATCCTTTACATGACGTTCAGCCGAAAGTGAAATGAATCAAAAGATCACCCGATCCGTCATTACCTTTCGGTTGGTTTCGTTTTGAGGTTTCATTTCAATTTACAGGAAGGAAAACGAAGGATCAATGTAGTAATGAAAAGAAAACGAAAAGTGTGATTTACACCACAAGTGAAATGATTAAGCTATTGTTTATTAGTTAGTTATATAAAAATCCCAGGCAGATGAACATAAGGAAAAGAAAGGTGCGGAGAGTTCCGCACCTCAAAATGAAAGGAAATCAGCGTACCGGCTGCCCGTGGATCCAGGTTTGTGTTACCCGCCAGTCACTGTTCAGGTCATTGAAATGTGCCCGTTTTCCCGCAGAGATACTGCCGTGTGTCGCGGTGATCCCCAGCAGTTGTGCCGGTTGCAGGGAAGCCATGCGGATGGCGGTTTCCGGCAGCGTGCCGGTATCACTAATCATCCGGCTGACGGCGTCATCCAGTGCCAGGGTGCTGCCCGCGAGGCCACCGGAGGCGGTCCGGACAATACCTGCTTTCATCGTGACATCATGGCCGCAGATATCATAAATGCCGTCCGGCTGCCCGGCTGCCCGCATGGCATCGGTGATCAGCACCGTGCGGTGTGCGGCGCACTGACAGACAATCCGCATCACTGCCGGGTGGACATGATGCCCGTCAGCGATAAGCTCCAGCCAGGCCCGCGGATCGGATAATCCTGCTCCCGCCATGCCCGGTTCGCGGTGATGCAGGCCGGTCATGCCGTTGAAACAGTGAACCAGCCCGTCAGCTCCGGCATCGAGAGCCGCCAGAGTCTGCTCATAGGTGGCGGCACTGTGGCCGAGCATCACATTCAGCCCGCGCCGTTTCAGATGACGGATGGCATTCAGCGCCTCCGGTTTTTCCGGTGCCAGCGCGACCACTTTCAGTGTGCCTGCCGCATCGGTAATCAGCGTGTCCAGCTCGCTGATCTGTAATTCACGGAACAGCTCTGGTGAGTGTGCGCCTTTATTCTGCGGCGTGAAATACGGCCCTTCCAGATAACTGCCGAGCACTTCTGCCACCGGCTCTGTGGTGGTCTGCTGCTGACAGTAACGGGCGATCCGCCTGAGGGTGCTGCGCAGATCCGGCAGCGGGGCGGTCACCGTGGTGGCGAGCCACGCGGCGACCCCCTGTTGTGCTTTGAAAGCGGCAATGGTTTTCAGCGCCTGCGGATTATCATCCATCACATCCATACCCTGTCCGCCGTGGACATGGGTATCAATGTAAGCCGGGCAGAGCTGCTCTGCATCAAACTGTGTTTCTTTTGCCGCCAGCGGCGTGACGGCAGTAATGATACCGTCTGATACCGCCACCACCTGGTTTTCCCGCCAGCCGTATTCTGTCAGCACACGGCGGGCGCGGATTTGCTGAATCATATGCCTTCGTCCTCAGTTTCACAGCAGCGTTCGCGCTGTAACTCGTCTGTCAGGCTGGTTAATCCGCGGTGACCGCAGGCCAGTGCTTCGCGGCGGAACTCCGCCGGAGAGAGCGAATCCCGCTCCAGCGCCATTTCCAGCAGCAACTGCAGATTGGTGCCGGTGATCACTTCGCGGTCTTCCCGGCCCTGTGACAGCGTAGCCGCCACGCGGAACGGCGTACCGCCGAGAATATCGGTCAGAAAAATCACACTGTCGCAGTGTGACATCAGCGCCAGAGCAGCTTCCAGTTCCTGTGTCAGACGGGCGGTGGTGGATTCCGCCGGAAAATCAACCGCCGCGAAATCCTCCTGCTCCCCGATAATCTGTAACATGGCTTTTTCCAGTCCGGAGGCAAAGCCCCCGTGACCACATAAAATAATTCCCGGCATCAGTGACTCCTTTTATCACAGGAAATGGGCGAATTTACCGATAATACCCAGCGCCACGGTCAGTACAATCAGACGCAGCGGGCTCCAGCCACGGCGTACCAGCCAGAACATTGACAGGGTGTATACCAGCGGCAGGAAAGCAGGCATCAGCTTATCAATCACATCACTCTGTAATTTCACCACCGCATCACCGGCGGTGATTTCCAGTGTGGTTGAGAGCCGTACATAAGTTGCCACCAGCGCGCCGATCACGGTCATCCCGACAATCGAGGCCGCATGGCCGACTTTTTTGGTATTGGCTTTGATAAGCGGAATGGCGGCAACCCCCATCCGGTAAGCATAGTGCGCCAGGCCGAAACGCAGTCCGAAGTGTACAACGTTAAACATCACCAGAAACACCACCGCACCGAGAATCGAGCCCTGTAATGCGAGGCTGGCACCGATACCGCCGCAGATAGGCAGCAGGGTCAGCCAGAACATGGCGTCGCCAATCCCGCCCAGCGGTGCACCCACCGCAATTTTGGTGCTCTGGATACTGTTTACATCCTGCTTGGAGCGTTCCATTGCCAGGATGATGCCGATAACAAAAGTCACCAGGAAAGGGTGGGTATTGAAGAACCCCATATGGCCTTTCATGGAGCGCGCCAGATCACGCGGATTGGTGTGGATTTTTTTCAATGCGGGCAGTAAACCGTACAGCCAGCCCGCCGCCTGCATCCGCTCATAGTTAAAGGAGGCCTGTAACAGCAGGGAACGCCATGCGACCCGGTTGATATCTTTGCGGGTCAGTTCCGCGCCGGTGCTCTGATCTTCATACACGTTCTGGTTACAGTCTGCCGGCAGTAAGGTTTCCGCTTCTGCGGCAGATGAATGATTTTTTTCAGATGCCATCTTCAAATTCCTCGTGTGACGGTTGTGCCGGTTCGCTTTCTGCCGGTTTGCGGACGAAATCGATCATTGCCATCGCCAGTGCCGCGGCGGCGATTGCCAGAACCGGCAACTGAAGCCAGGCGGCGCCGACAAATCCCAGAATGAAATAAGGAATGTAGGCATTTTTCATCATGATTTTCAGCAGAACGGCAAATCCGATGGCAGGCATAATGCCGCCCGCGACACCCAGTCCGTCAATTAAGCGGGCAGGGAGTACATCAATCAGGGTTTTGGCGTGATCCGCCCCGAAATAGATCGGCAGGAAGGCACAGAGAAAATAGAACGTACCGAGCGCCAGCAGTGCGAGGTAGTTGATGCGTTCAATTCCCCGGGTATCGGCATTGGCAGCCATTTTGTCACAGCGCGACATCACACCGGACATGACCGAGAACAGGAAGGTGATCCCCATCTGCACTGCCACGGCAAACGGCACCGCAACACCGACCGCCACTTCCGGTTTGACCCCGGTGGAGATAGCAAAGGCAGTCCCGACAATGGTACCGATAATCACGTTCGGCGGCTGGGCACCGGCCAGTGGCGCGAGTCCCATCCAGACCAGTTCCAGTGTCCCGCCGGTCAGGATCCCGGTATTGAGATCACCGAGGATCAGACCAACCACCGGCCCCAGCACCACCGGACGGTGAATGTGGGTGAGCCCGTTAAACAGATCCAATCCGGCAATAAAGGCTACCAGCCCGAGAGCGATAGCTTGTAACAGACTGATTTCCATACATGTATCCTCAGAGCAGTTTAAACAGATCCTGCGCCGGTTCTGTCGGTACGCCCTGGATATAACAGGCGACACCGGCCTCGTTAAGTCCGCGGAATGCGGCGATATCCGCCTCATCCACAGACACAGTTTTGGCAATCTGACGCTTGCCTTCGGTATAGTGAATATTGCCGACGTTAATGCGTTCCACCGGAACGCCGCCTTTCACCAGAGTCAGAAAATCTGCCGGGGTTTTGCAGACCAGCAGAATTTTCTGGCGGTCAGCAGCTTTATGAATATTGTCGATCACCTTCTGCAGCGGCCAGAAACGCACGGCAATCCCTTCCGTCAGCACCATTTCCATCAGGTTCTGCTGCAGCGGATCTTCCGCCACCTCATCATTGGCGACCAGCACCAGGTTGGCACCGGCAAATCCCACCCACTGGACACCAACCTGTCCGTGGATTAACCGTTCATCAATACGACTTAACACAATATTTGGCATGGCTGTTTCTCGCTCTTATCGGCAGGCATGGTTTTACAGGCATCGTGATAGTGACGCAGCACAGTCTGAATGTGTGCGATGATTAATTCTTCCGGTGCGGCGGAGATCGTTCCGGCACGTACCAGCGGATACTGTAACGGCAGATACTGGCTGATCAGCGGCAGCGGGATCGCCGTTTCTGTCAGGTTTTCCAGCAGACGGGTCACTGCCGCGCTGATGGTCTCATCCGGCCAGTAATAGCGGATGCGATCGGAATAGCTGTAGCTGCGGGCAAGGCGGCGGGTCTGCTCATCACCGGTGTAATAACTCTGCCAGTAGCTCGGTTGTTTCAGCATGACATCTTCCAGCACCTGACGCAGCCCGGAACGTACTGCCGGAGCAACCAGCTCATCTTCAATCCCGGCGAGGGCATACAGCGCCTCACGCAGGGCGAAGGTCAGGCCGGGACCGACTTTCAGAATCGCAAAGTGATCGTCAACTAATTGACTGAGTGCATGCGGGGTCTGGTAATCCGTGGAGTGTGCCTCGTACACCAGGTGATCATGATGTGTGACCATCTCACTCAGGGCACGGGCTTTTTCCGGACGGTAATCAATAACATTATTATGATCAAATTCCACCCCCGGCTGTACCACCAGCCCGGTAATGCGCGGCCAGATATCCGTGAGCTGATGCCGCGCAAATGCGTCCTGATGTGCGGCGATAGTGGCGGATGCAGCCTGCGGCGTGGTGACCGCCAGCTCATTCAGCTCTTCGTGAGCCCCGCCCGGCACCGGCACTTCCGTACCAATCACATACACCAGGTCGCGGACGCCGAAATGTTTCTCACAGGTTTCCTCGGCAATCACCGCCAGGCGGGCGGCGCGCTGTGCGACGATTTCATCCGTCAGCGGCACCGGGTCACCGGCACAGGACATACTGCAGTCGAGGTGAATCTTTTTGAACCCGGCGGCAACATAAGTGCGGATCAGCTCATCGGCTTTTGTCATGGCGTCTTCAGCCGGTTCATTCTGCCAGCGGTTCGGCCCGAGGTGGTCGCCGCCGAGGATCAGATTTTCACGGGGAAAGTGATGTTCATCGGCGAGTTTCCACATAAAATCACGGAAGTCCGCCGGGGTCATGCCGGTATAACCGCCGAACTGATCCACCTGATTGGAAGTTGCTTCAACCAGTAACGGCGTTTGTTGTTCACGGGCAAAACATACCGCTGCTTTCAGAACATACGGATGGGCGGAACAGACAGCATAAATCCCTGTTTTCTCACCCCGTTTGTGACGGGCAACGATATCAGTTAAAAGTTTCACTTTCCTCTCCTTACAGCCGGATTTGGTTTGTTTTTGTTTCGATGTCTGAATAACATACTGCTATACAGGAAAAAGAAAACAAAATGAAAGGTTGTGAAATCAGGATCTCCATCACAAAAGAAATATAATGAAAGGGTTGATTCCTGAGTCATCCGGTGTTCACCCTTTTTATGGGCTTGCATTCCGGACAAAGAAAAGCGTTAATATGCCAAACGAAATGAAACGAAAGATTTTTCAAATGAATGTTAAGGACAAAATCATGAACAGTCCGGATGCCGGGACGGATAACCGGGTGATGGGAACGAGCGGGCGGCGTGAGCATATCATCCAGCTTTTGCGCACCCACGGCAGTGTTCAGGTGAATGAGCTGTCGCAGCAGTTTCACGTTTCCACAGTGACTATCCGCAATGACCTCGCTTTCCTCGAAAAACAGGGGATCGCGGTGCGTGCCTATGGCGGCGCACTGATTTGTGAGGGTGTTTCACCGGTCAGCGAGCCGTCACTGGAGGATAAAAGTACCCGCCACACCACTATCAAACGCAATATTGCGGCGGTGGCCGCCGACCTTATCCGGCCGGGGCTGCGTGTGATTCTGGACTCCGGTACCACGACGTATGAGATTGCCCGTCAGCTGCGCCACCATCAGGATACGATCGTGATGACCAACGGCATGAATGTGGCGAATGCCCTTCTGGAAGCACCGGGCGTGGAGCTGCTGATGACCGGCGGCCAGCTGCGGCGTCAGTCGCTTTCTTTTTACGGCGATCAGGCGGAGCAGTCATTGCAGAATTATCACTTTGATATGCTGTTTCTCGGGGTGGATGCGATTGATCTGGAGCGCGGCATCAGCACGCATAATGAAGATGAGGCACGGCTCAACCGTCGGATGTGTGAAGTGGCCGGACACATTGTGGTGGTGACGGATTCCAGTAAATTTAACAGTTCCAGTCTGCACAAAATAATCGATACTCAGCGTATTGATACCATTATTACTGATGATGGTATTCCGGAAGCGAGCCTGACCGGGCTGCGCCGGATCGGTACAGAAGTGATTCTGGTGAAGGGATAACAAAAAAAGAGTGTAAAACAGTACGGATACTGCAGAAATAAAAGAGATAATAAGCTATAAGTTTATTATGTTTATTTCCCGGTATCCGTGTGAATGGTAAAAATACTATTATCTGTCCTGTTATTGTTTTATCCGTTAATTTCATCGGCAGTATCAGATGAATGTCAGAATATTGCCCGTCAGGCCGGAAATCAGGGGGCTGAGAGTGAACGCCATATTTACCGGGTGTCGTCTCCCGGCCGTGCTTATTTTTATTCCGCACCGGACAGCCGCTGTAAAAGTAAAAACAGTTTTCTGATTAAAGGTGATTCCGTTATCGGTTATCAGACCGCCGGAGATTATCTGTTTGGCGGTTATATTAACAGCGATGGTGAGCTGATTGACGGCTGGCTGGAATTATCCCAGCTGACAGAAACTAACCTCAGAATATCCCCGCTTGCGGAAGAAGTGGATTACGTAAACCGCAAGCCGAAAAAGAAAACGGATAATCCGTTGTCGGATGAGGATTATCATCTGATGACCGGCAAGATGATACTCCGTCCCGGAGAGCCGGTAAGTCAGCTGCGCAGTGATATCCTGAAATATTATTCTCAGGAGCCTGAAACCGTATTTATCGGTTATAGTAAAAACGGACGGACACTCGGAGTAGACTACCCGGACCCGGCGGTTTCTGTTTATATATCAGATGGTGTAAATGATAACCTTGATGAAGAGGTCATCAGCCAGATAGATATTTTATCGGATAAGTATAAAACACATCGCGGAATTAAAATCGGTGACACGGTATTTCTGATGTTTGAGCGTTACGGTATTCATGACAGCTTCAGTGCCACTGAAACTCACGAATCGTTTATTTATCAGCGGGAAAATACAAGTCTTACTTTTGAAACAGACAAAGCTAAAAAAATAACCCGCATTACGTATCTTCTGTCATCACCTGAAACAGCATCCTGCCTGGTTAATCCGTCAACATGGTCAGCGGCATCCTTTACTTTACCTTCCACGAAAGAAGTTATCACCGGTGGCCGTACGTGGTTTTATTCCCAGCCGGACGAACAATGTAAAACGGATCGCTTTATTATCCGTGGTGACCATGTTTTGCAGTACCGCAAACAGGGTGATTTCGCCTATGTGAATTATATTAACAGCAAAAACAGAGTGGTTGAGGGCTGGATAAAACTGTCACTGCTGGAAAAATCGGATGAACAAAATAACGACCTTAATTATCAGGATTTCATCTGGTCATCGGATGACGGCGAGGCGGATTTACTGGGAAAACCACTGAGTGATAATACGGTTTCCCGCTGGCTGGAGCAGCAGAAGAAAAAGGTCTCTGTAGCGCCGCTGCATGATTTTTTCCGTGAGTTTGAATTATGGCGTTATGATACCGGTGATACGATAATTACCGTCGCCGGTACCAATGTGATTATTGAAAAGCGGACCGGGGGACGGGATAAGTATATTTCGGGAATAACCTTCAAAAACAACCGTTATAAAACCAGGCGGGGAATTGCGGCAGGGGATTCATATCAGGATATGATTAAAGCCTACGGAAACCGTTATCAGATATCCCCGGGCGACAATTGTTACTATTATTCCTGGTTCGATCACCGGCTCGGTTTTTGTTTTGACGGAGACCGGGAAATTAAAGAAGTTACGTACAGAAACTATCCGGAATCAGATATCCGCTGATATATCCTGAATACCGGCAACGCATTATATGAGAAAAACGGGTTTTAATATCCGGATGCCGCCGGAGCTGCATCCGGATCACCTGAGAATTAAAACGAGTACAGTGTTGCTACTGATTCACCGAGTTTTTTTGCCAGATCGGATGTGGCATAGCGCTCTGTAATGATTTCAATATACGCGGCGCGGTCACCGGTTTCCGCTTCCCGGATTGCCTCATCCAGCTCCGTGCAGGTGGTGACGCGGCGGCAATACCAGTTATCGCATCCCAGCGCCTGCGGCAGTTGTGCGTAACGCCATTGCGGCAGGTCGTTATAAACGGCTTCCGGGTCTTTGCACAGCAGGCGCTCAATGAGATAGCCGTCATTATTCAGCACGAAAATAAGTGGTTTCAGACCAAAACGGCCAAACTGGCTGATTTCCTGGGCGGTCAGCTGGTGTGAGCCTTCCCCGGTGATCAGAATCAGTCGGCGATCAGGCGCTGCGATGGCGGCTCCAACGGCCGCAGGTGTTGCCCAGCCGATAGATCCCCATAACGTCTGGTTATGGAATTGCGCCCCTTCCGGCAGCAGTGCAAAGCCAAGTCCCATCGAAACCGTACCGGTTTCAGCGATGATAATATCGTCTTTTCTGAACAATTGCTCAAAACGGGGATACAGATACTGCGGGGTAATATTACCGGAAGCGTCAGCCACCGGTTTACCCAGCCCCGTTGCTGCCGGAATATGGCATTCCCGGTGCGGAAGTCCGGCGGTCAGGGCAGGCAGCAGATCCCGCATATACACATTCTGCCAGATTGCCGCACCGACCCGGACATGATCCGCCATAATGCTGATCAGCTTTTCCGGGGCGATATCAGCGGTAAAACTGCCGGTGTTAAAGTCCGTCATCACCGCTCCGATACCCAGCACGCAGTCACTGTTTTCAACAAATTCCCTGACCTGCGGATTCATCAGCTGACCGTTATACATCCCGGCGTAATGCGGGTCGGATTCACTGATGATGGCTTTATCCATAAACATGGTGGCGTAAGGCAGCCCGGTCCGGCGGATAAGCGCCTGTACGTCATCAATCAGTCCGTAACGTGCGGCCATCATGCCCGGCAGGATGCAGGCAGACGGGCTGTCCGCGAGTTTTGCTCTGATCGCGGCAACCGCTTCAGTGAGCGCGGTTTTGTCACTGACCGGTTGTGCCGGTGCGGTAAAGTGTTCCGGCATCTGAACCGGTTGTGTGGCGTAATCAAACGGGAAGCCCATATAGACCGGACGGCGCTCGCGCAGCGCGGCAGCAATCAGGCGTTCTGTCTCCGCCACACAGTTCTCAGGGGTCATGACGGCATGGGCACAGGAAAGGCGCTGTCCCAGCTCACAAAACAGGCTGAAATTACCGTCACCCAGGGTGTGATGCACCAGACGGCCACTCTTCTGCACACCGCTGGCGGGCATGCCGACCAGATGAAAAACCGGCAGGTTTTCGGCATAGGATCCGGCGATGCCGTTGATCGCGCTTAATTCACCCACGCCGAACGTGGTGGAAAGCGCCGCAGCGCCTTTGATCCGCGCATAACCATCTGCGGCATAGGCGGCGTTCAGTTCGTTACAGTTACCAATCCAGCGCTGTGTGTTACCGTCGCAGACCGCATCTTCAATGGGGAACGCAAAATCTCCCGCGACACCGAAAACATCGGTGATGCCCAAATCCGCCAGACGGCTTAAAACATGCTCAATTACGCTTTTTGTCATTGTTATCTTCTCCGATCACACCGTTTATTCAGAACGAACCACGTGTTATGGCGATCATTTCTAGTGGTTCTGCGGTATAAATGGAAATGGTATATAATCATCAGCGTGATAACTTTTTGTTATAGGTCAGCAGAAACATGGATATACGTGCACTCCGCTACTTTACTGAGGTGGTTCAGTACAACGGATTCAGCCGGGCGGCAGAGGCGTTGTTTGTCACGCAACCTGCCATCAGCCGCAGTATTCAGAAGCTGGAGCATGAGCTGGGATTTCCGTTACTGGTCCGTGATACCGGCGGAGTGACGCTGACCGATGAAGGGGCGATTCTGTATGAGCACGCGCGACGGATTCTGGTGCAGTTTCAGTGTATGAACAAAGCATTACAGGATAAATCCGGCCCGCTGACCGGCACACTGAATGTGGGATTACCGCCGGTTATCGCCTCGACCTGGTTTGCCGGGATTATCATGGCATTCACGTCCCGCCATCCGCAGGTGGAACTGAAGATTTTCGAACTGGGCACGAAACAGATGGCCGAAGCGATGACCGACGGTACGGTGGAAACCGCTGCGGTGATGCTGCCGTTTGATGAGCAGCTGTTTGAACTGCACCGTTTCGCCACCGACCGGCTGATGCTGCTGGTGAATCATCAGCATCCGCTGGCGGTAAAAAAACAGGTGAGCTTTGCGGAGATTATCCGCGAGCCGTTTGTATTTTTCTCTGAAGCATTCCGGATAAACGACCTGGTGCGCAGTGCGTGCGGGATTTACAGCACAGAGCCGGTGGTGGCAGGGCGGAGCAATCACCTCGATCTGATCCTTGCGATGGTCAGGGCGGGGGTGGGGATCACGCTGTTGCCGGACAGCATGTGGCGTGAGCGCACGGCGGATGGTCTGGTGCTGCTGCCGGTAACCGATCCGGTGCTCTCCTACGATCTGGCACTGGCCGGTGTCCGCGGCGGGTATCAGAGCCGCAGTTGTCGTGCGTGGAATGCACTGGCGATGGAAATACTCGGTATTCCGTATGTAACCGGTGCCGGCCATTTACTGTAAATACAGTATATAAACCACAAATAACAGCAGCATAATGAAAATCAGTGCCGGGCCGGGGGCTCCGGCGGTACAGGCGGAGTGACGGTTTCAGGTTCAGGTTCAGGGCAGGGGGCGGGCGGCGTATCATGAACGGATTGCTGCGCCCTGCGTTTTTCCGGTTCGCGCAGTGCCTGCTGCTCCCGCTCTCTCTGCCGTTTCCGTTGCTGTTGCTGTTCCGCCACTTTCTGGAACTCCCGCAGCCGCTGTTCTTCCTGCTGTTTCAGTCGTGTCATTTCGCGGTGCCGCTCTTCCGGGGTCAGCGGGCGCAGTGGTGCTTTTCTGCGGGGAGAGGGTGGCGGGGGAGACGGTTCTGCGGAATAGATATCAGACAGTTCGAGGTGATATTTTTTCATAAATATCCGCGCTTTTGAAAAGGCGTTCGCGGCTTCATTCTCATTACCGGCATTTTCGGCAAGAGACATCAGCTTTCTGACTTTTTCAACCGCCTTTTCTCTGTCATCCATTATTTCACATCGCACATTTATCCGGCAGATAAGCCTATCATACGGTGAATTAATCAGAGGGGAAGGATGAATACGGCGTTGCGGGATATTCAGCGGTTCATGCCGCTTTCCGGACATGACTTTTTTGAATTGTGTATAAAACCGCCTGAACAGGGGAAGTTGCGGATAAAAAAACGCCGCCTTCATAAGAAGACGGCGGGAGTGTATTTATTTACGGGCATCCAGTAACTGCTGCGCGTTTTCTTTGGTGACCTGAGTCCACGGAATCGCGTAACGTTTGTCTTTACCGTCATTCCATTTCAGCTGGTCAGCATACTGAACCCAGATTTTGGACTGCGGCTCGTATTTGTCACCTTTGACTGCTTTCATCGCCAGGTCGATAGAGCCCTGCATCTGTGCATTCGCGTCCTGGAGGATGGAGACCATTTCGCCTTCCTGAACAGAGCGGATAGCATCAGACACGCCGTCAACACCGGCAATGGAGAAATCATTGACATTCAGACCGGCAGATTTGATTGCTTCGATAGCACCCAGTGCCATTTCGTCGTTCTGTGCAATAACACCACCGATTTTACCACGGTGTTTCTGTAACCAGTTTTCCATCAGCGGCATCGCTTCCGCGCGTGACCAGTTAGCCGTTTTGCGCTCCAGTACTTTCACTTTACCCGGACCACATTCCGCGATCGCTTTGTCATTACCTTCGCCGCGCTGAATTTCACCGCTGCCGCCTTTCGGCCCTTCGATAATAACCACGTTACCTTCACAGTTCATTTTTTCCAGAACCGCTTTGGCTTCCATATAACCGCCGAGGACGTCATCAGACACCACTTCTGCGGTCATTTTGTCGGTGTTCAGACGGGCGTTGGTGACGATAACCGGGATTTTGGCGTCATTTGCCATAGTGACCACGTCGATATTCGCTTCATAATCCATCGGGTTGATGATGATAGCGTCGGCTTTGGTCTGGATTGCGGTTTCCGCCTGGTTGTTCTGAACCATCGGATCATAACGGCCATCATAAACTGTGATGATCGCTTCACCGTTTTTCACAGCCGGATGCTCTTTTGCGGATTTTTCCATTAACTGGACAAATTCAGCTTTCATGCCGTACATCAGAACGGCAATTTTCACCGGATTGTCCTGTGCCGCAAATGCCTGTCCGCCCATCATCAGGGCTGTCAGTGCAGCGATTTTGGTCAGTTTTTTCATGGTCATTCCTTCATTGTGTAGGGTATTGTTTTTTTGCTGTTGTAATAGTCTTTTACGCATCATCCTTCAGCCTGTGGCAGGCTGAAAGAATCCGCGCGGTACTGCCATCAGTCACGGCGTTGCTTACGTGACGGATCCAAAAGTACGGCGATAACAATTAATGCGCCTTTGATAATCTGCTGGTAATACGACTGCACGCCCAGCAGGTCGAGACCGTTATTCATCACACCGATAATTAACACGCCGAACAGGGTGCCGACTAACGTCCCCACACCACCGGCCATACTGGTACCGCCGATAACCACCGCGGCGATTGCATCCAGCTCGTAGGCGCTGCCTGCACTGGTCTGTGCTGACCCGGTACGGGCAGTCAGAATCAGCCCGGCAATACCGGCTAACGCGCCGCACAGGGTATAAACCAGCACTTTAATTTTAATCACGCTGATACCGGAGGTTCTGGCGCTTTTCGGGTTGCCGCCGACGGCATACACATAACGGCCGAAGGTGGTTTTATTGAGTAAAATCCAGGCCAGAATAAAGATAACCGCCAGGATCACCACCGGTACCGGGATATCCAGGATATAGCCGTTACCCAGCCAGCGGAAATCACTGTTGAGCTGGGAAACCGGGTTACCGTCAGTGGTCAGCAGAGTCAGACCGCGTGCCGCAGACAGCATCCCCATGGTGACGATAAACGGCTGAAGGTTGAATTTCGCCAGGATAGTCCCGTTGAGCAGACCACAAATGATACCGATGCCGAGTGCGATAATCATCGGGATCATCACGGCATTCGCGGTATCACCGATAGCCAGACCGGTGTTGCTGGTGGCAAACCGCGCCGCCACAATCCCGCTCAGTGCCAGCACTGAACCGACAGAAAGGTCAACACCGGCGGTAATGATGACGAAGGTCATCCCGATGGCGAGAATACCGTTGATGGAAATCTGACGCAGGATAATCAGCATGTTGTCCTGACTCAGAAAGTAGTTATTGGTCCATTCGCCGCGGGCGACCTGAACTTCACCGACAACCGCCACAATCAGACACAGCACAAAGAACGCCAGAATGATGCCGTATTTGTGCATGTTTTTCTTGTTACGGGCGATAAATGAGACCCCTGGTGCGGGTGCAGTATTTGTTGTAGTCATGGTCACTTCTCTTTATTCATGCATACGTTGGCGGGTGAGATCACACCGCAAGTTTCATTAAATCAGTCTGGGTGGCAGTGGCGGCGGTCAGCTCTCCGGCGATCCGTCCGTCACGGAAAACAATAATCCTGTCACTCATCCCGATAATCTCCGACAGCTCAGAAGAGACCATCACAATGCCTTTGCCCTGTAAGGCGAACTCAGACATAAACTTATAAATTTCTTTCTTGGCACCGACATCCACGCCGCGTGTCGGCTCATCGAGCAGCATCACATCCGGCTCGATCAGTGCCCAGCGTCCCAGAACCACTTTCTGCTGATTACCGCCGCTGAGGTTCCCGACCAGTTGATCCGCATCCGGGGTTTTAACATTGAACAGTGTGATCATGTCGTCCGCGCGGGCACGCTCTTTGCGGTCATGAATAAAGCCGCCGGTACTGATGGCACCAAATGAGGCGATATTGATATTTTCATTGATGGAACGGCCCAGCATCAGCCCGGTGTCTTTGCGGTCTTCAGTGACATAGGCGATCCCAGCATTAATGGAATCTTTCGGCGTGTGTTTGTCGAGGAAGCGGTCACCAATTTTTATGGTGCCTTTATCGGCGTGTTCGATGCCGAAAATCAGGTCGAGGAACTCAGAACGGCCGGAACCGACCAGCCCGTAGATTCCCAGAATTTCACCTTTTTTCAGTGTCAGGCTGATGTCCTGCACCTGGTCATCACGGGACAACTCCCGGACTTCCATAATGGTTTCATCTGTCGGCTCATTAAATTTGGCGAACTCATCTTTGATTTCACGGCCGATAATCAGCTCAATCAGCTTCTCACGGGTGATATCCGCCAGCGGGCCGTCGGTGATAAAGGTACCGTCACGGAAAATGGTGAAGGTATCGGCTATCTGAAAAATCTCGGACAGGCGGTGTGAGACATAAATAATGCCTTTACCTTTTTCCGTCAGGCGGGTGATGACATCGAAAATCTTCTGCGCATCTTCCTCGCCGATGGCGGAGGTCGGCTCATCCATAATGATGATATCCGCATCCGCGTGGGAGAGGGCTTTGGCGATTTCGACCAGTTGCTGTTCCGCCACACTCAGATTGCGCATTTTTTCTGACGGGGAGATATCAAAATGCAGATCGGTCAGCAGTTCAGCGGTCTGCCGGTTGAGCTGTTTAAAATCGACAAACCCGAAACGGCGCGGCTCCCGCCCCAACCAGATATTTTCCGCCACGGTCAGATCAGGAATGGAACTAAGCTCCTGCTGAACAATGGCGATACCGGCGTGCAGGGCTTCGATCGGCTGATGAAACTCACAGCGTTTGCCTTTGACATAGATTTCACCGGCATCCGGACGGATAAAACCCATCAGGATGCTCAGGAACGTGGATTTACCGGCACCATTCCCGCCGCACAGGGCGTGAATGGAACCTCTTTTCAGTGAAAACTGCGCGTTCTTCAGTGCAACAACCTGACCAAAGGCTTTGCGCACCCCTTCAACCCGCAGTAATTCCTCATTGTCAGCGACAGTGGCTGTCATACGGTGACCTCCGGGTATTCTGATGTCAGTAAAGCAAGGTAGTTCTGATACAGGGACTCATAAACCGCCACATTCGCCGGATCCGGCTGTGTGCGGCTGCTGTCATCCAGCTGCACAAAGCGGTCGCAGAGAGCGGCCAGCTGTGCTTCCGGTGCGCTGTCTGCGCTGAGGGTGTCACACCAGATAGCCTGAACTGCCGCACCGAGTGCTGCCGCTTCCTGGTTGGTGACGCACACCACCGGTGCCGCCATGATATCCGCGACAATCTGCCGCCATTTCACGCTGCGGGCACCACCGCCGGTCAGACGGATCTCACTGGTGGTAATTCCCTGCTGACGGAACAGATCAATACCGAAGCGCAGCCCGTAAGTGGCACTTTCCACCACGGCCAGGCTCAGGTTCTGCGGAGTCAGGTTGCTGCCGTCCATATTGTGAAGGCTGGCGCGGGCTTCGGGTAACTGAGGTACGCGCTCACCGTTAAAGAACGGCAGCATAATAAGGCCGCCTGCACCGGGTTTACTGCGGTTCAGTGCATCATTAAAGGCCTGAATATCCATGCCTAATAATGATTGAACCGTGGTGGTGGCGGAGGTGACATTCATGGTGCAAATCAACGGCAGCCAACCATTGCTGGAGGAGCAGAACCCGGCGATCATCGCGGAATCCGCCACAACCGGTTGTTCCGCAAAGGTAAACAGCGTACCGGAGGTACCGAGGCTCATCGTAGTGATGCCCGGACGGATATTTCCGGTGCCGATGGCGGCCATCATGTTATCGCCGCCGCCGGATGCCACGCGGGTTTCCGGGGAAATGCCGAGCTTTTCCGCGATCTCCGGACGAACCGTGCCGATGATTTGCTCTGCGCGCACCAGCGGCGGCAGCGCCTGCCATAAGCGGCCTTCCGGATCGATAAGATCAGCGGCGGCCTGATCCCACTCACGGCTGCGGATATTGAGCAGCCCGGTCCCGGAGGCATCGCCGTACTCGGCACAGGCCTGTCCGGTGAGCCAGAAATTCAGGTAATCGTGCGGCAGCAGCACATAACGCAGCTGTTTCCACAGTTCCGGGTGCTGCTGTTTAAAGCGGATAATTTTTGACACGGTATAGCCGGTCTGCGGTAACACGCCCAGGCGGTCAAGTGCAGCCTGTTCACCGCCCAGTGCATCAATAAACCACTGATTTTCCGCACTGGTCGAGGTATCACACCACAGTTTGGCAGGCGCAAGTACCGTACCGTCATGACTGACCGGCACAAAACCGTGCTGCTGACCGGAAACGGCAAGGGCGCGGATATCCCGCCCGTCAATCCCGGCGTTTTTAATCGCCTGAGCAAACGCGGTTTCCAGCGCATCAGTCCACCAGACGGCTTCCTGTTCACGGCTTCCGTCTGATTCGCTGATCATCGGGTGAGGGGCTGAGCCCTCACCCAGAATACGCGCGGTCCGGTTATCGGCAATAATGACCTTGGTGCTTTGTGTTCCGCAGTCAATACCGGCATAGAGCGTCATGGTTTACTCCATTTCCAGCACAATTTTCACATCAGTTGCACGGCCTTCGGCTGCACGCTCATAGGCTTCGACACTGTCTTTGAACTTGTAGGTTGCGGACAGCAGCGGGGCCACATTCAGTTTGCCGGAGCTCAGCAGACGGATGGTGCGCGGATACATATTGGCGTAGCGGAAAATAGTTTTGAAGGTCACTTCTTTCGCCTGTGCCGCCACGATATCCAGCGGTGCCGGGTCGATAGGCATGCCGACGAGAACTGCGGTGCCGCCCGGGGCGATATGATCAGAGATGGAGGCAATAACCGGTTTCGCGCCGCTGCACTCAAACAGGACGTTCACGCCTTCGCCGCCGGTCAGCTCACGGACTTTATCCGCCAGTGCCTGCTGGTCTTTGCTGTTTACTGCGTGCAGACCCTGATATTTCTCAGCCACTTTCAGTTTTTCATCAAACACATCACAGATGATGACATCGGAACAGCCGCCGGCCAGTGCGCACAGCGCGGTAATGATACCGATGGTCCCGGCACCGATAACCAGACCGATATCACCCGGTTTGATCCCGGCTTTGGTCGCGGACTGCATACCGATTGCCAGCGGCTCAACCATTGCGCCCTGGGCAAAGGAAACGTTATCAGGCAGTTTGAAGGTAAATGCGGCAGGGTGGATCACGCTTTCACGCAGGCAGCCGTCGATTGGCGGGGTCGCCCAGAAGCGGACGGCAGGATCAAGGTTATAGATACCGGCACGGGATTGCGGGGATTGCAGATCCGGAATACCCGGCTCCATACACACGCGATCGCCGACTTTCAGGTGTTTCACATTTTTACCGGCTGCAGTGATCACACCGGACGCTTCGTGACCCAGCACCATCGGTGCCTCAACCACGAACGGCCCGATACGGCCATGCTGATAATAGTGAACATCGCTGCCGCAGATACCGACGGTGTGGATTTTAATCTCAACATCGTCGTCGCCCAGCACTTCATTACTCTGCCAATCCTGAATGGCGATTTTCCCTGCTTTCTCTAATACTAATGCCTTCATGATCATTTCCTTTCATTAAAATGATATCGATATCATTGCTATGATGCGGATAATAGAGCAATGTTTATTATAATTATGTGATGATGGTTAAACTTTTATTAAATAAAGTCCGAACTACTCATGTAGTATTCAGCAAAGAGCCTTTCAGGTCACATTTTTGCTGCCCGGGACAAGGCTATAATGATAACGATATCATTCAGGAGAGAGGCAGATGAATAAACAGCCGTATATCGCAGAATCACTGGCGGTTCTGGAACAGGCACATATCATTCTGACAGAAGCGGAAAAGCAGCATATTGAAATTGCTCACTTTAATCTGCCGGATTATCCCCGCTCGGGCCTGCAGCTTCTCACTTACTGCAACAGCCCGCTGTACTGCGCCAAAGAGCTGGTTCTCTTTGCTGACCAGACCTGTCCGGAGCACCGTCATCCGCCGTACAAAGACCGGCCGGGCAAGCAGGAAACCTTCCGCTGCCGCTGGGGCGAGGTGTATCTGTTTGTGGATGATCCGGCGCTGACACTGAATCAGGATGCTCAGGGCAATCCGGTCTGCCGTCCGCCGCAGGGGGATGAGGAATGGTACACCTGTGACCGCTTTATTCTGCTGCGTCCGGGAGAGCAGTACACCATCATGCCGGACACCCGTCACTGGTTTAAAGCCGGATCGCAGGGTGCGGTGGTGTCGGAGTTCTCCACAGAAAATACCGATGAATACGATATTTTTACCGATCCGCGGATAAAAAGGCTCGAGTGTTAAAAAGTTGTTAGTGTCGGTTTAAGTAATAAAAAGCGTGTTTTTCACGTGACTGAATCGATTTAGATGATATTATAATGGTATAAAATGATACGTTGCTGCTAAGGAGAGAAAATTGGCGGAACCCCGGACACAGAAAGTCACACTGGAAAATGTGGCCGCTATTGCGAATGTCAGTAAGATCACCGCATCCCGCGCATTTTCGCAGCCGGATAAGGTTCACCCGGAAACTCTCAGGCGTATTCTCGATGCCGCAGATAAAATCGGTTATGTGGTGAATGCGGCGGCACGCAGCCTGCGCGCGAAATCCTCCCGTACCATCGGCATTGTCAGCCCTGACATGAGCAACCCGTTTTTCGGCGGGCTGGCCAAACGCATCACCCTGGAAGCCTATAATGCCGGGTATGACACGCTGATGTTTGACTCCTATGAATCCCGTGAAAATGAAGCGCGTATCATTGATAAGCTGATCGGTTACAACGTGGATGCCATCATTCTGTCCGTTGTCTCCGCCGAACGGGTTTACCGCCCGGCGTATATGAAACAGCTGGAACTGCTCAATATTCCGGTGATCCTGGTTGACCGTGAGCTGGATGCCAAGGCATGCAGCGGCGTTTACATCGATAACCTCGACTGCGGATTGCAGGCAGGGCGCTATCTGCTGTCACAAAAAGCGGACAACGTGGTGATTGTCTCCGGCCCGGAAGATTCCAACGTGGCCCAGGATCGCGTAACCGGCATGGTGGCCGGTCTGCACGGCCAGGTCAGCAGCGTCAATGTGCTGCATGCGGACTTCCTGATGGATGAAGCCTTTAAAGTCACCGACCATTACCTGAAATACCATCCCGCGCCGGATTATTTTGTCGGCTGCAATAACCAGATCTCACTGGGGATTATCAAAGCCTGTATCCGCCACAATCTGATCCCGCAAAAAGACGTCTCGCTGTTCAGCATTGATGAAGTCTCTCATGCCGATATCTACGGATTCAACTTCCCGTGCATTTCTCATGATCTTCAGGAAATTGCCTGGCAGGCCATCAACATGGCAGTGCGGCGGGCGACGGATCGCAGCGCCCCGGCGAGCAAGGTGGTTGTGCGCGGTCTCCTCAAATCCTGAATCCGCGTCATCCTCCACTTTGTGGCTGTGTTGGCTTCGTTCGTCCACCCCGGTCACATACTGGTGTATGCTCCCGGGAATTCTTCCCTTGCCGCCTTGCCACAGAGCGGATGATTTAGCAGATTAATTTTTCTGTTTTTCTGTTTTTCTGTTTTTCTGTTTTTCTGTTTTTCTGTTTTTGACAGAGTTGAAGTACACAGGGGATTAACCGGCAAAAAAAGGAAAGTGTGAAGCGCCAGGGATGGCGCGAACCGAATCTGCGTCATCCTCCACTCTGTGGCTGTGTTGGTTTCGTTCGTCCACCCCGGTCACATACTGATGTATGCTCCCGGGGATGTCCTCACTTCACCGCCTTGCCACAGAGCGGATGATTTAGCAGATTAATTTTTCTGTTTTTGACAGAGTTGAAGTACACAGGGGATAACCGGCAAAAAAAGGAAAGCGTAGAGCGCCAGGGATGGCGCGATCCGAGCGAACAGGGACGTGTCAGCGGCTTTCCGCTTTGCCGGTTATCCCGCCGCCCGGGTTTGAAAGAAGAATGGTTTTATTCTTTCCGGGGATGGCGCGATCCGAGCGGACAGGGACGTGTCAGCGGCTTTCCGCTTTGCCGGTTATCCCGTCGCCCGGGTTTGAAAGAAGATGGTTTTATTCTTTCCGGCGGCGGCTGCACTTTGCCGGCACTCAATGTTGGCAGCAATACCCCGCCGCTATGCCATCGCACTGATGGTTTTGCGGAAGCGCAGCAAAGCCGCACCAAAAAACACGCCGCCGATAATGATCAGATAAATAAACTGCGGCCAGACTATCAGGAAATCCGCGCCCCGGTAAAGAATAGCCTGTGCCAGACTGACAAAGTGTGTCGTCGGCATGGTCTGCATAATATCCTGCACAAACTGCGGCATACTTTCCCGCGAGGTCATCCCGCCTGATAACATATTCAGCGGCAGCAGCACCATAATCATCAGCAGCCCGAACTGCGGCATCGAACGGGCGAGCGTCCCCATAAAAATTCCGATGGAGGTGGTGGCAAACAGACTCAGCGCCACCCCGCACATAAACAGCGTAATTGAACCCTCTATCGGCACCTGCAGCAGAAAGCGGACAATCAGCAGCAGCGAGCCGAGTGAGGCGAGCAGCACCACCAGTCCCATCGACCAGACTTTGGACATCATGATTTCAAACGGCGTCACCGGCATTACCAGCAGATGCTCAATTGTGCCGTGTTCCCGCTCGCGGATCAGTGCCGCCCCGGTCAGGACAATCGACAGCATCGTGATATTGTTGATAATCGCCATTACCGATCCGAACCACATCTGATTCAGGTTCGGGTTAAAACGGGCGCGGATATCCAGATCCACCGGCAGCACCGTGTTTTGCCGGTTTTTAGCCAGAAAAGTATTCACCTCCCCGGTGACAATATTCTGAATATAACTGTTGCCGAGAAACGCCTGACTCATGCGGGTGGCATCAACGTTCAGCTGAATGGCGGGGCGGCGTCCGGCCAGCACATCACGCTGAAAATTTGGCGGAATATCCATGGTGAAAGTGTAGGTGCCGCTGTCCATCAGGCCATCCATCTGACTGATATCAATATCCGCCGGGGCCAGAAAATAGGGCTCGTAAAAGCTGTTGATAATACGCTCGCTGAGCTGGGAGCGATCCTGGTCCGCAATGGCAATCGGAGCCAGATGCAGTGAACCGGAGGTCACCGTTGCCGAGGAATAGATTGATACCGTGAAGGCAAACACGATCAGTGCCAGCATTGCTTTATCCCGCATCAGGCTGCGCAGCTCTTTCATGCCGAGATAGATAATATTCTTCAGTGTCCGCATGTTATCCCTCCTGCTTTTTCAGGAAAAAGATGCTGCACCCGAGAACAACCGGAATAGTGATCAGCAGCGGAATAAAGGCCTGATACAGATCGATAAGTCCCAGCCCCTTGGAGAAGGTTCCCCGGGTAATGGTCAGGAAATGAGCGGTCGGGTAGATGTGTCCTATCCAGTAACCCATACCTTCCAGTGATGAAACCGGGTCAATCATGCCGGAAAATTGGGTGGCCGGGATCAGGGTAATAATCGCGGTCCCGAAAATCGCGGCAATCTGGCTCTTCATAAAGCAGGAGATCAGCAGCCCCATGCTGGTGGCAATGGTGATATAGCAGAATGCGGCGAGTGTCACCGTCAGCAGGCTGCCCTTAAACGGTACCCCGAATACCCAGACGGAAAGGGCGCAGAGCAGGAAAAAGTTAAACATCCCCAGCACGATATAAGGCACCTGTTTGCCTATCAGAAACTCTGTTTTGGTCACCGGCGTGACATAAAGATTGATAATCGACCCCAGCTCTTTTTCCCGCACCACACTCAGGGCGCTGAGCATTGCCGGTATCATCATCAGCAGCAGCGGGATCACCGCCGGAACGATAGCAGGCAGGCTTTTCACATCCGGGTTATAACGATAGCGGGTTTCGATATCGATGGCAGAGCGCAGCGGGTTTGCCACCGGCTGTTTTGACGCCATGCGGGTCAGCCAGTTGAGATGCATGGCCTGCACATAACCGCGCACTGTTTCTGCCCGGTTCGGCATCGCACCGTCCACCCAGACACCCAGTTTCACATCATGGCCTTTGGCGATATCTCGGGCAAAATCCGGCGGAATTTCAATCGCTACCGCAATTTCCCCGGCGCGCATCCGGCGCTCCATATCGTCATAATTTTGCAGCGGCGGCTGTTCGATAAAGTAGCGCGAACCGGAGAGATCCTGCACATAGTTCTGGCTGGTGGTGGTCTGGTCACGGTCGAGCACAGCAAAACGCAGATTTTCCACATCCATACTGATACCGTAGCCCATAATAAACATCAGGATCACGGTGCCGAGCAGCGCCAGTGTCAGCCGTACCGGGTCACGGCGCAGCTCCAGCCCTTCACGCAGACTGTAACTGAACAGGCGGCGCAGGCTGAAACGGCGCTTCAGTGCTGTGGCGGCGGCTTCGCCGCTGTCGGCAGGCAGCTCCGGTGCTTCCGGCGGCGGGGCATCATCCTCAATCCCCGAGGCTTTTTTCAGATAATCAATAAAGACGGCTTCAAGGGTGTCAAATTCACTGTGGGTGACCAGATTCTCAGGAGTATCTGTCACCAGCACTTTCCCGGCGTGCATCAGCGACATACGGTCACAGCGGGCGGCCTCATTCATAAAGTGGGTGGATATAAAAATCGTCACGCCGTCTTTGCGTGATAAATCCACCATCAGATCCCAGAACATATCGCGGGCAATCGGGTCAACGCCGGATGTCGGCTCATCGAGGATCAGCATTTCCGGGCGGTGAATAACCGCCACGGCGAGAGAGAGGCGCTGACGGATCCCGAGGGGTAGTCCCTCCGGCATGGCATCGGCAACATCCGTCAGTTTAAAGCGCGTCATCATTTCATCAACGCGCTCATCAATTTCGTTTTCCGGCACATGGAATAATTTGGCGTGCAGCACCAGGTTCTGTAAAACCGTCAGCTCACTGTAGAGGGAGAACGCCTGCGACATATAACCGACCCGCATCCGCGTATTCAAATCTTTCGGATCGACCTCCTGACCAAACAGCCACGCCTTGCCTTCCGTGGCCTGTAACAGCCCGGTGAGCATTTTCATGGTGGTGGATTTACCGCAGCCGTTGGAGCCGAGGAAACCGAAAATTTCCCCTTTCGGGATGCGGAAACTGACGTGGTCAACGGCGGTGAAACTGCCGAAGCGCATGGTCAGATCCTGTGCCTCGATAGCAATCTCTTCATTGTCCTGCGCTTTGCGCGGCGGGATCACCACCGCTTTGTGATCTTTGCGTTTTTCTTCCGGCAGCAGGGCGATAAAGGCGGCTTCCAGCTCGTCAGTCTGTGTCTGCGCTTTCAGTTCACGGGCGTGCCCTGTCGCCAGGACTTTGCCGTCGTCCATTGCGACCAGGTGATCAAACCGTTCAGCTTCTTCCATATAGGCCGTCGCCACCAGCACACTCATATTTTGCTGGCGTTCGCGGATGCGGTCGATAAGCTCCCAGAACTGGGCGCGGGAGAGGGGGTCAACGCCGGTGGTCGGTTCGTCGAGGATCAATAGTTCCGGGTCATGGATCAGGGCGCAGCATAATCCGAGTTTCTGCTTCATCCCGCCGGAAAGTTTTCCCGCCGGGCGGTCGCGGAACGGGGCGAGCCCGGTACTGGCGAGGAGATCGTCAATCCGCAGACGGCGTTCTTCCTCAGACTGACCGAACAGCCGCCCGAAAAAATCCACGTTTTCAAACACCGACAGGGTGTGATAGAGGTTTTTCCCCAGTCCCTGCGGCATATAGGCAATACGCGGACACACCGCGCGGCGGTGCTCTTCTTCGCGGATATCACCGCCCAGCACTATCACATTACCCTGCTGCACTTTACGGGCACCGGCAATCAGGGAAATCAGGGTGGATTTCCCGACACCGTCCGGCCCGATCAGCCCCACCATCTGCCGGGCGGGGATGTTCAGCGTGATATCATCAAGGGCGCACACATCACCGTAATGATGCGTAACCTGTTCCAGGGTGACGATTGCGGTGTCAGAATGCTGTTTTGATGATGTCATTGAGGTAATTTCACCTCCAGGTCAGCCGGCCAGTCCAGCTTCGGATCCAGCCGGATATAAGCGCGTCCCGGCAGACCGGTTTTCACATATTCCAGATGTTTTTCCAGCAGTTCGGGGGCGATACGGGCACGAACGCGGAACATCAGTTTCTGGCGCTCATTATCCGTTTCCACCGTTTTCGGGGTGAACTGCGCGACACTGGCGACATACGAGGTTTTCGCCGGGATCACCAGGTCCGGAGCGGCATCAAGAATAATATGCACATCACTGCCGATGCCCGCCTGTCCGGCCTGTTCGGTCGGCAGGAAGAAAGTCATATAGACATCGCTGAGATCGACCATATTCACCACACGGCCACCGGCACCGAGTACCTCACCCGGTTCGGCAACACGGTACTGAACACGGCCGTTGCGCGGCGCTTTCAGCTGACTGTCATCCAGATCTGCTTCAATCCGGTGTTGTGTCGCCAGAGCAGCATCCACTTTGGTCTGTGCCTGGATAATACCGGACTGCGCGGCATCAATCGCCGCAGAAGCCGCGGCCACCTGAGCTTTCGCCGCTTCCACAGCAGCACGGGCACCCTGCACAACAGCAAGGTCATCATCCACCTGCTGAACAGATACCGCGTTGGTTCTCACCAGTGCCTGTGAACGCGTCAGACGCTTCTGCGCGGCAGTCAGTTCTGCGGTGCGCTGACGTACCATCGCCTCTGCGGCAGCTTTCTCACTTTTCCGCTGAGCCAGTGCCGAGCGCGAGGAAATCACATTACTGTCCGCCTGGCGGTACTGTGCCTGAGCTTCACTCAGCTGTGCCTCCAGTGTCCGGGTATCCATCTGCGCCAGCACATCCCCGGCGCGGACAAAATCCCCCTCTCTGACATTGATGGTACTGATACGTCCGGCGGTTTTGGTTGAGATATCAATTTCCGTTGCCTCGATCCGTCCGTTGCTCTGAGCAAAGCCCTCAGGCAGCCCGGGGCTTTGCAGCATGTGGTACAGATAGCCGCCGCCGGCAAGGACAATGATCAGGATGAGATAAAAAATCCACGTTTTACGTTTTGATTTTTGCATAGATACCGTGATTACCCTTCTTATGGAAAATAATGAGATAAGCACAACAGCAGCATTTCAATATCAGGTTCGCAAATAATGATGCTTTTAATTTTCACAACGATGACATTAAATGCTGACAAAGAAAGCATAACCGGATCAGCAGGATAAAGCTGCCGTATATATCACATTCACTGTAAACGGCAGAATACAGCGCCGGGGAATTGCACGAATTGCACTGGTTTTTTATCTGACACTGGGATTTTTTACGCCGGAGGCTATCAGTCAGGGGAGTTTGTTTGCTAAAATTTGTCTCTTTCCTTTCCGATAATGACTAATATCTGCGGGATGCAGCCGGAAATATCCTGCTGCATCCTGCTCTTTTGAGTAAATGAGCTTATGTCGCAAAATACCAACACAGTGCCGAAAGTCGGTTTCGTTTCTTTAGGCTGCCCGAAAAACCTGGTGGATTCCGAGCGGATTCTGACTGAACTGCGCACGGACGGCTATCAGGTTGTGCCGAGCTATGATGATGCCGATGTGGTGATCGTCAATACCTGCGGTTTCATTGACAGTGCTGTGCAGGAGTCCCTGGAAGCAATCGGCGAGGCACTGGCGGAAAACGGTAAAGTGATCGTGACCGGGTGTCTGGGTGCGAAAGAAGACCAGATCCGTGAAGTGCACCCGAAGGTGCTGGAAATCACCGGTCCGCACAGCTATGAGCAGGTGCTGGCGAATGTCCGCAAATATGTGCCGAAACCGGCGCATGATCCGTTCACCAGCCTGGTGCCGGAGCAGGGCGTGAAACTGACGCCGCGCCATTACGCGTATCTGAAAATTTCTGAAGGCTGTAATCACCGCTGCACATTCTGCATTATCCCGTCCATGCGCGGCGATCTGGACAGCCGTCCTGTCGGTGAGGTGCTGAGTGAGGCGCAGCGTCTGGTTGAAGCCGGTGTGAAAGAGCTGCTGGTGATCTCCCAGGATACCTCTGCCTATGGCGCTGATATTAAACACCGCACCGGTTTCCGCGACGGCCTGCCGGTGAAAACCAGCATGATTGGTCTGTGTGAGCAGTTATCCCAGCTCGGTGTGTGGGTGCGTCTGCATTACGTTTATCCGTATCCGCATGTGGATGATGTGATCCCGCTGATGGCGGAAGGCAAAATCCTGCCGTATCTGGATATCCCGTTACAGCACGCCAGCCCGCGCATTCTGAAACTGATGAAACGCCCGGGGGCCGTTGAGCGCACGCTGGAGCGTATTAAACGCTGGCGCGAAATCTGTCCGGAACTGACACTGCGTTCCACCTTTATTGTCGGCTTCCCGGGTGAAACCGAAGAAGACTTTCAGATGCTGCTGGACTTCCTGACAGAAGCCCGTCTGGATCGCGTCGGCTGCTTTAAATACAGTCCGGTGGAAGGGGCACATGCCAACGAATTACCGGATCAGGTGCCGGAAGAGATCAAAGAAGAGCGCTATCACCGCTTTATGCAGTTACAGCAGCAGATCTCCGCAGAGCGTCTGGCTGAAAAAATCGGCCGCACACTGCCGGTGATCATTGATGAAGTTGATGAAGAAGAGGGCGCTGTCGGCCGCAGTATGGCGGATGCGCCGGAAATCGACGGTATGGTATATCTCAACGGTGAATTTGATGTGCAGCCGGGGGATATTGTCATGGTGAATATTGAACATGCCGATGAGTATGATCTCTGGGGCAGCGTGGTGCGCGAAGCATGACAAACAGTGACAACCGCCTGACCGGACGCCTGATGTTCGGTAATGACCCGGTTCTGCAGGCCGCATGGCTCTATTATCAGTCCGGTCTCAGTCAGACGGAGGTGGCTGATGTGATGGGGATTTCCCGCGTAACCGTGGTGAAATACCTGCAGACGGCCCGGGAAAACGGTGTGGTGCATATCAGTCTGGATATGGCGCGTTACAGCCGCATCGATATGGCGTTGTCACTGAAAAAAAAGTTCAATCTGACCAATGTGCTGGTGGTGCCGGACAGCCCGGTTGCGGAGGCGGCGGCAGATTCCGCCCGCCGCCGGGAAAACATGGCACAGGCGGCCGGGGTGTATCTCAGTCAGGTAATTGAAGACGGGGATGTGCTCGGCGTGGCCTGGGGACGGACAATTCACCATATGGCGAAGTGTCTGACACCGAAAGTCATCCGCAATATGACGGTATTACAGATGCTTGGTTCCGTGCCGTCGCAGCCGGATTTCACCACGGTGGAATCGTCCTCGCTGATTGCCGGAAAGTTCGGCGGTGAGTGTGCGTATCTGCATGTTCCCGCGATTGTCAGCTCTGCGGAGCTGGCAGATGCACTGCGCCGTGAGCCTATCATTCAGGCAAACTTTGCTCAGCTGGATCGCTGTACCAAAGCGCTGTTCGTGGCCGGAAATGTCACGGAAGAGAACCCGCTGATCCGCGCCGGCGTGATCACGGCAGAGGAAATGACCGATTTCCGCCGCAAAGGGGCAGTCGGGGTTATCTGCGGACGTTTTTATGATCAGGCAGGTGAGCCGCTGGATACGCATACGGATGCCCGCATCCTCGGTATCCGGCTGCCGCAGCTGCGCAATATTGCACGGCGGATTTTTATCGCCACCGGTGAACAAAATATCGCCGCCACCCGCGGGGCACTGCGTGGCGGATATGTTTCTGATTTGATTGTTGATCCGCTGATCGCGGCACATTTGTTGTCAGATAAATAAGTGCAAAAACCGCCGGAAGGCGGTTTTTTTACATCAGAGCATCAATATCGCCGGTTACTGTTTTTCTGCCGCCGCTTTTTCTTCCGCTGTGCGGGTATCACCCTTACCGTTATTCAGCAGCTGAATAGCACAGTCCATATATTTATCCGCACCGGCCTGAATCAGCTCGTGGTTAAATGCAACAGCGGGTGCGCTGTCCTGCAATGCGGTCACATTGATATCACCGTTAAACTGCTTGTTCAAATCCACTTCGCCTTCAATCGTGACATAGTAAGCAATGCCGTCCGGCAGATAGCGTCCGCACTCTTCAATGCTTTTTTCGCTGAATTGCGGGGATTTTTTTGTGGCGGCACATCCGGACAGGAGAAGAACGGCAGAAGCAAACGCAGCATAACAAATGACTTTTTTCATAAAAACCTTAAATAACAGATACATTAAGATTTTAATTATATTGCAAATGATTATCATTTAAAATAATTAATTACGTAAGGTGACAAAAAACGACGCATTGCGCCGTTTTTTGCCGCCGGTAATCACTATTTTCCGGTTTTCAGTCCGTAGGTTTTGAATTTCCCCAGAACCCGCTGCATCTCCTCACTGCTCAGTACCGGCACATCCGGTGTGATGGCCCGGACTTTCAGATACAGTGCGGAGAGCACTTCAACCTCATGCGCCAGCCACAGCGCTTTTTCCAGGTTGACTTCCATCGCCAGCATACCGTGATGCTGCATAATCAGGGCCTTACTGGTTTTAATCCCTTCCGCGACAATACCGGCCAGTTCATGCGTACCGAAAGTGGCATACGGCACACAGGGCACATGGTCGGTTCCGGTGACGGCGACCATATAATGGATCGCCGGAATGGATTCATTGAGAATGGATACCGCCGCTGTATTCAGGGCGTGATTATGTACCACCGCATTCAGCTCAGGACGCGCCTGATAGCAGCTCAGGTGAAAGTGCCATTCGCTCGACGGGATTTTATCCGCCTCTGCCTGCCCGGTACTGTCCATGTACACAATGCTGTCCGGAGTCAGCTTTTCATAGGGCACACCGCTCGGGGTGATCAGCATACCGTCCTGCCAGCGGGCGCTGACATTGCCGGAAGTCCCCTGGTTGAGCCCGCTTGCGTTCATCTTCAGACAGGTATCGATAATCTGTTGTGCCAGTTCAGTACGGGTCATAATCACACCTCATACTCAGACGGCCACATCTCCGGGAACATGGCTTTCAGCCCGGCCGGGGAGGCATCACAAATACCGCGCTCGGTGATAAGCCCGGTGACATACTCCGCCGGGGTGACATCAAAGGCATAGTTGCCGCAACGGGTGCCCGCAGGTGCAGTATTCACCCAGCTGCGGGTACCTTCTGGTGTGATGCCGAAAACATGTGACTGTTCCTCACCGGCACGCTGTTCAATCGGGATCTCTTTTACGCCGTCCCACACAGTGAAATCGAGGGTCGGTGACGGCAGCGCCACATAGAACGGTACATTGTTCGCTTTGGCCGCCAGTGCTTTCAGGTAAGTGCCGATTTTATTGCAGACATCCCCGCGAGCGGTGGTGCGGTCAGTGCCGACAATACACATATCCACTTCGCCGTGCTGCATCAGGTGCCCCCCGGCATTATCGGCAATCAGGGTATGCGGCACGCCGTGCGAGCCCAGCTCAAAGGCGGTCAGCCCGCCCTGGTTGCGCGGACGGGTTTCATCCACCCAGACGTGAATATTAATGCCTTCATCATAAGCCTGATAAATTGGTGACAGCGCAGTGCCCCAGTCAACGGTGGCCAGCCAGCCTGCATTACAATGGGTCAGGATATTCACCGGCTCGCCCGGTTTCTTGCGGGCAGCGATGTCGCGGATAATCGTCAGGCCATGTTCGCCGATGCGGTGACAGATTTCCGCATCTTCATCCGCGATTCCGGCGGCAATACGGTAAGCGGCATCACGGCGCTCAGCCGCAGGAAGTGGTGTCAGGGCGCCGCAGATTCTGTCCAGCGCCCATTTCAGGTTGATCGCGGTCGGGCGGGTGGCCACCAGCACGTCATACGCTTTTGTCAGAGCAGCGTCACTGCTGTCACGGTGCATCGCCAGTGCCACACCGTAAGCGGCCACTGCACCAATCAGCGGTGCACCGCGTACCCACATATCTTTGATCGAGGTTGCGGCTTCCTCCATCGTTGTCAGAGTGATGATACTGACTTCAAAAGGCAGTTTTGTCTGATCAAAAATACAGACATCAATACCATTATCTGCGGGCCAGACGGAACGGTAATGTTTTCCGTTAATTTTCATTATATAACCTCGTGTGCAGGTGACGCTTAACAATAAGAAAGAAAGGCTTCGACATCGGCAAAGCTGTGATAATGGCGGGCGTTGACAATCAGCTCCCGCGCCAGTTTCAGTGCTTTGCGCTCAAGTACCGCGCGTTTGTCCGCATCAGTAATGGTTTTGAAATCAGCAACTCCGGCAAACCCGAGCAGGCGGCGGTTGATCTCCAGCCCGGCATTGACCAGGGTGTCCTGAAACAGCTCTGCGAAGAAGCTATCCTGAGCGGCTTTCAGGAATTTGTCATCAAATAGGCCGTCCTGGTACAGCTCACGCGGCCAGGCATCGCCCTGTGATTTTTCGGTCCACAGACGGCGGAATTCAGTCTCAAACGTATTCCAGGTCTGGCTTATCTGCGACAGCAGCCATTGCTGATAGCGTGCGGTCTCTTCCTCTGTCTCCCGGTGTCCGGGCTGGGAAAACCAGGCCATATATAAGTTACCGGCATAGTTGCCGGTATCAAACGCCATCGGCCCCATAAAACTGAACTCAGGATCAATGACCTGAACAGAGTCAGGGCCGATCATCACGGAGCCGGAATGCAAATCCCCGTGCAGCAGCGCCTGTGACTGTGTCATAAATTTGTATTTATAGCGCATCGCGACCTGCACCATTTCCCTGTCCAGCATCACGGCTTTTGCATCGCGATCGAGCTGCGGAGAGGTGTGATTATTGCGCGGCGCCGGGAAGTAAGGCTCGGTAAAAATCAGATCTTCGGTGATTTTGCATAATTCATGGTTAGCGGAGAACTGCGCGGTCAGGGCTTTTTTCTCCTGTGCCGCCATGCCGATATCCGAGGTATGGAACAGAGTCTGCGCCATAAACAGGCCGATTTTCTCCGCCAGCTGAGGGACATATTCTCCTGCGATCAGTGCTTTACGCAGAATGATATGGTCAGCGAGATATTCCATGGCAAACAGCGCCATAGTTTCGTCATAGAAATAGACATCCGGCACACTGTCAGGTGCGAAACGTTTCTCCTGTGACAACGCATGGTATTCGAAATAATTACGCTGCAAAGAGAGTTTCCAGGATTCACCGGCCGCACGGACATACGGCAGTGATTGCTTGACCACCAGAGTCCGCTCACTGCCTCTGACAATAAACACCAGATTGAGATTACCGTCACCGACTTCCTCTGTCTGCCAGGATTCCGGCGTGCCGCCGGGTAAAATGTCATCCGGTAAATGTGCGGACAGGTAAGCGGGAAGGGTGCCACAGGTTAGCGGGGTATATCCGGCAGGGGTTTGTTGCGTCATAAGATAACCTCAGAAACAGAGATAAATGGCTACATATGTAAATTATAACTATACATATGTATTTTTTCTGTGATGCAACTAACAAATAGCCGGAAATGGCCTTTCTTAAGCAGGTGATAAGGGAAAAATGTAAGTATTTCTTAAGTATTTTCACGCAATTATTTTTATGAAATACCGGGGTATATTATTAACTGATATTCAGATATCGGTTTTTTCAGAATTACTTTTAATCTTATTAAGACCTGATTCTGATATTAATTGTGATCGGGTAGGTGTTATCATATTAAACAGACGTATTGATATTGCAAAGAATACACCTATAAGGTTAAATCCCGATTACTAAGACTGAAGATGCCGGTTATTCATAGCCGTTGATTTTTATTTTTTATATTTCATGTTGTTATGATGTTATTGAGCCGCTGGCAAGTAAGCGGATGGCAGACTCTAAAAAACGGAATTTTTTGTTATCACGTTGTCAATATAAGTGAAGGAGAATATTATGGAGACGGAATATATATATTCCTGTGTCGGAACACGGATTAAAGAAAAGCGAAAATACTTAGGATTAAGTATCGTCCGGTTAGCGGAAGACATGGGAATAACGCAGCAGCAATTTAGCCGTTATGAACGTGGAATAAGCCGGATTAGTATATATTATCTGATGTATCTGGCAGAAATGTTCCATGTTCCGGTGGATTACTTTTTCGATCAGGAATAGTTTATCCCCGCAAAGTAGTGACACTGTACCGCCTGTATGTGAGAATAGCCGGCAATTAACATCGCACTGGTTGCTAATTGCCGGCCGGTCATTTGTGGTAATAGGGTCACAGGTATAATGTCACGCGAATTCTTCCGAAAAGTTGCGGATAAGCAACATATAAAACTTACTTACATCACTCATTTCTATTGTAATCAGCAAGATATTTCTGAAGTTATCAATTTGCTTCGTGAATATGAAAGCATGCCGGCATCGGTGCTGGACTATGTTCAGTTTGTCATTGTTGATGACTGCTCCCCGCTTGAGTATGAAATTCCTGAATTTGATTTAAATCTGACATGGCTGCGGATCACAACCGATATTCCGTGGAACCAGGGTGGTTCCCGTAATCTGGGGGTGACCTATGCGGCGTCAGACAAAATTCTGATGACCGACCTGGATCATGTCCTGCCGGTTTCGACGTTTACTTATCTGATTAATGCGGCAAACCCGGGCCGGACATTCTATAAACTCTACCGCCGGGGTGAGCAGGGGAATCTCCGTAAAGGGCATTCCAATCTGTTCTTTATGTCCCGCGCCCGCTTCTTCCGTTTTTACGGTTATGATGAAGAGTTTTGCGGCCATTACGGCGCGGAAGATTACCGTTTTGTGAAACTGCAGAAATATCACGGCTCCCGTCAGCGCTACCTGCCGAAATCGGTGTATGCCACAGAGCGGATTGTGGATCGTGATAAGTCTTATCATACGCTGGACAGAAGTCTGGAATACAACACGCCGGTTGATAAACGCAAGCATGAGGAAGTCTGCACGTATGGTGCGGAATCCGGTCATTCCCGGCTGTTCCTGGATTTTGAATGGAAAATTCTGCGGTCGGTCTGCCGTACATCGCCGGTAGTCCGGGAGAAAAATCCGGGCTGGAAAGCCCGCTGGTGGCTGCGCTGGTTATTTGCGCCGCTGGCAAAATAAAGCAGCATAAAAAAAGCGCCCATCGGGCGCTTCTTTGTATCTGTCTGATTTATCAGAATGCTTTGCTGTTTTTAGCAATAATGGCAGCAGCACGGGTCAGATAAGAAAAGAAAGTTTTGATGCTTTTCATAATAAACTCCTGCTTTTGAGTAAGTGATTAAGCCTGTTTGGCTTTGATGGCGCTACTATACCATTTTTGTGATGAATGTCAAATTTTATATAAACTTTATTTTAAGATATTAAAATTGTTTTTAACTACGGCAGGACTCACAATAACCGGTGATCTGCAGACATAAAAAAAGCGCCCATCGGGCGCTTTTTTTGTATCTGTCTGATTTTAATCAGAATGCTTTGCTGTATTTTGCAATGATAGCAGCAGCACGGGTCAGATTGGAAAAGAAAGTTTTGATGCTTTTCATAATGAACTCCTGCTTTTGAATTAGGTTGGTAAGCTGTTTTGCTTCGATGGATGTATCATAGCACTTATGTGACGTTCGTCAACTTTTTTATCAAAAATATTTTTAAATATTAAAATTATTTTTTGGTGGTATCCGCCTGATTGCGGATTTTTCTGCATTTTGGTTATAACTCAGTCCGATTCAGTCTTACAAAATCCCGTCATATAAGATTTTTCCGGTTTAATATTTTAGTCTTATATGAAAATAACAATTAAATTAATAAGTTATTGATTTAATTTGATTGACTTAAACAAAATATTTGTCCGATATGGCCGGAAAATTCACGTAAAGTATCCCGCTGTTACTGAAATGTTATCCGTATGGAACAGCAAAGGGTATTTATCAATGCAATGGAAAAATAGTGCGCAACGGTACGGACACCTCTCCGTTCTGCTTCACTGGGGCGTGGCAATCACCGTTTACGGGATGTTTGCACTGGGGCTGTGGATGGTTTCGCTGGGTTACTATGATGTCTGGTATCACCGTGCACCGGAGATCCATAAGAGTATCGGGATCCTGCTGTTTATTGTGCTGGCTGTCCGCATGATCTGGCGCTGGCTTTCCCCGCCGCCGCCGGCATTATCCACTTACAGCCGGTTTACCCGCATCAGTGCCGCACTGGCGCACTGGCTGCTGTACGGTATTTTGTTTGCCATTCTGATCACCGGCTATTTTATTTCAACGGCAAATGGTCAGGCGATATCGGTTTTCGGCTGGTTTGATGTACCGGCCACAGTGACAGACGGCGCAGAGCAGGCGGATACCGCCGGTACGGTTCACCTGTACCTTGCCTGGTCGGTTGTTGTGTTATCGGCGCTGCACGCGCTGGCGGCACTGAAACATCATTTCTTTGATAAAGACGCCACATTAAAACGCATGCTGGGCATGAAACCCTGAACGGGCTGCCCGTAATTTTATTATGACGGAGTGAATATGATGCTGAAGAAAGCACTGGTTGGTTTAAGCGCAGGTATGATGCTGCTGGGTTCCGGTGCGGCAATGGCCGACACCTATAAGATAGACAAAGAAGGGCAGCACGCCTTTGTGCAGTTCCGTATTCAGCACCTGGGTTACAGCTGGCTGTACGGGACATTTAAGGACTTTGACGGTACATTTACCTTTGATAAGGCCGACCCGGCAAAGGATAACGTGGATGTGACCATCAAAACCGGCAGCCTGGATACCAACCATGCTGAGCGTGACAAACATCTGCGCGGCGGGGATTTCCTGAACACAGAGAAAAATCCGGAAGCAAAATTTGTTTCAACCAAAGTAGAAAAGAAAGGCGACGACTTTATTATCACCGGAAATCTGACGCTGAACGGCGTGACCAATCCGGTCACTCTGGATGCAAAACTGACCGGTGAAGGCAAAGATCCGTGGGGTGGTTACCGCGCCGGTTTTGAGGCAACGGGGAAAGTCTCACTGAAAAGCTTTAATATTAAAGCCGACCTGGGACCGAAGTCTCAGGATGCTGAACTGATTATTTCCGTTGAAGGCGTAAAAATCTGATTATTTTTACAATCTGAACAATTATCGGGGCCTGCAATAGCAGGCCTTATTAATTTGTGTCACTATCACTTTCAGTGATAACTCAGCGTATCAGAGGAAAGTGCGTGAATAAAAAACTCAGCTTATTATTGGTTCTTATTGTTGCCGTGGTCTTTGCCGGTGCCGGTTATTATATGGGTAAGCGGGATAATGTTTTTTCTGTCACCGCCGTCAGTAAAGACGGAGCGGCAACACAAAAATCACTTGAAGCAGAGATGATGTCGGAATCGATGCAGTTTGTTGAAGTGGTAGGCAAAATTTCCCCGGAAAAATATAAGGGCCTGAAGAGTAATATCAGGAACTATGACACCATGACCCGCGAGCAGAAAGTGGCATGGATGAATGATATCGCCGGGATGACGGCGGTGTTATTAATTGACCGGATCCCGTATGCCTCTGATGATGCCCTGAATGCCTTCGCCGGGGCGGTAAAAGAGCAGGCGGAAGGTTATCTGGTAAAAGATCCGTCCGGACAGCAGTGCTTTAATAACTTTTTCCCGGCACTGAATAAATTCCCGCAGAATAAAGCGCAGTTTACCTATAATGAAGCCGATATCCGGATGCTGAAAACCGTGAATCTGATCCTGACATCATCACTGGAAGACCGGAATACCGGTAATGTCCCGGCGCAGGAAGCTTATAAGGTATTAGGGGATGTTTATCAGAAACTGTCAGAAAAATACGGTGATAAAGTGATGTTGCTGAGTGACCTGAATAAAGGCGCGGAAGATCCGGTCACCACCTGTCTGATTGTCGGCGATTTTTATGACTTATTCACGAAAGAACCGAATAAAGCGGCTACCGCTGAGGCGCTGCGTCTGATTTTGTCTCAGTAAATATCTCAGGGTACCGGATAATAACCGCAGCGTTTATGACTCTGCGGTTTTTTTATGTCCGGCGGACAGAAACGGAAATGTGCAAATCGTGCTGTTTTCTGTGTCCGGATAAAAAACAAACACATTTCAGTAAAACACGATACTTTGTTTAAGAATCGGGAAAGGTAAACAGAAAATACTCTGATACCCGAAAATGAACCGGGCAGACGAATAATCAGGGGGTTTTTACCGTAATCGCTTTTTATGTGTTCTGTCTCTGTCACTGAGAGTGCAGAAATAAGTATCAAAATATGCAGCGGATATTACTTAAATATCTGCATATTTCCGTATATTCATTTGTTGTTCATCATAATCCGATAAATAAGTTACATATTTTATTGTGTTCAGCAGATGTTTTGTTTCTGTTTATATTGTTTTCGGTTTTCCCCTGTAATATTTCACTTACCGTTACTTTTATAGTGATTCAGGCTATTCTGTGCGCAATATTTTTGGCTTAACTTTATTACCGGGGTATTTTGATGGACAACACATCAGCGCAGTCTTCTGCTGCCCAGCCTTCTGACAAAAAAACATCGTCATCCAATCCCGCCAGACGAAAAATCTGGCTTGCGGGAACGTCACTTCTCTTTATTGTGCTGCTCGCCGGCTATCTTATTTATTGGTTCATGGTGCTGCGTTATCAGGAATATACTGATGACGCCTACGTGGTGGGCCTTCAGGTGCCGATCGTCGCACAAACCACCGGTAATGTGACACAGGTAAATTTTGAGAATACCGATCTGGTGCATGCCGGGGATGTGCTGGTGGTGCTGGATAAAACCAATGCTGAACTGGCTTACGCGCAGGCCCGTCATGATCTCGCGGCTACGGTGCGGCAGACTCAGGAGCTCTATTTTAACCGTGACCAGCTCGGTGCGGTTATCGCCCAGAAACAAGTGATGCTGAATCAGGCTCAGAATGACTATGCCCGCCGCAGTGTGTTAGGACAGCGCGGGACTATCTCCAAAGAAGATTTACAGCACTCACGGGAAGCGGTTGAAGAGGCGCAGGCATCCCTGAATGCCTCTGTGCAGCAGTTAAATGCCACCAAAGCCCTGCTGAAAACCACGGCGCTGGCGGATCAGCCTGCGGTGTTACAGGCGGCGGATAAAGTCCGCGATGCCTGGATTAACTTACAGCGCACGGAAATCCGCAGTCCGTTTACCGGGTATGTCTCCCGCCGCAACGTGCAGGTCGGGGCTCAGGTCAGCCCGAATGCCTCGCTGATGGCGATTGTGCCGGTCGAGCCGGTCTGGATTGATGCCAACTTTAAGGAAACGCAGCTCAGCAGTGTGCGCATCGGGCAGCCGGTCACCATTACCAGTGATTTTTACGGCGACAAAGTGACCTTTAACGGCACGGTAGCCGGGCTGGATATGGGGACCGGCAGTGCCTTCTCTCTGCTGCCTGCGCAGAACGCCACCGGGAACTGGATCAAAGTGGTGCAGCGTCTGCCGGTCCGGGTAGAGCTGGATCCGCAGCAGGTTGCCAGATATCCGCTGCGTATCGGTCTGTCGATGAACGTGGCTATCGAAACTAAAAATACCGATGGCCCGGTACTGGCCAATGTTCAGCGCGATACCCCGGCCTTTAAGAGTGATGTGCTGATCCCGGATCTGGCACCGGTCAATGCGGTGATTGCACAAATCATTACCGATAACGCCAGTTAATCAGCGCGGGGCTTTATTGTGGCTAATCAACCATTAACAGGCATGAAACTGGTCTGGGCGACCATCGCGCTGTCGATGGCCACCTTTATGCAGGTGCTGGACTCCACTATTGCCAACGTGGCGATCCCGACCATTTCCGGTGATCTCGGTGCCTCCGTCTCTCAGGGCACCTGGGTTATTACCTCGTTCGGGGTATCCAACGCCATTTCCATCGCGATTACCGGGTTTCTGGCCAAGCGCTTCGGGGAAGTGCGGGTGTTTATCTGGTCCACCGGGCTGTTTACCCTGACGTCACTGCTGTGCGGGTTATCAGAAAGCCTGGAAATGCTGATTTTCTTCCGTGTGTTACAGGGCGGGGTGGCCGGTCCGATAATCCCGCTCTCACAAAGCCTGCTGCTGAAAAGTTACCCGCCTGCCAAACAGAATACCGCGCTGGCACTCTGGTCGATGACCATCATTCTGGCGCCGGTGTTCGGGCCGATTATGGGCGGTTATATCAGTGATAACTTCCACTGGGGCTGGATTTTCTTTATCAACGTGCCTATTGGCATTGCGGTGGTGCTGGTCAGCCTGATGCTGCTGCGTGGTATGGAATCGAAGGTGACAAAGGTTCCGCTCAATGTGATTGGGTTGTCGCTGCTGGTAGTCGGGATCGGCTGTCTGCAAATCCTGCTGGATAAAGGGAAAGATCTCGGCTGGCTGGAGTCAGATGAAATTGTCGCACTGGCCATTATTGCCGCCGTTGCACTGGTCTTCCTGGTGATCTGGGAACTGACGGATAAAAACCCGATTGTCGAGTTGTCGCTGTTTAAGTCGCGTAACTTTACCATCGGCACACTGTCGGTCAGTCTGGCGTATATGGTCTATTTCGGCGCAATTGTACTGCTGCCGCAGCTGCTCCAGGAGGTGTACGGCTATACGGCGGAATGGGCGGGGCTGGCGCTGGCGCCTATCGGGCTGGTGCCGATACTGATTTCCGCGTTTGTCGGTAAAATCTCCAATGTGGTGGATTTGCGCTGGATTGTAACCTTTAGTTTCGTGGTGTATTCCGTCTGCTTCTACTGGCGCGCTTATACTTTCGAGCCACAGATGGGGTTCTATGCCTCGGTCTGGCCGCAGCTGGTGCAGGGTTTTGCAGTGGCCTGTTTCTTTATGCCGCTCACCACCATCACGCTTTCCGGTCTGCCGCCGGAGAAACTGGCCTCGGCCTCCGCACTGGCCAATTTCTTCCGGACACTGGCGGGCTCTATCGGTACATCGATCACCACCACGCTGTGGAGCCGTCGCGAATCGTTACATCATTCTCAGCTGACGGAATCCATCACCGCGTATAATCCGGAATCGGTACAGATGTATCAGGAGATGGCGCAGCACGGGTTATCAGAAGCACAGACCTCCGCCTATCTGGCGAAGGAAATTACCGCCCAGGGGCTGATTATCAGTGCTAATGAGATTTTCTGGCTCTCCGGTGGCGTCTTTATCGGATTGATTGTTCTTATCTGGTTTGCCCGGCCGCCGTTTGCCACTAAATCCTGATAAGGACTACAGTAATAAGGAAGCGTAACCGGTAAGCTGCCGGTTGCCGGACGCAATGAAAAGGGGTTTTTCATGACATTTAAGCGAATTATACTTGCCGGTGCGGTCGCGTCGGCCACATTACTGGCTGCTCAGATTGCTTCCGCCTGCACCCGGCTGGTGTATCTCGGGGATGATGCGCAGGTGATCACCGCCCGGTCAATGGACTGGAAAAGTGATGTCGGTACCAATTTATGGATTTTCCCGCAGGGGATGGAACGCGATGGTGCCGCCGGGCCGAACTCCGTGAAATGGGTGTCAAAATATGGCAGCGTGGTGGCTTCCGGCTATGATGTTTCCACCACCGACGGTATCAATGAAAAGGGATTGTCCGCAAACCTGCTGTGGCTGGTCGAATCCGTGTATCCGACACCGGAAAGCAACAAACCAACCCTGAGTATCTCGGCCTGGGCACAGTATGTGCTGGATAACTATGCGACCGTTGAAGAAGCGGTTACCGCGCTGGAAAAAGAGCCGTTTGCGGTGATTACCGATAAAGTCCCGGGTGAAGAACGCCTGGCGACACTGCACCTTTCGTTATCCGACGCTTCCGGTGACAGCGCCATTATTGAATATATTGATGGTAAGCAGGTAATTCATCATAGTCGTAAATATCAGGTAATGACCAACTCTCCGGTATTCAGCGAGCAGCTGGCACTGGACAGCTACTGGCAGCAAATCAACGGTACCGTGATGCTGCCGGGCACCAACCGTTCTGCTGACCGTTTTGCGCGCGGGTCTTTCTATATTAATGCGATTCCGAAAGCGACCACGCCGAATAAAGCGGTGGCGTCGGTGTTCAGTGTGATCCGCAATGTGTCTGTACCGTTCGGGCTGAATACTGAAGAAGAGCCGAATATCTCCTCCACCCGCTGGCGTACGGTGGTGGATCACAAACGTCAGATTTATTTCTTTGAATCGGCACTGACACCTAATATCTTCTGGGTTGACCTGAAGAAAGTGGATTTCAGCAAAGAAAACGGCAAAGTGAAGAAACTGGATTTGGGTCCTGAACAGCAAAACATTTATTCCGGTGATGTGGCAAAGGATTTCACCGATGCTAAACCGTTTGTCTTTCAGGGGATAAACGAAGTTATCGCCCGTCAGAAATAAAAGTCATTTACGCCTCACCGGAAAGGATATAAGATGTATTTAAAATGCATCTTTAAGGTGAGGCGTAAAATGGAAAACTTAGTCTGCTATAAAACCCTGCCGGTCTGGCAAAAAACCACTATCCCGATGGCCTTTACGGATCGCCATAATACGGCGGAAGGTACGTGGGCGCAGCTGACGGTTCTGGCGGGGGAGATGGATTTTGTCGTTTTCGGTGAAAATGGCGAAGAGACCCGCTACCACTTTGATACCGCGCATCAGCCACCGCGTCTTGACCCGCAGGTGTGGCACAAAATTGAATCCGTCAGTGATGATATTTCCTGTCAGCTTGCCTTCTGGTGTCAGCCTGAAGATGAATTCTATAAAATCCACGGACTGACCCGTCCGCACTCCGAAGTCCGTGAACTGGTGACGATGACAAAACCGGGTAAAACACTCGATTTAGGATCCGGACGCGGGCGTAACAGCTTTTTCCTGGCGCAGCGCGGTTATGACGTGACGGCCATGGATATCAATCCGCAGCACATTCAGGCGATTGAGGATGTGAAAGCCGCTGCGGGGATCAGCAATATCCGCACGCAGGTGTATGACATCAACCAGCATGCGTTGCAGGATGATTACGACATCATTATTTCCACTGTGGTGCTGATGTTCCTGAAAAGAGAGAATATTGCTGCGATCATCGCCGATATGCAGGCGCATACCCGCCCGGACGGGTATAACCTGATTGTCTGCCCGGTGGAAACAGAGAATATGCCGTATGATGAACTGCCGTTTGACTGCTTCCTGAAACCGGGCGAGTTATCCGGCTATTATGCGGACTGGGAGATCCTGAAATACAACGAAAACCCGGGACATCTGCACCGCACTGACGCGGCAGGCAACCGGATCCGGCTGAATTTCGCCACCCTGATTGCCCGCAAAAAAGCCTGATTAATATTACCCTCGCGGCGCGTCACCGGTTTTTTCCGGCGGCGTGCCGTTCTGCATCAGGATCCGCTCCAGCAGTACCGAATACAGCGGACGCCCGCCCAGATACTGCGCCAGCAGTGTTGCCCCCAGACAGGTGATAATCATCGGCAGTATCAGCTGATAGTTATCGGTCATCTCCAGCACCAGCACAATACCGGTCAGCGGCGCACGGACGGTGGCGGCAAAGAGCGCCCCCATCCCTGCAATGGCGAAGGTCGCCGGTTCAATCTGATACTGCGGAAACAGCAGCATGGCGGCATAGCCGAAGAAACTGCCGAATAGTGTGCCGAGTGCGAGTGTCGGTGCGAAGATCCCGCCCGGCGCACCGGAACTGAAGCAGATAACCGTGGTGAGTACACGGAACAGGAAGATCATCAGAATGCCGGTCAGGGAATAGTGCAGCGCAGCGACATCCGGGATCACCGCGAACCCGCCGCCGGTTATCTGCGGCCAGTACAGCCCGGCAATACCGCATAATCCGCCAATCAGACCGCCGGTGGCAACAAAACGGGATGTTTTATCCTGATAAAAACGGCGGAACTGTGTCTGCATGGTGAGCAGAAAGCGGTTAAACATCACACCAATCACACCGAAAACCATTCCCAGCACCAGATAGAGCCAGAGAGTATTCAGCGGGGCGGCATGGTATTTGCCGATATCCAGAATCGGCGCGCCGCTGTTAAAGGTCTGAAAAACAATGCTCGACATGATCACGCCGATAAAAACGGCTTTGATGGAAATCAGGCTGTAACGGAACTGCGGACGCATTTCCTCGATGATAAACAGGATCCCCGCGAGCGGCGCGTTAAAGGCGGCGGTCAGACCTGCCGCGGCACCGGTGGCCAGCAATGTGTGGCGGGATTCTTTGTTTTTCACCCCGGCCAGCGCACTGACCAGCCCGCTGATATTTGCCCCTAACTGCACGGTCGGGCCTTCACGACCCAGCACCATACCGGAGCCGAGAGTACCCAGCCCGCCGATAAATTTCACCGGCAGCACCCGCCACCAGCGTACCGGGCGGACATCCTGCAATGCCCCTTCAATTTCCGGGATCCCTGACCCGCCGGATTCCGGTGAAAAACGCCGCACCAGCCAGTAGCCTGACATGGCCAGCAGGGCGGAAACAATAAACATCAGCGGGATAAGTATTTCTTTATTATCTGTCAGTGAAGACAGAGAGCTGACCCGGTATTCACCAACCCAATTGACCCCGCGTTCAAACAGCACACCGGTAAAACCGGCGAGTACGCCGACGGCAGCCGCCAGCAGCAGGACAGTAACAGGGGCGAGATTACGTTCTTTAAGGCGTTTGAGCACACGATAACGGCGTTTAAGCGTGGCTGTCGTATGCGGTAAAGCATCTGACATGGCTGAACATGATCCATTCTAAATAAAAATTAATCACTATTTTAATTCAATTTGTGACAAGTGACACCCTTCACAGATTCAAAAATCCAACGCAAATCCGGACATTTTTTGTTCGCATTCCCGGCGTTTTTCCGCTTTATTAATAAATGATAAATAAATGTTATTTATATGTGACGCGTAAAATAAAAAAGTAACAGGGCCGGTCAGGAGGTGTGAATGGATTTGATAACAGAGTGGCTGGGCGCGCTGAACGGCGTGGTATGGGGTGTGCCGATGCTGGTGGGAATACTGGGTGTCGGCTTATATATGCAGATTCGGCTGGGTTTTTTGCCGATCCGTAAACTGGGAACCGGGTTCAGATTATTATTTCAGCGCAATGAATCACGCGGGGAAGGGCAGATCTCCCCGTTTAACGCCCTGATGACGGCATTATCCGCCACAATCGGTACCGGGAATATCGCCGGTGTGGCAACGGCGGTGGTGATGGGCGGACCGGGCGCACTGTTCTGGATGTGGATGACGGCGCTGGTCGGTATGGCGACAAAATACTCAGAAGCCGTGCTGGCGGTTCGTTATCGTGAAGTGGATAAATACGGGCAGTATGTCGGCGGCCCGATGTATTACATCAAAAACGGCCTCGGCCCGAAATGGGTCTGGCTGGGGACACTGTTTGCGGTATTTGGTGCCTGTGCCGGGTTCGGTATCGGGAACACTGTTCAGGCCAACTCAGTGGCGGATGTGCTGGAGAGTAACTTCGGCATCAACAAATGGGTGACCAGCGTGGCGCTGGTGCTGTTGGTGGGTGCGGTACTGATTGGCGGGATCCGCCGTATCTCAGACGTGGCCGGTAAACTGGTGCCGTTTATGACTGTCGGCTACTTTGGTGCCGGTCTTGTGGTGCTGGCGCTGTATATCAGTGAAATTCCGGCGGCATTCTCCCTCATTATCACCTCTGCCTTTACACCGGTGGCTGCACAGGGCGGGTTTGCCGGGGCGACCGTCTGGGCGGCTATCCGTTTCGGGGTGGCGCGCGGCGTGTTCTCCAACGAAGCGGGTCTGGGCAGTGCGCCGATAGCGCATGCTGCCGCGAAAACCCAGAACCCGATCCGTCAGGGGCTGATCGCCATGCTCGGCACCTTTATTGACACCATTATTGTCTGCTCGGTAACCGGCCTGACCATTGTCATTATGGGCGGCTGGCTGACAGCGGAGACCGGTGCCACACTGACCGCTTCCTCTTTCAAAGCGGCGATTCCGGGCGGAAACTATATTGTGGCGATTGCACTGACGATTTTTGCCTTCACCACGATCCTCGGCTGGAGTTTCTACGGAGAGAAGTGTGTGCAGTATCTGTTCGGCGTGAAGGCGATTAAGGTTTTTCGTGTGCTGTGGCTGATAGCACTACCGATTGGTGCCACACAGTCGCTGGAGTTTGTCTGGCTGCTGGCGGATACCCTGAATGCCATGATGGCGATCCCGAACCTGATCGCACTGATCTTATTAAGTCCTGTGGTATACCGTCTGACGCGTGACCATATCCGGGATGTTAATGCGGACAGTATTGATATGGCGAATGAGTTATATCAGAAGAAATAACAGTGGGAATTGTAAATAACGGGCAGGAAACTGCCCGTTATTTTTCAGGTACGGAAACTGATGTGATGATCAGGGTTGCAGCCAGAACAGACCGCTGCCGTCCAGAGCGGTAAAGGTTTTATGCAGCATCAGGCTGTCTGCCCGCGGATCGAGCTCAGGAAACAGTGCCGGATGCAGCATTTTGGCAATAGCTTCCACCGCAATAATATTGAACGGGGTGTCATAGTATTGCTGATACAGTGCCAGTACCTGTTTCTGCTGATACGCCGTGAGATACTGCAGTTTCGGCCGTGCCATCAGTTTTTCCAGTGCTGGTACTGCCCGCTCCGCAGAGCCGGTATAGCCGAGCGGTACTGAAGCACTGCCTTTACGGGTATTTTCCCAGTCGGCAACGGTCATCAGATAAAACTGCGGATCAGCGGCAATAATCTGTTCTTCACTCACCTCACCGCCCATACCGTTTTTAAACCAGTCTGCACCGAGGTTGTGACCTCCCGCAGCGGCAACAAACTCCCCGAAGTTACCGTTACCAAAGGTTTTACAACAGCTGTTTTCCCCGGCAAGACCCGCCGCCCGCTCGATAAAGACGGTGGGCTTTTTGTCTTCCGGAATGTTTGCAACCCGGGAGCGGATAAGATCCAGACGCTGGCGGTAAAAATCATTAAACGTCTCAGCCTGTTTTTCCTGCCCGAAGACCTGTCCCAGCAGTGTCATGCTTGGCATGGTGTTTTGCAGCGGATACTGGCGGAAATCAATAAAAATCACCGGAATACCGCTTTTTTCCAGCAAATCCAGTGTGCCGCTTTCGGTCAGTTTACTTTGCAGTCCGGTATCAAAAATCACCAGATCCGGCTGATAAGTCAGCGCTTTTTCGACACTGAAATCCGATGTGTAGGGATTAGGAAATACAGGAATATCTTTCAGCTGCGGAAACTGTTTTTCATAAGCAATACGCAGGTCCGGCGCTTTTTTGGTCAGCGCATCATCCCATGCCGCAATACCTTTCAGCGGTTCAGACGGATGCAGAATATTCAGTGCAACCAGCACCCGGCTGTCTGCCAGCATGATACGGGATACAGGAGCATTGACGGTGACTGTCCGCCCGGCGATATCCGTCACCGTAACTGGTGCTGCCGCTGAACTGAGCGGCAACAGTGCTGCGAGTGCGGCACAGAGAGTGATGATAAGGGCCGGAAAACGTCCGGCGGCGTGGAATATGCGTTTCATTATATGAATGACCTTTAAAACTTCACGGAAGCCTGCGCAAAGAAGGTGCGCGGTTGCCCGGCGTAAATGCCGTAGTTATTATCTGTTGAGCGGGTAAAGCTGGCCTGATCAAACAGGTTTTTTACCCCGGCGGCGAGTGTCAGATCTGACCATTGCGGACCGAAATGATACTCGGCACGGGCATCCCACATCATATAGCCCGGAATAATGCCGTAACGCCCGTCAGCACTGCCTTCAGTAATGTAATTTTTCCCGGTTCCCGGTGACTGCTGTTTTGATTGCGCATAGGTGTTGAGATTCCACACCCAGTTTCCGGTTTCATAGCGGGCACCGGCAGTAAAGAGCTGGCGGGAGTAGAACGGCAGATCTTTATCCGCAAAATTACCGCGCTTGCTCACTGCTTTCGTGTAGGTGTAGGTACTGTAGATACTGGCGCCGTCGAGCCATTTCGCGGTTTCACTCAGGTCATAATTCAGTGCCAGTTCCACCCCCTGATGAGTGGTCGCGCCAAGGTTGGTCCAGCCGGTCGAATTTTCAATGTATTGCAGTTGATCATTGAAATCGATATAGAACAGAGTCATTTCCGCAGAAAGAAGACCATCATCAAACCGTGTACCGGCTTCATAGTTATGGGCTTTTTCCGCACTCAGGCCGTTTGCCGGATCATTACCCGCACCGCCGGTATTGAGCTGGAAATATTGCAGGCTGCCGAATGAGCTGCCGGCGTTGGCGAACAGTTTCCACTGATCATCAATATGATAAATCACCGACAGAGCCGGTAACGGCTCGCTGTAGCTCTTGCTGCGGTACTGGTTACGGAAACCGTCATCGAGGTGAATTTTGATGTTTTCATAACGCAGGCCGGGAATAACCGTCCAGTTACCAACATTAATGGTGTCATCGATATAGATGGCATGGGCTTCTGTGCCGCCGGAGGTGTGCTGATAGTAGCTATCGGTCTGAGGGCGTGAGCTTTGAGAACCGGTCGGATACCAGCCGGAGCGGTAGGCTTTTTCATCCGCCGTTTCATTCAGATAGCGGTAACCCAGGGTAATTTCATGGGATTGGTTATCAAAGCGGAACAGTTGTGAATAGCTGGGTTCAATGGCGTAAGCGGTGTAGTGGCGCGGATAGGAAACGAGGCGGCTCTTACCGGCACTCGCATTTGTTCCTTCGCTTTCAATATAACTGCCCCGGTAGCTTTTGCTGAACCAGGTCAGTAATTCAAACTGTTTATCATCTTCCTGGTGGCGGTATTTAAAGGACATATCCTGACGGTTGCCTTCAAAACGGTCAAACGGACGGACAGACTGGTAAGGATCGGCTTTGTACTGTGCTTCCGACAGGCCGCCCGGCATCCCGGATTGCGCATGATAATAGTGGAAGTTTGCCAGCAGTTCATCAGTATCACTGAAGGTGTAACGGGTTTTCAGGATGATGTCATCGATATCGGTATTGTCATTATTCTTGCGGTAGCCCTGGCCGTGCAGACCGGAGTAGAGCAGCAGCGCACCTGCAGAACCGTCTTCTTTTGAGCCACCGACAGAGGCATCGGTCAGGGTTTTCAGCCCGCCGGTGCGCGCGCCTTGTGTTTTGACTGACGCGGAACCGCCGAAGGTTTCCGGAATCGGTTTGGTGACAAAGTTAATCACGCCGCCAACGTTTTGCGGCCCGTAGCGGACGGAGGTGGCTCCGCGCATCACATCAATGCTGCTGATTGAACCTAATGAGAGTGGTGACATCGATAACTGTGGCTGCCCGTAGGGGGCAGCGGCCAGCGGGATACCGTCGAGTAAAATAGTGGAACGCGGGGACAACCGTGCCGGAAGCCCGCGGATACCGACATTGAGTGAAACGTCACTGCCACCGGTGCCATTACTGTCCCGCACCTGGACGCCCGGAATACCGCGCAGAGCGTCCGCAATGGTTTCCGCCCCTGACTCATCGATTTGTTTTTTGGTTTTGATGGTCCGTGCGCCGCCGTGGTTCAGCAGCGTATCGCTGTTATCAGTGTTATCCAGCCAGTTGCCGACAACCACAACCGGGTCTTCGGTATCAGCGGTGGCGGCGATACTGTTGCCGCTGATAACAGCGAGTGCCAGTGCCAGCGGAGTGAGGCGGACAGGGCGGTAGTGTGCGTTACGGGGATCAGTCATCACTCAGTTTTCCGTGAGAATTTAAGAAGACAAATGATAATAATAACTATTACCCGTGCGCAATAATTTTTTAACGGAAAGTTACTAAGATGCTGATTTTTTGGTTCGGAATTCGGGGATTAAATGATAGCCATGAAAACCATTTTTGGTGTGAATGTGACCTTGCTGTTTTAGCGGGGAAAGGGCGGTTTCATGGATTAATCCGCCCGTTTTATTAAGGAGGGGCAGATATGTCAGCAATCAGGCTCATCACCGCATAAATAAGAGTCAACCCATTCATTCTTTTCGCGGAACAGGTAGATATATTTACCATCAGGAAAGCGGATATCGCCGGCACCGCCTGATGATATCCGCCATTCACCTGTCTGACCATTTTCAAGTTCAAGACTGCCGTATGAAATACAGGATGAATAATAATCGTGATCCCATGATATGTCTGACGATGTTTCTGCTGACCGGAAATAATTGATCAGTTGTTCTTTATTTGGTGTGAATTTTTTACAGGCATTAACTTCGCCCGCCGGTGGATTTTTTATGACAGTAATTCCTGAATTTTCTATTTCTATATTTTTTACAGACCTGGCCTGAGTCATTACAGGTAATGCAAAAAATATAACGGTGATAATAACTATTGGATACAAGTGCATTTACCCATCCTCTGGTCAGTTGCCTTACCGGTTTATATCACGCCGCTTTACCCCAAACTACCGGACAATTCCTTACTCCGCATTGCATCTGTAAATAATGTAAATGTTAATCATTCGCGATGGTGATGTGTCGTGCCGGTTAATTTTTGCTTTAGATCAAGCAAAGGAATGATAGTCAGGAAAACCCCTTTTCACCGGTCTGAAATGGCGTATTCTTATGTTGCATATAAAATACAACTTATAAGGAAGCAAGAGCATGTACTGTGTGCAATGTGAACAAACGATGCGTACACCGGTGGGTAATGGCTGTGCCTATGCCCAGGGCATGTGCGGTAAAACCGCAGAAACATCTGACTTACAGGATCTGCTGGTGGCAGTACTGGAAAGTCTTTCAGCGTGGGCGGTTGCTGCGCGTGAATCAGGTATCATCGATCACGACACAGACAGCTTTGCGCCGCGTGCATTTTTCTCCACATTAACCAACGTTAACTTCGATTCTGAGCGCATCATCGGTTATGCGCAGGAAGCGGTTGTGATGCGTGACAGCCTGATGAAACGCTGCCTGGCGAAGAATCCGGCACTGGTTCTGAATCACCCGTTAGCAAACCTGCAACTGAAGGGCACGGATATTGCGTCACTGGTGAAACAGGCTGATGAATTTGCCCTGAATAAAGATAAGCAGGCTATTGGTGATGATATTCACGGTCTGCGTATGCTCTGCCTGTACGGCCTGAAAGGGGCGGCGGCATATATGGAGCACGCCCATGTGCTGGGCAAATACAGTGATGAGATTTACGGTCAGTACCATGAAATCATGGCGTGGCTCGGTACTGATCCGTCTGATATGGGTGAGCTGCTCAACCAGTCCATGGCGATTGGTATGATGAACTTTAAAATCATGGAAATGCTGGATGCCGGTGAAACCGAAGCTTACGGTCACCCGACGCCGTCTTCCGTGAACGTCCGTCCGGTGGCAGGTAAAGCGATTCTGATCTCCGGTCATGACCTCAAAGATCTGCATATGCTGCTGCAACAGACAGAAGGCACCGGTGTGAACATTTACACTCACGGTGAAATGCTGCCTGCACACGGCTATCCGGAACTGAAAAAATACAAGCATCTGGTCGGTAACTACGGCAGCGGCTGGCAGAACCAGCAGACTGAGTTTGCCAAATTCCCGGGCCCGATTCTGATGACCTCCAACTGTATTCTGGATCCGAATCCGGGCAGTTATACCGACCGTATCTGGACCCGCAGCATCGTCGGCTGGCCGGGTGCGAAACACCTGAACGGTGATGATTTCAGCGATATTATCGCGCAGGCTCAGGCGATGGACGGCTTCCCGTACAGCGAAATCGAGCACCTGATCACCGTCGGTTTCGGCCGCGAAACCCTGCTCAATGCAGCGGATACCGTGATTGACCTGGTGGCGACCGGCAAACTGCGTCATGTGTTCCTCGTCGGCGGTTGCGACGGCAGCCGCGGTGAGCGCAGCTACTACACCGATTTCGCCCGTCAGGTTCCTCAGGACTGCCTGATTATGACCCTGGCCTGCGGTAAATACCGTTTCAACAAACTGGATTTCGGTACCCTGGAAGGATTACCGCGCCTGCTTGATGTCGGTCAGTGCAACGATGCGTACTCCGCGATTATGCTGGCGGTGAAACTGGCTGAGAAACTGGGCTGTGGCGTCAATGATCTGCCGCTGACACTGGTGCTCTCCTGGTTTGAACAGAAAGCGATTGTGATTCTGCTGACTCTGCTGGCGCTGGGTGTGAAGGATATCTTCACCGGCCCGACCGCTCCGGCATTCCTGACTGACAATCTGCTGAATGTACTGAATGAAAAATTCGGTATGCGTCCGATTACCACTGTTGAAAATGATTTACACGCTGTGTTAGGCGCGTAATTGCTGTAACTGTTAGCACCGGAGAGGGCGGTCACGCCTTCTCCGGCACGGAGTCAGGAGAGCCCGATGACAATGCCGACGTCTTTATGTCCGAACCGCATGCAGGTCCATTCTGTCAGGCAGGAAACCCCAGATGTGTGGACTATCAATCTGATTAACCACGATTTTTATCAGTATCACGCAGGGCAGTATGCGCTGGTGAGTATCCGCAACAGTGATGAGACACTGCGTGCTTATACCTTATCCTCCACACCGGGACTGAGCCCGTTCCTGAGCCTGACGGTACGCCGTCTGGATGATGGTCAGGGTTCCGGCTGGCTGACCGGTGAGGTGAAACCGGGTGATTACCTGTGGCTGTCTGATGCACAGGGCGAGTTTACCTGTGATGCCCGTCCGGCGGAGCGCTATCTGATGCTGGCCGCCGGTTGCGGTGTGACACCGGTGATGTCGATGACCCGCTGGATCCTGCACCGTCAGCCGGAAAGTCAGGTGACGGTGATTTTCAACGTGCGTGATAAACAGCAGGTGATTTTTGCTCAGGAATGGCAGCAGTTGCTGACTGCATTCCCGGCCCGTCTGCGCCTGATCCTGATGGTGGAAAACAGTGATGAGACGGATGAATTGTTATCCGGCCGCCTGTCAGAGGAAAAACTGAAGGCACTGATCCCGGATATCGCGCAGCATACCGTAATGACCTGTGGTCCGGCGCCGTATATGAAGAATGTGCAGACATTCTGTCAGGCGCTGAATGTGGATCCGGGCAGCTTCTTTATGGAGCGTTTCGGGCCGGAGCCGGAAGCAGAAGCCGGAGAGCAGATGGTCACCATGACCATTCAGTCCCCGTTGCGTCAGGTGAAAGTGCCTGTCGGTATGACCCTGCTGGCGGCGATGGAAGCCAACAGTGTACCGGTGATGGCAGCCTGCCGTGCCGGTGTCTGCGGCAGCTGTAAAACCCGCGTCCGCAGCGGTGAATACACCACCACCAGCACCATGACGCTGACCCCGGAAGAGATTGAACAGGGTTATGTTCTGGCGTGCAGCTGTCAGATTCAGGGTAATGTTGAATTAGCCTGATTGAGAATCATTCTGTATAATTGCAAAAAAGCGCCGTTTTCAGCGGCGCTTTTTCTGTTTCCGGCGGATAAACGCCGGGTTTCCGCTATGCTGTAAATGTGATCATAATAAAAAAGGATTTTCAGCAATGAATAAGACAGAGTTTGTAACCCGCGCCCTGACTGACGTTCTCGGTGAACATATCGGTGATGAATCCCTGGTTGAACAGTATTTTTCCCGTGATTATGTTCAGGTGGTGAATGGCCAGACAATTGAGTTCCCCGCTTTTCTTGCCCATCTTAATGCCCTGAAAATGGCAACCCGCAGTATTACCATTGAGATTAAATCCATCGCAGAAGGCGAGTCCTGTGTGCACACTCAGCATATCGCTAAGGCGGAAAAGGTCAGTGGCGAGCATGTCGCCTTTGAGGTTTTCGCCTGTTTCCGTCTGGCAGACGGTAAAATTGTCCGCTGTGAGGAAGTGACACGGCAGCTGACCGGTGATGAGAGCGATAATGATCTGGGGTCCCGGACCTGATTTGTAACCTCAATGGTTTCTAAACGAAATAGTAATAGTCCTCGCCATATAATTTCTGAGAGTTATAATTCGCGCCGCATTTAAGGTGCAGTATCTCGTTAGGCGAGGCTCCTATACAAACAAAGGTTGCTGATCTGACGACGTCGAGAGACGCCCAAGATTAGGACAGGTTATATCGAACAGAAGGTATAACCCGAAGTAACTTCCCGCAGTCTGCGGGATACGTTGTATAGTGCTAAAACCGAGACGTGAGATAGCCTACGCATTCTCTCATCTGGTTTCGCCCCTATTGGAGTGCTGTTTGAAGTCCATAACAGACATTAGGGTCACACATCATGAAGTTAACCAACTACGAAAAAGCGGACGCGCTGGTCATTTCCGCGCCATCCGTTAATCCGCCACACCATACCGATCGTCCGCAGCGTAATGATGAAGACGCAGTCAGTGCTTACATGAGTCAGGCGTATATCCGCGTGACTGTGTCAGACACGATTGCGGCCGTCAAACTCACCCTGCGTGAGGAACTGGAGGGTGAGCAGATCCCCACTTATTTATATGTACTGGATGAGGATAATTACCTGAATGGTATCCTGCCGGTCAAAGCCCTGCTGACGGCAGCGGAAGATATGTTTGTCGCCGATGTGATGCGCCAGACGTATTTCTCGGTGTCACCGGAGCAGTCCCGGCACGAGGTGTACGAGCTTATCAACAACAGCGGGATTGATACTGTGCCGGTGGTGCAGTTCGGCAAGCTGGCCGGTATTCTGCGTCCGCAGGATATCGCAGAGCTGATTGAGGATGAAAACACCCAGGATGCGGCATTACAGGGTGGCTCCCAGCCGCTGGATGAGCCTTATCTGAGCACCAGCCCGTTCACGCTGTGGCGTAAGCGCGCAGTCTGGCTGCTGATGCTGTTTGTGGCGGAAGCCTATACCGGTACGGTACTCAAGGCATTTGAGGAGCAGCTGGAAGCAGCTATCTCGCTGGCTTTCTTTATCCCGCTGCTGATCGGCACCGGCGGTAACAGCGGTACTCAGATCACCTCAACCCTCGTCCGTGCCATGGCACTCGGGGAAGTGAGTCTGCGCAATATCGGTGCGGTGCTGCGCAAAGAGCTGTCCACGTCACTGCTGGTCGCCTTTACCATGGGATGTGCGGGGATGATCCGCGCATGGTTCCTGGGGGTCGGGCCGGAAGTGATGATGGTGGTCAGCCTGACACTGGTGTGTATCACGGTCTGGAGTGCGGTGGTGTCTTCCATCATCCCGATGGTGCTCAAGCGTCTGAAAGTGGATCCGGCAGTGGTTTCCGCACCGTTTATTGCCACGCTGATTGACGGCACCGGGCTGATTATCTACTTCGAGATGGCCAAACTGATTATGACTGATCTGGTGTAAGGTCGCAGGGGGATGATATTGCAGCTGCACTGTTATCCCACACCAGCGTACTTTTACAGTGACGGCACAGGTACTGACTTTCCCCGCGCAACACTTTGTTATGGCGGCGGACAGTCAGTTCATGTGCCGTTTTGCATTGGCAGCGGTAAGTGAATGTCCGGGCGCGGACAGACGTCACATCAAAGCGGTGTGTGCGGACGGCCGGAACACCCAGCACCTCTGTCATCATCCACTGCCATTCCCGCCCGTGCGGCGCCACGCGTCCGAAACGGCGGTAAACCAGCAGATGCGCCAGTTCGTGAGGAACCACATCCTGTATAAATCCGGGGCCGTTTTCCGTCAGTAACACCGGATTGAGGCGGATTTCCCATGTTTGCAGGCAGGCACTGCCGGCGGTGGTGCCGCGCTGACGATAGTTCAGCTCAGGCTCCGGATAATCAGTCTTCAGTACCCGGCAGGCGCGGGCCAGATAATCACGCAGGGTCTGCATGCAGGCCTGCTGTAATGCGGTGGGGACTCGGGTCGGTTTCATAGCCGGAAGCTTAGCGATACTGACGTAAAGCTGCAACCGTTATCAGCATGTTGTATATGTTGCAAAATAATATTATATTTAATTATATAATGTCGTAAGGAATAAATTCATGACACCAACACAGCTTACCGATATGCAGGAAGCCGCCACCGGCGTTGCTGCCCTGCTGAAAACACTGGGGAATCCGGATCGTCTGCTGCTGCTCTGTCAGCTGAGTCAGGGGGAATGCAATGTCAGCGAACTGGAGGAGCGGACCGGCATCAATCAGCCGACGCTGTCACAGCAACTGACGGTTCTGCGCAATGAAGGACTGGTGAATACCCGGCGTGAGGGAAAACGCATCTATTATTCCGTGGCAGATGAAAAAGTCCTGATATTGCTGACCACGCTGTATCAGCTTTATTGCCCTGAAAAACAAGGAAAATAATATGGTTATTGATAGCGCGGCCTTTACGCCGGTCAGTGCGGCACTGGGCGGACTGATGATCGGCATCGCGGTTGCTGTGCTGCTGCTGTTTAACGGGCGGATTGCCGGGATCAGCGGGATTTTCGCCAATATGTTCACAAAGCAGAGCGGCTGGCGGATAGCGTTTATTGCCGGGCTGGCAGGGGCACCGTGGGTTTACAGGTTGTTTGCCGGTCAGCCGGATGTGGTGATCGCCGCGGATTATCCGCTGCTGATTGCGGCCGGTCTGCTGGTCGGTTTCGGCACGCGGCTGGGTAACGGCTGCACCAGCGGGCACGGTATCTGCGGTATGGCGCGGCTATCAAAACGATCATTTGCTGCCGTGGCGGTGTTTATGGTCAGTGCTTTTCTGACTGTCTGGCTGATGAAATAAGGATACGCTATGCCTGTTATCACTGCATTAATCAGCGGGATTTTGTTCGGCCTTGGTTTGCTGGTAGCCGGGATGGGTAATCCGCAGAAAATTCTGGCGTTTCTGGATATTACCGGCAACTGGGATCCTTCTCTGCTGATCACCATGGCGGTGGCGATGGCAGTCAGTATGGTTGCCTTTATCGTGGCCAAAAAACGCAAAAAGACCGTATGCGGCACGCCGCTTGAATTACCGGCAAACAGTAAAATTGATAAACGGCTGCTGACCGGCGCACTGTTGTTTGGTATCGGCTGGGGGCTGGCGGGGATCTGCCCGGGACCGGGTATTGTGTTATCCGGGATGCTCAGTATCAAAGGGCTGGTATTTACTGCGTCAATGATTGCCGGGATGGTGATTTTTGCACTGTATTCATCACGGCAGTGCAGTAAATCATAATGTATTTACGGATTCAGAATATAAAAAAACCGGCTTTTTTCAGCCGGTTTTTTGTGCCTGTCAATAACAGGGAATTATTTCAGACCAGCGGCTTCGCGCAGTTGCTCTGCTTTGTCGGTTTTTTCCCACGGGAACTGAGGACGCCCGAAGTGACCGTATGCTGCGGTTTCCTGATAAATCGGGTGCAGCAGATCCAGCATCTGAATCAGACCATACGGACGCAGGTCGAAGAACTCGCGCACCAGCAGCGTCAGTTGCTGGTTGGAGACTTTACCGGTACCGAAGGTTTCCACCATAATGGACGTCGGCTCTGCCACGCCAATCGCGTAGGAGACCTGGATTTCACAGCGGTCAGCAAGACCGGCAGCGACAATATTTTTTGCCACATAACGGGCCGCATAGGCTGCGGAACGGTCAACTTTTGACGGATCCTTACCGGAGAATGCGCCGCCGCCGTGACGTGCCATGCCGCCGTAGGTATCGACGATGATTTTACGGCCGGTCAGACCGCAGTCACCCATTGGTCCGCCGATAACAAAACGGCCGGTCGGGTTGATGAAATATTTGGTGGTCGGATCCAGCCACTCAACCGGCAGAACCGGTTTGATGATCTCTTCCATCACCGCTTCATGCAGATCTTTCTGTGAGATGTCTTCAGAGTGCTGGGTTGACAGCACAACCGCATCAATCCCGGCGATTTTGTTGTCATCGTAACGGAAGGTGATCTGGCTTTTCGCATCCGGACGCAGCCACGGCAGCGTACCGCTTTTACGCACCTGAGCCTGACGTTCGACCAGACGGTGAGCATAGGTGATTGGTGCCGGCATCAGCACGTCAGTTTCGTTTGAGGCATAACCAAACATCAGACCCTGGTCACCGGCACCCTGCTCAAGCGGGTCAGCGCGGTCAACGCCCTGGTTGATGTCGGCAGATTGTTTGCCGATAGCACTGATTACCGCACAGGAATCAGCATCAAAGCCCATGGATGAGCTGGTATAGCCAATCTCGCGGACAGTACGGCGCGTGATTTCCTCAATATCAACCCATGCCCTGGTGGTGATTTCACCGCCGACCAGAACCATACCGGTTTTGACATAGGTTTCGCAGGCAACACGCGCTTTGGGATCTTGTTCTAAAATCGCATCAAGGACTGCATCCGAAATTTGGTCGGCAATTTTATCCGGGTGTCCTTCAGATACGGACTCAGAAGTGAAAAGATGTGTAGTCATTATTTTTCTCTACCTTAAGTGAAGTGAACTTTCGGTACATTGATGGATGTATTAACTTCTAGACGGCTATTCTAATGTATAATCGGCAGTGGTTCCAGAAATTTTATAGTGCCCCCGGTTTTTCCGCTGGTTTTTTTCACTTTTCAGAATGTGTTACGTGACTGTTTTTATTTTTTACACTTATCCGTCATTTTGATTTTGCATTTTTGTGTCATAACCGGTATAAACTGCGGCCAGTAGCTGTGAATTTTTCTTCAGTTATAAACGGCAGAAACTCAGGTTTTCTGTATGATTCAGGCGGGGGTTACGGTGTGTAATCCTGTGTGGGGGTAAATGGGTTAATGAACCATTATCTGCTGCTTGTTGACGTTCAACAGCCACGTGCTTTACAGCATGTGTCCGCGTCTTTTTCTGTTCTCTCTTCCTCTCTGACTGACGCGTGCTCTGCGCGGTGTTTTCCGTATCCGTTACACTCAAACAGACCGGATAACGCAAGCAGGCGGGTCACTCTGCGGTAAGCCCGTAAATCTGTGTCCGGTTTTTGCCGGATGATGTAATCCATTTTGAATTTTTACTTGTCAACAGGACAGATTTATCCCACGGTGAAGGGGGATAGGCGTATGTCAGCCATACAGGTAAGTTTCACTCCAGAATCAGGAGATGACTAATGAATGATAATATCGCGCTGAAGATGCAGCAGACCTATAACATCGCATACTGGGGCGGCAGCTATTACGGTGTGAATGACCTCGGTCATGTCACCGTCTGCCCGAATCCGGAGATGCCGCAGGCCGCCGTTGACCTGGCTGAGCTGGTCAACCGTGTGCAGAAAGAGCGGGAACACATCCGTCTGCCTGCATTATTCTGCTTTCCGCAGATTTTGCAGCATCGTCTGCGTTCGATTAATGCCGCGTTCCGCCGTGCCCGCGAATCCTATGGTTACAAAGGTGATTATTTTCTGGTTTACCCGATTAAGGTCAACCAGCAGCGGCGCGTGATTGAAACCCTGGTCAATGCCGGGGAGCCGCTGGGACTGGAAGCCGGTTCCAAAGCAGAGCTGATGGCGGTACTGGCGCACGCCGGTATGACCCGCAGTGTGATCGTCTGCAACGGCTATAAAGACCGCGAGTATATCCGTCTTGCCCTGATGGGCGAGAAACTCGGTCACAAAGTGTATCTTGTGATTGAAAAAATGTCCGAAATCGCCGTGGTGCTTGAAGAAGCGAAAAATCTGGATGTGGTACCGCGCCTGGGCGTGCGGGCGCGTCTGGCCTCTCAGGGCTCCGGTAAATGGCAGGCCAGCGGCGGCGAGAAATCCAAGTTTGGTCTGGCAGCCACCCAGGTCCTGCAGCTGATTGATATGCTGCGTCAGGCAGACAGCCTGGAGAGCCTGCAGCTGCTGCATTTCCATCTCGGTTCGCAGATGGCGAATATCCGCGATATCGCCACCGGTGTCCGTGAATCCGCCCGTTTCTATGTCGAACTGCATCAGTTGGGCGTCAATATTCAGTGCTTTGATGTCGGCGGCGGCCTCGGGGTGGATTATGAAGGTACCCGTTCGCAGTCTGACTGCTCTGTGAACTACGGGCTGAATGAGTATGCCAATAATGTGATCTGGGCTATCGGCGATGCCTGTGAAGAGCACGGCCTGCCGCACCCGACAGTCATTACCGAATCCGGCCGCGCCCTGACGGCGCACCATACCGTGCTGGTATCCAATGTGATCGGTGTGGAGCGCAACGAGTTCTCCCCTGTGGCGGCGCCTGCCGAGGACGCACCGCGTCCGGTTGCCAGCCTGTGGGAAACCTGGGAAGAGATGCAGAGCAAGGGCAATACCCGCTCTCTGCGCGAATGGCTGCACGACAGCCAGCTCGACCTGCATGATATCCACACCCAGTACGCACAGGGCATGCTGTCCCTGACTGAACGTGCCTGGGCGGAAGGGCTGTATCTGAATATCTGCCGCCGTATCCAGCAGGATCTCGATCCGGGTAACCGCGCACACCGTCCGATTATCGATGAACTGCAGGAACGCATGGCGGATAAATTCTATGTGAATTTCTCGCTGTTCCAGTCACTGCCGGATGCGTGGGGGATTGATCAGCTGTTCCCGGTACTGCCGATTGAGGGGCTGGATAAGCCGCTGGATCGCCGCGCGGTGCTGCTGGATATCACCTGTGACTCCGACGGTATTATCGACCACTATGTGGATGGTGACGGGGTGGCAACCACCATGCCGATGCCGTCTTATGACCCGGAAAATCCGCCGATGATGGGCTTTTTCATGATTGGTGCTTACCAGGAAATTCTCGGCAATATGCATAACCTGTTCGGCGATACCGCAGCACTGGATGTGTATGTCGGTGAAAACGGCCAGGTGCGCTATCTGGAAAGTGAAGAGGGCGATTCCGTGGCGGATATGCTTCAGTATGTGAAGCTGGATCCGAAAATTCTGCTCGAACGCTTCCGTGATCAGGTGAAAATCTCTGATCTGGATGAAGAGGAGCAAAAGGCCTTTACCGAAGAGTTCGAGAGCGGCCTGTACGGTTACACCTATTTAGAAGATGAATAATACCCGGCGGGATAATACGTCCGGCTTTGTGTCAGTAAGACATTGATAAAGGAATCATTATGATTAACAGCACATTAGGTAATCAGACCGATAACTCACTGGTCTCTAATGCGTTTGGTTTTCTCCGCCTGCCGCTGAATTTCCAGCCGTACACCAGTGACGCTGACTGGGTGATCACCGGTGTTCCGTTTGATATGGCGACCTCCGGCCGTGCCGGTTCCCGTCACGGACCGGCAGCCATCCGTCAGATTTCAACCAATCTGGCCTGGGAAGGTAACCGCTGGCCGTGGACATTCGATATGCGCGAGCGCCTGAATGTGGTGGATTGCGGTGATCTGGTGTTTGCGTTCGGTGATGCACAGGACATGAGTGATAAGTTACAGGCGCACACAGAAAAAGTGCTGGCGTCCGGTAAAAAATGTCTCTCTTTCGGGGGCGATCACTTTGTGACGCTGCCGCTGCTGCGCGCGCACGCCAAACATTTCGGCAAGATGGCGCTGGTGCATTTCGATGCCCATACCGACACTTACGGCAACGGCAGCAAGTTTGACCACGGCACCATGTTCTATCACGCCCCGAATGAGGGACTGATTGACCCGGCGCATTCCGTGCAGATTGGTATCCGTACCGAGCATGAAACAGATAACGGTTTCACCGTGATTGATGCCGCGCAGGTCAATGACCGCACCGTGGATGATGTGATTGCTCAGGTGAAAGCGATTGTCGGTGATATGCCGGTTTATCTGACCTTCGATATCGACTGTCTGGACCCGGCATTTGCCCCGGGCACCGGCACACCGGTTATCGGCGGGCTGACAACTGACCGCGCCCTGAAACTGCTGCGCGGCCTTCAGCCACTCAATATCGTCGGCATGGATCTGGTGGAAGTGGCTCCGGCGTATGATCAGTCCGATATCACGGCACTGGCCGGTGCAACTATCGCACTGGAAATGCTCTACCTCCAGGCCGCGAAAAAAGGCTGAAACCGGTTTCACCACCGTTAAAACAAAAGACCCGCACTGCGGGTCTTTTTGCTTTTCAGGGGGATTATTTTTTCTTCGCGTATTTCAGTGAATCCAGCGCGACGGCAAAAATAATGATGCTGCCCTTGATAATATACTGCCAGTACGGGTTGATGCCGATATAGGTCAGGCCGTAGTTTATCAGGGTAAAAATCAGTACCCCGGTCACCACTCCCAGCACAGTCCCGACCCCGCCGGAGAAGGACACGCCGCCCACCACGCAGGCCGCGATGGCATCCAGCTCATACATAAAGCCGAGGTTGTTGGTCGCACTGCCGATACGTCCGGCTTCCAGCAGGCCGCCGAAGGCATAAAATACACCGGATAAGGCGTAAATCATAATCAGGTTCAGGCCGACATTCACGCCGGACACTTTGGCTGCTTCCGGGTTACCGCCGATGGCAAAAATGTTTTTGCCGAAGCGGGTTTTATTCCACAGGATCCAGACAAAGAAAACGGCTATTGCGGCATAGAACGTAATATATGACAGCTTAAAATCACCGAAACGGATAAATCCCTGGGCAAATTCAGAGAATTTCGGATCAAACCCCGCCACCGGTGAGGCACCGACAGAGTCGTAATACAGGGAGTTGATTCCGTAGACGATGATCATGGTACCGAGTGTGGTAATAAACGGCGTGACGTTGAGATAGGCAATAATCAGGCCGTTAACCAGACCGATAACTGCTCCGACCGCGCACACCAGCAGGATCACCATCGGGATAGACCAGGTTTCCATCTGCGGGAAAACTTTGTTCACGTTTTCCATAGATTGCAGCAATGTTGCTGCAATTACCGCCGCCAGCCCGACCTGACGGCCGGCAGATAAATCCGTACCCTGGGTGACAATCAGCCCTGCGACACCCAGCGCGATAATAATCCGCACCGAGGATTGGGTGAGGATATTACTCAGGTTCATCAGGCTGAGGAATGTCGGATCCTGAATAATAATGATCGCCAGTAAGACCAGCAGAACCACATAAATCCCCCCGTCTTTCAGATAGGACAGGAAGCTTTTTTTATTTAATGCTGCGCTCATTGTTAATATCCTTAAAGGTGAAGGGAGGCGAGACGTAAAATCTCACTCTGCGAAGTGTCACGGGTGTTGACGATACCGGCGACCTCACCGTTGCTCATCACCAGAATCCGGTCTGTGATCCCCAGCAGTTCCGGCATTTCGGAGGAAACGATAATGATCCCTTTTCCTTTTTTGGCCAGTTCAGTAATCAGCTGGTAAATTTCAAATTTTGCCCCGACATCAATACCCCGTGTCGGTTCATCCAGCATTAACACTTCCGGTTGTGTCAGCAGCCAGCGGCCGATAATCACCTTCTGCTGATTCCCGCCGGACAGCGAGCCTATCTGGGTGTGATGGCCGGGAGTTTTCACCCGCATGGCATCAATTACCCACTGGGTATCACTTTTCATTTTGCTGTTATCCAGCAGACCCAGTTTATTTTTATATTTGCCCATGTTTGAAATCAGCGAGTTAAAGCTGATATTCAGCCAGGCATAGATTCCCGTGGCGCGGCGCTCTTCGGTGACCAGTGCGAAACCGTGATTAATGGCTTCATTCGCACTGTTGTTCTTAATGGTTTTCCCTCTCAGTGTGATGGTGCCGGAGGATTTCTCGCGGATCCCGAACAGGGTTTCGAGAATATCCGTCCGTTTTGCACCGACCAGACCGGCGATACCAAGGATTTCCCCCTGATGCAGATCGAAACTGATATCGCGGATAGACGGCTGGCGCAGAGACGTCAGGTTTCTGACTTCCAGCATGACCTCCCCCGGTGTGCTCTGTTTTTCCGGGAAACGCTGGCTGAGTGTGCGCCCGACCATGGCGGCAATAATGTTATCCATCGTCAGCCCTTCGAGGGGCTGTGTGGAGATCCACTGGCCGTCACGCAGAATGGTTATCTCATCACAGAGACGGAAAATTTCTTCCATTTTGTGGGAGATATAGACGATGCCGCAGCCGCGATCTTTCAGCTTGCGGATAATAGTAAACAGATGATTGACTTCTTTTTCGGTCAGGGAGGAGGTCGGCTCATCCATGATCACAATTTTGGCGTTATAGGAAAACGCCTTGGCGATTTCGATCATCTGCATTTGTGAAACCGATAAATTGCGGACTTTTTCCCGCGGATCGATATCGATATCCAGTTCATCAAAGATGGCCTGTGTGTCTTTCAGCATCTTGTTCTGATCGACAAAAAAACCTTTGGCGGGATAGCGTCCCAGCCACATGTTGTCCATCACCGAGCGCTGAAGCACCAGGTTCAGCTCCTGATGCACCATGGACACGCCGTGTTCCAGCGCCTCTTTTGAGCCTTTAAAATCGATTTCCTGTCCCTGAAACAGGATGCTGCCGCTGTCTTTTTTATAAATCCCGAAAAGGCATTTTAATAATGTGGATTTACCGGCACCGTTTTCGCCCATCAGGGCATGAACGGAGTGCGGTCGTACCCGTAAATTGACATTATCGAGTGCCTTAACGCCGGGAAATGACTTATTGATATGCATCATTTCCAGCAGATATTCGCCTGAGCTGTCGGCCATACATACACCTGGCTAATGTTATCGTTCCGGACACGCCCGCAGCACGGATGCTGCGGGCGGAAAGAATCACCGCTTATTTTATAAACTGTGACAGGTTCTCTTTATCCACGCCGACATACGGCACACGGATAACATTGTTCTCAATTTTGTAGTTTGTGCCTTCCGCTGCCGGTTTGCCTTCCGCCAGGTTTTTGGTGATAGCCATGGTGGCTTTCGCCTGGTTTTCCGCGTCATTCAGCACCGTACCGGCCATTGCCCCGGATTTCACCATTGAGAGAGCTTCCGGCAGGGCATCCACACCAAAGACCGGGATATTGGTTTTGTTGTGTGCTTTCAGGGCTTCAACCGCGCCCATTGCCATCGCGTCATTGTTGGCAATGACCACTTCGATTTTGTCTGCATTCGGGCCGGAGAGCCATGCATCCATTTTATCTTTGGCCTGTGCGGTATCCCACATCGCGGTATCGAGCTGAAGCTGCTCTGTCGGGATGCCTTTCTCATTCAGGGTTTTGACAGAATAGGTGGTGCGGGCTTCCGCATCCGGGTGACCCGGTTCACCTTTGATCAGCACATACTGAATTTTGCCGTCTTTGTTCAGGTCCCACGCCGGGTTGGCTGCCCAGTGTTTGGCAATCAGTTCACCCTGGATAACTCCGGATTCTTTGGAGTCGGTACCGACAAACCAGGCTTTGTCATAGCTGTCGAGGGCTTTGCGGGAAGGCTCTTTGTTGAAGAACACCACCGGAATATCATTGGATTTTGCTTTGTCGATAATTACCGGGGCGGCGGCAGGGTCAACCAGGTTGATCGCCAGTGCTTTAACGCCCTTGGCCAGCAGCACATCAATCTGATCATTCTGTTTGGACTGGTCGTTTTGTGAATCATTCATCAGAAGGGTGATTTCCGGTGAATTTTTTGCATCTTTTTCAAGGGCTTTACGGACGATAGACATAAAGTTGTCATCGTATTTGTAGATGGTCACACCAATACGGGTATCAGCCTGTGCCTGTGCCGCAGCACCAAACAGCATGGCGGCGGCAACGCCTGCCAGGACAAAATGCTTCTTCATTCTCTGCCTCCGGGTCGGGGGATAGGGTACAGTTTTTATTTATGACGCCACCTGTTATTCAGAGGAAAGGCAGGGGCGGTGTTTATCATTCTTCCGGCAAATGATAATAATAATTTATAAATAAAACGGCATGCCGGTAAGAAGATGGCAGAACCTGGGACATGACGATAACGTCAGGAAACGCCCGGATCATAAAATGAGAGTTGTTATCCGTCTGTGAATAGACTCACAGATTGAAAACGTTTACATGGAGAAATATCACCGGTAGGCAGAAGAGTGACGGATAACCAGAGTCGGCATAAACACATGCGGCTCCGGCGGCGGTAAAGTTCCGGCGGCACCCGCTAAGGCGAGTTCTGTCGCCAGCATGGCCATGGAGACCACCGGGTAGCGTACTGTGGTCAGCTTCGGGGTGGTGAAACGGGCGGCGGGAATATCATCAAAGCCGATCAGGGAAAACTGCTGCGGCACACGGATACCGTTTTCATTCAGTACCGACATAGCGCCGGCCGCCATGGCATCGTTATAAGCAAATACGGCGGAGAGTGCCTGATTACGGCCCAGCAGCTCTATCATGGCGGCTTCGCCGCCGTCAGAATCCGGCGAGCCGGCGGCATACCAGGCTGCACCGGCGGTCAGCCCGGCGGCTTTCATGGCGCGGGTATAACCCTGATAACGCAGGGTGTTATCTTCTATCTCATGCGTGGAACCGAGATAACCGATGCGCTGATGCCCCTGAGAGATCAGCAGGCGGGTCGCCATTTCCCCGCCGGACAGGTTATCCAGCCCGACACAGCGGTGCTCAAAACCGGGAATAACGCGGTTAATAACGGTCATGCCGGGCACCTGACGGAGAAAATCACTCAGCTCCGCATCACTGAGCGCTTTGGAGTGCACCACCAGGGCGTTGCAGCGCTGGCGGATCAGTACTTCAATGGCATGACGCTCCTGCTCTGCCTGATGGTAGCCGTTGCCGATCAGCACATGCTTGCTGTGCTGCTGAGCGACAGTATCCACCGCTTTGACCAGCGCGCCGAAAAACGGGTCCGCCACATCCATCACCACCACGCCGAGAATATCACTGCTCTGGCTGGCCAGTGCCTGCGCATTGGCATTCGGCCGGTAATCCAGCTCAGTTACGGCCTTCATTACCAGATCACGGGTCTCTGAGCGGGTGGCCGCCGTATTGTTCAGCACACGGGATACCGTGGCAACGGAGACACCGGCGCGTTTTGCAACATCACGGATAGTAACGGGGTGTATAGATGTCATCGGAAATTACAGATCAGGCGTTATGAAACATGTTGCCATCTTAACCCGGAGAGTGTGATGACCTTGTGACTCATCTCACAGCAAAAGAAAGCGTTTACATTGATTTTTTCGGATTATCCGCCTGTAACGGGAAGCTGAATCCCTTCACCAGAGTCTGTAACAGCGTTTGGGGTTACATTCACTGAAATTATTAATATATAAATGATACTGATTGTTCTTTTTCCGGCAGGCGGGTTATGCGGGACAGGGAATGTTACGGAATGAGACTCCGGTAAATTTTGTTACAGCGATGTGTTGTCACAGAGCGGGACAGTTGCTCATTATGTGCTTACCGGCTTGCAACCCGGGTAAAAACGCGTATGTTTTTAAATGAGTATTAATATCATAACGAAATACCTCACTCATAAGGAGCACATCATGGCACTAACGGGTAAAGTGGTTCTGGTCACCGGCGCTGCACAGGGGATTGGTCGTGGTATTGCACTGCGCTTAGCCAAAGAAGGGGCGGATATCGCGCTGGTGGATCTGAAAGAAGAAGGGCTGGCGAAAGTCAAAAAAGAAGTGGAAGCTCTGGGCCGCAAAGCGGCGGTATTCACTGCGGATATCAGTCAGCGCGATCAGGTTTTTGCGGTTGTTGATAAAGCAGAACAAGCGCTGGGCGGTTTTGATGTTATCGTCAATAACGCCGGTATTGCACAGGTTAAAGCCATTGAAGATGTGCTGCCGGAGGATATGGATCGTATTTTCCGCATTAACGTCGATGGCACGATGTGGGGAATCCAGGCCGCAGCGGCCAAATTCAAAGCACGCGGACAGAAAGGGAAAATCATTAACGCCTCATCCATTGCCGGGCATGATGGTTTTGCCTTACTTGGCGTCTATTCCGCCACGAAATTTGCGGTCCGCGCACTGACACAGGCGGCGGCCAAAGAGTTTGCCAGCAGCGGGATCACCGTGAATGCTTACTGTCCGGGGATTGTCGGCACGGATATGTGGGTGGAAATTGATGAGCGTTTCTCTGAAATCACCGGCGCGCCGAAAGGGGAAACCTACAAAAAATATGTCGATGGTATTGCGCTGGGCCGCGCCCAGACGCCGGATGACGTGGCGGCACTGGTTGCCTTCCTGGCAAGCGACGACTCGGATTACATCACCGGCCAGGCGATTCTGACCGACGGCGGTATTGTTTACCGCTAAATTATTGCGTTTATATTCACAGGCATCCGCCGCATGCTGAATGCGGCGGATTTTTTTATGTATACTGATCCGCAGGATAACGCTGCGGGTGACAGGCATGAAATACGATCTGAATGACCTCTATTATTTTGTGAAAGTGGTGGAATACGGCGGATTTTCCCCGGCGGGCGAGGCGCTGGGTATTCCGAAATCCAGGCTCAGTCGCCGTATCGCTGATCTGGAACAGAAACTGAATATTTCACTGATCTACCGCTCCACCCGGCAGTTTCATGTTACTGAGATCGGACAAACCTTCTACCAGCAATGCAAAAATGTGATTGATGAGGCGGAGATCGCCGAAGAGATTATCTGCTCGGTACAGGGGCATCCGCGCGGCAGCGTGAAGTTTTCCTGTCCGGTCGCGCTGTTACAGGCTTATCTTCAGGATCTGCTGACAGATTTTATGGTGAAATACCCCGATATTGATGTGCAGATCCTGGCAGTTAACCGTCCGGTGGATGTGATCAGCGAAGGGTTTGATCTCGCACTGCGGGTGCGCTCCCTCCCGCTGGATGATTCCGGGCTGACCATGAAAGTGCTGGGCTATTCGCGGCGTATCCTGGTTGCTTCACCGCTGTTATTTACCGGAAAAGCGGCACCTCAGCATCCGGACGAACTGACAGAATTCCCGATCCTCGCCAACAGCGAACAAAAACAAAACTACACGCTGACACTGACCGGCGAAGACGGCAGCAGCATCACCAAACACCTCACGGCACGCCTCGCCACCACTGATGTCATGACACTGCACCGCGCGGCATGCAAAGGGCTGGGCATTGCCCGTCTGCCGGAAGGTGTGGTTCTCAATGATTTGAATGCCGGGCGGCTTGTCCGTGTTCTGCCGGGCTGGCAGTTTCCGCAGGATGTGATCCACGCGGTTTTCCCGTCCCGCAAAGGGCTGTTACCTGCGGTGCAGGCACTGCTGAATTATCTGGCGGAACATGTGCCGCAGACGGCGGCGTTTTCGGGGACGGGGGAATAGTGAGGCAAATAATCATTCTATTCGCCTCAGTTAGTGAGTAGAATAGCAATGTTATTCTACTCATCGGAGGCAGTATGTGGATATGGGAGTATCATAGCTGGCCCGGATTTACGTATGATTTGCCGCAGCTATTGCCGCTGCTGCGGGAGGCTGCATTTCTTCAGGGTGATTTATACGGCAGTAATAAAGCGCTTGAGCTTGCTGAAGATAAGACACTGGATACGATTCTGGCAAATATTATCTACTCAAGTGATATTGAGGGGGAAAAACCGGATGCCCGTTCTGTCAGATCATCACTGGCTAATCACCTTGGTATTTCTGAGGAGGTCTCTTATCCGGCGGACAAACGTACGGAAGGTCTGGTGGAGTCAGCGCTGGATGCAATCAATAATCCCGGTGAACCGCTTTCTGCGGCTCGCCTTCTGAAATGGCATACCTGGTTATTCCCCGAAAATGACACCCTTTTTAACCGGACAACCGGCGGGTGTTTCCGTTCCGGGGCTGTTCAGGTGGTATCCGGCAGGCTGGATAAACCGGTCATTCATTTTGAGGCCCCTCCGGCGGAACGGGTGGAGTCAGAAATAAACGCATTTATCGCCTGGTTTAATGAAAGCAGAGATAACGCCGGTATTGACCCCGTTTTACGGGCAGGCATTGCCCATTTGTGGTTTCTGACTATTCATCCTTTTGAAGACGGGAATGGCCGGATTGGGCGTCTTATTATGGATCTGGCACTGGCTCAGGCAGAAAACAGCACTGTGCGGTTGTATGCAATGTCACAGACCATCAATGAGCACCGCAAAGAATATTATAATGTGCTGGAGCAGACACAACGGCAGGGAACGGACATTACGCCGTGGCTGGAGTGGTTTGTGAAAATGCTGGTTGTGTCTGTCGGCGCAACGCTGGCGCAAATCAGGCGGACACTGGAAAAAAACAGATACTGGCACCGGTTTGATCAGAACCGGCTGAAACCTGAGCAGGCTAAAGTACTGAACCGGATGCTGGACGGTGATTTTGCTGACGGTATTAATAACCGGCAGTATATGTCAGTAGCAAAAGTCAGCCGCGCCAGTGCAACACGGCATCTGGCTGACTTGGTTGAGTCCGGTTATCTGACGGAAAGTGAAAGTGGCGGGCGCAGCAGCCGCTATTGTCTGAATAAGGGATAATAAGAGAATGAGGCAAATAATCACGCTATTCGCCTCATTTGGTGAGGCAAATAACGGTCGTATTTGCCTCATCTGTCTTACTCAGCGGGGATATGTCCGAAACGGCCGCTGTTGAAATCCTCAATGGCTTCGCGGATTTCCTGCTCGCTGTTCATCACAAACGGGCCGTAACCAACAACCGGCTCATCAATCGGCTCACCACTGAGGAACAGGACAACTGCATCTTCAGTGGCTTCCAGCAGAATGGTGCTGTCAGTGCCGTCCAGAATCATCAGCTCGCCGGTGTGCAGCGGTGCGCGGCTGTCGACATAAATGCTGCCGTGCAGAACGATCAGTCCGGCGTTGCGGCTGGCTTTTGCCGCCAGTCCGGTGACTTTTCCGGCTTTCAGGCGCAGATCCCACACATCCATTTCCGTGAAGGTCCGGGCCGGACCGCGTGCTCCGGCATATTCTCCGGCGATCACCCGTAATGTCCCGGCGTCATTCGGCAGTGCCACTGCCGGAATGGCGTTATTTTCCAGTAACTGATAACCCGGTGCGGCGGATTTTGCGGAAGCAGGCAGATTCACCCACAACTGCACCATATCCAGCGTGCCGCCTTCCCGCATAAAGCGGTCAGAATGGTATTCCTGATGCAGAATACCGGATGCCGCAGTCATCCACTGCACATCCCCTTTACCGATCACACCGCCCTGATCGGTGGAATCGTGGTGAGCCACCTCGCCGTCATAGACGATGGTCACGGTTTCAAAGCCGCGGTGCGGGTGCTCACCAACTCCCCGGTTGGCTCCTTCTGATGGCGGGAAATCCGCCGGACCGGCGCGGTCGAGCAGGATAAACGGATTCAGATGTTTGCCGTGATTGCTGTAGGAAAACATCTGGCTGACCGGAAATCCGTCGCCGACCCAATGGCCTTTCGGTGCGCGGTAGGTGCCGATAATGTTTCTCATGATGTCTCTCCTGATAATTATGTATAAACAGATAATAAGGGCGCGAACTATCAGGGAGTAGTCATGAAAACGGGTTTCACTGTTGCAGAAACAGAACAGTCAGCCCGGGGTTATCCGGTGTGTAATGATTCCCGGCACCACTGCGCCAGCCGGGCGATCGCATCCTCCACGTCCTTATCACAGCCGAACCCGGCGTTGAGCCGGAAACAGCGGTCATAGCGGCTGTCGGTGGCAAAGATATGTCCCGGCGCGATACCGATCCCCTCCGCGCGGGCATTGAGAAACAGTTCCCGCACATTCAGGCTGCCTTCCGGCATGGTGACCCACAGGACATAGCCGCCTTCCGGTTCGGTCACGGTGGTACCCCGCGGGAACTCCCGCAGCACAACACGGCGGATGTTCTGCACCTGTGCCGCCAGTTCACGGCGCAGGCGGCGCAGATGAGCATCATAGCCACCGTTGCTCAGCAGTTCGCTGATGGCCGCCTGCGGCAGTACCTGAGAGCCCATCGAGGAGGTGTATTTGAGTGAGGTGATTTTGCGCATGTAATGCTGACTGTGAACCCAGCCGATACGCACGCCGGGCGCGATGGTTTTGGAAAATCCGCTGCACAGAATGACATTGTGACTGAATGCCCGCATCGGGAACGGGCGCTGCCCGCCGAATGCGGCATCACCGAAAGTATCATCCTCAATAATGATCACACCGTTTTCATCCGCCTGACGGGTTATCTCCGCTTTGACTTCATCCGGAATCGTTTTGCCCAGCGGATTATTGACGTTGGCCAGTGTCACAAAGGCTTTTACCGCTTTGCGGCGGAACAGGGCGGTGAGTTTATCGCAATCCACATAACCATCTTCACAGGCATCCACTTCGGTCAGCCGCAGATTGAGATTACGCAGCATTTGTAACAGCACAAAGTAACAGGGGGATTCCACTGCCACCGCATCCCCGGGACTGAGCGTGGCACGCAGTGCCAGTGATAAGGCTTCAATACAGCCGTTGGTGATAAGCAGGGTTTCCGGTGTGATATGGCAACCGTAACTGACTGCGCGGCGGGCGATTTCCTCTTTCAGCGGGGTATAGCCGGTACCTTTGACCGAATCCCCCAGCAGGAACGGCTTGCTGTAACTGAGCTGACGCATGATGAGACTCAGCTTTCTGACCGGATAGAGCTCCCGGCGGCCGTTAGCCAGATCGAGCCGGACACGGCACTCTTCGCCGACCATCGACATATGCAGTTCCGTCTGTTCATCCAGCGGGGCAAAATCGGCGGTGTGTGTCTCTGTACTGCGGTTTTCCGCAGCGGCAGGCTGAACCGGGGCGACAAAAAAGCCGGATTTCGGCCGCGCCACGGCAACATGCTCATCTTCCAGCGTGCGCAGCACTTTCAGGGCGGTGGTCAGGCTGACATTGTACTGTGCGGCCAGAACACGGACGGACGGCAGACGGCTGTCCGGCGGTAAAACGCCCTCGCGGACAGCCTGTTTTATCTGATCGGCCATCTGCCGGTAGCGCGGAAGCTGTACCATCTGTTCTGCCTCATTCTTACGGGTTCTGTGTGTTTCTGTAAGAGTACGTTGAGAGTAAATTATGACGCAAGGGTTTCTCCGGCTGACTGTGAGGTTTATATGACAACATTTGACAAAATCACCCGTTTACTGGATTCACGGGCGGTTTCCTTTGAGGTGATCGAACATCCGGCGGAAGGCCGTTCTGATGCGATAAGTAAAATCAGGGGAAATAAACTGAGCCAGGCGGCGAAAGCGATGGTCTTACAGGTTACCGGCAGCACACCGGACATCCGCTATGTGCTGGCGATTGTGCCGGGAGACTGCAAAGTCAATTTTAAAAACGCCGCGAAACTGGCGGGCGGGAAAAAAGCCTCATTTGCCGCACCGGAAACGGCACAGGCACTGACCGGCTGCCCGATGGGTGCGGTCCCGCCGTTCAGCTTTAATGACGAACTGACGCTGTATGTTCATAAGCGTCTGACCGGTGCCGGGCGGGTATTTTTTAATGCCGGTGAACTGGTGAGATCGGTGTCTCTGGCAGCGGATGACTATTTTAGTGTGATCGGTCATGATCGCATTGCGGATATTGCGGTACCTCCCGCCGCAGAATAACAACGATAACGGAGAATAACGATGGAATATTGTGTTGCTGAACTGACGGATATGGATCAGGTAAAAGCTTTATTAAAACGTTATCATCTGACCACCATCAGTGCTGAAGACAAGCCGGACGGTTTTGTCACCACACAGATGAGTGATGAGCAGATGGTTGATTTGATTGAAAACGAGCAGGGATTATTTGTCGCTAAACAGGACGGAAAAGTGGTGGCGTTTGTGATGGCGGCATCCTGGCAGTACTGGTCACCGTGGCCGCTGTTTGCCCATATGATTGATAAACTGGGTGACTATGAGTTTGCCGGTCAGACGCTGACCACAGAGAATTCGTATCAGTACGGCCCGGTCTGTATTGATGCATCACTGCGCGGGCAGGGCGTGCTGGAAGGGTTGTTTGCTTTTGCACTGGAAAAAATGTCGCAGCGGTTTGCTGTCCTGGTGACCTTTATCAACAAGGTTAATCCGCGTTCTTATGCCGCGCACACCCGTAAGCTCGGGCTGACGGTGCTGGATGAGTTCGGATTCAATAATAACCATTATTACTGGCTGGTCTGCGAAACCCGCTGAACAGTCCGGAAAAATAAGAAACCCGCCGCAGCCGCTGAATAATCAGGGCTGCGGCGGGCTTTTCAGAGATGATTACACTAATTCTTTCACGTCGAAGTTAACTTCACCGCTTAAATCAGCATCATAATCAACGCCATCGAGACCAAAGCCGAATAAACGGAGGAACTCCGCTTTATAGCCCTGATAGTCGGTTAAATCGTTGATGTTATCATCTGTCAGCTGCTGCCAGATTTCACGGCAGGTGTTCTGCACATCATCGCGTAATTCCCAGTCATCCAGGCGCAGACGCTGTTTTTCATCGGTTTCCGGCGCAGAACCGTTAAACAGTTTAGTAGCAAATAAGCGCTGAGTCTGTTCAATACAACCTTCGTGAATGCCTTTCTCTTTCATGATCTTAAACACGATAGAGATATATAACGGCATAACAGGAATAGCGGAAGAGGCCTGAGTCACGACAGATTTCAGAACGGCAACATACGCCGCGCCGCCTTTGGCCTGCAGTTTCTGATTAATCGCTGCTGCTGCGCGATCCAAATCTTCTTTTGCTTTGCCCAGCGTACCGTGCCAGTAAATCGGCCATGTTAAATCGGTACCGATATAGGAGTAGGCAACAGACTGTGCATTATCCGCCAGAACACCGGCTTCCTCTAATGCATTCATCCACAGTTCCCAGTCCTGGCCGCCCATGACTTTAACGGTGTCTGCGATTTCCTGCTCATTGGCCGGTTCAACAACGGCTTCGATCAGCACGTCTTTGTTGGTATCGAGCGCTACAGATTTGTACGGTTCGCCGATAGGTTTCAGGGCAGAACGGACAATTTCACCGGTTTCCGGCATTTTGCGGACCGGAGATGCCAGAGAATAAACAACCAGATCGATCTGACCCAGATCCTGTTTAATTAAATCAATAACGTTCTGACGGCATTCATCAGAGAAGGCATCACCGTTAATGCTTTTTGCATACAGGCCTTCTTCTTTGGCGGCTTTATCAAAAGCGGCTGCGTTGTACCAGCCGGCAGAACCGGTTTTGTTTTCACTGCCCGGCTTTTCAAAAAATACACCGATAGTCGCTGCACCGCTGCCGAAAGCGGCATTGATACGGGAAGCCAGACCGTAACCGGTGGATGCACCAATCACCAGAACCTTTTTAGGCCCGTTTTTCAGTCCGCCGCAGGATTTCACACGGGCGATTTGCTCACGAACATGGGCTTCACAGCCCGCCGGGTGAGCGGTAGTGCAGATAAAACCACGAATTTTAGGTTTGATAATCATAGTTATTTTTTCTTGGTAGCCAACAATCAGGGGGTAATATACCTGATCTTCTCAGTTTACTTAAGACAATGCAGCGATAAACCCGCAGAGCAGACCAGTTAATTCCCGCTTTGTTATCCGCAACAGGGTGTATTTTATTATTGTGACGGACTGATCCATTTTCTGCCGGATAGCCTCCGGTATTTCCGCTATGATAGCCGTCATCATAACGGACAACCCGTCAGCGGAGTTACTGTGGCATTTGACATTTTCCGGAATATCCTGCATTACGGCTGCCATTTTCTGGTGCCGGTTCTGTTTGCCCGGCTGTTCTGGCGGCAGCACTGGAAAGCGGCGGCGATGATTATGATTGCCACTATGGTGATGGATGCGGATCACCTGCTGGCAGATCCTGTCTTTGACCCGGACAGATGCAGTGTCGGTTTTCATCCGCTGCATACCGTATGGGCGGCGATTGTGTATCTTATTCTGCTGCTGATCCCGTCATGGAAAGTGCGGGCGGTGGCAGTCGGTTGCCTGTTCCATCTGTTTACCGACGGGATGGATTGTTACATGGGCAGTCTGAAGCAGGGCACGGAATATGCGGCGGTTCAGGCATTAAAAAACCCGCCGGGGGCGGGTTTTTGTCCGGCTGAGATAATCAGAACGGATTTTTCAGTGCAGGGACCGGGACTTCCGCTCCCGGTAAACTGACTGCCGGGGCTTTGATATCAAGCGTTGGCGCGGAGGTTCCCGGAACGGAGATGCCCACTTCCGGGGCTGTGATTGACGGTGCGTCAACATCCACAGACGGCATGGCAGATTCTGCCGCTGATGCGACCTCTTTTTTCACGGATGACATCCGGCTGTTTTCTGCCTGCGGGCGTGCCGGAGGCACTTTCCCGTTACGATCAGAGGAAACCGGTGTGCTCTGTTGTCCCTGCGGGGCGGTTTGTCCGCTCTGTCCCCCGGCGACCGGTTGTGCATCCGGTCTGCGCATCTGGCCGTTATCCGGCCTGAACTGTTCCGCTCCGGTTTCTTTATTCACCATTGTGCCGTCAGACGGTGCACCGGAAACCATCCCCGGGTCATTGTGCGGCTGCCGTTGCGCGACACTTTCGCGGCTCAGCAGACGACCCCGGTTTTCCGTGCTGTCTTCTTCTGTCACCAGGGTATCACTGTCTTTGATCGCGAAGGATTTGCCCCGGTAAGGGAGCAGCAGGTACGGCTTGCAGGCATCGGCATTGCAGCCGCGGTAGCGCACCATACCGTCAATACTCAGGGTGATAATACCGCCGCCGTTGAGCAGATAATCCCAGGTTTTGCCGTCAATCGTCACCGTGCCGCTCATATTACACGGCGTCTGGCTGTATTCACCGTACGGCAGCGCAATATAAGGTTTGCTCATGGCAATTAATTGCCGCACCTGTTCATCTTTCAGTGTCCATTTATCACAGGCGCCCAGTAATACACCGTCACCGGAGGGATAAATTATTTTTTCACCGGTATCGACGTCATAGTTTTTCTGACTGCAACCTGAACTTATTAAGACAGTTGCAATAATAAATAAGGGAGCCGGTAATGATTTTAAATATTTCATCGTATTAATGATATCCGTGTATTCAGCCCGGTATAATGACCGTTAATTCCCGGACGGGTGCCGATACTGATAAATGAGCAATAAAATACTGTGATGATTTTCAGACTGTTAAATAGTAGCGGCTTACGGTGCCTTAATCTATCAGTGTTATCCGAAGCGTGACAGGGATAGAAATAAAAAGCCCGGCAAAGGTGCGCCGGGCAGGAATATGAACATATAATGTTTATTCGGATAAACTGTCTTTCATTACTTTCTGGAAAGTTTCCCATCCGCAATAGCCGTTTTTATCAACCGGACAGTTTTTCAGTTCCAGTGTGACTTTTTGCGGCGGAGTTTTTAAGGACAGATAACTGTTATTCCGCAGCTGATCAGATGACTGGTAAATATAATCAATCTTCACATAGGATTTATTATCCGCTTTATTTGTCCAGCGCTGGAACACTAATTTCCCGCCGATTGGCGTATGTTCATACTGTTCCGGCAACTGATACGGTTTAAATTCCAGGGCGGAGAGCAGGGAGGCGATATTGGAATCATGCCCGGCCAGGAAGGTAAATTTCGCTTCACTGCCCGGAGCGGCGGCGGCAAAGTGCTGATTAATGTAGTTCAGCAGCGGATGTGCCACGTTTTTCGCGATAATGCGCGGGGTAAACAGGGATTCCTGATAGCCGTTTTTCAGGGTATTCAGGGCAGTCCACTGCTCCGGTGTGGTGACTTCGCCCCAGGCGACCTGGTCTGCCGGGAAACCTTCATAATATTGCAGATCGATGGCATCCACCGCAGAGTTTGCCATTTTCAGCGGGCCTTTCACGCCCGGCTCTTTGCCGGCTTCAATAATAAAGCTGTTTTTGCCGTCGGCCAGTGAACAGAGTTTATTGGTTTTGCACTGTTCTGAGTCTTTGATATTCAGCACTTTATTCAGTGCCTGATAACCCGGTACCAGATCCAGCCCTTTGTAATGGTTCTCCATTGCCGCGAGGGCAGTCTGTTTAAACTCTGCGCTGTCATTGGTGATGATCGGGTTAAACACCGGATCCATAGTACCGATTTCCGGCTGGTGATTCACGGTAACGGTACAGCCGGGGAAAGCACCGGCGGTAAAGAACTGCGCGGTGGCAATCGTGCGCTGAAGGCTGTTGGCGTAGACATTCAGCTCTTTTTCACCGGTCGGGCACAGGGTGTCCGGCAGCAGTTTGTTCTCATCCAGCCACTCGCGGAAATAGTGTCCCATATAAACTTCCAGTGCGCCGCCTTTGGTGGTCAGATAACCACTCTGCGCATCCCACGCAGGCCAGGTTTTATCCGTGATTTCGGTCAGAATACCGGTATTCACAATCGGTGTGCGCAGGTTGTGGCGGCTCATCACCAGAACCTGTTCCAGTGTCATATCAGCGGCGGAGGTATCAGCAAAAGCGGGCAGGGCGGGAGTCAGTAATGCGGCTGCAAGTGAAAGCGTCAGTAAGGTTTTTTTCATCCGGAACACTCCTGTTGTCATTATTTTCGAACCGATATTAATGACTGAAGCGATTCATATTTACCGGGAGCAAACTCCCAAAACAGTGATCAGCACCGGAAATAGCGCTTAAGTAAAGGTGCGGTGAAATTTTTCTTCAGATAAAAGCCTCTGGGCAGTGTTTGTATCGGTTGCCCGTGCGGACCGATAGCTTCTGTGAGTGCCCGGCTGTTGGCCGCTTTCGGGCGGATCTGCATTACCTGACCATGACGGGCGGTGATCTGCTCCACTTTCCCCAGCACAATCATATCCATCAGCTCTTCCCAGTCCGCGCGCAGCAGGCGTTCTTCCTCCTCCGACGGCGACCACAGCAGTGGTGAACCGACACGGCGCTCTGCCAGCGGGATATGACGCGCACCTTCCACCGGCACCCACAGCACGCGTGAGAGCTTATGACGCACATGACAATCCGCCCAGGTGACGCCGCTGTTGCCGGTCAGCGGGGCGACGCAGACAAAGGTGGTTTCCAGCGGCACGCCGGATTCATCCACCGGAATGGTTTTCAGCTCCACCCCGAGGTGAGCAAAATCCTGCTCTGCCTTACTGCCTGCGTCCGCGCCCAGCCAGTATTCCAGCAGCATGCCGACCCAGCCTTTATCGCGGCGCAGATCCGGCGGCACCGGTATACCGGCACAGCCCGCCAGCTCACCGAAAGTGGCACCGGCAAGGGATTGGGCGCGGCTGAGCAGCTCAGACTCGCTGGCCGGGGGTAACGGTGGCTGAAAAAGTTGTGTCATGTTATATGCTTAAAAGTTGAACAGTGTTATCCGGTAAAATAATACATAGGCATGAATGAAAAATAAATATTATCTAATTTATTGATATATAGCTATTAATTTTCGCCTCAGCAACAAGTACAGAAGGTTGTGCACCAGCATCCTCAGACAATAAACAGGATCTTACACTGAGTTATCCACAGCTTTATGGGATAAGTGGAAAACTGCCTCACTACTGGTTTGATTTACAGGCTTGACTTCCGCCTGTTTTCGCGTTTCAGCAGGGGTTTTGCTCACGGATAAGTCACAATCTGTGGATAACACCGGGTGTGGTTATTTTTTGTGCTGTGTAAGTCTGTGAAAAAAAATGCCGGTGATTTTTTCAGATGATTCTCTTTTTTTATTTCCGTACTAATATGATTTAACAGAGTTTATTTAAAGGTCGTGATTTTATCAACAGGGGGCAGTGAAAAACTATACCCCCATTACCCTTGCGTTTTTCACAACTATATCCACAGAAAACGTGAATAAAAGCCGGTTTTTTATCAGAGGGTGTTTATAACTTTGCCTTTTTCTGTGAATTAACTTTCCGGGGGGATAAACCAGGCGGATTTAAAATCAAACCAGCCGAAGGTATTCATTTTGACGCCCCGCATACTGCGTTGCCCCTGTAATTCAAGCCAGTGATGGAACAGCGGGAACAGCATCTGCCTGTCAATGATCTGTTCACACCATGCCGCCAGAGACAGAGAACGCTGCCGCCATTGCTTCAGCGGTGCACGCAAATCATCTCCCAGACAGCGGCGCAGCAGCGGCAGCTCGTACAGGGTGGCGAAAACTGAGAACTCCAGCGGTTTATAAAAGTTGGCGGTCGCCAGCCAGAAATCACTGTCACAATCGCCGTTAAACCAGCTGTCGTAATCAGTGATATTAATCGTCAGTTTTACACCCTGTTCTGCCAGTAACTGCTGCAATAATTTGCCGATAGCATGGTATTCGTGATGATCCTGATAATAGGTCAGTGTCAGTTCTGTCAGGTCAGCCGGTTTTTCACAGGGCGGGATAAGTTTGCTGTGATGCCAGCGCAGCAGCAGCCCGTAAGCGGGCCACCAGTGGCGCTGATACAGGGGTTCGCAGTGATACAGCAGATTGACCGGGGTCATCAGGCTGTTGAGCCAGCGGCGGATATCTTCCCGCTCTCCTTTTGCCGAACGCGTGTCGTGCAGCAGGAAATAGCAGCCTTCCTCCATCCGGCTGTCGAGAGAATCCCGCTCCGGCCCGTCCGCACCGATATGCAGGGTGGTACAGACCATTTTTTCTTCCAGCTCCGGCACCACCAGCACAGAAACTTCGTCGAGCAGGGCACGGAAGCCGTAATAGTGGTCAAAGGCACGGATTGTCAGTTTATGGTCATTATTACAGATCACCTGATAGGGGCCGGTACCGACAGGGCGGCGGGCGAAATCCGGCAGTTCCTGCCACTCATGGGGCAGAATGGCGGCGTGCGGGCTGCCGGTCAGTACCGGGAACCAGCTGTCGGCTTCATTCAGTGTGATATCAATAATGTAAGGCATATCGGAACGGACAGTGCGGATATGGCTGAACAGCGGGTGTGTGTCACGCAGGCGCTCAAAAGAGGAAATGATATCCACCATCTGCAATTCACGGCCGTGATGGAAAAATATCGCCGGACGCAGCCAGAAACGCCACTGTTTGTCGCCGGTCTGCTGCCAGTGATGTGCCAGCTCCGGGACCGCTTCCCCGTTTTCCTCATTTATTGCCGTCAGTCCGTTAAAAATCTGGCTCAGCAGATGAACTTCCGAGCGGCGCAGCGGCGAACCGGGCAGCAGATTATAAAAAGGGCGGTAATAGACAATACGCAGCAGGCTTTTCCCCTGCCGGAAGCTGCGCTCCAGCTGGGATAATACCATTTGGCGCATCGCGTCCTTATCATTGACCATCGCCACCAGTTTTTCGATATTGTCCTGCTCGATCAGCTGTTCGGCACGGGCGTGCTGTAAATCCCGTCCGCTCTGCAGGAAACAGAGACGTGAGCGCTTACCCCGTCCGGTTTCCGCCTGCCAGCTGAGCCAGCCCGCTGTCTGCATACTGCTGAGCAGAGAGCGGACATGACGGCGGGAGCAGTGCAGGATATCGGCGATCTCCTGAAGGGTGGTTTCGGTCTCCTGTCCCTGATGATGCTGCCACAGGCGGATAAACTGGTGCTGGAGGCGTGGTGTGCTCATAAAAGAGGAACTCCGGTCGGTTTTCTGTCCATTTTTATTTCCGTATATTACGTCCATACTCAATGTCATTAAAGCAGCTCATGACGTCAGTGTGATACCTGACTCACTCCCGATTCTTGAGTAATGGTGACTTTTACCGCCAGCCGAAAGGCTGGTTTTTTTCTGTCCGGTGATCCGGAAAAAGAGGCGGGGAAAAACGGGGAAAAAGCTGCCATCACAAAAGGGGTGATGGCAGGGGTTCAATGGTGGAAATGGATCCGGTTATCAGTTCATAAATGCAGGCAGTTTTTCCTCAAAACGGGAAATCATGTCGTCATGCTGTAAGGTGAGGCCGATACTGTCGAGGCCGTTCATCATGCAGTGACGACGGAAGGTATCAACACTGAACGGATATTCCAGCTCACCGGCGATCACTTTCTGGTTCTCCAGATCAACAATAATCTGAGCACCTTCTGTTTTTTGTACCCAGTCAAAGAGCGCATCAATCGCGTCTTCGGGTAATTTCACCGGCAATAATTGGTTGTTGAATGAATTGCCGTAAAAAATATCCGCAAAGCTTGGCGCAATCACCACTCTGAAGCCGTAATCCGTTAAGGCCCACGGCGCGTGCTCACGGGAGGAGCCGCAGCCGAAGTTTTCACGGGCCAGCAGAATGGACGCACCCTGATAACGCGGGGCATTGAGGACAAAATCCGGGTTCGGCACCTGTCCGTCATCATCGAGAAAACGCCAGTCATTGAATAAATGCTGCCCGAAGCCGGTGCGGGTCACTTTCTGCAAAAACTGTTTCGGGATAATGGCATCGGTGTCCACATTGGCGGCATCTAATGGTGCGGCAATGCCCTGATGTACAATAAATTTTTCCATGATTTTCTCCCTCAGCGCATCTCAATGGTACGGATATCGGCGAAACTGCCGGTGACAGCGGCCGCAGCGGCCATGGCCGGGCTGACCAGATGTGTGCGCCCGCCGCGCCCCTGGCGTCCTTCAAAGTTGCGGTTGCTGGTGGAGGCACAGCGCTCCCCCGGTGCCAGACGGTCATTGTTCATCGCCAGACACATCGAGCAGCCCGGTAAACGCCATTCAAACCCGGCATCGGTGAAAATCTTATCCAGACCTTCCGCTTCCGCCTGGGATTTCACCGGCCCGGAGCCCGGAACCACTATCGCCTGTACACCCGGCGCGACTTTGCGCCCTTTGGCGACCGCAGCAGCTGCACGTAAATCCTCAATCCGCGAGTTGGTGCAGGAGCCGATAAACACCTTGTCGATTTTCACATCGGTTAATTTTTTGCCCGGCGTTAAATCCATATACGCCAGAGCTTTTTCTGCCGAGGCTCTTTCCACCGGGTCGGTAAAGCTCTCCGGTGCGGGAATGGCCCGGCTGATATCAATCACCTGACCGGGATTGGTGCCCCAGGTGACCTGCGGGGCGATATCGGCGGCATTGATAATAATTTCCGCGTCATATTTCGCATCCGGATCACTTTTCAGGGTCTGCCAGTAAGCCACAGCTGCATCCCAGTCCGCGCCCTGCGGGGAGAACTGACGGCCTTTCAGATAATCAAAGGTGGTCTGATCCGGTGCAATCATTCCGCCTTTGGCACCCATTTCGATCGCCATATTACAAACCGTCATCCGGCCTTCCATGGAGAGCGCTTCAATAGCATCCCCGCAGAACTCCGCGATGTAACCGGTGCCGCCCGCGCTGCCGGTGTGACCGATAATCGCCAGTACAATATCTTTGGCGGTGATACCGGGAGCCACTTTGCCGCGCACTTCAATTTTCAGGGTTTTGGCACGCGCCTGTTTCAGTGTCTGGGTGGCTAACACATGTTCCACCTCGGAGGTGCCGATACCAAAAGCCAGCGAGCCGAAGGCACCGTGGGTGGCGGTGTGGGAGTCACCGCAGACAATGGTCATGCCCGGCAGGGTGATGCCCTGTTCCGGCCCCATCACATGCACAATGCCCTGATACGGATGGTTCAGATCATAGAGACGGACACCAAAGGCCTCACAGTTTTTGATCAGCTCCTGCATCTGGTTACGGGCCATTTCACCACAGGCATTGATATCTTTGGTCTGCGTGGAGACGTTGTGATCCATGGTGGCGAAGGTTTTTTCCGGGCGGCGTACCGGGCGGTTTTTCGCCCGTAATCCGTCAAATGCCTGCGGCGAGGTCACCTCATGCACCAGGTGGCGGTCGATATACAGGATCGGCGTTTCGTTTGCTTCTTCACGAACCACATGGGCATCATATAATTTCTGATATAAAGTTTTTCCTGTGCTCATCTTAAGCCCCTTCTGTAATCAAACGCGCGATAATGTCGCCCATCTCATCTGTGGTCACACTCTTGCCGTTTCCGGCCACATCCCGGGTGCGATATCCGGCATTCAGTGCCTGATTGACCGCATTTTCGATGCTGTCAGCCGCTGCATCCTGTCCGCAGCTGAAGCGCAGCATCATGGCAGCAGATAAAATCTGAGCCACCGGGTTGGCTATGTTTTGTCCGGCGATGTCTGGTGCGGAGCCACCGGCTGGTTCATACAGACCGAATTTTTTCTCATTCAGGCTGGCGGACGGCAGCATGCCCATGGATCCGGTGATCATGGCGCACTCGTCAGAAATAATGTCGCCGAACAGGTTGGAGCAGAGGATCACATCAAACTGCGACGGATCTTTCACCATCTGCATGGCGGCGTTATCGATATACATGTGCGACAGCGTGACATCCGGATACTCTTTGGCGATTTCCGTCACCACTTCGCGCCATAATACGGAACTTTGCAGTACGTTGGCCTTATCAATCGATGTTACCTGGCCTCGGCGTTTTTGGGCGGAGGCAAAGGCGATACGGGCAATACGCTCGATTTCAAAGCGGTGATACACCTCGGTATCATAAGCACGCTCATATTTACCTTCGCCTTCACGGCCTTTCGGCTGCCCGAAATAGATCCCGCCGGTCAGTTCGCGGACACACAGGATATCGAATCCGCGTGCGGCGATATCACTGCGCAGCGGGCAGAACGCTTCCAGCGCCGGATAGAGCCGTGCCGGGCGCAGGTTACTGAATAATTTGAAATGTGCCCGCAGCGGGAGCAGGGCGCCGCGCTCCGGCTGGGAGTCCGGCGGCAGTTTTTCCCATTTCGGGCCGCCGACAGAGCCGAACAGCACCGCATCGGCCTGCTCGCAGCCTTTCAGTGTGGCAGGCGGCAGCGGGTGGCCGTGGTTGTCGATGGCAATGCCGCCGACATCATATTCACTGGTGGTGATGGTCAGGTTAAAGCGGGTGCGCACCGCATCCAGCACTTTAATCGCCTGCGCCATAATTTCAGGGCCGATTCCGTCGCCCGGTAAAACTGCAATATGAAATTGTTCCGACATAATTACACCGCTTCCTTTGTATCTGTATTGTTGTTATGAGTATCGTTATGAGTGTCGTTGTGCATGTTGTTATCTGACTGCATACGCCGTTTTTCTTCTTTTACCTGTCCGGCGCGCCAGATGCTGTTGATAGCGTGGATCATGGCCTGGGCGGAGGATTCAACAATATCGGTCGCCAGCCCCATGCCGTGGAATTTGCGGCCTTCATACTCCACCACGATATTCACCTGACCCAGTGCATCTGTTCCCTGACCTTTGGCGGTCAGCTGATAGGCGGCGAGGGTCAGCGGGTAACCCGCGATACGGCGGATGGCCTCATAAGCCGCATCGACCGGGCCGTTCCCCTGGGCGGATTCCGAGATAATGTCATCCCCGGCCTGCATTCTGACCATCGCGGAGGCTTTGACGCCGGTACCGGACTGGGTGTTGAGGAATGCCAGTGAGAAGTGCTCCGGCTCCTGGTGCTGCTGTTTCATAAACACCAACGCTTCCAGGTCGTAATCGAAGACCTGACCTTTTTTGTCCGCCAGTTGCAGGAAGTCGGCGTATAATTCATCCAGGTTATAATCACCTTCCTGATAACCCATTTCCGCCATCCGGTGTTTCACCGCCGCGCGGCCGGAGCGGGAGGTCAGGTTGATTAAGTTATCTTTCAGGCCGATGCTGTCCGGCGTCATGATTTCGTAGGTTTCGCGGTTTTTAATCACGCCGTCCTGGTGAATGCCGGATGAGTGGGAGAAGGCATTGCTGCCGACCACGGCCTTGTTCGGCGGCACCGGAGTGTTGCATAACTGACTGACCAGCTGGCTGGTGCGGTAAATCTCTTTGTGATTGATCCCGGTGCGCACGCCCAGCATTTTTTCCCGCACTTTAATCGCCATAATCACTTCTTCCAGCGCACAGTTCCCGGCGCGTTCGCCTAACCCGTTGATCGTACCTTCAATCTGGCGGGCACCGGCCTGTACGGCGGTGATGGAGTTGGCAACGGACATACCCAGATCATCATGGCAGTGGACAGAAATGATGGTTTTGTCGATATTCGGTACACGGTTGAATAATTCACTGATAATGCCGCCGAACTGGTACGGCGTGGTGTAACCGACGGTGTCCGGAATATTGACCGTGGTGGCGCCGGCGTTAATCGCGGCTTCCACAATGCGGCATAAATCATCGATATCGGTGCGCCCGGCATCTTCGCAGGAAAACTCAACGTCATCGGTAAAGCGGCGGGCATGTTTAATCGAGCCGACCGCCATATCGATGATGTCAGCAAAGGTCTTGCGCAGTTTGGTTTTGACGTGAATACCGGAGGTGGCGAGCACCATATGTAACCGGAAGGCTTCCGCGACTTTCAGGGATTCCGCTGCGGCGTCAATATCGCCGATCACACAGCGGGATAATGCCGCGATGCGGCTGTTTTTGATTTCGCGGGCGATAGTCTGCACTGACTGAAAATCACCGGGAGAGGAGACAGGGAAACCGGCCTCAATAATATCAACCCCCATGCGTTCGAGCTGGAAAGCAATCTGTAACTTCTCTTTGACACTGAGACTGGCCTGTAATGCCTGCTCCCCGTCACGCAGTGTGGTATCAAAAATGATGACGTTATCGCTCATGTTGTGATCCTCTCGGTTATTTCTTGTTCTGTTTTCCGGTTTGCAGGTATAAAAAAACCCGCGACATTGCGCGGGTTTTTCAGGTCTCAGGGAGAAAGTTATGAGGAACTTCCGGCCACGAACCCGCCACGCGCAGTTAAGGCGATAATTAGCAGGCTGTTTAGGCGGAAAGTGAAAGACATAGTAATAACCTTCTCAGTAAATTCAGTGGCACGGAGCACAGGGCTTATCCGTGGCGATGTATTATTGATACTGAATATAAAATGCCCTGTCAACTCACGCGGTTCGCCGGAGATTCCGGTCAAAGGATAAAAAAAGCACAAAAAGCAGATAAACTGACTAATTTATAAAAATTAATCAGCGTTTTCATCTATAAGCCAGCTAAATAATTGGGCTAATATTTTTGCAGATTTTTTTACGGAGAATCAGAATCAGCTGAGTAGGCGGGTAACAGGGGGTCCGGCGGTCAGGCAGCCACCGGTAACCGGTGAGATATTCATTGAACAGTTTATTCTTTCCGTTATGTCAGTAAAAAAAATCGGATTTTTATGCTGACAGAAGACAATTTTATTATGAATAAACACAATCTTTGTTTTATTATCTCACTGCATGGAAACTAAATGAATAAAGCGGTATTGATTTATTACTCGCATGAATAATTTACTGGCTTTAAATGTTTAAATAGTATGCATTGTGATGATGATGCGCACCCGCGTATTCAGAACCATACAAGGAAGAGACTCAATTATTAATTGGATAATCAATTGAGATAATAGATTTCAATTTTGTATTGATCTGCCGTTTCATCATGGCGGCAGGTGGCTTATTGAAGTCATTATAATCATTTATTGGAGTTTAAGATGACTGAATACACCTCAGTGGCAGATGTAAAAAAAGAATCCGGTGAAACACAGCTGCGCAATGTGGATCTTAATCTGCTGACCGTTTTTGATGCGGTTATGCAGATGCAGAATGTGACCCGCGCTGCTGAACTTTTAGGTATGTCGCAACCGGCTGTCAGCAATGCGGTGTCAAGACTTAAGGTTATGTTTAATGATGAATTATTTGTCCGTTTCGGACGGGGGATTCAGCCGACAGCGCGCGCCAAACAGCTGTTCGGGCCGGTCAGACAGGCATTGCAGCTGGTGCATAATGAGCTGCCGGGTGCCGGTTTTGAACCGGGCAGCAGCGAGCGGACATTTAATCTGGCTATCTCCAGTCCGCTGGATATCCGCCTGACAGACAAAATAATCGAACAGGTTAAACTGCACAGTGAAAATATCGATGTTAATATTCAGTCTTATATGAATTCACATATCGAGAATAACCTGAAATATCAGGAAACCGATTTTGCTGTCAGTTATAATCGTTTCGATAAACCGGATTACAGTCATCACTTATTATTTAATGACCAGTTGTCACTGGTCGCCGCCCGTAATCACCCGCGTATACAATATACGGTAACGGAGAAACAAATATTTACCGAGCAGCATGCTGTCGTATCACTGGATTTAATTGATTCATTCAGTTCACCGTATTATGAAAATAATGAATTACTCCGGGCTATTGTTTATCAGGGAACCAATTTAGTCAGTGTACTGAATATTGTCTCTAAAACAGAATTGGTGGCGATTGCACCGAAATGGCTGATTCAGCTCTATTCTCATGTGCTGCCGATTCAGGAAGTGCAGCTGCCGTGGGATAAAGTCAGCCGTCCGGCGTTTCTGATCTGGCACGAGGCGTGTACCCGCGATAAAGGGCATCAGTGGATGAAGGCACTGCTGACGCAGTTCACACATCATATGTAATCGGTCATTTAATTTATTTCCCGCCCCGTCAGACAAATGTACCTGCCGGGGCTTTTTTGTGATCCCGTCATTGCAAAGATAACTAAATTTGCTTTTGTTCCCGGAGACAACAGGCTACACTTGCGGAAAAATTTAAGCGTACAACTGTAAGCTGAAAAATTATTACATAACGTGAAACCGTACAGTCTGACGGCTCAGTAAAGGAAACGCGTGTGACAACAACAAATTTGCATCACTATCATTTAGTGACGCGGCTGCAACAGCAAAAACAGCGCCGGGGTGACAAAATCGCACTGCGACAGTGGTGTGAACAAGGTCAGCATATCGATTTTACCTGGCAGCAGGCCGGGACGTTCAGTGAAAATCTGGCGGAAGCCCTGCTGGCAGAAGGGGTTGAAGTGCAGGAAAATGTCGCCATTTTCTCGCACAACAGCGCCCTGTGGACATTAACCGACCTGGCGATTCTTCAGTGCCGTGCCATCGTGGTGCCGCTCTATGCCACCAGCAGTGATGACCAGGCGGCCTATATTCTTAATGATGCGCAGGTGCGCATCCTGTTTGTGGACGGTCAGAAACAGGCAGAAATTGCTCTGTCACTGCTCTCTCTCTGCCCGTCGCTGCAGAAAATCATCATAATGAACCCGGAAAACACGGCAATTCCGTCGCATCCGGCGGTCTGCACACTGCGTCAGTTTATGAACGGCCACGACGGCAGTTACGCCGCAGAGCTGCGTCAGCGCATCGCTGATTGTTCTCTTGATGATCTTTTCACCCTGATTTACACCTCCGGGACCACCGGCGAGCCGAAAGGCGTGATGCTGGATTACCGCAACATGGCCGCCCAGCTTTATCTGCATGATGAGCGGCTGACACTGACTGAAGATGATGTCTCACTCTGCTTCCTGCCGCTGACGCACGTTTTTGAGCGCGCCTGGAGTTTCTATGTGATGCACACCGGCGCACTGAATGTCTATCTCAGTGATACCAACCTGGTGCGCAAAGCGATGGTATCGGTGAAACCGACCGTGATGTGTGCGGTACCGCGTTTCTATGAAAAAGTATTCAGCGGTATTTACGAAAAAGTGGCACAGGCGCCGTGGTATAAGCGGGCGTTATTCCACTGGGCGGTACGGACCGGTAAAAAGACCCTCGATGCACAGCAGCGCGGTGAAAAACAGTCGTGGCTGGCCGCGCGGTGTGATCAGTTCGCACAGAAAAAAGTGCTCGGCAAACTGCGTGATGTGCTCGGCGGTAATGTCCGTTTCTTACCGGCGGCGGGTGCGCGGCTGGATGATGAGATTATCCGCTTTTTCCTCGCCATCGGTATTAACATCAAATACGGTTACGGCATGACAGAAACCTGTGCCACGGTATCCTGCTGGGAAAACAGCGGTTATCAGCTCGGCTCTATCGGTGTGCCGCTGCCGGATGTGGAAGTGCGTATCGGTGAGGAAAATGAGATTCAGGTACGCGGGCCGGTGGTGATGCGAGGCTATTACAATAAGCCGGAAGAGACCCGTCAGGCCTTTACGGCTGATGGCTGGCTGCGGACCGGTGACGCTGGTGCGCTGGATGAGCAGGGCAATCTGTTTATCACCGAACGCCTGAAAGATCTGATGAAAACCTCGAACGGCAAATATATTGCGCCGCAGATGCTGGAAGGCACGCTGGGTCAGGATCGCTTTATCGAACATATCGCCGTGGTGGCGGATGCACGTAAGTTTGTCTCCGCACTGATTGTGCCGTGCTTTGATACCCTGGAAGAGCACGCCAGGGCACTGAATCTGAAATACCATGACCGGATGGAACTGCTGAAAAACAGCCAGATTGTGGCGCTGTTTGAAAGCCGTCTGAAAGAGTTGCAGAAAAATATCGCAGCCTTTCATCAGGTTAAGCGTTTCACACTGCTGCCGCAGAATTTCTCCATGGAACTCGGTGAACTGACACCGACCCTGAAACTGCGCCGTAAAGTGATAGCCCAGCGCTATCAGCGCGAAATTGAGTCGATGTATACGGACTGATTGCTGTCCCTGACGGCACTGCCTGTTTCCTGTGCAGTGCCGTTTTTATATCCCGCCGGTTTTTCCCCCGCTCTCAGTGAACTCTGCTTTGTGATTTGCCACCGCAGGTATGATCGTCTGCGGATCCTGTCATTTCCTTTATTCCTGCGGTTTCCCGCTTTTTGCTTCCCGAAAAACGCATTTGCCAGCACTGTCATTTTATCGTTATGTTAATCCTCAGATAACTAAAAACAGACAAACACATCACTTGCAGTTACAACCCGCAATCACGGGCAGGAGAGCATTTATGGAGAGGTTGACAGGGGCAGAAATGATCGTGCGCTCCTTAATTGATGAGGGCGTGTCACACGTATTCGGCTATCCGGGCGGTGCTGTTCTGGATATTTATGATGCACTGCATACCGTGGGCGGCGTCGGACACATTCTGGTGCGTCACGAGCAGGCCGCCGTGCATATGGCGGACGGCTATGCCCGCGCGACCGGTAAAACCGGCGTGGTGCTGGTCACTTCCGGACCGGGTGCGACTAACGCCATTACCGGTATCGCCACCGCATATATGGATTCGGTGCCGCTGGTGGTGCTGTCAGGCCAGGTGGCGAGTGCGCTGATCGGCAACGATGCTTTCCAGGAAGTGGATATGGTGGGTATTTCCCGCCCGGTCGTGAAACACAGTTACCTGGTGCACGATGTCGCGGATATTCCCGCCACCATCAAAAAAGCATTCTATCTGGCACAGAGCGGCCGTCCGGGGCCTGTGGTCATCGATTTTCCGAAAGATATTGTCCAGCAGCAGCACGAATACAGCTACCCGTCACGGGTCAGCCTGCGCTCCTATAACCCGACCGGAGCCGGTCATAAAGGGCAGATCAAACGCGCGCTTATCACACTGATGCAGGCGAAACGCCCGGTAATGTATATCGGCGGCGGTGCTGTCAGTGCCGGATGCAGTCCGGAGATTTTCACGCTTGCGGATAAACTGCGTCTGCCGGTGGCGCTCTCCCTGATGGGGCTGGGCGCGTTTCCGGGCACTCATCCGCAGTGTGTCGGCATGCTGGGTATGCACGGGACATATGAAGCAAACAATACCATGCATCACAGTGATGTGATTTTTGCCGTCGGCGTCCGTTTCGATGACCGGACCACCAATAACCTGGCGAAATACTGCCCGCAGGCAACCGTCATTCATATCGATGTCGATCCGGCGTCTATCTCCAAAACCGTGGCAGCGGATATTCCGATCGTCGGTGATGCGAAACTGTGTCTCGCGCAGATGCTGTTACAGCTGGAATCTCTGACCGATGAACAGGATCCGGATGCACTGTGCGACTGGTGGCGGCGTATTGATCAGTGGAAAGCGAAACAGTGTCTGGCTATTGATGAAAGCGGGGAAAAAATCAAACCGCAGACCGTGATCCGCACCCTGTGGGAATTGACGGAAGGGAAGGCGTATGTCACCTCCGATGTCGGTCAGCATCAGATGTTTGCCGCACTCTATTACCCGTTTGATGAACCGCGCCGCTGGATCAACTCCGGCGGGCTGGGCACGATGGGCTTCGGGTTACCGGCAGCACTGGGTGTCCGGCTGGCGAAACCGGATGATATGGTGGTGTGTGTCACCGGGGACGGCAGTATCCAGATGAATATTCAGGAGCTTTCCACGGCATTACAGTTCGGGCTGCCGGTGCTGGTGCTTAATCTGAACAACCGTTTTCTCGGTATGGTGAAGCAGTGGCAGGATATGGTTTATCACGGCCGACACTCGCACTCTTATATGGAATCGCTGCCTGATTTTGTCCGTCTGGCAGAGGCTTACGGGCATGTCGGTATCAGCATCAGTGATAAGGCCACGCTGCGTGAACAGCTTGCGGAGGCACTGCGCATTGTCCGCGAAGAGAAACGACTGGTGTTCGCCGATGTGATGGTGGATGAGAAAGAGCACGTTTATCCGATGCAGATCCGCAACGGCGGAATGGATGAAATGTGGTTAAGCAAAACGGAGAGGACCTGATCATGCGCCGGATTCTGTCAATTTTATTAGAAAACGAAACAGGGGCGCTGTCCCGTGTGGCAGGGCTTTTTTCCCAGCGCGGGTATAATATCGAAAGTATCACCGCCGCCCCGACCGATGACCCGTCTCTGTTCCGCCTGACTATCCAGACCAAAGGCGATGCGCGGGTGCTGGAGCAGATTGAAAAGCAGCTCAACAAGCTGGTGGATGTGTTCCGTGTCACAGAACTGACCTCCGCCACTCATATTGAGCGCGAGGTGATGCTGGTGAAATTACAGGCCAGTGGCTACGGGCGGGATGAGGTTAAACGCAGTACCGATATCTTCCGCGGACAGATTGTCGATGTGACCGCGACGCTCTATACCGTGCAACTTACCGGCACCAGCGAAAAGCTGGACGCCTTCCTGGATGCGGTGCGCGGCTTCGCGGAAATTGTGGAGATTGCCCGTTCCGGCATCGTCGGGATGTCGCGCGGCGATAAAATAATGCGGTGAAATATTCGCGGTGAAAGGGTAAACTGATCACTCTTCTTATTTGGCCCGTTGTTCGGGCCGTTTCCTGATTTGTAAGGGGTTAACGTGAAACTGGATGAAATCGCCCGCCTTGCCGGTGTGTCGCGCACGACGGCCAGTTATGTCATCAACGGAAAAGCAAAACAATATCGTGTGAGTGACAAAACTGTCGAAAAAGTGATGGCGGTGGTTCGTGAACATAATTACCATCCGAATGCGGTGGCTGCCGGTCTGCGAGCAGGCCGTACCCGCTCAATCGGACTGGTGATCCCGGATTTGGAGAACACCAGCTACACCCGCATCGCAAATTATCTGGAGCGCCAGGCGCGCAGCCGTGGTTATCAGCTGCTGATTGCCTGCTCCGAAGACCAGCCTGACAACGAAATCCGTTGTGTGGAACACTTGTTACAGCGTCAGGTGGATGCGATTATCGTTTCCACGGCACTGCCGCCGGAGCATCCGTTCTATCAGCGCTGGGCAAACCGCTCCCTGCCGATTGTCGCGCTCGACCGCGCACTGGAAAATGAGCACTTTATCAGTGTGGTCGGGGATGACTTTGAGGACGCCAAAATGCTGGCATCCGAATTGCGTCAGTTCCCGGCAGAATCGGTGGTATATCTCGGCGCGTTACCGGAACTTTCCGTCAGTTTCCTGCGTGAACAGGGATTCCGTGAAGCCTGGGAAGGGGATGCACGTAACGTGAATTTCCTCTATGCCGACAGCTATGAGCGTGATGCCGCCGCAAAAGCGTTTGATACCTGGCTGGAAAGCAATCCGATGCCGGATGCGCTGTTTACCACCTCATTTGCCCTGTTACAGGGGGTGATGGATGCCACGCTGGCCCGCAGCGGCCGTCTGCCGGGGCAACTGGTGATCGCGACCTTCGGTGATCATGAACTGCTTGATTTCCTTGAGTGTCCGGTCCTGTCCGTGGCGCAGCGTCACCGCGATATTGCGGAACGTGTGCTGGAGCTGGTACTGGCCAGTCTGGATGAAAAACAGAAACCGGCTGCGGGTATCACCCGGATCCGTCGTGATCTGTGCCGTCGCGGAAGTCTGAGCCGCCGGTAATATTCAGGCTGTAAAATAATTATTTTTACCGATACCTGTACGGAAACGTATAGGTATTTTTGTTTAGTTTATCCGGAAACAGATGAAAAACCCTTTTTGAGAGGAATCCTAAGAATTTTTTTCAATTCTGCTGATTGACAGAAATTGACAATTTTCACACCACACCTTTCACTCCCCGGAAATTCACTTACTCCAATTAAGGGTATATGCCGCAGAATATCATTAGCCCGGTTTTATGACAGTTATGCTATTGATAAACTGAATATTAAATTTTCAAATATCAAATAATCACGCTGTGTAACAGAAAGTAACAGCACAGATGACCGGAACAAAAATCCCGGGGTCTTTGCGGTGATGGTGAATTTTTATCCTGAAAGTGAGGGACACCTCGCAAAAATGCATCTTTCTTTCGCCAGATTCGGTATAATTTGCCCCGGTTAGCCGAGTGCGTATTATGTGAATTTTTTTCTGATTTGAATCAGTGTGTTACCTCACTTCTGTTCCCTGAAGCAAAAAATCCCATATTTTCTCACCCCTTTATTCCCCGACAGCGGAAACGAAACCTTGTCAGCTCTGGCTTGACAAGCTTTTCCTACCATTCGTAAACTCTGTTGGTGGGGAATTGTGGGTGAAAGTGGTAATTCAGGGCAAAACTGAGCGGAGAAACGAATGTTTCGCGGGGCAACACTGGTTAATCTTGACAGCAAAGGGCGCATAACCGTACCGGCACGGTACCGGTCGCTGCTTGCTGAAAAGTCGGAAGGTCAGATGGTCTGCACTATCGATCTCCACCAGCCGTGCCTGCTGCTTTACACCTTACCGGAGTGGGAACTGATCGAACTGAAACTGGCACAATTGTCCACCATGGATCCCACGGAGCGCCGTGTTCAGCGCCTGTTGCTGGGCCATGCCACGGAATGTCAGATGGACAGTGCGGGACGTCTTTTGTTAGCCGGTACACTGCGCACACATGCGCGGTTAACCAAAGAAGTCATGCTGGTCGGGCAGTTCAACAAGTTTGAGCTGTGGGATGAGCAGACGTGGTATCAGCAGGTACAGGATGATATTGCTGCCGGGCAGACGGCATCCGGACCTTTATCCGCCCGGTTACAGGATTTATCACTTTAAATGGCAGAGAGTCAGTTTCAGCATACCAGTGTTTTACTGGATGAAGCCGTTAACGGATTACAGATCCGCGAAGACGGTATTTATATCGACGGCACATTCGGCCGCGGCGGGCACTCCCGCCTGATTTTATCAAAACTCGGTCCGCAGGGGCGTCTGATCGCCATTGACCGGGATCCGCAGGCGATTGCCGCTGCGGCACAGATTGACGACCCGCGTTTTTCCATTATTCACGGCCCGTTTTCCGGTATCGCCGGTTATGTGAATGATCTGGAACTGGGCGGACAGATTAATGGCGTTCTGCTGGATCTGGGTGTGTCCTCCCCGCAGCTGGACGACGCGGAACGCGGATTCTCCTTTATGCGTGACGGGCCGCTGGATATGCGGATGGATCCGACCCGCGGGATCTCCGCTGCACAGTGGCTGACTGAAGCCAAAGAAGAAGATATTGCGTGGGTGCTGAAAAATTTCGGCGAAGAGCGTTTTTCGAAACGGATTGCCCGCGCGATTGTTGAACGCAATAAAACCGAAGAGCCGCTGACGCGGACAAAACAGCTGGCGGATTTAATTGCCGCTGTGTCTCCGGTGAAAGAAAAACACAAGCATCCGGCGACCCGCAGCTTCCAGGCTATCCGCATTTATGTCAACAGCGAGCTGGATGAGATCCGCCAGGCGCTGACCGGCGCACTGGGCATTCTGGCTCAGGGCGGCCGTTTATCGGTTATCAGCTTCCACTCGCTGGAAGACCGGATTGTGAAGCAGTTTATGCGTGACGAAAGCCGCGGACCACAGGTACCGCACGGATTACCGCTGACGGAAGAACAACTGAAAGCGCACGGCACACCGGCACTGAAACTGGCCGGAAAAATGAAACCGTCAGAGCAGGAAATCAGTGTTAACCCGCGTGCCCGCAGTTCGGTACTGCGCTTTGCGGAGAAAGCATGACCACAGAACGGCACAATTTAGCCCGCGTTATTTGTCGTGACCTGCTGCGCCACGGATTTATCCCTGCGATTTTATTTATCGCAGTGATCGTCAGCGCGATTTTTGTGGTCATCACGGCACATAAAACACGTCTGCTGACCGCAGAGCGGGAACATCTTGTGCTGGAGCGTAACTCGCTGGATATCGAATGGCGTAACCTGATTCTGGAAGAGAACGCCCTGGGGGATCACAGCCGTGTTGAGCGCCTGTCCGTTGAGCGTCTCAGTATGCAGCATGTGGATCCGGCAAACGAAAAAATTGTCGTAACAAAATGACGAAGGCATGAAAAGCAGAAAAGCAGCAGCCAAAACGCAGGGCGGTGCCCGTATCAAACGTCCGGAAGAAAAAGCCAGTTTTATCAGCTGGCGTTTTGCGTTGTTATGCGGTGGTATCGGGCTTGCCCTGGCCGCGCTGCTGATCCGGGTCGCGTATTTACAGATTATCAACCCGGACATGCTGGTCAAAGAGGGCGACATGCGCTCGCTGCGCGTCCAGGAGATCCCGACCGCGCGCGGCATGATCAGCGACCGCATGGGGCGTCCGCTGGCGGTCAGTGTGCCGGTTAACGCCGTCTGGGCTGATCCGAAAGAGTTAGCCGACAAAGGCGGGGTAGGGGATGACACCCGCTGGCGTGCACTGTCCGAAGCGCTGAATATTCCGCTCGAACAGGTGAAAAGCAAAGTCACGGCGAACCCGAAAGGCCGCTTTGTTTATCTGGCGCGTCAGGTGAACCCGACTATCGGCGATTATGTGAAAAAACTGAATCTGCCGGGGATTTATTTACAGGCGGAATCAAAACGGTATTACCCGTCCGGCTCTGTGACTGCTCACATTATTGGTGTCACCAATATTGATGATGAAGGGATTGAAGGGGTCGAGAAAAGCTTTGACCGCTGGCTGACCGGGGTTCCGGGGCAGCGGACAGTCCGTAAAGATCGCGGCGGCCGTGTTATTGAAGATACTATCGCCCGCGAAAGTCAGGCCGGGCACAACCTGACACTCAGTATTGATGAGCGTTTACAGGCGCTGGTATACCGCGAAATCAGCAGTGCGGTGGCACTGAACAAAGCGGAATCCGGCACAGCGATTCTGGTGGATGTGAACACCGGGGAAATTCTGGCGATGGCGAACAGCCCGTCCTATAACCCGAACAACCTCCAGGGCACGCCGAAAGATGCTATGCGTAACCGCGCTATCACCGATATTTTTGAACCGGGCTCGACGGTAAAACCGTTGGTGGTGATGACAGCACTGCACAACAACATCATCAAACCGAACAGCGTGGTGAATACTTATCCGTACCGGATCAGTGGTCATGAAATCAAAGACGTGGCGCGTTATGCCGAACTGACCATCACCGGTATTTTACAGAAGTCGAGTAACGTAGGTGTCTCAAGACTTGCGTTAGCGATGCCCGCTCAGGAACTCGTGGACGTCTATTCGCGTTTCGGGCTGGGAAAACCGACCAATCTGGGGCTGGTCGGAGAAAGCAGTGGCATATACCCAAGTAAAAAAACACGGTGGTCTGAGCTTGAAAGGGCCACCTTTTCTTTCGGTTACGGGCTGATGGTAACACCGTTACAGTTAGCACGGGCCTATGCAACAATCGGCAGTTTCGGGATTTACCGCCCGCTGTCCATCACAAAAGTGGATCCGCCGGTGCCGGGCACCCGCGTCTTCCCTGAGCCGGTGATGAAAACCGTGGTTCAGATGATGGAAAGCGTTGCGTTACCGGGCGGCGGCGGAACGCGCGCTGCGATTAAAGGGTACCGCGTGGCCATTAAAACCGGGACCGCGAAAAAAGTGGGCGATGACGGCAAATACGTGAACCGTTATATCGCTTACACCGCCGGGGTTGCACCGGCAAGCCGTCCGCGTTTTGCACTGGTTGTGATTATCAACGACCCGCAGGGCGGCAAGTATTACGGGGGTGCGATCTCTGCACCGGTATTCGGTGCCATCATGGGCGGTGTTCTGCGGACAATGAACGTGGAACCCGATGCGCTGACACCGGAAGAACAAACTAATGAAGTGGTTATTAATAAACCAAAAGAGGGTACAAGTGGCAGATCGTAATTTGCGCGATTTACTCGCGCCGCTCGGTGTTGATGCACCGGCTAAGGCGTTACGTGATATGACCCTGGACAGCCGCAAAGCGGCTGCCGGTGATCTGTTCCTGGCGGTTAAAGGCCACCAGTCCGACGGACGTCACTACATTCCTCAGGCCATTGCCCAGGGTGTGGCTGCTGTGGTCGCGGAAGCGGATGGTGCGGCGGAAGACGGCAGTGTGCAGGTTCTGCATGGTGTACCGGTGGTGTATCTCAGCCACCTGAATGAAAAATTATCCCGTCTGGCCGGTGAGTTTTATCACCACCCGGCGGAACGCCTGAAACTGATCGGCGTGACCGGCACTAACGGTAAAACCACCACCACCCAGCTGCTGGCGCAGTGGACGCAGGCGATGGGCGAAACCAGTGCCGTGATGGGAACGGTGGGTAACGGGCTGCTCGGGCATGTGATCCCGACTGAAAACACCACCGGCTCAGCCGTTGATATCCAGCTCGAGCTGGACAAACTGGCGAAGAAAGGTGCCACGGTGGCGGCGATGGAAGTCTCCTCTCACGGTCTGGTACAGAGCCGTGTGGCAGCACTGCCGTTCCGGGCTGCCGTCTTTACTAACTTAAGCCGTGATCACCTTGATTACCACGGTGATATGGCTAATTATGAAGCCGCCAAATGGCTGCTGTTCTCAACCCATCACAGCGAACAAAAAATTATTAATGCGGATGATGAGACAGGGCTGAAATGGCTGGCAAAACTGCCGGAAGCGGTCGCGGTCACGATGGATGATAATCTGCCGGCCGGCTGGCAGGGGCGTTTCCTGAAAGCCGTTTCTGTGGATTACCACGACAGCGGTGCCCACATCACCTTTACCTCAAGCTGGGGCAACGGTGAACTGGACAGCCCGCTGATGGGCGCCTTTAACGTCAGTAACCTGCTGGTGGCTGCGGCAACCCTGCTGGCACTGGGTTATGACCTGAACATACTGCTGCGCGCTGCAACCGCGTTAACACCGGTCTGCGGGCGGATGGAAGTCTTCACGGCAGATAACCGCCCGACAGTTGTTGTAGATTATGCTCACACCCCGGATGCGCTGGAAAAAGCACTGAGTGCGGCGCGTCTGCATACCAAAGGTAAACTGTGGTGTGTCTTCGGCTGCGGCGGTGATCGTGACAAAGGTAAACGTCCGCTGATGGGCGCAATTGCCGAGCAGGAATCCGATGTGGTGGTGATCACCGACGATAACCCGCGCAGCGAAGAGCCGCAGGCGATTATCAATGACATTATGGCCGGGCTGGTTGATACCTCCCGTGCACTGCCGATCCCGGGCCGTGCGGAAGCTGTCACCTTTGCGGTGATGCAGGCAAAACCGGATGACGTGGTGCTGGTGGCCGGAAAAGGGCATGAGGATTATCAGCTGGTCGGCAACCGCCGTCTGGACTATTCCGACCGCCTGACCGTCGCCCGCCTGCTGGGAGTAATGGCATGATCCCGTTCTCCCTCGCTGATATCGCACAACTGACTGCCGGGGAACTTATCCTCAGCGGCCACGCGGCATCAGAACGGATTGAGAGTGTCACCACGGACAGCCGTACTATCGGTGAACGTGCGCTGTTTATCGCCCTGGCCGGTGAACGTTTTGATGCTCATGATTTTATTGCGGATGTGGCAGCGAAAGGTGTTGCCGCCGTCCTGGTGAACCGCCGGATGGACGTGAACTGTCCGCAGATTATTGTTAAAGATACCCGCCTTGCGCTGGGTGCGGTGGCGAAAGGTAACCGTGACTGCAGTCAGGCGAAAGTGGTGGCGCTGACCGGTTCGTCCGGCAAAACGTCTGTCAAAGAGATGACGGCGGCGATTTTACAGCAGGCAGGCGAAACCCTGTTTACCGCCGGTAACTTTAATAATGATATCGGCGTACCGCTGACATTGCTGCGCCTGACAGAAAAACATCAGTTTGCGGTGATTGAGCTGGGTGCCAACCACACCGGCGAAATCGCCTATACCGCCGCCATGACACACCCGCAGACCGCACTGGTCAATAACCTGTTTGCTGCCCATATCGGCGAGTTCGGTTCCGCAGAAGCTATCGCGCAGGCAAAAGGGGAAATTTTCACCGGCCTGACTGACGAAGGCACCGCCATCATCAATCTGGAAAGCAATGATGTCACTCACTGGCAGGCACATCTGACCCCGCGTCAGACCCGCTGGTGCTTCTCCGTTGATCCGCACCCGCAGGCCGATTTTTACGCGGCTGATGTGGTGATGAACCCGCTGACCACTGACTTTACCCTGCACACACCGGCAGGCAGCACCGCTGTCACCCTGCCGCTGCCGGGCCGTCACAATATTGCCAATGCTCTCGCGGCGGCGGCACTGGCACTGTCTGCCGGGGCGACACTGGCGGATATCCGCAGTGGTCTGGCACAAACCAGCGCCGTACCGGGACGGTTATACCCGGTTGAACTGGCACCGGGCAAGCTGGTGATTGACGACACTTACAATGCTAATGACGGCTCAATGATTGCGGCAATCCGTGTGCTGGCACAATTACCGGGTTACCGCGTGCTGGTTGCCGGGGATATCGGCGAGCAGGGCGGTTACGCCGAAGAGAGTCACCGCAGAGTCGGGCAGGCTGCCCGTGATGCCGGGCTGGATGCGGTGTTCACCGCAGGTCAGTTCAGTCATTTTATCAGTGATGAGTGTCAGGGACACCATTTCACTGACAAAGCAACCCTCATTGCTGCGCTGGCACCTCTGGTGGCACAGCATTCATCAATTTCAATTTTAGTTAAAGGTTCACGCAGCTCCGCAATGGAAGAAGTTGTGCACGCCTTGCAGGAGAATGTCCCATGCTGATTTGGCTGGCTGAGTATCTGGTGCAGTTTCACACCGCGTTTAACGTCTTCTCTTACCTGACGTTCCGCGCCATCGTCGGCCTGCTGACCTCGCTGATTATCGCATTATGGATGGGGCCGCATGTAATTGCGTATCTCCAGAAAATGCAGATTGGCCAGGTTGTCCGCAGCGAAGGGCCGGAATCGCACTTCAGCAAGCGCGGTACCCCGACCATGGGCGGCATGATGATCCTGTTCTCTATCGCCATTTCTGTTCTGCTGTGGGCGCGTCTGGATAACCCGTATGTCTGGTGTGTGCTGCTGGTGCTGATCGGCTACGGTATTGTCGGCTTTATCGATGACTACCGCAAAGTGGTGCGCAAAGATACCAAAGGGCTGATTGCCCGCTGGAAATATTTCTGGCAGTCCGTGCTGGCGCTGACTGTGGCATTCAGTATGTATGCTATCGGCAAAGACACCCCGGCGACACAGCTGGTGGTGCCGTTCTTTAAAGATGTGATGCCGCAGCTGGGTGTGCTGTATATCCTGCTGGCGTATTTCGTGATTGTCGGTACCAGCAACGCGGTGAACCTGACTGACGGCCTCGATGGTCTCGCGATTATGCCGACCGTCTTTGTGGCTGCCGGGTTTGCGCTGGTGGCGTGGGCGACCGGTAACGTGAATTTCGCGCATTATCTGCATATCCCGTATCTGCCGCATGCCGGGGAACTGGTGATTGTCTGCACCGCGATTGTCGGGGCAGGGCTGGGCTTCCTGTGGTTTAACACCTATCCGGCACAGGTCTTTATGGGCGATGTCGGTTCACTGGCACTCGGCGGCGCGCTGGGTACCATTGCTGTTCTGCTGCGCCAGGAATTCCTGCTGCTGATTATGGGCGGTGTGTTCGTGGTGGAAACTCTGTCGGTGATTTTACAGGTCGGATCCTTCAAATTACGCGGCCAGCGTATTTTCCGGATGGCACCTATTCATCACCATTATGAATTAAAAGGCTGGCCTGAGCCGCGGGTGATTGTCCGCTTCTGGATTATCTCCCTGATGTTAGTGCTGATCGGTCTGGCGACACTCAAGGTACGTTAATCATGACGAATTATCAGGGGAAAGACATTGTGATTGTCGGGCTCGGTTTAACCGGGCTTTCCTGTGTGGATTTTTTTCTGTCTCGCGGCGTTACGCCGAAGGTGATGGATACCCGCACCTCCCCGCCCGGCATCGATAAGCTGCCGGACAGCGTTCAGTGTCATTGCGGTGGTTTTGAAGCGCAGTGGCTGCTGGATGCAGACCTGATTATCGCAAGCCCGGGAGTGGCGGTCAGTACCCCGCAACTGCAGGCAGCGGCGCAGGCCGGTGCGGAAATTATCGGCGATATTGAATTATTTGCCCGCGAAGTGACTGTCCCGGTTGTGGCGATCACCGGCTCAAACGGCAAAAGCACCGTGACCTCCCTGGTGGGGGAAATGGGGCGCTGTGCCGGTCTGCGTACCGGTGTCGGCGGTAATATCGGTCTGCCGGCACTGGAACTGCTGAAAGACGATTATGACCTCTGTGTGCTCGAGTTATCCAGTTTTCAGCTGGAAACCACGTTCAGCCTGAAACCGGCGGCGGCCACTGTTCTGAATGTCACTGAAGATCATATGGATCGCTATCCGCAGGGGCTGGAGCAGTACCGTGCGGCAAAACTGCGTGTTTATCACGACGCTGCCGTCTGTGTGTATAACGCGGAAGATGCACTGACACTGCCGGGCTGTGATTGTGACCGCTCTGAATATGTCAGCTTCGGTGTTGAAACCGGGGACTACTGGCTGGATACCGATGAGCAGGCACTCTGCTTCTGCGGTGAAAAAATTATTAACTGCAGTGAGATGATCCTGCACGGCCAGCATAACTACTGTAATGCCCTGGCAGCCCTGGCACTGGCAGATGCGGTGAATATCCCGCGTGAAGGTGCACTGAAAGCACTGCGCACTTACAGCGGTCTGCCGCACCGTTTTCAGCTGGTACATGAATCTGCCGGGATCCGCTGGATTGATGATTCCAAAGCCACCAACGTCGGCAGTACCGAAGCGGCGCTGAACGGTTTACAGGTTGACGGCTGTCTGCATCTGCTGCTCGGCGGTGACGGTAAATCAGCGGATTTCTCTCCGCTGCTGCCGTACCTGAGCGGCGAAAAAATCCGTCTTTACTGCTTCGGGCGTGACGGCGAACAACTGGCGCAACTACGTCCGGATGTCTCTCTGCTGACAGACACCATGGAGCAGGCAATGCGGGCACTGGCGCCGTCACTGGCCGCCGGGGATATGGTGCTGTTATCACCGGCCTGTGCGAGCCTGGATCAGTTCCGTAATTTTGAAGAGCGCGGGCGTGAGTTTGCCCGTCTGGCACGGGAGTTAGCAGCATGAGATTCCCCGGATCACAGCGTTTTAAAAACTGGATGATCGGCGAGCGTAACGGCGAGTTCAGTACGGTCGTGATGTATGACCGGACACTGCTGTGGTTTGCACTGGGACTGGCCGCGATTGGCTTTGTGATGGTGACTTCCGCCTCAATGCCTGTCGGGCAGCGTCTGGCGGATGATCCTTTCTATTTTGCCAAACGTGACGGCGGCTTCTTAATTTTTGCTTTTATTATCGCTGTGGTGATTATGCGGTTCCCGCTGGAAATGTGGCAGCGCTACAGCACATTACTGCTGATTGGTACGATCGGCGGGCTGATTGTGGTACTCGGCGTGGGCAGCTCGGTTAACGGGGCATCGCGCTGGATAGCTATCGGGCCGATGCGTATTCAGCCAGCGGAAGTATCGAAACTGGCGCTGTTTGTTTATCTCGCGAGCTATCTGGTGCGCAAGGTGGATGAAGTCAGAAATAACTTCTGGGGATTCTGCAAGCCGATGGGCGTGATGTTTGTGCTGGCAGTGTTACTGCTGTTACAGCCGGACCTCGGTACCGTGGTGGTACTATTTGTCACCACACTGGCGCTGCTTTTCCTCGCCGGTGCCAAAATGTGGCAGTTTATCGCGATTATCGGCGGCGGTGTCGCGGCAGTGGTGCTGCTGATTATTGCCGAACCTTACCGTATGCGGCGTGTAACCTCCTTCCTTGACCCGTGGGAAGATCCGTTCGGCAGCGGTTACCAGTTAACACAGTCATTGATGGCTTTCGGGCGCGGTGATTATCTCGGTCAGGGGCTGGGCAACTCCATTCAGAAAATGGAATATCTGCCGGAAGCGCACACCGACTTTATTTTTGCCATCCTCGGTGAGGAACTGGGGTATTTCGGTGTGATCCTGGTGCTGCTGATGGTCTTTTTTGTCGCATTCCGCGCCATGGTTATCGGCCGCCGCGCACTGATGATCGACCAGCGTTTTGCCGGTTTTCTGGCCTGTGCCATCGGCATCTGGTTCAGCTTCCAGGCCCTGGTTAACGTCGGCGCAGCCTCCGGCATGCTGCCGACCAAAGGGCTGACACTGCCGCTGATCAGTTACGGCGGCTCGAGTTTAGTGATTATGACCACAGCCATTGCCTTGCTGCTGCGGATTGATTTTGAAACACGCCTGGCAAAAGCCCAGGCATTCTCAAGGAGAGCGCGATGAGTAATAAAGCCCCCCGTCTGATGGTGATGGCCGGTGGTAGTGGCGGACATGTCTTTCCGGGGCTTGCGGTTGCGCACTATTTACAGAGTCAGGGCTGGGAAATCCGCTGGCTGGGTACCCGTGACCGGATGGAAGCTCAGCTCGTGCCGAAACACGGCATTGATATCGACTTTATTGATATTACCGGTCTGCGCGGCAAAGGCGTGAAAGCGCTGCTCACCGCGCCGTTCCGTATCGCGAAAGCGGTAAAGCAGGCGAAAAAAATTATGCGTGACTACCAGCCTGATGCCGTGCTCGGCATGGGCGGGTTTGTTTCCGGTCCCGGCGGCGTGGCTGCCTGGCGCTGCGGCGTTCCGGTGATCCTGCATGAGCAGAACGGTGTTGCCGGGCTGACCAACGGCTGGCTGTCGAAAATCGCCACCACAGTATTACAGGGATTCCCGGGCGCGTTCCCGCAGGCTCCGGTGGTCGGTAACCCGGTGCGGGAGGATATCCTCAGTCTGCCGTCCCCGGCAGAACGCTTTGCCGGACGTGAAGGTCCGATCCGCATTCTGGTGATCGGCGGCAGTCAGGGCGCGCGTATCCTGAATCAGACCCTGCCGGAAGTGGCCGGGATTATGGGGGATGCAGTCTGTATCCGCCATCAGGCCGGTAAAGGCAGTGCGGAAAGCACACAAGCGCTGTATAACGCGCAGAATGCGTCAGACAGTGTGACAGTCACAGAATTTATTGATGACATGGTTGAAGCTTATACCTGGGCGGATGTGGTTATCTGCCGCTCCGGGGCGCTGACCGTCAGTGAGATCGCGGTGGTCGGGCTGGGTGCGATTTTTGTGCCGTTCCTGCATAAAGACCGCCAGCAATACTGGAATGCGCTGCCGCTGGAACAGGCGGGTGCTGCGGTTATCATGGAACAGCCGTCCTTTAATGCACAGGCGGTGGCAGAGCAGTTACGCGAGTGGGACAGACCACGCCTGCTGACCATGGCGGAAAAAGCACGGAGTGTCGCAATTACCGATGCCACCAAACGGGTGGCGGATGCAATTATCGCGGCAGCGAAAAAACACTAACGAATTGATATAGCGAAGAAATAACGTGAATACACAGCAATTGGCGAAATTACGATCCTTCATTCCGGAAATGAAACGTGTCCGGCACATTCACTTTGTCGGTATCGGCGGTGCCGGTATGGGCGGGATAGCGGAAGTGCTGGCGAACGAAGGTTATGAGATCAGCGGGTCTGATCTGGCGCCGAATGCGGTAACAAAACAGCTGACTAACCTGGGCGCGACGATTTATTTCAATCACCGTCCGGAAAACGTGGCAGACGCCAGTGTGGTGGTGGTATCCACCGCCATTTCAGCGGATAACCCGGAAATTGTTGCGGCGCGTGAAGCCCGTATTCCGGTGATCCGCCGCGCGGAAATGCTCGCGGAACTGATGCGCTTCCGCCACGGTGTGGCGATTGCCGGTACTCACGGTAAAACCACCACCACGGCGATGATTTCCGGTATCTACGGCCGCGGCGGTCTGGATCCGACCTTCGTCAACGGCGGGCTGGTTAAAGCTGCCGGTGTGCATGCGCGTCTCGGCTCAAGCCGTTACCTGATTGCGGAAGCGGATGAAAGCGATGCCTCTTTCCTGCACTTACAGCCGATGGTGGCCGTGGTCACCAATATCGAGCCGGATCACATGGATACTTATCACGGTGATTTTGAAACCCTGAAAGACACCTTTGTGAACTTCCTGCACAACCTGCCGTTCTACGGCCTGGCTGTGGTGTGCATGGATGACGCGGTGATCCGCGAAATCGTGCCGCGTATCGGCCGTTATGTGATTACCTACGGTTTTCATGAGGATGCGGATGTCCGCATCACCGATTTTGAACAGCGCGGCTCACAGTGCTTCTTCACGGTTCACCGGGAGAATCTGCCGGATCTGACTGTGGAACTGAATGCACCGGGCCGTCACAACGTCCTGAATGCCACCGCGGCGATTGCGGTCGCGACAGAAGAAGGCATTCCGGATGAAGATATCCTGGCCTCTCTGCGTGAATTCCAGGGTACCGGGCGCCGTTTTGATTTCCTCGGCAACTTCCCGCTGGAGCACGTCAACCAGAAAGAGGGCAGTGTGATGCTGGTGGACGATTACGGCCATCACCCGACCGAAGTGGATGCGACTATCAAAGCGGCAAGAGCAGGCTGGCCGGATAAGCGGATTGTGATGGTGTTTCAGCCGCACCGCTACACCCGTACCCGTGACCTGTATGATGATTTTGCCAACACGCTGGATCAGGTCGATATCCTGCTGATGCTGGATGTGTATGCCGCCGGTGAGCCGGTCATTCCGGGGGCGGACAGCCGCTCGCTGTGCCGCACAATCCGCCAGCGCGGTAAGCTGGATCCGATTCTGGTCACCGAACCGGGCAAAATTGCAGCGGTTCTGGCACAGGTTCTTGAAGATAATGATTTAATACTGGTTCAAGGTGCCGGAAATATCGGTAAAATAGCGCGTACATTGGCTGACACAAAATTACGGCCGGTTTTGAGTGAGGATAATTAAGAATGACTGAAAAAGTCGCGGTACTGATGGGCGGAACATCCGCAGAACGTGAAGTCTCCCTGGCTTCAGGTGCGGCGGTGCTCGCCGGTTTAAAAGAAGCCGGTATTAATGCATTCGGTGTGGATACCAAAGAGTATCCGGTTACCCGTCTGAAGGAAGACGGTTTTACCAAAGTCTTTATCGCGCTGCACGGCCGCGGCGGGGAAGACGGCACACTGCAGGGCTGCCTGGAGCAGATGGGACTGCCGTACACCGGAAGTGGTGTCATGGCCTCCGCACTCTCTATGGACAAGCTGCGCACCAAACAGCTGTGGGCAGGCGCAGGTCTGCCGATTGCGCCGTATTTCGCCATCAGTGCAGCCCGTTTCGCGCAGATCAGCGATGAAGAATTACAGCAGGGTGTGGCACCGCTGGGTTATCCGGTGATTGTCAAACCAAGCCTGGAAGGTTCAAGTGTAGGTATGTCCAAAGTGGATAATGCGCAGGCGCTGCGTCCGGCACTGGAAGAAGCGTTTAAACACGACAAAGACGTGCTGGTGGAAAAATGGCTGAGCGGCCCGGAATTCACCGTGGGCTTCCTCGGTGAGCAGATGCTGCCGTCTATCCGCATTCAGCCGGCGGCGGTGTTCTACGACTACGAAGCCAAATATATTTCTGACGACACACAATATTTCTGCCCGGGCCTCGAAGGGGCACGCGAGACAGAAATCCGTGAGCTGGCAAAAGCTGCTTACAAAGCCGTGGGCTGTGAAGGCTGGGGCCGTGTGGATGTGATGCTCGACAGTGACGGGCAGTTCTACCTGCTGGAAGTAAACACTTCCCCTGGTATGACCAACCACAGTCTGGTGCCGCAGGCGGCGCGTCAGGCAGGCATGAGCTTCTCCGCTTTTGTGGCGGACGTTCTGGCACTGGCGGACTGATATGTCACAGGCTGCACTGAATATGCGTGAACCGGATCCGGATACGGATTATGACGGTTCACGTCCCAGTAACGGCACATACCTTGCCGGACTGCTGTTTTTCCTGATGGTGCTGGGAACGCTGGTCTGGGGGGGGCTGATGGTGCTGAACTGGATGAAAGATGCAGACCGCCTGCCGATGTCAAAACTGGTATTAACCGGTGAGCGCCATTACACGACAAATGACAATGTGCGCAAGGCGGTGTTATCCCTCGGGACGCCCGGCACGTTTATGACACTGGATGTCAATGAAGTACAGCAGCAGCTGGAACGGATCCCGTGGTTACGTCAGGTCACTGTGCGCAAGCAGTGGCCGGACGAATTAAAAATTCATCTGGTCGAGTACGTGCCGTATGCACGCTGGAATGACTCGCAGATGGTCGATGACGCCGGGCGGGTTTTCAGTCTGCCGGCGGAACTGACAGAAAAAGACTCTTTCCCGATGCTCTACGGGGCGCAGGGCAGTGAACAGGATGTACTGAGCGGGTATCGTGAAATGGCGCAGCAGCTCAGCGGGGCGGGACTGAAAATCAAATCAGCCTCAATGTCACCGCGTCATGCCTGGCAGCTTGTGCTGGATAATGATGTCCGGGTTGAACTCGGACGGCTGGATACCAAAGGCCGGTTACAGCGTTTCATCGAGCTGTATCCGACCCTGACGCAGGAACAGGACAAACGGGTTGATTATGTCGATCTCCGCTATGACAGCGGTGCTGCGGTCGGCTGGGCGCCATTGCAGATCGATCCTTTCGCAAACGGACATTAAGACATAACAGATAAAGAAGGCGGGCAGAATAACAATGATCAAAGCAACGGATAGAAAATTAGTCGTCGGCCTCGAAATAGGCACCGCCAAAGTATCTGCGCTTGTTGGTGAAATTCTGCCGGACGGTGTGGTGAACATTATCGGTGCGGGCAACTGCCCGTCACGCGGAATGGACAAAGGCGGCGTCAATGATCTGGAGTCGGTGGTAAAATGCGTTCAGCGTGCCATCGACCAGGCGGAACTGATGGCGGACTGCCAGATTTCATCAGTCTATCTGGCGTTATCCGGCAAACACATCAGCTGCCAGAATGAAATCGGTATGGTGCCGATTTCAGAAGAAGAAGTGACCCAGGAAGATGTGGAAAATGTGGTGCATACGGCGAAATCTGTCCGTGTCCGCGACGAGCACCGCGTTCTGCATGTGATCCCGCAGGAATATGCCATCGATTACCAGGAAGGCATTAAAAATCCGGTGGGATTATCCGGTGTGCGGATGCAGGCGAAAGTGCATCTGATCACCTGTCATAACGACATGGCAAAGAATATTGTCAAAGCCGTTGAGCGCTGCGGGCTGAAAGTGGACCAGCTGATTTTTGCCGGTCTGGCATCAAGCTTCGCGGTACTGACGGAGGATGAGCGTGAACTGGGTGTCTGTGTCGTGGATATCGGCGGCGGCACCATGGATATGGCGATCTACACCGGCGGCGCGTTGCGTCACACCCGTGTTATCCCGTATGCAGGGAATGTGGTGACCGGCGATATCGCGTACGCTTTCGGCACACCGCCGAATGATGCGGAAGCCATTAAAGTCCGTCACGGCTGCGCGCTGGGGTCTCTGGTCAGCAAAGACGAAACCCTGGAAGTGCCGAGTGTCGGCGGGCGTCCGCCGCGCAGTTTACAGCGCCAGACATTAGCCGAAGTGATTGAGCCGCGTTACACCGAATTACTCAATCTGGTTAATGACGAAATTTTGAAAGTACAGGAACAATTACGTCAGCAGGGTGTCAAACACCATTTGGCCGCTGGTATCGTGCTGACAGGTGGTGCGGCTCAGATTAACGGACTGGTTGAGTGCGCCCAGCGTGTTTTCCATACACAGGTTCGTATCGGACAACCGCTTAATATAACCGGCTTAACGGATTATGCGCAGGAACCGTATTACTCTACAGCGGTAGGGTTGCTGCATTACGGAAAAGAATCTCACCTGGTCGGCGATACCGAGACAGAAAAACGTGCCTCGGTGGGCAGTTGGTTTAAAAAATTAACTGGCTGGCTCAGAAAAGAATTTTAATTTGTATTAAGGCTGGCGATAATAGCCGCCATATAAGAAAGGCACAAAACGGAGAGAGATTATGTTTGAACCGATGGAATTGACCAACGACGCGGTGATTAAAGTCATCGGCGTCGGCGGGGGCGGCGGTAACGCTGTTGAGCATATGGTCCGTGAACGCATCGAAGGCGTTGAGTTCTTCGCTGTGAATACGGACGCTCAGGCGCTTCGTAAAACCGCCGTCGGCCAGACTATTCAGATTGGTAACGGAATCACCAAAGGCCTGGGTGCGGGTGCAAACCCGGAAGTGGGCCGTAACGCGGCGGAAGAAGATCGCGAAGCGCTGCGCAATGCACTCGACGGTGCGGACATGGTCTTTATCGCAGCCGGTATGGGCGGCGGTACAGGGACCGGTGCGGCACCTGTTGTTGCTGAAGTTGCCAAAGAGCTGGGCATCCTGACTGTTGCTGTGGTGACCAAGCCGTTCAACTTTGAAGGCAAAAAGCGCATGGCATTCGCCGAGCAGGGGATTACTGAGTTATCCAAGCATGTTGACTCACTGATCACCATCCCGAATGACAAACTGCTGAAAGTATTAGGCCGCGGGATCTCACTGCTGGATGCCTTCGGTGCTGCCAACGACGTGTTACGCGGCGCAGTCCAGGGTATCGCAGAACTGATCACCCGTCCGGGTCTGATGAACGTTGACTTCGCGGACGTCCGTACCGTGATGTCAGAAATGGGTTACGCGATGATGGGCTCCGGCGTGGCGCGCGGTGAAGACCGTGCGGAAGAAGCCGCCGAAATGGCGATTTCCAGCCCGCTGCTGGAAGATATCGACCTGTCAGGTGCGCGTGGTGTGCTGGTTAACATCACGGCGGGCTTTGACCTGCGTCTGGATGAGTTCGAAACCGTGGGTAACACTATCCGTGCATTTGCATCGGATAATGCGACTGTGGTTATCGGTACTTCCTTAGACCCTGAAATGAACGATGAACTGCGTGTGACTGTGGTCGCGACCGGTATCGGCATGGACAAACGTCCTGAAATCACGCTGGTAACCAATAAAGCGGTGCAGACCAACAACATGGAACATCGTTATGCACAAATGCAAAACAGCATGACCAGCATGGATGAGAGCAAATCAGTGGCACAGGTTGTCAACGATTCTTCAGCCCAGAGCAATAAAGAACCGGATTATTTAGATATCCCGGCTTTCTTACGCAAACAGGCTGATTAAACCGAAAAGATTTGCATCTCCGCTTTTTGTGCTAAACTATCTCCCTTGTCATTAGTTTATAATGACAGGGAGACAGTTAATCAAACGAGACAGAAACGATGATCAAACAAAGAACATTAAAGCGTATTGTTCAGGCTACGGGTGTAGGTTTACACACCGGCAAAAAAGTTACGCTGACAATGCGTCCGGCACCGGCCAATACCGGGATCATCTATCGCCGTACTGATCTTAATCCGCCTGTCGATTTTCCGGCAGATGCGAAATCCGTGCGTGATACGATGTTATGTACTTGTCTGGTAAATGAAGACAACGTACGTATTTCCACGGTTGAGCATTTGAACGCAGCACTGGCCGGACTCGGCATTGATAACCTGGTTATCGAAGTCGATGCCGCTGAAATCCCGATTATGGATGGCAGCGCAAGCCCGTTCGTATTCCTGTTACTGGATGCCGGTATTGAAGAACTGAGCAGTGCGAAGAAATTCCTGCGTCTGAAAGAGACCGTCCGTGTTGAAGATGGTGATAAGTGGGCTGAACTCTCTCCGTTTAACGGTTTCAGCTTAGATTTCACTATCGATTTCAACCATCCGGCGATCGATTCCAGCACTCAGCGCTACGCGATGAACTTCTCTGCGGAAAACTTTGTCCGGGATATCAGCCGTGCACGTACCTTCGGGTTCATGCGGGATATTGAATATCTCCAGTCCAAAGGCTTATGTTTAGGCGGAAGTTTTGACTGTGCCATCGTGGTGGATGATTACCGCGTACTGAATGAAGATGGCCTGCGTTTTGAAGACGAATTTGTCCGTCACAAAATGCTGGATGCTATCGGTGACCTGTTTATGTGCGGCCACAATATCATTGGTGCCTTTACCGCATTCAAATCCGGTCACGCACTGAATAACAAGTTACTTCAGGCTGTTCTGGCTAAAGAGAGCGCCTGGGAACTCGTGACATTCGAGAACGAAGCACAGATGCCGGTTGCATTCCGTGCACCGTCAACCGTACTGGCGTAATCAGGTCATGGCACCACAGCTTGTTGCTCTGACCCTGACACTCCTGTCACTGACGTTATTTACCAAATAACCGTCTGCTTAATCTGCTGCACTGGTACTCTCTCCGGCCAGTGCAGCCAATTTCTCCAGCTTCTTCCTCAGTTTCTCCGGACTTCTCTGCGCCAGCGCTTTCAGTGAATTGGCACTTTCAGCACTTAATTTCCGTCCCGGCTCTGCTGTTTTTTGCCCTCTGCTATCTGAATTGCTGCTTTTATCACCACCCGGTAACCCTGTTGCTGATGATTTCATCAATGACGGATTGATTTTGATGTCGATGGCCGATAATGATGGTAAAATCTCCCGGCGCAGTGCAGAACGCAGTGCGGGAAGTTCGTAACGCAGCCGGGTCATCTGTGCCGCATTAGAGACTTCCAGAATTAACAGTTGTTTGCGATAATTAGCCACGCGGCAGTGTGGTTTAAGCATCGCAGGCAGCAGCGCCAGAACGGCGCGGTTGAGTTTAAGTAACACGACAGCACGCTGCTGAATACTTTTAAGGGTATTATTATCCTTAGTCCCGCTTTCCAGCAGGCTTTCAAGGGAAACTGGCTGACTGTCGCGCATCACATATACTCCGGATCTCGTGAGGGAAACACTATTTTAAATCTTTGGCGGCAATTTGGCAGGCGTTATTTCTGGTGCCATCTCTTTATCGGGATTGTGGCGACCGGTTTTGGCCTGCCTGCGGTACTGAACAGTGGTGATGTTACCACAGCCGGTGCCGGGACAACACAAAACCGCCAGAGTCAGGCATTATCCGCCTTTGACAGCCTGTTCCTGCAAAGCAGCCAGCCGGCGAGAACCTCACAGAACGTTAATTACTGGCAGCAGCATGCTGTCCGTAATGTTATCCGCCAGATTTCCTTTGCATTTTCCTGTCCGGAAGATGCCTCAAAAGATAATACCCCGGCAGAAGACCGGCATGATGCCTCCGCACAAAATATGCTGGCGGCACTGTATGCCATTCTGACCGACTCCCCGGCTCTGCCTGTTTATCATCCGGCAGTTCTGCCGCAGCGTATTGCTGTAGTTAACCCGTCTCCGTCTTTTTCGGTTCAGTGGATTGCCCGCACCGGCGGCATCCGTGCCGGTCCCGTACAATCAGCGTAGTTCCTCAAAAAAATTATTAACACATTGATTATTAACAAGGCCTGATTGTGCCTGAACAGAGACGTTTATTATGCTGGTAAAATTACTGACCAAAATCTTCGGCAGCCGGAATGACCGTACTTTACGCCGCCTGCGCAAATCCGTGGAAGCTATCAACCGGATGGAACCTGAGTTCGAAAAACTCAGTGATGATGAATTAAAAGCCAAAACACAGGAATTCCGTGATCGCCTGGCCAAAGGTGAATCCGAGCAGGATATCTTACCGGAAGCGTTCGCCACGGTACGTGAAGCCAGTAAACGTGTATTTGGTATGCGTCACTTTGATGTCCAGCTGATCGGCGGCATGGTGCTGAACGAACGCTGCATCGCTGAGATGCGTACAGGTGAAGGTAAAACGCTGACCGCAACACTGCCTGCTTACCTCAACGCCCTGTCCGGCAAAGGGGTTCACGTGGTGACAGTGAACGACTACCTCGCCCAGCGTGACGCCGAAAACAACCGTCCGCTGTTTGAATTCCTCGGTATGACCGTCGGTATCAACCTGCCGGGCATGCCTGCACCGGCCAAACGCGAAGCGTACGCTGCGGATATCACTTACGGTACCAACAACGAATACGGTTTTGACTATCTGCGTGACAACATGGCGTTCAGCCCGGAAGAGCGTGTACAGCGCAAACTGCACTACGCGCTGGTGGATGAGGTTGACTCCATCTTAATCGATGAAGCCCGTACCCCGCTGATTATCTCCGGTCCGGCAGAAGACAGCTCTGAGCTGTACATGAAAGTGGATAAACTGATCCCGCGTCTGGTCCGCCAGGAAAAAGAAGATTCCGACACTTTCAAAGGTGAAGGTCACTTCTCTGTGGACGAGAAAACCCGCCAGGTCACACTGACCGAGCGTGGTCTGGTGCTGGTGGAAGAGCTGCTGTCTGAAGCGGGTCTGATGAATGAAGGTGAATCACTGTACTCACCATCCAATATCATGCTGATGCACCACGTTATGGCGGGTCTGCGTGCGCACTCCCTGTTTGTCCGTGATGTCGACTATATCGTCAGCGAAGGTGAGGTTATCATCGTCGATGAGCACACCGGCCGTACCATGCAGGGCCGCCGCTGGTCTGATGGTCTGCATCAGGCAGTGGAAGCCAAAGAAGGTGTGGAAATCCAGAATGAAAACCAGACACTGGCTTCCATCACTTTCCAGAACTACTTCCGTTTATACACCAAACTGGCCGGGATGACCGGTACAGCGGACACGGAAGCCTTTGAATTCAGTTCAATTTATAAACTCGATACCATTGTTATCCCGACTAACCGTCCGATGATCCGTAAAGATTTGCCGGATCTGGTTTATATGACAGAAGCTGATAAATTCAATGCCATCATTGAAGATATCCGTGAGCGTACCGCAGCCGGACAACCGGTACTGGTGGGTACTATCTCTATCGAGAAATCAGAGCTTATCTCCAACGCACTGAAAAAAGCCAAAATTGAACACAGCGTACTGAACGCCAAATTCCACGCCATGGAAGCGGATATCGTTGAACAGGCGGGTCGTTCCGGTCACGTGACTATCGCCACCAACATGGCGGGTCGTGGTACGGATATCGTGCTGGGCGGCAGCTTACAGGCGGATCTGGCGGCGCTGGACGAGCCGACAGAAGAGAATATCGCTGCGGCGAAAGCTGCATGGCAGGAGCGTCACGATGCCGTTCTGGCAGCAGGCGGCCTGCATATTATCGGTACTGAGCGTCATGAATCCCGCCGTATCGATAACCAGTTGCGTGGTCGTTCAGGCCGTCAGGGTGATGCCGGTTCTTCCCGCTTCTACCTGTCTATGGAAGATGCGCTGATGCGTATTTTCGCCTCTGACCGTGTTACCGGCATGATGCGCAAACTGGGTATGAAAGAAGGTGAGGCGATTGAGCATCCGTGGGTAACCAAAGCGATTGCCAACGCACAGCGTAAAGTGGAAAGCCGTAACTTTGATATCCGTAAACAGCTGCTGGAATACGATGATGTGGCAAACGACCAGCGCCGTGCTATCTATACCCAGCGTAATGATCTGCTGGATAACGGGGATATCAGCGAAACTATCGACAGCATCCGTGGTGACGTATTCACAACAGTTATCGATGCACACATTCCGCCGCAGTCTCTGGAAGAAATGTGGGATATCCAGGGGCTGGAAAAGCGTCTGGAACAGGATTTCGACTTACATCTGCCAATCAAAGAGTGGCTGGATAAAGAGCCTGAACTGCACGAAGAAACCCTGCGTGAGCGCATCCTTGACAAAGCGGTAGAAGTTTACAAAGCCAAAGAAGAGATTGTCGGCGCTGAAATGATGCGTCACTTCGAGAAAGGCGTGATGCTGCAAACCCTGGATACTCTGTGGAAAGAGCACCTGGCGGCAATGGATTACCTGCGTCAGGGGATCCATCTGCGCGGTTATGCACAGAAAGATCCGAAGCAGGAATACAAGCGTGAATCTTTCTCCATGTTTGCTAACATGCTGGAAGGCCTGAAATATGAAGTGGTCAGCACCATTTCCAAAGTTCAGGTCCGCATGCCGGAAGAAGTGGAAGCTCTGGAGCAGCGTCGTCGTGAGGAAGCTGAACGTCTGGCACAGCGCCAGCAGCTCAGCCATGAAAATGACAATGCCGCGCTGATGACCAAAACAGAAGCGGAAATGGCGTCCGGTGTCCGCAAAGTCGGCCGTAACGATCCGTGCCCTTGCGGTTCCGGTAAGAAATACAAGCAGTGCCACGGTGCACTGAAATAATCAGTCCTGACAGACGATTAGCATAATAAAGTAAAAAGGCGGGGGAACCCGCCTTTCTTCTGTAAATAAAACGGACAGAACATGATGGAAAAAAAACACTTACGTATTGCTGCCGGCGTTATCCGTAATGCAGAAGGTGAGATATTTATTGCTCAGCGTCCACTGGAGTCTCATATGGGCGGTTACTGGGAGTTTCCCGGCGGCAAACTGGAAGCCGGAGAGTCACCGGAGCAGGCGCTGGTGCGGGAGTTAGAAGAAGAGCTGGGTATTGTTGCGGTTCCCGGTGAACTGTTGCAGACGGCAGAACATGAATTCCCTGATCGCCTGATCACCATTTATTTCTTCCTGGTGGAAGAGTGGCAGAATGCGCCGTACGGCCGCGAAGGTCAGCCGTCCCGCTGGGTAAAACAAACAGCACTGATTGCTGAGGAGTTCCCGCCGGTTAACCGGGGGATTGTGGCCTTGCTGACAGAATAAGATTCAGAGGTACGGCGGCGGCTGTTTTAATTCAGCCGCTGCCGGATTAATCAGTACGGTGAACTGTCTTCCGGTTCACTCCAGGCTTCACTGTCAGAAAGGTCACTCTGGCTGGCAATCCGTTTTTCTTCCGCGGCCCACTCCCCGAGATCAATCAACTGACAACGTTTACTGCAAAACGGGCGGTACGGACTTTCCGGTCCCCAGACAACTTCTTTTTTGCAATTCGGGCAGTTAACGATAATAGCTTCTGACATAACATCCTCCCTGTCAGCAACAGGCAATTTCAAACGGTAAAGTAGCCGGTATTATACCGTGTTCGCTATCAGTATGCAGGAAGCGTATGGCAAAACGTGTTTTATGGCCGGAGACCTGCGGGTAAATCTGGAAATCAACAGGCAGACGCAGACGCAGTAAATCCGCTCCTTCCGCATTATCCTGATAAAAACCGTTATGGCTTTCAGCCGCAACAAATGGTGCGGACTGACGCAGCAGGGTCAGCAGGCTGCCGAGTGCATTTTGCAGCGGCTGCAAACCTTCAATCCAGGCGGCCTGTGTGGTATCACGGACACTCTGCGGCAGATTCAGCCACAGATGAAGGTAGGGCAGGTCAAACCCGCAGCATCCGCCCGGAATACTCAGCCGCTGACGGACAATACCGATTATTTTATCTTCTTTCAGGTGCTGGGCGATGCGGGGCGCTTTGCTCAGTTCAGCGGCCTTTTGTTTCAGTTCGTCAGAAAACCCCCGGATCAGTGCCTGGTCAGCATTGGGGGCTTCTGCCCACATGGCCAGTTTTTTTTGCTGCTTTTCCAGCTCTTTTAAAATTTCCGAACGGACTTCACCGCGATCAATCACTTCAATAAATTCCGCGACGGCCCGGAAGAATGCCAGGCTGGACGGCAGAGAGTCCAGCGGGGAGAGCGTACTCATTTGCTGAAGTGATGTTTCAATGCGCAGCCATGAACGGGTTCGTTCGTTTAAAGGGTGTTCAAAAATTACAGACTGACGGATTTCGCTCATGGGTGTTCCTGTTTTGGCTGACGGGCCAATGCTGTATAAAGTTCGTGCAGTGCAAGGACGCGGGGCATCAGCGGCTCATCGTTATCATGATTTGTCAGGATATCATCGGCAACGGCCAGACGTTGTTCACGGGATGCCTGCGCCCGCAGAATATTTTCGGCATGCTCAGCGGAAACGCCGTCACGGCGCATTGTCCGGGCGACCTGTTCGTGCGGATGAACATCCACAACCAGCACGCGATCCGCAAGGGAAGCAAGGTTATTTTCGACCAGAAGAGGAACCACCCAAAGGGCATAAGGGGCAGTGATATTGTTCAGCTGGCGCCGGGTTTCCTGATGGATAAGCGGATGCAGTAACTGATTGAGCCAGGTTTTTTCCGCCGGGTCTGCAAAGATCTCCCGGCGCAATGCGGCTCTGTCCAGTGTGCCGTCTGCAGTCAGAATCCGGCTGCCGAAGTGATCGGCAATAGCCTGCAATGCGGGTGTTCCCGGTTCAACCACCTGACGGGCAATAATATCCGCATCTGTCACAGGGACCCCGAGACGGGCAAACATATCCGCAACGGTACTTTTTCCGCTGCCGATACCCCCGGTTAACGCAACAATATAAGCCATTGTATTTCTGTCCTGATCGAAACAACGGGTAAATTGTACCTGATGAAATTAATTTCGCCTATGGCAAATAAGCGATGAATACAGAGATATTTCACAGGTTTGAATTTTTTTAATCTGTTTCTTTAAATTATGAATAGTTTTATCAGACTAAAACTTCACCGAGCAGGAATAAAGGTAAATACATTGCAATTAATAAAACAGCAACAAGAATTGCCAGCAGGATAAACAGTACCGGCTGGAGTATTTTAAAAAATGTCTGAATTTGGTTTAAGGCGAGAGATTTAAACCAGTCTGCGGTATAGAGAAAAAAGTGTCCGAATTTCCCGGTGGCTTCACCGGTGGCAATCAGCTCATGGCACAGAGATGGGAATAACCCGGATTGTTTAATTGATTCACTGAATGTTTTCCCGTGAAGCAAGTCCTCCCGTATCACAGTTAATGCCTCTTTATATAACGGATGTGTTGTTGTCATAATAAGTGTATTAATACCCGAAATAAGTGTAATGCCTGATTGTTGTGTTATTGCCAGTATCCGGAAAATATGAGAGACACAGATGAAGATAATAATGTTTCCGATAAACGGAATACGCAGAATACAGGTTGATTCTGTTTTTTTTATATCCGGATGTCTTCGCCGAAATACATGATAAATAAATATAATTGCAGTCATTATACCCATTGCCGGGATTGTGTAACCGGTAATAACACCAGAAACCCGGATCAGCCATTGCGTCAGAGCCGGAAGTTCCGCACCGAATGAGGTATATATTTTTGCAAATTCAGGAATAACAAACAGAAACATTAATGTGATCATCAAAAAGCAGACAACTAACAATGCAACGGGATAGCGGATTGATTTAATTAATGCAGCCCGGTGATCCCGGTTACTCTGAATATGCTGTGCAATCGTGTGAAGGCACTCCGGCAATTTTCCTGTCTCCTCCCCGACAGTGGCCATCTGACAATAAAAGGAATCAAATAAACCGGGGTACTGCATTATTCCCTGAGTAAATGTTTTTCCCTGCTGAAGTTGTCTGATAAGAGCACGGACTACTTCTTTCCAGAGCGGGTGACTGCATTCACCTGCCAGTAGTGTGAGCGCTTTCAGTAACGGTAATCCCGACGTCAGTAATGTTGCCAGCTGCCGGGTAAAGTGCAGCAGATACTGTTTTTCTTTTTGTGAGCAGACCAGCCGTTTGCGGCAAAACAGTGATACAGGTGTGATGCTCTGCGAAATCAGCTGACTGACAGCATTATTCTCTGAAGGTGAGATAAGCGTTCCGGTCACCACCTTGTCAGCGGGTGTCAGACCGGACCAGTCATACAGCCGGTAAATTTGCATGGCATCACTCCTGTTGGTCAGCGGATGTTAAATATCCTGCATATGGTAAATCTCATTGAGTGTGGTTACCCCTGATTCCGCCAGCGCGATACCGGCATCAAACAGTGAACCGGGTAATTCACCGGCAGAAGAAGACATTGTGTGTTGCGGAGTGAGAAATGCAAAGCAGGCGGTACGCCCGTAATAGCCTGAAAAGCAGTGATCACAACCGTTTGCCTGCCACGGGGTGAGTTGATGTGTTTTTCCGCTGCTCAGTATCACGGTTTCTGTTTTCTGTTTCTGCGTTTTACAGCGCGGACACAACAGGCGGACCAGACGCTGTGCAATGATCAGTTTGATGCAGGTTTTCATGAAATATTCATCAATACCCAGTTGCCTCAGTCGTGAATATGTATCCTCCGCAGAGTTTGTATGCAGAGTGGACAGCACCAGGTGACCGGTATGAGCAGCTTTGATTGCCATCTCGGCGGTGGGTTTATCCCGGATTTCCCCCACCATAATGACATCCGGATCCTGACGCAGCAGGGCCCGCAGGATGGCGGCGAAGCCCAGCTCAATTTTGGGGTTTATCTGCGTCTGGGTGATCCCCCGCAGCGGGATTTCCACCGGATCCTCAACACCGCAGATATTCCGGTTATTCTGATTCAGGTACTGCAGGCAGCCGTAGAGTGTGGCAGTTTTTCCGCTGCCGGTGGGACCGGTGAGCAAAATAATACCGGTGGCACTGCCCAGACCTGTATGCAGCGTTTCCAGTTGCCGGGCCGTCAGCCCGGATTTTTCCAGCGCCAGATTCTGCGTGGTGCTCAGCAGGCGCAGTACGACTTTTTCACCATAAATTGTCGGCAGTGTGGCAACACGGACAGCATAGCGGGTGTTATTTTCCAGCCACTCAAACTGCCCGTCCTGGGGTAACCGTTTTTCGGCAATATCGAGGCCGGAAATGATTTTGATGCGGATAATTATCTCACTACTGATTTCCGGTGGCGGTGAATTCAGCGTATGCAGTTGCCCGTCGATTCTGGCACGGATCCGGTAACCCTGCTGTGCCGGTTCAATGTGAATATCGGAGGCCCGTTTGGCAATGGCTCCGGCAATCAGCTGGTTAACAAACCGGACAGCGGCGGATTGCTGTTCTGCCGGCCAGGTATCTGTCTCCGGCGCCCGGCGGGGATCCTGCGCCGGAGGCGGGGCAGGCGGCGGCAGTGGTGAACCGGTACCTGTACAGTTATTGCCGGTATCCGCAGAGACCGGCGTGTTTGTCTCCGGGGTTACGCCGGGGAAAAGGACCGGCTCCGGCAGCGGGGTATTGCGGCGGCAGTAGGCCAGTTTTTCACTGTGCCACAATTCAATGTCCACCCGCTTACCGGCCAGAAACCGGATAGCAGACACAATATCTCTGCGCGGCTGCTGTGCGGCAGCAACTCTGACGGCATCGGGGTTATAGTCAATCAGCATCAGTTCATTGCGCTCACAAAGTGCATGAACTTCAGCCAGTAAGAGTTGTTCTTCCCCGCCGGTACGGGTGACAGGGGCGGGTGCAGCTGTTTGCATAATGAATTCCTTTTCATGTCAGTAGTTACTTGATGACGTCAAGACAGATTTTTTTCAGTGCGTCTTCTTCGCTGTTACAGTCGGTTGTCCAGACCGTGATACCGTTAAGCGGATTTCTTACCGGGGTAGTGCTGACCGTCAGCGCAGCCAGTGAACTGTTTCCCTGTACCGTCACAACACCGTTTTCCGCTTTGACGGATTTGATGTAGCGCCCCGGAGTATCAGCCGGAATGGTGCCCGACCCGCTGTTGCATCCTGCAAAAGAGGGATTATCAAAACTGCACAGTTCCACGCTGGTTTTAAACGCGGTAACCGTGCGCAGCACGTCAATCAGTGCTGCCTTCCGGATATAGTTCTGATAGCCGGGAACCGCGATGGCACTGAGAACGGCCACAATGGCAACCACCACCATCACCTCGATTAATGTGAATCCGCGCTGGTTCATACAGATGCTCCTTTTTGTGTCTGTGAAAGAGGTACTTATTTAGCGTGATGCACTTTATTCAATGACGGATCGGCAAAAAAGAGAGGTCTCCGGATTTCTCGGTACAGATGGAAAACTGCGGTGTAACATTTGAGAAATGCAGATTTTTTTTCGGTCTGACACGCAAAAATCTGTCGTGAAAAATCAGTACTCCCCGGAAAGGGGGGAAGACACGTATACTGTGCGGCACAAAATGATATTTATTATGTGATTGAATAACGGTTTTTTGCTCAGGAGAACGAATGGATATTCAGGATGGCTGGCTGACCACAGCGCGCCGGGTGATTTCACCGCATCACGATACCCGGCCGGAACAGGTGACTCCCCGTTTACTGGTGATCCACAATATCAGTCTGCCGCCGGGACAGTTCGGTGGTCCGTATATTGACCAGCTTTTTCAGGGCACGCTGGATCCGGATGCGCATCCGTTTTTTGCTGAAATACAGGCGCTGCGGGTTTCCGCACATTGCCTGATCCGCCGGACCGGGGAAATTGTGCAGTATGTGCCTTTTGATGCACGGGCCTGGCATGCGGGGGTTTCCTGTTATCAGGGTACAGAAAAGTGTAATGATTTTTCCGTCGGTATTGAGCTGGAAGGCACGGATACCCGACCTTTTACGGATGAACAGTACCGCGCACTGACTGCGGTGACACAGGTGCTTCTGGCACACTATCCGCAAATAAAAGGGCATATCACCGGACACAGTGATATTGCGCTGGGGCGCAAAACGGATCCCGGTCCCTGTTTCGACTGGAACCGATACAGGAATTCACTGAATCCGGCAGACGTTCCGGCTGAATAATCAGTAAAATTTCGCAGATATGACTGACGTGAAATTTTCCTGTTTACCGGTTCCCTGCTAGAATTAGCATTCCGGTAACCTGTTACTGATTAAATGCGTCTGGTGAGTATCGTTACAGCGGAAACAATCTGGCCGGGCTCTGTGAAGCGGAAAATCATCAATAAGATGCGGTGAAAATGCACAAAAAGTGATTATTTATCCGTCGATCTGGTCACTGTAACGGTTCAGTTTGCGTATTTATCTGAATTTTAAACGTTAAATTCTGTAACATTCACGATGCAGCATTTAAACGTATCAGTTATCAATTTATGCTAAAATTTAAAAAAAATTGTTAAAACTTGCTGGTTTTTATGATTTAGCTCAAGGTCTTTATAGACAGTTGGTGAATACTTTGTTACTTTAAGACCCTGTAAAAGAAATTGGTATTACCAATTGACTACAAAACCCATGAAGCAATATTTATCCATGTTGATGGTTCTGATGCAAATATGGCTTACAGCAAAATCCGCCAACCAAAATTAGCCGACGTGATCGAGCAGCGTCTGGAACACTTAATCCTCGACGGCACTCTGAGCCCGGGGGAGAAGCTGCCGCCTGAACGCGAGCTGGCCAAACAGTTCGACGTCTCACGTCCCTCACTGCGCGAAGCAATTCAAAAACTTGAAGCGAAAGGCTTTCTGCTGCGCAGACAAGGTGGCGGCACATTTGTACAGAGCAATCTCTGGCAAAGCTTCAGTGACCCGCTGGCCCAGCTGCTGGAAGGGCATCCCGAATCTCAGTTTGATCTGCTGGAAACCCGTCATGCCCTCGAGGGTATTGCTGCCTATTATGCTGCACTGCGGGGAACCGAAGCGGATTTTGTCCGTATCACCAACAGCCATCAGGCGATTGCCGATGCCCGCGACGCCGGGGATGTGGAAGCCGAATCTCAGGCTGTCCTGCAATATCAGCTGATTGTCACAGAAGCCGCACATAATGTGGTGCTGTTGCATCTGCTGCGCTGTATGGTGCCGATGCTGGAAAAAAATATCCGGCAGAACTTTGAATTCTTATATACCCGGAAAGAGATGCTGGCGATGGTCAGCGAGCACCGGGAACAGGTATTCCGGGCCATCATGAGCCGGTCGCCGGAGGTTGCGCGGGAAGCATCCCACCGCCATCTGGCATTCCTGGAAGACGTATTGCTGGATATGAGCCGTGAACACACCCGCCGGGAACGTTCACTGCGCCGTCTCCAGCAGTATACAGAATAAATCAGTAATGGTTTTGGGGCTTACAGATCCCTGAATGCTGCGTCTGTAAGCTGACCTATGCATCAGCGGCAATATATAGCCGGGCCTATCTTCACGTCGCCCGTCACCGTTAAAGCGGGATACGTGAAGATAGGCTCCGAATATCATTAGAAACAGATAAACTATAAGGAATACACCATGTCAGACATTTTGAACAATGACGTGGATCCGATCGAAACCCGCGACTGGCTACAGGCGATCGAATCGGTCATCCGTGAAGAAGGTGTTGAGCGTGCACAGTTCCTGATTGATCAGGTTCTGAATACTGCCCGTCAGGGTGGTGTGAGTGTTGCAGCAGGTGCTGCGGCCCGTAACTACATCAACACCATTCCTGTTGAGGATGAACCTGCCTACCCGGGCAACCTGGAGCTGGAACGTCGTATCCGTTCTGCTATCCGCTGGAACGCTGTCATGATGGTCCTGCGCGCATCCAAGAAAGATCTGGATCTGGGCGGTCACATGGCATCTTACCAGTCTGCGGCTACCATGTATGAAGTGTGCTTCAACCACTTCTTCCGTGCGCAGAACGAAAAAGACGGCGGTGATGTTATTTATTTCCAGGGCCACTTAAGCCCGGGCTACTACGCACGCGCATTCATGGAAGGTCGTCTGACCGAAGAGCAGCTGAACAATTTCCGTCAGGAAATCGGCGGCAAAGGTCTGCCTTCTTATCCGCACCCTAAACTGATGCCTAACTTCTGGCAGTTCCCGACCGTTTCTATGGGTCTGGGGCCGCTGGCAGCTATCTATCAGGCTAAGTTCCTGAAATATCTGGAACACCGTGGTCTGAAAGACACTTCCGAGCAAACCGTTTATGCCTTCCTGGGTGATGGCGAGATGGATGAGCCGGAATCTAAAGGTGCAATCAATATCGCTGTCCGCGAAAGCCTGGACAACCTGATCTTCGTTATCAACTGTAACCTGCAGCGTCTTGACGGCCCTGTAAACGGTAACGGTAAAATCGTTAACGAAATGGAAGGTATGTTCGCAGGTGCCGGCTGGCAGGTAATCAAAGTCATGTGGGGCGGCCGCTGGGATGAACTGCTGAAGAAAGATACCAGCGGTAAACTGATCCAGCTGATGAACGAAACCGTTGACGGCGACTATCAGACATTCAAATCCAAAGACGGTGCTTACGTCCGTGAACACTTCTTCAACCGCTATCCGGAAACTGCTGCATTAGTCAAAGACTGGACTGATGAGCAGATCTTCGCACTGAACCGCGGTGGTCACGATCCGAAGAAAATGTTCGCTGCACTGAAAAAAGCGCATGACACCAAAGGCAAACCTACACTGATCCTGGCCCAGACCGTTAAAGGTTATGGTATGGGTGATACCGCTGAAGGTAAAAACATCGCTCACCAGGTTAAGAAAATGAACATGGAAGGCGTGCGCCATCTCCGTGATCGTTTCAATATCGATGTGGCTGATGATCAGCTGGAAAAACTGCCGTTCATCAAGTTTGACGAAAACTCTGAAGAGCAGAAATACATGATGGAACGCCGTGCGGCACTGCATGGTCCGGTTCCTTCACGCCGTTCTCATTTCGATGAGAAACTGGATATTCCTGCACTGAGCGATTTCAGCCAGTTACTGGAAGAGCAGAGCAAAGAAATCTCCACCACTATCGCGTTTGTGCGTGCACTGAACGTGATGCTGAAAAACAAATCCATCAAAGAACGCATCGTGCCAATCATTGCTGACGAAGCACGTACATTCGGTATGGAAGGTCTGTTCCGTCAGATCGGTATCTACAACTCCAAAGGTCAGCTGTATACCCCGCAGGACCGTGAGCAGGTTGCTTACTACCGTGAAGATGTGAAAGGTCAGATCCTGCAGGAAGGTATCAACGAACTGGGTGCAGGTGCATCCTGGCTGGCAGCTGCGACTTCTTACAGCACCAACAACCTGCCGATGATTCCGTTCTACATCTACTACTCAATGTTCGGTTTCCAGCGTATCGGTGACCTGATGTGGATGGCAGGCGATCAGCAGGCACGCGGCTTCCTGATCGGCGGTACTTCAGGCCGTACCACCCTGAACGGTGAAGGTCTGCAGCACGAAGACGGCCACAGCCACATTCAGTCTCTGACTATCCCTAACTGCCTGTCTTATGACCCGTCATTCGCGTACGAAGTTGCGGTCATCATGCAGGATGGTCTGGAGCGTATGTATGGTGAAGCGCAGGAAAACATTTACTACTACATCACCACGCTGAACGAAAACTACCACATGCCTGCAATGCCGGAAGGTGTTGAGGAAGGTATCCGTAAAGGTATCTACAAGCTCGAAACCCTGACCGGTGATAAAGGCAAGGTACAGTTACTGGGTTCAGGTGCGATTCTGCGTCACGTGCGTGAAGCAGGTCAGATTCTGTCTTCTGAGTACGGTATCAGCTCTGATATCTACAGCGTAACCTCGTTCACCGAACTGGCCCGTGAAGGTCAGGATTGTGACCGCTGGAACATGCTGCATCCGTCAGAAACCCCGCGCGTGCCTTACATCACTCAGGTGATGAACGATGCACCTGCTGTGGCGTCCACTGACTGGATGAAACTGTTCGCAGAACAGGTTCGCGGTTATGTTCCTGCTGACCAGTACCGTGTACTGGGTACTGACGGTTACGGCCGTTCAGACAGCCGTGATAACCTGCGTCATCATTTCGAAATCGATGCCGGTTACGTTGTTGTTGCTGCTCTGGGTGAGCTGGCTAAACGTGGTGAAGTTGACGTGAAAGTGGTTGAAGAAGCCATTAAGAAATTCAGCATCAACCCTGAAAAAGTTAACCCGCGTGTGGCATAAGAGGTAAAAATTAATGTCTATTGAAATCCATGTGCCCGATATCGGTTCAGATGAAGTTGATGTAACAGAAATTCTGGTCAGTGTCGGCGATAAAGTAGAAGCAGAACAATCACTCATCACCGTTGAAGGTGACAAGGCGTCGATGGAAGTTCCGTCTCCGCAGGCAGGGGTTGTTAAAGAAATTAAAGTGGCTGTGGGCGACAAAGTCAGCACCGGCTCTTTCATCATGGTATTTGAAGCAGAGGCCGCAGCAGCGGCTCCTGCTCCGGCAGCTCAGGCTGCCGCACCGGCTGCTCCGGCGGCGGCTGCCGCATCCGCACTGAAAGAAGTTCATGTGCCGGATATCGGCGGTGACGAAGTTGACGTGACTGAAATCATGGTCAGCGTCGGCGATACCGTGACTGAAGAACAGTCTCTGATCACCGTTGAAGGCGACAAAGCGTCAATGGAAGTTCCGTCTCCGATGGCGGGCGTGGTTAAAGAGATCAAAGTTGCTGTCGGCGATAAAGTCAGCACCGGTTCCCTGATCATGGTCTTTGAAGTTGCGGGCGCAGCACCGGCGGCACAGCCTGCCGCAGCCGCTCCGGCTCCTGCAGCAGCGGCACCTGCCGTGGCAGCAGACAAAGAAATCCATGTACCGGATATCGGCGGTGATGAAGTTGACGTGACTGAAATCATGGTCAGCGTCGGCGATACCGTGACTGAAGAACAGTCTCTGATCACCGTTGAAGGCGACAAAGCCTCAATGGAAGTCCCGTCTCCGATGGCCGGTAAAGTTAAAGAAATCAAAGTAGCCGTTGGCGATAAAGTCAAAACCGGCTCTCTGATCATGGTATTCGAAGTAGCGGGTGCAGCACCTGCTCCGGCAGCACAGCCAGCCGCCGCCGCACCTGCGGCCGCAGCACCGGCGTCTGCACCGGCAGCGAAAGCCGCTCCGGCAGCAGCTCCGGCTGCGGGTAATGACTTCGTTGAGAACGATGCTTACGTTCACGCAAGCCCGGTTATCCGCCGTCTGGCCCGTGAATTCGGTGTGAACCTGGCGAAAGTCAAAGGCACAGGCCGTAAAGGCCGTATCCTGCGCGAAGACGTTCAGGCTTATGTGAAAGATGCGGTGAAACGCGCTGAAGCGGCTCCGGCTGCAGCAGGCGGCGGTTTACCTGGCATGCTGCCATGGCCGAAAGTGGACTTCAGCAAGTTCGGTGAAGTGGAAGAAGTTGAACTGAGCCGTATTCAGAAACTGTCCGGCGCTAACCTGAGCCGTAACTGGGTGATGATCCCGCACGTTACGCTGATGGACGAAGCGGACATCACTGATGTTGAAGAATTCCGCAAACAGCAGAACAAAGAAGCTGAGAAGAAACAGCTGGGCGTGAAAATCACTCCGCTGGTCTTCGTGATGAAAGCTGCTGCCAAAGCGCTGGTCGAAATGCCGCGTTTCAACAGCTCTATCACCGAAGATGCACAGCGTCTGATTCTGAAAAAATATGTCAATATCGGTATCGCGGTAGACACCCCGAACGGCCTGGTTGTTCCTGTCATTAAAGACGTGAACAAAAAAGGTATTCTGGAACTGTCTTACGAACTGGCTGAAATTTCCAAGAAAGCCCGTAACGGTAAGCTGACCTCTTCTGATATGCAGGGCGGATGCTTCACCATCTCCAGCCTGGGCGGTATCGGGACAACCGGTTTCGCACCGATTGTTAACGCACCGGAAGTGGCTATCATGGGTCTGTCACGTTCATCCATGAAACCGGTATGGGACGGCAAACAGTTTGTTCCGCGTCTCATTCTGCCAATGTCACTCTCCTTCGACCACCGTGTGATCGATGGTGCTGACGGCGCCCGCTTCATCACGCTGATTAATCAGTACATGAGCGATTTACGCCGCCTGGCGATGTAAGCAATTACACTGAGACCGGTGCAGAGCCGGTCTCAGTGGCGCAGGCTGAAACGTGCTCATCCCGGATAACGGGAGTCAGGTCACAGAACTGCGCCTTTCCAGGTTGTTAACAATTTTGTAAACTGCTCTCAGTGTGTACGTCCCGGTGGAATATATGTCGTCTGACCCGCCGGACAAACAATTAAGAGGTCACGATGAGTACTGAAATTAAAGCCCAGGTCGTTGTACTTGGTGCGGGCCCTGCAGGGTATTCAGCGGCTTTCCGCTGTGCTGACTTAGGTCTGGAAACTGTCCTGATTGAACGCTATTCAACCTTAGGTGGTGTCTGCCTGAACGTGGGTTGTATCCCGTCTAAAGCATTACTGCATGTTGCTAAAGTGATCGAAGAAGCGAAAGCGCTGGCTTCTCACGGCATCGTGTTCGGCGAACCGCAGACCGATATTGATAAAGTCCGTCTGTGGAAAGAGAAAGTTATTTCTCAGTTAACCGGCGGTCTGGCCGGTATGGCGAAAGGCCGTAAAGTGACTGTTGTGAATGGTCTCGGCCAGTTCACCGGCGCAAATACTATCGAAGTCAACGGTGAGAAGGGTAAAACCACTATCACGTTTGACAACGCGATTATTGCTGCGGGCTCACGCCCGATCCAGCTGCCGTTTATTCCGCACGAAGATCCGCGTGTCTGGGATTCAACGGATGCACTGCAGCTGAAAACCGTCCCGGGCCGTCTGCTGGTCATGGGTGGTGGTATTATCGGTCTGGAAATGGGTACCGTATACCACGCGCTGGGTTCACAGATTGATGTTGTTGAAATGTTTGACCAGGTCATTCCTGCGGCAGACAAAGACATCGTTAAACTGTTCACCAAACGTATCAGCTCTAAGTTTAACCTGATGCTGGAAACCAAAGTGACTGCCGTTGAAGCCAGAGAAGACGGTATCTATGTCACAATGGAAGGCAAGAAAGGCCCTGCAGAACCACAGCGTTACGACGCGGTTCTGGTGGCTATCGGCCGTACCCCTAACGGTAAACTGCTGGCGGCTGATAAAGCCGGTGTTGAAGTTGACGATCGCGGTTTCATTCACGTTGACAAACAAATGCGCACCAACGTGCCGCACATCTTTGCTATCGGCGATATCGTCGGTCAGCCGATGCTGGCGCACAAAGGTGTTCACGAAGGTCACGTGGCAGCCGAAGTTATCTCCGGTCTGAAACACTACTTCGATCCGAAAGTGATCCCATCTATTGCCTACACCGAACCGGAAGTGGCATGGGTTGGTCTGACCGAGAAAGAAGCGAAAGAGAAGGGCATCAGCTACGAAACAGCAACCTTCCCGTGGGCAGCTTCCGGCCGTGCAATCGCGTCTGACTGCGCTGAAGGTATGACCAAACTGATTTTCGACAAAGAATCTCACCGTGTTATCGGTGGTGCGATTGTTGGTACTAACGGCGGCGAGCTGTTAGGTGAAATCGGCCTGGCTATCGAAATGGGTTGTGATGCGGAAGATCTGGCACTGACCATCCACGCTCACCCGACGCTGTACGAATCAATCGGTATGGCGGCTGAGATTTACGAAGGCAGCATCACTGACCTTCCGAATCCGAAAGCGAAAAAGAAAAAGTAATCAGCTGACCCGGTAACCGCACTGTTACCCGGCTGAAGATAAAAATCCGGTTGCCTCTGGCGCCGGATTTTTTTTATTCCCTGCTGTCAGCACCCGCCTGTGTATTCATAGACAAACCGGTATTATTCAGATATTAATAATTTTAGCGTGCTGACCGCCGTTCCCGGTGCAGCAGAACTACGCAAACGACCGTTTTTTGCATTTCCGGCGTAATCAATAATCGTGCAGATTCCTGTTTAAAACGGCATAACACTGGTGAAACGGGTAAGCAGCAAGTTTAATTCACTAATGTTATTCAGCTCACAAATTGTTTATGTTGCTTTAATGTGAATGAATTAACAATGTGTTTAAATTTTGATATGCTGAAACCCCGTTGCCGGGCACTCATAAAAAACACAAAGCAAGGAGTACGTCGTGCTGGAAAATTACCGCAGGCACGTTGCCGAACGTGCAGCACAAGGGATCGCCCCTAAGCCATTGGAAGCCGCTCAGGTTGCTGAGTTAGTCGAATTACTGAAATCTCCGCCGGCAGGCGAAGAAGCGTTTCTTGTTGATCTGATTACCAACCGTGTACCGCCGGGTGTTGATGAAGCCGCGTATGTGAAAGCCGGTTTTCTGGCCGCTCTGGCAAAAGGTGAAGCACATTCACCGCTGATCTCCGCTGAAAAAGCCGTTGAATTACTCGGAACCATGCAGGGTGGTTATAATATTCACGCCCTGATTGAATCCCTCGATAACGAAAAACTGGCTCCTGTGGCCGCCAAAGCGCTCTCTCATACTTTACTGATGTTCGATAATTTTTATGATGTGGAAGAAAAGGCGAAAGCCGGTAATCCGTATGCACAGAAAATTATTGAGTCCTGGGCTGATGCAGACTGGTTCCTGGAGCGTCCGCAGCTGGCGGAAAAACTGACCGTCACCGTCTTTAAGGTCTCCGGTGAAACCAATACCGATGATCTGTCACCGGCACCGGATGCCTGGTCGCGTCCTGATATCCCGCTGCATGCACTCGCGATGCTGAAAAACCCGCGTGACGGTATTGATCCGGATGAACCGGGCAATATCGGTCCGGTTAATCAGATTGATCTGCTCAGCAAAAAAGGGTTCCCGCTGGCCTATGTCGGTGATGTGGTCGGTACCGGCTCTTCCCGTAAATCCGCGACCAACTCCGTGCTGTGGTTTATGGGGGATGATATCCCGTATGTGCCGAACAAACGCGGCGGCGGTATCGTGCTGGGCGGTAAAATTGCCCCGATTTTCTTCAACACGATGGAAGACGCGGGCGCGCTGCCGGTGGAAGTGGATGTCAGCAACCTGAATATGGGGGATGTGATCGACGTTTACCCGTATAAAGGTGAGATCCGCAATCATGACACCAATGAACTGCTGGCGACATTTGAACTGAAAACCGATGTGCTGCTGGATGAAGTCCGCGCCGGTGGCCGTATCCCGCTGATTATCGGCCGTGGCCTGACTGCCAAAGCCCGCGAGTCTCTCGGCCTGCCGCATACGGATATTTTCCGTCAGGCGAAACCGGTTGAGAAAAGCAGCCGCGGTTTCTCACTGGCTCAGAAGATGGTCGGTCGTGCCTGCGGCGTGGCGGGTGTTCGTCCGGGCGAGTACTGCGAGCCTAAGATGACCTCTGTCGGCTCTCAGGACACCACCGGGCCGATGACCCGTGATGAACTGAAAGACCTGGCCTGTCTTGGTTTCTCTGCGGATCTGGTGATGCAGTCTTTCTGCCACACAGCCGCTTATCCGAAGCCGGTGGATGTGAATACTCACCACACCCTGCCTGATTTTATTATGAACCGTGGCGGTGTGTCTCTGCGTCCGGGGGACGGTATTATCCACTCCTGGCTGAACCGTATGCTGCTGCCGGATACCGTGGGTACCGGTGGTGACTCTCACACCCGTTTCCCTATCGGGATTTCCTTCCCGGCCGGTTCCGGTCTGGTTGCCTTCGCAGCGGCGACCGGTGTGATGCCGCTGGATATGCCGGAATCTGTACTGGTGCGTTTTAAAGGGAAAATGCAGCCGGGGATCACACTGCGTGACCTGGTGCATGCTATTCCGTATTACGCTATTCAGCAGGGCCTGCTGACGGTGGAGAAAAAAGGGAAGAAAAATATTTTCTCCGGCCGTATCCTGGAAATTGAAGGTCTGCCGACACTGAAAGTGGAACAGGCGTTTGAGCTGGCCGATGCCTCTGCCGAGCGTTCTGCGGCAGGTTGTACCATCAAACTGGATAAAGAGCCGATCACCGAATACCTCAATTCCAACATCGTCCTGCTGAAGTGGATGATTGCGGAAGGTTACGGCGATCGCCGTACCATTGAGCGCCGTATTCAGAGCATGGAAAAATGGCTGGCGGATCCGCAGTTGCTGGAAGGTGATGCGGATGCGGATTACGCAGCGGTGATCGAAATCGACCTCAATGACATCAAAGAGCCGATTCTCTGCGCGCCGAATGATCCGGATGATGCTCGTCTGCTGTCTGACGTGGCAGGCAGTAAAATTGATGAGGTCTTTATCGGCTCCTGCATGACCAACATCGGACACTTCCGCGCGGCGGGTAAACTGCTCGACAGTCATAAAGGCCAGCTGCCGACCCGCCTGTGGGTGGCACCGCCGACCAAGATGGATGCCGCTCAGCTGACAGAAGAGGGCTATTACAGCATCTTCGGTAAGAGCGGTGCCCGTGTTGAGATCCCGGGCTGTTCACTGTGCATGGGTAACCAGGCGCGTGTGGCGGATAACTCAACGGTCGTTTCCACCTCCACCCGTAACTTCCCGAACCGTCTGGGTACCGGTGCCGATGTGTACCTGGCCTCTGCGGAACTGGCGGCGGTGGCTTCCCTGCTGGGGCGTTTACCGACACCGGCGGAGTATCAGACCTTTATGGATAAAGTGGATGAGACGGCGGAAGATACCTACCGTTACCTCAACTTTGACCAGCTGAATGAGTATACCAAAGTCGCGGATGGCGTGATTTTCCAGACTCAGGTGTGATAGTCAGCATCTGAATCAGTCCGCAGTTTTATTACCGGCGGGAGACAGCAACCACTGTCTCCCGTTTTTTATACCTGTTATCCGGTTAATTACGGTATCAATGTACCTGGAAACGGGATAACCCGCTAAAATAAGAGCAGGTGTTGCATACGTGACAGCGGTAAAGCATTAACAAGAGGTATACAGCGATGGATTATGAATTTTCCCTCGGGATCGACGGGAACGTGATAGTTAAGCTGTCAATGGATCACGAAGCGATCGGTCACTGGCTGAATGAAGAAGTGAAAGGGGATCTCTCGGTGATTGATGAGATAACCGTGGCATTTGACAGTATTAAAGGGCGGGAACAGCAGTGGCAGCGTGTGGGGCATGAATACACTTTGCTGATGGATGATGAGGAAATCATGATTAACGCGAATCAGATTACCTTTGAAACAGATGAGCCGGACGAAGGCATGAGTTATTACGATAATGAAAGTATTGCATTCTGCGGCACAGCTGACTTTATGATTTTACTGGAAAACTATCGTAAATTTATTGTGACCGGCGGGCAGGGCTGAGAATTTTTATTCTGAAATTTTCATTTGTTACGGTAATATAAACCAGAGGTTCTTTACCCGGGGCGATAATCGGCCGGTTATTGCAACAATGTTGTTTTTCTTTATTTCCGGTAACTTATGAGGTGGATGAATGAATGAACAAATCCTGACGGACGGTCTGAATCAGGCAACCGGATGGCTGGCAAATAATCAGGCATTGCTGCTGGATTATGCAGTGAATATTGTGGCTGCCGTACTGACCCTGATTATTGGTCTGTTTGTGGCAAAAATGGCTGCTAAAGCGGTTTCCCGCCTGCTGGCAATGCGCGGCGTGGATGTCACTGTCTCTGATTTTCTGTCCGCGATGGTTCGCTATGCGGTTATTGCCTTCACACTGATTGCGGTGCTGGGACGTCTCGGCGTACAAACCGCATCTGTGATCGCGGTGCTCGGTGCGGCAGGTCTGGCCGTTGGTCTGGCATTGCAGGGGTCACTCTCTAACCTCGCGGCTGGCGTGTTGCTGGTGGTTTTCCGTCCTATCCGTGCCGGAGAATATGTGGTTATCGGTGCGTCAGAAGGGACGGTTCAGAATGTGCAGATTTTTTCCACCACACTGCGCAGCGCGGATGACAAAATCATTGTGATCCCGAACGGTAAAGTGATTGCGGGTGATATTATTAACGTGACCCGTGAACCGGATCGCCGCCGTGACATTATTGTCGGTGTGGCCTACAACGCGGATATTGATCAGGTCAAAGAGATTCTGACAGAGATCGTCGCGGCTGACCCGCGTGTCCAGAAAGAGAAAGGCATCGTGGTGCGTCTCAATGAAATGGCGCCGTCTTCTCTGAATTTCGTTGTCCGCTACTGGACAAAAAACGGCGATTTCATGGATGTATACTGGGATCTGCTGGAAAACTTCAAGCGCGCACTCGATAAGCATAATATCGGCATTCCGTTCCCGCAGCTTGATGTGCATATGCATCAGAATAGTCAGCAAACACAGGCATAACAGGTGTATATTATCAGCGGTGCCCCTTTCGGGTGCCGCTTTTTTTTGCCGTACTGTGAGAGATTATGATGAGCGAGCATTTACTTCATTTTATTCCTGAGACACTGAGTTATATCCCGGGTGCTGAGCAGCAACAGGCTGCGGAGCAGTATCTGAGTGAGTGGATGGCGGCTGACGATATTATGCATCAGGCGGATCCGGACGTTATGTTCTGGTCCGGCAGTGAAAATTTCCGTTATCCGCTTTGCCCTGTCTGCCGTAAGCCGGTTTCCGGTGTCTGGTGGGGCGCACAGATGAATGCGATTTTTGCGGTCACCGGACAGGCGCGAATTTCTGCGGCGCTGACACCACGTAATACCCCCTGCTGCGGGGCGCCGGTCGTTATTCCGGAGATGGATTACGATGAAACCGGTGGTTTCGCGTGTTACGGGCTGACAGTCCGTTATAACAACAGTTTTATTGTCTGCATGGATAACGGGCGTGACGAAATTATCCATCGTGTGAGTGAATGTCTCGGTACACCGGTGCGTCTGGTCTGGGAGTGGATCTGACAGCATTTTTCCGTGTGTTATTAGCCGCAGTAATGGTCCATTAATGGTATTAATTTCACTAATACTGAAATCCCGGTAATATTCATTCCATCCGGCGTGGATTGAATAATTATCGGGATTTTTTGCATGTTATCGACTTATTTTCAGGGGTTATTACTCGGCGCGGCAATGATACTGCCGCTCGGACCGCAAAACGTATTTGTATTACAGCAGGGGAGCCGTAAACAGTATCATCTGATGAGTGCATTTTTATGCACACTGAGTGATGTTTTACTGATCACAGCCGGGGTTTTCGGCGGCAGTGCGCTGCTGAGCCAGTCAGTGTGGCTGATGGCGCTGGTTACCTGGGGCGGCGTGGCGTTTTTGTTGTGGTACGGTTGGGGGGCACTGCGGGCGGTCTTTACCGCTGATACCGCGCTGACCATGCAGGAGCAGGTGGTCCGCAGCCGCTGGCGGGTGATTATGACGCTGGTGGCTGTGACCTGGCTGAATCCGCATGTTTATCTGGACACCTTTGTGGTGCTGGGCAGCATCGGCGGACAGCTCGGTTCCGATATGCGGATCTGGTTCACGGCCGGGGCAGTCTGTGCATCAATATTGTGGTTCTTCGGCCTGGCGCTGCTGGCGGCCTGGTTCTCTCCGGCGCTGCAAAAACCGGTTTCACAGCGGATTATCAATCTGTTTGTCGGTTCGGTGATGTGGTATATCGCGGTACAATTAGCCTTAAAAGGATTGAATATTTCTTATTAATCCGAAATATTGTTTCGTCAGAGTGTGGTAGTGTTATCAATTCCGGCATAACATCCTGTTATGTGACCGGTTTAAAACAGAAGGAGGATATGTGAAACTGAAATCTCTTGCTCTTGCCGCTATGGTTGCCCTGGGTGGTTACGCGGCAGCTGCTCAGGCAGCGGAAACTCCGGCAGGCCCGCATATTTCAACCTCCGGCAGCGCGGTGATCCAGGCTGAGCCTGATATGGCGACACTGTCCATCAATGTGACAGTAAAGGAAAAAGATGCGTCAGCCGCCAAAGCACAGGCAGATAAACGTGTGGCGCAGTATTTTGATTTCCTGAAAGCACAGGGAATTGAAAAGAAAGACATTAATGCGGCCAATATCAGTACCAGCCCGGATTATGTCTATGACAAAGAGAAAGAAGAGTCCGTTATCCGTGGTTATAACGCATCCCGTTCTGTGACGGTGAAGGTGCATGACCTGAACAAACTGAACACACTGCTCGACGGTGCGCTGAAAAGCGGGCTGAATGATATCAGTGCCGTTGAGTTCGGGGTGAATAATCCGGAGAAATACCGCGAAGAAGTACGTCAGAAAGCGATTTCTGATGCGATTTCACAAGCCAAATCGGTCGCAAAGGGCTTTGGTACTGAGCTGGGTGCGGTTTACAGCATCGGTTACAACGCACCACAGCCGGTTCCGGTGATGGCGTGCGGTAAAATGATGCTGGCTGCCAATGCACCGGCAGCGGTATCTGCAGATGAAACCTATGAACAGCAGACTATCGATTTCCGCGACCAGGTGGATGTCGTATTTGAACTGAAACGTTAAGCCGTTTCAGGCTGCTCCTGCCGTAAGGTCTGACGCCCGTGTTTCAGCAGGGCGTCAGTCACCCGGCGCATGGTGGCACTTTCCGGTGCAAACCGGTGCCAGTACAGCATCCGGCGCTGAAACAGCCCCGGTGTCAGATCCAGCAACTCTCCCCGTTCCAGTTCATCCGCAATCTGCAAATGCGGGATCATACAACAGGCTGAGCTCTGTTTTGCCAGCTGCACAAACGCTTCCGAGGAATTGAGTACGTGGCTCGGCACACTGCCGGGGGCGAGGTCAAAATTAGTCTGCAAAAAGGCCATGTGCATGTCATCGAGATAATCAAACGCCACAGCCGGGGCTTTCAGCAGGGCACTGCGGCTGACATCGTCAGGAAAATAACGGGCGGCAAATTCCGGTGAGGCGACAAAGAGGTAATCCAGCGCGCCAAGCTGATCCGCCAGACAACCGGGCAGCGGACGCGGCTGAATACTGACCGCACCGACCACTTCCCCGCGCCGCAGGCGTTCATGAGTCCGCGATTCATCTTCCACCTGAATATTCAGCCGGATAGACAGATCCGCCAGTACATGGCGCAGTGCCGGGAGCAGCCAGGTTGCGAGGCTGTCGGCGTTGACCGCCAGAGAGATCAGCGGTGGCTCAATATTCCCGGCATCATCCCCCAGCCATTCCGCTTCCAGTAATTCCACCTGATGCAGCAAACCGAGCAGCTTCTGGCCTTCTTCAGTCGGACGCGGCGGCACGGTACGCACCAGCAGCGGCTGTCCGAACAGATTTTCCAGCTGTTTGATGCGCTGCGAAACGGCAGACTGGGTAATACAGAGTTTCTGTGCAGCCCGCTCAAAACCACGTTCACGGATAACAGCGTCCAGCGCCTGCAGGGCACGATAATCCGGTCGTCTCATGGCGGTTTTCTCCTCTTTTTTATAAGTCATTCACAATATGCCACAATTCGCATTCCGGGGGAGAAATAATTGCTATAATTATCGCGGGCTATGCCGGTGGCATAGGATGACGACGAAAAGGCAATAACATGACTCAGGATGAATTAAAAAAAGCGGTTGGCTGGGCAGCATTAGAATTCGTGAAGCCGGGCACCATTGTCGGTGTGGGCACCGGGTCCACCGCATCTCACTTTATTGATGCACTGGCAACCATGAAAGGCCAGATTGACGGCGCGGTATCCAGCTCTGTGGTCTCAACCGAAAAACTGAAAAGCTACGGCATTCCGGTGCTGGACTGCAATGATGTGGACAGCCTGGACGTGTATGTCGACGGCGCGGATGAAATCGACCATCACATGAATATGATCAAAGGCGGTGGCGCGGCACTGACCCGCGAGAAAATCGTGGCGGCTATCGCGAAGAAATTCATTTGTATCGTGGATGAAAGTAAGCGTGTTGATATTCTGGGTAAATTCCCGCTTCCGGTGGAAGTGATCCCGATGGCGCGTTCTTATGTAGCGCGTGAACTGGTCAAACTCGGCGGCCAGCCGGAATACCGTCAGAATGTGGTAACGGATAACGGTAACGTGATTCTGGATGTCTACAACCTGGAAATCCTGAATCCGGTTGAGCTGGAAAATAAAATCAACGGTATCGCCGGTGTGGTGACTGTCGGTTTATTTGCCAACCGTGGTGCCGACGTGGTGCTGATGGGTACTCAGGATGGCGTAAAAACCATTAAATAAATCAGTACGATATCTGTCATATTCAGATGCTGAATAAGGAACCGGAAACGGTTCCTTTTTTTATTTTTTTTAAATCATAAATTTCGGTGATATATATCACAATTTTGTCTTTGATATGGCCAAAATATCAGCTCTCAGCGGCATTTTTTCATTTTCTCCTGTAAACCTGCCTTTTCCCTGTGACTTGTTCTGTGACTTGTACAGGTGCGTGTATTGCGGAGACGTTATTTTTTGTTATTTTGATGTGAGGACAGGACATTTCGGGAACTTAACAAAAGGCAGGGTCATGGTAAAAGTATCACTGGAAAAAGATAAAATTAAATTTCTGCTATTGGAAGGCGTACACCAGAGTGCGGTAGACAGTCTGAAAGCAGCGGGTTATTCAAATATTGAATATCATAAAGGCGCATTATCCACGGAAGAATTAAAAGAAGCGATCCGTGATGCACGCTTTATCGGTATCCGATCCCGTACCCAACTGACGGAAGAGATTTTTGCCTGTGCGGAAAAACTGGTCGCCGTCGGTTGTTTCTGTATCGGGACTAACCAGGTTGATCTCGATGCAGCGGCAAAACGCGGTATTCCGGTCTTTAACGCGCCATTCTCAAACACCCGTTCCGTGGCTGAGATGGTGCTGGGCCAGTTATTACTGCTGCTGCGCCGTATTCCGGAGGCGAATGCCAAAGCGCATCGCGGTATCTGGGATAAACAGGCAAAAGGCTGCTACGAGGCGCGCGGTAAAAAGCTGGGGATTATCGGTTACGGCCATATCGGGACACAACTGGGGATCCTGGCGGAATCCATCGGTATGGATGTCTATTTTTACGATATCGAAAACAAACTGCCGCTCGGCAATGCCACTCAGGTGCGCCATATGTCTGAGCTGCTGAATATGAGTGATGTGGTCAGCCTGCATGTGCCGGAAACGGAATCCACCAAAAATATGATTGGTAAACATGAGTTTGAGCTGATGAAACCGGGGGCGATTTTTATTAACGCCTCACGCGGCACAGTAGTGGATATCCCGGCTCTGAGTCAGGCACTGGCATCAAAACACCTGTCCGGCGCGGCAGTGGATGTGTTCCCGTCTGAACCGGCGGCCAACAATGACCCTGCAGATCCGTTTATTTCAGAGCTGATTGGGTTTGATAATGTCATTCTCACCCCGCATATCGGCGGCTCCACTCAGGAAGCACAGGAAAATATCGGGTTTGAGGTCGGCGGTAAGCTGGCGAAATATTCCGATAACGGCTCGACGCTCTCTGCGGTCAACTTCCCGGAAGTGTCACTGCCGGTGCATGGCCAGAATGCCAACCGTCTGCTGCATATCCACGAAAACCGCCCGGGACTGCTGACCAGCATCAACCAGGTCTTTACTGATCGCGGTATTAATATCGCGGCGCAGTATCTGCGGACGGCGGGTGATCTGGGTTATGTGGTTATCGACATTGTGGCGAATAACAAAGATGAAGCTGACGACGTTCTGCTGCAGCTGAAAGCGCTACCGGGAACTGTCAGAGCACGTCTGTTGTTCTGAGAGCGGTGATTGCTCTGCGGATAACGGGCAAAAACGAAAAGTCGCGGTAAACACATCCGTGTGCGCTCAGGCGCGTCATCCATGACGCGCATGCTTTTCGTTTCATTTGCCCGTTAACCGCTGTCGCTGTCAGCAGCAGATGGATTATTTATCTGATTGTTTATACTGATTTATTTATGTTCCGGCCACAGCCAGCGGCGTGATGGTGTGATTACTTCCGGCAGCGGGACATCCCACTGTGCGGCGGGAAGTTCATCAACCTGCTGACAATCATGTGCCAGCCCCACCGGGTAAAACCCTTTCTTCTGCCAGCCCGCCAGTGTGCGGTCATAAAAACCGCCGCCCATCCCGAGACGCTCTCCTTTTTCATCAAACGCGACCAGCGGAATAAACATAATATCCAGTTCCTGCGGCGGTAATACCTGTGTGACATCCAACGCCGGTTCTGAAATTGAAAACTTGTTTTTAATCAGCGGGGTATCAGGGCGATAAGCGAGAAATAACAGATGATGGCGGCTGAACGGGTGAAGAACAGGTAAAAATACCTGTTTTCCCTGTGACCACAGCCACTCTGTCAGCGGACGGGTATCAATCTCACCATCAAAAGAGAGAAACAGGGCAATATTATTGGCGCGGTGTATATCAGGGTGATGAATGATTTGCTGAACAAGGTCTTGTGCGGCAGTGCTTTGCTGCTGAGGTGTCAGCGCACGGCGCTTGTTGCGGATTAACTGACGCAGATGATGCCGCGCTTGTAACAACGGGTCATGAGTCATAGTGAAATCAGCGAAATATCAGGAGATAAAGAAGAGAGAGGTCTCCAAGATGCCGTCGCAGGCTGTAACCCTTGAACCCTTGGTTCAAGGTGAACGCGGTGTTGCTTCCATTAGGCTGCCTGAACGAATCAGGTATGCTCACCGGTGACAAATCACCACATTCTGTCTGTATCAATATCGGCTCAGGGGACTGACCCGCAGACAAACATCTCAGAGAATTTTGTGAACTTCGTGTAACGTTGTTCTTAAACTCATTGTATGAAATCGGGCAGATATTGCAACCTAATTTCGAAATTTTTTTTGTCTAGTGACTGATTTCTAAACAATTTTATTCAATAGGTGTTACCTGGCGCTCAGTGATTCGGGTTTGGTCATGCAGCGCCTGCTCGATAGTCTGCTGTAACAGTTTTATCTTTTGTTCCATGTTATAGGCATAATCGCGCGTTTTCAATTTTTCTTGTGCCAGTTCGTGACAGATGTTTAACGCGACGATAAAAACGAGCTGTTCTGTGTTGGACACCCGGCTGCGTTCTTTCAGGTCCTGTAACCGTTGTTCAAGCTCCGCAGCAGAAGCGAGCAGAGCTTCTCTTTGTTCCGGTGGACAATTAACGCGCATGGAACGCCCGAATATCTGGATATCAACGGGTTGTGCAGACATGAAATCTTCCTTTGGTTCTGCAACAGGATATTATCCTGTGTGACGTGAATTGTGTACGTTATAGCAGCAGGCCGCAGCCCTTATCTGGTACAGCGGCGCCTCTTGATGGTAGCATATCATGAACTGAAACCCGACTGGTGAGCAAAATAATGACCCCGGATAAAACACTGCCCGATTTTAAAACACTTGATGAACTTTTGCGTCAGCAGGCCGTCGCCATGACCGCGTCAGAGATGCACGGCCTGATCACGGGTCTGCTCTGCGGCGGTAACACAGATGACAGCTGGCTGGCACTGATCCACGACCTGACCAACGAAGGCATGGCGTTTTCACAGGTTCTGGCACAGCCGCTGCGTGCTCTCTTTAATACCACATTTGAACTGCTTGATGATACCGAATGTCAGTTTAATTTACTGCTGCCGGATGATGAAGCGGGTGTGTTTGCCCGGGCTGATGAGCTGGCCGGCTGGGTCAATCACTTCTTATTAGGTCTGGGTGTGGCGGATCCGAAATTCAGTGATCGCAAGGAAGTAAAAGAAATTGTTACTGATCTGCGGGAAATCGGCATGCTGGGCTATGATGAGGCAGAAGATGCCGAAGAGCTTGATGACGCGCTGGAAGAAGTGATCGAGTATGTCCGCGTTGCGGTACAGCTGTGCTATATCTCGCTGGCGAAGCCGCGCAGCGCACAAAAGGCTGATGCGCCGGAACAGAAACCGACATTACACTGATATATCTGAATCTGTCCGCAGCAGATAATCTGCGGCACACTGAACCATCAGATTCCTGAATCATCACACAGTACAAGGAAAGAGGGTATGAATAAACAAGAATTTATCTCACGCCGTCAGGCATTGCTGGAAAAAATGGCACCGGCCAGCGCGGCGGTTTTCTTTGCGGCACCTCCGGCGCAGCGCAATGCGGACAGTGAGTATCCTTACCGCCAGCACAGTGATTTTCTCTACCTGACCGGTTTCAGTGAGCCGGAGGCCGTACTGGTACTGATTAAAAGTGATGAAACCCATAACCACAGTGTGTTGTTTAACCGGGTTCGTGATCTGACGGCGGAAATCTGGTTCGGCCGCCGTCTCGGCCAGGATGCTGCACCGGAAAAACTGGGTGTTGACCGCGCACTGCCGTTTGATGAAATCAACGAACAGCTCTGCCAGCTGCTTAACGGCCTGGACACCCTCTATTTTGCACAGGGCGAAATGGCGTATGCCGATACCATTGTCTTTAATGCTCTGGACACACTGCGCCGCGGCAGCCGCCGTAACCTTTCTGCGCCGGCCACCATTATTGACTGGCGGCCGATTGTCCACGAAATGCGTCTGTTTAAATCCCCGGCGGAGCTGGACATCATGCGCCGTGCCGGGAAGGTCAGCGCACTGGCACACACCCGCGCGATGGAAAAATGCCGTCCGGGCATGTACGAATACCAGTTACAGGGCGAAATCGAACACGAGTTTGTCAGTAACGGCGCGCGTTTCCCGTCCTATAACACCATTGTCGGCAGCGGTGAGAACGGCTGCATTCTGCACTACACCGAAAACGAATGCCGGATGAAAGACGGCGATTTGGTGCTGATCGACGCCGGATGTGAAATTGAGGGTTATGCCGGGGATATCACCCGTACCTTCCCGGTAAACGGCAAATTCAGCAAAGAGCAGCGCGAACTCTATGATCTGGTGCTGGAAACCCTGGATGTCTCCCTCGAACTCTACCGCCCGGGTACTTCTATTGCAGAGGTGACAGAGCGCGTGGTGGAAATCATGACGGAAGGGCTGGTAAAACTCGGCTTACTGACCGGGGATGTGCCGCATTTGATCGAGACCAAAGCATACCGCGCATTTTTCATGCATAGTCTCAGCCACTGGTTAGGGCTGGATGTGCATGATGTCGGCCATTACGGCACAGAACGTGACCGCATCCTGGAACCGGGCATGGTACTGACCATCGAACCGGGGCTGTATATTGCGCCGGATGCGGATGTGCCGGAGGCATATCGCGGCATTGGTGTCCGTATTGAGGATGATATTGTCATCACAGCGGACGGCAACGAAAACCTGACCGCGTCAGTGGTCAAAACCGCAGATGATATTGAAGCGCTGATGGCGCAGGCAAAACAGGCTGAATAATTAATGAGTGTGATAATCACCGGGGGCGGAATGACCGGCGCAACACTGGCGCTGGCACTTTCCCGCCTCAGTCACGGCAGGCTTCCCGTTGCACTGGCGGAAGCCAGATTACCGGATGACCATCATCCGGGGTTTGATGCGCGGGCGATTGCCCTGGCATACGGTACCTGTCAGCGGCTGGAGAAAATCGGGCTGTGGTCCGCCCTGAAAGCGCATGCGGCGCCGATTACCCGGGTGCATGTGTCTGATCAGGGGCATACCGGCTGTGTGAATATTACCGACGGTGATTATGATATTGATGCGCTCGGACAGGTGATTGAGCTGTATGATGCCGGGCAAACCCTGTTTGCCGAACTGGCAAAAGCTGAAAATGTCACGTTGTATTGTCCGGACAGCGTAAAAAGCATTACCCGTACAATGGATTCGGTCAGCGTTCAGCTGGAGAGCGGCAAAACACTGACCGGTCAGGTTCTGATTGCGGCGGACGGCAGCCACTCTGCGGTCGCGCAACAATGCGGTATGCAGTGGAGCGACACCCCGTATGAGCAGGTGGCAGTGATCGCCAATGTGATGACAGAACTGGATCCGCAGGGGCGGGCGTTTGAGCGTTTCACCCCGCAGGGGCCGCTGGCCATGCTGCCGATGACAGAAGGGCGCAGCTCGCTGGTCTGGTGTCACCGTGCAGAGCATGCGGAAGCCGTGCGTGAATGGGATGATGAGACCTTCTGCCGCGAATTGCAGAAAGCCTTCGGCTGGCAGCTGGGCAAAATTGTCACTGCCGGTGCCCGTCACTGTTATCCGCTGACTCTGAGTGCCGCGCACTCTCAGATTTCCCATCGCCTGGCGCTGGTGGGGAACGCCTCGCAGACACTCCATCCGATCGCCGGCCAGGGTTTTAACCTGGGAATGCGTGATGTGATGGCACTGGCGGAGGTTATCAGTCAGGCGTTTTTATCACAGGAAGATATTGGTCAGTACCGTGTGCTGATGCAGTATCAGGCCGCCCGTGAGGCTGACCGGCAGGCGACAATGACCCTGACCGACAGCCTGGTGCGTCTTTTCTCCAATCGTTGTTTCCCGCTGGCCGCCGGACGGAATGCCGGTCTGATGGCAATGGAAATGCTGCCGTTTCTGCGCAACCGGCTGGCAAAACAGACTCTCGGCTGGGTCGCACAGCCGGTTAATACCGCCACGGAAAGAGGATAAACAATGCAGTCATATGATGTGGTAATTGCCGGTGGCGGCATGGTCGGGCTGGCACTGGCCTGTGGTCTGCACGGCTGCGGGCTGCGCATTGCCGTGATTGAAAAGCAGGCGCCGGATACCCGTTTTGATCCGCAGGCGCCGTTTGCTGTCCGGGTCTCCGCCATCAACAGTGCCAGTGAGCGCTTACTGGGGCGGTTGGGTGTCTGGCAGGATATTCTGGCAAAACGCGCGGCACCGTATCAGGGCATGGAAGTGTGGGATAACGACAGCTTTGGCCGTATCGCGTTCAGCGCAGCGGAAGCTCATTGTGAACACCTTGGTCATATCATTGAGAATGATGTGATCCGCAACGCGCTCTGGGAGCGGGTGCAGACACTGTCTGATGTGACGCTGCTCACCGGCACGCAAATCCGTCAGGTAGTGTGGGGCGAAAACGATGCCTTTATCACCCTGGAAAATGATGACATGCTCACGACCCGCCTGGTGGCGGGGGCAGACGGGGCAAATTCCTGGCTGCGTCAGCATGCGGATATCCCGGTTTCGTTTTGGGATTATGAGCATCACGCGCTGGTCGCCACCATCCGCACAGAACTGCAGCATGAGAATGTGGCGCGTCAGGTTTTCCACGGCGACGGCATTCTGGCATTTCTGCCGTTGCCGGATGCACATCACTGTTCAATTGTCTGGTCTCTGCCCGGACTGACAGCACAGCACTGTCTGGATCTGGATGAGGCTGCGTTTAACCATAAACTGGCAGCGGCGTTTGATCTGCGCCTCGGGCTGTGTGAAGTGGTCAGTGAACGTCGGGCGATCCCGCTGACCGGCCGCTATGCCCGTCAGTTCGCTGCGCCGCGTCTGGCGCTGCTGGGCGATGCGGCTCATACCATTCATCCGCTGGCCGGACAGGGGGTTAACCTCGGTTTTATGGATGTGGCGGAGCTGATTGGCGAAATCCGCCGTCTGACTGCTGAAGGCAAAGATATCGGCAACTATTTCTGGCTGCGCCGTTTTGAGCGCCGCCGCAAGCAGAGTGCCGCAATGATGCTGGCCGGAATGCAGGGTTTCCGTGAACTGTTCGACGGCAGCAATCCGGTGAAAAAACTGGTCCGTGATGTCGGTCTGGTGCTGGCAGACACACTGCCGGGCGTGAAACCGGCGCTGCTGCGCCATGCCCGCGGACTGAGTGATATGCCGGACTGGCTGCGTGAACCGAAGCCGGCATCAGCTGAAAAAATCTAATTTAAGGGCTTTTTTCACATTAGTTTTATTCATAATGCACTAAAAATTAACCGGTCGATCCGGCCGGTGTTTTAGTGCATTCCCGCCGCTTAATTCAAAACTATCACCTGTTAATGCTTTTTTGCGCCTCAGGGCTCAGAATGGCAGATGAAAAATCTGCATACTGACGGCTCGTATTTTTCCGTCCGCGTACACGGTCACAATTTTTTCTTATGGTTACGTTTGTGATTCGGTGATAACGTCAGGAAAAGGGTATCGTTTGCGCGGTACACGCTGCGCACTATGTCTGACTGAAAGGGGATAGAATGGCACAACACACACCACTGTCCGGTGAGCACGTTGCCTGCGGGGCAAAAATGGTGGATTTCCACGGCTGGATGATGCCGCTGCACTACGGCTCCCAGATCGAAGAGCACCACAATGTCCGCAATGACGCCGGTATGTTCGATGTTTCCCATATGACAATCGTGGACTTTCATGGCCCGCAATGTCAGCAGTTCCTCCGTTATCTTCTCGCCAACGATGTGGCAAAACTCACCGAAAAAGGCAAAGCACTGTATACCGGGATGCTCAATGCGTCCGGCGGTGTGATCGACGATCTTATCGTCTATTACTTTGCGGATGACTTTTACCGGCTGGTGGTGAACTCCGCCACCCGTGAAAAAGATCTGGCGTGGATTGACGAACATCGCAAAAACTTTGCGGCTGAGATGACAGTCCGTGATGATTTGGCGATGATTGCTGTTCAGGGGCCGCATGCCAAAGAAAAAGTTGCGACACTGCTGAGTGCGGAACAAAAAGCCGCCGTCGCCGGGATGAAACCGTTTTACGGCGTGCAGAGCGGCGATTATTTCATTGCCACCACCGGGTACACCGGCGAGGAAGGTTATGAGATCGCGCTGCCCGCAGAGCAGGCCGCTGACCTGTGGAAAAAACTGCTGGCCGCCGGGGTGAAACCAGCCGGGTTAGGGGCGCGGGATACTTTACGCCTCGAAGCAGGCATGAATCTTTACAGCCAGGAGATGGACGAAACCGTCAATCCGCTGGCCGCAAATATGGGCTGGACCATTGCCTGGCAGCCGGAAGACCGGAAATTTATCGGCCGTGAGGCACTGGAAAAATTCCGCCGCGACGGCACTGAAAAACAGGTCGGTCTGGTGATGCGCGAAAAAGGCGTACTGCGGGCCGGAATGGAAGTCCGCTTTACTGATGAGCTCGGCAAATTACAGACCGGCGTTATCACCAGCGGAACCTTCTCCCCGTCACTGGGATTCAGTATCGCGCTGGCCCGTGTCCCGCAGGGGATCGGCAATACCGCAATTGTACAGGTGCGCAACCGTGAAGTGCCTGTTGAGGTCGTGAAACCGGGGTTTGTCCGTAACGGCAAAGCACTGGTCTGAACATCCGTATTTTATTGTTAAATTTTGAGAAACCCGATAACAGGAGCCGTTGGCGATGAGTAATATACCTGAGAATCTGAAATATACAGAAGATCACGAGTGGGTTCGCCATGAGAGTGGTGATGAGTATGTGGCAGGGATCACTGACTACGCGCAGGAACTGCTGGGCGATGTGGTTTTTGTTGAATTACCGGAAGTGGGTGATGAAATCACATTTGGTGAGGCATTCGGTACTGTTGAGTCGGTAAAAGCGGCATCTGACCTGTATGCGCCGGTGACCGGCACCGTTATCGCCGTGAACGAAGCACTGGAAGACAGCCCGGAACTGGTAAACAGCGAGCCGTATGAAGGCGGCTGGATGATCCGCATTAAAATTACGGATCCGGATGAGTTTGCCGGTCTGATGGACGCAGCCAAATACGCAGAACTGCAGGCTGAAGAACAAGACTGACGGATTGCGGAACCCTGTTTGTAAGTAAACAGGGTTTTTTTTCGGGTTTTTATTGAATCAGACAATGTCAGGAACCGGAGAACAATGACTCAAACTTTAACGCAGCTTGAAAACCGGGGTGAATTTGTCCGCCGTCATATCGGCGCATCCCCTGAACAACAGCAGCATATGCTGAAAACGGTCGGTGCGGCATCACTTGAAGATCTTACCCGCCATATTGTCCCGGATGATATTCAGCTGGATATCCCGCCTGCCGTGGGCGAAGGGGCAACCGAACAGGATGCGCTGGCAGAACTGAAAACCATTGCCGGGCTGAATCAGCAATTTACCTCTTACATCGGCCAGGGCTATGCACCGACCATTCTGCCGCCGGTAATTTTACGCAATCTGCTGGAAAATCCTGGCTGGTATACCGCGTACACGCCGTATCAGCCGGAAATCTCCCAGGGCCGCCTGGAAGCACTGCTGAATTTCCAGCAGGTGACTATCGACCTGACCGGTCTGGAGCTGGCATCCGCCTCACTGCTGGATGAAGCGACCGCTGCGGCGGAAGCGATGGCGATGGCAAAACGCGTCAGCAAAAAGAAAAATGCCAACCGCTTTTTCATTGCGGATGATGTGCATCCGCAAACCCTGGATGTGATCCGCACCCGCGCTGAATATTTCGGTTTTGAACTGATAATCGATAGTGCGGAAAAAGCCCTTGATTACGATGATGTGTTCGGTGTGCTGTTACAGCAGACCGGCACCGGCGGGCAGATCCATGATTACCGTGAATTACTGGCACAGTTACATCAGCGTCAGGTGATCACCAGTGTGGCAGCCGATATTATGGCGCTGGTTCTGCTGGAAGCACCGGGTAAACAGGGTGCGGATATCGTCTTCGGCTCAGCCCAGCGTTTTGGTGTGCCGATGGGCTACGGCGGCCCGCATGCTGCCTTCTTTGCCTGCCGTGATGCTTACAAACGTGCGATGCCGGGCCGTCTTATCGGGGTATCCATTGATGCCGCCGGTAACCGTGCGCTGCGCCTGGCGCTGCAAACCCGCGAACAACACATCCGCCGTGAAAAAGCGAACTCCAATATCTGTACCTCTCAGGTGCTGCTGGCGAATATTGCCGGGATGTATGCGGTCTACCACGGGCCGGAAGGTCTGAAACGGATTGCCGGCCGCATTCACCGCCTGACTGATATTCTGGCGAAAGCGCTGACAGACGCAGGTCTGCGTCTGCGTAACACCACCTGGTTTGATACCCTGACGATTGAAGTGCAGGACAAAGCTGCCGTTCTGGCCCGTGCCAAAGCGGCGCGTATCAACCTGCGTACCGATCTGCCGGGTGCCGTTGCGGTTACCCTGAGCGAAACCACGCAGCGTGAATGCCTGGAAAATCTGTACGCGGTACTGACCGGACAGGAAGCACTGTGGGATATCGATGCACTCGATGCACAGGTTGCCGCTTCTTCTGAATCCATTCCTGCTGCGCTGCGCCGCGAAGGGGAGATTCTGAAGCATCCGAACTTCCGCAGCTATCACAGCGAAACGGATATGATGCGCTATCTGCACAGTCTGGCCCGCAAAGACCTGGCGTTGGATCAGGCAATGATCCCGCTCGGCTCCTGCACCATGAAACTGAATGCGGCAGCGGAGATGATCCCGATCACCTGGCCGGAATTCGGTAATATGCACCCGTTCTGCCCGCCGGAGCAGGCTCAGGGCTATCATGTGATGATAGAACAGCTCTCCCGCTGGCTGGTACTGCTGACCGGTTATGACGCCATGTGTATGCAGCCGAACTCCGGCGCACAGGGGGAATATGCCGGGCTGGTGACTATCCGCCGCTATCAGGAAAGCAAAGGTGAAGGGCACCGCACTATCTGTCTGATCCCGCAATCTGCTCACGGCACTAACCCGGCCTCAGCCAATATGGCGGGAATGGAAGTCGTGGTGGTGGCCTGTGATGAAGACGGTAACATTGATCTGGCGGATTTACGGGCGAAAGCAGAACAGCACAGTGAAAATCTGTCCTGTGTGATGATCACCTATCCGTCCACCCACGGGGTGTATGAAGAGGGTGTGCGTGAAGTCTGTGATATCATTCATGAATTCGGCGGCCAGGTGTATCTGGACGGCGCGAACATGAACGCACAGGTCGGTGTGACCACGCCGGGCTTTATCGGTGCGGATGTTTCTCACCTTAACCTGCACAAAACCTTCAGTATTCCGCACGGCGGCGGCGGCCCGGGTATGGGGCCGATTGGTGTGAAAAAACACCTCGCACAGTTTGTGCCGGGACACACTATTGTCACCTCTGAGCTGCTGACCTCTCAGGGCGCAGTATCTGCCGCACCGTTCGGCAGTGCCTCCATTCTGCCGATCAGCTGGATGTATATCCGCATGATGGGTGCTCAGGGGCTGCGTCAGGCCAGTCAGGTCGCGATCCTTAATGCCAACTATATCGCTGCACGGCTGAAATCCGCTTACGATGTGCTTTATACCGGCCGTAACGGCTATGTGGCGCATGAATGTATTCTGGATATTCGTCCGCTGAAAGCGAAGTTTGGTATTACGGAGATGGATATTGCCAAGCGTCTGATTGACTACGGTTTCCATGCACCGACTATGTCTTTCCCGGTCGGCGGCACACTGATGGTTGAGCCGACAGAGTCCGAAAGTCAGACGGAGCTGGATCGCTTTATTGATGCGATGCTGGGTATCCGTGCGGAAATGGAGCGGGTCGGCAGCGGCGAGTGGACAGCGGAAGATAACCCGCTGGTGAATGCCCCGCATATCCAGACTGAACTGGCAGCGGAGTGGTCACATCCGTACAGCCGTGAAGTGGCGGTATTCCCGACTCAGGCAACGCGTGACAACAAATACTGGCCGACGGTTAAACGGCTGGATGATGTCTACGGTGACCGTCACCTTCAGTGCTCCTGTGCACCGATGAGTGATTATGAGTAAACGGTAAACGATAAAGAAAAGGCCGGTTGTGGTAACACAACCGGCCTTTTTTATCAGCGCAGCCAGCCTTTCTGCTTCGCGGTATCCAGTTCGGCGCGTAACCACACCCAGAATGCCGGGTGCACATCGGCAATAAATTTCGTGCGGTCAATCACCTGTTCCAGTGAAATGTTGTTTTCCACCCAGCTCTGACCGTTGTTGTGCAGATTCATCAGCACCGGCATCACGCGGTCGATCATATTGGCGATACGGGCTTCGCGGGTTTCTGCGGCGTCATACTCATTCCACAGCGCCTGAAACTCATCCGCCTGCGGCTGCGGCAGCAGACCGAAAATCCGTTTTGCGGCAGCCACTTCTTTTTCCGCAATCGCTTCGCGGGCGGCCAGATCAAAGACCAGCACGTCCCCGGCGTCAATTTCCACCACATCATGCAGTAGTGCCATTTTCAGGATCCGCAGCATATCCGCATCTTCAACATACGGCGCAAACGCCATTGCTGTCATGGCAAAATGCCAGCTGTGTTCAGCGGAGTTTTCCTGACGTTCATTGTTCAGCAGGCGGGTTTTGCGGTAAACACTTTTGAGCTTATCCAGCTCCATAACAAAGGTGATTAACTGAGAAAAAGGAATGACTTCCTGTGCGGGAACAACTGATGACATAACAACCTCAATACGGATTTATACAGAATACCTCCGGGCGCAGAGACAGGGTATCTCTGCGCCCGGGGATGACGGGAAATCAGGCTTCTTCAGTAAAGGAGTACGGCAGCGGGAAAAGGCTCAGGCGGCTTTCTTCATCTTCACGGATACGGAAGACAGCATCTTCCTCCGTATCATTATTCATCACAATCTGCACCAGAACGCGGTCATCGCTCAGGCGGACTGCCGCGAGAATGGTACCGGTACGGCGCCAGTTTTCGCCCAGCTGACGCTCAGCATCATCACCGGCGACCGGCACATGGCGGCTGTGACCAATCAGCGTGAACATGGCACGTTTGTTGGCACCGCGGAATTTGGCGCGGGCGACCATTTCCTGGCCGGTATAACAGCCTTTCTTAAAGCAGATACCCCGGGGAAGGGATTGCAGATTTGTTGCCTGCGGCAGAAATTCACCGACGGTTGCCGCATCAATTACGGCGTAACCAGCTTCAATATCCAGTGCGGTCCACTGAGTGTCAGACGCGTCCGGCAGAGACAGGGCATCAGATAAAGCACCGGCCTGCTCAGCGGTTTGGATCAGAATAAAACGCCCCTGCGGCAGCGGCAGATACAGCAGTGTGGTGTCATCGCTGCTGACAACCTGAGTGTCAGCATCCGGAACGGTGCTGAAATGCGCCTTCAAGGCTTCTGCCGCACCGTGACCAGCGATCCCGGTCAGGACAGCACTCTCATCAGCGGCAATCGTTACTTTGGAAAATACCGCGTATTTTTTCAGTTCCGCGAGCTGGGTATCCAGCGCACTGCGGCGGATAAGGTAGGCGTAACCGTCTTTATAATGAAACAGACGCAGATCACTCCACATCTTCCCTTTGGCATCACAATGGGCACACAGCACATGCTGATCATCAGCCATAGCGTCGATATCAGCGGTGACCTGTCCCTGAAGATACTTCTGACTGTCCGGGCCGGTGATGGTCACCAGCGCCAGATCACTGAGGGAAATGCGTGCCAGGGGGAGAGAATCACTCAGTTGCGGGAGTAATGTATTTGTTTCTGTGTTCATGATGTTTTACCTGTCCGGAGAGCTGTGCAATGTATGGTAAAAGAGATAACAGACATTGCAAGAGAATATTATTGACCCTTTGTGTGATGCGGTGCGTGCGGAGTGACAATGAAACCGGCAGTTGCGGATTTCATTTATTTTTCCGCCTGAGACGCATTTTTCTCCGGCATGTGCGGCAGACGATTTTCTTTATTGTCAGGGCTTGGTAGGCTACGCTGATATCATCAGTTATGTTTACCGGTCTGATAAACCGCTTCTTATAAAAAGGATATACCGGTGTTAGATATTGAAAATAAAGCCCGCATCCACTGGGCCTGCCGTCGCGGCATGCGGGAGCTGGATATTGCGATTATGCCGTTTTTTCAGCATGAATATGACACGCTGACCGATGCTCAGAAACAGGATTTTGTGCAGTTGCTGAACTGCCCGGATCCGGATCTGTTTAACTGGCTGATGAATAAAGGCCGTCCGGATGATGAAGCGCTGTATCAGATAATCCGGCTGATTCAGGAACGTAATCAGGCACGGATGGCGGCACAGAACGCAGCGTATTATCCGGACTGAGCGGCAGAAAAAGTCATAACCGGTCACAGTTATTTCATAGGAAACCGGGAAGGAATGCCGTATATTTTCCGGCTGACGGACGCGGGATAACCGGGTTCTCAGCCGGACAGCGGGTGCTGTCATTGTGTCAGGATACAGAGGGGGCAGACCGGTGGTTTTATGGAAATCAGTATTACGTGTCTCATTTAAGACTCAGGTCTTCTCAACACTGATTTACGGTGTGCTGGCGCTGAGTGTGTTATTTGCGCCCTGGCCCGGCAGAACCTCATTTATCTGGCTGCCGCTGACACTGCTGCTGATAGCCGGCTGGGGGCGGACACAGTATAAAATCAGCAAACGCGCCGGTCCCGCCAGTCTGCAGAACCAGAACCGGATTTTATGGCGTAAAAGTGAGTGGGAAATCACTAAGCCGCCGTATATCACCCGGCTGGGTGTCCGTCTGCATCTGCGCTCACTGACTTCCGGGCGGCAGAAATATCTGTGGATAGCCTCTGACAGTGTCCCGAAAGAGGCATGGAGCAGCCTTAATCAGCTGCTTTTACAATACCCGGATATCTGATCCGCTTACAGCAGTTCCTGAACTTCCTCAAGTACCTGCATGCACCATGTGGCGATGCGCTCTTCGCTCTCGTCATACTGATTGACGTCATCAAGTGCCAGGCCGACAAAGTGTTTGCCGTCCGGGGTCAGGGCTTTCGGGCTGGTGAAGGTATAACCGTCCACCGGCCAGTAACCGGCAAATTTTACCCCGGATGATTGCAGCTGCTGATGCAGATAGCCCAGTGCGTCCAGGAACCAGTCGCTGTAATCCACCTGATCACCCATGCCGTACATAGCGACAATTTTTCCCGATAAATCAAGCTGCGGCAGTTGCTCCCACACCGCCAGCCAGTCTTCCTGGATTTCACCGAAATCCCAGGTCGGAATGCCGAGGATCAGCACCGGGTAGCTTTCCATCAGTTGCAGATCTGTCTCTTTCACATCATGGAGTTCAACGAGATCATCACCTAAAATATCACGGATTTTTTCAGCTGCCATTTCGGTATAGCAGGTGCTGGAACCATAAAAAAGACCAATTTTCATCTGTTTATTCTGCTGTGTATCGGGTAAAAAATGAAAGCTCACCGCCTCTGTGCGCTGCTTTCATCACAGGATTACGGTATTGTAACAGAAGATAAGTTAATTCTGACACGGGAATTCAAACGGGAGGTCAGCGGTGAAGGACGCCGTACAACACAGCGAAAGTGATGCACTGACAGAGCAGTTTCTTGATACTATCTGGCTGGAACAGAATTTATCGGAAAACACCCTGGCATCCTACCGCCTGGATTTACAGGCACTGGCGGACTGGCTGGCGCCGCAGGATCTGGACTGGTTATCACTGACCACCCTTGATTTGCAGGCTTTTCTGGCCGGCAGGCTGGATCGCGGTTACAAAGCTACCAGTTCGGCGCGGATGCTCAGCTCGCTGCGCCGGTTTTTCCAGTATTGCTACCGTGAAAAACTGCGGACGGATGACCCGACTATTCAGCTGGCGGCACCCAAACTGCCTGCCCGGCTGCCGAAAGATTTAAGCGAAAGCCAGGTGGATGACCTGCTGGCGGCTCCGGATGTTACCGATCCGCTCGAACTGCGCGATAAAGCCATGCTGGAAGTGCTTTATGCCTGCGGACTGCGTGTGACAGAACTGGTGTCACTTTCACTGCCGGATGTCAGTCTGCGCCAGGGCGTGATCCGCGTGATCGGTAAAGGTAATAAAGAGCGTCTGGTGCCGATGGGGGAAGAAGCGGTGTACTGGCTGGAGGTTTATCTGGCACAGGCCAGACCGTCACTGCTGAACGGACAGGCTGCGGACGTGCTGTTCCCGAGCAAACTCGGGCGGCAGATGACGCGGCAGACATTCTGGCACCGCATCAAACACTATGCGGTCGTAGCCGGGATTGCGACTGAAAAACTCTCGCCCCATGTGCTGCGCCATGCCTTTGCCACGCATCTGCTCAATCACGGGGCGGATCTGCGGGTGGTGCAGATGCTGCTGGGGCACAGTGATTTATCCACCACACAAATTTATACCCATGTCGCGACGGAGCGGTTACGCACGCTGCACCAGCAGCACCATCCGCGCGGCTGATAAGGAAACAGTATGCTGAAAATTGTATCATCCGCACTGGCGCTTCTGCTTGTGTTCAGTCACGGCGCGGTTGCCGGGGAAAGCGAAATCAAAGCGGCACTGGGCAAAATGGATATGACCGCCACCATGATCCGCCCGTCACCGGTGCCGGGTGTCTCGGCGGTAGCCACCCCGCAGGGTGTTTTTTATATCAGCGATGACGGCCGTTATCTGCTGCAGGGGCCGATGTTTGATATGAGCGGCAAAACCCCGAAAAATATCACCAATAATGTGCTGCTGGATGAGCTGAACAGCCTGGAAAATGAGATGATCATTTATAAATCTCAGCGCGGCAGCCACGTTATTACTGTCTTTACGGATATCACCTGTCCGTACTGCCTGAAGTTACATAATGAAAATAAGGCGCTGAATGATAAAGGCATTACGGTCCGTTATCTGGCGTTTCCGCGCAAAGGGCCGGATTCAGCTGTCGGCCGGGAAATGCAGTCAGTCTGGTGTAACGGGTTCAAAACCAAAGCACTGGACAATGCATTCCGTAATGAGCCGATCCCGCAGATAGACAGCTGTAACATTGATATCAGTAAACACTATAATCTCGGCCTGAAATTCGGCATCACCGGCACTCCGGCGATTGTCCTTGAGGACGGAACGCTGATTGCCGGTTACCTGTCAGCGGATAAAATTGCTGAATTAGTAAATAAATAATTAATAGTATAATCAGGTTGTTATGATAAAAACAGAACTCCGCCGCCGTGATGCGGGGGATTATACAGCACTGCTTTCTCCCGATCGCCCCGAACTGTTATGCCGTCTGTATGCTGCCAGAGGAATTACCTCTGCGGAGCAACTGGAGCGCGGTGCACGCGGGCTGCTTAATTACGGTCAGCTTAACGGCATTGACCAGGCCGTTGTACTGCTGAAAGAAGCACTGCACCAGAATCAGCGGATTGTGATTGTCGGCGATTTTGATGCTGACGGCGCGACCAGTACGGCATTGTCGGTCCGTGCACTGCGCCGGATGGGATTCCGGCAGGTGGATTTTCTTGTCCCCAACCGTTTTGAGGACGGCTACGGGCTCAGCGCACAGGTGACAGAGCAGGCCCGCCGCAAAGGGGCGGAGCTGATTATGACAGTGGATAACGGTATTTCCTCTCATGACGGCGTGGCCGCTGCTCATGCTGCCGGGATCCGCGTGATTGTGACTGACCACCATCTGCCGGGAGAGATTCTGCCGCCGGCGGAAGCGATTATTAACCCGAACCTGGCAGACTGCGGATTTCTCTCCAAATCCCTCGCCGGTGTCGGCGTAACCTTTTATCTGATGTCCGCGCTGCGGGCATCACTGCGGGCGGACGACTGGTTCGCACAACAGAATATTGCCGAGCCGAACCTGGCTGAACTGCTTGACCTGGTCGCACTGGGCACAGTGGCAGATGTGGTGCCGCTTGATCAGAACAACCGTATCCTTGTGCATCAGGGGCTGAACCGCATCCGTGCCGGACGCTGCTGTGCCGGGATCACCGCACTGCTGGAAATCTCCAAACGGCAGGTTCCCGCACTGGTGGCGAGTGACCTGGGTTTTGCTCTCGGGCCTCGTCTGAATGCGGCGGGCAGACTGGATGATATGTCAGTCGGTGTTGAACTGCTGCTGACGGATGATATGGCGAAAGCACGCATGCTGGCGCATGAACTGGACGGTCTGAACCAGACCCGGCGCGAAATCGAGCAGGGGATGCAACAGGAAGCCCTGACGCTGTTCAGCAAAATTGAGCACAGCACCAAGGAAATGCCATCGGGCATTGCGTTGTATCACCCTGAGTGGCATCAGGGCGTGGTCGGTATTCTCGCCTCACGCGTCAAAGAGCGTTATCACCGTCCGGTGATTGCCTTTGCCCCCTGCGGCGATGGTCTGCTGAAAGGCTCCGGACGCTCGGTGAGCGGCCTGCATCTGCGGGATGTGCTCGAGCGGCTCGATACGCTCAATCCGGGAATGATGGCCGCATTCGGCGGGCATGCCATGGCGGCCGGGCTTTCTCTGCCGGAATCGTATTTTCCTGATTTTCAGCATAAATTTGCCGCGCTGGTGGACGATATGATCGACCCCGGGCTGCTGCACGGCGTTATCTGGAGTGACGGCGTGCTGTCACCGCAGGATATGACACTGGAAACCGCCGGATTGCTGCGCGAAGGCGGGCCGTGGGGGCAGGGGTTCCCGGAGCCGTTGTTTGACGGCACATTCCGGTTGCTGCAACAGCGCATCGTCGGTGAAAAGCACCTGAAAGTGATGATTGAACCGGAAGACGGCGGTCCGCTGCTCGATGGTATCGCCTTTAATGTTGATGTGAATTACTGGCCGGACAACAGTGTGCAGCGGGTTCGTCTCGCCTATAAACTGGATGTGAATGAGTTCCGCGGACAGCGCAGTGTGCAGTTACTGATAGAACATATCTGGCCGGATTAATTTTAGTCCGAAAGGGGTTTGCAGTGCTGTCATGATGAGCGGATTTTCGCTACAATGTGCAGTTCTCACATTATTACCTGACAATCAACAAAAGATAAAAAGACATGTTTGAAATTAACCCGGTAAAAAATCAGATCCAGGATTTGACTGAGCGTACTTCGGTGCTTCGGGGGTATCTTTGACTACGATGCCAAGAAAGAGCGCTTAGAAGAAGTTAACGCCGAGCTGGAACAGCCTGACGTCTGGAACGAACCTGAACGTGCCCAGGCACTCGGTAAGGAACGCGCCTCTCTGGAAGCCATCGTGGAAACCATTGATGACCTTGACCAGGGGCTTGAGGATGTCAGCGGTCTGCTGGAACTCGCCGTCGAAGCGGATGACGAAGAGACCTTTAACGAAGCTGTTGAAGAGCTGAAGGGACTGGAAGACAAACTCGGTCAGCTGGAATTCCGCCGGATGTTCTCCGGTGAATATGACAGCGCTGACTGCTACCTTGATCTCCAGGCCGGTTCCGGTGGTACAGAAGCTCAGGACTGGGCAAGCATGCTGCTGCGTATGTATCTGCGCTGGGCAGAAAGCCGCGGCTTTAAAACCGAAATTATTGAAGAATCTGACGGCGACGTGGCCGGTCTGAAATCGGCAACGGTTAAGATCATGGGCGAATACGCCTACGGCTGGCTGCGCACCGAAACCGGCGTTCACCGCCTGGTGCGCAAGAGCCCGTTTGACTCCGGCGGCCGCCGCCATACCTCGTTCAGTTCCGCGTTTATCTATCCGGAAGTGGACGATGACATTGATATTGAAATCAATCCGGCGGATATCCGTATTGACGTTTACCGCGCCTCCGGTGCCGGTGGTCAGCACGTGAACAAAACGGAATCTGCGGTGCGTCTTACCCATATTCCGACCGGTATCGTCACACAATGTCAGAATGACCGCTCGCAGCATAAGAATAAAGATCAGGCTTTCCGTCAGATGAAAGCAAAACTTTATGAATATGAAATGCAGAAGAAAAACGCCGATAAACAAGAAATGGAAGATAACAAATCCGACATCGGCTGGGGCAGTCAGATCCGTTCTTATGTGCTTGATGATTCCCGTATTAAAGATCTCCGTACCGGTGTGGAAACCCGCAATACGCAGGCTGTATTAGACGGCGATCTGGATAAATTTATTGAGGCCAGCTTAAAAGCGGGTTTATAAGGATTAAAAATGTCACAAGACCAACACAGTGCTGAGCAGGCACCTGATTTAAATAACGAATTAAAAACACGCCGTGAAAAACTGGCACAACTGCGTGAGAAAGAAGCCGTTGCATTCCCGAATGATTTCCGCCGTGACGCGGTATCCGGTGAGCTGCATGAAAAATATGGCGAAAAAAGCGCGGAAGAGCTGGAAGCCCTGAATATCGAAGTGGCGATTGCCGGCCGTATGATGACCCGCCGTATCATGGGTAAAGCCTCTTTTGCCACCTTACAGGACACTGCGGGCCGTATTCAGATTTACGTTTCCCGTGATGATCTGGCTGAAGGTGTGTACAACGAATCCTTTAAAAAATGGGATCTGGGCGATATCCTCGCAGCACGCGGTAAGTTATTTAAAACCAAAACCGGTGAGCTGACTGTTCACTGTACCGAAGTCCGCCTGCTGACCAAGGCACTGCGTCCGTTACCGGATAAATTCCACGGTCTGAGTGACCAGGAAACCCGTTACCGTCAGCGTTATCTGGATCTGATTGCCAACGATGAATCCCGTCATACCTTTGCGGTGCGTTCACGTATTCTGGCTGAAATCCGTAAATTCATGGTGAACAAAGGGTTTATGGAAGTGGAAACCCCGATGATGCAGGTGATTCCGGGCGGAGCAAGTGCGCGTCCGTTTGTTACCCATCATAATGCGCTGGATATCGATATGTATCTGCGTATTGCGCCGGAGCTGTATCTGAAGCGTCTGGTGGTCGGTGGTTTTGAGCGCGTGTTTGAAATCAACCGCAACTTCCGTAACGAAGGGGTTTCCCCGCGTCACAACCCGGAATTCACCATGATGGAACTTTATATGGCGTATGCCGATTATAAAGACCTGATTGCACTGACCGAAGAACTGTTCCGCACCATCGCGCAGGATGTGCTGGGCAACCCGGTTGTGAAATACGGTGACCAGGAATTCGATTTCGGCAAACCGTTTGCCAAACTCACCATGAAAGAAGCTATCTGCAAATACCGTCCGGAAACCAATATGGCGGATCTGGATGATATGGATAAAGCAGTGGCTATCGCGAAATCCCTGAATATCAAAATTGAAAAATCATGGGGTCTGGGCCGCGTACAGTGTGAAATCTTCGAGGAAGTGGCAGAAAGCCATCTGATCCAGCCGACATTCATCATTGAATACCCGGCAGAAGTCTCTCCGCTGGCGCGCCGTAATGACGACAATCCGTTTATTACTGACCGCTTTGAATTCTTTATCGGCGGCCGCGAAATCGGTAACGGTTTCTCCGAGCTGAACGATGCGGAAGATCAGGCAGAACGTTTTGCCGAGCAGGTCCGCCAGAAAGACGCTGGTGATGACGAAGCGATGTTCTATGACGAAGACTATGTTGTCGCGCTGGAGCACGGTCTGCCGCCGACAGCGGGTCTGGGTATCGGGATCGACCGCATGGTTATGCTGTTTACTGACAGCCATACCATCCGTGACGTTATCCTGTTCCCTGCGATGCGTCCGGGCAAATAATTGCTGAAGTAAATGAACACGGAGCCTCACAAATTTGTGGGGCTTTTTTTTCACTATCCTCTTGATAAACAAGATGACCGGCGTATAATCTCACACATCCCGACGCGGGCGTAGTTCAATGGCAGAACGAGAGCTTCCCAAGCTCTATACGAGGGTTCGATTCCCTTCGCCCGCTCCAGTTTTCTTCGTTAACTCCCGGTCTTATCTAATCTTTCAGCAACTGAGTTTCTCTGGTGTATCTCATTCCGCATGTCTGAAACTCTGATTCAGTCACATATGTGTCTGTGTCAGCATAATGGTGCCCGTCATTGCAGGCTCCGGTTTCGTACGGTTTTATATATTTAACCGGCCCGGAGAAATATTTTTATTGAAATGAATAATTATTCAGAAATAATACTTTATTAATTTTACGAGTTTCCCGGTCATAAAATAGTATTTTTTATAATTTACTGTTATTACACCTTAATTTAAAATTAAGCTATTAGTGCGATTTGATTAAATATATATGTCGTGATTATATTTCATTATCTTATAAATAATGATTATAGACCAGGTCACTATATTATCAGAGGATTGGTTATTATCTATAATATAGACGTAGTAACTATATTAAATATGTATTTGTTTTTTTAATTTGTGCCAATAATATACACAACACAGTATTAACAAAATGTATTTTTATACTAACTAATATTGGTTGAATATATTTTTAGGATTATTATTTTGATGTATGTCACGGTATAGTATTTATACTTGGTTATATTAATAATTGTTCGTCAGATAGTCTTAATTTTAAACAGGTGCAAAAATGGAAAACAATAACCGATTTTGGCCGCATATAAGACGTGTTACACACCTTATGATGTTCTCACATCGTTCGTGTTTTGATTTTAATCGTTTTAATGCACAAAGGTAGTCCCTCTACTGACATCCATGACGTTGTCTGCATATTGCCATCGTATGGATCGTCGACCTCTTTCTCATTATATCCCGCATTTATGTGTGGATATGCTGAATTCTGATTGATAATTCATACTCTGGTTTTCATGCATATCAATATGCAGGTAAACAGCTTTCGTCATTCCCGGTTGCGGCAAAAAAAGCCCTTGCTGAGATAGTGAAAACTGTCAGTCCTGAATATTGTTTTGGCATACGTAATGGCATAAAGAGAAATGTGATTTTTTAACTCAATAGTATATTGAGGGAACAAGCTCGCATTTATGAAAATAAATAACTGAAATATTTTTTCTGAATATTTCAGCGGGAATTTTTTGCCAAAAATAAAAGGTATGAAAATGAAAAGTTATAAAATCGCTGTCAGCTATGATATGTCTGACTATATTTCAACACACCGGGAATGTGTGGATATCCTGAATACAGATTTTACGGATGTTGCTGTCATCGTTATTTCACTTGATGATATCCGCGACGGAAAGCTGGATTTTATTGAGCAGCACAGTTTTGAACAGCCGGTTTTTGCTGTAATCAGTGATCACGAAGTCATTCCGGCAGATGTCATTACACGGTTAACCGGCGTGATTGATTTAAATAAAAAGAACGGTGAATTATACAGTAAGCAACTGGAAACAGCGGCGCTGAAATATGAAGAAAGTCTGTTACCGCCATTTTTCGGCAGTATGAAAAAATATGTTGAGCAGGGCAATTCAGCTTTTGATTGTCCCGGACATCAGGGCGGGGAGTTTTTCCGCCGTCACCCGCTGGGTAACCAGTTTGCTGAATATTTCGGCGAAAATTTATTCCGTTCTGATTTATGTAATGCGGATGTCTCCATGGGGGATCTGCTGATTCATGAAGGGGCTCCGTGCGCGGCACAACAGCATGCGGCGAAAGTTTTTAACGCGGATAAAACCTATTTCGTCCTTAATGGTACATCGTCTTCAAATAAAGTGGTGCTTAATGCCTTATTGGCGCCGGGTGACCTGGTATTATTCGATCGTAACAACCACAAATCAAATCATCACGGCGCATTAATACAGGCGGGGGCAATACCGGTTTATCTGGAAGCTGCGCGCAACCCGTTCGGATTTATCGGCGGGATTGATGCTCATTGTTTTGAAGAGGATTATCTTCGCAGCTTAATTAAAGAAGTCGCACCTGAACGAACCGGCGAAAAACGTCCGTTCCGTCTGGCGGTTATTCAACTGGGTACGTATGACGGAACAATTTATAACGCACGCCAGGTTGTCGATAAAATCGGTCATTTATGTGACTACATTTTATTTGATTCTGCCTGGGTTGGTTATGAACAGTTTATTCCGATGATGAAGGATTGTTCTCCGCTTTTGCTGGAGCTGAATGAAAATGATCCCGGAATTCTGGTCACACAATCTGTTCATAAACAACAGGCCGGTTTCTCTCAGACATCTCAGATCCATAAAAAAGACAGTCATATTAAAGGCCAGAGCCGTTATGTGAATCATAAGCGTCTGAATAATGCCTTTATGATGCATGCCTCCACCAGCCCGTTCTATCCGCTGTTTGCCGCGCTGGATGTGAACGCCAAAATGCATGAAGGGAAATCAGGTAAGCGTTTATGGATGGATTGCGTGAAAACCGGGATTGAAACCCGTAAGTTGCTGCTGAAATCCTGTAAACATATCCGCCCGTTCATTCCGGAAACTATTGATGGCCGTTCATGGGGCGATTTTGAGACTGATGTGATTGCCAATGATCTCCGGTTCTTCAATTTTGTGCCGGGTGAGCGCTGGCATGCCTTTGAGGGATATGAAGAAAATCAGTATTTTGTTGACCCGTGCAAATTACTGCTGACAACGCCGGGTATTGATGCCAAAACCGGTAATTATGAAGCGTTCGGTGTGCCGGCAACGATTCTGGCTAACTATCTGCGTGAAAATAATATCATTCCTGAAAAATGCGATCTCAACTCCATTCTGTTCCTGCTGACACCTGCTGAAAGCATGGCAAAAATGCAGCATCTGGTGGCTCAGATTGCCCGTTTTGAGCAATTACTGGAACAGGATGCTCCGCTGAAAGAGGTACTGCCGTCTGTATATCATGCGTATGAAGCCCGTTATCAGGGGTATACCATCCGTCAGTTATGTCAGGAAATGCATGATATGTATGTGAAGTTTAATGTGAAACAACTCCAGAAAGAGATGTTCCGCAAATCACATTTCCCGCAGGTCAGCATGTTACCGCAGGCCGCGAATATTGCGTTTGTACGCGGTGATGCGGAACTGGTTGCGGTGGATCAGATTGAAGGCCGTATTGCGGCTGAAGGTGCTCTGCCTTATCCGCCGGGGGTTCTGTGTGTGGTTCCGGGGGAAATCTGGGGCGGCTCCGTGCAGCAATATTTTCTGGCGCTCGAGGAGGGGATTAACCTCTTCCCGGGATTCTCACCGGAATTACAGGGTGTGTATATCCGCTGTGATGAAGATGGCCGTCAGCGGGCATACGGCTATGTAATTAAACACTGAGTTCGTTAATTCGTGCATGGCGGAGCGCGGATGAGCGTGCTCCGTCAGCCGGGGAGAAATATGATGAGTGCTTCAAAGAATAAAATGAGCGTATTACAGCTCACTATATTAACCGCAGTGAATATGATGGGATCCGGCATCATTATGCTGCCGACAAAACTGGCGGAAGTGGGGACGGTTTCTATTCTGTCCTGGGTTGTGACCGCTGTCGGCTCTATGGCACTGGCTTATGCATTTGCCAAGTGCGGTATGTACAGCCGCCGCAGCGGAGGGATGGGAGGTTACGCGGAATATGCATTCGGTAAATCCGGTAACTTTATGGCGAATTATACCTATGGTGTTTCTCTGCTGATTGCAAACGTTGCGATCGCGATTTCAGCCGTCGGTTATGGGGCTGAACTGATGGATGCGGCGATGACGCCGCTGGGTATCTGTATTGCCACAATTGTTGTGTTGTGGATTTGTACGGTGGCAAACTTCGGCGGTGCACGGATCACCGGACGGATCAGCAGTGTGACTGTCTGGGGGGTCATTATTCCGGTTGTTGGTATTTCGGTTATCGGCTGGTGGTGGTTCAGTCCTGAACTGTATGTTAATTCCTGGAACCCGCATAATTTTCCGCTTTTTGAGGCGGTCGGTTCCTCTATTGCGATGACATTATGGGCATTTTTAGGAATGGAGTCAGCCTGTGCTAACAGTGAGGCGGTTGATAATCCTGAGAAAAATGTGCCGATAGCAGTATTGGGCGGAACATTAGGCGCAGCGGTTATTTATATCGTATCAACAAACGTCATCGCCGGTATTGTACCGAATATGGATCTGGCAAACTCTACTGCGCCGTTTGGCCTGGCATTCTCACAAATGTTTACGCCGGGTGTGGGTAAGGTTGTTATGGCGCTGATGATTATGTCCTGCTGCGGTTCATTATTAGGCTGGCAGTTCACCATTGCGCAGGTATTTAAATCATCATCCGATTCCGGTTATTTCCCGAAAATCTTTTCTGCTGTTACCAAAGCGGATGCCCCGGTAAAAGGTATGCTGGTTATTGTTATTATTCAGTCTGCACTGTCGCTGATGACCATCAGTCCGTCACTGAATAAACAGTTCAATGTGCTGGTTAACCTGGCGGTTGTTACTAATATTATCCCTTATATCCTTTCCATGGCTGCCATGATTATTCTGCAGAAAGTCGCCAATGTGGATCCTAAGAAAGCACGGACAGGCAATGTGATTGCATTTATCGGTGCTGTTTATAGTTTTTATGCGCTGTATTCATCCGGTGAAGATGCTGTGATGTGGGGGGCGCTTGCCACCTTCCTCGGCTGGACACTGTATGGTTTTGTTTCCCCGCGGTTTGAAATGAAACAAAACCAGGACGTAATGATGAAATAACGAACACTCTCCGGTGGGTTCCTCCCGTGCAGTAACGGCGGGAGGATTTTTTCCTGCAGCGAAACAGCCGGAATGTATACGAACAGCAATCTGTATATTCCGCATAACAGAGATAAAACGTAATGACAGCAATAATGACAAAGCCGAAACGGGGACGACCGCCGAAAAACCATGATGCAGGTACCGATGTAAAAGAAATATTGATCCGCAGCGGTACGGAGGTGTTTACCGAAACAGGATATATGACGTCAGATATCAGCAGAATATTAACAAAAGCAGGTATTCCGAAGGGATCTTTTTATTATTACTTTGGCAGTAAAGAAAATTTCGGTGTGAAAGTGATACGTCATTATGACCGCTGTTTTTCTCATCTGCTGGATAAATGTCTGTCTGATACCACATTGCCGCCACCGGAAAGATTACTGACATTTTGCAGTATCATTAAGTCCGGAATGGAAAAATATCACTGGCAGCGCGGGTGTCTGATCGGCAATCTCGGGCAGGAAGTTATCAGTCTGCCGGCCGGGTATTGTGAATTACTCAATGACATTATTACCGGCTGGCAAAAGAAAGTGGAGAATTGTCTTCTGGAAGCACAGGCGCAAAATTTTATTTCCGGAAATACTGACTGCAGGCAGATGGCGGCTTTTTTCTGGGCGGGCTGGGAAGGGGCAGTCATGCGTGCCAAACTGACCCGTAACGGTGAACCGCTGGATCTGTTTATTACAATTTTTATGAAGCAGATACTGGTATAACAGCCGGAAAGATGATAATTCCGGGCTGAAAAATGGTTTTCTCTGATAGCAGACGGCAATGCTTTCGGATACTATTTCCATCCTATGAAAGCCCGCAAACGCCTTGTTCTTATCATTATGTCCGGCATTATGCTGGTCTCCGTCCTGTTTATATCCGGGATCATTCTGGCCATGGATAAAACACCGTATTACGATATTGACCGGAACGGGAAATCATTCGGGCACTCCGTTTTTACATTGTATGACGGCCGGGTGTATGCCGCTGTTCCGTCTGACGGGTATTTTTTAATCCCCGGTGCGGACCCGGACAGTTTCAGATTATTGCCTGACAATAACAACCACAATGGCCGGCAATTTGCAGCCGATAAATATCACGCCTGGTGCGGTAATCTTCCCGTCGCGGATTTTAATCCTCAGACGGCGGTTACTATCGGGAATGGCTATTTTACGGATGGTAAAAATACGGTTTTCTGTGCCCCTTATACGCGGATAAATAATGAACTGACCGGCCTGCAAAAGCTGTATCAGCAATGGCGTTACGGCTGGGGACTGAGTGATAAGCCTCTGTCTTATTATTATCCGCAGCAGCTTCTGCCGCCGTCTGCCACGCCTTACCGGATTTTACCGGATTCCGGTCTTGTCAGTAACGGAGAGCAGGTTTTCTTTGACGGTAAATTAATGCCGGAGGCAAACCCGGAAACATTGCGTCCTGTGGCTGTCCGGCAGGATGATAAATCAGTGCGTGAGAGCCGGGTATTTTATCACGACGGGGAACATGTTTATTATCAGCACCATTTATTACCGCTGAAAGATACAGAATCACTGTATGGTTTTTACCTCGGTAATTTATTTCAGGAAGCCTATTTATTTGATCCGCAAACCGGTCAGGCGGCCATGAATAATGTCATGTTCCCGCCGGAATATGCGCCTTACCGCGTGATCAGTTACTATGGTCAGCATGTTAATCAGGGATTGTTTTTATCCCGGAATGGCGTTTACTTTTATGACCGGAAAAAAGAAAAAATCCGCCGCGCCGGTGATAATCCGCCATTACAGGATAGTTGTCAGGAAATATCACCGCTGATTTTCACCTGCGGCAATGAAACCCGGTATTTGCGGGGGGCGGAATCATGGGGTGGCCGGAAATCACCGGGGCTTATTTCCCGCAGTACGATACTTTATCGTCTCGGTGATAATACAACGGATAACTGGGTAAAAATCGGCGATATTACCTCTCACCATTACGGGGAGGTCTGGCAGAAAGGCGGACAGTATTTTTATTTTGACCGGCTGGGCGCATCACAGCTTATGCGCGGACCGATCTATTTAATTCCGGATAATATGACGGTACGCGCGCTGCTGAGTGATGACCTCCGGGTTGATGATCTCCGGAATATGGCGCATGACGGGCGTTTACAGGAGGTTTCCGGTACAGAAATGCTGAAGGCCACTACCCGTTATAAAGAGAGTATGTTCAGTTTCCTGAATTTTTCTGATGATGACTGAGTAACCGCCATTATTTTTCTTATTGAGAATAAATTGCATTTGACAAACGCATTCAGATTCATAGAATAGCGCCATCAAAGGTCAATTCTCTGACCCGTAAGCGTTTACGTTAATCAACGCATGTAACTTTGTGCATTACAACAGTTATGTGTTGTTGTGTCGTACTATACGGAGTCGTCTATGTCTTTTCAGGACAAAAACTATATTTTAGGTTTTCCGAAGCTGCCTCAGCGTGCGTTAATCTTCCTGGTGCCTTTTTTCTTATCACTGGTCATGAGCGGTATTGTTTCGTTTATCAGTACCGTCAAAGCACTGGGATTCTCCTGGCTGCTGGTTTCCCCGTGGCTGACATCATGGGGTATATCCTGGGCCATTGCATTCCCGACCGTCTTATTTGTTCTGCCGTTTGCCCGTAAATTATCGTTATTACTGGTCAGAAGTTCGTAATTACGGGATCTGAATCCCTAACCATTGCCGGAATTGTTTTTTCCCTTTTCCGGTAATTGTCACTTCACGGTACCCGGGTGTGCGGGTCAGCCAGCCCTGTTGCTCACAGTGAGTGAAAAGGGCGGCACCCAGATAGCCGCCGAGATGAAACCGGCGTTCACTCCAGTCCAGACAACCGCAGCAGAAAACCCGTTTTACCGTGTGAGCGGCAGGCAGCCCGAGTGCGGTCAGCGCAGATTCTCCCGCCGTTGTCAGCGTGGTACCGTCAGCGGTTATCCACCCTTTTTCCTGCATCGCATCATACACGGCCACTGCCGTTTCCCCGGCCAGATGGTCATAACAGGTTCTGGCCTGCCGTAAATGCGGCGGGGCGGAGGATTTGCGGATGGCGGCTGTTACCGGAATACCGGTGAGATTCATCATTTTTTCGATGATTTCGGCCACGTTTAATCCGGCCAGCTGATAATAGCGGTGCCGCCCCTGCGGAATACAGATGATCAGCTTTCCGGCGACCAGTTTTGCCAGATGGGCGCTGGCGGTGGAGGCACTGATATCCGCGGCAATGCTCAGTTCAGTTGCTGTCCATGCTCTGCCGTCCATCAGGGCGCAGAGCATGCGGATGCGGGACGGATCAGCCAGTGCGGCAGCCACACCGGCAAGCGCGGTTTCTAACTCAGGCGTGTGTTCTTCTGACATATCAGCTCCGCCGGTTATTCCTGCCCGAAGTCATATTCACGGGTGATTTCAGCAATACGGATGCGGTAAAAAGAGAAAATATCCGCTTTACCTTCTTCCTGAGCCTGCCGGTGCTGCAGGTTTTGTTTCCATTTCAGCAGAGAGGCTTCGTCTTCCCATAATGAGAGCGACAATAATTTACCCGGTGTGCTCAGGCTGGCAAAACGTTCAATGGAGATAAAGCCTTCAGCATCACTGAGCAGAGGGCGTAACCCGGCAGCGATATCCAGATAGCGGGATTGTTTGTCTTCCGGCATAGTCACTTCAAAAATTACAGCAAACATGGGGTTCTCCTTATGCAGTCCGGCTAATCATAACGGAAGCACAGGGAAAACACTTCGCTGAGTAACGAAATAAGGAAAATTACTTCCGGTAGCGGACAGCGATAGCCAGCAGGATTAAGAGCACACCGGTTATCTGCATCAGCAGGTGTGACGGCATGCCGTGCTGTATGATATCGATAATAAAACCGGATAATACCTGGCCGCAGATAGCCAGAATGGTGGTCAGTGTGGCGCCGAGCAGCGGCAGAATATAACTGTTTATCACCACGAAACAGGCACCGATAATACCGCCGGTGAATGCGATCAGCGGAATACTGTTCAGTGTGACCGAGAACTGTGGCAGGTAAAACAGAACAACCACACTCAGGAAAATAAACCCGGCGATATGATTAACCAGAGAGGCATAAAACGCATTGCTGCTCTGAGATAATCTGCCGTTGATACTGCGGCTGAAAATAATACAAATACCATTTGTCAGCGCGATAGTAATATAAAACAGTAACATAATTATTTTCCTGCAATGATCAAAATACAGCCGCTGAATAACAGCAGCAGTGTCAGCCCGTCGCGGCCTGTCGCTTTGCGCCGTGTCAGTCCCATCAGACCAAAATGGTCGATAATCAGCCCGGTCACTATCTGCCCCGCAAGCATCAGCACAATCGAGCCGGAGAGTGACAGCGGACTGTTAACGGTGATCGCCGCCAGCAGTACGGTAAACGCACCGGGTATCCCGCCGAGATAGCACCACAGCGGCATTTTTGTACCGGCGCGGCGTGGCGGCAGGTGCTTTTTCACTGTCAGCCAGATAATCAGGGCAACAATGGCACCGATGCCGTGTGTCAGCCAGGAGGCGTGCAGCGGAGAAGTAAAGGTGGATAAATAGCTGTTGCTCATAATCATCAGGGTGAGTAATACCCCGGAAAGTAAGGCTATCAGCGGTAACAGGATCTCTTTTTTCATCGTTATTTTCACTTTATTGCGGACGGAGAGAGTATAGAGATTGCCGGGGCCCGGAATAAACGCTATAAACGGAAAAACAGAGTTTCCCGTGAGTTGACAATAAAGGAGCTGAGATGGATTTTTCACTTTTACCGGTGTTTATTGCGATCACCGAGCAGGGAAGCCTGACAAAAGCAGCAGAATATCTGCACATGACCAAATCGGCGGTCAGTAAAAAACTGGCGGCGCTGGAGACCCAAACCGGTATCCGGCTGGTCACCCGTTCCACGCGCCATTTACAACTGACTGAAGCCGGACAGCTTTATTACACCTATCTGAAAAAAGCCCATCAGGCCGTGCTGGACGGGCAGGATGCGTTGTCACATTACAGTCGTGAGGTTGACGGCACACTGAAAATCAGTGCCCCGGCGGTATTCGGCAGTCTGCATCTGGCCAGCATAATGCCTGAATTTTTACAGCGCTGGCCGTCATTACAGGCGGAAATGGTATTTGATGACAAACTGACGGATTTGGTCGGGGAAGGGTTTGATCTGGCTGTCAGGATCGGTGAATTACAGGATTCCTCTCTGATTGCCCGCGTGTTATCTCCCTGCCGCAGCGTGTTGTGTGCGTCTCCCGCCTATCTGGCACAACATGGTACACCTCAGAATCTGACTGACCTGAAATCTCATAATTGCCTGTTTTACAGCTATTTTCAGGCCGGTCAGTCATGGACATTTCTGCACCGGGGAGACGTGGTGCGTTTTACCCCGCAGGGCACTCTGCGTGCCAACAACAGTCTGGCGCTGCATCAGGCTGTTTTACAGGGAACGGGGATCTGCCAGCTGCCGCAGTTTATCGCGGCACCGGATATCCGCGCCGGGCGGCTGATCCCGCTGCTGCCGGAATACCTGCTGCCACGGCATCACATCTATGCGGTTTATCCGGATCGTGAATATCTGCCGAAAAAAGTCTCCGCATTTTTACATTTTTTGCAGGATACGCTGGGTACGGAAGGGCACTATCAGAAAGAATATGAACAGGATTTATCCTTTTTTAAGGCAGCGGAATAAAAACCGGATACATTGGGTAAGGCAATCAGCCTGCTGTTTATATCATTTATTTTAATTTCACTGAGAGGGGTTATATGTCTCTGCAATTGTGGATCGCCAATAAAAATTACTCTTCCTGGTCGCTGAGACCCTGGTTTTTACTGAAAGCCCTGAATATTCCGTTTGATGAACAGCTGGCCACCTTTGTACCGGGCGGCAGCAGTTATGAGAAATTTCTCCGCTTTTCCCCGTCCGGGCTGGTGCCGTGCCTGGTGACAGCGGATACCACGGTCTGGGATTCTCTGGCAATCTGTGAATATATTGCGGAGGATTATCCGCATGTCTGGCCGCAGGAAAAAACCGCCCGTGCCTGGGCGCGCTCTGCCGCGGCAGAAATGCATTCCGGGTTTACCACGCTGCGCCGTGAGTGCCCGCTGAACTGCTCGGAAAGCCGCCCGGCCGCAGAGATGACGCCGGAATTACAGAAAGAGTGTCAGCGTCTGGATAAGATCTGGTGTGAGGGATTAACCCGGTTCGGTGGCCCGTGGCTGGCAGGGGAAAATATCAGTGCGGCGGATGCTTTTTATGTGCCGGTGGCCCTGCGGGCACGGACTTATCAGCTGCCGTTTTCAGCGGTGGCACAGGCGTGGATTGACCGGATCCTGGCGCATCCTGCCATTATTGAGTGGTGTGAGGCGGCAGCGAAAGAAGAAAAAATCACCCACGACTGAAAACAGAGAGGGCGGGGATACCCGCCCTGATTATTACTTAACGGCGCTGTCCATCAGGATAAAACGCGGTTCGGCACGCTGATATTTATTAATGGCGGGTACCAGGCGGCGGAAGTGCTCACTGGCACAATGGGTATCCAGCGCGGCCTGATCCGGCCAGGTTTCGATAAAAATAAAATGCCCGGGGTCTTTCTGATCGACAAACAGATCATAACTGATGCACAACGGCTCACGACGGGTGGCGGCAACCAGTTCTTCATACATCGGCATCAGGATCTCAACGGCATCCGGCTGCATAAAATCTTCAGCAATCACTTTTAACATTGTGTTCCCCTTGTCCGGTGCGGACAACAACATGAAATATCTGCAAATGACTTCCCCGGCAAGCCGTGTAAATTCTGACTGATAACCAGAGCATAAATCACAACAACTACCGGTATAACATTGAGGGGGCAGAATGTCATTATCATTAACTGAAGCCGTGAATTTGTTGAAATCCAAAAAATGGATTGACCTGACACATGCATTTAATGCGGATTCACCGCACTTTTTTATGTTTGAACCGGCGGAGTTTAAAACGCTGTTTGATTACAGTGATGGCTTTTTTGCCCAGCAGTTTACGTTTCCCGGCCAGTACGGCACCCATATTGATGCGCCGTGCCATTTTGTACAGGGGCGGCGTTTTGTGCATGATCTGGAACTGAAAGAGCTGGTGTTGCCGCTGGTGGTGATTGATCAGTCCGCCAGAGCACAGAAAGATGCGGATTTTGCGTTATCCGCAGACGATGTGCTGGCTTTTGAACAGATTCACGGACGTATTGAAAGCGGCAGTTTCGTGGCATTGCGCACGGACTGGAGCAAACGCTGGCCGTCACAGGCACTGATGGATAATAAAGATGCGGAAGGCAACAACCATATTCCGGGCTGGGGGATGGATGCTCTGGAATTTCTGTTTCGTGAGCGCGGGATCAGTGCGGTGGGGCATGAAACCTTTGATACCGATTCGGCGCAGGATTTCCGCAAAAACAGTGCACTCCTGGCGGAATATTTTGTGCTGGATCAGGATGCATACCAGATAGAGCTGCTGACCAATCTCGATAAAGTTCCGGCCAAAGGCGCGGTGATTTTTAATATCGTGGCAAAGCCGGACAATGCGGGCGGATTCCCGGTCCGGTCATTTGCGATTTTGCCGGATTAATCGGCGTATCAGCGGAGATTAAACTGAGAGAAAGTCAGCTGGTTATTCACATAGAGCAACTGATTGAGTTCGGCAGCAATCAGTGATTTCAGGTCACTGTCAGATAATGACTCCGGCAGTGACTGCCAAAGACGGGATAAAATAAATTCCTGCTGTTCGCCGTATTCATCGTATCGCGACAGGATCTGTAAGAGTGAGTCTCTGGTTATCTGCCCGGTATATTTTATTGTTTTCAGGTCACAAATCACCGGCGCCAGTAAGCTCCCGCAGATATCCCGGTATTCCTGACTTTCTGCAGGGAATGTATCCAGTGTCTGCCATAACAACCGGCGTTCACCGGTAAATACAGGTGTGGCAATAATAGTTTCAGTGTGACGGTACATAAATATCAATCCTCTTGAGGTTATCAGGCAAATGCCGTTGGTGTGTTATTTCCGTCGTGATCACTATTTTATTTTTATGTACATATTGTTTTATGCAGTCAGATAAAAGGGATATTGCTATCCCTTTATCCGCTATATTTACCGGTGCTGTCAGCACCAGTGTATTTTATCTGTCGTCAGACAGATATTGCGGCTGTTCAGCCACTGATACAGCCGGTCGTCATCATTGTTATTTTTCAGCTGCAAAATCAGCTGTACGGCAGTACGGAAATAGTCCGGAATGCGGTTGTCCTGCAAGGACTTATGATGATAAATAACATCACGGAACAGATTAACAAAATGACGCAGCGTGAACGGAATCTCCCTCCGGAGAGTGTGAATATTATGCTCTGTCCGGGAAAGATCCTGTGCGGACCCCGCGAGACTGTTTTTGATATCTGACAGCGCTGTCTGCGGATAATATGCACTGTACAGTGTATACAGGGCAGCCAGCTGACGGTTTATTATTCTGCTCTGATTATATTCTTCTTCCAGATCCCACAGCTCACGGTGTGTGTCTTTTATCCAGTATTCATACGTTTCATTTAATAACCCGTCAATCCAGTAACGGGATGCGGATAATATAATTGTGTCAGACAAACAGGTATCCCAGTTATCAGGGTAAGCCTGTATTGTCTGTCTGATCATGGTCAGGTCACGGTACTGAAAAGGAATATTCCATTTCTTTCTGCGGCGGAACCAATCAGTTGTTTTTAAATTATCTGTCTGCTGACGTGTAAGATATTCAGATAATAAATCATTCTCTTTACAGGCGTCTTCTGAGTTATATATTCGATCATCTGACAGATAAAGATGATAAGTTGTTTTATTAAGCATTAATCCCTCTGGTGAATAAAAGTAAAGCAAAGGAACGCAGCTTAACAGACCCGTTTTTTTCCGGTATTATTTTTGTTTTCTGTTTTTATCACAATTCGTCAGTTTATATGATTACCCCGGGCTTTGCTGGGCGTAAATCCGAAACGCTTACGGTAGCTTTGGGTAAAATACGACTGACTTGAGAACCCTGCTTCCATTGAGACATCAACGATACTCATCTGGGTATTAAGCAGAAGCTGATGGGAAAATAATAACCGCCGTTCGCTTATCCATGCCCGTGGAGATGTTCCGTATACCGAACCGAACAGCTCTTTGAATGTTGTCAGGCCCATACCAAATTCTCTGGAGAATTCATTTAACTTCCAGTCCTTCAGATAGTGCTTTTCCATGAAGCTCTGCAAACGTTCTGCCTGGCGGTTACTCAGTTGACGCAATACTGACATCAGACGTGTGCCTTCTTCACTCAAGGCGATAATTAATAATAACTCCTCCAGCTTCAGCTTTATCAGCGGTGATGGCGCATTATTGCAATACGCATCATAAAACCCGCTGATACTGTTTTTCAGCATAGCGGACTGCGGAAAATAAATGAGTCCGGATGTCGGATCAGCAACACGGTGAAGGTGGCTGAGAGTATCAGAAAAACGGTGAAGAAAATCCCGCAGAAAATGGTTGTTCAGCGGAACCCATAATAAATTGATTTCACCTGAAATATGCTGGTATGCATAGCTTCCCTGATTAGAGAAAATAACTTCATTGTCATTAAGTGTGTATGAGTTTATGCAATCCTGCCATTTCATTTTTCCGGACATCAGAAGGTAAAGACCTTTTTCCTGCTGTTCGGTAATATTAAAAATATCAGGATCAACAATAACAGATTGTATCTCTGTATTATTGTCAGATGTCAAAGTACATGAGTTCATGGGCATCTCAGAGTAAACGATATGGCTTAATTTTCAGAAATTAAATAACAGGGACAGTGTCAAACCATCCGGTATAAATAATTATATAACTAATGTCGGGCTTTTCTACTTGATACTTAGTTTTTATGACATTAACGGCTTTATTTATTGGTTTGGGTGCTATTTTATTTACATGATGAATAACTTCACTGAATAGCAAGTAATGTCATTATGAATTATGTTTCTGAAATGATGCTGTTTTGTTGTTGTTATGTTTTCATGGGTGAGGTGAATATACAGTTCATTATCATTGAATCTGTTTTATTGATAGATATATTGAGCGGAAATTAATTAATACTGTTGTTACCGGTGAAGGGCAGCGTATTACTCTGCAAAAATGTAATGATTGTTTCTGTTATGATGATTGATGTTATCACTTTTAATTTTATGTTTTTATTATGCGGCATATAGCTGATTTAAATTTCTCTGGTGAATATTAATTTAGATATTATCTATATCGTGAATTATCTCCGGCGGGTAACGCCACCGGACATGACAGATGATACGCCGTTTCGTGATGACTGTCCCTTGCACCACTCACCATTTTTAATCATTATATAAAAAAATATATAACGAGTGAGGTTACTATGTCGTCCCGTCATCTGATGTTCTCTGCATTACTGTTCTGTTGTTCCGTTCCGGCCGCGATGGCCGCTGAGTTACATATGTATGCCGGCGCCGGTCTGCGCCCGCCGATCGAAAAGGTGATCAGCCAGTTTGAAAAAGAGACCGGTAATACGGTAACGGTGGAATATGGCGGTTCCGGACAGATCCTGACCCGGTTTGAACTGACAAAGCAGGGTGATCTGTTTTTCCCGGGATCGGCGGATTACGTGGAAAAGCTGCAGAAAGAAAAACAGGTGACAGATAGTTATCCCATCGTCCGGCATATTCCGGTGATTGCGGTACGCAAAGATAAAGCAGACGGAATTAACAGCATTGCAGATCTTGCCGCAAGCAATCTGCGTATCGGTATGGGGGACCCGAAAGCCATTGCGCTGGGCCGCAGCGGTGAAGTTTTACTGGATGCCAGCGGTTACGGTGATGCACTGCGGGAAAAAGTCATTGTCCGGGCGGCAACGATTAAACACCTGTCGATGTATCTGCTTAACGGTGAGGTGGATGCTGCGGTTATCGGCCGCGCCGATGCCATGAAAAACCGCGATAAACTGATTATTCTGCCGTCACCGGAAGGCAGCCCGGAAGAGGTGGCTACGCTGGCGGTACTCAGCACCAGTGCATCCCCGGCAGAAGCAAAACAACTGGCGGAATATTTTTCCTCTCCGGAAGGGATCAAAGCCTTCACCGATTATGGTTTTCTGCCGGTCAGACCGGCTGATGCACACTGATTCCGGTATTACCGATGTATCCGGTGATGAAATGGGCGCTGGTGCCCCTGTTACTGTTGTTGTGTCTGATTACCGGGTCTCTGCTGGCGTTACTGTTTCAGGTAACGCCGGCGTTGCTGACTCAGCTGATCACCGACCCTGAATTTCATTTTGCGGTGCTGATGTCACTGGCGACCTCACTGACATCGCTGGTGCTGGCATTTCTGATCGCCGTACCGGCAGCCTGGGTGATGGTGCGGGGGGATTTCCCCGGCAAGCGGGTGGCGGATGCACTGTTTGATATCCCGCTGGTCACGCCGCCGCTGGTGATTGGTATCGGGCTGTTACTGCTGCTGGGCAGTCAGGGCCCGCTGGCCGGGGTTTTTCCGCAGTTGGGGCGCTGGCTGTTTTCCCCGCTGGGTGTGATTATCGCCCAGACCTATGTCGCGTCAGCGGTGCTGTACCGTTCGGCGCAGGGGGCATTTTCCTCGGTGGATCCGGCATATGTCCGCACGGCAATGAATCTCGGTCTGACCCCCGGAAAAACCCTGCTGCTGGCGGAAATTCCGTTGTGTCTGCAGGGATTGCTGAGCGGCGGGATCCTCGCTTACTCACGGGCGCTGGGGGAGTTTGGCGCCACTCTGATGCTGGCCGGTGCCACCCGCTTTAAAACCGAGACCCTGCCAATGGCAATTTATCTTAATATTGCCAGCGGTGATTTTTCACTCGCGCTCGGCTGCGCACTGATCCTGATGGCACTGGCGATTGTTCTGCTGGTCGCACTGCACCGGCTGAAAAGGCAACCTTCACATGCTGCACGTTGAACATCTGAGTGCGGGGATCCTGCAGGATCTCTCGCTGACACTGCCGCGCGCACAATGTACCGCGATCTGCGGTCCTTCCGGCAGCGGAAAAACCACATTACTGAACTGCATTGCCGGTTATCTGCCTTATCAGGGCACCATCCGGCTCGGAGATGTCCCTCTGGATCCGCTGCCGGTCTGGAAACGTCCCTGCCGTTATCTTAATCAGCGGCTGTGGCTGTTTCCGTGGCTGACGGTTCTGGGCAATTTACGGCTGGCACAGTATGCCGCCGGGTTAAAGCGCGACAAATCACAGGCGCTGGCACTGCTGGATAAAATGCAGGTGGCACATCTGGCGGCGCGTTTTCCGCATCAGATTTCCGGCGGGGAACAGCAGCGGGTGGCACTGGCCCGCGCACTGATCTCACCGCCGGCACTGCTGTTGCTGGACGAACCTTTTTCCGGGCTGGATTGGGCGACCCGCAGGCAGTTATGGCCGCAGATTAATCTGCTGAAAGAAGAAGGGATCACCACGATTCTGGTCACGCATGAACCTGAAGAGGCAGAGGCGCTGGCACAATACCGCTTAGCTGCAGAAGGCGGAAAAATCCGGGGGACTAAAGGGGCCTGAGAGGGATAAAATCCTGCTGTAATTGTGATATTTTTATTCTGCCCTCTTCAGTTAAGGTAGACACCTGAGAGGGCGGTGACGGATTGTAATGAAGGGATACTGTTACAGGGTACACGGAGTGTATCCGGCTATAGTCACCGCTTTCTCTATTTCCCTGATTACATACTGATACTGGTCTTAATCCGCCCTTTACCGGCGCGGCGGCTGCGTACAATATGCAAAAGTATCTTCCGTAACGTAAAAATACCATCACAAAGGTCTGCCATGCTTAATATTATGCTGACATCCCTTTGGTTTTTATGGGGATTGTTACTGTATGCAGTGATAGCCGGGCACGCATCGTGGCCTGTTTATTTAACAGGTATCGCCGCCGTTATCTGTGCTATTACGATTCTCCCGGAAAGGAAAAGGAAAAACGTCATGTTCGGTAAGAAAAAACAAGCAGATACCCCTGAAACGGAGCCGGTTGCGGCACCGTTGCAAAAAACCAGAGAAGAAAGAGAAGAAGAAGAACGAAAAGCGGCTGAACTCAGTGCTCAGGCAAATGAAATTACCCAGCTGCTGTCAGCACGCGGTGAAGAGAAACAGCGCCCGCTGGCGTCTCTTGAATCCCGTCAGCCGACGGTGATCAGCAAAGAAACCCGTCTGACCGGTGATGTTGAAATCAGCGGTAATCTGCAAATCTGGGGTAAAATCAAGGGACAAATCAAAGCCCGTTCCGGCTCGGTCAGCATTATGCAGTCCGGTGTGGTGGAAGGGGATATTTTTGCCGAAACCCTGCTGATTGACGGCGTGCTGACCGGCACCTGTACCGTCGAACAGCTGGAAATTCTTGAGCACGGTGAGCTTAACGGCGTCTGCCGCGCCTCTAATTTCTCTATCCGTAAAGGCGGTACCTTTATCGGCCAGTCAGAGCCGTATGCCCCTGCCGGTAAAGCGGCTGCCGCAGCACAGGCTCCTCAGTCCCGTCCGGAAAATAATAAACCGGCAGCGGTGACTGAGCTGAAACAGTCTGAAAAAGCAGACGCAGCGGCGGAAAAATCACAGGAATCCGCACCGAAATCGTCATCACAGAACGGTAACGGAAAAAACAAAGAGCCGCAGAAAGTCCCGTCTGTCTTTAAGCGCGTGTAACCGCGCCGCCCTCACGTAAATCCGTTATACTCCTCCGGTATATTTCATGACTGAATGAACCGGAGGATTATATGCTTACTCTTGATACCCCGCGTCTGCACCTGCGTCCCTGGACACCGGATGATTATGCACCGTTCCGCGCGCTGAATGCGGATCCGGACGTTATGCGCTTTTTTCCGGCCTGCCTGAGTGCGGCAGAAAGTGATGCGATGGCGGATGAAATTATCCGTCGTTTTGAACGGCAGAAAGCATTCGGGCTGTGGGTGGCAGAAGAAAAAAGCAGCGGGGAATTTACCGGGTTTGTTGGTCTTAATATCCCGTCCGCACCGTTTGATTTCAGTCCGTGTACTGAAATCGGCTGGCGTCTGGCGAAACGCTTTCACGGTAAAGGTTATGCAACCGAGGCGGCAAATGCGGTGCTGCACCATGCATTTATGACGCTGAATATGCCGGAGATTGTCGCGTTTACCGCGAAAGTGAACCTGCCTTCTGAGCGGGTGATGGTGAAGGCGGGGATGCAGTATCAGCGGGAGTTTCTGCATCCGTCACTGGAACAGGGGCATCCGTTACAGACGCATGTGCTGTATAAGATCACACAGGCGGATTACCGCGCGCGTTAGTCCTGATTATTGCGGGGCGTGCGGCGGCGCTGCGGCAGAGGCGGCACCGGTTTTTTGTCATCGATAAGGTGACGGATAGCCAGGATCGGATGATGCCACAGCATACGCGGCCCGGCCCAGCGCATAATCACTTTCATCTCTTCCCGCGGTTTTGGCTGATAACAGTGTACCGGGCACTGTTTGCAGGCCGGTTTGTCTTCACCGTAACGGCATTTTTCCAGCCGTTTCACTGCATACGCCAGCAGATCGCGGTAATGTTCCGGAGCATCTGCCGGTGCCGGATGGCGCTGTTCATACAGTTCCACCATACGGGTAACAGTTTTGATTTCCCGTAAAATACGTTTGCCGGCCATCGGAAACTCCTCTTTCATGCAGTAAAGCCCATAAATTTAAATACTGTGCTTAAAATTTGCTTTCTTTTTATTTAAAAATAAAATACTGTATATGTATACAGTTTACGGAGAGCAACACCATGCGTATTGAAATTCTGTTAGATAAACGAAATGCAGTGCCTGCGCATCTTATTCAGTCCCTTGAAGTCCAGTTAAAACGCCGGATCCTGCCGTTATATCCGGACATGCAGTTCCGTATTGCGCAAAGCAGCCAGACCACAATTAATATTTCCGGCGTGAAATCCCCCGACGATAAACAGTCACTGATGGATACCATTCAGACCATCTGGGAAGATGACAGCTGGATGGATGATGACAACGCGCAATCATGATTTTCTTCCTGTTACAGGAAACGCTATCTCCCGGTTTTTGTGCCTTCAGGGGAGATAGCGGTCTTTTTTCGCTGTTCAGTGATGACAGATTTTCTCAGCCGATGTGCTGAATCCCTCTTCAGTACCGGTAAACTTCCCGCGTGCCGCCAGAAAACTGACCAGCGCTTTTGCATCCATATTCTCTGCCGAGCAGGTATGGAAGCGGGTATCTTCGCCGAACGTGGCGTGAATATCGGCGATAAGTGATTCTGTGGTGTAATTCTTCCCGCTTTCAATAATCATATTCATGACCTCGTGGCCATGGACAGAGGCTTTCTCAGACATAATAACTCCGGTCGGATAGTAAAGATGTAATTATTATGCATCTTTTGATGTGCAATAGATTGCGTCAGGTCAGATTATGGTGCGAAAGGGGAGGATACATAAGATAACGCCCGCGAAAGGGCGTTATCTGACAGGGGAGAAACTTACTGACACTCCGCTAAAATGCGCTGCATCTCATCTTTTACGTGCAGTTTTTCTTTTTTCAGCCGGACGACATTGTCGTTATAGCCTGCGCCGTTCGGGCCTTCAAGCTCGGCAATTTCATTATTTAACTGATGATGTTTCAGATACAGTGCGGCAAAACGAGGATTTGAATCTTTAAGCTGTGCTATAAGGGCTTGCTGATCAAGTGGCATAGAACCTCCTGTTTGACGGGGAATACAGCTTTTTCAGTATAACAAACGTACGCCGGAATGCATGGGGCCTATCGTTATATCCGTGATCAGAATGGCATAAATGAATGGTGATTTATTGATGACGCTGATGGTATCCGGCAGAGTTATTGGTTTAACACACTGGCAGTGGTGATTTATCTGAGATTATCTGCCAATTTGTAAGAATATTCTGTGTTTTACTCTGGCGGTGAACTAAAGATTATTATAATGTTCTTAATAGTCAGCATGAAGATTATGAGACGATTTCATAATCAAATGTACTTATAAAACAAGGTAATTATTTGATGAAAAAATTGATTCTTCCTGTTATGGCCATGTTCGCTGCCGCAGGCGCTTATGCTGAAGAAGCAAAAACCACTGATATGGAGCCGCTGAAGATTGTGAAAACCGACAACGGCATGAGTGAGCTGAAACACTTCCCGCAGGCTGCGTCAGATCAGGTTCGCCATGTGATTGCCGTAGAGCCGAAAGCCGATGAAGAGCAGTACAAAATTGAACTGGTGATCGGTAAAAAACAGATGGTGGACTGTAACCACCAGTGGTTTGGCGGTACGCTGACACAGAAAACCGTTGATGGTTTCGGCTATGACTATTATGAGACCGGCGACTTAACCGGGCCGATGTCCACCATGATGGGCTGCCTCAATAATGAAAAACGCGAAGCGTTTGTCAGCGCTAACCTGGGTGACGAAGCATTCGTCCGTTACAACAGCCGCCTGCCGGTTGTGGTGTACGCCCCGAAAGATGTGGAAGTAAAATACCGTATCTGGAGCACGGATAATCAGCTGCTGGATGCACCGGCCAAATAATCCGTTAATATCTGATACATAAAACACGGCGCCTGCCGTGTTTTTTGTTTTTTATTCGGTTCTGTCATCATTTCGTCGTACACTTAAACCCATACTGTTTACGGGCGTAATTGTCGTCTATCACTGAGGCTATTGATTATGGAATTTCAGCCATCCCGCCAGATAGCAACTGTGCTGCAATGGGTTCTGAATATTGCACTGCTGATTTTAGGTGTGCTGCTGATTGTATTTATGGGAAAGGAAACACTGACGCTGATTAATCTGCTGTTTTCCGCGCAGGAGAAAACAACCTATCTGTTATTAGACAGTATCGTGACCTATTTCCTCTATTTTGAATTTATTGCCTTAATTGTGAAGTATTTTTCGTCGGGCTACCATTTCCCGCTGCGCTATTTTATCTATATCGGCATTACGGCGATGGTGCGTTTAATTATTGTCGATCATTCAGATGCCAATGCGACATTCCTGCATACCCTGTCAATACTGGCGCTGACCGTGGCGTTATATCTGGCAAATACCGATAAGCTTAAACGCAGCTGAAATAACATGCCCCGCAGTGATGCGGGGCAGAATAAACAGACTGACGGGATCAGCGGATAACCATCACCGAGGTTTTGGCGTGACGGACAATCGTTGCTGCGGTAGAGCCGAGCAGGAATGTTGCCGCACCCGGGCGGTGAGAGCCCATCAGGATCAGGTCGGCGTTAATATCTTTGGCATAAGAGAGAATTTCGTTTTTGGCTGATCCGATAGCCGCGTGCAGGGTGTACTGACTTTCCGGCACGGCAATTCCTTTAATAATTTCTTTCAGTGCGGCAAGCGCCAGTTCAATGCGCTCTCCGGATTCCCGCATACTGACCGGCATTGAGGCGTATTCCACCCCGAAGAACATTTCCACGTTAGGGATAACGGTAAAGAAATGGATCTTCGGATTGTCAATTTTCGCCAGTGCTTCCACATGGGGCAGCATTTTGTCTGTCAGGTCATCTTCAAGAATATCAATCGGAACCAGAATCGTGTTGTACATACAGCCTCCTGTTAACTGAAATCAGTAACAGTATGACAAAAAATGACAGCGTGTGTTGTGATCATGACGGCAGCTTATTTAATTTGTGAAATGAAAATAACTATCGTTTATTTTTATTATTAACAATAATAAAGAAGAGGGAATGAATTAAAGAAAATAATGATAACGTCATCAGAGAAGGGGAATGAAAGAAGCCGTTTTAAAAGCGATAAGAATAATGATTCTCAGTTATAAAAATCAAATAAAATCATAAAATTGGAGACGTGAAAAAAATATTGTGGCATACTGCGGACGCTGAATTAATATTCTGATTTAACCTTATTAATTGTAATTCTTTATTTCCTGTTCAGAAAGAACGGCATTAATCCGTTTGCTGAACTATAATGATCACGATCCACAGCATGTATTTGCTTTGTATTAACCACAAAAATAATGTGGAATTAAATTATGTCCAATATACCTGCACAGGCGGATGAAACCGCAGAAAACAGCGCGGATATCAGCCGTGAGATAAAATTCGCGGCCGCGAAAAAAAGTACCTGGGTCAGCGTCTGGGTGAATACCCTGTTGTCTGCATGGCAGATTGTGGCGGGTATTTTCTCGCACTCACAGGGGCTGATTGCTGACGGGGTTCATACATTATCTGACCTTATCGCTGATTTTGTGGTGCTGATTGCCAACCGCGGCAGCCGTAAAGCGCCGGATGAGGAACACCCCTACGGCCATTTCCGCTATGAGAATGTGGCCTCGCTGGTTCTTGGCGTGCTGCTGCTGGTCGTCAGCGGCGGGATGCTGTGGACCGCCGGTTCACGGATTATGTCGCCGGAAACGATTCCCGAAGTGCACTCGCTGGCGTTGTATGTCGCGCTGCTGGCACTGCTGGCGAAAGAGGGCCTGTTCCGCTATATGCTGCATGTGGCGCGCAAAGTGAAATCCAATATGCTGGAAGCCAATGCCTGGCATGCCCGTTCGGATGCGGCATCATCGCTGGTGGTGGCCATCGGTATTTCCGGCAGTCTGATGGGATATAAAATCCTGGATCCGATCGCAGCACTGGTAGTCGGGCTGTTTATTCTGCGCATGGGGGTGAAATTTACCCTGCAGTCTCTCCAGGATTTAATGGATCGCGGTGCGGATGAAGAAACCATCGCCAAAATCACGCAGTCTGTGATGGATACCCCGGGGGTGGAAGGGGTTCATGATCTGAAAACCCGTAAGTCCGGCGATTATCTGCTGGTGGATGTCCATATTGAAATTGATGAAAACCTGACGGTTAAAGAAGGGCATGATATCGCTATTGCAGCGGAAATGAATATCCGCCGTGACCCGCAGGTGCTGAGTGTGATGACACATATTGACCCCGCCCAGTCCGTCCGGGCCGGGCTGACAACCTGATTATTATCTTCTGACAGAATCACCCTGGCAGGGATGAACCTGCCACGGTGGTTCTGTTATTAGTTGCACCTGTAGCCGGTTTAATTAGAATAGCGGACATAATTACATTAATGGTCAGAACACTGCGGGTATGATGAAATTCCGGGGATGGGAAAAATGCAGCTTCAGTGACTATGAAGCCTGCTGTGAAAAGTTCGGTTATAACGCCGAAACCTCACCGCACTATATTAAGTTTGCCATGGAGCAGGGCGTTGAACCGGATTTTTATGCCTATACAAAAAAAGGCGTTATTGAAGGTGCTGTCTGCACAGATAACGACTGGCTGGCAAACGACAATAATAACCCGGCAAACCGCCTGAAGTGGATGTATTTCCCCCGCTACTCCATCCTGCTGCCTTTTAATAAAAATATTAAATGTTTTCTGCCGTTTAAAACCAAATCCCTGAGTACAGAATGCCGTCAGTTTTATAACAGCTCATTTTCGCTGTTCTCCCGGCGTCATGTGGCCGTTTCAAAAGATCTGTCTGCTTTTTCTTCCAAAACCAGAGCCACCCGGAAAAAAGAGATCCGTAAATTTATGGCCGATGGCGGGACATTTGAAAATGTCAGCACTGCCGGGCCGGATTTTTTATTTGAAACCTACTTCCGGTTATATGCCGACCGGCGGGGACATGAGGTGGAGAACGATCCGGTTATCCGCGCACTTTTTCATCATTGCTATAATAATTTTTTCGGGGAAATTGCGTTTTTTGACGGTAAAGCAGTGGGTATTCAGTTATTGCTTTCCACACCGTCAAAGCGGGGAACATTTATTGATTTTCTGAACATCGGCTACGATATGAATTTACGCAAATATTCCATCGGCACGATGCTGATGTGGCGTAATCTCTGCCTGACAGCGGAACTGCCTGCACCGGTGACCTATTCTTACGGCATGATGTCCGGGGAGTATAAAGCCCGCTGGTGTGACCCGGTCAGTATCGGTCGTTCCATTACCTTCTGACGGAAAATACAGACGGCTCTGTATACCGTCTGTATTTTTATAAAGAACTGCGGGAAAGGCGGACAAACCGGCCCTGTTTATCCCGGTGCAGAGAATAGAGCGCTTTTTTATCCCGCGCGGATAACCAGATTTCATCCTGTCCCTGATCCTGCGTCCGGTAAAGATAATAACCGGCATTATTCAGGTAATTTTTCAGTGGTGCACAATCCCGTGCATCATGAAAAACAACACTGCTCATTTCAGAAACCGACCCTTCTGCCGGGATATATTCAAACTGATAATTCTCTGAGATCCGCGGCGCATTCCGTATTCCGGAATAGTGTGCTACAGATAGAACTATATCAGCGATGAATACTATCGTATTTATCTGATAATTATGGAAATTAACATTTATCCGGGAAGGGCGGAAATAGCAGAGACAGCAGATTATCCGTCAGAGATAACCTGCTGTGTACAGACGGGATAATTACTGTTGCTGAGCCTGCGGATTGACGCAATTCTGACTGACATCCCCTTTCAGGGCACGCAGTACATTATCCGCAGCACAGGCGGCCATTGCATAGCGGGTTTCATGGGTTGCGGAGCCGATATGCGGCATCAGTACTACATTATCCAGTGACAGCAGCGGTGAATCCGGCGGCAGCGGCTCCTGTTCAAAAACATCCAGGCCGGCGGCAAGAATCGTTTTATCTTTCAGCGCCTGTGCCAGTGCGGCTTCGTCGATCACGGCACCGCGCCCGATATTGACCAGAATGGCACTGCGTTTCATTTTTTCAAACTGTTCGCGGCCGAATAAATGGCGGGTTTCCGCCGTCAGCGGCAGGGTGATACAGACAAAATCTGACTCTGCCAACAGGGCATTCAGTGAACGGTATTCCGCCTGATACGCTTTTTCGGTTTTTTCATGGCGGGAGCGGGCATTGTAGAGCACTTTCATGCCGAATCCGCAGTGCGCCCGGCGCGCCAGTGCATCACCGATGCGGCCCATTCCGGCGATCCCCATCGTTTTATGGTGGACGTCACAGCCGTACCAGTCCGGCGTGATACTTTCTGTCCACTCGCCGCGTTTCACCCGCTCTGAGCTGATGATCATTTTCCGTGCAGTCGCCAGCACCAGTGCCATCGTGGCATCGGCAACGGTTTCGGTCAGGACATCCGGGGTATGCATCAGCACCACATTCCGTGCACTGAGGGCAGAGACATCAAAATTGTCATAACCGACGGTGATGGTGGAAGCCACCCGCAGTTTCGGGGTCATCGCCAGGAAACGGGCATCAATTTTCCCGCCGGAGCCGAGGATAGCATCCGCTCCGGCCAGCAGCGGTTTTACTGACGGGTCAATGCCCGGGTCAATTTCCGCCACGCGGTGCACATCGCATTCAGCGGACAGGCGGGTGAGGATGTCGTCAGGAATATCGCGGTAAACAAGAACGGATGGTTTCATCATGGCCTCTCTGAGTGAAAAACTCACAAAATAATCTCTCTTTGATAGTATGATCATTATCACTATATTAAAAATAAATCTGACACTGCATCCAAAAGGCGTTACCCCATGATAAAAATGCAAAAAAGCCACTGGCTGTCCGGCTTTCAGTGGTACTTCTTTATTTTCTGCAATACGGTGCTGATCCCGCCGACACTGCAATCTGCGTTTCATCTTTCTGACGCCGCCACACTGACTATCACACAATACAGTTTTATCGCCACCGCGCTTGGCAGTCTGGTACAAGTGTTTACCGGCCACCAGCGTGCGATTATGGAAGGGCCGACCGGCCTGTGGTGGGCCACCATTCTGGGGATCGCTGTGGCGGAAGCCTCTTTCGGCACTTCTGCGGGCGTGACCGGCGCAAACCTGGCTATCGGGATTGCCTGTGCGGGGCTTATCACACTGGTGATTGGTTTTACCGGCGCAGGAGCCCGTATCGCCCGGATTTTTAACCCGGCGGTGATGGCCGTGTTTATGTTTATGATAGGCGCGCAGCTGGTCTCTATTTTCCTGAAAGGGATGCTGGGACTGCCGTTCGGTATTATGCCGCCGGATGCCACCGTGAATTACCCGGTCTTTTTCCTGGCGCTGGCAACGCTTATCCTGGTGCTGGGTGTGATTGTGTATGCCCCGGTATCCGTGGCCAAATATGCGCTGCTGATTGGCGTGTTGCTGGGCTGGGGAGCTTACGTACTGCTGTTTTCCCCGCCGGGACGGGATGTGGCATCCGCATCATGGGAATTTTTGCCGCTCGGCAGCACTGACGGGTTTGAATTCCGCTGGGGCGTGATTATCACCTGTATCCTGACCGGGCTTCTGAATATCAGTAATACCTTCGGTGCCATCCGTTCGACGGATGTGTTTTACATGGATAAACTGCAGGAGAATAACGTCCTGTTCCGGCGCAGTTTTATTGTCACCGGCTCGGTGACACTGCTGACCGCACCGCTGGCGGTGGTGCCGTTTGCACCATTTGTCTCCTCGGTGGGATTAATCACCCAGACTAATGACAGCAGCCGGACATCTCTGGTGGTCGGCAGTGTGCTGTTTCTGCTGATGGGGCTGATCCCGCCGGTGACACTTTTCTTCAGCGGATTGCCGCTCGCCATCGGCAGTGCCGTGATGCTGGCAACTTATCTGCCGCTGATGTTTTCCTCACTGGCTTTCGTGGATAAAATTTCCCTGAATGCCCGCAATATTTACCGGCTGGCGATCCCGCTATTCGTGGGTATTTTTCTGATCAATCCGCCCGCCGTCTTTATCAGTGACCTGCCGGTGCTGCTGCGCCCGATGCTGGGGAACGGCATGCTGGTGGCAATTTTGCTGGCGGTGTTATCAGAAAGCCTGGTGCGCTGGGATAAGGTAAAGTAGGGCAATTCTGCGGCATTTTTCCGGATGCGCGGGAAACTGTGATAGACTTTGTGTCTGTTCCGGCTCCGGAAAATGCACTGACAAAAGGATATTTATGACGCACAAACTCTGGCTGGCAACCGCACTGCTCCCGATTTTGCTCAGCGGTTGTGCCGCGCCTCTGCCACCGGCGCAGACGCAGGAAAACTGCCCGGATTTCACCGGTATTTATCAGCTGCCGCTGCAGGGGGAGTCACAGCACATTGGTTTGGTGCGGATGGATAAATCCACCAATCAGTATAGTGTGGCGGTGAAGGATAAAAATGGTATTGACTATTTCACCTCACGTCCGTATCAGGGCGATATGGTGCGGATGGATAAAAAAGAGATGAACGGCCAGCTGGCATGCAGTGTGATGATCGACCAGGTGGGGCTGATTAAGCAGGTTGAAAAAGGCGGCCCGATGCCGGGCTTCCCGGGAATTGCCCGCAATGATGATATTAAAATGGCCACCGGCTATGCATTGTTTATTTTCAGTCCGCAGGGGATTGATTATATCAATCTGATCAAAACTTCCGATGTGGTGCCGATGGAGTTACAGCCGCCGCGTTACTGAGCTGGTTTTAATGTAAAAGGGGGGTAACCGGCAGAGAAATGAAAAGCATGCGAGCCATGGATGGCGAGCCTGAGCGTACAGGGACCGTATTTACAGCGACTTTTCATTTTTGCCGGTTACCACCGGAGTCACCGGAGTGTCAGAAATAATATACCCCGGTCTGTCAGGGGATTCTCTGAGCACAATAAAAAAGCCACCGTCCGGTGGCTTTTCAGTATCTGCAGGATAATCAGATATTATCGACAGATTCTTCGCCGCGGGCCAGCGCGGTTTGCGCGGTCGGGGCATCGGCGATTTTCCGCTCTTCTGCGGTCAGGGTTTTCTCATAACGGCTGTATTTCCACCAGGCGTAGCCCAGGAAAATCAGGATCCCGCTGACGTTATAGAACAGAATGGTCGCAATGTTGGCACCGGTCGGGAAAGTGGAGGCCAGGAAGCCGATAGTGAAAATCACAATCAGCAGGGAGACCACCGCAATCCCCGTGGTGCGTGAACCCATGCGGAAGTCACGCGGGATATGATCCAGTTTGCGGCGCAGATTCAGGTACGCCAGCATGATAAACAGCGGCGGCAGCATAGAAGCGGCGGCAGTCATGTTGATCACGGTGTTCATCAGATCCTGCACGGTATCGGAACCGAGGGTCGGGATAAACATCAGCGGGATCACAATCAGGAACTGGATCCAGGCGGCACGCGCCGGCACGCCGTGTTTGTTCAGCTCGACGGTTTTGGCACCAAAGACACCTTTCGGGATCTCCGCGAAGAAGATTTTAACCGGTGCTGCGGTCCACATCAGCAGAGAGCCGAACATGGCGGTGAAAGAGACCACGCCGACAAAGCGGTTCATCAGGATCTCCGGCAGACCGAAATAGGTGGATAACCCTTCAAAGACCTGTACCGAGCCGCCGGTAAACTTCAGTGCTTCGCGCGGTACAAACACGTTGATCACCACGGAGGAGACGGAATAGAGCAGGCCGATGAATAATCCGGCAATAATAATCACCTTCACGAATGCTTTACTGCCGCCTTTGACGTCATTCACATACACGGCAACTGATTCCGCACCTCCGGCCGCCATAAAGATCCACGCGGTGATCCCGAGGAATGCCCAGTTAAAGTTCGGCGTCATGGCTTCCACAGTGATCGGATCCGCAGGCTGAATTCCCCCCACCAGCGCAACGCCGGCCAGCGCGATATACGAGAAGGTCAGCAGCAGCATCATCGAGGAAGTGACAGAGGTCATCGGTCCCAGCAGTTTTGCCCCGTTGGTGGAAACATAGGTGGAGAAGGCAAACAGCACGGTACTGAGCAGCGCAGTGGTGACCGGCGTGAAGATATATTCATAGCCGAGGAAAGCGTAAGAAGCATAGGCGATAACACGCGGCAGCAGCGAGGTGAAGAAAAACAGGTTCACAAACCAGTAGGTATAAGCAGCGAGGAAAGCCCAGCGGCCGCCGAGGGCACTGCGCACCCAGGCGTAAACACCGGCTTCGGAGTTTTTATTCAGGGAGACGAACTCCGCGATAATCAGACAGAACGGAATAAAATAGAAAATCGTGGCGATAAAGAACATCGGTGCGGAAGCCAGTCCGAGCTCGATATTATTATTAATGACGTTATTAAAACTGTATACAGCGGCAAAGGTCATGGACAGCAGTCCGAACTTGCCGATGGTATTACGCGCGGATGTGGACATAGCGTTCTCCGTGGGTCTATTTATTCAGGAAATAACCGTCTTCAATGGTCACGGTAAGCACCACTTTGCGGACATCGCCTGAGCAGGTGAACCGGTATGCTTCGTGATTTTCACACACCAGCACATTGCCGGGTTTGCAGAGCAGCGTTTCCCCTTTACCGCGCAGGATTTCGCGGTCAGTTTCATCACTGTAGGCATTCACCGGGGTCAGGGCAGATTTGGCGGCATACTCCACGCTTTCCTCCCCCTCCAGCCAGTAATGCACCTGAAAATAGCGGCGTTTACCGAGGAAATCCGGCTGCGGATCTGATTTAGTCTGAAGGCGGTATATCAGTGAATCACCGACAGAGTAGGTCACATCAGGATGAATGGACGGCAGGTTATTGATGGCCTCAATACAACGCTGCCATTTTTTTCCCTGACGGAAAAAACGCTGAAAATCCGTTAAATCAGTAAACAGGATCATGCCCGGCCTCCTGAGTGTGTTTCGCCTGAAAAATGCAGTGTTGCCAGAGTTTCCGCACGGCAGTCGCCCTCAGTGAACGGCAGCAGTGTGAATCCGAAACGGAACGGCCGGAAATAGACACGGTAACTGTCGAGGACTTCACTGCCCCAGGAGTTAGAGCCCAGCCCGGTCAGGGCGTGATCAAGGTTCAGAGTGATATGGCCGTCCGGCTGCCATTCATGCTGATGTTGTGCGCGGTGGAGTTCTTCCCCCCGGCACGGCCAGCAGCTGAAATTGATTGGCTGATCAGGACGCACAAACAGGCCGCTGCCGTGATTGTCCGTCAGCGCCAGCCAGCGGGTGTCCTGATGGTTGCCGTTGTTCTGCGGGAACGGATAATTGACAAACAGGTCACTGACCGGCGACTGATAACGGCCGATGAGATTGGCTTTGCAGCTGTCGGCGTAGTTCTCGCCCGGCCCGCGGCCGTAGTATTCCGCGTGGTCAAAGCGGGCATCGATGCCCATATCCATGCCGATACACGGGATCACATGCGGATAATCGCCGTACGGCTCACCACTGAGGCTCACCGCAACATGGCCGTCCGGCGCAATGGTGTAGCGGTAAGTGCAGCGCATGCCGAAATCAAACACCGGCGGCGCAACCACGGAGTTCACCGTGACAATCACATGGCCGTTTTCCTGTGCCGTTTCCATGCCCCGGAAATGTTCCTGCATGATTTGCAGGTGTGCCGGATGCCATAAACCTTCGTATTCCTGTTTATGGTTATCAATCATCGGTTTAAAGAAACGCATCCGTGGTGCGGCGGCGAGCAGGGATTGCCCGCGGTTTTCCCAGTGGATTAATTTACCGTCGGTTTTTGAGAAGGTGAGGGTGAAATCACAGCCGTGAATATGCATTTCCAGCCGCTCGTCACAGACTGCCAGCGGCGTGGCATCATGGCGGATAAACGGCAGCACCGGCGCAGATGCCGCCGCCAGCGGAAACTGATAAACCGCGATTTCATGTCCGGCAGCACTGTAGCGGGTGGCATTCAGACGGGTGATGATGATATTGACAAACATTTCGCGGCCATCGGCAGCCGGTAAGTTCAGGGCAACGCGGGCGCTTTCGCGGGGAGCGAGTTCAGGCAGCGATAAAATTTCACTGTGAATAATGTCGCCGTCAGCAATATATTCCGCACGGATCTGACATTCCGCCAGCGTACTGAACCAGAAACGGTTTTCAATGGTGATTTCGCCGCTGTTTGCATCAAAATCGCGCACTTTTACCGGTGCGATAACTTGTTTATATTCTTTCAGCCCGGCGGACGGGGTTTGATCCGGGAAAATCAGGCCATCCATGCAGAAGTTATAGTTGTTCGGGTAATCGCCGTAGTCACCGCCGTATTTATAGAACGGACGACCCTGCTCATCCTGCGCCAGAATACCGTGATCACACCATTCCCAGACAAAATGTCCCTGAATGGCATCGTGGCGGTCAAACACTGCCTGGTATTCACTCAGTCCGCCCGGCCCGTTGCCCATGGCGTGGGCATATTCACAGATAATGCGCGGTTTCGGGTGCGGATATTCACCGAATTCATTCATCATCTGCACGCGGGAATACATGGTGCTGATGATATCCACCACATCCGCATCACGATCTTCTTCATAGTGGATCAGACGGGTGTCATCAATGGCTTTTGCGGCATCATACATGGCACGGATATTACAGCCGTAACCGGATTCATTACCGAGTGACCACATAATCACGGACGGATGGTTTTTCTGTGCATGCACCTGGCGGCGGATACGGTCGACATATACCGGCTCCCAGGACGGATCATCGGTGATCTGACTGAGATTACCGACGTTGGCAAAACCGTGGGTTTCCACATCGGTTTCCGCCATCACAAACAGGCCGTAAATATCGCACAGCTCGTAAAAGCGCGGATCGTTCGGGTAGTGCGCGGTACGGACAGCATTGATATTGTGCTGTTTCATCAGCCGCAGATCCTGCTCCATCCGGCGGATGCCGACAGCACGGCCTTTGTGTTCATCATTATCGTGGCGGTTGACGCCGTGTAATTTCACATAATGATTGTTGATATAAAACAGGCCGTTGCGGACTTTAATATCGCGGAATCCCACCCGCTGCGGGATCACACTGAGCAGATTGCCGTTGCTGTCCGACAGGCGGATCAGCAGGTGATACAGATACGGATCTTCCGCACTCCAGCAGCGCGGGGAAGCGACATCTGCGGTGAATGTAATGGTATGATCGTCAGCAGTCAGCGCTTTTTTCTGTGAAAAACAGACGGTGCTGCCATCATATAAAACGGCCTCAATCTGCATCCCTTCTGCAGAACCGGCAATTTCCGCAGAGGCGGTCAGCAGGGCGCTGCGGTAATCCGGCGCAAAATCGGTGCGGACAGTCAGATCACGGACATGTACCGGCGGCTGCGCAATCAGATACACATCGCGGAAAATCCCCGCCATCCACCACATATCCTGGTCTTCAATATAGGTACTGTCCGCCCACTGCATGACGCGGACAGATAACAGGTTTTCCCCGGTGCTGACAAATGCGGTGATATCAAATTCAGCGGTCAGGCGGCTGCCTTTGCTGAACCCGGCATAGTGGCCGTTCACATAGACTTCAAAATAGGTTTCAACGCCGTCAAATTTAATAATGACCTGTTGTTGTGACCAGTTTTCATCCAGCGTAAACGTGCGCTGATAGGCACCGGTCGGGTTATCTGACGGAACAAACGGCACATCAATCGGGAACGGCCAGCCCTCATCGGTATACTGGAGCTGTCCGTGGCCTTCCATCTGCCACATATTCGGGACAGTGATGGATGACCATTCTGTCATTGGCGTGTGATAAAACGCCTCCGGCACACGCAGCGGATGATCAAAATAGCGGAACTGCCATTGCCCGCTGAGCAGTTTAAAGCCCTGACTCAGCTCACGCTGATAAGTGCGTGCGGCGGTATCGTTATCATAGGCAAAGAAATAGGCACGCGGCGGCAGACGGTTTTCATGCAGCAGGGTGTAGTTTTCCCAGTTATTCACAGAAGCTCCTTCTTTATAGTCAGCAATCACTGCGGGCTATCGGATGAGATCAATCATTAACGGGATATTAGTAAAAGTTTTACTAAAAACTACAGAGTAAAACCAAGATGTTTAACCTGATCACATAATCCGTACAACAGCGGCACAATCTTGTGAGCTGAAACGCTAAATTGTGTAAAAGGCAGTCATCTTTGCAGAAGGTAAATTTTACTGAAAGAAAAACGGCTGCCTTTCCGGCAGCCGTCAGAATCTTACGGAGGGGGTATTACTTCGTGGTGCCGCGCAGAATAAGGCGGGAGGCGGCAAAGACCTGAAGCGGCTCCTGCCGCTCGTCACGCAGACGTTCAAACAGCAGATTCACGCCCTGACTGCCCATCACCTCAGAGTGGATGCGGACGGTCGACAGTGACGGAATGGTAAACTTGGCGGTCGGGATATCATTGACACTGATAAGGGCGATATCCTCCGGGATAGCGATATGCTGTTCATGCAGAGCGCGCAGCACGCCGATAGCAATGGAGTCAGAAGCAACAAACAGTGCTTTCGGATAGCTCTCTTTGGCCAGCATCTGTTTTGCCAGAGCATAACCGGACGCGCTGGAAAAATCCCCGCGATAGATATCTTCCCCGCGCACCACACCGCGCAGTGAGCCGTATTCAGTAAACGCGACTTCGCGGATATCCGCCGCCGCCGGGGAATCCTGTCCGCCGATAAAACCTATCCGGTCATAACCCTGTGCAATAAAGAAATCGGTCACGGATTGCGCAATGTACGCGAGGTCAATATCCACCGCATCATAATCACTCTGGCGATCGCTGAAATCGACAAAACAGACGGCAGAGCAGAGCGCCTGCACTTCTGTCAGTACCGCGCGGGCACCGTGTCCGATCAGCAGCACGCCGTCCGGGCGGGAAACCGTCTCCGGCAGATTATTTTCATAAGCGTGTGTCAGCTCAATACCCAGCCGTTCACTCTGTAATTCAATACCGTGGCGGATGGAGAGATAATAAGGATCATTAATTTCCGCTGTTTTCGGATAGCTGTAAACCGCCAGAAAATGCAGCCGCTGTACCTGACGTTTGCCCGGGGTGTGACGGCGTTGCGCGGAAACGGTGTATTCCAGTTTCTCGGCGATTTCCAGAATACGCAGCTTGGTTTCTTCTTTCACACTGAGTGTCGGGTCGTCATTCAGCACCCGCGACACGGTCGCGAGTGAGACACCGGCTTGCCGGGCAATATCTTTTAGCGTGGCCATTTTTTGTTCTTTCTCCTCCGGCCGGGAACTGCGGCAGGGCAACAGGCGTAATTCAGGCAGTAACAGCTGCTTATAGTAGCACAGAAACTTTTAGTAAAAACCATTCAGCGCATTAGTGTAAACGTTTACACAAATCAGATCAGTATCACAGACTCAAAAACTATTCATGGTTAGAATCTTCCCCGTCCTCACGTTATACTTTGGTTTTCTCTGAATACATTACAAAGCCTGAGAGGTATATGTGGAAATTCTTGTCACCGGCGGTATGGGCTATATCGGCAGCCATACCTGCGTACAGCTGATGAATGCAGGCATGACACCGGTTATTGTGGATAATCTGTGTAACGCCAATGCCAAAGTTCTGGCGCGGATCACCGCAATTACCGGAAAAGAACCTGTTTTTTATCAGGGGGATATCCGTGATGAAGCCTTTCTTGACGGTGTATTTGCCAAACACCGCATCGATGCGGTGATTCACTTTGCGGGCCTGAAAGCCGTGGGTGAATCCGTGGAAAAACCGGTTGAATATTATGATAACAATATCAACGGCACGCTGGTTCTGCTGCGCAGTATGAAGCGGGCGCAGGTGAAACGGATTATTTTCAGCTCTTCCGCCACTGTTTACGGCGATCCGGCCAGTGTGCCGATCACCGAAGAATCCGCTATCGGCAACACCACAAACCCTTACGGCACCAGTAAATACATGGTTGAGCGCATTCTGAATGATGTGCTGATCGCGGATAATGACTGGTCTGTATCACTGCTGCGTTATTTCAACCCGGTCGGGGCGCATCCGACAGGCACGATGGGTGAGGATCCGAAAGGTATCCCGAATAACCTGACGCCATATATCACCCAGGTTGCTATCGGCCGCCGTGAAAAAGTCAGTATCTATGGAAACGATTACCCTACACCTGACGGTACCGGGGTGCGTGATTACATCCATGTGATGGATCTGGCGGACGGCCATGTTGCGGCACTGAAAACTGTGGCACAGTCCTCCGGGCTGCATATCTATAACCTGGGTACCGGCAAAGGCACCAGTGTGCTGGAAATGATTGCGGCGTTCAGTAAAGCGGCCGGTAAACCGATCCCGTATGCTGTCTGTGACCGCCGTCCGGGGGATATCGCCGAGTGCTGGTCCAGCCCGGATAAAGCGGCCCGTGATATGCAGTGGCGTGCCGTCCGCACTGTTGATGATATGGCGCAGGATGCCTGGCGCTGGCAGCAGCAGAATCCGGAAGGTTACGCAGACTGACAAAAGACGAAAACCGGTAACGGCTGAGGACAATCATCGCTAACCCGTTTCATCGTCAGAGAGAATTGTGTCTATGATGACTTTTGATCCGTCTGATTGCCCTCACCGCCGCTATAACCCGTTAACGGGACAGTGGATTTTGGTCTCGCCTCACCGGGCAAAACGCCCGTGGCAGGGGAGAGATGAAGTCGCTGATGTGGCGGATTTACCGGCTTATGACCCGGACTGTTTTTTGTGTCCGGGAAATACCCGGGTAAGCGGCGATATTAATCCTGCTTACACCGGCACCTATGTTTTTCAGAATGACTTCTCCGCGCTGAGACCGCAGCCCTGCACACAGCCGGAAAACACCAGTCCGTTATTTCAGACTCAGGCCGTCAGCGGGCTGAGCCGCGTGCTCTGTTTTTCTCCCGACCACAGCAAAACCCTGCCGGAACTGCCGGTGGCACAAATCCGTGCCGTCATTGATACCTGGCAGGCGCAGGCACAGGAACTCGGGGAAAAATACCTCTGGGTGCAGCTGTTTGAGAATAAAGGGGAACTGATGGGCTGCTCGCAGCCGCATCCGCACGGTCAGATCTGGGCCGGTGATTTTCTGCCTGATGCCCTGAGCCGCAAAGACGGACTGCTGCGCGACTATTCCCGGCAGCACGGCAGTAACCTGCTGCTGGATTACGCGCAGTCGGAGCTGAAAGACGGCAGCCGCATTGTGACGGAAACGGAGCACTGGCTGGCGGTAGTGCCGTACTGGGCGGCGTGGCCGTTTGAAACCATGCTGCTGCCGAAACACCGCGTGATCACCCGGATGGAAGCCATGACAGATGCGGAGCGGGATGACCTCGCACTGGCACTGAAAAAACTCACCAGCCGCTACGATAACCTGTTCCGCTGTGCTTTCCCGTACTCGATGGGCTGGCATTTTGCGCCGTATTTTCAGCAGGGCGAACCGCTGGATCACTGGCAGTTACATGCGCTCTATTATCCGCCGCTGCTGCGTTCCGCGACAGTGCGCAAATTTATGGTCGGCTATGAAATGCTGGCGGAAAGCCAGCGTGACCTGACACCGGAGCAGGCCGCAGAGCGGCTGCGCGCGGTCAGCGACCACCACTTTAAAACCCCTTTATAATCTGAGGTTTCCGATGAAAACAGTTATCAGCAAGGCACAACATGCCTTTGAACAGTGCTTCGGTGCATCCCCTGACATGCTGATCCGGGCACCGGGCCGCGTGAATCTGATTGGTGAACACACAGATTATAACGACGGTTTTGTTCTGCCGTGTGCCATTGATTTCGGTACCGTGGCGGCCGCATCGCGGCGTGATGATCAGAAGGTCTGCGTGGTGGCAGCGGATTATGATAATGATCGCGATGAGTTTGATCTCTCACAGCCGATCGAATACCGCGACAATAAATTGTGGGCGAATTATATCCGCGGCGTGATCAAATACCTGGCGGAGCGCGGTTTTGTGTTCGGCGGGATGAATATTGCGGTCAGCGGCAATGTGCCGCAGGGCGCGGGTCTGAGCAGTTCCGCCTCGCTGGAGGTGGTGATCGGCCAGACTGTCAAAGCCCTGTATGATTTACCCGTCAGCCGTGAAATCATTGCCCTGAACGGGCAGCAGGCTGAGAACCAGTTTGTCGGCTGTAACTGCGGCATTATGGATCAGCTGATTTCAGCCTGTGGTGAAGACGGGCACGCATTGCTGATCGACTGCCGCAGCCTGGAAACCCGTGCGGTTGCCATGCCGGAAAACAGTGTGGTGATGATTATTAACTCCAATAAAAAACGCGGGCTGGTGGACAGCGAATACAACACCCGGCGGCGTCAGTGTGAGGCGGCAGCGGAATTCTTCGGCGTTCCGGCGCTGCGGGATGTGACTATGGAGCAGTTCGCCGCCCGGGCTCATGAACTGGATGCGGTGACCGCGAAACGGGCCCGTCATGTGATCAGCGAAAATATCCGAACCCTTGCGGCAGCGGAAGCCCTGAAAGACGGGGATTTACCGCGCCTTAGTCAGCTGATGGCGGAATCCCATCACTCTATGCGTGATGACTTTGAAATCACGGTTCCTGAAATTGATGCGCTGGTCTCGATTATCGGTGATGTTATCGGTGCGGAAGGCGGTGTCCGCATGACCGGCGGCGGCTTCGGCGGTTGTGTGGTCGCGCTGGTGAAGCCGGAACATGTCGCGCCGGTGACAGACGCGATTAACGCACACTATACGGCGATCTCCGGGCTGACAGCGGATATTTATGTCTGCCGCGCCAGTGAGGGCGCCGGTGTGATCCGCTGACCGGAGGCAATATGACACATATGCAGCAGCGCCCTTATGAACGGGCGCTGGCAACCGAATCTGCCGCAGACGGCAGACCGGCGGAGGTAGTGGTTCTGACTAACCGCAACGGCATGCGCATCAGTATGGCTGATACCGGCGCGACCTGGCTCAGTTGTGAGCTGCCGCTGGCAGACGGGATGCGGGATGTGGTGTGCGGTGTGGCGGACAGCGCCGGATTTGCCCGTCAGACCGCCTATTTCGGCGCGACGGTCGGGCGCTTTGCCAACCGGATTGCGGGCGGTGGTTTCACCCTGAACGGACAGTTTTATCCGCTCGCCTGTAATGAAGGCACCACCTGCCTGCATGGCGGAACGGATAACTTCAGCCACCGGCGCTGGCAGATCCGCCGCCGCTCAGCGGATTCCGTAACTTTCTCCCTGCAATCCCCGGATGGCGACCAGGGCTTTCCCGGTAATCTCAGCGCAGAAGTTACTTATCAGTTGACCCCGGAAAATGAAGTCCGCCTGACTTACCGGACACAAACAGACAAAGCCTGTCCGGTCAGCCTGACCAATCATGCCTATTTCAACCTGGCCGGAGAAAACAGCGGCGTGAAGGTGACAGAAGGGGAAATGCAGATCCGGGCGGACAAACGTCTGGGGCTGAATGCAGATAACTTACCGGACGGCACGCTCTGCCCGGTGGCCGGCACTGTATTTGATTTGCGCACCCGCAGGCCGCTGTCACAGGGTTTTATGTCTGAGGCGGCACAGCAGCAGACAAAAGGCTTTGATCACGCCTTTGTGCCGGACCCGGCATTGTGTGACGGTAAACAGACCGTTGCGGCGTACTGGTCACCGGCGGGGGATGTGTGTCTGGAAGTGGCGACCACCATGCCTTGCATACAGCTTTATACCGGCAATTATCTCGGCGGTCAGCCGGGAAAATACGGCGATTATCCGGATTATGCCGGGCTGGCGCTGGAGACCCAGTACTTCCCGGACGGGCCGAATCACCCGCACTGGCCGGATGCGGTCAGGGGAATTTCAGCGGCGGGGGAACAGCGGGAGAGTGTGACAGTATACCGGTTTGTGTTTTAAATCAGTGGCTCACAATGGTGAGCCACTTTTGCTTTATCAGACAATACGGACACCGGCAGGCATTACACGTTCCGGGGTCAGCAGGACGCTTTCTGAGCCGTCATCGGTTTCGGCGCACAGCAGCATACATTCAGAGGTTTCACCGCGCATTTTGGCTTTCTGCAGATTGCACAGCACCACGACCTGCTTATGCAGTAACTCTTCCTCTGTATAATACGGCACGAGACTGGTGACGGTCTGAAGTGAGCGGTCACCTACATTTATCTGAACAATATAGAGTTTATCGGCATTTTCGTGACGTTTAACATCCGTGATCCGGCCGGTGCGGATCTCCAGTTTAGCGAAATCAGGGTAAGCGACAGTTTCCATAGTAAAATCCGGTAAAATTTTAGTAAAAGATAATAAAAATTAGCAGAGTTACGCCGGATGGCAAGTACCGGGATCACAAAACAATAACGGAGCGGTAAATGGCAACGATTAAAGATGTTGCGAAACTGGCGGGGGTATCAGTGGCAACGGTCTCGCGGGTTATCAATCAGTCACCGAAAGCCGGTGCGGAATCCATCCGTGCGGTTCAGGCGGCCATGAAGGAGCTGGCTTACCGCCCGAATGCGGCAGCGCGGGCGCTGGTCAGCCAGAGCAGTGATATTGTCGGCGTGCTGGTGGGGGATGTGTCCGATCCGTTTTTCGGTTCACTGGTCAAAGCCGCAGATGAGGTGGCGCATCAGCACGGAAAACATCTTTTAATCGGCAACGGTTATCACCGGCAGGAAGATGAGCGGCGTGGTATTGAATTACTGATGAACAGCCGCTGTGATGCCTGCGTGATCCATGCCAAAGCACTGAGTGATGAAGAACTGCGCGGCTATGCAGCGGAAATGCCGTCGATGGTATTTATCAACCGTATGATCCCGGGGCTGGAAAACCGCTGTGTTGCTCTGGATAACCGGCGCGGGACTCAGCTTGCCACACAATATCTGCTGAAACAGGGGCACCGCCATATTGCCTGCTTATCGTCATCACACACGATTGAAGACAGCGCTCAGAGGCTGGCGGGCTACAGAGACGCTCTGACAGAAGCCGGTTGTGAGCTTCCTGAGGCTTATATTGCGGTTGGTGAACCGGTGGCAGAGGGCGGGGAAGCGGCAATGAGCGCGGTTTTGTCCCTTTCTCTGCCGGTGACGGCGGTGGTGGCGTACAACGATTTTATGGCGGCAGGAGCGCTGTCGGTGATTGAGGCGAACGGGCTGCGCGCGCCGGAAGATATTTCTGTTATCGGCTTTGATGACAGCATGATCGCACGATATATCCAACCTCGTCTGACCACAATACGTTATCCTGTTGACATGATGGCTCAGACAGCAACACAGCTGGCACTGGCGCTGGCGTCCTCACAGGCGCTGCCGTTTTGTCCGCCGTGTTACACACCGACTCTGGTTCTCCGCCACTCGGTGATGAGCAGATTTTCCTGACGAGAGTGTGTTAATTTTATTTATTAGTTATCCCTCACTATTTACTTTGGTACTTTGTTAGAAGGCTGCAAATTCATCTGAATTTGCAGCATTTTTTTTGTCCTGCGATTTTCATTCCCGCCGTTTACTCTCCAGCTGTACTTTCCGGTTTAACGATGTCACAGCAATTTATTATCATCGTGATAATAATTTTCATTTGCGATCATATTCTCAATAGCATATATCAATGATAGAATTAATCATTCTCATTTAATATTTCAAATAAAAAATATCAATCCAGTCAGGGAATAATATGAACGCCTCATTCAAACGCTCACTGCTTGCTGTTGCTGTTATGTCAGCGGCCACCGCCGCTTATGCTGAAAATAAAGATGACACTATCGTGGTTACCGCTTCCGGTTTTGCGCAGGAAATGCGCGATGCACCGGCGAGTATTACCGTTATCACCAAGGAGCAGTTACAAAATAAACCGGCTGCTAACCTGATTGACATGGTGAAAGATGTGGAAGGTGTCAGTGTGATCGGCGGCAGTCTGAAGCCGGATATCAGCATCCGTGGTCTGTCCGGGGATTACACCCTGATTATGGTGGATGGTCGTCGTCAGAACAGCCGTGAATCCCGCCCGAACGGCAGCGGTGGTTACGAAGCCGGGTTTATCCCGCCGGTGGAAGCCATTGAGCGTATTGAAGTGATCCGCGGACCGATGTCCTCACTGTATGGTTCTGATGCGATGGGTGGTGTGATTAACATCATCACGAAAGCAGTGGCAGATGAATGGCACGGCTCAATGGGTATGGGCGGTATTATTCAGGAAAGTAAAGATTACGGTAACTCCGCAAACACGGATTTCTATGTCTCCGGACCGCTGATTAAAGATAAGCTGGGATTACAGGTGTACGGCGGGCTGAACTATCGCCGCGAAGATAAACTCCTGGAAGGTACACCGCGCAAAGACGACAAAAATATCACCGCCAAACTGGCCTTTACCCCGGTTGAAGGGCAGAAATTCCTCGCGGAAGTCGGCCGCAGTACACAGGAACATACATCCACCCCGGGGAAATCGATTGATGAGACAACTACCCGTGGCGGTATCGTTCAGAAGAACAACAAATCCGAAGTACACAACAACCGTAACCACTGGGCGCTGACCTGGAAAGGTGACTGGGATGAAATTAACAGTGAAGTGAGTGTGTACCAGGAAAATACCATCCGTAAAACCAACACCGGCAAATGGAATAAAGTCAGTGAAGACTGGGTCATGGCGTATGAAGCCCGCCAGCCGGAAGTCACCAATACCGTGGTTGACGGAAAGGTCACTGCATTCCTGCCGTCTAACGTCCTGACTGTCGGCGGACAATATCAGTATGCCAAACTGAAAGATGATTCCGTGATTAAAAACAAACAGACCGTCACTGAAAAAATGACTGCTGAGCAGAAAGCGCTGTTTGTGGAAGATGAATTCAGTGTAACCGACGACCTGACGCTGACCGGCGGTCTGCGTATGGACGACCACGAATTCTACGGTAAACACTGGAACCCGCGTGCCTATGCCGTCTATAAACTGACCGATGAAATCACCATCAAAGGTGGCGTGGCGAAAGCCTTCCGTGCCCCGACACTGCGCGAGTTAAGCCCGAATTTCGGAACGTCCACACAAGGTGGTGCGGCTATCATGTACGGTAACCGTGACCTGAAACCGGAAACCAGCGTTACCGAAGAACTGGGTATTGCTTATGACCACGAATCCGGTTTCTCTGCCAGTGCAACCCTGTTTAACACCGAATTCAAAAACAAGCTGACCAGCTACCAGGTCGCCGGTCAAACCGATCCGCTGACCGGTCTGAATATGTTTATCTACGACAACGTAGGTAAAGCAAATATCCGTGGTGTGGAAATGGCTTCCCGTATTCCGGTGGCAGAAAAATGGAATCTGAACCTGAACTACACCTTCACCGATTCAGAACGTAAGAGTGACGACGAAAAACTCAACGGCAAATCCCTGAAAGGACAACCGCTGGAAATGACACCGCGTCATATGGCGAATGCCAGACTTGACTGGCAGTACCGCCCGGATATGAACTTCTACACTCAGGCAAACTATACCGGCAAACAGGTCTGGGCAGCACAGCGTAACGGGGCAAAACAACCGCGTGAACGCAGCGGGATCACCACCCTCGACCTCGGTATGACCTACCAGGTTATGCCAAACGCTCTGCTGAACTTCGCAGTACTGAACATCGCCAACGAGAAAGGGGATGATATCGAGACTAACGGGAACTGGCAGATCGATGAAGGGCGCCGGTATTGGGCTAATCTGAAACTGAATTTCTGATTACGCGTCATCCTTCGCCCTGTGGCGGCGTTGGCTTCGTTCGGCTCCCCCGGTCACATACTGATATATGCTCCCGGGGATATCCTCACTTTGCCGCCTTGCCACAGCGCGGATGATTTAGCAGATTGGTTTCTTTTCTGAATTTTATTGTTTTTCTGTTTTTGACAGAGTTGAAGTACACAGGGGATTAACCGGCAAAAAAGGAAAGCGTAGAGCGCCAGGGATGGCGCGAACCGAGCGGACAGGGATGTGTCAGCGTCTTTCCGCTTTGCCGGTTATCCCGCCGCCCGGATTCGAAAGAGGATGGTCTTATTTTTTCCGTGGATGGCGCGAACCGAATCTGCGTCATCCTCCGTCCCGTGGCAGAATTGGTTTTTTAAGTAAGTCTTTCCCGGAGTCAGGATGTGGAAAAAAATAATGGTGATTTGTTGCATGATGGCGGTATCCCCCCTGATGGCGCGGCCTTCACAAGAGATCACGCCGCTCACTGAAGCGGCAGAGCAACAGTTCACAGTAACGCATCATGAGATGCAGCAGGGTGATCGTCACTACCGCCTCTTTATCGCGCAGCCGAAACAGCCGCAGGCGGCGTACACTGTGCTCTATATGCTCGACGGTAACGGTCAGTTTCCGATGATGATTAACCGGCTCAGCGCCGGTAAAACCCGGCCGCTGCCACTGGTGGTGGGGATAGGTTATCCCTCTGACCAGGCTTACCCGAAAACCCGTACCTTTGATTACACACCACCCGCAACCGGTGAACAGTTTGCAGCAGGTGGCGGTGAACTGCCTTTCCGGCAGTTTATCCGCGAACAGGTTATTCCGTGGGTGAGCAGTCACTATTCTGTTAACGACCGCCGCTACTTCTTCGGCCACAGCCTCGGCGGATTGTTTGTGCTGAGAACGGCCACGGATGAACCCGGTTTATTTACCGATTACATCAGTGCCAGCCCGTCCCTGTGGTGGGGCAATGGCACTTATATGACAGCAGAACGTTTTGATCGCCTCCCGGCCGATATCCGGCTGACCATCACCCAGGGCGGACTGGAAGAAAAACCCGATCTGAGCAAAATGAGTGAAGAGCAGAAACACAATCTGTCTGTCCGTTACAGTGACATTACCGCGCGGGAAGTATGTGAGCAGTTACAACTGCGGGACAAACAGTGTCAGTTCCGGATCTTCCCCGGAAAGTCCCACGGCAGTGTTATCCCCGATGCGCTGGAAACGGTGATTTCATTATTACCGGCGGATAAGGAAAAATAAGTTATTTTTTTGTTAATCCGCATGTAAAAATACCGCAAATAACAGGGGAAACCCCATATTCCTCTGTTATTTCCTTCCATAACAAAAACTACTCGCAGCCATTAGTTTTTTTGATTTCATTTTTCCCTCACAAGGGGCTATATTCCGCTCCGCTTCAGACATAAATTCACAATCCACTGCTTCTATCAATGACCCGTCATCAACCATTTTGGCGATGAAACAGCCTGAGAAAAAAAGCAGCGTCATGTTTTTTTGATTTTTTTGTTTTAGGTGGAGAAAAGCAGTGAGTCACAGCATCCGCACGCCGCGTCCTGACAGTGTGTTAATCCCTGTCGCCGGTCTGACGTTATTTGCGATTGCATCCGGTTATCTGATGAGCCTGATCCCGTTATCGCTGGGGCATTTTGCCATCGGTACCGATTACGCAGGCTGGTTAGCCAGTGCTTACTATATTGGTTTATTACTCGGTTCAATGCTGATTGAGCCGGTGATTGCCCGTATCGGTCACCGCCGTTCCTTTATTCTCTTTGTGCTGGCGCTGGCGGCAACTGTGGCGGTTCTGCCGTTTTATACTGATCTCAGCGCATGGCTGGCATCCCGGATGCTGGCCGGGGTGGCGGTTGCCGGTATTTTTGTGGTGATTGAATCCTGGCTGCTGATTGGCGATAACCCGGCTGTCCGCGCCAAACGCCTGAGCTTCTACATGACCGCACTGTACGGCGGCACCACACTGGGCCAGGTGGCGATCGGTGTGTTCGGAACCGCAGGTGTCGTGCCGTTTGCGGTGGTGATGGTGCTGTTATTTGCCGCAGTGCTGCCGCCGCTGTTCTCGAAAGCACAACCGGTGTGTCACGGCGGGCATAAAAGCTTATCCCTGAAACAGATCCTGCGTCTGAGCAAACCGGCGATGGTCGGCTGTATGACTTCCGGTATTGTGATGGGCACCATTTACGGGCTGATGCCGCTGGCATTGCAGGAAAAACATTACAACACCGAACAGGTCGGCGGCCTGATGGCGGCCATTATCCTCGGCGGGATGATTATTCAGCCGGTGATCAGCAAATTATCTTCCCGCATGAGCAAAGTATTATTACTGGCGATGGTCTCACTCGCCGGGGTATTTGCGATGGGAATGATTTATCTCTCCGGTCACTATCTGGTGATGGTGGTGGCGCTGACACTGCTGGGGATGTCTTCCTTTGCCCTGTATCCGGTGGCAATCACACTGGCGTGTGACACACTCACCGCGAATGTGATTGTGGCGGCAACACAGGTGATGCTGTTCTGCTACAGCGTGGGTTCGGCGGCGGGCCCGCTGGTGGCCGGACAGTTTATGAAACAGCCGGACGGCATTATGAGTTTCTTCTTTATTGTGCTGCTCTCCACCGCGATTTATATGCTGCTTTCTGCGGTGCGCCGCAAATCCCGGATTCTGGCAAGCTGATACTGCCGGAATGAAAAATGCCCTCATTGAGGGCATTTTTGTACATCGGTATTTATTCTGCGGTTTTTGGTTTGTGGACAATATCCGCATAATGACTTTTATCATCCGGTTTCGGATAGACGCGGTAAATATATTCATCCGGCGTCACTTTGATATTTTCCACCACCCGGGTAAACAGCACTTCCCCTTTGTCATTCTTACCGGTCAGCGTCCGGGTTTTACCGTCCGCGCTGAAGGACCAGTCGCCCTGTAATTTCAGCTTTCCTTCCGGGGTGTACATCTTAACGGAACCGTCTTTTTCATAGTTGGCCAGACCAAAGAAGCCCGCCACACTTTCATCGGTGGCCGGAATGGCTTTACCGTCCTGATCCAGTGCTTCTGTCGTTACCCAGGTTTTGCCAATCAGATAATCAGCGGTATTTGCGGCTTTCTGTGCCGTGGCTGTCAGGGGTTTTACCTGAGCATCCGCTGTGGCCGCCAGTGCTGAAAAGGAATACGCCGCAGCGATGATACCGGCAATCATTGTTGTTTTTCTCATGTCAGTTCCTCAGGTTGTTCTGTTTGCTGTCTTTTTTAGTGATAACAATTCCCGATATCAATCATACGGAGATTAATCTTGTCAGCTCATTTTTTATGTAAGGAAGTATAAAGCTGATTAAATTTTATCGTCATTTCTGACACATCTTTCGTCGTGCAAAAAGGTTGAAATGTGGAGAAAAAATGAAGAACTGTGCAGAAATTATGATGAATTGTGCAGGGATTATGATTTCATAGTCAGAAAGGGTAAAACGGATTGTCTTACACACCGGTATCGGCAATGATAGCGCCAACAGCAAAACAGAGCTTCAGAAAATTAATTAAGAAGGAATGTTAATATGAAAAAAATCATTGCAGGTGTTATCGGTCTGAGTTTATTAGGTGCGGGTATGACCGCGTTCGCAGCACCGGCTCCGGTTAATCAGCCGCAGCAGAATGGTCAGTATATGAATGGCTACGGCAACTGCGACGGTAACGGCGGCCGTCATATGATGCGCGGCAACCATGACGGACGCGGCTATCATAATAACCGCGGATACCACAACGGTGGTTATAACCGTGCACCGGTCTTTCAGTCAGCACTGACCACCGCCACCCCGGGTGAAGCCCTGAAAAAAATGAGCGCAGATGCCCCGGCAGTCAGTAAAGACGGCAAACAGTATTTTGTCCGCGCCAGCGTCCGTGATATGGACGGCAACACGCTGTATCAGTCTTCATTATCCACCGCAACGCCGAAAGAAGCGCTGGCGAAAATGGCAGGTGATGCACCGGCTGCAGCATCCGGCCAGCAGTATTATGTCCGCGCAGGCATTATGGAAATTCTGCCGGTTAACAACGCCGCACAGTAACCGTTATCATGAACAAACAAAAATGCCCTCTGATGAGGGCGTTTTTGCTTCACGGATAAAAAACGACGGCGGTCAGAGAGTCAGCGCGGTTTCCAGTGCCAGTTCAATCATATTGTGCATCGCGTTCTGGCGCTGATCGATGGTCAGTTTACCGCCGTTTTTAATATGATCAGAGGTGGTGAGGATCGCCAGTGCCCGCGCGCCCAGCTCTGCCGCGACGGTGTATAGCCCGGCGACTTCCATATCCACCCCGAGAATGCCGTACTGCTCCATCACAGCAAACAGTTCCGGGCGGGTGGTATAAAACAGATCTGCAGTAAACACATTACCGGTTTTGACCGGTAACTGCAGACGCTCAGCGGTTTTCACCGCAGATGCCAGCAGGTGCCAGTCCGCCAGTGCTGCCAGGTCGTTACCGTAAAAACGGTCACGGTTCACTTTGGAATCGGTACTTGCGCCCATGGCGATCACCACATCCATCAGTGACACATCATCCCGCACCGCGCCGCAGGTGCCGATACGGATGAGGTTTTTCACACCAAAATCCTGAATTAACTCATACGCATACATTGAAATTGAGGGGATACCCATGCCGTGGGCCATCACCGAAATTCGTTTGCCTTTGTATTCTCCGGTATAACCCAGCATATTGCGGACGCTGTTTACTTCCCGCGCCTGCGATAAATAATGTTCAGCAATAAACTTGGCGCGCAGGGGATCTCCGGGCATAATGATGGTTTCTGCGAAATCGTTTGCGCTTGCCTGAATTGCAACTGCCATAAAAGCACTCTCCTCTCAATCAAACCGTGTGAAGGGTCGGTATTTGTTGGTCAGCATGTTAACACGGTTTGGTTTTTATGCCGCCGCTGCCGGCGGATTTTTCACTCAGGGTTTTTACCGGATTACACAATATGAATACAGCAATCGGCATTCTCGGGATCGTGGTACTGCTGGGAATAGGTTATTTACTGTCTGAAAACCGCCGCGCGATTAATCTGCGCACGGTGGTACTGGCTTTTACCATTGAACTGGCGCTGGGCGGATTAATTCTCTATTCCCCGGCCGGGCAGCACGTTTTATTTGTGATGGCAGAGGCAGTCACCACGGTGATCAACTTCAATAATGCCGGAACATCCTTTATTTTCGGCGGTCTGGTGTCTGACAAAATGTTTGAGATTTTCGGCAGCGGCGGATTTGTTATCGCGCTGCGGGTATTGCCGATTATTGTCTTTTTCTCCGCCTTGTCAGCGGTGCTTTATTATCTGGGGATTATGCAGATCCTCGTGCGCTGGGTCGGCGGGGCGTTACAGCGTCTGCTGAAAACCAGCCGTGCGGAATCGATGAACTCAGCGGCTAATATTTTCCTCGGCGTGACAGAAGCCCCTTTGCTGGTTAAACCGTATCTCGGCAGCATGACCCGCTCTGAACTGTTTGCTGTACTGTGCGGCGGGCTGGCATCTATCGCCGGTACTATGCTGGTGAGCTATGCTTCGCTGGGCGTAAAAATGGAATACCTGCTGGCCGCTTCCTTTATGGCGGCACCGGGCGGGTTACTGTTTGCTAAACTGATGATCCCGGAAACACAGCAGACGGCCGATGAATCCGGCGCCAAACCAGTGCAGGAAAACCGCCCGGCGAATATTATTGACGCGGCGGCAGAAGGGGCGATTAACGGCCTGAATATGGCGCTGGCGGTCGGCGCAATGCTGCTGGCGTTTGTCAGCCTGGTGGCACTGTTAAACGGATTGCTCGGCGGTGTCGGCGGCTGGTTCGGTCTGCCGGATCTGAGCATGGAGCTGATCCTGGGCTATCTGCTGTCACCGATGGCGTGGCTGATGGGTATTCCGTGGAATGAAGCGCTGACATCCGGTGCCATTATCGGGCAGAAAATTGTTATCAACGAATTTTTTGCCTATGCCAATCTGGCGGAATATCTGAAGGGCAATGAAGTCGTGGCTGCCACCGGTCTGCCGATGACTGAGCGGACACAAATCATCCTCTCGTTTGCCCTGTGCGGTTTTGCTAACTTCGGTACTGTGGCAATTGCTATCGGCGGTATCGGTAGTCTGATCCCGAACCGGCGCAAAGAGATTGCCACTCTCGGGATGAAAGCACTGGTCGCCGGGGTGTTATCCAACCTGATGGCGGCCACGATTGCGGGATTGTTTATCGGCGGATAAAGAGTTTGTTATCTGATTTTCTGAAACAATCTGAATGTCAGGTTCATGATAACGGGAAGGCGAACGAAAAGCATGCGAGCCATGGATGGCGAGCCTGAGCGTACAGGGAGGTATTTACAGCGACTTTTCGTTTTGCCCGTTATCATCAGAACCGGAAAGACGGCGCCGTGCTTAACACCACGCCGTCCTGTCCGGGAGATGATTACTTATAATCCCCCTGCAGATAACGGTAAAAAGACGGGTTTACCCACACTTTTTCGCTCGTTACCTGCATCCCGCTTTTCGCTTTGCGGATATTTTCCGCCTGTTTTTCCGCGTTTTCCGGCAGTGCCATCAAATCAGCCTGATAATGACCGCCGGTTACACGGGTTTCGGCCACCACATCATAACCCTCCACCGGGACATAACTGCGGTAAAACGGCTGCCACCAGGCGGCGCGGATCAGCCCTTTCTGGTCAGCAGTATTTTTCTTGGCGTACTGGTCAATCAGGTTCTGGAAACGGTTACGTTCTTCAGCTGACGGAAATTCCAGGTCGAGATTATATTCACTGGCGATCGCCACTTTTTTGCCGCTTTTCAGCGTGGTAACCGGATAATCCGCCTCACCCCATTCGTCCAGATAAAGAAACGCAGATGATTTCGGTGTCAGCTGGACTTTCGGATCAAACCCTTCGCGGCGCAGCAGGTAAACCAGCTGAGCGGCGTGATCGATATCATTATGGCCGTAGCGGATCATCCGTGTTTTATCAAAGCCGGATTCTTCGCGGGTATCCACCAGGTTATAGCCGCTGGTATAGCCTTTATCAATAAAGTTATTCAGGGTTTTCAGCGTCTTCGTGTCATTCGGGAACACCGCGGTTTTCCAGGCAGTATGCAGGCGCGGCACAATATTTTTATCCGACACATTGCCGAGATAGCGGGTGTGATCCTGCTGTTGTGCATCAACAAAAGCCAGAAGCTTATCACTCTCTGCCGCCGGATTTTTCAGGTCATCCGCCGTCAGGGCACCGATGGTGATCATCAGCGCGTCGAACCGGTTTGCTTCCGGCTGCTGTGTCAGCGCGGAAATCTGTGCCGGGCTGTAGGTCTCTGCCAGTTCGGTCAGAGAGAGCTTTTCGGCGGCCTGTTGTGAGGTCAGCGCCAGAGCAGGGTGTAAACCACTGAAAAAAAATGCAGATAACAACGTACCGATAAATAACGATTTTTGCATGTTTTATCCTGTAAATGCAGCGAACAAACGATTGCATCACCATATCACAGAGTTGCAATCTGAGTGATAAAGTGTCGTGATTTTTTTACACCGGACAGAGATGAAAAAATGCGCGTCAACCCTTGCAGGACGGAGCGGGATGAGTAAGATACGCGGTACGTGATAGTCATCACGGTTTTGGAGAGATTATGAAAGCGCTTTACCGTAAGTTTATAAAAAAAATCGATCAGTTTTCCGCTCTTATCCCGATGCGTTTTTTCTGATCCGGCGTTCCCGTCTCTCCCTGCGCGTCATATGAACGGCGCGCTGTACCTGAATAAGCAGCCGCAGAGCTTCCCGGCGGGTAAACAGCGGATGTTGCCAGTGTAACAGGGTGAAATACATGATTTGCCTCCCGGCAGATCAGAGAGAACCGCTGCATAAGCGGCCGGAGCATGATTTGCCTCCGGCCGTCTGTAACCGCTTATTTAAATGCCGGCAGCCAGCCGAACACATCCAGAATGACCGTCAGATACACAATCGCACCGCAGACAATCACCAGATTCAGTACCGCGCTGTTACACGGCGAACGGTAAATGGTATCGCTGTCGCTGTAGCGTTTGCGGGAGGCTTTTACCAGGAACGGCGGTAAAATCACACTCCAGATAGTAAAGGCCAGACCGGCATAACCGATGGCATAAACGAATCCGTTCGGGAAGAAGAAACACACCACCGCTGGTGGCAGATACGTCACTACTGCTGTTTTGAAACGACCGGCGCTGTCATTTTTAAAGTTCAGCAGGTCGGCAATATAGTCAAACAGACCGAGTGTTGCTGCCAGCAGGGAACTGGCCACCGCAAAGTTACCGAAGAATGTCAGGATAAGATCCATGGTTTTCCCTGACATCACCCCGCCGATAGCCTCAACGAACACATCAATGTTCCCGCCTTTGGCAATAATCGGGGAGAAGTTGGCGCGGCTGATGTTGCCCATCGTGACACCCAGCCAGAAGATATACAGCAGTACCGCAAATATTGTCCCGATAATGATTGAACGGGTAATAAAGCGGAATTTGGTTTTGCCGTACAACTTCACCAGGCTCGGCACGTTACCGTGGAAGCCGAACGAAATAATACAGAATGGCAGCGTCATCAGAACATAAGGCAGATATTTCGTTCCGGGTATTGCCACTGATGCGGAATCCAGCAGATTGGCAATCTCCACGTGTGCAACCAGTCCGGAGAAGGTGGCAAAGAACGCGATAAACTTACCGAAAATTAAAATGGTGGTAATACGTCCGACCCATAATGAGCTGTACCAGACAATCGCGGCCACCAGACAGGCGACAATCACGACTGCGGCTTTTATCGGCAGGGCGACACCGGTATATTTCAATATCGTCTGAGTCAGAACAGCGGATGACCCGGAGATATAGGCATACGTCAGAATATAGAGTACAAACCCGAAGGCGATACCCACGACAATATTCCATTTTTTGCCCAGTAACTCGGTGGTGAAGGTATTAAAGCTGGCGCCCGGTTCAAAATGCAGGTTAACTTCAACTAACATCAGACCGGTCAGTAACATCATAATTGCAACTAAAATCAAAATAACGGTGGCACCGGAAAACCAGACACCGGCCATCGCAATCGGCAAAGAAAACATACCGCCGCCAACGACTGTTGCTATAACAAGCATGGTTCCGCTGGTCAGTCCGGGTGATTTATTTGTATCGGCACTATGAATACTCATAATAAAAGTTTCCTATTAATGATAAATATCACCAACAGCATTCATATTTATCGATTTTATTTGTTCTTTATTGTTATAGGGATGCAGAGACAAAAAGGCCCCATTAAAATAATGAGGCCTCTGTCATCAGATAATTACACGTAATCAAAGCGTGCAGTGAAGAAACGTAACTGCTTCGGCTCGTATACGAACTTCAGCCCTTTAATGTCTTCTTTGTGTTTGAACAGTTTGATAATACCGTCAGCAACCAGATCCATGTGTGCATAGGTGTATACACGACGAGGAATAGTCAGACGAACGGTTTCCAGCTTCGGACGGTGATGGTCGCCGGTTTCTTTGTTACGGCCTGCGGAGATAATACCGCGCTCCATAGAACGGACACCGGTTTCCATGTAGATGCTGGCTGCCAGGCTCTGTGCCGGGAACTCATCCTGGGTCAGATGCGGGCAGAAACGGCGTGCATCGAGGAATACTGCGTGGCCGCCGACCGGCTCAACAATCGGTACACCGGCTGCTTTCAGTTTTTCGCCCAGGTAACGAACCTGCTTGACGCGGTGCTCGATATATTCGAACTGCATCGCTTCGCGTAAACCGATAGCCATCGCTTCCATATCACGACCGGCCAGACCGCCGTAAGAAGGCATCCCTTCATAAACCACAACCAGTTCACGTGCAGCAGAGAACATGTCGTCGTCGTTCATACACAGGAAACCACCGATGTTCACCAGACAGTCTTTTTTACCACTCATGGTACAACCGTCAGCGTAGCTGAACATTTCGTGAACGATGTCTTTAATGGAGACATCTTCGAAGCCTTCTTCCTGCTCTTTGATGAAGTAGGCGTTTTCCACACAGCGGGTCGCATCGTAGAACACTTTGATGCCGTGCTTGTCACATAACTGGCGGACTTCACGCATGTTTGCCATAGAGACCGGCTGACCACCTGCCAGGTTTACGGTTACCGCCAGACAGATATAAGCGATATTTTCCGCGCCTTTCTCAGCAATCAGTTTTTCCAGTTTTTTAATGTCGATGTTGCCTTTGAATTTCACATCCAGGCCCGCATCGTGAGCTTCATCGCGGACGATATCGATGAATGTCGCACCATTTTTTTCCTGGTGATAACGGGTGGTGGTGAAGTACATGTTACCAGCAACATACTGACCCGGTTTGATAGCTAATGAAGAGAGTAAGTTCTCTGCGCCGCGGCCCTGGTGAGTAGGAACGATGTGTTTAAAGCCGAATAATTCCTGAACAGTTCTTTCCAGATGGAAGAAGTTTTCGCTGCCCGCGTATGCTTCGTCACCCATCATCATGCCGGCCCATTGTTTATCGGACATGGCGTTGGTGCCGCTATCGGTCAGTAAATCGACATAAACGTCTTTGGAATTCAACAAGAAAGTGTTGTACCCGGCCTCTTTCATTCTTTTGATACGCTCTTCGCGAGGGATCATGGATACGGTTTCAACACTTTTAATACGATACGGTTCTGCTGGATACATCATGGTAAAATCTCCAATTATTTATAATAATAACTCGATAATTTACACAGGCATTTATCTGTTTATAAGTATCATGCCTTGTGAATGATATAGCATTTGTAAATCCGGTAGTGTTCTTGTCTTAATTCAAATTCAGTTTTTTTATTTCTGTTATTTCTTTCTCTGCCATCCTTCTCGTTTGGCGTGAAATCATCATGCGTGAAAAAAAATGAAAAGGGAATGGGTGGTATTGAAATAAACAAAATCCGTATTAATCACAGGTGTAAACCGGGTGATCTGTATCACTTAAACTGAAATAATCCACTATATTCAATGGATTGAAGTTGTTAATTTTTTGTTGTGTATTTATGTGAAATATACATAACTCTCTTTCTTAAATTCCGTGATTAATATGAATAATTCAATGCTGTCGGGCAGTTATGCTGCAATGAAAAGCCATTTTATTCTGTGATATTTTATATAGGTTAAGAAAAAGTAAATAAGGGTAAAACGTACAAATTTAAATCTATCTTTACAGGAAGAATAAAAAAACGGATGAGAAGTCTTGTTCTTTTTTAACAAAAACTATGCATCAGATGTACTGGCATGGTAATTTAAGTTAAAATATCTTATAAGTAACTATTGTTATAATCATCTTTGTTTTTATTGATCGTACGGAAAAACGTTATGATTTATTGAATCCTTCAACTGAAACCTGGGATAAAAATAAAAATGTGACACAGTCAGGATAAATTTGATGATAAAGATCACATTGATAATGTTACGTTACATGAATGAAAAGTAAGCGACAGCAGGGAATAACAAAGATATTTAATTAAAGCAGTGAATTGTTATGCATTCCGGTATGTGGCTGTTTAGTGATCATATTCACGGTTTCGCATTTACAGTCATGTTAGTAAAGCAAAACGCTGTACTTAAATGTTTACATCATCAGCGCAGGAATAGTAACAGGATGTGTGTGATGTACATATTTTCCTAGATCTTATTATTGAAGCTTAACGCCATTATTTTCTATTAAGTCGGCATTTAAATCCATAATACATATTAATATCAGTTAATAATTAACATCAAGTTCTTGTTGTCAGGTTATTCATCTTTGATGGTATCCGGAGTGATTTACAGAGACAGACACGATTTCATGAAGAATCGGCAACAGCCCGCTGAAAACGGAAAATAACGAATTTGTGCTTCAGATCACGCAAGGAAGGTATGAATAAAGAAGAAAAATCAGGCAAAGCGGCAGAGATTTCTGGTTTTCAGCTTGAAAACCCTGCCGGGCAGGAGTGTAATAATGCTGTGCCGGATTAGCTCAGTTGGCAGAGCAGTTCATTCGTAATGAAAAGGTCACCAGTTCGAATCCGGTATCCGGCACCATTACTTATCAAAGAGTTAGCGATTATCTCCTGATACCAGTTTTTCACCTTGGGACGTATTTGGGACGTAACTGTCAAAAATGGCATCTATTTGCTTCGCATGTTCGGTAAGATGATTTGGTGCCAGATGGGCATATCTGCGCACCATTTCTATCGACTCCCACCCGCCCATTTCCTGCAACACTGAAAGCGGAACGCCAGACTGGATCAGCCAGCTTGCCCAGGTGTGTCTCAGGTCGTGGAAACGGAAATCGTCGATACCGGCTCTTTTTAATGCTGCTCTCCATGCGGTATTAGAATCCGTCCTCATCTTTCTCACTGCCGCAACCGGTTCAGCGCTGAAAGGTGTGTTTAATGCCAACCAGGCATACACGGTAAGCGCCGCATACACGCAATCAGAGGTGCAGTCTATGGCTTCCGGCCTTACCGCTGCACGACAGCGCATAAAAGCCCTTGAGGATGCCATGCGCTCACACGGACTGATTGACTGAGGTAATCATGATCACATTCAAACCAACGAGGAATATCGACCTGATTGAGGCCGTTGGTAATCATCCTGACATTATTGCCGGGAGTAACAACGGGGACGGGTTCGATTATAAACCGGAGCGCAGACACTTTGAGGTTGGCGTTCACGGGCAATTCGGCGGCATCGTGTATTACGAGGAAGTGCAGCCGATGACGTTCGAGTGTCATGCTATGTACCTACCCGAGGTCAGGGGGTTCAGTAAGGATATCGGCCTGGCATTCTGGCAGTTCATCCTCTCATCAACATACGTCCAGTGCGTGACATCATTTGCAGCGCGTAAATTCCGCCACGGCCAGATGTACTGTGCAAGTATCGGGCTTGGCCGTGTTGGCACCATCAGAAAGTATTTCAAAGGCGTTGATGACGTCACTTTCTACTCAGCAACCCGTGAAGAATTAACCGAATTCCTCAGTAATCAGCGGAGATAATTATGTCCGGATATATTTTTAAACTGGCACGAAAGATTGCCGGTGAAGAACCTCTGTTCCCTGAAAAAGGCGGTAAGGGTGGTGGCGGCGACAATGGCGCAGGCGCTCAGGCCGATGCTATCAACAAACAAACAGAGCTTCAGCGTGATCAGTGGAACATGATTATGAATAATCTAAAGACATTCACGCCACTTGCTGAACAGTACGTTAACACTATGCAGGGATTGTCTACCCTTGAAGGGCAAAACAAAGCGTTACAGGGCTACTATGGTTCTGATCAATACAAAGGCATGGCTGACCAGGCTCGCTATCAGGCTCTTAATGCGGCAGAGGCAACCGGTGGTCTCGGTTCAACAGCGACCGGCAACCAACTTGCGGCTATCGCTCCGTCTCTCGGGCAGGCGTGGCTTGGCGACCAGATGAACAGCGCGCAAAATCTGGCAAACATCGGTCTCGGTGCGTTACAGGGGCAGGCAAATGCCGGGCAGAACTACGCCAACAATATGGGCTCACTGTATCAGCAGCAGGCTGCTTTAGCCGCGGCTAACGCTAACCGTCCGTCAGGCTTCCAGCAGGCGATAGGCGGCGGAGCATCAGGGGCTATGCTTGGTGGTGGTATTGCAAGCGCTCTCGGTATGTCAACTCCATGGGGTGCCGGTATTGGCGCTGGCCTTGGTTTACTCGGCAGTCTGTTTTAAGGGGGAATTATGGCAACGTGGAATCAGGGCGGAATTGCCGGAAGTCTTCTCGGCGGAATTGGTGGGGTAAATAGCAACGCGCCCCGCGCAACTGACGCAAACACAGCGCTGTCTCTCATCCGGGAAAACAATGATATTCAGCGATCAGGCGCCAATAACCCGGCATTGCAGGGATTGCAGGGGCTGTATGGTGTCGCACAAATGTACCAAGCAGATCAGCAGGCGCAGAGACAGAGTGACTTTCTTCAGAAGTATGGTGCCGCCAGGGCAGAGGGAGACGTTTCATCCATGCGTCAGCTGTTTGCAGAATTCCCCGAAATGAATGAGCAGATCGGGAAAGGAATGGAAGGCATTTCCGCAGACACCCGCGAATCACTCGGTAATGTGGCCGCAAACTTTCGCATGGCCGTTAATGCCGGAACAGGCGATCAGTTCGTTGCCAAAAACGCGGCTGAACTGATGCGTCTCGGCATTGACCCTAAAGAAGCGCAACGCCTGGCTAAGGCTGATCCGAAAGGCGCTGTTGAGTTGGCTGACACCATCGGCATGAGTGCGCTTACTCCTGAAAAATACTTTGATGTTATTGGTGCCAATGAAGGACGTCAGATTGACCGTGAGAAGCTGGCTGAAACAGTGCGCAGCAATCAGGCCGGTGAGGCCCTTACTGCCAGAGGTCAGGATGTTCAGGTAAGAGGACAGAATCTAAGTTACCAGTCCGCAATGACAGGACACTCTATTGCCAGGGAGCGACTGAATCTCGACCGTGAATTAAAAGCGATGGAGACCCAGGAGAAAATATTAGACCGCCGGTTAGCCAGGGAGACCAACGAGCTAAAACGGGCAGAACTTGAACAAAAACTTGAAGATGTGCAAGCAAAAAAAGAAATCAACAAGTCAGACAGGCAGGCGGCAGCTCAGGGCGCTGTTGATACCTTCAGTACAGCTCTTGATTCTCTTAATGAGATAGAAAATAGCCCTGGTTTATCAAAAGCAGTGGGGATGATGTCTGCATTTCCAACTATCCCGGGTTCGGATGCTGCGAACTTTGAAGCGCGGCTGGATACATTTAAGGCGCAAACATTCTTACCTATGGTGCAATCACTCAAGGGGATGGGGGCATTATCTGACGCAGAGGGTAAAAAATTATCTGATGCTGTCGGAGCACTTAGCCCAAAAATGAGCGAAAAGGCATTCAGGGATTCCATTGGGAAAATTCGTGGTCAGCTCGAAAGTAAACTAGGAACAGTTAAAAAACAGTTTGATTATCAGGAGCCGCAGCAAGAAGGAAATAAGCAACCGGCTCAACAGCAATCCGGATATTCATCATTATGGGGTGATTAATGGCTAAGGCGTGGAAAGATGTTATTGCCTCTCAGCAATATCAGGCACTGTCGCCTCAGCAGAGAGCTGAAGCGCAGGAGCAATACTTTAATGACGTTGTTGCCCCGCAGGCCGGTGAAGCGGTGAATGAGGCAAAGCAGCAGTTTTACACTGCATATCCGGTTGAGGCAGTGCAGCAGGAACAACAGCCTGATCCGGTGCCGCAGCAGGAAGCGCAGCAGCCTGAAGGATTTTGGGCTAATGTGAAAGACATGGTTACCGGCGAGAGTCGTATGACGCCGGAAATGGAGAAACTCCAGTCTGTATCTGACGCGCCTGAACTGAGCGAGTTTAACAAAGATGCCGCCAAAGTTGCCTGGGCTCAGATGATGGGGAATCAGCAAGATCAGGAGATCATGCTGAGAAACCTCGGGGCGGAAATCTCATATGATGCAAAGGGTAATGCCATTGTCACCATGCCAGAAATGGTTAAGCAGATGGGATGGTTGCCAAAGCATCATGCCGATAAGCTGGCCGCTGAGTATGGAGGTGTGGCTGAAGTTGATGGTGACGGGAACACTGTTATCAAACTGCCTCCGCGTCAGTATGCGCTAAACAAACCCGGCTTATCTCCTGAGGATGTGGCATCTGGCGCGGCACTGGCTGCATCATATACACCTGCTGGCAGGGCGGGAGGATTGGTCAGTGCCGGTCTTCGCGCAGCCGGTACAGATGCGTTAATTCAGGGCACCACAAGTTACATGGGCGGAACCGACATTGACCCGTTTCAGGTTGGCTTATCTGGTGTTCTCGGCACAGGCGGCAAGGCATTTGAAAATATTGTCGGCGCTGCGGCTCGGGCAATAAAAGGGAAAATGTCACCGGAGGCGGCAGAGGCAGTTAAGTTTGCCGATGCCAATAACGCCCCGCTGATGACTACTGATGCTGTTCAGCCTGGCACATTCTCTGGCCGTTCAGCTCAGGCGCTGGCTGAGAAAATACCTGTTACCGGCACTGGGGCGCTGCGCAGGAGTCAGCAGGAAGCAAGGAGTAAACTGGTTCAGGAATACTCAGAAAGCTTTGCCGCCCCATCACCTGATGAAGTGGTTCAGAGTCTTCAGAGACAGACCAGCAGGGTTAAACAGGCGGCAGGTAAGCGCATGTCTGAAGTAGACTCCGCCATGCAGTCGGTAGGCACCATAAACCCGACACAAGCTATCACAGCCATCGATAATGAAATGAGTCGACTGGCGCGGCTTGGTGGCGCAGCTGACAATCAGACCATCAATAAATTACAGACTTATCGTGATGAGTTGGTGAAAGGTGCTGATTTTAGCCTGCTGAGAGACCTGAGAACGCAGTTCAGGCAGGATGTGAAAGGTGACCGCATGGTGTGGCCTTCTCAGTCTCAAGGGGCGGTTAACCGCGTGTATGACGCTATGTCAAAAGACATCAACCAGTCTGTGTCTGATAACCTCGGTGCCAGAGTGGCAGATCGTTATCGCCAGGCTAATGCGGCATACGCTCATGAGGCTCAGGTAGTGAATAATACGCGCCTGAAATCCGTTCTGCAGAAAGGTGAACTCACGCCGGAAGTTGCCAACAATCTCCTTTTCAGTAATAAGAAAAGTGAGGTTCAGCAACTATACAGATCACTCGACAGCCGCGGAAGGAATGCGGCCAGAGCGTCTGTTATCGGCAAAGCCTATGAGAAATCAGGCGGCAGTCCGGAGAAGTTTCTGAATGAAATAAACCGGCTTTCAGCTCAGACAGGAATACTGTTTAAAGGTAGCGAGAAACAATATCTGAACGGGATGAAAAAATACCTTGAGCAGACACAAAGAGCATCCAGAGCTGGTACGGTTACCCCAACCGGTCAGGAGCTTTTGCAGGTTGGTATACCGACGGGAGTGGCAGCTGACGTGCTGGGAAATGGCGGTGCTTTAACTGCCGCGTTTGCCACTTATGGAGGACTTTCGAGAGTATATGAAAGCAAGTCTATACGCAACATGATGCTTCGATTGGCGAACACCCCGAAGGGCAGCACTGCATATGATCGCCTTATCTCTGAGATATCAAGGACTGCCACTGCGGTTATGCAGGGAGAAAAATCCAGGTGATCGCTAGCCACGGATGGCTAAACATATTTAATTAAAAATGTCATTACTGAAAAAGCAATCGCAACTTTGATTATTAGTGACGCAAATTCATCAGCGTCATATTTTTTGTTATTCATACTCCACTCCTATTCAATTAAAAAATCACATCATTGAATGATGCGATTACTCACGCTTGGAGAAAGCAATGTCAGACATTATACCAAATGTTGTTGTCTCAATGCCAAATCAGTTATTTACACTTGCACGCAAATTCCAGGCGGCGAGTAACGGGAAAATCTTCATCGGGAAAATTGACACCGATCCGACTATCCCGGAAAACCAAATTCAGGTGTATCTGGAAAACGAAAACGGAACCACTGTACCTGTATCTCAGCCACTGATCATCAACCAGGCTGGTTATCCGGTATATAACGGACAAATTGCCAAATTCGTCACCGTACAAGGCCATTCTATGGCTGTGTATGATTCATACGGCGCACAGCAGTTCTATTACCCGAATGTTCTGAAGTATGACCCTGATCAGTTAAGAGCCGAAATTGAGGGGGATAGTGGCTTCAGTATCATTGGCGGATTACATGAAAACTATACGCGAACATTCAACACATTAAGCGAAGCAAAAAATGAGGTCAATATCAGTGTTGGCGACTTCATTAAAACAAAAGGATATCATTCATTCGGTGATGGTGGTCACGCTGAATACAGAATAGTTGAAATGGGAATTAATGATGATGACGGGGGGATGTTTGTTGACTTGCCAGCATCAAATACACAAGCTCAACTAATTCACGGTGGTTCTGTGAATGTTTCAGTATATGGTGTTGATAGAGATACTGGTGATATCTCTCCTTGCATAATGTCAATTAATAAAAATATGTGCGATGCAATGATTAACGGTGCATATACTGTTAAATCGAGAATGATGGTTGATGTGTATAAGGGTGGGATAAAAGGCATCAACCAGGGAATATTAAAAATAGATCCTGATTCATTTCAGGAATGGAATACTGCTGTAATATTTTTCTCAAGCATGACGAGCTATCGAGATCGCCCTATGCGTATGAATTGCGTAGCAAGTGAGAAAATACTTTTCGATATGGGAGATAAAGCGGTATTTCAGGTTGGCTACACAGACGCTACATGGTCTCATGACATGCACTTCAAGGACGGCGCAGTATATAAAGCAAAATCTATCCGGTTCGTCGACAGCTGGAGGCCGGTATTTACCAGATTTACTATTGAAAGGTGTAATGGCATTCCACTGGAACAAAAAGCATCCAGCAAAGGCGGCGAAGTGATGGCGTTCTATCATGGATGGCTGGTAGACAACCTCGGTGATTCAACGCTGGAGAGCGGTGAGTGGAGATTCTATAGTTGCTCATTGCCAGCCGGGTCATACCAGGGGCGAGGAACAAATACCATCAACTTATCAAATAGCGCAACAGCATCTTTTGATGGCGGTAATATTGAGTTACAGCCAAATCATTCATTTCCTGCGTTTAAAATTACAGGAACGTCAAGTCTGTCGGTTACCAATAGTGGTATTTATATACCTCCATCTGGATCTGGTGTTGATGTTGGCATAATAAACGTACAAGATAACGCCATGTTAAATATAACTAATTGCGGAATATCTATGTATGGTTCCGCTTTCAGAATGGAGGAAAATGAACCAACAAGGCAAATAATTGGCGGAAGAGGTGGAGTTATAAACTCTAATGGGTGTTTTCCTAGACATGGTGTTCTTCATGATTGGGATAAATGTGCAATATTGACACCAAGAATCAATAAGGTTTTTAATTGCTCTGGTGAATATACAAACGGTTCTGGGTGGGAAGTTGTTACATCTTCTGGAGAACCCATAGTTGTTTCGTCTGTTGCTGAGTACCCAAATAACAGAATGTTTTCAACTTCTTTAAAGTTATCTGTTCCGCCAAATTCAGGGGGCAGAGTAATTCAGGATATCCAAATAACCGAATCAAACAGGTGGATTCAAATTGGATTCTGGGGTAAAAGCAGTAATAATGAAATCGGACTTGAGGTCTATGCTTATAACACTAAAGGCCAGGCGTTGCCGTGGATGAGCACAGGAGCAGCGAACAAGTTATGGAAATTAAACTGGGGCACTGATTGGAAATTTTATGCTATGCTGCAACCAATACCGCGTGACTGCGTTAAGATAAGATTGCAGTTTTTCAGCTCCGGCATTAATGGTGGAACACATTATTTACACAATATAATCTGTAGTGCTATATAAAAAATTCTGCGCAGAATTTATTTCTGCGCAGCTATTTATTAATCACATGATATCATTGATGGCATTTTTTTTCGAAATCTACAATCATGCTATTTTCAGTGAAAATAACATCGAAATTTTGCGTTTTTTTAATTAATGTATCTACACACCAATTTTTGTTGAGGTCGCGTCGATCTGTTGTGAACTTAACACTAACGCCATTCATTTCGAATGCCTTTATAGGCCAGTACCATACTCTAAAATAATTAGGTATTGAATACTTAATTAACGGGTACTTGTTTTCTGCATTAATTGTGAATTTTGACTTCCCTCCGCTACCATTAAAAAATAAATTTGGATTTGAGTCAGATAACTCATTGTATGCAATTGATGACACCTGGCTAATAATTATTTTTGTGTAAATTGATTGCTCTCTTATTGCATTGCCATATGTATAGAAGTACGAAATACTTGGGAATACCATTAATAAAAAGCACAAAAATCTTATCTTTATACTTTTGAATATTATGTTTAGGCATATTGATAAATATATAAAAACAAAGCTAACTCCTATATAAAGGCGAGTAAAATAAACTATCGTGTTCTCTAATGCAAGTAGGCTACCTACACATAAGATAATAATTAAGAAAGGAGATGATAATATTGAAATATAGAAAAATATATCATACGCCTTGCTTTTTGATGGGGTTACTTTCTTGATTATCACAACTGATGATATAATTGAAATTAACAAAAACAAACAAATTAATGCTTTGAAGTTGTATATAAATGTTTCATCTATAAAATAAAAATAATCATAAAGATTATTTAATATAGTTCTGATTATGCTTTTTTCTGCAATCCCAGGGTGGTTTTCAACATGATTTCCATTGAATGATATTGGTAGGATGATAGCCAGGTAAATATAAATAGAAATAAATACCTGCGATATCCTTAACAATAGGTTGTTTATGCTTTTTGTTATTGGCCATCTTTGTGCGTTTATAGCAAATTCGCATATGACTAATGCACATATAATGTTTACATTCACCTGGTATGTTGCCAGCGATGATATAAAAATTGCAACAGTTATAATTGTTTTTGTAATTACCGACCTTGTATTTATAGAAAATCCAAGGAATGCTAATGATATTCCAGCCATCATTGGCAAAACATCAAATCTATAAGAGAAATTCTCTGCTAAATACGGATTTGCCATAAATGAAGCAACAATAAAAAATCCAGATGCATTATTATCAACAAAGGATTGCCATTTTGACATTGATAATGACAGTATTGCAATTGAAATTACAACTGTAAGTGGAGCTATATCTGTTATAGGAGTTCCAATGTTCACAATATACATTATTGCATCTGATAGCGGCCTGCCATCTTTGCCCCAGCCGAGGTATCCTGATGATGCTCTACCCATATCATCTATATAATAGTAATTAGCCAATATTATCGGCATTGTAAATAATGATAGTAAATATATATAATATCTAATGTTTGTTTTCATTGTATGATTAATCTCTTCTTATAAGATATTTTGGTCTTTTTTTGCTTTCCGTATAAATTCGACCAATATACTCACCAAGCACACCTATCCCGATTAACTGGATTCCACCCAGGAACAAAATAGACACAAGCAGTGACGGATATCCAGGCACTGGGTTTCCCCATATAAGTTTATCTATGATCATCCATCCTCCGTACACAAATGACAGCGCGGCAACAAACAGGCCGATGTATGTCCACATGCGGAGCGGGAAAGTGGAGAAGCTGGTAATTCCTTCAAGTGCAAGGTTCCACAGCTTCCAGCCATTAAATTTAGATTCACCGGCTGAGCGTTCGGCGCGGGTATATTCCACAATATCAACGTCACCACCGACCCATGACAGAACGCCTTTCATGAACAGGTTACGCTCTGGCAGAAGCTTAATGTTTTCTACCGTTTCCCGCGACATCAGCCGAAAGTCACCAACGTTTTCTTCGATTTTAGGTGTGCTGATTTTATTGTGCAGCTTATAGAACCACTCGGCTGTTTTTCGTTTTAACCAACCATCAGTTGAGCGGTCTGTGCGTTTTGCCAGAACAACGTCAGCGCCTTCCTGCCATTTCTCAATGAGAACAGGGATGACATCGATAGGGTCTTGAAGATCGACATCGATAGGAATAACAGCATCACCTGTAGCGTGGTCAAGGCCAGCAAACAGAGCGGGTTCTTTGCCGAAATTGCGTGTGAAGCTCAACGGCTTAACCAGGCTGTCTGCAATAGCCAGTGCATTGATGATGCTTTCTGTTGAGTCTTTACTGCCGTCATTGATGAAGATAATTTCGACTTCATGATTTTTTAGTTCTTCATTTTCACGGACAGTTTTGTAGAAGATTGGTATCGCCTCTTCTTCATTAAATACCGGGACGACTAATGATATTTTCATTATTCCATGCCTTTAAAAACAAATAATTTTGAGTAAATAAATCCGAGCACCAGGCTGATAGCTGAAAACGCCACCAGGGTGATAATAGGTGCGGCATTGACTTTGTCCGCGATGAAGCCGGTCAGGTAACTAAGTACGCCCATGAACCCAACAAAGGCCACATAGCGGCCACCGGTAGCCCTTTTCTTGAAAGTGAACTTTGCGTTGGCAAAAAACGAGAAGGTAACAGCGACAATGAACGCGATCAGATTAGCTGTAGCCTGTGTTGTGCTGGCTAAGTAGACCAGTGCAGCAAAGACAACCCAATGAAGCAGGGTGTTGATAACGCCGACTGAAAAGTATCTGGCAAACAGTTGAATCATCACATTTGATCTATAACGAAAATTGATGCGTGAGTTTACCATTTCTGTAAAGATAGGTCAGCATGAACGTGACATGATCACTCCTTCCCATACTCAAATCCGCGCGGAAACATTTTCCCCTGTAGTGCTCCAGCCTCTCTCTGAAGTACGGCCGTAAATGCTCGGGCTGCTGATTTTCTGTTTCGTACAGATCATACGGCAGTCCGAGTCTTTCTTTGTACGCGATACCGGACGCGGCTAAATCGGCATTAATTTTGTCTTTTTCGTCTTGTGGTAGGTTGGCGATGTTGTGCATGTTGGTTTCTGAGTGTTGGGTGATGATGGGAGTATAGCAGGGGAAGGGATATTGGGACGAGTTTGGGACGCGGAACATTTTGCATGCTTGCGTATCAGCAGGTAACTTTATGCATCTTGGTACGTGAGAGCGAGAAAAGATGCGGTGTAACGTGTTGTATTTTAATAAATCTTCGGTTTCGTAATGAAAAGGTCACCAGTTCGAATCCGGTATCCGGCACCATTACTTATCAAAGAGTTAGTGATTATACCCGAAGCCCCGCTGAAACAGCGGGGCTTTCTGATATCAGGCCCGGATGACCGTCAGCGGGACGGACTGTGCAACCAGTTGGTGTCCCTGATTATTAAGATGAAGGTGATCTCCTGAATCATAGTCCGCACTGAGCTGCTGAGGGCAGACCGGGTCGCGTACCAGCCGGTCGCTGTCAATAACCGCGTCAAACTCACCGCTTGTGCGCATCCAGTGGTTTATATCCTGCCGTACAGCCTCTTTTTCCGGTGAATAAAAACCGGTCATATCATACTCACCGGTTCCCCGCAGCGGTACCAGAGTGACGCCGGTCATACGGATATTTTTTTCCCGCGCCATGGTGAGCAATTGCCGGTATCCCGTAATCATATCCGCTGCCGAAGGCACAGAACCCGCAGGGTCCAAATCGGTTCCCGCCAGGCCGATGTCATTTAATCCGACCTGCACGATACAGGCGGTAACGCCGGGTTGCATCAGCACATCACGCTCAAACCGCGATAATGTACTGATGCCGATACCGTCTTTCAGCAGGCGTGAACCCGATTGTCCTGCATTGACCACGGCAATGTTTTCGTCAATAAAACGTTCTGCCAGATAATCAGTCCAGCGGCCATAGGTGTCCATATCCACGCCGTTGCCGTCAACCATTGAATCGCCGATCACCACGAGTGTGCGGGCTTCTGATTCCGGCTGAATCAGCACACTTTCAAGTAAAAGGCGGGAACTGACAGCCTCACCGTTTCCGGACTCCTCCTGTAACGTCCGGTTACCCGGTTCCAGTAAAGAGAAATGACGGGCATCCCAGTGGAAGGTCTTGAGCGGTACCGGCTCCGGCAGAAAGGTTCTCAGCGTGATCTCCGATAATGACGGAATATGCAGTGCAATTTCATCACTGTACAGGGTATCACCGGCAGGGATCACTGCACCCTGCTGCCCGTTAAAAGTGACGGGTATTGCACGGTACAGGCCGGGGATAGAGAGATAACTTTCGCCTGTCACTAGTGGCTGTGTGCCGTAACGGTTGGAAAACGCCAACTGCAGTTTCTGTCCGCCTGTGCTGATACGCAATGACTGCCGGAGTGTCTGGTTGCCGGTGATGTCCGGAACATCCGGCGGAAACGGAAATGCTTCACCGGATGCGGGCTGGGAGGGGGAAAGCCATGTGCAGATCGGGCGGACGGAAGAGGACATCAGGGATTCTCCTGCAGACAGAAACAGATTCAGTGTGTGGCCGGTGAGGCGGTCATGAGATCAAACGTGTGCATGGCGGTTTCTGTCATGGCCAGCAGGCGGTCACGGCTGACACCATCCCGAGCCTGGACAGAAATTCCGTGCAGCAGTGTTGCCACATAGTCCCCGAGTGCCTGTGTATCCGTATGTTCCGGTAAATCACCGGACTCAGCCCCCCGGCGCAGACGCTGTATGATCCCGCTTGTCCGTTCCCGGCGGTGGTCTGCCAGCCAGTGCATAATGGCTTCATTATCAGCAGAATAATTGGTTAGTGACAGCACCACCATACAGCCGTGCGGCCGGTCATCCCGGGTGTAGGTATCAACGGCACCGGTAAGCAGCTTTTTGATAGCACTGCGGGTATCCGGCTCTTTCAGCGCCGCATCCGCAAATGCACCTTCTTCCGCCAGATAAAGGGCTATCGCCTCCCGGAACAGATTTTCTTTCGACCCGAAGGCCGCATAGATCCGGGCGGATGCAATACCCAGCGCCGCAACCAGATCAGACATGGATGTTCCTTCATAACCGCGCTGCCAGAACACCTGTTCAGCCTTGCGTAATGCAACTTCGCGATCAAATTCCCGTGGTCTGCCGGCCATCATATTTTCTCCGTATAGTTTATCTGAGGCAAATGCTACCAGTTCTTTATCGTTTAACAAAGAATTATTTTTTAGTGATTGACAAAGATTTGAACATCCCGTTAACCTATTAATTGTCGATCGACAAATAATTGAATTTCGTTGCAGGCAACATCCGTTTTGACGGGCTGCTGCGGAGACTTTTTAACTTATGACTTATACGGAACAGGTATGAATACATTATTCGGTAAGGTATTACTGGCAGCGGTAATGACTTTCGCAATCCACAATAATGTGCTTGCGGAGAATACACCGAAACCGCCGGTAACAGCACAGGTGAATGAGGCGGATTTTCAGCATCACTATACGGATGTGGCGGGGCAGCGGATCCATTATGTGACGGCGGGGAAAGGCGAACCGGTATTGCTTATCCCCGGCTGGCCGCAGACCTGGTACACATGGCGTTATGTGATGGCCGGACTGGCAGCACAGGGATATATGGCGATAGCGGTGGATCCGCCGGGGTCCGGTTTTTCTGCCCGGCCTGACAGTGGCTATGATACCGGCGCGGTAGCCACAACGTTACATACCATGATGAATCAGCTGGGCTATAAAACCTATTCGGTAGTTGGTCATGATATCGGGATGTGGGTCGGTTATGCACTGGCCGCTGACTATCCGGCAGATATTAAAAAAATCGTCCTGACCGAGGCTGTTATTCCGGGTCTGGCACCGGCTCCGGGTATTTTTGTTGATCCGGAGGAGAATATTTTCCTCTGGCACTTTATGTTTAATCAGGTACAGGATTTACCGGAAACGCTGACAGCCGGTAAAGAGCGGGAGTATCTGAATTTTATTTTTGACCACTGGGCATACCGCCGTGACCGCGTTGCCGCACAGACGTATATCGATGCCTATGCCTCTCCGGGCGGGCTGCGTGCCGGGTTTGCCTATTACCGGGCTATTCCGCAGACCATCGCACAGAATAAGCGGCGGGCAGAGAAAAAGCTGACTATGCCGGTTCTGGCCATCGGTGCCGATCACGCGACCCGTGATGCCCCGCAGCTGACAATGCAGGGCAGGGCGGTGAATTTGCAGGGCGCGATACTCAGTGAATGCGGTCATTTTGTGACGGAAGAGTGTCCTGAACAACTGATGGATGTAGTACTGCCGTTTTTACGCCAATAAAAACACCGGGATCTGATACGGGCCTCCTTTAAGGAGGTTTTACGGAGGCTTTATTTTTTTGTTGGTACTTTTATTCAGGATTGATATTGTTTGTTGCCGGAAAACAGCCGGATTAAATGATAAGTCAAATATGGCGGGATAACGTCACATTAAATCAGCGGATATACTGGACAATGAAAAAAATAACGATAATTTCTGCATTGGTTGCAGCGTCACTATTACTGGGTGCCTGTGATAAAACAGAAGCAGCGGATACCGGACAAAGTGAGCGTTATGCTGCCCCTTTCAGCCTGACCTGGGGAATGACGGAAGAGGCGTTGGCACCACGGCTCGGTAGTCAGTCTGAAACGGATAACAGCGAATATGTCTGCCCGCTGACTAAAGTGACGTCCAAAACATTTTCCGGCGGATTAAATGAAGCGGGTGAGTACGAATTCCGCTTCTTACCACAGTACGGACAGCCGGATTTCAGCGGGCTGGTCGGTATTGGTTATTTTTATTCCACAGATGATGAAGCGGCATATCAGACACTGCTGAAAACATTGCAGCACAATCTTGAAGCGGAATATGGGAAACCTTCAATACTGGAAAGCAAAAAAGCTGACGAAGAACATTTCATTTATAAATCCGAAGAAAATGAAATCAGTTTATTTGTCATGATGCGTGATGCCCGTTTTTATATTTCTCTGGATTACAGTTATTTTCCCAAAGAACATCAGGTCTCCCTGAAAAATAATATACAAAAAATAAAAGAGACCTGCATTAAGCTGCGGGAGGAGTAAGATATCAATAAGTGCAGAAAACCACCGGTCATCCGGTGGTTTTCTGTTTGCGGAATAAAACAGATTAGTGACAGTTTTCTCAGAATAGCGTGTTCCGGTGACATATACTGGTTATCAGGGAAAATAGTTACCGGGAGGGAATGCCGGATGAATAAACGAATTTTCAGAGAATTGTTTCAACCGGATAGAACCGCTGTTCTCACGCGCTGGCCCTATTTTATTGTCAATATCTGACTAAAAAAGAATTATCTGCCTGAATGGTTCCCACTGTACCGGAGAGATGAATGTCAGTTTATTTTGTGATTTCTGTATTGATTATTTTTCTGATTATCCTGCTGATTGTATTAACCATTACCAACAAAATTGTGATCAGCCGGAAGAAAACGGTTTATCTGTCACTGATTGCGCTGTTTAGAGTACTATATGCGCCTGCAACAGTGGGCCACCGAAAATATTAAAAAACTGCTTTATCTCGCGGGGGATGACGCGGTGATTAATTACGGGAAAATGCGGCTGGAATTTTTGCAGAAAGCACTGGCGCAGGATACCTCCGGTGACTTCTGCTTTCGTGTGCTGCATCCGGAAGTGTCTGGCCCGCCGGATATGAAAAAGGCTTCCGCCGGGTACCGTGACTTTATTATCGGTAACAGAGCGTTGCTGGATAAATACGGCGATAGTTTCCTGACTGATGATCCGTATGTGCTGGCGGAAGACAAGCTGCAAACCTGTCAGATGGAAATTGATTTAATGGCGGATGTGCTGAGAGCACCGCCCCGTGAATCCGCAGAACTGATCCGCTATGTATTTGCGGATGAGTGGCCGGAATAAATAAAACCGGGCTTAATACAGATTAAGCCCGTATCGGGTATTATTACTGAATACCAGACAGCTTACGGAGGACGGAATGTTACCCATTGAGACAACCAGACTGCCTTCTGATTATTAATATTTTTCACTATTAATCAGAAGGAATAACCATGAATTTTACCCGGATTGACCTGAATACCTGGAATCGCAGGGAACATTTTGCCCTTTATCGTCAGCAGATTAAATGCGGATTCAGCCTGACCACCAAACTCGATATTACCGCTTTGCGTACTGCACTGGCGAAAACCGGTTATAAGTTTTATCCGCTGATGATTTACCTGATCTCCCGGGCTGTTAATCAGTTTCCGGAGTTCCGGATGGCAATGAAAGATAATGAACTGATTTACTGGGAACAGTCAGACCCGGTCTTTACTGTCTTTCATAAAGAAACCGAAACATTCTCCGCACTGTCCTGCCGTTATTTTCCGGATCTCAGTGAGTTTATGGCGGGTTATAACGCGGTAACAGCAGAATATCAGCATGATACCAGGTTGTTTCCGCAGGGAAATTTACCGGAGAATCACCTGAATATATCATCGTTACCCTGGGTGAGTTTTGACGGATTTAATCTGAATATCACCGGAAATGATGATTATTTTTCCCCGGTTTTTACAATGGCAAAGTTTCAGCAGGAAGGTGACCGCGTACTATTACCTGTTTCTGTACAGGTTCATCATGCAGTCTGTGATGGTTTTCATGCAGCAAGGTTTATCAATACACTTCAGCTGATGTGTGATAACATACTGAAATAAATTAATTAATTCTGTATTTAAGCCACCGTATCCGGCAGGATTGGTGGCTTTTTTTTATATTTTAACCGTAATCTGTAATTTCGTTTCAGAATGGTTCAGGATCACTGTACGATAATGCTCCCGCAGTTTGGTAATACCCTTAATAAAAAAGAAACAGCAAAGACTAACAGCAATAATAATAAAGTAAGTAGTAACAATAATATTAACAACACCAGATGCAGTTATAATAATAATAGTATTTAAGACACCAGAAAGACTGCTGCGACAGTCATTTTTAACAACACCAAAATGCCGTAAAGGCAGTAGTAAAAACACCAGTTAAAACATCATGATAGCATAGCGATATGCCTGAATGTGTTTAATTAAACAATAAATAAACCGCCATATATAACAGAAGATAGTATTCTGATGGCATGCTTTTCTGTTCAGTATAAACATGTCATCCTGGTTGGTATAAGGATGATATATAATAAGTTAAGCTGAATACGTATTTATTCTGGTTTTATTTTATAAATAAAGTAAGACGATCCGTTAAGTCAAAGCGGGGTATATTTATTATACCCCGCTTTTTTATTTGTCCGCCGGGCGCGGGTAATGGATCAGATTATGCAGTGTCACAATGGTCTTACCGGGATTGGCGTAAGCGTGCGGGATATCCGCATGGAAGCGCAGGGATTCCCCGGCAGAAACGGTATGCCACTCATCCCCCAGCCGCAGTTGTAATGCACCTTCCAGCACAATGACATGTTCGATAACTCCGGGTTCATGAGGGCCGGATTCACTGAGCGCCCCCGGCAGCAGGTCAATCTTCAGTAAATCCGTTTTTAGTTCATCATCAAACGGGATCAGCGGTGTGACACGCATCCCGGAGCGGGTCTGTTCAAAGACCGGCAGTGTTGCAAACGAATGAAGCCCCGCCTGCAGCTGCGGCTGTGCGCCTTCCAGAAAAACAGAGAAAGCCACATTGAAGCCGGTGGCGATTTTCCACAGCGTGGATACCGTCGGGCTGGATTGCCCGCGTTCAATCTGGCCGAGCATGGCTTTACTGACGCCCGTCAGTTGTGCTGCCTGGCTGAGGCTCAGCCCGCGTTCGGCACGCAGTTGTTTAAAGGTCTCTGCAACAGCGGGTGTGATATCGTGCATAAATTGTCATTATTCCGGGTAAATGTCATTGTCCGTTATAGCATCCGGTGATAGAGTCCGATCGTCTGCTATAACATCCGATGGTGTGTTCCTATGAGTAAGTTAACATTTTTTCGTGCCTTTTCTCCAGCAATGATGATGACAGGGCTGGTTGCGGTGCTGGTCGGCTATGCCAGTTCAGTGGCGATTATTCTGCAGGCGCTGGATGTGGCGGGGCTTGATGCCGCACAAACCGGCGGCTGGCTGATGATGCTGGGGATCGGGATGGGGGTGACAACGATCGGGTTGTCGCTCTGGTATAAAATGCCGGTGCTGACCGCCTGGTCCACGCCGGGGATCGCGCTGCTGGTAACCAGTTTGTCCGGCGTGACCATCAATGAAGCCGTCGGCGTGTTTATTTTTGCCTCCGGGCTGATGTTTCTGTGCGGCGTGACCGGTATTTTTGCCCGGCTGATGAATTATATCCCGCGTGCACTGGCTTCGGCGATGCTGGCCGGTATTCTGCTGCGTTTCGGACTGACGGCGTTCGGTGCGCTGGATACCAGCTTTGTGCTGTGTGCCGCGATGATAGCCGCGTATGTGGTGATGCGGCGGATTTTCCCGCTGTACGCCATTATTGCTGCCCTGATCACCGGTATCACCGTGACCGGGCTGAGCGGCGATCTGCATTTTGTCCGGGCCGGCAATGTGTTTGCGCTGCCGGAATTTGTGATGCCGTCATTTACCCTGACGTCCCTGATCAGTGTCGGTATTCCGTTTTTTATCGTGTCGCTGGCCTCGCAGAATGCGCCGGGGATTGCGATCTTACAGGCTAATGGTTATCCGCCGCACACCTCTGTGCTGTTGAGCTGCTCGTCGCTGGCGGCCATCCTGCTGGCACCGTGGGGCGGGTTCAGTATCTGTATTGCGGCGATCACCGCTGCGATTTGCATGGCACCGGATGTGCATCCGGATCCGTCGCGGCGTTATACCGCTGCTGTCTGGGCGGGGATCTTTTATCTGCTGGCGGGGATTTTCGGCGGCGCGGTCTTTATGCTGTTCAATGCCTTTCCGGCGGTTCTGATACAGATCCTGGCCGGGCTTGCTCTGCTGACCACGCTGATGAACAGCCTGCATCAGTCGCTGGCAGATGAAAAAGGGCGGGATGCGGCTATTATCTGTTTTCTGCTGACGGCATCGGGTATTACGCTGCTCGGTATCAGCTCAGCTTTCTGGGGATTGCTGGCGGGCATTGTGGTGCATCAGATTATGGCAATACGCAGAGGCTGAGTGTCAGACTCCGGAATACCTTAACATTCCGATAAGGTATATAACGGCTTATATTATAGAGTGGAGTAATCTGTATCTGTATTCATCTTCCCGGATGCGCAAAGATATCGTTTTTACCTGAGAGGTTACTATGAAGACTATTGCCATCGTAATTTTTGATGAATTTACTGATATCGATTACTTTCTGATGCGGGATATCTTCGGACGGGAAAAACAGGCGTGGAAGGTCCGCGTGCTCGGCACGAAAGCGGTTCATGTCTCCGCGCTCGGGCAGGAAGTGAAAACAGACGGGCCGCTGTCTGATGCGGCTGATGCGGATGCAGTACTGTTTACCAGCGGTCAGAAGGGGATCCCGGCGGCACTGGCGGACCCGGCATTTACCGGGGCATTACAGCTGAATCCGGAAAAACAGTTGCTGGGTTCGGTGTGTGCCGGTTCATTTATCCTGCATAAACTGGGGCTGCTGGAAGGTCTGCGCTCGACAACACATCCGGATGCTATGGCGAATTTCAGAGCCGAAGGGGCAGAGCCGGAAAATACACCTATCGTAATCGCCAGTAATATTGGCACCGCAGGCGGATGCCTGTCCGCCATGTATCTGACCGGCTGGGTGGCACAGCGCCTGTGTGATGATAACAAACGGCGGGAGATCCACCGCCAGCTGATCCCGGGCGGTCAGGAAGCTCTGTTTGAGGAACTAATCTCACAAACCCTGGCCGGTGCTTATACCATTCCGGAGACACCATGAGTTTACAGAATTACCGCGCGACAGAGCGCCATTTCTGGCGAAGTATCGCGCAGGATGTCATCACCGTCAGTGATCGTGCTGAGTGCTATCTGACACCGCTGCCGGTGCCTGTCTTTAACTATATCTATTTGCAGGCCGGTGCGGATAACGATGAATTCTCACTGGCACAGCAGCCTTTCACACCACATCACAAACCTCATTGCCTGGTGGCGGAGAAATCCGCAGCAGAAGCACTGCACCCGCTGATTATGGCGGCGGGTTATGAGGCGGATGGTGAAACCAGTGCTATGCATCTGTCTGTTGATAAATGGCAGCCGTCTTCTGTTCTTCCGGCCGGATGTGAGATCCGTGAGGTAAATGACCAGCTTTCGTTGTGGGCGGAGCCGCTGGAAGCTGCTTTTCCGGCGGGAGAGGATGACGAAGAAGTGCCGGATTTCAGTATTGTCAGTGACTATATCAGCTATCATCAGCGGGCAATGGCAAACGGTACTGAGCTGCACCATGCTGTTCTGCTGTGTCAGGGGAAACCGGTCAGCTGCATCACGCTGTCGTTGTCAGAATACGGTGCGCGGATTGATGATCTCGGAACTGTTCCTGCATATCAGGGCAACGGCTATGCCACACTGTTGCTGGATTATGCGCTGACACTGTGCAGAACGCGGGGTATCCGGGATTGTTATCTGGAAGCGTCGTCCGAAGGGTTGAGTCTGTATCAGAAGCTCGGTTTCCGCACACTGTTTGATTATCTGTTTTATGTGAAGGGATGAAGAATGCGTAAGGCTGCCGTCTGTGCACTGCTGAGCTGTTTACTGATGGCTCCTGCAATGGCATCAGAAACACAAAATACCGGGAAAGAGACGGTCCGGACAGAAAACCTTGCCCGTCAGGATGGCAGTGCTGTTCATTACTACCTGCTGCACCGGCAGGCGGAACCCTCCCGAAAATTACTGGTGCTGATTCAGGGCTCTGATTGTAACAGTGCCAAAAACAACCGTTTTATGGTGGATACCTTCGGCGGTGTATTCCCGGATCATGACATTCTGCTGGTGGAGAAATACGGCATTACCGATGCGCTGCCTTTTAATGACCGTGATGGCGAGCGGGCAGACTGCCCGGCAGAAACCATGCTCAATGATTCTCTGTCGGTGCGGGTCAGCGACTATACTGCGGTGCTCGACCGCCTGAAAGGAGAGTATGACACCGTACTGCTGCTGGGCGGCAGCGAAGGGGCGACTGTTGCGGAACACACGGCGCTGGCATCACCGGCGGTTGACGCGGTGGTGGCTGTTAACGGTGGCGGGCGCTTTTTCCTGGATGATATCACGGACAGCTTCCGTAATAGTCCTCAGCCACTTGAGGAGTCTCAGTTAGCCGGTTTTCTGGCATTTACTGATGCGGTAAAACGCAATGAGGTGGCGGACGATATGCTGGTCAGCCAGCACGGGATGCGCTGGTGGCGCGAATTTCTGGCGGCGGATGCGCAGCAGGTACTGAACGGGCAGACAAAACCGGTGCTGGTTATTCAGACGCTGAATGATACCAATGTCAGTGTCACATCGTTTAAGCAGATGCAGAAAGCGGTGGAGAACCCGGTGGTGACATTCAGAACCTTTGATAATCTGGATCACTATTTTAAAGATACAGACGGAAACCGGCATACCGCGCAGATCCTTGCGGTTATCCGTGGCTGGTACACCACACAGGGGCTGTAATGAACACAACGCCGTCCGCAAATCAGAGTCACATACGCAGTTATATTACACTGGCACTGGTGGCTATGATCTGGGGCGGCACGTTTGTTGCCGGGCGGATCTTATCACCGGAAATCAGCGGATTATTCCTCGCCACACTTCGTTTCCTGATTGCCTCTGCGGCACTGTTTCTTATCTTTAAACTGGGCAGAATTCCGTTTGTCCGCCCGACAGCCGCACAGTGGTGTACTTTATTTTTGCTCGGATTCTTCGGGATATTTCTCTATAACCTGTTTTTCTTTTACGGACTGAAATTCACACAGGCATCCCGGGCATCGTTTATTGTTGCCGGTAATCCGGCAGTGATCGCCCTGATTGGTTTTTTCCGCTTCCGGGAATCCCTGAGTATCAGCAAAATCGCCGGTATTGTCTGCTGTCTGGCCGGGGCGTTTTCTATTATTTTACTGAGCCGTCCGGACCTCAGCGGCGGCGGGGAAGATACCCTGACGGGAGATTTGCTGATTGCGGGCTGTGTTGCCAGCTGGGCGGTGTACACGGTATTTTCCCGGCCGGTGATTACGGCGCTCGGGCCGTTGGTCACCGTTGCCTATTCCATTTTTGCCGGTACCGGATTACTGCTGCTGGCCTCTCTCTTTACCGGTTCGTTTACCGCAGAAGCCGCAGCAGCGCTGACAATGCGGGATATTCTCTCGCTGCTGTTCCTTGGCGTGATCGGGTCGGCGCTGGCGTATTATTTCTATTATGACGGGATCGGAAAACTCGGCGCCACCCGCACCGGGGTGTTTATTGCCCTGAATCCGCTGACGGCGGGGCTGTGCGGCTATTTCTTTCTGCAGGAGCCGTTACCGGGCACGGTGCTGGCGGCTGGGGCGGTAATTATCTGCGGGATTGTGCTGGTCAACCGGGGAAAATAAAAAACAAACGCCCGCAGGGCGGGCGTTCAGTCAGGCGCTGCCGCGTATCAGCGGACAACCAGAACCGAGGTATGGGCGTAACGCACAACCGCTGCGGCGTTGGAGCCGAGCAGATAGGTGGACATATCCGGGCGGCGTGAGCTGATAACAATCAGGTCGCTTTCCAGAGTATCCGCCAGTTTCAGAATCTGATCTTTCGGTGAGCCGGAAACCACATGCAGTTCAAACTGCTCTGCAGGCAGATTAAAATCACTGACCATCTTCGCCAGTTGTTCTTTGGCGCTGTCCAGAATCTCATCTTTTTCCGGCAGGGTTGCGGCATAGGCAATACCGAAAGAGGCAAAGTGAGAGAATGACGGGATCACCGCGATAAAGTGAATTTTGGCATTTTCAAATTTGGCTAATGTCTGAATCGTCGGGATCACCTCGCGGGTCAGCCCGGTTTCGGAAATATCGATTGGAACTATAATCGTTTTATACATACACACCTCGCAATCTGAAAGCCGGCAAATAAGTTAGTAGTAATAGTAACCTGCGTAATGAGCACTATACGTGAAAACGATCAAAATTCACAAATAAACCCCTTAACGGGGCTTAATTGTGTGATGTGGTGACTAACTGAAAATAAAACGGTCGGATTTATCATCCAGAACCTGTTTCAGCACTGCACTCAGTGTACCGGCAGGGCAGTCCGGATAAGGCTGCCATTTGTTGTTATCCACATAAAAAAGCTGCCAGTTATCATCAGCTTCTGACCAGGTCAGTCTGGCAATTTGTTTTTCAATAGTTTGCGGGGTGCCGCACGGGCAGACGAGTTGTTTCTGATAAATCAGTATGTTGTTATTGTCCGTACGGTACTGAACATCGAACTCATCGGGGATATGACCATTCGGATACAGGCGCTCAGTGAACAGGCGCATGTTCTGCTTTATTTGCTGTGTCTGAACTGAATTAAATTCCATAGCATTACCATTTTGTGACGAACGAAAATGAAAACTTCCCGTTTATCCCGCCCGTGGTTCCGGCGGACCCGGCCGTATCAGGCAGTGCGTAATCTGCGTAAATTACGGACCGTCACGGGAGATCATGTTAGCGCATTTCACTGAGGTGAGAAATACTTTTCCGGTAATTTCCGGACAACAGGCAGGGGATAATACAACAGAATTAATCAATCAAAGGAAAACGGACGAAAAAAAACGGCTTCCGCAGAAACCGTTTTTCAGTGTACAGACTGTGGTGCAGAAGCCGTTATTTTTTGATTTTGATGACAACGGTTTCGCCGACAGTGACAGGGCCGGTCATTTTGGTCATCTCTTTGATTTCGTCCATGTTAGAGATAACCACCGGGGTCAGGGTGGATTTGGCTTTCTCTTCGAGAAGCGCCAGATCGAATTCAAGTACCAGGTCGCCTTTTTGTACGCGCTGGCCTTCTTCCGCAATACGTTTGAAGCCTTCACCTTTCAGTTCGACAGTGTCGATCCCGAAGTGAACAAACAGTTCAATCCCGCTGTCCGATTCAATGGAGAACGCGTGATTAGTTTCAAAAATTTTACCGATTGTACCGTCAACAGGGGCAACGATTTTATTCCCTGCCGGTTTGATGGCAATGCCATCGCCGACAATTTTTTCAGCGAAAACAACGTCAGGCACATCTTCGATATTCACAATCTCACCGGACAGCGGCGCCACGATGTCAATCGTGCCGCTGTCTTTCTTATCATCCGAAACCAGCGACTTCAGTTTGTCAAACAGACCCATGAATACTCTCCTAAATGTTGATACGGGACCGGGCGTGAATTTGGCTTTCTCAGCACAGGGTTTTTTCTTTGGTGAAGGTTTCCACCAGTGCCATCAGTTCTGTTGCCGTCGGCTGAGCGAGTGCCTGTTCAGCCAGTGCTTTCGCATCTTCATAATGCGTATTGCGGATCAGTTTCTTGATACGCGGGATAGCAATAGAACTCATACTAAATTCATCTAAACCCATGCCCAGCAACAATAAAGTTGCACGTTCATCACCCGCCAGCTCACCACACATTCCGGTCCATTTCCCTTCCGCGTGGGAAGCGTCAATGACTTGTTTGATAAGGTTCAGCACCGCAGGAGACATCGGGTTGTAGAGATGGGAAATCAGCTCATTTCCGCGATCCACAGCCAGAGTATACTGCGTCAGGTCGTTGGTTCCAATACTGAAAAAATCGACTTCTTTTGCAATGTGACGTGCATTAACTGCTGCCGCCGGGGTTTCCACCATGATACCAACTTCAATAGTTTCATCAAAAGGTTTCTGTTCATCCCGCAGCTGCTGTTTCATTTCGTCCACTATCTTATTGAGTTCGCGGACTTCTTCGACGGAAATCACCATCGGGAACATGATACGCAGCTTTCCGAAAACCGAGGCACGTAAAATTGCGCGCAGCTGGGTATCGAGAATTTCACGGCGATCCAGACAGATACGGATGGCGCGCCAGCCGAGGAATGGGTTTTCCTCTTTCGGCAGATTCATATACGGCAGGTCTTTGTCACCGCCGATGTCCATGGTGCGGACAATAATGGCTTCATCCGGCATCGCCTGAGCGACTTCTTTGTAAGCGCGGAATTGTTCTTCTTCCGTCGGCAGCGAGTCGCGATCCATAAACAGGAATTCGGTGCGGTATAAACCGACACCTTCCGCGCCGTTACGCTCCGCACCCGGCATATCGCGCACGGTACCGATGTTGGCACAGACTTCCACCTGATGGCCGTCGAGGGTGACCGCAGGCAGGTCTTTGAGTTTTGCCAGTTCGGCTTTTTCCGCCAGATAGTCATCGCGCACTTCTTTCATGCGCTCAATGTCTTCTTCTGACGGATTGAGATAAATGGTGTTGTTGACCGCGTCCAGGATCAGGTAATCATCACTTTTGATATTTTCAGTGGCATTCCCGGTACCGACCACGGCAGGGATTTCCAGAGAGCGGGCCATGATGGAGGTGTGGGAGGTCCGGCCGCCGATATCGGTGATAAAGCCCAGCACTTTTTTCAGGTTCAGCTGTGCGGTTTCGGACGGTGTCAGGTCTTTGGAGACCAGGATCACTTCATCAGCGATAGCGCTGAGGTCGATAATCGGCATGCCGAGAATATTTTTCAGCAGACGGTTACCGATGTCGCGGACATCGGCCGCGCGTTCTTTCAGATACTCATCATCCAGACCTTCCAGGGCGGTGGCCTGTTCTTCAATCACCTGGTGTACCGCGTAATCTGCGGTTTTTTTGCTTTTGATGATGTCAGTGATTTCGTTTTCAAGCTCCTCGTCTTCGAGCAGCATGATATGTCCTTCAAATATTTCGGCTTTTTCCGCACCGAGATTTTTTTCAGCGGTTTCTTTGATGGCATTCAGCTGTGCGGACGCTTTGGCGCGGCCTTCAGTGAAACGCCGGATTTCAGCATCAATCTGCTCAGCAGAAATCGACTTCTGGCTGATAATGATAGGTTCTTCTTTGAGTAACAACGCTTTACCAAAAGCGATACCCGGTGAAACAGAGATTCCTGAAACCATAATAATACCTTTGAGTTTACTGGGGGACGTACAGCAGCGGGCTGCGTGAGCGTACCCGGAAACGGACTATCCCCGGCATGAGACGGTGGCCGGGGATCCTGACAGGTGAGGGCGGAAGGAGATTACTCCAGTTCACCCATCAGTTTGACGAGGTGCTCTACTGCTTTCTGCTCATCTTCACCTTCTGCGGCGATAGTCACCACGGTGCCCTGTGTCAGACCCAGAGTCTGTAACTTGAACAGACTTTTGGCGCTGGCGCTTTTGCCGCCGGAAGTCAGGGTGATGTCAGAAGCGAAAGTTTTGGCTTCTTTGACAAACTGAGCCGCAGGACGGGTGTGCAGACCGTTAGGTGCAGTAATGGTGACTTCTTGCTGATACATAGCGTTACCTCATGTTTGGAATTTTTTATCGGCGGTTAATATTAAGACATATAACAGTAATCATAGCCGGAGCAAGTAAAATAGCACAACCCGAAGATTCGACATACGTATTTGGTGTCATTATTTTGAGCTGTGAAATAATTACTTTTTTAATACTAAACAACCGCACAAAAATCACCTCGCAGAGTGTCAAACTTTGATCCGTTGCACAAAAAAAGCACCCTTTACGGGTGCTTTCTAGGTCAGGCATGGCGGGAACTGAATCCGTTCAGTTGATCAGTTTTCACTGATATCAGCGAACAGCGCAGTACTCAGATAACGTTCACCGGAAGACGGCAGGATCACCACGATATTTTTGCCCTTGAATTTATCTTCTTTCGCGAGACGTTCAGCCGCAATCACAGCCGCACCGGATGAGATACCGGCGAGAATACCTTCGCGCTCCATCAGTTTACGGGCGGTGGCGAAAGCATCTTCGTTACTGACCAGTTCGACACGGTCAATCAGGCTCAGATCCAGGTTACCCGGGATAAAACCGGCACCGATACCCTGAATTTTGTGCGGGCCCGGTTTGATCTCTTCCCCGGCCAGTGCCTGGGTGATGACCGGGGAGCCTTCCGGCTCGACAGCCACGATAGTGACGTCTTTTTTCCCTTTGATGTTTTTCAGGTAACGGGCGATACCGCTGATGGTGCCGCCGGTACCGACACCGGCAACCACAACATCCACGTTGCCGTCAGTGTCTTCCCAGATTTCCGGACCGGTGGTTTTTTCATGGATCGCCGGGTTGGCCGGGTTGCTGAACTGCTGTAACACGATATAGCGGGACGGATCAGACGCACTGATTTCATCAGCTTTTTCAATCGCGCCTTTCATGCCTTTCGCGCCTTCGGTCAGTACCAGGTTGGCACCCAGGGCTTTCAGCAGTTTGCGGCGTTCGATACTCATGGTATCCGGCATGGTCAGGGTGAGTTTGTAACCACGGGCGGCAGCAACATACGCCAGTGCAATCCCGGTGTTACCGCTGGTCGGTTCGACCAGTTCCACACCCGGTTTCAGGATACCGCGCTTTTCCGCGTCCCAGATCATATTGGCGCCGATACGGCACTTGACGCTGAAACTCGGGTTACGGGATTCCACTTTCGCCAGGATATTGCCGTGACCGAAATGTTTGAGGCGCACCAGCGGTGTGTGACCAATGGTTAGCGAATTATCTTCATATATCTTACTCATCGGTTTTCCTTATAGGGTTATTCATAATCAGACTAAATATAAAACCACATTACCCGCTGACCGGCGGAAAGGAAATACATAATCGGCATATCCTTATAACCGGACAGACGATCAATAGCGAAAAGGTATAAGGAGCAGGAAAACGGCAGGGCAGTGTGATAACCGCCCTGCACGGAAGGGTATTGCGGATCAGTCGCGGACAAACTGTGCGCGGTAGCGATCCACCCACAGCGCGGTGGCACCGCAGACCGCCGCCGGCATAATAAACAGGTTCACAAACGGGATCATGGTCAGCACACTGACCAGCGAACCAAACTGGAGATTGGTCATATTATCGCGGCGCAGTGTGCTTTTCATTTCCGGAAAACTGACCTTGTGGTTATCAAACGGGAAATCCCCGTACTGCACAGACATCATCCAGGCACCGAAAATAAACCAGAGCACCGGCGCGAGGGTCTGCCCGATCCCCGGAATGAAAAACAGGATCAGCAGGATGACGGCACGCGGGATGTAATAGAGCAGTTTGACCATCTCCCGTTTCAGAATGCGCGGGATATCTTTTATCAGATCCGCCCAGCCCTGATCCGGCGCGGGACGCCCGGTGAGTTCCGCTTCCAGTTTCTCCGACAGCCAGCCGTTGAACGGTGAGGCGATGATATTGGCAATCGTGCTGAAAAAATAGCTGAAAATCAGCAGCACAGAGACCACCGCCACCGGCCAGATAAGATAATCCAGCCACTGCAGCCAGCCCGGTACTTTATCCATCAGCCAGGCAATCCACCCGCCGAACTGACTGAACAACCACCAGAGTGCACCGCCCATAACCACGATATTGGCCAGCAACGGCAGAATCACGAAGGCCCGGAGACCCGGACGCATCATCAGCCGCCATCCCTGTGCAACATATGCAAAGCCGCTGAGCGGCCTGACAGGATTTGTCATACTTCCTATTCACTCCTATGATTGGAAAACGTTATACTATCAGAATGAACTATTGATTTGTCCGGCCACAAATGAAATGTCAGGATGAAAAATCAGTCAAAAAGAGCAATTAAATGATCTTTATTGCAAGAAATTCGTGCAGGGACTTGAACTTAACATCATTGACAAATACTCTTGTAATCAAACGATAGTATTTTGCCATGGTGGCCTTTAATTTAAACAACAGAGATAGCACTGATGCAAGATTTGCGTCTGATATTAATCGTTGTGGGTGCGGTAGCAATCATCGCATTGTTACTTCACGGACTGTGGACGAGCCGTAAAGAGCGTTCTTCCCTGTTTCGCGCGCGCCCCATGAAGCGTCGTAAATACGAGTCGCAGGATGAAGCCGCTGATGATATGTCAGAGGCACACGGCTCCCGTCACTCTGCTGTATTACCGGAGGATCCGGCTCCGCAGGTCTCTCCGTATTCAGAAGCGCAGAATGAGCAGGATCCGTTATTATCTGCCGGCAGAATGTATCCGTCATCAGAGCCGGAAGAACCGCCTGTGATGCCGAAAGCCCAGAGCCCGCGCCGTCAGCCGGTAAAAGCACCGGAAACAGAGCCGCAAATCGGATTATTTGATGCCCTTGAGCAGGAAGCACAGGCACCGGCAGCTCCGGCTCCGGAGGTCATGACAACAGCCGCGGTGATCACTGCCGCTGAAACTGACATGCCTCACACAGAAGAGCCGGTAACTGAACCGGAACCGGTTCAGGAAGCGCCGCGCAGCAGTGCAGAGAACAATGAGATTGTGCTGGCACTGTTTGTGTCCGCCCATCCGGGACAGATGGTCGCAGGTGATATTCTGCGCACCGCTGTCGAGCAGGCCGGGTTCCGTTTCGGGGCGATGAACATCTATCACCGCCATGTCGATCCGGCAGGCAGTGGCCCGGTGTTATTCAGTCTGGCCAATATGGTGAATCCGGGCACGTTTGTACCGGAGCAGATGGAAGAGATCGAAACCCCGGGCGTGGCCATGTTTATGATGGTGCCGTCTTACGGTGACGCAAACCAGAACTTCAAGCTGATGTTACAGGCTGCTCAGCGTATCGCCTCTGATGTCGGCGGCGTGGTTCTGGATGAGGAGCGCAAAATGCTGACACCGCAGAAAATCGAGGTGTACAAGGCGCGCATCCGCAAAGTTCTCGTCGCCAAACAGAACTGAGACACACAAATCGCACAAAAACCCCCGCAATGACGGGGGTTTTTTTCAGGTATAAACAGATTGCAGATCACTATGATGCCAAAAAATAACGAAAACGACATTGAACAGCTGCGCGCCACACTGCGCCATCATGAATACTGTTATCACGTGCTGGATAACCCGGAAGTGCCGGATGCGGAATATGATCGCCTGATGCAGCGTCTGAAAGCGCTGGAAGCGGAGCATCCGGAACTTATCATACCGGATTCCCCGACACAGCGGGTCGGGGCATCACCGCTGAGTGCATTTGAACAGGTGCGCCATGAGATTCCGATGCTGTCACTCGATAACGTGTTTGATGAGGAGAGCTATCTTGCCTTTGACAAACGTGTACGTGACCGTCTGAAAGACACGCAGGATCTGACATTCTGCTGTGAGTTAAAACTCGACGGTCTGGCGGTCAGTCTGCTGTATGAAAACGGCAGTCTGGTGCAGGCGGCGACCCGGGGTGACGGTACCACCGGGGAAAATATTACTGCCAATGTGCGGACCATCCGCGCTATCCCGCTGAAACTGCGCGGGGAAAATATCCCGCAGCGTATTGAGATCCGCGGCGAAGTCTTTATGCCGCAGAAAGGCTTTGAGGCGATGAATGAGGAAGCGCGCCGCACCGGAGGCAAAGTGTTTGCCAACCCGCGCAACGCCGCAGCCGGTTCATTGCGCCAGCTGGATCCGTCGGTGACAGCCAAACGCCCGCTGACTTTCTTCTGTTACGGAGTGGGCGTACTGGAAGGCGGCACACTGCCGGGCAGTCACTATGATCGCCTGCAGCAATTTAAAGCCTGGGGCTTACCGGTCAGTGATCGTGTGATGCGCTGCACCGGCAGTCAGGCGGTGCTGGATTTCTATCACAAGGTGGAAGAGAGCCGTCCGGTGCTGGGTTTTGATATTGACGGTGTGGTGATCAAAGTGGATTCCATTGCACTGCAGGAAGCGCTGGGTTTTGTGTCCCGTGCCCCGCGCTGGGCGACAGCCTTTAAATTCCCGGCCCAGGAGCAGATGACCGTTGTCCGTGATGTGGAATTCCAGGTCGGACGTACCGGTGCGATTACCCCGGTTGCCCGTCTGGAGCCGGTGCTGGTGGCCGGTGTGACGGTCAGTAATGCCACACTGCATAATGCGGATGAAATCAGCCGCCTCGGCCTGAAAATCGGCGATACCGTGGTTATCCGCCGTGCCGGGGATGTGATCCCGCAGGTGGTGGGCGTGGTGGAATCAGAGCGTCCGGCGGATGCGCGGGACATTGAATTTCCGCTCAGTTGCCCGGTGTGCGGGTCTGATATTGAGCGGGTGGAAGGCGAGGCCGTTGCCCGCTGTACCGGCGGTCTGATTTGCGGTGCACAGCGCAAAGAAGCACTCAAACACTTTGTGTCCCGCCGTGCCATGGATGTGGACGGGCTGGGGGATAAAATTATCGACCAGCTGGTGGATGCGGAGTATGTGAAGACTCCTGCGGATCTGTGGCGTCTGACCCCCGGTAAGCTGACCGGGCTGGATCGCATGGGACCGAAATCCGCACAGAAACTGACTGACGCGCTGGCTGCATCAAAACAGACTACTTTTGCCCGTTTCCTTTACGCGCTGGGGATCCGCGAAGTCGGCGAAGCCACGGCGGCCAATCTGGCAGAGCATTTCGGAACCCTGGATGCCTTACAGCAGGCGGATACAGAAGCACTGAAAGCCGTTCCTGATGTCGGGGAGGTTGTCGCGAAGCATGTGGTCAATTTCTTCCGCGAGCAGCACAACCGCGAGGTTATCGCTGGTCTGACCGGAGATGTCGGTATCAGCTGGCCGGATGTGGTGGCGGTAGATGCATCGGCACTGGATAACCCGTTTGCCGGTAAAGTGGTTGTGCTGACCGGCTCACTGCAGATCCTGACCCGTGATGAGGCGAAAGATCGTCTGACGGCTCTGGGGGCGAAAGTCACCGGCAGTGTCTCGAAGAAAACCGATCTGGTGGTTGCCGGGGAAGCCGCAGGCTCCAAGCTGGCCAAAGCGGAAGAGCTGGGCATTAAAGTGATCAATGAAGATGAGTTTATTGCGCTGCTGAACTGACAGACTGGCTGAAAAACGGTCTTCCGCAGAAGACCGTTTCAGTCACATCAGGAGAGATGATGGAGAAAGAAGATTTAGTGGCTGTCGCTAACACTGCTATGCCATTTGGTAAATACAAAGGTTGCCGTTTAATTGACCTTCCCGAGGAATATCTGCTCTGGTTTGCCCGTAAAGACAGTTTCCCGGAAGGTCGCCTGGGGCAGCTGATGCAACTCACCCTTGCAATTAAAATAGAAGGTTTAAGTGGCCTGATAAAACCGCTTAAACGTCCCGCTCACTGATCCCGGGTCAGTGCATCGATGACTTTCCGGCTCAGTATACGAAACTGGCGCTGTTCCTCGTCATCCAGACTTGCAAATACTTTTTCTGCATTGCGTGTGCGTCCTATCGCCGCGCGGGACAGAAACTCTTCACCTTCCGGTGTCAGTTGGGTCACCAGTTCCCGTTTATCGGTCTCCGACTGATACTGGGAAACAAACTGGTGTTTTTTCAGCGCCCGTAATGATTTCGAGACATTCTGGCGCGAAATCCCGAGTTTCTGGCTTAAATCCGACGGGGTTAAATCCCCCTGAAGGCGCAACATTTCCATTACGTCATACTGTGCCCATGTCACCTTTTCAGGTGAGCAGATGGTCCGTTGTGCTACCAATGTGCACTGTAACAATGACAGTGTATTTTCCAGTTCCTTGAATGACATATCACCTCCCTTTTATCCTCACCCTTAGTTTAGCCGAAAGGCAAAATCAGGAAAAGAAAGTTGATTAACAAAAGTTAATCAATTAAGCTTTTAATTAACCAAAGTTAATTAAAAGGTGATGCTATGACAGACTTTCAACAGAAGATTATCCTGGTTACCGGTGCCTCAACCGGGGTAGGTGAAGGAATAGCCCGTGAATTACTGAAAAGAGGGGCTAAAGTTGCGATTACCGGGCGAAATCCGGAACATCTGCAAAAGGCAATAAATGAGTGGGATCCTACGGGAGATAGCGTGCTGGCAATTGAAGCAGATGTACGTAAATTGAGCGATTGTAAGCGGATGGTGAGTACAGTGTCAGATAAATTCGGTGCTTTACACGGATTGGTAAACAATGCCGGGATCACCGGGCCGCATGGTGTGAAGATTGAGGATTACGATTTTGAAGCCTGGCAGGATGTGATGGCTACGGATGTGACCGGCACATTTCTCGGGATGAAATTCGGCATTCCGGCCATTATTAAAAGCGGCGGCGGGGCGGTGGTGAATTTATCAGCCTGTAACGGAGTCACCGGCATTGCGGGGATTGCACCTTATACCGCCGCCAAACACGCGGTACTCGGGCTGACCCGCGCAGCGGCACTGGAATATGCAGAACAGGGCGTGCGGATTAATGCGGTCGGCCCCGGCTATGTGGCGACACCAAATATTCTGGCGTTACCGCAGGATGTACAGGCAATGATGGCGGAGAGTCACCCGATGAAACGGATGGCAACACGGGAAGAGGTGGCAAAAATGGTAGCGTTTCTGTTATCAGATGACAGTCGTTTTTGTACCGGTGGTTTTTATCCGGTGGATGGCGGGTATACCGCGCAATGACAGGAAAGCAGAAACGAAAAACCCCGGTCAGAGACCGGGGTTTGAATTTGGTGGAGCTAAGGGGGATCGAACCCCTGACCTCTTGCATGCCATGCAAGCGCTCTCCCAGCTGAGCTATAGCCCCGATAAAATCGACCGGACGCGCAGCATAATAGGCAAGGTTCCCTGAGCTGTCAACGGCTTAATATGAAATTCGTGTGCGACCGATGAAAAAGCCGTCAATTCAGTAAAATGACAAAAAAATACCCGGCACAGGGCCGGGTATCAGGCCGTTGACAATGATTACTGTGCTTCGCGCTCAGCAATAAAGGCCAGCGCCATATCGATACGCGCCAGAGAGCGGGACTGACCAATCGCATGTACGGTCACATCCAGGCCCGGGGACTGACCGGCACCGGTCACAGCAACACGTAACGGCATACCGACTTTACCCATACCAATTTCCAGTTCATCAGCGGTTGCCTGAATGGCTTCGTGTACAGCTTCCGGTGTCCAGGTGGTCAGTGCGGCCAGTTTGGCTTTAACCACTTCCAGCGGCTGACGGGCAACAGGGCGCAGATGTTTTTTCGCGGCATCAGCATCGAAGCTGTCAAAGTCTTCATAGAAGTAACGGCAGGTTTCCGCCATTTCTTTCAGTGTCTTGCAGCGTTCGCCCAGCAGACGGACCAGGTCTGCCAGTTCAGGGCCGTTGCGGGTATCAATCCCGGCGTTCTCAATATGCCATTGCAGGTAAACAGCCACTTCTTCCGCAGGCATACTGTTAATGTAGTGGTGGTTAAGCCACTGTAATTTCTCAGTATTGAATGCACTGGCGGATTTGCTGACGGCTTCCAGGGTGAACAGCTCAGTCATTTCTTCAATGCTGAAGATTTCCTGATCGCCGTGAGACCAGCCCAGACGCACCAGGTAGTTCAGCAGTGCCTGCGGCAGATAGCCGTCATCGCGGTACTGCATCACACCTACAGCACCATGGCGTTTGGATAATTTCTTGCCGTCGTCGCCGTTGATCATGGAGACGTGGGCATATTCCGGTACCGGCGCACCGAGGGCTTTCAGGATGTTGATCTGGCGCGGTGTGTTGTTGATATGGTCTTCACCACGGATAACATGGGTGATTTCCATATCCCAGTCATCGACAACCACACAGAAGTTATAGGTCGGAGAACCATCAGTACGGCGGATGATTAAGTCATCCAGTTCCTGGTTGCTGAATTCAATCGGCCCGCGGATTTTGTCGTCAAAAATAACAGACCCTTCCTGCGGGTTACGGAAACGCACCACATGCGGCTCATCAGCAGTATGGTTATGAGCGTGATCGCGGCAGCAACCGTCGTAACGCGGCTTCTCATTATTTGCCATCTGTTTTTCACGCAGGGCTTCCAGACGCTCTTTGGAACAGTAGCAGCGGTAAGCCGTACCGTTTTCAATCATGGTGTCGATCACCTGATTGTAGCGGTCAAAGCGTTTGGTCTGGTAATACGGACCTTCATCCCAGCCGAGATTCAGCCAGTTCATCCCGTCCATAATGGCGTCGATAGCTTCCTGAGTTGAGCGTTCAAGATCGGTATCTTCTATACGCAGGACAAATTCACCGTGGTTGTGACGGCTGTACAGCCAGGAGTACAGAGCGGTACGTGCGCCGCCCACATGCAGGTAGCCGGTAGGGCTGGGTGCGAAACGGGTTTTTACTTTACTCATTGGAATGCCTTTCATAACGTCTGCGCCAGACGTAGTGGATGAAGAAATACGATTGGGGATATTTTAGCACTGAGACATAATTCCTCAATGAAAAGGGGGAAAGAAGGCCGAAAAAGTCATTTTTCTCGTGTTAAAAGGAAAAATGCATGGCAAAACAGGGTGTTTTTGCAGCAGCAAACCTGACGGCGATCACGATTTATCCGATTTCTGATTACATACTGCACGCAGATGGTGATAATCAGAACAGGGTGACTAAAATTACAACGAACGATCATTTTCTTTCGAAAAAGCGTTGACTCAAACGCGGAGATCCCTATAATGCACCTCCATCACGACGGGCGATTAGCTCAGTTGGTAGAGCATCTCCCTTACAAGGAGGGGGTCACTGGTT